>Ga0209148_1000019_pt1 | contig 748518 bp, 641 predicted proteins | sample AraplaCol_mMF_r2_2_FD_184288 | JGI IMG/M metagenome (GOLD analysis project Ga0209148, IMG submission 184288) | Arabidopsis root microbial communities from North Carolina, USA - plate scrape CL_Col_mMF_r2 (SPAdes) (version 2) | ecosystem: Host-associated > Plants > Roots > Endosphere | place... | reverse complement strand
CCTTCAGGAATCCGATGATTTGCTCTTCCGTAAACCGCTTCTTCATGTCCGTCTTCCTCTCCGAAAACGGACTCTACTAGCTTCCCGCTGGACCGGTTTATTGGGGGCAGGTCATGTAGGCCGAGCGTCGGCGTACGGTCCGCAAAGATGCCGAGGTCAGCCCGGCCATCTAGCACCGCCAGGACAATATCGCTGCTGTTCTTCTCTTCCAGCTCGATCCGGATGCCCGGATTGGTCTGGGTGAAAGTGGCCAGTTGCTGAGGGAGGAATTGCGTCACCGCAGAGGTATTCGCCCAGAGCCGCACGACGCCCACGATGCCCGAGGTGAAGTCCGACAGCTCGGCTGCAAGCAGATCGATATCCGCGAGGATACGCTGCGCGTGGCGGTAGAGCGCTTGGCCAGCCACTGTGAGCGTCACGCCGCGTGAATGGCGCTCCAACAGCGACGTGCCCATCCCGACCTCCAGATCGGAAATCCGCTTGCTCGCGGCTCCTACCGCCAGATGCGCCAATGTGGCCGCCTTGCTGATGCTGCCTGTACGCGCCACTAAAGCGAATAGCGATAGAGAAACAAAATCGATTCGATGTGGGTTGATCATGGCAGCAAATTGACGGGCGTTGCTCAGCGAATGGTATAGCTAGGTTAGCCGAACGGCCGCTTCTGGCCGAGAGCGGACACGTGAGTGGCCGGTTGAACTATCGAAGAATGCAGTTGACGCGGTGGCTTGCTCTTTATCGACCGAGATACAGCGTTTCGAGGGCGCGGTCGAGTAACTCCTCGTGCAGTCTCTCGCTTCCCTTGGGAGGGAGGAAGACTACCTCTGGTATTCATCGCGTACGGCCGGATGGGGCGAAACTCCGATTGAGTCCCAGACGTAGTACAGAATTTCATCCGCTCTTCTGTACAGTTCCAACTCGGGGGAGGTCATTTTCTCCCCCATGACACGTCACTCCTTTTCTCAGCCGTCTCCATGCCGCCGCGCTTGTCGACGGCTGGACAGCTACTAACGCAGGACTCTTCTGGGCTCAGGAAGGCTATTACAACGACCGGCCAGGGCGGAATATCGCGCTTGTTCGCAGACATCGCTACCTCCGTGGGCTCAAGGCGTTTGCCCACCTGCTTGTAAGGGCGACCACCCCGCCGCGACACCATTCGTAGCGACAACAACAAAGCCACGGAACTCTCTGTCGCAAATGTGAATATTCGCCTTGCCTAGGTGCTCAGAGACGAACCGGATGACACCTTCCTTCGGAAGAAACGCCGCGATTTTCCGATGGGCCTCAACAAGCAAGAGTTCAGAAGGGATGTACTCGTCCAGTAACTTCAAAAGTTGCTGCTCGCGCAAGCCGTCTTGGTCTGCAACATTTACCCAGACCCACGTCGCCTCGCCTGAGGCAGGGAAATTCTTGCGCATCAGTTCGTGAACTCTTCTTGGATTCATAGTCACGTTAAGCGAATACGGTGTTGGGTAGCCTTTCGGTTCGCGGACCTTCGCGTCAGACGTCAGTCCGTCGGAAAATGTGCTGTCCTAGAGGGACCACTTACTGACAACCTGTTCGGGAATATCTGCACGCACCCCGCGTATCGCCGCGACGCCGTCCAAGAAATTTGTCTGGAACATGTGCAACTGAACTGCGCACCCACGTTGAGTCCATATCTCGAAGCGACTCAACTTCCCATTCGAATTCGGGCGGGAACGGAGCTCAGTAACGTCCGACATTGGAACAACGAGTGGCTCTACTAGCCCAAATGCTCGCTTGACCACAATCCGCTTGGGCTCAATCGCGACGACATACGTCAGTACCCACAATGCATAGGGAAACATGAGCCCCAAGACTGGATACAAGGCGTCGCTCCACTTGTGCAGAGACCAATGCGCGAGAAGCGCGTAGGCATACAAGCATGCGCAGCCGGCAACAAACCAGAATGTTGCTCGAGAGTCGAGGGTCACTGTCATCGGGGTTGTATGTGCCACGTCTGGTATCTCGCTAACAAGGATTCTGATTTTGCTCATCAAGAGCGGCCATCATAGCTGCCTTCTTCCGACGGTCGCGTTAGAAGGCTCCCTGCTAGGAGGAGGTAGCGTGGGGGCCTGTAAGCACGGGTCCCAGCGCTATCGGGCTTCTTTTGGCCGGAGGTGGACGCTGACTGCAGCGCGTTCGCCATCCATGCTGTGACGGCGCTAGGCTAAGTCAGCGGGGCCGGCAGTGCAGTTCCATCCTCAAACGCGCCGAGTTCGGTTCGAGCAATCCTGAACAAGGGCTCGACTTCGACGAAGGGCAAGCCGCTATCGAATAAGGAGACTTCCAGCGAGTTGTTAGCATCGCGCCGGAAGACCTCAGCAACCACCTCTCCACTATCGTTCAGCAGTTCAAGTCCGAGGCCATCGCGCCGGACATCCGATGCAACCTGAAGTCGGAATCCCATTCCCTGTCCTCTTAAACTGTGAGCCATTGCCTTGCGTGGACGAAGCTTCGCTGTGACCGCCTCTCAGAAATGGCCGTCATAAAGGTGAGAGTCTTCTTTTGGCCGAAAGCGGTCAGTTAGCCGACAGGGGGCGGCCTCATAAAGCGACTGCTCTTACGCTCTGCTCACTATTCCGCGATTTCCAGTTTCACGATTGTGTTGCCGACGTAGGACACGCGGACTTGCAGCCCCTCATGAATTGGACCACCATGAGACCTCGTGTTGTTGAACCCGCTCGTGACTATGTAATCGGAATACTCGAAACACTTCCCCGACACACAGAACCGTTCCATAGCGTGACCAGTCACTGGCATTGGCTTGAAGTCAGTCACCAGCCCTTCAACAACTCGAACGCAATTGTCTGCCCTGGCCTTCGACTGCGCCGAGTACTGACTGAATGTGGAAACCGCCGCCGTGCTGGTCCACAAAATCGCGAAGCCGAAGAAGTAAAAGACGAACGCGGTACTTGCTCTGGGGTGCCACTTCGACCAGCCCGGAAGCCTCTTGCGGTACGCAACGAGCACACCACCGATAGCAACGAAAATTAGGCCGAATGCAGGGAAGGTCCACGCTTTATAGCCCACTTCCGCCACATCGAATACGGTCCGATATTCCATATTCCTCACGCCTCAATAGGCGACCTGAAGTACATGGATGTTAGCAGGCAATACTCGACACCACCTGGCGTGTATCGCCGAGCGATGGACTGCATTTCGGCTTCGGCATATATCGCTGTGAGACGAAAACTGGCGGATGGCATAGATGAATGTCACCTCAGCGCCGCGAGCGGACCAACATTTTGTCGGCCATCACGACTTCTTCGTGTCAGTCTCGCCCTGGCCCTGCCCTGGCGAAAGAATAACAACCCCAACAAGTACTAACCCAACAGCGACTGGTGTCGAGAACACCACCAACAGCACTGAGACCGCGGCATGCTTAAATACGTAGGCGCTGGTGAAAAAAAGTATCCCCACCAATGCGCACCTGACGAGAATCTTCCCGGCGAATTGAAGGGCCTTCTTATCAGTTCTCATATGCAGGCATTCCTATGCAGCGCAATCAATGCTTCCCTCCAGTGGCGGTTGCGTCGGGCGTTCTAATCAACTCGTTGGAAGGAATTGAGCTGTCCAGACGACCGCTTCTGGCCGGAAACCGACGGTCGGCCTTCATTGGCGTGGAGGCACATTGCCACACCTATCCGCCAGAGCTTGTGCAGGTGCTTTCAAGGGGAGCCCCAAGGGCTGCGGCGCTGACGACTCACCTCTTGGCGTTTTGAGCCGCAACTCTCCGCCAGAAGTAATTTCGTACGTTAGTGTTGTCCCGAAAGAGGATGCTTGACGCCATGTACGCGGAATCAAGACATCGTCGTGGTCTCGTAGTCGAAGCTTCTCTTGGCTGAAATGAAGTCCGCCAAACCAAACCGTCGAACCGACGCGAATCATCATGGTGGGCGTGTGGTTGACGACGCCCGACTTGATTAAGGTTGATTCCCCGGGGTTGGCACGATGCCCATCATGTTCTTCTATCACCGTTACACTGCAACTAGTGCTATTCAGAATGTAGACACGGTCGCCGGTATATCGACTGCCGATGGTGATGAGTATGGCCGGCACCGCAAGTACAAAAAGCAGAAGTGCCACAATGCGGGCAAAGCGAACAATGATGTGCATTCACGTCCTAACAGATATGCAATTCGGCAAACCTTAGCGGGCGAACTGAACCGTTCCTATCCCCAGAATGGGCAATCAATGTCCGCAATGCTGGGTTGCGGCCTGACTGGGCCGCTTTTGGCTGGAAGCGGACCGCCGACATCATCCAAAGCAGACATCGACCGCACTCCGTGCCCTAATTCCTCACGCCGTGGAGGACCCTGGCAAGGTAGGTTTGTGTTTTACACCACGGAAGAGAACGAGCGCCACGCCGAGCATAATTCCAACGTCTGCGACGTTGAACACACCCGTTCGCAATTGCCCGATGCCTATGTTCAGAAAATCAAAAACCCTGCCATCGTAGACACAACGATCGAACAGGTTGCTGAACCCTCCACCCAGAATGCAAGCTATCGCAATGACTTCGGTGCGGCCGAGCTTGGGCGAACGCAGAAGCCAACCGAACAGGCCGACCAGAATCGCCAAAACGCCATATATGAAAATGATATTGCGAGTCGCATCAGACATTCCCGCCCCGAGGCTTAGGAACGCACCGTGGTTATAGGTAGGAAGAACCAGCAGGCCTCCTGAAAGAAATGACACGACTTCGCCGGGCGTCAATATTTGTTTGAATAAAGCCTTCGTCGACTGATCGATGATGATCCAGGCGAGCGCGCCAAGGAGCGCAGTGGCAACTCTTTGTTTCGTCGTCATCCGAGAGGTCATCTGTAGGCAGGATCCCATTCTAGTCGGAGTTAGATTCCGGGATCGGAAGCAGGAGCGCGGGGATGGTCAACAACTGCTCTGACGATATGGACGGGCCGCAGTTGGCCGGAAGCTGCCCCGCAGGAACCCGTTCGATCGACGACCGCTTCCGACCCGTTGCGGCCAGTGAAACATCTCGGCAATGACGTCCGCTTTCGGTGCATGAACCGCCGGAGCCGGCTGCGCGGATGTGGGTCACAGCGTGTCGCCGTGAATCGGGTCGCGCAATGACATGGAATGGTGTCAGCCCGGCGATGAAGCGTCCGTATCGGGCAGCGCCGCGGGCTGCGCGTCATCTTGTTCCGCTGAAGCGTGCCCATAGTACAACTCGCCCAGCCTGATCCGCTCGCGTCCTGTAGTGATGCGATGCTTGTTGGTATCGCGTAACGAATAGACGCACCCGCAATATTCCTGCTGATAGAAATTCTCGCGCTTGCTGATTTCGATCATGCGAGCCGAACCACCACCCTTGCGCCAGTTGTAATCCCAATACGATAGTTCCGGATAGTGAGAGACCGCGCGTTTGCCGCAATCGTTGATCTGCTGCATGTTCTTCCAGCGCGAAATGCCAAGCGAGCTGGTGATCACCGGAAAGCCGTGTTCGTGCGCGTACAGCGCCGTGCGCTCAAATCGCATGTCGAAGCACATCGTGCAGCGAGCGCCGCGCTCGGGTTCGTTCTCCATGCCGCGGGCGCGCGCAAACCAGTTGTCGCGATCGTAGTCGGCATCCACAAATGGGATGCCGAATTTCTCGGCAAAACGGATATTTTCATCCTTGCGCAGGTCGTACTCCTTGCGCGGATGAATGTTCGGGTTATAGAAGAAGATCGTGAAATCGATCTCCGAAGCGACCATGGCTTCCATGACTTCCCCGGAACACGGCGCGCAGCACGAATGCAGCAGGACCTTCCGATGGCCGCCCGGCAAGGGCAGGGATTTGCGTTCGAACATGGGATTGGGGTCTTGGAAGGAAAAAGTATCTGACACTCAGGGCCGAGTTTCAGGCGCGAGCATTGCATGATGATGCAGCGCGGTCCGACGCGGGGTACGGGTTCGCAGCTGGCCAAACGGCCAAAACGCTTCGACGAAAATCATAGAGGCTGAGCCGTGCAATATGAAATGGCATCTTTTCATCTTGCGATTAGTTTTGTTCATGTTTCAAAACAAAACTAGTCTCGCATCTTCGATTCCGCCCATTTCCATTCCCGCGCCGCCTTCACAAACGCCGCAAGATAATCGATGTCGTCATCAGTCTTGCGCGTGCCCAGGAAAATCTGCTTCGCAATACCTTTCTTTCCAAGTTGCACGGGCGTGAGCGGCATCCAGCCCGCGTATTCTTCCGCGAGCCAGCGAGGTAATGCCGCCACGCCTCGGCCGCTCGCCACCATCTGCAGCATGATGTCGGTCGTCTCGATCACCTTGTGGCGCTTCGGCACCCGATTCGCAGGCGTGAGGAACTGCGTGTATATATCGAGCCGGTCCGTTTCGACCGGATAGGTAATCAGCACCTCATGCGACAACTGCTCCGGCGTCACATAGGCTTCCCCGGCCAGCGCGTGGTCGTCGCCGACCACCAGCACCTGCTCGTAATCGAACACTGGCTGAAAATGCAGCTCGGATTTCTTGAGCGGGTCGGGCGTGACGAGCACGTCGATTTCATAGCCGATCAACGCGCCGATGCCGCCGAACTGGAAGCGCTGCTTCACGTCGACGTCGACATCCGGCCAGCGCGCGAGATATGGCGACACCACCTTCAGCAGCCATTGGTAGCAAGGCGCGCATTCCATGCCAATCCGCAACGTGCCGCGCTCGCCCTGAGCGTACTGCTTCATACGCTCTTCGGCGAGTTCGAATTGCGGCAGCAGCCGATTCGCGAGGCCCAACAGGTACTGTCCGGCCTGCGTGAGCCGCATGGACCGTCCCTCGCGCGTCCACACCGGCGTACCGAGCTGCTGCTCGAGCTTCTTCACCGCATGGCTTAGCGCCGACTGCGTGAGATTGAGGGTATCGGCGGCGGCCGTGAGCGAGCCCTGCCGCTCCACTTCCCGCACGACCTTCAGATGACTGCGATCCAGCATCGCTCACTCCATGAGCAGTTTTAATGTTTGCATGAAATAAATCCATTTTTATTCATGTAGGGGGCACTATATCATCGCTGCCAGTCACTTTTCTGCCGATCGGCACACGGCACACGGTCCCTACGCAATCCACACGTACACCGCACCATGTGCATGACTAATGGTTGCATGAAACTGCTTCATGCCCAGTGAGCCGGAAGCATTGAAAAGCAAAGAACAGATGCGGTTTTCATTTCAGAAATCAGGGTGCAAGAATCACAATGAGTAACGACTTCACATTTTCCATTAACAGCATCCCGTTCGATGAAGACTATCGCCCTTCAGAAAATACGCGCATTACGACCAATTTTGCCAATCTGGCTAGAGGAAAGAGTCGCCAGGAGAACCTGCGCAACACCTTCAGGATGATCGACAACCGCTTCAATGCGTTGGCGCACTGGGACAATTCTGAAGGCGATCGCTATACCGTCAAACTCGAAATCATTTCCGTTGAAATGAATGTCAAAGGGAAAAGCATCGATAATTCACTCCCTTTGATCGAAATATTGAAAACCAATATTATTGACCGAAAAACCAACGAACTCACTGAAGGTATTGCGGGAAATAACTTCTCCTCCTATGTGCGCGATTATGACTTCAGCGTGGTATTGCTTGAGCATAACAAGAAACAGCCTGGATTCAGCACGCCAGATAATTTTGGCGACCTGCACGGAAAGCTGTTCAAGGCCTTCATCAATTCCAGCGCTTACAGACATAATTTCGCCAAACCGCCCGTTATATGCCTGAGCGTTTCGAGTAGCAAGATCTATCACCGGACTGCCAATCATCACCCGGTATTGGGCATCGAGTACCAGCAGGATGAATATTCTCTGACTGACGAATATTTCAAAAAAATGGGTTTGAAGGTTCGCTATTTCATGCCTCCAAATAGCGTTGCGCCTTTGGCTTTCTACTTTACCGGTGACCTGCTGGCCGATTACACCAATCTCGAGCTTATCGGCACCGTCAGCACGATGGACACCTTCCAGAAGATTTACCGGCCCGAGATTTACAACGCGAACTCTCCAGCAGGAAAATTCTATCAACCCAGTTTGAATCACCAGGATTTTTCTTTGACTCGAATTGTTTACGATCGGGAAGAACGTAGCCGGCTGGCCGTCGAGCAGGGAAGGTTTGTTGAGGAGCAATTTATCAAACCATACCAGGCCATTCTTGAGCAGTGGTCCGCTGACTACGCTCTTTGATCAATAACAACGCAAGGTCGTCTACCATGAAAAAACTGCTACCCACATCCACTGCCGGCAGCTTACCCAAACCCTCCTGGCTTGCAGAGCCCGAGAAACTCTGGTCGCCCTGGAAATTGCAGGATCAGGGGTTGATCGAGGGCAAACAGGATGCTTTGCGTTTATCGTTGCAAGAACAGCAACATGCAGGCATCGACATCGTCAGTGACGGCGAGCAAACACGCCAGCATTTCGTGACCACGTTCATCGAACACCTCAGCGGCGTTGATTTCGAGAACCGCAAGACCGTTCGAATTCGCGATCGTTATGATGCAAGCGTGCCAACGGTCGTCGATGCGGTTGCCCGACAGAAACCGGTTTTCGTTGAAGATGCCCGGTTCTTGCGCCAGCAGACCACGCAGCCCATCAAATGGGCTTTGCCAGGCCCGATGACAATGATCGATACGCTTTACGACGATCATTACAAAAGCCGCGAAAAACTGGCCTGGGAATTCGCAAAAATCCTGAACGAGGAAGCCAGGGAACTGGAGGCTGCCGGGGTCGATATCATTCAGTTTGACGAGCCCGCATTCAATGTCTTCTTCGATGAGGTGAATGAATGGGGCGTCGCGACCCTGGAAAGGGCGATTGAAGGTCTCAAGTGTGAAACCGCCGTGCATATCTGCTATGGCTATGGCATCAAGGCAAATACGGATTGGAAGAAGACGCTGGGGTCGGAGTGGCGGCAATACGAGCAAGCCTTCCCTAAGCTGCAAAAATCCAGTATCGGTATGGTTTCGTTGGAATGTCACAATTCTCACGTTCCCATGGATCTGATCGAACTCATTCGCGGCAAGAAGGTGATGGTGGGGGCCATCGATGTGGCAAGCAACACCATTGAAACCCCCGAGGAAGTCGCCCACACGTTGCGAAAAGCACTTCAATTCGTGGATGCCGACGATCTCTATCCTTGCACCAACTGCGGCATGGCTCCCTTGTCGCGTGCCGTCGCGAGAGGCAAGCTGAGTGCTTTGAGCGCGGGCGCCGAGATCGTCCGAAAAGAACTCTCGAACTAGTTTCCGGCTGAACCCGGCAGTAGTGCTCGAGGGATCGAAGGCGGTGTGGATTTCAGGGAGTGCCATGAAATGGCTCCCTGAATCTGTCGGAATACGCCACCTCGACATGTCCGAGCTGCACCCAGTTTCACCATCTACCATGTCACTTTCCAGCATGGCCATCGAGCCTTTGAGCTTTCGCGAAGCGCTCGGGCATTACGCATCCGGTATCACGGTGATTGCATCGCACGTCGATGGCGAGCCGATCGGCTTCACTTGCCAGTCTTTCTATAGCGTGTCGATGAGCCCGCCGCTGGTGTCATTTAGCGTCATGGCCAATTCGGCCAGCTATCCAAAAATTCGCCAAGCGGGTCGATTCGTCGTCAATATCCTGTCGGACCAACAAGTCGGGATTTCCAACCAGTTTTCCCGACGAGGCGCGGACAAGTGGCGTGGCGTCGACTGGCAGGAATCGCCGCTGGGTAATCCGATCATTGCCGGCAGCCTTCACTGGCTCGATTGCGAAATCTACGCCGAACACGCCGCGGGCGATCACCTGATCGTGATTGGTGAAGTGAAGGCGTTAGACCTGCAAGAAGCTGCTGCTACGCAGCCATTGCTGTACTTCAAAGGGCAATATCGCAACATCGCCGCGCGTAGCGCGGTTTGAGCGCAAACCTTCGCTCGGCGCCCACGCAATTGTTCCTGTTCCATGCCGCCAGCTTGCTGCTGGCTGCCATCGCAGATGTTGCCCAGCACTCTCACGAAGAGGCTGCTGCAGCGGCGCCCCTCTGATTTAAAAGGTGTCGAGCTGTCTTGAGTTCATTGAAACAGGCGCTAAACGAAGGACGCTTCGTCTGCGTGCTTGAGGTCGTTCCTCAATAGTCCCCTTCGCGTCTGGCCGCGGACAACGGGCACCGCAGCTCCTGGCCTGAATGGTTCAAGCCGGAAGATGCTACGCGGGGCGTTGAATCAAACCCCGGAGAATGATAGGGGGCTAGGAGGTCTTCAAGATGCCGACCTCGAACACCACCAATGGGCTCGATCACGCCCCCGTGACCACGATCTCGCTGCGGTGCGGCACCATCAACGGCAGTGATCCGGTCTTGCATGCCCCGAACAATCCGGAACATCAGATTTCGATATTTTTCATCGAGATTCGCAAAGAATTCCCGATAGCATCGTGCCGGGCACGCAGCGCTACGCGCAATGGCGCCGCTCGCGGCCGCAGGCGCAGCAGCCCAACAACAAAAGCTGATCGCAAAAACCTTCACTACGGAGCCGCGGTCGGCAAGAGCGCGGCGCTTCCTGATTGCCCCATGTCGTGGTACTCGCGAGGAACCCCAAATGTTTGCTGATATCGTCAAAGGCGCACAGCGTGGCTTGCTGCTGCGGCCGCTGTTCGGTCTGATGACCACGCTGGAGCTGCGCAACCACGATACCGATACCCAGCGCGCGGTGTTGGCGCTGGTGCGCAGCCTGAACCAGGCTGTGGAAAATGCGCCGCAACCCAGCGGACTCGTCACGGCGTTCTCGCCCGAACTGTGGGGCCGCTGGCACAACCGTGAAATCCCGGTGAGCCGCCGCGTATTGGATCATTCGCCCAAGCTGCGCAATACCGGCGGAGACGTGTTCCTCTTCCTGAAGACGCCGGATGCGCAGACCGCCGAGCGATTGATGAGCGATTTCCGCACCGAGCTGGCCGCGCTTTCCAGCCGGATGGATGAAGTGGCGGTGGGCAAGCGCACGGACGGGCGCGTGATTGGCGGGCGGTATCTGGACGGCATCACGAACCCGAATGACCCGGTCAGCCTGGCGGAAGACATTCTGGTGGACGGCCCGTACGCGGGCGCAGCCTTCGGCTTCACGCAGAAATTCCTGTTCGACTGGACGGGCATCGCAGCCATGGCGCCCGATACCGAGGACGCCATGCTCGGTCGCGATCCGACTGGCGCCATCCTGCCGCAGAACGCCACCGACGCCCACATCCACCGCGCCCACGCGCTCGATGCCAACGGCGACAACCGGAAGCTGCTGCGCCAAGCCCTGCCTTTCGGCGAACAGGCCGGCCACCCGGCGCGCGAGGAAGGATTGATGTTCGTGGCGTTCTGCAATGAGCAGGAACGCTTCGAGACCATTTTGCACCGCCTCATGGGCGACATGCCGGACCGCCCGGCCGACCGTCTCATGAGCGTGGTGCAGGGTGTGGCGGGCGCTTACTGGTACGTTCCAGCCGCGGCGGAGCTGGGCGTGCCCAGCGTGACCAGCCTATCGGAAGCCGCCGAGGATCCCCACTGGCAGGTGCGCAGCAGCAACGGATATCTCTTCTACAACTCGCAGGATTATCTGCACCAGATGGCGGAAGGCCGCTATGCGCCCGGCGACCCGCCGAGTCCACGCTTGCTGGCCTTGCTGGGGCGGACGTTCTCCCACTGGAACGATGGGTGGCTGCGTCGCAAGCCGTTCCCGCGCTTGCCGCATCTCTCCACGCTGGTGACGCCGCAAGACGCCGATGTGATGCAGCGTTCGGCACAACTGCGCAAGGGGCTGGCCAACAAGAAGACCTTGGCCGACCTGCTGTCCGCGCCAGCGTCGCCGATTGCCCGGGATACCCAACTGCTGCGCATCTATCCGGAAGAGCTGATCGTCGGCGTGATTCCCGACTTCACGCTGGGACGCGGCAAGGAGGTGGTGCCGTATCTGAGCGAAGACGAAACGGTTGCAGCCTGGCTCAAAGGTGAACTCAACGAGTGGTCTGCCATGGGCCACGTGGTGCCGGATTACCAAACACTCGTAGCGCAGGGAATCGGTAACCTGCTGACGGATCTGCGCCAAAAGCAGGCGCAGGCGGGACTGTCTGTCCAACAGGCCGAGTTCTTCCAGTCGGCAATCTGGTCGCTTGAAGGCGTGCAGGCTTATCTGCAGAACTGGGCCCTGCTGGCCGACCAGGCTGCCGCCCGCGCGCAGCAGCCGGACGACGCACAGAACATGCGGGATGTGGCGGCTCGCTTGCGGCGCCTGAGCACCGACAAGCCGGCAGACTTCCACGATGGCGTGCAACTGATCTATTCGTTCCACTGTTGCCTGCACCTCGTGGGCGAATTGACTTCGTTTGGCCGGTTGGACCAGATTCTGTGGCCGCTGTTGCAGCAAGCGCCCATCGATGACGCGCGCGCGCAGGACATCATCGACTGCCTGTGGCTCAAGATCGGCGAGAACGCCTTCGTCAACCGCGCCAACATCACCGACTACGTGAACTACGGCACCACCGCAGTCTGCGGTTTGGGCGGCAACTTCCCGCAAGGCGGTGGCATCAACCAGTGGGTCCAGCAGATCACGGTGGGCGGCTACCTGGCCAATGACGATGCCACCCCCACGGGCGGCGTGAACCCCGTCACCATGCTGTGTCTCAAGGCCGCGCGTCGGATTCCCGTCAACGCTCCGACGTTGTCGCTGCGCGTGTACAAAGACATGCCGCAGGCCGTGCTCGATGCTGCAGCGCAGTCGCTGCTCGCGGGCGGGGCTCATCCCATCCTGTACCAAGACGACAAGCTGTGTGAAGCGCTTCATCGTTCCGGCAGCGGGGTTTCTCTGCGCTGGGCGCGCGACTATGCCGCCGACGGCTGTTATGAGCCGATGTTCGCCGGTGCCACGGAGTTTGCGTTTGCCAACGTCACGCCAATGCTGGCGCTCGAGCAGGCGCTGAACCAGGGGGCCACCTATGGTGCGGCGGGGCCCGTCTATTTGCGCGGGCTCAAGCAAACCTTCCGGTCACCGCCCGTGCAGGAGATTGATAGTTTCGAGAAGCTGCAAGCGCAGTTCCTGCACCAACTCGAATGGTTGGTGATCCAGACCTACAACGTCATCCTTGGGGCCTACGGCAACCTCGCAGGCATCTGCCCGAGCCCGCTGCTGTCGGTGCTGATCGATGGCTGCGCAGCGTCTGGACGTGACTTGACGAGCGCCGGCGCGCGCTTCCATGTCATCGCACCGCTCTGCGTGGGTGTGTCGAATACCATCGACTCGCTCTATGCCATCAAGAGGCTCGTGTTCGAGCGCGACAGCGCCATCGCCACCCTGCCGGAGCTGGTGGACTGCCTGATCAACGACTGGGGTTCCAACCTGGTCGAGCCCTATCAGAACAGCTTGATGGGCCCGGCGGCGGCCGGCGAACGCACGCGCCGCTACCAGGAGTGGCGCGAAGCCGCATTGCAACTGCCCAAATGGGGCAGTGGCCATGCCGAGGTGGATGCGCTGGGTGCCTGGTTGATGGAACATCTGGTGCGGCTGTGCGTGGACGTCGTCCGGCGGCCACACCCGGCACTGCAGCCCGCGCTGGACAATATCGCCAAGACGTACGGTGCGTTCGAATTCGTCATCACCCCGGGTATCGGGACCTTCGAAGGTTATGTCGGCGACGGTCAGGGTTGCGGTGCATCAGCCGACGGCCGGCGCAACGGCATGCCGATCGCGTCCGACCTGTCGCCAGCGCCAGCACCACAGGATCTGCCGGCCAGCCCCGCTTTCCGCAACATTTACCAGTCGCTCAACAGCTGGAAGGTAGACGCCATCGACTACGGCTTGTCGAACGCGTCGCCGGTGGACATGAACATCCCGGAGAGCTTTGCGCTCGACGACCTCAAGCGCTTTCTGCGCGTCTATGCGGACGGCGAGACCGGCTCGAACCTGATCACGCTTACCTGCGCGGATCTCGCCACGTATCAGGCGGCCAGCAACGATCCGGAACGCTATGACCTGCTGCGGGTACGCATGGGCGGGTGGACGGAGTTTTACGCCGTCATGTTCCCGATGCATCAGGAACAGCACCAACGGCGCCAGTACTTTACGCCGTAAGCGTCCCAGGCATCAGCATCAACCGGAGGGGGGGGTACGGGACCGATACAGGTCGCTTCGCAGCAAATCGCCATAAACAAAAACGGGGGTGGACGATGCAATGCAGCACACCGGAAGTCGACCAACGCCAGGCGAGCCGCCCGGCGAATCCAGTGGGCCGAACTGCTGGCGGCAAGACGTTGCGCACCGCCGCCCTGGGTACCTTTTTCCTGAGCGGGTTGGCGTGGCAGCCCGCGGTTGCGCAGGCGATGGACAACCTCTTCGCCAACCCGCCGTCCTTGCCACAAGTGGCGCCCTCCCAAGAGGCCCTTACCACGCCGGGAGTGCCGCACGCCATGTCGGCACTCAGTCTAGCCACCACGGCCCAGCAGCACGCTGGCAGGGAGCGTGCCTTCGATCTGCATATCGACTACAAGGATGGAGCGCTGTATGACCCCGGCCAGCAGCGTTACCAGAAGGTGAGGCTGCGCGGCTATATCGGGACCGGCGTGACGTCGGACGCGTTTGTCGCCCCGCAGATCGACGTGACACCGGGCGATACCGTCCGCATCACGCTGCACAACGACCTGAAGGGCAACGACGGCTGCACTGGCGACACCACTCCGGACAAGCCGCATTGCTTCAACGGCACCAACCTGCATTCGCATGGCTTGTGGGTTAGTCCGGCCGGTAATAGCGATAACGTGCTGCTGTCGCTAAACCCGCAGACCAGCTTCCAGTACGAGTACAACATCCCGGCCGACCATCCGGCCGGGACTTTCTGGTATCACCCGCACCGTCACGGCTCGACGGCGCTGCAGGTGGCCAGCGGCATGTCGGGCGCCCTGGTCATCCACGGCAACCGTAAGCCCACGCCCAGAGTCAATGGCGACCTAGACACCCTGCTCGTGGATGGGAACGGCCAGCCGTTCAAGGATCGCACGCTACTGCTTCAGCAGATCCAGTACTACTGCCTCGACGGCACGCAGCAGACGTGGAACTGCAAGCCCAACCAGACCGGCATCATCGAGTCTTATGACTACATGGGCCCCGACACCTGGGGCGAATCGGGCCGCTGGACGAGCATCAACGGCAAGGTCATGCCGACCTTTGCTGATGCGCGTGCGGGCCAGGTGGAGCGCTGGCGCCTCATCCATGCCGGCATCCGCGAAACCATCACGGTGCAATTCCGCAAGATGGCGAGCACCGCGACGTCCAACGCGCGTCCGACAAAAGCTGGCATGGAGCAATTTCTGGACAGCGTCTGCACGGGGCCTGTCGTGCCCTACCAGGTCGTGGCCGCCGATGGCCTGACCATGGGCAACACGCTGACCAGCGATACCGTGACGCTGCAGCCGGGCTACCGCTATGACCTGCTGGTGGTCTTCCCGGAAGCTGGCAACTACTGCGTCACCGAGGTGGCAAAATCCGGCGCCGCCACCGTCAGCCGATCGGCGACGCCGCGCGGCATGCTGGGCGTGGTGACCGTGCGTGGCGGGGCACCCACGCACGACCCGACCGGCACGCTGGTGCACCAGTTGGTCGATTCGGCACGTCGCCACATGCCGGCCGACGTGCGCGAAGACATCATCCAGGACCTGACGGCCAAGGACAGCGCCGGCAAGCGGGCCGTCCGCCTGACCCGCTTCGTGCCACATCCGACCATCACGGACCAGGAGATCGGAAACACCCCGCAGCAGGAGATGGTGTTCTACCTGGGTACCGGTATCGATCCGCAGCCCGCCTCGTTCAAATTCACCGTGGGCAACAGCTTCGAGGTTGTGCAAGGCTCCACCGGCCAATGGGTACCGAAGGGCGCATCGCCCTACGCCCCCGCCCGCGTCGACCGGCCCCTGGTCCTGGGCAAGGCTCAGCAATGGGAGCTGCGGTCTTACAGTGTCAGCCACCCTTTCCACATCCACGTCAATCCGTTCCAGATCGTTGCCGTGCTGGACCCGAAAGGCAACGACGTCAGCGTGCCGGGTTATGTCGAGGCGGATGGCGACAACCAGTTCGCCGGGCTCAAGGGCGTATGGAAGGATACGCTGTGGGTCAAGACCGATCTGACGCCCGAGGACAAGCTCACCAACCCGCCGCAGAAGAAGTACTACCGCCTGATCGTGCGCACGCGCTATGAGCGCTACATCGGGGAGTTTGTACTGCACTGCCACATCCTCGACCATGAGGACCAGGGCATGATGCAGAACGTGGCAATCGGCCTGAGTGATGGTGCTGGCGGCCTGGCCCACGCGCATCACTGATCGGAGCGGCAGCAAGACATGAGGGAGCGGGCAAACTCGCTCCCTTCCCTGATGATCCCGTGTCTTCCAAGTCTTACGTGACCACCATGAGTGAGTCCGCCGGTCAAGGCGTCATAAAGGTGCTGCCTCGATAAATTCCGGCGCATTTGATCCGCTTATACAAATCACCAAATACTCAATGAGAGTGGGGCCCATAGGCTGGCATTCGATTGATTCCATGCAGCCATGTCGAATCTGAAGTTATCGACGCGGGCAATTAAACCAAATATCAAAAAAAGCGTAATACAAAATATCTAGCAGGGACGCCATGTCACGCCGATTCCCTTCCAGATTCATGCCTTGCCGGTATATCAGATAAAGAAAAATTTCATTGGCAGGATGAGCATGACCGACCAAACCTTCTGATTAGGGTCTGGCTGCATGATAGGCATCGCTACAACAGGCTTGCGAGGTTCCAGGGTAAAGCGGTCGCGCCTGGTCGTCAGCGTAGTAACGCGGACGATATTGGCAGCGAGCCTATGAAGCAGGCATATCCATTCAAACAAAGACAACAACGGGAGAAATCAGGATGAGCACGCCCATTGCGACCACCCAGGCGGTCCGTGAGAGGTACCTCGATACGAAGGTTCGTGTCCGCCGTCACGGCACACTGATTTGGTTTCGGCTGGCACTGGCGGTGGTATTGGCCGCCTTCGCGCTCGTGCTTGCGTCCACCGCGCCCGCGCAGACGAAAAAGCCAAACGGAATCGATTACTCGATGTACTACGTGGCGGACGTGCGTGACAACGAGCACTGCAAGATGACCGTCGACAAGAACGGCAAGTGGTCAGTCGATGAGCGCATCAGCAATCCCGCCATGACCTGTCCGGACATGACCTCTTGGCGGCTGTTCGCCACGGCGGTGCGTGACCGCTTCTGGAGCGATTGGGCCGATGAAGACCAGAATTGGCCCCAACAACCATGGCCACTCTGCACGGTCACCACCGGCCCCAACTGCTGCGACCCCCACTCCTCCAAGAACGACCCGCAACACTGCCCCATCTTCCCCGGCGATACGCGCGAGCACGGTGCGATGTTGCTGAAGTCAGGTGCACCCGTGCTCCGGATCGGCCGCCCTGCCATCACGCAGCACCTGCAGGAAATTGCCACGCCGATCGATCTGGACAAGACCACGGCAGAGTTCAACGCGATACGGGCGCTGAGCGCCCAGGCGCCCGAAATGCCGCAGTGCTCAGACACGGTGGTGGACAAGCTGGTGCCCAAGAGCTACGAAAGCATCGGCCGGGTGATTCGCCAAACCAATTCGGAAATCACCATCCGCAACCGCGCTTTCCACAACTACCTGTTCGAAAACAATCTCTACAACAGCAACGGGGTGGCCGCCGTGTTTGCGGCGAACGATGAGAACCAGCGGAAGAACGCGCCATATGCGTTGGACAGTCGTTCCGCAAGCCAAGGCCAAGCCGCGAAGCTGGGCAAAATCGACTTCCCGCCGGATGCCATCATGATCAAGAGCAACTGGTTGTACGAGGGCATCGCCAAGAAGCTTGGCATCGCCAACACGCGCGAGAAGCCTTTCATCACCCAGAAAATGTCCACGGTGGTCCAGTACAACGAGGGCGCCACGTCCGTGAGCTGCAAGCTGACCGGTGTGCACTACTTGATGGCGTTCCACGTTTCGTCCAAGGACGTCCCCAACTGGGTCTGGACGACGTTCGAGCACGTTGCCATGCCCGGTCGATGCGACTTCATCGGCTGCAACGACGCCTACGGCTACAAGTCCACCGACCCGCTGCCCAGTGGCGTGGCCCGCAACTACATCGCGCCGCACGTCAAGTCAGATGGCCTCGTGATGTCACCATCGACCGTGTTCGATCACGACAAGCTGTATCCGATGGAAGCGATCAATCCCGGGCTCGACCAAGTCTTTAAGAACCTTGGCATCGGCACCGCCATGAGCACGAACAGCGAGCAAGCATCGATCTCCGACCTGGGCTGGCGCAGTTACCGGCTGAAGGGCTCCCAGGTCGAGTTCACGAACTCCATGGGCCGCAAGACTGTGCTGGGCAATTCCATCACCGAGGCCGGCTTCATGAACAATTCAAGCTGCATGACGTGCCATGCCCGAGCCGGCATCCATGTGGAACGCGACAAAGCAAACTTCTTCCGGTTGAGCGTGTTCAACAAGGATCAGTCCGATTACGGTTATGCGTTGAGCTATCACGGCATCCCGAATCCGGCATGGTTCCACAATGACAACAATGGCGGCACGCTCGACGTGATGCAGGTCGACTTCGTTTGGGGCTTCCTGAACGCGAACGCCGTTGTGGCTCCGACAGCGAGGGAAGGTAGTCCGCGGGCACCTTGAGCCTGTCCTGAGCATCCTGATGGGCGAACGCCCGGCGCTGATCTCGCCGGGCGTTTTTTGTTAGTGCCCGAGAATCGACGATCCACAGCAAAGGACGTAGCTGACAGCATTGCGCCTCACTCGATACATTGCTCGTATCGCCCAGGGAATCGAGGGTCTGCACTGATACGCAAGCTGCGCGTCCGCCCACCGAAAGGTGGCAGATTACTGGGCCTCTCGCGCTGCGCTATCGACGCTCGACGAGCGTCGAGACTTCCGCCATCGTCGGCGCATGCGCCCCGCGATGCGCGCAGACAACCGCAGCGCACGCCGCTGCATGGCGCAAATGCTCGATCGCTGACGCGTCAGGACAGGCAAGCAAGCTTGCCATCCAGCCGCCGACGCTCGCGTCGCCACAGCCGACGGTATCCACCACCGCGGCCGGAAACGCCGGCTGCTCGAACACGTCGTCACCGTGCAGCAGTCGCATGCCGAAGGCGCCGCGCGTCACCAGCACGGCAGCCGTGGGCGCCCATGCGCGCAACTGCGCGAGTGCCGCGGCCTCATCGAGCTCAGGAAATAAACCGCGCAGGTCTTCGTCAGACACCTTGATGTAGTTGGCTAGGCCCGCCATTTTGCGCAGCGTCGCACGGTATGACGCATCGGCCATTGGCGCACGAAAATTCGGATCGAACGAAATGCGTTTGCCTGCATCGCGCACGGCCTGCGCGACCTCGATCAGGCGCGAAGCCAGCGGTTCGCGCACCATCCCGAGCGAACCAACATGGACAATTTCCACGGCATCCAGCCAGCCGTCTGGCAAGCTGGCCGGATCGAACGCGAGATCGGCACTGTTCTCGCCAATAAAAAAATACTGCGGCGGCTGTTTCGACACGACCATCGCCAGCAACGGTGCGCGGTCGACTTGACACATGAAGCGCATGTCGAGCCCAGCCTCGGCACTCTGGGCCATCAACTCGTCACCCAACATGTCACGGCTCACCGTGCCGGCAAAACCGGTTGGCACGCCGAGCCGGGCGGCGACACGCGCGACGTTCCAGCATGAGCCGCCTGCAACGCTGCGCCAGTGGCCCGCGTCCTCGCGAATGAAGTCCGTCAGCGCTTCACCGAATACGACCAGTCGGGGGAGGTTCATCGTCTTATCGCGTGCTCACATGTGTCAGGCAACGGCGCCGCGCCTTGTATCGGTCAATCAATTGGTTGGTGGAACCGTCGTGCGACTGCTCGGCATCAGGCGCGGCAAGCTGCGCTTCGATGACGACAGCAAGCCGCTTTCCGAACTCGACACCCCATTGGTCAAAGGAGTTGATGCCCCACACCACGCCCTGCACGAACACCTTGTGCTCATAGAGTGCAATCAGCGCGCCAAGCGATGCCGGGTCGAGCGTGTCCAGACAAATCGTGGTGGTGGGGCGGTTACCGTCGAAGTTGCGGTGCGGTGCATCGGCATTACACCAGCCGTTCATCAAGGCTTCAGATTGCGCGAAACAATTGGCGACGAGAATGTCATGATGCTCAGCGTGCCTGTGATGCGGCCGCATGCAGACAATCATGTCCGCCGGGATCGTAGCCGTGCCTTGATGCAGCAACTGGAAGAACGCGTGTTGACCGTTTGTGCCTGGCTCACCCCAGATCACCGGACCGGTCGCATAGCCGACGCGCTGGCCGTCAAGCGTGACCGGCTTGCCATTGCTTTCCATGTCGAGTTGCTGCAGATACGCGGGCAAACGATGCAGCCGATTGTCATACGGCGCGATCAATTGGCTCGTCGTACCGCGAAAATTCTGATGCCAGATACCGATCAGCGCGAGCAACACGGGCAGGTTGCACGCCAGCGGCGCCTCGGCAAAGTGTCGGTCCATCGCGTAGGCGCCGCCGAGCAACGCCTCGAACGCGTCCATGCCGGCCATGAGCGCAATCGGCAACCCGATCGCCGACCATAGCGAATAGCGTCCACCGACCCAGTCCCAAAATTCGAACATGTTCGCCGGGTCGATGCCAAATGCGGCCACTGCATCCGCATGGGTGGAAACCGCAACGAAATGCTTCTCGACCGCCGATTCCGCCGCACCGCTTGCCAGCAGCCATGCGCGCGCGGTACGGGCATTGACGAGTGTCTCGCGCGTCGTGAACGTCTTGGATGAGACCACGAACAGCGTCGTTTTTGGCTCAACCCGATTGAGCACCTCGGCAATGTCTGCGCCGTCGACATTCGATACGAAGTGCATCGACAGCCGTTCATGCGCGTACGGCTTGAGCGCTTCGCAAACCATGTTCGGCCCCAGGTCGGACCCGCCGATGCCGATATTGACAATGTCGGTGATCGGCAAGCCCGTATGGCCGCGCCATGCCCCTTCACGAACGGCATTGCTGAAGCGGCGCATCTTGTCGAGCACCGCCGCAACTTGTGTTGTCACGTCCGTACCATCGACCCAGCGCGGCTTGCCTGATCGATCACGCAGCGCGACGTGCAGCACGGGGCGGTTCTCAGTGCGGTTGATCCGCTCGCCCGCGAACATCGCATCGCGCCGCGCTTCGACCTCCGTGGCCTGCGCAAGCGCCACGAGTCGATCGCGTGTTTCTTCGGTGATGGGATGCTTCGAGAAATCGACGAAGAGTCCCGCCGCTTCCAACGAGAACCGCGCCGCGCGCCCGGCATCGCGCGCGAACAGATCGCGGATCGATACATCGGTCATCGCATCGCGATGGGCAATCAGTGCGCGCCACGCGGGTGTCTGGGTTAAGCAGGTCATCATCAGGTAGTCGATCAATGGCAGCCTGTGCGCTGCAAACTCAAGCCTCTTCGGCCCACAGCATGCCTTCGCGCGCCATGAGCGCCGAAGATGCTGCCGGACCATAGGTCCCTGCGGTGTAGCTGCGCGGCTTGTCACCCAGCGCCTTCCATCCGTCGAGGATCGGCTCGACCCACGTCCAGGCGGCTTCGAGTTCGTCACAGCGCATGAAATGCGTCAAGCGTCCACGAATCACATCGACCAGCAGACGCTCGTAAGCCTCGGCTCGGCGCCCTGCAATCGCCTGCTGCAAATCGAGATTCAGGCTCACTGGCAGCACGCGCAGTCCGCTGCCGGGCTCCTTCGCCAGCATCTGCAACTGAATCGACTCTTCCGGCTGAAGCTGGATCACGAGTCGGTTGGCGCAGTTGTGCGGCCCGTTTGGAATAATCGAGAACGGCATGTCCGCAAACTCGATGACGATCTCCGAGCGCCGCCGGTGCATACGCTTGCCCGTGCGCAGAAAGAACGGCACGTTCGCCCAGCGCCAGTTGTTGATCTGCGCGCGTAGCGCCACAAAGGTTTCGGTACCGCTGCCGTTGGGCACATCGGGTTCATCCAGATATCCCCTGACCGGCTCTCCTTCCACCGCGCCGGCTGCGTATTGGCCTCGAACTGTGTCGCGGGCGATCATCTCCCTGGACATCGGACGCAACGAGCGCAACACCTTCAGCTTTTCATCGCGCACCGCATCGGGATCCAGCGACACCGGCGGCTCCATGGCCACGATGCACAGCAGTTGCAGCAAATGATTCTGAATCATGTCGCGCATCGCACCGGTATGGTCATAAAAGCCCGCGCGGCTACCGACCCCAACCGATTCCGCAACCGTGATCTGCACGCTCTTGATGTACGGCGCTTGCCACAACGTCCCGAAAATCGCATTGCGCAAGCGCAGCACCATCAGGTTCTGCACCGTTTCCTTACCGAGATAGTGGTCGATCCGGTAAATCCGCGCTTCCGGAAAGTGGCGTCCGACCGAGGCGTTGATCGCCTTGGCAGAAGCAAGATCGTGGCCCAGCGGCTTCTCCAGCACGACACGCGCGTGGCTGTCGACCAGCCCGCATGCCGCCAGGTTGTTGCAAATGACGCTGAACAGATTCGGCGAGGTCGCGAGATAGAACACGCGCAGCGCGTCGCCACAGGTTTTTTCGGCCAGATGAGCGTAGTCATCTGGCGCACCAAAATCGACGCAGGCGTAGTCCAACAGCGCGAGAAACCGCTCCCAGGCGCCGGCATCGAGCGCATGCGCGTCGACAAATGGCCGCGAGAGCTCTTCCACGAAGGTCAGATATTGCTCGCGCGACCACGCGCTGCGACCCACGGCGATGATGCGCGTTTGCCGGGGCAGGCTGCCATGCAGATGCGCCATGTAAAGCGCGGGCAGCAGCTTGCGTACGGACAAATCGCCTGCCCCGCCGAAGATCACCATGTCGAGTGGCTGGTCGGCCGGGCTTGAGGGTACGTGCGTCGTCATGATTGTCGAGATGCGTGATGGTGACGAGATCGAGGGTTATTGGCCGGCGGCAATCGCCTGGCGCACCTGCGCGGCGCTGCCAAGCTTGATCACGCGCTGCGCCAGCGTCCGGCAGGCTTCGAAATCGAGCGAGGCCAGTTCGGCCTTGATCGCAGCGATGGCCGGCACACTCACGGACAACTCATCGATGCCAAGCCCCACCAGAATCGCCGTCGCAGCCGGATCGGAGGCCATTGCACCACACACCCCCACCCATTTGCCGTGCGCATGCGCGCCGGCCACCGTCATTTCGATCATCTTGAGCACGGCTGGATGCAGCGCATCGACTTGCGCGGCCAGCTTGGCGTGACCCCGATCGATCGCCAGTGTGTATTGCGCGAGATCATTGGTGCCGATCGAGAAGAAGTCGACTTCCTTGGCAAGCGCTTCGGCCATCGCGACGGCGGCGGGCACCTCGATCATCAGGCCGATCTTGACCGGATGCGGATAGCGCTCCTGCGCTTCGCGCACCATGCGCTTGGCCGCCAGCACCTCGTCCAGGCTGCTGACCATCGGGAACATGATGTGCAGGTCACCGTGCGGCGCGGCGCGCAGCATCGCGTGCAATTGCGTGCGGAACAGCTCCGGATAGGCGAGGCTGACGCGAATGCCGCGCAGGCCGAGGAACGGGTTGTCCTCCTTGGGTAGCGGCAGGTAGCGCAGCGGCTTGTCGCCACCGACGTCGAGTGTGCGCACGATCAGCTTTCGGGCAGCTCCCAACTCGGCCGCCACGGCCTGATACGCAGCCGCCTGCTCATCCTCGCTGGGTGCATCCACGCGATCCTCGAAAAGAAACTCCGAACGCAGCAGCCCAACGCCTTCGGCCCCTGAGGCGATGGCCTCTTGCGCGTCGGCCGCGTCCCGCACGTTGGCGACCACCTCCACGCGATGCCCGTCACGCGTGCAGCCAAGCCGATGCGCGACCTGCGCATTTGCCTGCCGCAGGGCGGCCGCGGCCTCCATGCGGCGTGTCACGTCGGCCAGCAGTTCGGCATCCGGGTCGATACGCAGCAGGCCTGCCGAGCCGTCGAGTACTGCAGGCGTACCATCGCCAAGAGACAGCGCGGCGGGATCCATGCCGCAGATCGCGGGAATCCCCATCGACCTGGCGATGATGGCCACGTGGCTGGTTGGTCCGCCCGACACCGTGCACAAGCCGGCGACCTTGCTGCGATCGAGCGACACCGTGTCCGACGGCGTCAGATCGTCGGCCAGGACGATGGATCGATCGGCCAATACCGGCGTTGCACGCCCCACCCCCGTCAGCAGAGACAGCACACGTGTGCCGATATCGCGCACGTCGGCGGAACGTTCGCGAAGTTGCGGGCTGGGATGCTGCGCCAAGCGCTGCGCCACTGACTGACAGGCGCGGTGCCACGCGGTCGGTGCACTGGTACCGGTGCGCAGGCTCGCATCCGCTGCCTCAGTCAATGCCGGATCTTCGAGTAGCGCCAGATGCGCTTCCATGATATCGGCCTGGCAACCACCCTCGCCGCCGGCAACCGACAACGACAGGATCTGCTCGCCCGCGATCCGCAGCGCGTTGGACAGACGGCCGCGCTCTTCGTCGTAGGCCCCGCCAAATTCATCGAATTGGAACTCGACACCCTGCCATTGCACGATCTGGCCAATCGCAAGCCCTGGCGACGCGCAAACGCCAGCGAACGCGCCGGACAGTGCCGTGTCGCTTGCCACGCCACTTGCCATGGCGGCAGCCGGCGGCATGGCATGGGCGAGCCCGGCCACATGGGCACGGTCGACACGTTCACCACATCCGTCACGCAGCAGGCGCTCCAGTTGCTCCAGCGCCTGCGCGGCATCGGCACCGCATCCGCGCAAGCGCACGCGATCGCCCTGGCGCGTCGCCAATGCCATGATGTCGACCGCCGATCTTGCATCCGCGTCGAGGGCACCGCACGACAGACCGATGCGCGCGGCAAACTGGCGCGCCGCCTTGGCCAGCATCGCGGCAGGCCGCGCATGCAGGCCCGCCGGGTTCGGCAGTTCGATGAACGGCGAATGCAGCCACTCACCGTCGGGCTCCATGGACAGCGCAACACCGTGCGCGGTCTGCCCAGCAAGATGCAGCGTGAGCAGCACGCTCTTGCCCGCTTCGACGGTGCCCGAAGCCTTGTCCATCTGCGCGAGGCATTCGCCATTGACGACCACGATCTCTGTCAACACGCTGGCCGCATTCGCGGCCACGTACTCGCGATCAAAGCGCAGCAGCGGCTGCCCGGCACGCACCGCATCGCCCTTCTTGACCAGCGCATCGAAACCCTTGCCATCGAGCATGACGGTGTCGATTCCGACGTGCACCATGATTCGAACGCCCGATGGTGCCTCGATCACGACCGCGTGCCGCGAAGCGTGCAAGTCGATCACCAGGCCGTCGATCGGCGCCAGTACGAGATTGGTTGCCGGATCGATCGACAGGCCATCGCCCACCATCTTCTGGGCGAACGCCGGATCCGGCACATCTTCGATGGGGACAATGCGCCCCGATAACGGGGCCAGCACGTTCACTGGGGATTGCTTGGCCAACATGTGGGTGGCTCCTGAAAACCGGCACGAGAACCGGGGGATTGGATTGGAAATGACGGGATGTGAATTCAAGGTGGCCAAGGCCGCTCGGCATCACCACCAGCTCTCAAGCTGGGCGCCGACCATATTGGTGGAGTGGCGACCGGCGGACCACGCACCCCATCCTGCGCCCTGGGCGTCGAGCGCCGCCTGGTTCCACGCCACGTGCGTGGCGTACAAACGCAGTTCGGGGCGTGTCATGAGTTCCGGCCCCTTGCTGAAGGCAATGGCCGCGGTGTACTTGTCGAGCCGCTGCAGCGGGCCGCCGTTGGCACGCAAGCGCGTCCAACCACATTCGGTCAGCAGCTTGACGTTGTGGGTCAGACCGTATGAGAGACGACCACCGAACGAGTTGCCGGTGCTGCTGCCGGCGCCCTGCTCATCCTTACTACGCTGGTAGACCGCCAGCGCCTGACCGCCAAAGCGGCCAGCCTGCCAACTCACCGAATCGATCAGGCGCACACTGCGTGTGCCGGTTGGGCTGTTCAGCGGGCCAAACCCGGTTTCGAGCGAAGAATAGCCGGTGCTGGTCTGCAACCAAACTGAGTTGGTGACGTTCGGCAGCAGGAAATTGGCCTGGTCGTATTTGAGTGTCAGGGCCTTGCCACCGTCACCACCCTTGAAACCGCCGAACACCATCGAGCCGATCACGCGCAGCTTGCCGCCTTCGGTGACGGGAATGTCGTACAAATCGACGTTGGCGCGGGTCGCGTCCTTCCTGCCGTCGGTGGGGTTGAAGCGCTGCTGGCTGCGGAGTACCGCGATCCCCAGCTTGGCGGATTCTGCGACCGGGATATTGTTCGCACCGGCACCAAGGTCGATCGTCGGTCCGCCGACGCTGTAGAAGAAGTGGTCGACGATATGCACGTCTTCGCGCTCGACATAGCGCTTGCCCGCCCAAAACACGGTGGATGGCGAGAACGCGTAGCCGGTGGTGGTGACATAGGCTTCCTTGGCAGCATAGGAGCCATCGCTACCCAAGCCCCGCAGGTTGGCCAGACCGTTCCAGTAGGTGCCGGTATAGGCGGCGGTCCAGCTCACGCCACTATCAAGACGGAATGTTTTTTTGAGCCCAAGCTCGGCGTAGGTGTCGCCCTCGTTGCCCAGACGGAACAGTTCTGCACCGTTGCCCAGCGCGTATTTGTTGACGCCGCCCTTGTCGGTCTGGTGTTCGGACACCACGCCGGCACGGATATAGCCGACCACTTCCCAGCCGTCGCCAAGATCCATGGCCATGGCTTGCACGCCCGTCCAGAACAAGGCTGCGGCCACCAGGGGTTTCAGTTTGACCTTCAATTGCGTGTCTCCTCTACTGCTTTTTTTGTTGTGCTCGAAGTTCTCGAGTTGTTGGGAAATGCCGCAGCTACCTGGGCTGCGGTTGTAATGGCCATAGACAGAGATCGCGGAGCCTCAGCGGGTGCGTGGTGACCCAGCGCGGCGGCATTGGCTCGGATGCGGGGTAGCAGCGGGTGGTGAAGACCTCGGCGCCGTCATTGACAAAAATCTCGACCGAGCTGCGGTCGACGAACACCTGCACGCGCGTGACGGCGGTGTCGATTTCGCAATCCTTGCGCTCATCGAACTGCCCGGCTGCCGGACAGTTGCGGATCAGCGCAAGCCGGCCGGGGCTGCCTTCACAGACCAGGCGCAGTGACTGCTCGCTGCTGTCGAACAGGTGCAGCACCCAATCGGCGCAATCGGCGCAATCGGCGCAATCGGCGCCAGCGGGTGCATCGATCAAGACATCCAGCTCCCACACCCCGCCGGGCACCTGCGGCAATGAAACGGCTGCCCCCGCTTGCAGCGCGGTATCGGGCATCCGGATCACCTCGCCGCGCAAGCGCGCGAGTTCGCGCAATGGCCGTTGCAGCAGACGTCCGTCTTCCAGGGTCAACTCGCGCGGCATCGTCAAACAATGCGTCCAGCCGGATGCAACGGTGGGGGTCTCGGGCTGCGTCGGTAGTCCCATCCAACCAATCAGCAGCCGGCGGCCGCTAGCGTCAAGCAGCGTCTGTGGCGCGTAGAAGTCGAAGCCACGGTCGAGCGGACGGAAGCCCGTATGCGCGAGGCGGGCGGCAGCCAAGTCAACCTCGCCCACCAGATAGCCGGCGGTGTCTGCGCGTCGAACGCCATCGGCACAGACCTCCGCCGTTTGCTGGCAGCAGATCAGCACCGCGCGCTCATCCAGCCTGAACAGGTCGGGACATTCGACCATGTAGGAAAACGGTGCCGGCTCGATCAACTCGCCAATCAGTTGCCACGCAACCAGGTCCGTGCTTTTCGCAAGTACCACCGTTCCAGCCAGATCGTCGCGCTGCGCCCCAATGACGGCGTACCACGCTTGGCCCTCCCGCCAGACCTTCGGATCACGGAAATGACCGGTGTAGCCCTCAGGCGCGCCATCAATGACCGGGCCGAGCTTCTCGAAACGCACACCATCGCGCGAACGTGCAAGGCACTGGTAACTTGAACGGCCGCCCGCTGCATCACGCACGTTGCCCGTGTACATCAGAAACAGTTGGCCATCGACGTCCATCGCACAGCCCGAATAGCAGCCCTGCGCGTCGTAGGGCCGATCGGGCGCTAGGGCGAAGGGAAGCCACTCCCAGTGCAGCAGGTCCGTGCTGCGCACATGCGCCCAATGCTTGTTCTGGTGATCGCAACCGCTCGGGTTCCACTGGTAGAAGACGTGGTAGGCCCCCTGCCAGAAGATCAACCCATTGGGGTCGTTGATCAGGCCATGTGGGGGGCACAGATGAAACGTCTGCCGCCACGAATCGACAATCACGTCCAGCGCGCTCAGGTCAGGCACCCGCGGCCTCCCCATACGGCGTCTTGACCTTCAGATAGCGCAACCAGGTGCCGGCAAACGCGACCGAGAACGCAATCACACCGCCAATCAGATAGTTGAGCAGGCTGTCAGGCCGCACGATGGCCAGCCCCGGCAAACCTGTCAGGCCGATGCCCGTCATGCCGACATGCGTGGCCACCACCCAGCCGCCCGCCACGGCACCGCCGACCGCCGCAGATACGAACGGCCAGAAGAACCGCAGGTTCACACCGAACAACGCTGCTTCAGTAATGCCCATCAGGCAGGACAATGCCGCCGGCAGCGCAATCTGCCGGGTCTTCTCGTCACGGGATATGAAGAACACGGCCAGCGTCGAGCCGCCCTGCGCAATGTTGGCCATCGACCAGATCGGCAGCAGAAAATTGACGCCGATAGCGGGATTGGCGAGCAGCCCCGCTTCAATGGCGTGGAAGCTGTGATGGATGCCCGTGACGACGATCAACGAATAGAGGCCGCCGAACACCATGCCGGCCAGCGCGCCACCCGTGTGGTAAATCGCTTGCAGGCCGAACGACAACCCATCGCCGAGCGCGCGCCCGATGGGGCCCACCACGGTCAGCGCGATCGTGCCCGAGATCAGCAGCGTCAAGAACGGGGTGAAGATCAGATCGATCGCATTCGGCATGAAGCGCTTCACGCCGCGCTCGATCCAAGACAACATCCAAACGGCGAGCAGAATCGGCAACACGGTGCCCTGATAACCGACCTTCGCGACCTGCAGGCCGAACAGGTTCCAGTATTCCTGGACGCCGCCGCCGAGCGTCCATGCGTTTTGCAACGCAGGGTGGATCATGATTCCGGCCAGCGCTGCTGCCAGAAACGGCGAGACCTTGAAGTCGCGGGCCGCCGAAAACGCAATCAGGATCGGCAGGAACACGAACGCGGTGCTGGAGAACACATCCAGGATCTGGAACACGGCGCTATTGCCGCTCGTCCAGCCCAGGCTCTTGAGCATGCCCAGGAGCCCCATCAGCAGGCCGGATGCCACGATCACGGGAATAATCGGCACGAAGATGTTCGACAGCGTGCGCGCCAGCCTCTGTGCCGCGTTCTGCCGCGAGACCGCCTCTTCCTTCACTTCGTCCAGCGAGCCGGTAGCCGAATCGCCGAGCTGTGCCTGCATCGCGTCATGGACGTGGTTGACGATCCCCGGGCCGATGATGATCTGCACCTGCCCCGCGCCACTGAACGAGCCCTTAACGAGATCGAGCGCGCCAATCGCAGCATGATCGACCTTCGACTCGTCGTGTACGACAAGCCGCAGGCGGGTCGCGCAATGCGCCAGCCGAGCGATGTTTTTAGGACCGCCAACGAGGGGCAGCAGCGCTTGTGCGGTGTCACTTTCCGTCATGTTCTCCTCTGTCTTTTGGGGGTGGTATCGATGCCACATGGTATCGATACCACATCGCAATCTATTGCGATTGCCTATGCTTCACTTGCTACATCAATCCGATGCGACGCCCATGTCCGTACTAAGTGTCACGTACTGCGACGCAGCGCCAGCCGATAGGGCATCACTGTGCGCGAGGTGGCGCCATCCTTAGACTCCCGAATGCCCAACATCAGGCGAGCGGCCTCCGCTCCCGTCCCGGCGTAGTCATAGTGCACGGTCGACAATGTCGGCCGCACCATCCAGGCCATGTCGCTGTCTCCCATGCCGGCCACCGCCATTTCGTCGGGCACGCGAATGCCGTGGTCATGCAGGCACGCCATCACGCCAACCGCCAAGCGATCGGTCACCGCCAGGATCGCCGTACACCGTGCGCTGCCCTTGGCCCTTAGCAGCCGTTCGGCGGCCTCCTCGCCCGCGCCAGTCCGGAAACTCGCGCGCACCATCAGTTCCGGATCGACCGCCAAACCACGTGCCTGCAACGCTTCAACGTAGCCAGCCGTTCTTTCTCCGCCGACCTGGATATCCTCTTCGCTGACCGTCACCAAGCCGATCCGTGAGTGTCCGCGGCTGAGCAGATGCTCGGTCAATTGGCGCGCTGCGGCGCGCTCGTTCTGGATCACGCTCGTCACACCCAGATGGCTGGCATCCTGACCGATCATGACCACCGGTAGACCCGCTTCCCGGATCGCACGAATGAGGTTGTCGTTCACGGTCGTTGCCGAGTGCAACACGCCCGCGACCCGCTGCCTGCGAAACAAATCGTAGGCGGCCTCCTCTTCGGCAACCGAATTCGCGGTGTTCGCCAGCAGCATCTGGTAACCCAGCGGCTCCAGCGTCGATGAAATGCCCGCCACGATCTCGCTTGTCGTATAGGAGTTGATCTTCGGGATGATGACCCCGATAAGCCCCGACCGATGCGACTTCAACTGCTTTGCCAGTTCGGACGGCGTGTAATGGGTTTCCGAAATGACCGCTTCGATTCGCTCCCGCACCTCGACCTTCACATAGCCGGAGTTGTTGAGCACGCGCGACACAGTCGATGTTGACACCCCCGCCAAGGCGGCAATGTCCCGAATCGTTATGCGTTTTTGTGGAATCGATACCATGTCCAAAACAATAAGCACCTTAAGCTCCCCTGTAAACAAGGGGAAACACGGAGAAATGCCGCGCCAGACTTAATTAGCCCGGAAATGTGGTTTATAAATCACATTACCTGCGCACGCTACGGCGTAGCGCCGGGTTACAAAACCGCGCAGCGTGGCGCCAATAGCAAGACGGGGCAATCTGCGAAAACCTTGCAGATCAGATGGGCTCGACCCCGTACGCATCGCGATAGCGGTCGATGTATGCCTTCACGACTTGAGTCGGCGGTCGAGCTTCACACTAGGCCAAAGCTCGATCTGGAATGGAGCGCCGCTAACAAGACCGCCCTGGCGTCGTTGCACCTCCCGCAGTGACGAACATTCGGTACTCCAGTACGGTCTGCGTCGGCACGCCTGGCCAGGACAGTTTTGTGAGCGGCGCTAAAACTGATAGCCCACGGACAAAAAGCTCGCCAACGGGTTGATCCGCACTTTCGATGTCGTTGTCACCGTGCCAACCGGCGCCTGCGTCGTCAGCGTCGCCGTGGTGGACAGCCACATATACGACACCGACGCGCCAATCGACCAATGCGCGTCGATGTTGTATGTCAGGCCTGCATTGACGATCGGCGCCAATGACTTGCTCAGCGATGCCGTCGTCGGACCGACCAACATGGAGCCCGTCGTTGGCGAGGCGAGAATCTGCCCGGTTGCCAACGGCCGGCTCAACTCAATATCGCGATACCAGACATAGGCAAGCCCGGCGCCGAGATACGGCCTGACACGCGCGGTCGGCTCGCCGAAGTGGTACTGCACTTGCGCAGCTGGACTCCATGCCCGCGCTGTGCCCATCTCCCCGACAGACGCCAGCGATCCGGTCCCGTTCAGGTGCAGCTTGGGGGGAATGCCGAGCACGGTTTCGAGCGCCACATGGTCAGTGACGAAATACCGCGTGGTGAGCGCAAAGGTATTGGCGTTGGCCAGCGTCGACCCGCTGCCGGGCACCACGGTGGATTGCCCAAGTGCGTTCACCGTCAGCGGTTGGCTGGAATCTTGAGGGGCGAGATGCACCCAGCCCGCGTTGACCACCCACTGCCCAGCTGACTGCGCATGGGCGAGCGAGGTCGCCGCGACCGACAAGAGCATTGCCGCGCGTGTGGTCTTCATGTTGTCTCCGATTTTTCTAATGTAAGAACTGCAACTGCAGGAATGCGCCGCCATGCGGCGCGGGGCACTTCGCCCGCTCACACGGTGGTGAGCAAGCGAGGGATTCCTCCTTCGATCGGGTGCGTCAAAACACTCGGCTCACCCGCGTTTCAATTGACGGAAAAGGGAAACGGGAAGCGGCCAAGCACTTCACGCGCAGCGGCAATCGATGCCGATGCGTCGAGCTTGACCGACGCAACGAGGCCTCTCGACTTGTCCTCGGCCACATCCAGAGCGTCAAACGCGATGCCCGCATCGCTGAGTGCCGCAGACAGGGCTTCACGCGTTTCACGGTGCTTCAGTGCGGGCTTGAAGATCTTGCCCACCGCAGTCAGGGGCATCGTTTCAATGATGTTGACCTGCCGGGGTAGCGCTGCACGTTCGGCAATCTCGACCTTCAGGAAAGCCAGCAAATCGGCTTCGGTGACAGAGGCACCGGCACGCAACTGCACGTACGCAACCGGCAGCTCGCCCGCATGCACATCCGGGCGCCCGACGGCGGCGGCAATCTGCACCGCAGGGTGACGATGCAGTGGCGCTTCGATGGTCAGCGGATCGATGTTGTGGCCGCCCCGGATGATCAGTTCCTTCTTGCGGCCTGTGAGCCAGAAGTAGCCTTGTTCATCCTGTCGCGCCAGATCACCGGTATTGAGCCACCGCTGGCCATCGCCCGTATCAACCCAGAGCCCCTCGTTCTGCTCTGCCTGGCGGTAACCCGCAAAGACATTCGGCCCTGACACCACGAGCACGCCGACTTCATCGGCAACGCAATCCCGCAGGTACTCGCCGCCCTCACCCAACACAACGGCCTTCATCTGCTGCGTGGGAACGCGCAAACCGATGGAGCCAAGACGGCGCTCGCCCAGCGGCGGGTTGACGCTGCTCACACACGTCGCTTCGGTCAGCCCATAGCCCTCGAGAATCTTGATACCCGTCTGCTCCTGAAAGCGGCGGAACACTTCAACCGGCATCGGCGCGGCACCGCATAGGCCGTATTCGAGCGATCGCACATCTCGCCCCTCAACAGGTACCTGGAGCAGCGAGGCGTAGAGCGTTGGCACGCCGCTAAAGAAGTTCACGCGATGGTGCTCGACGATTTCCCAGAAGCGCTGGATCACGCCCTCGCCGCGATAGCCTTGCGGCGTGCCAAGTACGACGTGCGCGCCCTTGGAAAACGGCAGCAGCCCCGTCACCAGAACGCCATTGACGTGGAACAGCGGCAAGCCGCAAAACACGACCTTGCCGGGGCCGATCCCATCGCCCAGCACCTGCGCGGTGCTCCACGCGTTGACCACTTCATTCCCGTGGGTGCGCATCGCGATCTTCGGCAAGCCAGTGGTGCCGCCCGTACAGAAGTACGAAGACGCATCCTGCGCGGCAATGCGCCGCCGACTGTTCAAGCCGTCCGCACGTTGCGCCTGCACCGCGCTGTTGAAATCGTGGATGCGCACCGACATCGGAACAGCGCCATGCACGCCCTGCGGACCCAGCAATCGCAGCACTTCGTTCTTTTGCACGTGCGCCGCGCATTGCACCGCGCCATGCACGCGGTCGGCCAGGTTCACCAGCACCAAGTGCCGCAGGCTCTTGATGGCGGGCAAATGCGGCTGCAGCTTGGCCCAGGTATCGGTGCCCGGAAACGGTGCCAGTGTGACCAGCACCGATGCCCCCGCAGCATTGAGCAGTTCGGCCAGCGCGGGGCCCTCCAGCAGCGGATTGAACGCGGCGACGATGCCAGCTGCCTGCCCGCCCCAGATCACGAAATGCGTTTCCGGGAGGTTAGGCAGCACAAATGCGATCACGCTGTCTGTCTTGACGCCGATGCTTTCGAAGAAATTTGCCGTCTGCGTGATGCGTGCAAGAAGCTCCGCGTAGCGCCACGTCTGCGGGGTGCGGTGGTCATTGACGCTCAAAAAGAAGCTCAATGCTGGCGCCTCGGGATTCAGGCTGGCACCGCGGCGGATCATCTCGTACGTGCTCTGCGGAAGATCGGGCGGAAGACCGTGCGCCTCCGCGGCTTCCACGTCCTGCAGACTGGAAAACCCGGACATGACGTTTACTCCTCGGCAACGATGCGATTGCGCTGCGCGCCCAGATCGATCCGTCCGTCGGACGAATGGATCCGTGCTTCGACCACGTCGCCTGGTTTCAGGTATTGAGGGCGCGCAGCCTGCACTTTCAGGAACATCTCCCACTTAGCCTTCTCGGGCAACATCGCGGCCATCTTCTGCTTGGTCGGCGACGGCACGGACAACGCGCAACCCGCGGGCGTGCCCGTGGCCAATAAGTCGCCAGGCTCCAGGTCGTGCACGCGGGACAGCTCGGTCAGCGTCTCGGCCGGGCCGTAGACGAGGTTGGCCGTCGTGTCGTCCTGCCGGAGCTTGTCATTGACGGTTAGCTTGAGCTGCAGGTCTCTGAGCGCCGCAAAATCGCGGGGCTCCAACAGCGTCAGCCACGGGCCCACCGGACCGAACGTACGAAACGACTTGCCCTTGTAGAACTGCATCTGCGGGATCTGGACGTCGCGCGCGGAATAGTCGTTCACGATCACGGCGCCGGCCACGTACTCGTGCAGGTTGTGGTCGGTCACATCAACCGCACCATGCATGGCCTTGCGCATCACCAGCCCAAGCTCGATCTCGTAATCGAGAAACTGCACGCGCTTCGGCTTGATCACGTCGCTGTCCGCCGGGACGATGCAGCTCGATGCCTTGGTGAAGATCATGTTGTACGTCTTCACGTCGGGGTCCATGCCGGACTCGATCATGTGCTGGCGGTAGTTGGCGCCCTGGCAAATGAACTGCTGATTGCGCGTGACTGGAGACAGCAGCTTCACCGCTGACACAGGCAGCGTTTCGCCACCCAGCGCGGCAAGCTCGGCCAGCGTCGTATTGCGGACGAAGTCGCCCGTCGTGGCATAGGTGCCGGGCACTAGCGTAATGCGTGTATCGCGGATCACGCCCCATTGGGTTTGGTCCTGATATTCAAAGCGAACGACGTTGATGGACATGGCAAAAGATGCGTTGGATGAATGACGGCTGATGGCGCTTGCGGTGCCTCAGGCAAAGATCCGGGCGAGCGTTACCAGCTTGCGGAACGTCAGGTCGGGGCTGCGGCGCAGGTTGCGGATGAGCGCCGCAATGGCGGACGGTGTCAGCTTCGGCTTGGTGAACGTGGCGGGCATCGATTGGCCCCACTGCGACATGGCCTCACGGCTGACGGGGTGGACGCCGGTCGGTTGCTCCGCGGTGAACAGGTCACCGTCGCAGTAATGCTCGTGCTTGTCGCCCCACGGGTCTTGCCAGTAGTCGAAAATCTGGCTGCCGAGGATGTGCCGGCCCAGCCCCCAGGCGTGCGTCCACCCCTGCTGACGCAGCATGCGATGCCCCATGCCAACAGCATCTGCATCGATCAGCTCGAAAGCGCTGTGGCTGTACTTCGAAAAAAACCCCTGAGCAAGCGCGAGCGTGTGGTGATCGGCTGGCGTGTCGCCCAGATCCAGTCGCAAGAATGCAACCGCAGGCGAGCCATCCGGCAGCACCTGAACGTCGCTTGGAATGAAGCCGAAATGCTGCGTGTACCAGGCGCAGGTGGTCTGAAAGTCGGCAAGCTCCAGAACGACATGCCCGAGGCGAATCACCTCTGGTGCAGCAACCGGCGGCCGTTGGGTTTCGTTGATGCGCAATGGGGCGTCCACTGAGTTGAGTGGCAACGGCGCGCGGTGCGGCAATTCGACGGTCGGTGCTTGGCAAGCAATGGCATCCACGCGGAACCCCGACGGATCGACGAGGCGCACGCGATAGCCACCGCCCGGCCAATCCGACGGCTCCACGGCCGATGCCCCAGGCAGTTTTGCCAGGGCATCTAAGGCTGCGCGTCCGGCGACCTGCAACCCAAAGCCGGCAAACGCCGCCTTTGGCGCCTTGCGCACGAGATAGCAGAACGGCGCCGCGCCCGTTCCGCGCAAGAGCAATGTCGCCTCATCGCGCTGAACCGTCACGAGACCAAAGTCATTGAGGAACCGCTCGGCCTGTTCAAGATCGGGCCGATCGAACATCAGGTAAGCAAGCGCCAACGCCTTCGTCGTCGGTTGCGGATGGCATGCGGGCTGTGCTGTGGTGAGTTTCATGGCAAGACACTCAAGCGGATTGAACGGCGGCAGCTGCGGGGACTGGTTCAGGTTCGGCACCCAACAGTGCCAGGCTCTCGCGAACGAGGCGGTCTGCCTCGGTTGCGGGCCCGTCGTGGACCACCGTGCGGTCTGGGCGCACGACGGCCGCCCAGCCAACAGGTACCGCGTCGGGAAGAAACGTGCCGTTGATGTCTTCCCAAACACCCCACGCCTGACGATGCAGACGCTGCCCACGATGCGCAATCTGGACGAACGCACCGCCCAGACGTTCAAACGCGGCTGCCGTTGCAGGTTGGAGTGCCGCGCTGGCGTCGCAACCAAAGCTGACGAGCGTGTATCCGCGGCCGAGCACGTCGTCGCTCAGGCACGTGCGCCCTTGCGCATTCCTGATCCAGCCCTGCGGGATCACGCCACCGCGCGTCAGCTTGGTCGACGAGCAGCCTCTGACAAAGAGCCCCGTCTTGAACGCGTTCTTCGGCTTGATGCGCAGTTCCTCAAACTGCGAGCGCAGGCCAGGCACGAGCCGGGTCAAGCGCATCAAGCCGTGCGTCAACAGCGCGATCGGGGCACTGCGCGGCATCACCAGCTTGCCCATGAACCGCGCGAGATTGATCATGGCTTTCGCATGCGGGCGGCGCTCCTCGTCGTAGCTGTCGAGAATCCGTGCATCCGCCCGACCTTGCAGCACCCAGGCCAGCTTCCAGCTCAAGTTGACGGCGTCTCGCAGTCCGGCGACCAAGCCTTGGCCGACGAACGGGGGCGTAATGTGAGCGGCGTCGCCGACGAGGAAAACCCGGCCAACGCTGAACCGGTCGACGGTTCTGGCATGAAACCGATAGACCGCCTTGCGTTCGATCGTGATGCTGTCAACGTCCGTCCACGGTGCCAGCAATGCGCGGATACGGCTGTCCGACTCCATCTCTTCGCGGCGCTCGCCTGGCTGGAGCATGAACTCCCAACGCTCGCGCGCACCTGGCGCAACCATGTGCGGCGTAGGGCGACGGTGGTCGCAGAGAAACTCGACGTGGTCGATCGGCTTGGGGACATGACGCGCGTCGACGATGAGCCAGTCCTCCGCATACGTCGTGCCCCGGAATTCCTGGCCGATCAGGTGGCGCACCAGCGAGCTCGCGCCGTCAGCCCCCACTACGTAGCGAGCGCGGACCCGGTGTACCTGACCTTGCCCGACATCGAGCGAAGCCAACACGCAATCGCGCTGATTCGTGATGCTGAGCAGCGTGGTGCCCAACGCGAGGTGTACGCCATCGTGTGCCGCCAAGCGTGCGCGCAGGCAGCGCTCCAGATCGGGCTGATAGAACGTGACGAGCTTCGGATGGCCATCCAGGCTGCCCAGTGTGTTGACCCGGCCGAACTCGCCGAGCCAGGGCGAATGCATGCGGACATGCGGGATGGCCACCGTTTCGAAATCGCCCTCGCCAATGCCGGCCTGCTGCAGGATGCGCAAGGCTTCGTTGTCCAGCGCGATGGCGCGCGGGGCCATATAGATGTCGGGCGATTTGTCGACGGCCATCACGCTCACGCCATGACGCGCCAGCAGATTGGCCACCATGGCACCAACGGGGCCAAGCCCCACGACAAGGATGTCTACTTGAGATGGCAGGTCACCTGCCCCGTAGGGGCGTGCGCCATCCCCGATGCGTGAACTGGCACGCGCATGTGCATTTGTCTCCACCGCTACTCCGTTTCTTTGTCTACGCCTTACCAGGCTTTGCTCGCTTTTTGACATTAAAGTCATTGCTGATAATTTTGTCAATATCGACATTCGAATCTATAATTCCAGCCACAACAAGGACCGCAGACCACCATGGCCACCACCGAGACTCGCCGAACACCGAAGCGCGCCACCGCAAAGACGCCTGCCCCTCCCTCGCCTGCCATTGAGGAACGCGAACCTCGTGGCGCACGGCGCAAGCGGGAAACACGCGCACGGCTGCTGGATGCCGCACTCCGGCTCATGGCCGATCGCGGCATGGAAGGTGTTGCCATCAACGAAATTACCGAGGCGGCCGACGTCGGTTTCGGGTCGTTCTACAACCACTTCGAATCGAAGGAAGCCATTTATGCGGCGCTGGTGAGTTCGGTGTTCGACGAATTCGCCGACTCCCTGGATAGGCAGACGGAAGGGCTATCCGATCCGGCGGAAATCATTGCCGTGTCGGTACGGCATACGCTGATCCGAGCGCGGCGCGAGCCGGTGTGGGGGCGCTTTCTCATTCGGGAGGGTTTCTCGGCGCGAGTTCTCACACACGGCCTCGGCCAGCGCTTGCTGCGCGATATCGAGCGCGGCGTCACCGCAAAGCGGTTTACGCTTGTCGACCCGTTCATCGGGTTCTTGTCCGTCGGCGGCACGGTGCTCACGGCCATCTCTGCCGAGCTCAACTTCCTGGCGCCCGACGCGCCGGCTGCCGACATCGTGAAAAAGCTAGGCTTCTCGGGGGAGCATTTCCCCGAACGCACGGCAGCGGTGCTGCTCCAAACGCTGGGGCTCAAACGCGCTGAAGCCGAAAAAGTGGCCGCCCGGCCGCTACCCCTCGTGGAGATTGCAGACAGCGCCAGCTGATCTAATCACCCGCGTTGAGGCGCGGGCGTCTATGGCGCCCGCTGATCGACCCGCCTCAGTTCGCTAACGTCCTCGCCGACGAATCCACGCAACCGGGCATCGGCCGCACTGGCTCTGATGGTGCGGCGGCGTAAGCCAGTAGAGGCTCCGCCATCTGCGAAGCCAGCATGTTCAAGGCACGCCGCTGGCCCTGCACCACACCGTCAATGCCTGCGGACACGTCTTCGTTGACGACGCTTCGGCAAGTCAGCATTGGGCGATCGTCTGCCGTGCGAAGCGTCCAGACGGCGTCGATCAGGACATGCGAGCCACGCCACGCATCAAACCGCTGTACATCCACCGCCACACGGTAAGCCGGGCGTTTGCCATCGTAGGGAAGGCCGTGTCGGTCCATCGCGCTGGTCCGCAACGCCAGCCCCGACGACAGCGCCGCACGAATCTCATCTGCCAAGGGCGACGCCCATCGGTCCATCTCCAGCACGTCGACCTCGCCTGAGCTGCGCTGCACCACCAGCCGCCTGCCCGCCACCGACGGCGGAACACGAACCGGCAGCACATCAACAAGCAACGCCGATGGAGGTACCGCTACCGCAACCTCATCGGCAGCAACCAAACGATGGAAGTGTGCTTGTGGCGAGCTACATGCCACCAGGGCGACACAAGCCACCACACCGGTCAACACGCGGCACATCGGGAGGCAGAACAAACTCACCGCGCATCTCCTCTCTTGCCGAACAGCAACGATTCCGGATGGCGCTCCAGATAGTCCGTCAGCGCATTGATCGATTGAAGCGTGCGCGTCAGCTCCTGCATCGCCTCGTGCACATCCGACTGGAGCGGCGAGTCCTGCCGCAAGGTGGCCTGCGCCGCATTGAAGGTCTGCTGCGCGGAAGCCAGCGTGTCCCGCGCCTGCGGCACCACTTCGGTATCCAGATGACCGAACAGACGGTTCGCACTGTCGAGCGCGACATTCAGGTTGCTGCCGATCTTGTCGAAGGGCACCTGGTTGAGCTTCTTCGCGATGTCGGCAAGCTGCACCTGCAGTTCGTCCAGCGAATTCGGAACGGTCGGTAGCTCCACCGGCGAGCGCTGGACATCGACCGTCGCACGCGGCGCCTTGGGGAACATATCGAGTGCAACGTACAATTGCCCCGTCAGCAGGTTGCCCATGCGAAGCTGCCCGCGCAGCCCCTGCATGACCAAGTGCTGCAGCAATTCATGGCCACCTGGCGTGTCTGGCGCGGGAAGCGACGTGTTGCTGCGCCGGCTGAGCCGCGATGGATACAGCGCCATCATGACCCGCATGCTGAATGTTTTACCCGCTTCGTCGTATTCGATGCCGATGTCGGTAACGTTACCCAGCGCAATGCCGCGCAAATCCACAGGTGCGCCGACAGACAACCCACGCAGCGACTGGTTGAATCGCATCACCACAGTCAGTGGTGCACCGTCGGGCTCGCGCATCGCGTCTGCTTCATCGGATGCCAGCTGGAACACGGTGTTATCCGGCGGCGGCGGCCCATCAGCCTGCCCCTGCGGCGACTGAAAAGCCAGGCCGCCAACGATGACGGTGGCAAGCGACTGCGTATTCAGCTTCAACCCGCTGGAATCGAGCCGCAGGTCCACCCCGCTGGCGTGCCACCAGCGCGTGTTGGTGCCGACGTACTTGTCGTAGGGCGCGTTCACGAACACGTTCACTTGCACGCCCCCACCTTGCTTGTCCAACGCAAAGCCCACCACCTGCCCCACTTGCAGATGGCGATAGAAAACCGGCGCGCCAATATCGACGGACCCGAGCGAATCGCCGTGCAACGAGAACTGCCGTCCTTGCTGATCAGTGGTGACGGAGGGTGGACTCTCCAGCCCCACAAACTGGGTCCGACTGTCTTTGGAGCGACCAATATCCACGCCGATGTACGCGCCGGAAAGCAACGTGCCGAGCCCGGAAATGCCGCTCGCGCCCACACGCGGTCGGACCACCCAGAACCGCGTGTCCTTGGTTGCAAAACGTTCGGCTTCGCGCGCCAGTTGGATCTTCACCATCACGCGCTTCAGGTCCGGGGTGAGCGAGATGGCTTGAATCGTGCCGATCTCGACGTCCTTGTACTTCACCTTCGTCTTGCCAGCCTCAAGGCCTTCGGCATTGGCAAAGGTGACGATCACGACAGGACCTTTCTCGGCGATGGTCTTGGCGACCAGCGCAAGCCCGATCAAGGCCGCAATCAGCGGTACGAGCCAAACCATTGAGGGAAGCCAACGCCGCCGCGGCGTGATCTCGGGAAGAGGTAGATCGATAGGACGCATTGCTTGCAAAGAAAAGAAGGCGGACGAATGTGGTGCGCGGAATCCGTTCAGGAATCGTCTCGCGCGGATTCGGCGCCGTGGGGGACGGCGTCCCAGATGAGCCGGGGGTCGAACTGCATGGAGGCGATCATGGTGAGGATCACCACAGCGCCAAAGGCCAGTGCACCCGGGCCTGCGGTGATGACGGCAAAGGAGCCGAAATGCACCAGGGCAACGGTGAGCGCCACCACGAACACATCCAGCATCGACCACCGGCCGATGCGTTCGACAAGGCGATAGAGCCGTGTCCTTTCGTGCGGGCGCCAGGTGGAGCGCCGATGCGCGGCGAACACCAGCAGCGCCAGAATGGCGAGCTTGAGCATCGGCACCACCACGCTGGCAATAAAGACGACGGCAGCGAGGCCCCAATCGCCGGAGGTCCAGAAGTACGCCACCCCGCTCAGGATGGTGTCGTCTTCTGAACGGCCGAGTGAGGTGCTGTGCATCACCGGCAACAGATTGGCCGGGATGTAAAGCAGCGCGGCAGCCAGAAGCAATGCGGCTGTCCGCGAAACGCTGGCCGGACGGCGTTCGTGCAAAGGCGTATGGCAAAGGCTGCACCGCTGGTGTGCTTCGCCGTCATGAAGCTGCTGCACGCTGCCGCATGTGTGGCAGACAACCAGCCCGGCCTGCTTTGCGGAGACAGCCTTTACTGCGTCAGCCACGACCGATTTTTTGCGCGGCAAGTCAGCCTGCGGTTCGGCAGCCGGCGTTGCTCCGTCCCGTGCTTCGATCTCGTCGCAGGCGTGCCAGAGCCTGTGCGGATCGAACCGCGAAACCAGCGCAAGCAGCACCGTCAACGCGCCGAATGCAAACAGGCCAGCGCCAGGAATCACGCGCGCGAGGCTGACCATTTTGACTGTCGTGACCAGCACGCCAAGCATGAAGACTTCGATCATTCCCCAAGGACGAAGCCATTGAAGAAAGCGGATGACGTGGCGAAATCCAGGAGGCACACGGCCCGCGCGCAAGGGAAGCAACACATAAAGCAACGCGAGCAATTCCATCGATGGAAAGAGCGTGGTCGTGAAGAACACGACCGCAGCCACGATGTGCATCTGCCCGGCCCATAGGGAAGACACCGCGTCAAGCAACGTGGCTTGCGACGTCATGCCCTGCGCGTTGATCGCAATAATCGGGAAGCATTGCGCGATCACCAACGTAATGAGCGCCGCAACAGCCATCGCACAGGTGAAGTCGAGTGTCGGGCGGGCGTGATGGGCACGGCTCAGGTCGCTCGCACAACGCGAGCATCGGACGTTCAAGCCGTCTAACGGAGGCGGCCGCCGAAACATGCGGTCGCACGCATGACAGGCAATCAGGGGGGCGGATTCCATGGGAGTGGACTAAACCAATCGGCATTGCAGGCGAAGCACGGCTCCCCACGCTTGCGGCGTAGGGGCCGAGCCCATCCAGAGGCAATGTCAGTCTTTGGCGATCGTCTGAACCGTGTTGGCGGGCAGTTCACCCATGGCCTGCAGCAACGCAGCCGTATCGCTCATGCGCCGGCTGGTCGCGCGCACGGTATCGAGCTGCGCGTTCAGGAACTGCTGCTCGCTGGACTGCTCTGCGGATGCGGGCAATGCCCCCAAGCGGCGGCGCGATGCGGTCTCGTTGAACGCAGTACGCGCTGCTGTCGATGCCACTTCGGCTGAAGCGAGCGTCTGCGCATCGTTCTCCAGTGCGGCGAGCGTATCGGCAACGTTTTCAAATGCCGACAAGACGGCCGACTTGTATTGCAGGACCGTTGCGTCATACAGCTCCAGCGTGGCCCGGCGATGCGCCATCAATGCGCCGCCGTGGAAGATCGGCTGAGACAGCCCAGCGCCAACGGCCCACAAGCCGCCCGCACCTGAGAGCAATGCCGGCCAGCTCAACCCGCCACGGCCGAGCGAGGCAGTCAGCGACAGGCTCGGGAAAAGCTGCGCAGTGGCCTCGCCCGCGTCTGCGGACGCCGCCTTGACCGCAGCGGCGGCAGCACGGATATCCGGCCGAGCGCGCAGCAGATCCGACGGCACGGCCACAGGCACCTGGTTCGGCAGCGAAAGGCTGCTGAACTCCGGAACCGCAGGCGCTGCATCCGGGGTGCGGCCCAGCAACACGGCCAGTGCATGAATGGAAACCGCGCGCTGTTGACGCAACTGCGGCAACGTCGCCGCCAGCGACGCGGCGCTTTGCGTCGAAGCCAGCGCCTGCGCATGGGACAACGCGCCCAGCTCATACCGCCGCTGGCTGTCGCGCGCCGTGGCGTCTGCCACCACAACAAGGCGTTCCGTCAATGCGATCTGCTGATCCAGCGCTGCCGCGTTGATCACCGTGCCGACAATATTCGCGGCGAGCGCACGCCGTGCCGCCTCCAGTTCGCAGCCGCGCACGTCCACCCGCGCGGCACTCGCGGCATTGGCATAGCGCGTCGCGCCGAACAGGTCGAACGTGTAGTGCGCCTGCAACTGCCCAACGAACACGTTGTAGCGCAGCGCGTCGGGCCCCACGCCTGTGAGGTTTGGCGTGCGTTGGCGCGCGACCTGCGCCCCGGCGTCGAGGGACGGCAATGTGGATGCGCCCACCTGTGCACGCAGTTCCTCCTGCGCGGCGGACAAGGTCTTCTGCGTTGCGGCCAGCGTGGGGTTGTTGCGCAACCCCTCTTCCACCAACGCGTTCAATGCATCGGAGCGATAGAGCTTCCACCATTGCGGCACAGGCGCAGCCCCCACATCAAACTGCTGGGCCACGTCAGCGGCTTCTACCGTCTTCTCAGGCGGCGTGGTCACGCCATAGTGCACCGGCGAGGGCATGGCAGGCGGCGTGCTGGTCGGTGCCAAGGAGCATGCCGTCAGGGCGAGTACCGACGTTGCGGCAAGCGCGCACGTCATACGAGAGAGTTTCATGATCAATTCTCCAGGGCTGCGTTGCCGGCCGCAGGCAGTTCCCGTTCGTCGGGGCGGACCTTGAAGCACGCGGCATACAGCGCCGGCAGGAAGAAGATGGTCAGGACCGTGGCGATGGTGATACCGCCCATCAGCGCGGTGGCCATCGGCCCGAAGAAGCCCGAGCGCAGCAGCGGAATCAGCGCCAGTACAGCAGCAGCGGCCGTGAGCATGATGGGCCGGAAGCGTCGCACCGTCGCGCCGATGATGGCGTCGAAGCGTTTCTGGCCCGCCGCAATATCCTGGTCGATCTGGTCTACCAGAATCACGGAGTTGCGCATGATGATCCCGAACATGGCAATCACCCCGAGCAGCGCCACGAATCCGAACGGCTTGCCGAACAGCAGCAGCGCAGCCACCACGCCAATGAGACCCAGCGGTGCGGTCAACACGACAATGAACGTGCGCGAGAAGCTCTTGAGCTGGATCATCAGCAGCGTCAGCACGGCAATGATCATCAGCGGCATCTCGGCGTTGATCGACGTCTGGCCCTTCACGCTCTCTTCCACCGCGCCGCCAATCTGGATGCGATAGCCCACAGGCAGCTTGGCGCGTTCACCGGCCAGTGCCTGATCGATGTCACGCGTCACACCAATACCTTGCGCGTTGCCGCGCACGTCGGCCTGCACCGTGATGGTCGGCTGGCGATCGCGTTCCCAGATCACGCCGTACTCGAGCTTGTTCTGCACATGCCCAAGCGCGCCGAGCGGAACCGGGCCGTTAGGCGTGGGCATTGCCAGGCCGGCGAGCTTGGCGGGGTCGACGCGTTCAGTCTTCGGTGCGCGCAGATCGACGTTGATGAGCTTGTCGCGCTCGCGATACTGCGTCACCGTGTAGCCAGACAGCGTCATGGCCAGGAAGTTGGAGACATCCTCCGACGTCACACCAAGCTGGCGCGCCTTGATCTGGTCGATCTCGAACGAAATCGAACGTTCTGCCGGCTCATCCCAATCGAACTGCACGTTCTGCGTGCGGGCATCGGCACGCACCTTCTCGGCCACCTTGTCGGCGATGTTGCGTACGGTGGCGATGTCGTCGCCGCTCACGCGGAACTTGATCGGGAAGCCGACGGGCGGGCCGTTCTCAAGCTGGGCGACACGGGTGCGGACACCGGAGAAGTCCTTCTCCAGCGTGGCGTTGAGCCAACGCGAGAGCGCATCGCGTTCTTCCACGTTCTTGGCGGTGATGACGAACTGTGCAAAGTTCGGCTGTTGAAGCTGCTGGTCCAGCGGCAGATAGAAACGCGGCGCACCGGTGCCGACGTAATCGACAAAGTGTTCGATCTCTTTTCGGCCATCCAGCGCTTTCTCCAGACGCTTTGCCTCGCGCAACGTGGCATCAAAAGAAGCCCCTTCCGGCAGGCGGAGATCTACCAGCAATTCGGGGCGTTCCGAATTCGGGAAGAACTGCTGCGGCACCCGGGTGAACGCTGCCATGCCCAGTGCAAACAGCACGGCCGTCACACCCAGAATCACCCAGCGGCGCTCGATGCAGAACGAGATCCAGCCCGACAGACGCTGATAGAAACCGGTGTTGTAGATATCGTGCTCATGGCCATGTTCCGAGGCGACGTTCTTGTGCTCGGGCAGCATGTGATAGCCCAGCAGCGGCACCAGGACCACGGCGGCAAACCACGACACGATCAGCGAGATGGCGGACACCTCGAAGATCGAGCGCGTGTACTCGCCCGTGCTCGACTTGGCCAGCGCGATGGGCAAGAAGCCGGACACCGTCACCAGCGTGCCGGTCAGCATCGGGAATGCCGTGCTCGAGTACGCGAAAGCGGCGGCGCGCATGCGGCTCCATCCCTGCTCCAGCTTCACGGCCATCATCTCGACGGCAATGATGGCGTCGTCCACCAGCAGCCCGAGCGCAAGCACGAGCGTGCCCAATGAAACCTTGTCGAGCCCGATGCCGAACATATGCATGCACAGTGCTGTCACCGCCAGCACGATCGGGATGGAGATCACCACAACCATGCCCGTGCGCAAGCCCAGCGATACGAGGCTCACCACCAGAACAATCGCCACGGCTTCACCGACCGACCGTACGAACTCGTCCACAGAGTGCTTGACGGCATGCGGCATGCTCGAAATCGGAGACAGCTTCAGCCCTGCCGGCAGCGTCGCCTGAAGTTCGCCCGCCGTGGCGTCGAGCGCTTTGCCGAGGTCGATCACGTCGCCGCCCTTCTGCATCGTGACGCCGATGCCCAGCACGGCATGGCCGTTGGCGCGCATCTGCGTCACGGGCGGGTCGTCATAGCCACGCGTGATCTTGGCGATGTCCCCCAGCCGGAACGTGCGCTTGTTCACGGTGATCAACGTGTCAGCCAGCGCCTGCACATCCTTGAAGGCGCCGGTGGGTCGCACGAATACGCGGTCATCGGCAGTGGTAATCGTGCCGACTGGCGCCACGGTGTTCTGCGCGTCGATGGCCTGTGCGATCTGCTGCGGCGTGATGGCGAGTCGTGTCAACTGCGCGTTCGAGATCTCAATGAAGACGTGTTCAGCCGGATCGCCAACGTAGTCCACCTTGGCGACGCCAGGCACACGCAGCAGAACGGTACGCAGCTTGTCCGCATAGTCGTGCAGCTGCGCGGGCGAGAAGCCGTCGCCTTCCAGGGCGTAGATATTCGTGTAGACATCACCGAACTCGTCATTGAAGAACGGCCCGACCGTGCCCTTGGGCAGCGTCGCGCGGATGTCGCCCACTTTCTTTCGCACCTGATACCAGGTCTCCGGCACGTCCTTGACTGGGGCGGAGTCCTTCATGGCGAAGAAGATCATCGACTCGCCAGGGCGTGAATAGCTCTTGATGTTGTCGACATACGGCGCAGCCTGAAGCTGGCGCCCGATGCGGTCGGTGATCTGCTCCTGGACTTCGCGCGCGGTGGCACCCGGCCAGTACGTCTGGATCACCATCGTCCGGAACGTGAACGGCGGATCTTCTGACTGCGCAAGATGCGTGTAGCCAATGACGCCAAAAAGCGTTGCCAGCCCGATCAGGAAGATCACCAACTGCTGGTGGCGCAGGGCCCATGCCGACAGGTTGAAGCCGCCTTCGTCCGCTGGAGATGCGGGCGTCGCGACCTGCTCGGTGCCTTGCACGATTTCGCGATCACCTGCACTCATGATGAAAAGTCCTCCGGGTGCAACGGCGCGACCACTTGCACGTGTTGCCCGGCATTGACGGCATGCACGCCCTGCATCACCACGCGGTCTCCATCGCGCAACCCGGAAGCGACCAACACGCTGCGTTCGTCGTAACGCGCGATGGTGACCGGGCGCAGCTCCAACGTATCCGTGTTCGCGCGCACCACCCAGACTGCGGGCTCTTCGCCGCGGTGGAACAATGCGGTCACCGGCAGCTTGAACGGACGCGCAGCCACTGCCTCGCCCTTGGCATCGAAGGCGATATTGGCGGTCATGCCCATGCGCACCGCCGCGTTTGGCGCCACGAGCGACAGCTTGACGCGCCACGTACGGCTTTGCGGATCGGCCACGGGCGACACCTCGCGCACGCGTGCTTCAAAGGTTTGCGAGGGCACAGCCGGCAGGCTCACCCGCGCCGTGCTTCCGACAGTCAGAGAGGACAGCGTGCGCTCCGGTGCATCGCAAACGATGTCGACGTCGCCCGCCCAATCGAGGTGATAGATCGATTGGCCTGCCTGGACGTTCTGACCGGTGTCGGCATCCTCGGATGTGATGACGCCATCGTGGTCCGCCACCAGCGTGGCGTAGCGCAGGCGATCGCCGACGAGTGTGGCTTGTGCCCGTGCGGAATCGCGTTGCGCGAGCGCGGATGCGTAGGCGTCCTGCGTCTGCTCCATCTGTGCCGGCGCAATCAAGTTCGCCTGCGACTGCGCACGGTCACGGTCCAGCTGTTGCTTGGCGTAGACCAACCGATGTTCTGCAGCTTCCAGTTGCGCGCGGGCATTGGCCAGATCGTTGCGCAGATCCGCCTGATCGAGCATCGCCAGCACCTGCCCTTCTTTGACGGTATCGCCCAGCCGCACGCGGCGCTCAACCACCTTACCGCCAACACGGAACGACAGCGGCGTGGAATACCGCGCCTGCACCAGCCCGGGCAATGTGTTCGCCACGGCGTTGCCGTCCGGATGCAGCGTAAGCGCTACGACCGGCTTGGGCGCACTGACCAGCGTTTCACTGTGGTGGCAGCCCGCCAGCAACACAGCGCAGCAGGCGGCAATGACAACAGGCGCGCGTTTGGAACGCCCGACGACGGACAGGTTGGGGCGCGCTGTCGTTCGCGCTTGACGACCGGGATGTTTCACGATGTTTCCAAGCAAGTGATGGCCTAACGAACAATGGGTCACGCGCACTCCGGAGCCGCGCCTTTTCTGCGCAATCAGCCCTCAGGTAACGCGTAACGGAACTCGGATGTCGGGTACGCGAGTCGCCTGTCTCCACGGCGTTCAGGAACCACTTCTCGGCAAATGCGCTGCACTCAGCTGGCAAGCCATGGCGGACGGCTCTCTGGCCTTTGTCGCCGGGTGCTTGCCCCATCTCCGCGTCCTAACTCAGGGCAATTCACCCTGTTCGACCCTACGGACGACATTAAACTCATAACTGATAATATTGTCAACTATGACGCAAGACACTATCATCCGCATGTGAACACCATCTTCAGATCCCTATGCGGAACCTCATGAATCGCGTGACCGAAGGCCGCCGCCAGCGGCGCGGCACGCGGCGCAAGCAAGAAACACGGACGCGCCTGCTTCACGCGGCGTTGGCGCTGCTGTCTGAAAAAAGCATCGAGTGCGTCGCGATCAGCGAGATCACCGAAGCCGCCGATGTGGGCTTCGGCTCGTTCTACAACCACTTCGAATCGAAGGAAGGGCTCTTCGCCGCCCTCATCGATTGGGCGTTTGAAGACTTCGCTGACAGGCTGGATGGGGTTGCGCATGGCTTGAGTGATCCGGCCGAGGTCATCGCCATCTCGGTCCGTCACACCTTGCTGCGGGCGCAGCGTGAACCGGTTTGGGGCCGGTTGCTCATACGGGAGGGCATCTCTACACGCGCCCTGACGCGCGGCCTTGGCTTGCGCCTGCTACGCGACAGCAAGCGCGGGCTTGCCACCAAGCGTTTTGTGGTGGCGGATCCACTGACAAGCGTGCTTTCCGTGATTGGGACCGTACTTGCCGGCGTTGCGGCGGAGTTGCACTTTTCCACAGGCGCGGCCACTCCGGGGCGCGGCCACCCAGCGGCGGCCGTTCGGGTGGAGCGTCTGGCGGAGCGTGCGGCCGTCTTCGTACTCCAGGCGCTGGGAGTCAAGCGTGCGGAAGCGGAACGCATCGCACAACTGCCGCTGCCAACGGTCACCGACGTCAGCACCCCAACTCCAGCCTAAGCCCTCGCAGCACCCAGGCAGGGTGCGCATCGATCAGGCTTGATAGAGCTCGCTCGCGAGATAGCGGTGACGCAACGCCCGTAGCGCCGCCGCAAGAATGGCGCTGGCAGGCAACGCCAGCAGCACCCCAAAGAATCCGAACAGGTGGCCAAAGGCCAGCAATGCAAAGATCACGGCCAACGGGTGCAAGCCAATGCGCTCGCCAATCAAGCGCGGCGTGAGGAACACGTTCTCAAGGATCTGACCCAGGCCGTACACCACAGCAACGGCGCCGATGCCGTAAAGATCGCCAAACTGCAGCGCGGCGGCCAACACGGCAAGCGCCAGGCCAGCGGCAAATCCCACATAGGGAATGAACACCGCCAGGCCAGTAAACAACCCCAACGGCAAGGCAATGTCGAAGCCGGCCAGCGTCAAGGCGATGGGGTAAAACGCGGCCAGCACGACCATCACCAGAAGCTGCCCGCGCAGGTATTGCGACAGCATCCGGTCAATGTCGATGACGAACGCCCGGGTCCTGGCAAGCCACCGCCGAGGGACCAGGCTTTCCATGCGCTGAAACATCTGGTGCCGGTCGTAGAGCAGATAGAACAGCACCAGCGGAACCAGCACCACGTTACCCACCACGGTCAACATCGCATTGCCGCTTGTGCGCAGGTATTGCCAGACCGCGAGGACGGAGGTGCCATCGCCACCATAGTGCGGCGCGGACAGCAGATCGCGCAGATGCGCCAAATCCAGGTCGACGCCAAGCCCCAGAACGGCTAGCTTCGGCTGCAACCAAGCATTCAGGCTGGCAAGCAGCACAGGAATTTTTGCCTGGAGTTGCGGACCTTCGGTCTGGACGACGGCGAACATGAGCGTAATAAGCAGCGCCGCCATCGCCGCAAAGCACAGGATCATCGCCAGCGCGGCGATCCAGCGGGGCACGTGGTGCCGCGCCAACCACTCCACACCCGGCTGCAACATGTAGGCAATGAGCGCGCCCAGCAGGAACGGCGTCAGCACCGGCCGCAGCGCCCACATGAGCCCACCCATTGCAAGCGCGACAAGCCCCCATAGCCAGGCCTGGCGCCGTATCAGGGTGGACATCAGCGTTTTCGAACCGCGCGCGCTACCTGGGTGATCAGCGTTGCACCGTTCGCAATAGGCAACGGTGCTCGCCTGAGAAGACGGTCCCCGCATCTCACCGCTCCTCAAAGTACGCGACGGCGTGGTCAATGAAGGCCCTGACTTTGGCCGGCACCATCGTCCGGCTCATGTAGGCAAGACGAACCTCCGCTGCGGTATCCAGGATTTCGTGTTCACCCACCAACCGGACGAGGCGCCCTTCGCGCAGATCGTCTTCAACCAGTGCCAACGGCAGCAGGCCCATGCCAAGTCCGGACAGGACGACTTCACGGTTGAATGCGGCGTTGTTCGAGGCAATTTCGTACCGCAGCGGAACGACCAGCGGGGCCCCATCCGTGCGGAACGTCACGATGGGCTTGTGTACGGAAGGCGGTACGGTGACGAAGACATGGTCAGCCAGATCGACCGGATGACACGGGCGCCCACGCGCGTCCAGGTAGTGCGGTGTCGCCACGATCGCCAACGGCAAGCGATGCAGCAGTCGCGTCACAGCCAAGTCGGTAGCCAACATGAACGGCAATACCAGGCCGATGTCGTAGCCCTCGGTTGCCAGGTCGACAGTGCCCTCCACCAAGGTCACCTCAACCATGACGTTCGGGTTCTTGCGTTTGAACGATGCCACCAGCGGCGCAAGCCACCCCGACGTTGCGGTCGTATGCGCAACGAGCCTCAACACACCAACCGGCAGATGCCCCTGGCTGCGCGCATCGGATTCCAGGCAATCCAGATCGTCGAGTACACGGCAGCATCCGTCGTAGAAGCGGTGTGCCACGTCCGTCAACGAGAACTGCTTGGTGGAGCGGTGGAAGAGGCGCGCGCCGAGCCGTTCTTCCAAGGAAGTCATCGCCCGCGATACGACTGACGGCGATACCCCGAACATCTGCCCTGCGCGCCTGAAGTTCCTGACTTCGACGATCGTACGAAAGAGCCGCAGGCTCTCGAAATGATCCATAAGCACCTCTAACAAGGCCCGCAGGTGCAGTCGTAGATTGACGCGGCAGCTAAGCCGCGCGCTATCCGCCTTTTTTGACTGCGTAGCAACAGCCCGTTGTTGGTGCCAGTTCCGCCGCGAGTAAGCGGAATTTAGTCACAACTGATATTTTTGTCAACTATGACGAATGAATATGAACCAGGCGACTCCCGGCAGAAACCGATGTGATGCAGAAGCGGACACGTAGCGCAGTTCAGACGTCGAACCGCACGCCCTGGGCAAGCTGCAGCGTGTTGCTGTAGTTGATCGTGTTGGTGGCGCGACGCATGTAGCCCTTCCACGCATCGGACCCCGATTCACGACCGCCGCCCGTCTCTTTCTCGCCGCCAAAGGCGCCGCCGATCTCCGCACCGGAAGTGCCGATATTGACGTTCGCGATACCACAATCGCTGCCCGCTGCACTGAGAAAGGTTTCCGCCTCCTGTAGGTCACGCGTGAAGATGGCGGACGACAAGCCTTGGGGCACGCCGTTCTGCAGCGCAACCGCATCGTCAAAATTCCGGTACGTCAGCACGTAGAGGATGGGCGCGAACGTCTCGTGCTGCATGACCGCACTCTGCGCAGGCATGCACACCAGCGCCGGGGTGACATAGAACGCCTGGTCGCCCAGTTCGCCCCGCACTCGTGTCCCCCCGAAGACCTCGCCGCCTTCGGCACGTGCCTGGGACAGCGCCGATTGCATCGCTTCAAAAGCCGCGCCGTCGATGAGCGGCCCGACCAGCGTATCGGCTTCCAGCGGGTTCCCGACCGCGACCGATGCGTAGATGCGTTGCAGGCGGTCCACCAGGGTGTCCGCCACGCTCTCGTGCACGATCAGGCGACGCAGTGTCGTGCAACGCTGGCCTGCAGTGCCCACGGCGGCAAAGGTGATGGCGCGCACCGCGAGTTCCAGATCCGCGCTAGGCGCGACGATCATGGCGTTGTTGCCACCCAACTCCAGGATGGCGCGACCAAAGCGGCTCGCCACCAGCTGGCCCACTGTACGGCCCATGCGCGTGCTGCCCGTGGCGCTGACCACAGGCACTTTCTCAGAACGTGCCAAGACCTCGCCAACCTCTCGGCCGCCAATCAGCAGTTCATGCAAACCCGCCGGCGCTACACCAGGGTGCGTGCGCTCGAACGCCGCAATCGCCTGCTGCAGTAGCGCGTGGCAGGCCATGGCCGTCAGCGGCGTCTTCTCCGAAGGCTTCCAGATCACGCTGTCGCCACACACCAGCGCCAGCGCGCTGTTCCACGCCCACACCGCCACCGGAAAGTTGAATGCGGAGATCACCCCCACCGGGCCTGCCGGATGCCACGTCTCCATCATGCGGTGGCCAGCGCGTTCCGAAGCGATGGTCAAACCGTAAAGCTGACGCGACAGCCCGACCGCAAAGTCGCAGATGTCGATCATCTCCTGCACCTCACCCAGCCCCTCTGAGAGGATCTTGCCCGCCTCCAGCGTGACAAGTCGCCCGAGCGTCTCTTTGTGCTCGCGCAACTGCACCCCTAGCAGGCGCACCAGCTCTCCGCGTACGGGCGCCGGCACCATGCGCCAGTTGAGGAATGCTGCATGGGCCCGGTCGATGGCGGCAGTGGCCTCATGCTCGCTGACAAACGCCACGGTTCCGATCACCGAGCCGTCGATCGGCGAGGTGACCGCATGGCCTTGCGCCACCTTGGCCTCTGCATGGATGGAAAGCGAAGTGAGCAGGTCGGAAGTGTTCATGATGCCGATGAGGTGGTTGAGGCTCGCCCACGTCACCGCGGGGAGCCGGAGTTTCCAGCGTAGTGGATTCAGCGTTCGACCGTCTTGTTCCAGCGCGTACTCCATGCCGGGCGCTGCGCGTTGATAACATCCCAATCCATGACCACCGCTGTATGCGCGTAGTCGACTGCGCGCTTGATCAGCGCATCGGTGTCAGCGGGCAGCGGCGTCTTGGGGTTGGCAGGGATGCTGGCGCCACCTTGCAACGCCTTGGCCTGCGCACCCGGCGACAGCAGGAACGCAGCCAACTTCTGTGCGAGTGCCGGTTCGTCATTCCTGGCGATCACGCATTCCATGGTGTTCAACGCCACCGCGCCCTCCTTGGGCTGAGCGTATTCCACCGGCAGGCCCTTGCTCTTGAGCACCATCACTTGCGTCGGGGTGGACGGGAACAGCCCCGCCTCGCCAGTCTGCACCATCTCCGAGAGCTTGGCCGAATTGGCTACGTACTCGCCCACGTTGGCGCCTACGCCTGTCTTCCACGCCTTGAAGCCCGGTTCCACATTGCTTTCGGTCCCGCCGTTGAGCCGGTTCACCATCAGGAACGCATGCAAGCCGAACGTGGACGACGGCAGCGACTGGAAGATGACCTTGCCCTTGAACTTCGGGTCGGCCAGGTCTTGCCACGACGTGGGCGCGGCCCAGCCCTTCTCCTTGAACATCTTCGTGTTGTAGGCCAGGCCCGTCATGCCGATGGCGACCGCCGCAGCCATGTTGCCCCGGATGCGCGCGTTGGCAGGAATCTCTTTCAGCTCCGGGCTGTCGGCCAGCTTGTCGCACAGCCCCATGCCGATCGCCCGGTACATCACGCCGTCGTCGAGGAAGATGATGTGCATCTGCGGCTTGTCTTTGTTAGCCTGCACCTTGGCCAGGATGTCGGACGATGTGCCGGGCACCACAACCACCTTCACGTTGTTTTCTTTCTCGAAGGCCGGAAAGACGTGGTCAACGTAGGTGCGCTCCATCACCCCGCCGTTCATGCCGACGTACAAGGTCTTGCTCTGTGCCGACACGCTGGGCAGATACGACAGCGCGCCAAATGCAATGCCGCAGCCCACTGCCGCCTTGATGCCACAGCGGCCAATGCTGCCGATGCCGTTTCCCTGTTTCATGCGCCATTCTCCTAAGAGTCGTGAAAAGAGGGCTCGGCGTGCTTAGCACCAAGCCTGGTTTGTTGAAAACGTGCGATGGAAAACGCATCGATTGGCGTGGCGGTTGCGCCGTCGCGCACCAGCTCTGCCAACACCTCGCCAACGGCCGGCCCAATCTGAAAGCCCGCCCCGGCAAAACCGAATGCGTGGATCAGGCCGGGGGTGGTCTGGCTTGGCCCCAGCACGGGTTCGCGGTCTGGCAGATAGCCTTCTGTACCGCTCCACGTGCGGATGATGTAGGCGTTGCGCAGCGCCGGAAACAGCGCCACCGCCTGCTCCAGCACCGAGAAGATCGCGCTGCGGCCCGAGCGTGCGCGCGTGTCGTCCAGCGCATAGCCGCGCGCACCGCCGATCACGCAATTGCCCCGCCGGACCTGTCGGCCATACAAACCGCCGCCCTCCACACCCACATTGACATTCATGAACAGCGGCAGCGGCTCGGTGACGGTCATGGCCGGGTGGGCGCTGATCATCGGGACTTCCTCGCCGAACATGCGGGCGATGTCATTGGCCCAGGCACCCGCGCAGTTCAGCAACACGCGCGAGCGCACCTCAAGACCACTGCGCGTGCGCATCCAGAAGCCCTGGACGTCGCGGGCGAGTTCCACCACCTGCTCGCCTTCGATAATCTGTGCGCCTTTCAGGCGGGCCGCCCGCGCAAATGCCGGGGACACCAGCCGCGGATTCGCGTGTCCATCATCGGGGCACAGCGAGGCCCCCACCGCGATGTCACCGAGCCACGGGTACGCGCTGCGCAATTGAGCACGGCTGAGCAGTTGCAGGCCCAGGTCGAAATCGCGCGTGCGGTCTCGATACGCTTCGAGCGACGCCATGTCCTGTTCGCTGCGAGCGACCTTCAGATGCCCGGAGCGCTCGTATTCACCGTCGATGCCGATGGTCTGCGGCAACTGCCCCCAGATGCGATGTGCGCGCTGCGACAGCGGCAGTTGCGCCAATGACCGCCCTTGCCGGCGCACGCCCCCATAGTTCACGCCGCTGGAGCGCGAGCCGCAGGTGTCGCGCTCCAGCAGCGTCACGGCCATCCCCATGCGCGTGAGTGCCAGCGCCGCCGATGCCCCCACGATGCCGCCGCCCACAATCGCGACGGTGGTGTCCAGCTTGACCCCGCTCATGATTGCGTCGCCTCCTCCGGGTGCAGAAAGGCGATCGGCTTGATGGGCGCCTGCGCACGCAGCCAGCCCACATCGGCGATGTCCTTGGACCCGGCATGCGCAAGAAGCTCGCACGCGGCAGCTCCGCACATGCGTCCCTGGCACCGGCCCATGCCGACGCGGGTGAAGGCCTTGGCCCGGTTGATCTCGCGCAGGCCATTGCGCTGGATCTCCGCACGGAAATCGCCAACGGTGATCTCCTCGCAGCGGCACAGCAGCAACGTGTCGTCGCAGGTGCCGGCCCAGTCTTCGGGAAACGGAAACGCCTGCTCCAGCGCCACCCGAAAGCGGGCAATGCGGGCGAGTGCGTTTTCCAAGATCGCCACACGATCCGCCGCCACCGTCTTGCGGCAGTCTTCGAGAACGGCCAGCGCAGCCCGCTCGCCAGACAACTCCGCGGCATCTGCCCCCATGATGCCGGCGCCGTCCCCTGCAAGATAGACGCCAGCCATACTGCTGCGCCGTGCTGCGTCCACCTGGGGGACGTAGGCACGGTTGAGCGGATCAAACACGAATGCGCAGCCAAGCAGATCGGCAAGCTGGCTTTCCGGGCGCAATGCATAGCCAAACCCCACGGCATCGCAAGCGAGGCTGCGCAGCACTTCGCCCTCTTTCCAGTGGATACGTTCGACGCGGTCCACGCCTTCCACCGAGCCGATGCGGATGCCGGTGCGGACGGGCACACCGGCCAGACGCAAGCGCGTGCGGTAGTAGAGTCCCTTGGCCAGCAGCGTCGGCAAGCTCAACATGCGCGCAGCCGCCTTCGCCTGGTGATGCAGCGGTGTGGTGTCGAGCACCGCCGCCACACGCACACCCGCCTTCATGTACTGATAAGCCACGAGGTAGAGCAGCGGCCCGGTGCCGGCAAACACCACGCGCTCACCAATCGCGCAGGCCTGATACTTCAGCGCGATCTGCGCGGCGCCCAGCGTGAAAACGCCCGGCGTGGTCCAGCCTGGAAACGGCAGAACCCGATCCGTCGCCCCCGTGGCGACAATCAGGTGCGTGTATGGCACGCGCTCCGGCTGCCCGTCGCGAATGGCATCCACCACGCCGTCCTCGGCATTCCAGACCAACCGGCCTGGGCGGTAATCGAGCTGACCGAGGATGTCGCGCATGGCTGCGTGTACGCCCATGGCGCGCTTCGCTTCAAAGCCATAGAGGGTGCGGGGCGAACGTGTGAACCCCGGCGGTTGCTGACGGTAGATCTGCCCGCCCCAGGCCGGCGCTTCATCGAGCACGGTTGGCCGCAAGCCATGGGCCACCAGCGTCTGTGCCGCGCGGATACCGGCCGGGCCCGCCCCGATGATGACCACCTGCGGTGTCGCCGTCATGAGCGCTCGCTCCCGCCGGTGACGATGCGCATGCCTTCGAGCGCGAGGGTGGAGCACGCGCGCAGGCGCTCGCCGGATTCCGTGCTGACCCAGCAGTCCTGGCAGGCGCCCATCAGGCAAAATCCGGCGCGCGGGGCGGACGAAAAATCCGCATGCCTGAGTACACTGCGCTGGCTGAGCACGGCGGTCAGCACGGTGTCGCCTTCGAGTGCACGGGCTGGTACGCCGTCGATCGTGAATGCGATAACGCGGCGGCCGGTTTCCGCGACTCGGCAGAACAATGCACCGGGTGCCTTTTTTGCAGGCGTCTCTATGGTCATTTGCTGCCCACCAACACTTTGTCCAGGCCGTAGATGCGATCGATCAACAGCATGCCAACGCTGGTGACCAGGATCATCAGCGCGGAGACCGCAGCCATCATCGGGTCGATCGATTCGGTGGCGTACATGTAGATGCGCACGGGCAGCGTCACCGTGGAAGGGGCGGTCACGAACACCGACATGGTCACTTCATCAAAGCTGTTGATGAAGGCCAGCAGCCAGCCGCCCGCCACGCCGGGCAGGATGAGCGGCAACGTCACGCGCAGAAACACCACCGTGTTGGATGCCCCGAGCGACTGCGCCGCGTGTTCCGCGCTGAAGTCCATGCCCTCCACCGACGCAATCACCAGCCGCAGGATGTACGGCGTGATCACCACCACATGCGCCAGCACCAGCCAGGCAAAACTGCCCGTGGCGCCCATCAGCGCAAACAGGCGCAGCAGAGCGATCCCCAACACCAGATGCGGAATGATGACGGGCGAAAGCAGCATGCCGTTGATGAAGTCCCGCCCGCGAAACCGGTAACGCGTAAGCGCAATGCCAGCCGGCAAGGCCAGCGCCGTTGCAATGGAGGCCGAGAGCAACGCAAGCTGCACGCTGTTGTAGAAGGCCTGCATAAAATCGGGATGCGCGAAGACCGCCTTGAACCAGCGCAGCGAAAACGCCGTGGTGGGAATCTGCATGGTGTTCTCCGGCGTGAACGCCACCAGGCAGACAATCACCAGCGGCGCCAGCATGAACGTCACCACCAGGGTGTGAAACGCAAGGGCAATCGATCCGTTCTTCGACATGGCTTACCCCAGCGTCTTCTTGTACCGGCGCTCCACCAGCCGGTTGTACGACATCATGATGATGAGGTTGGCCGCCAGTAGCGTGAGCGCAATCGCGGCGCCCAGCGGCCAGTTCAGCTCGCTCAGAAATTCGTCGTAGACCAGCGTGGCGACCATCTTCAAACGCCGCCCGCCCAGCAGACCGGGAATGGCAAACGAGCTTGCGCTCAGACCAAACACGATCAGGCTGCCCGAGAGCACCCCCGGCAAGATCTGCGGCAGCACGATGCGACGCATCACCGTGGACTGTGATGCGCCGAGCGACAACGCCGCCTGCTGCGTGGAAGGGTCCAGCTTCTGCAGCGATGTCCACGCCGGAATCACCATGAAAGGCAGCATCACGTGCACCAGCCCCACCACGATGGCCGTCTGCGTGTAGAGCAGCTTCACAGGTTCAAAGCCCAGCCGGAGGATTGCCTGGTTGATCAGCCCTTCCGGCCCCAATAGCAAGCTCCAGCCAAACGCGCGCACCACCACCGACACCAGCAACGGCGCGAGAATCACCAGCAGGAAAATCGAACGCCACGGCGCGCGCATGCGGCTGAGCACATAGGCTTCCGGCACGCCAATGAACGCACACAGCACCGTCGTCACCAGCGCCAGCCAGAAAGTGCGCAGGAAGATGCCGGCGTAGTAGTCGTCCGTGAAGATGGAGGCGTAGTGCAGCAAAGTCGCAGTGGGCTGAATGCCCGTTGCCGGGTCAAAGCCCTGGAACGACAGTACCGTCACCAGCAGCAGCGGCAACAACAGCAGCAGTGCGAACAACGCGCTGACCGGCGTGGCCAGCAGGATGGGCGTGCCAGCCCATCGGCGCACGGGGCGCGGGTTCATGCCACGGCCTCCGCGGGTTGAGCGGTGGCGGCGCAGGCATCGTCACCCACCAGGCGCAATTGCTCGTCGGCCCACAGCAGCCCGACCACATCGCCTTCTGCAGGCATGGCGGCGCCGTTGTTGGGCTGGACGACATTCAGCGTGCCGATGCTCGTGTCGATGGTGAACAGCCACTGGCTGCCGAGAAAGAAGCGCGCATTCACCGTGCCGCTGAGTCGGCCCGCTTCGCGCGGCGCCAAGGCGATCTTCTCGGGCCGCAGGCACACGCGCACCTCGGCACCCACCTTATGACCGGCGGTGGCGAAGTGGAACTTCAGCGGCCCCACGGAAACAAACGCGCCGGCGCCGTTCAGCGCCTCCACGCGGCCATCCAGCACATTGGCCTTGCCGACAAACTTGGAGATGAATTCGGAGCGCGGATATTCGTACAGGCGATAGGGCGCCCCCACCTGCGTGATGCGCCCGTTTTCCATCACCACCACACGATCGCTGATCGACATCGCTTCTGCCTGGTCGTGCGTGACCATGATGGTGGTGATGCCGAGATGCCGCTGGATGGAGCGAATTTCAAACTGCATGTCCTCGCGCAGCTTGGCGTCGAGGTTGGAGAGCGGCTCGTCCAGCAGCAGCACGGACGGGCGAATCACCAGCGCGCGCGCCAGGGCCACCCGCTGGCGCTGCCCGCCCGACAACTCGCGCGGATAGCGCTGCGCGTGTTCATGCAGCTTCACGAGGGCCAAGGCTTCATCCACACGCTGTGCGGTCTCGCCCTTTGGCACCTTGCGCATCTCCAGACCAAAGGCCACGTTCTGCGCCACGGTCATGTGCGGAAACAGCGCGTAGGTCTGGAACACGATGCCCAGGCCACGGCGGCTGGGCGCCATATGCGTGATGTCCTTGCCGGCCAGCATGATGGTGCCCTTCGTCACCTCGGCAAAGCCGGCAATCATCTGGAGGGTCGTCGTCTTGCCACAGCCGGAGGGGCCGAGCAACGAGACAAATTCGCCCTGCTCGATGCTGAGGTCAATGTCGGAGACCACGGTGAGCTTGCCGTAGGTTTTGGTAATGCCTCTTAGCTGCAGGAACGACATGCGCTCTCCTTACAACAACCGACCCTCAGAAAACCCTGGCGCTGGCAGGCAATTGCACCGGCTCGCCGTTGACGATTCAGTCTACTACACTGAATTCCACCAACCAAACTGAGTTGGCCTATAAATTCCTTTCAACGGTACGTACAAAACATATAATTCTGTTCAACGGAATATCAGAAGTCGGCAAGGTAAGTCGATTCCGGGTACCGGAATGATTCTGATGACCGCGCGGGTATGTCCTGATACAGCCGCCGGCAGCGTCCAGCGCACGGAATGCCTGGCACATCCATTCAACGTTTCTTTCTCCATGCAGAACCCGATGACGCCCACCGACGACAGCAAAGCCAGCGTGCTCGACAAGGTGTTTGCGCTGATGCGTGCACTGGCCCGCGCCCCGGCCGAGGGCGCCAAGATCACGCAACTCGCACAGGACACGGGCCTCAGCCAAGGCACGGCGCATCGCCTGATGCGCGCGCTGGTGGAGCAAGGCGTGGTGGAGCAGGACAGCGCATCGAAGCGATACCGGCTCGGGCTGGAACTCTTCAGGATGGCCAGCACCGCTGGCAGCGCCGCCACGCTGCGCGACATCTTCCGGCCCGCGCTGCTACGCCTCTCGGGCACGCTCAAAGACACCATCTTCCTGCTCGTGCGCAGCAACTACGACGCCGTGTGCATCGACCGCAGCGACGGCCCCTACCCGATTCGTTCGTTCACCGGCGACATTGGCGGCAGCATTGCGTTAGGTGTCGGCCAGGGCAGCCTGGCGATCCTGGCATCGCTACCACCGGCCGAGCAGGACGAGGTCATCCGCTTCAACCTGCCGAGGCTGAAGGAATATCGACCGATTGATGAAGTCTTCCTGCGCACCGAAATTGCCCGCGCACGCGAGCTCGGCTATGTGGCCACGCAAACCGGCTTGATTGAGGGCATGGCCGGCTTGGCTGTGCCGGTATTCGATGCGAGCCGGCGGCCCGTGGCCGCCCTGAGCGTCGGCACCATCGCGGACCGCTTGACGCCCGAACGGCTGCCCGTGGTGGCAGCCATGTTGAAGAAAGAAGCGGATGCACTGGGGCCGTTGATCAACCCGTTTGACCCGACCGTGCGGCGCCCAGCAAATTCCTTTATCAGCTAGGCGCAGCACTGCCACAGCGCCGCGCGAACCGCATCAGGAAGGCAGTGGCGACTGCGTACCGAGCCAAGCCACCAGCGCCAGAATCAATACGGCAAGGGTGGCTTCTGTCCGCACGCTGCTGCGCAGCGCCGCAACAGCACGGGCGTCATCTCCTGCGCGAATGGCCGCTGCGAGTCGCGGGCTCAGCCGATAGCGATTGACTGCGGCCAGCCCAAGCATGGCGGCAAATAGCATCAGTTTGGCCACCAACAATCGACCATAGGGCGTCGCATATAGGGCGTCGAGCATCGGGCCGGCAACGAGCCCATAGTTGATCACGCCTGTCACGGCCAGCGTCACCACAATGCCGGTACCCACGGCGGCAAAACCGCTCGCTGCACCGCTCAGCAGCCGCACATGCCCGGGCGCGATTGCCCATCTGCGGGACGAGAGCTGAGCGAAACCAACAAGTGCACCCACCCACATGCCAGCCGCCAAAAGGTGAGCCACATCGACGATGAGGTGAAAGGCGCCTCGCCCGCCGTCATCCATGGCCCCGTGCCCAGCCCACGCCAACGTGGTCAACGCGACCGCGCCGCTGGCGGCAAGCGCGACACATCGGCGCATCGAATCCTGGCGGCATGCCGCTGCAACGATCAGCCACGCGGCAAGCGCGGCCATGCGCACCATCCACGCCGTGCCGACAGCGGTGGCCGTCAGGATCATGCCGATCGCCTGGCTGGTCAGCGCGGCATACGTCGCGGCGCCGGTCATGGATTGGGCCGTCTCCAGCAAACTCCATCCCGACAAGACGATCCCTGCAGACGCAGTTGCGACCGCCGCCCCACCCCGCAATCGCAAGAACGCGGGAGCATCGTCCCCCGCGCGCAAGGCATAGAGGCTGAAGAGCGGCGTACCAAACAGGATCATCAGATCCAGGTAGAGCGCAAAGCGCAGGACGACGTCCAACCAGTCGTCTGGCATCGCGCTACTTCACCTGGAATGCGAGATTGCCGCTGACCCGGTGCGTATCTGCGGCAACCACTCGCCAATCCAGACGGTAAGCCCCAGGCGTCAGCGGTTGTGCGGGCGAGAGGGTCAGCGCCTTGCCATCGCCACTGGTGGCGACTTTGACCGGGATGTTGGTCGGGCCGTGGCCAGGTGTGCCTGTCATGACGAGCGTTGCATCGCAGAATTGCGCGACGAGCTTCTCGGAGAAATGCAGCTCGATGCGCTCAGGTGCCGCACCCACAGACCGGTCGGCTGGGCTCGATGACAGCAATTTGGGATGCGCAAAGGCAAGTGAAGCCGCACACACGGCGGCAGCTGCAACGCCAACTCTGGCGGCGCGAACAATGGCGGACATACGCATAGGGATACCGGGAAATCGAGAACGCTAAGGCGGTCGAGTCTACCCGCACCGGGCGCATGCCGCGTCGCGCCTCCTCCATGTGGCCGAGGCAAAGGAATGCCGCCTCACCCTGTCAGGTCAGCAGGCGTATCGACATCTCGAAGAATGCCGGCATCGTCCACGTTGATGCGAACGAGCGTTGCCGGATCAATCAGGCGCCGCGCGCCTTCGTCACCATCGAGCGACGTCAGCCCGGAAAAAAAGTCGGCGCCAAAGCCGATGGGGTGTCCACGCTGTCCCGCATGAAAGGGCGCAACGCAATGGGCGGCATCCATGGCTTGCGCGATCTGCACGATGGTTTCGGGCGCAATCCACGGCATGTCGGCCAACGCGATGATCCAGCCGCCCGCATTCGGGCGCGCCGCAACACCAGCGGCCAGGCTCGCCCCCATGCCGCGCGCAGCGCCCGGGCTGCGGAGTACTTCGCAGCCAACCTCCGCCAGCAATGCCGCCAACCGGTCGACCTGCGCGCCATGTGTGGCCGCGGCAGGCACCACGGCCACCACATCGGCCAATGCTTGCTTCAAATGCCGCGCGGCCTGCACGGCCACGGGTGTGCCTGCTGTTGGACCCTCGGGCAGCGGCGCCAGCAGCTTGTTGGCCGCACCCGTGGGGTCGAATCGGCTACCACGGCCTGCGGCCAGCAACACCCCCACCACCGGCCGCTGCGCCATCAAACCACCTCGGTCTTGAGCGTGACTTCCACGTTATTGCGCGTGGCGTTGGAATAGGGGCACACCTCATGCGCCTTGGCGACCAGCGTTTCCGCATCGCTCTGCGACAAACCGCTGATGCGCGCAGTCAGCCCCACCTTCAGGCCGAATCCGCCCTCCGAGCGCGTGCCGATACCCACATCGCAGTGGATCTCGATATGGCTCGGGTTGAGCTTGAGCATGCTCTTGGCAACAAAGTCGCACGCCGAGCCGAAGCACGCGGCGTAGCCGGCGGCAAACAGGTCTTCCGGCGTGGTGGTGTTGGGCTTACCGGGCCCACCCATGGATTTCGGCACCGACAAGTCGTGCGAGACCCGCCCGTCTTCCGTCTGCGTGTGGCCGTTGCGGCCGCCCGTGGCTTTGGCGTGGGCGGTGTAGAGGATGTTCAATGCCATGACGTGCTCCTTCAGTAGGTGAACAACGCTCCCGGACGCAAGATTTGGTCCGCTGAACAACAAGGCCGGCACACATTGCTGCATGCCGGCCTCCATCCCATCACGCGATCGTGACAACTACACCGTGTCGAACGGCAGCTTGCGCAACCGCTTGCCCGTGAGGGCAAACACCGCGTTGGCCACGGCCGGTGCAATCGGCGGCGTGCCGGGTTCACCCAGGCCGGTCGGGTTGTCTTCCGACGGCACGAAGAACACGTTCACCGGCGGCGCGTCCGGCATGCGCACGGGCGGGAAATCAGTGAAGTTGCTGTTCTTGGTGGCGCCGTTCTCGATGTCGATGGCAAAGCCCGGCTGGATCATCGCCAGGCCGAACACGCACGCGCCTTGAATCTGCGCTTCCGCGCCCATCGGGTTGACCACACGGTTGGCATGCACGCCGGCAGTCACACGATGTACGCGCGGCTTGCCCTGATTGACGGACACCTCCACCACATACGCCACCACCGAGTCGAACGATTCATGCACGGCCACGCCCCACGCCTGGCCCTTGGGCAGCTTGCGCTTGCCGTAGCCCGACTTATCGACCGCGAGTTGCAGCGCTGCGCGATGGCGCGCGTGCTCCTTGCCGGTAAAACGCGCCAGACGGAAGGCCACCGGGTCTTGCTTGGCCGCGTGCGCCACCTCGTCGACCATCGTTTCCATCACGTAAGCCGTATGCGTGTGGCCCACGGAGCGCCACCACAGCACCGGCACATTCACGTCCGGATGGTGCACCGTCAGCTGCATCGGGAAGCCGTACGTGTTGTCGGCCACGCCCTCGACCATTGTCTCGTCCACCCCGTTCTTGACCAGGAAGCCCTCGAACGGCGTGCCCTTGATGATGGATTGGCCAACGATCACGTGGTCCCAGCCGACGACCTTGCCGCTGGCATCCACCCCAACGTTGACGCGGTGCAGATGCATCGGACGGTAGTAGCCACCGCGAATGTCATCTTCTCGGCTCCAGATCACCTTGACGGGGCCGTTGTGGCCGGCTGCCGCATAGGCCTTGGCCACGTTGGCCGCTTCCACCAGATAGTCGGAGGTCGGCACCGCCCGGCGGCCGAAGCCACCGCCCGCCATCATCGTGTTCAGTTCGATCTTCTCGGGAGAGACGCCCAGCACCTTAGCGATGGCGCCTTGGTCGATGGTCTGGAACTGCGAACCCACCCACACCTTGGCGCCGGTCGTCTTGCCGCCGTCCTTCTGCACATCGATCGTGCAGTTCAGCGGCTCCATCGGCGCGTGTGCGAGGTAGGGGAATTCGTAGTCGGCCTGGATGCGCGTGGCCGCAGATTGGATCGCGCTCACATCGGCGGTCTTGGCCACCGTGCCGGGCTGACCGGCGAGCTTCTTGTATTCCGCCATCAGCGCGGGGGTGGACACGGTCGAGCCCGTGTCTTCCCACGTGATCTGCAGCGCATCGCGACCCATCTTGGCAGGCCAGTAGCCATCGGCGATGACCGCCACACCCGTGCCGCCACGATCGGTCGGGATCTGCAGTACATCGACCACGCCCTTCACTGCCTTGGCGGCTGCCACGTCGTACTTCGCCACCTTGCCGCCAAAGCGCGGCGGGCGCGCCAGCACGGCCACCTTCATGTTCGGCAGGCGCGTGTCGAGACCAAACTTGAGCGAGCTGTCGAGCTTCGCGCGTGCATCCAGACGCGGCGTGGGTTTGCCGACAATGCGGAACTGCGACGGATTCTTCAGCGTGACCTGCGCCGGCACCGGCAATGCCATCGCGGCCTGTGCGAGTTCACCGTACGTGGCGCGGTGGCTGCCCGACGTGACCACGCCGTTGGCCGTGTGGCAAGTCGACGGATCAACCTTCCAGCGCTCGGCCGCCGCCGAGACCAACATCGCTCGCGCACGTGCACCCAGCTCGCGGTATTGCTGGAACGAGTGGTTCAGCGCGGTTGAGCCGCCTGTCATCTGAATGCCGAAACCGGGGTCCTTATACGGATCCGCCGCCGGCGCGAGCATGCCGCGCACATTGCGCCAATCCACGTCGAGCTCTTCGGCCAGGGCCATCGGCAGCGCCGTGTGCACGCCCTGCCCGAACTCCAGCCGGTTCACCGCCACGGTGACGGTGTTGTCCGGCGCAATGATGATGAATGCCTGCGGTGGCGAGGGCGGCTTGGCCTTCGCGTCCTGCGCACTGGCTAGCGCCGGTGCAATGCCCAGTGCCAGCCCGCCGCCGGCCAGCGTCGAGAGTTTCAGAAAGCTGCGGCGATCAAGCGTTGCCACACCGGCATCCGCAGACGCCGGCTGATGTTGCGCGCCGCCACCGGCCAGCGCTTCAAGATTTCGAATACGCATCATGGATTCTCCGGTGAGGCTCAGGCCAACGTTTTCGCGGCGTCGTGAATCGCCGCGCGAATCCGTTGATAGGTCGCGCAACGGCAGAGGTTGCCGGCCATGGCAGCGTCGATGTCCGCATCCGTCGGCTTCTTTTTGGTGCGCAGCAGGCCCACCGCACTCATCATCTGGCCGCTCTGACAGTAGCCGCATTGGGCCACGTCGTGCTTGACCCAGGCATCGAGCACTGCCTTGCCGACCTTGTCGTCAGCGATATGCTCGGAGGTCGTGATTTGCTGACCCGCCACCGCGGAGATTGGCAGCACGCAGCTGCGTGTGGGCTGGCCGTTCAGGTGCACCGTGCAGGCACCGCACGATGCGACGCCACAGCCGAATTTCGTGCCGGTCAAACCGAGGTTGTCGCGCAACGCCCAGAGCAGCGGCGTCGACGGATCAGCATCAACTTCCACCGGTTTGCCGTTGATGTTCAACGTGACCATTGTGGGGTTCTCCTTGTGGGGCGTGAGAGGGGTCTTACCGTTATGAAGCCTCTGATACAGCGGGCCGGCGGTATGGACGGGGTGTATTAAAGCAGGTTCGTGTGGGTTTTGCTGGCGGCGGCTTCACATGGCGCGCGGCTCAGGAACTGTCTGAATTCGGCGCGGGCGGCTTGACAACGTCTGCCATCTCCCAGCATCATCGAAAAATGCACTCCCAGCAGACCACCCTCCTCACCGCTCAAGCCCGCACCCTCTCGTGCGTGCGCGGTCTGCTATCCGCTTCTCTACTACGCGTGTAAGCGCGTAGACCTCTCTTTCCCCCTCGTTCCGGTGTTTGACCGGTCCGTGCCCTGAGCGGCGACGGGCCTTGTGTGTGGCGCAGTCGGTGCGCCGAATCGTTGGAGCCAATCATGCCCGCCTCGATCCTGCTTTCGCTACGACTACCGCTCGGTAGCCAGACCACGCGCCCGTGGCTGTCTGGCCGCCACACCCTCACCCCGACTCCGGCCACCCCGGACGCCGCCCGCGCGGTTGTCCCCGCTGTACATAACGCACGCAACCGATCTCGATCTCACAGGACACACGCACCATGTTGAAGAATCCCGCCACCAAATACCGCCCCTTCCCCGCGATCGCTTTGGCCGATCGCACCTGGCCCAACAAGACCATCACCCGTGCCCCGATCTGGATGAGCACGGACCTGCGCGATGGCAACCAGGCCCTGTTCGAGCCCATGAACGCCGAGCGCAAAATGCGCATGTTCAAAATGCTCGTGCAGATCGGCTTCAAGGAAATCGAAGCCGCCTTCCCCGCCGCCTCCCAGACCGACTTTGACTTCGTGCGTGAGTTGATCGAGGGTGGACACATCCCCGACGACGTCACCATCGAAGTGCTCACGCAGGCGCGCGAAGACCTGATCCGCCGCACGATGGAATCGCTGCGCGGCGCGAAGAAAGCCATCATCCACGTCTACAACGCGACGGCGCCGGTGTTCCGCCGCACGGTGTTCAACACCGACCGCGACGGCGTCAAGCGCATTGCCGTGCAAAGCGCCAAACTGATCCGCGAAATTGCGGAGTCGATGCCCGAGACGCAGTGGACGTACCAATACAGCCCCGAAGTCTTCAGCGGCACCGAATTGGAATTTGCGCTGGAGGTTTGCAACGCGGTGACGCAGGTGTGGGAGCCGACGCCGGAGCACAAGATCATCTTCAACCTGCCCGCCACGGTAGAGATGGCCACGCCCAACATCTATGCGGACCAGATCGAGTGGATGCACCGCAACCTGGCGCGCCGCGATTCGATCATCCTCTCCGTGCATCCGCACAATGACCGCGGCACTGCTGTCGCCGCCGCTGAACTGGCTGTGATGGCCGGCGCCGATCGGGTGGAAGGCTGCCTGTTCGGCAACGGAGAGCGCACCGGCAACGTGGACTTGGTCACCCTCGCGCTGAACCTGTACTCGCAGGGTGTGGATCCGGAGCTGGATTTCTCGCACATCAATGACGTGGCACGTACCTGCGAAGACTGCACGCAACTGCCTGTGCATCCGCGCCATCCGTATGTGGGCGACTTGGTGTTCACGGCGTTCTCGGGCTCGCACCAGGATGCGATCAAGAAGGGCTTTGCGGTGCAGCAACCCGACGCGCTGTGGGAGATGCCTTATCTGCCGATCGACCCGGCTGACGTGGGCCGCACGTACGACTCGATCATTCGCGTGAACAGCCAGTCGGGCAAGGGCGGCATCGCGTATCTGCTGGAATCCGGCTATGGCGTGGCAATGCCGCGCCGCCTGCAGGTGGAGTTCAGCAGCACCGTGCAGCAACTGACCGATGAAAGCGGCCGCGAAGCCACCGGCGCCGACATCTGGGCATTGTTCCAGCAAACGTACCTGCGCGGTGACGGTGCCATCGGTTACGTGTCGCACCGCCTGACCGAGCAGGATGACGGCAGCCAGCACATCCGCCTGGTGGTCAACATCGACGACCACGAGCACATCTGCGAAGGCACCGGCAACGGTCCGCTGGATGCGCTCGTGCATGCGCTGTCGCAGGTGCTGACGGCCCCTGTGTCAATCCATCACTACGAAGAGCGTGCGCTCGGTCAGGGTGCGAATGCCGATGCCATTGCCTTTGCAGAAATGGCGGCACCCGGCGTGGCAGGCAGCGTGTTTGGCGTAGGCGTGGATGCCAACCTGACGACAGCGTCGATCCGCGCGGTAGTGGGCGGCGTGAACCGCCTGATTGCACGTGCCGGCAAGGGCATGCTGCGTCGCGGCAATGCCGAGGCGCCGGTCGCCTGAGGTCAGAATCCGCACAGGTTCATCTCACGCAGCGGAGCGCCAGTTGCTAAATTGAATGGATGCGGCCCGGGAAGCGCTCGGGCCCATTCCTTCCGAAACGCAACCGCGTGCCATCCACTGCCACAGGAGAATCGACATGACCACTCGTCCGACCGCGAAAGACAATGCCAAGCGTTTTGCCAGTGTGATTCAGGCGTTGCAGGCTTGCGAGAACGCTTGCAATCATTGCGCGACGGAAAGCAGTAAGAACGGCCACGCCGCAGCCATGACGCGCTGCATCAACGTGTGTACAGACTGCGCGCAGTACTGCGGGGTCACACGTGCCTTTCTGGAACGCAACAGCGAATTCGCCGAGCTACTGCTGGAAGACTGCGCCGAGATCTGCAACCAATGCGCGGAAGAATGCGATCATCACAGCCAAGGCCATTGCAGTGCCTGCGCGACGGCGTGCCGTGCCTGCATGGACGCCTGCCTGAAGGTCGCCGGTGTTGAAGAAGCCACCGCCGAACCGACTGTCTTCTGACCCTCCCTCCAACGCGTATGAAAATTGGCGAGCTCGCCCAGCGCACGGGCATCAGCATCGAAACCATCCGCTTCTATGAAGCGCAAGGGCTGTTGCCCCCGCCGGCGCGCGCCGCCAACAACTACCGAGTCTATACGCCCGAGCACGCCGAGCAACTGGCCTTCATCGCGAAGTGCCGATCGCTCGACATGGCGCACACTGAGATCCGCCGCCTCCTCGAACTGCAGGCCAACCCGCAGGCCTCGTGCGAAGAGATCAACAAGCTGCTGGACGAACACCTGCGCCACGTCGAAGCGCGCATTGCCGAATTGACCGATCTCCGGCAACAGATCGAAGCCATCGGCCAGCGCTGCACCACAGCAGCTTCGGTGGCCGAATGCGGCGTGCTGCAATCGCTGCATGAAGAGCCGGCACCGGCCTCCAGCCACGGGCATAACCACGACCACGGGGACGCCGAACACGCGCATCGGCATATTCGCGGCGTGCATCGCTGACACCCTCCATTAGTTTCTATATCCCCAGTCGGACACGTCACTTTGACGTGCGCATTGACGTGCGATACTCGCCGCATTTCACAACACGTGGGTGGGGCGGATGAAGACGAAACCGGCAATGTATTTTCTGCGTCGCCAACGCGTGGCGCTCGGCGCCGCTGCGCTGGCAACGACAGCTGCCGCACATGCGGCCACGCCTTCGCGCATCAGCGAAGTCACGCTGTATCCGGATAGCGCGACGGTTGTGCGCACGGCCAGCGTTGCGGCGGGGGCTCGCACCATCGAGGTGACCTGTCTGCCGATGACGTTCGACGCAGATAGCCTGCGCGTGGAGGCGAATAGCACCATTCGCGTGGGCGATATCCGCGTGGAAACCGTGCCCAGCGAAGGCAGCGGCTGCGCAAAGACAGCCCTGGAAACACAGATCAGAACCCTTCAAGACCAACGTGCAGCGCTAGGCGTGCAACTTCAAGCAAATGCCTTGTCGGCCAGCTATTTGAAAGCGGTGAGTGAGAACACCGGTGGCAACGGTCATGCGCCCATCGCGGATGTCTCCAAGCTCGGCCGCGCCACTGAAGCCCTGGCGCGCAACGCGCAGGAAGTCTTTACGCGCCAGGAGCAACTAAAAAAACGCGACGCCGAACTGAAGGCGCAACTGGACGCGCTGCAGCAAACGCATGGTGCCGACGCGACAACATTGCGTACAGCACGGATCGCCGTGTCCGCACCGCGTGGCGGCGAGTTGCGCATCAGCTACCAGACCTCGCGCGCGGGTTGGCGGCCGGCGTATCAAGCGAGCGTGGATTCTGTGCGTTCGAACGTCATCGTTGAGCGACAGGCCACCCTCGCGCAATCGACCGGGGAGGATTGGCGCGGCGTGCGGCTGCGCTTGTCGACGGGTCAACCGCGTACTACGCCGCGCGGGCCTGAGCCGTATGCGTGGCAGTTGAGTATCCTGCAACCGCCATCCTCACCACCGGTCGCTCCTGCACCGATGCTTGCGCGGCCAGCCGCTCCGGCCGCCGAGGCAAAGGAAACCTCACGCTGGGGACTAACGGGTAAAACAGATGACGCGCCGCTGTTCGACGTCACTGCCGTCCAGACCGCCTTCGCCACCGAGTTTGAACTGCCGGGCAACGTCGAGCTGCCGTCCGACGCGCAGAAGGTGACATACACCCTGGCCACCGAAACACTGCCCGCCAAGCTGGCCGCACGCAGCACGCCGCGCATGGACACGGCGGCTTATCTGATCGCCACGGTGGATCGCCCACAAGGCATCTGGCCTGCAGGCAACATGCAGTTGCGCCGCGATGGCGCTGTGGTTGGCACCACGCATTGGAATCCGGCAGGGGCCGATCAGAAAGTCACCCTGCCCTTTGGCCGCGATGATCTTGTCACCGTGGTTGTGGAAACACCCAAGACCTTCCAGCGCAGTGTCGGCCTGCTCGACAACCGTAACGAACGCCAGCTTGCGGCGCTGTACACGGTGCGCAACCGGCATCGCGACGCCATCGACGTGCAGATCCTGGAAGCCACGCCGGTCAGCCAATCCGACGATATCAAGGTGCGCACCACGTTCTCGCCAGAACCCGCCAAGCGCGACTGGGAACACCGCGCAGGCGTAATCGCGTGGGAGCAGACGATTGCGGCTGGCGAGAGCGCCCGCTTCTCCGCCGACTACCTCATCACCTATCCAAAGGACGCGCGCGTCAGCGGCTTGCGCTAGGTGCGCGCCTTGCGCGCGCGTCGACCTTGCTTGACCGTCAAACGCGCGTGCGCATTACCCGCAGCCCGTTGAACACCACCAGCAGGCTCGCGCCCACATCGGCAAAGATCGCCATCCACAGCGTGGCATCGCCCATGACGGCCAGCGCCAGAAACACCGCCTTGATACCCAACGCCAACACGATGTTCTGACGCAGCACGGCCACCGTGCGGCGGCTGATGCGGATGAAGCTGGCGAGCTTGCGCGGGTCGTCGTCCATGATGGCGACATCGGCCGCTTCCAGTGCAGTGGCGGTGCCGGCGGCTCCCATGGCGAAGCCGATGTTGGCGCGCGCCAGGGCCGGGGCGTCGTTGATGCCATCACCGACCATGCCGACAAAGCCGTGTTGTGCGGCGAGTTCAGCCACCACGCGCTGCTTGTCGGCGGGGAGCTGTTCGGCGTGCACGTTGTCGATGCCGATGGTCTTGGCGATGGCCTGTGCGGCGCGGCGGTCATCACCGGTGATCATGACGGGCTGTACGCCCAGCGCGCGCAGGTCGGCAATGGCTTGCGCGCTTTCTGCGCGTTCGCGGTCGCGTACGCCGAAGAGCGCCACGGCGCCATTCGCATCGCACAGCGTGACTGCAGACATGCCTTCGGCTTGCAGTGATTCGGCAGCAGCGCGCCAAGCTGGGGTATCGAAGCCGCGTTCTGCGACGAGCGCTGCATTGCCCAGGTGCCAGCGCACGCCCTTGAGCGTGCCTGCCACGCCGCGGCCCGGCAGCACCGACAAATCCTCTACCGCACCCGCATCGACCGCGCCATGCGCCGCAGCCACCTGCACGATGGCCACGGCAATCGGGTGCGTGGTGTTGGCGTCCAGCGCCGCAGCCACGGCGAGTGGGCGCAGGAAGACACCATCCGTCGCCGCATTCAGGTCGGACACCGCGCGGCGCGTGCCATCCGGCAGCACCACGGCATCCAGCACCGGGCGACCCGCCGTCAGCGTGCCGGTCTTGTCCAGCGCCAGCGCACGCAGACGGCGGCCGCTTTCCAGATAGACACCGCCCTTCACCACGATGCCGCGCCGTGCGGCCGCAGCCAAACCGCTCACCACCGTGACCGGCGTGGAAATCACCAGCGCACACGGGCAGGCAATCACCAGCAGCACCAGCGCGCGATACGTCCACGCCAGCCAACCGTCGGCCGTGACCAGCGGGCCGATGACGGCGACTGCGAGCGCCAGCAACATCACCGCGGGCGTGTAGATGGACGAGAACTTGTCGACAAAGCGCTGTGTGGGCGCGCGCTGCGACTGCGCCTCCTGGATGGCTCCCGCGATGCGCGCGAGCGTGCTGTCGGCCGCCACCGCTGTGGCCTCGGCTTCCACGACGCCGTCGGTGACGATGGTGCCGGCAAGGATGGCGTCGCCTGTGACCTTCTCCACCGGCAGGCTCTCGCCGGTAACGGGTGATTCGTCCAGCGCGGCGCGGCCGCTCACGATGCGCGCATCCACCGGGACGCGGCTCCCCGTGCGCACCCGCAGACGCATGCCGACGGCGATGCTCTCGACGGCCACATCGCGCCAGCCGCCCGCGCCATCGGCCAGCTCCGCGGTGTCGGGCGCGATGGCAGTCAGCGCACGCACGGCGTCGCGGGCGCGCACCAAGGCACGTGCTTCAATCGCTTCGGCCACGGCAAACAGGAAGATCACCATGGCCGCTTCGGCCCACTTGCCGATCAGCAGTGCGCCAATCACGGCCACCGCCATCAGAAAGTTGATGTTGAACGTGAACGCACGCAGGGCGATCCAGCCCTTGCGCAGTGTCGGCCCGCCGGCCAATGCAATGGACACGAGCGCCAACGCCAGCACCGGCAGGGCATGATCCCCGAGCGACCACGCGATGGCCTCGGCGCCGAACGCAGCCACGCCACCGACGCCCAGGAGCCACGTGCGGCGCGAGATACCGGTGGGCGCAGAAACCGCCGCGGCTGAACGGTCGTGTTCCTCGAGCACCTCGCCGTCCATGCCGATGGCGCGCAGGGCCTCCAGAAACGGCGTCACGTCGTCCACGGTGTGGTGGATGGTGAGGTGGCGCTCCAGCAGGTTGAAATCGAGCGCGACCACGCCGTCGGCATTGCCCAGCCTGGCGCGGATCATGCGCTCTTCGGTTGGGCAATCCATCTGCTCGATGCGGACCTTGGTGCGCCCCTTGGCGCGAGCGAGTGTCGCCGCATCAACAGGCGCGACCGCTTCATGTTCATGGCCGTGATGGTGTTCATGGTCATGCGCGTCGTGGTGGGTGTCCTTCGCAGCCGGGTGACTGTGGCCGCAGCAACCACCACAACCGGAGGTTTCCGGCTTGGCGGCATGATCGTGGACAGGCAGGGTGGAAGCGAGATCAGGTTTCATACCGCCATTCAAAACCCTGAAGAAGCTTCAGGGTCAAGCCCACACGCCGGATACTGCTGAGTGGTTTTTATCCAATTACTCGCACAATCCATCCAAATATTCTGTTTTACAGGCAGATCGCGGCCTCCTACAGTCCTCCGTAAATCCCGCTAACAGGGATTCCGAATCTAAAACTCGGAGGAGACCATGCTCGCACTGCTCGGGCTGCTGACCATCGTCGCGCTGTTTGTCGTCATCCTGACGAAACGCATGTCGCCGTTGGTTGCGCTCATCGCCATTCCCGTCATCGCCGCGCTAGTGGGCGGCTTCGGGCTCAACACCAGCAAGTTCATCATCGGCGGCATCAAGGATGTCGCGCCGGTGGCGGGGATGTTCATCTTCGCCATCCTGTACTTCGGCATCGTTACGGATGCCGGCATGCTGGACCCGATCATCGACCGCATCCTGCGCACCGTGGGCAGCCGGCCGCCGCGCATCGTGGTGGGCTCGGCGCTGCTGGCGCTGTTGATTCACCTGGATGGCTCGGGCGCGGTGGCGTTCCTCATCACCATTCCGGCCATGCTGCCGCTCTATGACCGGCTCGGCATGGACCGCCGCATCCTGGCGTGCGTGACGTCGATGGCGTGCGGAGTGAACTTCCTGCCGTGGACGGGCCCGATGATCCGCGCCTCGGCCTCGCTGCATATGCCGGTAACGGACATCTTCAACCCGCTGATCCCGGTGCAGATCGCGGGGCTCGTCTTCGTGTTCGCATGCGCGTGGCTGCTGGGCAAGCGTGAAGAGAAACGCCTGGGCCTTGCCAACCACGCCGGCGGCGCGCAAGTCGTCGCGCGCCCGCTCACGGATGCTGAACAGGCGCTGCGCCGCCCGCGCAACTTCTGGATCAACCTGATCCTCACCGTCGTCGTGATGGGCGTGATGGTGAGTGGCAAGGTCGACCCGGTGGTGATGTTCATGCTGGGCGTGGTGGCCGCGCTGCTCATCAACTACCCGAACGTCGATCAGCAACGGCAGCGTGTGGACGCCCACGCCAAGGCCGCGCTGATGATGGCGAGCATCCTGCTGGCGGCAGGCGTGTTCACCGGCATCATGAGCAAGTCCGGCATGCTGACTGCGATGGCGAAGACAGCGGTCGATTTCATCCCGCCCGGTATGGCGCACCACATTCCAGTGGTGCTGGGCGTGCTGTCGATGCCGCTGTCGCTGCTGTTCGATCCGGATTCGTTCTACTTTGGCGTGCTGCCGGTGGTGGCAGAGGCATCGAAGATGCTGGGCGTGGCGCCTGTGCACGTGGCGCAGGCCGCTGTGCTCGGCCAGATGACGACCGGCTTCCCGGTCAGCCCGCTCACACCCGCAACTTTCCTCGTGGTCGGCCTGTGCGGCATCGAGCTGGCGGACCACCAGAAATTCTCGATCCCCTTCCTGTTCGGTGCCTCGCTGCTGATGACAGTAGTAGCCGTGGTGCTGGGCGTGCTTCCGTGGTGATGGCATGAAAAAACTACGCATCGGCGGCGGCGCCGGGTATTCGGGCGACCGCATTGAACCAGCGCTCGAACTCGCAGAGCACGGCGATATCGACGTACTGATGTTCGAATGCCTGGCCGAGCGCACCATCGCACTCGCGCAGCAGGTGCGCCGCAAAGACCCTGCGCACGGCTACGACCCGCTGCTCGAAGCGCGCATGCGCGCGGTGTTGCCGGCCTGCGCGGCACGCGGCATCCTCATCGTTACCAACATGGGTGCGGCCAACCCGCAGGCCGCAGCCGAACGCACGCGCGACATCGCCCGTGAGCTCGGCCTCAAGCTGCGCGTGGCGGCCGTCACCGGCGACGATGTGTTCGACCTGCTGCAAGCGCGCGGCCACGACTTCACGCTGATGGACGGCGGTGCACCTGTCGCCTCGCTGGGCGCGCGCATGGTGTCGGCCAACGCATACCTCGGCGCGCAGGGCATCGTCGATGCGTTGGCGCAAGGTGCAGACGTTGTCATCACCGGGCGCGTGGCGGATCCGGCGCTGGCGCTCGGACCGCTCATCCACGCCTTCGGATGGCGCATGGACGACTGGCACCGCCTGGGCTGCGGCACGCTGGCCGGGCACCTGCTCGAGTGCGCGGGGCAGATCACGGGCGGCTACTTTGCCGATCCCGGCATCAAGGACGTCCCCGATCTCGCACGGCTTGGCTTTCCCATCGGAGAGGTGGGCGAGGACGGCTCGGTGCTGATCACGAAGGTGGCCACGGCTGGCGGCATCGTCACCGAGGCGACGTGCAAGGAGCAGTTGCTGTACGAGATTCACGACCCCGCGCGTTACCTCACGCCCGATGTCGTGGCGGATTTTTCCAACGTGCACATGCGCACCGCTGGCAAGGACCGCGTCGTCATCGAAGGCGCTACCGGCACACTGCGCACAAATCAACTGAAGGTCTCGATCGGCTATCTCGACAGCTATATCGGCGAGGGCCAGATCAGCTACGCCGGCCCCAACGCCGTGGCGCGCGGCAAGCTCGCGCTAGACATCGTGCGTGAACGGCTGGCGCTCACCGGCGTGCAGATGACCGAAACACGCTTCGAACTCATTGGCGTGGACGCGCTACATGGCGCCGCCCTCTCCCGCACCGAGGCTGAGCCGTACGAAGTTCGCGTGCGCGTGGCCGCCCGCACTGAATCGATGGCCGAAGCCATCCGCATCGGCAACGAGGTCGAAACACTGCTAACGTGCGGCCCCTCCGGCGGCGGCGGCGCAACGAAGAGCGCGCGCGAGATCATCGCCGTGGCATCCACGTTGATCCCCGCTGAGCTAGCCCCGCACGCCGTGAACATTCTGGAGAGCTGACATGACACGCACACTCCGCGACCTCGCCCACACCCGCGCCGGCGACAAGGGCGACATCTCGTGCATCTCCGTGATCGCCCATCGTCTAGAAGACTTTGCCGTGCTGGAGCAACACGTCACGGCCGAGCGCGTGCGCTCGCATTTCGCCGAACTCGTCACCGGCCATGTCGAACGCTACGTGCTGCCGCAACTGGGCGCGCTGAACTTCGTGCTGCACGGCGCGCTCGCTGGCGGCGTGACGCGCTCGCTGGCGCTGGATGCGCATGGAAAATCGCTGTCGAGCGCGCTGCTGACGCTGGAGATTCCAGCGCTGGTTCCGAGATAAGCTGACGGCCGACTCGTCGGCATGCCTATGAACCTCTCCGTCAAACAACTCCGCGCCTTCTCCGCGCTGCGCGAGCACAAGAACTTCACGCAGGCGGCGCAGACGTGTCACCTGTCGCAATCGGCCTTCAGTGCGCTGATCCAGAATCTGGAAGCCGACGCCGGCGTGCGCCTGTTCGACCGCAACACGCGCCATGTCGAACTCACGCCCGAAGGCGAAGCGTTTGCTGAGTCCGCCCTGCGCCTGCTGGCCGACTTTGAGGCGACGTTTGCGGAGTTGCGCGACCGTGCCGCTGCGCGCACCGGCCGCGTAACGGTGGCCGCGCTGCCATCCATTGCAGCAGGCATCCTGCCCGGCGTGCTGGCGGCATTCTCCGCGCAGCACCCAGGCATTCAACTCGCATTGCACGACCAGTTGTCCGACCCGTGCATCGACATGGTCCGGCGTGGCGCGGCCGACTTTGCCATCGCCGCCATGGGCGCAGACATGGCGGGGCTCAGTGCCCAGCCGTTCTGCGCGGACGACTTCCACCTCGTCTGCCACCGTGCGCAGCCGTTGGCGAATCAGCCTTCGGTTGATGTCAGCGATCTGGTGGACGTGCCGTTCATCCACCTCGCGCGCAACACAAGCATCCGGCAGTATCTCGATGCCGCGCTGCACCCCACCAAATTGCGCAGCGGGATGGAGGTGGAGCATCTGGCCACGGCGGCCGCGCTGGTCGCCGCGAACCTCGGCATCAGCGTGATTCCGACGCTGGCGTTGTTTCAGTTTCGCCTGCCGGAGCTGGTGGTGCGGCCGCTGCCGTTGCCGGGGCTGGTGCGCACGCTGTATGTGATCCGGCGCGATGGACGTAGCCTTTCGGTCGCGGCGCAAGCGTTGCTCGACCTGCTGCTTGCGCACCCCGCACATACGGGCGCGTAATCGGTTTGACCTGGTGCGGTTCGACACGGCGCGGTTTGACCCGGCGCAACCCGGCATCATCCCGGGTGCAGCACGCCCGACCTGCGCTGCTACAGTGAGGCCATTCCCATTCCAATCTTGTGGAGCGCCCATGCATCAACGCATTCTTGCCGCCTTTGATGGCACCCACGAAGCCCACCTGGCAGTCGAAGAAGCCGCCGCGCTTGCGCGCGCGTTCCACGGCAGCGTGCGCGTGGTCTGGGCGATCGGCTCGCCCGCCATGCCGGAGTCACGCGAAATCTACAGCGTCGACAAGCTGCGCGAAGAAGCCCATCGAACCGCCAGCGCCTCGCTGGTCGAACTGCAACGCGAACTCGATGCCAGCGGCACCGCCGCCGAAACCGGCATCCTCATGCTCGACGCTACCGACGACGACATCGGCAGCGCGCTCGAACACGAGGCCGTGCGCTGGCAGGCAGACACCATCGTCGTCGGCTCGCAGGGCAAGCATGGGCTCGCCCGCATCCTGCTGGGCAGCGTAGCCGAACGCACGGTCAAGCTGTCGCACCGCACCGTCATCGTGGTACGTGCACCGCACCCGGAACACACTGCCAGCTGACATCGCCAGAAGTCGAGCCCCTCCACTATGCAACTTGTTGCATAGATTTGAACGGCTGTGCTATGTTGCCCCCACGTTAATGCAATCCATTGCACTTTCTGCTCAGGAGCCAGCATGTCGCAGCCCGCAGTTCAGCCGGTCCCCAAGACTCTCAACGCCGCCGCCCAAGCCACGCTTGATGCTTGGCATGCCATGCTGGACAGCGGCAACATGGACGACCTTGATGGCCTGTTCGCCGACGAAGTCGTCTTCCGCTCGCCCGTCGCGCATACGCCCTACCCTGGCCGCACGGCTACCACGCTGGTGCTGCGCACCGTCAACACCGTCTTTGAAGACTTTGAATACCACCGCAGCTTCGCCACCGACGATGGCGCGAGCGTGGTGCTCGAATTCAGTGCCAACGTGAGCGGCAAAGCGCTCAAGGGCATCGACATGATCCGCTTCAACGCCGACGGCAAGATCGTCGAGTTCGAAGTCATGGTCCGCCCGGCGACTGGCCTGCAAGCACTCGGCGCCGCCATGGGCGCCAAGCTGGGCGACAAGATCGGTTTGCTCAAGGCCGGCGCCTGAGCCTCGTCCCATTCCCCTTTTCTGATTCCCAAACGAACCCAACGGAGACCGCCATGTCGCTGCCGCCGATTCTGCAAAACCGCCTGTCCGTGCCCGTGGTGGGCTCACCGCTGTTCATCATTTCCAACCCCGACCTCGTGATCGCCCAGTGCAAGGCAGGCGTGGTGGGTTCGTTCCCGGCGCTCAATGCGCGCCCGGCTGAACTGCTGGAAACCTGGCTGCAGCGCATCACCACCGAGCTGGCCGAATACGACGCGCAGCACCCGGACAAGCCCTCGGCGCCGTTTGCCGTCAACCAGATCGTGCACAAGTCGAACGACCGCCTCGAGCACGACCTGGCGCTGTGCGTGAAGTACAAGGTGCCCATCGTCATCACCTCGCTGGGCGCGCGTGAAGACGTGAACCAGGCGGTGCACAGCTACGGGGGCATCGTGCTGCACGACGTGATCAACAATAAGTTTGCCAAGAAGGCGATCGAAAAAGGCGCGGATGGCCTGATCGCGGTGGCTGCGGGTGCGGGTGGCCACGCGGGCACGACCTCGCCGTTTGCGCTGATCCACGAGATTCGTGAATGGTTCGATGGCCCGCTGCTGCTGTCGGGCGCGATTGCCAACGGCAATGCCATTCTTGCGGCGCTGGCGGCCGGCGCGGACCTCGCCTACGTCGGGTCGGCCTTTATCGCCACGGAAGAAGCCAACGCGATCGAGGGCTACAAGCAAGCCATCGTGGAATCCACCGCCAGCGACATCGTCTACACGAACCTGTTCACCGGCGTGCACGGCAACTACCTGCGCAAGAGTATCGAAAGCGCGGGCCTGGACCCGGAAGCCCTGCCGGAATCGGACCCGAGCAAGATGAACTTCGGCTCGGGCGGCGGCGCCAAGGCCAAGGCGTGGAAGGACATCTGGGGTGCCGGCCAGGGCGTGGGCGCGGTCAAGCGCGTGGTACCGGCGGCAGAACTCGTCAAGCGCTTTGCCGAGGAGTTCGAGGTGGCGCGTCGTCGCCTGAACAGTATCGAGGCACTGCGTGCCCCGGCGGGTGACAAGGCGACGGCCTAAGTCATATTCAGTCTTAAGCGGTAACAGGGGCTGGCTCCAGCAACGGCAGCACATCGTCTGCCCACGCGAGCCAGCCTTCTTCGTAAACGATGCCGCGCTGGAGCACCGCGAGTTGCAGCCGCTGCGCACGCGTGAGTTCCGCGCCGGAAAAATCGCGCTGCTCGATCTCGCGGAAGGTGTTCAGGCGCGTCCGATGCTGTTCGATCAGGCGCTGCATCTCGTCGGCAAAACCGAGTGGGCCGATCACCGCTTCGGCGCGCAGCTTCACCAGCACTTCTTCGCGGTTGTCCGACGACACGGTCGGCTCCAGCACCCAGCGCGCGAGTTCTTCGCGGCCCGGCGACAGCACGGTGTAGGTCTTCTTGCGGCCGTCTTCCTCTTCTTCCACGCTCACCCAGCCGGCCTCGGCCATGCGGCCCAGCTCGCGGTAGATCTGCTGGTGCGTGGCGCTCCAGAAATAGCCCATGGACTTGTCAAAGCGGCGGGCGAGTTCATAGCCCGATGAGGGCTTTTCAAGCAGGGAAGTCAGAAGAGCGTGCTGGATCGACATAAGCAGGAAGTGACATAGGCCTCGGTTTGCCATCATACCGAGCAATCGCCCGGTAATGAGGCGGAGCTTGGGTCTCGGGTCGATCTCGCACTCAGCGCTGGGCCGCGCCCAAATCGGTGATGGCGCTATAGACCAGCGTGCGCAGCTGCCGGCGCACCGGGTACGCGGATGACGGCAAGACCTGCGTGAAGAACAGTCCGATCAGGTCTTCCTTCGGGTCCACCCAGAAGAACGTGCCGGCCGCGCCGCCCCAGAAAAAGTCGCCGGTGCTGCCAGGGATGAGCGTGGCTGCCTGCGAAATCGTGGTGGCAAAGCCGAGCCCGAACCCGACGCCGTCGTAGGCCGCCTCGCTGAACATCGAGCGCGGCGACAGGGTCGATATGTCGACCCCGCCCGGCAGATGGTTGGCGGTCATCAGCGCCAGTGTTTTGGGGCCGAGCAGGCGCACGCCATCCAGCTCGCCGCCTTGCAGCAGCATGCGCGCAAAGCGCAGGTAGTCCGCCGCGGTGGAGACCAGCCCTCCTCCGCCCGAAACAAAGCTGGGGCGGTTCAGATAGACGCTGGTACGCGGGTCGTCTTGCAAGACCGGTTGATCCGATACCGCCGTCGAGCCGAGCGACCCGACGGCGTAGCAAGCGCAGAAGCGCGAGGCCTTGTCCTCCGGCACGTAGAACGCCGTATCGCCCATCCCCAGCGGATCAAAGATCCGTTCCTTCAGAAAGGTCTCGAACGGCACGCCGCTGATCTTGCCGACGAGGTAGCCGAGCACATCGGTGGAAACCGAGTAGTTCCACGCCTCGCCCGGTGAGAACTCCAGCGGCAGACGCGCCAGCTTTTCGATCATCTCGTCCAGCGTTCCGTTGAGGTCGGCACCGCCCAGCTTCAGTTGCCGATACGCCGCGTCGACATTCGTATTCTGGTGGAAGCCGTACGTCAGGCCGGAGGTGTGGCGCAGCAGGTCGACCATGCGCATCGGTCGCGCGGTCGGGCGCGTCTGGAAACCCGCCATGAAACCGCCGGCGAACACGCCCAGGGTTTCCCACGCAGGGATGTACTTGCTGACCGGATCATCCAGTGCGACCTTGCATTCCTCCACCAGCATCATGAACGCCACCGAGGTGATCGGCTTGGTCATCGAGTAGATACGGAAGATCGAATCTTCGGCCAGCGGCACCTGGCGCTCGCGGTCAGCCCAGCCCTGCACGGCATTCACGACCCGCTCGCCGCGCCGCCACACCTGCGTGAGCGCGCCGGGCAGCTTGCCGGTCGCAACATACGCGTCATGGATGAAACGATCGACCCGTTGGAGCCGTTCGTGAGACATGCCCTGCGTTTGCCTACCGTGCTGTTCCATGCCTGCTCCTTGCATTCACGACACTTCGATCTGGTGTGCGGCACGCCGACCACGCCTGCCGTTCTGGCGACATTGTGGCAGGTGCCACTCGCGGCGCAAACCATGCGTCCGTACGGCGTGACTGTGCTTCAATGCGGTTCGCCTGCAACACCGTCTCAACATGAAGCGCCTCGACGATCTCTACCTCTTCACACGCGTGGTGGAAGCCGGTGGCTTTTCTGCCGCCGAGCGTGCCACGGGCATCCCCAAATCCCGCCTGAGCCGACGCATTGCCGAGTTGGAAACGCAGCTCGGCACGCGCTTGCTGCAACGCTCGAGCCATCGCGTGTCTGTCACGCCCGTGGGCGAGGCGGTATATCGGCATGCACGCGACATGGCCGATGCATCTGCAGCCATTGAAGCGCTGGCCGGTGCCGCGCGCAGTGAGCCTGCGGGAGTGCTGCGCGTTGGCACCTCGCCCTTGCTGGCGGAGACGCTGGTCGCCGGCTGGCTGGCGGAATTTGCCGACGCCCACCCCAAGCTGCGCATTGAGCTGGATCTTTCCAACAACTATGTCGACCTGATCGAGCAGCGCATTGACGTGGCCATCCGCGCCGCCACCGGGCCGCTGCCCTCGCGAGATGTGGTGGCGCGCCCTCTGGCCGTATCGCCACGCGTGCTGGTGGGCAGTCCCACGTTGATCGCGCGCGTGGGTGAGCCCGTCACGCCGGCAGCGCTCGAAGATCTGCCCTGCCTGGGCCAGGGCACGCTCGCCCGCAGCCGCGATTGGGTGTTGCACGACCGGCACGGCCATCGGCTGGCGCTGCCGATTCGGCCGCGCTTTGCTAGCGACAACATCCTCGCCTTGCGCGAAGCGGCCATCGCCGGCTTGGGCTTTGCCGTGCTGCCTCAGCACTGTTGTCATGCGGCGCTGCTCGATGGCCGCTTGCGCACCGCATTGCCCGGCTGGACGCCCGAGCCCGCAGACCTGCACGCGCTGTACCCGTCGCGCGCCGGTGTGCCGCCATCCGTAAAAGCGCTCATCGCGTTCCTGCGCGAGCGCTTTACGCAAGAACCGACCATGAAAGCGCTCGGCCGATTCGCGCAACGAAACCAATAAAAGTGCGTCTATACGGTTACATGAAATTTTTCCATTGCATGCATCCCGATTCGTCATGCAAAACGGGCACGCCGTCTGACGTGCCCGTGTGGGAAGGATGCTGCGGGAAGCCCTCAGAACCTGTTCACGATCCGTAGCGAGCGGCCCTCAGCGGGGTGAAGAGCGGCGCAGGAACCGGAATGGACTCAAGTACATGAGGATTCCGAGCAGCGCATGAGCCCCCGCATATGCCCCACTCGGGGCCGCGCAGTAGGATCGTGAACAGGTTCTCAGGCCAGTCGTTCAAGCGCCTGCGTAGCGATACGGCGGGTGATGGCTTCAGCAGCGTCTTCCGTCGCCAGTTGACCGGCTTGGCCTGACCACAGGTTGATGAAGTCGCCCGAGCCCGTCGGCTCCGTCTTGGCGCGCAACGGGGCGAGCGCGCCGCCCGCCGTTGGGAAAGCCGGGGCGAACGCGCTCATCGGGCCGATCTCGCGCATCAGGCGGTTGACGATGCCACGCGCCGGGCGGCCGGTGAACAGGTTGGTCAGCGCGGTATCGGCGTCGGTTGCACGCTTGAGTGCGGCACGATGGATGGCCGAAGTTTTCGCCTCTGGCGAGAGCATGTAAGCGGTGCCGATCTGCACGGCAGATGCGCCCAACGCAAGCGCCGCCACCAAGCCGCGTGCGTCGCCAATTCCACCAGCCGCGATGATGGGCACCCGCACCGCATCTGCTACCTGCGGCACCAGTGCGAACGTGCCGACCTGCGATTCAATCGTCTTGGCGAGGAACATGCCGCGATGGCCGCCCGCCTCGTTGCCCATGGCGATGATGGCATCCACGCCGCGCGCTTCCAGCCAGCGCGCTTCTTCCACCGTGGTGGCCGCGGAGATGATTTTCGCGCCCGCGGCCTTCACGCGCGCCTGCAGTTCCGGCGCCGGCAAGCCAAAGTGAAAGCTCACCACCTCGGGCTTGAGTTCTTCCACCAGCGCGCAGGTGGTTTCATCAAACGGCGTGCGGTTGGCAGCCGCTGCCTGCGCATTCGGGTCGATGCCAAACTCCGCGTAGTAAGGCGCCAGATGCGCACGCCATCGGGCCTCGCGTTCCGGATCAGGCTGGGGCGGCGTGTGGCAGAAGAAGTTCAGGTTGATGGGGCCACGCACGGCAGCACGAAATTGCTCAACCTGCTGGCGGATCTGCTCGGCATTGAGCATCGCGCACGGCAGAGACCCAAGGCCGCCGCCGCGCGCCACGGCGATCGCCAACTCCACACCCGCCACGCCAGCCATCGGCCCCAGCACGATGGGCACGTCGATGTTGAACAGCTCCAGCACGCGGGCATCAGGCCATGCGCTCATGATTGTCTCCAGCAAAGTCGGGATGCATTCATGGTAATGCGGCGCACCCTGCGCAAGATTCCTCAGGGGACGATGGGCCTTTGCTCGTAACCTAAATATTCAATTTTCTCCAGTTACAATCGTCGCATTGCGACAACCCGACCCACCGTGCCACCGCCTGATACGCCCGCACTGATTGCCGATCACCCCGTGCTCGACATGCTCAATACCGTGGACAGCATGGACGGCCAGTCATGCGACCTTTGGCAGACCGATGGGGATGTGTCCAACTGGCTGATGCGCGCCGGCTGGTTGACGCAACCCTTGGTGGGGCGCTATCCACCCGGCGTATTGCTGGCGGTGGCGCGGCACCTGCGCGAGGTGATCCGCGTGTTGGTAGAGGCGCGTAAATCCGGCTGCACCGCCAGCGCCGATGCGCTGAACGTATTCCTCCGCCAAGCGCCCAGCCACCCCGTTCTGGTGTGGAGCGACAGCACACCACGCGTGGAACGCCTGCGCCCGACCGATTCGGTGGAACAGTGCCTCGCCCCGCTGGCCGAAGCGGCCGCGCTGTTGCTGGCCGAGGGTGATTTCGCGTTGATCCGCATGTGCGAACACCCCGATTGCACGCGTTGGTTTTACGACCGCACCAAGTCGCACAAGCGCCGCTGGTGCAGCATGGCGCTCTGCGGCAATCGACATAAGGTGGCGGAATACCGCAAGCGCCAGCAGCGCTGACGCGTCGACCACATCCGGCGTTGCAATGTTGGAACGCCGCGTCGCAGCGGGGGCCGCTGCGCGTACTGCGTCGGGTTCGTAACCTGTTCTCCCGAAACATTGCATCCCTTCAGGAGAACAAGCATGTCGCAAACCCAATCCAACACGCCGGCCCGCCTGGCGGGCCGCAACGCCATCGTCACCGGCGGCTCGCGCGGCATTGGCGCCGCCGTAGCACGCCGCCTGGCTGCGGACGGCGCACGCGTCGCCGTGGTCTACCGCAGCAACCGCGACGAAGCCGACGCCGTCGTCAGCGCCATTCGCGAAAGCGGCGCAGAAGCGATCGCCGTGCAAGCCGACGTAGCAGACGCGACGTCCGTCAACGCCATGGTCAGCACCGTGCGCGAAGCATTCGGCGCCATCGACATCGTCATCAACAACGCAGGCATTCTGGAAGGGCAGCCGATCGGCAGCATCGACGCCGCCTCGTTTGATGCGCAATTCCGCACCAATGCGCTGTCGGTCATCCTCGTCACGCAAGCCGTGCTGCCGCACGTGCCGGCTCGCGGCGGCCACATCGTCAACGTGTCATCCAGCCTGGTGTATCGCCCGCGCGCAGGGCTGTCCGTGTATGCGGCAAGCAAGGCCGCAGTCGGCGCATTGACCCACGCGTTTGCCATAGAACTGGGCCCGCGCAACATCACCGTCAACGCCGTGGCACCGGCACTCACACGCACCGACATGACCGCCCCCATCCCCGACGAGGTCAAAGCCCGCATGCGCGAATCCACCCCGCTAGGCCGCCTGGGCGAACCCGAAGACATCGCCGACGCCATCGCATTCCTGGCCTCGGACGAAGCCCGCTGGATCACCGGCCGCACCCTAATGACCGACGGCGGCTTCATCTAAGCCAACCATCAAGAGCGGCCACAACGCCAACCCTCGCACTCAGACGGTGTGGCCGTTGACGTTCCTGCCCTAGATGGCGCCTTGAATTTCTGTTGCAGAGAGGAAAAAGGAAGGGGAACTGTCTGAGCGAAGCGAGTTTTCCCCTTCCCCTCTCTGCGACATAAATTCAAGGAGTCTTTCGCCATCTCGGGCGCGCCTTTCTTTGCTTACTTTCTTTGGCAAGACAAAGAAAGTGAGTCGCCCCCGGCAGGGGGAGAAACAAGGGATGCACCACCGGCACAAAAAACCGCCCAGCAGTGCAACAACCCCTTACTCCGCCACCCCCTTCACCAACCGATAAAGAAACTCCCGCCCGTCATACAACCGCGCAATCTCAATCCGCTCATCCAGCCCATGCGTACGCAAGTCTGCCGGCTCGGTAAACAACCCCGACACGCCGTACATCGGAATGCCCGCATTGCGCATGAACCGGCTATCGGTCGCCCCGGTGCTCATGGCGGGAATCACCGGCACGCCCCAGGTCTGCTGCGTCAGCCCCTCCACGGTCTTCACCAAGTCGCCATTGAGCGGTGAAGCCGGGCTCGCCAGCGGCTTGTTGATGTACCGCACGCTGATCTTGTCGTTGCCCAGCACCTGCTTGAGCTGACGATCAATATCCGCCGGATCATCATGCGGCAAGATCCGGCAATTCACGGTGGCTTTGGCCGACTGGGGGAGCGCATTCTCGGCATGGCCGGCATTGACCATGGTGGCTACACACGTGGTCCGCAACTGCGCGTTGTAGAACGGATTGGCAGACAGCCGATCAATGGCCGCCTGGTCCGGCTTGCCGGTGCCCACCGCACGCATGTCTTCCGCCAGTTGCCCCGTCGCCAGCGGCGCGCTGCGTGCAAAGTAGGTCTGCGTCACATCCGCCAGCTTGACGGGAAACTGATACGCCCCCAGCCGGTCCAGCGCCGCCGACAGCGCATAGACCGGGTTCGTCTTGGTCGGCACTGAACTGTGGCCGCCCACGTCGCGCACTTCCAGCTCGTACGTCGTGTACATCTTCTCGGCCACCTGAATGCGATGGAGTACCGGCTTGCCATTGCGCAGCTCGCCGCCACCGCCTTCGTTGATGCCGAATTCGGCCTTCACCAGCTCGGGCTTGTTGTTGACAATCCAGTACGCACCGTTGCTCGGCACGTCACCGCGTTCTTCATCCGTGGTGAGTGCAAGGATGATGTCGCGCGCGGGCTTGAAGCCTTCCTGCTTGAGCTGGCCCAACACCGACACAAAAGCCGAGGCCATCGCCTTGTCGTCAATCGCGCCGCGTGCGGTGAAGTAACCGTCGGTCTCCTGCAGCTTGAACGGGTCGGTCTTCCAGTCTTCGCGCTTGGCCTCCACCACGTCGATATGCGCAAGCAGCAAGACGGGTTTCTTGGCGCCCGTGCCCTTCCAGCGCAGCACCAGGTTGCCCTTCTTGGGGAACGGCTCGATCACCTGCATGTCCGCGGCGGCAAAGCCTGCCTCACGCAGGCGCTTCTCCATGGCCTGCGCGGCCTGAGTGGTGTCACCGGCCGAATGCGTCGTGTTGATCTCGACCAGCTCTTTGTAGATGTCGTGATAGCGCTGCTGCTCAGGCGTGAGCGTAGTAGGCGCAGGCTTGCTGGCGAGGATAGTCTGGGCGATGGCGCCGGCGCTGCATGCCAGCACGGCAGCAGACACCAAGGCCCGAACGGGAGCACGACGACACTGGAAACGCATGACACCTCCGAATAATCGTTATGAGTGCACTGCATAAAACAAAGCGGGGCCAGTCCAAAGACTGACCCCGCAGTGTAGCCCCGAGGCAGCCACTTCGCTGCCGGGGCAATCCATCCGAAACCGTGCGTTACATCGCCACGCGGAACACCGCCACAGCGCGGCGCAATTCGTCCGCCTGCTCTTCCAGCGCTTGCGCAGCTGCAGCGGCTTCTTCCACCAGCGCGGCGTTCTGCTGCGTCACGTCGTCCATTTGCGTCACGGCTTCGTTGATCTGCTCGATACCGCTGCTCTGCTCTGCCGAGCCCGCACTGATCTCGCCCATGATGTCCGTTACGCGCTTCACGGCCACGACGATTTCTTCCATCGTCTTGCCGGCACGTGCCACCAGCGTCGAGCCCGATTCCACACGCGTGGCGGAGTCTTCGATCAACGATTTGATTTCCTTGGCGGCACCCGCGCTGCGTTGTGCCAGCGTGCGCACTTCACCGGCCACGACCGCAAAGCCGCGGCCTTGTTCACCGGCACGTGCGGCTTCCACCGCTGCGTTCAGCGCCAGGATGTTGGTCTGGAATGCGATGCCTTCAATCACGGCGATGATGTCGGTGATCTTGCGCGACGAATCGCTGATCTCGCCCATCGTGGCAACCACGTCCTGCACCACGGCACCGCCCTGCACTGCGATCTCGGATGCACTCACCGCAAGCGTGCTGGCCTGACGTGCGTTGTCGGCGTTCTGCTTCACGATGCTCGTGAGCTCCTCCATGCTCGACGCCGTTTCTTCCAGCGAGCTGGCTTGCTCTTCCGTACGCTGCGACAGGTTGGTATTGCCCGCGGCGATCTGCTGCGTGGCCGAGGCGATCGACTCGCTGCCACGGCGCACCGTCACCACGGTTTCCTTCAGCTTGGCCTGCATCTGCTGCAGACCTTCCATCAGTACGCCCATCTCGTCACGCGAGTGGATGCGCACATCGGTGGTCAGGTTGCCGGCGGCAATCTCGCGGAAGTGCACGAGCATCTCTTCCAGTGGGCGCGAGATGGCGCGCGACAGGATGAAATAGCACCCCGCCGCCAGCGCCAGGCCCACGGCAATGACGATGCCAAACGTCCACAGCAGGCCGCCGAAGAACGATTGAGACGCGGCATACGCGGCGGCAGACACCTCTTCTTGGATCGCGTTCAGACGATCGGACTGCTCTCCATAGGTGCGGAACTGCATGGGAATCTTGTCCACCACCAGTTGGCGCGCCGTTTCCTTGTCGCCGCGCTTGATGGCGTCAATGGCCGTCGCGATGCTCTCTTTGACGAGGGTCCGCTGCTTTCCGGCTTCCCCTGCCACACGCTCTTCCTCTGACGTGGAGAACGGCAACCCGAGGTAGCCCTTCCATCCCTTCTCGCTGGACTCGATTTGCGCGCCAATGCGGCCAATGGCATCCGCCACCTTGGCCGGATCGGTTTCGAGAATGGCGCGGTCCAGTGCGTTGCGTGCCTGGGCAAGCTTGGCCTCCGCAACACCCAGCTGCCGCGTGGACGGCAGGTTGTTGGCGAAGGTTTCCTTGAGCGCCGCATTCGAGCGCAGGTTACCGACCAACCCCAGCGCACCGACGCCCGCCAGGAATACCGCTAAAACGAACAGCACCAGCGCAAGCCGTGCCTTGATGGAGAGCGTCTTCATATCCGTCGTGAGAAATGTGTGGGGCGCGAAGCGAGTCCTCTAAGAGAACCGAGTTCAGCAAAACTAACGACAGATACTCATCAAACTTTAACTACATTCCGAGGGTTTCCCCGGAGAACGAAGCCCCGTGCACGTCTTGGCTCAGGCCTGCATGCGCACCATCAGCGCGTTATCGAGCGGCACGCCGCGCACCGTCACGGTCTGGCGTGCCATTACCGCAAACCCGTTGCGGGCGAAGAATGGCTCAGCGCTCAAACTTACGTGGGCCTGCACGCGCGTCATCCGGCGTTGCGCGGCCAGGTTGAGGATGTGGTTCATCAGGCTCTGGCCGACACCCTGCCGCGCGTGCGTGGCAGCCACAAAGAAGTGGTCGATATAGCCAGTGGCCTGCAGGTCGGCATAGCCCACGGGTTGTCCGTCGATTTCCGCCACAAAAGGCTGAATGCGGCGAATGCGCTCGGCCCATTGCTCGGCGTCGTAGTCGGCGGGCGCCCAGGCTTCGAGTTGCTCGGGGCGATAGCGGCTGGCAGCGATGCCATGGACGGCGGAATAGAAGATGGCGTGGAGCGCGGACTCTTCGCCCGCGCGGAAGGGGCGGATCACCAAGGGGTGGCGCTGGAGTGGTGCATTCATGGTCATTGCCCGGCGTACGGCAAATCCATGGAGGCTAGCACGTCCTTGATGTGCTGCGCCGCCTGCTGGGCATTCTGCGCGGCGGGCACGGTCGGCTGCTGATCGGTCGACAGGTTGCGCACGTGGTCATCAATGCTAATGCCGGTGCCCAGCGGCGCCAGCATCGCGGCGGATTCATGCATGGCCCATTGGAAGTCGTTGAGCGGTGCATTGCGTGCCGCTTGCAGGCCTGCGGGGTTCGCTGCCATGGCACGGGCTGCAACGGGGTCGCGGTTGTCGTCGGGGGCGTTTAGCTCGAGCACTTGGCTGAGGTCGGGCGCGCTGGCATCGCGCGCGGTGAGCGGCGTCTGGATGTTGTAGCGCACGCGCAGCGTCTTGATGATGGCGGTGTGGTCGTACGGCTGCGCCACGGTCGAGCGGAAGATCGTGCCCTTGGGAATCCACGGCGATACCACCACCGTCGGCACGCGCACGCCCAACCGGTCAAACGCAAAGAGCTGCCCCGGTTGCGGCGGGCTGGGCGGCACGGCAGCGGGCGGCGGCACGTGGTCGAAACAACCGCCGTGCTCATCAAACGTGATGACGAGCATCGTCTGATGCCATTGCGGTGAATTGCGCAGCGCGTTGTACACCTTCGCGACCAATGCATCGCCATAGCCAACATCGTGCGGCGGGTGCATGTCGTTGGGCCAGTCGAGATCGGCAAAGTAGCGCGGTTCGATAAAACTGTACGAGGGCAGCTTGCCGTTGGCGGCATCGTCCAGAAAATCGTCGAACAGGTGAAAGTGGTCCAGATGCAGCCACAGCCGCGTGAGCGTGAGCGACTGCGCGAAGTCGTGGTAGTAGACGGCCCAATCATCCGGCACCACGCTGTCGAGCGCGTTGAACAGCGTCGGCATCAAATACGGAAAGTGCACCGGCGAATTGTTCGGATAGCCATGCGCGGTGCCGGTGTGCACGAAAAACCGGTTGGGCCACGTCTGGCACGGCGCGGAGGCAAACCATGCATCGCACACGGCGTAGTTGCGCGCCAAGGTGCTGAGCGCCGGTACCTGGTCCGACGTGAAGAAATGCATGATGTTGCGCGGATCACCACCGTTCTTGGCGTAGTTGGTGGTGAAGCCCTGCATGGTGGGCGTCTGCCCCAACGGCATCTGCTGGCCGAAGAGCTGCTGGTTGATGTCGGTAAAGAGCTCGCCCGGGTCGGGGTTGGGCAGCGTCATCACGTTGGGTGGCACCGGTGTCGTCCACACGCGGATGGGTTCGCCGCCGCCATCGGGGTTGGTCTCGGTGCCGGAGAGGCCGTCAAACTCGGCGCTCTTGGGATACAGCGTGCCGAACAGGTTGTCGAACGACCGGTTCTCCAACATCAGCACGACCACGTGCTGGATTGCGTTCAAGCCTGCCATGGTGGCCCCCTCGTTTTTGCTTGTGCCGATCACTGCCGGTCACTATAGAAAGAAACGAAGGGGATTGGCGCCGCGCTGCCCGATGCGCTGATCAACGTACCGCCGGCAGCACACGCCACGCAATCAACGCGCTGCCGGCCGCCACCAGCCACACCACCGGCCAAGACGACCACGCCAGCACATACGGCAAGCCCAGCGACGTCACCCCAAGCGCGGTGAAAGCGCCCGTATTGCCCAGGCCCAGCGCCGTGCCTGCTCGCTGTGCACCGGCCAGCGTAGCCATCTCGGTATAGCCCACGCCATGCCAGGCCGACACGCAGATGCCGCCCGCCACGATGGCTGCCACCAGCGCGACGCGCATGACTGTCAGGTCGATCGACAGCGCCGACGTCATCCACGCCACACCGGCCAGCACGACGAACAGCGCAACGCTCAACCGGGCGCACATCCGCAGATACGCGCGGCGATTGCCGTGGCGGTCGGTCCAGCGGCCGCTCCATACGCGCATGACGGCCGCGCCACCCTGCACGGCCGCCATGGTCAGGCTGAGCGTGAGCACGTTGGCATGCGCAAAGTCGCGCAGAAACACCGTGGCGAACGCAACGACCGCCCCCTGTGGCACGCACAGCAGGCCGATGGCCAGGGCCATGCGCCACAGCATCGGGTCTCGCAATGGCCCCGGCATGGCGGATGCCGTGGTGTTGGCGGCGGTAGCGCTCACCACATCCGGCGCGTCATGCACCCACAGCCACGTCAGCACCGCCGTCAATACGCACGCCGCCGCCAGCACGCCATACACCGCGGCAAACCCGGCATGCGCGGCGAGGCTCGGTAGGACCAGCGCGCCGATCCCCCCGCCCAGCGGCACGGCAGTCTGGCGAATGCTCATGGCCAAGCCGCGCTCCCCCTCACGAAACCAGCCCATGACCGCGCGCCCACTCGACCCATTCACGCTGCCGCCCAACAGGCCGACGCTCAGCATGCCGGCCACCAGCCACGCTAGCGGCGGCACATTGCCATGCAGGGGTGCAACGCAGCACGCCATCACGAACAACGCCAGCCCCGTGAGCCCCAACCCCGCCAGCAGCACAGAGCGATCGCCCCAGCGGTCGGTCAGCAAGCCCCAGGGTAATTCGCTGATGGCGATACCCAACCCCAACGCCCCCAGCGCCACGCCCAGTTCGGCATTGCCCAGGTGATACGCCGAGCGGATGAACACGGCCGTGGTCGGAATGCCCGAAAACGCCGCCGAAAAACTCGCGTTGGCCGCCACCCCCACGCCCAACACCTTCCAGCGGTGATGGCGTGACATGGGCGTGGTCGCGGCCGGTACACACACGGCTGTCGTCATGATCGTCTCTCCAGAAATGCGTTTGACAGCCGCAGTCTGGCGGAGCAACATCCGACCTAAATGACGTTAATCCCTCATTTCAAGACATCATGCGCAGAATCGGCTTTCTGGTGTTTCCAGGCTGCAGCCTGTTGGATTTCACCGGCCCGCTGACGGCCTTTGACGTGGCGAACCGGCTGCATGCCGCCACCTCCGGGCAGCCGGCCTATCGGATCGACGTGCTGTCCGAAGGCGGCTCGCTGGTGCAAAGCGCGCCAGGCCTCGTCATGCAAACGCAGGGGCTGGACGACCCAGCCTTCGACACGCTCGTCATCTCCGGCGGCAACGGCCCGCGGGAGGATGCGTTCTCGCCCCGGTTGATCGCCTTCGTGCAGGAAGCGGCACGGCACTCGCGGCGCATGACGAGCGTGTGTTCCGGTGCATTCGCGCTGGCGGCAGCCGGGCTGCTCGATGGCCGCCGCGCGACCACGCACTGGCGCATGGCGGCTTTGCTGCAACGGCGCTATCCGCGCGTGCAGGTGCAGAGCGACCACATCTTCATCCACGACGGGCCAGTGTGGACCTCTGCCGGCATTTCTTCAGGCATCGACCTTGCGCTAGCGTTGATCGAAGACGATCTGGGCGTCGAGGTGTCACGCGCGGTGGCGCGTGAGCTGGTGGTGTATCACCGGCGGCCGGGCGGGCAGTCGCAGTTCTCGGCGCTGCTGGAGCTGGACCCAGCATCGAGCCGCATCGCCCGGGCGCTGAGCTACGCGCGCGAACATCTGCATGAGGCGTTGGATGTTGACCGGCTGGCCGACGTCGCACACCTGAGCCGCCGCCAGTTCGATCGCGCCTTCGTGGCCGAGACCGGCCAGACGCCCGCCAAGGCCATCGAAAAGCTGCGGGCCGAGGCTGCCCGCCCGCGCGTGGAAGCCGGCGATGAATCGCTGGAACAAGTCGCCCGCGCCGTGGGCTTTGCTGATCCGGAACGCATGCGGCGTGCGTTCATTCGCGTGTTTGGGCAGCCGCCGCAGTCGGTTCGGCGCTCCGGGCGCGGCGGGCACGCACGCCTGGTCGCATAAAACGTTAGACGTTACCCTCGCCGATTCGGAAACCGCGCCTTTGACGCTTGCCTTGATGCTCGCTGACACCACACTGCCCCTGCTCTACAGCTATCGCCGTTGCCCCTACGCCATGCGCGCCCGCTTGGCGATGCTGCAGGCCCACCGGCGCTTCCAGACCTACGAGATCGTCATGCGCGATAAGCCGGCGGAAATGCTGGCGCTCTCGCCCAAGGGCACCGTGCCCGTGTTGCGCCTGCCCGATGGCACCGTGCTGGAAGAGAGCCTCGACATCATGCGCTGGGCACTCGAGCAGCCAGACACAGATGGCTGGTGGTGCCGCGCCCAATCCGACGACAACCTCGCCCTGCTGCGCACGAACGATGGCGATTTCAAACGCCTGCTCGATCGCTACAAATATCCGGATCGCTATCCGCAAGAGGCCCAAGAGACCATACGGCGCGAGACCGCCCGTGCCCACGCAGTTGAAACCCTGCTGATACCGCTGGAATCACGCTTGCAACATCAGCGCTATCTTGGCGGCTCGATGCCGTGTGCAACTGACTTGGCGATCTTCCCGTTCGTGCGGCAGTTTGCAGCGGTGGAACCCGATTGGTTCGCCAGCCAGCCGCTGCCGGCACTGCAAGCCTGGTTGGCCGAATGGCTGAGCAGCCGGCTGTTTGAGGTTTGCATGACCAAGCAGCCAGTACAGGCCGTTGCCGCGTTTCCCGCGTATCCGCACCCGACTGATGGAGGCATGTCGCCATGAAGACCACACCGGATGCCGCACCCGACAGCACCGCAGCGCGTGTGGCCTTGTGGCGCGCTCTGCACGTGCAGATCGATGCGCCGCCGCACGTGCTGGAGGATACGGTCGGCCTGCAATTGCTCGCACCCCCTGCCGACTGGCAGCAGCGCGGCGACATGGACCCGCAGTTCACCCGGCCATTTCGGGCGTCGATCGTGGCGCGTGCGCGCTTCATTGAAGACCTCGTCATCGAGCACGCAGCGCAAGGGCTGAGCCAGTACGTCATTCTGGGCGCGGGCCTGGACAGCTTCGCGCAGCGCCGGCCGGATGTTGCGTCGCGCATGATCGTGTTCGAGGTCGATCCGCCCAACCCGCAGGCGTGGAAGCGCCAACGTTTGGCGGAGCTCGGTTTTGGCACACCGGATTGGCTGCGCTTCGTGCCAGTCGATTTTGAAGCGCGCGCGTCGTGGCAGGACGCGCTTGTCGCCGCCGGTTTTGGCACCAGCAAGCCGGCCGTGGTCGTGTCCACCGGCGTGAGCATGTATCTGACCAAGGAAGCGAACGCTGCCACGCTACGGCGGGTGGCATCGCTGGCGCCGGGCTCCATGTTTGCCATGACGTTTCTGCTGCCGCTGGAAATGGCCGAGCCCGACGTCCGCCCCGGCCTGGAGATGGCCGAGAAAGGCGCACGTGCCAGCGGCACACCGTTCATCAGTTTCTTTACCCCGCCCGAAATGCTGGCGCTGGCACGCGAAAACGGCTTTCGTGATGCACAGCACATCTCCGCCGACACCCTGACGCAGCGCTACTTCGCCGGCCGTACCGATGGCTTGCGCCCCCCCGCCAATGCGGAGGAATTGCTGATTGCGACCGTGTAGACCCGAGTCAATCTGTGACTGCCCGCATATTCACGGTCAGGCGATGTTCGCGCCAGGGAAACCCGCCTCCTGGCATCTGAACGAACCGCCATCGCCTCATTGTCGGCACCAAGACACGTAGCCGCTTACTCGTAGTGCACAGTGCCACGACCAACGGACTTGGCTGCGGTTGCGGCGGCCTCTTCCTCTTCGCATGCCGCCATCGCGCGCTGTAGTGCGTGCTTGGCGGCAACGTCGCGCTCGGGCAAACCGGAAAACAAAGCGTGCAGCGTGGGCAACGCGTAAATGGCCGTTAATGCCTGCGCAGATTGTTCCCGCACGTTGTCATCCACGTCTCGCAGGGCCTCCGCCAACGCAGGCTGCATCGCCGGCCAAGCGTGTTCGGCATCGGCACGCAAGTCTCTCTGCAACATGGCGATCGACTCGACGGCCCGTGCACGGAACTCAGCATCGGGGTCGCGCAGTGCCGCAAGCAGTGTCGGCATCGCGGTGATATCACCGTTTTCACCCAGCGCCCACAGCGCCATCCACTGCACTCGGTGCCCCACCGCAGGCGTCCGGTACGCGTTGATGAGGTGTTGCGTGGCACGCGCGTCACGCAGTTCGCCAAGCGCGCTGACAGCGTAGTAGCGCACCTCTTCATCCGCTTCCTCAAACACACGCGCTGCGATCATGTCGACCGACTCCGCGTCCCGCCGCGAGCCCAGTGCGATGACGACTTCCAGCCGCACGCGCGGTTCTGGGTCATTGGCGACGGCCCGCAATGCTGGCAGCGCCTGCGGTGGCCCGAAGCGCAGGCCCTGTGCCGCTTGCCGACGGACCTCCGGCGCGGGATCAGACAAAGCGGCCAGCAGCAGGTCACGCAACGCGGTGTCTTCCGTATCGAGGAATTCGCACAGCGCATCCAATGCAGCGGCGCGCACGCTACCGTCAGGATCAACCGAGGCCGCAAACAGATCGGGAATCGCATCCGCCATGCCGCACCTGGCGAGGGCGTAGATTGCCCAGACGCGCACATCAGTATCGGTATCCAGACGCAATCGTGCGCGCAATGCGGCAACCACCGGCTCGGACGACCAACGCCCCAGCACCTGCACCGCCTCGCGGCGGACCTCGGCACTCGGGTCATTGACGGCCTGCAGGCATGCAGGCACGTGCGCACCTGCGATAGCCTCTGACTGCCTACCCAGTGCCAGCACGGCGGCAGCGCGGACGCCTGCCCCGGTGTCGTGCTTCAGGGCATGCAGCACGGCGGACTCGGCGCGGGGATACTGGCCCAGGTCGTAGTCTGCCAGCGCATGAACAGCACTCGCGCGGAAATAGGCGTCCGTGTCGCGCGTGGCCGCCACCAACGGCGCCACGAACGCATCGTCCACGCCCAGATCGGTCAGGCTGACGTTCGCACCACGGCGCGCGTCTGGTGATTGTTGCCGGAGTTGGGCGATGAGCGCCTCGATCTCGGTGGCGCTGCGCGCTTCAGCATCATCGATGGCAGGCGTCGATTCTCCGCTGCCAGCGAGCGCGTCCTTGATCCGCGCGATCCATCGTCTCAAGCGCATACGGTATTCAACGCGCCCCACGTCGCGAAGCCTTGAGCGTCAACGCCCAGGCCACGGTTGCGATGGCAAGCGGTGCTCGCGTCGGATCGGTGGTCTGCTGTGCGGGTGTGGATTCCATCATCCCTTCTCGTCTTTGGGTTCCTGCGGGCGTTTCCACGTCGATCGTGGGCGCGAATGCGACGCCCAGATCGCTTGGGTGCGCAGCATAGCATCCGGCCTGTTCATTGAATCGCCGCGATACTTCGCGCCCCGCTACCATCGCGTTGAACGGCTGACGACCTTGCCCCTGCTAAGAGTACAGAAATTGATGACGGTGCCCCTCGACCAAGATCAAGCCATGACCTAGCGTTCACGCACAGGACCCGGCAGCGCCTTCAGGCCGATCCACAGCACACCGATGACCATATTGATGGGCACACTCAACGCGCTCGGCACATAGAACAATGCCGACAGGCACGGCGTCTTGAGCGCCAGTTCCGCCACCCCACCCAGCGCATAGCAGACCGCACCGCACCAGAGCCACCGCCGCATATAGGCCAGCAGCCAGTGCGCATGCGCCTGGTTGAAGCGCCATGCGGCGGAGCGTTCAAACAGGTTGCCGTGACTGGCATCCTTGAACAGCCAGCCGAAGAAAAAGTAGCGATACAGCAGCGTACGAAAGGCGAGCTCTTGCATGATGGCTCCCTCAACCAAGCCTGCTTCAGGCAAGCAAGTTTGGCTCCAAAATTGGCCGGGCGCCATGGCCCGCGCGCGCAAGTCGGCGATGGCGCACGCACGCCGTTGAGCCTATCCTCGTCAATCCACCACGGAGGCAACGCATGAAGAAAAACGCACCGGACAACGCAAAGGACAACGCAGCACCGGCAGCCGAGCAGATCGACGCCCGCATTGCCGAGCTGAACGACTGGCGCGGTGCAATGCTCGCCCGCCTGCGCACCGTCATCCTGGCAGCCGACCCTGGCGTGGTCGAAGAATGGAAATGGAGCGTGCCGGTGTGGTCGCACCACGGCATCCTCTGCACCGGCGAGGCCTACAAGCAGACGGTGAAGATGACGTTTGCCAAGGGTGCCTCCGTGCCGGACCCTGCCGGGCTCTTCAACTCCAGCCTGGACGGCAACGTCCGCCGCGCGATCGATTTTCGCGAAGGCGACACGGTGAACGAGAAAGCGCTGAAGGCGCTCATCCAGGCGGCCATTGCCGTGAACAAGGCCGCCGCAAAACGCTGAGCCGCGCGCGCGTGGCGCCAGAGCGGCTAACATACGGCCCGCCTGAACAACCCATGGAGCCACTTCAGTGATTCAACCGACCCCCATCTTCAAGGACAACCTCGCCCAACTGCCCGCCATTGACGGCGTCGAGCGGATCGACTTGGTGGACGGCCATGGCGCCGTGGTCGCCGACATCGAGAACAAGCCGGGCAAGCAAGGTTCGCTGGCGGTGTACCACTACCTGCAGCAGGCCTTCGGCCAGCTCGATGCCAAGGCCGCCGAACACGGACTGGCCGTGTTTGCCGAGCACACCGCCGATGCGCGCAACCGCCCGGGCGCGCATCCGAATGTCGACCGGCTGCTCGCCATCGCGGCGGGGGCGGAAGCGCTGCGCATCAACGTCGTGGCCAAAGGCTGACGGCGCTGTTGGCGACGCAATGAAAAGGGCCGGCGTGGTGCCGGCCCTTTTCTATCTTGCTGCGACCATCGCGGCGGCAGTTGCAACGCCATCAACCATCCACAGGGTGTGCAGGCGTCTCAAGGTTGAGCTGGTAGAACGCGGCATCGAGCCAGCGGCCGAACTTGAAGCCCGCCTCTTTGATGGTGCCCGCATGCACGAACCCGAGCCGGGTATGCAGGGCGACGCTGCCGGCGTTGGCCGCGTCGATGCAGCCGACCAGCACGTGCACCTGCGCCGCTTGCGCGCGCCGGATCAGCTCACGCAGTAGGCGTTCGCCCAGCCCGCGCCCACGGCAGCTGTGGTGCACGTACACGCTGTGCTCCACCGTGTACTTGTAGGCGGGAAACGCGCGGAACGTGCCCCAGCTTGCGAAGCCCAGCAGCCGGCCCGAGGCATCCACCGCGCCCACCACCGGGAACCCGCCTGCGCGCTTGGCGGCAAACCACGTCTGCATGGCCTGCGGCGGGCGAGGAACGTAGTCATACAGCGCCGTGGAGTTGACGATCGCCTCGTTGAGGATGTCGAGGATGGCCTGGGCGTGCTCCGCCTCGGTGCAGTCGATCAGGCGGATGTCGTCGCTCCGGATGTCGTCGTTCGGCTTGGGGGCAGGCATGCGGGGCTCCAAAAGGTAGGCGGCTTCGCGGCAGGCGCAAATTCCATCTTAATGGATGTATTTTCCAGAAAACTGGATACCACCGTCAACCGGGTTGCCCCCGGGGTTGTGCCGGCTAACGCAACGCGCGCCTCGCCAGCCACCGCTTGTAACGCCGCGTCTGGCAGGCCGTGGCCAGCTGTTGCACCACCAGCGCCCGCAGGGGCGAGACACGTGGGTGGGTACCTCGTCCCCGGCTCAGGCGATTGAGCTGGAACTTGACGACCGCCATGTTGGCCAGTGAGCCCAGCACCTTGTTCTTCCAAGTAATGGGCTGGAGCACCGGCGCGCTGTCCTTGCCGGCATGCCAGTCGCGCGGCAGGTTCGGATCAATCGACAGCGCCGTGGCAATGCCCACCATGGCAATGCCGCTGTCCACTACCTGCTCCGCTACCGCACGGCGGCGGATGCCGCCCGTCACCATCAGCGGCATGTGTGCCACGGCCGCAATGTCGCGCGCGAATTCCAGGAAGTACGCCTCGCGCGCCAGCGTGCGGCCATCGCGCGCTTGGCCCTGCATGGCCGGGGCTTCATAGCTGCCGCCCGACAGTTCCACCAAATCCACGCCCAGCGGATTGAGCATCTCCACCACACGCTTCGCATCTTCCGAGCTGAAGCCGCCGCGCTGGAAATCCGCCGAATTGAGCTTGACCGCCACCACGCACTGCGCCGATACCGCACCACGCACGCTGCGTACGATGTCCAGCAGCAAACGCGCGCGGTGTTCAATCGGGCCGCCCCACGCGTCCTGCCGTTTGTTGGTGATGGGCGAAAGAAACTGGCTCAGCAGATAGCCATGCGCTGCGTGAATCTGCACGCCGGTAAAACCGCTCTGTTCGGCCAACACGGCGGCCCGCGTAAAACGCTGCTGCACCTCGGCGATATCGGCTTCCGTCATCGCCCTGGGCACCGGAAATTGCTTGGACAAGGCCCCCAGATCCATCGGCACGGCGGATGGTGCCAAGGTGGGCTGCCCCAACGCTGCCGGCATCTGGCGACCGGGGTGGTTGAGCTGCATCCACACATGCGCGCCATTGGCCCGGGCGATCTGCGCCCAGCGCCGGAAACGGTCGAGATGCGCATCGTCTTCCAGCACTACACCGTTGGCGCCAGTCATGGCACGGTGGTCCACCATGACATTGCCCGTGATGATCAGCCCCGCCTTGCCCTTGGCCCAAGCCTCGTACAGGCGCAGCAGCGCATCGGACGGTGCGTGGTCTGCGTCGGCCATGTTCTCTTCCATGGCGGCTTTGGCCAGGCGGTTGGGAATGACCGCGCCGTTCGGCAGCGTGAGCGGGGTGAAGAGCTTCATGGGGTTGCCTCGTTTGACGACCTTTCCACGTTAAGCTTAAAGTCGACTTTAATGTCAAGCCCCTTCGGAGCCGTCCGCATGAAGATCGGAGAACTCGCCCAGCAGAGTGGCATTGCCGCCTCGCGCATCCGGTTTTACGAGGCCAGCGGCTTGCTGCAACCCGCGCAACGCCAGGCCAACGGTTACCGTGAGTACGCGCCCGATACACTCAGGCGCTTGGAGATCATCCTGTGCGCGCAGGGTGCCGGATTCTCGCTGGACGAAATCCGCACGCTGCTGCCGCCCGATCTGGACAACTGGCAACACGAAGCACTGCTCGTTGCGCTGCGGCGCAAGATTGCCGAGATCGAACTGCTGGAACAGCGGCTCGCGCAAAGCAAACACCAACTACTGGCCTTGGCCAACGAAATCGAGCACAAGGACGAAGCCGAAGCGTGCGCAGACCGTGCCAAGCGCCTGCTGGACAAGGTGCACAAGGACGCCGCGCAGCAGCCCCGCACAGAACCACGAACGCAGCGCACAAAAAAGCGCGCCTGAGCCTGCGCACGCAGGCGCCCGCCATCCTCCTGATTGCCAGCCATGGGCACGGGGCGTAGCATGGGCTGGCCCTTTTTCGGGAGGCACTCCATGTCTGCCCAGCACGAAGATAAGGTCCGCCAGCACATGGCGGATGCGGTGGCCCTCGCACGCGAACGTGCACCCGATATTGCCGCGCTGTTCGAGCCCTTTCTGCGGCACTACTACGGACTGGCGGACCCCGAAGACGTGACCTCGCGCAGCGTGGCTGACCTGTACGGCGCGGCCATGGCGCACTGGCAGTTGGGGCAGAAGTTCGTGTCCGGCCAGCCGCGCGTGCGCGTCTACAACCCCACCCTGGAACAGCACGGCTGGTATTGCGGCCACACGGTGGTCGAGATCGTCAACGACGACATGCCGTTCCTGTTCGACTCCGTGACCATGGAGATCAACCGGCAGGGGCTCGCGCTGCATTCCGCCTTCCACCCGGTCTATCGCGTGCAGCGCGATGCGGCGGGCATGCGCGTGGCAGTCGCCGCTGGCGGCGGCGTCCAACGTCCCACGGCCCTGGCCGGCGACATGCCCGACACGCCCAGCGATGCCGACCGCGAAACCCACGGCACCGCGCGCTTCGAGTCCACCATCCACATCGAGGTCGACCGCTTCTCCGAGCCCGAGCGCATGCAGGCACTGCACGATGGCCTGGTGCGCGTGCTGCGCGACGTGCGTGCCACGGTAGACGACTGGAAGCCCATGCAGGCCGCCGCCCAGGCCGCCATCGATGCACTGGCCGCGCGTGCGGCGCAGCCCTCCACCGGTGAGGTGGAGCGCGCGGAGATTGCCGAAACGCAGGCCTTCCTCATGTGGATGCTGGAGCGGCATTTCACCTTCCTCGGCTACCGCGACTACGAGCTCATCACGCAAGACGATGGTCATTACCTGCGCGGCATTCCCGGCACGGGCCTGGGCGTGCTGCGTGAAGCGCTGCGCGATGCCTCCACGCCAGACACCACGCGCCTGGCACCGGGGGCCGCCAAATTCATCGACGCGCCTGAGCCGATCTTTCTGACCAAGGCCAACTCGCGCGCGACCGTGCACCGCCCTGGGTATCTCGATTACGTCGGCATCAAGCTGTTCGACGCGCAAGGCCGCGTGTGTGGGCAGCGGCGGTTCCTGGGCATGTACACATCAAACGTCTACATGGTGCCGACCGAAGACATTCCGCTGGTGCGGCGCAAGGTGGCCGATGTCATCCGGCGCACCGGCTTTCTGCCGAATGGGCACCTGGCCAAGACGCTCGTCACGATCCTGGAGCAATACCCGCGCGACGAGCTGTTCCAGATGGACAGCGAAGCGCTGCACGACATCGCGCTGGGCATCCTGCGGCTGCAGGAGCGCCAGCGCACGCGGCTGTTTGTGCGCCGTGACCCGTTTGACCGCTTCGTGTCGTGCCTCGTGTTCGTGCCGCGCGAGAAGTTCAACACCGACCTGCGCGTGCGTATCCAGAAGCTGCTGCTGGACGCCTACCACGGCACCGCCGCGGAGTTCACGCCGCAGTTGTCGGAATCGATGCTCGCGCGCATTCACATCACCGTGCGCACACAGCCGGGCGACGTGCCCGACGTGGATGTGACCGAGCTGGAAGCGCGCATCGTGCAGGCGGCGCGGCGCTGGCAGGACGACCTGTCGGACGCGCTGCTGGCGCGCGGCGGCGAAGAGCGCGGCAACCGTCTGCTGCGCCGTTACGCCGATGCCTTTCCCGCCGGCTTTCGCGAGGACTACCCCGCGCGCCTGGCCGTGCGCGACATCGAACTGATGGAGCCGCTGCTGGACGAGGACGCCGCCGCCAACCTGCTCACCATGCAGTTGTACCGGCCACTCGAAGCGCCGCCCGGTGCGCTGCGCTTCAAGATCTACCGCGCGGGGCAGCCGACCTCGCTCTCGCACAGTCTGCCGATGCTTGAACACCTGGGTGTGCGCGTGAACGAAGAGCGCCCCTATTGCATCGAACCCGCCGACGCCGCGCCCATCTGGATGCACGACTTCGGCATGGAAATCGTCGATGGCAGCGAGGTGGACCTCGACGAAGCCCGTGCGCGTTTTGAAGAAGCCTTTGCGCGCATCTGGAGCGGCGAGCTGGAGAACGACGATCTCAACCGCCTCGTGTTGCGGGCCGGCCTGACCTGGCGCGAGGTGCGCATTCTGCGGGCGTACGCGCGCTATATCCGTCAGATTGGCTCGACCTTCAGCAATGCGTATATGGAAAGCGCGCTGAACGGCAACCCGTCGATCGCGCGGGCGCTGGTGCATCTGTTCCTGGTGCGCTTCGACCCCGCGCTGGACGCGGCCGAACGCACCCGCCAGAGCGACACGCTGCGCAAGCAGATCGACGAAGCGCTGGAAGACGTGCCCAACCTGGATGAAGACCGCATCCTGCGTCAGTTCCTCGGCGTGCTGGAGGCCACGCTGCGCACGAACTACTTCCAAAATGCCGCGCAAGACGGGCAACCCAAGCCGTATCTGTCATTCAAGTTCGACCCTGCACGCGTGCCGGGCTTGCCCGAGCCCAAACCGATGTTCGAGATCTGGGTGTATTCGCCACGCGTGGAAGGCGTGCACCTACGCGGCGGCAAGGTGGCGCGCGGCGGGCTGCGCTGGTCGGATCGGCGCGAAGACTTCCGCACCGAAGTGCTGGGGCTGGTGAAGGCGCAGATGGTGAAGAACACCGTCATCGTGCCGGTGGGCTCCAAGGGCGGCTTTGTCGTCAAGCAGCCGCCACCTGCCACCGACCGCGATGCGTATCTGGCCGAAGGCGTGGCGTGCTACCAGACCTTCCTGCGCGGCTTGTTGGACCTGACCGACAACTACGTCGACGGCCGCCTCGTACCCCCGCGCGACGTGGTGCGCTACGACGAAGACGACCCCTATCTGGTCGTGGCCGCCGACAAGGGCACCGCCACGTTCTCGGACTACGCCAACGCCATCTCTGCCGAATACGGCTTCTGGCTGGGCGATGCCTTTGCCTCCGGCGGGTCGGTTGGCTACGACCACAAGAAGATGGCCATCACCGCGCGCGGCGCGTGGGAATCGGTCAAGCGGCACTTCAGCGAGATGGGCGTCGATACGCAAACGCAGGACTTCACCGTGGTCGGCGTGGGCGACATGTCGGGCGATGTGTTCGGCAACGGCATGCTGCTCTCGCGCCATATCCGGCTGCTGGCGGCGTTCGACCATCGGCATGTGTTTCTCGATCCGTCACCCGATGCGGCCACGAGCTTTGCCGAGCGCGAGCGCCTGTTCAATTTGCCACGATCAAGCTGGGCCGACTATGACCGGGCACTCATCAGCCCGGGCGGCGGCGTGTTCCCGCGCACGGCCAAGGCGATTCCGCTATCGCCCGAGGTGCGTGCCATGCTGGATGTGACCGCCACTGAGATGGCGCCGAACGATCTGCTGCACGCCATCCTCAAGGCGCCGGTGGATCTGCTCTACAACGGCGGCATCGGCACCTACATCAAGGCCAGCACCGAGACGCACGCGCAAGTGGGCGACCGCGCCAACGACGGCCTGCGCGTGAATGGTGCAGAGCTGCGCTGCAAGGTGGTGGCCGAAGGTGGCAACCTGGGCTGCACGCAGCTTGGCCGCATCGAATACGCACAGCGCGGCGGGCGCATCAACACCGACGCCATCGACAACTCAGCCGGCGTCGATTGCTCCGACCACGAGGTCAACATCAAGATCCTGCTGGGCCTGGTGGTGGCCGACGGCGAGATGACGCTCAAGCAGCGCAACACGCTGCTGGCCGAGATGACCGACGAGGTCGGCACGCTCGTCTTGCACGACAACTACTTCCAGACGCAGGCGTTGTCGCTTGCGCGCACACGCACCGCGCTGTGGCTGGAACCCGAAGCGCGCCTGATGCGGCATCTGGAGCGTAACGGGCGTCTGAACCGGCACATCGAGTTCCTGCCGGCAGACGAAGAGATCGACACCCGGCGCGCAGCCGGCGGCGGCTTGACCACACCCGAGCGTGCCGTGCTGATGGCCTACAGCAAGATGTGGCTGTACGACGTGCTGCTCGGTAGTGAACTGCCAGACCAGCCGTTTATTGCCGATGGCCTGCCGGGGTACTTTCCGCAGCCGCTGCATACGCGCTGCGCGTCGGCCATCCCTCGGCACCCGCTGCGGCGCGAGATTCTGGCGACGATGCATGCCAACGCGCTCGTCAACCGTGCCGGCGTGACCTTCGTGCACCGCCTGGCCGAAGAAACCGGCGCCGAGCCGCTGGCGGTGGTATGGGCGAGCCTGGTGGCACGCGCCATCTATCGGCTCGATGCGCTCTGGCAAGCGGTGGACGCGCTGGACGCGCAGGTGCCGCACGACACGCAAACCGCGCTATTCACCGCGCTGGCGCAACTGCATGAGCGTGCCACGCTGTGGTTCTTGCGGCGGCGCGTGGCGGACGTGCCCGCCACGGTGGAGCACTTTCGCACGGCAGTCGATGCGCTAGCCTCGGACATCGACTCGCTGCAGACGGAAGCCTCCATGCAGGCCGCCGCGCAGCAACAGCAGGTGCTGGTCGACGCCGGTGTGCCGGATGCGCTGGCACGCGTAGCAACCGGCATCCCTGCGCGCGTGTCGCTGCTCGACATTGCTGAAGTGGCCAATGCGTGCAACTGCGATGCCAAGCTCGCGGCGCGCGTGTACTTCGCGCTGGATCAACCATTGAACTATGGGTGGCTGCAAGGCGGCATTCTCGGCCTGCCCGCGCAAACCCACTGGCAGATGCTGGCGCGCGCCACGTTGCTGGAAGAACTCGGGCAACTGCGCCGCCGTTTGACGGGGTCCGTATTGCGCAACGCGCCGTCGGGCGCCAGCGCGGACGCCTTGGTGGAAACCTGGCAAGCCACCCGGCAAGACGCATTGACGCGCTACAACCGCGTCATCTCCGACCAGATGGCCGCTGGCCCGGCCGATCTGGCGATGTTGTCAGTCGGCTTGAAAGCGCTGGCGGAAGTGGAAGCCTGAGCCCGCTGACACGCAGCGCCGGCGCTGCGTTGACGTTGATGGGCGCGGTGTCGTGCGAGAACGGTGGCTGCACCATTAACGCATCGACCGCGCCCGGCGCAAAGAACAGGCAGTACGTTGATCCAACGTACTGAATGAAAAAAGCCAAGCTCCTCGCCCTTGCGCACGTGCTGCCCAGGCGTCACGTTGATCACGCACGACGATACCTCGCATGGGACTCAATGCGGCTCCATCCGCTCACGTTGTTCATGCCGTTCGTGTTCCTCATGTTCTTCGCGCGCGCGGCGCTTGATGGCCTCGCGATCGTGACGCAACTCACGGCGTGCGTGCTGTAGCTCGCGGTGCTCGTCGTGGCGTTGCTCCATCCGCTCGGCGTGTTCCATGCGCTCGGCGCGTTCCGCGCCTTCATGGTCGCGGTCCATATCCGGGCGCGTTGGCGGCATCGGTTGGGCGAATACGGCCCCAGCAACCGCCAGCAGCGCGGCAACGAGTGTGGCTTGGGTTTTCATGGTGGCTCCTCGAGAGTTGTCTTTGGATGCCAGCCTCGGGTGTGCAGGCGATCGCCAACGCAATCGCGTTCAAACCCAGAGGTGGCATCTGCAACTCAGCAAAAACCTCGCCCCATGCAGAGTGCGGCGCAGGCTTGGGCCACTTGCCGTGTGTTTCCGTTTGTATCGGCGCACGCGCGTCACCCGTTGCCTGGGCTACGTGCCCAGACAATGCAGACGGCGTGCGGGAGAAACGGTAGGTAGGTAGGACAGTTCAGTGCGGCACGGCAGCAACGCGGCGCGCAACGGTGCGCACGTGCCCGGATGCCTTGAGGAAAACGTAGCCCTGAAGCGTCACCCTGGCATAGCAGCGGTCGGGACCACGGCGTTCCAGTGTGACGAGCTGACGTTCGATCAATGCCTCAACATCGGCGCGGTCCAAGTCCGCGGCTTCGGCACCCTCGTTGACCAAGAGCAAAACGGCAAATTCATGGGGACTCAGCACAGTTGTCTCCAGCTTTGTTTGTGTGTCGCGTGCGGCGCTTGCGACGGGGGCTTGGTTCACTGACAGCATGAGCACTGCAAGGGGAAAAAGAGAGAGAGCCGATGGACTCGCTTGCAGGAGAACCCAGCATAGGCAGACGCGCGTCGGCAATCAAGAGGGCTCCGCGCCGGTTTGCGCAACCACGCGATGCGCGCGCCGGACATTGCTGCCCAACAAGCGTTTGCTGTGCTGTGCCGCGCACTGGCGGCAACGATTGCGCATCGCATCAAGACGTTCCCTTAATCCTTATGTGTTAACGCCGGGGAATGGTGCAACGGCTTGCAATCGCGCAGACAAAAAAAAGCCCCGGTGACGCGCACACCGGGGCGCTTGAGGGCCGTTGGGGCTATCCGCCCCTTCTTGTTCTCTGCGGCCGCTCAACGGCCGCTGGCGACGATGTTGGCGCGGCGCCCGAAGCCGTGCAGCGGGTCGATGAGCTCGGTGCGCTCCAGTGCGGCGTATGGGTCTTCGAGCTGAGCGTGTGCACCAAAGGCGTGGAAGCTGCGGTAGCGTTCCGTGGGCCGGTCCGCCGCTTGCACTGCAGCGCGGCCATGCACGACCGCACTCACGCCGCCATAGTGGCGCGCCATGCCGGGGCGCATGGCAAAGGACTGCGTGGGCGCTTGCGGGTCCACCCAATCGTTGCGGCCCAGACGGCCACGATAGCCAAAGCGGTGAAAGCCTGCGGCCTCCGCCGTCACCTCGTCGACCGCCTTGGCCACGCGATGCGGCTGCGACTGAGGCGGCGTTGGCGACTCGGCTCGGGCCAGCGAGGGTTCGGTACGGTCGACGCGCTCCACCACGATGACTTCGCTGGCGGCAAGCACGGGTTCCTCGGGGTCGTACTCTGGGCTGCGAACGAACGGCGTGGGCGACGTGGCCGCGCCCTCGGGCGCGGCGCGGCCGGTCCACTCTTGCCATGAGCGCACATGCGTGATGTCGCCGTCGTCATCGTGGTCGACCACCAGCAGGCGCGTATTGCGCGGGCGTTGCCAGGCGGGCTTGCGTGCTTGCAAAGCCGCGCGCGACGCCGCTGCCATTGGCGTCAGTGTTGGTGCCTTGGTACTGGCCATCTTGCGGCGGAGAGCGCGATCCAGCCGCGACAGCACCATCCACACCACCAGCACCCCACCCATGCCGGCAATGATGTTGCCGTACATGCGCAGCTGCTCGAACGGCAGGCCGCTCGGGCCCACGCTGCTGATCGAGTAGCCCACGTACAACCCCAGCAGCCCCCAGATCGAGATCACCAGGATGGGCCGGAAGATGCGGAACCACAGCACGTGGTGCAGCGTGCCGACAATGCCCTTGTCGGAAAACGACTGCCGGATTGAATTGCGTGAAACGTCAATGACAAGCATGGTCATGGCGAATGCCCCTGTTGTTGTACGCCCCGGTCGGGGCTAGTCCAGCGAGCGCGCGCGCGCGTGCGTTGAAAGGCGACAGCCGGAAAACCGACCACCGTGGTAATGAGGTTGAGAATCCAGAACGCTACCGGGTACCAGACGGTGTCGATGAAGTAGCGCAGGATGCCGTCGTCGTAGCGGCGGTCGATAAAGCAGCCGACCAGCAACTGCAGCACGCACGTGATGAACAGCAGCGTGCCATGCCAGCGCGGGAACGCCTCCATGCGCCATTCGGGCGGCATGTCGATAAAGAAACCCGCCACCGACCACGTGATGACAAACAGCATGTTGTACGCCCACACGACCGACAGCGCGTATTCAAAGAAGATCGGCCACATCATCGATTGACGCAGGCTCAGCATGGCCGGCGCGTACTTGATGAGCGCTTGGATGCCGCCCTTGGCCCAGCGCAAGCGCTGCTTGTACAGGCCGCGGAACGTCTCGGGCATCAGGATCCACGACAGCGCGCGCGGCTCGTAGCGGATGATCCAGCCGCCCACCTGCAGCTTCCAGCTGATGTCGATGTCCTCCGTGAGCATGTCGTTGCTCCAGTAGCCCACCTCTTCAATGGCGTGTTTGCGGAACATCACGACCACGCCCGACACCGTCAGCAGCCGGCCATACACCTGCTGCGTGCGCTTGATGAGCCCCACGATCGACGAGAACTCGCCCACCTGCATGCGTCCCAGCAGCGTGGAACGCGTGCGGATACGCGGGTTACCCGTCACCGCGCCGATGGTGGGGTTCTCCATCAGGTGGCGGATCATCCAGGCAATCGCGTCCACGTCGAGGATGGAATCGCCATCAATGCACATGAGGTACTCGGCATCGGTCACCTGCGCCGCGGTGGTCAGCCCGATCGCCTTGCCCTGGTTGGACGACTGGTGGATCACCACGAGCTGCGGATACTCGGCGGCCAGTTCGTTCAGGCGCTCGCCGGTGCGGTCGGAGCTGCCGTCGTTCACAGCGATGATGTCGTAGTTGGGATACCGCATGCGGGCCAGGTGGCTGATCACCTCGCGCACGTTGGCCTCCTCGTTGTAGCAGGGCACGATGACCGATACCTTGGGGTAGCTCTTCACGCCCAGCAGCGCCAGCGGATGCTGGATGTGGCTGGTGCCGCGCTCCAGCAGGAAGTAATGCAGCAGCCCCCCGATCATCCAGAAATACGACATGAAGAACGGGTAGTAGAAGACAAAGCCGGAGATCCAGCGCTTGGCCAGAAGCAGGTCTGCCACGTCAGCCTCCCGCCTTGTTGCGGGACGACGTTGCCGCTTCAGTCGTCGCGGGTTTCTTGGCGGCACCGGCCGCACCAGCATTCGGCGGCTGGCTTTGCGGTCCAATGCTGGAGCTGTCGAGTTTCTCCACGCTGCCCTTGTCGCCACCCGGCGTCTTGCGCGTCTCGATGTACGTCTTGAGCGACATCACCTCACGCAGCACTTCGGTATCGGGCCGCCCCGCGATGAAGTCATCTGGGTAGTAGCCGTAGTTGAGTGCTCCAGCCGCGCGCAGACGGCGCATTTGGTCACGCAGTTCCGCCGGGGGGATGGGCTTGTCATTGTTGCGCCAGTCCACGGCCTGCAGTTCGAAGATGGTCTTCTTCAGACCGTCCTTGTGCTTGGCCACGGCAGCGGTCAGCTTCTTCATCCAGTCCCTCGGGTCCTTGGCTCCTTCCATGTACGGCATGGCTTCGAGCGCCACGTAGTCGTACGCCTCCAGGAAGTCGTCGTAGTTCTGCGCCGTCCAGGCTTCGGCCTTCGGATCGAGCACGGGGCTGGAGAAGATGTTGCGCGCGGTCAGCATGTCGCGGCCGTTCTGGTAGCCCTGCATCACGGACGTCAGCTCATGTGAGAACGAGATCAGCGCCGCCGTCTTGGCGCGTGTCCACTTCTGCATCAGCTCAGGAGACTGACGGATCTGGTTGATGTCGCCGGGCAGGCCCATCGCCTCGTAGGCCTTGAGCGCGGCGGGGCTGGCGTCTTCGTAGTCGTCGAGCACGCCATCGTCATGGAACAGGATGCCGTCGATGGTCGCGTTCTTGGCCAGGTCCTCATAGATGTCGCGAATCATCTGGCGCGCCTGAGGATCAAACGGCGACAGGCGCGGCGGCTTACTGGAACCTTGCGTGCCCGGCTTCTGCGGAGCGCCCGGCACGGCCTGCACGAAATGCGTGGCCGCCGGGTTGTTGGCCGGCAGCTTGAACGACAGCATCGGCAGCCAGGCGTACACCTCCACCTTGGCGCGCGTCTTCAACTGCCACGACACGCGCGAGAAGAGGTCCGCACGCATGGGCATGTGGCGGTTCGGGAAGTACACAGAGTCCACCGCGCCATTGCCCTTCGGGTCAGCAAAGGCCTGCAGGTAAACCACGCGCGGCGCGAGATCCTTGATGCGGTCGATCAGCTTGCCGAGGTTGGCTTCCTGCTGCTTCGGATCCGGGTCGTAGATGTAGTCCATGTCGACCTGCACCACGCGCTGCACGGGGTTGATCTGACCGTGGTGGGTGACAGGCTCGCGCAGCGAGCGCTCAAGGTCACCGGTGTTGGTGTCGTAACCCATCAGGCTGCGGCGGATGGCGGTCAGCGGCACGTCCGGCGTGTTCGGGCCCGGTTCCAGCGTGAGCATGTACTTCAGGCCCACGTTGGCGGCTTCCTGGTCGAGCATCAGGTTGTGGGCGCCGTACGGCCACACCACGGTCTGCACCTTGTTGCCGACGTTCTTCTGGATGAGGTCGATGCTGCGCTGCAGATCAGCACGCACGCGCTTGCGGTACTCGTCATCGGTTTCATACCGGCCGAGCTTGGGCAGGTATTCGTGCGTGCTAGCGGCCGGCATCTCGTTGCCCTGCGGGTTGCCAAGCGCACCGTGGTGCATGTCTGCCGTGTGGGTGGCGAACTCCGCCAGGCCCGAGGCCTGCATCTCGCGGATCTGGTTCCAGTTCATGAAGAAATCACGCGGCACGATCTGCTTGTCCGACAGCTTGACCTTCGCCCCCGGCGGCGCGTCGGTCCATTCGGTCACCAGCCCGAACACAGCGGGGAAGCGGAACTGCTTGAGCAGCGGGAAGACCTTCGTGTAGTGGCTCTCGTAGCCATCGTCGAACGTCAGCAGAATCGGCCGCTTGGGCAGCGGCTTGCCACCATGGCGCGCCTCGTCAATCTGCGCGAGCGTGACGGGGTGGTAGCCGTTGGCCTGGATCCAGCTGAACATGTTCGTCAGCATCTTCGTGTCGACAGCAAAGCCGTCGGGCAGTGTCTCGAAGCTGGCGCGCAGGTCGTCGCGGATGTCGTGAAAGCACAGTACGCGGAAGGTCTTGCCATCGTCCGGGTCGGGCTTGGGCAGGAAGTCCACCTGCAGGGCGGCAGCCGGACGCACCGCCGCAAGGAAGACCAACATCAGGGCCAACGCCATCCTCGGCGCCATCCAGGCGATGAATCGTCGCAACGACGGTTGTCGGGTAGCTTGCATGGGCATGAGCGCGATCAGAGCGGAATGTTGAGGTTCAGGTACAGGAACTTGCGGTTCTCGGGCTGGCCGTCGTAGCGGTGCCGGCCATAGCCGATGCCGTAAGAGACCTGCGTCTTGCGGTTGATCTGCCACACGTGCTCCAGACGCGCTTCATACATCGGGCTGTTGCCGAACGACTGCTGGTTGTACATGCCGCCGGTGAGGTACACGCGCTGGGTGAACGACTTGTCGGCATAGCGCCAGGGCGTCCACGACCAGATGGCGGTGGCCTGCCCGCTGTAGTCGCGCGAGGGGCTGAAGTAGTTCAGGCCCGTCATGGTGTTGCTGCTCGTATCGGCACCCAGCAACACACCCACCGTGTGCCGTGGCGACACGAACAGCTGCTGATAGAAATTGGCGCCCCAGCGCTGGCGGAGGTTGTCGTCGGTGTAGCGCGATACGCCGTATGTGAGCGATGCGTAGCGCGTTTCGTCCCACGTGTAGCGCACGTTGCCGCTGATGGTCTTGCCCGTCACGCCCGCCTGGTAAGCCTTGTAGGGCACCTCCAGGTCGTCGTTGGTGACCATGCCCGAGACCTTCCAGTGATCGCTCGGCACCCACGTCGCGTCGAGCGTGCCGCCGGTCTTGCCGGCCGAGCCGACGGACTGGTGCACCTCGCCGTTCACCTCGACCCCGGTATCGAACCATTGGAGGCCAGCGCCATTGCGCACACGGCTTTGCGAAGTGCCGTCAAAATTCGCGCGCCCCGAAAAGTTGTGGAAGAACAATCGATAGTGATCGGCAAACGGGCCGCTGTAGGCCTTCGTGTCCACGCCAAACTCGTTGTCGGCGAACACCGAGTTGCCCTTGTCCGCCGTCGATTGAATGACGAGCTGCGGGCTCTGATACACGTCCAGATCCTTGCGCAGCGCATGCACCGAGCCGTTCTCGGGAAAGCGCTCATCCAGCCCATTGGCGACATCCTTGGCGGTCTTCAGGTCGTCTACCGCCAGCGATGCGCGGCCATAGCCTGCCACTACGCTCAGGTCATCCGGGTGCTCGGCCAGCGCGGTCTTGTACATCTCGCGCGAGCGGTAAGGCTCGGCCTGCACCATCGCACCATCTGCACGCGCGCTCACGAGCGATGCGGCAAACGGTGCCTCGTGCCGCCACTTGTCCATCTCGGCAATGCCCTGATGCGTCCGCCCTGTCAGCACCAGATACTGCGCTTCCAGGCGTTTGACGCGCGAGTAGTCGGGGTTGGGCGTACCGGCTTCGGGCGCCAGGCGCACGTATTCCGGGTTGTCGGCCTTCATCTTGTCGAGCAGCGCGCGCGCGTCTTCAAAGCGGCCTGTGTCGAGGTAGGCATAGAACAGGCCCTCCTGCACATCGCCCGTTTCGATCTCGCCGGGGCTGGCATCTTTCAGTGCTTGCGCGTAGGCGGCAGCGGCCTTGTCCGGCGTATCGAGATACGCATACGCATCGCCTGCGGCCACACGCGTGTAGGCGGGCACCTTGCCGGTCTGCGACATGGCTTCATAGCGCTTGACGGCATCCTTCATGCGCCCGCGCGAGGCCAGCGCCACCACTTCGTCCGCCACGATCTCCTGGCGGAATTCCGCGTTCTCAGGCGTGTCGGGCACCTTCTTGATCAGCGCTTCGATTTCGGCCACGGCTTGGTCGATGATGACGAAGCGCTCCGGCCCGTTGATGACCTTCAATTGCTGACGCCCCCAGCGGATGCGCTGTGCAGCGGCGGCATGGTCGACGTGCCACGACTCGCTTTCCTTGAACCAGTCGGGGTGCTCGCGCAGGTGCTCTTGTGCCAGCGTGGCCGCGCCCTCGCGCGCTTCGCGCATGACTTCGTCGTGGAAGGCGGCGCGGTCGGTCGGCATGGGGCCGGCGGGCGCATTCTCTGGCGGATTGCCGGCAGCGTGCGTGGCCGCGGCGTTGGCCGCCTCGGGCGACACTTGCAGCGGCTCCAAGGCCCCCGGCCCCTGTGCCGTCGGGCCAGACATGCTCGGGCTTGGCGACATGGCGGGCGCCGGCACGGCAGCATCCGGAGACGGCGTGCCCGGCGGCAAGATGACCGTCGGGGAAGGCGCCGGTGCGGGCGGCGCCGAGGATGCGGCGTCGGCAGGCATTGGCGCGGGTGCCGGCGCGAGTGTCGGGGTATCAGCAGGCGGCACCGGCTGCTGCGCAATCAACAGCGTGCTGGCCGGTGATGCAGGCAGGCCATCATTGCTTGCGCTCGCAACGGTAGCGGGCGCGTTGAGTTGCGCGTCGATCAGATGCCGCGTAGCGGCGTTGGAGGTGTTGGAGGCCTCGTCCGAGGCGGCATGCGCCAGCATGGGGGCCGTGCCGACCACCACCACGGTGGCGGCGGCAATGGCGCAGCGGCGCGGATGCCGGCGCGGGTCCCACCCAGCGGGCGCGCAGACGCGCTCCGCCGGTAGGCTCCGGAAGGTTGGCTCGTGGGCTGTCATTTTTGTGGTGTCCAGTGAGCGGCGCGTGCTTGTGCACGCCAGCCGCATTGCATCGAAGCAGCCTGAGGCGGGTCAGCCCAGGCGAGCGGTGCCGTTGGCGGTGCGCACGGGCGTGCGCAGCGGCTGGGCGGGGGCCACGCTGCCAAACGCACGCGTCATGGCGGCCCAGCGCGACTCGGCGCCCAGTTCGGCTGCCGCCGCCACATTTGGCGCTGCGGTCCTGGACGGCGCCATCACCGCATCTGCAACCGTGGCATCGGCACACGGCGCGCACGCTGCGGTCTCGACAAACACGTCGGCCTCCTCAGCAGTCTCCACCGGTGCGGCCAGGGTGGCAGCCGTGCCACCTTGCAGCTCCAGCGGAATTCCCAGTCGCATGGCGGCATACACCGCTTCGCTCTTGTTGCGCACGTTCAGGCGGCGATACAGCGTGCATGCATGCGTCTTGACGGTGGCTTCCGAAATGCCCAGCAAACGCCCCACGCCCTTGACCGAATGCCCGCGCGAAAGCAACACCAGCACCTCGTACTGCCGCAGCGACACATTGAGCCGCTGCGCCGCTTCCGCAGCGTTGAGCGCCAGCATCGGTACTGCGGCACCCGTCGTGCGCGGCGCCAGCGGGGGATACGACTGGCCCCCAGCCAGCACCAGCCGCAGCGTCGCCAGCAACACCTCGGGCGACTGCGTCTTGGCCACGTAGGCGTCTACACCGCACGTCATGGCAACGTGCGCTTCTTCGAGGGAGAGGGATGCCGCCAGCAACACCACGTGGCGCGCCTCGCTGCTGGCAATGGCGTCGCGCAGCTGGGCGGCATCAACGGGGGCATCGGCTTCGTCCAGACCGATGACGAGCAAATCCGCGCGCACGTCAGCCGGTTGCAGTTCGCCTGGCTCGCCCGCCGGCAAGGTGGGTGCGGTAACGTCCAGGCCCAGGGAGGGATGCGCGAGCAGTGCGCTAAGTCCGGCCCGCAGCAACGGATGATTCTCCAGTAGGACTGCTTTCATGGTTTCCTCGTTTTCTTGTGAAGCGATTCCGATCACGCGCGCAAGCGCCCACCGCGGCAGGCACACATGCGCGCAATGACCGTCGAAACCCCGGGACCATCCGAGAAAGCGCCTTGTCACCCGCGCAGTCAGTTGGCGGGGACGAGCGTAGTGCGAATGCCGTGGGAACCGATCCGGATTCGCTTATAGGAAGAGCGTTGTTCTGCGCGTCGCGCGAAGTGACTTGCACACCGTGCTCACGCAGAGTGACCGCACGACATTGAGCAAGCATCGGGCCAGGACCGTGCAATGCAACATCCGCTTACACTTGCGGCACAAAACCGACCACGCTGAAAGTGATGGAGAACCGCAGTAGCAAAGGATTGCCGGGCAGTGACAACGTTTGCTGCGCCGCCGCATAATCACCCGGTTTCTGTAACGATGCCGTTACGACTACGTGACGAGGCGCTGGCTGCGGGGATCATGCGGTCAGCCGTCGTCTGAACGTTTTTACAACCTGTTTTAAAACTTACCGAGGGAGGGAGCGCCCGGGCCGTGGATGTGTCGTGACGCGCATGAGGGTGCGCGCGCCATCACGGCTTGCGACGCATGGCGAAGAGAAAAAGGCTGTCGATGGCGCCCACCATGAAGAGCAGGCCCGCCGCCATATGCAGCATCCACGCGCCTTCTGCAAATGGCAGCGCAATCGGCGTGTGCGGAATGGCTGCCACCACGCCGGCCACCACCGACATGCGGACGACCGGCACCCACCACGTGCGCTGCGTGGGCGGAGGGTCGTCGCGATGACGCGGCGCCGGGTCAGGCGACGCAGAACGTTTGTCGGGCGTCGGACAGGGCATGCGGCGGGTGCGGAAAGTGGCGGTCATGCTGCATTGTTGGACACAACCCACCCAACCGATACCGCAAGCACGCGGGGGGATCGGTCGCATTTCTGGTCGCCGCCCGCACCCCGCGGGTCAATGTGCGCCGTGCGCCTCGCTCGGAACGGCTAAGTGCGCGAGGTTCTTGAGCATATCGACCGTCATTTCTGCGACGCCGTATTCCGGCTGCCAACCCCAGTCGCGCCGCGCGACGGAATCGTCAATGGAGTTGGGCCAGCTCGCGGCAATCGCCTGGCGGAAGTCCGGCGCGTACGTCACTTCAAACGTCGGGCGATGCCGGCGGATTTCCGCAGCCAGTTCCGCTGGCGTAAAGCTCACGCCGGCGAGGTTGTAGCTGCCGCGCTCGGTGATGCGCTCGGCCGGCGCTTCCATCAACTCGATGGTGGCGCGCACGGCGTCGGGCATGTACATCATCGGCAGGGCTTCGTCGCTGTTCAGGAAGCACGTGTAGCGCTCGCCCTTGACTGCCGAGTGGAAGATGTCGATGGCGTAGTCCGTCGTGCCGCCGCCGGGGGCGGTCTTGTACGAGATCAGCCCCGGGTAGCGCAGGCTGCGCACGTCGATGCCGTGGTGCTCGAAATACCAGCGGCACCAGCCCTCGCCCGCCAGTTTGGAGATGCCGTAGACGGTCTTGGGCTCCATGATCGTGCTCTGCGGCGTGTTGTCGGGCGGCGTGGTCGGGCCAAACGCGGCAATCGAACTGGGCCAGAAGATGCGCTCAAGGTTGTGACTGCGCGCGGCTTCGAGCACGTTGAGCAGGCCATTCATATTGAGCTGCCAGCCCCAGGTGGGCGACTGCTCCGCCGCCGCCGACAACGCCGCAGCCAAGTGATAGATCTGCGTGATGTCGTGGCGCTCGATGATCTCGCGCAACTGGCCGCGGTCCGTCACGTCGAGCATCTCGTGGCGAATTTGCGGGTGGCGGCCCTTGGGGACCATGTCGCTGGTCACCACGTTGTTGTTGCCGTAGCGCTCGGCCAGCGCGGCGGCCAGTTCCGTACCCAATTGCCCGTTGGCGCCGATGATGAGAATGCGCGGCGCAGTGCCGCTGGTGCCGGTGCGCATCAGATGATCCCCAGTTCCTTGCCGGCCGTCTCAAACGCCTTGAGCGCGGCATCCAATTGCGCGCGTTCATGCACCGCGCTGATCTGCACGCGGATGCGCGCCTGCCCCTTGGGCACCACCGGGTAGAAGAAGCCGATCACATACACGCCCAGTTCCAGCAGGCGCTTGGACAGGGCCTGTGCCTTGTTCGCGTCGTACACCATGATCGGGACGATGGGGTGCTCGCCCGGCTTGATATCGAAACCGAGTTCAACGATCTTGCGGCGGAAGTACAGCGCGCTGTCTTCCAGCTTGTCACGCAACGCGGTGTCGGCTTCCAGCAGGTCGAGCACCTTGATCGACGCCCCCACGATGGACGGTGCCACCGTGTTCGAGAACAGGTACGGCCGCGAGCGCTGGCGCAGCAGCGCCACCACTTCCTTGCGCGCGCTGGTAAAGCCGCCCGACGCCCCGCCCAGGCCCTTACCCAGCGTGCCGGTAATGATGTCGATCTTGCCGAACACGCCACGGTGCTCGTGCGAGCCACGCCCGCGCTTGCCGAGGAAACCCGTGGCATGGCATTCATCGATGCCCAACAGCGCACCGAATTCGTCACAAATTGCGCGGATTTCATCCAACCGCGCAATCGTGCCGTCCATCGAGAACACGCCGTCCGTGAAAACAAGCTTGAAGCGCGCGCCCGCCGCATCGGCCGCCTGCAATTGTGCGCGCAGGTCTTCCAGATCGTTGTGCTTGTAGCGATAGCGTTGCGCCTTGCACAGGCGGATGCCGTCGATGATGGAAGCGTGGTTCAGCTCATCGCTGATGACGGCGTCTTCCGCGCTGAGCAGTGTCTCGAACAAGCCACCGTTCGCATCGAACGCCGATCCGTACAGGATGGTGTCTTCCGTGCCGAGAAACTTGGCCAGCCGCGCTTCCAGCGTCTTGTGCAAGTCTTGCGTGCCGCAGATGAAGCGCACGGAACTGAGGCCAAAACCGTGTGTGTCCAGCGCCTCATGCGCCGCCTTCAGCACCTCGGGGTGCGACGACAAACCCAGGTAGTTATTGGCGCAAAGGTTGATGACCTCCTTGCCATCGTCCGTACGGATCACGCTGCCCTGCGGCGAGGTGATGATGCGCTCGGTCTTGTAGAGACCGGCTTCCTCGATGGCTTCCAGTTCGCGCCGGATGTGCGCGTAGAAAGCGTCGGTGGAAGCGTTGGCTTGCGTTGTCCCCATGGTGCTCCTCCTGTAGACTGCGTTGATCGATAAATCGAACAAGTTCGATATATCGAATAATTCGTTCAATTTACAAGAACCCAACCGATGGCACAAGCCCCCGCCACCGCCACCCTCACCAACCCGCTTGCCGACGGCCCGCCAGCTGTTGGCGCCAAGCTGCAGGCGCTGCGCCAAGCACGCAAGCTCTCGCTCGATGAACTGTCGCGCCGCGCCGGCGTATCCAAGTCGATGCTCTCGCAGGTCGAGCGCAACCTTGCCAACCCGACGGTTGCCGTGCTGTGGCGCTTGGCAACAGCACTGGGTGTGGGGCTCGCGGATTTCCTCTCGCCCGAGGCAGCGGCGGATGCCGCGCCGAGCGTCACGGTCATCCCCGCTCACTCCATCCCAGTCATCAAAAGCCCGGATGGCAAGTGCGAATTGAAGATTCTGGGCCCCGTGGAGTTGGCGGCGCGGTTTGAGTGGTATGAGCTGGCGATTCAGCCTGGCGGCGTGCTGGCGTCCGAGCCGCATGAAGCGGGGACGAAGGAGCACCTATCGGTGCTGAGCGGCACAGTAACCGTGCAGTCCGGCCCGAGTGAGAAGAAAGTGCGGCACGGGGAATCGGCGCGCTACCCTGGTGACGTGCAGCACGCAATCTCGAACGCCGGCAAGACGGTGGCGACGGCGTTGTTGGTGGTGGAGTCGGCGCAATAAGGTGGCCTAGGTAAGGTGGCCTAGGCCGGCTGCAGCTGCGGGCCCCGCCACACCCGTGGCAACAACGCCCCCAGCATCCCCCCACGCAGTCCCATGAACCCGAGCATGGCCAGCCACAACCCATGGTTGCCCCACAGGGGCTGCAGCGTGGCCGACAACCCCCAGAACGCCGCAGCCGCCACGGCCATCGTCACCAATAGCTCACGCGTGCGGGTGGCGCCGATGAACACGCCGTCAAACTGAAAGCCCCACACCGATACCACCGGCAGGAGCGCCGCCCATATCAGGTAGTGGCGCGCGGCTTCGCGCACGGCTGATTGATCCGTCAGCACGCCGATGATGGCGGCGCCCGCCAGCGCATAGACGGCCGAAAACATCCCCGCGCCGAGCACTGACCAGAACGTCGACACGCGAATCGCCATGCGCAGCGCCTGCCGATCGCGCGCGCCCAGCGCTGAGCCCACCAGCGCTTCAGCCGCATGTGCAAAACCATCCAGCCCGTAGGCCATGAAGGTCAGGAAGTTGAGCAGCAGGGCGTTGGCGGCCAGCACCACGTCGCCCTGTTGCGCGCCCGCGTGGGCAAACCAGCCGAAAGCGCCGAGCAGGCACAACGTCCGCAAGAAGATGTCCGTGTTCAGGCCCATCAGGCGGCGCCAGGCGTCTCGCGCAAGCAATTCGGCGCGCGTAAGCGGCGGCAAATCGCGCGGCCGCTGCAGCCATAGCAACAGCATGCCGAGCGCAAAGCCCGCCATATCCGCCAGCGCCGTCGCGGCGCCAATGCCACCCACGCCCAGGCCCGCACCCAGCACGAGACCCAATACCGCGGCCATGTTCACGGTGTTGATGAACACCTGCAACAGCAGCGCCCGCCGCACCTGCTGACGCCCAAGCAGCGTGCCGAGCACGACGTAGTTGGCCAGCGCAAACGGCGCGGACCAGATGCGCGCGTGACAGTACACCTCTGCCATGCGTGTTACGGACTCGCTCGCGCCCAGCAGCGCCAGCGTGATGCGGATGGCCGGCGCCTGCACCACCAGCAGCGCCGCCCCGATGGCCAACGCCAGCAGCAACGCACGCACCACGCTGGCCCGCAATGCGCGCGCATCGCTCGCTCCATGCGCCTGCGACACCAGCCCCGTGGTGCCCATGCGCAAAAAGCCGAACCCCCAGAACACGAAATTGAAGAAGACCCCGCCCAACGCCACCCCGCCGATGTATTCCGGCCCCGGCAAATGCCCCGCCACGGCGGTATCGACGGCCGACAGAACCGGCTGCGTCAGGTTGGCCAGCACGATGGGAAAGGCCAGCGTGAGCACTCGCCGATGCCACTGCACGGGTGATGTCGGTGCAACCGAAGGGATGAGGGAGGAATCCATTGGCGCAAAAAACTTGAGGGAACCATGAAAAAGAAGGTGCAACCGCCACCGATTTCGCTATCATTGCGCCCCATTGCGAGCTCCGGCAATCAGGCGGCAAGTGCGGTACCCCGCACAACGTCGCCACTGACTATACGCGACCCCCCCCCCGGAGAGCAGGCATCGCGCCCTGCCCTTCATCGCGACCGGACTGGTGGGGCTGACACAACGTGTCACCCACACCCGCATGTCCTGCCTGGCGACACCCGCCGTGCAGGGCGGTGGGCGATGCCAAAACCGCGTCGCCTCGGTAGAACTAAGCGGATTGGTTAACACACCGCAATACCCTGTCGAGCTTCCAACTCGCCGGGGTGGAGACTCCTCTTGGAAAAACACGTACAACGCAACCTTGGCGCCTGGGCATTGATGCTCACTGGTCTGGGCTCGATCATTGGTTCGGGCTGGCTGTTTGGCGCCGGTCATGCCGCGCAGGTGGCAGGCCCCGCCGCCATCTTTACCTGGGTCATCGGCGCCGTGGTCATCCTGGCCATCGCCCTGACGTATGCAGAACTGGGCGCAATGTTCCCGGAATCGGGCGGCATGGTGCGCTATGCGCGCTACTCGCACGGTTCGCTGGTGGGGTTCGTGGCCGCTTGGGCCAACTGGATCGCCATCGTCACCGTCATCCCCATCGAGGCCGAGGCCTCCATCCAGTACATGAGCTCGTGGCCGTGGCCGTGGGCGCAGGGGCTGTTCCAGAACGGTGAGTTGACCCCAGTCGGCCTGGTGCTCTCGGCCGTGCTGGTGATCGTGTATTTCCTGGTGAACTACTGGGGCGTGAAGGCATTTGCCAAGGCCAACAGCGCCATCACCATCTTCAAGTTTGTGATTCCGCTGGCAACCGCTGTGGCGCTGATCGCTGCGGGCTTCCACCCGGGCAACTTCGGCTTGGCCGAAGGCGCAAGCACGGAGGGCGGCTTTGCGCCGTATGGCTGGTCGGCGGTGCTGTCGGCCATTGCCACCAGCGGCATTGTGTTTGCCTTTAACGGCTTCCAAAGCCCGATCAACCTCGCGGGCGAGGCGCGCAACCCAGGCCGTAACGTGCCCATTGCGGTGATCGGCTCCATCCTGCTGGCCGCCGTGATCTATGTGGCCTTGCAGATTGCCTTTCTGGGTGCGGTGCCGCCGGCGTCGCTCGCGGGCGGCTGGCATGGCATCGACTTCCACTCGCCGTTTGCTCAATTGGCGATTGCGCTCAACCTGAACTGGCTGGCCATCGTGCTGTATCTCGATGCGTTCGTGAGCCCCTCGGGCACCGGCGCCACCTACATGGCCACCACCACGCGCATGATCTACGCGATGGAGCGCAACAACACCCTGCCGGCCATCTTCGGCCGCGTGCACCCGATCTTTGGCGTGTCGCGTCCGGCCATGTGGTTCAACCTGGCGGTGTCGTTCATCTTCCTGTTCTTCTTCCGCGGTTGGGGCGCGCTGGCAGCCGTCATTTCGGTGGCAACCGTCATCTCGTACCTGACGGGCCCGATCAGCGTGATGTCGCTGCGCAAGACCTCCCCGGGTCTGCACCGCCCGCTGCGCCTGGCAGGCCTGTCGCTGATCGCGCCGTTCGCCTTCGTGTGCGCATCGCTGATCCTGTACTGGGCCAAGTGGCCGCTGACGGGCGAGATCATCGTGCTGATGCTCGTGGCGCTGCCCGTGTATTTCTACTACCAAGCCAAGGCCGGCTGGCCCGACTTCAAGACCGAGCTCAAGGGCGCCTGGTGGATGATCGCCTACCTGCCGACCATCGCCGCGCTGTCGTACTGCGGCAGCAAGGAGTTCGGCGGCCTGGGGCTGATCCCCTACGGTTGGGACATGGGCGTCGTGGCGATTGTGTCGCTGGGCTTCTACCACTGGGGCGTGGCCAGCGGCTGGCACACCCGCTATCTGGACGAAGTCGAGCACGTGCATGAAGACGCGCCCGCACAAAGCGGCAAGCGTGCACCGGGCGGCGTACCGCAAGGCGTCTGATACCGGCGTCGCCATCCCTAGAAAAAACGCCCGTCCGGTTCTGCCGGCGGGCGTTTTTTTTATGCATGTCCGCCGCCATGGCGCCCTAAGCCACGCACGCTAGACTGCGCGGCATTTCCACACATTCCTCCAAACCCCGTGCCTATGACCCGATTCCTCGGCTTGCTTCTGATCGCGCTGTCCCTGAGTGCTTGCGGCAAGAAGCACGATTCCGAACCTGGCGGCGCATCACCCGCGGCGCTGTCCGCCGCTGCGCCAGAAGAGCGCGCCAAGATGGCCGACCGTGCCGAGCAGAAATTCCTTGCGTACGAGCATCGAGTCTCGCTGGAAGTCGAGCCGCCGCAGCTGGAGCCGCTCTACCGCAGCCTGCAAGACGCCTGCGCCAAAGAAGCGGCCTGGCACTGTACGGTCATGGACGCGAGCATCCAGGTGGAGCGCGACCAACGCGACGGCACCGCCCACCTGAACCTGCGCGCCACACCCGAGGGCGTGCGCGCATTACGGGCGCGCTTGGCGGACAGCGGCGGCATCGTCAGCCAGGGCACCCATGTCGACGACCTGGCCCAACCGGTGGCCGAAGTCGGTAAGCGCCTGGAGATGCTGCAGAACTACCGCAAGAGCCTGCTGGAGCTGCAGCGCAAGGCCACCAAGGTGGAAGACTTGATCCTGATTGCAGAAAAGCTGGCGGAAACGCAATCCGAGCTGGAAGCGGCCACAGGCCAGAACGCTCACCTGATGGACCGCGTGAACCGCGAGGTGCTTTCCATCGACATGACGACCCGCCAGACTGCCGCGCGCAGCCTCTGGGCGCCCCTCGGCAATGCCTTGCGTGAGTTCATCCCCTCGCTGGTGCGCGCCAGTGCGGGGGTGATCCAGGCGGTGGCTTATCTGGTGCCCTGGGCAATCATGCTGGCGATCGCGTGGACGCTGATTGCGCGGCTGCGACGCAAATGGCGGCAGCGCAAAGCTGCCAACTGATGGCTCAAGCGCCTGCCCTGAACGGCAGGCGTTTTTTTTGCCCTACGCTGCCTGCTGCAACCTCGCCATGGCTTCACGCAACTAGGCGATCAAATCAGTCAGGGCCCATCCACGGGCTGGCGGAGAGTTCCGGTTCGCGCTCCATCGCCAGACGGATCTTGGCCTGCGTTTGCGGATCATCGCCGGCATAGGAGCGGAGCAGTTCGATCCGGTGCCGGGCCAGCTGTTGCATCTCAATCCTCTCTTTCAACCTGGAGCCGAATATCGGTCAAGTCAGTCGTCGATGATCCGCCTCGTGCTCACTGCGCCACCCTGGGTGTGCAAATTGCTGCTCACGGATACGCCCTACGTTGAGCGCTACCGGAGAATCGAATGAACGACGCGCTATCTGCCCTCCCCGGTTTTGGGTCTATCTGGCTCCGGCTATGGGCGGACGCCACTTCCGACTACTCGATCTTTGCGCTCTCTCTCCAAGGGGTTGTCCTGACCTGGAACCGCGGTGGTGAATGCATTCAGGGCTATCGGGCGGAGGAAATTGTTGGTCAGCCGTTCGCGCTTTTTTATCCGCCGGAGGAACGAGCCTCGGGCGCACCCGAGGCGGCACTACGATCCGCCCGTGAGGCGGGGCGGCATGTGCAGGAAGGATGGCGGGTGCGCAAGGACGGGACGCTGTTCTGGGCAAACGTCACCATAACGGCTCTGCGCGACGGCCAGGGCCACGTGATCGGTTTCGGCAGTGTGGTTGGCGATGTCAGCGACAAGAAGGCTGCTCACGACGCGGTGCTCAAAAGCGAACGGAGTTTCCGCCTCTTGGTTCAGGGGGTGACCGACTACGCCATTTTCATGCTCTCGCCCGATGGGCACATCACGAGCTGGAATGCAGGGGCGCGACGGATCAAGGGCTATACCGAAGCCGAGATCCTCGGTTCGCATTTTTCGCGTTTCTATACGCCGGAAGACGTCGCGGCCGGCGTTCCGCGGCGTGGCCTCGAAACCGCCCGGCGCGATGGACGGTTCGAGGCGGAAGGTTGGCGCGTGCGGCGGGACGGAAGCCGCTTCTTTGCGCACGTCATCATTGACGCCATCTACGAAGATGGCGAACTGGTCGGGTTCGCAAAAGTGACCCGAGACATCACAGAACGACGGCGCACAAGCGAGCAACTGGAACAAACGCAACGGGCATTGTTTCAGGCCCAGAAAATGGAAGCGCTGGGCAAACTGACAGGGGGCGTTGCGCACGACTTCAACAACGTGCTCCAGGCCATGCGGGGCAACCTCGAACTGCTTCAGAGCCGGCACGGTCGCGATGCCTGGAGCGCTGAGCGCCTGAGCAACGCGATCGATGCGGTAGAGCGCGGCGCCAAGCTGGCCTCTCAGTTACTCGCGTTTGGTCGTCAACAACCTCTGGCGCCGGTGGTGATCAACCCGGCGCGCCAGCTGCGTACCTTGGACGATCTCATGCGGCGGGCACTGGGCGAATCGATCGAGATTGAATCCGTGGTCGCGGGCGGCCTATGGAATATCGCAGTTGATCCACATCAGTTCGAGAACGTCGTGTTGAATCTCGCGATCAATGCGCGGGACGCCATGCCGGACGGTGGCAAGCTCACGCTCGAACTCTCCAATGCCACGCTCGACGACCAATACGTGGCTTCGCTGCCCGATGTCACCGCCGGACAGTACGTCATGCTCGCCGTTACGGACACCGGCGTCGGCATGAGCCCGGACGTGATGGCGCGAGCCTTCGACCCGTTCTTCAGCACAAAGCCCGAAGGCAAGGGCTCGGGGCTGGGGCTCAGCATGGCCTATGGCTTCGTCAAACAGAGCGGCGGTCATATCCGGCTCTACAGCGAAGTCGGCGAAGGGACGACCGTCCGGGTGTATCTGCCGCGTTCGACTGCCCCGCCGGTTGCTATCGATCGGAGCGAAACCGGCGGGCTCCGATACGGCAATGAGACCATCCTTGTCGTGGAAGACGATCAAAGGGTTCAGGCGACCGTAGTCGAGCTGCTCAGCGGCCTGGGCTATGCCGTGCTCAAGGCCAGCAACGCGGAGCAGGCGCTGGCCGTCGTGGAGAGCGATAGGCATATCGACCTCCTCTTTACCGACATGGTGATGCCTGGGTCGCTGCGCAGCCCGGAGATGGTCCGCAGGGCCGTTCAGATACGGCCCGCGCTCAAGGTGCTCTATACCTCCGGCTACACTCAGAACGCCATCGTGCACGGTGGCCGGCTCGACCCGGGCGTGGAGTTGCTGAGCAAGCCCTACAGCCGTCAGCAGCTTGCGCACAAGATTCGCCAAGTCCTCGGAAACAGCGACGTCGAAGCGACTGAGCCGGAAGCGCCCGAAGCAACGGATACACGGCCCGATGCGGGCGCGCATGCCGCCCCTCGTCCAGCACGGAAGCCCAGGCGCTTGCGCATCCTCGTGGTCGAGGATGACGCTTCGCTGCTGGACGCCGTATGCGAACTACTGACACTCATCGGGAGCAGCCCGCAGCGTTCCACAACTGCAGCGCAGGCGCTGAACATCCTGCAAGCGGGGGCCGTCGATGTTCTGCTCACCGACATCGCCCTGCCGGACATGTCCGGCATCGAACTTGCGCAGCGCGCGTTCCAAGTTCATTCAGAACTTCGCATCGTCTTCGCTTCCGGAAATCCGGTGCCCGTCCATGACGACTTTCCTTTCAAGTGGACAGCACTTCGCAAGCCCTACACCCTGGATCAGCTGCGCATGGCACTGCAATCCCCGAACGACGGGAAATGAGGTAGCCGGGAGGGGAGCCGTCCCATCGCCGGGCCCGATATCTTCTAGTCGCCTTCGCTACTTCGCAGTTTTCTCCACTCAGCCAACACCGAGATGACACCGGGATTTCCCTAGGCTGACATCTGTGTCGACATGTTATTAACTAAATCACGCTGATTTAATTAATGACGCCGGAAAAACGGCGCGGTCCGGAGACAACATGAGAAGTCCGCACATCGGCCAGGGCAGTAATTCGGTCAACGTGCGCCGCTATAACGAGCGCCTACTCCTCAAGGCGCTGCGGCGCGCGGGCAGCGCGTCGAAGGCTGACCTCGCGCGCCTCGCCAATCTCACCGGGACTGCGGTCGGAAGCATCATCGCGTCGCTTGCTGAGGCGAAACTCATCGAATTCACCGGCCGCCGCGTCGAAGGTCAGCGCGGCCAGCCTGCGTCGCTGATCCGCCTCGATCCGCGCGGCGCGTTTGGCATCGGTGTCCGTCTGGACCGGATGGGGATCGAGACGGTTCTTGTCAACTTCGTGGGCGAAGTGCTCGGGCGCCGCTCGCACGATACGCTGCTCCCGCCGCCCGCCGCCGTGCTCGAAATGGTGCGGCAGGACATCGACGCAATGCAGGAACTGCTGTCCGCGAGCGAGCGCCAGCGGCTCGCTGGCGTCGGTGTCGGGCAGCCGTACAACCTGGGCAGCTGGCTGCGCGAGATCGGCCTGCCGGCCGACGCGTTTCATGCTTGGGCTGAGGTCGACTTTGCCGCCGAGCTTGGCCGCGCGATTGCGTTGCCAGTGTTCAGCGAGAACGACTGCAATGCCGCCACGATCGCAGAGCTGTTCTACGGCTGCGGCCGCCAGCACGACAGCTTCGTCTATCTGTTCCTTGGGCCGGTCATCGGCGGCGGCATTGCGGTCGACGGCGATTGCCTGCGCGGGCGCACCGGCAACGCCGGCGACTTCGCGGTGATGCCCGTGCTGCCGAGCCGCCTGCCATCCGCTCCCGCTCCAACCGGCGCATGGGACATCTTGCTCACCCGCACCTCGCTGAGCGCGCTGATCCGCCATTTGCGCTATCGCGGCGAGACTGTCGAGACGCGCGCGGATCTGGAAGCGTGCATTGCGCGTGGCGCGCGGGCTGTCGACGAATGGGTCGACGACTGCGTTGACGCGCTTGCCCCCGCACTGCGCTCAGTGCTGTCGGTGCTTGATTCGTCGGTCGTCGTGTTTGATGCAGACACCGACGTGGGCCTGATCGACACACTGATGCAGCGCTTGTCTGACGCGCTTGCCGCGATTACGCCGGAAGCGCGCGGCTTACCGGCGTTCGTTCGCGGCTCGTTCGGCCCGGACGCGGGCGCGATTGGTGCCGCAACGCTGCCCATGTTCTTCAACTTCTCGCCGCGCACCGGCATCCTCAAAGGAGCCAGCGTGCAAACGCAGGAGGTCAGCTATGTTGCGTTCTGAGACGCCGCGCCCGCTGCTTGAAATGCAGAGCATCAGCAAGACGTTCCCTGGCGTACGCGCACTCAACAACGTTAGCTTGACCGTCTACCCCGGCGAAGTGCATTCGCTGATGGGCGAGAACGGTGCCGGCAAGTCGACGCTGATGAAGATACTTTCGGGCGCGTACCAAGCGGATCCGGGTGGCGAAATCATGATCGACGGCAAGCCGCTCGTCGTTGACAGCCCGCTCGCCGCACGCGACGCGGGTATCGCGGTGATTTACCAAGAGCTCTGCCTCGCGCCGAACCTCACCGTGGCGGAGAACATCTACGTTGGCCGCGAACTGCGTCGCGGCAACCGCCGTTGGGGCATGATCGATCGCCCTGCGATGGCGCGTGGCTGCGTGGATGTACTCAAACGCCTGGGTGCGAGCTTTGGACCCGAAACGCTGGTCGGTACGCTGTCGATCGCCGAGCAGCAGTTGGTCGAGATCGCGCGCGCGGTGCACACGAAGGCGCGTGTGCTGGTGATGGACGAGCCCACCACGCCGCTATCGTCGCGCGAGACCGAACACCTGTTCGCGCTCATCCGTCAATTGCGTGCCAACGGCCTTGCCATCATCTACATCAGCCACCGGATGGATGAGATCTACGCGTTGTCCGACCGCGTGTCGGTGCTGCGCGACGGCGCCTACGTCGGCTCGCTGGACCGCGAGTCGCTGTCGGCCGAGCGGCTCGTTGCCATGATGGTCGGCCGCGACATCTCCGGCTTCTACAAGAAGGAACACGCGCCGTACGATCGGGGCGACCTGCTCCTTTCCGTGCGCGACGCCGCAGACGGCGCCCGCGTGCGTGGTTGCAGCCTCGATTTGCACGCCGGCGAGGTGCTCGGCATCGCGGGCCTGGTTGGCGCGGGCCGCACCGAGCTTGCGCACCTGATCTTCGGCGCGCAACCGCGTACGCACGGCGAGGTGACGCTGGGCGACAGGGTGTTCGGTGCACATTCGCCACGCGATGCGATCGATGCGGGCCTCGCTTACCTGACGGAAGACCGCAAGCGCCAGGGTCTGTTCCTCGATATGAGCGTGCGCGACAACATCAACATTTCCGTTGCCAGCCGCGACGCAACAGGCGGCGTGGTCGACCTCGCACGCGGCGCCAAGCGTGCACGCGATGCGATCTCATCGCTGTCGATCCGTGTACCGCATGCAAATGTGAACGCTGGCGCGCTGTCGGGCGGCAATCAGCAAAAGGTGCTGCTGTCGCGCTTGCTGGAAACAAAGCCGCGCGTGCTGATTCTCGACGAGCCTACGCGCGGCGTGGACATCGGCGCTAAATCGGAAATCTATCGAATCATCAACGAACTCGCGCGCGCCGGAGTCGGCGTGATCGTGATCTCCAGCGAGTTGCCCGAGTTGATCGGCATTGCCGATCGCGTGCTCGTGATGCGCGAAGGCACGATTGCCGGCGAACTCGGCGGCTATACCGGCCAGCCGATCACGCAAGAGGCGATCATCGCACTCGCCACCGGCTCGCAAACAGCGTTGACCCAAGCGCACTGAGTTGCGCCGCAAAGCGCTATCCCACCTACAGGTGAACGATATGAATCACGTCAAGCAGCGCGACCTCGCGTCCGCGCCCGCCTCTGTGGCCACCGACCGCGCATTGCCAGCGCGCCTTGTCAGTCATCGCGCTCGCGTGCAGTCACTGATGCGCACGGCCGGCATGCTGCCCGTGCTGATGATTCTCTGCATCGGCTTTGGCGTCATGACCGACGGCTTCTTCACGGTGCAGAACCTCTCGATCGTCACGCAACAGGCGTCGATCAATATCGTACTTGCCGCCGGCATGACTTTCGTGATCCTGACGGGTGGCATCGACCTCTCCGTCGGTTCGGTTCTTTCGGCCGCAGCGGTTGCGGCGCTCATCGCGTCGAACATCCCCGGCTGGGGCGGCCTTGGGGTGCCGGCTGCACTGCTCGTCGGACTCGGGTTCGGGCTCGTCAACGGCGCGCTGGTTGCGTTCCTTCGCCTGCCGCCGTTCATCGTCACCCTCGGCGCGTTGACTGCTGTACGCGGCATCGCCCGTCTGATGGGCAACGACACGACGATCTTTAACCCGAAACTGCCGTTTGCGTTCATCGGCAATGGCTCGATTCTGGGTGTGCCATGGCTTGTCGTGATCGCCCTCGCGGTGGTTGCGGGCTCGTGGTTCATCCTGCGCCGCACCGTACTGGGCATGCGCATCTACTCGGTCGGGGGCAACCCCGAAGCAGCGCGCCTCGCGGGCATCAATGTCCGGGCGATCGAACTCTTCGTCTACGCGACGTCAGGTCTGCTCGCCGGCCTCGGCGCTCTAATGTCGGCTGCCCGCCTCTATGCGGCAAACGGCTTGCAACTCGGCCAGTCGTATGAGCTCGATGCGATCGCTGCGGTGATCCTCGGCGGTACGAGCTTCGTTGGCGGTGTTGGCTCCATTGTTGGCACGCTGGTCGGTGCGCTGATCATCGCCGTGCTTTCGAACGGCTTGGTGCTGCTGGGTGTATCGGACATCTGGCAATACATCATCAAGGGCCTCGTCATCATTGGTGCGGTCACGCTGGACCGCTACCGTCGGCGCGAATCGGCCCGCACCTGATCTACAACCCATCTATTCAATACCGGCGCCCACGCAGGTCCACGTGTGCGTCTTAATCACGGGCCATCTGGAGACGACGATATGCACACATTCAAGATCAAGGCGATACAAGCCGGCATCGCATGCGCGATGGCGTTTGCGGGGATCGCCGTTCATGCGGCAGACAAGCCGCTGAAATCGATCGGCGTAACGGTCGGCTCGCTCGGCAACCCGTACTTCGTTACCGTTGTGAAGGGGGCCGAGGCACGTGCGAAGGCTATCAACCCGAATGCGAAGGTCACCGCCGTCTCTGCGGACTACGATTTGAACAAGCAGTTCACGCAGATCGATAACTTCATCTCCGCACACGTCGACCTGATCCTGCTGAATGCGGCTGATGCGAAGGCGATCGAACCGGCGCTGAAGAAGGCGCAGGCAGCGGGGATCCCGGTCATCGCGGTCGACGTGGCGGCCGCCGGTGCCGACGCGACCGTACAGACGAACAACGTGAAGGCCGGCGAGCTGGCGTGCGACTACCTGGTGAAGAAGCTAGGCGGCAAGGGCAACGTGATCATCGAGAACGGTCCGCAGGTGTCCGCCGTCATCGATCGGGTGAACGGCTGCAAGGCGGTGCTTGCCAAGAACCCGGGCATCAAGCTCTTGTCCTCCGACCAAGACGGCAAAGGCTCGCGCGAAGGCGGCATGAGCGCAATGCAGGGTTACCTGACCCGCTTCCCCAAGCTTGACGGCGTATTCACAATCAATGATCCGCAGGCGATTGGCAGCGATCTCGCCGCCAAGCAGCTCAACCGCGCCAACATCGTCATCACGTCAGTCGACGGTGCGCCGGACATCGAGACCGCGCTGCAAAGCAATACGCTCGTGCAGGCCTCGGCGAGCCAGGATCCGTGGGCCATGGCGCAGAAGGCCGTTGAGATCGGCTACGGCGTCATGAACGGCAAGAAGCCTGCCGACCCGATGGTCCTGCTCGATCCGCAACTTGTCACGCGCGACAACGTGAAGAGCTACAAGGGCTGGAGCGCGCACTAAGTCAATGAACCTGCCCCGACTGGTCGTCTTCGGCGAAGCGCTGACCGACTTTATCCGCGACGACGCCAATCATTGGCGCAGCCTTGCCGGCGGCTCGTGCTGGAACGTTGCGCGTGTGGGCGCGCGACTCGGCGTGCCCACCGGCTTTGCTGGCACCGTGAGTGACGACGTGTTCGGTGACGAACTGATGCAAAAGAGCGCCGAGGCCGGTCTCGACCTGCGCTTCATGCGGCAGGTCAACCGTCCGCCGCTCCTCGCGATGGTGGTGTCGAAACAGCCGCCCCGGTATTTCTTTATCGGCGAACACAGTGCCGATCTCGCGTTCGATCCGTCCGAGTTGCCCACAGGTGCACTCGATGCGGCCGAAATCGTGCACTTCGGTTCGCTCGGTCTGGTGCGCGAGCCGCTTGCCTCACGCCTGATCGAGGTTGCGCAGGCCGCGCGTGCGGCAGGCAAGCGGATCTCGTTCGATCCGAACTTCCGCGCGCCAATGGCCGAGCCGGCGTATCGCATCACGCTACGGCGCATGGCTGGCCTGGCCAGCTACATCAAGGTGTCGGACGAGGATCTGAGCGGCCTCTTTCCCGACCTTGACGAAGTCGCTGCACTTGCGCAACTCCGCGAATGGGCGCCGGATGCCGCCGTGCTCGTCACGCGCGGCGCATCAGGCATGACGCTTTTTGAAAGCGACAACGCACTGTTCCAGCCAGCATTCCAGACCGCGGTCGCCGATACGGTGGGCTGTGGCGACGCAAGCGTCGGCGGCTGGATGGCGAGTCTGCTCACGCACCCAGAGGCTCCTGCTGCCGAACATCTGCGCTATGCGGCCGCGTGCGCGGCCGTCGTCTGCGAGCATCGCGGCGCGTACGCGCCCACCGCTGCCGAAGTGGCATCACTGCTCGACCAAGCGAGCACATCCACGCAACTGACGCGATAGACAGGATGCCGGCGCGCTCGATTCGTTCGCATTCGCGCTCTTTGGCGGCAGCGGCGACCTCGTGACCTGCTCCCCGCGATGAGTACGCTGACGATGTAGCATCCATTCCGAAGCGTTCCACTACGAATCGCGCCGCCGAATTGACGACGAAGCGCTGACGTGTCGGATGATGGCTATCGCCGCGCAGAAGCGCCGCTATAGCCAAAAGAACAGCAGGCCACTTGGCAAACCACTTTGAATTGCGTGAACAGCCAGGGGGGCTGGCTGCACGGCCAAGAGCAGTCAGTCGGCACGATTCGGTCGGTCGACTGGCCGATCAGGATTCAGCATGCGTCAGTGGGCACTGTATTAGTCGGATGGCGAGCCTTCCGTGGAGTAGCTTGTGAGCAGCGCTGTGCAGCGTTCCCGCAGGAAGGCGCTCAGCGCCTTAATTGCGGGCGTCAGTTGCGCACGATGCGCGCAAATCAAATGCAGCGGCGCTGGCTCGCCATACTCCTGCGGAAATATCTCGACCAATCGTCCGGCCTTCAGGTCGTTGATGAGATCCAGTCGCGATTTATAGACCAGGCCTTCGCCTGCAATCGCCCAGCGACGCACCACATCGGCATCGTCGCTGACGCGATTCCCTGTAACTGCCACGGTGCGGTCGCCGCCGGGTAGCGTAAAGCGCCAGCGTTCATGGATCTGCTCGCTCCAGACATATCGAAGGCAGTTGTGTCGCCGCAGGTCATCGACTTTGGCCGGTGCGCCATGTTGTTCGATGTACGACGGTGCTGCGCACAACGCACGTCGGTTGTTGTCGAGCAATGGGATGGCCAGAAGAGAGGAATCCGGCAGCGTGCCATAGCGCACCGCCAAATCCAGCGGCTGGCGGATGAGATCGGCCGCTCGGTCGCTCAATTTCAGGTGCAGCGATACACCCGGGTGCTGGTGCTGAAAATCGTCGAGCCATGGCAGTAGCAGATTTCTCCCGAAGTCGGACGGCGCCGATAAGCGCAGCGGGCCGGACAGTGCCTCTCGGCCACCGGCCAGCGCCTGTTCGCCTTGCTCGCGCGCGCCAACCATGACGCGCGCATGCGGCAGGTAGCGCTCCCCCGCCTCTGACAGTTGCATGCTGCGTGTGGACCGCGTGAACAGGCGAGCGTCCAGCGCCTTTTCGAGCCGCTGCACGGACGCACTTGCCTGCCCAGGCGCGATGTTCAGCTGGCGTGCCGCCTCCGAGAAGCTGCCAGCGTCGGCCGTGTGCACGAAGATTTGCACGTCATCGAGGCGGATGATTTTCATGGAAATACCGAAAGTGTTTGGTCGTGTCGCCTGTTTATCCGCATATCGCGGAAAGATAGCATGGCCCTCATTCACTCCCTGGAGATCACGAACATGAAAGCCATCGGTTTCTATCAGAACCACCCCATCAGCCATCCGCAGGCGCTGCAAGACATCGAGGTGCCGACGCCTGAACTGCGAGACCACGATCTGCTGGTGGAAGTCAAAGCGGTGTCCGTCAACCCGGTCGATACCAAAATCCGGCGTGGCGGAGACATTCCTGAGGGACACGCGCGTATTGCCGGCTGGGACGCAGCGGGCATCGTCCGCGCGACCGGATCGTTGGCCACGCGCTTCAAGCCAGGTGACCGCGTCTGGTATGCCGGCGACATTACGCGGCCCGGCAGCAACAGCGAACTGCATGCCGTGGACGAACGCATCGTCGGCCCCATGCCGGCATCGCTGGATTTCGCGCAAGCCGCGTCGCTGCCGCTGACCGCAATCACCGCGTGGGAATTGCTGTTTGACCGTCTGCGTGTCCAGGCTGCCGATCCGACCGAGAACAACGTGCTGCTGATCACCGGAGCGGCCGGTGGCGTTGGCTCAATCCTGACCCAGCTGGCGCGCACGCTGACGGGGATGACCGTGATCGGCACGGCTTCGCGGCCGGAAACCCGTGAATGGGTGCTGGCGCATGGCGCACACCACGTCATCGATCACCGCCAACCCTGGGCGCCTCAATTGGCAGCGCTCGGCATCGAACACGTCACCCATGTGGCCGGCTTGAACCAGAGCGCTATGCACGTGCCGCAGATCGCCGCTGTGCTGCGCCCCGAGGGGCAATTCGCCCTCATCGACGACCCGGTGAATTTGGACATCGGACCGTTCAAGGGGAAATCCATTTCGATTCACTGGGAACTGATGTTCACCCGCGCCATGTTCACCACCGACACCCTCGCCCGACAACACGCCTTGCTGCGCCGCGTGGCCGAACTGGTCGATCGCGGAGACATCAAGCACACCCTGACCCAGCGCATTGATGGCATCAACGCGGCGAGCTTGATCGAGGCGCATGCGCTGGTCGAGGCCGGCAACATGATCGGCAAAGTCGTTGTCGCCAATTCCTGAAACCCCAGAATCCTTCTGACAAGGAGCCTCCCCATGACATCCCCCATCGTCGCTACGGCAACGATCAGCCTGGAAGCCGCGCAAACCTTGCTGGCAGAGGCGCGTCGCGCCTGTGCAGCACGCGGGTTCGCCGCAACAATCGCCATTACCGATGCAGGCGGCCACCTGCGCGCGTTCGAGCGTGCGGACGCTGCGCCTTTCCTGACCGCTGACGTCGCCATCAACAAGGCTTGGACGGCAGCCTCGTTCGGCATGTCCACGCACCAATGGAACCAGTACATGGCCGAACCCGCCGTGGCCCCGCTGGCGCACCATCCGCGCCTGATGCCAGTGGGCGGCGGCGTACCGCTCTTTCACGAAGGGCGTCTAGCGGGCGGCATCGGTATCTCCGGGGGCACCTCTGCCCAGGACCATGAGGCCGCCGAAGAAGCATTGCGTAACGCAGGTTTTCTGTCGTGAGGCGCACGCCCGCCGACCGGAAGCGCTATGCCCGCGCGGACTCTGCGGCTTTGGCCAGTTCCGCCATTGCCTGCCTTGCGGAATGAAGCTCTTTATCGCCCATCCGACCGGCAAGTTCTGCCTTGGCTGAACGCCACACCGGGAGTGCATCCGCCACGAGTCGACGCCCAGATGCCGTGAGGGTCAACTGCTTTCCAGCTCGGCCGCGTCCGCCAGTGGCATCGACCAAATCTCGGCTTTCTAGATTCTGAACAGATCGGCTGAGGGTCGTGGCGTCAACCCCGGCCTTATCCGCCAGCTCGACCAGAGTCGTCCCTTCAGCCTCACCGATACCCACCAAGAGGCTGAATTGCTCTGCCGTGAGCCCGAGCGGCTTGAAACAGGCGTTGTAGTAACGCGTGAGTGAGCGCGCCGTTGCACGCGCCTGGAAGCCCGGACACTCCGCTGCAACGTTCTTCAAAGCTTCTGGATCAAAACCCTTCATGTCTACCCCGTTTGACAACCCTGCCCTCTAGAAATAATGTATATGCATTATTTTGGAGGCACAATGCCAGCATACGTACACGTCAATCTACGCATCATCGACTCCGCCAAGCAGGCGGCGCTTGCTCCACGCTTTCAAGCTGCCCTGCAAGAGGCAGGTGGGCGAATCTTGCATTTCGGTCCTGTAGCGCAGGTTCTGGAAGGGGATGAGGCCCCATTGCCGATGGCCGGTGTGTTTGAGTTCCCAACGCTGGCCCAAGCGCTCGCCTTCTACAATTCCGAGACGTATGCGCCGATCAAGGCCGACCGTCAGGAAGCCCAGCAAGCGCGGATGTTCATCGTCGAAACGCTGTCGTGATTGAGCGCTTCCGGCCAGCCGCCCACGATCCCGCACCAGAACATCGCGACGATCAACTCCAGCCCAGCGCTGGTGGACGAGAGGAAGCCAAACATGGACGGCAACGGAGAGGCCCGACCCAATCTGTATCGCGCTTTGCGGGCGCGCTTGAATGCACATCCTTTGTCCCATGTCGGGCCTGGGCTGATCACCGGCGTTGCCGACGACGATCCGAGCGGAATAGCGACCTATTCGCAGGCGGGGGCACAGTTTGGCCTGGAGATGCTGTGGACGATGCCACTCACATTTCCGTTGATGGCTGCCATGCAATCCATGTGTGCAAACATGGGCCGCGTCACAGGAAAGGGACTTGCAGCCAACATCAAGGACGTCTTCCCGCCGATTGTGCTGCGCATAGTCGTGTTGCTACTGCTGATCGCAAATACGTTGAATATTGCCGCTGACGTTGCGGCGATGGGCGAGGTCGCGGAACTCATCTCCGGCATCGACCGGCATGTCATGACGGCGTTGGTGGTGTTCGGCACCCTGGCACTGCAGATATTCGTTCCTTACCACCGATACGTTTCCCTTCTGAAGTGGCTGACAGCGTCTCTGCTGGCATATGCCGCAGTCCTGTTTACCGTACACGTGCCGTGGAGCCGCGTGGCGCTGCACACGGTGTGGCCCAGTGTCAGGCTCGATACCAGTGCCGCATCCATGGTGGTTGCCGTGTTCGGTACCACCATCAGCCCCTACCTCTTCTTTTGGCAGGCTTCCGAAGAGGTTGAAGATATGCTTGCGCACCCGTCGTTGAAAGCCGATGGAGCCAAGGCCCGCACCGAGCTTCGGCGCATTCGCTGGGACACCTGGAGCGGCATGCTCTACTCCAATGTGACCGCCTATTTCATCATCCTGGCCACAGGCGTGACCTTGCATGTTTCTGGCGTGACCGACATCACGACCGCGGCGCAGGCGGCCAGTGCATTGCGACCGCTTGCAGGAGACTTTGCGTACGTGCTGTTTACCGTCGGGATCCTGGGGGTGGGGCTGATCGGCGTGCCTGTGCTGGCCGGATCAGGCGCCTATGCCCTCTCCGAAGCGATGGGCTGGAAGGAAGGACTGGAGCGCAAGGTGAGCGACGCCCGTGGGTTCTACGGCATCATCGCCTTGAGCGTACTCGCAGGGCTGGCGATCCAGTACTCGCCGATCCGACCGATGAAGGCGCTTTTCTGGAGCGCGGTCATCAATGGTGTGGTGGCGGTTCCGCTGATGGCGGTCATCATCCTGCTCGTGTCGAAGCCCGCGGTGATGGGTCCCTACACCGCAAGCCGGCCCTTGATCGTCTTGGGTTGGTCGGCCACGGCAATTATGGGTGCTGCCGCCATAGCGATGTTTCTGCTGTAGGCATCGGCACGCAGGCAGGTTGCCTGCATGCCGATGCTGACCTCATGCAACGGTGCAGCGGCGTAGCCCCCTCGGATGGCACCGCCTTGTCTCCTTCACTCGGCGGCATGCCCACACTAGTGGGGCATGCCGCTTTCCAACCCGTTCTCGTGAATCGAAGGTGTATGGCTTAAGCGGCGGCCGCAGCCGTCTTGAGCGGCAGGACAGCGCTGGTCTGCTCCGTGCTGCCGGAAACCCCAAAGGCCACCGCAACGGGATTCATGCTGTCGACCATTGAAGTCGGCATCAGGATCGTGGCGCCACGCTCTTTGGTGGTCTCGTAGATGATGTTCATGGCACGCAGTTGAAGCGCTTGCGGATGGCCTTCGTACATGCCCGCAGCTTCGACGAACTTGGCGGCGATTGCCGCTTCCGCAGAACCCAGGATGACGCGGGCCTGTTTCTCGCGTTCGGCCTGTGCCTGCCGGGACATTGCGTCCTGCAGCGCCACGGGGATGGCCACGTCGCGCACTTCGACTGACGATACGGTCACGCCCCATGCTGCAGTCTTCTCGCCGATCTCGGCGCGCAGCTGCTCGTCTGCCGCCTTCCTGTCCGATAGCAGTGCCGAAAGCATGGAGGCGCCGATCATTTCACGCAGCGACGTCTGGGCGACGCGGTCGATGGCCTGACGGTAGTCGGTAATGGCCAGCGCGGCCTTCTGCGCATCGTGAACGTGCCAGAAGATGATCGCGTCGACATTGACCGGCACGGTGTCTTTCGTTAATGCCTGCTCGGCATTGAATCCTGTCGTTTGAATGCGCTCGTCAATCACGGCGGTGACGCTGTCGACGATCGGCAGGATCATGAACAGACCGGGCCCTTTCACGCTTTGCAGCTTGCCTGCGCGCAGGATGACGAACTTCTGCCAGGCGTTTGCCATCTTGAGTGTCGATGCGACGAGGATTGCCGCAATCCAAAACACGGGCGCCAGCAGAACCGAGCTGAACACGCCCGCAGCGGCCCCCAAAGCCAAAAGAAGGACAACGATGAATGCGGTGATGGGATTCATATGGCGCCTCGCCAGCAAGTGGTACTGCAAACCACGAGAAACGGGGCCAGGGTTCTGGAGACGGTCGCTCGGAATGTCTGCGTGATGTCTTTACCCGAAGACGTGTGACCGGATGTCGTCTTCAAAATCGACTGTCCATTCAGGGCCATGACCACCGTCGTATTCCCGCATGGTCTTGCCCATCCGGACGATGACGCTACGGTCCAGCGCCTCGGAAGGGGAGCCGCACGAGAAGTGTTCGGTGGAGGACACCTCAAAGCCGTCGGGCGCGAGGCCGTTGCGCAGGCACACCTCGCGAAACGCGTCGCGCTCCATGTCTGGGAATTCGAGAATGGTTCGATCGCGCATCACGTTGGCCTCTTTCTCGTAGTGTGCCGCCTGTGCTTCGCGTTCCGCGGGGCGTATCGGATCGTCGGCTTTAAAGTCGCCCCATGAGCAAGAGGACGAGAACGATGAGCAGACCCACGCCGAGCGCACCGCTTGGCGCGTAGCCCCACCCGTTGCTGTAGGACCACCTTGGGAATGCCCCAACCAGCAAAACGGCTAAGACGATGAGAAGTACGAGTCCGAGAGACATGACGTCCTCCTTGTTTTGTAGATTCCCCCCCACTCCGTGTTCCTGAGCCCAGGCAAAAAGCGCTCCACGGTTGTTTCATCATGAGGTTGAGGCGCGAAGTTTTCCGGGCGTTGCCCGAGCGAATTGCGTGCGCGTCATCCTCTTGAAGGATAGGGCAGCGCGGGAATGAAAACGGTTCGGTAGCGTACGCGCCAGCGTGCCAGTAGCGTGTCCTGCAAATGCTTCCCCGTAACGGCCTCATGGCGTGCTGCATGCGTACCGCTCGCGGTCTTTCTTGTCCACTACCGTACAGACAGCACTGCGTCCGCGGAGAAACCATGTGGATTCTTGAGGCGAGGCCTTGTCTTGGTATGCGCCCCTGGGTGATGAAATGGGCCGAGCGCGGCGCGTCAGTGCATACCCCGCGACCCGCACAAGCGCGTCAGTGCAACACAGGAGCGATCATGCACAAAGTCACTACCACCGCACAGCACAGAAAGTCTGAGCCTGCGGCTTGCGGATGCATACCGGCCCCGGATGAAGGGCACACCTATCAATCCGCTGTGGACGCATCGCTTGAGATGACCTTTCCGGCGAGCGACCCAATCTCGCCGGGCGCGGCCATGTATGCGGAGCGCCAGCTCAGTACCTCGCTCGACAAGACAGATTGGAGCCTGGCCGCTGGTAGCGAGAGGCGGCCTTCCCGCGTCGAGCCCACACCACGGCACAAGGGCAAAAGCCGTGCGCATTGACGTATTCCTCCTGCCGGTGCAGACGCCGGTTCGATGGCTAGTCACCTTATCTGGAGTCACACCATGAACATCAACGAACTGGACCACCAAAGCAGCGGACCGCGCGCCGCCATCGTGGGCAACGGTCAACTGAGAGGCACCGGCCCCGGTCCTGTCATCATGGCTGCCGACACGCTCAACGGCAATTCGGTTCTTGGCCCGAGCGGTGAAAGACTCGGCAAGATCGATCACATCATGCTGGATGTTCCCCGCGGGCAAATCGCCTATGCGGTGCTGTCATTCGGAGGTTTTCTAGGCGTCGGCACGAAGCTGTTCGCCGTGCCATGGTCGGCGCTGACGCTCGACACTGTACGCAAGAGCTTTGTACTGGGCATCGACAAGAAGCAGCTGGAAGCCGCGCCCGGCTTTGATCAGAATCACTGGCCTAGCATGGCGGACCAACAATGGGCCACCAGCATCCATCAGTACTATGGCGCGCCCCCGTACTGGGAGGGGAGCCGGAAAGAGGCCAACCTGGACGCCTGATGGAGTTGGCGTATTCCTGGTCAGAGCGCCTCGAGGTCTGGAAGCAGGCGATCGAACTCGCGCTTGACCACGGCATAGCATTCGCAAACGCGACGTTCGAGGCCGGGGCGGTCCAGGACTTCGATGGTTCCATGGCTGTAACGGATCAACCCGGCGGTCTGCAGCTTCAGCGCGGCTTCGGTGACACCGGACCTGCGCACCCCCAGCATGTTGGCGATCAGCTCCTGGGTCATGCGCAGTTCGTTGGAGGGCAGGCGGTCCAGGCTCAGGAGGAGCCAACGACACAGTTGCTGGTCGATCGAGTGGTGTCGATTGCAGACAGCGGTCTGCGCCATCTGGGTAATGAGTGCCTGGGTATAGCGCAATAACAGACGCTGCATGGCACCGGCGCGGGAAAATTCCTGTTTGAGAATGCGGGCACTGAGGCGGTAAGCGCCACCCGCGCTCTGAACCACGGCACGGCTGGGGGTGGTTTCACCGCCCATGAAGATGGCGATGCCCACCATGCCCTCGTTGCCGACGATCGCGATCTCGCCCGACGAGCCGTCTTCCATGACATAGAGCAGGGACACGATGGACGTGACGGGAAAGTAGACGTATTCGGGGCGGTCGCCCGATTCATAAACGACGTGCCCGAGCGGCATATCGATCCAGACAAGCTCCGGCGCGATTCTCGCCCATTCCGCTGGCGGCAGCACGGATAGCAGACGGTTCAGCTTCGGATTCGGTAGAGCCTTCATGGCCGCCTCCTTTCCAGTGGTGGCGTGGTATTCCGGCCGTCATTTCCCCCGGGCTGCTGAGCATGGTGGCGGCTGCGCATCAGTGCGCCTCGTAGCCCAGGCAATGCGCCGCCCAAGCGCGCGACGGCACAATCTTGAGCGCGGCGATGACGGGTACCGACAGGCAAATGCCCGCAACGGACGCGATCTTGTAGATGATCAATACAGCAGCGCAAAGAGAAAAACGGTCCAGACAATTCTGGGTCAAATCCGAGCATGACGATCCTCCCTGTCAGAGTGATGGCACGGCGAGCCCCAGATGACTAGATCTGACTCACGTGCGCCGCGATGCTTTGATTGGTCTTGGTGATTGCCGCTTGGACGCTCTCCAAGGTGTCGAAGAACTCGCTGAAATGGGTGGCGTCCATACGGTGATGCGTGGCAATTGCGTTGGCCAGTTGCTCTCTGAACTGACGGATGCTGGCGAGCAACGCAATGACATCGCGCACCAGTTCAGGGGTACTGAGGTTGTGCAGTTGAATGGCCGCGATCGCGGCCTCCAGCTCATCGATTGCGCGAATGTCGAAAGGCTTCTCTCCTGCTGCGATCGCACTCACGGCTTGCTTGTCGGGTAGCTCGCTCATAACGCCTCGTACCAGCGCCTCTGCTGCCATGGCAATTTCGCTCACCGCTTTGGCCACCGTGCGCCTCTCCGTGCGCCGTTCGCTGCGCTGAAGCAACCAGCCTGCCAGCCAAGTTCCCGCAATCGCAACAATGATTGCGGCCGCCTGTATCCACGCAGCCAAAGCGGGGTGTCTTTCGATCCAGTCCAGAAGGCTGCTCATGAGGGATATCTACACAGTGGCGAGGCTCACAGTGCCTCCAGTGGTTTTTCACCACCGGCGCTTGCTCAAGTTATCTAACATCCGACGCCTGTTTGCACCCTTTATATGGCATCCGTTGAGCCAACTCGGCCGTTGCGCGCGTGCTCGACGCAGTGGTTGCCCGGCGTGGCACGCCCCAAACCATCAAGGTGGACAATGGCAGCGCGTTCATCTCGAAGGCGATGGACCGGTGGGCATACGAACATGGCGTGGAACTCGACTTCAGCCGGCCAGGCACGCCGACTGACCATGCCAAGGTGGAAAGCTTCAACGGGCGATTCCGGCAGGAATGCCTGAACGCGCATTGGTTCTTGTCCTTGGACGATGCTCGGAGCAAAATCGTCGACTGGCGGCGGTACATAACGAGCGTCGCCCCAATCCGCGCTGCGGTGGGCGAGCCCGCCGAATTCGCCTGTCAGGCAAGGAAAACACCTCGACGGAACAACTCAACGACGCCGGAAATCTCCACTTCTGGACGGTACGAATTGCGGTGCAGAATCACTGATGCCTCCGGAAGTGATCCCGATTTGTCAGGGGAGTAGCGCGATGACACATACGACGGAGTACCGTGGTTACGATATTCACTTGGAACTCGTGGGTACATCCAAGGACATGTTCGATCTGTGGTTTTGTATCGAAGGCCCAATACAGCCCCCCGGCATTGCGGCAATCGGCAAGCGCATCAAAGTCCACGGCGGCCCCTTCTCTCGACGTTGGGCGCACTTGATCGGTGAGATGGCTGGGCGAGCGGCGATCGATGTGATCCTTGGTGTTGAAGACGAGCCGCCCACAACGGACGAGTGGTGAACTACGACTGCCTTCTTACCACGTGCTGATTCCGCACGCGGTGTCGATCGGCATGCTGAATCCCAGATCACTGCTTGCAATGGCCTGAACTTCCACCAGCGGTCGCGACGGTTTGACATTGCCGAAGACCATGGCAATTGGGACATCCGCAGCGTCACGCCCCGTACCGATTCGCAGAAGCCCCATGGGCACTGACGCATTCGATGGATCGACCAAATACCATCGTTGCCCCAAAAACACCTCCACAAACGCGTGAAAATCCGGTGGACCCAGCAGCGGATCAGCACCGTAATCCAGGCTGCTCGAAAAGCGCGCCGGAATACTCAGTGCACGGCATAACGCGATCATGAGGTGCGCATAATCCCGGCACACGCCTTTGCGCTCAACGAGTGTGCTCACGGCAGACGTACGCTCGTTCGTAGACTGCGGCGAAAATCGCACGTAGCGGCAGACCCAGTCCCGAATCGAGATGACAAGCGGGTACCCACGCTGATAACCGCCGAACTCTCGCAGCGCGAATTCCATGAGGCGATCCGATTCGCAGTAGCGACTGGGGGCCAGGTATGTGATGACATCGAGCGGGAGATCTGCAACGGGGACTTCGAACAGCTGCTCAGGAGGCGTCAGCAGATGGTCGATGTCGACGGTTGCAGCGTAGCTGACGGAGAAGGGTCCCTTGGGCGCCCGGACACGCAGGCGTCGATTGAGCAGCGTTGGTTCTGTGTGGGGCTTTGCTGGCAACGCCGGAGTCAACTGCAATGACTCGGTGATGACTACCTGGCGCGCTGTTTGTGCGGCGTGGAAATTGAAGATGAAATCGGCGGTCGGGTCGCACACCTCATAAATCAAACCGACCGCATAGCGCATGCGGACCATACGGCCTCCTGCTGTCTGCCTCCAGCGTCGCTTGGTTGTCGGCGCAGACAGGTCATGGGCGGTGCAGTGCCGGCACTGGCTGCAGGTCTGATGCACCTACTCGGAAATCATGAATTGGCCAGGCAGAAATCCATCGAAGATATCCTCGGCCATCTTCGCAGCCGCATGTTTGGCTGTTCCGATGCTCTCCCATTGGTCGCTTGCGGCGCGACGATGCGGCTACCCCCGTGCCGTCACAACGCTATCGCTCTTAGCTGGAAACTCGCGGATGCGCGTACCTAGTGCGCGTCTTTCTTCATGTTCTCGATTTCCATGGCGGCGATCCATTCCTCGTACGCCTCAATTGGCTCCGTGGCCTCGTCCACGAGCGTGGCTGCGCGCTCCGCAGCGGCCGAAGCCGCCAGAGTGGACTCGCTCCGACTGTCGTCCTCGGTGCTTGGGGGCAGAAGCATATCTTTCAGCATCGCCCGCAACTCCGGGGTATTCCATGGCTTGCCCAGCCTGCGCTGCCTGTTCAAGTAATGACGGACTTCCGCCTCTTGCTGGGTTGTTAGGGGAAGCCCTCGGAATGTCTGATGTATGTCGTGGTGGATCATGGTGCGCCTCCCGAATCGGTCTGCGCGTTCGACTGTCAATGTGGATGGTTGGCGTCGCGATGGAGAACGTCGCGCTTTACATATCGGCCCTGCATGGCAGGTCTGCAGCCAACGCGTTACGTCTTCTTCTTGGCAGCAGCCTCGCTTGCGGCCCGCGATTGAACTGAGCTGAACGGCGTTGCTGGCACCGCAGGTTTCTTCGGTTGCTTAGGCTTCTTCGCTTCGCGGTTGCCGCGCAATTGACTCTTGGCCATGGTGGTACTCCTGTTGCGTTGCTTGCCAAGTGGCAGTCCCCAGCATACGCGCTTCACCCTCGGCAAAGGGGAATATCTTCGGCAGGGTGTGATGCGATTGGCAATGCTTGCCGAAGACGCCTCCCCCCTCGACTTAGCTGGCATGGCCTTGCTTGGCAAAAATGTTGCGGCACTGGCGTCTGCCGCAAACCCACTCACAGTGCATTGCCCCGCTCGACTGGTTTCGGCGCGGATTCGACTTGCCCGCAGCAATATCGCCCCCCGTGATAGACGAGCTGCGCCGGTGCGCCACCACGCACAACGCCGTGCCTCGACAGCAAACTTCACACCGCCGCCGCGTTTAAAACACGCGACAAATGGTCGCGGTAAAAATAACAAAATGGACTGCGCACGTGCAGCGTTAGCAACGTTGTGCAGTCCGTGCGTGTCAGTTTTACATGAGCATGTGGCGGCCTGTGCCTGCCGCGGCAAATTAGGGCGGAAACGGCTTTCTTATTGGGGTTTCGGACAGTCAGCGAAACCCTTACAGTCTGGCCCGCGACTCGCCTTCTCGATGTAGTCGAGACCCCGACAAGAAGCACGACGATACGAAGCAACAGGGTTTTTGGCGCGTTTCATCCCTCGTCACTCCCCCCGGTTTTGTGGCGCTTTTTCAACTTGGTCGACCACCGAGTTTGGCGAAGCTTTGCCCGAATTCCACGAGGTGACGCGGACTTAATGCGGCGGTTGCCACTGCCACTGACCCACTTGCATAGGAAGTCCTGTTTCATGCGCACCCAGTTGTTTTCCTTCGGCCGTCTTGGCCTGCTTGCCGGCGCGGCGTTTGCCCTGTTTTCCGCCCCCAGCCAAGCCACCTGCGTGGCCAATCCGCCCACGCAATCCAACAGCACCTTTCCGGCCAGCCTGACCGGCAAGCTCGCGTACCACAGCTACGTGAGCTATGGCGATGGCACCAGCCAGATCTTCATCTACGACTTCTCGGCACGGACGCTCACGCAGGTGTCGAAGGCAGCCTGGGGCATCCAGGACCCGATGAACGCTGTGTTCAGCCCCGACGGCAAGTGGCTGGCTTTCATGGGCATCACCAACAACGCGTGGAACGTGTTCTTCTGGCAGGTCGGCTCGAGCAGCCAGCCGATCAACCTGACCAACAGCACCGGCCAGACGCGCAATGAAGACCCGAAGTTCAGCACGGACGGCAAGTCGCTGCTCTTCAAGCAGAACGGCGACGTGATGCAGGCCGCGTTGTCGTACACCAGCTCGGGCCCGGTGTTCACGTCGGTCGTTAACCTGACGCACACCGCACCGACGCTGGAAAACTCGATGCCGTTTGCAACGCCGGATGGCACGGCCGTGTACTACACCACGGGCACGGGTTCGGGCATGGGCCTGTACAAGCAAACGGTGGGCAGCACCAGCAAGGTGGCGTTCGACACGCCGGCAGGCCTGGCCACGTACTACCCGATCGTGCGTGCGGACGGCACCGTGTTCTACGCCCGCTGGCACGACGCCACCAGCCAGGCTGACCAGATCTACACCAAGGTCAACCCGAGCGACACGCCCAACCAGCTCTCGCTCAATGACTGCAATAGCAACAACTCCGACCCATCGCCCGTGAACAACACGAACTACGTGTTCTTCTCGTCGACCAGCGCCGGCGGCTACCAGCTCTACCTCGGCGATGTGACCACCGGCCAGCGCTGGAGCCTGTCGCAATTCGGCGTGAACTCGGACACCACCAAGGCCAAGCTCGGTTCGAACTACTACGCTGGCACCACAGTCACCGCCTCGCAGGCCGTTACGCTGCTGTCGCAGGGCAAGCCTGCCAGCGCATCGTCGAGCTACAGCGCGAGCCTTGGCCCGGCCTACGCGTTTGACGGCAACACCACCAGCACCCGCTGGGATTCGGTAGAAGGCGTGGCGGGCGCGCAGTGGCTGATGGTGGATCTGGGCTCCACGCGCACCATCACCGGCGTCGATCTGTACTGGGATGCGGGCGCCAAGGTGTATTCCATCCAGACGTCGAACGATGGCGCGAACTGGGCGAACATCTACTCGACCTCGAACGGCGCATCGTGGGGCCACGTGTCGCTGGCCAACCTCAAGGGCAGCGGCCGCTACGTGCGCATGTACGGCACGCAGCGCGCCACGCAGTGGGGCTACTCGCTGGACGAAATGCAGGTGTGGGGTTATTGATCGCGCCGATTTCCCTGTCGGCCGACGGACTCGTCGCTTGATATGACAACGCCCCGGTGGCTTCGGCCATCGGGGCGTTTGTCTTGTGGCGAAGCGACGCACTCAAGAGTGCGAGGTGGACGGAATCGGCGGCGCAGGCACCGGGGGCGCCTGGGGCACCGGACGGCTCGCAAGCGGCATCGACACCACGCGGTTGCGACCCGCCACTTTCGCGGCATAGAGCGCGCGATCAGCGGTTTCCGTCAACCATGACGGCTGCGCACCGGGCTCGCACACGAACGTCGCCACCCCAACGCTGACGGTGACATACGGTGCCACTGTCGATTTGACATGCGCAATGCCAAGCGCGACCACGGTATCGCAAACCGATTGCCCCGCCTGTGCCGCGGCAACCGCGTCCAGATCGGGCAGCAAGACATAGAACTCCTCGCCGCCGCAACGGGCCACCAAGTCGCCGCTGCGGCGCGCATTTCTGCTCAGGCACGCAGACACGGCGGTCAGGCAGTGGTCTCCATGCGCGTGGCCATAGGCATCGTTGAAGGCCTTGAAGCAGTCCACGTCGATCATCAGCAGCGAGAGTGGCGTGCCCGTGCGCGTGCTGTACCGCCAGGCGTTCGCCAGCGCCGCTTCAAAGCCACGCCGGTTGGCAACACCCGTGAGCGGGTCGGTGATGGCCAACCGCTTGAGCTCGGCCAGCGCGGCACTCAGGCGCGCGTACAACACGCCCTGCTCGATCAGCAGCAACAGCAGCACAAAGCTTGCCGCCAGCAACCCGTAGATGCGCCCCGCATAGAAGCCCAGATCGAACCGGCCCGCATTGAACACGGCGCTCAACGCCACGTCGCACACCCACACGCACAGCACCACCATCAACCAGATGTCGATGGTGGCGTGAGGTTTGCGCTGCCACAGCACCCACAACGCCGCCACGCAGAGGCTCCACGTCGTACCAGCCACCCAGAGCATCACCGGCGTGTAGTGGTTGGCCGCCATGATGGCCGGCAACCAGCGCGCTTCGGCCGTGGCCAACACGACGCACGCAGACGCCACACCCAACGTTGCGCCGATCACCAGCCCGATCATCCGCAATGACACACCCTGCGGCGGCGCGGCGCCCGCGCGATCCCGCAGAAACGCATAGGCCAGCACGGACAGCGGAAACCCGGCGTGCCAGAACATGTAGATCCACGCGGTGCTCTGCTGGCCGGCACCCAGCAGCCCTTGCGCAGCAAACAGCCCCGGAAACGTCAGCATGTGCCCGACCGTGAGCATGGCGGTGAACAGGTAGCCGCACGCCAGCACCAGCAGCGCCCGCGAACGCGTAATGACGACCTGCCCCAGCAGCAGCCCTGCGGTAAACAGATCGTTGAGGACCAGTGCCGATTCGTAGATCGGCACGAACGCCGGCACCGGCATCAACGGCACACGCGCAAACGGCGCCAGGCAAACAAACACCAGCAGCGACAGCGCCGCCACCGTGCGCGCCGTCCGCTTGACGTGGCGGCTCGGCGGCGCGTTCAACTCGAAGCCGGACACCTCACCGGCACGTTCGGAAGCCAACATAATTCCACCCGAAGCAGCCTAGGCTGCTTTGCTCTATTTGATCTAAACCGAACGTAGTGTCACACGGCGCGGGCGGCGACAGCAGCAGAAAATTCCCTCGGGCGCGGCGCCCAAACCACAATGCCAGCACCGGAGCGGCTTCTGGAGAATCCCCAAATTGTAAAAAGCCGGACATTCAGCCACAGCGCCAGCAGGCAGGATGGCGCATCCCGTTCCGGCACATAGAGGAGCTGCATGGCGAAGATCTGCATCATGGGGGCCGGCTCGATCGGCTGTTACATCGGTGGCCGGCTGCGCGCAACTGGTGCTGACGTAACGCTGGTCGGCCGAGCCCACATTGGCGACGCGCTGCGCGCGCACGGCCTGACGTTGACGGACTACCGCAACGGCCGCTGGCACGTGCCGCCAGCGAATGTGCAGTACGTTACCGGCCCGGACGCAGCGGCCGTTGCCGACCTCGTTCTGGTGACGGTCAAATCTGCCGCTACCCAATCCATCGCAGAAGAACTCGCGCCCATCCTGCGTGCCGGCACGGCCGTCATCAGCTTCCAGAACGGGCTGGGCAACGCTGACGTGCTGCGCGCCGCTCTCCCCCATCAAACCGTACTGGCCGGCATGGTGCCTTTCAACGTCATGCAGCCCGGGCCCGGCGCCTTCCATCAAGGGACGGGCGGGGAACTGGAGGTGGCAGCATCGCCGGCACTGCAACCGTTTCTCGAAGCGTTTCGCCGCGCCGGACTCCCGCTCATGCAGCGTGCCGACATGGCCGCCGTGCAATGGGCCAAGCTGCTGTTCAACCTGAACAACGCCATCAACGCACTGGCCAATCGGCCGCTGAAGGAAGAATTGTCGCAGCGTGACTATCGGCGCTGCCTGGCGCTCGCGCAACGCGAAGCACTGCGGTTACTGGCGCGCGCAGGCATCCACCCTGCCAAACTCACGCCCGTGCCGCCTGCATGGATTCCGCATCTGTTGACCACGCCCGATGCGATATTTGCGCGGTTGGGCGGCAAGATGCTCGCCATTGACCCGCTGGCGCGCTCATCCATGTCCGATGATCTGGCTGCCGGCCGCACAACCGAGGTCGACTGGATCAACGGTGAGGTGGTGCGATTGGCAGAGCGGCTCGGCCTGCGCGCGCCAATCAACGCGCAATTGTGTGCGCTGGTGCATGCCGCCGAAGCGGCCTCTACGCGCCCGAACTGGTCTGGCGACGATCTGCTCGCCACATTGCATGCGGCGGCGCAGACCCTCCGCAACACTTAAACGCGGCCTCGCCCCAACACCCACCCCACCGACAACACATACCGGTTGCCGCCCACCACGCGCGTCACGCTGTGCTCGCACGCATCGGGTCGGAACAGCTTGATGCGCCGCGTCTGGAAGATCGGGTTTGCGCAGACGAACTCACCGCCCGCGCGCGGCGACTTCAGCACGATGTTCAGCCGATAGTGTCGGCCGTTGGAGACCGGGTCGGTATGCGGCGGGATCTCCGAACCGTCCGGATAGCGGATCAGATAGCTGTCGAACGGGATGGGCCACAGCGCGGTGGCCAGCAGCATCTTGTCGTAGCCCGTGCCCTGCCGGCCGCGTTGCCAGCGAAAGGCCGTGCTGAAAAATGCGCGCAAGGAAGACATGGAAGCGAGGCAACCCCGGCAATGGAATCCGCGCATGGTAGCCGGGAACTATCGGCGCTTGTCGAATTTCTTCCAGTATTCGAACGGCTCCTGGTGGCACTCGTAGTCCAGCTCCGCCACGCGCGTGTGCAGGCGTTCCTGTACCTCTTGCACGGCGAGGTTGTAGACCGCGGGGCCGATCTCTTCCAGGAAGAAGCTCAGCAGCGCACCGGCCTGGATGTTGCCGATGCGCTCTTCCATGTGCTCGCTGAAATAGCGCTGGATGGATTGGACAGCCTCTTCGCGGACGTCGCGGTCAAACTCGATGGGCATGCACGGGGCTCGCTGGGGCGGGTGAAGCCGCCAGCTTACTGCCCGCGGCCGTACGTATCCAGCAGCTTGAGCGTGACGCCGTTGGTCCAGCCAAAGCCGTCCTGCAGTGGATACTCACCGCCGCCGCCACCGGTGCCGGTCCCATCGACGATGTATTTCTCGACCAGCTTCTGCTGGCTGGCGTAGAGCTGCTCAACGCTGCCAAGAAAGCGCTCGCCGATCGCCTGGGCCAGTGGTTGCCAACCGTATTTCTGCGCGCCTCGCAACGCAATCCATTGCAGCGGCGCCCAGCCATTGGGGGCATCCCACTGTTGCCCGGTCTTGAAGGTGGTGGTCGACAGTCCACCCACTTGCAACAGCGCTTGCTGTGTCCATTGCAGCGTCTTCCAGGCACGGTCCGGCCGCGCGGCACCGACGAACAGCGGATACGTCATCGCGGCGGACTTGTTGTCGCGGATGCGGCCGAGCCGCCAGTCGTAGTCGGCGTAGTAGCCGGCGGGATGCCACAGGTAGCGCTCGATGGCGATGGCGCGTTTGCCCGCGCGCACGGAATATTCCACCGTGCATGCAAAATCCCGCGCCGCCGTGCAGCCGCGCGCGATGGTCTTCTCCAGCTGGAACATCAGGCTGTTCAGATCGACTGGCACAATCGACGTGGTACGGATGGTGCCCAGCGTGGCGTTGTCGCCAAACCAGCGCGAGCTGAAATCCCAGCCGCTTTCGGCCGCGGCGCGCAGGTCGCGCCAGACTTCGTTGGCGGGGCGCCCAGGTGTTTGCTGCGCGGTGGTCACGTCTTGCAGGTAGGACTCGGGGCGCGGCGTGTCCTGGTCATCCCAGTAGCGGTTGAGCACGGTGCCATCACGCATAACCACGACGTTGCTGCTCGCCTGCCCGGCCGGCGTGGTGGTGGCGCCGCGCATCCAGTACGCATATTCCTTGCGCAATTGCGGCAGGTAGCGCTTGAGCGCAACGTCGCCCTCCTGCTGTGCGGCGAGTTCCACCATCAACGCAAAGAACGGTGGCTGCGATCGACTCAGGTAGTACGTGCGATTGCCGTTGGGGATATGGCCAAACTGGTCGATGGCATAGGCAAAGTTGTCGAGCATGTTGTCGACCAGGTCTTCGCGGCCGGCCTCCTGCAAGCCGAGCATGGTGAAGTAGGTGTCCCAGTAGTAGCCCTCGCGAAAGCGCCCGCCGGGCACCACATACGGTTTGGGGAGCGGAATCAGTGAACTGTTGTCGGGTGCCGTGGTGGTGGTGCGCGTGAGCGCCGGCCACAGCCAGTCGATATGCGCACGCAACGTCTGCCCCGCCGGCGGCGTGACGGGCGTATCCATCGGCGGCGTGAAGTATTGATCGACAAACGACTTGAGCGAGAAGCCCGGCACGTTCTTCTGTGCCTGATACGCCTGCACGATGACGGCGGGCACGGCTTTGGGCACCGCATCGACAAAGGTCTTCTGATCCGGATACACCTGTGCGGTCTGCACGGCGACAAACAAGTCACCGTAAAGCTTGTCCGGCGACGGCGGTAATGCGGCACCGACGCCGACATCCGCCAGCGCGGAAGAGGCCGCAAACCCCAGCGTCAACCATGCCGCAAAGTTTGCCGCGCGGCGCCGAATGAAAAAGTGAGCCTGTCGATGCATCGTCGTCTCCTGCTTGGTGGACCGAAAGCCAGTCCAGAAAAGGAGACGCCGACAGCGTTGTCAAGCCGACAGGTTTTGCGCAAAACCGCACTGTACCGCCGCGCCAAAACCGGCGCCGTATCGGGCTGTGCAGGCAGGCAACTTGCTGACGCGGCGCACCTTGCGCGCGCCCGGGCGTGGTCTATCGTTGAAGCAATATCGCCGCGGAGGCACCTCCATGCCCATCGAGTTGAACCACACCATCGTCTGGTGTCGCGACAAGCAGAAGTCCACGCGGTTCCTGCGCGACATCCTCGACCTGCCCGAGCCGATTCCATTCGGGCAGATGCTGGTCGTGCCGCTATCGAACGGCGTATCGCTCGATTTCTTCGACAGCGACAAACCGATCGCCAAGCAGCACTACGCCTTCCTCATCAGCGATGCCGAGTTTGATCGTGCCTTCGCACGCATCCGGGCGAAAGGGCTTGCCTACTGGGCCGACCCTGCAAAGACCCGCGAGGGGGAAACCTACGCGCACAACGGCGGCCGTGGGCTGTACTTCGATGATCCGGATGGGCATTTTCTGGAAATCATGACGCGGCCGTATGACCTCGCGGCGTGATGGCCGCCCGGCTTGTCGGGCGGCTATGTGCTGGTCACGTCAGCGATTGCAGCGACACTCCTCCGCAATCCATTTCATACGGTCGACAAACTGCGCGGTTGCGCGCTCCTGAATGGGTTTGTAGCGATCCCGGAAGACCTGCGCAAACACCGGCATGGCATCACGCGACGCCGCCACCTCCTTCTGGCCGAGCGACGATGAATAGAACGCGATCAGTTGATCCAGCTCGTCATCGGTGAACTTTGCGCCAAACACCTGCCCCCAGGTCTGGACGATTTCCTGCGCGCCCCAAGGCGGTTGCAGGTCGCTCATGAACGCGTCCATCACCTCCTGGAAGCGCCTGCGATAAGTCTCGTCCGGGTTCAGACCACTGAGCATCTGCGCCATCATCTGATCAGCCTGCTTGCGACCGTATTCACGACTGCTCGCCAACGACTGATCGAAGATCTTGACCAGCCCCTGCGCTTCCATCAGCTTCTGCACCTTTTCTTCGCGGCTATCCGCCAGTGCAGACGTCGACAGCATGACGCCAACCACAATCGCGATCCCTTTGCGTATCAATTCAACCCCCAGTGTTGTTTTGGTGTGTGTGCCTTACGTTCCGACGTTTCGATTGGCTGAGGGGATGCGCCCACCCCGTTTCGCCAAAGCAGAGACCGTGGATAGAATCGGCGCCCCGGCCACCGCTGGATGAATGACAGATACACCATGCCCTATCGCCTCATTGCATTCGATTTCGACGGCACCCTTGCCGATTCGTTTGACCTCTTCATCGACGCGCTGAATGCCGCGTCGGCCAAGCACGGTTTCCGTACGCTCGAGGGCGCGGAGCTGGCGCAGGCGCGCGGCACTTCGGCACGCGGCGTGATGCGCATGTTGGGCGTTCCCTTGTGGAAGGCGCCGGCCATCACGCTCGACATGCGACAGCGGATGCGCAACCGCATTGCCCAGACCACGCTGTTTGCTGATGTCGCGCAAACGCTGGAGACGCTCGCCGCTCGCGGAGTACGCCTGGCCATTGCCACGTCCAACGCAGAAGACACAGTGCGTGCGGTGCTCGGCCCAACCGCTCGATTCATCGACCCGTTCTATTGCGGCATTTCCGTGTTCGGCAAGGCACGCAAGCTGTCATCGCTCGTGGCGGCCACTGGCATCCCCAAAGAAGAGGTCTTGTATGTGGGCGATGAGATGCGCGACGCCGATGCCGCTCGCGCGGCCGGTATCGCTTTTCGCGGCGTCGCCTGGGGCTATACCGCGCCGGATGCATTGCTGCGGCACACCGGCACGCCGCTGCTCGAGCATCCGCGCGACCTGCTGACCGTGTGAGCGCTAGGCACGGCGCCGCACCAACTTGGCTACTTACCGTACTCTAGCTGGGCGAGCGCTTGTGCGAGATCGAACTGATTGCCCCGATGCTCGGAAAGCATGCTTTCCGCATCCAGCTGCGCAAGCTCGAAACCCTCCTCAGCATCCTCGTAGTAGAGAACATCGGGGCCAAACACCGCGACCACGTAGACCTCATCGATCGCATTCAAGCGCCGGATCGGCACGACATAAGGCACCACGCTGTGGATAGCAAAAAGCGCGCGCTGCGCCCCAGTACAGCGCTCAAGCTCATTCGCCAACAGCGCCTCCAACTCAAGCCGTGATATTGGAGGACGATCCGGTGTCGACTCCGACAACAACTCAGACAGCTCTTCGGCGGGAAGCCGCTTCATCAGAAGTTCGACCTTGCGGTCATAGTGTCGATCGTTTGGCTCAATACCTTTCTGGCTCTTTCGGCCGTACTCCTGAACAAAGCGGCCGAGCATGCCCGAAAGAATGGTTTTGTTGCGGCGGGAGGTCATGAAGGAGGCGCGCTTCTGTTCAGGCGTGACCAGAAAGCTGCGAAACAATCGCGCCCGGATGCTTCGTTGCCGGTGCGACCGTGACCCCCGTCACCCCATGCCGTTGCAGCGCCTGCGCGACAAAGCCCGATGCCTTCATGTCTTCCACAAATCCGGCGACATACGCTGCTGCCTGCGCACCCCGGCTGGTCGGCACGCCCATGGCCTGACGAATCACCATGAAGCGTTCATCCAGCAAGCGCAGGCCCGGCACGTTGGTGGCATCGGCTTCGAGTTGTTGCTTGACGCCCGCCGCCACCTCACTGTGCGTGTCGATAAAGGTCTGCACCACCGTGGGCGAGGTGGGCGCCCGCACGATTTCCGCATGCTGCAGTTCGCGCGTGAGGTACAGGTCGTACGCGCTGCCCTTGCCGACAACAACGCGATTACCCGCGCGGTCCACATCACCGTTAGTGCGGATGGGCGAATCGTTGTGCACGAGGTAATAGCCCTCGATCAGCACGTAAGGCTCGGTAAAGGCGATGCCGGCCGCGCGGCGCGGGTCGATGGCGAAGAAGCCGATGTCGGCCTGCTCTTGCGACACCACGTCGACCGACTGGCCTGCCGCATCCACCACGACCAACTTCAACGCCACGCCCAGGCGCTCAGCCAGGGCATGGGCCAAGTCCACCGACACGCCCACGGTCTGCCCCTGCGCATCCAGCTTCGCGAGGATCGGGTTGCCCGTGTTGATGGAAGCTCGCAGCTCTCCCGTGGGCGCGAGGGCCGAACGCAATGGCGGGAGGGTCGAATCGATGGACATGGTGCGTTTGTGGGCTGGGGCGATAGAGGCGGTGCCTGCATTCTAGAGCCGCCGCACAAGTTCAGGGCTTGGGGCCAAGCTCATCGACAGCGTGTCCGCCGGATGCCTGCAATGCCGCCTCGGCCGCATCCACCTGCGCGGGCTCTGCGTCGATCGTCAGCAGGAAGCGCCCGCCGATCACGACATTCTGGAATTTGCGCTCGTAGGTTTCGGCGATCTCGCCGCCGGGCTCGTAATCTCCGCAGACGAAGTTGCCGCACACGGCGCCCGCCTCGTCGGCCTGATGCGACAGCGCCACACGCTCCAGCGTAAGACCGGTGTCCAGAACGGCTTGGCGGGCCGCCTCAGCGGCGGCGTAGTCGGTGAAGGTGCGGACGATGGTCGGGATGGGGGTTCTCCTCGTCATGGTGAACCCAAAGTTGACGCATCGGACGTGCCTGGCAACGCGTCTGGCTGGCGACTCAGAACAACGCCATTTGCCGCATCCCAAACCCGATCGCTTCTTCCACCCGTATGCGCGCGTGCGAGAGCGAGCCTTCGATGCCTGAAAGCGTGCCGGCCAGCCAGCGGTAGAGGAGCGGCGCCTCGCCGCGCGGGCTGAGGTGGATTTCGCCGAGCTTCTTGCCGCGCTTGTCGCGGTAATAGTGGGAGCGGTAGCCGCGTTCCCAGTGGGTGATGGGACCGCGCCATTGGCGCGGGCGGCGGGGTTTGGCGGGGGGTATTTCGGCTGGCGCAGCCGACACCGAATCCTCCCAGCCGAATGCGGGTTTGGCGAACAGCGGCAAACCTTCCAGATCGGGGTCGAAATCCATTGTCGTACGCTCAAAACTTGCGCCGCGTCTGGCTTTGCAGGCACAGTCGGCGCGTAGCCCGCATGATACCTGGGTTTAAGGCGAACGGCACATGCAAACGCAATGGCGGCGCGCACTTGTAGCACCACATCGCGGCCGAAGCGCGCTCCGCTTCGGTATCATGGCGACTCTTCGTGACAGGACATTCAGCATGCCGCCCTTTCTCAAGCGTTTCTTGGCCCGCCCGGCGGCCGCAATCCTCTGTGCTGGTTGGCTCATGGCCGGTTGTGCGACCCAGGCCGGTGCACAGGAAGGCGCCTTCGCTCCCCTGCTTCGGCATCTGGCGGACCGCCTCGTCACCGCCGATCAGGTTGCGCTGAGCAAGTGGGACACCGGCCAATCGGTCTATGACCCGGAGCGCGAAGCCAAGGTCATTGCCAACGTCTCGGCCATGGCGCCCACTTACGGCTTGGTGGCGACCGATGCGGCGGACGTGTTTGCCGATCAGATCGAAGCCAACAAGGAAGTGCAGTACGCCCTGCTCAATGACTGGCGCCGCGCCGGTGCCGCGCCCACTGCGCCGCGCCAGAGCCTGCCGGACGTCATCCGGCCGCGCCTGGATACGTTGCAGAAGGCCATTCTGCAGACCTTGCATGACGCCAGCCCCGCCCGCAACGGCGCGGAGTGCCCGACGCAGGTGGCACGTGATATCGAACACGTTGCACGCGAGAAGTCACTCGATACCTTGCATCGCATCGCCCTGGATCGCGCGACGGCCCGGCTCTGCATCAAAGGCTGAGCCCCCGCGTGGGCGCCGGCCGCGCATCCATTCACGCGCCACGATGATGTTCGCTCGATGTCAGCAGATCGATCAACGCTCGTGTCGCGGCGGATTGTCTGCGATGCGGTGCGTAGACAACCGAGAAGGGGCGTGTCCGGCCACGTAGTGCCGGCAGCAGTTCAACCAGGCTGCCCTGCTCAAGCTGTTGGCGGACGATGAAGTCATAGCTTTGGCAGATGCCCACGCCCTGCGCGGCCAGGGATACCACGCCCAACACATCGCCTGAAACCTGGATGGTGGAAGGCGGCAGCCATTCGACATCCCTCCCCTCCTCCTTAAACACCCACGGCACCATCCGGCCGGTACTCGGCATCACGAACGGCAGACAGATGTGTTGCTGGAGGTCGTCCAGGCTCTTGGGCCAACCTGAGCGCTGCAGGTAATCGGGCGAAGCCACCAGGCACAACGCCGCATCTTCCAGCTTGCGCGCCACCAATCCGCTGTCGGGCAGATGCCCAAGCCGGATGGCCAGGTCAAACCCTTCAGCCACCAGATCGACGTTTCTGTTCGTGATGTTCAGCTCAACACGAACGCCGGGGTGCGACTGCGCAAACCGGGCCAGCAACGGCGGCAGGCGGTAGTGGCCGTACGTGGTGGGCACGCTCAGCCGCACACGCCCCTTGAGTTCGCCCTCTTCCCCCTGGGCCTCGCGCTCGGCCTCGTCGAGCATCGTAAAGGCGGTGCGCGCCTGCTCCAGATACAGCCGGCCCGCATCGGTCAACCCGATCCGGCGCGTGGTCCGGCGCAGCAATTGGTTGTCCAGGCGCGCCTCCAGCCGGGTGACGGCACGGCTGAGCACCGAGGGCGTGGTCGACAGTGCCACCGCCCCCGCCGTGAACGAGCCGTGCTCGGCCACCGCCAGAAATGCTTCGACATCGCCCAGGTAATCAAACTTCCGGCTCATTTTGTCGCATAAAGAACAAATGATTGTCTGAGTATCCAGTTTATCGCCATATAGATCAGCAATACAGTGCCATCACACCCAACCCATGCAAGAAAGGACTGAAACCATGCACGCCAACACCCACCCCGCCATCCAACCCGTCCTGTTCGTGCTGACCAGCCACGGAACCAAGGGAAGCACGGGCAAGCCGACCGGCTATTACCTGGGTGAGGTCACGCACCCGCTGGCCGAGCTGGAAGCCGCCGGTATTGCGGCGGAGTTTGCTTCGATCCAGGGCGGGGAGCCGCCGGTGGATGGCCTGGACCTGAACGATGCCATCAACGCCCGCTACTGGAACGACACGACCTTCCGCAACGCCGTCCGCCAGACGCAACGCCTGGGCGATATCGACCCGAGCCAGCATTCGGCCATCTTCTTTGCCGGCGGCCATGGCACGATGTGGGACTTCCCGGACAGCGCCGCCGTATCGCACGTCACGCGCGCGATCTACGAGGCGGGTGGTGTGGTGGGTGCCGTTTGCCACGGCCCCGCGGCACTGGTCAACGTCAAGCTCAGCGATGGTGCCTACCTCGTAGCGGGCAAAGACGTCAGCGCCTTTACGGACAGCGAAGAGCGCGCGGTTCAACTGGACCAGGTGGTGCCGTTCCTGCTGGCCAGCACGCTGGTGCAGCGCGGGGCAACGCATCGCCCCGCGCCGGACTGGACTGCCAACGTTGTCGTGGACGGGCGCCTCGTCACCGGCCAGAACCCGCAGTCTGCGACGGGCGTGGGGGCAGCCATGCGTGACTTGCTGCTCGGCCACCCGGTCAGCGCGTAAGCCCTCTCCCGCAAGCCGGCCCTGGTGTCACACCACCTTCAAGGCGCTGCTTTTGCAGCGATCCCTCCCCATTTTTGGATCACGATGATGAATCGCCATCGCCTTACCCTGGCTGCCGCGCTGCTGGCAGCCGCATACAGCACGTCCGCCATGGCAGCGCAACCCACGCAACCGTCCGAGCGCGCATCGCTCGAGCACTGGCGCAGCTATACAGGCGTGACCTGGGCACCCGCCAACGAGGGCGGCAACGTCGCGGCCGATGCGAGTTCGGTCAACGCGCCGATTGTCGGCATCCACTTCGACCTGCAAGACCGGGCGTTTGTCAGCACGCCCCGGGTGCTGTCTGCGGATGCGCCTGCCACGTTGAGCGTGCTGGACACACGCACGACCTCCGGGCCGGCGCGGCTGACGGCGTTTCCGTCAACGCAAGGCAATGCCGTGGCCGGTGCGCCGGATCAGCACCTTCGCAACGTGCTCGGCTTCTACATCGACCGGCGCAACGGTTGGCTGTGGGCACTCGATCAAGGCTTTGTGGCGGGCGAGAGCGAGGCCCCCGAAGGTGCGCAGAAGATCATGGTGTATGCGCTCGATACCGGCCGGCTGGTCAAGCGTATCGGCCTGGATGCCGTGGCAGACCGCAAGGGCAGCTTCCTCAATGACATCGTGGTCGATGAAGCCCGCAAGGTGGCCTATGTGTCGGACAGCGGCCTGCGCAGCGCGCCCGCCAATCAGGCAGGCCTGATCGTTGTGGATTTCACATCGGGCCGCGCGCGCCGCTTGCTCGATCGGCATCCGAGCCTGTTGCCGGAACCGGGCGCGAAGGTCATGTCGCACGGTACGGAAGTCTGGCCGGGCAAGCCGCTGGTGCTGGGCATCAACGGCATTGCGCTGTCCCCAGATGCGCGCACGCTGTATTGGACTGTCACCACGGGCCGGCACGCGCATGCGATTGCCACGCACGTGCTGCGCAACCCGAAGGCCAATCGCGCAGAAGTCACCGCCGCCGTGCACAGCATTGGCGACGTGGGTGGCAACACGGACGGTATTGTCACCCGCGCCGATGGCCGGCTGTATATCACCGACGTGACGCGCAACGGTATCGTCCGGTACGACCCTGCCACAAAGGCAATGGCGCTGGTGGCGGCGGATGACGGCGTTTCCTGGCCGGACACGCCGACGATCGCCCCCGACGGCGCCCTGGTGGTGACCTCCAGCCGGCTGAACCTGCACTTTGCGGGCGCGGTCAAGGCAGGCGAAGAGCGTTATGACCTCTGGCGCCTGCCGTTGAACCCGTCGCCCCAGCAAGGCGCGTCGAAGTAGCCCGTCAGGGGCGGATGTCAGCCCAGATCCACCGGCACGAAGATCTTCGTGTCATCCCGCTGCACCAGCAGGGCGACATGCTTGCCGGCACGTTCGACCAGCGTGCGCAGCTCCTGCGCCGACGACACCGGCGTGCCGTTGAGCGACAGGATCACATCGCCCGGCTGGATGCCGACCTTGGCCGACGGGCCGCTCGCTTCCATCACCACTAGGCCGCCCGGCAGACCGCTCTGGCGCTTTTCTTCCGGTTGCAGCGGGCGCACGGCCAAGCCGAGGCGCCCCTGATCGGGCGCGGCCTTTTCATTGGCCGCCACCTTCGCATCCTTGGCCGCGCCGATGGTGACCGTCAACGTGGTCGGCTTGCCCTGGCGGATGACCTGCAGCGCCACCGTGGTGCCGGGTTTGATGTCGGCCACCTGTTCCGGCAGATCGCCCGAGCGGTCGATGCGTGCACCGTTGATCTGCAGGATCACGTCGCCGGGTTGCAGGCCGGCCTTGGCGGCGGGGCCGTCCGGCTCCACCGAGTTGACCAGCGCTCCCTCCGGTTTGGGCAGATTGAACGAATCCGCCAGCGACTGATTGACCTCCTGCACCGCAATGCCGAGGCGCCCGCGCGTGACCTTGCCGGTGGTAACGAGCTGTTGCTCCACCTTCATCGCCACGTCGATCGGAATGGCAAACGACAGGCCCTGGTAGCCACCGGTCTGGCTGTAGATCTGCGAGTTGATGCCGATGACTTCGCCCCGCTGATTGAACAGTGGGCCGCCCGAGTTGCCGGGGTTCACGGCCACGTCGGTCTGGATGAACGGCACGTAGGTGTCGTCCGGCAGCGCACGCGACTTGGCGCTCACGATGCCTGCCGTCACGGTGTTCTCGAAACCGTACGGCGAGCCGATGGCCACCACCGGCTCGCCCACCTTGGTGTTGGCGGGGCTGCCGATCTGCACCACGGGCAGGTTCTTGGCCGAGATACGCAGCACGGCAATGTCCGATTGCTTGTCCACGCCGAGCACCTTGGCCTTGAACTCGCGGCGGTCCGTCAGCTTGACGTTGACCTCCTGCGCACCGTCGACCACGTGGGCGTTGGTGAGAATCAGCCCATCGTTCGAGACAATAAAGCCCGAGCCCAGCCCACGCACGATCTGATCGCCGCGCTGCTGCGGCATCTGCGGCATGAAGCGCTTGAAGAATTCGGCAAACGGATCATCGGGGCTCATGCCGGGGGGCAGGCCCTGCATGCTGGTGCGCTGCGCGTGCGCGGTGGTGCTGATGTTGACCACGGCCGGGCCGTAGCGCTCGACAATGCCGGAGAAATCCATCGGGGCGGCGACGGCCACCGGCGGCGTAGTCGTGGCAGACGCCGCGACCGGCGCCACGGGTGCAGCCACCGCGTGCGAAAGCATGTCTTTCTGCAGATAGGCATAGCCGCCCGCAACCGCGATCACTGCGGCCAGACCGGCCGCGCTGCGTGCCAGGGTTTGCCGTGTCATTGTCGTGTCCTCTCATGCTTGAACGCGGGCCACGGCTGGCGGGTTGCCTGTCGTGCCCATCGGTTGCAAGCATCGTAGACACGCAGACTTAAACGAGACTTAAAGCCCCGGACATCACACGAAACCAAGTGCGTCTTGGCTCGCGTCCTGACTGCCCTACGCGCCAGCCCTGAACGGAAACCGCAGCACCACGCGCAGGCCACCGCCTTCGCGCGCCTCCAGTGTCAGGGTAGCGTCATGCGCCTGCGCAATCTCACGCACGATGGCCAGGCCCAGGCCACTGCCGCCGGTCGGCGCTTGGGTCGGGCGATAGAAGCGGTCGAGCACGCGCTCGCGCTCTTCCTCCGGGATACCGGGGCCATTGTCTTCCACCACCAGCTGCACACCACCGTCGGGTGTGTGGCCGGTCGAGACATCCACGCGTGCGCCGCGCGGGCAGTAGCACAGCGCGTTATCGACGAGGTTGACCAGCAGCACGCGCAACGCATCCGCATTACCCAGAACAGACGCCGGCTGTGACGCCATGTCGACCCCGAGGTCGATGCCCTTGTGGACGGCCGCGGGGGACAGCTCCGCCACCACCTCAGCCGCCACCGCATCCAGCGCGACAGGCGCGCGCTGTGTATCGGCGGCGCCGGGCTCCTGCCGCGCGAGCGTCAACAACTGGCCAACCAGACGAATCATGCGTTCCACACCACGATGCAGATCGGCGTGCGCGGCCCGGCGTTCGTCTTCGTTCTGCGCGCGGTCGGCCACCTGCAGTTGCAGCTTGAGCGCGGCCAGCGGCGTGCGCAGCGCGTGCGCAGCATCGGCGACAAACGCACGCTGATGTGCAAGCGCAGTGCCCAGACGCGTGAGCAGATCATTCAACGCGTTGGTAAGCGGGCGGATCTCGTCGGGCAAGCCTTGGGTGGGCAGTGGCGAGAGGGCCGCCGCGTCGCGCGCCTGCACCTGCTTGGCCACCGAGCCCAGCGGTGCCAGCCCGCGCCCGACCGCCAGCCACACGATCCAGCCGAGCAACGGCAGCAGAATCAGCAGCGGCGCCACCGTGCGCAGCGCCATGCGTGCCGCGACCGCGTGCCGTGCGCTGTATGGCTGCGCGATCTGCACCACGGCAGGCCCGAAGGCGACGCTGTACACGCGCCACGGTCCCTCGGGGGTGTTCGCATCGGAAAAGCCCAGTTCCACCTGCTCCGGCAAATTGGGACGTGCGTGCGAAAGATAAAGGCTGCGGCCCGTGCCGTCCCAGATGCGGATCACGACATCGTCATCACGCGCGATACTAGCCAGCGCGGGCGGCGGTGGGTCGATCCACTGGCTGGGCAGCGCGGCGGCCACTTGCTGCATCTGATAGTCAAAGAGCGCATTGGCTTCCTGGCGCGCCTGCGCGTAGATCAGCAACGTGGCGACGACGATGCCCGCCAGCAGGCCACCCGCCAGCCACCAGAGCAACGTTTTGCGAATGGATTGCATGGGCTATTGGTGGTCTTTGTGGTCGGCAGGTTCCGCAGGCGGCGTAGGCGTCTCACGCGGGATCACATACCCCACGCCACGGATGTTCTGGATGAAGTGGCTGCCGAGCTTCTTGCGCAACGCATGGATGTAGACCTCGACCGTATTGCTGCCGACCTCTTCATCCCAGCCGTAGAGGTTGTCCTGCAACTGCGCGATCGACCACACCTTGCCCGGCCGCGCCAGCAGCGCATGCAACACCGCAAACTCGCGCCCCGACAGCTTGACCGGCACACCGGCGCGCAGCACTTCCCGCGTGACCGGGTTGAGCAGCACGTCACCGTGGCGCAAGAGCGGGTCTGCCCGGCCGCCCTGCCGACGCAGCAGCGCGTGCATGCGCGCGGCCAGCTCCTGCAGGTCGAAGGGTTTGACGAGATAGTCGTCCGCACCCGCATTCAAGCCGGCCACGCGGTCGGCCACCGCATCGCGTGCGGTGAGGATCAGGATGGGAATGGCGATGCCGCGCTGGCGCAACTCACGCACCACATCCAGCCCGTCGCGCTTGGGCAGGCCAAGATCGAGCAACATCAGGTCGAACATGGAAGCGCCCGCTTCCGGCCCGGAGGCGCTGGAGCTGGCACCTGGCGCCGTCACGGCGTGCAGCGCGGCCTCTCCATCGCGCACCCAATCGATGGCAAAGCCGTCGTGGCGCAAACCCTTGCGCACGCTGTCGCCGATCATGTCGTCGTCTTCTACGAGGAGCACGCGCATGACAAAAAAATGAGCCAAAGAATGGCCCATTGTAGAACCGCCCGCGGAGGCGCCCCAGCCTTGCGCTAGGCGTCACCCCCGGCATCACCCGCATATTCGACAAAACCGTTACCGCGACAAAACCCAAGCAACCGAATCCCGGCCTGCTGTGCGATGTCGACAGCGAGGGAAGTCGGCGCGGAGATGGTCGCCAGCATCGGGATCTGCATACGCGCCGTCTTGCGCACCAGTTCATAGCTTGCGCGGCTCGACATAAACACAAAGCCCGAGCGCATGTCGGCCTTGCTGCGAGCCAATTGCCCAATCAGCTTGTCGAGCGCGTTGTGGCGGCCCACGTCTTCAAACACATCGAGGATGTCGCCGGCACTGCTGCACCAGGCAGCGGCATGCATGCCGCCGGTGTCCCGCATCAGAACCTGGCGCTCCGGCAGTGCTCTGGCCGCACGTTCGACAGCGTCGATGCCGATGTTGGCTGCTGCGCCCGCATGGGTAATACGTGCGGGATGCAGGTCGAGCAGTTCAATGCTCTCGACACCGCAAACGCCGCAGCCGGAGCGCCCCGCCAGCGCGCGGCGCTTGCCCTTGAGCGCAGCAAAGGCTTGCTGCGAGATGGTCAACTGCACTTCTACGCTGTCGGCTGTGCTGAACACTTCCACATCAAACACATCCGATGCGCGTTCGACAATGCCCTCGCTGAGCGCAAAACCAAGCGCGAACACCTCCAGGTCGATCGGTGTCGCCATCATCACCGCGTGCGAGATGCCGTTGAACACCAGCGCGACCGGGCATTCCACGACGAGGCTGTCGGAGGCTTGGACGATTTCGCCACGCTGGTAGCGAGTAACGAGCCGCGTCACGCTGCCGGCATGTTCGAAGGGGGCGAGACGTTGCAGCATTGGCGCGGCTCCTATTCCAGCATCTGCCGGTGCCGCGCAACCGCTTCCTGCACGATGTCCAGCAAACCCGCGCCAGCATCGGCGTCGACATGCCCGAGCAGCGCCTGCCGCATGCGCGGCGCCCAGAACCGCTTGAGATGGCCGGCGATGTCGGCCACCGCCTCGTCGCGGTCTGGCATGGCTTCAAAAAAGTGGCCGATCTGGTTCGCCATCTTGATGAGGTTGTCGGTCTTCACGCCACGCTCGCTTTGCGCGAATCGGCGCTTGAATCGACACTTGCCGCTTCCAGCAACTGCTGTTGCTGGGCGTTGAAGGCGTGGTACTGGCGCTGCCACGCAGACGGCTGCGCCACCGGCATCACCTGCACGGCCGTCACCTTGTACTCGGGGCAATTGGTGGCCCAGTCGGAATTGTCCGTCGTAATGACATTGGCGCCCGATTCCGGAAAGTGGAACGTGGTGTAGACCACCCCAGGCTGCATGCGCTCGCTGACGATGGCGCGCAGCACGGTTTCGCCCGCGCGGCTCTGCACGCCCACCCAGTCGTCGGTCTTGATGCCACGTTCCTCGGCATCGTGCGGGTGGATTTCAAGCCGATCCTCGCTATGCCAGTGCACGTTGTCGGTGCGGCGCGTTTGTGCCCCCACGTTGTATTGCGACAGGATGCGGCCGGTGGTGAGGATGAGCGGAAACGCCCGCGTGATCTTCTCCGACGTGGGCACGTACTTGGTGATGATGAACTTGCCCTTGCCGCGCACAAACTGGTCGATATGCATGGTCGGCGTGCCGTCTGGTGCGTCGGCATTGCAGGGCCATTGAATGCTGCCAAGTTCCTCCAGCCTCTGATAGCTCACCCCAGCGAAGGTGGGCGTCAGGCGGGCGATCTCGTCCATGATTTCGGATGGATGTTGATAGTCCATCGGGTAGCCCAGCGCGTTGGAGAGCAGCATGGTGGCCTCCCAATCGGCGTAGCCGGCCTTGGGCGGCATGACCTTGCGCACACGCGAAATCCGGCGCTCCGCATTGGTAAAGGTGCCGTCTTTTTCCAGGAACGAAGAGCCGGGCAGGAAGACGTGGGCGTACTTGGCGGTCTCGTTCAGGAAGATGTCCTGCACGACGATGCACTCCATCGACGACAGCGCCTCAGCCACATGCTGCGTATTCGGGTCGGACTGCACAATATCTTCGCCCTGGCAGTACAGGCCCTTGAAACTGCCCGCCAGCGCGGCTTCGAACATATTGGGAATGCGCAGGCCCGGCTCGGGGCTGATCTCCACATCCCACGCCGTTTCAAACGTGCCGCGCACCGTGGTGTCGGACACATGCCGATAACCCGGCAGCTCATGCGGGAACGCGCCGATATCGCACGAGCCCTGCACGTTGTTCTGCCCGCGCAGCGGGTTCACGCCCACACCCTCCCGGCCGATGTTGCCGGTGGCCATGGCCAGGTTGGCAATGCCCATCACGGTGGTGGAACCTTGCGCGTGCTCGGTCACGCCCAGGCCGTAGTAGATGGCCGCATTGCCGCCCGTGGCGTACAGGCGTGCAGCGCCGCGCAGCAGTTCAGCCGGCACGCCCAACGCTTCGGCCATGGCTTCCGGGGAATGCTCGGGCTGCGCAACAAAATCACGCCACTGCTGGAAGGCACGGTTTTCACAGCGCTCGGCAATGAACCCGTCGTTCAGCAAGCCCTCGGTGACGATCACGTGAGCCAGCGTTGTCACCAGCGCGACGTTGGTGCCAGGTCGCAGTTGCAGGTGGTAGTCCGCACGGATGTGCGGAGACGCCACCAGATCGATTCGGCGGGGGTCCACGACGATCAGCTTGGCGCCGGCGCGCAGGCGCTTCTTCAGGCGGGACGCAAACACCGGGTGGCCGTCGGTCGGATTGGCGCCGATCACCATGATCACGTCGGCCTTTTCCACGGACTTGAAGGTCTGCGTGCCGGCCGATTCGCCCAGCGTCTGCTTCAGGCCATAGCCCGTGGGCGAATGGCACACGCGCGCGCAGGTGTCGACGTTGTTGTTGCCAAACGCCGCACGCACCAGCTTCTGCACGAGGTAGCCCTCTTCATTGGTGCAGCGCGACGATACGATCCCGCCGATGGCGTCCCGGCCGTGCTTGGCTTGAATGCGTTTGAATTCGGAGGCCGCATACCGGATGGCCTCTTCCCACGACACCTCCGTCCACCGGTCGGTGATCTTCGCGCGAATCATCGGCTTGATGATGCGGTCCTGGTGCGTAGCGTAGCCCCAGGCAAAACGGCCCTTCACGCAGGCGTGGCCTTCGTTGGCCTTGCCGTCTTTGTACGGCACCATGCGCACCACGTCGTTGCCCTTCATCTCGGCCTTGAAGGCGCAGCCCACGCCGCAATACGCGCAGGTGGTCACCACGCTGTGCGTGGCCTGGCCGAGCCTGATGACGGACGTTTCGGTCAACGTGGCAGTTGGGCAGGCTTGCACGCACGCGCCGCACGATACGCAGTCCGATTCCATGAACGGCTGGTCCGTCCCCGCTGATACGCGCGAGTCAAAACCCCGGCCGCTGATCGTCAGCGCAAACGTGCCCTGCGTTTCTTCGCACGCCCGCACGCAGCGGTTGCACACGATGCACTTGGAGGGGTCGTAAGTGAAGTACGGGTTGGATTCGTCCTTCTTCAATGCGGTGTGCGTGGCAATGGGCACGGCATCGGGCGCGCCGTCGTTATAGCGCACCTCGCGCAGGCCCACCACGCCGGCCATGTCTTGGAGTTCGCAGTTGCCGTTGGTCGGGCAGGTCAGGCAATCGAGCGGGTGGTCGGAAATATAAAGCTCCATCACCCCGCGCCGCAGCTCGGCCAGTTTGTCGCTCTGCGTCTTCACTTTCATGCCGGCTTCCACCGGTGTGGTGCAGGAGGCCGGATAACCGCGCCGCCCGTCAATCTCCACCAGGCAGAGACGGCAAGAGCCGAATGGCTCCAGCGAGTCGGTTGCGCATAGCTTGGGCACAGCGATCTGCGCCTGCATGGCGGCACGCATGACAGAGGTGCCGGCCGGCACGGTCACGCGCACGCCGTCCACCTCCAGGGTAATCTGCTGGGTGGACGCGCTGGCAGGGGTGCCATAGTCGATGTCGTTGAGAGAATGCATGGGGGTGTCTCCCGCAGTGGATAGGCTCAAGCCGCCTTGGCGGCATGGGGAACATCGGGGGTAGGGCCGAAGTCCTCGGGGAAGGCGTCGAGCGCGGAGAGCACCGGATACGGCGTCATGCCGCCCATGGCACAGAGCGATCCGTGCAGCATGGTGTCGCACAGGTCGCGCACCAGCTTGATGTGTTTGACAGGTTCATTGCCCGCGATGATGCGGTCCATCACCTCGACCCCACGCGTGGAGCCGATCCGGCACGGCGTGCATTTGCCGCAGGATTCCAGTGCGCAGAACGCCATGGCATAGCGCGCCTGCCGGGCCATGTCGACCGTGTCATCAAACACGACGATGCCGCCATGCCCCAGCACGCCGCCGAACGCGGCATAGGCTTCGTAGTCCATCGGCACATCGAAGCGGGATTCGGGCAGGTAAGCGCCCAGCGGACCACCGACCTGCACCGCACGCACGGGGCGGCCACTGCGGGTGCCGCCGCCGTAGTCTTCCAGCAGCTCGCGCAGCGTCACACCAAAGGCCTTCTCCACCAGGCCGCCCTGGCGGATATTGCCGGCCAGTTGGAACGGCAGCGTGCCGCGCGAACGGCCCATGCCGTAGTCACGGTAGTACGCGGCGCCGCGTGCCAGGATGACGGGCACCGTCGCCAGCGAAATCACGTTATTGATGACCGTGGGCTTGCCGAACAAGCCTTCGATGGCAGGCAGTGGTGGCTTGGCGCGCACCACACCGCGCTTGCCTTCCAGGCTTTCGAGCAACGCGGTTTCCTCACCGCACACATATGCGCCAGCGCCCTTGCGCACTTCCAGGTGGAAACGCTTGCCGCTGCCACGAATGTCGTTGCCCAGCCAGCCCGCTGCGCTGGCGGCGGCAATAGCCGCGTTCAGCACATCCATCGCATGCGGGTATTCAGAGCGGCAGTAGATGTACCCTCGCTCTGCACCCACGGCCAGACCGGCGATGGTCATGCCTTCGATCAGCATGAACGGATCATCTTCCATGACCATGCGGTCGGAGAACGTGCCGGAATCGCCTTCATCTGCATTGCAGACGATGTATTTCACATCGGACGATGCATCCAGCACGGTCTTCCACTTGATGCCGGTCGGGAACGCCGCACCGCCACGGCCGCGCAGGCCGGCGTCGATCACTTCCTGCACGATGGCGGCGGGCTGCATGGCCAGCGCGCGCTCCAAGCCCACGAAGCCCTCGTGCGCGCGATAGTCTTCCAGCGACAGCGGATCGGTGACGCCCACGCGGGCAAACGTCAGGCGATCCTGGCGCTTGAGGAACGGAATCTCTTCCGTCAACCCGTGGCGGAGCGCATGTGCATCGCCGTTCAGCAGTCCAGCGTCGAACAGGCCGGGCACGTCGGCGGCAGCCACGGGGCCATAGGCGATGCGGCCTGCGGCGGTCTGCACCTCTACCAAGGGCTCCAGCCAGAACAGGCCGCGTGAGCCATTGCGCACCACGCGTACGGTCTCGCCACGTGCTGCGGCTTCGCGCTCGATGGCGCGTGCGACATCGTCGGCGCCGAGGGCCAGCGCGGTGGAATCGCGCGGCACGAACAGTGTTGTCGGTGTTGTCATCGGCGCGCTCATGCCGAGACCTCCTCGCCGGCACGCAGCGGCCCGACCAGCGCATCAAAGCGGCTGGCGTCGACTCGGCCGTACAACGCGTTGCCGATCATCACAGCAGGGCCACACGCGCACTGGCCCAAGCAGTACACCGGTTCCAGCGTGACCCGGCCATCGGCCGTGGTTTCGTGAAAGCCGCAACCGAGCGCGTGCTTGGCATGGCTCGCTAGGGCATCCGCGCCCACCGCCTGGCAGGCCTCGGCGCGGCACACCTGCACCACGTGTTTGCCTGGCGGCTGCTGACGAAAATGGTGGTAGTACGTGATGACGCCGTGCACCTCCGCGCGCGACAGGTTCAGCGCCTGCGCAACGGCCCGCACGGCGGCCTCTGGGATGTAGCCCCGCGCGTCTTGAATCTCGTGCAGGATCGGCAGCAAGGCGCCCGGCATGTGCTGGCGCGCCGCAATGATCGCGGCAATCGCTGCCATATCAGTGGGCTGGGCCGTGGCGGAAATGACGTTGTCCGTCATGGGGTCTCCTTTGGGGCTCTCCTTTGGGGCCTGCTCACTTGCAGGCACGGCAGCGCGGTCTTTTATGCTATTTTTTTCATATCACCCATGACTGTTGCCGCAGGTGAATGGCGATTTCGGCGACTATAGAAGAGCAGTCGCACGGCCTCAATAAGCTATTTTTTTCATATGCTGCGTGTCTCTATCCAGCCCCATCTGCAGATCCGCACCGACGACGACCTCGCGCGGGAACCCCTCGATGTCTCGCGGCTCGTTGCGCTGCTGGGGCATATCGAAACGTCGGGCAGCATCAGCCAGTCGGCGCAGGTGGTGGCGCTGTCGTACCGCTACGCCTGGGGCATCCTGCGCGACGCAGAAAGCCTCTTTGGCGGCGCGTTGATCGACAAGACGCGCGGGCGCGGCAGCGCACTCACACCCCTCGCGCAGCAGTTGGTGTGGGCCAGCAAGCGCATCCGGGCACGACTCTCGCCGACACTGGACAGCCTGGCGTCGGAGCTGGAAATTGAGCTGAAGAAGCTGATGCACCAGGCCGACGCGGCCATACGCCTGCATGCCAGCCATGGCTTTGCCGTCGCCGCCCTGCGCGACTTTCTGGACGAGCAGCAGATCCGCCACGATCTGAAGTACTGCGGCAGCGTGGAAGCCGTGGCAGCACTGGCTGCAGGCCACTGCGATATCGCAGGCTTTCATGTGCCAATCGGCACGTTTGAGCCTGACATGGTCAAGCACTTCACCACGTGGCTCGACGCGGACAAGCACTGTCTGATCCACCTGGCGGTCCGCACGCAGGGCTTGTTCGTTCGGCAGGGCAACCCGCTGCATGTGCGGACGCTAGAAGACCTGACGCGGCGCGACGTGCGTTTCGTCAATCGCCTTGCAGGCTCGGGCACGCGGCTGCTGCTCGACCTGCTGCTTGCCGCGCAAGGTGTCGACCCGGCGCGCATCGAGGGCTACAACAACGGGGAATTCACGCATGCCGCCGTGGCCGCCTACATCGGCAGCGGCATGGCCGATGTGGGCTTTGGCGTGGAAACGGCGGCACGGCGTTTTGGGCTCGAGTTCGTGCCGATGGTCAAGGAGCGCTACTTCTTCGCCATCGAGCAGACAATGTTGAAAAGCCCTGCGCTGGCCAGTGCGATCACCGCGCTCAGCAGCGAGCCCTTCCGCCAGCGCGTCAATGCCCTGCCCGGCTACGACGGCAGCCTGACAGGCACCGTCTTGACGCTCGCCGAGGCATTTCCAACGTACCGTGGCAACGCGCGCTGACAAGTTGCACCGCACTGCGCTTGCCTTTATCGTGATGCGATCCACCACCTGAGTCCCATGCGCAGATGAGCGCCCCGCAAGACACGACTTCCCCCGCCGAACCTTCCGCCGACTTGCGCGAGCGCATTCGCGCAACGCGCCCGTCGCTCACGCCGGCAGAACGCCAAGTGGCCGACTGGGTGCTGCGCCAACCGGGCACCGTGCTCAGCCTGCCCGTGGCGGCCATCGCGCGTGAAGCCGGCGTCAGCCAGCCAACGGTGATCCGCTTCTGCCGCTCGATGGGCTGTCATGGCCTGTCGGATTTCAAGCTGCGGCTGGCGCAAGGGAAATTCGGCAACCTCGGCAACGTCGCACGCGAGACCGTACCGACGCGCAGCGCGCCGCCCTCCGGCACGCGCGTGCTGCAAGACACCATCGATGCACTCGCTGCGCTGCGCGATCGGTTCGACGCGCGTGCGCTCGATGCGGCCGTCGCGCTGGTCGATGCCGCACACCGCATCGACCTGTACGGCTTCGGCAGCTCCGGCGTGGTGGCGCTCGACGCGCAGACGAAGTTCTTCCGCTACGGCATGCAGGCGCAGGCGTATAGCGATCCGTATCTCGTGTCGATGTCGTTGAATGTGCTGCAGGCGGGCGATGTGGTGATCGCCATTTCAAAATCGGGCGCGTTGCCCGAACTGCAGACGGCAGTGGAGCGCGTGCGCGAACTGGGCGTGCGCGTGATTGCCGTCACCACGCCAGATAGCCCGCTGGCCATGCTGGCCGATGTGGTACTGCCTGCCGATGTGGATGACGCCGCAGCAGACCGGTCGATGGTCGCACGGCTGCTGCATTTGGCCTTGCTCGACGCGCTGGTGCTGGAAGTGGCATTGCGCAAGGGCAGTACAGTCCAACACGCCGACTCGTCGGAATAAGAGCGGCTTACAAAACTGCCCTGGCTAGGCGTGCCGACGCAGACAGTACTGGAGTACGGCAAGGAGGCGCAACGACGCCAGGGCGGTTTTGTGAGCCGCTCTAAGCGCCGCTAAGCGCGCTTCAGCCCCTCAATGCCCCTGCGCCACCGCGTGGTCCATGGCGGCGCACAGGCCGATCAACCCCGGATACGGCGAGTGAATGACATACACGGGCATCGCCGCCACATAGGCCGAGAAACGGCCCTTGTCTTCAAAACGCCGCCTGAATGGTGAGTTGGCAAATGCGGGCCCGAGCTTGGGCACGATGCCACCACCGATATACACGCCGCCCCGCGCGCCCACCGTAACGGCCAGGTTGGCTGCAACGGTGCCGAGGAATGCGCAGAACATATCGACGGCATAGCGGCAGCGTGCGTGGTCGCCGGCATCACCGTCCATCTCGCCGAGCGCGACGGCGGTGATATCGGCGGCGCGGCGCACGGCCGGGCCTTGCTGCCACAGGTCAAAGCATGCGCCCAGCGCTTCGTAGATCAGCTCCAGGCCCATCCCCGAGATCAACCGCTCGGCCGACACATGTCCGAAGCGCTCGCGCGCAAAACGCCAGATGGCGACTTCCTCATCGTTCATTGGCGCAAAGGCCACGTGGCCGCCCTCGCCCGCCACGGCGATGTAGCGCCCTTCCGGCGTGGGCAACAGCGATGCCACGCCCAGGCCGGTGCCCGCACCCAACAGCGCACGCGGCGCATCGGCAAGGCTGGCGCCCCCGCCGACCTGCTCCAACTCTTCCGCCGGCAAATAAGGCAGCGCATGCGCCAACGCCGCAAAGTCGTTGAGCACGACGAAGGTGTCGAAGCCCAGCGATTGCCGCATCGCTTCGATCGAGAAAGCCCAATCGCGATTGGTCATGCGGATCTGATCGCCCAGTACCGGATTGGCGATGCCGATTGCGGCATGGCGTACGCCGGCGTCGGCAATTTCCTGCGGCAGCGACGCCAGGTACGCGCGCATGGCCGATTCGAGCGACGGGTAGTCGTCACCAGCCAGCACGCCGATATGGGCCAGGCGCATGGGCGCCATCTCCAGTGCAAAGCGCACGTTCGTGCCGCCCACATCGGCCACCAGGCGCGGGTAAGCCTGCGTGTGGGCCAATCGCTCGGCCCCGGTGCCCGCGCTCACTTCATGCAGTCCAATAGACATCGAGCGGTACCTCCCGCTGATGAATGATGTAGCTCACGGGCAGCGCGCGCTGTGCCTCGCCCTGCGCTGCCTGCTCAAACACGCCGCGCTTGAGCGGCCCGGTAATCGACAGAAACAACCGTCGGGCCGCGCACAGCGCCGACAGATTCAAACTGATACGCCGATGCGGCGCCACGCCAGGGCGTACCGGCAGGTAGGCGGGCGCGTGCGTGCGGTCGATGCCCTCACCCAGCTCCGCTGCATCGGGAAACAGCGACGCGGTGTGCCCATCGTCGCCCATGCCGAGGATGACGACATCGGGTTGCTGGAACGGCTCGTTGGCGGTGGCCACGCACGCATCCACATCCACGGAACCGCCATGCACATGCGGCGGCAGCACCAGCGGAAAGAAACGTGCGGCAGCGGCCGCATCCTGCAATAGATGTTCGCGGACGAGACGCGCATTACTGTCAGCATGCTCGGGCGGCACCGCGCGTTCGTCGACCAATGTGATCGACACGTCCGCCCAGCGCAGCGGCAGCACGCGCAGCGCGGCGAACAGCGCAATGGGCGAACGCCCGCCCGAGACCGCCAAACACGCACTGCCCTGCTGCTCGATCACGCGCGTGAGCGTGGCGGCGATGTCATCGGCCAGCGATGCCACCTGTGCCGCCGCATCGGGAAGTGCGTGCCAGCGCGTAGGACTCATTTCACCTCCCGGAAGGGGACGCGTTCAAGCCAAGTGCGTTGTTGTGGCCTCCTTGCGTGGAGTAGCCACGCGGCTTGGCAGCAGCCTTCGCGCCACTCCCTGGAGGTGAAATGCGTCCGCATCACATCTCCTCGTGCCACGCCGCGCCATCGCGCGAGAGCAGTGCGCTCGATGCCGCCGGACCCCAGCTACCGGCCGTATAGCTCTTGGGCGGCATGCGGGCTTCGTTCCACGCTTCGATAATCGGCTCGACCCAGCGCCAGGCTTCGGCCTGCTCATCGCGGCGCACGAACAGGCCGAGCTTGCCGTTGACGGCGTCCATCAGCAGACGCTCATATGCACCGGCGTGGCGCACGCCGCCGTGGTCGGTGAAATCCAGGTCGAGCGTGGAGGGCTGCAGGCCCAGCGCCGCACCTGGCGTCTTGGTCAGGAACTGCAGGCGGATGCTTTCTTCCGGCTGCAGGCGAATGACGAGGCGATTCTCCGGAAACTGAACGAGCGGCTTGGGAAACAGCGCGTGCGGCACGTCATGAAAGCGCACCACGATCTCTGCCAGCCGTTGTGGCATGCGCTTGCCGGTGCGCAGATAGAACGGCACGCCGGCCCAGCGCCAATTGGCAATCTCAGCCTTGATGGCGACGAAGGTTTCGGTGCGGCTGTCCGGCGGAATGCCCTGCTCGTGCAGATAGCCCTGCACCGGCTGCCCGGCGATGGCGCCTTCCAGATACTGGCCGCGCACGGTCTTCTCGGGCACCTCTTGCAGCGGAATCGGCTTGAGCGCCTTGAGGATCTTCAGCTTCTCGTCGCGGATGGCGTCTTGCGACAGGCTCGACGGCGGCTCCATGGCGACGATACACAGCAGCTGCAGCAGGTGGTTCTGCACCATATCGCGCAGCGCGCCGACGCCGTCGTAGAAATCGCCGCGCTTTTCCACGCCAAGCTGCTCGGCAATGGTGATCTGCACGTCCTTGATCCACTCGCGGCGCCACAGCGGCTCGAACAGCGCGTTGCCGAAACGGATCGCCATCAGGTTCTGGACCGACTCCTTCCCGAGATAATGGTCGATCCGGTAGATCTGGTCTTCGGCAAAGTACTCGGCCACGGCGGAGTTGATGCGCTCGTTGGAGGCGAGGTCCGTGCCCAGCGGCTTTTCCAGCACGAGGCGCACGTTGGGCGTGTTCAGCCCGACACGGGCCAACTGCGCGCAGATGTCGATGAAGAAGCCCGGGGCGGTGGCGAGATAGCACACCGTCACCGGTGCACGATCTTCACCCAGCGCGGCGGCCAATCCGTCGAACTGCTCGGGTTTGCGCGCGTCGACCTGCTGGTAGACGATGCGCTCGGCAAACGAGGCCCAGGCGTCGTCGGAGACGGGCGCGCCGGAGTACAGGCGCATGGTCGGGCGCGTTTCGCGCTCGAGCAGGGCGAGGTAGCCCGATGTTTCCAGCGGCTGCGTGCCGATGGCGAAGATCCGCCCGCGCGGGTGCAGTTCGCCGCCCTGATGCGCATCGAACAAGGCCGGAATCAGCTTGCGGCGGGCAAGATCGCCCGTACCGCCAAACAACACCATGTCGAATGCGGGCACCGACATCGTCATCTCCTGTGTGTGAGCCACCGATTAGGCTAGCCTAGTTGACTAGCAAGACACCACGATTTTTAGGTGCATTCTGTAGTATTACTACATCGCAAGCAAGGCGTGTATACCACTGCCCCGGCAAGCGCTCGCGGCCCGTCATTTGAGAATCCGCTTAGCTCTTGGCGCGCTTTGTGGCACGCAATTCGCGTGCGCGGTGGCATTGGCGGGGTGGCCGTCCGCACGGTACCTGTGGAAAACCCTGTCCCACGGCCGGCCCATTTGTAGGAAAATTACAGGATTCGTCCCACCCGGACGGTCCCTACTTCCAGGAGAACCCGTATGGCCCAGCCCAGCCTGCATCGCGTCGTGGCCGACGTCACCCGCCGCATCATCGACCGCAGTCGCGGCCCCCGTCAGGCCTATCTGGACGTCACGCGCAAGAACGCTGGCCGCAAGGTCGAGCGCACGCTGCTCTCGTGCACGAACCTCGCGCACGGTTTTGCCGCCATGCCGGGCGAAGCCAAGATCCGCCTGAAGGCGCTGGAGCGGCCGAATATCGGCATCGTCTCGGCCTACAACGACATGCTGTCGGCCCACCAGCCGCTGGAGGCGTTTCCGGCGTGGATCAAGGAAGCCGCACTGGAAGCCGGCGGCACGGCCCAGTTTGCCGGCGGCGTGCCAGCCATGTGCGATGGCGTGACGCAGGGGCAAGACGGGATGGAGCTGTCGCTGTTCTCGCGCGACACGATTGCGCTGTCGACGGCCGTGGCGCTGTCGCACCAGATGTTCGACGCGGCGCTGTACCTGGGCGTGTGCGACAAGATCGTGCCGGGGCTGGTGATTGGCGCGCTGTCGTTCGGGCACCTGCCGGCCATCTTTGTGCCGGCCGGCCCGATGACCACCGGCATGAGCAATGACGAGAAGGCCCGCACGCGCCAGCTCTACGCCGAGGGCAAGCTCTCGCGCGCGGATCTGCTGGAAGCCGAATCCAAGTCGTACCACGGCGCCGGCACCTGCACGTTCTACGGCACGGCCAACTCCAACCAGATGCTGATGGAAGTGATGGGCCTGCACCTGCCGGGCACCGCCTTCATCAACCCGAACACGCCCATGCGCGAAGCGCTCACGCGGCAAGCGGCGCACCAAGTGCTCAAGCTCGTCTACAGCGGCGATCAGTACACCCCGATTGCCGACGTGCTGGATGAACGCGCGTTCGTCAACGGCATCGTCGGCCTGCTGGCCACGGGCGGCTCGACCAACCACACACTGCACCTGATTGCCATGGCGCGTGCGGCGGGCATCCTGCTCACGTGGGACGACTTCAACGATTTGTCCGGCGTGATTCCGCTGCTGGCCCGCGTGTACCCGAACGGCAAAGCCGACGTGAATGAATTCCAGGCGGCGGGCGGTTTGTCGATCGTGATTCGCGAGCTGATCGACGCCGGCCTTCTGCACGACGACGTGACGACGATCATGGGCAAGGGCCTGCGCAGTCATTCGCAAGAGCCCTTCCTTGAGGGTGACAAAGTGGTCTGGCGCGATGGCGCAGCGGCCTCGCTCGACACGAACATCGTGCGCGGCGTGGCCGAGCCGTTCTCGCCGGACGGCGGCCTGCGCGTACTGGACGGCAACATCGGGCGTTCGGTCATCAAGGTGTCAGCAGTCAAGCCGGAACACCGTTTTGTGGAAGCGCCGGCGCGCGTGTTCCTCGCGCAAGATGACCTGATCCACGCCTTCAAGGCGGGTGAACTGGAGCGTGACTTCGTGGCCGTGCTGCCGTACCAAGGGCCGGCCGCCAACGGCATGCCGGAGTTGCACAAGCTCACGCCGACGCTGTCGGTGCTGCAAGAGCGCGGCTTCAAGGTGGCGCTGGTGACGGACGGCCGCATGTCGGGCGCGTCGGGCAAGGTGCCGGCGGCCATCCACATCACGCCGGAAGCGCTCAACGGCGGGCCGCTGGCGCGCGTGCGCGATGGCGATATCGTGGTGCTGGATGCGGAGGCCGGCACGCTGCAAGTGCGCGTGCCGGAGGCGGAGTGGAATGCCCGCCAGATCAGCACACCCGATCTGGCGCACTACCACGCGGGCGTTGGGCGGGATTTGTTCTCGGGCTTCCGCCGCAATGTGTCCGCGGCGGAAGAAGGTGCCTGCACGCTGTTTGTGTCGGCTGGCGCCTAAGCTGACGGCAACACGGCCGGCCCTTCGTCGGGCCGGTCACCGTTACAGCATCGATTGGTCGATCGAAATGCCGAGTTCACCGGCCATCTTTTCGACCAGTGCTTGAAGCCTGGCGACCTTGTCGGCCAATTGCTTCTGCTCCGCCTTCAGCGCTTCGAACTCAGACGGCGCAATGGCTTCGTCGGCGGTGCCACCGTGTTGCACCTCGGCCTGCGCGACTTCACCGCACAGCAAGTGCATCCAGCGGCTTTCGCGCTCGCCCGGCGCGCGCGGGAGCTTCACGACGTGAGGCGGCTCGTTCTCGGCCAGCTCTTCCAGAAACCCTTCAACCGATGAGATGTCGGCAAACGCGTGAAACCGCGCGGCGTTCAGGCGCAGCTCAGCGGCCGTCTGCGGGCCGCGCAGCAGCAGCGTGGTGAGCAACGCAATGGATTGGCTCGGCACACCCAACACGCGGTTCATGTTGTGCTCAAAGCGCGGCACGCGGCTGCTGCTGCCTTCCATGACCAGACTCAGCGATTTCAGCCCGTCGATGGCGGTAAGGATCTCGGCTTCGGTCACGCTCATCACCGGTGCACGTGCGGTCTTCTGGTTGCAGCCGGCGGCCAGCGCGTTGAGGGTGAGCGGATAGGTGTCGGGCACCGTGTTCTGCTTCTCGACCAGGACGCCGAGCACGCGGCCTTCAAGGGCAGTGAGGGTACGGATGGCGCGGATGGGGGGACGGGACGAAGCGTCCGGATTGGCGTTCATAGGGGAATGGCGACGGATACGTTTGGGGCAAACCGAGCCGCGAGCCTGTCAGGCCGCGACCGGTGATCCCAACATGATATCCGTCACGCGCAGGCACGAACTTCGGCCTGCGCGGCAATAACACAGGCTCAGTCCTTGGCCGGACCACGCACCAGCAGCACCGGCGTCGTGGCTTGGCGGATGAATTTTTCTGCCACGCTGCCCAACATCGCGTGCGCCAAGCCACGGCGACCGTGCGTGCCGATCACCACCACGTCTGCGCCCCACTTTGCGGCGTCGCGCTGCAGGGCGGCGGCGACGTCTTCGCCGATGCCTTCGGTTTCCACCAGGGCGGTTTCCTGCGGCACGCCGTCCTTGGCGAGGCTTTCTTCAATCTCGCCCAGCAGCGTCGTGCCGGCCTGGATGAACGATTTGCGCAGCTCGGTCGGGTCGTAATAGCCGACATCGAACAGCATGGCCGGGCTATCGACGATATACACGGCGCGCAGGGTGCTCTGAAATGCCTTGGCCAGGCGCACAGCTTCAGCCAGGGCCAGCTTGCTGGTTGCGCTACCGTCCACAGCGACCAGGATTTTCTTGTACATGGTTCAGCCTCGCAGGAGAGGGGTTGTCGGAAGACTGCTGCGGCAAACGGGGCCGCATGCAACTATTCTGTGACATCCATTGCCCCTTTGCGTTGCGCCAAATCAGATGGCTGCGACCATGCGACGCAACAATGCACCGTCATCCGCCCGCCCTCACGCCTGATCTGATTGCCGCTTACCGCAGCGCGCGGTATCGCGTGGACACGCCGCAAGGTGACGTGCTGCTGCACCTGGATGCCATCAACCCGTGCGTGGCGGCACTGCTGGCGCAGGCCGATGCACCGTGGGCGGCATTCGTGACGGCGTATCAGCCGTTCTCGCAATCCGCCTCCGCGGAAGACAACGCCGCACGCCAGGCGGAACTCCTCGCCTGGGCCATCGCGCGCGGCCTGCCTTGGCTGCCCGGTGAGGGTGGCCCACCCGACGACACCCCGGCCGGCACCACCGACGCGTGGGTGCCTGAGCCCAGCCTGCTGCTGTTCATCGACGATGCAGCCGTCGCCGACACGCTCATGCAGACCTTCGAGCAAAACGCCGTGGTGCTGTGCGATGCGCAGGGTTTTTGCACCTTGCGTTGGCACCCGTATCTGCCATTCTGAACTGCATACGGCATGCACTTGCGCGCAAAGTGGCGCGTGCGATTCATAAGTGCTGGCGTTGATACACAGCAGGAGGTTCGTATGGAACTGCATATGCAATCGCACCACTGGGAGCGCCGCATGCCCGACTGGCTGGCGGCCAGCGTAGCCGGCCTCGTGGGCGGCGCGCTGGTCATCGTGCTGGAGTTCTTCTGGTCGACCATGGTGCTCAATGAAAGCCCGTGGCGCCCGACGCACAAGATCGCGGCCATGGTGATGGGCCACGGCGCGCTGGAGCAGATGTCGCTGTTCAGCTTCAGCATCGTTGGCACGGCGCTCGTGCTGCACTTTGTGCTGGGCTCGCTCATGGGGATGATCCTGGGCGCGATCATCGCGCCATTCCACTTTGATTCGAGCGTCGGCATGCTCGCGGCCGTCGGCGTGGTCTTTGGGATGGTGGCGTACGTCGTCAACTTCTACGGCATGACGGCGGTGTTCCCGTGGTTTGCCTCGGAGCGCGGCTCCGGGCCGCTGCTGGCCAACCTGCTGTTTGGCGTGGTGGCGGCCATCGTCTACGGCATGTTGGAGCGGCGCACAGACACGATGCACTGACGCGCCGATTGTTTTCCTGCGGCGCCGCAACCTGAGCGGGGCCGCCGCCACAGTCACAGAATGGCTGCCTCCGGCAACCCATGTCGGAGGCAGCCGTTTTGCATTGCAGCGCAGCATGCAGACTGTGCATCGCCGCGATCCGCATGCGGGGTGCGCCTCGTCCTTACGTTGCCTTGCACGATGCGAGTGCGCGACCTAGCCTAGCTTTAGCGTGTTGAGGAGCTTCCTCTACGGAGGTGTCCATGGCCCTTGCGATTGCGCTTGTGCTGATCGTCGTGCTGGCGGTGGGGTTTCACTTTGTCAGCCCGTGGTGGATCACGCCAATCGCGTCCAACTGGGTGCGCATGGACGACACGCTGACGATCACCATCGTCATCACCGGCGTGCTGTTTGTCGCCATCAACCTCTTCGTCGTCGCCGCGCTATTGCGCTACCGCCATCGCGATGGCTCGCCCGTCCAGCGCGCCGCCTACGAGCCCCACAACAAGCGCCTGGAATGGTGGCTGATCGGCATCACCACCGTGGGTGTGGCTGCGCTGCTGGCGCCGGGCCTGTTCGTCTATGCCGACTACGTGCGCCCGCCGCCCAACGCGCTGCAGATGGAAGTGCTCGGCCAGCAGTGGCAATGGCGCTTTCGCTTTGCGGGCCCCGGCGGCAAGCTGGGCACGACCGACGTGCGCTATATGAGCAACGACAACCCGTTCGGCATGAACCCCGCCGACCCGAACGGACGCGACAACTACCTGATCGAAACGCCGGAGCTGCACCTGCCGCTCAATCGCCCCATCCAAGTGCTGGCGCGCTCGCGCGATGTGCTGCACGACTTTTATGTACCGCCGTTCCGCGCGCGCATGAACATGGTGCCGGGCATGATCACCACGTTCTGGTTCACGCCGACCAAGGCCGGGCGTTACGACATCCTGTGCGCGCAGCTCTGCGGCGTCGGGCATTCGAACATGCGCGGCGTGGTGGTGGTGGAAGACGAGGCCTCCTTCGCCCGTTGGCTCGCACAGCAGACCACCTTTGAGCAGAGCCAGAAAGCGAAGGTACAGGCCACGCCAGTCGCTGCGGGGGGAAGCGCACAAGCACTGGCGGATCAAGGCAAGACGCTGGCGCAGGCCAAAGGCTGCGTGGCCTGCCACAGCGTAGACGGCAACCCCGGCGTCGGCCCTACGTGGAAGGGCCTCTACGGCAAAACCGAAACCATGGCCGACGGCAGCACTGCGCATGTCGACGAGGCCTACCTGCGTGCCTTCATCCGCGATCCGAAAGCGCGCGTGGTCAAGGGCTTCGCGCCGATCATGCCGAACTTTGACCTGAGCGAGCAGGAACTCTCGGCTCTCGTGGCCTACATCCAGGCGCAAGGTGGGCCGGCGCCCGCCGCTGCCGCAAAACCGTAGCGAGGAGGCACGATGTCCTACGGCAAGCATGACCACGGCGACCATAGCCACGCACCGCAGAGCTTCTGGACGCGCTACGTCTGGAGCCAGGACCACAAGGTCATCGCCGTGCAGTACTCGCTCACGGCCATCGCCATTGGGCTGGTGGGTCTGGTGCTGTCGAACCTGATGCGGCTGCAGCTGGGCTTTCCGGGCAAGTTCGCCTTCATCGACGCCAACCACTACTACCAGTTCGTCACCATGCACGGAATGATCATGGTGATCTATCTGCTTACGGCGCTGTTCCTGGGCGGCTTCGGCAATTACCTGATCCCGCTGATGCTGGGCGCACGCGACATGGTGTTTCCGTTTTTGAACATGCTCAGCTACTGGGTATATCTGCTGGCCGTGCTGGTGCTGGTGGCGAGCTTCTTTGTGCCGGGCGGGCCGACCGGCGCTGGGTGGACGCTATATCCGCCACAGGCCATCCTGCCCGGTACGCCGGGCACGGAGTGGGGCATCGTGCTGATGCTGGTGTCGCTCGCCATCTTCATCGTCGCGGCCACGATGGGCGGGCTGAACTACGTGACGACCACGCTGCAGGCGCGCACGCGCGGCATGACGCTCATGCGCATGCCGCTCACGGTGTGGGGCATCTTCACGGCGACCATCCTGGCGTTGCTGGCGTTTCCGGCGCTGTTCGTGTCGGCCATCATGATGCTGCTCGACAAGACGCTGGGCACGAGCTTCTTCGTGCCGGCGGTGGTGTCGATGGGACAGCACCTGCCGCATGCCGGCGGCAGCCCACTGCTGTTCCAGCACCTGTTCTGGTTTTTCGGCCACCCCGAGGTGTACATCGTCGCGCTGCCCGCGTTCGGCATCGTGTCTGACCTGATCAGCACGCACGCGCGCAAGAACATCTTCGGTTATCGCATGATGGTGTGGGCCATCCTCATCATCGGCGCGCTGAGCTTCGTCGTGTGGGCGCACCACATGTTCGTGGCGGGCATGAACCCGTACTTCGGGTTCTTCTTCGCCACCACCACGCTCATCATCGCCATCCCGACGGCGCTCAAGGTCTACAACTGGGTGCTCACGCTGTGGCGTGGTGACATCCACCTGACCGTGCCGATGCTGTTTGCCATCGGCTTCATCAGCACGTTCGTGATCGGCGGGCTAACGGGGCTCTTTCTCGGCAACGTGAGCGTCGACATTCCGTTGTCGAACACGTATTTCGTGGTCGCACACTTTCATATGGTGATGGGCGTGTCACCGATCCTGGTGGTGTTTGGCGGCATCTACCACTGGTATCCCAAGGTGACGGGCCGCATGCTGAACGACACGCTGGGCCGCGCGCATTTCTGGATCACCTTCATCGGCACGTACCTGATCTACTTCCCGATGCACTACCTGGGCGTGCTGGGCATGCCGCGCCGGTATTACGCGTATGAGGGCTACAGCTTCATCCCGCCGTCAGCACAGACGCTGAACACGTTCATCACCGTCGTGGCGATCATCGTGGGGGTGGCGCAGCTGCTGTTCCTCTTTAACCTGGCGTGGAGCTTGGTGCGCGGCAAGCAGGCTGGCGGCAACCCGTGGCGCGCCACCACACTCGAATGGCAGACCCCGCAGACGCCGCCGGTGCACGGCAACTGGGGGCCGATGCTGCCGGTGGTCTATCGCTGGGCGTATGAGTACAGCCCGCCCGGCCGCGCGGACGACTTCGTGCCGCAGAACGAACCGCCGTCCGGTGCACCAGGCGCGCCCGAGACAGAAGCCGACATCCTCCACGCGAGCGAGGTGCGAGCATGACGACCTTGCCCCGCCACTTCGTTCCCGACGCCTCGCCGGTGCTGCCCAGTGCCGGACGCATTGGCTTACGTGTCTTCATGGCCGTGGTGACAGCGTTGTTTTCGCTGCTGATCCTCGCCTATGCAATGCGCATGCGCGAGCCCGACTGGATGCCGGTGCCCCACCCTATGCTGTTTTGGTGGAACACCGGTGCGCTCGTGCTGGCGAGCGTCGCGATGGCGATGGCGCGGCGCACCGATGCACGCCAAACGATCTGGCTGCTGGCCGGTGGCGCGCTGGCAGCGCTATTCGTTTTCGGCCAATGGACGGCGTGGCAGCAACTCTCGGCCAACGGAGAAGGCGTCGCAGCCAACCCGTCCAACAGCTTCCTCTATGTCTTTACCGGTCTGCATGCCGCACATGTGATCGGCGGACTCATCGTCTTGGCGGTGACGCTCGCGCGCCTGCGCAGCCACGTTGATCGCGCCCAACGCGCCGTTGCCCTGTGCGCGACGTACTGGCACTTCCTGCTGGCCGTCTGGCTCGTGCTGATGGCGGTGATGTGGTGGATCACGCCCGCATTCGTCAGCGCCATCTGCGGGCCGCTGTATGGAGCCACGCCATGAGCAACCCCACGCTCCCGACCGATTCCACTGAAGCGGCAATTTCTGAAGGCTGGTCCGGCATCGTCAACGACTGGTCAGCCGACCGCGAAGCCTTCAAGGTACCGTGGGGCAAGGCCATGATGTGGATCTTCCTGCTGTCGGACACCTTCGTCTTCAGCAGCTTCCTCATCGGCTACATGACGGTGCGCATGTCGACCACGGTGCCGTGGCCCGACCCGTCCAAGGTGTTTGGGCTGTCGGTGGGTGGGGTGGAAGTGCCGCTCTTGCTGATCGCCATCATGACGTTCGTGCTCATCAGCAGCAGCGGCACGATGGCCATGGCGGTGAACTTCGGCTACCGGCGCAATGCAAAGCGGGCGGCGCTGCTCATGCTGGCCACCGCCATCCTGGGCGCGGCATTCGTGTCGATGCAGGCGTTCGAGTGGACCAAGCTGATCGTGCACGAGGGCATCCGCCCGTGGGGCAACCCATTGGGCGCGGCGCAGTTTGGCGCGTGCTTCTTCATGATCACGGGCTTCCACGGCTTTCACGTGACGTGCGGCGTGATCTACCTGCTGGTGATTGCGCGCAAGATCCTGCAGCCGGGCTTTGCGGAGCACGGCAACTTCCAGATCGTGGAGATCGCGGGCCTGTACTGGCACTTTGTGGATCTCGTCTGGGTGTTCATCTTTGCGCTGTTCTATTTGTGGTGAGGCATGCCATGGACCACACCGACCTATCGCCCGCGTCCGGCACACCCGGCGCTCATGGGCAAACGCACCCCATCGGCATTTACCTGAAGATCTGGGGCCTGCTGTTCGTGCTGAGCACGATGTCGTATCTGGTGGATTATTTTCACGTGCAGGGGCTGATGCGCTGGACGCTGATCATCATCTTCATGATCGCCAAGGCGGGCCTCATCGTCTCGGTGTTCATGCACATGATGTGGGAGCGACTGGCGCTGGTGTACGCCATTCTGATGCCGCCCCTGGCCCTGCTGGTGCTGATGGTATTGATGGCTGCGGAGGCAAACCACACCTTCGGCATGCGCACGCTGTTCTTCCACTGAGCCTGCGTCGGCCGTCACCTGCCCGGGCAAGCTCGGCCTGGACGCCCCCTTCCGCCCAATATCAATCTGGTGAATGTCGCGCATTCACCGGGCGGCTGGCGTGTCTCCTCGGTGCCCGCTACCTTCGGCGCACACATACAAAGAAAGAGGAGACACCATGCTGCCCCGCCCTCCAACGATCGACCTGCGCATATGGCTCGACGGCCAGCGCTTTTCCGTCTTCCAATGGCGCGTCGTCGCGCTGTGCTTTTTTATCGTCGCCATCGACGGGTTCGACACGGCCTGCGTCGGCTTCATTGCGCCGGCGCTTGTGCAGGACTGGCACGTCACCCCGGGGGTGCTGGGCACCGTCTTCAGTGCCGGTCTGGCAGGGTTGATGGTCGGAGCGCTGGCCTTTGGCCCGTTGGCGGACCGCATTGGGCGCAAGCGCACACTGTTGATCACGGTGGCGGCTTTTGGCATTGCCACCGTGGCATCGGCATTTGCTCAGAATGTCAGCGCGCTGATCGTTCTGCGCTTCCTGACAGGCCTCGGCTTGGGTGGAGCCATGCCCAACGCCATCGCGCTGACTTCCGAATACTGCCCGGAGCGCCGCCGCTCCTTCCTCACCACGGTGATGTTCTGTGGCTTTACGCTGGGCTCGGGTTTTGGCGGCATCGTTGCGGCGCAGCTGGTGCCAGACTTCGGCTGGCGCAGCGTGCTGCTGTTTGGCGGCGTTGTACCGCTAGTGCTGGTGCCCTTGATGGCGCTGGCGTTGCCGGAGTCGGTGCGCTATCTGGTATCCCGTGGCGCCGACAACGCCGTCGTTGGCAGGCTGCTCAACCGCATCGCGCCGCTGGACATCACGCCCGATACCCACTTCGCACTGCATGAAACGCAGGTCAAGGGCTCGCCGGTTCGGCAGCTCTTCCTGCCGGCCTTCCGCACCGGCACGCTGCTGCTATGGGCCGTGTTCTTCATGAGCCTGCTGATCGTCTACCTGCTGACGAACTGGCTACCCACGCTGATCCACTCCGGCGGTGTGTCGCTGGCGCTTGCGTCGCGTATTGCGGTGATGTACCAGGTGGGCGGCACTATCGGCGCACTCATCATCGGGCGGCTGATGGATCGCTACCCGGCGACGATCGTGCTGTGCTTCACGTACGGCCTGGGCGCGGTGTTCCTCGCCCTGACCGGCGTGACACAGGGCGCGATGCTGGCCTTTGCCGTCACCGGTGTTGGCTTCTGCATCAGCGGATCGCAGATTGGTGCGAATGCGTTTGCGGCGCAGTTCTACCCCACTGCCAGCCGCGTTACCGGCATCAGCTGGGCCCTCGGTGTTGGGCGTCTGGGCTCAGTATGTGGCGCGCTGGTGGGCGGTGTGCTGCTGACGGCCAACATCGGCTTCCAGTTGCTGTTCCTTATTGTTGCCGTGCCGGCCGCTGTTGCGTCGCTCGCCATCTTCCTGTGCGGCAGGCAAGCCGTGCGTGTCGAGCCCGGCGATGCCCTGGCGGTGGCCTCAGAGTGAACGGCGTCGCGATCCCATCAAAATAAGAATCCGGGCACGCCAACCAGCGTGCCCTTTCTGCACACCACAGACCGCACGGGCGGAACCCGCCTAGATCGCGAACATCTCGAACAACAACTGCCGCAGCCATTGATTGGCCGGCTCGCGATGATTGCGCCCGTGCCACAGCACGTTGATGGTGATGTCCGGAATCTTGGCTGGGCAAGGCGCCGCCGCCAGATCAAAAGGCTTGAGCGTGCGCGTGGCGTAGGCCTCCGGCACCACGGCAATCATGTCGGTCGACTGCAGGATGTGCCCCAACGCCACGAAGTGCGGCACGCGCAGGCTGACGCGTCGCGGCAACCCCGCACGCAGGATCGTTGAATCGACCATGCCGTGGCCGGTGCCCTCCGCGACGATCGACACGTGCTCCGCTTCCAGAAAGCCCTTCATCGTCATGCCGTTTCTGGCGAGTGAATGGCTTTTGCGGAAGAGACACACATAGCGCTGCTTGAACAACCGGCGCTGGAAGAACCCCGCCTTCAGGTCCGGCAGAAAGCCGATCGCCAGGTCAACCCGGCCGGCCTCCATCTCGTCGCGAAGCGTATCGGCGTGGTTGCGCACGGTGCTGATCGTCACGCCGGGCGCTTCCTTTGCAAGTCGCTGCATCAGCGTCGGCAGAAAGTAGATCTCGCCGATGTCCGTCATCGCGATGGTGAAAGCGCGCGTGCTGGTGTGCGGATCGAACTTGGTCGTGGCGTTGAGCGAGTTGTAGATCGCACCCAGCGCATAGGCGATCGGCTCGGCCAACGTTTCAGCAAACGGCGTCGGCACCATGCCCTTGGATGTGCGGATGAACAACTCGTCTCCGAACAACTTGCGCATGCGGTTCAACGCATTGCTGATGGCCGGCTGCGAGATGCCCAGCGTTTCCGCTACAGCCGAGACGCGCCGCTGCCGAAGCAATTCATTGAAGACGACCAGCAGATTGAGGTCGATGTCTTGCAGTTCCACCGCATGTCTCCTCTCGTTTTCTATCGCGCTGTGCGTTATCACTGCGAGTGATATGACACATCAGGGTGCTTCTATTTATGTATGTCGTCAAGCGGGCCATGATGCTTCCACACAGAAAAACGACCAGCCCGGAGACACGACATCATGGATGTCACGCTTACCCCACTGCAGCGCATCGTCAGCGCGCGCTCGGGCGATAACCTGCTCGACGTCCTCCGCACCAACGACGTGCCCATCTCGTACAGCTGCATGGCCGGCCGCTGCGGTACGTGCCGCTGCCGCGTTGTGGCCGGCAATGTGGCCGTCACCGGTGGTGCGGACATGAACAGCCCCTCGGCATCGGGCCAGATCGTGTTGGCTTGCCAGACCACCTTGGTGGAAGACTGTGCGATCGAACTGCCGGAAGTGGATGAAGTGGTGGTGCACCCCGCCAAGGTCATCAAGTCGAAAGTCGCTTCCATCGACGACATGACCCACGACATCAAGCGCATCCGGCTCGACCTCGCCAAGCCGCTTGACTACTCGCCAGGACAGTACGCCACGCTGCAATTCACGCCCAAGCATGTGCGACCGTATTCGATGGCCGCGGCCAACGAAGGGCAGACGCTGGAGTTCCATGTGCGCGTGGTGCCGGATGGCCGCGTGACTTCGTACATTGCCAACGAACTCAAGGTGGGTGATGACGTGCGCGTGAGCGGCCCGTTGGGCACGGCGTACCTGCGCCGCCGCAATGCAGACCCGATCCTCTGCGTGGCCGGTGGCACGGGGCTCGCGCCCATCCTATCCATCCTGCGCGGCATGGCCGATGCGAGCATGACGAACCCGGTGCACGTGTACTTCGGCGTGCGCTCACCCGCAGATGTGTACGGCACGCAGTGGCTCGATGCGCTGCGCGAACGCCTGCCGAACCTGCATACGCACGTGGTCATCGCCACCTCCAACACAGACCGCCGCTACCGCTCTGGCGTCGTCACGGATGCCGTGGCGAGCGACTGGTCGAGCCTTGACGGCTGGCGTGCTTACCTGGCTGGCGCCCCCGTCATGGTAGACGCCGCCAGCCTGCTCCTGCGCCAACGCGGCGTGCTGCCCGAACACATCTACGCGGATGCCTTCTACGCCGTGGGCGTCTGAAGGCGCCACGCACTACAAGCCCCGGAGACACCTCATGAAAGCGTCGCCCCTCACGTTCTCCAGACCCCTCTGGAAAGACGATGGCTCAAGCCGGATTCCATTCCGCGCCTATACCGATGACGAGATCCACCAGCGCGAACTGGAACGCCTGTTCTACAGCGGCCACTGGTGCTACATCGGCCTGGAAGCGGAGATTCCCAACGCGGGCGATTTCAAGCGCACGGTGGTTGGCGAGCGCTCGGTGATCGTCACGCGCACGCCGGAGGGCTCCATCGCGGTGGTGGAGAACGTCTGCGCGCACCGCGGCGTGCGCTTCTGTCGAGAAAAATCCGGCAACCGCAAAGACTTCACCTGCCCCTATCACCAGTGGAACTACGATCTGAAGGGCAACCTGATTGGCGTACCGTTCCGCCGTGGTGTGAAGTCCGAAGGCAAGGTGCAAGGCGGCATGCCCGCGGATTTCGACCCGACGGAGCACGGCCTCACGCAGCTCAATGTGGCGGTGCGCAACGGCGTCATCTTTGCATCGTTCGATCACACGCTTGCGTCACTGGAAGATTTTCTCGGGCCCACCATCCTCGGCTATTTCGACCGCGTGTTCGACGGCCGCAAGCTGAAGATTCTGGGCTACAACAAGCAGCGCATTCCAGGCAACTGGAAGCTGATGCAGGAGAACATCAAGGACCCATACCACCCGGGCCTCCTGCACACGTGGTTCGTCACCTTCGGGCTCTGGCGTGCCGACAACAAGTCCGAGCTGAAGATGGATGCGCTGCATCGCCATGCCGCGATGATCTCCACACGCGGCACCGGTGGCAAAGGCGCCGTCACCAGCGGCGTCACCAGCTTCAAGGAAAAAATGACGCTGCACGACGACCGCTTTCTCGATGTCGTGCAGGAGCCGTGGTGGGGCGGCCCGACCGCCGTGATGATGACGGTCTTTCCGAGCGTGATCATCCAGCAGCAGGTCAACTCGGTTTCCACGCGGCATATCCAGCCGAATGGGCATGCCTCGTTCGATTTCGTGTGGACGCACTTCGGCTTTGAAGACGACACCGAAGAGATGACGCGGCGCCGTCTGCGCCAGGCCAACCTCTTCGGCCCTGCGGGCTTCGTGTCGGCAGACGACGGTGAAGTCATCGAGTTCTCGCAGGAAGGCTTCGAGCAGAAGCCCGGCCACCGCACCGTCGCTGAACTGGGCGGCCGCGAGGTGGGCGACACCGATCACATGGTCACGGAAACGCTCATCCGCGGCATGTACGAATACTGGCGCAAGGTGATGGAGATCTGACATGGCCGACGCGACCCACGCACTCGATTTCTCCACCTACCAGCAAGTGCTGGCGCTCTACACCCGGTACGCCACCGCCGTGGACAACGCCGAGTGGGAACAATGGACCGACCTGTTCGTCGACGATTGCGTCTACAAGGTCCAGCCGCGCGAAAACTACGAACGCGGCTTCCCGCTCGCCACGCTTGCGTTCGAGAGCAAAGGCATGTTGAAGGATCGCATCTACGGCATCACCGAGACGATCTTTCACGACCCGTACTACCAGCGCCACGTGGTTGGCGTGCCTGAAGTGACGTACGCGGATGCCTACCGCATTGAGGCGCAGGCCAACTATGCCGTGTTCCGCACCAAGCCCGACGAGCTGTCGACGGTATTCAACGTCGGCCGCTACATCGACACCATCGTCCGCACCGAGGCGGGGCTCAAGCTCAAATCACGCACGTGCGTGTTCGACAGCGAAATGATCCCCAACTCGATCATCTATCCGATCTGAGGTTTGCCATGACCACCACCTCAACCACCTGGCTCAAGCTCATCCCGGTTGATGACTTGCCGGACGACGACGTGATTGCCGTCAGTGCCGGCGATGCGGAGATCGCCGTGTACCGCGTTGACGGCGAGGTCTTCGCCACCGACAACGTGTGCACGCACGGCCATGCGCGCCTGTGCGATGGGTTTCTCGACGGCTACGAGATCGAATGCCCGCTGCACCAGGGCAAGTTCGACGTGCGTACAGGCAAGGCGATGTGCGAACCGCTGACGACCGACGTGCGCACGTTCCCGATCAAGATCGAGGACGGCCACGTCTTCGTCGAGCTGTAGGGAGCCGCCATGACTTCAACCACACTGCAAGCGGAGCGCGGCGCGTACTACGCGCAGCTCGATGGCAAGCAACTCGCGCCGCTGTGGGAATCGCTGCACGCGCTGGTGCCGCGCGAGCCGCAACCGCGCATCGTGCCGGCCATCTGGAAGTACAACGACGTCCGCCCACTGGTGATGCAAGCCGGCGCCATCATCAGCGCGGAAGAAGCCGTGCGGCGCGTGCTGATCCTGGAGAACCCCGGGTTGCCGGGCAAGGCCAGCATCACGTCAACGCTGTACGCGGGGCTGCAGCTGATCCTGCCGGGCGAGATCGCGCCCAGCCACCGGCACACGCAATCGGCGCTGCGCTTCATCGTCGAAGGGCGCGGCGCGTGGACGGCGGTCAACGGCGAACGCACCACCATGCACCCCGGCGATTTCATCATCACACCGTCGTGGACATGGCACGACCACGGTTGCCCCACCGTTGACGAAGGCGGTGAGCCGGTCGTGTGGCTGGATGGCCTCGACATCCCGCTCGTGCAGCAGTTCGACTGCGGCTTTGCCGAGAACTACCCCGAGGCGCAGCAGCCCGTGATGCGCCCCGAAGGCGACAGCTTTGCGCGTTTCGGCCACAACATGGTGCCGGTGCGCCACCGCGTGACGGACCCCACATCGCCCATCTTCAGCTACCCATATGAGCGCTCACTCGAAGCGCTCGACAAGCTCTACCGCCACGGCGACCTGGACCCGTGGGATGGCATCAAGCTGCGCTACGTCAACCCGGCCACCGGCGGTTGGCCAATGCCCACCATCGCCACCTTCATGCAGTTCCTGCCCAAGGGCTTTGCAGGCAAGACGTACCGCAGTACGGATGCCACCGTCTACAGCGTAGTGGAAGGCTGCGGCACAGCGCACATTGGTGATGCGCAATTCGCCTTCGAGCCGCGCGACGTGTTCGTTGCGCCGTCATGGGCACCGGTGCAGCTCAACGCATCGGAAGACGCGGTGCTGTTCAGCTATTCCGACCGGCCCGTGCTGGCCGCACTCAACCTGCTGCGCGAAGCGCGCACCTGATCCGCCTCGCATCCGTTGCCATTGCGGCGTGCCAAACGGCACGGCTGCTGGCCCCGCTCACCCTCTCGACCTGACAGGACCGACCATGACCTACGTCTTCACCCCCCCCGCCCTCACCGCCGTGCCCGTTGCCGACAGCAGTGAACAGTTTGCCGTGCGCCGCGTCTACTGCGTCGGCCGCAACTACGCCGCCCATGCGCGAGAGATGGGCTTCGACCCCGACCGCGAGCCACCGTTCTTCTTCTGCAAACCCGCCGATGCGATCGTGCCGGTGGCCGACAGCCAGACGCTCGAGCTGGCCTATCCGTCGCAAACGCAGAACTACCACTACGAAGCCGAACTGGTGGCCGTGATCGGCAAATCCGGCGCCGACATCCCTGTCGACAACGCCCTCGACCACGTCTGGGGCTATGCAGTCGGCCTCGACATGACCCGCCGCGATCTGCAAATGAAGATGCGCGAGATGGGCCGCCCGTGGGAGATCGGCAAGGCGTTCGATGCGTCCGCCCCGATGGGGCCCATCCACCCCACCAGCAAGATTGGGCACCCGCAGCAAGCCCGCATCTGGCTGACCGTGAACGGCGAGACCAAACAGCGCAGCGACGTGTCGCACCTGATCTGGTCGGTGGCGGAAACGGTGGCCTACCTCTCGCAGTTCTTCCGCCTGGAGCCGGGCGACGTGATCTTTACCGGCACGCCGGAGGGTGTGGGCGCCGTGAAGCCGGGCGACCGCATTGTCACCGGCATTGACGGACTGGGCGAGCTGAAGGCTTGCATCGTCTAAGCGTGCGCGCCATGCAGCTCTACAGCTTCTTCAACAGCTCGACGTCGTATCGCGTGCGCATTGCCCTGGCACTCAAGGGGCTGCCGTATGACACGTTGCCGGTAAACATTCGCACCGGTGAGCACCGCGCGGCGGGTTATGTGGAGAACATCAATCCGTCGGCAGGCGTGCCTGCACTCATTGACGGTGAGATGCAGTTGAGCCAGTCGCTCGCGATCATCGATTACCTCGATGCGCATCAGCCGGAGCCACGGCTCATTCCGCGCGAGCCGTTGCAGCGCGCACGCGTGCTGGAGCTGGCCAACGCCATCGCATGCGACATCCACCCCGTCAACAACCTGCGTGTGCTGCGTTATCTGCAAGACGTACTGCAGGCAACGCCCGAACAGAAAGACGCTTGGTATCGACACTGGATCGATGAAGGCATGGCAACGGTGGAACGACTGCTCACGCGCTACAGCACCGGGGCCTGGTGCTTTGGTGATGCGCCCACGTTGGCCGATGTCGCGCTGGTGCCGCAGGTTGCCAATGCGTTGCGCATGGGCTGCCCGCTGGACCGGTACGAGCGTGCGATGGTCGTCTACCAACACGCCATGGAACATCCAGCTTTCAAGGCAGCTGCCCCAGCACAACAGCCAGATTTCGCCGCTTGAACCACCGCCTCATGCACGTCACGCATCGAAGCAAAAAACCATAACGGAGGAGACATCATGAACCTGCGCCACCTGGCGTTCCCCCTGCTGCTGGCGGCGCCCGCGCTTGCTGCCGCGCAATCTGCCGCACAATCCGTCACGCTGTATGGTGTGATCGACACCGGCGTCGAATACGTCAACCACATTGGCGCAGCGGGCAGCAGTGTCGTGCGCATGCCCAACCTGAGCGGCACCGTGCCCTCGCGCTGGGGGCTGCGCGGCACGGAAGACCTGGGCGGCGGCGCCAAGGCACTGTTCACCTTGGAATCGGGCTTCGCACCCGACAGCGGCACGAGCAACCAAGGTGGCCGCCTGTTCGGCCGGCAGGCGTGGGTGGGCCTGTCCAACAACTGGGGGCAGATCAGCGTCGGGCGCCAGTACACGATGCTGTTCTGGGCCACGCTCGATACCGACCTGCTCGGCCCCAATGCCTACGGCTCCAGCTCGCTCGACACCTACCTGCCCAATGCTCGCGCCGACAACGCCATCGCTTACAAGGGCAAGTTCGGCGGCGTCACGGTCGGCGCCACGTACAGTTTTGGCCGTGACGCCGTCAACGCCGGCCCCAGCCCCTCCGGCACCAACTGCGCCGGGGAAAACCCCGCAGACACGCGCGCCTGCCGCGAGTGGTCGGCCGTGCTGATGTACGAAACGGGCAAGTGGGGCGTGTCTGCCGCGTATGACTCGCAGCGCGGCGGGCCAGGTGCGTTTGCCGGCTTGACGTCGAGCGCGCTCAAGGACGATCGCCTCGCCGTCGGCGGCTACGCACTGTTGGATCGCGCGAAGATCGGGCTGGGCTGGATCGGCCGCCGCAATGCCGCATCGGCCACACCACGTAGCGATCTCTTCTATGCCGGCGTGGCTTATGATCTGACGCCTGCGCTCACACTCACCGGCGAGGCCTTCCACCTTCGCTTCCACGACAGCCCGAACAAAGCATGGCTGGGCGCCGTACGCGCGAGCTACGCGTTCAGCAAGCGCTCGTCGGTGTACGCTACGGTGGGCTACCTCAGCAACGGCGGCAACCTGGCGCTCTCGGTCGACAGTGCAGCCACTGGCGCAACGCCGGTGGCTGGCGGCAATCAGCTCGGCACGATGGTCGGCATCAAGCACGTGTTCTGAAAACGGAAATACACCTTAGAAAAAAAACGCCCGCCGTACCTCTGTGGTACAGCGGGCAAACCACGTCGCGTTCGCGGTTGGGGTCGGAGCTGGAACTGAAGTTGATCAGTCCTGCAGCTTCGCGGCCAGTGCTTCCACGCGCGTGGGGTCGGCCTTCACAGCCTGCGCAATCGCACGGCCATAGTTGGCGTCCGCCTTTTGGAAGTACGACAGCATCGTGTACTTCACGCCCTCATCCTTCACCTGGCCCAGGTCGCCGGCCAGGTTGCTCACCAGGTTGGCCTGCTCCTGCGCCGACAGCGAACGGTAGAAATCCCCCGCCTGCTTGAAGTTCTGCGTGCGGGCGATGCGCTGCTGCTGCGTGGCGCCGGTCAGCGGCAGGTGGCTGTACTTGGCACCGGCATCAGCGGCCACGTCAGCGCGTTCGCTCGGTTCGTAGTTCACGTTGCCCTGCTTGGCGCCGGGGTTCATGCTGCCGTCCTGGTTGTAGTTGACGGTGGCCGTGCGCGGACGGTTGACCGGCAATTGCAGCCCGTTGGTGCCGACGCGGTGCAGCTGCGTATCGGCATACGAGAAGATGCGGCCCTGCAACAGGCGGTCTTCCGACGGCTCGATGCCCGGCACGAGGTTGGACGGCGCCAGCGCGGCCTGCTCGGTTTCCAGGAAGACGTTGCTCGGGTTCTTGTTCAGCGTCATGGTGCCGATCTTCACTTCGGGCACGTCGGGCCAGATCTTGGTGGCATCCAGCGGATCAAAGTCGAACTTGGCGAGCTGCTCAGGCGTGAGCACCTGGATGTACAGATCCCACTTCGGATAGTCGCCCTTGTTGATGGCGCCAATCAGATCCTTCGTCATGTGGTTGAAATCCCTGCCCTGCATCGCCTCGGCTTGCTGGGCGGTCAGCGTCTTCTGGCCCTGCAGGCTCTTCCAGTGGAACTTCACGTAGTGGATCTGGCCCTTGGCGTTGACGAACTTGTAAGCATGCACGCTGTTGCCGTCCATCTCGCGGTAGCTGGTGGGCGTGCCGTAGTCGCTGTACACGCGGGTGAGCATGTGCGTGGCTTCTGGCTGGTGCGAGAAGAAATCGAAGAAGCGGTTCGGGTCTTGGATGTTGGTGTCAGGCGCCGGCTTGAGCGAGTGCACCATGTCCGGGAACTTGATCGCATCGCGGATGAAGAACACCGGCAGGTTGTTGCCGACCAAGTCCCAGTTGCCTTCGCGGGTGTAGAACTTGGTGCCGAAGCCGCGCGGGTCGCGCAGCGTTTCAGGCGAGTGGTTGCCGTGGATGACGCTGGAGAAGCGCACGAACACCGGCGTTTCTTCGCCCGGCGTGAAGACCTTGGCGCGGGTCAGGTCCGAGATGTCCTTGCTGGCGACGAACACGCCGTAAGCGCCGGTGCCGCGCGCGTGCACGACACGCTCGGGGATGCGCTCGCGGTCAAAGCGCTGCAGCTTCTGAATGAGCTGCACGTCTTGCAGCAATACCGGGCCGTTCGGGCCGGCCGTCTGCGAGTTCTGGTTGTCGCCAACCGGTGCGCCGTTGTCGCGCGTGAGCGTGACGGCGCCGGCATGCAATGCAGTGAGCGCGGCAAGCGCCACCACCGAAAACCGCAGGGAACGGGAAGAGAACGACATGACGGGGGGTCTCCAAAGTAAAACGGTCAATCGAGCCGCTACCTTAGTGACCCCGCCACCCGAGGGGAATTTGATTCTTTAAATCCCCGCGATAGTCTCTTTGAATTTACTAGGAAAAATCTTATTTAAACCTTTTTTATTTGAGAATTGTTGAGTTGAGCGCCTGCGTGAAATCTGCCAGCAAGTCGGCTTCGTCTTCAATGCCCACCGACACGCGCACGAGTGAATCCGCAATGCCCATGGAGGCGCGGCGCTCCGCGCCCATTTCCCAGTAGATGGTCGGTGCGACCGGAATCACCAGCGTGCGCGTGTCGCCCAGGTGCGTGGCGCGCACGGCGTAGCGCAGGCGGTTGAGCATGTCGACGTAGTCCGCGCCGTCCACCAGTTCGAAGCTCAACAGGCCGCCGTAGTGGCGGAACAGCTCGGTGGCACGGGCGTGCTCCGGGTGCTCGGGCAGGCCGGGGTAATACACGCGCGCCACCTTCGGGTGCGCGGCCAGTGTGCGGGCCAGCGCCAGTGCGTTGCTGCAAGTTCGGTCCACCCGCAGGGCCATCGTCTCGGCACCCACGGCAATGCGGTGTGCGGCATCGGCAATCAGCGTGGCGCCCTGGTCGCGCAGGCCCTTCTTGCGGATCTGCTGGATGCCTTGCATTTCCGGTTTGGCCTTGCGATAGGCGGGGAAGATATTCGGATATGTCGCCCAGTCGAACAGCCCCGTATCGACCACCGCGCCGCCCAGCGCGTTGCCGTGCCCGCCGATGTATTTGGACAGCGAATGCACCACGAGGCTCGCCTGTGCATCGCGCCCGCGGAACAGCCACGGCGAGGTCATTGTGCTGTCGATCACGTAGATCAGGCCGCGCGCCTTGCAGATGCTGCCGATGCCCTTCAAGTCCGCCACCTGCGTGCGCGGGTTGGCAATGGTCTCGACGAAGACGAGGCGCGTGTTGGGCTGGATGGCGTCGGCCACGGCCTGTGCGGAGGTCGCGTCAACAAAGGTGACTTCCACGCCCATGCAGCGCAGCGTTTCGAACACGCTGTTGGTGTTGCCGAACAGGAAGGCGCTGGAGACCACGTGGTCGCCCGCGCGCAGCAGCGTCGAGAACACCGACACGATGGCCGCCATGCCGGTGGCAAAACAGGCGGTGGCCAAGCCGTCTTCCATCATCGTGATCTTGGCTTCCAGCGCGGCGGTGGTCGGGTTGCCCTGGCGCGCGTAGGTGTAACCGGGCTTGCCCTGGAACACCTCGATCAGCTCTTGCGTGCTGGTGTAGCCGTACGTCGTGGACGTGTGCAGCGGCTTGTGGACGGCGTAATGCTCGACGCCGGCTTCGCGGTCGGCGTGCAGGAGGGCAGTGGTGAGTCCGGTCATGGCGAGGGCAACTGAAGAAAGGGCGGGAAAGTTGCACATTATCGCGCGATTCCAAGGCCACCCCGGGCACCCGTGCCCACCGGCGTGGAACGTGGCTTGCGTCGCGCACCGCGTCGAAAGACTGCCCGGAACCTCGCCTAGTGACGAACGCATCGCCTCCTCCGCAATCGGGTGCCAGCCTGCAGCAACGCATCTTTGGCGCGCTGTGGCGGGCCATCTGGCGCTACCGCCGTCGCGTGCTGGGCGCGGTGGCGTTGCTAGTGCTGGCCAAACTGTGCGCGGTGGGCGTGCCGATCGTGCTGAAGTGGATCGTCGATGGCTTTGGCGATGCTGCAAAGGTGCGCGTATTTCCCGCCTTTCTGCTGCTGGCCTATGCGGTGCTGCGCTTTGGCGGCACGCTGTTCGGCGAGCTGCGCGACATGGTGTTCTCGCGCGTGTCGCAGCCGACGGTAGCAGCCTTCATGGCGCAGGCGTTCGAACACCTGCACCAGCTCGGGCCGCGCTTTCATGCCAGCCGACAGACCGGCGGGCTGATCCGCGATGTGGAGCGCGGCACCACCGGCATCGAGTTCCTGCTCGGCGTGGCGCTCTTCACCATCCTGCCGACCATGGTGGAGATCGGCTCCGTGCTCGTCATCATGATGAGCCGCTACAGCGGGTGGTACCTCGTCACCATCGCGCTCACGTTTGCTGCCTATTGCACCGCCACCGTGCTACTCACGCGCCGCCGCGTGCGATTGCAGCGGCAGATGAACGAGTTCGACTCCATGGCGGGCAGCCGCCTGCTCGACAGCATGCTCAATCACGAAGCCGTGAAGGTGTACACCAGCGAGCGCTTCGAAGCCCGCCGCTACCGCGACATCCTGCGCAGGCGCATCGACACGGCCGTGGCCAACCAGCGCGCGTTGTCGTTACTGCACGTGTCACAAAGCGGCGTGATTGCGGGCGGTGTGGCTACCGTCATGCTGCTGGCTGGGCAGGACGTCACGCGCGGCGCGCTCACCGTGGGCGACCTGGTGCTGATCAATGCGTACATCATCCAGGTGTGCCTGCCGCTCAACGCGCTGGGCTTCATGTTCCGCGAGGCCAAGGACGCCGCCATCAATGCCGAGCGCCTGTTCCACCTGCTCGAACAGCAGCCTGACGTGGTGGATCTGACGAACGGTGCGCCGCTGCGCGTGACCCACGGCGAGGTGCAGTTCGACCATGTGGAATTCGGCTACGAGGCCACGCGCCCGATCCTGCACGACCTGTCGCTGCACATTCCGGCCGGGCACACCGTGGCAGTGGTCGGCGGCAGCGGCTCGGGCAAATCGACCCTGGCGCGGCTGCTGCTGCGCTTCTACGACCCATTGGCTGGCCGCGTGTCCATCGATGGCCAGGACCTGCGCGTGGTCACGCAAGACAGCGTGCGCCGCGCCATCGGCATCGTCCCGCAAGACACCATCCTTTTCAACGACACCATTGCCTACAACATCGCCTACGGGCGCGAAGGCGCCACCATGGCCGAGGTGATGGACGCCGCGCGCGCGGCGTATGTGCACGACTTCATCGCCGCGCTGCCCGAGGGCTACCAGACCATGGTGGGCGAGCGTGGGCTCAAGCTCTCCGGCGGCGAAAAGCAGCGCATTGCCATTGCGCGCGCGTTGCTGAAAAACCCGTCGATCCTGATCTTTGATGAAGCGACCTCGGCGTTGGACACGCGCTCGGAGCGGGCCATCCAACGCGAGCTGGATCGCCTTTCTGCGCACCGCACGACGCTGGTGATTGCGCATCGGCTCTCCACCGTGGTGGATGCACACGAAATCGTCGTGCTGGAGAAGGGCCGCATTGTCGAGCGCGGCCGGCACACCGATCTGCTGGCCGCGGGCGGCGTGTATGCACAGCTCTGGACACTGCAGCGTCAACAGTCCGATTTGGAACAGGCACAGCACCGGCTCGCGCAGCAGCCGATCAACCTGGTCGCGCTGGTGGTCAGTGTGCTCGACGGCCTACGCGAAGCCATCGAGGCGCGGCGCATTACCGTGTACTCGGTCATCCGGTCGGATACGCCCAGCATCACCGGGGACCCAAGCCGCCTGCAAGGCATCGTGGGCGATGTGCTGAGCCACGCCGTGCTGGGCAGCCACCCCGGCAGCCGCATCGAGATCGTGCTGGAGCGTGTGGAAGGCATGGCGCAACTGCGCGTGACGGACACGATTGCCGCCCCCGCCCTGGGCGAAGCCGCCATCCCAACCGCCTCGCGCGCGGTGGACGAGGCTGAGGCGGACACCGTGCTCTCCACCGTTGGCCCGGCCGCAGCGGCGCCCGCGCCCGTACCGTTCGACATGCTGGACCCCGTGGAACCCGTGACCGCGTTGCGCCAGGAGCCAAGGCCGTTCGACACCGTGTCCGCGGACGAGCGCGACGCGCTGCCCAGCCCGACGCCCACGCTCGACCCACTGTGGATCCGCTCCGTGGTGGAACAGCACGGCGGGCGCTTTGCCGTGGTGCCGCTGGCGCATGGCGGCGGCACCACCTACGTGATGGATTTCCCCATCCGCGCCGTGGCGCCGTTGCCCTCGCCACTCACCGCGCCCACAGCTCCCTCCGCTTCCACCACTGCCGACACCGCCACGCCTTCGCACGCACCCGAGCCGGCACGCACGCCGCTGCCTTCCGCCGATGCGCTCTCCGGCGTGCATGTGCTCATCGTCGACGACCAGGAAGACGCGCGCGACATCCTGCAATTGCTGCTGGAAGACTACGGCGCCACCGTCACTGCATATGGCGCCGCCCAACCCGCCTTGGCCGCCTTGCGTGCAGCACCCAGCAAGTCGTGGCCCGATGTGCTGCTCTCAGACATTGCGCTCGGCGACGACGAAGACGGCTACACCCTGCTACGCGAAGTACGCGAGCTCGAAACGCAGCGCGATACGCCGCTCGACGCGCGTCTGCCCGCAATTGCGCTGTCCGGCTACGCGCGGCCGGAAGACCGCACGCGTGCGCTGCTGGCCGGCTTCCAGCTGCATCTCGCCAAGCCGACCGAGCAAGGCGAACTCGTCACTGCCATCCTGAGCGTCATCCATGCACACCACGCACGGCGGTCACCCGCGCATGTGTCGCACGCACCCGAATTCCCTCACTCTGCGTAGGAATCTCCATGAGCATGCTGGCCGATTTCGATCCGTCTTCCACTGACACCGCTGACACACAGCGCGCCACGTCCCACTTTGCCGGTGCCGACGCCGCACGGCGCGCCGTGGACATGGCGTTGCCCCTCATCACCCAGGCCATGAAGCACCCGCAAGAGGTGGGCGACAGCGGCTTTCTGCACATCGTGGTGATGGACCCCGCACGCTCGCCGGGCGATAGCCGTTTCGACGACGCCGTGCTCTACGAACATTCCGTGGGCGATCGCGCGCGCTGGGATGCCGACTACGCCGCATACGCCCGTGCCAAGGCGCGCCTGGCTTGGCAACACGGGATGAGCACGCACGCGCTGCAGGCGCTGCGCCCGCACGTGCTGCGCGCCGGTGACACCAACCTGTGGGGCAGCGCCGTGCTCGACGGCATCGTGGTGGGGGTGAGCGGCGCGCTGCCGTTCTATGACGAAGCCTTCGCGCATGTGGTGGCGGCGTGCCTGCGGGCGATCGCCAAACAAGCGGCCGCCGCTACGGCGGGCACGCTGCGGCTCGGCTGATGCCGGCCGAACCGTAGGTGCAACACCCAGCGGACGCTGGGCGTGATGCCGTCGCCGCTGCGTTTCTCCTTATTCCCCACGTAAGAATTACGCGAGCCGCCTGCGCCCTGCCCCGTGCCACGCCGGCGCACGCGGCGGCACGGCAGCCACGGGCGCACACCGCACCAGCTCGCGCGCTGCCTGTTCACCTTGCCGCAAACGCTTGTTCCGACAAGCGAGAGCCACCTCTGCTCGGCCACGACCGCCACCTCCCGCAATGCCCCGCCACACAAGGTTGCGCGCGGTGGCACGCCGGCTGCTGAGGACGCTCGCACGCGGCTTAGGGCGATCCATATCGCCGTCAGCCACCACAACAGGAGGAGAACAACATGCGCATCGCCATGGTCAGTGAACACGCATCGCCACTCGCCGACTTGGGCGGCGTGGACTGCGGCGGACAGAACGTCTACGTGCGCCATGTCGCACGGCAGCTTGCGCGGCTGGGCCATCGGGTCGATGTGTTCACACGCCGGGAGCGCCCGGCACAGCCAGAAGTTATGCCTTTCGATGCGGGATGTCGCGTCGTCCACGTGCCAGCCGGGCCGGCTGCCGTCTTGCCCAAGGAAGCGTTGCTGCCGCACATGCATGCCTTCGGCCGCAGCTTGCTCAACCACTGTGCGCAAGCCCACGCGGCCGGTGATGGCTACGACGTCATCCACGCCAATTTCTTCATGTCGGGGCTGGCGTCGCTGCCGGCGTCGACTCGGCTGCATCTGCCGCTGGTGATGACGTTTCATGCGCTCGGCCGTGTGCGCCGGTTGCACCAGGGCAGCGCGGATGGTTTTCCCGATGCGCGCTTTGCCATTGAAGACACGCTGGTGCAGCGCGCCGACCGCCTCATCGCCGAATGCCCGCAAGACCAGGCCGACCTGGAAACGCTGTACCACGCCCGCGCCGAGCGCATCGACGTAGTGCCGTGCGGCTTTGATGCCGCGGAATTTGCCCCCATCGACCGCGCCGAGGCTCGGCGCCGCCTGGGTGTACCGGCAGAGGCGTTTGTGGTCCTGCAGCTCGGCCGCATGGTGGCGCGCAAGGGGGTGGACAACGTCATCGAGGCCATTGGCAAGCTGCCGCCCGATGCGCGCCAGCGCGTGCGCCTGTATGTCGTGGGTGGCAACGCCGTCGCGCCAGATCCGGTGGCCACCCCCGAACTTGCGCGGCTGCAAGCCGTGGCGGCCAACGCCGGCGTAGCGGCGCAGACGGTCTTTGTCGGCAAGCGCGGCCGCGCGGATTTGCGCGCGTGGTACAGCGCCTGCGATGTGTTCGTCAGCACGCCGTGGTACGAGCCATTCGGCATCACGCCGGTGGAGGCCATGGCATGCGGGCGCGCGGTCATCGGCGCGGATGTCGGTGGTATCCGCTCGACAGTGCGCGATGGCCGCACCGGTTTTCTGGTGCCCCCCAAAGACCCGCAGGCGCTGGCCGCCCGCCTGCTGCAACTGATACAGCAACCCGAGCTGTGCCGCGAGTTCGGCCAGGCGGGGCTGGTGCGTGCCCGCATGCTTTACACGTGGCTGGGCGTGGCGGGCCAACTTGAAAAGGCCTACCTAAAAGCCATCGAATCGCATGCACGTGCCGAAGCCCGCATGCACGGCACCGAACCCAGCGCCAACACGTCCGCGTTGACTGTGCTGGCCGGCATGGCGGCTTGATTTCCTTCACTGCGCAATACCACTGACCACGGACCACTGCCCCATGACTCAAACCGACCTCAAATCCAACGCTTCTACCCCGCCCACACTGCGCGAGCAGGTCATCGTCGTCACGGGTGCCGGCCGCGGCTTGGGTGCCGCCATCAGCCGTGCGCTTTCCGTTGAGGGCGCCACCATCGTCGCCGCTGACCTGGATGCCGGCACCGCCGATCGCACCGCCGCCGAGCTGATTGCCGAAGGCGGCCAATCGCATGCGATTGCACTGGACGTGGGCGACGAAGCCGCCGTACGTGGCGCGCTCGATGACGTCGTCGGCCGCTTTGGCCGCATCGATGCCGTCATCAACAACGCGGCCATCGACATCACCCTGCCTATTGACGAGCTCAACGCGGACGACTGGGACCGCGTGGTGCGCACCAATCTGCGTGGCCCGTTCCTGCTGGCCAAGCACGCCAGCACGCTGATGCGCAAGCGCGCCAGCGGCGCCATCGTCAACATTGCGTCCACCGCGTCGCGCCGCGCGTGGCCCAATGCCTCGGTGTATCACGCCACCAAGTGGGGGCTGCTGGGGCTATCGCACGCGCTGCATGCCGAGTTGCGCCCGCACGGCATCAAGGTGTCTGCCGTGATTGCCGGCGGCATGCGCACGCCATTTCTGCTCGACCGCTTTCCCGATATCGATACCGACAACCTGCAGGACCCAGCCAACGTGGCGGCGGCCGTGCGCTTCGTGCTGCTGCAGCCGCCCGAGACGGTGATCCCCGAAGTGATGGTGCTGCCGATGCGGGAAACGTCATGGCCCTGATGCTGACCACCACGCAGCCCACCCCGTTTCACAGCGACAGCGCCATCTTCCTCGACAAGGACGGCACGCTGCTGCAGGACGTGCCCTACAACGTAGACCCAGCGCGCATCGCGCTGGCACCCGGCACGGGTGAAGGCCTGCGGCTGCTGGCGTGCACCGGCCTGCCGCTGATCGTGGTAAGCAACCAGCCCGGCGTGGCGCTAGGCTACTTTCAGGTGGAAGCGTTGCAAGCCGTGGCGCGGCGCCTGCGCGAGCTGTTTGCGGAACACGGCGCCACGCTCTCCGGGTTCTTCTTCTGCCCGCACGCACCGCTGGCCGATGGCACCTCGGGCTGCACCTGCCGCAAGCCGCGCGACGGCCTGCTGCGCCAGGCCGCCACCGCGCACGGCATTGACCTGGATACCTCGTGGATGATCGGCGACATCCTCAACGACGTGGAAGCCGGCCGCCGCGCGGGCTGCCGCACCATCCTCATCGCCAACGGCAATGAAACGCGCTGGGAGCCAGGCCGATTGCGCGTGCCGGACTACATCGTCACGCGCTTTGATGAAGCGGCGGCCATCGTGATCACCCAGCACGCGCAGCACACTCCGCATGCGGAGGCCACGGCATGAGCCTCGCCGGCATCCCGGAGCGTCGCGCTGTGTGGGCCCAGGCGAGCCGCATCCTGTGCGTGCGGCCCGACAACCTCGGCGATGTGGTAATGACCACGCCGGCATTCCACGCACTCAAGACCAGCGGACCCGCCGGCCGACATCTCACGCTGTTGACTTCGCACGCGGGGGCCATCGCACAACCGCATCTGAGCGACATCGACAGCGTCATCGCGTGCGATGTGCCATGGGCCAAGCATGCGAACACCGCGGATGCCACGCAAACCCACGCACTGGTCAACATGTTGCGCGACGGCCATTTTGATGCCGCCGTCATCTTTACCGTCCACACACAGAGCCCGCTGCCCCCGGCCATGCTGGCCTTTCTGGCCGGTATTCCGCTGCGCCTGGCGCACTGCCGCGAGAACCCCTATGCGCTGCTAACAGATTGGATTGCCGACCCCGATGCCCGCATTGCCGCCACTGCGCCCGGCGACGTGCGCCACGAGGTGCGGCGCCAGTTGGATCTGATTTGCCATGTGGTCGATGTGCCTGCGCAATTGTCGCAACGGCTGCGCTTCAAGGTATTGCCGCACGACCGCGACGCCGTGCGCGCCAAGCTGGCCCAGCAGGGCATCGGTACCGCCGCGCCGTGGATCGTGCTGCATCCGGGCGCCACGGCAGCATCGCGGCGCTATCCACCGGAGCGCTTTGCGCACGTTGCTTGCACCCTCGCGCAGCGCTACGGCTGCGCCGTTCTGGTGACCGGTGCGCCAGCAGAGGCCGCACTCGTGCAGCAGGTGTGTGCAGCGGGTATCGCAGCCGGGCAGCGCGTGATCAACCTCGCGGGCGCCTTCACGCTGGGCGAGCTGGCTGCACTCATTGAAGGCGCTGCGCTGCTGGTGTCCAACAACAGCGGCCCGGTGCATCTGGCGGCGGCCACGCAAACCCCCGTGGTGGACCTGTATGCGCTCACCAACCCGCAGCACACACCCTGGGCCGTGCCGCATGCGGTGCTCTCGCACGATGTGCCGTGCCGCTATTGCTATCGCAGCGTCTGCCCGCTCGGCCATCAAGCCTGCCTGACGGGCGTGACGGAAGACCAAGTCATCGCAGCGGCGCACGCGCTGTGGCAGCCAGTACGCGTCGCGCAGGCGCTATGGCCCGTGGCCCCATCGGCAACGCCCTCCCTGGCCGCGCCCGTTGCCTGAACCCTGAACCCTCGATTGCCGGAGCCTTGCATGCACACCAAACCGGAAACCAAGCCGCTCTACACCCTAGGCATCAACGCGGCGTATCACGACTCGTCGGCCACGCTGGTCCGCGACGGCGTGGTCATTGCCGCCGCAGAGGACGAACGCTTTACGCACATCAAGCACGCCAAGCGGCCGGTGCCGTTTTCCACGTGGCAGTTGCCGTACCACGCCATCGACTACTGTCTGGCCGAAGCCGGCATCGACCTGGCCCGGGTGGACCAGGTGGCCTATTCACTGGACCCGGCCAAGCTGGCCAACCTGCCGGCGCATACGCACATTGCGCTGCCGCTCGAGCCGTCCGCGCAGTTGGACCTGCCGCCCGATGCGGCCCCGTGGGATCCGCTGTTCCTCTCCTACGTGATGAATGCCCCGCGCCAGCTGGCCGGCGGCGCACCACATCACCTGCGTGCGCGCTTTTCCAACGTGAACCATAACGGGCCGTTCCGCTGGTCGTACGTCGAACACCATCTGGCGCACGAGGCCAGCGCTTTCCTGGCCGCGCCATTCGATGACTGCGCCGTGCTCACCATGGACGGCCGCGGCGAACGCGCCACCACGTCATACGGCCTCTTTCGCCATGGCGAATACACGCGCCTGCAACAGGTGGACCTGCCGCACTCGCTTGGCCTGCTCTATGAAGAGGTGACGGACTACCTGGGTTTTCTGCGTTCGTCTGACGAATACAAGGTGATGGCGCTGGCGTCCTACGGGCAGCCGCGTTATGTCGATGTGTTCCGCGAATGGGTGAACGTGAGCGCCGATGGCCGCTACACCGTGGCGCCGCTGCAACTCCAAACCCGCTTCGGGCCGCCCCGCCAACGTGGCGGCCCGATGGAGCAGCGCCACTTCGACGTTGCACGTTCGCTGCAGCAGGTGCTGGAAGAGACCGTGCTGACCATGAGCCAATGGCTGCACCAGGCCACGGGCGCGCGCTACCTGGCCATGGCCGGCGGCGTCGCGCTCAACTGCGTCATGAATGCGCGGGTGCGTGACCTGGGACCCTTCGAGCAGGTGTGGGTGCAACCCGCCGCCGGCGACGCGGGCACTTCGCTCGGCGCCGCGCTGTGGACGGACTACCAGACGCGCGGCACCAAACAGCGTCTGTGGAAGATGGACCACGCCTACCTCGGCCCCGCCTACAGCGATGAAGAGATCGAACAGTTTCTCACCTGGTCGAAATTGCCGTTCGAGCGGCTGGACAACATCGCCGAGCAAACCGCTGACCTGCTGGCGCAGGGTCAGGTGATCGGCTGGTTCCAGGGGCGCATGGAGTTCGGCCCGCGCGCGCTGGGGGCCCGCTCCATCCTTGCCTCGCCCATCCCCGCCGACATGCAGGCGCGCCTGAACGAGATCAAAGACCGCGAAGACTTCCGCCCCGTGGCGCCTGTCGTCATGGAAGACCGCGCCACCGACTGGTTTGTCGGCGCGCACCCCGCACCGTTCATGTTGTTTGTGTTTGATGTGCGCGAAGACCGCGCCGCGCAGATACCCGCCGTGCGCCATGTGGATGGCACCGCGCGCGTGCAGACAGTCAACCGCCGCCAGCATCCGCTGTATTACGACTTGCTGGCGGCGTTTGAGCGCCGCACCGGCGTGCCGATCCTGGTCAACACGTCATTCAACACGCGCGGCGAGCCCATGGTGTGCAGCCCGCGCGATGCGGTGGAATCGTTCTGGACGTCCCCGCTCGATGCGCTGGTGATCGGGCCGTTCCTGCTGCGCAAGACGCTGCAAGCTGACAGCGCGCAACACAGCGCTGTTGCGCACGCCACCGGCCTGGCGGGGGTCGCATGAACCGGCCCATGCCGTTTGATGTGTCGACGGGGGCGGGGGCGCGCGAGGCGCCATCCATGTCGGTGGTGATTGCCACATGGCGGCGCCCGCAGATGCTGCAACGCTGCCTCGACGGCCTGCGCGCCCAGACATTCGACGCGCACCGCCTGGAACTGGTCGTGGCTGACGATGGCCCGGACGACGCCACCCGCGCGGTGGTCGATGCGTTTGCCTCCGCCGCGCCGGCCTGGCGCGTGCGGTACGTGCCGGTGCGCGACACACAAGGCCCCGCCGCCGCGCGTAACCGTGGCTGGCAGGCGGCCCGCGGCGCCATCATCGCCTTCACCGACGACGACACCATCCCCGCACCCACGTGGCTGGCCGAAGGCTGGCGCGTCATGGCCACGCCTGATGGCAGCACGCCACCCGATGCCGCCACCGGCGCCATCCGCATGCCGCTACCTGCACGCCCCACCGATTACGAGCGCGACGCCAGCGGCCTCACGCGCGCCGAGTTCGTGACCGCCAACTGCTTTGTCCGGCGGGCGCTGCTGGAGCGGGTCGGCGGTTTTGACGAGCGCTTCCGCCTGGCCTGGCGAGAAGATTCAGACTTGCAGTTCCGCATCCTGGACGCAGGTGGGCGCATTGCCCAGGCACCCGGTGCGCTGATGCATCACCCCGTGCGGCCGGCACGCTGGGGCGTCAGCGTGTCGCAACAGCGCAAGGTGTTTTACGACGCACTGCTCTACAAGAAGCATCCGCAGCGCTATCGCAGCCGTATCCGGCCCGTGCCGCCATGGCATTACTACGGCATGGGCGCGGCGGTCATGGTGGCGCTTGTTGCCCTGCTGGCGCATCAGTTCTGGGGCGCGGCCGCCGCTGCGGTGGTGTGGCTGGCACTCACACTGCGCTTTGCGATGGTGCGCCTGCGTGGCACGGCCCACACCGTCCGTCATGTGGCGGAGATGCTATGGACGTCCATCGTCATTCCACCGCTGGCGCTGTACTGGCGCGTGCGCGGGGCGTGGCACTTTCGGGTGTGGTTCCTATGACAGCCGCTGCTCTCCTGCGCGGTGCTCGCCGCATCGCCGTCTTTCGCGCGCTGCAGCTGGGCGACATGCTGTGCGCCGTACCCGCGCTGCGTGCCTTGCGGGCGGCAGCACCACGCGCGCACATCACACTGGTCGGTCTGCCGTGGGCGCGGCAGTTTCAACAGCGCTATGCCGATCTGCTCGATGACTTTGCGGTCTTTCCCGGAGGTGAGGCGTTTCCGGAAGCGGGGCCCGCCACTGCCACGCATGCCTTCTACGCCGACATGCAGGCGCGCCGCTTTGACGTGGCCATCGCCTTGCATGGCAGCGGGCCGCAATCGACAGATGTCGTCCGGCACTTCGGCGCGCGTCATGTGTTTGGCTTCCAGCCGGAAGGCGGCAAAACGCAGCACGCGCAAACGGCCCTGTTGCCATGGCCTACGCAACTGCCCGAAGCGCAGCGGCTGCTGGCGCTGCTCACGCACCTCGGCGCGCCGGCAGTGCCGCCCATACCGGACTTCCCTCTGCGGCGCGACGACTATGCCGAAGCGATCACCCTGCTGCGCCACCACGCGCTGGACCGCGACCGGCTCGTCTGCGTGCACCCCGGCGCGCGCATGCCCACGCGGCGCTGGTGGCCGGAGCGCTTTGCGGCCGTGGCCGACACGCTGGTCCTGAGCGGCTTTCACGTGGTGCTCACAGGTGCGCCATCAGAAGCAGCGTTGGTGGACGCGGTGCTTCGGCACATGCGCCAGCGCGCGGCGTCTGTGGTGGGGGAGACCTCGCTTGGCGGGTTGGCCGCGCTGCTGCGCCTCGCGCGTCTGCTGATCTGCAATGACACGGGCGTCTCGCACGTGGCGGCAGCGGTACGCGCGCCGAGCGTGATCATCGCCTGCGGCAGCGACGTCGCCCGCTGGGCACCGGCAGACTACTCGCTGCATCGCGTGCTGGCCAGCCACCCCGCATGCCGGCCGTGCATGCATTGGACATGCCCCACCGGCCACGAGTGCGCAGCCGACATCACGGTGCAGCACGTGCTCGACGCCGCCTATGGGGCGCTCTTCAACCCCGACGTGCAGATGCGGCCCTCGCGCGGCACCCCGCAACACCGCGCGCCCATCCTTGAGAACACCGCGCCATGACCCGCCCCCCATCGCGCCGCCTGCGCATCCTCACGTGGCACGTGCATGGCAACTACCTGTATTACCTCTCGCAGGTACCGCACGATTTTTACCTGGTGACACGTCCGCCAGATGCTTCCGGCCACATCCCACCCGGCTATGCCGGCAAAGTGGGCGCCCTGCCATGGGGCGACAACGTGCACGAGGTACCGTTCCATGCCGTGGCGGAGCACCACTTTGATGCCGTGCTGTATCAGCACCGCGCACACTGGGAACACGACCGATTGACGACCCTCAGCGCCGCCCAACGCACGCTGCCCACGGTCTACCTTGAACACGATCCGCCACAAGAACACCCCACCAACACACTGCACTGGGTGCAAGACCCGAACGTGCTGCTGGTGCATGTCACGCCCTTCAACGAGCTGATGTGGGACAACGGCATCACCCCCACGCGCGTGATCGAGCACGGCGTGCACCTGCCCATGCCGGCCCGCTACAGCGGGGAGTTGGCGCGCGGCATCGTGGTCGTCAACCATCTGCGCAAGCGCGGGCGCCGTCTCGGTGCCGATGTGTTTGACACGCTGCGCACGCAAGTGCCGCTGGATCTGGTGGGCATGGGCGCGCAAGATGCCGGCGGCATCGGCGAGGTCGGCAACCTCGACCTGCCCGCTTTCTGCGCGCGCTACCGTTTCTTCTTCAACCCCATCCGCTACACCAGTCTGGGGCTGGCGGTGGTGGAAGCCATGACCATCGGCATGCCGATCGTGGGCCTGGCCACCACCGAGATGAGCACCGTCATTCACAGTGGCCACAACGGTTATGTCGACACGCGCCCCGACGCGCTGGCCGATGCCATGCACACGTTGCTGCACGATCCCGCACTGGCCCGCCGCTGGGGTGACGCCGCGCGCGAGACGGCACGCACGCGCTTTGGCATCGAACGCTTCGTCGCTGATTGGCTCGACGCGTTCGACACTGTCATGGCAACACGAAAGGAGGCCGCATGAGACACCATGGCGAACCGCATCACCCCGGCCACCCGGAACCCCACCACCACTGGCGCGACCAACGCCGCGTGCTGGTGACCGGCGGCGCGGGCTTTCTCGGCTCGCATCTGTGCGACCGGCTGCTGCGCGACGGGCACGACGTGCTCTGTGTCGACAACTTCTACACCGGCACCAAGCGCAACATCGCCCATCTGCTGGGGCACCCGCGCTTCGAAGTGCTGCGGCACGACGTCACCTTCCCGCTTTACGTGGAGGTGGATGACATCTATAACCTCGCCTGCCCCGCCTCGCCTATCCACTATCAGCACGACCCGGTGCAAACAACGAAGACTAGCGTGCACGGCGCGATCAACATGCTGGGGCTGGCCAAGCGGGTGGGTGCGCGCATCCTGCAGGCGTCCACCAGCGAGGTGTATGGCGACCCGCACGAGCATCCGCAAACCGAGGCGTACTGGGGCAACGTCAACCCGATCGGCGTGCGCTCGTGCTACGACGAAGGCAAACGCTGCGCCGAAACGCTATTCATGGACTATCGCCGCCAGCATGGCCTCGACGCCAAGGTGGCGCGCATCTTCAACACGTATGGCCCCCGCATGCACCCCAACGATGGCCGCGTGGTCTCCAACTTCATCATGCAGGCACTGGCCGGCGAGCCCATCACGCTATACGGCGACGGTCGCCAGACCCGCGCCTTCTGCTATGTCGATGACCTGATCGATGCGCTGGTGCGGTTGATGAACACGCCGCCGGAATTTGCCGGACCGGTCAACCTGGGCAACCCGGTGGAGATGAGCATGCTCGACATCGCCCGGCAGATCGTGGCGTGCACGCGCTCGAACGCTGAATTCGTCTTCCACCCGCTGCCGCAAGATGACCCGACGCAGCGCTGCCCCGACATCACCCTCGCGCGCGAGGTGCTTGGCTGGGAACCCCGTACCGCGCTGCAAGTGGGGCTGGCGCGCACGGTGGAATATTTCCGGCAGCAGTTTGTCCTCGCGCCCATGCCCGCGCTCGTTTGAGTTTGACCCTGCCTAGCCCACCGAAAGGGTCGGAATGGCGCGCTGGCGCTGGCGGTCGGCATCCATCTGGCGCCACAACGCAGCGGTACCGGGCTGCACGGTGTGCCGATGCATCAGCGTGCGCGGCAGGCGTACGAGCGCGGCGGGCAGCGCCTCGCCCAGCACGCCCTGTTCGGCCATGGCGCGCAGCGCTCGGCCGGTGACGCGCCAAGCGAGATCCTGCGGCAGCCGCAACCACTCACTCAGCAGTTCATTGCGCGCCAGCAGCGCACGGCGCTGCATGACATCGCGCACTGGCGACGGGTTGTGGTGCGTCACCACCTCGCGGCAATAGACGATGTGCCAGCCGGCGTCGACGAGGTCCAGCGCGAGCACGCTCTCCTCCCCGCCGATAAAGAGGTCGCGCCGGTAGCCGCCCGCGTCGGTAAAGGCGCGTGTGCGCATGACGCACGCACCCGCCATGAAACCGAGCAGTGCCGGGCCGGGCAGCCCTTCAGCGGGCAGCGTACTGGCGGCCATCGGCTCGCACGCGGTGTCGTCCCGGCGCGTGGGGCCAACCAGGATATGCGCCGCCACGACCCCCACAGACGGATACCGCTGCAGCACGTCCACCGCCCGCGCGATCGAGCCGGGCAGCCAGGCCGTGTCGTCATCGCAAAAGGCCACGTATGGTGTGTCGACCGTGGCCACCCCCAGGTTGCGGCCAGCGGCGCCGTAGTTGCGCGGCGCCCGCACCACCGACACGCCAGGAAAGCGCGCGGCCACCTGGTCCGCAGTGCCATCGGTGGAGCCGTTGTCGACCAGCACAATGGGCCATGGCTCGGCCAGCGCCGTCAATTTGGCCAGCGTGCCGAGCACCGTGGCGGCGCGGTTGTGCGTGAGCACGACGATAGAACACGGCGGGTGCGCGGCGCGGGCGTCATCAAGCGATTGCGTCTGCATGGTCGGTGCCTCCTTGCTGGGGCTCGAGCAGCCAAAAGCGTTCCGGCTGGTGGACGTCTTCCACACCGCCGGGGCCGAAGGCGCGCAATTGGCTTGCGTAGCACGCCACGGCGCGGCGCTTCTGGCGGCCGTCCGTGGCGATGGCCGGTGTGACAGGCGTGGCCACCACGCCCCGCTCCGCCAGCGCAACGATGCGCTGCTGGACCACACCGCGCCCGCGCCGGTAGAGCGCATCCTCATAGCCGATCCAAAGCCGGCCCGGCAGCTTGGGCGGCAGCGTCAGCACCGCTTCGTGCACCAGCACGTGGTCGCTGTGGAACAGGCCCAGCGGTACAAACACGGCCTCGGCCGCATACCGCGCGACCACCCGGTGCAGGGTGCCGGCAAGATCCGCCATGGAGGGCGCTTGCGCGTACTGGCTGTCGCAAAAGCCGAGGTGATGTACGGTGGCGCTCACCTGGGCGTGCGCCTGCGTGTCTTCCAGCCGGCGTACGGCCACGGCGGCGTTGGAGTCTTCAAAGCCGGCGGCGCGGTCCCACTCCGTGCTCATGGCGAGGGCGGGCGCGCCGCCAAACACCGTCACGGTGTGGCTGCCGTGATGTGCGGCAAGCATGTTGCCGCAGGAGAACACCGCGTCGTCAAAGTGCGGTGAGATCACCAGCACCGGCCCCAGGCCCGCGACACGGTCGTGCAGCGCACGGCTCATTGGCGCTCCTCTTCATCTGAACGACTCAACCGCACTGGACGCAACCCGAATGCCTGACGCGTCAACCACCTCGTACGGCCAGCGCGAAAAAGAGCAGCATGCTCGCGCACATGCACAAGGTGGCGGCCCACGCGGTGCCGTGCAGCAGTGCAGAACTGCGGAAGGGGCCCATCACCGCCTTGCGGCGTGACATCAGTTGCAGCATCACCATGACCGGTGTGGCAGCCACGCCGTTGAGCACCGCAGCCCAGTAGAGCAAGCGAAAGGGTTCGATCGGGAGGAAGACCACGGTGGTGGCGGCCACCATCACCACGGCCAGAAACAGGTAGAACTTGGGCGCGCGTGCGGGGGCCGCTTCCAGGCTGCTATGCCAGCGAAAGGCTTCGGCAGCGGCATACGCAGCGGAGCCCGCCAGCACCGGCACCGCCAGCAAACCTGTGCCGACTACACCAAGCGCAAACAGTGCCTGCGCGAACCGGCCCGCCACGGGCTTGAGCGCCTGGGCCGCCTCTGCACAGGTGCGGATTTGCGTGATGCCGTGAGGGTGCAACGCATACGCCGCCGTCAACATGATGCAGAACGCGATGACCGCTGACACCAGCATGCCGACAGTGGTGTCGAGCCGGATGCGCGCAAGCTGCTGTTCTGCCTGCCACGGCGCTTGCTTGAGCGGCGCTTCGCCTTCGGCAAGGCGCGTCTCTTCCACTTCACCCGCGGCCTGCCAGACAAACAGATACGGGCTGATGGTGGTGCCAAACACGGCAATCAGCGTCATCACGTAGTCCTGCGACCACTGCAGGCGTGGCACTACGGTGTCGTGCAGCGCGTGCACCCAATCCACCTTCACCACAAAGGCGGTCGCCACGTAGGCCAGCAACGACAGCGCCATCCATTGCAGATAACGCGCGTAGCGCCGGTACGGAATCCACACTTGCAGCGCGAGCGTCACCAGCGCAAACGCGCAGGCGTACCACGCCGTGGAACCACCCAGCAACAAGCGCACGCTATCGCCCATGGCCGCAATGTCGGCACCCACATTGATGATGTTGGCTAGCGTGACCAACGCCACAAACGCATATGCCAGCCACGGCGAATGATGGCGCCGGATATTGGCCACCACGCCCGCGCCCGACACTCGCCCCAGGCGCGCGCTGACAAGCTGGATGGCGATCATCAGCGGCAGCGTCAGCAGCAGCGTCCAAAGCATGCTGGTGCCCGCCTGCGCACCTGCCTGTGCATAGGTGGCGATGCCGCTGGGGTCGTCGTCCGCCGCGCCCGTAATCAAGCCGGGGCCGAGCTGGCGATACCACGGGGCCTTGTCTGCCCCGGTCGACACTGGGGACGCGGTAGGCACGGCGGCCGTCAGCTACGGTTGTCGGTGGGCGATGCGGCGGGGGTGTCGCGGCCGGGATCGTGCAGCTTGTCGCGCGTGATGCCCGGCGGCACTTCACCCTGGCGCGGCCGCCGGGAGGTGTCGTCCTGGCCTTGCGGCTTGGGCGCCGTGCTGCCAGGCCGGCCCACTTCCGCATCCGCCGGCCGGTCACCCGGCTTGCGATGCGATTCCGCCTGCGCCCAGTCAGCCTGGCGTTGTTCGGCTTCGCGGTTTTCCTTTTGTTGCTTGTTCTGCTGCTTGTTCTGTTGCTTGTCTCGCATGATTGGCTCCGGCAGAGCGATGGAACATCAACGGCGCTTGCGGATCAGGCTCACCTGTCCGTTGCGCTCCAGAATGGCGGCCTCCACGTCGTCCAGCGTGCGAGAGCCCAGGGTCTGCCGCACGCTCTCGTGGATATCGGCCGTAGTGAGGAGCGCGGCATCCATCTGGTCTTGATGGAACCGGCCATCGCGATAGACCTCACGCTCGCGCCCGGCAATCAGGCGCTCCAGCTTCGGCAGCCGCACACACGCCCAGCCCAGCAGCCGGTGCATCGCCACCAGTGCCAGCGACGCCGACACCGTAGCCACAACTGGCGACGCCCCGACGATGGCGCGGCTCAGCGTCGCGCCGAGCAACACGGCGACGACAAAGTCAAACGGCGCACGCTGCCCAAAGGAGCGCCGACCCGACAAGCGCACCAACGCCAGCCCGATGGCAAACACCACCACCGCACGCAACGCGGTCTGCAAGGGGTTCAGATCCTTGCCTTCGCCAAACAGGAACAGCAGCGTATCCATGGCGCCTCCTGCCCTTGGTGTGAACGTCTGTGCCACTCCCAGCAAACCGCGTGCCGCGCAGTCGGCGCCACACACGCCGCCATGGCATGCCGCGTGCTGCAACCACAAGGCACCCATTCCATTCATCTGAACCCGCCATGCCAGACCAACCTCAACACCAACCCGCCCAACAGCAAGATCGACAACCCGGCAAAGAAGGCGAGATGACGCCCGCCCCACGTGCAGAAATGGAGGGATACGTCGGCAGCGGCAAGCTCACCGACAAGGTGGCCATCATTACCGGGGGCGACAGCGGCATCGGCCGCGCGGTAGCCATCGGCTTTGCCAAGGAAGGTGCCGACATGCTGATCGCCTACCTGGACGAACACGACGACGCCAACCAAACCTGCCGCCTCGTACGCGCCACCGGCCGCCGCTGCGAAGCCATTGCCGGGGACCTGGGTGACGAAGCGCATGCGCGCGCCGTGATCACGCAGGCCGTGGCCACCTTTGGCAAGATCGATATCGTGGTGAGCAACGCGGCAGAACAGCACCCGCAACCGAGCCTGGCCGACATCGACCCCGCCCAACTGGAGCGCACCTTCCGCACCAACGTCTTTGCGATGTTTTATTTGCTGCGTGCCGCGCTACCGCACCTGCATGAAGGCGCGCGCATCATCACCACCACTTCGGTGACAGCGTTTCGCGGCAGCGCGCACCTGGTGGATTACGCCGCCACCAAGGGTGCAATCGTGGCGTTTACGCGGTCACTCGCACAGCAATTGGCAGACAAGGGCATCCTGGTGAACGCCGTGGCCCCAGGGCCGATCTGGACGCCGCTGATTCCGTCCACCTTCGATGCCGAACACGTTGCCAAATTCGGGAGCAACGAGCCGCTGGGTCGCGCCGGGCAACCCGATGAGGTGGTGCCGTGCTACATCTTTTTGGCGTCTGCCGATGCGAGCTATATGACGGGGCAGACGCTGCATCCCAATGGTGGGGAGATTGTTAATGGGTGACCTTGTAGCAAAAGCATGCGCCACAGAATGAGGCGGCCGCCGATTCTGCCGTCCGGGCCGAATCGCTATCATGTGCTGGACCTGCCCATGGCCGAACCAGCATATGACCTCTGGCGAACTCATTCTCTATACCACTGAAGACGGCGTCACCAACCTCCAACTGCGCGCGGAAGACGGCACGGTCTGGTTGACGCAGGCTGAAATCGCGACGCTGTTTCAGACGACCAAACAAAACGTCAGTCTGCACGCTGCCAACATCCTGGAAGAAGGCGAATTACATGCCGAGGCAACTGTCAAGGAATCCTTGACGGTTCGTGTGGAGGGCACGCGCGAAGTCAAACGGCGCACTCTGCTCTACAACCTCGACATGATCCTCGCCATCGGCTATCGCGTCCGGTCGCATCGGGGGACGCAGTTCCGGCAATGGGCCACAACCCATCTGCGCGAGTTTCTGGTTAAGGGCTTCGTCATGGACGACGCCCGCCTTAAAGACCCGGCGGGTTGGGACTATTTCGATGAACTGCTCGAGCGCATCCGCGAGATCCGCGCCTCGGAGAAACGCTTCTACCAGAAGGTGCGGGACATCTACACAACCGCTGTGGACTACGATGGCGGCAGCGACAGCGCCAAACTGTTCTTCAGCAAGGTCCAGAACAAAATGCTGTGGGCCGTAACGGGCCAGACAGCGGCGGAATTGATCTCACATCGAGCGGACGCTGGGCAGCCGAACATGGGCTTGCGAACTTGGAAAGGTGCGCGCGTGCGCCAGCAAGACGTGACCGTCGCCAAGAACTACCTGGGCAACGAGGAGATGGCAGAGCTTGACCGGATCGTCGTCATGTACCTTGACTACGCAGAGGATCAAGCCCGCCGCCGCAAGCCGATGACCATGCTTGACTGGGAAAGCAAGCTTGACGCCTTCTTGGCCTTCAATGAGCGCGATGTGCTGACCCACGCTGGACAGATTTCCGCAAAGATCGCGGAGCAGTTGGCATTGGAGCGGTATACGCAGTTCGATACGCAACGTCGTCAAGCCGAACGACTCGCCGCCGATATGGAGGACGCCGAGCAGCTTGCAGAGGTGGAGCGCACGCTGCAACGGCACGCCACCGGCAAGAAACGTCACGACGCCTGATCGCCACAAGAGCACCAAGCGTCGTCTTATCCACCGAATCAAAACGCCGTCCGCACCCCCACCATGGCGCCGAGCTGGTTCACACCCTTCGCTGGCGTTGTGCCGCCGCCACCGCCGCTCACGGAATACTGTGCGTTGGCGCTGTTCCACAGATAGCCCGTCTGTGCGTACAGCGCGGTGCGCTTGGACAGCGCATACACACCGCGCACCACGGCCATCGTCGCGCTGCGGCTCTGGTCGGCATTGACCATGCGGATCAGGCCCGCATCCAACGTGAGTGCGCCGGTAAGCGGATAACTGCCGTTGACGAAGTACAGGTTGGAGCGCACGTCACCGGCAGCGGCTTGCAGGTGGCGGCCGATCCAGCCAGCGCTGAGTTTGGCGTTGCCCAGCTTCACATAACCGTTGGCGACGATGCGGCGGTCCTTGTCCCCAGCGTCGGTGAAAGCGATGGGCGCACTGCCATTGAAGAACGACGCGGTGGCGCCCGTTCCGCCGCGTTGCTCTTCATAAGCGCCCGCCACGCCGAAGGTGGCAGCATCGTATTTCACCATCGCAGACACAGTGCGGCATGCCGATGCGTTGCCGGCCACCTCTCCGGCGCACGTGCCGGACGCTGGCACACCGCCGGCTGCATCGTGGCCGAACGAGTAGGTGGCGCCCAGCGTCAGGCCGTTGAAGGTGCCCTTGTACGCGATGGTGTTGTCGGTGCGGGCGTTGGGGATGTACGCATCCAGCGAGCCGATGGCGTATTGGCTCGGGCCAAGGATGTCGGCATCGAGCATGGACAGGAAGACCATGCTGTACTGCCGGCCCAGCGTGACGGTGCCGTAGTCGCTCGCCAGGCCCACCCACGCTTGCCGGCCGAACAGGCGGCCGCCCTGGCCGGAAGTGCCGGTATCGGTGTTGAAGCCACTCTCCAGCGTGAACACGGCTTTGACGCCGTTGCCAAGGTCTTCTGCGCCGCGCAGGCCCCAGCGCGAAGGCAAGGTGCCGGTAACGGACGGGATGCGTGTCAGGCCGTTGCCGTTGGTATTGGCGTGGCTGACGTATTCGATACCGGTATCGACAAGGCCGTAAAGCGTGACGCTCTGGGCACTGGCCGCACCGCTGGCAAGTGCACAAGTGGCGGCGGCCAGCGCGATGCGGCGCAGGCGCGAGGTGGTGTTTTGCATGTGGGGCCCCTCCTAGGGTCGAGCCGGTCCCGCCCCCCATGTCTGGCGAGCCGACAGTTTGGAATGTGTGAAAGGCGCCATCCGGGCGGACAGCGCCAACATGCGATGCGCTAGTCCTGCACGCGCGGCCGCTTAAGCAACAGCAGCGCCGCCACTGCGGCCACGATGGTGACGGGGATGCTCGCGCCGATGATGGTGGTCCCGTTCTGCCCCATCGCCAGCAACTGCCCGGCGAGCATCGGGCCGGCAATCGAGCCCAGCCGGCCCACTGCCACCGCGGCACCCACGCCGGTGCCGCGCACGGCCGTCGGGTAGTACGCCGCACCCAGCGCATAGAGCACCGACTGCGCGCCGACCACGAACAGCCCGGCCATGAAGGCCCCCACCGACATCGAAGCCATGCCGCCCGCCGCCGCCAGCAGCGCCAGCGCGGCGATGATGCCGACATACATGCCCGACACCACCCAGCGCGGGCGTGCTGCGTCCATCAGCATGCCGATGCCCAGCGCCCCAGCGCCAGCGCCGATGTTGAACAGGATCTGCACCATGCCCACCTGCGGGCGGCTCAGCCCCTGCGCGGCCATCAAGGAAGGCAGCCAATTGAGCAGGAAATACAGCACGATCAGCGTGAAGAAATAGCTGACCCACAGGAACAGCGTCGCGGCGGCGCGGCGTTCGCCGAACAACGCCCAGGACACCGGCGGCGGCTGAACATTGGCACGTTGCGCGCTATCAAAGCGGCGCGATTCCCGCAGCGTCAGCAGCAGCGGCACCACCACCAGCGGCCCGAAACCGCCTACATAGAAGATATGGCGCCAGCCCGTGTCACCCGCACTCAACAAACCGACCACCGCCGCGATGGCCCCGCCGAACGGGATGCCGCAATACATGACACTCACGGCGGTGTTGCGCAGGCGTGTTGGCACCGCTTCGGCGCACAGCGCGATCAGGTTGGGCATGGCAGCACCCAACCCGAGGCCGGTCGCCACGCGAATCGCCAGCAAGCTGTTGAAATCCCACACGTGTGCGGTGGCGATGGAAAAAATGCCGAACAGCGCGGTCGCCAGAATCAGCACGCGCTTGCGGCCGAGGCGATCGGCCAGACGGCCGCCCAGCATGGCGCCGGGCAGCAGCCCGAACGTACCCGCGCTGAAGGCCAGGCCCATCTGCCCGACCGACAGGCCGAACTCGCGCGCCATGCGCGGCGCGGCCACGCCAATGGATTGCAGATCAAGCCCCTCGAGCAGCGCGACGATGAAGCACAGCCCGAGGGTCATGGCGATGCCGGAGCCCGCGGACTCGCGGCTCAAGGCAGGACTTGTGGTTTGCATGGCGTCTCCTTCCGGAAGTTGGGCCGGCGTCATTGGCAGCTGAAGCTCGATGCGTCGTTGATGTTGCCGGTGCCCGTGTAGCGCGCGGCCTTCGGGTAGGCGCACAGCGGGCGGGTGCGATCGTGGCCGGCGGCGTTCCAGTCGCTTGGCACTTCGGTGTTGGGCACGGCGTTGGCAGGTCCGCGCGCAGTGGCGACCACGCTGTCGGGCGCCACACCACGCTCCACCCAGGCCACCAGCGGCGTCAGCATGTCGAACTGGTCGGCCGTCGGGCCGCCGGCGCAGTGGTTCATGCCGGGCACCGGATAGAAGCGCGCGAAGTTGCTGGCATCGCCACCGTTGGCTGCGGCCAGGCGCTGGTACCAGTCGGTGGTGTCATCGGACGAGAAGACCGGATCGCTGGTGCCGTGGTAGACCATCAGCTTGGCGCCGCGCTGTTTGAGTGTGCTGAGGTTGGTCTCATTGGGCGGCGTCATGAATGACCATGACGATTCGGTGTAGGTAGCGTCGGTGGCGAAGATCTTCGGGGCGTCGGTGTCCATGTTGAACGCCAGCCCGTATGCCGTGAGTGTGGTGATGGCCGACGCCGGCTGCGGCGGGGTCGTGAACAGAAAGGCCAGTGCCGCCGGATCCAGCCGCAGCGAATTGCCCTGCTTCCACGCAGCCCACCCGCTGCCGCTGATGCCGGCATCGAACGGGAAGCCCGAATACAACGCTTGGCCCGCGCTATTGCGTGCACCGGCAAACACGTTCGCCATCACGGTTTTCTGTGCCGGGGTCAGGCACGTGCCATCGCGTGCGCCGCTGCAGGTTGGCACGTCACTGGCGAGGCTGAACGCGGCTTGGCAGGCCTTGAGGTTGTTCACCATGCCGTCGGTCGCGCCGTCCAGCGCATCGCACTTGGCGAGCACGTGGCTGGCCACCATGCTCCGCTCCGTATCGGTGAGTGATGTGGTGATGTCGGGTTGGCCGGCGCTGGTGTTGGCCGTTGCCACCGTCGCCAGTTGCTGCGCGGTGTATACCTCGTTGATGGCGGCCTTGGGCAAGTGGAAGCCCGGATCGCCCGCCAGGATGCCGTCGTACGCATTGGCCGAACGCGCTGCCGCCACCATCGCATGGCGACCGCCGTTGGAGCAGCCGCCAAAGTAGCTGCGGTCCGGCGCCTTGCCGTACACCTGCGCGATCATCGACTTCGCCATCGGCGTGAGCACCGCGACCGCGTTGTAGCCATAGTCCTGTCGCGCCTGCGGGTCCAGGCCGAACAGCGGGTTCTGGCTACCGTTGTGTCCTGCATCGGAACTGATAACGGCAAAGCCCGAGCCCAGTGCGCTGCTGATGGGCCCACCGCCCAGCGCGCCGAGTGCCGTCAGCACGGCCCCGTCCAGCCCGCCGTTGGCCTGATAGAAGAAGCGGCCATTCCACGCTTTCGGCAGGCGCATTTCGAAACCGATGGCGTAGGTCTGGCCGTCCACCGGGCTCACACGCGTGTTCATGGTGCCGGTGATCAGGCAATGCTCGGGAATCGCGTTGCCGCCCACGCTCAACGTGCCGGCTGCCACCGTGGAGACGGCGGTGATACTGGTGTTGGTAAAACTCAGCTTGCCGGCAAAGCTCTCGCACGTAGATGCGAGGTTCATACCGGTGGCGGGGGCGAGCTGGGGCAAGGCATCGCTGGTGGCAGCACTGTCGTCGTTGCAGCCGGCGCAACTCAGCGCGAGGGCGAGCGCGGACAGTGCCATGCCCCGTGACATGACGGTCTTCATGAGTCTCCTCCTGGGTGGATGAACCGGTCTTTGCCGGTTGGTTCTTAGAGCCGCTAACAAAACCGCCCTGGCGTCGTTGTGCCGCCTTGCCGTACTCCAGTACTGTCTGCGTCGGCACGCCTAGCCGGGACGGTTTTGTTAGCGGCTCCTATCCGAGCGGCGGTCAGCCCGCGCGAATCACAACGGGATCGCCGTCGCGATACAGCGCGTCGACCAGCGCTGCTCGATGCGCGAGCACAGCGCGCTGGTTCAGCGTGCCCTTGTCGGTGATCTCGCCGCGGTCCAGCGACGGCGGCACGTCCAACAGCATCAGCCGCGCCACGCGCGTTGCGCTGCCGGTGGCCGTGGCGTTCAGCTCGTGCAGCAGCGCGGCGAATGCGGAACGCACGCCAGGTGCCGCCAGTACCTCCGCCACAGTTGCCGTGGACGGAAGACCTGCCAGAGCCCGGCAGCGCTCGACCTGCGGAAACACCAGCAAGCCGATGTCGTCACGGTTCATGCCGGCAATCACCACGTCCTGCACATACGGTGCCCCCGTTGCAATCACCCGGGCGCGCAGCGGCCCGACGCTCACAAAGGTGCCGGAGCTAAGCTTGAAGTCTTCCGCGATGCGGCCGTCGAAGACGAGGCCTTTCTCGGGGTGCGCCGGATCATAGAAACGCAGAGCGTCGCCGCTACAGTAGTAACCATCTTCATCGAAGACGTCAGCGGCGGACGCATCGGCCAAGCGCCAATACCCACGCATGACGTGCGGCCCGCGAAAGCGCGCTTCCAGCTTGTCGCCCACCGGCACGAGCTTGAGTTCGCAGCCGGGTGCCGGGGTGCCGACGTAGCCCGCACGCATGATCGGCGCGGTGGTGAACAGGCAGCACGGCGAGGTCTCGGTCATGCCCAGGCCGGCCATGATGCGGATGCGTTCTCCGCAGTGCTGGCCAGTCACGCGTTCCAACCGATCCCACGCGTCTTGCGACAAACCCGCACCGCCAAAGAAGTAGAGCTTCACGCGGGAGAAGAAGGTCTCGCGCAGCGCCGGGTCCCGCTCCAGCGCCAGCGCGAGTTCTTCCCACCCCTTGGGCACGTTGAAGTACGCCGTGGGTGCAATCTCGTGCAGGTTGCGCAGGGTCTCGTCAAACTTGCCGGGCACGGGCCGGCCGTCGTCAATGTAGAGCGTGCCGCCGTTGTAGAGCACGATGCCCACGTTGTGGCTGCCGCCGAAGGTGTGGTTCCAGGGCAGCCAGTCCACCAGCACCGGCGGCTCCTTGGCAAACTCGGGAATGGTCTGGCGCAACATCTGCTGGTTGCTGCACAGCATGCGGTGCGTGGTCGGCACGGCCTTGGGCGCACGCGTCGAGCCGGAAGTGAACAGCACCTTCACCAGCGTGTCAGGGCCGGTGGCGGCCTGTGCGGCATCGGCGGTGGTCACCGGTGTTTGCAGCAGCGTGTCGAAAGCCGTGGCGCGGCTACCCGTCAGTGCGCCATCGCGCGTGATGACTTCAACGCCCTCCGGCACCACTGCGTCGATGGCCTTGGCAAACGCGGCGCCGTCTGCTGCATAGACGAGCCCCGGCGTGAGCACATCAAACACATGGCGCAGCTTGCCGAAATCCGTCGACACCAGCGCATACGGCGGCGATACCGGCGCATAGGGCACGCCCGCCCACATGGCGCCCAGCGCCAGTTGCAGGTGCTCCAGATCGTTGCCTGACAGGATCACCAGCGGGCGCTCGGTGGAGACGCCGCGATCCAGCAGCGCTTGGCCGATGGCGCGCGCGCGATCCAGCATCTCGCGGTAGGTCAGCTTGATCCACGCGCCGTCCGGGCCACGACGTGCTGCCAGCACCCGATCCGGATGGCGCTGCGCACCGACCACCAGGCAATCGGTCATGCGCTGCGGGTAGTCCGCCAGCGCTTCGGTATTGTGCACATGCCAGACCGTGCCGTCCCGCTCGTCCCTCTCGCAACGCGCAGGCGCATCGCTCACGGCAACCTGCCGATAAGGCACGCTCGTCGGGGGCGACGGGTGATGCCCGGCTTGAAGCTGCCGGGTTTGCTGCATTTCGACGTGATTCACGTCTTGTCTCCTGAATGCGCCGCCCGTTTTATGGTTGTGGTGGGCGGCTGCGGCACTTCAGATTGGGTAGTGGCGTGGCGTGTTCTGCAAGGTGATCCAGCGCAGCTCCGTAAATTCGGCAATCGACGCCTTGCCGCCAAAGCGGCCATAACCGCTGCTCTTCACGCCGCCGAACGGCATCTGCGCTTCGTCGTGCACGGTGGGCCCGTTGATGTGGCAGATGCCCGATTCAATGCGCTGCGCCACCCGCATGGCGCGCGAGACATCGCGGCTGAACACAGCGGCCGATAAGCCGTATTCACTGTCGTTGGCCAGACGGATCGCTTCTTCATCGCCATCCACACGGGCCACCGTCACCACGGGGCCGAACGACTCCTCACCGTACAGCCGCATGGCCGGTGTCACGCCATCGACAATGACCGGCTGCACGATCGCGCCATCTGCGTGCAAACCAACCGGCAACGCGGCACCTTGCGCGCGCGCATCTTCCACCAGCGCCTGCACACGCTTGGCCGCATCCACGCTGACCATCGCGCCGAGCTGTGCCGTAGCGTCCATCGGATCGCCCGCGCGCAGCGTGCGGGCCTTGGCGGCCAGCTTGTCGACCAGTGCGTCGGCAACCTTGCGATCGACGACCACGCGCTCCGTCGACATGCAGATCTGCCCCTGGTTGAAGAACGCACCGAAGGCGATGGCCTCCACTGCGGCATCCAGGTCGGCATCGTCCAGCACCAGCACCGGCGCCTTGCCACCCAGCTCCAGCAGCGCGGGCTTCAGGTGCCGCGCCGCGTGCTGCGCGATGATGCGCCCCACGTGCGTCGACCCGGTGAAGTTCACGCGCCGCACGGCCGGATGCGCGATCAGGCGCTCAACCACCTGTGCGGCATCGGCTGGCGCGTTCGTCACCACGTTGACTACGCCATCGCCCAGCCCGGCCTCGTGCAGCACCGTGCCGATCAGCCGGTGGATACCCGGACACATCTCCGACGCCTTGAGCACGACCGTGTTGCCGCACGCCAGCGGCATCGCCAGCGCGCGCGTGCCCAGGATCACCGGCGCATTCCACGGCGCAATGCCGAGCACCACGCCGCACGGCTGGCGCACCGCCATCGCAAAGTTGCCCGGCACATCCGACGGGATCACGCTGCCGTCGATCTGCGTGGTCATGGAGGCGGCTTCGCGCAGCATATTGGCGGCCAGCATGACGTTGAAGCCGATCCAGTTGGGGCTAGCGCCTGTCTCGGCAGCACCGGTGCGGATGAACGCTTCGGTGTGCTGGTCCATCAAGTCGGCGGCCTTGAGCAGGCGCTTGCGGCGCTCGCCCGGGGGCAATGCCGCCCACGCGGGAAAGGCATCGGCTGCAGCTTGCACGGCGGCGTCTGCATCCTCCAGCGTGGCAGCGGCGGCGCGCGAGGCCAACGCGTCGTTGACGGGGTTGCGGCGCTCGAAGGTGGCACCGTTGGCGGCTGGCCGGCTTTGTCCGCCGATCAGCAAGGTCACAAGCTGGGTCACGTCAGGCATGGATCGTCTCCGGGAGCGTTGGCGTGAGCAAATCAGGCGCGCTTGTACGCCTGTAGGCCCGGCTTGATGGACTTGTCGTCCAGGAACTGCTTGAGCCCCTCTTCGCGGCCGCCTTCCGGATCACGCAGCGTGGCCTGGTCGAGCTTGGCGTACAGGTAATCCTCGTTCTGCTCCCACGTCAGCTCGCGGCTGCGCTTGAAACCATGCTTGGCGGCGCGCAGCACGACAGGATTTTTCTCCAGCAGCTTCTCGGCCAGCGCCACGGTGCGGGCGCGCAGGTGGGCACGCGGCACGCTCTCGTTGACAAGGCCCATGGCGGCGGCCTGCTGACCGGTGAAGGTCTCGCCGGTCATGATGTAGTACAGCGCCTGACGGTGGCCCACCGTGTCGGCCATCGCCTTGCTGACGAGGTTGCCGGGCGGGATGCCCCAGTTGATTTCCGACAGGCCGAAGGTGGCTTCATCGGCGGCAATCGCCAAGTCGCACGCCACCAGCGGCGAGAACCCGCCGCCAAAGCACCAGCCGTTGACCATCGCGATGGTCGGCTTGGCGTACATGCGCAGCAGCTTCCATTGCCACTGGCAGGCATCGCGGCGGATCTTCTCTTGCAGGATCTCCGGGCCGGCATCGACTTCGCGGAAGTACTCCTTCAAGTCCATCCCGGCCGTCCATGCATCGCCGGCGCCGGTGAGCACGAGCACCTTGGCATCGGCGTCCAGCTCCAGCGCTTCGAGCACCTGGATCATCTCCGAGTTGAGCGTCGGGCTCATGGCGTTGCGTTTCTCGGGGCGGTTGAACGTCACCCACGCAATGCCCTGGTCCACCTTCACGTCCACGGTTTTCCAGCGCCCTTGGTAATCAGCCATTTCCATCTCCTTGATCTGTCGGCTTGCGTGAGACCTGCACCGTCCGGTGTGCGGCACGTCTCAGCTTGGTGCCCATTTAATATCAGGTAGCCTGATATAACAAGGAGATTATGCTTGCCGTAAACCCTGATCCAAACGACACGTAGCAGAATGTGCGCATCTGCACGCGCGTCTACCTCCCCCCACATCCATGGCGGCCACCAAAACCACCCGCACCGCACCCCGATCGAACCCGCCGGGCTCGGCATCTGCTCCGGCAACATCTGGCCGCCTGCCCTACCTGATCGGCCGCACCGATCGCATCGTCAAGCGCCGCCTGGGTGAAGCGCTCGCCCCCCACGGGCTGACGGTGCCGCAGTTCACCGCGCTGTCGGTGCTGCACGCGCGTGGCAACCTGTCGAATGCGCAACTGGCGGAGCGCTCGTTCATGTCGCCGCAGTCAGCCAATGAGGTGGTGAAGACGATGGAAGCGCGCGGCTGGGTCACCCGTACGCCCGATCCCACGCACGGCCGCATCGTCATGCTGGGCCTGACGGACGAGGCGCTGGCGCTGTTGGTGCTCTGTGACGAGGCTGTCAGCCGGCTGGAAAAAGAAATGCTGCAGGGCATCGACCCGGCGCATGCGACGCTGCTGCACGACCTGCTGCTGCAGTGCGCGCGCAACCTCCGGTGAGTCGGCCCACGCACCAACATGGGCCTTCAGTTGCCCCGGCAATCGCCGTTATGCAATGTAATAAAGACGGATCAAAGGAACATGCAGAGCGTCCGGCCCCGGCGATAGAATGATTGGTCGCCGCCATTCGAGCGGCTTGCGCCCCCATCACCGCCTCACGCCTCGCAGTTCAGAAACCCTCCATGTGGATCGTCCAACTTGCGCTGCGACGGCCGCTGACGTTCATCGTCCTCGCCCTGCTGATTCTGCTGGCGACGCCGTTTACGCTCATGCGTACGCCAACGGACATCTTTCCGGAAATCGACATTCCGGTCGCCAGCATTATCTGGAACTACAACGGCCTGCCCGCCAAGGAGATGGCCGATCGCATCGTCTCCGTCACGGAACGCAGCCTGACCACCACCGTCAACGACATCGAGCACATCGAGTCGCAGTCGCTGGGCGGCGTGTCGATCATCAAGGTCTTCTTCCAGCCCAACGCCAACATCCAGACCGCGCTGGCGCAGATCGTGGCGAGCACGCAGGCGCAGGTGCGGCAGTTGCCGCCGGGCACAACGCCGCCGCTGGTGATCAAGTATTCCGCGTCGAGCATCCCGATCCTGCAGTTGGGCCTGTCTTCCAACACGCTGTCGGAACAGGAACTCAATGACGCAGCGCTGAACTTCCTGCGCCCGCGCCTGATTACCGTACCGGGCATTGCCGTGCCGTTTCCGTACGGCGGCAAGAGCCGGCAGATCACGGTCGACCTTGACACGCAGAAGCTGCTGGCGCAAGGCCTGTCGCCAGTGGACATCGTCAACGCGGTGGGCGCGCAGAACCTGATCCTGCCGGCCGGCACGCAAAAAATCGACGCCACCGAATACGGCGTCACGCTTAACGGCACGCCGGGCAGCATCGCCGCGCTCAACGCGATTCCGGTCAAGACCAGCAACGGTGCCACGCTCTACCTCGGCGATGTGGCCAACGTGCGCGATGGTTTTTCGCCGCAGACCAACGTGGTGCGCCAGGACGGCCAGCGCGGTGTGCTGCTCTCCATTCTCAAGAACGGCGGCGCGTCCACGCTGGATATCGTCAACAACATCTACAAGCTGTTGCCGACCGCCGCCGCGGCCCTGCCGCAAGACCTGAAGATCACGCCACTGTTCGACCAGTCGCTGTTCGTGAAAGCTGCCATTGAAGGCGTGATCCGCGAAGCGCTGATCGCCGCGTGCCTGACCGCAGCCATGATCCTGCTGTTCCTCGGCAACTGGCGCAGCACGGCCATCATTGCGGTGTCGATTCCGCTGTCGATCCTGTCGTCGATCATCGTGCTGCATTTGATTGGCGAGACCATCAACCTGATGACGCTCGGCGGCCTTGCACTGGCGGTGGGGATTCTGGTGGACGATGCCACCGTCACCATCGAGAACATCGAGCGCCACCTGCACGAGGGCAAGGAGCCGATCACGGCCATCCTAGACGGCGCGGCCGAGATTGCCGTGCCGGCCTTCGTGTCCACGATCTGTATCTGCATCGTGTTCGTGCCGATGTTCTTCCTGACGGGCGTGGCGCGCTACCTGTTCGTGCCGATGGCTGAGGCGGTGATCTTTGCGATGCTGGCGTCGTACGTGCTGTCACGCACGCTGGTGCCGACGCTGGTGATGATGCTGATGACCGGCCACACGCAGACTGCCAAGAAAGCCAACGCCAAGCCAAGTACCTTCAGCCGCATCTACAAGGCCTTCAACACGCAGTTCGAACACATGCGCGGCAACTACGCCGCCATCCTGGGCGGGTTGCTGGAGCATCGCCGCGTGTTTGCACTGTCGTTCCTCGGCTTTTGCGTGGCATCTTGCGCGCTGTACTTCGCGCTGGGCCGCGATTTCTTCCCCAATGTGGATGCGGGGCAGATCCGCCTGCACATGCGCGCGCCGTCCGGCCTGCGCATTGAGGAAACCGCACGCTTGGCGGATGAAGTGGAAACGGCCATCCGCGAGATCATCCCCAAGAAGGAACTGTCGACCATTCTCGACAACCTAGGCGTGCCGAACTCGGGCATCAACCTCTCGTACAGCAACGCCGGCACCATCGGCACGCTGGACGGCGAAATCCTCATCGCCCTGCATGAGGGCGAGCGCAAACCCAGCGCGACCTATATCAGCCGCCTGCGCGAAGCATTGCCGAAACGTTTCCCCGGCGTGGAATTCGCCTTCCAGCCAGCAGACATCGTCAGCCAGATCCTGAACTTCGGTCTGCCGTCGGCAATTGACGTGCAGTTCTCGGGCGCGGATGTGGCGACCAACCAGCAGCTCGCTGGCATCCTGGCCAACCGCATCAAGCAGATTCCGGGCGCGGTGGATACGCACGTGCACCAGCGTTTCGACCAACCCACGCTGGCGCTGAACATGGACCGCACGCGCATCCAGCAGGTTGGCCTGGAAGGGCGCGACGTGGCACAGAACCTGCTCGTGTCGCTCAGCTCCAGCTTCCAGACCTCGCCCACGTTCTGGCTGAACCCGATCAACGGCGTGGTCTATCAAGTGGCTGTCACTAGCCCACAGTACCGCGTGGATTCGCTCGATGCGTTGCTGCGCACGCCGGTGGCGGGTTCGCGTGGTGGTGCTGCTCAGGCAGGGGGCCCGCAACTGCTGGGCAACCTCGTGCAGGTGAGCCCATCAGTGCAGCCGCAGGTCGTGTCGCATTACGACATCACGCCGGTGGTGGACGTGTACGCCGCCGTGCAGGGGCGCGACCTGGGCGCCGTCGCCAAGGAAGTGCAGAAGGCCGTCGACGACATCCGCCCCAAGTTGCCGCGCGGCGCGCAAATCACGGTGCGTGGTCAGGTCAAGACGATGGAATCGTCCTTCGTGGGCCTGGGCGTCGGGCTGGTGATGGCGATCGTGCTGGTGTACCTGCTGATCGTCGTGAACTTCCAGTCGTGGGTCGACCCGCTCATCATCGTGACGGCTCTGCCGGCAGCGCTGGCGGGCATTGCGTGGATGCTGTTCGTGACGGGGACGACACTGTCGGTGCCCTCACTCACGGGCGCGATCATGACGATGGGCGTGGCGACGGCGAATTCGATCTTGCTGATCTCGTTCGCTCGAGAGCGGCTGGCTGAAGGGATTGCGCCCGTTCAAGCCGCACTGGAAGCCGGCGCCACCCGCCTGCGCCCAGTGCTGATGACGGCGCTGGCGATGATCATCGGCATGGTGCCCATGGCGCTGGGCCTGGGCGAAGGCGCGGAACAGAACGCGCCGCTGGGTCGCGCGGTGATCGGCGGTCTGCTGTTTGCGACCGTCTCGACCCTCTTCTTTGTTCCGGTGGTGTTTGCCAGCGTGCACAACAGATTGCAGCGGCGCGCCACCCGGCGTAGTCACGATTTGCGGGGAAGCGAAGGACATGTCTGAGCAAACTTCCGGTGCCCATGTGGACCACAACGCGGGGCACCATGTCGTCACCGTTGATCCGATCGAACAGGTTGACCGCGCCCCAGCCATGCGCCGCGCGCGGTGGGTCGTGATCGTCGTGGCCGTGTTGCTGGCGCTGGGCGCCGCGCGCACGCTGGTCAGCCGTTACTACAATGCGCACGCGCTGGAGCGCCAGGTGAGTGCGCAGACCAGCCGCTACGTCAACACCATCGCCCCCAAACCCGCCAACGCGAGCCGCGAGCTGACACTACCGGGCACACTGCAGGGCTACGTCGAATCGCCCATCTACGCACGCACCAGCGGCTACGTGCTGCGCTGGTTCAAGGACATCGGCGCGCATGTGGACAAGGGCGAAGTGCTGGCGCTGCTCGACACACCCGAAGTCGACCAGGAATTGAACCAAGCTCAGGCTGCGCGTAACCAGGCGGCTGCACGCAAGGCGCTGGCGCAGACCTCCCTCACGCGCTGGCAGAACCTGCGCCAAAAAGACGCCGTCTCGCAACAGGAACTGGACGAGCGCACCAGCGCCGCCAACCAGGCCCAGGCCGACCTGGCCGCCGCGGAAGCCAATGTGCGCCGTCTGCAGGAGCTACAGGGCTTCCGCCGCGTGGTCGCGCCGTTTGCGGGCGTGGTCACCAAGCGCAATGTCGACGTGGGTGCGCTGGTCAATGCCGGCAACGCGGGTGCCAACCGCGAGCTGTTCACCCTGGCGCAGACCGATCCGCTGCGCATCTATCTGTATGTGCCGCAGGCGTATTCGCAGCAGGTGAAGGTCGGGCAGGACGTGGCCGTCACGCTGGCGGAATTGCCGGGCCAGACCTTCCACGGCACTATCGCGCGCGCGTCCGGCGCCATCGACACCGCCACGCGCACGATGCAGGTAGAAGTGCAATTGCCCAACAAGGATGGCCGCCTCATGCCCGGTGCGTATGTGCAGGTCGCCATCAAGAGCAAGACCTCTGGCGACGACGCCGATGCCAGCGCATCGACTGCCTTTATCGTGCCGACCAACACACTGCTCTTCCGCAAGGAAGGCCCGCGCATTGCCATCGCAGAAAACGGCCGCGTCGACCTGCGTCCCGTCGCCATCGGGCGCGACTACGGCCGCCATGTCGAGATCATCTCGGGCCTGAAGGCGAACGATGCGCTGATCCTCAACCCGGCAGATTCCATCGAGCAGGGCGAAGCGGTGACCGTCGTCGCGCCTGCGCCCGCATCGGCACCCGCGGCTTCCGCGCCGCACGCATCATGATCCGGCAGCCCGGGCTTTGCACGACCGCGCTAGCGGTTTCGCTGATCGCGTCGCTGGCCGGCTGCTCGCTGGCGCCGACGTATGAGCGTCCGGCCATGGACGTGCCCGCGCACTGGCAGACCGAGGCGCCCTGGCGTGCCGCGCAACCCGCCGACGACGCGCCCAAAGGCCCGTGGTGGCAGCGCTTCAATGATCCGCAGCTCGACCAGTTGATCACGCAGGCGCTACAGCAGAACCAATCGCTCAAGGTTGCGCTGTCGAATCTGGAGCAGGCGCAGGCACAAACGCGCATTGCACGCGCCAGCCTATTGCCGACCGTCACGGCTACCAACAACGACTCACGCACGCGTACGTCAGCGGAACGGCCGCTATCGTCGTACACGAGTCCGACCATGTCGACCGTGCAGAACGACTTCGTGCTGCGCGCCGATGTGAGCTACGAAGCCGACCTGTTCGGCCGCGTGCGCAATACCGTCGCCAACGCCGCCGCCAGTGAAGAACAGGCCGGCGCCAATCTCGAGAACTTCCGCTTGCTGCTCGCCGCCCAGGTGGCCACCACCTGGTACAACCTGCGCGAAACCGATGCGGAAATCGCCGTGGTGCAGGAAGGCCTGGCCCTGCAGCGCAAGGCACTCGACTACGTTACCTCGCGGCATCAGGATGGTGTGGCCTCGGGGCTCGATCTTGCACAACAACAAACGCTGGTCGACAGCACCGCCACGCAGGCCGAGCTGCTGACCAAGCAACGCGCGCAGTACGAACACGCGCTCGCCACGCTGGTGGGCACGCCCGCACCGGCGTTCCATATCGACCCCATTCCGCTCAAGGGCACGGCGCCGCAAATTCCGGTGGCGTTGCCGTCCGACGTGATCGAACGCCGCCCCGATGTGGCCGCCGCAGAACGCGGTGCCGCCGCAGCCAATGCACAGGTGGGCGTGGCACGCGCTGCGTTCTTCCCAAGCGTGATGCTCAACGGCGGCGCCGGTTGGGAAAGCCGCGATCTCGCACTGCTGTTTTCGGCGCCCACGCTGCTGTGGTCATTCGGCACGCAGATCGCGCAGACGGTGTTCGATGCCGGCCGCACCCGGGCGCGCGTGGACTTTGCCAACGCGGCTTACCAGGGCGCGATCGCCAACTACCGGCAAACGGTGCTCGGCGCGTTGCAAGAGGTGGAGGATGGATTAGCTGGGCTGCAATCGCTGGACCGCGCCGCCAACCAGGCGCGTGCGGCCGTGGAGAGCGCTCGCAAGGTCTACGACATTGCCAGCGTGCGTTACGAGGGCGGGCTGGCAACGTCTTTGGACGTGATCACCGCGCAGCAGTCGCTGCTGAACAACCAGCGCACGGCGGTGCAGATTCTCGGCCAGCAGATGGCGACGAGCGTGTTCCTCGTCAAAGCGGTGGGTGGGGATTGGAACCACACCATCACCACACCACCGCCAACAGCCAAGCAGTAGCGTCAAGCCACCGCGCGCAGGAAACGCGCGCCGGCAAACAGGCCGGCCAGCCAACACAACGTCAGCGTGCCCACCACCAGCATTTCGATGAGCGCGGTGGCATCGTCGGGCAAGCGCATTGCAAGCGCAATCACCGCCGCCATGAGCGTGCCCGCTACGACAAGGCTGATCAACAACGCACCCAGCCCCGAGGCGAGAGTGCGCGCCAGTGCTGGATGCACGTGTGCCGGCGGGCACAGCAGCGCCATGCGGGCACGCACATAGGCTGCAGTACGCGCGCTATCGGTGCCATCGGCGTGATACCGCATCACTTGCGCCCAGGTTTGCGTATCCAGCACGCCTGAACTCAGCTCCTGCGACACGCGGCGCAACGCCGCCCGCTCACGCGCATGGTCGGTGGCATCGGTGGGTGTTTCGTTTCGGCTGGGCCGGTCAAACACCGCCGGTACGGCTGCCGGATCGCTGGCGCGCACCTCATGCCGATAGGTCACGCGCGCACGGCGCGAAAACAGCAGATATGCGGCCGTCCCAAGAAGGAGCGCGGCTTCCAGTACGACGAGCAGCATGATCGACAACGACCCCGCTGTCCCACCCGAGGCCTGCGCGAGAGTCACCGTCATTCGACTGCCCATAACAAGCGTGGCCAGCAACTGGAGCAAGCAGTACGCCAACCACAGCGCGGGAAACCAGCGCACACGCAAAAACGCGACGGCAATCAGTACCAACGGAAAAGCCAGCCCCGCACACGCCACCACCGGCTTCGTCGAGCCGCCACCCATCTGGCCAAGCGTCGGGACCATGCTCAGCCCAAAGACGATTGCCAACATCGGCAACGTGCTCGACCACAACAGCGTCACGAGCCAGCCGCGCACGCCGTACAACCGATGCGCTTTCGCGCGCGCCGCTGAAATTGCGATCCAGCTTTCCTGCATGAAGCTCCTTTGTGTGGCGGGACAGCCTCTTGCTGTCGGGCAATGCCGGGTTTTGCGCATTGTGTCATCGCGCCGCTGGCATCCGCCCCCCTCGACCGTGGGGAAATTCTTAAATGTTCCCAACACTTCCGCCAACCCAATGCCGGCGCGGCTTTGCGGCGAGACAACGTTATTTAATTCTGATTGACACAACGCTAACTGTTGTTCTGGAGTCTCGACTTCTGCGTCGCTCCCCGGCGTGGCCATGGCCGATACCGAAGTTGTTGCTGTCATCGAAGAGGGACAAAGCGGCAATGCTGCACCGCAAAACACAATCGTCAATTTCGGTTATATTACGCGCCCGGTCGCGCGTAGCACGTCAACACGCGGCCCCTTCCGCATCCCGCAACGGCAAAACCAACGGGCTTGCGGATACGCTTATCCGGCGTTGCCCCACATGCCCTGTTACGGCGCAGTTCTGCGCTCTGACGCGTGTTTGCGGCAATACGCGCCCTCCTTTTCTCGCGCTCGCATCTCGCGACGCTCTGGATCCCCGAGTCGGTGCATCGATTGCAGTCCTCACGGAACGCTGTGCGGACAGGGGCTAAGTTCGTCGTGCTGCGACGCACCATTTCGGGGCACAGAAAAGGCCGGCGCACGGTGAATTCGTTCAGTCAGTTTGAGAGAGTGGGTTGTGGTGATCAAAGCAATTCGAAGGGTCGTATCGGCGGTGGTGGTGTGCTTCGCGGCAACGTCCGCGCAGGCGGCCGAGGCCAAGAAGGTGGATGTGCTGCTGGTGGGCGGCGGCATCATGAGTTCGACGCTGGGCGTGTGGCTGCATGAGCTGGAGCCGAACTGGTCGATGATGATGGTCGAGCGCCTGGATGGCGTGGCCAAGGAAAGCTCCAATGGCTGGAACAACGCCGGCACGGGGCACTCGGCGCTGGCCGAGCTGAACTACACGCCCGAAAAGGCCGATGGCCATGTCGACATCTCGAAGGCCATCGAGATCAACGAGTCGTTCCAGATCTCGCGCCAGTTCTGGGCATGGCAGGTCAAGAACGGTGTGCTGGCGAACCCGCATTCGTTCATCAATTCGACCCCGCACATGAGTTTTGTGTGGGGCGATGCCAACGTGCGCTACCTCAAGAAGCGCTATGAAGCGCTGCAGGCGAGCCCGCTGTTCCGCGGCATGCAGTATTCGGAAGACTTCGACCAGATCAGCAAGTGGGTCCCGCTGATGATGGAAGGCCGCGATCGCTCGCAAAAGGTCGCCGCCACGTGGATGCCGGTGGGCACCGATGTGAACTTTGGCGAGATCACGCGCCAGTTCGTTAGCTATCTGCAGCGCCAGCCGAACTTTGCGCTGTCGCTCTCCAGCGAAGTGCGCAATATCAAGCGCAATGACGATGGCACGTGGCACGTGGCCTACGTCAACCTGCAGTCGGGCGCGCAGCAAGACGTGGACACCAAGTTCCTGTTCATCGGTGCGGGTGGTGGCGCACTCAAGCTGCTGCAAGCGTCGGGCATTCCGGAAGCGCGCGACTATGGCGCCTTCCCGGTGGGCGGCTCGTTCCTCGTCACCGACAACCCCGAGGTGGTGCAGCGCCATCTAGCCAAGGCGTATGGCAAGGCGTCGGTCGGTTCGCCGCCGATGTCGGTGCCGCACCTGGATACGCGCGTGCTCGATGGCAAACGCATCATCCTGTTCGGGCCGTTCGCAACGTTCTCGACCAAGTTCCTGAAGAACGGTTCATACCTGGACCTGCTGCGCAGCACGAACACGCACAACGTTGTGCCGATGATGCACGTGGGTGTGGATGAATTCCCGCTGGTGGAATACCTGGCCGGCCAGTTGATGCTGTCGGATGACGACCGCTTCAACGCGCTCAAGGAATACTTCCCCAACGCGAAGAAGGAAGACTGGCGTCTGTGGCAAGCCGGTCAGCGCGTGCAGATCATCAAGCGCGACGAGGCCAAAGGCGGCGTGCTGAAGCTCGGCACCGAGATCGTCGCGTCAAAGGACGGCACCATCGCGGGCCTGCTCGGCGCATCGCCGGGTGCATCGACCGCTGCGCCGATCATGCTGAGCGTGCTTGAGAAGGTGTTCAAGGACAAGGTGGCCACGCCCGCGTGGCAGCAGAAAATCCGCCAGATCGTGCCGAGCTACGGCACCAAGCTGAACGACAACCCGGCCAAGGTCTACGAAGAATGGACGACCACGAGTGCCATGCTGCAGCTCAATCCGCCTCCGCAAATCGACTTGCGCGTAGCGCCCGCTGCCAAACCGACGGCACCGCAGCCGGCCAAGGCAGCGGCTGACATGGCGCTGTAATCCAGTTGCCTTCGCTTTGCATCAACGCATTTCGCCCCGCTCTGCCGGGGCGATTTCTTTTGCGCGCTAGAAAGCGGGATCCACCGTTCCCACCACAACCTACAACTTCGGGTGTCACCATGAAACGCCATCGCATCGTTCTCTCTGCACTGCTACTGACCACGGGCCTGCTGGCCGGCACCGCGCATGCCGCGCCCGATTGCGTGGGCACCGCCGCGCCGTTCTTTGAAACCGGCGAAATCCAGTGGCAGTGGAACGCCGCGCTCAAGGCCCACGAACACATGATCTGCGGCGATGCCACCACGCCCGGCAAGCCGTTTATCCAGATGCTGAAGTTTCCGCCCAACTACGTGGGCAGCCGCCACAACCATCCGATCGACCGCGTGGTGATCGTGGAAAGCGGCAAGTGGATTTCCACCACCTACGACGGCCCCAAGGGCGTGGCGGAAGAACACGTAATCACCGCCGGCAAGAAGTACTACGAGCCGGCGTACTACGACCACAGTTTCGCCACCGGCGAAGACGGCGCGGTCATCTATGTACTGGGCTGGTCCGGCCCGAACATTCGCCTCGACCCGAACTACAAACACGCAGATTGAGCGATCGGGCCGCTAGGGAACGTGGCTCAGATCACATCGCCCAAGTCACGCACATCGGTGCCGGTGCAGCACGCGAGGATTTCGGCCGGCGCCTCGCTGACGGACAGATAGACGTGACCGACGGCGCTGTCGAAATACAGGCTGTCGCCGGGCGCCAGGCGAAATGCCTCGCCATTCTCGAAGCGCAGTTCGATCTCGCCGTCCAGCACGAAGACGAACTCTTCGCCGGGGTGGCGGATGTAGTCCGGAAAATCATCGACCGAGCGTGCGCGGATGTGTGCGCGCATCGGCAGCATGCGTTTGCCGGTCAGCGCATCGGCCAGCATGCCGTATTCGTAATTCGGCGTGTCGTAGATGACCTGTCCGCCTGACGGAGTGAAGGTCGGCCGAAAGGGGCCGGCATCGGGCGTGCGGCGTCGGCCCAGCAGTTGCTCGAACTCCAGCCCCAAGGCCTGTGCCAGGCCGGCAAACTTCTCATAGGTCAGGGCAATATCGCCGCGCTCAGCCTTGGAGATGGTGGACAGCGCCACACCAGAGCGATCCGATAGCTCCTGCAGCGTCAGCCCACGCGCCTTGCGCGCCTCGCGAATGCGCGCCCCCACTTCCTGATGGTTGAGTTGCGCAGGGGCCTCGTCGGCGGGTAAATCGTGTTGGATGGCGGCTTTTGTGCTCGATGCCACGCTTCGTCTCCGGGTTTTCTCGTATACGAGAATTTAATTTTTCTCGTATACGATAACTTAAACCCCTGCCAGCCTCCAACCCCTAGGAGAGCCCCGTGTCGACACTCGCCCTGGACAGCCGCCCCGCGCTGTCACGCACGCAAGTCATTGCCGCCACCACCATCGGCACGGCGCTCGAGTTCTACGACTTCACCATCTACAGCTATTTCGCCATCCAGATCGGGCAACTGTTCTTTCCGTCGGCCTCGCCGGTAAATCAGTTCCTGCTGTCGATTGGGGTGTTTGGCGTGGGCTTTGTGGTGCGGCCGCTGGGCGGTGTGATCATCGGCGCGTATGCCGACCGCGCCGGGCGCAAAAAGGCGATGGTGCTGACCATCATGATGATGGCGCTGTCGTGCGCATTGATCGCCACGGCGCCCACGTACGCTACGGCGGGCATCTTCGCGCCGATGATCGTGCTGGCCGCGCGGCTGATGCAGGGCTTTGCCGCGGGCGGCGAATTCGGGCCGGGCACCACGCTGCTGGTCGAATATGCGACCAACCGCACCCGCGCCTTCTTCGCGAGCTGGAACTTCGCGGCCACGGCGCTGGGGCTCGCGCTGGGCGCGGCAGTGGCCACGCTCATCAACGTGACGCTGCCCAAGGAAGCGGTGCTCGCGTGGGGCTGGCGGCTGCCGTTCCTGCTTGGCATTTTTGCGGCGCCGGCCGGCATGCTGATTCGCCGCCGGCTGGAAGAAACCCTCGACGGCCGCGAGAGCACCTCGGGCCATGCCAAACCACAAGGCGCGCTCAAGGCCGCGCTGACCACGCATCTGAAGCTCACCATCCTCGGCACGTTTGCGGAGCTAGGCGGTTCGGTGTCGGTGTACATCACCGCGTTCTTCCTGCCGAGCCACGCAGTGCGCACGCTGCACATGTCGCCCACGGCGGCAGTGGCCTCGGGCGTGGTCAGCTCGCTGGTGCTGTTCGTGGCTGCACCGATTGCCGGACGCTTGGCCGATCGCTACACCCGCAAGCGCGTGCTGGTCACCTCGCGCATCATCATGCTGCTGGCCGTGTATCCGGCGTTTGCGTTCCTGGGCGCGCACCCGACACCGCTCGTGCTGTATGCCGTGTCTGCATTGCTGGCGGTGTTCGTGGCCGCGCAGATCGTGCCGGTGCTGGTGATGATTCCCGAGCTGTTTCCCAAGCACGTGCGCGCCACGGGCATTGCGCTCACGTATGTGGTGAGCGCATCGTTCTTCGGCGGGTTCTCGCCGTTCATTGCAAGCTGGCTGGTGGAGCGCACCGGCAACTCGCTGGCACCAGCGTGGTATGTGGCCGCAGCATGCCTTGTGTCATTGGTGCCGGTGATCTGGCTGCGGGACCGCACGGGTGAAGCGCTTTAACAGGATGGGGGACTGCTTATGTCACACAACGACCAACTCGTCAGCCTGTCTGCCGTGGAGCTTCGCCGGCTGATCGGCGCCAAGGAAATCTCGCCCGTCGAACTGCTCGATGCCTGCATTTCGCGCATCGAAGCCATCAACCCCGCCGTCAACGCCGTTACGGCAACGTGCTTTCCGCAGGCGCGCGCAGCCGCAAAGGCCGCCGAGCGCGCGGTGCTCAACGGCGAGCCGCTCGGCCTGCTGCACGGCCTGCCGCTGGGCGTGAAAGACCTGGAAGACACAGCCGGCTTGTTGACGACTTACGGCTCCCCTACCGCGCGCGGCAACGTGCCAACGCAGGATGTGCTGCTGGTCGAGCGCCTGCGCGCTGCAGGCGCCGTGCTGGTGGCGAAGACCAACGTGCCGGAGTTCGGTGCCGGTGCCAACACGCGCAACCCGGTGTGGGGCGCCACGGGCAATCCGTTCAACCCGATGCTCAATGCGGGCGGCTCGTCCGGCGGCGCGGCGGCGGCACTGGCGTGCGACATGCTGCCCGTCTGCACCGGCTCCGACACTGGCGGCTCGCTGCGCATTCCGGCCTCCAAATGCGGCGTGGTGGGCTTTCGGCCGTCGCCGGGCTTGGTGCCGAATTCGCGCAAGAGGCTGGGCTGGACGCCCATCTCGGTGGTCGGCCCGATGGGGCGCACGGTGGCCGAAGCGTGCCTGCAACTGGCTGCCACGGCCGGCCTATCGGCAAGCGATCCCCTCAGCTATGCAGTGGACCCGCTCAGCTTTCTCACGCCCTCGTCTATCGATCTCTCCACCTTGCGCGTCGGCTGGACGGAAGACTTCGGCTGCTGCGATGTCGACGCCAGCATCCGCACCCTCTTCCGAGAGCGCATTGCTGCCATCGCGCCGATGTTCAAGTCGTGCGAACCCGTGCAGTTTGACTTGGGTGACGTGCACCGCTGCTTCGACGTGATCCGCGCAGAGAGCTTCGTCGCCGGCCTGCACGACGCTTATACGCGCGACCCGGCATCGATCGGCCCCAACTCGCGTGCCAACTACGAGCTGGGCGCCGCGATGACGCTCGCCGATTGCGCCTGGGCGCAGGCCGAGCAAACGCGCATCCTCAAACGTTTCCAGGCGGCGTTCAGCCAATACGACGTGATCCTCTCGCCGACGACGCCGGTGTCGCCGTTCCCGTGGAACGAGCTCTTCGCCACGCACATCGATGGCCGCGCGCAAGAGAACTACTACCGCTGGCTGGCGCTGACCTACGTCGTCACGCTCACCACGCATCCGGCGCTGTCATTGCCGTGTGGTGTGGACCAGGCGGGCATGCCGTTCGGCCTGCAGATCGTCGGCCCCTTTCATGGCGACCGGAAAACGCTGACCGTGGCGCACGCGCTTGAGCAGGCGTTCGACGCGTCTGCTACGCTGCGTCGTCCGCGTCCGGACCTCGCCAAGCTGGCACAACCGACGCCGGCACTGCAATCCATCGTGACCGCGCCGCCGGTGTTTGATGCCGCCGCAAGCAACGCAGGCGGCGGGGGCACCTCGGCCGTCTGAACCTGCAACCGATCTCTCCTTCTCAACATGTCCGATATCCAACGCTTCCACACCAACGCCCGCATGAGCCAGATCGTCATCGCCAACGGCATCGTGCATCTGGCCGGCCAAGTACCCGACACCGCCTTCGATTTCGAGTCCGTCACCGAGCAGACCAACAACATCCTCGCGCGCATCGACGCGCTGCTGGCCGAAGCCGGTGTCGACAAGACGCGCCTGATCTCGGCCAACATCTGGCTGACCGACGCCAAGCACTTTGCCGAGCTGAACGCCGCGTGGGAAGCGTGGGTGCCGGCCGGCCACGCGCCCACGCGCGCCTGCGTGCAGTCGGGCCTGATGCGTCCCGGCATCGACGTGGAAATCGCCGTGACGGCATTGGCCAAGGGCTGAGGAACCGGCTATGCGCTTTGACACCCTTGTGCTGGGCGCTGGCATTGTCGGCGTATCGGTGGCGGTGCACTTGCAGAAACGCGGGCGCGCGGTTGCCCTCGTGGATCGCCGTGCGCCAGGCTTTGAGACGTCGTTCGGCAATGCGGGGCTGATCCAGCGCGAGGGTGTGTATCCGTATGCGTTTCCGCGCGATCTGTCGACACTGCTGCGCTACGCGGGCAACACATCGGCGGACGTGCACTACCACCCCGGCGATCTGCCCCGGCTGTTGCCGTTTCTGTGGCAGTACTGGCGCAATTCGCACCCGGCGCGGCATGCGGCCATTGCGCGCGCCTATGCGCCGCTCATTGCGCACAGCGTGAGCGAGCACCGCGCGCTGGCGGAGGCGGCCGGCGCCACGCACCTGATCCGCCCCAGCGGCTGGATCAAAGTCTTCCGCAACACCGCCACACAGGACAAGGAAACGCACAACGTCGAGCGCTGGCAACGCGAATACGGCGTCGCCTTTGAAGCGCTGGACCCTGCGCGCCTGCGCACGGTGGAACCGCATCTGGACACATCGCTGCTGGGCGGCCTGCGCTATACGGAAGCGGATTCCGTGAGCGACCCCAACGCGCTGGTGACGGCGTATGCGAAGTACTTCGAGCAACTTGGCGGCCATCTGGTTGAAGCCGATGCCAACACGCTCACGCCCAACGCGCCCTGGCTGCTGCAAACCAAGGCTGGCGAGCTGCGCGCCGACAACGTCGTCGTCGCCATGGGCCCGTGGGCGGATGTGCTGACATCGCGACTGGGCTACAGCCTGCCGCTGGCAGTCAAGCGCGGTTACCACATGCATTACGCGCCGGCGGACGGTGCGCAGTTGAACCACCCAGTGCTTGATGCCGATGGCGGTTATGTACTGGCCCCGATGGCACGCGGCATCCGCCTGACCACCGGCGCCGAGCTCGCGCACCGCGACGCACCCAAGACGCCCGTGCAGTTGAACGCTGTCGAGCCTGTCGCACGCAAGCTCTTTCCGCTGGCCGAGCGTGTGGATGCGGAACCGTGGATGGGCGCCCGCCCCTGCACGCCCGACATGCTGCCGATCATCGGGCCGGCGCCGCACCACGCGAACATGTGGTTCGCGTTTGGCCATGCGCATCACGGCCTGACGCTCGGGCCCATCACCGGGCGCTTAATTGCGGAAATGATGACCGGCGAGACACCGGCTGTGGATGCTCGCCCGTTCCGTGCACAACGCTTCTGGGATTCGGCTCGCTAGTTCACCCCGCCGTGGTGCAGGCCCTTGATCCATCATCCGACCCGTGCCGGTGCAACTTTCAGCGCAGAAACCCGCTCGGCAAACGGCCTGCCCGCTCCGGCGAAATCCGCCGCACTGCAGCGCCACCGACATACCCCACTTCATGTTCGCCACATGTGCCGCACTTTGCTTTACGCTGCACCGCCTCAACACTCTCCGATATTCGATTCACCATGAAACGCTTGCTACTGACCGCGCTGTGCCTGTCGTGCACCGCAGCTTTCGCCAAGGGTCCGGTTTTGCTGGAAACCCCGATCACGTATCTGCCGGATGCAGGCGTGGTGCAATCGGTCAAGGATGAATGCAAGATCGAAGACATGCTGGCCCGTCATGTGGGCGGCGTGCTGCGCAAGATCGACAAGACCGACAACGTGACCATTGCATCGGGCAGCGATGCTGGCGATGCCGATGTGCTGCGTTTGCAGATCTCGCACGTACTGGGCGTGGGCGGCGGCGCATGGACAGGCCCCAAGGCCATCACGGTGGTGGCCTCACTCGTCCAAGGCGGCAAGGTAGTGCGTCAGACCAAGATCAACCGCTGGACGACGGGCGGCATGTGGGGCGGCTTCAAGGGAACATGCTCGATTCTTGAACGCAGCGCCACCGCCATCGGCAAGGACCTGGGCCGCTGGGCACGCGATCCGTCCTACACGATCAAGAATGAAGACCCGCCTGCCGAAGCTGCATCAGCCCCGGCTGCGCAAACCGTATCTGCGGAAAAACAGCAGTAAACGCAGCCAGACCGCCTGGCATTTCGCGATGATGGCGGGCACACCGCCATCGCGCTTTGGAGTCCGGCGCGAAGCGCGTCAGAACCCCGCCCTAGAACTCCATATCCAGCTCATCAATATCCTCCTTCTCCGCCTTTGCCCCGGCAATCCATTCGGCAACGTGCGGGTGCGCGAGCACGCGCATGCAGTACTCGGCGATCTCCGGATCGAGCTTGACGTCGTAGGTCAGGAATCGCATGACGACTGGCGCATACATCGCGTCGGCCATGCTGATCTCGCCAAACAGCCAGGGGCCGCCGTACTGTGCGAGGCATTCGCGCCAGATGAGCGTGATCCGCTCGATGTCGTGCTGCGCGCGCGACCAGATGCGGAAGTTCGGAAAATGTGCGCGCAAGTTCATCGGTAGTGCGGAGCGCAGCGCGCTGAAGCCCGAATGCATCTCGCCGCAGATCGCGCGGCAGTGTGCGCGGGCATGTCGGTCTGCGGGCAGCAGTTTGGCCTCGGGCGAGAGTTCGTTGAGGTATTCGGCAATCGCCAGCACGTCCCACACCTTGCGACCCTCGTGCGTGAGACACGGCACCAGAATCGACGGCGACAGCAGCAGCAGTTCCGCACGCGATGAGGCGTCGATCGGCACGCTCACTGTCTCGAACGGCAGGCCGCTCAATTTGGCGAGCAGCCAGCCGCGCATCGACCACGACGAATAATTGCGGCTGCTGATGGTAAGCGTGGTCTGGTCGGCGGATTTCATCTTGGTCCCCGGTTGTCTCGTTTTCCATCCCTATTCCAATCCGGTGCATGGCCGGCGCCAGGCACCTTGCCGGTGCGCTGTCTGCACTCCTGCGCTGCAAGGGACCAGGCCGCGCCGCGCCCGGCGTGGAGGCCGCGCAAAGCCTGTGCCAGTCGGCCACAGCGCAACGACAGCGCGCATGCGGTTTCCCGCCCACTGGCACGTGAGTTGGCACACGTATTGCCTGCTTGGCTCGACCTGCCTTCACGTGTCTTCACGTGCCCTGCGACGCAACCGCCATGAACCTGCTCGCGTATCCCCTCTATCAGTGGCTCTCCGAATGCCTGCGGCCCGCGCGGACATGGGCCTCGTTCTCGCGGCTGGCGATGGCGCATTGGCCACCCTCGACCGAGCACCCGACTGGCCGTGCGATCGATGCCTGGCTCGAACTGCTGGAATGCAGTGCGATCACGCACCGCCGCCCGTCGTTCGGCATCAACAGCGTTGAGGTCGACGGCCGCGCTGTGCCGGTGGTGGAAGACACCGCGATGCAAACGCCATTCGGCACCCTCGTGCATTTCCGCAAGGCCTCGCCTACGCCGCAACCGCGTGTGCTGGTTGCCGCGCCCTTGTCCGGGCACTTCGCCACGCTGCTGCGCGGCACGCTGCGCACGATGCTGGCCGATCACGACGTGTATGTGACGGACTGGCATAACGCACGCGACATTCCAGTGTCAGCCGGGCGCTTCGGCTTTGATGAATACGTCGGCCACCTGATCGACTTCATCCACCACATCGGCCCGGACGCACACGTGCTGGCCATCTGCCAGCCGACCGTGGCCGCGCTGTCGGCGGTCTCGCTCATGGCCGCTGACAACGACCCGGCGCAACCGGCCAGCCTCACGCTCATGGCCGGCCCCATCGATTGCCGCGTGGGCCCAACCTCGGTGAACGAATTGGCCAACAGCAAGCCAATCGAATGGTTCGAGAAGAACCTGATCGGCATCGTGCCGCCCGGCTTTGTGGGCGAGCAGCGCCGCGTGTATCCGGGCTTCGTGCAGTTGAGTGCGTTCATGTCGATGAATTCGGATCGCCACGCGCAGTCGTTTGAAGAGATGTACTACCAACGCGCCAAGGGCGACCCTGCCAAGGCAGACACGATCCGCGCCTTCTACGACGAATACCTCGCCACGTGCGACCTCACCGCCGAGTTCTATCTGGAAACGGTCGAGAAGGTGTTTCAGCAATACGCACTCCCGCGCGGCGAGTTGATGGTAGGTGGCCGGCTGGTTGAGCCAGCGGCAATCCATCGCACCGCGCTGCTGACAGTCGAGGGCGAGAAGGATGACATCTGCGCGGTCGGGCAAACCGTGGCCGCGCAAGACCTGTGCTCGGGGCTACCGCCGTATCTGAAGACCCACCATGTGCAGGCCGGCGTGGGGCACTACGGCGTGTTCAACGGCAGCAAATGGGAAAAGCAGATCTACCCGATCGTGCGCGCCACCATTCACGACAACGAGCCTTTCGACACCAGCACCACCGCCGGCAACGCAGACAACGCCCACCGCGTCACGCTGCGCGCGCTACTCGATGCACAAGCGTCGAGCCAGGCCGTCACGCGCGGGCGCTCGCGCAAGATGGCGGTCGCAAGCTGAATTTGGAAGGGCGAGTATCAGGTTCCGAGCGGGTCATGCTCCATCGATGTCGATCGATTCATGGAGGGTTGCGATGCACACTCACACCACGGAGTCCCAACGCGCTTCGAGCCTGTTGCATCCGGGCGGCAACCCCATCCGCCTCAATACGGGCGACTTCGTTGCCATCGATCGCCGCCAGGATGCCAGGTACGAGGCGACCTATCGCCCACAGGCGCTGTACAGCCGCGCCGACGAAGGCTTTGCCGCCAACAACGAAGCCTTCCTGCTGCATGAGGTTGCCACCAACCGCCCGATCTACCTGGAAGACACGGGCCCGACCGATTTCCACATGCATCTGCCGCCGGGCGCCTTTCAGTTCGTGCTGGTGACATCGGGCGTGTTTACGTTCGACTACGATGGCCGGCTGCATTACGTCGGCCCCGGCTCGGTGATCCTGCAAAGCGCGATCGTGCATCGACAGCTTTTCTACACGTGGTCGGGCCTGTCTACGGAAGACAACTTGAGCACGCCGCAAACCGTGGTGCCCGACGCACTTTCGATGGGGTGCTCAGGCAAGTTTCTCGAAGCGTTCATCACCGATCCGACCACGTTTCCCAACCCGACGATTGTGCCGTCGGCGCTGATCAACGAAGCCGAAACGCCGCGCATCGCCTGGAGCCATCCGGTGCATGATCGGCCGGCAGGCGCAGGCTTCTGGGTGCAAGACCCGCTGGAGTTGAACGCGCTCTACAAGCCGTTGGCCGGCGATTCCATCCGCTCGCCCGAACCGGTTTACGTGCGCGACACCGGCATCGAAGCACCAAGCGGCCAGCTTGTGACGGGACACCTCATCGCCACCGACCCGCGCGGCGAGTCGAGCCTGCCCAAGAGCCAGGCGGGCACGGTCGACGCGGCCTCGTTCTCGAAAGGCGAGGTGGTCATCTACCGCGTCATTCGCGGCACGGCCGAATTCAAGGACGGCGCGGGCAACTCGTTTGAACTGACCGCCGGCGACGTGGTGACGGCAGGCCAGCATTCGGTCGCACTCGTCGGCATGGGCGAAGACACGCAGATTCTTCGGCTCGGCCTGCTGCAGAGCATCGAACAGCTGCGTAGCTGGACGCGCGCGCAATGCGAAGAGATCGACGGTTTGGCAGGCCGCATCATTACCAAGACCGAGACGCGCCCGCAGCGGACCGAGGGGAAGCCGGTTGGGTATCTCTACGAAGCGGTCGCGGCATCCAACGGAAACACCGGCCGCTTGAGTGTGGCAAACGGAAAGCGGCTGTAGTCCGAACTCGTCACGCCGCCGCCTTGGCAATCGGCCGCTGATCGACGAACACGACGACAGCGGCGAGGGGGCGTGACGGTTCAGTAGGTCTTGTACGGCAGGAACTTGCCGCTCATGACGATGCGCACCCGATCACCCTTGGGGTCGGGCTCGCGCTGGAGGTCCATGTTGAAGTCGATCGCGCTCATGATGCCGTCGCCAAACTCTTCGTGGATCAGCGCTTTGAACGTGGTGCCATACACGCTCACGAGTTCGTAGAAGCGGTAGATGAGCGGGTCCGTCGGCACCGCGCTCGGCAGTGAGCCTTTGTACGGCGTCACCTGCAGCAGCATGACGGCCTCTTCAGGCAGATCCAACGCCGCACCCACCGCTTTGGCCTGCGCTTCGGTGAGCGTCATCTGGCCGAGCAGGGCTGCGGTGCTCCACTCCTTGCTGTGGCCGACCACTTCGGCCAGTTGTGCCCACGTCAGTTGCTTCTTGATCTTCTGCAGGACGATCAGATCGGTTACGTCTTCGCGTTGCATGGTGGCTCCTTGGGTAGAGGGAGAAAACAGCATGCAACACGAGCAAGGTCAATGCCAACCAGCAAACGCCGCGCCCCTTGCGGCGCTCGCGCAGATGGCGGCGATGCCGCCATTGCGCTGAGGAGCACGGCGCAACGCGCGTTAGAACCAGTGCATGATCCCGGTATACACGCCTTGCTGGCTGGAGCCCGGCGCCGGCTTGCCGCCACCCGCCTCGACCGAGAAGGCCGCGTTGTTGCCATTCAGAACCGTACCGATGGTGCCGTACAGCAGCGTGCGCTTCGAGAAGTAGTAGTTGGCGCCCACCGTCAGCAACGTGCCGTTTCCGGCACCCTGATTGCGGTTCGCGCGGTATGCGCCGCCAATCAGCGTCAAGGCCGGGCTGATCTGATAGTTCGCCCCCAGCCAGTACATTTGCTGCAGGGTCGCGCCGTTCGGGTTATCCGCATCCACCGTGGTTTTGCCGCCAGACTGGATGCGGCTGTAGCCAGTGAACAGCTTGAGGTCGCCAATCTGGTACGTGCCGCCCGCCGTGAACAAACGGGAAGACGTATAGAGGTTGGTGAACTGCCCATTGGTGTCACGAATTTCTTCGTAGAAAGCCTTGAGCATCAACGGCCCGCTCTGGTAGGCCAGCGCACCGGCAAGCTGTTTGCCCGAATTGAAGTTCCCCGCCGTTCCGTTCAAACCGGCCTGCGCGCGGAACGAGAACCCGCCCCACGTCGGCGAGTTGTAGGTGATCGCCTTCGGACGCGAGCCCCAGGTGCGATTCATCTGCAGGGTGGCGACGCTCATGTTCTGCAGACCCATCGGGTCAAGCGACCATGACTCGCCATCGGGGATGCCCATGGCCCGGCCGAGCAACAGCGTGCCGTAGGTGGTGCTCGACAGCCCCACAACCGCGTAACGATTGAACAGCGCATCGGATGAACCGGAGGCCGAATTGAAGCCGTTCTCGAGGTTCATCACGGCAGACAGCCCGCCGCCCAGATCCTCAGAGCCCTTCAGGCCCCACATGCTGGTCCCCCACTGATTGCCGCCGTACTGCAGGTTGCTGGCGGTGCCGTTTGCCGTCGCAATCTTGTTCGTGTAATCGAGGCCGCCGCCCACGCGGCCATACAGCGTGACACTGCTCTGTGCGGCGGCCAAGCCGCTAGTGGCTACCAGCAGCACCGCAGCGGCGGCCTTAGCCACCGTGGTCATCCGCAGGGATGGGGTCTTGGTTTGCATTGCTTCCGTCTCCTCAATTTGGCGTTGTCTTTGTGTGTTGCGAGCCGATTCTCGTGGCGGGCTCGGACAGGAGAATGGGCAGGATTGACAGCGCTGTCAATGTAGGGACTTGCCCTAGTTTTTGGTCAATGCGCATCGCTGCAAGGCATGGGGGAAATGGCGTGTGGCGCCCTCGACCCTAGGGCAAATCCCGAGATTGACAGCGCTGTCAATTTTGACCATTCTGCAGTCCCGACCGGCGCGCGAACCGGATGCCCGTGCCGGCCAAAGCGCCCATCGTGCGTGATGGCGACGAATCTTCATGTGCGCCAGCCGCTCTGCGGCTAGCCACACGAGCCGTCGATGTACTACCGTCCTAATCTGCTGTACATCTTGCATCCGGACGGCACCAGCCAGAACAAGAACGCGTTCATGATCGGGCTGACAGCCGGCATAGCGTTCTGAACGACAACATCAATGAAGAAGGAGACCTATATGCTTTCACGCGTACTGAATACCCTTGCCGCCGCGGCGGTTCTCACCTTCGCTGCCACCTCGGCCCACGCCAGCAAGGAAGCACCGGTGATCGGCTTTTCGATCGACGACCTGCGCGTGGAGCGCTGGACGCACGACCGCGACTACTTTGTCGAATCGGCCAAGAAGCTGGGCGCGACCGTCAATGTGCAGTCGGCCAACGCCAATGAAGCCAAGCAGATCGCCCAGATCGAAAACCTGATCGCGCAGAACGTCGACGTGCTCGTGATCGTGCCGTTCAACTCCAAGGTGCTGGGCAACGCCATTGCCAGTGCCAAGAAGAAGGGCATCAAGGTCGTGTCGTATGACCGCCTGATCCTGAATGCCGATGTAGACGGCTACGTGACCTTCGACAACGTGAAGGTGGGCGAACTGCAAGCACAGGGCGTGGTCAAGCTGGCGCCGAAGGGCAACTACTTCCTGCTGGGCGGCGCCGCTACCGACAACAACGCCCGCCTGCTGCGCGAAGGCCAGATGAAGGTGCTCAAGCCGTACGTCGACAAGGGCGACATCAAGATCGTCGGCGAGCAATGGACGCCGGAGTGGGACCCCGCCAAGGCGCAGAACATTGTTGAGAATGCGTTGACCGCAAACAACAACAACATCCAGGGCATCGTGGCCTCGAACGACGGCACGGCCGGCGGCGCGATCCAGGCGCTGGCACGCCAGAAGCTGGCAGGCAAGGTGCCGGTGTCGGGCCAGGACGCTGACCTGGCCGCCGTACGCCGCGTGGCCGAAGGCACGCAAGCCATGACGGTGTACAAGCCGATCAAGGAAATTGCCGCCACCGCCGCTGAAATCGCTGTCGACTTCGTCAAGGGCACCGCGCCCAAGTTCAACACCAAGCTGAACAACGGCAAGAAGGACGTCGACACCATCCTGCTGACGCCGACGCTGCTGACGAAGGACAACCTGGACGTGGTCGTCAAGGACGGCTTCTATACCAAGCAGCAGATCTCCGGCAAGTAAGCCAGTTCCACCGGTATGCAGTGAGATGCAGTTGTCGTCAGTCGTAGTGCGTAGGAGGCAGCCATGAGCAGTAACGGCACCCTGTTCGAGATGCGCAACATCGTGAAGTCGTTCTCCGGTGTACGCGCGCTCGACGGCGTGAGTCTGGCAGTCAAGCCAGGCGAATGCGTCGGTTTGTGCGGGGAGAACGGCGCCGGAAAGTCCACCCTCATGAAGGTGCTGTCGGGGGTCTACCCCTACGGCACCTATGAGGGCGAGATCGAATGGGAAGGTCAACCGCTGCGCGCGCATTCCGTGCGCGACAGCGAGCGTGCAGGCATCGTCATCATCCACCAGGAACTGATGCTGGTGCAGCAGCTCTCCGTCACGGAGAACATCTTCCTCGGCAACGAGATCACCAAACCCGGCGGCCGCATGGACTACGACGCCATGCACGCCAAGGCGGAACAGCTCCTCGCGCGCCTGCGACTGACCGACGTGAACGTGGCCGCGCCCGTGATGAATTACGGTAGCGGCCACCAGCAGCTCTTCGAGATTGCCAAGGCACTGGCCAAAAACGCACGCCTGCTGATCCTGGACGAACCGACGTCATCGCTGTCGGCCAAGGAAATCGAGGTACTGCTGTCCATCATTGAAGACCTCAAGCGCAGCGGCGTGGCGTGCGTGTACATCTCGCACAAGCTCGATGAGGTCAAGCGCGTGTGCGACACCGTCACCGTCATCCGCGACGGCAAGCACATCGGCACGCGCCCCGCCGCTGACATGACCATCGACAACATCATCACGATGATGGTCGGCCGCGAAATGACCTCGCTCTTCCCCAAGGTGGAACACACCGTGGGCGAGGTGGTGATGGAAGCGCGCAACGTCACCTGCTGGGACGTCACCAACCCCAACCGCAAGCGCGCCGACAACGTGAGCTTTGCCGTGCGCAGTGGCGAGATCCTCGGCATTGCCGGCCTGGTGGGTGCGGGGCGCACAGAGATGGTGTCGGCCTTGTTCGGTGCCTACCCCGGCCGCTCCAGCGCCGAGATCACGATGGAAGGCAAGCCCATCAAGGTCGGCTCGCCGGCCGAAGCCATCGCCAACGGCATCTGCCTCGTCCCCGAAGACCGCAAGCGCCACGGCATCGTGCCGTTGATGGCGGTGGGCGAAAACATCACGCTCGCCACGCTGGCGCAGTACGCACGCGGCCTGCGCGTCGATAAAGGCGCCGAGCTGGCCACCGTCGACCGCGAAATCAAGCGCCTGCGCATCAAGACTGCCAGCCCGGCGCTGGCGATCGGCAGCCTTTCTGGCGGCAACCAGCAGAAGGCCGTCGTCACGAAGATGGTGCTGGCGATGCCGAAGGTGCTCATCCTTGACGAACCCACGCGTGGCGTGGATGTCGGCTCCAAATACGACATCTACAAGATGATTGCCGACCTGGCGGCCACGGGCGTGGCCATCATCATGGTCTCTTCCGAAATGCCGGAGATCCTGGGCATGAGCGATCGTGTCCTGGTCATGGGCGAAGGCCAGTTGCGTGGCGACTTCGTCAACCAAGGCCTGACCCAGGAGCGCATCCTGGCCGCAGCAATCCAAGCAGAACCGCAGCCTCAGGCTGCCTGAACAGAGCTTCGCCATGTCGAACATCCTGCAATCCCAACTCGCCCGCCAAAGCGGCGGCCCGCGCCTCGACAGCCGCGCCGTTCAACAACTGTTCGTGCGCTACAAGGTGCTGGCCCTGCTGCTGGCCGTGGCGCTCATCTGGATCTTCTTCCAGTTCCAAACCAACGGCACGTTCCTCAAGCCCAACAGCATTTCCAACCTGTTCCTGCAAATGTCGGTGACTGGCATGCTGGCCTGCGGCATGGTGTTCGTCATCATCGCCGGGGAGATCGATCTCTCCGTTGGCTCGCTGCTCGGCCTGCTCGGTGGGCTGGTCGCTATTCTCACCGTCAACCTCGGGTGGAACACGTGGCTGGCAGTGGGCACAGTGCTCGTGGCTGGCGCGGCCATCGGCGTGGTCAACGGCTTCATCACGACCAAGCTGCGCGTGCCGTCGTTCATCGTTGGCCTGGGCGGCATGCTGGCCTTCCGCGGGCTCCTGCAATGGAGCACGGACAGCGTGACCATTGCCCCGGTGCCCGATGACCTCGGCAACCTCGCGCAGAGCTTTGTGCCGGCATCGCTGGCGTGGTCGCTCGCCGCTGTCATCGTCGCCGGTTCGGTCTTCCTGACCGTGCGCCGCCGCCGCGACCGTGCGCGCCTGTCGCTCTCGCTCCCGCCGCTGTGGGCCGACGGCCTGAAGCTGCTCGCCATCGCCGCAGCGTCGTTCGGCTTCGTCGCCGTGCTCAACCAGGCCAGCGGCGTGCCGCTGCCGGTGCTGATCCTGCTGGTGCTGCTGGCCATCTTTTCGTACGTCGCCACGCAAACCGTGTTCGGCCGCCACGTGTATGCGGTGGGCGGCAACATGGAAGCCACGCGCCTGTCTGGCGTGAATGTGAGCCGCGTCAAGCTGCTGGTGTTCGTGCTGATGGGCCTGATGTGCGCCTTTGCCGGCATCATCACCACGGCGCGCTCGGCGGCAGGTTCGCCCTCCGCCGGCGTAGGCGGCGAGCTCGACGCCATCTCCGCCTGCTTCATCGGCGGCACCTCCATGCGCGGCGGCTCCGGCACCGTGTACGGCGCGCTGATCGGCGCCCTCGTCATGGCCAGCCTCGACAACGGCATGCAGCAAATGAACGTCGACGCCTCGTGGCAGATGATCGTCAAGGGCGGCGTGCTCGTACTCGCAGTGCTGATCGACGTCCTGTCCGGCTCGAACCGCGGTTAAGACAAACGCACAAGGCATCACCTCAAGCACGCGGGCGGTTTGGCCGTCCCTGCCCTAGATGGCGCCTTGAATTTGTGTTGCAGGGAGGAAAAAGAAGGGAGGCCTGTCAGAGCGCAGCGAGTTTGCCTCCCTTCCCTCCCTGCGACAGAAATTCAAGGAGGCTTTCGCTATCTCGGGCGCGCCTTTCTTTGCTTACTTTCTTTGGCAAGACAAAGAAAGTGAGTCGCCCCCGGCAGGGGGTGAAACGGGGGATGGACCACCAGGCCCAAGCTCCAATCAAACACACAAGCAAAATCCAACACCGTGGCTGACTACCAAACCCCTGCTCGCGTACTCGTCACCGGCGTGGCCGGCAACCTGGGCCGCAAGGTCGTCGAGGCCCTCGCCTCTGCCCCGTGGTGCACCTCTATCATCGGCGTCGACTGGGTCGCCCAGAACGTCGAATTCTCACCGCAAGCCACCGAGCGCTTCCAGTGGGTCACCGCCGACCTCACGCAAGCCGACGGCGCATGGACAGAGCGACTGAACAACGTCGACGCCGTCATCCATCTGGCCGCCATCCACTCCACGCCCGATGCGACGTGGGAGCAAGCGCTGGCCTCCTACGGCATGACGCTGAACGTACTACAGGCCGCTGCCACACGCGGCGTGCGCCGTTTCGTGTTCGCCTCGTCCAACCACGCGATGGGCGCGTACAAGGACCAACCGCTGGCCGGCACCATCGGCCCGGGCAAACTCACCGCCGAGCTGCCGCCCGCGCCCGGCACCCGCTGGGACAACGGCATCGAAGAGGTCTACTCGCTGGCGTACGGCACGTCCAAGGCGATGGGCGAACGGCTGTGCAAGGCGGTGGGCGAAGTGTCGGCAGCCAACGGCGGCAAGCTGTCGATCGTGTCGCTGCGCATCGGCTGGGCCCTGCCCGACGAGAACGACCCCAACGACATCAACTACTCCGGCACCGCCGACACGCCCATCCCCACCGAGTTGCCTGATGAAGCCAGCCACATCGCGCTGCGCTGGTTCCGCAACATGTGGCTCTCGAACGATGACCTGCGCCGGCTGTTCCTGAGCGCCATCACGGCCGACCCGGCGCGATGGCCCTCCCCGGCCATCGTCGTGAATGGCGTGTCGAACAACAGCGGCATGGATTGGGGTCTGGAGACGGGCCGCGCGTTGCTCGGCTATGACCCGCAGGATGATCTGTACGCGCTGCTCAAGCAGCCGGCATAAGCACAGCGCCCGCCCGGCAGATCAACGCGCCGGCGGGCAAGTCGATTCACGGATCACGAGTTCGTACTGCAGGTTCTCGTGCACCGAATGCGGTTTGAGGCCCGGCAAATGCGGGCGATGAATCGCGACCAGCTGTTCCACCGCCGCATGCGCCATCGCCTGGATCGGCTGGCGCACGGTGGTCAGCGCCGGCCACAGTTGGCGTGAGAGCGGCGTGTCGTCGTAGCCGCAGATGGACAGCTCTTCCGGCACCTTGATGCCGCGCGCCTGCGCCACGCGCAGCACACCGGCGGCCATGTCGTCGTTGCCGGCAAAGATGGCTGTCGGGCGCGGCTCACAAGAGAGCAAGCGTTCTGCACAGGCCATGCCGGATTCAAACGAGTGTTCGCCTTGCTCGACCAGCCGTTCGTCAATGGCAATACCGGCCTGCGCCATGGCATCGCGATAGCCGAACACCCGCTGGTACGCGGCACCATGGTCCGGATCGCACACCACGAAGCCGATGCGGCGGTGGCCCAGGCCGATCAGGTGCAGCGTCATGTCCCGCGCGGCCGCGCGATCTTCGGTATTGACGGATAGGCCCTTGTGCTCGCGATCAGACGGCGCGAGGCGCACGTAGTCAATGCCAGCCTCATCGAGCGCCGCAATCAACGATGTCACGTCTGACACCGGCGGCGTCAGGATGATGCCGGCCAGCGCACGCTGGCGCGCACTCTGGATGATCTGCTCGGCAAGGTCTGGATCGCGGTAATTGCAGGGCGTGAGCAGCAGGCTGTAGTCGAGCGCCTGGCAGGCTTCGAGCGCGCCGTGCTGGATGTTGACGATGTAGTTGTCGGAGGGGTTGTCGTAGACCAGCGCGATGATGTCGGAGCGCTTGCTGGCCAGGCGCCGGGCGGCGGGATTGGGCCGGTAGTCGAGCGCTTGCATTGCCTCAACCACCTTGGCGCGCGTCTTCTCGCTGATGTTGGGCTCGTGGTTCAGCACGCGCGAGACGGTCTTGATGGACACGCCCGCATGCGCGGCAACATCATCGACGGTGACGCTAACGTTGCCGGTGCGGGCGCTGCGCTTCATGGTCTAGCGAATGGGGTTCTGGAACACAGGACGGGCGCTGAATAGGCGCCCGTCATGCATTCGATTCTACCGCCAACCACCGCGCAGCGCGGCCGAAAAAAACTAACGGGCACTCAGCCCCGAGCGACCGATCGGCAACCGAACAACGCCCTGCGCCAAGCTCACGCCCAGCAGCACGAGCCCGCCACCTACCCAGTGATAGCCGTGCACGGTCTCGCCCAGCAACACTGCGGCCATGGCTGCGGTGAACACCGGCATCAGGTTCATCAACACCGCCGTACGCTCGCTGCCGATGCGCTTGAGGCCCAGCATCCACAGGTACGACGCCACGATCGACGAGGCAATGCCCGCAAACACCACCAGCCCGATACCTCTGGCGGGAATCGCCAGGCTGTGCGCCGTCATGGCGACCGGCACGAGCATCACCACCGCCATCAGCACCTGCACATACAGGTTCAGCCACTGCCCGAACGGCAGCGCCCAGCGGCGATAGAGGATGTTGTACAACGCGTATGAGGTGGCACCCGCCAACACCAGCACGTCGCCATGGTTGATGCCGCCATCGAACAGATTGGCGGGCTGCCCGCGCCCCAGCAGATACAACACACCTAGCAGCGACACCACCACGCCCGTCACCGCCTGCGCCCCCACCGGCTGGCGAAACACCGCCACGTTCAGGATCAACCCCAGCATGGGGATCAACGCGCCGATCACGCCCATGTTGGTGGCGCTTGTGCTGTGCGCCGCGTAGTACGCCAGGCACTGGTACATCACCATGCCCAGCAACGCCAGCACCGCAAACCGGCGCCACTGTGCCAGCACCGCCATGCGCTGGCGCCACAGCGGCCGCACGCAGAACGGCGTGAGCACAACGGCCGCCAGCAACCAGCGATACAGCGAGATGGCCGCCGGGTCCACCACCCCGGCCGCAGCCTTCGAAACAATGGTGTTGGCGGCCCAGATCAGCACCGCCAGCAAGGGATACAGCACGGGCACGACGGCCTCCGTTGAACGACTGAGGATGGCAGTGTAGAGATGTCTGGTTCAAAACATATACTGCGAATCAGACAACCTGACCCATCAAAGGCGACAACGTGTACACCGCCTCTGCTTACCGCGAAGCCGATCTGCGCGTCCCAACGGGCGAGCCGTTCTACTTTCGCTACAACCACTTCGAACCCGAAACGGCTATCGGGCCGCATACGCACCCGTGGGGCCAGCTTTGCCGTATCAGCCTTGGCTTGATGGAGGCGACGGTGGAGACACGCAAGCTGACGGCGCCGGCGGAATACCTGATCTGGGTACCAGCCAACGCGCCGCATTCGGCGTCGATCCGACAGGCGACGGATTTCATCTCGGTGTACGTGGCCGCGTCACTGGCCGAACGCCTGCCCACCAGCGGTTGCCTGATTGCGCAGACGCCACTGGTGCGGGCGCTGTTTGAAGACTTCGCCACACGCCGCGTGTCGGTCATGCAAGACGCTTGGGATTTGCGCCAGTTCGAACTGATGATCGAGTTGCTCACACGTGCCGAACACACCGACAGCTACCTGCCCGACAGCCAGGACCGCCAACTCGAACCCATTCTCCACGCCATCCGCCTGGACCCAGCCGATAACACGCCCCTGCGGCAGTGGGCCGACCGCGTACACAGCACCGAACGCACACTCGCGCGCCGCTTCCAGCGTGAACTCGGCATGACGTTCGTGCAATGGCGCAACCGCGTGCGCCTGCTGCGCGCGCTGGTGTGGCTGAAGGAAAACCACTCGGTGCAGGAGATTGCGCTGGCGCTTGGCTATGGCACCCCGTCCGCATTCATCGCGATGTTCCGCAAACAGGTTGGGTTTTCACCGGAGCGCTATCGACGGCAGATGTGCGGCGAGGATGAGCGCCCCGCCGCATAGGTCCCCGTCGGATCAAGCGACCGAGTAGCCGCCATCCGCCACCAGCGCGTGGCCCGAGACATAGCTCGCGTCATCCGAGGCGAGGAAGGCCACGATGGTCGCCATTTCTTGCGCACTGCCGAAACGGCCGGCGGGTGTGCCGGCAGCAAAGTCGTGCATGGCCTCGTCCGACGGCCAGATGCCGCGATGGTGGAACGGCGTTTCGATCAGCCCCGGCGCCAGTGCGTTGACGCGCACGCCACGGCGGAACCATTCAATGGAGGCCGTCTTCGTCATCCCGATCACGGCGTGTTTGGTGCCGATGTACAGGCCCGCGTTCTCAAAGCCGATCACCCCGCCCATCGATGCGTTGTTGATGATGCTGCCTGCGCCTTGGCGGAGCATCACCTCGGCCTCGTACTTCATCGAGTGGAAGACGCCGCGCACGTTGGGGTCAAACACCTTGTCGTAGGTCGCATCCGTCTGCTCGGTGAGCGGCGCAAACACGCCTTCCGTGCCCGCATTGTTGAAGGCGATGTCCAGGCGCCCGTATGTGGCGACAGTGAAATCGACCATCTTGCGGATGTCGTCTTCGCGCGTGACATCCACTTCCACGGCGGCCCCTTCACCGCCTTGCGCACGGATCGTCTCCACCAGCGCGTCGAGCTCGGGCTTGCGCCGCGCCGCCACGACAACCTTGGCACCGCGCTTGGCCAATTCAATGGCCGATGCGTGGCCGATACCGGAGCTGGCGCCCGTTACGAGGGCGACCTTGTCTTTCAGTTGTGTGGATTGCGTGTTGGTTTGGGTTGCTGCGTTCATTGCCGGCTCCTTGCCGTGAGTTCTGATGATCTGGCGCCCGCTGAATCGTCCAATCGATTGGCGCTGCCAGGCTTGGAGCGAAGTATGGGTAGGCCGACGCAGCAAATAAATGGAATAATCAGGCAAACAAAATTCCCATTTCTGGAACACCGAAAACCGCCATGCAAGACCGCCTCGAACTGCTGCGCATCTTCACCACGGCCGCCGGTGCGCCGACGTTCCGCGAGGCAGCAGCGCGGCTTGGTGTATCGCCGCAGGCCGTCACACGGGCGGTGCGCGAGCTGGAGGACACGCTGGGCGAGACGCTCTTCCACCGCAACACGCGCAGCGTGCAGATCACGCGTTACGGGCAGGATTTCGCCGCTCAGGCACAGACCGCGCTGCAGACCGTCGATGGCCTGTTCGACGCGTCGTCAGCCAAGGCGGCGGAAGCGGGCGGCGTCGTGCGTGTTACTGCGACTTCGCACATGGGGCGCACCTATGTCATGCCCGTGCTGACGGCGCTGATGCAGCAGCACCCGGGCCTTGTCGCAGACCTTCGCCTGTCGGACGTGCCTTCCGCCGTGGTGGATGAGCAGATCGACGTGGGGGTACGCATTGGCTTCATCGGGGACAACCGCTTCGTGGCGCGCTCGGCCGGTAGCGTAGCGCTGTGGGTGGTGGCCGCGCCCGCGCTGCTTGCCCGCGTGGGCGAACCCAAGACGCTCGATGCACTGCTGGAGCTGCCCGTCACCACACTCATCAACCGCAGCGATGGCCGCGCCTGGCCGTGGGCCTTCCGCGACGACACCCGGCTCCAGCCTCACCGCACCGCCTTCGTGACTGATGACCCGGAAACGGAGATACAAGCGGCCTGTGCGGGCCTCGGCTTCACGCAGACCACGGAGTACCTGGCGCGCGCGCACGTGGAACGCGGCGAACTGGTACGCGTGCTGCGGCGGTTCGAGCCCCCATCGTGGACGCTTCATGTCTACCGCCCGCAGCGCGGGCCGGTACCAACGCGGGTGCGGGTGGTATTCGATGCGCTGACCACGCAGCTAAAGGCGCTCTGCGCTGGCTGAGCGCGCGCGACGGCGCGCCGAAGCAACTGAAAACAATGGTGAGAAACGGCACTGCATCAGCGTTTGCGGGCTGCGGTGTCCTTTAGAATTCGGCCTGTTGCAGATTTGGAAGCCCTCATGCGTACACCTCGGTTTGCATCCGCCCGGATGCTGGGCAGCGCGCTGGCGCTGAGCACCTTCGCTCTCAGCGGCTGCAGTTCGCTGATGTCGGAAGGCACCACCGCAGCGGCGGGTATCGGTGGCGCAGCCATCGCCGCGAAGGTGACCGACAACGCCGCCGTGGCCACCGGCATCGGCCTGGGCGTGCAAGCCGGCGCGCGCGCCGCGCTGCAGCACAGCCAGCGCGTCGTCCACACCGAAACCCAAGACCAGATCGCGCAGATCGCCGGCGCGTTGCCCGACAACACCGTCGGCAACTGGCAGATCAAGCACCGTATCCCGCTGGAGCCCGATGAACGCGGGCGCGTCGTCGTCACGCGCTCCATCAACGGGCCGTTGGTCAATTGCAAGGAGATCCTTTTTACCGTGGACGGCGTCGACAAAGACAACGACGGCGGCGCTGCGCAGGTGGATTTCTTCATTGCCTCCATCTGTCATGACGGCAAGCAGTGGAAATGGGCCACGGCAGAGCCAGCCACCGCGCGATGGGGCTCACTGCAATGAGCCGCATCGGTTGGCTGCTTGCTGTCAGCGCCGGGCTGCTGGCCGGGTGTTCTTCCGTCGGACCGTTGACGGGCGCGGCGGCGGGCGTCGCTACCGGCACCGTCACGGGTAATCCGGCGGTGGCGTATGGCGTGGCCGTTTCCGTCAACGCCGCGACCGATGCGTCCGTCAAATACGCCATGCGCCGGTGGACCGCCAGCGAGCACGACGCACTCGCCACAGCCGTCGGGCGCCTGAGTGACGAAACACCTTCGCTCAACTGGTCATTGGAACGCCTGATGGGCATCACCAAGGCACACGGCACGGTGGTACTCGTGCGCACGTTCGCCACGCCGCTAGCCACGTGCCGCGAGGCCATCCTCACCGTGGAAGACACCAGCACGCCAAAGATCGCCCCCGGCTACACCATCTACGCCTGCCAGAACGGCAACGCGTGGCAATGGGCCAATGCCGAGCCCGCCGTGCCGCGCTGGGGCAACCTCCAGTAGCGGGACGACCGTTCGCCAGGCCGTCCTCTGGGCCGTTCCTTACGCCTCGTGGGGATTCGACTTGTTCTTGTCAATGAGAATCATTATCATCTACGATCTTGATTCCATTGAGGACGTCCATGCACGGTATTGCCCTCCTGCTCGGGCTGCTTGCGGCGGGTTGCCTGTATGTGGCCGCGCCCAATCAAGTGCTGCTCGCGCCGGCGCCGCCGCTGCGCGGGCGCGTGCTGTGTGGCGTTGCCGCAGCGCTGTCGTCCACGGCCGTGGTGCTCTGGAGTGACGTGCTTGGCTGGACAGGCGCGGTCGTCGCTGTGGTGCTCGTGGTGACGGGCGCCCTGTCGCTCTGGCCGATGGTGGCTGCATGGATGCAGCGCTATCGCGCGACAAGCGAGGCACGCCCATGACCGGCATCGGCACCAAGTGGCTCGCCGGCGTGGTGCTGGGGCTGCCGCTGTCAGTCGCGCTGTGCACGCTGGCCATCGTGTGGCTGCCGGGCGGCTGGGAAAGCGGCGTCATTGGGGCACTGCTCGCGTGCCTGCCACTGTGGGTGGTGATCATCAGCGGCAGCACGCTGTTTCCGACGAGCGCCCGGGCCTGGACCATGCTGGCAGCAGGTAACGCCCTGTCGTACAGCATGCTGTGGCTCGGCCGATGAAAGCCGCGACCTTGCGTCTGTATCAGACGCTGCATACGTGGGTGGGCCTGATGGCCGGCTGGGCGCTGTTCATCGCGTTCTTTGCAGGCGCGATCACGGTGTTCCACGAAGAGCTGCATGCATGGCAGAACCCGCTGCGCACTCACCATGGGGACGTTGCCACATCGGTCAACATCGCGCCCGCCGACATCGACCACTTCGTGGACACGCTGGTGCGCACGCACCCGGCTGCTGCCGCCAGCGCCTACGTCATCTTCCCCAATGCGGGCGAGCCCGACTTCTCCGCCTACTGGCAGAACAGCAAGGGCGATTGGCAGATGACCACCGGCACCAGCCTCGCGGCCGGCAAGACATCGCCGAAAGACCTGTCGATCGAGCCGATGCAGGGCGAACTCGCCAATTTCCTGAACCGGCTGCACTACTCGCTGGGGCTGGAAACGCCGGGCATGTATTTCATGGGCGCGATCTCGGTGCTGTATGGGGTGGCGCTCATCTCGGGTGTGCTGCTGCATCTGCCGCGCCTGAAGAAGGATCTGCTGGCCGTGCGCCCCAGGCGCAACCTCAAGCGCTTCTGGATGGACATGCACAACGTGCTGGGCCTGTTCAGCCTGCCCTTCCATTTGATATTTGCGATCACCGCGCCCGTGCTGTGCCTGAGCGTCGTGCTCATGGCGGTGTTCAACACCGTGGCGCTCAACGGCAAGCTGTTTGATGCAGTGCCACGCGTCACCACGGCGGCCGGTACGGTCGCTGCCGCCAACCGCGCAGCGTCCATGCTGCCCGCAGAAAACTTGCTGGCCCGCGCACGAGAAGCCGCCGGCGCCAACTTCATCGTCAAGTCCATCCACTACCAGCACATTGGCGACGCAAACGCTGTGGCGGAAGTACGCGGCAGCAGCACGGGCGCAGTGGGCGACTATGGCTCGGTGGCGATCCGTGCCGCCGCCCACCAACCCGACAGCGGCAAGGTGATCGGCAACCAGACGTCCGATGCGCGCGACACCAACCACGCCATCTACAGCCTCGTCTACGGCCTGCACTTTGGCACCTACGGCGATGTCGCCTTGCGCCTCGCCTACCTCGTGATGGGTCTGGCAGGCGCGTTCGTCTTCTACTCCGGCAACCTGCTGTGGATCGAATCACGCCGCAAGCAACGCTCGGCAGATCAACCGCGCGTGCATCAGCTTCTGGCGCGTGCCACGGTGGGCATGTGCATCGGCTGCTGCGTGGGCGTGATGGCGACCTTCCCGGCGGCGCTGCTGTGGCCCGGCCAATCGGTAGGCGTGACCTATTACACGGTGTTCTTCGCGGCGATGGCCTGGGCGATGCTGCGGCCGCCCGCACGAGGTGCGGTTGAGTTACTCAGCACCGCTGCGGTGGCCGCCTTGCTCGTCCCCATGACCAATGCCGTAGTGACCGGCGACCACCTGCTGCGCACGATGGCGCGCGGCGACTGGATGGTGGCTGGTTTCGACCTGGGCGCACTGGCGCTCGCGTGCGGCTTTATCGGCCTGGCACACGCCACGCTGCGCCGGGCGCGCAGCGGTGCGCCGGACTCCGTCTGGGCCATGCCAGTGCGTGACACGCGCACCAGCGACAGCCTGCCACGCATGGCCAGCAAGCCGTAGCACCACCCGCTTCACCCCAAAAAACCACAACACCCGCACAGAACCTCGCGCATGCCGCTCGCCGGCACGCGCGGGCCTGCGCACGCCCAACCACACCGTTGATCCAGGGGAGCTTGATCATGCGAGCCGCTTTACCACGTGCCTCACGCCGTTCCACCGTCCGCCCACGCACCACGCCGATGGTGCGTCCGCTGGTACGTCAACTAGCGCTGGCCTTTGCCGCCATCAGCACGGGTGCGCCCGCCTTGGCGCAACAGGCGGAGGCCCAGGTCGACTTGCCCGCCACGCAAGTCACTGCCGGCAAACCCGCTGCTTACGACGCCAAACAAGCCAGTACCGGCGCGCTGGGCGACAAGCCCCTGCTCGACACGCCGTTCTCCATCAACGTCGCCACACAGGCGCTGATCCAGAACCGCCAGGCGCAGACCATCGGCGATGTGTTCAAAGGCGACCCGTCTGTCACCGCCAACAACGACGGCTACATCGGCGAGGCGTCGAACATCACCATCCGGGGCCTGCAGCTCGACCTGCTGGAGGGTTACAAGATCGACGGCCTGGCCGTGCCCAACTGGGGGAGTGAATTCCCGCTCGAACACTTCGAGCGCGTGGAGCTGCTCAAGGGCCTGTCGGGTTTCATGTATGGCTTCGGCACGCCGGGCGGCATCGCCAATTTCGTCAGCAAGCGGCCAACCCACACCTTTGGCGGCAGCGCTTCGTTCGGCTTCACGCGTGGCGGTACGCTCAAGGAGTCGCTCGACCTGGGCGGTCGCTTCGGCCCTGCCAAGGCGCTGGGCGCGCGCGTGGGCGTGGTGCATGAAGAAGGCGATACCTTTGTCGACGGCGGGCACATCAAGCGCGACTCCGCATCGATCGCGCTCGATGCGCGCATCACGCCCGAGCTGCAGTGGTCGTTCGACGGGCTGTATATGCAACGCAACGTGCAGGGCGCGTACTACGGCATCATCCCCGGCCAGGATTTTGGCGTGCCGGTCAGCGAGTTTGTTCGCACACCGCGCGCGATTGACGGCAGCCAGCGCGTAGCCTCTCGCGGCTCGTACTACGAGACAGAGATCAAGACCGTCGGCACCGAACTGAACTGGGCTGCCACGCCGGATTGGGACGTGCGCGCGTCGTACCGCTATGCGCAGCAAAACCGGGGCAACGCCGATAGCGCGATCCAGCTTACCGACAACGCGGGCAACTTCAGCGAGCTGCAATACGGTTCGTACCAGCGCTACCAATATCAACAAGCCCAAGTCATGGCGGACGGCAAAGTGCGCACCGGCACCATCGAGCACGAACTGGTGCTGGGCACCTCTTGGCAAAGCCTGACGCAAGCCAATGGCAGTTTTGCTTCGACGTTGCTGGGTACGGGCAATCTGTATGACCCGGCGGCGTTTGTCTCGACCGGGGCTTCGCTGCTGCGTGTGCCGGCATCCGACGGCTTGTACCGCACGTCGAAGATCAACCAGACTTCCGTCTTCGCCAGCGACACGATCAAGTTCAACGCGCGGTGGTCGGTGCTCGGTGGCCTGCGCTACACGCGCTTCAATCAGACCGGCTACAACAGTGATGGCAGCGTCTCGGCCAAGTACGATCGCACGCCCATCACACCCACGCTGGCGCTGATGTTCAAACCCGTGCAACCGATGACGTTGTACGCGAGCTATGTAGAAGCGCTCGAGGCCGGCAACAGCGCGCCCACCACGGCGGCCAATGCGGGTACGGTGTTCGCGCCACTCAAGAGCAAGCAATTTGAAGTGGGCGCCAAGGCGGAACTGCACGATTGGACCTTCGGCGCGGCGCTGTTCCAGGTGCAGCGTGGTTTGGCGTATCTACGGCCGGACAACATCTACACGCAAGATGGCGAGACCCGCTTTCGCGGCCTGGAACTGACCGTGCGCGGCAAGCTGGCGCGGGATTGGACGCTGCTCGGCGGCGTGCTGTTCATGCATTCGGAGAACACGCAAGCCGATGCGTCCGTGGTCGGTAAGCGCGCTTATGGGTCACCCCGGTTCAAGGCAACGGCCTATCTCGAATACGCCGTGCCGGTAATGCCGGGGCTGGTGCTGTCCGCCGGGGGCCAGTACGTCGGCAACTCAGCGCTGGAAGCCGATAACAGCAACATCGTGCCCGGGTATCGCACCTTTGATGTGGGTGCGCGATATTCCACCAAGGTGGGCGGCAAGCCGGTGACATTGCGCTTCAATGTCGACAACCTGACGAACGAGAAATACTGGCTGCCGAGTTGGGGCTTCATTCTCGTGCAAGGGGCGCCGCGTACCTTCCGGGCAAGCGCTACGGTGTATTTTTGATCCAGTCGGCGGCCTTTTAGCAAACGTTTTCCATTCCCTCTCGCGCATGTCGGCAGCGTTGCACGCCGACCATCCCCCCCCCAAGCAGTTGATCCGGGCTAACAATCGCGCACTTTCCGCCTACACTCGGGAATTTAAGGAACATGAGTTTCCCGCCGATAGTTATAGTCGGTCTGCACCAGCGTCTGTTTCCATATGAAACGCACGCACGTTGGCCCGAGCGGGGGTCAGATGCGCGAAGGACGCCGCCGCAAAGGGTCATTCCCTTTGCAAGGCGTGCCGACAAAGCAGGTGGCCCCCGCTCGGGCCAACCCTTCGGGCGAGGGGCAGATGGAAACAGACCCTAATCACCTGCCACGGGTACCCTGGCGCACCCGAATCGGAGCTGGGATGAGCTGGAAGCAACCGCCAACTTCAGGCAGCACATTGCGACGGCTACGCGCGCTGCTGTCGCCCCTCAACGTTGGGATCGCAGCCTCTGTGGTCATCGTGTGGTGGTTTACGTTCGACCAGCTCGCAAAAGAGCGGGATCGGTTGATCGTCAACGCCGAGACCCGCACACGGCTCGAAGCCCAGGCCTTTGGCGAATACTCGCTGGGCAGCGCGCGGCGTCTGTCGGAATTCCTGCTGGACCTGCGCGCGAGCTGGCTCGCTGGCCGCGATGTGTTTGAGCGCGTCATCCGCGAGCGGCAGGACGTGGTGCGCGATCTGACCTTCCAGGTGGCCGTCATCGACGCAAACGGCTTGCTGGTCTACACCTCCATCGACCCTGTCACCGACCATCTCGACCTAAGCCAGCGCGAGCATTTTCGTGTGCACAAAGACGCGCCAGGGCGCGATGCGCTGTTCATCAGTGACCCGGTCCAGGGCAAGGTGTCGAAGAAATGGTCGATCCAGTTCACGCGGCCGATCCTGCAAGACGGCAAGTTCGCGGGCGTGATGGTGGTGTCCGTCACGCCTGACCAGTTCGCCAGCTTTGCCAACACGCTGACGATCGGCAAAGACGGGGCCGCGAGCATCATCAAGGAATCCGGCCAAGTGATCGCGCGCGTACCTAACCTGACGGCAGGCATCTCTCAGGCGCCGCGTACACGCCGGTTCGACCAACCGGGTGCGCCGCAGTCGGGTAGCTACCGAGTCGTCTCCGGTACCGACGGTATCGATCGGATCATTGGCTACCACCACGTGCCGGAGATTGCGCTTTACTTCCTGGTGGGCGAATCGGTGGCGTCGGTGCTGGCGCCATATCAGCGCTACCGCCGCATCGCCCTGGCCGAGGCCGCTGGCTCCACGCTGCTGATCGCACTGCTGTATGGAACGCTGCGCCGCTCCGTGGCCGAACGCCGGCGGCATATGGAAGACATGCGCCTAGCCTCGCTTGTCTATGGCTCCAGTAGTGAAGCGATGATGGTGACGTCGCTCGACGGCAAGGTGATCGACATCAACCCCGCCTTTACCGTCACGACGGGCTATATGGCGCAGGATCTGAAAGGCCAGCCCAGCGATGTCATTCGCTCGGAATGCAATGACCGCACCGTGGTCGACGCCATGCTCGCGGCCGTCGGCACCAAGGGCACGTGGAGTGGCGAATACCTCATCCGTCGCAAAGATGGCACCGAGTTTCCGGCACTGCTCACCATCGACACGTTTGCCGACCACGCCCAAGGCGAGCCCAACCGCGTGGTGCTCATCCACGACATGACGGAGAAGAAGCGCGCGGAAGAAGTCATCTGGCGGCAAGCCAACTTCGACACACTCACCGAGCTGCCCAACCGCCACATGTTCTACGCCCGCCTGCGCCAGGAGATCGCCCAGGCGCGGCACGCCAACGCTTCGGTGGCGCTGCTGTTCATTGACTTGGACCGCTTCAAGGAAGTGAACGACACGCTTGGCCACGATCAGGGCGACCTGTTGCTCAAGGAGATCGCGCGGCGTATCTCGGCCATCGTGCGCGGCACCGACACCGTAGCCCGCCTGGGCGGCGACGAGTTCACCATCATCCTGCCCAACCTGCCGGACGCCGGGGCGGCCGCGCCCATCATCCACAGCCTGCTCGCGCGCATTGCGACCCCCGTGCGCCTGGGCGAAGAAAGCGTGGAAGTGTCGGCCAGCATTGGGCTGGCGCTGTTTCCGCGCGATGCCGACAACGCCGAATCCTTGCTGGTGCGGGCCGACCAGGCCATGTTTGCGGCCAAGAGCGCAGGGCGCAATCAGTGGGCCGTCTTCACCCCGGCCCTGCAACGCGCCGAGCAAGAGCGCCTGCGCGTGACCAGCGACCTGCGCGTCGCCATCGAGCAGAAGCAGCTCGCGGTGCACTATCAGCCCATCGTCGAGCTGCGCAGCGGCAAGGTGCGCAAGGCGGAGGCGCTGATCCGCTGGACCCACCCGGTGCGCGGCGAGATCGACCCGGCCGATTTCATTCCCGTGGCCGAAGACACCGGGCTGATTGTCGAGCTGGGCAAGTGGGTGCTGAACGAAGCGCTGGACCAGCTCACGCGCTGGCACGCCACGCTGGATGCCACGCTGCAGGTATCGGTCAACAAATCGCCGGTGGAGTTTCGGGCGCACCAGGCGGGGGGCGAATCCTGGCCCAGGGTCGTGCAGCGCCGTGGCATCCCGCCGCACAGCCTGGTGGTAGAGATTACCGAAGGCGCGCTGATGGAAGACAGCGCAGAGGTGGTCGAGCACCTCAGTGATTTCCGGCACGCGGGTATCGACGTTGCGCTCGACGACTTTGGCACGGGGTATTCATCGCTGTCGTACCTCAAGCGCTTTGATATCGACTACATCAAGATCGACCAGTCGTTCGTGCGCAGCCTCGCCGACGACCCGAAAGACATCGCACTGTGCAGCGCCATCGTCAGCATGGCGCATGCGCTGCGCATCAAGGTCATCGCCGAGGGCATCGAAACCGAAGCGCAGAAGGCCATCCTGACCGCCGCAGGCTGCGACTATGGGCAAGGCCACCTCTTCTGCCCACCGGTGCCGGCGGCGGCATTCGAGGCCTTCGTTATCGAGAACCAGGTCGCCGTCACCTAAGCGCCACGCACGACGCGCGACGCCAACGCTGGTGCATCAGCCCCCGCGTGCCGCATGGGCAAACGCGCGCACCACATCCGCCGATGCATCGGTGATGGCCCAGTAGCCCATGCCGGCGCTGCGCCAGTACATCAGCTGATAGCCGCGTTCGGTGCGCAATGCGGGTTCGGCATCGCCACCTGCCTCGGGGCGCACGTACAAGTCGACCGGATGCTGCGCCGAGCGATACACCAGCACCGCCACCGGGCGGCCGTCGATGTAATCGAGCCGCCCGCCGATGAGCGGAAAGCCCTGCGCTGCCAGATCGGTGACGGGCGGTGCGTAGTCGATGCGACCGTTGAACCACGGCTTGACGGTATGGCGATCGGAGGACAGCACATCCGTCTCACGCGCACCCAGCAGCGCCCGCACGTGGCTTGCGGTAATGTCGTGCGCCGTCAGCGCAGCGGTATCGGGCCGGCCGACCAGCACACCGATCCCTAACGCCATCGCTGCCAGTGCGCCTGCGCCGAGACCCCAGCCGATGCCCCGGGTGGGCGTGACGAGCCAGCCGATCCATTGCCGCCAGGGTGATTCGCTGCCGTGCGCTTGCCGTTGCTGCATTGCGGCCGGCCTGCCCGCCTCCACCTGCACGGCCGCCAATACGCGCGCGGCCAGATCGGCGGGCGCCTTGGCGTACAGCGTGGGTGCGCGCAAACCCTGGCGCAGCGCGCGCACCACGGCATCGTCGTGCGCAGCAACCTGGGTGCAGGCCGCGCAGGTTGCCAGATGCGCGTCCATGCGCAGGCTGTCGGCGGCTCCGAGTTCGCCATCGGCGCGAGCAGCCAGCAGCGCGCGGATGTCGTCACAGCTCATAGCGGGCCTCCTTGGTGCAGTTTCCCGCGCCACCCGATGCACGGATGGGCGTCACGTTGGTACGCGGTGGCGCGTGGTCTTCGGTCAGCAGCCGCGCAAGCTGCTGCCGCGCCCGGGCCAGCCTCGACATCACCGTGCCGATGGGTGCATCGACCACTGCAGCAATGTCGCGGTATGGCAGATCCTCCAACTCGCGCAGCACGATCACCTCGCGGTACGGCACTGGCAGCTGCGCCAGCGCGGCATGCACGCGGCGTACGTCGTCGATGCGGGCGAGCAGCGCGACAGGGTCGACACCGTAGCTGCCAGCCTCGTCGCCGGCCACGTCAGCCGTATTGGCCACTTCATCATTCCACGGCTGGGACGGGGCCTGCTTGCGGCGCGCGCATTCCGAGAACCACGTGTTGCGCACGATGGCCAGCAGCCACGGGCGGCCGTCTCCGCCGCGGAATCCGCCAAACAGCCGGAACGCGCGCAAACAGGCTTCCTGGACGATGTCGTCTGCGTCTTGCGCATCGCCCGAGAGCCAGCGCGCCAGGTTGTAGGCGGCATCGACATGCGGCAGCACCGCCTGCGCAAAGCGCTGGGCGTCGGTCGGCAGATCGAGCTGATGGTCTGACAGGTCGGGCATGGCGGCCTGGGGGCAGTTGACCTCCGTATACCGCGGTGCGGTCCAGTTTATTCCCGCGCCGAAGAAATGTTGTTGAAACGCGCGTTTCTTCGTGTCTGGTCGCGTCTTGCGGGAATAAGCGCCCGCCCCGGCCGGTATGACAGACAGGACCGGCGCGCGCTCCTCTCCATCGTGCTGGATTAACGACCTAGGGCCTGTTCCCATATGGAACGTACGCACGTTGACCCGAGCAGGGGCCAGATGCGCGAAGGACGCCGCCGCAAAGGGTCATTCCCTTTGCAAGGCGCACCGACAAAGCAGATGGCCCCTGATCGGGTCAACCCTGAGGGCAATGGGTATTTGAGCCGCATGGCGTCGTTGCGGTCAGCTTGCTTAGCCGGCTAAGCGGCGCTGTCCACGCCTAGCCCTGCAGCCCAAATACCCATTGCGTGCGCACGTTCCATATGGGAACAGGCCCTAGCGAACGACTTCAGGGGACACCCCATGAGCAAGCAACCCGGACGACGGCAGTTCCTGCAACTGGCCGCGGTCGGCGGTCTGGTCTACGCCTCTGGCCTGCCCGGCTGGCAAGCGATGGCCGCGACCACCCGTGCCGCCGGCGCCAAGCAAGACGATTTCTACTTCGTGCAGCTATCTGACACCCACTGGGGCTTCAAGGGCGCGCCCAACCCCGATGCCCAGGGCACGCTGCCCAAGGCGATTGCCGCCGTGAACGCCCTGTCGCCCGCGCCGGATTTCGTCATCTTCACAGGCGACCTGTCCCACATCAGCGACGACCCTGACGAGCGCCGCAAGCGCCTGCGGGAGTTCCGCGACATAGCTGCGCAGATCAAGGTGCCGGTCGTGCACTACATGCCGGGCGAGCATGACGCCTCGCTCGATAACGGCGCCGCCTACATTGAACTGTTCGGCCGCACACACTACGCGTTCGACCATAAGGGCGTGCACTTCATCGCCATCGACAACGTGTCGGACCCATCGGCCCGCGTGGGCGACGCGCAGCTCGCGTGGCTGGCGGCGGATGTGCGTTCCGTGCCCGAGCACACACCCATTGTCGTGTTCACGCACCGGCCACTGTTCGACTTGTACCCGCAATGGGACTGGGCCACGCGCGACGGCCAGCAGGTCATTGATCTGCTCATGCCACACCCGAACGTGACGGTGTTCTACGGGCACATCCACCAGGAACATCACCACATGACGGGACACATCGCACACCACTCGGCGCGCTCGCTGATGTTCCCGCTGCCCGCGCCACCCGCGCCGGGTTCGCAAGCCAAGCGCAACCCGGTGCCGTGGGATGCCTCCCAGCCGTATCGCGGCCTGGGCTGGCGCAGCATCACAGAGCAAGGCAAACAGGACGCCGCCACCTGGGCACTGGCCGAGCAACCCATCCAGGCCACCATCACCAAGACCCCGGAGACCACCTGACATGCGCTCCGTTCATGCAACCCCTGCACACAACCCCAAGCGGCGCCTGGCGCTGCGTCAGTTCACCGTGCTGGCGGCCGGTGCCGCACTTGCGTGCGTGGCCCACGGCGAAGGCCCGCAGGTCATTCGCGTGCACGCGCGCAAGTTCACCTTCACGCCCGACAAGATCACCCTCAAGCGCGGCGTGCCCGTGGTGTTCGAGCTGACCGGGCAGGACATCCTGATGGGCTTTTCGATTCCGGATTTCAACGTGCGCGCAGACGTCGTGCCGGGCCAAACGGTGTGGCTGGCGCTCACGCCCGACAAGACGGGCACGTTTGATTTTCTGTGCGACATCTTCTGCGGCTCGGGGCACGAGACGATGAATGGGACGCTCACTGTGACGTGAGGCTATTGAAAAAATTTGGAGAATGCCCCGCTCTAACGCGGGGCAATTCATCAAACAACGTAGCGCACGCTATGCGCCTCAGTCGGCAACGGAAGATCCCATCGATGCAGCATCGCTTCCAGCGTCTTGTTGGATAGCGACGTGTCACGCTTCGCATTCCGACGCAGTAGTTCAACACGCGGTTGCTCGAGGTACACGATTTCCACCTCAGCTTGGTACGCAAAGAGTAGGTCGAGCGTCTTCTGGCGCATACGCTCGCTCAGGTGCGTCGCATTCCAGACAAAGGGCTTTTGTGCACGCAGTAGCGCCTTGGCCCGATCCACCGCCAGATGGGCGACCATGCCCTCGTTTTTGCCATGGCGCAATCCGAGTTCGTCGCGGGCATCGTCAAACGACACGACGGGCAAGTCCGGATGGTGCGCGGCAACCCAACTGTTCTTTCCCGAGGCAGGCAGACCTGACATCACGATGACCTTCGCTCCAGGTGACTGATGGAGGGGATAGTCGGGATGCACCTCTGCACCGCGAAAGTAACTCACTGCCGTGTGAGCATCGGCAAAGCGCCGTGGTGCCCCATAGCAACCCTCCTCGCGCGCGAGTTCACGGAAGAGCTCAATGTTGTCCAGTACGCGCGCACGATCAGCACAGATGCGCCCGCGCATGTCGGCCTCTGCCAGCATCGAGAGCAATGGGATACTGAGCTGCCACGAAAGCTGTCGAACGAGAAATTCCGGCGACCCTCGGCGAGATCCTTCCAGCGCAAAGAACGGTACCTGATGCGCGCCGATCAACCGACAGATGGATTCGCGCACCTCGAATGGCACGCCTGCACCCCACAATGCAATGCGCGCATCGACGGCGCCTTTGCGCGAGTGGCCTGGTTGACCGATGGCCCCCGTGACGGGATCGACAACGGTCGTGCTGTACTTGGCCATGTCGTGCAACAGCGCTGCGAGGAAGACCGTCTCCTGCTCAGCGCGCGTCGCTGCCTGGTAGTCCGGCAGCGCCAACAGGGCTTCAACCACCATCTGCGTATGGGTCCAGACATCACCTTCAGCGTGATACCTCGGATCCTGCGGCGTCGTCTTGGCGAACTCCAGTACGGGAAACGCCTCCAGGTACGCCGGAAAATCGGGGGCCGCGCCCCGGGCTGGCACCAGCGCTCGTAAGTGTTCGTAATGCATCATGATCTCCTCGAATGCATGGCATCCGCCGACGCGCCCGCCGCTGAGAGGCGTAGCGTGTCCCAGGTCACCGTCGGCTGCGACGCATAGAGGTCGACGCCTGGCAGCAATAGGTTCGGAATGAACGGTTGCTCGGAGTGGTGCTTTTCCGACTCCAGAATGGCTTGCACAAAATCCTGCCGAACCCACTTGTATCGGCCGAGCGTTCGGCCTTCACCTTCCAACTTGATGTACAAGCCTTCCGACAGATCGGACTTGTCACACTGCCGCCATGCCAGTGCGAGGTCGAGTCCGGCACGTTGCACGGTCTGCTCGAAAGCGGCACGCCATTGAGCGGTCTTGGCCAATGATGGCCGTAGCAGCGCTTTCAGTCCTGCAAGGGTGGCTGGCGCCGTTCCTTCATACAAAACAGGCACGGAAAGCACAGGCCCATTGGCCAGCAGCGTCCGACGTGCTGCGGTTGATAGGAAGGCGCCGGTATGACGGTCCAGCACGTCGAACTCGAAGAAGTGGTGCGGCAACGCATCATAGAAAACCGCGTGCTTCTTGGTGACGGTCTCGCCGTACATCACATAGCGGTCTTCCAGGCGCTCCAGCAACCACACCTCGTGGGCTGCGGCCCACGCCTTGACGAAGCTGAACTGACGCTCCCGTCCACCACCCACCAAATAGTGTCCTCGGGACTGCAGCAGCAATTCGCCAGCGGCACTAAAGCTGATGCCGGTATTCGCCCCGTCGATCTTTTCTTCAACGACGAGGTATTGCCCGCGAAGTGTGTGATAGGGAATATGCTCGTACCCCGAATCGCCATCTTGCAGGCGTGAACCTTCCAGATGCGGTGTCCGCGGATAGCGAAACAGGTCGAGCGATTGCGCAAGCGCGCGATGATCCAACGTCATGGTTTTCTCCAAGCGAATATGGGAAAAGCCGACGACGCGGAAAACGGAAGGGGAGAGGCGAAGGATTGGTGTAGTGCGCGCTCCCGGAACCGCACCTGCCAGAGGTTCCGATCTAAGACGACGTAGCGTTTAGTACGGACGAGCAGGCAACCGCGATACCAGGGAACTGGTAGTCGTCGGCGTCAGGCGATGTGACGGCAGGCTACGGGCACTTGATTCACCAATTGAAGTTGGGGTGGAACAGAATTGAGCGCGGAGCTTAGTGGGGCGCGCAAGCATTGTCAATTGCGGGCGGGCAACAGGTACACCATGCGCAGCGCTTCCTTGTCGGGCAGAGCTCTAGGTCGGCTCGGTTTCCTGAACCTCACTCCGCACCTCCGCCTCGACCTCCGAATTAGGCTCACCATCCCGAGTCGCAATCAACGCCTTCGGTGCCATCGCGATCAACGGCAGGATCAGCGCATACACCACGGTGGTCGCCATCACACAGTACGCAAACCCATGCGCTGGGCTGCTGTTGTAGATGTGCGAGCCCAGGAGATCACCCGCGCGCGCGGAGAGCGCAAGCACGCCATCCACCAGCATCATCAACGTACCCTGCAAGCCGGGCGGACACGATCGCATGGCGAGGTCAAAGTACGCGGCCGTCGCCACGCCGCCCATCAGCCCGATGGGTGCCGCCAGCACGAGCGCAAGGTCGGCCGAGTGGATGAAGGCCAGCGGCACCATCTGCGGCACGGCGATGATCGTTCCACACCACAGCAGCTTGTTCAGCGCCACACGCTTGCACAGCACGCCATACAGCAGGAACGTCGGGATGAATGCGGCGGCGAAGATCCCGTTGTAGTAGGAATAGACGGAATCGGAAGCATGCAGCGTATTCGTCAGATAGAACTGCAGCGGCGTGGCCGCGCCGGGTGCGAAGTTCCACAAAAAGCAGATGAGCACCGCGGGGTAGACGGCCCGATGCCTCACTAGCCGCCGGACATTCCTCGTGAAATCCGCACTCCGGGCCTGCGGCGCCTCATACGCATGGCCGAACACGGAAACCGGCTTCCATAGCGCAAGCAGTGCCACCAGTAACGCGAGTGCCGCCGCCAGAAAAAAGGCCTGTCTCGGGGCGAGGTGGTCGGACATATACCCAGAGGCAAACGCACTTGCCACAACGGGGAGCGAGCTGACCACGTTCAGCAGTGCGCTCAGCCGCCCGGACATGCGCTTCTCCTGACCCACCAGCGCGATCAAGCCCTGATACGCCGCAGCGACAAATCGAGACGACAGCATGGCCAGCAGCATCCCGACCATCAACGCCGGGTACGAGAGCCCCGACAGCGCCATCCCGATGAGGGCCAACGCAGTGGCCGGCGCGAACAACAAAAAGAAGCCCCGATCGCGCAATCCCAGCGGATTCCATTGGTCACGCGCAAGGCCAAACACAAAAGCGAGGTACACCGGGATGCCTGTCACCAACCGAAACATCGCGATCTGCGCCGCCGTGGCATGCAACTGGTTCTTGAGCAGATACGACGTCTGGATATCCACCAGATAACCGGCCGGCGTCGCCAGCATGATGAACAGCGTCAGGCAACCGAAATACAGCAGCGTCTGGTCGCGGCCTTCGGAACAACCGTGCCGGCAGGCGACTGCTTTAGAAAAGCCGGATGACTTCGTTGCCACGGCACGCACCCCCAAGGGTGACAACTCCATGGCAGCATGCGCTGCGCAGCGACGTGGGGTCAACACGACTCATTCGAAGAGATGAGCGCCTGCGCCACCGATACATCCGCATGGACCATTGGCCATCGGGCGCCTACAACCCCATGCTAGGATGGCCCTCCCCCGGCAGCCGCCCCCCTCCCATGACGACCATCTACGCGACCCTCGGCTTACAGCCGGACGCGACCTTGGACGAAATCAAGCGCGCCTACCGCCGCGCCGCGATGAAGTGGCACCCCGACCGCAACCCCGGCCGCGAAGCCGAAGCGTATGCGGCGTTCCAGGAAATCCGCGAGGCCTACGCCATCCTCTCCGACGCCGAACAGCGCCGCGTCTACGACGAAGTCTTCGCGCAGGAAATGCAGCGCTGGCAAGCCGAACGCGAAGCGCAGGAAGCCCAGGAACAAGCAGCGCAACGCGAGCGTGAACGTCTTGCGCAGGAACACTACGAAAAGATGGTCGCCATCGCCATGCGCTTTGCCGACGACGGTCACAACCGGGACACGCTATTCGGCGTGCTGCTCGGCCGGGATTGCGAGGCAGACTTGGCGGCACGCATTGCAGACAGCGTGTGGGCGATGCAGGAGGCGCGGCGGGCGAGTGTGTCGGTTTCGGAGGCAGCGGACAGCGAGGCAGCACTCAATCCCGACGCAGCACCAGCATCACAACCGGATGAAGCGCCGCCGCCTCAGCGGCACGCCAGCGCGTTCGAGTCGTTCTGGCAAGGCCTCTTTGGCTTGCGGCAGTAGCAGGCTGACGATGCCGCTCACCGCGCCCCCAACAACCGACACTCCGCCGACAACGCCAACAGATTCGGATCCCGCTCCCGATTGCGCTGCATCACCAGCACGATGTGCTGGCTGACCGCATAGCGCGCGACCAGCGGAATCAGCTGCACCTTGGGGCTGAAATCCGCCACGCGGCGCGGCAGCAGTGCATAGCCAATACCGCCGCTCACCAGGTTCATGAGCGAGAAGATGTCGCCCACACGCAGCGCGATCTGCGGCGCGAAACCGGCCTTGTCAAAGGCGGCCATGAAGTCGTGGTACGTGGCGAAGTCATCGCCGAGTGCGACGAACTTTTCGCTGCGTACCGTCTGCAAGTCGATCTCCGCCGATGATGCGTACGGCGACGCAAGCGGCGCCGCGAAGAGAATCTCGTCATCGAACATCGGCACGGTCAGCAGATCGGGATTGCGCAACGGCTCGCCCAGCGCGATGACGATGGCATCGAGCTGACCGTCTTCCAGCTTGGCCAGCAGGCTGCGGTTGGAGCCCAGCGTGAGTTCGATGTCGAGCGCCGAGCGGCGCGTCTTCAGCCCGGCAAAGATGCGCGGCAAGGTGCCCACCGTCATCGAATAGAGCCCGCCGATCTTCAGCGTCGCTGATGAGAACCCCGCCGCCTCGCGCGTGCGGCGCACACCCGCTTCGCATTCGGCCAGGATGCGCTCCACATGCTCGGCAAACACGTAGGCGGTGGACAGCGGGATCAGCTTGCGCCCGTCGCGCTTGAAGAGTGGGCAACGCAGCCCCTCCTCCAGCGAATGCAGCGCGCGGTGCACGCTCACCGTGCTCTGCCCGAGCGCCTCCGACACGCGCGCCATGTTGCCCAGCGTCATGAAGGACTGGAACACCTCCAGCTTCTTCAATGTGATGTCTTCATCAATTGCCATGGTCCTGTCTCCGCCGGGCGTGGGCTTGCTGCGCCGCACTTTGCCGCGATTTGCCCATTGTTTCATTAACTTCAAGTTAATGAAACCGCGCCTAGGTTGATTGAAGTGTGCCTTTTTCCGGCATACGGTACAGGTCACCAAAATCAATCAAGGCTGGAGACGCCACCCATGCAACCGATGTCATCCCAATCGGCCAACGGAGCCCACGCGGCCATCCCGCCCCAGTGGCGCAAGCGGCGCGACGAGAAAGAACGCCGCCTGGCCGCGGCCCGCCGGATTGCCAACGGCAAGGTCATCCCCACCAGCGATATCGTCGCCGCGCTGGAAGCGCTGCTCGCGCCGCACGATCGCGTCGTGCTGGAGGGCAATAACCAGAAGCAGGCCGATTTCCTCTCGCGCTCGCTGGCCAAGGTGAACCCCGAGCGCCTGCACGATCTGCACATGATCATGCCGAGCGTGAGCCGCGCCGAGCACCTGGATATTTTCGAAGCCGGCATCGCGCACAAGCTCGACTTCTCGTTTGCCGGGCCGCAAAGCCTGCGCATCAGCCAGTTGCTGGCCGACGGGCTGCTGGAAGTCGGTGCCATCCACACCTACATCGAGCTGTATGCGCGGCTGGTGGTGGACCTGATCCCCAACGTGTCGCTGGTGGCCGGCTTCAAGGCCGACCGCCAGGGCAACATCTACACCGGCCCCAGCACCGAAGACACCCCCGCGCTGGTCGAGCCTGCGGCGTTTTCCGATGGCATCGTCATCGTGCAGGTCAACGAGATCGTCGATGACCCGGCCGACCTGCCACGCGTGGATATCCCTGGCTCGTGGGTCGACTTCATCGTGCAGGCCGACAAGCCCTTCTACATCGAGCCGCTGTTCACGCGCGACCCGCGCCTCGTCAAACCCGTGCACGTGCTGATGGCGATGATGGCCATTCGCGGCATCTACCAGCGGCACAACGTGCAGTCGCTCAACCACGGCATCGGCTTCAACACCGCAGCCATCGAGCTGATCCTGCCGACGTACGGCGAGCGCCTGGGCCTGAAGGGCAAGATCTGCCGCAACTGGACGCTCAACCCGCACCCGACGCTGATCCCCGCCATCGAATCGGGCTGGGTGGAAAGCGTGCATTGCTTCGGCACCGAGCTGGGCATGGAACGCTACGTGGCCGCGCGCCCGGACGTGTTCTTCACCGGCCGGGATGGCTCGCTGCGTTCGAACCGCATGCTGTGCCAGTTGGCCGGCCAGTACGCGGTGGACCTCTTCATCGGCGCGACGTTGCAAGTGGATGGCGACGGTCATTCGTCCACCGTCACGCGCGGTCGCTTGGCTGGCTTTGGCGGCGCGCCCAACATGGGCCACGACCCGCGCGGCCGCCGCCACGCTACCCCTGCGTGGCTCGACATGACCGAGCCGGTGACGATGCTGGAGCGCGGCAAGAAGCTCGTCGTGCAGATGGTCGAAACGTTCCAGGAAGGCGGCAAGCCGACCTTCGTCGACACGCTGGATGCGGTGGCCGTGGCCAAGCAAAGCGGCATGCCGCTCGCGCCCATCATGATCTACGGCGACGACGTCACCCACCTGCTGACCGAAGACGGCATTGCCTACCTCTACAAGGCACGCTCGCTGGAGGAGCGCCGCGCCATGATTGCGGCGGTGGCGGGTGTCACCTCCATCGGCCTGCGCCACGATCCGTCCAAGACCGAGCAGATGCGCCGCGATGGCCTGATCGCGCTGCCAGAAGACCTCGACGTGCGCCGCAGCGATGCCAGCCGCGAACTGCTCGCCGCCAAGAGCATCGCCGACCTGGTCGAATGGTCCGGCGGTCTGTACGACCCGCCTGCACGCTTCCGGAGCTGGTAATGGTGAAGACACTGCTTCGGCCTTTGCCGGCCAGCCCAAAAGCGCGTGCCAGACGGTTGGCCGTGCTGGTGGAATCCGCCCTCATCGACGAGGTCACGCTGTCGCCCAAACCCGGTCTCGTCGATGTGCGTGGCAATGGCGCGCATCACGACCTCGACTGGACGCTGATGGTGCATTCGGCCCAAACCCTGCGGCCTGCGTTTGAAGCCATGGCGCTGGCCGGCGCGCAAATGGACTCGCCTCTGGCGCTACGCGAACGCATCGGCCGCCTGGGCCGCGAAGGCGAGGCGGCCATGCTGGATGCCACCGGTGGCATCAACACGCACCGTGGCGCGATCTGGGCGCTCGGCCTGCTGGTCACAGCTGCCGCGCAAGCACCGCATGCGTTGGATGCCGCCGCCGTTGCGAATCGTGCAGCACGCCTGGCCAACATCCCTGATCGCTTCGCACCCGTCTCGACTGGCCACAAGGGCGAGCGCGCGTGCAACGACTACGGCGTCGGCGGCGCCAAGGGTCAGGCCTGTGCCGGCTTTCCGCATGCGATCAAGGTAGCGCTGCCCGCGTTGCGTCAGGCTCGCGCCGCAGGCATCCGCGAAGACCATGCACGCGTTGATGCGCTGCTCGCCGTCATGGCCACGCTGGACGACACCTGCGTGCTCGCACGCGGTGGCGCGGAAGCATTGCGTGTCGTGCAAACCGGCGCTGCAACGGTACGCACTGAAGGCGGGCTCGCGACACCGCAAGGCCGCCGCGCCTTCCGCCGGCTCGAACAAGACATGCTGGCGCGACACGTGTCGCCCGGCGGCGCAGCCGACCTGTTGGCCGCCACGCTGTTCCTCGACCGCCTGCCCGCAAGCGCGCACGCCGTGTCCGATCTCGAATCCGCTCATCAGGAAACCGAACATGGAGCATCTTGATTTTCAGTTCACCGGCGGCGCACCCGCCGGCCGCCGCGCGTATGCCGGCGTGGTCGGCTCGGGCGACCTGGAGGTGCTGCTGACCCCCGGCAACGCCGGCCAGATCGACGTGGCCATCACTACCTCCGTCAACGGCATGGGAGCGACGTGGCAGGCGCAGCTTGCGCGCGTGTTCGGCTCGCATGTGTGGCCGGCGGCCAAGATCACCATCAATGACTTCGGCGCGACACCAGCCGTGGTGCGGTTGCGGCTTGAGCAGGCGCTTGAAGCGCTTGCCCAAGCGTAAGGAGAAGGCATGTCACGCAACCCGATTGAACGCGACAGCTTTATCGAACGCGATGCCCGCCGTCGCGCCATTGCCCTGCTCGACCCCGGCACGTTCCGCGAGCTGCTCGATCCGTTTGAGCAATTGACATCACCGTGGCTGCCGCGCCAAGGCATCGTCACGCAGGCCGACGATGGCGTGGTCGTGGCGCGCGGCACGCTCGGTGGACAGCCCGCCGTGGTGCTCGCCATTGAGGGTGCGTTCCAAGGCGGCAGCATGGGCGAGGTGTCGGGCGCCAAGATTGCCGGTGCGCTAGAGCTGGCGGCGGACGACAACCGCAACGGCATCCCCACCCGTGCCGTCATCGTCTTCGAGACAGGCGGTGTGCGGTTGCAGGAGGCCAACCTCGGGCTCGCCGCCATTGCCGAAATTCACGCGGCCATTTGCGCGCTGCGCGAGTACGGCCCGGTCATCGGCATCACCGCAGGCGTGGTCGGCTGCTTTGGCGGCATGAGCATCGCGGCCGGCCTGTGCAGCTACCTGCTGATGACGCGCGAAGCACGCCTCGGCCTCAACGGCCCGCAGGTGATCGAACAGGAAGCCGGCATCGAGGAATACGACTCGCGCGACCGCCCCTTCATCTGGAGCCTGACCGGCGGCGAGCAACGCGCGGCCACGGGTCTGGCCGATGTCTGCATCGAAGACGATTCCGTCGCCATCCGTGCACAAGTCATCGAGTGGCTGCGCGCCGGCGCGCCGAAGCACCAGCGCAGCGAACAGATCGACCTGTACCTCGATCGCCTCGCCGCCGTCGACACCACGCGCCAAGTCACCGCCGAAGATGTGCGCACGCTCTACGGAACGCACGCGGCAAAGGATCGAGCATGAGCCAGACCCCACTTTCCACGCGCGGCACCACCTGGATGCGTGCGCTTGCCAACGGCACGCCCGTTGCCGGTTACGGCAGCACCCTGCAAGTCGTGGATGACACCCTCGCCGGGCAACCCGCGCGCTACATCGCCGTTGTGCCTGATGCCGACAACCGCTTCCCACGCGCTCGCAACGGCGAAGTCGGCCTGGTCGAAGGCTGGCAACTCGCACGTGCCGTGCGCGATGTCATAGCAGCAGATGCCGGACACGAGCGGAAGCGCGCCATCGTCGCCGTCATCGACGTCGCCAGCCAAGCATATGGGCGCCGCGAAGAGGCCTACGGCATCCACCTGGCACTCGCCGCAGCGGCAGACGCCTATGCTGCCGCACGACTGGCCGGCCACCCCGTCATCGGCCTGATCGTCGGCCGCGCCATGTCGGGCGCATTGCTCGCACACGGCTATCAAGCCAACCGCCTGCTCGCACTGGACGATGCCGAGGTGATGGTGCACGCGATGGGCAAGGCCGCGGCAGCGCGCGTCACGCTGCGCTCGGTGGCTGACCTCGAACGCCTCGCGCAAGAGATCCCGCCCATGGCCTACGACATCGCGAGCTTTGCATCGCTCGGCCTGCTGTGGAAACTGCTGAAGGTCAAATCGGCAGATGCCCCCGAAACCAGCGACATCGACACCGTACAGACCGCACTCGCAGCAGCGCTGGCCGACATCGAAGCTGATCCATCGCGTGGCTTGGAGAGCCGACTCGGCGCACCACTACGCAGCGCCTCAGCAGAAGTGCGCAAGCGCCTGCGCGCGCAATGGACCGCCTAACAAACAGGAGATGCCAGGGCGCCCCCACATGCGCCACGACGGTTTGGCCATTGACGTTCCTGCCCTAGATGGCGCCTTGAATTTCTGTTGCAGGGAGGAAAAGGAAGGGAGGCCTGTTTGAGCGAAGCGAGTTTGCCTCCCTTCCCTCCCTGCGACAGAAATTCAAGGAGGAAGTCGCCATCTCGGGCGCGCCTTTCTTTGCTTACTTTCTTTGGCAAGACAAAGAAAGTGAGTCGCCCCCGGCAGGGGGTGAAACAACGGATGCACCATCAACAAAAAACCCAGACGGCAAAAAAAAACGCCGCAAGTTCACCAAGAACAGGAGACAAAATCATGATCATCTACGGTACAACCCTGCTGGCGCTCTGTCACATCGCCGGCCTCTTCCTGGGCGATCTACTCGGCCAGGCCATCGGCGTCAAAGCGAACGTGGGCGGTGTCGGCATCGCCATGCTGCTGCTGATCTTCGCGCGCCTCTACCTGCACAAACGCGGCCTGATGCCCGCCGCCACCGAGGCAGGCGTCTCCTTCTGGGGCGCGATGTACATCCCCGTGGTGGTGGCCATGGCCGCCACACAAAACGTGGTGACCGCCATGCGCGGCGGCCCCGTGGCATTGCTCGGTGCGATTGGCGCGGTGGTGGTGTGCGGCATCTGCATCGCCCTCATCAACCGCACCGGCAGCGCGGAGGACCGGCTACCCCTGCCGCCACTGTCCGAGACTGAACAAGCCAGCGCCTGAGGAGACCCACCATGTTGTCAATGTTCGAAAAAGTTCTGCAGCACAACGGGTTGGTCGCCGCGTTCGCGTTGGTCGGCCTCGTGATGGGTCTGTCGATGTGGCTGTCGAAAAAGCTCACCTTCGGGCGCGTGCACGGCTCAGCCATCGCCATCATGATCGGGCTGGTGCTGGCCTACTGGGGCGGCATGCAGACCGGCGGTGAACGCGGCCTGGCAGACCTGAAGCTCTTCGGCGGCATCGGCCTCATGGGTGGCGCCATGCTGCGCGACTTCGCCATCGTGGCCACCGCATTTGAGGTGCAGGTGACAGAGGCACGCAAGGCCGGTTTGATCGGTGCGGTGTCGCTGCTGCTTGGCACGATCCTGCCGTTCATCGTCGGGGCCTGCGTGGCGCGCGCGTTTGGCTACACCGATGCCGTGAGCATGACCACCATCGGCGCCGGTGCGGTCACATACATCGTCGGCCCGGTGACGGGCGCAGCGCTGGGCGCAAGTTCCGACGTGATGGCACTGTCGATTGCCACGGGCCTCATCAAGGCGATCCTTGTGATGGTCGGCACACCGTTCGCGGCGAAGGCGCTGGGCTTGAACAACCCGCGCGCTGCGATGGTGTTTGGCGGGTTGGCGGGTACCGTCAGCGGGGTGTCGGCAGGGCTGGCCGCCACGGATCGTCGCCTGGTGCCGTACGGTGCGCTGGTGGCGACGTTCCACACCGGCCTGGGTTGCCTGCTCGGGCCATCGATCCTGTTCCTGGCAACGCAGGCACTGGTGCGATGACACACCCGATGCTGCGTGCGCACGATCTGCTGTGGGTATCGGAAATGCCCCCAGCGGCAGGCGACGCACCGCTGCCGGATTGGGCAATCACCGCTTGCCTGCAAGGCGCGCCGGTCGTCGTACGCCGGGCGCCGCGCGGGCCGGATGGTTCGATTCCGGTAGGCCTGCGCGGCAGCGCACGGAGCGAGCGCTGTGCAGCCTGTGTCCCCCGCAGCGCCATCACGCGCGTAGTCACGCCCGAAGCCCTGGCGGCCAACGTCATGGACATCGCGCACGACACCCCCTTGGCCGCACTCCGCACGTTGCGCGCGTTGGCGCCTGCGCTCAACGCATTGGGCTGGGCGTGGGGCCCGACCGGCGGCGCAGGCTTCGCGCTCGCCAGCGGCTTGCCCGTGCTGCATGCGCAGAGCGATCTCGATCTCGTCATCCGCATGCCGCAGGCCCCATCGACAGAGCAACGGGATCACCTCGTGCACTTATTGAACGAAGCCGAATGCCGCGTCGATCTACAGATCGACACCGGCCACGGCGGCTTTGCACTGCGCGAGTGGCTCACCTCGCCACGCCAGACGATGCTCAAGACCGATCACGGCCCCCGCCTTGTCGCCGACCCTTGGAGCGCGTGCGCATGAGCATCCTGTTCATGTTTCCCGGCCAGGGCAGCCAGCGTGTTGGCATGCTGCATGCGCTACCAACAGATGCGGTAGCAGCGCAAACCCTCGACGAAGCGCGCGACGTGCTCGGCATCGATCCGCTCACGCTGGACACGGCAGACGCGCTGCGCTCCACCGTTGCCGTGCAACTCAGTCTGCTGATTGCGAGCGTGGCGGTCGCGCGAACGCTCGTTCATCAGGATGCGGCACCCGACATGGTGGCCGGCTTGTCGATCGGCGCATGGCCCGCAGCGGTGATGGCGGGGGTGCTCGACTTCAGCGACGCCCTGCGGCTCGTTCGCCTGCGCGCGCAACGCATGGAAGACGCCTACCCAAGCGGTTACGGCATGTTGGCGATCGTCGGGTTGGGGGAGCCGCAGGTCAGCGACATCGTTGCGCAGGTCAACGCTGCAACAACGCCGGCCTACGTCGCCAACCTGAATGCCGAGCGGCAGATCGTCGTGGCCGGCAACGATGCCGCACTCGCGCAGGTCGCGGCACGCGCGCAAGCCGAGGGCGCATCGAAGACGACGCGGCTGTGCATGCCCGTGCCATCGCACTGTCCATTGCTCGACGCGCAGGCCGCCGAGCTGGCCGCTGCCGCTGCAAAGGTCACCCCACACACGCCGCGGATCACGTACGTCAGCAGCAGCCGTGCGCGCGCGCTCTTCCGCGCCAACATCATCGTCGAAGACCTGGCCTGGAACATGGCACGGCCGGTGCTGTGGCGTGACACGCTGCGGCATGCGCTGGAGCGCGGTGCGCGCCTGGCGGTGGAAGTGCCCGGTGGCGGCGCCTTGGCACGGCTGGCGCAAGGCGTGTTTGCCGACGATGCGGTGGTCGATGTTGGCAGTGGGCTGGATGCGGCGCGGGTGCGGATACAGCGTCAGCGGCGCTCAGCCGAGCAATAGCACAAAAGACAAACGGGGCACTCGGCCCCGTTTCTTTTGTTCATCGCCCTCAGACGATCAGACGATTTCCCGCGTTTCCATGAACTGGATGTCCGGAAACCGCTCCTGCGTCAACCGCAGGTTCACGTTGCTCGGCGCCAGGTAGACGTAGTCACCGGCGCCGTCCAGCGCCACGTTATGGCCGGCCTTGTCGATCAGCTTGTCGATGTCTTCCGCCTTGCCCTTGAGCCAGCGGGCGGTAGCGCATTCGTGCGGTTCGAAAATCGCGTCGACGCCGTATTCGTGCTCCAGACGGTGCGCGACCACGTCGAACTGCAGGATACCCACCGCGCCCAACACGAGATCATTCGACGCGATGGGGCGGAACACCTGCGTGGCGCCTTCTTCGGCCAATTGCTGCAGACCCTTCTGCAATTGCTTGAGACGCAGCGGGTTGTTCAGGCGCGCGCGGCGGAAGAATTCCGGTGCGAACGACGGGATGCCCGTGAACTTGAGCGACTCGCCTTCGGTAAACGCGTCGCCCAGGCGGATCGTGCCGTGGTTGGGCACGCCGATGATGTCGCCGGCAAAGGCCTCTTCCGTGGTGTTGCGATCCTGCGCCATGAAAGTGATGGCGTTGTTGATGGCCACCGTCTTGCCCGTCGACACCTGCAGCAGCTTCATGCCGCGCTCAAAACGGCCCGAGCACACACGCACAAAGGCGATGCGGTCACGGTGCTTCGGGTCCATGTTGGCCTGGATCTTGAAGACGAAGCCGGTGAACTTCTCTTCCATCGGCTTGACTTCGCGTGTTTCGGTCGGGCGCGCCAGCGGTTCGGGCGATTGGTCAACCAGCGCGTCGAGCAGCGACTGCACCCCGAAGTTGTTCACCGCCGAGCCGAAATACACCGGGCATTGCTTGCCGGCCAGGAACGCCTCTTTATCGAACGTGTGCGAGGCACCGCGTACGAGTTCGATGTCGATGCGCAGTTCCTCAGCCTGCGAGCCCAGTACGCGATCCAGCTCGGGGTTGTCCAAACCTTGGATCAAACCCGCTGTCGCGCCCTTCTCGCTGTCGGCGTTCGGGTCGAACAGCTGCACCGTGTCGTTGACCAGGTGATACACACCCTTGAACGATTTGCCCATGCCGATCGGCCACGTCATCGGCGCGCACTGGATCTGCAGCACGCTTTCGATTTCGTCGAGCAGCTCGATGGGCGCGCGGCCTTCACGGTCGAGCTTGTTGATGAACGTGAGGATGGGCGTGCTGCGCAGGCGGCAGACGTTGAGCAGCTTGATGGTCTGCGCTTCCACGCCGTTGACGGAGTCGATCACCATCACAGCCGAGTCAACAGCCGTGAGCGTGCGGTACGTGTCTTCCGAGAAGTCTTCGTGGCCCGGGGTGTCGAGCAGGTTGACGATGTAGTCGCCGCCGTCGTTCTGGTACGGAAACTGCATCACCGAAGACGTGACCGAGATGCCGCGCTGCTTTTCCATCTCCATCCAGTCGGAGGTGGCGTGGCGATTGGCCTTGCGTGCGCGCACGGCGCCGGCCATCTGGATGGCGCCGCCAAACCACAGCAGTTTTTCCGTGAGGGTGGTTTTACCCGCATCCGGGTGGGCAATGATGGCGAACGTCCGGCGGCGCCGGATCTCCTGTTGCAGCGTACTCACGGGCAAAAACCGAAAGGGAGGTGAACAATGCGGATGGATGCGCACAGGCCGTGTGCGCGGGCCGGCGGGGTCATCCTGACGGCCTAAGGGGTGCCCGAACGGGCTGTCCACCCCAGGGCAGCCGAGATTGTACGCGATCGGCGGACTTGCTTAGGATCAAGTGACCCAGCGCGCAAGCAGGGGAAACTCCTTAGGAACCGTCGCCCGGATGGGGGAGACCAACCCGATGTCGGAATGCTCCGACAACCCTTTCGGAAACGGTGTTATCGAAGTTGTCATGAAGCTCCCGTATTGTGGAGGCCGTCGTGAAAGCCCCGATGTCCGGTGCATGCGACGTGGAAAGAAGTGAAGAAGCAAGGAGTGCAAATCGTGCGTAGTCGAACCCCTGTCGATCCGGCGGTGCAACGCATTCTGGAAACCACCCGCAAGGCGTGGCAACTGGATGCCGAAAGCGTGCGTGCGGCGCGTCAGCAGCGTGCCGCCGATCGCCGCAAACGAATTAAAGCCCTGCCGCAGGACAGCCTGCAGGCACTCGCTGCACTCGCCCTGCAAGCGGAAATCTGGGCAGTGCGCAAAACCGTGGTGACGGTTGGCTAGTCGGATCGTTCCTCACCGTGTCGAGGGCCACAGTCGTGGCCCTTTTCTTTTGGGCGGGGTGATGCGGAGTGCGTGGGGCATGGCGGTTGCTTGTCAGTGGGCGATGCTTACCTCATCCACGGAGGCCCGCATGACTGAACTGACCCCCAAGCCGCCCACCAACAACGGCACGGACGGTACCAATGGCGCGACCGTCACCACGCTGCATCCGCAGATCGATCACACCGCCCAGCGCGTGAAGGACGCCACCGCAGAGGGCATCGACCGGCTGGCCGGCGTCATTTCCACCGCGCTCACCCAGTTTGACCGGCGCACAGAGCAGCTCAAAACCTTGCACGCGAACGTGTCAGAACAGGCCAGCGGCTCGGTGCGTCAGCATCCGGTGCTGACCATCGGGCTGGCCTTTGTGGCCGGGATGCTGCTGGAACAGTTGACGCGGGACTAGGCCGGACTGCAGCCATGGCTAGCGGCTCTGGCGGGCTCCCTGGGCTGCGTTGGCCGCCAAGGTCGGGTTCAGCAGGGCTGCCTGCGCTGCTGGCCCGGCTGCCTCATTCTGGCGGCTGCCGAACAGCAACGCGTATTGGCGGGTAATGAGCGCGCCGAAGAAGAAAATCTGCGCGGAGTAGTAGATCCACAGCATCAGCGCTACCACTGAGCCGGCCGCACCATACGACGAGGCGACGGCGCTGCTGCCGAGATACAAACCGATCAATCGCTTGCCCAATGAGAACAGCAGCGCTGTCACGGCCGCACCCAACGCAACATCCCGCCAGGCGACGCGCGTCTCCGGCAGCATCTTGAAGATGGTGCCGAACAGCAGCGCCACCACGGCAAAGGAAAACGCAGATGAAATGGCCTCCGCCACCGGCGCGAACAACCCCGCGCCGGCCCACAGCGCCCCCCAAAAGCGCTCTACCACGGCCAACGCCGCGTTGATGATGAGCGACACCAGCAGCAAAAACGCCAGCACCAGGATCAGGCTGAACGACAACAGGCGCGAACGCAGCAGCCCCCACAGCCCCGCCTGCTGACGCGGCGGTACGTCCCACAGTTCGTCCAGGCTGTCTTTCAGTTCAGAGAACGCCGTGGTAGCGCCTACCACCAGCAGCATCACTGCCGTGGCCGCAGCAAACAAGCCGTGGCCAGAACGCTTGGTGGCGGCCAGCACGGTTTCCACCGCAGCCGCGCCCTGCGCGCCGACCAATCCCTGGATCTGCCCGAAGATTTCGCCGCGCGCGGCCTGTTCGCCAAAGAAGAGCCCGGCGATGGAGATCACCAGCACCAGCACCGGCGCCATCGAAAACAGCGTGTAGAACGACAGCGCGGCCCCTTTGCTGGCCGCGCGGTGCACAGACCACTGCCGCACTGCACCCATCAGCACCTGGGCGGCGCGCTTGAGCACATCTCGGTCGATCAGGAAAGCTGCCAGGCGCATGGGGTTCCCTTGAAGAAGCGGGCGCGGGCAACAGCGACAGGGCGCCCGCGCCGCCTTCGAGCGTAGCCAGCCTGGCGGGCAGGCGCAACCTAGGGTCTGTTTACATACGAAACGCGTGCACGCGAGGGGCAGATGGGCCGCAGGGCTAGGCGTGGACGGCGCCGCTTAGCCAGCTAAGCAAGCCGGCCGCAACGACGCCATGCGGCCCATCTGCCCCTCGCCCGAAGGGTTGGCCCCGAATTTTCCAACCCTGGGGCCATCTGCTTTGTCGGCGCGCCTTGCAAAGGGAATGACCCTTTGCGGCGGCGTCCTTCGCGCATCTGGCCCCCGCTCGGGCCAACGTGCGCGCGTTTCGTATGTAAACAGACCCTAGCACTCAATCGCTGCGGCCACCCAGCAACCGGCTCAGCAAAAAGCCGGCGCCAAACGCCAAACCGATGGTGGCCAGCGGGTGCGTGCGCACGCAATCCACGGCGTCCGCCATGAACTGCTGCTGGGATGCACGCCATTGGTCGCGCTTGGCGGCGGCCTCGTCGAGTGCCGTGGCAGCCGCGTCTGCGGTGCGGTCGATGGCCTGGGCGGCGGTCGCCTTCACGCGTTGAGCGGCTTGCGCCACGTCATCGCGGATCAGGTTGCCATTGCCATCGGATTTCGGGAACGGGTTGGTTTGCGACGGTTCCATCGGCTAGCACTCCTGTGGGGGTGGAAAGGGTGTCGGGGCATCGGGAAGATGGGAGCGAGCGACGTCATCCTCGCCCCGCCACCAGGCCCCAGATGAGGCTGACGACGAACAACACCACAAAGATCATGAAGAGGATCTTGGCAATGCTCGCGGCACCCGCGGCAATGCCGCCGAAGCCGAGCACCGCCGCAATCACGGCAATGATGAAAAAGATGACTGCATAGCGCAGCATGGCAACCTCCTGTGCGGTAGGGTGAGCTTGCCGCCGTGAGGCGGTTACCCCACGGTCAGCAAGCGGCGTACCGCGTCAGGCGTGTGCCGCCGATCCGCCCTATGCCTCGGTGGTATGCGCGCGGCCCGAGCCGGCGTCGTCGTCACCCCTGCCGCCGCCTTCGCTGCTGTATTCCTCAAGGCGGTTGTACAGCGTCTTCAAACTGATGCCGAGCAGCTCTGCCGCGCGCTTCTTCACGCCGCCGCACTGTTCGAGTGTGGCCAGGATGATCTTCTTGTCGGCGCTGGCGAGGGATGTGCCGACTGGAATTGTCAGCGACGAGCTTGAGTTGGTCTGTGTGCTCGATACCTGCAGCGGCACGTTGGCCGTGTCGATGCCTGCCTCATCGGAGAGGATGTACGCACGCTGCACGTAGTTGCGCAATTCGCGCACGTTGCCCGGCCAGTTGTAGGCACGCAGCGTGTCCATAGCTGGCGGCAGGAAGGCCTTCTTGGTGTTGTTCTGGGCGTTGAGCTGGTCGAGAAAATGCTGCGCCAGCAACTCGATATCCTTGCCGCGCTCGCGCAGCGGCGGCAGTTGCAGCGGAAACACATTCAAGCGGTGATACAAGTCCGCGCGCAGCTTGCCGTCGGCGACGGCCTCTTCGGGGTCGCGGTTGGTGGCAGCAATCACACGCACGTCGGAATCGATCTCGCGGTTGGTGCCCACGCGCATGAACACGCCGGTCTCCAGCACGCGCAGCAGTTTCACCTGCAGCTCGATCGGCATCTCGGTAATTTCATCGAGGAACAGCGTGCCGCCGTTGGCGCGCTCGAAGTAGCCCTTGTGCTGGCGGTCGGCGCCAGTAAAGCTGCCGCGCTCGTGGCCGAACATTTCCGATTCGATCAGGTTGGGCGAAATGGCCCCGCAGTTGACCGGCAGGAACGGCTGCTTGCGGCGCAGGCTCAGATCGTGGATGGTCTGTGCGGCCAGCTCCTTGCCGGTGCCGGATTCGCCAATCAGCAGCACGGTCGCCTCGGTGGGTGCCACGCGGCTCACTTGGTCGTACAGCGTCTGCATGGGCTGCGAGTTGCCCAGCATCTGTCCAAATAGGCCAAGGCGGCGCAATTCGCCACGCAGGTTGCCGATCTCGGCCTTCAGATCGCCGGGGCGTGGAATGCGCGCCAGCACCGATTTCAACCGCTGGAAGTTGACCGGCTTGACGAGGTAATCCGCCGCCCCCATGCGCAGTGCCTCCACGGCGGTCTCCACGCTGGCGTGGCCGGTCATGACGATGATCTCGGTGCCGGAGTGCGGGGCAATGTCTTCCGTTAGATCCATGCCGTTGCCATCCGGCAGGACAAGATCGATCAGCACGGCATCCGGGCTGTGACGCGACATCTGAATGCGCGCATCGCGCAGCGACCCGGCCAGCGCGGTGGTGAAGCCTTCGGCACCGACCAGCTCGCCAAGGGCGGCGCGTGCGTTGGCATCGTCTTCGACAATCAGGATATGTGGCATCTCGATGTGGTTGGATGAGCCGGCCATGGCCGACGGTCAATCTCGGGCCCATGTGGCCATGGGAGTCCAAGCGGGGCGGCAGGTGCAAAAAGTATTCCAACGAATACATGCCGGCAATCGCATGGCGCAAACCCCTGTCACTGGCACGGAGATCGGTAATTTTTACATCGACCCGTGCAAGAAAAGGATCGGATGCGTCACTCGGGCCGCAGGACCATGGCGAGGGGGTGTCCTCAGCATAGTTGAGACGACCAACGCTTCGCCACCCCTTGGGGCAAATGGACGCGTACACCGCTTACCCAGCGTATATCGATGTGAAATCGGCCCCCCGCAAGCGTCTCGGGCCCGATTCTTGTCAGCGTTTGGCCGACAGGATGGCGGAAACGTCAGCGCCTGCCCGACATACAACGCGCGCACGCGGCCCCGATAATGGCTCAACTTTTCAACACAATGTGACGGGATGACGACGCGCCAAGCCTTCAGGAGCCCGTACCGCTGAGCGGAAGGCTCCGCGCCCAGACATCCCGTCGTGACTGAACACGAGGGAGCCATGTCCTTGAGCGAAGCCTTCGCAGACGAGCGCGCATTGACCACCGGGCGCGTGCCCTGCCCCCCGACTCTGGCCGACGCTGCCGAATTCGCGGACACCGAGTTCGCCGACGCCTCCGCTACGCAGGCGACCGCCAGCGCGGCACCCCTGACCCCGATCACCGTCGCACGGCCCGACTTCGGCCACCTCTACGGCCGTTCGCCGGTGATGCGTGTGCTGTACCGCCAGATCGGCAAGGTTTCGGGCACGCTGGCCACGGTGCTGATCATGGGGGAATCGGGCACCGGCAAGGAGCTGATCGCCCGAACCGTGCACGACATGAGCCCGCGCGCGGACCAGGCCTTCATTGCCGTGAACTGCGGCGCCATCTCGCCCAACCTGATCGAGTCGGAACTGTTCGGCCACGAGAAGGGCAGCTTTACCGGCGCGGGCCAGCGGCATACGGGTTATTTCGAGCACGCCAGCGGCGGCACGATCTTCCTCGATGAAATTACCGAGATGCCGGCAGAGATGCAGGTCAAGCTGCTGCGTGTGCTGGAAACCGGCGTGTTCATGCGTGTGGGCGGCACCGAGCCGATCCAGACGCGCGCGCGCATCATTGCGGCCACCAACCGCAACCTGATGGAAGCCGTGGCCGACGGCGCCTTTCGCGAAGACCTGATGTACCGCCTGGCCGTGGTGCCGCTGCATGTGCCGCCCCTGCGCGAGCGCGACGACGACATCGAAGAACTGGCCCAGCACTTTCTCGCGCAGTTCAACGCGGCGCACCAGACCGACAAGGTGTTCTCGCGCACTGCGCTCGCTACGCTACGCAACCACGCATGGCCGGGCAATGTGCGCGAATTGCGTAATGCGGTGCAACGTGGCTACATCCTCGGCGAGAAAACCGTGGAGCTGGACAACCCGATGGCCCCCGCGCGCGGCCCCGGGCGACCAGGCGGCCCGACCGTGAAGGAAGGTGTGCTGAGCCTCTCGGTGGGTGTGACGCTGGCCGATGCACAGCGCGCGATGATCCTCGCCACGCTGGAGCACTTCCACGGCGACAAGCGCCAGGCTGCCAAGACGCTCGGCGTGAGCCTGAAGACGCTGTACAACCGGCTCGACCTCTACCAGAGCAACGCGGCCGCCAGCATGGCGGCCTGAACCGGTTGCTGCCGATAGCCGGTACGCCGATACGCCGATACGTCCCAGCCTTTCCCGCACGATGCATCCGCACTGATGTTCTAGCGCGGATGCGCTTGGGTGCGCTCACCGGGATGCTCGTGGCGGCGGCGCTCATGCGGCACAGGGGCACGTCGACGTGGCGCGGGCTCTGTTTCCGCCCGCATGCGCGGCCCCGTTGATAGCACTCTGGTGTGCGACATGGTCATGGCAAACCTCCTGCGTTATTGACCCGACTTGGACGAACCCGGCTGCGAATTGCCGGTGGTGGTCGCAGCATCATTGCCGCCATGCTGCACGCCGGAATGCGACATATCGCCCGCGCTGTTGGTGCCGCCCGGCGGCGTCGACTTCTTGTGGTGGCGTTGCCTCTTGTTCTTGTGCATCGGCTTGTCGGCATCGCCGCCGCCTGCGGCCGGTGTGGCCTCGCCGCCCGCCATGGGCGTATTGGCCGTGCGGTCTGCCGTGGAAGACGGCGGATCCGTGCGCTTGCCAGGGGCCTTGGTCGGGTTGCTGGACTCTTGGTTATCGACCGGGGCGGTGGTCGCCTGCGCCATGGCCGTACTCACGCCAAGGCTAAGAAGCGCGCTGGCGAGCGCAACGGTCAGGAAACGTGTTCGCATGGTGATTTCTCCGTGGATGCATGGTGCGATGGTGGACAACTTATTGCGCGCCATGAAAGCGCGCCGCAACGCGTCTTCCATGTGTTCGTCCGCAGCAACGCATGTACCTGCGATGCCACCTTCCTGCTTCTTCCTGTATCGCGCATCGATCCCGCACTGCAGCGCGCATGCGTGCGCTGCACTGTCATGTGCTGGCAACACGACGCGTATAAAAAACGACATGACCGTGTAGAAACGGCGTGCCAGCCGCCCCTAAAGCCTTGCCGTATCTGGCTTTGCCGACATGGCACACGCTTTGCATTGCTCGGGGGGACATGTCGACGCACGCGTCGACGCCCACTCACCCAAGGAGGCAAGGCGAATGGTCAAGGCCGCTCTCGAAATGCGTGCGAAGCAGCATCTCGCGCTCACGCCGCGGCTGCAGCAGTCGGTGAAACTGCTGCAGTTGTCCGCAACCGAATTTGCGCAGGAAATGCAAGAAGCGCTCGCCAGCAACCCGTTCCTGGAAGAGGTCGAACAAGAAGGCACGCAGGCCGAGACTGCGCGCGTGGGCGAGGCGCCCGCTTCGACCGACCTGGATGGTGCGAGCGCAGATCACACGCCCATCGACGAGGCCCCGCTGGAAACCACCACCAGCGCCATTGAAACCGACGCAACGCTTGCCGCGTCGGAAGAATTTCCGGCCGACTTCGGCACCTACTACAGCCACAGTGGCACCCACCACGGCGATGGCGAAGACAGCGACATCGGCGAATGGGTGCACGCCATGCCGAGCCTGCGCGAACACCTGCATCAGGAGTTGAGCAGCTATCGTCTGTCGGACCGCGATTGCCTGCTGGCGCAGACCGTGATTGAAGCGCTGGATGACGACGGTTATCTGCGCCAGTTGCTGACCGAGTTGATGCCGTTGGCGCCGGTGGAGCCCACGCCGACCGAAAAGGAAATGCAGATCGCGCTGGCGTTGGTGCAAAGCCTGGACCCGCCGGGCGTAGCTGCGCGCGACCTGTCGGAATGCCTGCGTTTGCAGCTCGAAGCGCGCCCGGCCGATACCGAAGCCGAAGAGCGCATCCAGGAAATCGCCCACGACATCGTGCGCAGCCATCTGCCGCGCCTGGCCAAGCGCGAGTTCACGCAGATGCGCCGCGCACTCGGCTGTACTGAAGACGAACTGCGCGACGCCTGCGCGCTGATCCGCATGCTGGACCCACGCCCAGGGTTGCGTTTCTCGCAAGCGCATGCGGGCTACATCGTGCCCGATGTGATCGTCGCCAAGATCAAGGGCAAGTGGGTGGCGGTGACGAACCCGGCGGTGGCGCCGTGCGCGCGCATCAACAAGGTCTACGCGGAATTGTTTGCCCAGACGCGCGGTCACCACCGCACGCCGCTGGCGCATCAGCTGCAGGAAGCGCGCTGGCTGATCCGCAACGCGCAGCAGCGCTTCGCCACCATCCAGCGCGTGGCCGAGGCCATCGTCGCGCATCAGAAGCACTTTCTGGAATACGGCGAGGTGGCGATGAAGCCGCTGGTGCTGCGCGACGTGGCCGAAGAATTGGGCCTGCATGAGTCCACCATCTCGCGCGCGACGGGCAACAAGTACATGGCCACGCCGCGCGGCATCTTCGAGTTCAAGTATTTCTTCTCGCGCCAGCTGGCGACGGATACGGGCGGTGCGTGCTCGGCCGCGTCGGTGCGTGCACTGCTCAAGGAGATGATCGAAGCCGAAGATGCCGATGCGCCGCTGTCGGATGTATCGCTTGCCAAGATGCTGGCCGAGCAGGGCGTGATCGTCGCGCGCCGCACGGTCGCCAAGTACCGCGGGCTGATGCGCATTGCGCCGGCAGAAATGCGGCGCCAGGTGTAGGCACACGCCTCCAGGACCGATCTTGCGCAAGCTCCCCACCGACCACCATGCCAACGACGCCACCAGTGCGTCGTTGCATCTGGCTGACGTGACGATGTTCTGGGCAGCCGAAAGCGGTGGCGTCAAACGCTATCTGCGCGCCAAGCACGATTTTCTGCGCCACAGTACAGGCGATCCGCACTGGCGGCACACGCTGGTAGTGCCCGGCACGGCCGACGATGCCACCAACGAGATCGCCGTGGTGCCGGGCGTGCCGTTGCCGCTGTCGCAGGGCTATCGCATTCCACTGCGCAGCGGGCCGGCTGAACAGGCACTGTGCGCGTTGCAACCGGACTTGATCGAAGCGGGCGATCCGTATCGTTTGTCGTGGGCGGCCTTGCGTGCGGGTGCGCGCCTGCAGGTGCCGGTGGCGGCGTTCTGCCATTCTGATCTGCCAGCATTTTTCCGCCGCCTGGGCGGGCCGCCCGCTGAGCTGGCTGCAGCGGCATATGCACGCAAGCTGTACCCGCACTTCGATACCGTGTTCGTGCCCAGCCGCTACATCGCACAGAAGGTGGCCGACCTGGGTGTGCGGCGCATTGAGCTGCAACCGTTGGGGGTGGATACCCGCCTGTTCCACCCCGCGCGGCGCTCGCTGCGCTGGCGCGAACAGCTCGGCCTGCCGCGCGATGCACGCGTGCTGCTGTACGTCGGCCGCTATGCACCCGAGAAGAACCTGCACGTGCTGTGCGATGCCGTTGACAAACTGAACGACGGCACCACGCTCGTCACCATCGGCTCTGGCCCGACACCGCCGCGCGGCAAGCACGTTCGTGCACTACCGTATGAAGCCGATGCGCAGCAACTGGCCGCCGCCATGGCCAGCGCCGATGTGTTTGTCCACGCGGGCGACCAGGAAACCTTCGGCCTGGTCGCACTGGAAGCCATGGCCAGCGGCGTGCCCGTGGTGACGTGCGCTGCCGGCGGCCTAGGCGAGCTGGTGAACGACCACGTCGGGTATGCCGTGCCGCACTGCCGCGCGGATGCCTTTGCGCAGGCGCTGCATGCCCTGCGGCAACGTGATCCGGTGGTGCTGGCGCATGCCGCGCGCCGCCATGCCATGCAGTACGACTGGCGCGTGGTGTTACCGCAGTTACTGCGTCGTTACCTAGCGCTGCTCGGCCGGCAGGCTGCCACAGCGGTCGAAAGCACCCTCGACACCCGCATGCGCCCACGCGCTGCACGCACCCGATAAGCCCGCACCATGTCGCGCTACCTCGTCCTCGCCATGCACGATGTCACGCCCGCCACCTGGCCCGCGTGCAAGGTGTTGCTCAACGCATTAGACGAGGTGTGCCCGGTGCCCAAATCGCTGCTGGTCATTCCCAACTTCTACCGCGGCCCGACGGCGCGCAACAGCGAGCGCTTCTGCCGCGTGATGACCGAGTGCCTGGCCGAAGGCGATGAACTCGTGCTCCACGGCTATGCGCATCTGGATGACCAGCCGCCCGGTGGATTCGTCGATCAGCTCATCCGCACGCACTACACCGCTGGCGAGGGCGAGTTCTCGGCCATTCCGCTGGCGGCCGCGCGCCAGCGCATCGCCGCCGGCGCGGCGTGGTTTGCCGCCAACGGCTGGCCGCTTCATGGCTTTGTTGCCCCGGCCTGGTTGATGAATGCCGCCACGTGGCAGGCGCTGGATGGCTTGCCGCTGCGTTATACGACCACGCTGCGGCGCTTCCACCTGCTGCACCCGAGGCGCGCGCTCAAGGCGCCATGCCTGACTTACAGCGTGCGCTCGCCCGCGCGTCGGTTGGTGTCGCGTTATTACCTGCGTTGGTTGGCGCACCAGCACGCGCAGGCTCCCCTGCTGCGCCTGGGGTTGCATCCGGCGGACGCCGCTTATCCGGAGGTGATTCGCCACTGGCAGGCGCTGCTTGCTGCTTGCCTGGAGACGCGTACGCCCGTCACCAAGAACGGTTTCGCACAGGTGCTGGCGCAAGCGTGGATGGGTGGGCCGGAAACCACCGCCCCGGGTCAGCCGCAAACCTCGTACTGAGCGTCGTACCAGGGCGCTAGAACAGCCACACCGACAACCCGCCGATGAGCATGCCGAGCCCTGCGCCGGCCAGCACATCGCTCGGGTAATGCAGGCCGAGAATCACGCGCGACAGTGCCACCATCAGCGTGAACGGCGCCAGTGCCAACGCCATGCGCGGGTAGTACGCCGCCATGACGATGCTGAACGACACCGCGTGCAAGGTGTGCCCAGATGGAAAGCTGAACTGGTCGAGCACGCGTCCGCACAGATGGATTTCTTCACACGAAAGATACGGCCGCGGCCGGCACACACCGCGCTTGAGCAGGATGTAGATGACGAGCGAAAGCAGCCCCGTCAAGCCCATCTGCTTGGCGCATTCCCAACCGGTGTCCCCACCGACCACGGGCAGCGCGGCCATCAGCGCGTACCACAGCATGCCGTCGCCCAAGCGGCTGACGCCACGATAGAAGCGCATGACGGAGGCATCGCCGGCGATGTGGTTGAGCGCCACGGCAAGCTGCCGATCACGCTCGCGCCAGCGCTTCCAGTCAGGCCAGGCGTGTGTCGCCATGGTAGGCCTCGCCGGTGGTGGCTGCGCGGTGCACAGCCAGGAGTGCCGCTTCAAAACCTTCCAGTACGCGGGGCCAGTCGAGCGCTTGCGCGGTCGCGCGCGCGGCGCGGCCCAGGCGCGCACGCAATGCCGCATCAACGGCGAGTTGTGTGGCGGCGTGCGTGAAGGCGGCGGTGTCTCCGACGGGCACAAGGCAGCCGTTTTCACCATTGCGGACATGCATGCCGGCCGCCGCGGTATCGAACGCGACCACGGGCAGGCCGCTGGCCATTGCCTCCACGACGACATTGCCGAAAGTTTCGGTCAGGCTCGGAAACAGGAAGCCATCCGCCGACGCGTAATGCGCGGCCAGTGCCTCCCCACGCTGCACACCGGCAAATACGGCTTCGGGACAACGCCGCTGGAGCGCCTGTCGCTGCGGGCCATCGCCCACCATCACCAGCCGCGCATTCGGGACACGCGCTCGGATGGCATCGAACGCGGCGAGTGCGACGTCCAGGTTCTTCTCCACGGCAAGGCGCCCCACGGTGAGTACGACGGGCGCGTCGTCATGAACGCCCCATTGCGCGCGTAGCGCTTCGCTGCGATAGCGGGGTGCGAATCGGTCCGCATCGACCCCGCGCGTGCTGACGCTCAGGCGCTCGAAACCGAACGCTTGCAACTGCTGCCGTAACTCGCGTGTGGGCACAAAGGTACGGTCGGTACGGTTGTGAAATGCCCTCAGATACACGCGCACCAGGGTCGCTGCGCCGTCCCAGGCGTAATGCCTGCCGTATTCATCAAAGCGGGTGCGGAAGTCTGAAGTCACCGGCACACCGAGCCGCCGTGCCGCGTGAATGGCGGACCAGCCCAGCGGCCCTTCCGTGGCGACGTGCACAAGGTCCGGGGCATAGGTTCGCCAGGCGCGTTGCAACCGGCGGCGCGCAGGCAGCCCCATGCGCAAGTCCGGATACAGCGGGATCGGCACACCGGGCACGCGCAAGGTGTCGCCGCTTAGCCCCGGCTGGCCCGCATCAAGGGCGTGCTGGCGCGGACGCACGAGCATCACGTCATGGCCGCGCGCACCTAGGAACGCCGCCGTGCGCGCTGCGGTGAGGGACACGCCGTTGAGCTCCGGCGGCCAGGTCTCGGTCACATAGGCAATGCGCATGGCATGGGCTCAACGTTTCGATTCATCGCGTGGATGGGCGGGGTGCCCATCCTGGCCACGCTTGTCGGCAAGATCGTCCGCGCTGCGGTTTGCAATCTGCCGGTCGCGGTCTTCCTGGTTGGCGGGGTGGCGTTCGCGCGCCACCCGCTCCACGCCGGGCGTGTTGTGCAGATCGGTGTCGAGCTGGCCGCTCTCAATATCGCGCGCTGCCTGCTCGATATCGGCGCGCGGCCCGGAATGCTGCCCTTCGAGCTGTTCGTCACGCTCATGTGGGAGTCGGCCGGACGCGCGACCCGACGCATCCGATGGGCCGGGCTCCGGCTTGCCAAGTACGGTATCGACACGTTCATCGGCACGTTTGGCACCGCCCGATGTCGCGTCGCGCTCGTTGGTGCCGCGGACGACGGCACCTCGATGCGGATTCATGGCGCCCTCCTGCGGACGAACTGAGGATGCTTTGCCCACCGCAACTGACGTGCCCAGCGCGTGTGACGCGATGCGCGACTGCATTACGCGCACGCCGCACCTGCGTTGTCAGTCGCTTGCGTAGCGTCCTTGCCGATGCAGCCATCGCACGCGTCGCGTAACGGTTACATGGGCGCTTGTAACGCTTGCTGCGCAGCGACGCTCAATGCCGGCGCACGCGTTCGGGGCGCCGCGTCGGGCGTCCCCGCAGCCGATCGAACAGCCGTTGCGACACGCCGGCGGGGGCGTCCGCCGTACCCAGCAGCACGCCCAGCGGACGCAGGTGCTCCACGTGGTCGCACACCACCTTGATCATCGCTGTCACGGATGTCCCCAACAGCAGCCCCCACACGCCCCACAACCAGCCCCACAGCAATAGCCCGATATAGACCACGCAGGGGTCCAGCTTGGATGCGCGACTCTGCAACCAGGTCACGAGCAAGGTACCGATCAGCGTGGCCAACAGCAGCGTCGTGCCTGCCACGACAAGCGCATCCGACCACGTCCCCATCTGCAGGTATGCGCCGATGCCGCTGGCCACCGCAATCACCACTGAGCCAAGGTACGGCACGAAATGCAGCACGGCGGTGGCCATGCCCCACACCGCTGCGTCTTCCATGCCGAGCCACACAAACACGACGGCTGTCACAATGCCGAGCACGATGTTGGTCGCGAACAGCACTAGCAGCGAGTATTGGATCTGCGTGCCGATCACGGCCATCATGCGCACCGCGCGCTTCTTCTCGCTCAACGTACGACCCACCGCACGTACCCATTTGCGCTTGAGCGCCTGCCCTGAAGCGAGCAGGAAATACACGAGAAACGACACCACCACCAACTGGCCCGCCAACGCGAATAGATTGGCCGAGCCGGTCCACACAAACTCGCGCAGCGGCAGCAACGGGGAATCGGATTGCACACCAGGGGCCGTTGCCGAAGCACGTCGGGCGGGCGGAGGTGGAGGCTTGCCCTGTACGCCATCGGTGGCATGTTCCACCGCCGTGGTGACCTTGCGCATCTTCTCGAACGCGCCGCCCAAACGATCACGCAACCGATCGACCGACTGGGCCATGCGCTCAGCCGCCACCGGAATACGCTCGGCCATGGCTGACACGCCGTCCTGCATGCCGAAGGCCAGCGCACCGCCGGCCACCCACAGGCCCAGCACCACCACTGCCGCCGCCAAGGGTCGCGGCACGTACCAGCGCTGCAGACGCACCACCAGCGGGTTCAACGCAAACGCCAGTACCACGCCAAAGGTGAACGGCACGAGGAACACACGCGCCCACTGCAGAAACACCAGCGTACCGCCGATCGCCACCAGCACGACCGCCAGCCGCCATGCAGGCTGATGCATTCCGCCGAACAGCGGGACGCGCGGCTCAGGCTCGTCGACGAGCGTTGGGGGGATCGGGTGGAGTGGAGGCAGGTCGGACATGGCAGAGAAAGTGGTGCACTGTCCTCTGCGCAAGCGTCATGCCTTGGCGCTGGTTTGCGCGCCTACCGTAGGGTCAGATTGCGTAACGTGCGCACCAGGTCATAGGGTGAGACCGGCTTCACGAGGTGCTCCTGAAAGCCACTGGCCAGTGCACGCGCACGATCGTCAGGCTGCGCAAACGCAGTCAGCGCGACTGCCGCGATGGGCGCTGCGCCCGTCGGCAAATAGCGGCGCTCCCAGCTGCGGATCTTCTGCAGGATCGCGTAGCCATCTTCATCCGGCAGGGCGATGTCGCACACCAACGCCCGCGGCCTGGCCTCCACGCCCCACGCATCGAGCTGCGTCATGGCCTCCCGGCCTGAACCGGCGCTGCCCACCTGCGCACCGACCTGGGTCAGCAGCGTAGCCAGCGCATCGCGCGCGTCCTGCTGATCATCCACCAGCAACACGCGCAAGCCGGCCAGCGATGGCAGCGGCCCGCGACGCGCAGGGTCTTCGGCCAGGGGCGGGGTCAATTCCGCGCCGGCATGCAGCGGCAGATAAACGGTGAAGGTGGCGCCTTGCTGATCGCCATCACTATGGGCATGGACGCGGCCACCGTGCAGTTCGGTCAGCCGCTTGACCAGCGCCAGCCCGAGCCCCAGGCCGCCGGCGCGCCGTGTGTGCGCGCCATCCGCCTGACGAAACGGATCGAACAGATAAGGCTGGAACGCAGGCCCGATGCCGCGTCCGTTATCGCGCACCACCACCCGCGCCACCTCACCCACCAGATCCGCGGACAGCCACACATCGCCGCCCGGCGGCGTGAACTTGATGGCGTTGGTCAGCAGGTTCCAGACGATCTGCTCGATGCGATCCGCATCGCCGTCGATCTCATGCATGTCGAGCGCACTGGACGTATGCAGCGTGATGGCGTGCTCGGCAGCCAGCGCACGCACGCTGTTGAGCGCGCGCTCCAATGCCATGCGCAGCACGAACGGCGCGCGGGTCAGGCGCAACTTGCCGCTCATAACGCGCGTGGCGTCTAGCAAATCTTCAATCAACCGCACCTGCTGGTCTACGCCGGTCTTGATGCCGGCCAGCGCGCGCTGCACGAGAGGCGGGCCTTCCGTCAGTTGGCTCTCCAGCACGTACGTCCAGTTCTGGATGCCATTGAGCGGCGAGCGCAATTCATGCGACACCACCGCGAGAAACTGATCACGCGCGAGTGTGGCAGCCTCGGCCTGTGCGCGCGCGGCTTGCTCGCGCCGCAACAGCGCATCGCGCTCCCGCCCCGCCTCCGTACGTTCGGTCACGTCATAGACGATGAGCAGCGCTGACTCGATCGCGCCGGTGTGGTCCGCTTCCGGAATCACGCGCACGTTGTAGTGCGCCACGCGCGTGCGGCCCTCGCCCACTTCGAGGTGCAGGTGGAGCGTTTGCTCAGCGCTCGTGTTGAAGGCAAGCCGGGCAGCGGCGTCCAACGGCCCGGCGACGGCAGCCGGCAACGGTGATGCGGCCAGTGCATGCCCCGTCACGGCGGCCGGCGTCACGCCAAAGGCGTCGATCACGGCGCGGTTCACATAGACGCAGCGCAAGTCGCGATCAAGCCGTGCAATGACGTCCGGCGCGTTCTCGACCAGCGTGACGAACTCGCGCTGGTGGCGGAAGCGTTCGCGCTCGGCATCCTTGCGCTCGGTGATGTCCTCCACCACGCACACGATCGCCTGCACGCTGCCGTCAGGTGCATGTTGCGGTGAGTAAGCGGCGTGGACAAAACGCGGGCCGATATCGCGTGGATACGGCAGCTCCATCTCAAAATCGACGCGCCGACCTGCGAAGGCCTCCTCAAGATGGGTGAGTACGCGCGCGTAGGCGGCCTCGCCCATCAATTCGCGCAACGGTCGGCCCAGCACAGCATTCAGCGGCAAGCCAAAGCGCTGTGCGTAAGCATGGTTTGCAAAACGTACGCAGTGGGCAGGGTCGATCTGCACCAGGGGAAACGGCACGCTTTCGGTCAACCATTGCAGTTGGAATTCTGACTCGGTGAGCGCGGCCAGCGTCTGCTGGCGCTGTGTCACGTCTTCGATCATGCCGACGGCGTGGGCGGGGGCACCCTGAATCCCGGGAATCAGGCAGCCACGCTCGCGCACGCGTTGCTCGGCCTGGCCCGCACCAATCCAGCGGTACTCGAGCACGAAGTCCCGCCCACGCGCCAAGCCGTCCCACGCGGCACGGAGCGCGGCGTGGTCGTCCGGGTGCACGTGGGCCAGCCACCGCTCACGGTCACCACACAACGACGACGCCTGCACACCCCAGTTCTGTGCCGCAGCGCTGACGTGCAAGCGTGTTCCCTTCAGGGGATCATCAATCCAGAACACGTCGAAGCTTCCTTACGCAAAGGATTACACGCGGGATTACACGCGCTTAGGCGCGTCGCGCGCCAGCGTTGGCCGGCGTACGGATGTACGCGCCGCGCCATGTTGTAGCAGGTTTCGTTCCCAGCATCGATCGAAAAAAAATGCGGTGCACCAGCACCGCATTGGCGAGCCTTCAGCCTGAATACGGCCGTTATTGCGACGCGAGTTCCGTGGCGGTCTGCGCCGCGCCATTGGCCTGCGCCACCAGCACGCGAATCGCATTGGGGGTGACTGCGCCCGTGCCGCCGGCGGGCAGCGTGGTGATCAGCCAGTCGGCATTATTGCCCAGGCTGAATGGCTGCGAGGTAAAGATGACGGTCTTGGTGCCGGCCGTTGTCACGCGGACTTGGTAGGTGCCGCCGTCCACGTAGATCGAATCCTGCGTGCTGGCCGGCGAAGCGCTGCCGTAAGCGGCCCCGCCCATGGTGGGTGATATGACGGAGAGGTCCGCATTGGGCGCCGTCACGTACACGTCCACATTGGGCGCGTTGTATGACGCGTTGAAGGTACGCACGCGCGCCTTGTCCGACAGGATCGACTTGTTGTACGGGTCGTCAATGATCGCCAGGCTGGTTGCGGAGTCCGTGGCGCCCACGATGGCCAACGCGGTGTATCGGTGGCCATTGACCGGACTGAACGTGGCCGACGCCCGCGGCGACGTGCTGCCCGCGTCGGACACGGTGGCGGTACTCGACACGGCATCAATACCGAAATAGTTGCTGACGTTCTTGAAGCCGACATTGGCGACCTTGACGGTGCCATTGACACCGAAGTCCACGTTGCCGATGAACGGGTTGACGTGCATCGTGCGGTATTGCGGCGCGCTGGTGCCAATGATCTGGCCAATGTCATCGCTACCGCCGCCGCACGCCGCCAGCACACCCAATGAACCCAATGCCAGCACGGCAGCGATCTTCCTGATCTGACTCTTCATCTTTCACCTCGGAGCAAAGCATCTTCAAAGGGGCCGCATACGCGCGTACCCCTGCACGTTGTCGCCAACATACGGGTGCCCACGGCCGGCGTGCGCGTGGTGGCGCGCCGATCGATCGGGCCCCGATCGTCATGTCGGAGTGCCTCCGACATGCGTGTGCGACGTACCCCGTCGAGCAGGCTGCGTGCCTGCGGCTGTTGAATCGCTGTGCAAACACCATGGATGCGGCGGCGTGCCAATGCGGCTCGCTATACTTGCGCGATCCGTTTTTTCCCGCGCTTCACGCTTTCCGCATGCCCCACCCGCGCCCGGCAGATACCGCGCCTCCCCCCGACAACGCCGCCTCCCAGGCCGATCGAGAAGCCTGCGCCCTCGAACGCGAACGCGTGCAGGCGTGGCTCGACGCACGTGCGTCCGGCGCCCGGGCGGTAAGCGCTTCGACACTGTCGCAATACCGGGTCGAAGCGGAGCGAGTGTGCTGGTATGCGCGCACGTTCGCCAAGCCCTTGGCGATTTGGCAACGTGAAGATGCGCTCGCCTACCTGCGCTTTTTGCAAGACCCGCCCGGCTGGGCGATCAGTGTGCGCGGCATCGAACGTGACGATGCCAACTGGACGCCGCTGCGCGGGCCGCTCTCGGCACGCTCCACGCGGCAGAGCAGCGTCATCGCCGCCAACCTGTGCGGATGGTTGCTGCGCCAGGGTTATCTGCGCACCAACCCATTTCTTGACGACGACGCGATCGTCATTGCCGTCCCCGCCGTCAGCGTGGCCGCTCGTGCCCCACGCCCTTTGTCGACACATCCCGAAGCGGCTCTGAGCGCAACCGACATGGCATTGATGGTCGACGCCGTACGCGCGCGCGTCGCGTTGGGCCGCGAGGCCCGCTTGCGACAGACGCGTGACCACTTCCTTGCCGTGCTGCTCACGCAGGCCGGCTTGCGTGTGTCGGAGCTCGTCAGTGCGCGCATGGGTGACGTTGCATTGCATGCCGTACCGAAGGCAGACAATGCAACGGACACCGCGTTGCCGACATCGGTGTGGCTGCTCTGCGTGGGGTCGGGGCGCACGCAGCGCTGGCTGCCATGTGACGCGCTGATGGGCACCTTGCGCGAGTACCGCACCGCGTTCGGCTTATCACCGCTCCCCCTGCCGGGCGAAACCACGCCGCTTTTGCTCTCGGTGCGCAAGCGTTCGCCGCAACGCGCAGATGGCAGCATCATCGATTCCCCCGCCCTGCGCCGCGATTTCGGTGAGCGCAAGGGCCTGGTTTCACGCTCGCAACTGCTGCTGACCGTCAAAGCCATGCTCGCCGAGGCCGCTGAATACGCGCGCCTCATTGGTCAACCTGATGCGGCCGAGCGCCTGGCCAGCGCCTCATTGCGCGGCGTGCGCACGGCGCATCTGCATGAGCGCCTTGCCGCCGGAGAGCCCGCCGCGGACATCGCGCATGCCCTTGGCCTTGCCGCATTGCCCACCGTTGCCGTGCGCGCACGCGAGGCCGACCTGGCCGCCAGCATCGCCGACGCGGCCCGTAAGTTGGCCACGCCGTCCGCCTAACATTCCTCCACACTTCGCGCAGAAACGGGTACGCGCCACGTGTGCTGCCGGCGCTCGCACGCGTCGTCGAACCCAATGGTCGCCACCTTCCGCGCAACAGTTGCCGCTGACTTTGTCCGCAGAAACGGGTACGCCCTGGCGCCAGATCGTCCACGAGAGCACGCAGAAACGGGTACGCTCGCACCAAAAATCGCACGCAGAAATAGGTACGCTTTTCCGAGCGGCCAAAAAAACGCGGACCCGAGGATCCGCGTTGTGGCCAGCGCCGGGGGCTCAATGCCCGCCGGAGAGATAGAAGAAGCGGAACAGGAACACCGCCGAGATGATCCACACGATGATCGGCACCTCGCGCATGCGGCCCGTGAGCAGCTTCAGACCCGAATACGTGATGAAGCCGAACGCGACGCCGTTGGCGATCGAGTACGTGAACGGCATCATCAGCGCCGTCAGCACGGCCGGCACGGCTTCGGTGGTGTCCTCCCAGTTCAAGTCGACCAGTTCGCGCAGCATCAGGCAGGACACATACAGCAACGCAGGCGCCGTCGCGTAAGCCGGCACCACGCCCGCCAGCGGCGAGAAGAACAGGCACAGCAGGAAGAGCACCGCCACCGTCAGCGCGGTCAAGCCCGTGCGGCCGCCCGCCTGCACGCCCGAAGCGCTCTCGATATACGCCGTGGTGGACGACGTGCCCAGCAGCGAGCCGGCCATGATGGCCGTGCTGTCGGCCAACAGCGCCTTGTTCAGGCGGTCCATCTTGCCCTGCTTGAGCAGGCCGGCACGGTTGGCCACGCCCATCAGCGTGCCCGTCGCGTCAAACAGCTCCACCAGGAAGAACACCAGCACCACGTTCAGGATGCCCACCGACAGCGCGCCCATGATGTCGAGCTGCAGCAGAGTAGGTGCCAGCGACGGCGGCATCGATACCACGCCGTGGAAGGTGTTGCCCGCAACGAAGAAGCTCGCCGCCGTCACCGCCAGAATGCCAATCAGGATGGCGCCCTTCACGCGCAGATGGTCGAGCGCCACGATCAGGAAGAAGCCGATCACCGCCAGGATGACCGAGGGCTGGTGCACATCCCCCAGTGTCACCAGCGTCGCCGGGTTGCCGACGATCAGCCCCGCGCCACGCAGCGACACGATCCCCAGGAACAACCCGATGCCCGCCGTGATCGCCACCCGGATCGAATGCGGGATTCCGTTGACGATCATCTCGCGGATGCGGAACACGCTCACCAGCAGGAACAGGCACCCCGAGATGAACACCGCACCCAGCGCCGCCTGCCACGAAAAGCCCATGCCCTTGACCACGGCGTACGCAAAGTACGCGTTCAGGCCCATGCCCGGCGCCATCGCGATCGGGTAGTTGGCGTACATCCCCATGATGACCGTGCCGATCGCCGCGGCAATACACGTGGCGACGAACACCGCGTCGTGCGGCATGCCCGCATCGGCCAGGATGTTCGGGTTGACGAAGATGATGTACGCCATGGTCAGGAACGTGGTCAGCCCGGCGAGCACCTCGGTGCGGACGTCGGTCTGGTGTTCCTCCAACTTGAAAAAACGCGTGAGCCAGGTCATGCAGCTTGTCTCCTCTTGTTGTGAAGTGCCATCGCCGGCTGGTCCGGTGCAAGACCAAGTCCCCCCGATGCACGCCCACCGTGGGGCGACGTTACTGTTAGCAAGATTCCGGCGTCCAAGGGCGCGCCGGTCGAAATACTGTTCATGCGAATGAAATGATGGGAACGCGCGAACCAAGCGCCCAGCCAGCGCTCGGGATGCGCATGATGCCCGAAACGCTTGGCACCTGCACGTGCCATGCCCCGGCGCTCCGGCATCCGGGTGGACAAGCAATTGGCGCGAAACCGTACCCGTTTCTGCGTACGCGCACTGCCAAGCCGCTTCTAGGCCAATTTGCGTACCTATTTCTGCGTCAGGCTGCGCAGAAATGGGTACGCATCCCTTTGGCAGTCGAAGGGCGCGAGCTTCCGGCGTCAGCGGTACGCCCTGTACCCGTTTCTGCGGGCAGAGGCGCACAAGACCGTACCCGTTTCTGCGAAGCTGGCTGAAGGCTCTGCGACAGGCGAGCGAACCTGTTTCTGCGAGACAAGCCACGCGAGTGCGTACCCATTTCTGCGAGTATGGACGCAGAAACGGGTACGCTCAGTTCGCTATGCCGCGTCGCAAGCCGTTGGCCAATAAGGGTTTTTGCCCGCAGAAACAGGTACGGGGGAGAGCGAGTGTCAAACGCGGGCTCCGTGGCAAGTCCGTCGCCAAGGCGAGTTTCAGCGATGAAAGTTTGAATTCCGGCGTTCACAACGGAGCCGTCCTTTGGACCACTGCCTTTGTCGCCAAGCATCACCCCCGCAGAAACGGGTACGCCCTACGCCGAGCTTGGCTACCTCGAAGCATGTACTTGCTTTCGTGGATAGCGAAGATCAACAAGGGCCTTGAAAAAGAGGATGTCTGAACGCGAGCGCAGATTTGGGTACGCACTGAAGCGTAGCTTTCGGAAACGAGCACGCAGAAACAGGTACGCGAGTGCCTGCGAAACACCCTTGCACATGCAAAAACCGCATGTTTTCACGCAGAATCGGGTACGCAAAGGCGCTGGACGCACGAAGGGCGGTATTTTTTGCCTGTTTTCTGTGGATAACACTGTGGACAACTGAAGGTTGTCCCCGCAGATTCCGGTACGGGCTTTGCGCAGAAGCGGGTACGGATGCGCGCAGAAGCGGGTACGCCGCCACGCAGAATCAGGTTCGCCCTCGCGCAGAATCGGGTACGTTTTTGCCCCCTAAACCCTTTGCTGACAAGGCTTGGCGGGGCGCGTATACGGTTTACCTGTAGTAAACGTAGTAAGTATGTATACCTTGTAGCTAGGAAAGGTCTTCCGTGGACAACCTTGCAGGTTGCCCACCGACGCCCTTCCCCGAGCGACCAGTAAAAATCAGAAAACGTACCCGATTCTGCGTGACAAGGAGAAGGCGTTTTAGTACAAAGGCTCTGAACAATTCTCGCGCACCATGGTCACCAAACGCCCCACACCCAACGGGAAGCCGGAAGACGACGTATCCGGCCGCATCATTGTCCCTTCGGGAGGTCAAGTCATTGCCGCGCCGGAGAAATTCCAACGGCTCTTCGATGAAGCACAGGCGATGGAGCGCGAAGATGCCTGGCAGAGCGGCGAAGTTGGCTTCCTTAGCCGCGCCAGCGTGCAGGTCACCCTCCCCTACCGCGCGCCAAAAGGGTCGCCCCCCGTCTGGACGCGGTCCAGCGGCAACATCTCGCTGATGATCCAGCCGGGATACTTCACCCAACAGCGCTCGGAACGCGCAACTAACGGTCGTCAACGCATCGTCTCGGAGACTGTCTCGTTCGGCTATCCCTACGGCTCATATCCGCGCTTGATGCTGGCCTGGATCGGCAAGGAGATCATGGCCAAGAAGAAGCGCGGCGAGTTCCAGGGCACCGTGGAAGACCGCCGCATTTCACTGGGCAACTCGCTGTCGGAGTTCATGTACAACCTCGGCATCCCGATGGCCACCGGCGGCAAACGGGGCACCATGACACTGGTGCGACAACAAATGATTCGGCTGTTTTCCGCCACGATTGCCATCGTGCAGAACAAGTCGGCGCCCAACCAGAACCAGAATCAGGAACCGCTGTCGATTGACCGGATCGGTTATCTGCTCGCGGACCAATTGTCCACGTGGTGGGACCCGATGCAGCCAGGTCAGGGCTCCATGTTCGAGAGCTTTGTGGTGCTGTCCGAACCGTTTTTTAACGAGCTCGTCAATCGGCCGGTGCCCGTCGATATGCGGGCGTTGAAGGCGCTCAAACAGTCGCCGTTTGCGCTCGACGTGTATTCCTGGCTGACCTACCGCTTCTTTACGATTCAGAAGCGTACGGAGATTCCCTGGGAGGCACTGCAGATGCAGTTCGGAACCGAGACGGAGAGTGAACGGAAATTCCGGGCGCTGTTCCGTAAGGCGCTCAAGGACGTACTCGTGGTCTATCCTGATGCCAAGGTGGATGCTGACTCGTCGAAGGCGCTGATTCTGCAGCCCTCACGCACCAGTGTGCGGAAGCTGGCCTGAGGAAAAGTCCGACAGGCAAAAAGAAAGGGGAGCCGAAGCTCCCCTTTTTTCATCTCTGGCGATAGCCCGAAACGCTTATTTCGGCGTGATCGCCGAGGCTTGCAGACCCTTCGGGCCTTGCTTCACCACGAATTCGACCTTCTGGCCGTCCTTCAGGGTCTTGAAGCCCGAACCCTGAATTTCGGAGAAGTGCGCAAACAGATCTGCGCCGCCTTCGTCCGGAGTGATGAAGCCGAAGCCTTTGGTTTCGTTAAACCATTTGACAGTACCCGTGGCCATGCAAAAATTCCTTTAATAAACAAAAAACACGTCGTCCAGCCGATCCGAACATCGCACGAAGAGTCCGGCTGATTCCGAATCCTGCGTAGACAAAGTCTTCAGACGACTGTCTAAGCATCATAACCAGTTTGGGACACAGTGTCGATGGGCGGCATTTTTTTGAAATGTCGCTTTTATGCATCCACTGGTAAACACCTAGCAATCGGGTCAGTGGCGGGCGGAAAGCGGGACGTTATGCGCTAAAGATCGCATTTAGATCTCAATTAAGAGAACTGAAGTTGCCCTGGTCTCAGGTAGCCGCGGCCCCGCGTTTTACCTGTATTTGTATAAATTGAATTATATCGATCTTGTGTTTCTAAGCGATCTTCCCTAAGATTGCGCTGCTGACTTTCAGCGCTGAAAGTGGAGGACGAGTGAGCGCCAAGATCGTAACGGTATTCAACCAAAAAGGCGGCTGCGGCAAGACCACAGTCAGCATGCACATTGCCGGCACCCTCGGTCTACGAGGAAACAAGACCTTGCTGGTCGACATGGACGAGCAAGGTACGGCAACCCGATGGGCCGCCCAGGCTCCGGAGGAAAAACCGTTCCCGGCCTCGGTGATTGGCTTGGCTCCTTCCGGTGGCGCCATGCACCGCGAAGTCCGTAAATTTGTGGGGGACTACGACTACATCGTGGTCGACTGCCCACCCGCTGTGCATTCCCCGTCATCTTCGAGCGCCCTGTTGATCTCGGATATTGCGCTGATCCCCGTAGTGCCATCACCGCCGGATCTGTGGGCGGCCGTTGCCGCAAAGGCGCTTGCTCAGCAGGCTCAAGTCACCAATGAAACATTGCGGATCCGAGTGCTCGCAAACATGGTGCAGCGGCGAGTCTCGCTCGCCAAGCAGGCCATCGAAATTCTCGGAGACGACGGCGATATTCCGTTGATGGATGCCATGATTGGTTCGCGGTCGGCGTTTCGGGAGTGTCAGGCGATTGGCGCGACCGTGCACGGGGTTCCGGGCGCACGCGAAGCCGTGAGTGAAGTCGACGTCATGGTCGACGAGTTGTTGCAGTTGTTGCAGGAGGAACGTGTATGAGCGCGAAGTTGAAATCGCTCAAGGATGGGATGCTCGCTGGCATCGCAGCGGAAAAAACAAAAGCGACCCCCGTCGATCGGTTTGCGTTGGCGGAACAGGCCATCACGTCGCACCCTCGTGGTTTGCTTGGCCAACCTGCCGCCCCAACTTTCAGCGCTGAAACTGCAGCGCCGGCGAATACGTCTGAACGGCGTGTCGTCAAGATTCCGTTGGACCGGCTGCAAGAAAATCCACTGAATGCACGCCGCATCTACGATCCACAGACCGTGCAGGAGCGCGCGGCGTCTATTGCCACCCATGGCCAGCAGACGCCTGGCCTTGCGGCGCCAGATCCGGCCAAGCCGGGCTGGTACGTTCTGATCGATGGCCATTATCGCAAGCGGGCGTTGGCAGCCGCTGGGAAGACCGAGATGGACTGCTTCATTGAAGCCGGCCTATCGGACATCGATTTCTATCGCTTGTCGTTTGTCCTCAACGAACAGCGCTCTGGTCAGTCTGTACTCGACAACGCGATCGCCTGGCGCCAGTTGTTGGACGAAGGAAAAGTTAAAAAAGAAGAAGATATTTGTGAGATTACGGGTGTATCTGCGGGCACCGTCAACAAGACGTTGGCGCTGCTGAAGCTGCCGGATTCTGTGCTCGAGGTCATGAAAGAGCGGCCCGCTGGCATCGGTATCGCAACCGGCTATGAGTTGACGCTGTACTTCAAGAGTGCGGGCGAGGACCGGACGCGCGAACTGGTACATCGGGTGTTGGAAGAGGGCTTATCGAGCCGTGATGTTGAGCAAATCCGGAAGGTCGCCCAGGAAGGGCGTACCCGTAAGGTCAAGGAAGTCAGCCGCCAGTACAAAATCCGCAGCAGTGAAGGTGATCTTCTAGGCACAATCAAGGAATGGGACTCCGGTCGCGTCATGCTGGATGTCAAGCTGGTGGATCGAGCCGCTCGGGAGTCCTTGGTCGAGGCGCTGAAAAGCCGCTTTGGTTTGGACGTTGCCTTGCTATAGCGTTCCGCCTCCTCCCCTGCTGTCACAAACGCCCCGTTCAGGGGCGTTTTTTTCGCCTGGCAGCCAATGTTGCCGACTGACTCCCGCTCTCCCGTACCCGTTTCTGCGCTGGAGAGCCGCGGTAGATGGGCAAAAAAAAGGGGCTGTAAAGGGCTCTCCCGGATAACAAGTCAGCAAAAACGCTCCTCAAACTATATGAGCATGATAATAAAATAATGATCGTAAATGTAAGTGCGTTGATGTTTTTAACCCTTCATGTACACTATCTGGACATCGTTGAGGGGCGTATTTCATGGCGCGACCGGGTCTTCAGTTCTCCACGGAGCAGCAGCAGCGGATTGTTGAAGCAATCCGTCGGCTAGATGTCACGTTTCCACATGACAACGCGGTCTTCCTGGATGAACTGATCGACGCTGTCCAGGCCGTGACACGCCGCATCTACGGCGCTCGACGGTACGTGCAGTGGCTGGCAGACGCCGGTGTAGAGCGGCGGCCTAGCAATACGACAATCCAAAAGGCCGTGGATCGAGCCCGCAGGCTAGGCGAGACAGGAGCCGGGGGCATACCAGAGGCGGTTGAACCTTGGCCGATCCCGTGGGCGCCCGCAGAAACGGGTACGCTTCGGCCTGCGATGGACCACGCAGCGCGCGAGGAGCGGGACCGTGTGGCGTCGCGCGCCATTGGCGCACCCGGCGCCGGTGCGGAATGGATGGAGGCGCGCATCCGTGCGGAAGTGGCGGAACGCGCGCTGGAGCATGAAGCGGCGCGTAACCGGCAATTGCAGGCTGCTATGGCTGATCTGGAGCGGCGCCTCGGCGAAGCGCTTGCCACGGCGCCGGTCATCTCGCCCAGGCTGACGGACGCTACCCTTGAGCGGATCGAACAGACCATCGAGACGGTATCGCGCCTTGAGGGCGCTGCCAGCGCCCTGGCTGGCACGGAACGCTTCCTCCGCCTTCAAAACGACGCGGTGCGGCAGCAGACCCAAAATGAAGCTGACCAACTGCGCCAGCGTATCCGCACGCTAGAGGCGGAGGTCTCGCAATTACGCGCGCAGATCGATGCCTATCGGCGGGCGCCGGAGCGCGCTGCGCCCGTGTCGCGCGGCTGGGTCAAGCCTTCCTCCTGATGCACTGTGAGTGTGCGCTTAGTGTTTCGGCGCATCGCAAAGCGTCGATGGCGCGTACGCAGAATTGGGTACGCTTTGCCGACTTTCGGCGCTGAAAGTTGAGGTGGCGGACTTGCAACCGGTTGTAGAAACGGGCGTGATCCGCCATCTCAGGGCCGGCGCAGGGCTGTAGTTCAGCGCCTCAGCCAAAGCGCTGACCCCCAGGCATATGACTTGCTCATGACGCTACGTCTCACCGATGGAGTTGTCATGAACGAGAAGATCACCAAGGCCGTGTTTCCCGTGGCGGGGCTCGGTACACGCTTTCTCCCCGCCACCAAGGCCAGCCCGAAAGAGATGTTGCCGATCGTCGACAAACCGCTGATCCAGTATGCGGTGGAAGAGGCGGCCGCGGCGGGTATCACCGAGATGATCTTTATTACGGGCCGCGCCAAACGGGCCATCGAAGACCACTTTGATAAGGCGTACGAGTTGGAATCCGAACTGGCCGCCAAGAACAAGCGAGCGTTGCTCGACATGGTCCAGTCGATCAAGCCTCCGGGCGTGGAATGCTTTTACGTGCGCCAACCGGAGACCCTGGGCCTGGGCCACGCGGTGTTGTGTGCGCAGAAATTGGTACGCGACGAGCCGTTTGCCGTGATTCTGGCGGACGATCTGCTGGACCACGAACCGCCCGTCATGCAGCAGATGACGGAGCTGTACGACCACTACCGTTGCTCCATCGTGGGTGTCGAGACGATTGCACCGGAGGCTACGCGTTCCTACGGCGTGGTGGCGGGCCGAGAGTGGGATGACCGCCTGGTCAAACTCGATGGCATTGTGGAAAAGCCCGCGCCGGAGAAGGCGCCTTCCAACCTGGGCGTTGTGGGCCGCTACATCCTCACGCCGCGCATCTTCGATCATCTGCGTAGCCTGACGCCAGGCGCAGGCGGCGAGTTGCAATTGACCGACGCCATTCAGAGCTTGCTGGCCGAAGAGCAGATTCTGGCCTATCGCTATCGCGGGCAGCGGTTCGACTGCGGCAGCAAGCTGGGCTATCTACAGGCGACCGTTGAGTTTGCGCTGCGCCATCCGGAAGTGCGTGCTGACTTTGAGGCGTATCTGTATGACCGCCTTGGCTTGCCGGTTTCACAGAAAGCGCCTGCCGACGTGGACCGGCTCGTGCGCGACGCCATCCCGCTGGGTGTGGCTGCCTGACGTTCGTTGACGATTGCATTGCATCGGCCGTGCGGGTTTTCGCACAGCGCGCCCGGCCGATTCTGGAAAACCACACACCTCCGTTGTTTCCCGCCAGCCTGGCAATTCCCAGCAAAGCCCTGTGCTACGGGCCTTTGCGGGAATCTGCCGTGCCGGTTCCCCGCATGGAATGCTTCTTGAGTAATAGCGGCCACCCATAAACCGGTGGACAGGCCGCACGCTGCGCGCACTGCCGCCGCAACGCTCCAAGGAGACACCATGACTCAGCCCCAGGCTGGCGCGGTTACGGGCGAGTTTGCGCCCGCCCAAGCCCCCGCTAAAGACACCCCGGCAGACGTTCGCCGTCGTTTGCGTTCCATCTTCTCCGGTTCGGTCGGCAACCTGGTCGAGTGGTACGACTGGTATGTGTATTCCGCGTTTGCGCTGTACTTTGCAAAGTCATTCTTCCCCAAGGGGGACCAGACCGCGCAGTTGCTGAATACCGCCGCCGTGTTTGCGGTCGGCTTCTTGGCGCGACCGGTCGGCGGCTGGCTGATGGGCATCTACGCCGATCGCTATGGTCGCAAGCGCGCGTTGTTTTTCTCGGTGGTGCTGATGTGCATGGGTTCGCTCATCATCGCGCTCACGCCCAGCTACGCGACCATCGGCGTCGCGGCGCCGGTGCTGCTGGTGCTGGCGCGCCTGCTGCAAGGGCTGTCGGTCGGCGGGGAGTACGGTACGTCCGCCACCTACCTGAGCGAAGTCGCCAACAAGGAAAACCGTGGCTTCTTCTCCAGCTTCCAATACGTCACGCTCATCGCCGGGCAACTGGTGGCGCTGGCGTTGTTGATCGTGCTCCAGCAGTTCGTGCTCACGCATGCGCAACTGGAAGCCTGGGGCTGGCGCATTCCGTTCTTCATCGGCGCGCTGTGTGCGTTGATTGCGATGCGTATGCGCTCGCACATGGAGGAAACGCAATCCTTTACCGCCGCGAAGGCGAACAAGAAGCGCGGCACGCTGGCCGAGTTGGCCAAGCATCCGCGTGCGGTGGCCACCGTGGTGGGCCTGACGCTGGGCGGCACGGTTGCGTTCTACACGTACTCGATCTACATGCAGAAGTTCCTGGCCAACACGGTGGGCCTGTCGAAGGATCAGGCAACGCTGGTGTCCGGCGCCACGCTGCTGCTGTTTGCGATTCTGCAGCCGATCGTGGGCGGGTTGTCTGACCGCATCGGCCGTCGCCCGATCCTGATTGCGTTTGGCGTGCTGGGTACGCTGTTCACGGTGCCCATCATGACCGGCATCAGCCAGACCACCAATGTGTGGACGGCGTTCTTCCTGATCATGGCCGCGCTGGTGATCGTCTCCGGTTACACGTCGATCAACGCCGTGGTGAAGGCCGAGCTGTTCCCGGCGGAAGTGCGCGCGCTGGGCGTGGGCCTGCCGTATGCGCTCACGGTGTCGATCTTTGGCGGCACGGCGGAGTACATCGCGCTGTGGCTCAAGCAGGCTGGCCATGAATCGCTGTTCTACTGGTACGTCACCGGCGCCATCTTCATTTCTCTGATGGTGTACGTGTTCATGCGCGATACTCGCGAGCATTCCCGAATTGAACACTGACAGAACACGGATCCATGTCGCCATCCGACGGCCACGCCGACCTTGCCCCCCTCGCGCATTCGGCGCGCGGACGTGGCTGGCTGTCTTGGCAGTTGGCCGTTGCGCTGGCCATGGCGGCGTGCTGCGCGGCAGCAGGGTGGGGCGCCTACGCCATCGCCCTGCAGCGCTACGTTGCCACGCGCGCTGAAGAGGCCGGCCAGCGCACCACCTTCTATGCACAGAACCTGCGCAGCACGCTGGCGCGGTATGAATCGTTGCCGAGGCTGGCGGCGTTGGAACATGTGCTGCACGTCGCGCTGCAAGAGAATCCCCAGGTTGGCGACGCCGTCGTGCGCCGCGCGGCCAACGCCTATTTGAAGGAAGTCCAGGCGGCGACCGATCTGGCAGCCGCCCACCTGATCAATACGACCGGCCTGACGATCGCAGCCAGCAACTGGGACCTGCCGACCTCGTTCGTCGGCCAGAACTATGCGTTCCGCCCGTACTTCGTCGAGGCCATGCGCGAAGGGCTCGGCCGTTTCTATGGCGTCGGCAATACCACGGGTGAAACGGGCTACTTCGTGGCCGCTCCGGTGCGCGAAGACAACAAGGCCATCGGCGTGGTGGTGGTGAAGGTCAACCTCGACGCGTTCGAGGCCACGCTGTCACGCAGCGGCGACACGGTGCTGCTGGTCGATCGCCATGGCGTGATCTTCTTGAGCTCGGTGCCCACATGGAAATACCGCACGCTCGGTACGTTGAGCCCGGAACAGCACACTGCCCTCGATGCGACACGCCAATACGCACCGCACACCCTCACGCCGCTCGGCATGGACGATGGAAACGCCGGGAGCGTACCCTTTTCTGCGGACCACCCGCCCGAGACCGTACGCGTGGCGTTGCCCGGAAAATCGGTATCGACGCTGCGTGTGCAATACCGGTCGGTGGGCTTGCTAGGCTGGCAAGTTGCCGTGCTGATCGACCCGCGCGATGAGCAGCGCACCGCCTTGGTAGCAGGTGCGAGCGCGGCGTTTGCAATGGCATTGGCGTTCGCCGTGCTCGTGGCTCTGCGCCTGCGTACCCGCCGCCGCGAAGAACAACGCCGCGCCCGCGATGCCCTGCGCGAAGTTCAGCGCGATCTGGAAGCGCGCATCGCGCAGCGTACCGCTGAGTTGACCTCCGCCAACGCCGCGCTGGCCGGCAAGGTCGAGGCGCTCGACGCCGCGCAGCGCATCCTGCGCGAAACGCGCGATGCCGCCGTGCAGGCCGGCAAGCTGGCCGTGCTCGGCCAGATGGCCGCCGGTATCACGCACGAACTGAACCAACCGCTCACCGCGCTGACCACGCTATCCGATAACGCCAACCAGCTCGCCGAGCGCGGCCGCATTGACGAGGTACGCGGCAACCTCACGCACATCAGCCAACTGGCGGAGCGCATGGGCCGCATCGTTTCGCACATCAAGGCGTTCTCGCGCAAGGGTGATGCGGCGCGCGCGGCGGTGTCGGTGGACGAGGCCATCCGCCAGGCGCTGATGCTGGTCGAGACGCGCCGCCGCCAGGTGGGCGTGACGGTGACAGCGCCGCCGGTGCCAGCGGATCTCGCCGTCTGGGCCAACGCCGTGCGGCTGGAGCAGGTGCTCGTTAACCTGATCCGCAATGCCATTGACGCCACCGCCGAGGCACCAAAACGTGAATCCGCTACCGTACATGTGCGCGTCGAGCCCATCGAGAATTGGGTACGCATCACCGTGCGTGACTTCGGCCCGGGTATTCCTGCCGATGTGCTGCCGCGCTTGTTTGAGCCATTCTTCACCACCAAGGATGACGGGCTGGGACTGGGCCTCGGGCTGGCGATTTCGTTGGCGATCATCGAAGACTTTGGTGGCCGGCTCATCGGTCGCAACGCACAGGACGGCGCCAGCGGCGCAGAATTCATCATCGAGTTGGAACGCGCCCTAAAACCGCATGCCTGAAAACGTTTCTCCCGACCTCGCCGCCCTGGACCACGCGCCGACCTTCCTGATCGAAGATGACGACGTGGTGCGCCTGGGCTGCGAGCAAGCGCTCACGCTGGCGGATGTGCCGGTGCAGTCTTTCGCCGATGCAGAAAGCGCATTGGCGGCGCTTGCCACGCAAACGCCAGCCGTCGTCATCACCGATGTGCGCTTGCCCGGCCGCGACGGCTTGGCGGTGCTGCGCGAGATGCTGCAACACGATCGCCAGTTGCCCGTCATCCTCATCACCGGTCATGGCGATGTGACGATGGCTGTGGCCGCCATGCGCGCCGGTGCCTACGACTTCATGGAGAAGCCGTTTCACTCCGAGCGCCTGGTCGACGTGGTGCGGCGCGCGCTGGAAAAGCGCCGGCTCACTTCCGAAAATCTGCGGCTGCGCGAGGCCCTGCAGGGCCGTCAGGCGTACCCGCTGATCGGCCAGAGCGCGGCCATGCAGAACGTGCGCCGGCTCGTCGCTGCGCTGGCGCCCACCGATGCCGACATCCTCGTCACCGGCGAGACGGGCTCGGGCAAGGAAGTGCTCGCGCGGGCCATCCACGAAGGCAGCCGGCGGCGCGGGCCGTTCGTGGCGCTCAATTGCGCGGCGTTGCCGGAATCCGTGTTCGAGAGCGAAATGTTCGGCCACGAGTCGGGCGCCTTCACGGGCGCCAACCGTCGCCGCATCGGCAAGATGGAATACGCCGATGGCGGCACGCTGTTTCTCGACGAAATTGAATCGATGCCGTTGGCGCTGCAGGCCAAGCTGCTGCGTGCGCTGCAGGAGCGCAGTATCGAACGGTTGGGCAGCAACACGAGCGTGGCGGTCAATTGCCGTGTCGTAGCGGCCGCCAAGGTGGCGTTGAAAGAGGCGTCCGACCATGGTCAGTTCCGCGCGGACCTGTATTACCGGCTGAACGTCGTGTCGATCGCATTGCCGCCGTTGCGCCAGCGTGCCGAAGACATCCCGCTGTTGATGGCGTATTTCCTGCAGCAGGCCGCCGTGCGCTACGAGCGTGCCGCGCCGGATTGGTCTGCGCAGGACATGATGCGCTGGCAGCACCACGACTGGCCGGGCAACGTGCGCGAGCTGAAGAACGTGGCGGAGCGCTTCTGCCTGGGCTTGGACGATGGCTTGGTCGCTTCCGAAGCGAGCCAGCACTCACTGGCCGGCCGCATGATGGCCGTCGAGCGCACCACCATCGAAGAAGCGCTACGAGCCACCGAAGGCAACGTCGCACGCGCCGCCGACTTGCTGGCCGTGCCGCGCAAGACGCTGTACGACAAGCTCAACCGGCACGGCATCGAGCCAGAGCGCTTCCGCGCCAACCACTAACGCAGCGAAGATTCACCAATCTTCCTGCCGCCCTGCGGTGGCCAGCATGTGGCCGCCAGCAACACAGCGATCACGGCATAGATCGCTTCCGTCACCGCCAGCGGCATGACGTGCACCTGATACAGCGCGGCGGGCAGATCAGCCAGCGCATGTAGCAGCACGGCCAGCACCACCAGCGTCAAGCGCCGTTGGCGTACCGCGTGCCATACCACCAGCGTCAGCGTGAACTGAACCAGCATCGCGGCGATGCGCTCGACCACTGCGCCGGTCGCCAGCCACGGGGAGAGTTGCGCGAGCATCGCGTGGATCGTGCCCGCCATGGCTTCGGCACCACTGGCGGCCAAGCGAGCATCCAACTCGCCGCGGTTGGCGGCCACGCCAAACATCACCATCTGCATTTGCGATATCGCGCCAATCAGCCATGCCTCAATGCCGGCGTGCCCCAGCGCGTAAGCCACCGGCGTGGCGGCATCCCCGGGCTTGCGTGTGAGAAAGCGCAAGCCCAGCCAGCGGCCCGTCTCCTCAAACACTCCCGCCATCAGCGCGCCATAGACCACGTACAGCGCGGGCGCTCGCAACCATTGCGCCGTCACCGGATTGACCTGCAGCAGATACAGGTGCAGTGCGCGCTCCAGCACCAGTGCAAATACGATGAACACCGCCGCGCCTACGCCGATGTCGCGCCACGCCAGCGTAAAGCGCCGGCGCAGCCACAGCCACGCGGCAATTGGCGTACAGGCAATCAGCAGGGCAGCAAGCGCGTGGGCGGTCAGATCAGATACGGAAACCGTTGGCATGGACGAATGTGATGGTGGTCAGATCGCCCGCATGCTACCCGAGGCGCCCGGGCGCGCGTCTTGCGAACCGGTTGTTACAATGCACCCCAGCGGCAGCAAGGTGCCGCGATTCTTGACATGGCAAGGCGGACGGTCGTGAAACGCATGATGTGGCGGTGGATCTGGGTGTGTGGCGTCAGCATGGGCGCCCTGGGTATGGCTGCACCTGCCCACGCCGCGCGCTGGCACGAATACCTGACCACCACGGCGGTGTCGGCTTCCATCGACCGCACGTCGCTGCGCTCCAGCCACACCGGCCACAAGACCTTTCTGGCCCGCACCGTGCTCAAGCGCGGCGAGCGCCGTGCCCATGGCGCGCGCTATCGCCCGGGCACGATGATCCTCTCCCGCCAGGAGATCGACTGCCGCCGACAGCGCATCCGCCTGGTCGACTACGTGGTGCGCGGCCCGGACGGCGCCACCCTCGATACCGACACCGCGGCTGGCGCGCACTGGATGCGCATCCGGCCGGGTACCCTGGCGGCACGCTCGGCTGCCTACGTTTGCGCGCGTCGCTAGGTGGCTACCCTGTGTGCGGCCGACTCGACAAGGATCGTGGGGCAGCGCACTATGACAAGTGCTTCTAACATTGCTGGCCAGCCACGAGGGCGGCGGCGCCAGCTTACCGCTCGATGAAACTCACCCTGAAGTCGCAGGCGGCGATCATGGCGACCGTCATCAGCGTGACGCTGGTGAGTCTGTTCGGCTGGTCGCAGCGCGAGCCGATCCGCCGCGAAATGATGGCGCAGATCCAGACGCAGCAGACTGCGCTGGTGAAGGAGTCCGCTGCCGATCTGAAACAGCAGCTCGATACCTACCTGGGCGTGCTCGAGCGCACGGCACGGCAGATGCGCACCGTGCATTTCGATACGGCGGAGCAGGAAGCGGCGTTCTATCAGTCCATCGAGCCGACCAGTGGCCTGTTTGATGGGGTGTTCCTCGCCACCGCGCAGGGCACGGTCACGGCCACGTCCACGCGCCGCCCAGGCGTGGTGGGCATCGACATTACGGACCGCGATTACTTCAAGGCCGTCATGGTGGTGGATCAGCCCACCATCTCCGCGCCGTTGCGCAACCGCGTGGGCGGCGAGCCGATCATCATCATGGCCGCGCCCGTGCATGACAACGATGGCCATCTGGTTGGATTGATCGGTGCCACGCTGCTTCTGCTCAAGCCCAACTTTCTTGGCGCGTTGCGCGACATGGGCATCGGGCACACGGGGCACGTCTATCTGGTGGCCCGTGGGCCGAATCCCGTCTTTATCGTGCACCCCGACGCCGACAAGGTGCTCGCCCCCCTGGATGCCGACCCGGCCATCGCGACCGCTTTCCGTGCGGATCCGGCCGTGCCGCCCCAACCCGGCGCAGACGTCGTCGCCACGCAGGACGTGATTGCCACCGGCTGGACGCTGGGCGCTGTGCTGCCCGGCGCCGAGGCCAATCGGCAGCTCTTTGCCATGCACCAGCGCTTTCGGTTGTCGCTGTTGGTGCTGGCTGTCTTGATCGGTGTCTCGGTGTGGGCGGCGATGCTGTGGCTGCTGCGTCCGTTGGCACGTCTGCACGCCGCCATGACGCAACTCTCCAGCACCGACCTGCGCGATGCGCCGCCGCTTGCGCTGGAAGATGCCTCGGTCGAAATCGAAGCGGTATCCACCGCATTCCATAAGCTGATGGGCGAGGTAGCGCGTCAGCGCGCCGAACTGGAGGCGGTGAACGATGCCTCGCCGCTGGGCCTGTTCCGTGCCGACACCGAAGGCCGCATCGTCTACGCCAACGAGGCCTACCGTCGGTTGCTGGGCGTGACGCACGAAGAGACGCTCGCGCAGGCGTGGCTTGCCCGCCAGCATCCGAGCGACCGTGATGCCGCCATGGCCGGCTGGCACGATGCCATCTTGCGCGGCACCGCCTACAGCGCCGAGCAGCACGTGGTGGTGCCAGGCATGGGCGAACGTCTGATGGTGGTCAACACGGCGCCGGTGCGTGTGGATGGCAAGGTGATGGGCCACGTTGGCGCCATGGAGGACATCACCGTGCGCGCGCGCGCCCAGCAGGCGTCGCGCATGCTGACCAAGATCCTCGACTCCACCACCGACTTCGTTGCGCAGACCGACGTACACGGCAACGTCACCTATATGAACCCGGCCGGACGTCGCTTTGCCGGCATTGCGCCGGATGCGGACATCCGCGGCATGACCGTTGCGGACTTCTACCCGCATGAGACGATGGACTGGCTGCGCGAAGTGGCTGTGCCTGCCGCCGTGCGCGACGGCGTGTGGATTGGTGAGACCACCGTGCGTGGCGCGCAAGGCCAGATTGTGCCGATCAACCACATGCTCATCGCGCACCGCGACCCGGCCGGGCGCATGGAGTACTTCTCGTCCATCATGCGCGACATCACGCAGGATCGGGCCGCGAAGGAGGCCTTGCAGCGCAGCCGCGAAACGCTGCAGACCGTGACTGACGCCATGCCTGCGCTGGTCGCCTTTATCGATACCAACGAGCGCTTCCGCTTCCTGAATGCCGCGTACGAAAAGGCCTACGGCGAGTCCACCGCTGCCATGCTCGGCAAGACCGTGAGCGAGATCATGGGCGAAGAGCGTTACCACATCGTGCGCGACGCGCTGCACAGCGCGCTGGCGGGTGAAACCGTCGTCTTCGAGCAAGAGCACCGCAACCGCGACACGTACCGCTGCGAAGAGATCAACTACCTGCCGCAGTTCGATGCGCACGGCCAAGTGGCGGGCGTGCATTCGGTCACGCTCGACATTACCGAGCGCAAGAAACAGGAGTTGCGCCTGCGCGCGCTGACCACTACCGACCATCTGACGGGCCTGCTCAATCGCGCGGGTTTTGAGGAGCGCCTGACCGCCGCCCTGAGCCAGGCGCGCACCGACGGCACCATCGGCGCGCTGCTCCTGATCGACCTCGACGGCTTCAAGATCGTCAACGATACGTATGGCCATGCCGTTGGCGACGTGCTGCTGCGCACGTTCGGGCAACGTTTGGCGCGCGCCGTGCGCCCGTATGACGGCGTCGCCCGTTTTGGGGGCGATGAGTTCTCCGTGATCCTGGAGCACCTGCCACTGCCAGACGACGCGAAGACGGTGGCCGCCAATATTCTTCATGTGTGCAACAGGCCGTTTCGGCTGGGCGAGGCGACCGTCCAGATCGGGGCCAGCATCGGTATTGCTGGTTTCGACGCCAACACGCTGGCGCAAAGCGTGGTGTTTGAGGCGGCCGATGAGGCGTTGTATGAAGCCAAGTCGCGCGGCAAGGGCCTGTTTGTCTGCGCGGACGAACTCTCCACTGGTTAATTCGGTGCTGTCGTCAGTCACGCAGAATTGGGTACGCTTTGCCGAAAAGCGACAACATCGCTGCCCTGATGTTGCGACGCAATATCGGCCCCCCAGGCCGGGTGGCGGACAATTCCCTATCGCACGGTCGTACGCTTTCCGGTAAAGTCCCGCGACTGACTGCGCGCGCCGGCCACCCTGGCGCGTCGCACGAGCGCGCTGTACCCACGGCGCCTTCGCTTCACTCTCCGACGCAACTTTCCGCTGCACCAGCCTGATCCGGCATCGTGCATCGGTGGGGTTTGCCAATGTCTGCCTGTCCATGTCGATAGAGCGGGCTACGGCAAGCGAGCGGCCGGACGCGATGCAGGGCGCATGGGGGGAGCGACGGTGTTGGGCCAACGCACTCTTCGGAACATCGCAATCGCGACGGATAACAAGGAGCAGGTTCACATGCAAAAGACGATCAAACGGCTGCTGTTGACGGCAGTGGCTGCGGGGGCGGCAATCGCAACGGGCGCGGCAACCGCGGCCCAGGACATCAAGATTGGCGTGGCCGAAGCGCTGTCGGGCGGCGCAGCCCAGTACGGCGTGGCCATCCGCAACGGCTTCCAACTGGCGGCGGACGAAATCAACGCCGCTGGCGGCATCAACGGCAGCAAGATCGCGCTGGTGATCGAAGACGAGCAAGGCAAGAAGGAAGAGGCCATCAACGTCTTCAAGAAGCTGATCTTCCAGGACAAGGTGGCGATGGTGTTCGGCCCCACGCTGTCCAACTCGGCGCAGGCGGCTGACCCGATCGCACAAGCTGCCAAGACCGTCGCATTCGGCACCTCCAACACCGCCGATGGCATCACCAGCATCGGCGACTACGTCTTCCGCAACTCCGTGACCGAAGCCGACGTGCTGCCGGCCACGATCCAAACCGTTGTGAAGAAGGCTGGCGTGAAGAAAGTGGCCGTGCTCTACGGCAACGATGATGTCTTCACCAAGAGCGGCTACGACAACTTCAAGAAGGCGCTCGAAGACCTGAAGATTCCGGTGACGACCACCGAAACCTTCGCCAAGGGCGATGTGGACTTCAAGGCCCAGCTCACCAAGATCAAGGCGACGAATCCGGATGCGATCGTGCTGTCGGCGCTGATTGCCGAAGGGGGGCCGATCATGGTGCAGGCGCGCCAGCTTGGCCTGAACGTACCGATCATCGGCGGCAACGGCATGAACTCGGTCAAGGTGTTCGACCTGGCCAAGGATAAGTCCGACAACCTGTGGGTGGGCAGCCCGTGGTCGATCGAGAACCACACGGCCGAGAACAGCAAGTTCATTACCGCCTACACCGCCAAGTACAAGGCTGCGCCGGACCAGTTCGCCGCGCAGGCGTATGACGCCATGTACATCGCGAGCAAGGCACTGAAGACGGTCAAGTTCAGCGGCAACCTGGAAGTCGATCGCAAGGCCATCCGCGATGCACTGCCGGCGGTCAAGCACACGGGTGCAACCGGCGCGTTTGCGTTCCGCCAGGTGACGGCACGCGGCAAGCCGGCCGGCTATGACGCCGTGCAGACGCCGATCGTGAGCGTGACCAAGTCGGGCAAGTACACGATCGAGAAGTAATCCTCGGTTCTCGTTGAGACCGAAACGCGGGGCGTAGCTAAACCTACGCCCCATCGCTTTTTGTGGCACCTCGTCACACTTCACTCTGACTCATCATGCTGGAACAGCAACTCGTCAATGCGCTGTCGCTCGGCTGCGTGTATGCGTTGTTTGCCCTGGGATTTACGCTGGTCTTCGGCATCCTGGGCGTGATCAACCTGTCGCACGGCGCGGTCTTCATGCTGGGCGCCTATGCGGCGCTGCAGGTCGTGGCGCACTTTGAACTCCCGCTCTGGGCGGCCCTGGCCGTCGGCTTTATCGTGAGCGGTGTGGCCGGGCTCATCATCGATGTGCTGCTGCTGCGTCCCTTGCGTCGCCGCAACGCACCTCACCTGATCCCGATGATCGCCACCATTGGTGCGGGCATCGCCATCAACAACGCCATGCAGGGCGTGTTCGGTGCGGAGAACATGCGTTTTCCGTCCGGGCTCGTGTCGGATGCGTCGCTGGACCTGGGCGGCATCCATCTCACTCCGCTGGAGCTGGGCATCATCGTGCTGTCGTTTGTGCTGATGGCCGGACTCATGCTGCTGCTCAAGCGCACGCAACTCGGTCGCGCGCTGCGGGCGATTGCGGAATCGCCGAAAGCCGCTGCGCTGCTTGGCATCAACGTGGAAGGGCTCTTCCTGCTGACCTCGTTTGCCGCCGCCGCGCTGGGCGGATTGTCGGGTGTGCTGATCGGCCTGTACTCCAACGCCGTGTTCCCGCTGATGGGCCAGCCGATGCTGCACAAGGGCATTGCGGTCATCATCCTCGGTGGCCTGGGCGACATTCGCGGCGCCATGCTGGGCGGGCTTTTTCTCGGGTTCGCCGAGGTGCTGTCGGTGGCCTACATCGGCTCGACCATGCGTGACGCGGTGGCGTTCGGCCTGCTGTTCCTGATCCTGCTGGTGCGGCCGCAAGGGCTGTTCGGCAAGGTGCTGGAACGCAAGGCATAAGGAGACCGACGACATGGAATGGTTCGACAACTTCTGGTCGGTCTACAGCAACCTGGTGCTGACGCTTGGCATCAACGCACTGCTGGCGCTGTCCATCTATCTGACGCTGTCGTGCGGCCTGTTGGCGATGGCGAATGCGGCGTTCATGGGCATCGGCGCATACACGGCGTCGTTGCTGACGATGAATGCGGAGATGCCGTTTTCGGTGGCGCTGGCTGGCGGCATGGCGGCGCCGGCTGTGGTGGCGCTCGTCATCGGCGTGCCGGTGCTGCGGCTGTCGGGCGTGTACCTCGCCATGGCCACGCTGGGCTTTGGTGAAGTGGTGCGCGTGCTGATCCTAAACACTGAAGATTGGACGGGCGGCGCGCTGGGCTTGAACGGCATTCCGCAGCTCACGCAGTGGTGGCATGTGGCGCTCGCCGTGTTGCTGACGCTGTTCGTGCTCGCACGCATGCGCCGCTCGAAGGTGGGTCGCGCATTCGAGGCCATCAAGGAAGACGAAACCGCAGCCGGCCTGATGGGCATCAACGTGGCGGGTACAAAGCTGCTGGCATTCGTGCTGGGTGCGGCCATCGCTGGCTTGGCGGGCGCATTGAACGCGCACCTGACCTTCTTCATCGGCCCGAACGAATTTGGCTTCGACCGCGGTGTGGAAATCCTCACGATGACCATCCTGGGCGGCACCAATGGCCTGGCTGGTCCGGTGCTCGGCAGCCTGATCTTGTCGCTGCTTCCCGAGTTGCTGCGGGCGTTCAAGGATTTCCGCCTCGTCGTCAACGGCGTGATCCTGATGGTGATCGTGCTGTTCCTACCCAAGGGCATCTGGGATCCAGCGCGTTTCGCGCGCTGGCTCGGCATGAAGCGCGGCGGCACCATGCCCGGCGCGTCGGCTGCCTCCAATGAATCGCACTGAGGCTGCCATGCTGAAACTCGCATCCATTTCCAAGCGCTTCGGCGGCCTGTCGGTCCTGCAGGACGTCAACATTGAAGTGCCGCAGGGCTCGATCTTCGGTTTGATCGGCCCCAATGGTGCCGGCAAGACGACGGTGTTCAACCTGATCACCGGGCTGCTCGCGCCCACCGGTGGCACGCTTACGTTCAACGGCGAAAACCTCGTCGGCAAGAAGCCGCACCAGATCACGCAGATGAGCATCGCCCGCACGTTCCAGAACATCCGCATCTTTAAGGAGATGACGCTGCTGGAGAACGTCGTGGTGGGCATGCACCGGCACCTCGATTACGGCGCGCCGGGGCTGCTGTTCTCGCTGCCCAAGTACCGCGCTGCCGAGCGCCGCGCGCGCGACCGTGCGCTGGAGTTGCTCTCTTGGGTCAAGCTCGACCACAAGGCGCACGATGTGGCCGACAACCTCTCGTACGGCGACCAGCGCAAGCTCGAACTCGCACGCGCACTGGCCACTGAGCCCAAGCTGTTGCTGCTCGACGAGCCCGTCGCCGGCATGAACACCGGCGAGAAGGTCGACCTGATGGCCGAGATCGAGAACATCAAGGCGCGCGGCTATACGATCTTCATGATCGAGCACGATATGCGCTTCGTGATGGGCCTGTGCGAACGCATTGCCGTGCTGAACTTCGGCCGCATCATCGCTGAAGGGCCGCCCGACGCGATCCGCAACAACCCGCAAGTCATCGAGGCGTACCTGGGCCGCGATGATGATGAAGCCGAGGAGGGCGCGGCATGACCACGCTGCTGGAAGTCAAAGGGCTGGACGTGTCGTACGGGCACATCGCAGCCGTCAAGGGCATCGACTTTGCGCTCAAGGCCGGCGAGATCACCTCGCTGGTGGGTGCCAACGGTGCGGGCAAGTCGACCACGCTGCTGGCGCTGTCCGGCTTGATCCCGAAGTCGCAAGGTGCAGTGCGCGGCCAGATTCTGTTCGAAGGCGAAGATGTCACGCAATGGTCGCCGCACAAGCGCGTCGAGCGCGGCATCGTGCAGGTGGCCGAAGGGCGCGCGACGCTCACCACCATGACGGTGCGCGAGAACCTAGAGCTGGGCGCTTACACGCGCAAAGATAAAGGTCAGATCGCCTCGGATCTGGAACGCGTGTTCCACCTGTTCCCGCGTCTGAAGGAGCGTATCGATGGCCTGGCCGGCAATCTGTCGGGCGGCGAGCAGCAGATGCTCGCCATCGGCCGTGCTCTGATGGCGCGGCCGCGCGTGCTGCTGCTTGATGAACCGTCGATGGGTCTGGCGCCGATCATCGTGCAGGAGATCTTCCGCATCCTGCGCACCATCAATGCCGAAGGGCTGACGATCTTCCTGGTCGAACAGAACGTGCGGCAGGCGCTGAAGATTGCGCAGCACGGCTACGTGCTCGAGACCGGCCAGATCGTGCTGGCCGACAGCGGACAAAACCTGCTCGGCAATCCGCGCGTGCTCGAAGCCTACCTGGGCGGCTGAGCGTAAAAGACAACCGGCGCCATCTCTTGGTGCCGGTTTTTATCCCAAAGCGTACCCGTTTCTGCGTGCGCTCCCAATAAAGCGTACCTGTTTCTGCGTGCGCTCAATGTCCCGCCAAAACGTGCCGTTGCGCGTCGAATAGCGCGATCAAGGCGTCGGCCACGGCGCGCACGCGTGGTGATCGACGCACGTCCGGATGAATGGCCAGCCAGATTTCTCGATGCAGCGCGGGGTCATCCACGGGCAGTCGGCGCAAAAGCGTACCCGTTTCTGCGGGCGCGCCAAGGAAGTGCGGCAGCGCTGCCACGCCCAATCCGGCCAGCGCCGCCTGGTGCATGGCGAGCAGATCGCTGCAGCGTAAAGCGATGCGGCGTTCGCCCGCGTACGCATCCAGCCAGCGCTGCTGCGGCACGTGGCGCAAACCTTCGTCGTAGCCGATGAACTCCCATTCCGCTTCGGGCCGGGCGAGCACCTCGGCCGTTGCATAGAGGCCGTATCCGAGGCTGCCCAGCGGCCGGGTGGCCAATGTGGAAGCCGTCGGCCGAGACAGGCGGATCGCCAAGTCAGCCTCGTGCGCCATCAGGTTGGCGTTGCGCTTCTCACCCAGCAAGACCACGTCGATACCCGGCCACTGCCGACGCAGCGTTGCCAAGTTCGGGGCGATCACGTGGCTGGCCACCGTGGGCGGCGCTGAGATGCGCACCGTTCCGCGCAGGCTGCCTGCACCTGCGGCCGCGCGTGCAAAGCCTGCGGCCTCGTGCTCCATGCGTTCGGCGCGTTCTGCCAGCGCGCTGCCTTCCGCGGTCAGTCGCCAGCCGCGCGGCAGGCGGTCGAATAGCCGCACACCCAGCGATTGCTCCAGCGCATCGGCACGCCGCGCGACGGTCGTGTGCTCCACCTCCAGACGGCGGGCAGCGGCCGACAGACTCCCCTCGCGCGCCAGCACGAGGAAATAGCGCACGTCATCCCATTGCAAGGAAGAGGAGGGTTCGGCCGCTGTCGCACGCACCTGCGCGCGGATGTTTTTTGGCCGATCTGGGCTTTTTTGCACAGAAGATGGTCAGGTTTTACGAATTCCAGGGTAATTCTGAACGGAATACGCTTGTTGCACAACGTGACGAACGCAGGCCTCGTCATCCCAAAAACCGAAAAGCGTACCCATTTCTGCGAGGACTTTTGCCATGCACGCCAAGGTGATCCAACTCCGCGAACCCGGTCCGGCATTGGGTTTGCAGCCCGCGAGCCTGATGCTGTCGCCACCTGCACCCGGTGAATTGACGGTGCGGCACACGGCGGTCGGCGTGAATTTTGTCGATGTGTATCACCGCACGGGCTTGTATCCGGTGCCGGCGTTTCCGGCGGTGCTCGGTGTTGAGGGCGTTGGCGTGGTGGAAGCCGTGGGGTCGGACGTGCGTGGCTTTGCAGTCGGCCAGCGTGTGGCATGGGCTGGGCTGATGGATGGCGCGCCCGGCGGTTATACGAGTCACCGCAATCTCCCCGCGGAACGAGCCATTGCCTTGCCCGATGCGTTGGGTGACGAAACCGTGGCAGCGACCTTGGTACGCGGCATCACCGCGCACATGTTGCTGACGCGGGTACAGCAACTGCACCCCGGCGATACCGTGCTCGTACACGCCGCAGCCGGCGGCCTGGGCGTGCTGTTGGTGCAGTGGGCCAAGCGCCTGGGTGCGCGCGTGATCGGCACCGTCAGCAGCGAAGCCAAGGCCGCAATCGCGCTGGGCTATGGCGCGGACCACGTCGTGCTGTACCGCCAGCAGGATGTGCGTGAGGCGGTGTTGCAACTCACCGGGGGTGAGGGCGTCGATTACGTCATCGACGGTATTGGTGGTGCCATGCTGCAAACGTCGCTGGCGGTGACGCGGCCGTTCGGCATGGTGGCGAGCATCGGCCAAGCTGGCGACGTCGACAACACGCAGACCAGCAAGTTGGACCTCGCCACGCTCGGGCCGTCACGATCCATCGCGCTGGCACGCCCAGGTGTGTTCCGCTATATGGCCGATCTGTCGAACTACCGGGCGGGGGTTCAGGCGGCGCTGCAGCGCATGCTCGAAGGCGTGCGCGTGCCGGTGGGCGGAGCGTATGCATTGGACGATGCGGCCGCTGCGCACCTGGCGCTGGAAGCCGGACAAACTTCGGGCGCGTTGCTCTTGCGCCCCTGAGCGCCACACGTCGCGCAGGGTTTCTGCGCAAAGCGTACCTATTTCTGCGAGACACTCGGCGAGGTGCAAGCGTCTCGTTTTTCGATCTGTCACCTCATCAACAAGGAGCCCACGCCATGCTGTACCTGATTCTTTTCACCTACACCGCGCCGCTCGAAGCGCTGGATCGTGTGTTGCCCGCCCACCGCGCGCACCTGGATGCGCATTACGCGAGTGGACACTTCCTGATGTCGGGGCCGTTCTTTCCGCGCGAGGGCGGCGGCATTCTGGCGCGCGCTGGCTCGCGTGAAGAGATCGACGCCATCGTCGCGAGCGACCCGTTCGTCATCGAGAATTTGGTGCAGGTCCGTGTGATTACCTGGGGGCCCAACAAGCGCAGCGCCGATGCGCCGCAGGCCTGGTTGCCCGATGCCGTCGTCAGCGCGTCGACCTGAGGCGAGGTAGTGCGCCGCTATCATGACGGTCTACCGTTCATGGGACTGTCATGATCGATCTGCCGCCCCCCTCACCCGATCAACCACCACGTGCGGCATGGTGGAGGCGCGTGGCAGCGCGGTTGCCGTTCGGGCGCGAGCATCTGGTGTTCGTGTTCGCCGGCGTGATCGGCTGTGCGGGGGCGTTGTCGACGATCCTGTTTCGGGAGTGCCTGCGCCAAGTGCAGTGGTGGCTGTCCGGTACGGACCAGGGTTTGGTGGCCACCGCGCGCGCCTTGCCGTGGTGGGCGCGCCTGCTGGTGCCAACCGTGGGCGGTCTGCTGGCCGGGCTCACGTTGAAGATCGGTTTGAAGTGGATTCCGCGCAAGGGTGCGGAAGACTATATGGAAGCGATTGCCGTGGGCGACGGTGTGCTCAGCGCGCGGCAGAGCTTGGTACGCAGTGCATCGTCACTGTGTTCGGTGGCCAGCGGCGCGTCTATCGGGCGCGAAGGGCCGATGGTGCAACTGGCGGCGATGTGCGGCTCGCTGTTGGGCCGCGTGCTTCGGCATGGGATGCCCGTTCCTGCCGAGCAACTGCGTTTGCTGGTGGCGTGCGGTGCGGCGGCGGGCATCACCTCGGCCTACAACGCGCCCATCGCGGGTGCGGTCTTCGTCTGCGAAATCGTCTTCGGTGCCATCACCACGGCCACGCTGGGGCCCTTGCTGGTGGCAGCTGTCACCGCAGACATCGTCGTGCGCCAGTTCTTCGGTTATGGCGCGGTCTACGCCATGCCGCATTTCGACTTTGTTTCAGGATGGGAAGTGCTGACGTACGTCGGCCTGGGCTTGGCGGCGGGGATGGCTGGGCCGTTGCTGCTCGGCCTGATCGACCGCGCGCGCGATTTCTTTGTGCGATCCAAGTTGCCGCTGGCGTTGCGGCTGGCGGTAGGTGGGTTGATTGTTGGTGTGCTGTCGACGCGCGTGCCCGAGGTTTGGGGCAACGGCTATAGCGTGGTCAATGGTTTCCTGCATGAGCCGTGGCTGTGGCAGACGGTGGCGCTGGTGCTGATCTGCAAGGTCGCGGCAACGGCAGCCAGCGCCGGTTCGGGCGCGGTGGGCGGGGTGTTTACGCCCACGCTGTTCTGCGGCGCGGCGCTGGGGCTGCTGTATGGCACCGGCATGCATGCGCTATTGCCAGATGCGGCCCCCGTGCCCGTCAGCTACGCGGTGGTGGGTATGGGCGCGCTGCTGGCGGCCACCACGCACGCGCCGCTCATGTCGATTTTGATGATCTTCGAGATGACGCTGTCCTACCAAGTGGTGCTGCCGCTCATGCTTGCTTGCATCACCGGGTATGTGACGGCGCATGCGGCGGGCGCGCCGTCTGTCTATGCGCGGGCCCTGGCGCGCAATCGCGACGATGCGCAGCACGTGCCGCCCCCCTCCGGTGGCACGCAGAAATAGGTACGCTTTGCGGTCCATGCGGCCTAAACGCGACGCATACATCTCTTTCTAAGAAAATTGCGGGAACTTTTCCGATAAACGACGATTTCTCATTGCTATTGAGAATCGATCTCATTTATATTTTCGTCCGCAAATCATAGTGCGCGTTCGTGCACGGCGGCACGGGCGCAGGAGGGCGTTCCGCAGCGGCTGGCACTCAAAAAGAAGCGCGCCGCCGGAGAAACCACGTCAAATGAACCGCCCGAATTGTCTAAAACGTCGGCCTATGGCCAGCGCGCTGTTGGCCCTGTTTGCCACGCCCACCGTTGCACTGGCTCAACAGTCCACGCTGTCGGCGCCCGCCGCAGCCACGACCACGTTGCCCGAATCCGTCGTCAAGGCCAGCGCCTCGCATGACGACTACAACGCAGTCAAGAGTTCGATCTCGAAGCTGCCGGAAAACCTGCGTGATGTGCCGCAATCGGTGACGGTCGTGCCCAAGGCGCTGACCGACGCGCAAGGCGGCAGCTCGTTGGCCGATGCGCTGCGCAACGTGCCGGGCATCACCATCGGCGCGGCTGAAGGCGGACAGATCGGTAACAACATCAACCTGAACGGCTTCTCGGCGCGTACCGATATCTACCTGGATGGCTTCCGCGATCGCGGCCAGTACTACCGTGACCTGTTCGCACTCGATTCGGTGGAAGTGCTGATGGGCCCATCGTCGATGCTGTTCGGCCGTGGCTCCACGGGCGGCGTCATCAACCAGGTGACCAAGAAACCCAAGCTCAAGGCGGCCACCGAGGTCACGGGTTCTGTTACGACCAACGGCCTGGTGCGTGCCACCGCCGACGTCAATACGCCCACCTCCGACACGTCTGCCTTCCGCATCGCCGGCATGGCGCAGAACGGCAAGGCCAGCACGCGCGACGAGATGACCGTGCAGGACATCGGTATCGCGCCGTCGTGGCGCTTCGGCATCGGCACGCCCACGGAGGTGACGCTGTCCGCGCTGCTGCAGCACAACCGCGATATGCCCGACTACGGCGTGCCGAACCTCAACGGCCACCCCGTCAACGTCAGCCCAAAAACCTACTACGGCTACACCGATGACCGCACCACGCAAGACGTGGCGTCGTTCTCGGCCAACATCGACCACAAGTTCTCGCCCAACCTGCGCCTGCGCAACCAGACGCAGTTCAACTACGTGCAGACCGACGCGCGCGAGACGGCGCCCAACTCGGTGGGCACCGTCAGCCCGACTGGCGTCTTCACCCCGGTGACGAGCAGCGCGCTGCCGCTGTCGAATCTTTGGGTACGCCTGCAAAGCCACGACCGCCGCATCCGCGATTACTCGCTGTTCAACCAGACCGAGCTGACGGCCAAGTTTGATACGGGCTCGGTCAAACACACGCTGCTGGTGGGCACCGAATTCGGCCACGACGGTTACGACAACCAGAACTATTACCGCAACGGTTCGTGCAACGGCACGCCGCTGGTGCAGTCCAGCATGACAAGCGGGTTTGTGTCGTGCGAGCCGCTGGTCAGCCCGAGCTATACGACTTCGCCGTCGAATGCGCCGTCCACGCTGGGCAACCTGCAGGGCGGTTCGGCCAACACGGTGGCGGCCTACTTCAACGATTCGATCGAGTTCACCAAGCAGTGGAAGGCGGTGGCCGGCCTGCGCTTTGATCGCTATACCGCCAGCATTTCGAACTCGCTCAACTCGGCCAACACGCCGGCGTCGGCCAAGATCACCGCGCTGCCGTATGCGCAGCAGACCGTGAACTTCGTCAGCACGCGCCTCGGCGGCATCTGGCAGCCCACGGACTGGCAGTCGTACTACGTGTCGTACGGCACGTCGTTCAACCCGTCATTGGAGCAACTGGTGGGTACGACCGGCCAGCAGAACCTGGATCCGGAGAAGAACAAGTCGTATGAGGCCGGCGGCAAGTGGGACTTGCTCAACGGCGATCTGTCGGTCAGCTCGGCGCTGTTCCAGATCACGAAGGACAACGCGCGTACACAGGTCGACAGCACGACGTACGTCTCGGCCGGCAAGATTCGGGTGCGCGGCGCGCGTTTGGGTGCAACGGGCCGCCTGACCGACAAGCTGCAGCTCTTCGCGGGGTATACGTATCTGGATGCACAGATCGTCGACGGCATCGGCGCGGGCACCCAGGGCATGGTGCCGGCCAACACGCCCAAGCATTCGGCCACCGTGTGGACGAGCTACACCTTCCTGCCGAACTGGGAAGTGGGCGCGGGCGCGTTCTACATGTCGCAGCGCTATGCCAACAACACCAACACCGTGCAGACTGGCGGTTTCGTGCGCTGGGATACCATGCTGGCCTATCACCAGCCCAAATACGACGTGCGCCTGAACCTGTTCAACCTGTTCAACAAGACGTATTACGATGCGCTGATTCCGTCCGATGGCGGTCGCGCCGTGCCCGGCACAGGGCGCGCGGCGATGCTGTCGGTGGTCTACCGCATGTAGTTGGTAGGTAATGGCTTGGAGGGATGGACCTTCGGGCTCCATCCCTTCGCTTGATTAGCGCACGCACTATGCTCGTCTGCATTCCGAACGTCTTCAACGCCGCGCAGGTAGCTGCGCTGCGCGACTTGCTCGACAACGCGGGCGATGCCTGGGTGGATGGCCGCGTGTCGGCCGGCTATTCGGGAGCGCCGGTCAAGGTCAACCAGCAGATCGATGAGGGCGCAGAAGTGGCGCTGCAGTGCCAGCAGCTCATCCTGAGCGTGCTGGAGCGGCACCCGCGCTTCATTAGCGCGGCGTTGCCGAACGTGGTGTACCCGCCGATGTTCAACCGCTACGGCGAGGGTATGACCTTCGGTGCGCACGTCGATGGCAGCGTGCGCATCCATCCGCATGACGGACGCAAACTGCGCACCGACATCTCGGCCACGCTCTTCCTGTCAGACCCCGCCAGCTATGACGGCGGCGAGCTGCAGATCGAAGACACCTACGGCATGCACAGCGTCAAGCTCAATGCCGGAGACCTGGTGATCTATCCGGCGACGAGCCTGCACCAAGTCACGCCCATCACGCGCGGCGTGCGCGTCGCGAGCTTCTTCTGGATCCAGAGCCTGATTCGCGATGACGCCCAACGCGCCATGCTGTTCGACCTGGACAACGCCATCCAGACGCTCAACCAGACCGGTGCGGACGAGACCGCGCGCCGCACGCTGATCGGCGTGTATCACAACCTGATGCGGCAGTGGACTGAGACCTGAGCTGAGCCCGCAGCGTCACGCCCGTCGATGGCGCGACACAATATGCCGATGGGCGATGTGGGCGACTTAGCGGCCCGAACGGCGATACAGCTCGGCCATCATGCCGCAGCTTTCCACGTGCAGCGCAACGGCACGGGTGGCTTCACGACGCACGATTTGCCAGAAACGGGCGAAACGGGAGGCGGGGGCAGCGTTGAGGGCGACGGTGTTCATGGCGATTCCTTCTGAGTACTGATTTAGGGATAACCCTAGTGGGGAATACCCGAATGTTAGTCAGAATATTGCGACGCAGCAAATTCATTGCGCCCTCACCGCTGTTTTGTGGCCGCTTCACGACATTGGTGTGATTCCAACGTTACTCAGAGGCGGCCTCGCGCCGGAACCACTCCCTCAGAAAATCGATGAACGCGGTGACCTTGGCCGACAGGTTGGCGCGTTCCGGATACACCGCAAAGATGTCCGCCACAGGCAGCGTCCAGTCCGTCAGCACCGGCACGAGGCGTCCGGCGTCGAGGTGCGCGCGCACGTCCCATTCCGAGCGCATCAGGATGCCGTAACCGGCCAGTGCCCACAGCACGCCGGTCTCGCCGTCGTTGGTGCTGAGCGGCCCGCGCACCTTGATGGTTTCCTGCTTGTTGCCGCGCGACAGGTACCACGTGCCATAGGCCGCTTCGCTCTCGCGCAGCACGATGCACGCGTGCGACTGCAGGTCGCGTGGGGTTTGCGGTATGCCGGCACGCGCGAGGTAATCAGGCGATGCGCACAGCAGCCGGCGGTTGCTGACGATCTTGCGCGCCACCATGCGTGAATCCGGCATCGTGCCGAACCAGATGCCGATATCGAACGCTTTGTCGGCCAGGTTAACGGAGCGGTCGGTCAGCTCCAGCTGCACCTCGACTTCTGGGTAGCGCCGGGCAAATTCCACGATGGCTGGCGCGATGTGCCGGCGGCCGAAGCCGAAGGTCGCGTTCACGCGCAGCAGACCCTTGGGTATGCCCCGGCTGCTGGAGACGGCCTGCTCCAGCGCTTCGAGTTCCTCCAGCAGGCGTGCGCCGGTGGCGAGGTAGATCTCACCTTCATGCGTGACGCTGAGGCGTCGCGTAGTGCGGTTGAGCAGCCGCACGCCCAGGCGCTTTTCCAACTGCGCCAGCCGCGCGGTGATCGCCGGTGGCGTCAAGCCCAACTCGCGCGCCAGCGCTGCCAGCGATCCCTGCTTGACCAGCCGGGTGAAAAACTCCAGATCCGACACGCGATCCATTATTCAAATGAAATGAAGAATAGATAAAGAAGTGCGCTAATTATAAATAGAGTGTGCATGGCTAGACTCCATTCCGCATGGATGGAGAAAGCATGGCAAAGACGCTGTATCAGAAACTGGTCGACACGCACACCGTGGCCCGGCTCGACGCGCAGAATGTGCTGCTGTATGCCGATCTGCACCTCATGAACGAGTACACCAGCCCGCAGGCCTTTGCGGGTTTGCGTGAGGCCGGCCGTGTGGTGGCGGTGCCGGGCCAGCACATGGCGGTGGTGGACCACATCATCCCCACGCACCCGGTGCGTATACGGGTGATTGAGGACCCAGCCTCTGCGCTGCAGGCGTCCAACCTGGCACAGAACTGCGCCGAGCACGGCATCGTCCTGTTCGACACCGGCGACGCGCTGCAGGGCATCGAACACGTGATTGCGCCCGAGCTGGGCATGATCCGTCCTGGCATGGTCGTGCTCTGCGGCGACAGCCACACCACCACCTATGGCGCATTTGGCGCGCTCGGTTTCGGCATCGGCACGTCTGAAGTCGAGCACGTGTTGGCAACCCAGACGCTCGTGTATCGACGCGCGCAGGACATGCACATCCACGTGGAAGGCGAACTGCCGACGGGCACCTCCGCCAAGGACTTGATCCTCCACATCATCAGCCGTATCGGCGCGCAGGGCGCACGGGGCTATGTGGTCGAGTTCGTCGGTAGCGCCATCACCGCGCTCTCGATGGAAGCGCGCATGACCCTGTGCAACATGGCGGTGGAAGCCGGTGCGCGCGGTGCGCTGATCGCCCCCGACGCCAAGGCCACACGCTACGTGCTCGAACACGCGCGGGACGCGGCACACACCTATGCAAGCGAAGCCCTGGCCGACTGGCAGCAACTCTTGAGCGATACCGATGCGCACTTCGATGCCGAACACCGCTTCAACGCCAGCGAGATCGCGCCGTACGTGACGTGGGGCACGAGTCCGGATCAGGCCATTCCGGTGACCGGCACGGTGCCGCAGGCCGATGCCGCATCTGCGCGAGCGCTGCGCTACACGGGCCTGCAGGCTGGCAGCCCCATCGAGGGCGTACCGGTGCAGCGCGTGTTCATCGGCTCATGCACGAATGCGCGCATTGAAGATCTGCGTGAAGTGGCAGCCATCGTGCGCGGTCGACGCGTGGCTGCCGGCGTGCGCGCGATGGTCGTGCCGGGTTCGGGCGCGGTGCGTCGTCAGGCCGAGCAGGAAGGCATTGCCGATGTGCTCATCGCCAGCGGCTTTGAATGGCGGCAGCCGGGTTGCTCGATGTGCCTGGCGATGAACGACGACTTCCTCGCTCCGGGCGAGCGCTGCGCTTCCACCACCAACCGCAACTTCGAAGGGCGCCAGGGCCGCGGCGGCATCACGCACTTGATGAGCCCGGCCATGGCGGCCGCGGCGGCCATCACAGGCCGCATCACCGACGTGCGGCAACTGCAAGCGGCACAGCTATCCCACACGGAGGCCACACATGGCTGATACCACGCGCATCGAAGGCATCGCCGCGCCGCTGCCCACGCCCAACCTGGACACCGATCAGATCATGCCAAAGCAGTTCCTGCGCGGCATCGACAAGGCGGGGCTCGACAAGGGGGTGCTCTACGACCTGCGCTATGACGCCGATCACCAACCGCGCGGCGAGTTCGTCCTCAACCAGCCGGCGTACCAGGGCGCGTCCATCCTGGTGGGCGGCAGCAACTTCGGGTGCGGTTCCAGCCGTGAGCACGCGGTCTGGGGGCTGCAGCAGTTCGGCATTCGCGCGGTCATCGCACCGAGCTTTGGCGAGATCTTCTACAGCAACGCGATGAACAACCGGCTGCTGCTGGTGATGCTCGATGTGGCTGACGTGCAGCGCATCCTGGCCGATGTATCGAACCCGGCCACTCACCGTATCGCCATCGATGTACAGACCATGACGGTGAAGAGCCACAGCGTGACGCTACCGTTTACGTTGTCGGAGCGACATCGCCACATGTTCCTGCATGGTCTGGACATGATTGGCGCGACGCTCGCGCGCTGGAGCGAGATCGACGCGTTCCAGCAGGCGCACTGGCACACACGCCCGTGGCTGCGCAACATCGCCGCGACCACGCGCACACGCTGAGCGGCAGCAGGCAACGCGGGACAACGGCGCTACACTCAAGCACCGTTCACGCTCCCCCGATCGCCATGACTGCACTGCGCACGCTGTATCCGCCCATCGAACCGTATGAAAACGGCATGCTCGACGTCGGCGATGGCCACACCATCTATTACGAGCGCGTCGGCACACCGGGCGCCAAGCCCGCAGTGTTCCTGCACGGCGGGCCGGGCGGTGGCGTGTCGGAGGATCATCGCCGCCTGTTTGACCCAGCGCGCTACGACGTGATGCTGTTCGACCAGCGCGGCTGCGGCCGATCGACGCCCCATGCGGGGCTGGAGGCCAACACCACCTGGCACCTCGTGGCCGACATCGAACGCCTGCGCGCAATCGCCGGTGTCGAACGCTGGCTGGTGTTTGGCGGCTCGTGGGGCTCGACGTTGGCGCTCGCCTATGCGCAGAAATTTCCACAGCACGTGAGCGAACTCGTGTTGCGCGGCATCTACACCGTCACGCAGGCCGAGCTGCGCTGGTACTACCAGTACGGCGTGTCTGAGATGTTCCCCGAGAAATGGGCACGCTTCCAGGCGCCCATCCCCGAGGCGGAGCGCGGCGACATGATTGCGGCCTACCGCAAGGTCCTCACCGGTACGGATACCGCCAAGCAGATCGAAGCCGCCCGCGCCTGGAGCGTGTGGGAGGGCGAGACCATCACGCTGCTGCCCGACCCCAGTAACAGCGCCAAACACGCCGATGATCATTTCGCGCTGGCCTTCGCGCGGCTGGAGAACCACTACTTCACGCACCAATGCTGGCTGGAAGAGGGCCAGCTGCTGCGCGAGGCGCACAAGCTGGCCGGCATTCCCGGCGTGATCGTGCATGGCCGCTACGACATGCCGTGCCCCGCGCGCTATGCCTATGCGCTGCATCAGGCGTGGCCCGATTCGGACTTCCACCTGATTGAAGGCGCGGGCCATGCGTGGTCCGAACCCGGCATCCTCGACCAGTTGCTGGCCGCCACCGACCGCTTTGCCGGCAAGTCATCGGACTGAGCGATGACCGATTCCGCCGACCTGCGCTTCCTGCTCGCCATCCAGGACAACGGTAGCCTGGTGGCGACGGCGCGTGCGCTCGGTTTGACGCCATCGGCCGTATCGCAGCGCCTGCAGCAACTGGAGAAGAAGCTGGGGACGCGGCTTGTCGACCGCACCGCGCGCAGCCTGCGCTTTACGCAGGAGGGCACGCTGCTGTGCGAGCGCGGCGCGGAACTCATCCGCCAGCTCGATACGTTGTCGGAGGATTTGCACACGCGCCGGGGCGGTCTGGTCGGCACGCTCAAGGTCAACGCGCCGCTGGGGTTTGGACGGCGCTATGTGGCCCCCGTCATTGCGGATTTTCAGCAGCAGCATCCCGACGTCGACATCGAATTGATGCTTTCCGACGCGCCACTCACGGAAGCGGCCGAGCGCTTTGATGTGGTGGTGCATATCGGCGCGCTGCAGGTATCGAACCTCGTCGGCTACGCGATTGCGCCGAATGCGCGCTGGGTGTGCGCATCGCCGGCGTTTGTGAAGCGCTTTGGGTTGCCCGAAACGCCAGACGACCTCGCCACGCTGCCGTGCATCGTGCTGCGCGAGAACAAGGAGGATGTCTCGCTCTGGCATTTCAGCAAAGGCCGCACCAGCCGCAGCGTGCGCGTGCCCAGCAAGCTGATGTGCAACGACGGCGACGTCATCCGCCGCTGGGCCTCCGAAGGGCGCGGCGTGATCCTGCGCTCGGAATGGGATGTGGCCGACGACGTGCGCGCCGGTCGGCTCGTGCGCCTGCTGCCGGGCTGGAAGGCGCTGGACGCCAACGTGATCGCACTCACGCATGCTCGCGCCGGGCTGCCGCAGCGTACGCGCCACTTCATGCAGTTCCTGCAAAGCCGCTTCAAGCCACAGCCCCCGTGGCGCGCATGATGAAGCCACGCTGAATCTATGAGTCAATCCGGCTTGACCGAAAGCCGGCACGCCTTGCCTACAATCTGCCCCATCGATTGACACTGTTGCGGGCGATTGCGTGGTCTCTCCTGATGCTTCTTCCGGCTATCCAAAGGCCGTCTTGTTTGACTTGCTGACGGCGCTGCTGGATTCGTGGTCGCTGTGGAACGCGGCGGCGGGTTCCGAACAGGCTGGCCGCACGTGGCGCGCCGAATATCTGCGGCTCACCTACGGCTGCGGCACGTATGTCCCTTATGAAGCGTTGGTGCGACAGGCCGCGCAGAACGTCGGTCTGCCGCACACAGCGCCCGAAGCGCTGGAAGCCAGCTGGCTCCAGCTCCAACCCTGGAGCGGCGCCATTGATGTGCTGGTGCGGCTGCGGCCGCACTGCAAACTCGCAGTCGTCACCAATTGCTCCGAGCACTTGGGCCGACAAGCGGCGTCGTTGCTGCCGGTGGATTGGGATGTTGTCATCACGGCCGAACAGGCGGGCGTCTACAAGCCCGACCCGAAGCCCTACCGTATGGCGCTCGACCAGCTTGGCGTGGACGCCGCTGACGCTGCGTTCGTGGCGGGCTCCAGCTACGACATGTTCGGCACCGCCGCCGTGGGCTTGCGCACCTACTGGCACAACCGTATTGGCCTGGCGCCCGTCGAAGGCGCTGTGTTACCTGAAATCACCTCACCGACGCTCGACGATCTGCTGCCGTGGGCACGCTGTTTTGCTGCTCAAGGATAAGGACACCACCATGACCGCTGATATGCTCGAACTGCTTGAAACGCTCGACACCCCCGCCGCATTGATTGACCTGCCGCGCATGCACCACAACATCGCCCGCATGCAGCACCGCATGAACGCGCTGGGCGTGAAATTCCGCCCTCACGTGAAGACCACCAAGTGCCTCGACGTAGTACGCGCACAGATGGCCGCCGGCGCGCAAGGCATCACCGTATCGACGTTGAAAGAGGCCGAGGCCTTCTTTGCCGCCGGCATCCAAGACATCCTGTATGCCGTGGGCATTGTCGCGAGCAAGCTGCCGCGCGCGATGGCGCTGCGTCGCAAGGGCTGCGATCTCAAACTCGTTGTCGACAACGTGGAAGCGGCGCACGCCGTGGTCGACCATGCCCGCGCGCACGGTGAACGCTGTGAGGTGTGGATCGAAGTCGATACCGACGGCCACCGCTCCGGCATCACGCCCGAGCAGGATGCGCTGCTGGAGGTCGGCCGCATCCTGCAAGAGGGCGGTATCGAGGTGGGCGGCGTGATGACGCACGCCGGCTCCAGCTATGACTTGAGCGACCACGCCGCACTCGCCGCCTTGGCCGAGCAGGAGCGCGCGGGTTGCGTGCGTGCGGCGCAGCGCCTGCGCGACGCCGGTATACCGTGCGCGGCCGTGAGCGTTGGCTCCACACCCACCGCATTGGCGGCCGAACACCTGGAAGGCGTGACCGAAGTGCGCGCGGGCGTCTACGTGTTCTTCGACCTGGTCATGCACAACGTAGGCGTGTGTGCGATGGATGAGATTGCCCTGAGCGTGCTGACCACCGTGATTGGCCATCAGCCCGACAAAGGCTGGGTGATTGTCGACGCTGGCTGGATGGCCATGAGCCGCGACCGCGGTACCGCCAAGCAGACGCACGACTTTGGCTACGGGCAGCCCTGCGCGCTGGATGGCACGCCATTCGACGGGCTCATGCTGATTGGCGCGAACCAGGAACACGGCATCCTGGCGGCCAGCGATGGCTCGGTGCGGAACGATCTGGCTGCGCGTTTCCCGGTCGGCACAAAGCTGCGGGTGCTGCCGAACCACGCGTGTGCCACGGGGGCGCAGTTTCCCCAGTATCAGGCGGTGTCGTCACGGGGCGGAGTCGAGACGTGGGGGCGGTTCCACGGCTGGTGAATCGTGCAGTGCTCCGTGCCAAAGAGAAAGGCCCGCATTGCTGCGGGCCTTTTTCGCTTGAACCGTATGGTGCCGGTTCCGGCGCTGAGCGTAGAGCGGTGCTGGCGAGGCTCTGCTGGAAGCGCGCCAGGGTCGGCCGCGCAATGATCGGGCTGCCACCACTGGCCAGGCTGCGGATCTCTTCGGCCATCCGGGCGGGCTGTCCTTGAGCAGATAGCCCGCAGCGCCGGCCTCGATCGAGCACATGACGTGCGTCTCGTCGCCGATGCCTGCACAAGGGCTGATCGCTTCACTTCACTTCGGACAAGAAAAAACCCGCGAGGCTCATCGCCACGCGGGTTTTTTTGTCGCCCCAGAACAGCTTGGGACTGTGTTTGGTGCCCAGGAGAGGACTCGAACCTCCACGGAGTTACCCGCTAGTACCTGAAACTAGTGCGTCTACCAATTCCGCCACCTGGGCTAGGTGAGCGGCGCATTTTACCGACCGCCAAGAATTTTGCAAGCCCTTCTTTTTGGATTGTTCTTGCGGGCGTGTGAGCGGTGGCTACGCGCCAGTCAGCGCACTTTGGACTCCCTACCGGCAGGCGTTGGCGAAGCTCGCAGCAGAGGATTGCGCCCAAAGGCTCAACAATCCTCACCGTTTTGGCGATTGCGTTGACGTGCGTTCGCACGCTGACCTACGGTTGCGCCATTCATAAAAAAACAGTCGGGTAAATAAGATGTCCAAAAAGTCCGTTGAGCACGCCAGGCTCGAGGAGTTGCCGGATCCTGTGCGTCGAGCGTTGTCATTCGGCCTGGGGCTGTTCCCCATGCTGCCGCTGTTGCCGGGATGCAGCTGGGGTGCCGGCGATTCTGACGGCGCTACACAGGGAGGCCAGCCGCAGGAGAAGGGAGGCGGCGGAGGCCAGGCGCCGGGCGCTACGGCACCTACGAAGCCTGCCCCGGCGCCTACGCCCGCGGCCGAGCCGGCCTCGGTGAGTGGCGTCTTCCGCCACCCGGGGCTGCTGGCCACCGAAGACGATTTCACCCGCATCCGCGCGCTCATCAAGGCCGGCCAGCAGCCGTGGGCGCACTGGTGGAGCACGCTGTGCGCCGAGCGCATGTCCTCACTGGACACCCGGCCCTTCCCGCTGCCCGCGGTCTACCGGGCCGATGGCAGCAAGAACAATCTGTACGTCGACATCTGGCGCGCCTGGTCCCTGACGTTGCGCTGGAAGCTGTCCGACCCGCAGGACAACCGCTATGCCGACAAGGCGGTGGAGTTCCTGGACGCCTGGGCGAGCACACTGAAGGAGGTCGGAACGGTGCCTCCCGGCTCGACCGCCCATGACGACCACACCTTCATCATCCTGGCCGGCATACAAGGCCACCAGTTGGCGCAGATCGGCGAAGTCCTGCGCACCTACCCGGGCTGGGCACCGGCGAGCCTGAAGCGTTTCCAGGACATGCTGCTAAACGTTTTCGCCCCGGTGTCGCAGAGCTTTCTCAGCGACGGGCGCATCGGCTCGCATGCCAACTGGGACATGGCCTCGATGGTGGGCGCCATGGCCATCGGCGTGTTCTGCGACAGGCCCGACCTGTACCGCCTGGCCTACGACTGCTACGCAGGCAACAACCGCGGCAAGCTCCGGAACTTCGGTAACGGCGCCATTGGGCACGGCGTGTACTTCATGCACCCGGGCTATTTCGGGCAGTGGGAGGAAAGCGGCCGCGACCAGGGCCACTCGACGCTGGGCATGTCGCTGGGCGGCGACATGCTGGAGATCGCCTGGAACCAGGGCGACGATCTCTACGGGATGTACAACAACCGCTTCCTCGCGGCGGCGGAGTACGTGGCGCGCTCCAACCTGGTGGATGAGAACGGCGTTAACTACCCGATGCCCTATGTGCGCGAGAACAATCCGTCGCAGCCCCACCCGTCTTTCTGGACGCAAGTGAACTACGGCAACCAAGATCGCAACTGCTGGGAGCCCATCTACAACCACTACGTCAACCGCATGGGGCTGGAGGCGCCCAACGTTGCGCGCAACGTGAAGTTGCGCGAGCCGAAGTACGGCGGTAGCAGCGACGACGTTTGGTGGCCGACGCTGATCCATCGCCGCCCGGACTATGCCGGGCCGATGAAGCCGCCGTCCGGCCTCACGGCCAATTTGCGCGGCGACAACGTCGTGCTGTCGTGGTGGGGCGGCGTCGGCACGACCTCGTATGCGGTCAAGCGTGCAAGCCAAGCCAACGGCCCCTTCAACCTGCTGGGCACCGTCTCGGCCAGCGAGCTGCGCACCTACAGCGATACGCCGCCCAACGGCGTTTGGTTCTACCAGGTCACCGCCCAAGGCGATGGTGCGCCGAGTGAGGGCTCCAACGTGGTCCGCATCGCCGTGCCGGGTGAGATGCGCCTGTCGCTGCCGCTGAACGACCCGAACGGCACCGGCACGGTCGGCGCGCTGCTGACCGCCGCCGGCACCCAAACCTTGATCGAGGGCAAGCTGCTGGACGGCGCGACCTGGGGCGCCGGGCGTGGCAGCAACGACAAGGCCATCGTCTTCGACGGCGTAAAGGCCGGCCTGCAGTTGCCATCGGGCATATTCAGCGACCTCGACGACTTCAGCCTGTCTTTCTGGGCCTACGCGAATGGCTTGCACTGGGACACCTGCATGTTCTTCGCGGGGCTGGACGCGAACGCAGCCATGGCCATCGCACCGCAGACCGGTACAGGCACGCTGTGCTTCTCGATCTTTGGCGCGACATTCAAAGATTCGCAGGTGGTGGCGGCGCCGTGGCCCATGCCGATTCGCCGCTGGGTCCATCTGGCGGTCACGCTGCGAGGCAACACCGGGCGCCTGTATGTCGACGGCACGGAGGCGGGGCGGTCCGACGAGATCCTGCTGACGCCGCGCCATGTGGGCGACCAGGTCACCTTCCTGGGCCGCAATTGGGCGCATCCATCGTTCAATGGCCGCATCCAGGACTTCCGCGTGTACGCAGGCGCATTGAGTGCTGCGGAGGTTGCAGCGCTGGCCCGCTGATATCACGCCACATCGCTCGGCCCCGCCCACCCCAGGGCGGGATCGGGCGAAACCGAGCGGGCGGCAACTTCGCCCGCACGCGCCAGCGTTACAGCCGTTACGCCGTGTCCGGTCCGCACGACAGCGCCGCATTGCTATGCTGCCGCGCATTCCCCCCGCACAAGGCTGACCCATGATGAAACTGCACCACGCCGCCGCCGGCACCCTGCTGGCCGCGCTTGCGACGTTCGCCCACGCCGAGCACCCCATCTGCACCATCGTCGCCGATGCGGCCACCGGCAAGGTCGTGCTGCACGAAGGCAAGTGCGATGCGCGCGCGACCCCCGCTTCCACCTTCAAGCTGGCGCTGGCCGTCATGGGCTTCGACCATGGCTTTCTCAAAGACGAACACACGCCAGTCGAGCACATCAAGCCCGGTGACCCCGACTGGGGTGGCGAAGCCTGGCGCCAGCCCGTCGACCCGACGCTGTGGCTCAAATATTCGGTGGTCTGGTATTCGCAGCGCATCACGCATGCGATGGGCGCGCAGACGTTCGCCGCGTACGTACGCAAGTTCGACTACGGCAACATGGACGTGAGCGGCGACCCCGGCAAAAACAACGGCATGGACCGCTCGTGGATTACCTCGTCGCTGCAGATTTCACCCGAGGAGCAGATCGGCTTTCTGCGCAAGCTCGTCAACCGGCAACTGCCGGTATCGGCGCACACGTATGACATGGTCAATCGCACCGTGCAGACCTGGCAGCTGCCGGGCGGCTGGGCCGTACAGGGCAAGACCGGTATGGCCGGGCCCGCGCCGGGCAACACGTCGCCTGATGGCACATGGGACCAGGCGCACGCTTACGGCTGGTTTGTCGGCTGGGCGAAGAAAGGGGAAAAAACCTACGTGTTTGCGAACCTGATCCAGGACGATAAGGTCGAGCCCACATCGACGGGCGTGCGCTCGCGCGATGCCATCCTCGCGCGTTTGCCGAGCGTGCTGGCGTCTACGAAGCCCTGATCGACCGGTTCATGCATGGCGGTGTTTGGCCGCGCACCGTCATCGCGCTTGGGCTGCGGCTTGCGTTGGGCTGGCGCAGACCGGGCTCGGCATGGGCTTCGCTACCAGGCCGCTCATGGGCGCGGTAGGAGGCCGGAGCGATCGGGCGCAGCCTCCGCCCTTGTCAACGTGGCGCGCATGAGTGGCACCACCTTGGGCGTGGCCAAATACCCCCGGCATTGCCGGGGATTTTTTTTGTCCTGCCGCTGCCCGCCCATCTTGGCGGCAAGCCGCGCCACCAGCCGCTTGCGCATTTTCCTCACGCATCCATCGGCGGCAATGCGCGCTGGAATTCGTGAAAACCCTAGGAAACCCGCGCCCGGCTTAGCGATTGGTTATTTGGCGCGAAAAGCATACGCTTGCTAAGTAGTCCTACGTGTGGTGCGTGCGTACAGGTGCGGATGGTCTTCGGGCAGGGGCGCGATCAGAGTGCGCCTACAACGACGAGACGGAGACCGCCCCGCGAGACCCTTCGCGCGCCATGTCCTGCATGGCACCTCACCGGTTCAAGACACATCCGAACAACAACTGAAGCCCCGAACATCAGGAGACAATCCATGAAGTTCTTACTCGCACTGCCATTCATCGGCCTGCTGTGGGTGCCGTTCTACAACCAGGAAACGCCCACGCTCTTCGGCTTTCCATTCTTCTACTGGTACCAGTTCCTGTGGGTGCCGATCACCTCGCTGCTGATCTGGATCGTCTTCAAGAACGGTCAGAGCAAAGGAGAAGAATGATGGACGGACAAATCAACTGGACTGCGCTAGCGGTCTTCGTCTTCTTCTTCGCGCTGGTGACGGTGCTGGGCTTCATTGCCTCGCGCTGGCAGCGCGGCACCTCTGACAAGGGTGCCCACATTGACGAATGGGGCCTGGGCGGCCGCAACTTCGGCACCTGGATCACGTGGTTCCTGGTCGGCGGCGATTTCTACACCGCCTACACCGTGATCGCCGTGCCGGCACTCGTGTATGCGGTGGGCGCGTATGGCTTCTTCGCGCTGCCGTACACGATCCTGGTGTACCCGATCGTGTTCCTGATCATGCCCAAGCTGTGGAAGGTGGCGCATGCCAACGGCCACGTTACGGCGGCCGATGCCGTGTATGGCCGCTACGGCTCGCGCTCGCTGGAGTTTGCGGTGGCGCTGACCGGCGTGGTGGCGACGATGCCCTACATCGCCCTGCAGCTCATCGGCATGGAAGTCGTGATCAAGGCGCTGGGTTTGACGGGCGAGCTGCCGCTGGCGGCGGCCTTCGTGATCCTCGCGCTGTACACGTACTCCGCCGGCCTGCGCGCACCAGCGCTCATCGCCTTCGTCAAAGACATCATGATCTACATCGTGGTGCTGGTGGCGGTGGTGCTAGTGCCGGCCAAGCTCGGCGGCTACGGTGCCGTGTTCGCGCATGCGCATGATGCGTTCGCGCTCAAGGGCGGCGCCACGGGCCTCACGCTCAAGCCCGCGCAGTTCCTACCATTCGCCACCCTGGCCATCGGTTCGGCGCTGGCGGCGTTCATGTATCCGCACACGCTTACCGGCATCTTTGCCGCGCGCAGTGCAGACACCATCCGCAAGAACGCCGTCTTCCTGCCGGCCTACACCGTGCTGCTGGGGCTGATTGCGCTGCTGGGCTTCATGGCTTACTCCGCAGGCATTGCCGTCAAGAACAACAACGACGTCGTGCCGGCGCTGTTCAACGCACTGTTCCCGAGCTGGTTCACGGGCTTTGCGTTCTCGGCCATCGCCATTGGTGCGCTGGTGCCCGCTGCCGTCATGTCGATTGGCGCGGCCAACCTCTTCACGCGCAACTTCTGGAAGCCGTATGTGGCACCGGACATCACCGCCGCCGGCCAGGAAAAAGTCGCCAAGGTGATCTCGCTCATCGTCAAGGCGGGCGCGTTGGTGTTCATCCTGTTCTTGCCGACCAAGTTCGCGCTGGACCTGCAACTGCTGGGCGGCGTGTGGATCGTTCAGACCTTCCCGGCGGTGGTGTTTGCGCTGTTCAAGTGGTCCAACCGCTTTAGCGCCCCGGCGCTGTTGGCCGGCTGGGCGGCGGGGATGATTGGGGGGAGCTGGTTGGCGTTTGCTGATGGCATCAAGCCCGTACACACCTTTGTGATTGGGGCGGATAAGTACAGCGTCTATACGGGGTTGGCTGCGTTGGTGTTCAACATCGTGGTGGCGGTGGTGGTGCAGCTTATCTTCGGCAAGCGTGGGGAAGCTACGCAGGCTGTGCGGCAGGCGGGGTGATTGATGCGCTGAATGCGGTTGCTGCCAGGAAGGAAGGGGCTGGTGCCGGAGGGTGCCGGCCCTTTTTGTTTGGGGGCTTGAGTTTGTGGAGACTGAACGCCTAGTGTCGCCTCAAAGAGCGCACATCGTTAAGCAGGGGAATGTTTCAGTTTTTGCGCTTTGGTCAAAAAATCAACGCATCATGAGTCAGAAGACACATTCGATTCGGCTCTCGAAATTGTTGCAGATGGCGTTATCCACCAACGTTTATCTGCCGAGAAGATGGTGTAGACGGTGCTCTCCGACGTGGCTAGCTCATATGGATTGCCAACCCGCTTGATTATGCGAATGTTCTCGGCAGAAGCCAGCGGCCGCCCTGATGCCGACGCTAGCGTGAATGTGGATGCGTCATGGCGGACCTCAGCGACGAAGCGCTGCCAAAACAAGAAAGCCATGCCAAAGTGCAGGCCTGTCGCACACAGGATGATGCATGCAATGAGCCCCAACACCGTGACGACAGTCTGTGGAATTGCGAGCGCCCCCACGGCAAAAGCAATCTTGTATCCCAGCCATACTGTTAGCCCGAGGCCCATAACTGCTAGGGCCAAATAAGTTATCGCGGGGCTGCGATTCATTTTCGTAGACATCGTTACGTACGAGTTATCAGTTGCAATGAGACCGTCTTAAGCACTGTGTAGTCCGCGCTGTACAGGCCGCGTCGTCGTACTCTCGATGGGGGCAATTGTCGGCCGGGTAGCGTCCTTGCCGACTGACACTTCTCGCCGGAAGGTGTCATCCCATGCGGCATTGGTCGCCTAGTCCGACCGAGCAAGCACACTCCCTGGCGCGGTGGATCGGGGGCAGTGCGCCCGGACTTTGCCGGAAACCAGCTCTACCAACTCAGACATCGTGCGAGTTTTCTCCGCCTCGGCGTCAGTAATGTTGACTTGGAAGTGCTCCTCGATGGCAACAATGATTTCCACGTTCGCCATTGAGTCAAAGTCCCAGAAAAAACTGAGGTTCCGGGAGAAGTCATCTTCCGCTTGCAGGCGAGACATATCGGCAGCGAGATGTTGCTCAAGAATTTTCCGGACGCCGGCGACCACTTCCCGCTTGACGCCAAGGCCGAGAAAGTACCGGTCGTAGAATTCCTCCGAAGTCAGCGGTTCCCGGCCTGCGAATGCCTCTTTGGTTTTCTGCTCTTTCGCGCGGGATTCATGCCAAACCGACCAAACGCCAACAGCCGCGACAAGGACACCTATAACAACGAACAGGATGCGCATATGGTTTTCTCAAGGTCGGTCGAGCAGTGTCTACGCTTGCGGCCTCGCTTCATAAGTTTGGTAGTGCATATATACCTTGGCCCGTTGGCAAGGTCAGCCGATTCGGGCTTTGATGAGGAATTTGACTCCGAGCCGCTGCAACTGATCAAGGCAACGCAAATGCTCGCTATTGGTTTCGCTGATCAGCGTTACTGCAATACCGCGCATCGTGCGAAGCTGTGCAGACGTAGTAGTCCGAAGTGCGCAAGAACTCTTTTCTAAAGGTGCCCGCAATTTGCTTGTCCAGCTCCAAGGCCTTGTAGAAAGATGAATAGGCAGCCTTGGTGTCTCCCTTCTCCATTGCGGACTGCCCCATGTCGTCGTACACGATGGCCTCCATTTCCATCAGCCCAATGGGGTCCAACCCCTCACGCTTGGAGTGCGCAATGAACGCCTGCATTTCAGCATAGGATCCTCCCCAACGAGGCATTAGCGTCGCGACATAGCGGTCGCGGGCGAGGTGATTGGACGGTAGCGCTTTATTGGCAATGCGGATCAGTCGCAGGGCTCCCGCTCGATCCCCCTCTTGTTGAGTAATGACGAGAAGGTGGAAAGCTGCGAGATACGGTTTGGGGGTCAACTCCAGTGCCCGCTCCAATTCTGGGCGGGCTTCGTCGTGAAGCGCGCGCATACGGGCGATTTTTTCCGGAGGCGTCTGGCTAATGAATTCATTGCCTCGGGCGACCCCTGATTGGAATCGCAAAAAAACCCCAAGCCCGAGATGCGCCGAATACGAATTGGGCGAAGCACGAACCCATTCGCGTGCTGCGGCTTCCTGCGAGGGCGTAAGTTTATAGAACGGCCGGAAGGCATTGCGAAGCTCCACTTCCGTTGCTTTGCCGGCCTCGAAAAGCGCCTGCAAACCGTTGAGGCTGTCGTCGAGTTGCTTGAACTGACGGCTGTCCAGGGCGGTTAGCGTTTGGCTAGTCTCTGCGCCGACCGCGAGCGAAAGTAAGAGCGCCAGCAGGGCGCACGAGCTATGAAGAATGCGGATTGGCGTTTTCCGACGATGTGCACGAAGCATCGATAGTTCCGGGACGATGGATTAAGAAATTGGACTGGCGAAAAGATGACATACGTCACGAGTGCGCCACTCGCAAGTGATCTTCGCGGGATATTACTCGACAACGCTTCTCGCTGATCGCTCAGCATTTCCAATTCGGCTTACTTGAAATGCGAAAACGCGGGAGCATGCCGGTCGAAATGGGTAAATGCTCTTGCGTCGGACGTTCCGCATCCCTGGAGAACTTCCTTGCAAATCTCAATTGGGTGCTCATGGGCGTTCAACATAGCCGCCTTCTCCAAGCGTCCGTGCGACACGACTCCTGGCCAGATGTGGCCGGTTGGCCTCGCTTAGCGGAAAGGCCATTGGATAACCAAGAAAAAGCCGCCCAAGGGCGGCTTTCTTCATTCACAACAGCAACCAATCACCTCACTCGGCGACAGCCTCCTCCTCCGCCTTCTTCCCCCCACTCCGACTAAACCGCGCCGACAACGCCTTGCGCGCGGCATCCAGCCCTTCGCCCTTGCCGGCGATCTTCAGAAAGGCGTAACCCTCCAACGACGCCGTCATCACGTCGCTGCCGAGCGCGAGTTGCGTGTCCGACATCCGTTCAACGAGTTTTTCCAAGCGGACGAGGCGGGGGCGCAGCGCATCGAAGGCGGTCAGGTCGCGGCGGACTTCCGGCAGGTTGAAATTGGCGGGTAGCACGGCCGGGTTGTTGCCCAACACCTCGACGGCCTTGCGGGCGAAGGCTTCGGACTTGTCGCCCATCTTCACGACGGTCCGGCGTTGTTCGGGTGTCAGGTCGATCAGGCTGGTGAGCTTGTCTTCCAGGCTCTTCAATGCGCCGTCGATAACGGCGAGGTCGGCTGCTGCGAGTTGAAGCGAAATCAAATTCTGTGGCATTGCATTCCTCTTGAATGGGTTGGCAATGTCATGCCGGGGGGCACGACCGCGCGAGAGTGTCTGCGGCGGCGCCCGTTCGCAAGGTGAAGCGGCCATTTAGGCGAAGAATCTGAAAATTCCTATGCCGATGGAGCTCTGGAACCTGCGACTGAGGTTCGATGCTCGGCACGTGATGTTTTTTGCCCGGCGGCTCGAGTTGAGCCCTCGACGTGCGAGGCTTTTTGCTCGACGCTTCGAGCTCTAAGCTCGGCGTGTGAGGCTTTTGGCTCGGGGTGTCGAGCTCAGAGCTCGGGGGTGTGAGGCTTTTGGCTCGGCGTTCCGAGTTCAATGCGCGGCGTGCGAGACCTTTTGCTCGACGCCCGGGGCTCGGCGCTCGGAGGGTGCGAGGCTTTTAGCTCGGTGCGCCGAGTTCGGAGCTCGACACGCGAGCCATTTTGCTCGGCACTCCGAGCTCGGCGCTCGGCGAGTGAGTCTTAGAGATCGACGCCTCGGAGTTCGGGGTCCGAGGCGCACGGGTTTGAGGCAAGTGCCCGCGATGGGGCGGCCGCCCGATCAGCTCAGCAGCGAATCGTCGTCCGAGTAATCACTGCCACCCAAGTCACTGTCATCAATCAGCCCAAGGCTGTCATCACGGGATGCCGTGTTGGTATTGCCGCTGTCGCCGTCGTAGTAGTTGTTGATGACCGTTTCCGTGGAGCCTCCCATCAGCGGCTGCTGGCCAAAGAAGCCGCCACCGCTGCTGTTGTGGTGGAACAGGTTTTCAATCCCCTGGAACAGGAGCGCGCCGCCGGCGACGCCAGCTGCGGTGGTGGCCACGGTGCCGAGCGTGCTGCCCAGGCCGCCGCTAAAGAAGCCCGAGCGTGCGGGTTGCGCGGGGGCCGGTTGTACTGGCTGAGGCTGCGGCGGCATCTGCACGGGGGCGGCTTGCTGCGGAGCGTATGCGGGGTTGGGCGCGGCGCTGGTGGCATGGCTGCCCCAGTTGTTGGCCGAGTCCATGAACGACGTGCTGCGGCCGGCCTGTGCGGCCTGCAACTGGCTCTGCAGCGTGGCGATTTGCGCCTGCGCCGAGGCCAGCGCATGGTCGAGCAGCATGGCGCGCTGCACGAGCAGGTAGGCGGCGTCGGGTTGGCGGGCCGCCGCCTCCAGAATGCGGGCTTCGGCCTGCGGGTCCTTTGCCCCGGCACGCGCTTGCGTGAGTTGGGCCAGGAAGGCTTCCAGGGCTTGCAGTTCTTGCGGGGACATGGCGCTGTTTCCTCTGAGGGTAAGTGCGACGTGACCAAGGTAGGGGCCAAGTCTTAAACCACAATTAAGACGGGGCGGGTTCTTGTGTAACGGCCTGTAACCCGCTGCGAAGAGACCCTAGGCCGCAGGCCGGTACTGGCTGGGGTTGGCGCCAGACACCCTGCGCATCAGGCGCCGCAGCGCGGTGGCGTCTTCATAACCCACGGCTTCGGCCACGCGGTCGATGGTCATGCGGCTGGATTCGATCAGCATGCGGGCGCGGTTCAGCCGCACGCTCTGCACCAGGGCGAGGGTGCTTCTGCCGGTGGCCTCGCGCACGTGCCGCGACAGCGTGCGTTGCGACATGGCAAATTCGTCGGCCAGCGCCTGCACGCTGGGCGGGTTGGGCAGGGCGGCTTCAATGCGCGCCACCAGCTGGCTGACGAGTGCGTTGCCGTTGGCCAGCATGGCGGGCACCACAAATGGGGCCTGCGCATGGCGGCCGTCGATCAGCAGCACACGCCCGACGGCATCCGCCAGCGCCACACCAAAGCGTGTGCGCAGCAGGTGCAGCATCAGATCGGTCTGTGCGAAGGCGGCGCCAGCGGTGCTGATCGGGCCGTCGGCGCAGACCATGCGGTCGGCATCGACGGTGCATGCGGGTTCCAGTTGCCGCAGCGTGGCGGCCAGCCACCACGAGGTTGTGACGCATCGCCCGGGTAGCAACCCCGCTGCCTGCAGCAGAAACACCGCCGAGCACGACGCTGCCACCTGCCCACCCGCTGCCACCTGCGCGGCCAGGACGCTCGCTGCCCGCTGGGCGTCGTCTTGTGCCAGGCGCGTGGCAATCACGCCCGCATGGTCCAGGCCCAGGCCGGGCACGATCCAGGTGCCGCCATCGGGGCGCGGGCGTTTGGGCAGCGCGGCGGCCGCCACCTGCATGCCGCTGCTCAGCTGCACGCTGGGCGCGTCGGCCGACAACACACGCCACGTAGGGCGCGCAGCCTTGACGCGCGGGGCGAGTGCCGCTGCAGCCTGCAATACGTCCAGCGTGGCCGCCACGCTGGTGGCATATGCGCCCGAGAGTACGAGGATGGTGAAATCCGCCATGACAAAAGTTGCCCGAAAGATGTCGAAATCGACACTGCCAGTCTAGCGGCTCCAGGCGTTCAATGCAGGCATGTCCACTGCACCCACGGTTGCCTACATGCCCAACATCCTCGTCAAGATTCCCGCCAACACGTTTGATGGCGACGCACGCGCAGCGCTCGCGCGCCGCATCACCCATGCCGCCGCCCAGGCCGAGCAGATTGCCGATGACCCGCGCAGCCGCGCCACCACCTGGGTGCTGGTTGAAGAGGTGCCCGCAGGTGCTTGGTGGTGCGGTGGTGCCGATATGTCAGCGCACATCGTGCCGTGTCTGGCCATCGCCCATGTGCCGGCGGGCGTGCTGGATGCCGCTGCGCGGGCGCTGTTCGTGCAGCAGATGCACGAGGCGTTTGCGCAGGCGCTGCCCGGAGCCGATGGTCGGCGTGTGGTGACCTCTGTGATGTTGCACGACGTGGCCGACGGCACCTGGGGCGTGAACGGCGCGCTGTGGGCGCTACCCGATTTCGCTAGAGCTGCCGGTTATGCGCATCTTCAACACCTGGTTGCCCAGCCCTGAGCCCCCCAAACGGAGCCCGCGCATGACAAGCCAAAGCCCACAGGAAGACGACCGCCTGGAAGACTTCACGCGCCGGCAGATCACGCTGGATGGCATCACTAAAACCGCGTACGTGGCCGGCACCGGCCCGGGCGTGATCGTCATGGCCGAGATGCCGGGCATTAGCCCCCACGTGGCGCGGTTTGCGCGCTGGGTGCGCGATGCGGGGCTGACGGTCTATATGCCGTCGCTGTTCGGGCGCGATGGCGCGGTGCCTGAAGCGGAGGCCGGGGCGGAAGTCTTCCGCCACGCGTGCGTGAGTGCGGAGTTCCGCGCGTTTGCGGCCAACCAGTCGAGCCCCGTCACGCAATGGCTGCGCGCGCTGGCGCGGCTGGCGCATGCGGAGTGCGGCGGCGCCGGCGTGGGCGCCATCGGCATGTGCTTCACCGGCAATTTCGCGCTGACGATGATGCTGGAGCCGGCCATGCTAGCGCCGGTGCTGTGTCAGCCGTCTTTGCCGTTGAACGAGCCGGGCGGGATCGAGATTGCCCTGGAGGACGTTGCCGCCGTGCGCCAGCGGTTGGAGCGTGAAGACCTGACCGTGCTGGCCTATCGGTTTGAGGGCGACCGCTTCTGTCGCGCCCAGCGCTTTGCCGCATATGCCGAGGCGCTGGGGGATCGGTTCGTGGCGCGCGTGCTGCCCGACAGCGCCGCGCACCCGAACCCGCCGCCGTTTTTCACCCAGCATGTGCCTTGCCCGCACAGCGTGGTGACCGCCCACCTGATCGACGCCTCCGGGCAGCCCACGCTGGCGGCCCGCAACGAGATTCTGGCGTTCTTCCGGCAGCGCCTGGCCTGAGGGGGGGCTCACATTGCGGTGTGCGCCCGGCGGCGCCCCGTTTGGTGTAAACCCCGGGGCATCGTCCGAGTAAATTACTTTACAACTAAACTATTCATGACTAATGTAACACCGCATTGAACGCGGAGCTGTCATGAAGATCGTCTGTATTGGTGGTGGGCCGGCTGGCCTGTACTTTGCCCTGCTGATGAAGTTGCAGGATCCGTCACACGACATCACCGTGGTGGAGCGCAACCGGCCGTATGACACCTTCGGCTGGGGCGTGGTCTTCTCAGACCAGACGCTGGGCAACCTGCAGCGAGCGGATGCCAAGAGCGCCGCGCAGATCCTCGACGCTTTCAACCACTGGGACGACATTGAAGTCCACATCCGCGGCCAAGTGGTGCGCTCAGGCGGCCACGGCTTCTGCGGCATCGGCCGCAAGCGCCTGCTGAACATCCTGCAGGCGCGCTGCGAAGAAGAGGGCGTCAAGCTCGTCTTTGAAACCGACGTGCAGGATGACACCGCTTATGCCGATGCCGATCTCATCATCGCCAGCGACGGCCTGAACAGCCGCATCCGCACCAAGTACGCCGCCACGTATCAACCCGATATCGACACGCGCCGCTGCCGCTTTGTCTGGCTCGGCACGCACAAGCTGTTCGAGGCGTTCACCTTTGCGTTTGAAGAGACCGAGCACGGCTGGTTTCAGGCGCATGCCTACCGCTTTGACGACAACACCTCCACCTTCATCGTCGAAGCGCCGGAAGAGGTGTGGCGCAAGGCGGGGCTGGAGACGATGGAGAAGGAAGACGCCATCGCCTACTGCGAGCGCCTGTTCGCCAAATATCTCGATGGCAACAAGCTGATCTCCAACGCCACGCACCTGCGGGGCTCCGCACAGTGGATTCGCTTTCCGCGCGTGGTGTGCGGGCACTGGGTGCACATCAACGAGAACAACACGCCCGTCGTGCTGATGGGCGATGCGGCGCACACGGCGCACTTCTCGATCGGCTCGGGCACCAAGCTGGCGCTGGAAGATTCGATTGAACTCGCGCGCTGCATCGGCCAGCACCGGGGCGACCTGAAAGGTGCGCTCGAACACTACGAGGCCGTGCGCAGCGTGGAAGTGCTGCGTATCCAGAACGCGGCGCGCAACTCCACCGAGTGGTTTGAAAACGTCGACCGCTACGCCAACCTGCCGACCGAGCAATTTGCGTATTCGCTGCTCACGCGCAGCCAGCGCATCAGCCACGAAAACCTGCGCCAGCGCGACAAGCGGTATCTCGAACAGTTTGAAGACTGGATTGCCGAGCAAGCCGGTGCTCCACGCTCGCCCGAGCACGGCCCGGTCCCGCCAATGTTCACGCCCTTCACCGTACGCGGCGTCACGCTCAAGAATCGCGTGGTGGTGTCGCCCATGGCGCAGTACTCGTGTGAGGACGGCCAACCGGCGGATTACCACCTCGTGCACCTGGGCGCGCGCGCCATGGGCGGTGCCGGGCTGGTGATGGCCGAGATGACCTGCGTGTCTGCGGACGCGCGCATCACCCCGGGCTGCCCAGGTTTGTGGAACACGGACCAGCGCGACGGCTGGGCGCGCATCGTGCAGTTCGTGCATGCCAACAGCGATGCGAAGCTGGGCATCCAGTTGGGCCACGCAGGCGCCAAGGGCTCGACGCGTGTGGCGTGGGAGGGTATCGACCTGCCGCTGGAAGACGGGCAGAACTGGCCGCTCATCTCCGCATCGCCACAGCAGTATCTGGATGGCGTGAGCCAGTGGTCGCACGCCATGACGCGCGACGACATGGACCGCGTGCGTGACGATTTCGTCCACTCGGCACGTTTGGCGGCGGAGGCCGGCTTCGACTGGCTGGAGCTGCACTGTGCGCACGGGTATCTGCTGTCGTCGTTCATCTCGCCGCTGACGAACCAGCGCAATGACGAGTACGGCGGCTCGCTGGAAAACCGCCTGCGCTTTCCGCTGGAAGTCTTCCATGCGGTGCGCGAGGTGTGGCCGTCCAACAAGCCGATGTCGGTGCGTATCTCTGCGCATGACTGGGTGGAAGGCGGCATCACGCCGGACGATGCGGTGGCGATTGCGCGCATCTTCAAGGCGGCGGGCGCGGACATGATCGACTGCTCGTCGGGCCAGGTCAGCAAGAAGGAGCAGCCGGTGTTCGGCCGCATGTTCCAGACGCCGTTTGCTGATCGCGTGCGCAACGAGGCGGGCATCGCCACCATTGCCGTGGGCGCGATCTCCGAGGCGGACCACGTGAACAGCATCATCGCTGCCGGCCGCGCGGACCTGTGCGCCGTGGCGCGCCCGCACCTCGCCAACCCGGCCTGGACGCTGAACGAAGCCGCGCGCATCGGTTATCTCGACATGCCGTGGCCCAAGCAATACCGCGCGGGCAAGCTGCAACTGGAGCGCAACCTGGAACGCGAGCGCGCCATGGCGGCGCAGGCGGCGGGGCTCTCGCCGCTGGAGCAAGCCAACCGCATGCAGGGGGTTTGACGTGACGACATCCGCGATGCTGGCAGGACACCATGCTGTCGTCACCGGCGCAGGCCGGGGGATTGGCGCTGCGATTGCCGCGCAACTCGCCGCGCAGGGCGCCACGCTCACGCTGATGGGCCGTAACGCAGCAGTGTTGGAGGCGACGGCCAAGACGCTGCCCGCCAGCGCCCGCGCGCAGGTCGTCACGTGCGATGTGACAGATGCGGCGAGTGTGTCGGCTGCGTTTGAGGCGGCACGCGCGGGGCTCGGCGCCATCTCCATCCTCGTCAACAATGCCGGGCAGGCGGAGAGCGCATCGTTTGCCAAGACCACGCTCGACCAGTGGCAACGCATGCTGGCCGTCAACCTGACCGGCACGTTCCTGTGTACGCAGGCGGCACTGGCGGATGTACAGGCCAGTGGCCGAGGCCGCATCGTCAACATCGCCAGCACGGCGGGGCAGCGCGGGTATGCGTATGTGTCGGCGTATGTGGCGGCCAAGCATGGGGTGATCGGCCTCACGCGCTCGCTGGCGCTGGAGCTGGCGGCGCGCGGTGTCACCGTCAACGCGGTGTGCCCCGGCTATACGGAGACCGACATCGTGCGCGAGAGCATCGACCGCATCGTCGCCCGCACCGGCCGCAGCGCAGACGAAGCGCGCGCCGAGCTGGTGAAGGGCAACCCGCAAGGCCGCCTGATTGCTCCCGATGAAGTGGCCAACGCGGTGGTGTGGCTGTGCTCCGACGGAGCATCGTCGATCACCGGGCAGGCCATCTCGGTCTCCGGCGGGGAGGTCATGTGAGCAAGCCACGCAAAACCGCATTGGCCACGCGTACGTCCGGCTACCACGCCGTGGCGCAGGCGCTGGGCGACGAACACATCGGCCTGGAAGCCCGCGCGCACGTGGATGACCACATTGACGTGAAGATCTGGCTGCGCCTGCTGGCCTGCAGCACGCAGATCGAGCAGCAGATCCGCCAGCGCCTGCGCACGCGCTTCAACACCACGCTGCCGCGCTTCGACTATCTGGCGCAGCTCGATCGCCACCCGGACGGCCTGCGCATGAGCGTGCTGTCGCGCTATCTGATGGTGACGGGCGGCAATGTCACCGGGCTGACCGATCAGCTGGAGAAGGAAGGGCTTGTCAAACGCGAGGCCGATCCGGATGATCGCCGGTCTTTTCGCGTGCTGCTGACCGACGCGGGCCGCCGGCACTTTGCCGAGATGGCCGCTGAACACGAGCGCTGGCTGATCGAGATGTTCGACGGCCTTGGCACGACCAACAAAGACGCGCTGTATGCGCAGCTTGGCCACCTGCGCGTGCACCTCGCGCAGCGCGAGCAAGCGCTGGACGCGCGTGACGATCAACCCTGAACGAACCCCGACCCAACCATGACCGACCGCATTGATCCGGCTCTCCTGGCCGGCAACCGCCGCCCGCTCGCGGGCTATCAAGCGAAGCATTTCCTGTGGAGCGTGGAGGGCGGTGTCGCCACCATCACGCTCAACCGGCCCGAGCGCAAGAACCCGCTCACGTTTGATTCGTATGCCGAGCTGCGCGACCTGTTCCACCAGCTCAAATGGGCGGATGACGTCAAGGCCATCGCGCTGGTGGGCGCGGGCGACAACTTCTGCTCCGGTGGCGACGTGCACGAGATCATCGGCCCGCTGGTGCAACTGAAGGCGCCCGAGCTGCTGATGTTCACGCGTATGACGGGTGAGCTGGTGAAGACGATGCGCGCATGCCCGCAGCCGATCGTTGCCGCCATTGATGGCGTGTGCGCGGGCGCGGGGGCGATCCTGGCGATGGCGTCGGACCTGCGTCTGGGCACTGCGCGCAGCAAGACGGCTTTCCTCTTCAACCGTGTCGGCCTGGCGGGCTGCGACATGGGCGCATGCGCGATCCTGCCGCGCATCATCGGACAGGGCCGCGCGAGCGAGTTGCTCTATACCGGCCGTTCGATGAGCGGCGAAGAGGGCGAGCGCTGGGGCTTCTTCAATCGCCTGTGCGAACCGGCAGAAGTGCTGGCGCAAGCGCAAGCCCTGGCGGCGGATTTGGCCGCTGGCCCGACCTTCGCCAACGGCATCACCAAGACCATGCTGCACCAGGAATGGACCATGACGATCGAGCAGGCGATTGAGGCTGAGGCACAAGCCCAGGCCATCTGCATGCTGACCGAAGACTTCTCGCGTGCGTATCACGCGTTCGTCGCCAAGCAAAAACCGGTATTCGAGGGCAACTGACATGAGCGACAAGGACTATCTGCAGTGGCCCTTCTTTGACGACAAGCACCGCCAGCTCGAAGCCGAGCTGGATGCTTGGGCTACGAAGCACATCCCGCACGACCACGGCCCCGATGTGGATGCGGAATGCCGTGCATTGGTGAAGCAACTCGGCCAAGCCGGCTGGTTGCGTCACGCAGTGGGTGGCACGGCCCACGGTGGCGCGGGCGAGACCATCGACACGCGCGCCATCTGCCTGATCCGTGAAACCCTGGCGCGCCATTCCGGCCTGGCCGACTTTGCCTTTGCGATGCAGGGGCTGGGCTCGGGCGCCATCTCGCTGCACGGCACGCCGGAGCAGCGTGAGCGCTATCTGACGAAGGTGGCGCGTGGTGAGGCGATCTCCGCCTTCGCGCTGTCCGAACCCGACGCCGGTTCTGACGTGGCGGCCCTGGCCTGCGCCGCGCGCGAAGACGGCAACGACTACGTGCTCGACGGCGAGAAGACGTGGATCTCCAACGGCGGCATTGCGGATTTCTACGTGGTGTTTGCCCGCACGGGCGAGGCACCGGGCTCGCGTGGCATCAGTGCGTTCATCGTCGAGGCTGGTACGCCGGGCTTCGAGATTGCCGAGCGTATCGACGTGATAGCACCGCACCCGCTTGCACGTCTGCGCTTTACCAACTGCCGCATCCCGGCCAGCCAGCGCGTGGGCGCGGCGGGCGAGGGCTTCAAGGTGGCGATGCGCACGCTGGATGTGTTCCGCACGTCCGTGGCCGCTGCCGCGCTCGGCTTCGCACGCCGCGCGCTCGATGAAGCGCTGACGCGCGCCACCACCCGCAAGATGTTCAGCGGCGTGCTGGCCGACTTCCAGCTCACGCAGGCCAAGCTTGCGCAGATGGCCACCGCCATCGACAGTGCCGCGCTGCTGACCTACCGCGCCGCGTGGCAGCGCGACCGGGGCCGCAACGTCACGCGCGAAGCCGCGATGGCCAAGATGACTGCCACCGAAAACGCGCAGCAGGTGATTGACGCTGCTGTGCAGATGTGGGGCGGTCTGGGCGTGGTGAGCGAGCAGCCGGTCGAACGCCTGTACCGCGAGATTCGCGCGCTGCGCATCTATGAAGGCGCGACCGAGGTGCAGCAACTCATCATCGCGCGCGAGTTACTGCGCGCGGCCAAACCTGCAGCGCACTGATATCGCCCCAAGCCAGAGACGGAGAGTCCTCCATGCCCAGCGCCCATATCGACACCTTCGCCCGTGACCGACTGCCGCCGGCGGAGCTGCAACCGGTGTATCGCTTCGATCTGCCGGCATTGCAGTTTCCGGCGCAGCTCAATTGCGCGACGGAGTTGCTCGACCGCCGTGTTGCCGCAGGCGAGGGCGACCGCCTCTGCATCCAGGCCCCCGGCATCCGCTGGACGTATGCGGACTTGCTGGAGCACGCCAACCGCATCGCCAACGTGCTCGTGAAGGAGATGGGCGTGGTGCCCGGCAACCGCGTGCTGCTGCGCTCGCCCAACAGCCCGATGCTGGCGGCGTGCTGGTTTGCAGTGATGAAGGTGGGCGCGATTGCCGTGGCGACCATGCCGCTGCTGCGCGCGAAAGAGTTGGGGCAGATCATCGCGAAGGGCGAAATCAGCTTCGCGCTGTGCGATGCGCGGCTGATCGATGAACTGCGCGATGCCGTTGCCCAAGCCGACAAGCCCGTGCAGGTGCTGTGCTTCCACGACGACACACCCGAAGGCCTAGAGGCGGCCATGGCACGCCAGCCGGCCAGCTTCACCAACGTCGATACGGCGGCGGATGACACCTGCCTGCTCGCTTTCACATCGGGTACGACCGGCGTGCCGAAGGCGACGATGCATTTCCACCGCGACATCATGGCCATCTGCGCATGCTGGCCGCCGCATGTGCTCAAACCGCGTGCCGACGACATCTTCATCGGCAGCCCGCCGATGGCATTTACGTTCGGGCTGGGTGGCCTGCTGCTGTTTCCGATGAGTGTGGGCGCGTCGACGGTGTTGTTGGAGAAGGCATCGCCGAACGATCTGGTGGATGGCATTCGCAACTTTGGTGCGACGGTGCTGTTCACGGCGCCCACCACGTACCGCAACATCGCCGCACGTGGGGAGGAGCTGCGTGCCACGCCGCTGCGCCGCTGTGTGTCAGCGGGGGAAGCGCTGCCTGTGGCCACGCGCACGCTGTGGAAGAACGCCACCGGCATCGAGCTGATCGACGGCATTGGCGCGACGGAGATGCTGCACATCTTCATCTCCGCCGCCGATGCCGATGTGCGTCCCGGTGCCACCGGCAAGGCTGTGCCCGGTTACGTTGCCCGCGTGGTGGACGACGCGGGCAACCCTGTGCCACCGGGCACGGTGGGCCGCCTGGCCGTGCAGGGCCCGACCGGCTGCCGCTACCTGGCCGATGATCGCCAGCGCGCCTACGTGCGCGACGGCTGGAACCTCACGGGCGACGCCTACGTGATGGACGAGGAAGGCTACTTCCACTACCACTCGCGCACCGATGACATGATCATCTCCTCCGGCTACAACATCGCCGCCCCCGAGGTGGAAGACGCGCTGATGCAGCATCCGGCCGTGGCCGAATGCGGCGTGATCGGCGAGCCAGATGAAGAGCGCGGGCAGATCGTCAAAGCATTCGTCGTGCTGCACCCGGGCCACGAACCGGGGCCGGAAATGGTCAAGACGCTGCAGGATTTCGTGAAGCAGACGGTGGCGCCGTACAAGTACCCGCGCGCCATTGAGTTTCGATCCACGCTGCCGCGTAGCGAAGTGGGTAAGCTGCTGCGCTATCGCCTGCGTGATCACAGCAAACCATGAGCAGCTACCACTTCGAGCGCGCCGCGCGCATCCGCTTTGGTCATTGCGACCCGGCCGGCATCGTCTACTTTCCGCAGTACCTCGTGCTGTTCAACGGCCTGGTGGAAGACTGGTTTACCGATGGCCTGGGCATCTCGTATGCGCAGATGCTGGGCCCGCGCCGCATCGGCCTGCCCATCGTCAAGCTGCACTGCGAGTTCAGCGCCATCAGCCGCATGGGCGACGACGTGCAGTTCAAGCTCAAGGTGGAACGGCTCGGCAATGCATCCATGACGCTGGCACTCGATTGCTGGGCCGGCAGTGAACAGCGCGTGCGCTCGCAGCAGGTGCTGGTGTTTACCGATCTCAATACGCATCGCGCGATTGCGGTGCCGCCGGATGTGCGGCAAGCGATCGAAGCGAGCGCCCCCACAACAGCATTGAAATAGAAGGATTCGCATCATGGAAGTACTCCTCCCTCCCGGCTGGCCGCGTCCGAAAGGCTATGCCAATGGTGTGTCCGCACGCGGGCGCATGGTTTTCGTGGCCGGCATGATCGGCTGGGATGCGCAAGGCGTGTTTCACACCGATGACCTTGCCGGCCAGGTGCGCCAGGCGCTGCAGAACATCGTCGATGTGTTGGCCGCCGGCGATGCCAAGCCCGAGCACATCGTGCGCATGACGTGGTACGTGACGGACAAGAAGGCCTACGTGGCAGCGTATCCCGAGATCGGCAAGGCGTTCCGCGAGCTGATCGGCAGCTTCAGCATTGCCATGACGGCAGTGGAGGTGGCGGCGCTGGTGGAGGACCGGGCCAAGGTCGAAATCGAGGTGACGGCGGTGGTGCCGGATTGAGGCGTGTCGCTCCGGCTGGCGTGGTGACGACCCTCGCAGGCTCGGGGACGATGGGTTCTGCTGACGGCACCGGTGCGGTGGCATCATTCAATGCACCGTTTGGTATTGCCGTTGATGCAGGCGGGAACGTCTATGTGGCCGATGGGATTGGCTTGGCTGCGCATTTCAATAGCGTTTAGGCATTGGCAATGGATGCAATATCTATCTTGCTAATCATGCCAATTTCAAGATGCGCAAGATTATGAATAAACCTTAATTCATATCCTCGGCATTCTTGGTACTCACCCATAGAAAACGAATAGATTTGCATTCATAATTGAATATTGTGGATGCAATAGTCCAATGCAATGCGTTGTTTCTCTGGGTGAGGCGCGCAGGCAATCAGCTGTATTGACACTATGCTGTCCTGCGACTACGGAACGACGATGGTTCGATACGGCACATTGGTTTCCTTCGCCTTGATGGCGAGCTGTTTGGCACTGACCTCTTGCGGTGGCGGCGGTGGCGACAATGGCAACGGCATGAGTTCTACCACCGTTACGAGTCCTAGCCCCGTCCGGAGCCCCACGCCCGTCCCGAGCGGCATCGCGCCGGTCGTACTGTTCACGGACGTTCCAAGCGGCCCGGTCAGCGGCGGCGAGAATGGCCTCGGCGCGTACCTGACGATCTTCGGCCGCAATTTCGGCGATCCGTCGGGCATTGGCTCGACGACGAAGGTCACCATCGGTGGCGTGCCCGTCGCCAACTATCGCTATCTCGGGCCGTCCAAGGTCAACGGTCGCACCGGGCTGCAGGAACTGATTGTCCAGGTCGGCCCGCTGACCGGCAATGCGCCGGGCATCGCGCAGGCGGTCGTCGTGACAGTCGGTGCGAACGCAAGCAATTCAAACGTCACGTTCACGCCGAACCCTGGCCACGTGCTGTTCGTCTCGCTGTCCGGCAGCGACAGTACCGGCGCGCTTGACGACATCAACCACCCTTACCGCTACCTGCAGAACAACGCCGCCGGCACCGGCGCATACACCAATGCGCATGCGGGCGACCAGATCGTCGTGCGCGGCGGCACATGGTCGGACACCAACGGCCTTGATGGCACCTGGCTGCGCTTCGGCACCTTGACGGGGTCGGCGCCCACCGGTGCTGCACGCACCGGCTGGATCCACATTACATCCTATCCGGGCCCGATCAACGGCAACGCGCCCGAAGACGTGCACTACGTGACACCGGCCAACAGCACCGGCGGCATCCAGGGGCCGTGGTCGGCCATCCATTCGTACGGCAACTATCTGGCCATCTCGAACCTGCACTTGGAATCGAGCCCGACCGCGAGCACCGACGCCGCGCCGATCAACATGCAGTACGCCACGGGCCCGTGGCGCATCTCGAACAACGAGCTCGGCCCTTGGGCGTCGACGCGGGCTGCGCCGAACAACGCGAAGGCGGGCGGCATCAGCGGCGAGGGCAAGGGCGTTGAGATTTTCGGCAACTACATCCACGACATCGCGTGCGCCCTGGGCCAGTCCAGCAACCCCCTTGAGAACCACGGCATCTACATTGACGACGACGGCTCGTACAACGTCGGCTGGAACGTCATCTCCGGTATCACCGGCGGCAATGGCTTCCAGGTCTTCACCAACGGTGGCTTCTCGACGGTCACCAACAACATCGCCGTCCACCACAACGTTATCGACGGCGTGGGCAAGCACGGCATCAACCTGGCTGACGGTACAGGCAACAACGTTCAGGTCTACGACAACCTGATCATGAATACGCAGTACTCCGGGCTGCGATTCAATACCACCGACCTCGCTAACGCCAAGGTCTGGTCGAACACGTTTTACAACACGGTGCTCAGCACGAGTGCGAAGCAGGGCAGCAACTACGGTGTCATCTCGAACGACTGGAACCTGCCTGCGGGTTCGTTAAGTTTCGCCAACAACATCTTCTACGCCAGCAGGGGGAGCGGCTTCCTGGGCGGTTCAGTTTCCTTTAGCGGCAAGGAAGGCAGCTGGGCCAACAACCTCTGGTTCAACGGGGCGGGCGGCGCGCCGGGCTTTGCGACGGCAGCAGTGACCCTCGATCCGCTGTTCGTGAGCGCCGGATCGGACTTCCACCTGAACGCCGGCAGCCCGGCGATCGGTGCCGGCAGTACGACAGCGAGCCCCCTGGTCTCCGACGACCTGTACGGCACCGCCCGTACCAGCACTGTCGATATTGGCGCCGTGACCTACTCCAAGTGAGCCCATAAGAGCCGCTAACAAAACCGCCCTGGTGTCGTTGCGCCTCCCGTTTAGCGCTATGCAAAGGAATGCATCGGGGCGCCAAGCGATCAATGGCGGTATTCGATTCGACGCTCAATCGGCAGTCTTGTCGCTCGGATACTTGAACGAGTCGCGCAGCAGGAAGTTCATCGGAATGTCGAGCTTCACCCCGTTGGGCGGAATCGGTTGAAGGAACCATTTCCGGTAGAGCTTCTCGGCGTCGTAGTCGAGGATGATGTTGGTCATCGCGCGGTCCACCAAGTGCTTGAACTCAGCGTCGTCTTTGCTGAGCATGATCGCGTAGGGCTCGACCGTCAGCATGTCGCCAACGACGGCGTAGTCACCTGGGTTCCTGGCGTTGGCGCGAAAGCCGTAGAGCAACACGTCGTCCATTGCAAAGGCATCGGCTTTGCCGCTCTCAACCATGGCAAAGGCTTCGGCATGGTCTTTCGCTTCGAGAATCTTCATGCCCAGCACGCGTGCATCATTCACCTTGCGCAGTTCGGTGATGTTGGTGGTGCCTTTGGTGGACACGACGGTCTTGCCGCGCAGGTCGTCCCACTTGCGGATGCCCGACGATGTTTTCACGATCATTCGGCTGCCCGCGATGTAGTGGGGGATGGTGAACGCCACCTTCTCGCGTCGTTCACGCATGTTGGTGGTCGAGCCGCATTCAAGCTCGGCCTTGCCCTCGGCGATGGTCGGGATGCGCGAGGACGGTGTCACCATCACGTACTGCACCTTCAGGTCCGGTCGCTTGAGGTCGGTGCGCAGTTTCTCGACCACGCGCAGACAGAGGTCTATGGCGTAGCCGACGGGCTTCTTGTCAGCGTCGTAGAACGAGAAGGGCACGGAGCTTTCCCGGTATGCGAGGCGGACGGTGCCCGTATCGCGAATACGGTCAAGCACCGGCGTCGAAGAGGCCAAGGCGAGCCCCGGCGCAAAGACAGACAGCAAAACGATGACTGGCGCTGTGACGAGTCGGTCTTCAATCCATTTCAACTGCATGTTTCCCTGGGCCTTGAGCGTTGAGGGTCGTGGCCGGCTGGGCAACGATCCGATATCGGTTCCTGCATGCCCTAGATGATGGATCGCATTGGGTGAGGGAGGTATTCCAAATACGCATCGTCCCAGTCCGTATCCTCATAACGAGCGGACCCTGTTTGCCTAAACGGCGCCGCACACGTCGAGCACTCAGCATCGTCCCATGAGTCCTTGTGATGGCTTCTGCAATTCAGCGCCAAAAACCGACTCAAATCCGATTCAAGGCCCCTAAAGCGCGGCCGCAACCCCGACATTTTATTGACGTTGTCGCGTACGCAGCGTTTCATGTAAGCCAATCAGCGCTTGCATGGAGACGCATGTGCAACACGAAGACAACGCAGCCCCCCGGTATCGAAGCGGCACGGCCGCCCGCATGGCCAAGATGCCCGTCTCTACGCTCCGTGTGTGGGAGCAGCGCTATGGCGTGATTTCGCCGACCAAATCGGAGTCGGGCCAACGCCTGTATTCCGGTGAAGACGTCAGGCGGCTGACGCTGCTGAGGTCGCTGGTGAATCGCGGGCATGCCATTGGCGCCATCGCGCACGTCGACAGCGCCGAGCTTGAGCAACTGCTTGAAACGTCACGGAACACTCAAGAGCCCGCCCCATCCGTGTTGCACGCTGCAATTTCGCTCGCCGTCTGCGGCCCGCTGCTGGCAGAGCGTGTGCGCCGCAGAAAGGGCACGCTGGCGTCGCTCGGTATCGAACCGATCACTGAGTTGCCGGCAATCGACGGACAGCCGTCCGTGGCGCTGCCCGCGGGCACCGACGTGTTGATTGTCGAAGCAGCGTCTCTGCAGCCTGAAACGGCGCAGGCCATCTTGGCGGCTGCGCGCAGCGCCGGCACCAGCGCCATCGGCGTGATCTACAGCTTTGGCACGGTTCGCGCCACCGACATGCTGCGCTCGGCAGGTGTGCGGCTGTATCGGGAGCCAAACGCGCACAGCGAGCTTGATCAGGTCCTGCATGAGTTGACGCAGCTTGTGCGCGTCGATGCCGTCTACGGAAAGCTCGAACCGCTGCGACGTAATGCGCGCCGGTTTACCGATCGCCAGCTGGAGATCTTTGCCAACGCATCGCAGACGATCGCCTGCGAGTGTCCGCGCCACCTTGTCGACCTCATCCGGCAGCTGGATGCGTTCGAGCGGTTCAGCGATGGCTGCGCGGTGCGCTCTACGCTGGATGAGCAACTTCACCGGCATCTCGGCGATGTCGCCAACCGTGCCCGCCTGATGCTCGAAGACGCGATGGAATTCGCCATTCGGGCCGAAACGCTGCATCCACCCGCGAGTTAGCTGCGTATACAGCGCTCAGGAACGCCCCTGAGCCGCGATGGGCGGTGAAGGCACCGCCCGCTTTCGGAGGCAACTTCAATGAAGCTCACTTTGGATCCGCCCGGGTTTTCCGGGGCGGCTGGCAGCGTGCCGCTTTCTGTCCGGATTCGGGAGCGGCTGATGAGCGCCGGCCACCGCTTTCACGCCAACGACAACATCGCCGCCTACCTGCGCGATGGCGAACTCGAACAGCTCCAAACCGAAGTCGAAGAGCGCCTGCAGGCCGTGCTGCGCGCGCTTGTGATCGACGTGGAGCAAGACCACAACAGCCGGGAAACGGCCCGCCGCGTCGCCAAGATGTTCGTGCGGGAAGTGTTTGCCGGGCGCTATGTCGCGGCACCTGAGGTGACGGCGTTTCCGAACGTGGAGCGGCTCAATGAACTGATGGTGGTGGGGCCGCTGCGGGTGCGCAGTGCGTGCTCGCACCATCTGTGTCCGGTCATGGGGCGCGCGTGGGTGGGCGTCATGCCCAGTCAGGATTCCCAGTTGATCGGGCTGTCCAAGTACGCCCGGCTGATCGACTGGGTCATGCGCCGCCCGCAGATCCAGGAAGAGGCCATCCAGCAGATTGCCGATTTGCTGGAAGACCGGATGGCGCCTGATGGCCTGGCGGTCGTGCTGGAGGCGGAGCACTACTGCATGCACTGGCGCGGCACGAAGGATGACGAGTCCCGCATGGTGAGCAGCGTCATGCGCGGGGTGTTCCTGACCGATCCGAGCTTGCGGCGCGAATTTCTTGCACTGCTCCCTGGCCGCAAAGGCGAGTGAGCGATCCACGACCTGACGAGACCTCGCCTTGAATACTCTCCAGTCGCCCGCAAAACGCATCGCAGTCGTCGGCTCCGGCATCTCGGGGCTGGCCGCGGCGCACTTCCTCGGCAAGCGCCATGCCGTGACGCTGTTCGAGGCGGCGCCCCGGCTTGGCGGGCATACCAATACGGTGGATATTGAAGAGGGGGGCCAGGTCTTTGGCGTCGATACGGGCTTCCTCGTATTCAACGCGCGCACCTATCCCAACTTGATCGCGCTGTTTGACGAGCTGGGCGTGGCGCATTGCGAGAGCGACATGTCGTTCAGCGTGTCGGTGGGCGGCGGGGCGCTGGAGTGGGCCGGTACCAGCCTGCGTACGGTATTTGCGCAGCCCCGCAACTTGGTGTCGGCGCGATTCCTGTCGATGTTGGGCGACATCCTGCGCTTCAACCGGCAGGCGCACGCCAACCTGACGGCGGCTCGCAACGCGCGCCACAGCCTTGGCGCACTGCTGGATGCCGGCCGCTATGGCGAACCGTTCTGTGCGCACTATCTGCTGCCCATGGCGGCGGCGATCTGGTCTACGCCGAGCCGCGACATCCTCTCGTTTCCGGCGGAAACGTTCCTGCGGTTTTGCCTCAACCACGGCTTGCTGCAGATCTTCAACCGTCCGCGCTGGCGCACGGTCAAAGGCGGCGCGCGCAGCTATGTGCACGCCATCGCACGCCGGCTGGCGGACGTGCGCGTCGCCACGCCGGTCCACGGTATTCGCCGAGCGGCCAGCCATGTCGACGTGCGGACCGATGCCGGCAGCGAGCGCTACGACGCCGTGGTGCTCGCCACGCACGCACCGCAGACGCTGCGCTTGCTCGACGATGCAACGGACGATGAGCGCGCTGTGCTGGGCGCGTTCCGCTACCAGCCCAACACCGCATTCCTGCACCGTGACACCCGGCTGCTGCCGCGTCGGCGCCGCGTGTGGTCGGCGTGGAACTACCTCGATGCCGCGCAAACGGGCGCAACGGGTGGCGCACCGTGCGTCAGCTATCTGCTGAACCAGCTGCAACCGCTGCCCGTGTCGACGCCAGTAGTGGTCACGCTGAATCCGCCGGCGCCGCCCGCGGCGGAGTTGGAGTATCAGCGCTTCGCCTATGAGCATCCGGTGTTCGATCAACCGGCCATTGATGCACAGGCTCGCCTGCCAGCGCTCCAGGGCCGCAGCGGCACCTGGTTTGCCGGAGCGTGGACCGGCTACGGGTTTCATGAGGACGGGCTGAGGTCGGCACTGCGCGTGGCGGCAGACTTCGGCTGCGCCCCGCCCTGGGCACAGGTGGCGCCATGAGCGACGACGCACAGCTGCTGGTCGGGCAGGTCATGCATCACCGTCTGCGGCCGGTGGCCCATCGCTTTGTCTATCCGGTGTTTGCCGTGCGCGTGAAGCTCTCGGCGCTCGGCCGGCTGACAGGGACGTGGTTCGGCGTGGATTGTCTGCGGCCGTTGTCATTGCGCACACGTGACTACGGCCCGCGCGACGGCACGGATCTGCTTGCATGGATACGCGGTGTACTGCGCGACGCGGGGCTGCCTGCGGATGGCGACGTGTGGCTACAGACCTTCCCGCGCATTGCCGGCTGGGTGTTCAACCCCGTCTCGTTCTGGTACTGCCACGACGCAGCCGGCGCGCTGCGCGCGGTGCTGGCCGAGGTCAACAACACCTTCGGGCAGCACCATCGCTACCTGCTCTGTGCCGAGGACAGTGGGCCCATCGGCGCCCATACCGTACTGACGTGCCGCAAGCAGCTGCATGTCTCGCCGTTCTGCACGGTGGAGGGCGGCTATCAGTTCCGTTTTACCGAGACCCCGGCGACTGCGCTGGTGTGCATCGATTACCTCGACCCCGATGGCCCGCTGCTGCACACCGCCATTGGTGGCCGGCTGCAGCCATTCGATGCCGCCCACCTGCGCCGCGCATTACTGCGGCAGCCATTGCTCGCGCTGCAGGTGATCGGCCGCATTCATTGGCAGGCACTTCGCCTGTGGGTTAAGGGGGTGCCCTTCTTTGGCCGCCGCCCGCGCAACCCATCGTCTTCTCTGGAGCCCCCTCGATGACTGCCACGCATTCTCTGGCGTGGGTACCGCCCCACGCTCCCGCCGGTGGCCGTCTGTTCGTGGCCCTGGCCGCCCGTATGCGTCACGGTTTGCTGCACCTGATCACGCCGGATGGTGACGTGCAGATCGGCGATGTGGCCTCGCCGCTGTCTGCGGATTTGCACATCGTCGATTGGCGCGCCTGCGCGCGCATCCTGCGCAGTGGCGATGTGGGCTTTGCCGAGGCCTATCGCGACGGATGGGTCGAGACCAGCAACCTCACCCACCTGTTGCGTCTTGCCATCCTGAACGCGGCCACACTGGAGCAGGCGATTTTCGGGAATGCGCTGGCGCGTTCTGTTCTGCGCCTGCGGCATCTGCTGCGCCGGAACAGCCGCAAAGGCAGTCGGCGCAATATCCATTTGCACTACGACCTGGGCAACGATTTCTATCGGCTCTGGCTGGACGAGGGTATGGCCTATTCGTCTGCGTGGTTCAACGGCCGTCGTCGTGATGGTCTGGCCGATGCGCAGGCCGCCAAGTATCGGCGCGTGTGCGATCTGTTGAAGGTCGGCCCCGGTATGGATGTGCTGGAAATCGGCTGCGGCTGGGGCGGCCTGATGGAGATGGCATGTGCACGCGGCGCGCGGGTGCACGGCATCACCCTGTCGGAAGAACAACGTCGCTACACGGCCGAGCGACTGGCCGGCGAGCCACGCGCCCAGGTGGAGCTGCGCGACTACCGTGACCTGGATACGGCCTACGACGCCATCGCATCCATCGAGATGTTCGAGGCGGTGGGTGAAGCGTACTGGCCAACGTACTTCAAGACGCTGACGCGCTGCCTGCGCCATGGCGGCCGCGCGCTCGTGCAGAGCATCACCATTGACGAGGCGCACTTCGAGCGCTACCGCGCCGGCACGGATTTCATTCAGCAGTTCATCTTCCCTGGCGGCATGCTGCCCAGCCGCGAGCGCTTTGTCCGCCTGGCCGAGCAACACGGCCTGCGAGTGGTGGACCGCCTGGACTTCGGCCGCGATTACGCCGAAACACTGCGCCGCTGGAGCCAGCGTTTCGAGGCCCGGCTGGATGCCGTGCGGGCCCTTGGCTTCGATGAACCCTTTATCCGCATCTGGCGCCTGTACTTCGCCTATTGCGAAGCCGGCTTCGATGAAGGCCGCATCGGCGTGTCGCAGTTTCTGCTGGAGCGGGGGTGACCATGTCGGTATGGGCTGTCGCTGTTGTTGCGCTATCGGTGCTGATCGCGGTGTTCAGCGCCGTGTGGGCGTGGCAGTTGACCCATGAGAACGCCGGCATGGTCGACCCGGTGTGGGCATTTTCGCTTGGCCTGGTGGCACTCATCTATGCCTGGCTGGGCAACGGCTCGGTACACGCACGCGTGCTGGCGGGCGTGGGTGGGGCCGTGTGGGGATGCCGCCTCGGCTGGCACCTGTGGCGTCGCAATGCCGGCAAGCCAGAAGACGCGCGCTACCGAACACTGCGCCAGGAATGGGGCGCGGCGGCATCGCGCAACATGTTCGGTTTCTTCCAATTGCAGGCGGCGGTGTCGATGCTGCTGTCGATCGCCTTTGCGGTGCCGAGCTACCGGTCCGATACGCCCAGCGTTCCGGCGATGGCAGCAGCCGTCGCGCTGTGGCTGGTCTCGGTGGGCGGGGAGGCGCTGGCGGATCGTCAACTGCGTCGGTTTGCCGCTGACCCGTCCAACCACGGCAAGACCTGCCGGACAGGACTGTGGCGCTATTCGCGGCATCCCAATTACTTCTTCGAGTGCGTGCATTGGCTGGCCTACGTGCCGCTCGCGCTGGGCGCGCCGTGGGCATGGCTCACGCTGCTGCCCCCCGTTGTGATGGCGTGGCTGCTGGTGAAGGTCTCCGGCATTCCCATGCTGGAAGCGCACATGCAAGCCACGCGCAGCGACTACGCCGAATACGCACGCACCACCAGCATCCTGATCCCCTGGCCGCCGCGCCACTGACCTGCACAGTTTGAGGAGACTCCGCATGACTGCGTTATCCACGCCCACGATGCCCGCCGCCGAGCCTGTCTCGCCGCGCGACGGTTGGCTTATCCAAAGCTGCGAGCGCGGTTGGCTGCCCGATGGACTCGTCCGCGCCGGCATGCGCAGCCTCATGCGCCAGCGCCTGCGCGACGAGGGACTCCACAACGGTGAGCTGCGCTCTTGGCGCTTCAATGCGCTGCTCGACGACTTGCGCACCAGCCCCATCGCGATCGAGACGGACGTCGCCAATACCCAGCACTATGAATTGCCGCCGGCATTTTTTGAGGCCCATCTCGGGCCCCAACTGAAGTACTCGTGCGCGCTGTACCCCACCGGCACGGAAACGCTGGCCCAGGCCGAAGAGGCCATGTTTGCCTGCTATGCCGAGCGGGCCGGGCTGGCGGATGGCCAATGCATTCTGGACCTGGGGTGTGGCTGGGGTTCGCTCTCGCTATGGATGGCCACGTGCTATCCCAATGCGCGCATCGTGGCGCTGTCGAACTCGCAGGGGCAGCGTCGCTGGATCGAGGCACGCGCCGCAGAGCGCGGCCTGAGCAACCTCAGTGTGCACACCGGCAACATCGTCGATTTCGAGTTTGCGGAGATGCCCAAGAATGGGCGCTTCGACCGCGTTGTGTCGATCGAGATGTTCGAGCACATGAAGAACTACGGCCTGCTGCTCGCCAAGATTGCGCGGTGGATGCGCCCCGATGCCGTGCTGTTCGTCCACATCTTTGCGCACCGCACGCTGGCGTATCACTTCCAGGTGCAGGACGGCACCGATTGGATGTCGAAATACTTCTTCACGGGCGGGACCATGCCTTCGGAGGCGCTGTTACTGCACTTCCAGGACGATCTGCAGGTGACCCGGCAATGGTGGGTCAGTGGCACCCACTACGCGCGCACGGCCGACCATTGGCTGGCCAACCTTGACGCAGCGCGCAGCCGCTTGATGCCGCTGTTTGTTCAAACCTACGGCGCGCGCGAAGCCGCCGTGTGGTTTCAGCGGTGGCGCATGTTCTATCTGGCCGTGTCGACGTTGTTTGGCTATGCCAACGGCAACGAGTGGGGCGTGGCGCATTACCGGTTCGTCAAGCGTTAGCGGCGCTGATGGCGCTGATGGCCCTTATGGCGCGGCGTCGATTCCGTCGCAGCGCGCGCTCATCCACACCAGGGCGGGCATCCACAGGGCCCAACCGATGGCCAGTACGCCCCACGTCAGCGTTGGATGCGGCATCTGGGCGGCACCGAGCGCCGCACCTGCGCGAAACGATAGCGGGCCAGCAATTGCGCCCAGCACCATCGCCAACCACCACCGACCGCGCAGCCAGCGGAAGAGGACATTCAATTGGATCGCGAACAACCCCCACAGCGCGAGCAGCCACGGCGGCGCGAACCCAGGCCACAGAGCGCCATGCGGATAGGCGATCAGTCCGGCGCGGATCAGCAGCGCCTCCCACACCGCCGCAGCCGAGACGACTACCCACATGAGACGCCACTCCCGATACGGCAGACGGGCGTGCCAGAGATGACAAGCCAGCAGCACCGCGACGAAGACGATTCCCAACCAGGCAACATCGCGCGCGGCGCTCAGCACGCACACCAACCAGCCGGCTTGTCCGGCCACCGCATACAGGAGGGCACGATGAGAACGCATGAAAGCGGGCACAGTTTGCTGGCTCTGTCACGTTGGCTGCGGTGTCTGGCAGTGGCCGGGCTGGTCGTCGCCACTGCGGCCTGCTCTGGCCCGCCGCCGAATCCCAACCCGAGGGCTGCCGTGCCGCTGCAGACGGTTCCCGTGGATCTGCAGCGCTACATGGGGCGTTGGTATGTGATCGCCAACATTCCGTACTTTGGCGAGCGCGGCAATGTCGGCAGCTACGCCGAGTGGGCGCTGCGGCCCGATGGCCGTATCGACGATGCCTACGTCTACCGGCCCGAGCGTTTCGATGCTCCCCTCAAGCGGATGCAGTTCGTGGATTCGGTGGTGGCGGGCAGCGGCGGCGGCGAGTGGCGCGTGCGCTTGTTCTGGCCTATCTATGTTTCGCAACTCACGCTGTATGTCGACCCGGATTACCGCGTGACCCTGTTGGGCTATCCGGACAAAAGCCTCGGTTGGGTCTTCTCGCGCGACCCCGATATGAGCGATACCGACTACCGCGCAGCACTCGGCCGCTTCGAAGCCATGGGCTATGACACCTCGCGGTTCCGGCGCGTGCCGCAGTTTCCCGGCCAGATCGGGCAACCGGGCTTCCAGTCGCCGGGAGACGGCCACTAGCGCTGCGGGCATCAACGTGGCTCGCCCAGGAGGTGACGACGCAGCGACGGGGCCCGCGTGCCGGGTGCCAACCAGATATCAAAGAACGCGCGCGCGAAGGCGGGGTCGTCCACCTCGGTCGTCAGTTGCCCATTGGCATAGAAGCGTGCGCCGCGGTCAGGCAGATAGACGCCGCACAACGTGTCGCCGGATTTGACGTCGGGAAAGGCGGGCGCCATCGCGTGTGCCCACCGCGCGAGTGTTGCATCGGAAGACGCGGGCGCCTGTAGCCGACGTATTTCGTCAATGGCGGTCTGGATGAGGCGGGTGCGATCCACGGAGCGTCGATACGTGACTTCCAGCGCAAAGGGGGCGTCGTAGCTGAACGGGACTTTGACGCTCCACAACTGCGCGTCGTACAGACAGAACCCGAAGAGGCACAACGCGCCCTTGCCGGAAAGCTGCGCCGCAGTCAGCGTGTCGCGGCAGTCCGCCCAGGTGCAACAGCTGATGGCGGAACACGCAATCAGCGCAAGGGCTTGCGCGGCATGAAGGCGTTTGGCAGGCATGGGGCCGAGCGGTAGACGGCTGACGCCCAAAGTCTACTGACGGGCCACCCTGCACGCAGACGCTTGCACGGTGTTTTTCTGACGCAAATCCGACGCACGACACCCGCAAAGACCGGCGCAAACGGCGCCGGCCGGCGGCGTCACACCTGCCGCAGGTTCCGCGATGTGACTGCCACGGTGGTCGGCGAATCGGCCAGCGGGACAAACTGGCGTGTTGCCCCGTCCAGCGCATCGATGCTGCCGGTCTCGATGTCATACACCCAGCCGTGCAGATTCATGCGTCCCTGTTCAAGCGCCAGCGCCACCGACGGATGCGTGCGCAGGTTCGCCAATTGCGCGATCACGTTTTCGCGAACCAGACCGTCCAGCTTGGCGCGGGGCGAGTCGAATTGATGCGCGGCGTTGATCACCTTTGCGGCATCGGAATGGCGCAGCCAGTTGGCCACGGCCGGCAGGTGGTCCAGACACGTGCAGCGCGAGATGGCGCCCATCGCGCCGCAGTCGGAGTGGCCGCAGATCACGATGTCCTGCACGCCCAGTACGGCCACCGCGTATTCGACCGTGGCCGACACGCCACCGGGCTCGGGGCCGTACGACGGCACGATGTTGCCCGCGTTGCGGATCACGAACAGCTCACCCGGTTCTCGCTGCGTCAGCAGCTCCGGGACGACGCGGCTGTCCGAGCAGGTGACGAACAGCGCCTTGGGATTTTGTGAGGTTGCGAGTTGCTTGAACAGCTCGACCCGTTGCGGATAGATGTCGCGTTGAAAGCGCAGAAAACCGTCGATGATGTCGCGCATGGTGGTGTCCTCCTGATTCCAATGCCGGGCACAGAGGCTGGCGTGAGGCGCCGCTGTGCCGCGCGGCCGCCATTATCGCGGCGGATATAGGGTGATGGCGCATTGCCCGGCTTGCTGGCAGGTCTTTGCACCGAGGGGGCAACCGGGTTCACAGCGGCCAGACCCGGTCGTCTGCAACGCCATAGAGACGTTCTCCCGGGCTGGCCGGCGCAGTCCAGAGGCCGGTGAACTCGCCAAAGGCAGGCAACAGCGCACGGGTTTGTCCGAACCGGAAGCACGGCAGCCTGACGCGGTCTTTGCCACGCCCGCTCAGGACCACGCCGGGATGCACATGGCCGGCAATCTCATAGCCGTCTGTCGCGGTCTGTGGTTGGTGACATAGGGCGAAGGGGCCCTGTCTCCAGGGTTCTTCCACCACGTTGAAGTGCAGGTGCGCTGGCGGGTCTCCAGCGTGGCGGTCGTGATTGCCACGCACCAGCGTGCAGGCCACGTCAGCGTGCCGCGCGCGCCAGGCGCCCAGGGCGTCGGCGGCGGCGATAGCCTCGCGCGCGTGGAGCAGGTCGCCCAGCCAGACAATGCGTGCCACGGGCAGGCGCGCCAGCATGGCGTCGAGTCGAGCCAAGGCGTGTGCGGTGCTTCCCGCAGGCACCGGCACGCCGCGTGCGCGGAAGGTGGCTGCCTTGCCGAAATGCGCGTCGGCCACCATCAGCATGCGCTGGGCGGGCCACCACAGCGCGCGCTCGGGCAAGAGCCATACGGTGTGGCCCGCGCATTCGATGGGAAGGTCGCAAGGGGCGTTCATAGCAGAGGCAGCGGCTTGGAGGTCTTGCGCGGCCGGCGTGTGCGTCGGTTGGACTTGCCGGTCTTGCCGACGGTATCGGGCGAATCCGCCATGCGCAGCGCTGCCTGCACATCGGCGTCAACGGCAGGCTGGCCGGCGGCGTCGGGGTCGGTGGGTTCGGGGCCGGCGGCCCGTTCGGCATCGGCCAGCATGCGGGCGATGCGGTCGGCCAGCTTTTCGGTGGAGAGCTGTTCGCGAAAACGCTCCACCATCAACGGAAATCCGAACGGCGAGGGCCGTTTCAGGGCGCGCAGTTCCAGCCGCAGGCGCTGCATGCGGGTGAGTGCGACTTCGATGCGGTCGAGGTCCAATTCCTGGCGCAGCACTTCGTTTTCTGCCTGGCTCAGCAGTAGGTTGCCTGGGTCGTGGCGGCGGAAGACTTCATAGAACAACCCAGATGACGCCTGCAGTTGGCGCGTGCTCTTGTGCGCGCCCGGGTAGCCTTGGAACACCAGCCCCGACACCCGCGCAATCTCGCGAAAGCGCCGTTGGGCGAGTTCACCGGCATTGAGGCTGGCGAGGACGTCGTCCATCAGCGTGTCGGTGGCAAACAGATCGCTCGTGCTGAGCAGGGTGGGCCAGTCGACGGGCGTGGCCGACAGCAGTTCGAGCCCGTAGTCGTTGAATGCGAGGGAGAAGGTGGCCGGCGATTGCCGCGCGGCCCGCCACGCCAGCAGGCTTGCCAAGCCGAGGTGCGCGTGTCGTCCTGCAAACGGATACAGGAACACGTGCCAGCCCTCGCGCGAGTGCAGCGTCTCGACCACCAGCGTGGCGGCACTGGGTAGCGCCGACCAGCGCGCCTGCAGTTCGAGCAACGGGCGGGCCGCCTGCATTTCCGGGCTGTCAAAGCGCCCCTGGGCCGCAGCGTCGAGCTGCGCGACCACGGCCTGCGCCAGTTCGGTGGAGAGGGGCATGCGGCCTCCATTCCAGCGCGGTACGGCAGCACGCTTGCCGCTGGCGCGCCGCACATAGGCGTTCATGTCGTGCACGCGCACCAGTTCCAGCAGCCGGCCCGCAAACAGGAAGTTGTCGCCGGGGCGCAGCCGGGCGATGAAGCCTTCTTCAATGGAGCCCAGCGCAGCGCCGCCGGCCGCGCGCCACCAGCGCACGGTCATGGCGGCGTCGCTGACGATGGTGCCGATGCTCATGCGGTGACGGCGGGCGAGCCGGGCATCGGGTACGCGCCAAACGCCCTGTTCGTCAGGCGCGACGCGGTGGTAGTCGGGATAGGCGGTCAGCGTTTGGCCGCCCTGGCGGACGAAGTCGAGCGCCCATTGCCATTCTTCGTCGAGCAGGTGGCGGTAGGCCCAGGCGCGACGCACTTCGTGCAACAGCGCATCGGGTATGAAGCCACCGCCCAGCGCCACCGTCACCAAATGCTGGACGAGCACATCCAGCGGCTTGCTTGGCGAGCTGCGGGCCTCCACCTGGCCCGACATGGCCGCCGCCCTCGCCGCCGCGCCTTCGACGAGTTCCAGGCTGTGGGTGGGTACGACGGTGACGCGCGAGGGCCGGCCCGGTGCATGCCCCGACCGCCCGGCCCGTTGCAGCAGGCGCGCCACACCTTTGGGCGAGCCGATCTGCAGTACCCGTTCGACCGGCAAAAAGTCCACCCCCAGATCCAGACTCGACGTGCAGAACACGGCCTTGAGCGCGCCTTCCTTGAGCCCGGTCTCCACCCAGTCGCGCGTGGCCCGGTCAAGCGAGCCGTGATGCAGCGCAATCAGGCCAGCCCACTCCGGCCGTGCATTGATGACAGCCTGATACCACAGCTCGGCCTGCGAGCGCGTGTTCAGAAACACGAGCGCCGTGCGCGCCGGCTCCAACGCTTCCAGCACGTGCGGCAGCATCGCCATGCCCAGGTGTCCGGCCCACGGAAACCGCCCCACGCCGTGGGGGAGCAGTGTGTCGATCTCCATGCGCTTCGGCAGATGGCCCTGCACAAGCGTGCCGCGCGTGGCTGCGCTGGCATCGCCCAGCGCGTCCATCGCTTCGCACAGGTTGCCCAGCGTGGCCGACAACCCCCACACGATCAGCCCCGGCGACCACGTGCGCAGCCGTGCTAGCGCCAACTGCACCTGCACACCGCGCTTGTTGCCGACCAGTTCGTGCCATTCATCCACCACCACCACGCGCACCGAGGCCAGCGCTTCGCGCGCATCGGCGCGCGCGAGCAAGAGCGACAGGCTTTCCGGCGTGGTCACCAGTGCAGTCGGCAGTCGACGCGATTGAGCGGCCCGCTCGGCGCTGCCGGTGTCGCCGGTGCGCAGCCCCAGCGTCCAGTGCGGCGCCAGTGCCTGTGCAGCTTGTGTGAGTGCGCGGACGGTGTCGGCAGCCAGCGCCCGCATCGGCGTGAGCCACAGCACCGACAACGGCGGTGCACCGCGCCCGCGCGCTTGTGCGTGTGCCAACCGATGCAGCGCGCCCAGCCAGACGGCATAGGTCTTTCCCGCGCCGGTGGTGGCATGCAGCAGGCCCGATTCACCGCGTGCCATGGCCGCCCACACGGCTTGCTGAAACGGCATTGGCGTCCAGCCGCGCGCGGCAAACCATTCGTCGAGATCAGGGCGGGCGGTCTCGCTCATGGCGGGGGCAGCAGGCTTTCCAGTGTCTGCAGCGTATCGGCTTCGGCGACCGGCTTGTCGTGGCGCCAGCGCAGCATGCGCGGAAAGCGCACCGCAATGCCGCTCTTGTGCCGGCTGCTGCGTGCGATGCCTTCAAAGCCAAGCTCGAACACCATCGTCGGTGCCACGCTGCGCACCGGGCCGAAGGTCTCCAGCGTGGTCTTGCGGATGGCCGCATCGACCTGCCGGATCTCGGCGTCGCTCAGGCCCGAGTAGGCCTTGGCGAACGGCACCAGCTTGCGCTCGGGCGCGTCGGGCGGCGCGTCCCACACGGCAAAGGTGTAATCGGTGTAGAGGCTGGCGCGGCGGCCGTGACCGCGCTGCGCATAGATGAGCACTGCATCCACCGAGAACGGATCGATCTTCCATTTCCACCACACGCCCACGTCTTTCGTGCGGCCGACGCCGTAGCGCGCATCGCGCCGTTTGAGCATCAGCCCCTCCACGCCGAGTTCGCGCGAGGCCTCGCGCTGGCGTGCGAGGTGGTGCCAATCCTCGCCGTCCAGCAGCGGGGATAGCTCCAGTGCGGGATGGACGTGTTCGGCAACCACGCGCTCCAATTGCGCGCGCCGCTCGCCTTGCGGCCGTTCACGCCAGTCGTGGCCTTGCCATTCCAGCAGGTCATAGGCGAGCAGCACGGCGGGGGCGTCGCGCAGTACACGGGCGTTCAGCGTTTTGCGGCCGATACGTTGCTGCAGCAGCGCAAACGGCTGCACGCGGCCTTCACGCCAGACCACGATCTCGCCGTCCAGTACGGTGCCGACGGGCAGCGTCTGCGCCATGGCCGACAGTTCGGGAAAGCGATCGGTGATCAGCTCCTCACCGCGCGACCACAGCCAGGCGCCATCGGCCCGGCGCACGAGCTGCGCGCGAATGCCATCCCATTTCCATTCCACCTGCCAATGCGCTGGCGGCCCGAGCATGGCGTCGAACGCTTGCACATCCGCCTGCAGCGGATGCGCGAGAAAGAAGGGGTACGGATGCCCGGTCTGGAGTGCAGGGCCATCGGTGCTCACATCGGCCAGCAGCGCGCGGTAGCGCTGTGCAGTCGGTGCCTGGGCGATGTCGGTGTACCCCATCAGGCGCTGCGCCACATGCTTCGGGTCGGTGCTGCCCACCTCGGCCAGCGCTCGCGTGACGAGCAGCCTGGACACCCCAACGCGGAACGCGCCAGTGATGAGCTTCATCAGCACGAGGCGGGCGTGCAGCGGCAGGCCGCGGCACAGTGTGGCCAGCTGCGGCAGCACGACCTCAGGCGGCTGACCACGCAGCGGCAGCAGACGGGTCTCCATCCATTCGGCCAAGCTGGCGTTGTCGGCATGATCGGCCTCGGGCAGGACCAGCGCGATGGTCTCGGCCAGGTCGCCCACGGCCTGGTAGCACTCGTCGAACAGCCATTCTGGCAAACCTGACGCGGCTTGCGCGAAGCTCGCGAGCACCCGCACTGGCACGAGCTGCCGAGGTTTGCCGCCCGCCAGAAAGTAGACCGCCCAGGCGGCGTCGGCGTCCGGTGCGTTGCGCAGATATGCCGCCAGCGCGCCGAGCTTGGCCTTGCTCGACGTGGTCGCGTCGAGTTGCGCATACAGGTCGGCAAAGGCTTTCATGATGCAGGTGGCTCGGACGGGGCGGACATGTCGCCTGCTTGGACGGCTTCGGCTGCGCCGGGCGCGTCGCGTTCGTCGCCGTATTCGGTGGCGAAGGCGCGCGCATCCAAACCGTGCTCACAGAGCCAGCGCACCATCGGCGCCACCTGCCCGTGTGTGACATAGATGCGCGTTGCGCCCGTGGCATCAATGGCCTGCAGCAGGCCCGGCCAGTCGGCATGGTCCGACAGCACGATGCCGCGGTCGACGCCGCGCCGCCGCCGCGCGCCGCGAAGCTGCATCCACCCGCTGGCGAAGGCGTCGGCATAGTCGCCAAAGCGGCGCATCCACGGCGTGCGCTGCGCGGATGGCGGCGCCAGCACCAGCGCACGGCGCAGGTCTGGCCGGGAGAGCTCGGTCACCAACTGCGTGGGTGGCAGGGCGACACCGGCGTCGCGATACGCAGCGTCCAGCTGCAACATGGCGCCATGCGATGCAATGGGGCCGATGCTGGTGTCCAGGCCAGCCAGGATGCGCTGCGCCTTGCCGAACGCATAGCAAAAGACAACGCTGCTGCGGCCCGCTTCGGCGTTGTCGCGCCACCAAGCGTTGAGTTGCGCGAAGATCTCCGCCTGTGGGCGCCAGCGGTAGATCGGCAGGCCGAAGGTCGATTCGGTGATGAAGGTGTTGCAGCGCACCGGCTCAAACGGGGCACAGGTGCCGTCGGGCTCGACCTTGTAGTCGCCCGAGACCACCCAGACGTCGCCGCCGTATTCGAGGCGCACCTGCGCGGACCCAAGGACATGCCCGGCCGGATGGAAACTCACCCGTACCCCCTGGTGGACGACGGGCTCACCGTACGGCAGCGTTTGCAAGGCGATATCGCCGAGACGCGCCCTCAGCACCCCGGCGCCGGCGGCCGCCGCAAGGTAGTGCTGGTGTCCCGGTCGGGCGTGGTCGCTATGGGCGTGCGTGATGACGGCACGGTCGACGGGCCGCCACGGGTCCACGTAAAAATCGCCCGCCGGGCAGTACAAACCGTCGGGCGTCGACACGATCAAGTCCGAGAGGCGCATGCCTGAAAGATTCCGGAAACCGGTTGGACCAGGCCCATTGCGGGCTTGGCGCGCTGCGGCTACAGGCGTCTTTCAAAAAGCAGATGTTGTGCCTGCGCAGCGAAGACGTGTCTACGTTAGCTGCGAATGTCGGCTTGCGGGGCGTCCGCCGCGGCCTTTTTCGGAGTCAAAGCCGATTCAGCTGCGCTGGCGAGCTTCGGGAGGGGGATTGCGTGGGTTGCGCGTGGCCTCCCCAACCGACGCACGCGCATCGGCTGGGGGCCCCGAGCGGGGCCTGCCACGGTCTTAGCGGGGGATCACGGCTCGTGACGCAGATACCCTTCCTTGCTCGGATCGGGCATGAAGAAACTCACGACGAAGGACACGGCACATAGCGCGGTCACGTACCAGTAGAACGTCGATTCGGTACCCGCGTTCTTGAACCACAGCGCCACGTACTCAGCCGAGCCGCCAAACACCGCATTGGCAATTGCATACGACAGGCCCACGCCCATCGCGCGCACTTCCGGCGGGAACATCTCGGCTTTGATCAGGCCGCTGATGGAGGTGTAGAAGCTCACGCACGCCAGCGCCACCGTAATGAGGCCAAAGGCTGCCACCGGGCTCGACACGGTGGCCAGCGCGTGCATGAGCGGCACCGTGCCCACCACCGTGGATGCGCCAAACAGTAGCATCGAGTTACGCCGGCCAATGCGGTCGGACAGCGCACCAAACGCCGGTTGCAGCAACATGTAGACGAACAGCGCGGCTGTCATCACGTTGGAGGCGGTCTTGGTCTCCATGTGCGCCGTGTTGACGAGGTACTTCTGCATGTACGTGGTGAACGTGTAGAAGATCAGCGAACCGCCTGCGGTAAAGCCGATCACGCGCAGGAAGGCGCCCTTGTGCTGCCACGCACCGCGGATCGTGCCCGCGTGCTCGGCCTTGGCGGATGCGGTGGTTTGCGTCTCAGGCAGTGCGCGGCGCAGGTACAGCGCAATCACGGCGGTCAGCGCGCCCACCACGAACGGGATGCGCCAGCCCCAGGCTTTGAGCTCGGCCGTGGTCAGCAACTGCTGCAGGATCACCAGCACCAGCAGTGCGCACAACTGGCCGCCGATCAGCGTGACGTATTGGAAGGATGCGAAGAAGCCGCGCTTGCCCTTGAGCGCGACCTCGCTCATGTAGGTGGCGCTGGTGCCGTATTCCCCGCCCACCGACAGGCCCTGGAACAGGCGTGCCACCAGCAGCAGGAACGGCGCCAGCGCGCCGATCTGCGCGTAGGTGGGCACCACGGCGATGAGCAGCGAGCCACCGCACATCATCAGCACCGAGATCATCATGGCCGTGCGGCGGCCGCGCTTGTCCGCAATGCGCCCGAACAGCCAGCCGCCAATCGGCCGCATCAGAAAGCCTGCGGCAAACACGCCGGCGGTGTTCATCAGCTGCACCGTGGGGTTGCCGCTGGGGAAGAACGCCGACGCAAAGTAGAGCGAGCAGAACGCGTAGACGTAAAAGTCGAACCATTCAACAAGGTTGCCCGACGAAGCGCCGACGATGGCAAAGATGCGGCGGCGTGTGTCGTGCGGGTCGACTACGTGCGAATCTGCGTGTGAAGCGGCAGTGGTGTCCATGGAGCGTCTCGGGGTGGATGTTCTTGTGAAGCAGCCTAGGCTGGTCCTTCGGATTGTAGCGACATGTACTCGAATGCCGCGCCCCGGAATTGCCCCGATGCACGCGTGGGTGGGCACGCAGAAATAGGTACGCTCGCTGCCGTTGTCGTTGTGATTGCGTTTAGCGCGCGCCTTGCCGCGCGTTGAATACGGCCCGCAGCGCCAACGCCACCAACGACGCGGCCGCACAGAACGTCATCAGCCCCGACCAGCGCCCTGCATTCCACGCCAGGCTCGCGCCATACGCGCCCACCGACATGCCGATGAACAGCGACGTCATGAACACCGCGTTGATGCGGCTGCGCGCTTCGGGCGCCAGCGCGTAGATGATGGTCTGGTGCGAGACCAGCGCGGCCTGCACGCCCACATCAAACACGAGCGTGCCGATCACGATGGCGACGAGCGATTGCGGAAACAACGCCATCGCGGCAAAGGTCACGGCCATCAGCAAGGCGCCGCCGGCGGCGATGTGGCCCGGTGCGACACGCCCAGAGAGCCGCCCGGCAATGCTCGCCCCAAGCGCACCGGCCGCGCCGGCGAGGCCCAGCAGGCCGGCTTGCCCCGTCGACAAGCCGAGCGAGCTTGTCAGATGCAGCGCCACTGTCGACCAGAAGCCCGAGAACGCAATGCCGATGAACGCCTGGGTGATGGCAGACGCGCGCAGCCGCGGATGCTGCATGAACAGCGTACCCAGCGAGCGCAGCAGCGTGAGATACGGTTGCCGCGTGGCGGGTGCCACACCAAAGTGCGACGCGCGCACGGCAATCGCCAGCCCGACAATCGCCACGGCTGACACACCAAACGCCGCACGCCAGCCGAAGTGGTCTGCCACGATGCCGCTGAACACGCGCGAGCTGACGATGCCGATCAGCAGCCCGGTCATCACTGTGCCGATGTTGCGATTGCGGTTGGCGTCCGTGCTGATGGCGGCGGCGCTGGGCACGAAATCCTGCGCGATGGTGGCCGACAGCCCGATCGCAAAGCCCGCCGCCGCCAGCAGCGGCAGGTTGGGTGCGAGGCAGCTACCGATGAGCGCCAGCGTCAGCAGCACCGCCTTCCACAGAATGACGAGGCGGCGGTCGTAGCGATCCCCCAGCGGGCCGAAGAAGAAGATGCCGCTGGCGTAGCCCGCCGCCGTGAGCGTCGGCAACACGCCCAGCGCGTGCGGCGCGATGTGCAGATCGCGGCTGATCAGGCCCAGCAGCGGATGATTCAGATAGATGCAAGCCACGCTGATGCCGGCCCCTGCAGTGAGCAGGCGGATCAGCCCTTGGGTGTCGTGCGTGGGGGACGCCGGTGTGGCGGGTGCGGTGGGTGCGGGGGAAGAAACAGGCGAGGCCGGCATGGGAACCTCTTGGGAAGATTGTTGCATCGCAACGAAGCGGCGATGCTAGCAACTTTCCTCTGCGTCTGCAGACGGCCAATAACCTTGCCGGCGGTGGTGTCAGGCGCGCTTGCCGAGGGAGGTGGCGGGCACTTCTTCCACGTCTTCGCTGTGGCCGCCTTGCACATCGTGGCCGGCGTTATCGATCCACAGGCGGGCGCGGTCTTCGCCCACGCGCGACAGCTCCATGCGGTATTCGTAGCGATCGGGCCGGTACAGGCCCTGCAGCAGTTGCACGGGGCGGCCACTCATCTCGCGCACGATGCGCTGCACCGACAGCAGGGGTGCACCCACGGCCACATCCAGATATTGCGCGGTAGCCACATCCGCCAAGCGCGCCGAAACCACCTGCGATGCACGGTCGATCCGCACGCCCGAGCCCTCGATCAGCCGCAGCAACGACTGATTGGCCAGTCGTTCCAGCGTGAGCTTGCTTGTCACATCCAGCGGCAGCCACGTGGTGATGAGTGCCATGGGTGTGTCTTCCAGGTGCCGCACGCGTACGAGTTTCTTGATCGGCGTACCGGGTGGCACTTCCAAGCACTTGGCCTCGTCGGGCGGCGCCTGTATGTCTTCAAACTCGACGACCACGGCAGAAGTGCGCTCACCCACGTCGATGATGTTCTGCAGCAGCGTCTGCCCGCCGCCGCCCAGCGTGACCGGGTCATCGGGTTTGACGACGAAGGTGCCCATGCCGCGATGGCGGCGCACCAAGCCTTCTTTGACCAGGTAGTCGAACACCCGCCGCATCGTGACGCGCGACGCCCCGAACTGGCGCGCAAGCTCGATTTCGCCCGGCATGGGGCCGTCCCCGAATTTGCCTTCGAGGATCTGCTGGCGCAGGACGACGTAGATCTGGTGGTAAAGCGGTACCACGGCATCGGGCATGGCGGTCGTGGGTCCGGCGGGCGGAGCGAGCTTGAAGTCGGAAAACCTGAAAGGGCGGTCGCCAGAAGGGGGCGGCCAGGCGCGGGGTGCGTTGACAGGCGGCCGCAAGCCGGCGTTCGCCCATGCATTTGCGACGATAGGGTGTTTTGTTAAATGTGTAAAGCTGTGACTTACCCGCTGGTCAAAGGCGTATCGACGCCGTCTGCGGGCTGTTGATTGCCGTGACCATAACGTGGGTTTGGCTCGCGCATCGAGTTCTTGGGCGCCACCGGTTCGCCCAGCGCGTTGACCAGCGCCACGTGGATCGGCGTGCCGCTTTCGCGGTCGCGCAGCAGGATCGGGCCCTCGCCGTCGGGGGTGAGGTAGCGGTCGCCCCATTGCATCAGCGCCACGATGGCGGGCAGCAGATCCACGCCCGCGCGGGTCAGCCGATACGCATCGCGCACGCGGTCGCCTGGCTCTTGGTATGGCACGCGGCGCAGGATGCCATACGTCACCAGCGCCTTGAGCCGCGACGACAGGATCGCCGTCGAGCACCCCGTGCGGCGCAGGAACTCATCAAAGCGGGTGACGCCCGAAAACGCCTCGCGCAGCACGAGCAGCGTCCATTTCTCGCCCACGATCGATACCGCCGCGGCAATCGAGCACGGCTCATCCATCGACGTCACCAATTCAGAAGCCGGTGGCGTGGACGATGCAGTGGAGGGGGATTCAGTCGTCTTCATGTCAAAAGCATAGGTCACTAACTTTATTTGAAAAAGCCAGGGTTTCTGCTAAGCTGGGTTCAAATTGAAAAGTCAGGCGGCGATCCCGGTTGACGATCAGAAAAAGCGATCCATCGCGTGAGGAGAACCCCCATGCTGTACACCATCCACCGTTATCCCGCCGAATGGATCGACCGCTGGACCATGCACGACGGCTCCATCGCCACCGTGCGCCCGATTCTGCCGCAAGACGCCCCACTTGAGGCCGCCCTGGTCGAGGGGCTGTCTTCCGAGTCGCGCTATGCGCGCTTCCTTGTGGGCGGTGGGCGGCTCTCCGATGAAATGCTCGCCGCCTACACGCAAATCGACTACGTGAACCACATGGCGTTGGTGGTGAGCGTCGCGCGGCCTGACGGCACCGGCGAAGACCTGATCGCCGATGGCCGCTTCGTCGTGGAAGACGGCGTGGCTGAGTTCGCCATGCTGGTGGCCGATGCGTGGCAGGGCAAGGGCGTCGGCCGGCGCCTGTTTGCCACGCTCGTGCGTGCGGCGCGGGTGGCCGGCGCGCGCGAAGTCTTTGGCGAAGTGCTCTCCATCAATCGCCGCATGATCGCCCTGGCGCGCGATGCGGGGTTCCGCGTGGCCAATGTGCCGGGCGACGCCACTGTGTGCACCGTGCGCCTGCCGCTGGCCCAAGCCGAAGCGGCCATGACGCCATTCGCTTTCGCCTGACGTTCCTGCTTCGCGCGCCTGCACCCCATGCAGGTGTGCTTATCGTGTGTCTCTTTCGCCGCCGCTGTGCGGCTTCTTTTTTGCCTGATTCATCGAAATTTGTGGTGCTAAGAGAAAAAAATCATCGCTTTTGTGGATGAGTGGACGCGCATAGACTCATCCGCGTGGTCCGGTGCGTAGGTGCCCTCCACCGCGTGCCGGTGCTGCCTGACTTCAACAATCTGATCGACCACTGCCCCCACACCATGAGCGACATCACGCCAGTGCTTGCCCCATTCCACCTCGCCTTCCCCGTGCATGACATTGCCGCGGCGCGTGCCTTCTATGGCGACGTGCTGGGCTGCCCCGAGGGGCGCAGTTCGCCGGACTGGGTCGACTTCAACTTCTACGGCCACCAGATCGTGGCGCACCTTGCGCCGGATGAAATCGGCCACCGCAAGACCAGTGCCGTCGATGGCGACAACGTGCCGGTGCGCCACTTTGGCGTGGTGCTCTCCATGGCCGAGTGGGAAGCCGCCGCCGACAAGCTGCGCGCTGCCGGCATCGACTTCATCATCGAGCCGCACATCCGCTTCAAGGGCGAAGTGGGCGAGCAGGCCACGATGTTCTTCCTTGACCCGTCGGGCAACGCCCTGGAGATCAAGGCGTTTGCGAACATGGCATCGTTGTTTGCCAAGTAAGTTGGAAGACGGTGCGGCGCGTATCCTTGCGATTCCGCTTTGATCCGCGCCGGTATGCTCCGAGAACTCAAAACCTTCATCGCCGTCGCCCGGCATGGCACTTTTGCGGCCGCAGGCGAGCGCATTGGCCTCACGCAATCCGCCGTGAGCGCGCAGATCCAGCGGCTGGAAGAATCGCTGGGCTTTCCGTTGTTCGATCGCACGGGCCGGTCGGCCACGCTCAATGCCGCAGGGCGCGATGCGCTGGCATTGGCCGAACACATCGTCACGCTGTACGACCGGTTGGGCGACCAGGCCGGCGGCAACGAGCAGCGAGGCCTTGTACGCATCGGCGCGATTGCCTCGGTGCAGACGTCGTTTCTGGTGGATGCGCTGGTGCAGTTCCGCCGCGAATTCCCGCATTGCCGCGCGCGTATCGTGCCGGGCGTGTCGCTCGACCTGCTCGGCCTGGTGGACGCAGGGGAGATCGACCTGGCTGTGCTGATCCGCCCGCCGTTTGCCGTGCCGGCCGATCTGGAGTGGCGCACGCTGGTGGCCGAGCCCTTCGTGCTGCTGGTGCCGGACAGCGTGCCTGGCGAGGACTGGCGCGCGTTGCTCGCGCACCAGCCGTTCATCCGCTACGACCGTCGCTCATTCGGTGGCCGCCGTGTCGACCAGTTCCTGCGCGAGCAGCGCATCACCACGCACGACGTGATCGAACTCGATGAGCTGCAAGGCATGACGCAGCTCGTTGCGCGCGGGCAGGGCGTTGCACTCGCGCCGCAGACAGCCGCGCAAGCAGCATGGCCGTCCGGCGTTCGCGCCATCCCGCTGGGCGATGAGACGTTCTATCGCGAGATCGGCCTGATCGAACGCCCGCGCCATAGCCGTCAGCCCATTGCCGGGCGCCTGGCCGATTGCATTGACGAAGCCGCGCGGGCGCACGCTTGACGATGCGTGCCCTGAGGCACGCAGGCGATCACAAGCTCCAAAGCTCAGAAGCTCAGCGTTTGTTCGATCTCCTGGACTTTGCGGCGCGCCAGCGCCAGGTTCGATTTGTTCTTGTCGAGCACCACGTAGAGGAACAGCCCCGGCTTGCTCGCGACGGGGCGGATGATGTGGTACTGCTTGCTCAGCGTAATCAAGATGTCGTCGATCACGTCATCGAGCTTGAGCGCTTGCATGGTCTTGAGCTTGGCGCGCACCACCTCGGTATTGCCCGCGGCGGCGAGCTCCAGATCGATGCCGTCCCCGGCCGAGGCGAGGATCATGCCGCTCGCGCTATCCACCAGCATGGCGCACATGGCGCCGTCGAACGTTGCAAGGTGGGTCATGGAACTGTTGAGATTGCTCATGGTGCGACTCCCCGGATGGTTTGAGTAGGTTTGTGGTTGTGGCTGTAAAAAAACGGGTGCGTACGACTAGGTGGGCCGATGCAGGAGCGAGAGGGCGGGCAGTGAGGCCAATTCTTCTGCGATGCGCTTGGCCTCCCACAAGGCACGGCCGAGCACGGCGTCGTGCCCGTTTGCCATGCACACCTGCACGATCGCGGATTGGCGAACCGGCTGGAACACCATGGTCCCCATGTCGGTTTCGAGCACCAGCCGGTGGCAGGTGTTGAAGCGCATTTCGCGCCCCAGCGCCCGGACCACCGACATGACCGTACTCGTCATGGCCGAAAGCCGCGCCGCGTTATAGCGTGCCGAGTCGAGTGCGGAGGCGATGGTGAAGCCGTCGAGCGTGCACAGCGTCGCGGCAGACAGGTCGGGCAGCGCATGCGCGTACCGCTGGAGTACGGCCGTCGCAGCTTGCGTGAGTTCGGCTGGAACAGGCGATGTTGCAGCGTTCATGTTTGCAGGGTGTAGAGCATGATTTCGACGATATCGAGCATCTGCGCGCGCTCGCGGGCATCGGCCATGACGACCGGAAGCGCGCGCCCCAGCGCCTGGCTCAGCTGGGCCGAGAACGCGTCGACCCGGGCGGGCGTAGACGGCCGCGCCACCAGCACCAGTGCAGGCGGCTGCGCAGGTTCCGCCGCGATGCGGCGCAGCAGTGGAATGCAGCACGCGCCGGCGTCGGGGGCGTTGACGTCCACCATGACGATCGCGCCGGCAATGACGGAGATGAGCCAGTCACGCAGGAAATCGAAACGCTCCTGCCCCGGGCTGCCGTAGATTTGCAGCAGTTCACCGTTGCCCAGGTCGACCTCGCCAAAGTCGACGCCCACCGTCGTCGTGGCCTTGGCCGAAGCCTGGCGGTCAAGATTGGGCACGTCGCAATCGATGGTCACGTCACCGCACAGGGTGCGAATGGCCGTTGTCTTGCCGATGCCCATGGGGCCGAAGATGCCAATGCGGTGCATTTAGGGGCGTGCCTGCAACTGATGGCGAGAGCTGCGCAGCCAGCGTCCGACGAGGTCGAAGAAGCGGCTGTGCGAGACGCGCGTATGGTCGGGTGCGCTCGCCAGCGCGGTGTCGCGCTGCACGTTGATCTGCAGGGCGCCAAGCTGGTTCAGCGTGCGCAGCAGCAGGCGAGCCTCTTCCTGTTCGAGCCCGCCGTCGGTTGTCAGCCAGCGCAGGCTGACTGCGCGGCTGGTCATGGCTGCCATCGCGCGGCGGAAGCGCAGCGCCTGCAGGTGCACCTCGAGCGTCACCCAGCGCAGCAGGCGATAGGTGGGCTCGGGGCTGGCAGCGATGGTGGGTGTGGGTGAGGAGGGCTCGGACTGAGGCTTGGACTCGGCCTCTGCCGACACGGCGCCGGGCCGCACAGCGTTGTCCATCAGCCGCAGTGCAACGCGATCGAGCGTGGCCCAGAGATCGTGCAGGCTGAATGCACGCGGCAAGTGGAATGCGTCATCGCCGTGGCCCGCGCGTGGCGTTTCATCGAGCCAGATCTTGATGGGCGCGCCGGCAGGGACGGCAACATGGGCCGACGCTGCCGTCAGCACCACCACATCGGCTTGATGTGGCAGGACTTCGTCCCATTGATAGAGGGCGCGACCCACGATCGCGCTGAGCCCCGTGCGCAGCCGACGCTGCGAATCTTCGTCAAGTTGCTGCAACGAGATACGGCCACGGCGGTGATCCACACGCGCGCGGCCCGGCGCCAGAGGCTCCATGCCTGTTCCCCCAAGTCAGATTCCCGAACCACAGGAGGCCCCGGCGCAGGCGCGCGGTACGTCTCTGTGGGGTGCGGCATGCATGCCGGGGCTTGATCAAGCCACTGGTGCGGTGCCTGCTTGTTGTTGATGTCTCGATTCCGGTGCTGTGTTGCGCCGGTCAATCGGTGAGCGTGAGGCTAGCATCGTCGTCGATGCCTTTGCGCAGCCCTGAGGAATCTTGAATTTCTGGCCTTTCTTGCGAATTGGCTGACGCGCCTGGGGCTGCGGCAAGGCGCCGAGCCAAGGCTCTGGCGCGCGTGATGCCGGCTATACGCGGGGCCTCGTTGACGGTGCGTTATATCGACTCGTATATTACGAGCGGTCATTCATCCACCTAGCCGGGTCTCGCATGCAACGTTTCTCGCTTCGCACACAGGTGCGCGCCGTTGGGCTGGTCGCCGCGGTGTCGCTCGGGTTTGCCGCACCGGTACATGCTGCCGACTTGGTTGTGTCGGCCGCTGCCAGCCTGACCAACGCATTTAAAGCGATCGGGCAGCAATACGAAGCGCTGCATCCGGAGACCAAGGTCGTGCTCAATTTCGGCGCGTCCGACGTGCTGATGCAGCAGATCGTGCGCGGCGCCCCGGCCGACGTCTTTGCCTCCGCCGATCAGGAAGCGATGAACAAGGCCGTGCGCGAGAACGTCATCAAGACCGCGACGCGCAAAGACTTTGTCGCGAACCAGCTCGTTCTGATCGTGCCGACCACCGGCGCTGTGCCGGTGCATGCCCTGAGCGATCTGACCAAGCCTGAAGTGAAGCGTGTGGCGATCGGCAACCCGGCGTCGGTGCCGGTGGGCCGCTATGCCAAGCGTGCGCTGGAAGGGGCAGGCCTGTGGCAGCCGGTGCAAGCCAAGGCCGTGCTGGCGCAGAACGTGCGCCAGGCGCTGGACTACGTGTCGCGGGGTGAAGTCGAGGCCGGCCTGGTGTTCTCTACCGATGCCGCCATCGCCGCCGACAAGGTGAAGGTGGCGAGCCCCGTGCCGCTGAATGTGCCGCTCACCTACCCGATCGCCGTGACGTCGGGCACGAAGCAGCCGCAGCAGGCGGCTGACTTCGAGGCGTATGTGCTGTCGCCGGCTGGCCAGGCGGTGCTGGCCAAGTACGGTTTCTTGAAGCCCTGATTACGCAGTCGCCGGCTGGCCGGCACGCTCGGCATCCTGCTTGGGCGTGCGGTGAATGCGCAGCACCAGGAAGGCGCCTGCCACGCACAGCCCGCCCGAGATCATCGAAGCCAGCGTGTAGTTGCCTAGCGAGGCGCGCATCATGCCCGCACCCAGCGTGGCAAACGCCGCGCCCAGCTGGTGCCCTGCGACGATCCAGCCGAACACGATGGGCGCCGCTGCCTTGCCGAACACATCGTTGGTCAGGCGCACGGTGGGCGGCACGGTGGCAATCCAGTCCAGTCCGTAGAAGATCGCAAACACCGGCAGGCCGAAGAACTCGAAGCCGAACGCATACGGCAGATAGATCAGCGACAACCCGCGCAGGCCGTAGTACCAGAACAGCAGCACGCGGCTGTTGTAGCGGTCGGACAGCCAGCCCGACAGCGTGGTCCCCACCAAGTCGAAGATCCCCATCGCCGCCAGCAGGCTCGCGCCCTTCACCTCAGAGAACCCGTGGTCTGCGCACATGGCAATGAAGTGCGTGCCAATGTAGCCGTTGGTGCTCGCGCCGCAGATGAAGAAGCTCGCAAACAGCAGCCAGAAATCACGCTTGCGCATGGCCTGCATGAGCGTCTGCATGGCCAGGGTGATCGGGTTGGCGCGCGGGCCTTGAGCCACTTCCGGTGCATCGGCGGGTTCGCCATAGGTGCGCAGGCCGACGCTCTTGGGCGATTCCGGCAGCAGCAGCCACACGATCGGCAACAGCAGCGCGAGCGCGCCGGCCACGATCAGCACCACCGGGCGCCAGCCGTAATGTTCGACCACCGCCGCCATCATCGGGAGGAAGACGAGTTGCCCCGTGGCCGAACTGGCCGTCAGAATGCCCATCGCCAGCCCGCGGTGCGAGGTGAACCAGCGGTTCACCACCGTCGCGCCCAGCGTGATGGCCGCCACACCCGTGCCGCCACCCACCATCACGCCCCACAGCAGCACCATCTGCCACGGCTCATGCATCATCGCCGAGAGCGCCGTGCCCGAGATCAGCACCGCCAGCGCGCCCAGCACGGTGGGGCGAATGCCGAAGTACTGCATCGATGCCGCGGCAAACGGCCCGGTCAGCCCGTACAGCGCAATGCCAATCGAGATGGCCAGCGAGATCGTGCTGCGGCTCCAGCCGAATTCGTGCTCGAGCGGCAGCATCATCACGCTGGGCGTGGCGCGCGTGCCAGCTGCGCACAGCAGGATCAGGAACACCACCGCCAGCGCAAGCCAGCTGTAGTGGAAACGTGGGGCGATGAGGCGGGCAAGTCGCTGCATGGGGGTGTCCGATTCTTTCGATTCTTGTTGGGGCGACAATATCGCATTCGTTACCGGTCGGTAACAACGTGGTTGCGATAGTAGGTACCGCTCGGTAACATGTCAAGCAACAGTCGAATGTCACCGGCGCCGTCAGGGGGATGAGGGTTTGGTCCTCCGGCGGCGCTTGCAGGATCACCACCATGACCACCCCTAACCGTCGCGGCCCCCGTACCGCTTCCCCCGCCGTCGATCAACCGAAGCCTGCTCCGCGCCGCGTCAGCGGGGAGGATGCGCACGCCAGCCTGCTCGAAGCGGCCCGTCAGCTGTTTTACTACGAAGGCGTGCGGGCCGTGGGCGTCGAGGCCGTGGTGGAGCGCGCCGGGGTCAACAAGATGAGCCTGTACCGCCAGTTCAAGTCGAAGGACGACCTCGTCCTCGCCTATCTGGAGCGCAGCGACGAGAGCTTCTGGGGCTACTTCAACGGCAGCATGGCCAAGCATCCGGATGATGCGCGCGCGCAACTGCTGCAGTTCTTCATTGACGTGTCGGAACGCGCATCGCGCCCGGGTTATCGGGGCTGTCCGTTCGTGAATGTGGCGGCGGAGTTTCCGAACCTGACGCATGCGGCGCGGCAGTTCGTCCAGCGCAACAAGGCGCTGCTGCTCGCCCGACTGCGTGACCGTGCCAAAGCCGCCGGGGCCACCGACCCCGACGCGCTGGCCGACGATCTGGCCTTCCTGATCGAAGGCGCCTATACCGCTAGCCAGACCTTCGGCACCGATGCGCCGCGCCTGATCAAGAGCCTGCCGCGCACGGCACGCGTGTTGCTCGATGCGGCTATCCCCGCTCCTGCGCAAGCCTGATGTTGTAGCGCGTTCACGCCAAAAAACATGGGCGCGCGAGCGCTGTGCGATGCCGCTACACTCGCTGGCATTGTTGCTCCGGCCGCACTCAATGACGCCCAACCAAGCCCCGCTGTCCCCCATCCGCACCACGCAAACTGCGGCGTTGCAGCCACTGTCGTTGCCCGCTGCGCTGTCGCAGGCGCAGCGCGCGCTCGATCGCATCGTGCTCGGCAAGCCGTTGCAGATTCGTTTGGCGTTGGCGTGCCTGCTCTCGCGCGGGCATCTGCTGCTCGAAGACCTGCCCGGCGTGGGTAAGACCACGCTCGCGCACGCGCTGGCACGCACGCTCGGGCTGCAATACCAGCGTGTGCAGTTCACGAGCGATTTGCTGCCGACCGACCTGATCGGCGTGTCGATTTACGTGAAAGAGAAGGGCGCGTTCGAATTCCACCCCGGCCCCTTGTTCGCGCAGGTGGTGCTGGCGGACGAAATCAATCGCGCCACGCCCAAGGCGCAGAGCGCGCTGCTCGAGGCAATGGCCGAAGGGCAGGTCACGCATGACGGCGCGACCTATCCGCTGCCCGAGCCGTTCTTCGTGATTGCGACGCAGAACCCGCTGAACCAGATCGGCACGCATCCGCTGCCGGAGTCGCAGTTGGATCGCTTCACGATGCGCTTGTCGCTCGGCTATCCCGATCAGAGTTCCGAACGGGCGTTGTACCTGGGTGGCGGTGCGCCGCAAGACATCGACGCCGTGCTGACCGCCGCGCAGGTCGTTGCGTTGCAGGCGGCCGCGGATGCCGTGCACGTGGCGCCTGCGCTGGTCGACTACGTGCTCGCGCTGGTGAATGCCACACGCACCGATGCGCAGGTGCAGATGGGCTTGTCGCCGCGTGCCGGCTTGGCGCTCCTGGCCGCTGCGCGTGCCTGGGCGCTGATTGACGGCCGCGACGCCGTGCTGCCCGAAGACGTGCAAGCCGTGTTCAAGGCCGTGGCGGCGCACCGGCTGCTGCCGACCGGGGGCACGCTGTCGGCCACGGCGCTGGCGCAGCGGTTGCTCGATACGGTCGCCATTCCTTAAGCGCTGCGAGCGTACGGCACCATGGCGCGTTTCACCTCACTGCTGGTCGCTCCGCTTCGTGCACTCGGTGCGGTGCTAGCGATGCTGCCCGGCATCCGCTTCGCACGGGCGCGCGTGCAGCGCTTCCTGCTACGGCCACGCACGCCGCGCGAAGGCCGCATCCGCCTGGACCGCAATCACATCTACATCCTCCCCACCGCGGCCGGCGCCGGTTTTGCGCTGCTGCTGATGGTGATGCTGCTCACTTCGCTCAACTACAACGTGAGCCTGGGTTTTCTGCTGACCTTCGTGCTGGCCGGTGTGGCGGCGTCCGCCATGTGGCAGACGCATCGCAACCTGGTCGACCTGGAAGTGCGTGGGGCTGCGGGCGATGCCGTCTTTGCCGGGCATGCGCTGAATGTGAGTGTGGCGCTGGCCAACGTCACGCCGTGGGCGCGCGTGGGGGTGGATGTCAGCGCGCGCGACGCCGCAGCGGTGGAAACGTCGCTCGATGCGCAGGACGCCATCGTGGCGGCGTTGTCCTTTGCCGATCAGCCGCGTGGCTGGTTCAAGCTGCCGCGCCTGACGGTGTCGACGCGGTTTCCCCTCGGCCTGTTCCGCGCGTGGAGCTATGCGGATGCACCCCTCACGCTGCTGATCTATCCCGCACCGGAACCATCCGCACCGCCGCTGCCCGCCCGCTTTGCGCCCGACCCCGGCGAGGAAGACGACACGCGTGCCGCCCGCACCCATGTCGAAGAAGCCGCCGACCAACTCCGCACCTACCGCCCCGGCGACGCCCTGCGCAGCATCGCGTGGAAGCACAGCGCCCGGCTTGATACGTGGATGAGCCGCACCGGCCAGCAGGTGCGCCACGCGCAATGCGTGCTCGCCTGGGAAGCGCTACCGCCGTCGATGAACGTGGAGCAACGCCTGTCGCGTCTCTGCGCGTGGGTGCTGGCCGCAGAAAACGCCCCCGCCGGTGATGAGCCCGAATACACGTTGAGCCTGCCGGGCGTATCCATTGGTCCGGCGCGCGGGGCGGCGCATCGCGATGCGTGCTTGCGTGCATTGGCCTTGTGGGGCAAGCCTGCCATGCCCGAGGAACTGTCCGCATGAGCACGCCTTCTGAAACCGCCGTCTTTGGCTCGGCCCGCGCGCTCACGCAGCGGGAGCACGGCTGGCTGATCGCGCAGCTCGCCGTCGTGCTGCTGCCGCTGCTGCGTGCATTGCCGCTGGTGACGTGTGCCGTGTTTGGGGTGCTGCTGCTCTGGCGCACTCTGCTGTGGGTGCGACGTGCGCCGTTGCCGGGTAAGTGGGTACTGGGCTTGGCGGGCGTGGCGACGCTGGTTGTCACGCTGGCGCTGGCCATGCGTACCGGCGGCAATATCGGGCGCGATTTGTCGGTGGCGCTGCTGGGCGCGTTCCTCGTGCTCAAGCTGATGGAATCGCACACGGTGCGCGCCGGCATTCTGGTGACGCAGTTGTGCTTTTTCTTGTTGCTCTCGCAGGTGCTGTTTGATCAGCCGCCGTGGCTGGCCGCCACCCTGCTGGCGAGCAGCGCGCTGCTGCTGCGCAATTGGCTCGTGCTGCTGCATCCGCAGGCACTCAAGCGGGTGTCGCCGGTGCGGGTGCTCGCGCGTCTCGTGCTGATGGGTTTGCCATGTGCAGCGGTGCTGTTCCTGCTCTTTCCCCGGCTGGACCACCCGCTGTGGCGCTTGCCGCAGTCGGCCGAGACCGCCACCAGCGGCATCTCCGACCGCATGTCGCCCGGCTCCATCGGCCAGTTGATCTTGTCCGATGACCTCGCCTTCCGCGCAGACTTTGCCGGCATGCCGCCGCCGCTCCATACGCTCTATTGGCGCGGCATGGTGCTGTGGCGTTTTGACGGCCAGACATGGACGGCAGCCCAGACCCGGCAGCGCCGAACGACCGAGAGCGTACCCAATTCTGCGGACGCAGTAAGCGGTGCTCCGGGCACGGTCGACTACAACATCACGCTGGAGCCGACCCACCAGCGGTGGCTGTTTGCGCTGGATCGCGGCCTGTCGGTGGAGGCCCGCGATGGTGTTGGCCGCAGTGTCGACGGCGAGTTTGTCAGCACGCAGCCGTTCGACCAGCGGGTGCGTTATCACGCGCGTTCGCGCTTGCCCGTGCGCGGCCGTGCCGACGATGCGCAACCGCTGGATCCGTTCACGCAGCAGATGGCCTTGGCGCTGCCACCGGGCAATCCGCAGACGCACGCCCTGGCCGCGCAGTGGGCGGGGTTGCCGCCGGCCGAGCGCGTGGCTGCCGCACTCAAGCTGTTCGGCAGCGCCCCCTTTGCCTACACGCTGGAGCCCGAACCGCTGCAGGCTCAGCAGATCGATGATTTTCTCTTCCGCACGCACCGCGGCTTCTGCGAGCACTACGCGGGCAGCTTCGTCTTTTTGATGCGCGCGGCGGGCGTGCCGGCACGTGTGGTCGTGGGCTACCTCGGGGGCGAGGTCAACGCGGTGAGCGGCGACATCATCGTGCGCCAGTCCGATGCGCATGCCTGGGCGGAGGTGTGGCTCGACGGGCGCGGCTGGGTGCGCGTGGACCCGACCGCCGCCGTGGCGCCGCAGCGTGTGGAACGTGGTCTGGCGGCCGCCGTGCCGGCCAGCGAATTCCGCTCGCGCCGCGTGGAAGAGCCCACTTGGCTGCGCAGCGTGCGCTGGGGGCTCGATGGCCTGGTCAGCGGCTGGAACCGGTGGGTGCTCGGCTATGACCGCAACCGGCAGGCGCAACTGTTCGCCTGGCTGGGGCTGGATGCCGCCGACCCGCGTGCCGTGCTGTGGGGTGTGTCGGGCATCTTCCTGCTGGCTGCGCTGCCGTTGTTGTGGCAGCAGCGCAAGCCGAAACCCGACCCGGTGCAGGCGCAGTGGCAACGCCTGTGCGATCGACTGGCGCGGCACGGTTGCCCGCGCAGTCCTACCGAGGGGCCCATGGCCTATGCCGAACGGGCGGCGGCGCACTTCCCGCAAGCGGCGCAGGCATTGCGTGAGGCTGCAGCCGGCTACGTCGCGCTGCGCTATGGCCGCGAGGGCGCCGAGGGCGGCGATGCACAAGCGCGCGCCCAGCGTTTTGCGCAATGGCGCAAGGCACTCGCGCAGGTGCCGCTGCGCGGCTGAGTTTCTATTCGTTAGTGCGCGACGCAGCATTTTTCTGATAATCCGGTGGGATTAAGTACCGCCGGCCGCACTTCCAGAGATCCCCGTTTTCGAATAATCGGGGTTTCTACTTATCTGCCTGGGCAAAATTGGGTCGATATGCATGGGTAGGCGCCACGGATGCAATGTGGTCCTAAGCAAACTCCGTATTTGCCCCATTGCAGCCCAGCATGGCAGACATTACCCAATCCCAATTATCCGAGGCGATCGCGCAACTGGTGAGTTGCGGCGTGTTTTCGGTAGATCGCGAGATGCGCATCCTCTCGTGGAACCGCTTTATGCAGTACCACAGCGGTCGCGCCAGCGACGAGGTGATCGGGCACGACATGTTTGCGCTGTTTCCGGAGCTGCCGGAAAAATGGCTGCGCAAGAAAATCGAGAGCGTATTTGTGCTGGGCGTGTCGGCCTATACAACGTGGGAGCACCGGCCGTATCTGTTTCGTTTTCGGCATACGCGGCCCATTACCGACACGATTGAATGGATGCAGCAGAACTGCAGCTTTATTCCCATTGAAGACGCCCAGGGTGTGGTGATTGCGGTGGGCATTACGTTGATCGACGCCACCGATGTTTGCCTGGCCTACGGTGAGCTGCAAAAGCGCGAAAAAACCGTCACTGACGCCCTGCAGGAACTCACGGTGCGTAACGCGCAACTGTCTGCACTGAATGAACAACTGGCCCAGGCGCACCAGCAGTTGCTGCAATCGGAAAAGCTGGCTGCGATCGGCCAGCTGGCCGCCGGTATCGCGCACGAGATCAACAATCCCGTGGGGTTCGTGCTGTCGAACCTGAACAGCCTGCAGCGCTACATGGGCACGCTGCTCGACTACGCGCGCGGCATGGAGCAGTTGATTACGCAGGCGGCGCCGTCGCTGGACCCGCAGCTTGCGGCGCTCGCGCAGGCGGCAGATATCGATTACCTGGCCGAAGACGCACCCGCGCTGGTGACCGAATCCCGCGAGGGCTTGGCCCGTGTGCGCGACATCGTGGTGGACCTGCGCGATTTCTCGCGCGTGGACACCACGCACCAGTGGGAACAGGTGGACATCCACCGCTGCATCGAATCCACACTGAACATCGTCCACAACGAGATCAAATACCAGGCCGACCTGGTGCGCGAATACAGCACGCTGCCGCCGGTGAACTGCATTCCGTCGCAGATCAACCAAGTGGTGCTGAACCTCGTCGTCAATGCGGCGCAGGCGTATGCCTGCAAGGGCGCAGGCGAAGGCGACGGCAATTGCACCGGGCGCGGAACCATCACCGTGCGCACCGGCTGCGAGCCGAACGAAACCACGCACGACACCACGTCGATCTGGCTGGAGGTGGCCGATGCCGGTTGCGGCATCCCGCCGGAAAACCTCAAGCGCATCTTCGATCCGTTCTTCACCACCAAGCCCGTCGGCAAGGGCACGGGCCTTGGCCTTTCGCTCACCTACGGGATCGTCAAAGCGCACGGTGGGCGGATCGACGTATCAAGCACGGTGGGCCAAGGCACGACGTTTCGCGTGACGTTGCCGGTGTGCGGGCAAGCGCCTGCACCGGGTGCATCTGGCGCGCTTGCCGCAGTTGCCGCAGTCGCCGAACCCGAACCACAGAAGCCAGCCGACATCGCGCTGGCTGCAACGTAGTTTCAATGCTTCACGCCGCAAAGAGGGGACACACCATGGCGCTACCCGTGCTCGTTGCCGACGATTCTTCGTTGGCGCGCAAGCTTCTGATCAATGCCCTGCCCGCAGACTGGGATGTGGAGGTGACGCAGGCCTCCAACGGCGTACAGGCGCTGGAGCTGTTCCGCGCCGGCAAGGGCACGGTGGTCTTCCTGGACTTGACCATGCCCGACATGGATGGCTTCCAGGTACTCGAACAGATCCGCCACGCCGGCGACGACGCCTTCGTGATCGTGGTGTCGGCCGACATCCAGTCGGGCGCGGTCGAGCGCGTCAAGGACCTCGGCGCCATCGGCTTCATTTCGAAGCCCGTGTCGGCTGACCGCATTGTGCCGATCCTGCGGGGGTATGGGCTCTATGAATGACCTGACCTTGAACGAGGAGCAGCGCGACGCGCTGCAGGAAATCGCCAACATCGGCATGGGCAAGGCGGGTGCCGCGCTGGCCGAACTGCTGGGTGCGTTTGTCACGCTGTCGGTGCCGGGCATCAAGCTGGTCGATGCGGCGCAACTGCGGGCCAACTTGCTGGCCGGAGATGCGACCGGCGATACACCATCGCCGGTACGCCAGGCATTCCAATCCGACATCTCGGGCGAAGCCATCGTGCTGTTCGGCAAGGACGGCCGCGAAGAACTGGAAGAACTGATGGGCTACGACGACGTGAACCACAACGTCGAAAGCGAAGCCCTGTCCGACATTGCCAACCTGCTGGTGGGTGCGTGTGTGCGCAGCGTGTTCGAGCAGCTTGGGCGCAACCTGTCGTTCTCGCGGCCGAGCTTTGTGCCGGCGGCGGCGCTGCAGCACGCGCTGTCCGATGCGCAACTCGGCCGCTGGGATGTCGCGCTGCTGCTGGAGGTGCGCTTCACGCTGGAGCGCGGCGGCTTTGTCGCCAAGCTGGTCATGCTGCTGCCCGAAGCCGCCATCCGCAAGATGAAGAGCGCGCTGGAACAGTTTCTACAGGCGCTTTGAGAACACACCACTGGCCCGCCATCCAATCTTGAGGAACCGCGCCATGCTTGCTTACGAAGACGACACGACGCAAACCGCCGCCGCCGCCACCGATAACGGGGCCGCCCCGCAACCCGCCAGCGCACCTGCCGACGCAGCACCGACGGTAGCGACGCCGCTGATCCTCCTGGTGGACGACGAGCCGGGCGTGCTGGCATCGTTGCGGCGCCTGCTGCGGCCCACGGGCTATCGCGTGATCACCGCCGAGGGTGGCGCTGCGGCGCTCGACATGCTGGGCGTGTATCCGGTCGACCTGATCATCTCCGACATGCGCATGCCTGGCATGAGCGGCGCGGAGTTTCTGGCGCGCGCGCGTGAGCAGTATCCCGATGTCATGCGCATCCTGCTGACGGGCTATTCCGAGATCGATTCCGCCGTGAAGGCCATCAACGAGGGCGGGGTCTATCGCTACCTGAACAAGCCGTGGGATGACCAGGACTTGCTGCTGACCGTGCGCCATGCGATCGAGCAACGCACGCTGGCCCGCGAGGCGAAACGCTTGACCGAACTGACCCAGCAGCAGAACGCAACGCTGCAGTGCATGAATGCGGGGCTGGAGACCCAGGTGTTGTCGCGCACGGAGGAAATCCGCCAGACCGTGATGTTTCTGGAAGGCGCACAGCGCGACCTGAAGACCAACTTCACCAACATGGTCCAGGTGTGCGCCAGCATGATCGAAATGCGGTGCGGCACCATGGCGCGTCAATCGCTGCGCGTGGCGGCCCTGGCGCGGCGCATTGCCATCGAATGCGGTCTGACAGGGCTGCAGGTGCAAGACATTTTCCACGCCGGTTTGCTCCACGGCATCGGCAAGTTGTCGTTGCCGGATGGACTGCTGAGCACGTCACTCGACCGGCTCTCGGCGGAGCAGGCGCAGCAGTTCTATCAGCATCCGCTGCGCGCGCAGATGGTGCTGACACCCGTGCGCCAGCTTGAACACGTCGCGCAGATCATCCGGCACCAGTACGAGCGCTTTAACGGCCGCGGCACGCCGGACCGGCTCACGGGCACCAGTATCCCCATCGGGGCGCGCGTGCTGGCCGTGGCGCGTGATTTCGAAGGGCTGCTGACGGGCGAGATCATCAAGGACCACGTCACGGCCGATCAGGCGATGGAGATGATCAAGGCGCAATCCGGTCTGCGCTACGACCCCGACGTGATCGTGCGCTTCTTGGCCGTGCTCAAGCAGCAGGGTGAGGTGATGGCCGTGCGCCAGGTGTCCTCGGCCGAACTGCGCGAGGGCATGCGCCTGGCCGATGACTTGCTCACGCGGCGTGGTGTGCTGCTCATCACGCGCGACAGCACGGTGAGTGCGCACCAGGTGCTGCAGATCCGGCGCTTTGAGACGCACGAAGACGTGCCATTCGCCATCCTGGTCTACGCGCAAGCGCCGGAGGCGCCGGAAGCGTCCGCTACGGCGGACACACCAGATACACCCGACGCCGCAGAAGCACCAAAACCAGCTTGAAGTACGGCCTTTGGGGAGGGGTTATGGAATGGGGACGACGTGGCCGGCGTGCGCTGGCCTACACGGTTTGCGTGTTCGGCATATTCGGCGCGTTCGGCATGTGCGATGCCTTGGCCAGCGTCAAGACAGTCGCAGGGGCTGAGGCCGTGCCGGACCGCGCGCACATGCAGCAGATCGTCGCGCGTGCCAGCGAGCACGGTGCACGCTGGGATGGCCCCGAGGCCGGCCCGCGCGCGCAGGCCGGCATCACCCTCGCCATCGTCAGCGAGGACTTGCGCAACGGCGGCATTCTGGGCGTGGCCAAGGGCATCAAGGAGGCCGCCGGCGTCATCGGCTGGACAGTACGCGTGTATGACGCGGGCGGCACGCCCGAGGGCCGGCGGCGGGCGGTGGCATCTGCGCTGGCGCTGCAGCCGGGTGGCGTCGTGTTGGTGGGCGGCGATGCGCGCGAAATGCAGCCCGCGCTGACGCCCTTCGCGCAACGCGGCATCCCCGTGGTGGGCTGGCACGTGGCCGCCACGGCGGGGCCCATTGCGGGCAGCCCTGTTGCCGTGAATGTGTCGACCGACCCACTGGCCGTGGCGCGGCTGACTGCCATGGCGGCGGTGGTGGAATCCGGCGGCCACGCCAACGTGGTCATCTTTACCGACTCGAACTTCCAGATTGCGCAGGCCAAGGCAGCCGCCATGGCTGAGGTGATTCGCGCCTGCAGCGGCTGCCGCCTGCTGGCTGTGGACGACGTGCCCATCTCGGGCAGCGCGCAGGCCATGCCGGGCGTCATGCATCGGCTGCTGGAGCAGCATGGCCGGGTGTGGACGCACGCGCTCGCCATCAACGACATCTACTTCGATTACGCAGCGGCCGAACTCACGCGTGCGGGTCGGCCCGATGGCATCCGCATGTTGTCTGCGGGGGATGGCAGTGCAGCTGCGTTCTTGCGCATCCAGGCGGGCGCGTTCCAGACCAGCACCGTGGCGGAGCCGCTGAACCTGCAAGGCTGGCAACTGGTGGACGAGCTGAACCGGCTGCTGGCACATCAACCCGTGAGCGGCTATGTGTCGCCGGTGCACTTGGTCACCGCCAAGAACATCGCCTTCGATGGTGGGCCGCTCGGGCAATACGACCCCGACAGCGGCTATCGCGCCGTGTATCGGCGGATCTGGGGGCGCTGAGTGTTCGGGCCGGCTGCCAGCCTCCACCTCATGCGCGTGCGCACGCCGTTGCGCCGGCTGTGGCCGCGATCGTTGGGGCGGCAGTTCATGCTGGCGGTGGTGGTGCTGGCACTGCTGATTTCGGCGGGTGGCATCACGGCGGTGGTGGCGCTGCGCACGTCCGCCAACGCAACGCGGGCGCTGGCCAACGAGCAGCTTACGCAGTTGCGGCAGGCGCAGGAGCTGGTGCAACACACGCTGCTGATCGAGCGCGAATCGGCGCAGTTGCAGAAGACCGCTTCCGTAGAGGCACTGCGCCGCCACTATGCGGAGATCCTGACCAACCTGGGGGCGTTCGAGCAGTTGTCCGAACGGCTGGCGGCGGCCGATGACGACATTGAAGTGCTCGACCTGCATCAGTCGAGCCAGTTGTTTCGCAACGCCGTCAACATCGTCGCGCAATGGCGGGAAAGCGAGTTGCAGCGTGCCGCTGCGGGCGCCGCAAACACCGTGAACGCAACAGCCAGCGCGGCCGCCAACACTTCTGCCATGCAGGCCGTAGCCGAGCGCACTGCGGCCGGGCGGCGTTCGGTGGATGCGCTTTACCTGCAGGCCGGCGCCATGGTGGCGGCTGCGCAGCAGTTGTCTGCGCGGCACACGCATGCGTTTCAGCAATCCATGCAGGCGCTGGCTGCGGTGTCGGAGCGTAACGAGCACTGGGTGACGGCGCTCTTGGCCGGCAGTGTGGCGTTTGCCTGCCTGGCCGCGTATGGGCTGCTGGGGCGCCACGTGCTGCAGCGCCTGCTGCAGGTGAGCCGTAGCCTGCGCCATGGCCATTCAGATGGCGCCCCCGGCGCCGTGCCCGTGGCGGGCGACGACGAGATCGGCCAGATGGCCCGTGCAGTCGAGCAGTTCCAGCAGGATCGATGGCAACTCGCCCTGGCGCACGAAGCACTGCAGGCCGAGCGCGCGCGCCAGGAGCAATTGCTGCATGAACTGGCGCAGGCGCAGGGGCAACTGCTGCAATCGGAAAAGATGGCATCGATCGGTCAGTTGGCGGCGGGCGTGGCGCACGAGATCAACAACCCCGTCTCGTTCGTAAATGCCAACCTGGGCAGCCTGCAACGCTACGTGGCCGGGCTGCTGGATATGGTGTCGGCCTACGAGCAGTACGAGGTAGAGCTGGCCCCCGCCACGCGCGCCGCACTGGCGCAAATCAAGCAGACAGCCGATCTGGACTACGTGCGTGAAGACATGCCGGCCCTGCTGGCGGAATCCCTGGACGGGCTGCAACGTGTGAAAAGCATCGTGCAGGGCCTCAAGGAGTTCTCGCATGTGGACGAGGCGCAAGTGCAGCGCGCCAACTTGGAGACGTACCTGGAGACGACCGTCAAGATCGTCTGGAACGAGCTGAAGTACAAGGTGGAGCTGGTGCGGGAGTACGGCAGTATTCCCGAGGTCGATTGCATGCCCGCGCAATTGAGCCAGGTGTTCATGAACCTGCTCGTCAACGCGGGCCAGGCCATCAAGGAACATGGGCGCATCACACTGCGCACGGGCCACGACGCACGCAACGTGTGGGTGGAAGTGGAAGACACCGGCAGCGGCATCCGCCCCGAGCACCTCAGCCGCATCTTCGACCCGTTCTTCACCACCAAGCCGGTGGGCCAAGGCACGGGGCTCGGTCTGTCGATCTCGTACGGCATCGTGCGCAAGCATGGCGGCCAGATCGAAGCGCGCAGCGCGCTGGGCAGCGGCACGTGCTTTCGCGTGACGTTGCCATTGCCCACCGAAGCCTGAGTGCGCGCAAGCTGTTGATCGGCTTATAACGCGCGCCCCAACGCGGTGCATGAATATGGTCAATTCTGCAGGGTGATTACCCGGCGGTAATGAAATATTTTCCGATTATGGGCTTAAATATTTCGGATGAATAACACGGGGCATGCAATAACTGCACGTAGTTTCGCGATCGTGAAAATCCATGCGACCGATTTACGCAGCCCACGCGTATTTCTGGTGCATATGGCGAAAAAACTCAATGCGTGGATGGATTGGCGGGGCGGGAACCTTTCTCATACGATCGCTTTCGTAACTTCCGTAGCCTTTCCGCTGCACTGCAACGTTGCCGTAGAAGCCGATCCAACCTGGCTTTGCGGTCTGCAGCGGCCCAGCTGATCTTGCAGGAGCCATCCCAATGCATCGACCAAAACGCATGCTTGTCGAGAATGTCGCGTGGGCGCATGAAACCGCCGCGCGTGACCCTCAATTCTTTTCACGGCTGGCACAAGGCCAGCAACCCCAGGTGTTATGGATTGGTTGCGCAGATAGCCGTGTGCCTGCCGAAACCATTACCCATTCCAACCCCGGCGATTTATTTGTCCATCGCAATATTGCCAATCTGGTGTGCCCGGCGGATGACAACACCATGAGCGTGCTCGAATATGCCGTGCGCGTGCTCAAGGTCGCGCACGTCATCGTGTGTGGGCATGACAGCTGCGGTGGCGTGCGCGCCTCATTGCTGCCGCCGCCCGATGGGCTGCCCCACGTGGCGCGCCGTATTGCGCCGCTGTGCGCTCTGGCCGGCCACCATCGCGCAGAACTCAACGCCGTGCCCGATCTGGAAGACCGCGTGAACCGCCTGGCCGAGTTGAACGTACTCGAGCAGGTGCGCTGCCTGCGCGAGAACCCCATCGTGCGGGATGCGGAACGACCGCCGTGCGTGCATGGCTGGATCTTCGGACTGGCTGATGGGCGCATTCGCGTGCTGGCGTCCGGCGACCCCGATGTCGAGCACGTCACCCGTGGCGACATCCTGATGCCCGCCGAGGCCATCGCCTGACCCCACGGCGGTGGCTCTCGTGGCCACCGCTTTCCACACGCTTTCTCTCCTCACGCATGCCGGCGCGGGTCTCCAGCTCGCCCGCCCGCGGGCAGGCGTTCGCGCGTGCACCGTTCATACAACACCAACACACCATCATGCAGACACCAACCTCACCGGCTTTCTTCCCGCGCGACATGCTCGCCGGGGTCATCGTGTTCTTTGTCGCCCTGCCGCTGTGCCTGGGCATTGCCAATGCATCGGGTGTCGACCCACTTGCGGGGCTGCTCTCCGGCATGATCGGCGGCCTGGTGGTGGCGCTGCTCAGCGGCTCGCAGCTGAGCGTGAGCGGGCCCGCGGCGGGCCTGGTCGTGATCGTGGTGGATGGCATTGCCAAGCTGGGCGGCTTCTCCGCCTTCCTGGTGGCCGTGGCGCTGGCGGGCGCGCTGCAGTTCGTGTTCGGCGTGCTGCGTGCCGGGCGCTTTGCGGCGTATGTGCCGTCGTCGGTCATCAAGGGCATGCTGGCGGCGATCGGCCTGCTGCTGATCATCAAGCAGGTGCCCCTGGCCCTGGGGCTGGCGAGTGGGGCTGGCGCGGCTGCCCCTGGCATGCTTGCCACGCCGTTCGGCACGTTCTCGACGACGGCGATGCTGGTGACGCTGCTGTCGGCCGCCGTGCTGATCGGTTGGGATACGCCGATGCTGCGGCGCTTTGTGGTGGTGCGCGCGTTGCCCTCGCCGTTGGTGGTGGTGGCGCTCGGTATTGGCGTGACCTTGTTGCTGGATGCAGTCGCACCCGGCATGGCGCCGGCCGCCGAGCACCGCGTGGAACTGCCGTCGCTGGCATCGCTCGGCGCACTGCTGGATGCACTGGAGTCGCCCGCACTCGCTGCGCTCGGCAATCCGGATGTCTGGCGCCTGGCGATGGCGCTGGCCATTGTGGCCAGCCTCGAGACACTGCTCTGCCTCGAAGCCGTCGAGCAGATCGACCCGAAGAAGCGCACCGCGTCGCCCGATCGTGAACTCAAGGCGCAGGGTATCGGCAACATGGTCGCCGGCGCGCTGGGCGGGTTGCCCATCACCTCCGTCATCGTGCGCAGTTCGGCCAACGTGCATGCTGGCGCGCAGAGCCGCTGGTCAGCTGTGGTGCATGGCGTGCTGCTGCTGGCCAGCGTGTTTGCGCTCACGGCCATCGTCAACCGCATTCCGCTGGCGTGTCTGGCCACCATCCTGATCTTTACCGGCTACAAGCTGGCCAAGCCGTCGTTGTTCGTGGCAGTGGCAAAGCAGGGGTGGGATCGCTTTGCGCCGTTCATCGCCACCATCGTGGGTGTGCTGTTGACGGACCTGCTGATCGGCATCGTGATTGGCATTGCGCTGAGCATTGCGCTGGCGATTCGCGCCAACCTGCGCCGTACCATCGTCATGGCGCGCCATCATGACCACTTCCTGCTGTCGTTCCGCAAGGACGTGTCGTTCATGGGCAAGGTACCGCTCAAGCGCTACCTGGCGCAGGTGCCCGACCACGCCACGCTCATCGTCGATGCGGCCCGCGCCGATTACATCGACCCCGACGTGCGCGAGATGGTCGAGCACTTCATTGCGGCGGCGCCGGAGCGCGGCATCGTCATCGAGCGCCATCATTTTGATGCGGCCGCGCCCCAGCGCCCAACCGGTTTGCGATTGCCGCGCCTGCCATTTGCGCGCGCGGCGGTCAGATAACGCCGCCGCACCCACTAACTTATTTTGGGTAATTTAGAGCCAAGCCTCCAAACATAATCAGGCCGGTGCGTCTATCTGCGAGCGTTGGTGGGTGTACGCAGCTTGGCTCTGTCAGGGTTCTGTGCGCGTAAATCCGCATAGAGAAAGGCGCTGCGGCGTTTGACAATGTTTGCAATTGCTGCAGTTTTGGTTAATAGACTGCATTTGAAGAGGTCAGCGGGTTAATCGGTTGGCACATCGACAGAGCATCGAGCGGGGCGGAACGGCACATTATCAAACGCGCATTTGAAGCGGGAGGCAATCATGAAGACATGGCAACGCGGGACCCTGGTTTCAGCCGTTCTGGCCGGGCTGCTTGTGCTGGGCGGTTGCGCCAGCTCCGGCTCGGGCGACATGAGCGGTACCAGCGGTGGCGATGGTAGTTCCGCCAACAACGGCTCCGGGTCGAATGGCTCGAACGGCTCGACCACCACGGCATCCACCACCCCCACCGGTGACGTTGCCAACAAAAGCGGCGGCGTGGTGACGGCCACTGGCGGCGCCATCAGCAGCCTCGGCACGGCGATCGGCGGCAGCAACCTGCCGAGCGCTTCGGCGCTTGGCAACGTGGTCGACAACCTGGGCAACACGGTCTCCACGCTTGGCACGGGTGTGCAGTCGGGCTTGGGCAGCATCGGCACCAGCAAGAACCCGATCGGCACGACGGTGTCGAGCACAGGCAATGTCGTCACCGCCGCCGGCAATACCGTGACGGCCACCGGTGGCCTGGTCGACAGCCTGGGCACTGGCCCGCTCCAGCCGCTGTCCCCGGTGACCACGCCGGTGGGCGGTGCGGTTCAGCAGGTCGGCCAGGCGGTGGCCAATGCGGGCGGCACGCTCGGCACTGCGCTGTCGACGGGGCCGGTGGAGCAGGTGACGCAGCAGCTCAGTTCGGCCGTGGTGCCGCTCACCTCGCAAGTCACCACCGCCACGCAGACGGCGGGCAACACCACCGGCCTTGGCGCACCGGGGACCAACCTGCTGCAGACCGTCGGCGGCGGCGTGGCGGGCGTCGGCACGTCGCTCACGGCGACGAATGCGCCGGTGGTCTCCAACCTGGGCGGTGTGGTGACGGCCACCGGCAACACGGTCGCCGCGCTGGGTGGGCCGCTGTCTGGCGGCAGCGCCTCGGGCAGCAGCCCACTGGCGCCGATTACGGGGGCATTGGGCGGTGCGACGGGCGGCAGCAACCCGCTCGGGGCAGTTACAGGTGCTTTGGGCGGTTCCGGCTCGGCCACGGGTGCAACGGCACCCATCGGCTCGCTGGTAACGAACGTCGGGTCGTCGGTGACATCCACGGGCGCGACCACGCCGCTGGCGCCGGTGACGGGTGCCGTGGGTGGGGCACTGGGCACCGTTGGGTCAGCACTGGGTGGGGCGCATCACTGACAACGCATTCGCTGGGGGAGGGAAGCCGCTCATGCTTTGCGCTGAGCGGTTTTTTTTTCGTGCGTAATGGACTGAATAATGGGCTGAATGGCGGTGCCAGATCGCATTCCGATTGGACATCGGGGCACCTCCCGAAAATAATGCACGCACCCCACACGGATCTGGATGAGAGGTGATCGGCATGAGCGCAGGCGATTTGTTGTTCCGGATGTTCCGCTACCAGGCATGGGCACATGAAGAGATGGCGCGGGCCATCCAAGGCCTCCACGCCGAGCAGCACGCCGAGGCGCGGCACATTGCGCTTCGCCTGATGAACCACTGCCTGGTGGTCAACAAGATCTTTGCCGCGCATCTTGCCGGCAAGCCACACGGCTTTGCCGCCGACAACACACCCGAGACGCCCACGCTTGCCGCATTGCATGCCGAGCTTGCGATGGTCGACCGGTGGTATCTCGACTATGTCCAAGCGGTCACGTCAGCCGAGCTGTCTGAGTCCATCCCGTTCACATTCACCGACGGCGACCGCGGATACATGACGCGCGAAGAAATGCTGATGCACGTCATCACGCACGGCGGCTATCACCGTGGCGAAGTCGGGCGCGTGATGCGGCAAGTGGCTGCCAGTGCCGGGCCCGACTTTCAGTTGCCGTGGGATACCTACGCAGTCCACCTCCATCGGACGGAGCCTGCGCGCAGGCTGCAAGGCGCCGAGGCGCCGGCCGTGCTGTAAATCAACGCGCGCTGTGCTCCCGCAAGCGCATCTCGGCCATCTGTTGCTCGCGCCGGTGCATCCGGGTTTGTACAGTACGTTTTGTCCACGCAGTCGCGCGGCATCCGGAGACCCAAGATGATCAAGCACGCACTATTTGCCCGGCTCATCGCCAAGCCGGGCAAGGAGCAGGCCGTGGCCGACTTTCTCGCGGCTGGCCTGCAGATGGCCAATCAGGAGGCCACCACCCCCATCTGGTTTGCGTTGCGCATTGCGCCCAACGTGTTCGGCATCTTTGATGCATTTGCCAGCGAGCAGGATCGCCAAGCCCACCTTGACGGCCCGATTGCCAAAGCGCTCATGGCCAACGCGGCGGAGCTGCTGGCCTCGCCGCCGGAGATTGCACCGATTGAAGTGCTGGGCATGAAGAACACCGGCGCAAACTGAACGCCAGAAACGACAAAACCGCCGCTGCCGGTTTGTGCCCGGATGCGGCGGTTTTGGTTTGCGAAGCGTACGTACCCTTAGCCCGGCACGCGCACCCAGCCTTCCATCAAAACGCGCGCGCTGCGGCTCATGATGGCCTTGGTCACAGTCCATTCACCGTCGACCCGCTTGGCCTCCGCGCCCACACGCAGCGTGCCGGACGGATGCCCGAAACGCACCGCGCCACATTCACCGCCACCGGCTGCCAGGTTGACCAGCGTGCCCGGAATGGCCGCCGCCGTGCCGATGGCCACCGCCGCCGTGCCCATCATCGCGTGGTGCAGTTTGCCCATCGACATGGCGCGCACGAGCAGGTCCACATCCCCCGTGCCGACGGTCTTGCCGCTGGAGGAGACGTAGTCTTTCGGCGGTGCCACAAAGGCCACCTTGGGCGTGTGCTGCCGCGTGGCGGCTTCCTCGATGTTCTTGATGAGGCCCATGCGTACCGCACCGTGTGCGCGGATGGTCTCGAACATCGCCAGCGCCTTCGCGTCGCCGTTGATGGCGTCCTGCAGCTCGGTGCCGGTGTAGCCGATGGCTTCGGCATTGACGAAGATGGTCGGGATGCCGGCGTTGATCATCGTCGCCTTGAGCGTGCCCACGCCGGGCACGTCCAGGTCGTCGACGAGGTTGCCGGTGGGGAACATCGCGCCGCCGCCGTCACCGTCTTCATCCGCTGCCGGGTCGAGGAATTCGAGCTGCACTTCCGCGGCCGGGAAGGTCACGCCATCCAGTTCAAAGTCGCCGGTTTCCTGCACCGCGCCGTTGGTGATGGGCACGTGCGCAATGATGGTCTTGCCGATGTTGGCCTGCCAGATGCGCACGATGGCGGTGCCGTTCTGCGGTACACGGCTCGGGTCCACAAGACCGTTGCTGATGGCGAACGGGCCGACAGCGGCCGAGAGGTTGCCGCAGTTGCCCGACCAATCCACAAACGGCTTGTCGATGGAAACCTGACCGAACAGGTAATCCACGTCATGGTCCGGGCGCGTGCTCTTGCTAAGGATCACCGTTTTGCTGGTGCTGGACGTGGCGCCGCCCATGCCGTCGATCTGCTTGCCGTAGGGGTCGGGGCTGCCGATCACGCGCATCAGCAGGGCATCGCGCGCGGGGCCGGGCTGCTGCGCGGCTAGCGGCAAGTCTTGCAGACGGAAGAACACGCCCTTGCTGGTGCCGCCACGCATGTAGGTGGCGGGAATTCTGATTTGAGCGGGGTGGGTCATGGAGAACGGCTCACATTGTTTGTCGTCCCCGCGTAGGCGGGGACCCAGCGCTTTTGATGTACCGAATGCAGCTTAACGTCGCTGGGTTCCCGCCTGCGCGGGAACGACGAGGGGTTTTACGCTGCGGCTTGTGCCGATTCCAAAAAGTCCTGCGCAAAGCGCTGCAGCACGCCGCCCGCTTCGTAGATCGAGACTTCCTCGTCGCTGTCCAGGCGGCACGTGACGGGCACGTCCACACGTTCACCGTTCTTGCGGTGGATCACCAGCGTCAGGTCCGCACGCGGTTGGCGTTCACCGATCACGTCATAGGTTTCGGTGCCGTCAATGCCCAGCGTGAGGCGCGTGGTGCCCGGCTTGAACTCCAGCGGCAGCACGCCCATGCCGATCAGGTTCGTGCGGTGGATGCGCTCGAAGCCTTCGGCCACGATGGCTTCCACACCAGCCAGGCGCACGCCCTTGGCGGCCCAGTCGCGCGAGCTGCCCTGGCCGTAGTCGGCGCCGGCAATGACGATCAGCGGCTGCTTGCGCTCCATGTAGGTTTCAATCGCTTCCCACATACGCGTGACCTTGCCTTCGGGCTCGATGCGCGCCAGCGAACCCTTCTTCACAGCGCCATCCACCACGGCCATCTCGTTGATGAGCGTGGGGTTGGCGAACGTGGCGCGCTGCGCGGTCAGGTGGTCGCCGCGGTGTGTGGCATACGAGTTGAAGTCCTCTTCCGGCAGGCCCATCTTGGCGAGGTATTCACCCGCGGCGCTGCTGGCCAAGATCGCGTTGGACGGCGACAGGTGATCGGTCGTGATGTTGTCGCCCAGCACGGCCAGCGGGCGCAGACCCTGGAGCGTGCGCTCGCCGGCTAGCGCGCCTTCCCAATACGGCGGACGGCGAATGTACGTGCTCTGCGCACGCCAGTCGTACAGCGGGCTCACCTTGGTGGTGTTTTCGCTGCGCTGCTCGAACATCGGGATGTAGACCTTGCGGAACTGCTCCGGCTTGACCGAGGCACGCACGATGGCGTCGATCTCTTCGTCGGTTGGCCACAGGTCTTTCAGCGTGATGGGCTTGCCATTGGCATCGGTGCCGAAGCTGTCGCGCTCGATGTCAAAGCGCACCGTGCCCGCAATCGCATAGGCCACCACCAGCGGCGGCGAGGCGAGGAAGGCCTGCTTGGCATACGGGTGGATGCGGCCGTCAAAGTTGCGGTTGCCCGACAGCACAGCCGTGGCGTAGAGGTCGCGGTCGATGATCTCCTGCTGGATCTTCGGGTCCAGCGCGCCGCTCATGCCGTTGCACGTGGTGCACGCAAACGCGACGATGCCGAAGCCGAGCTTTTCCAGTTCGGCTTTCAGGCCAGCCTCTTCCAGATACAACTCCACCGCCTTGGAGCCGGGCGCGAGCGAGCTCTTCACCCATGGCTTGCGCGTCAGGCCCAGGCGGTTGGCATTGCGCGCGAGCAGCGCGGCGGCAATCACGTTGCGCGGGTTGCTGGTGTTGGTGCAGCTCGTGATGGCGGCGATGATGACCGCGCCATCCGGCATCTGGCCCGGCGTTTCTTCCCACTTGCCGGCGATGCCCTTGGCGGCCAGGTCGGTCGTCGCCACGCGCGCGTGTGGGTTGGAGGGGCCCGCCATGTTGCGCACCACGCTGGAGAGGTCGAAGCGCAGCACGCGTTCGTATTCGGCGTGTTTGAGCGTGTCGGACCACAGGCCTGCCGTTTTGGCGTAGGTCTCGACCAGCTTGATTTGCTCGTCAGTGCGGCCGGTCAGGCGCAGGTAGTCGAGCGTTTGCTGGTCGATCGAGAACATCGCGGCCGTGGCGCCATATTCGGGCGCCATGTTGGAGATGGTGGCGCGGTCGCCCAGCGTGAGCTTCGATGCGCCTTCGCCGTAGAACTCCAGGTATGCGCCCACCACCTTCTGCTTGCGCAGGAATTCAGTCAGGGCCAGCACGATGTCGGTGGCGGTGATGCCGGGTTGGCGTTGGCCCGTCAGCTCCACGCCCACGATGTCCGGCAGGCGCATCCACGAGGCGCGGCCCAGCATCACGTTCTCGGCTTCGAGCCCGCCCACGCCGATGGCGATCACGCCCAGCGCATCCACGTGCGGCGTGTGGCTGTCGGTGCCGACGCAGGTGTCGGGGTAGGCCACGCCGTCGTGTGCCTGGATGACGGGCGACATCTTCTCCAGATTGATCTGGTGCATGATGCCGTTGCCCGCCGGGATCACGTCGACGTTCTTGAACGCGAGCTTGGTCCAGTCGATGAAGTGGAAGCGGTCTTCGTTACGGCGGTCTTCAATGGCGCGGTTCTTGGCGAAGGCGTCGGGGTCGAAGCCGCCGCATTCCACGGCGAGTGAGTGGTCGACGATCAACTGCACTGGGACGACCGGGTTGACCTTGGCGGGGTCGCCGCCTTGGTCGGCGATGGCGTCACGCAGGCCTGCGAGGTCCACCAGTGCGGTTTGGCCGAGGATGTCGTGGCACACCACGCGGGCGGGGAACCAAGGGAAGTCGAGGTCGCGCTTGCGTTCGATCAGTTGCTTGAGGGAAGCGGTGAGCGTTGCCGGGTCGCAGCGGCGGACCAGATTCTCGGCGAGGACGCGGGAGGTGTACGGCAGCTTGTCGTAGGCGCCGGGTTGGATGGCTTCTACGGCTTCTTTAGCGTCGAAGTAGTCGAGCTTGGTGCCGGGGAGGGGCTTTCTGTGGGTGGTGTTCATGATGTCGGTACATCCCTTGTTTCATCCCCTGCCGGGGCTGACTCACTTTCTTTGTCTTGCCAAAGAAAGTAAGCAAAGAAAGGCGCGCCCGATGCGGCGACTTCCTCCTTGAATTTATGTCGCAAGGAGGAGAAGGGGAAAACTCGCTGCGCTCAGACAGTTCCCCTTCTTTTTTCCTCCTTGCAACACAAATTCAAGGCGCCGCATAGGGCAGGAACGTCAAAGGCCAAACCGTCTGAGTGCGTGCGGTGGCGTTTCTCTTACGAGCGCTTGCTCAACGGCACGAACTTCAGGTCTTCCGGACCGGTGTAGTTGGCGCTTGGGCGGATGATCTTGTTGTCGATGCGTTGCTCGATGATGTGTGCAGCCCAGCCCGACGTACGTGCAATCACGAACAGCGGGGTGAACATCGCGGTCGGCACGCCCATCATGTGGTACGACACGGCGCTGAACCAGTCCAGGTTCGGGAACATCTTCTTGACGTCCCACATCACCGTTTCCAGGCGTTCGGCAATGTCGAACATCTTGGTGTTGCTGGCTTCCTTCGACAGCCTCTTCGCCACTTCCTTGATGACCTTGTTACGCGGGTCGGACACGGTGTACACCGGGTGGCCGAAGCCGATCACGACTTCCTTGGCTTCCACGCGGCGGCGGATGTCGGCTTCGGCTTCGTCGGGTGTGTCGTAGCGCTTCTGGATCTCGAAGGCGACTTCATTGGCGCCGCCGTGCTTCGGGCCGCGCAGTGCGCCGATGGCGCCGGTGATGGCGGAGTAGATGTCTGAGCCTGTGCCGGCAATCACGCGGCCGGTGAAGGTGGAGGCGTTGAATTCGTGCTCGGCGTACAGGTTGAGCGAGACGTGCATCGCGTCGACCCACGACTTGGACGGCTCCACGCCGTGCAGCAGGTGCAGGAAGTGGCCGCCGATGGAGTCGTCATCCGTTTCGACTTCGATGCGCTTGCCGTTGTGGCTGTAGTGGTACCAGTACAGCAGCATCGAGCCGAGGCTCGCCATCAGGCGGTCGGCGATGTCGCGCGCGCCGGGGGTGTTGTGGTCGTCCTTCTCGGGCAGCACGGTGCCGAGCACGGATACGCCGGTGCGCATCACGTCCATCGGGTGGGCAGACGCGGGCACCCATTCCAGCGCGGCCTTCACGTTGGCGGGCAGGCCGCGCAGGGCCTTTAGCTTGGTCTTGTAGGCGGTCAGTTCGGCCTTGTTGGGCAGCTTGCCGTGCACCAGCAGGTGCGCGACTTCTTCAAATTCGCAGGCGGCGGCCAGGTCGAGGATGTCGTAGCCGCGGTAGTGCAGGTCGTTGCCGGTGCGGCCCACGGTACACAGTGCGGTGTTGCCTGCCGTCACGCCCGACAGGGCGACGGATTTCTTCGGCTTGAAGGCACCGGTGTTCGGGGTGCTGTTATCGGCTTCGCTCATGAATGGTCTCCTGATGTGTGTTGTGTTGTCGTTCCCGCGCAGGCGGGAACCCAGCGTCGTTGGTGTGGTGCGGCTCTAAAGCCACTGGGCCCCCGCCTGCGCGGGGGCGACACCCAATTTATTTCTGTGCGGCGAACAGGGCGTCGAGCTTGTCCTCATACGCGTGATAGCCGAGGTATTGGTACAGGTCTGCGCGCGTCTGCATGGTTTCCACGGCGGCTTTTTGCGTGCCGTCGCGCATCAACGTCTGGTAGAAGTTGAGCGCCGCTGCGTTCATCGCGCGATACGCGCCGCAGCAGTACAGGGCGATGTCGACATTGGCGCTGCGCAACTCGTCGGTGGTGAACAGCGGCGTGCTGCCGAACTCCGTCAGGTTGGCCAGGATGGGCACTTTCACGGCGGCCTTGAAGCGGCGGTAATCGTCCAGCGTCTTCATGGCTTCCGGGAAGATCATGTCCGCGCCGGCTTCCACGTAGGCGACGGCACGCTCGATGGCGGCGTCGATGCCTTCGACGGCGGCGGCGTCGGTGCGGGCCATGATGACGAAGTCGTCATCGGTGCGGGCGTCTACGGCAGCCTTCACGCGGTCGACCATCTCGTCGGCGGGCACAACTTCCTTGCCAGGGCGATGGCCGCAGCGCTTCTGGCCGACCTGGTCTTCTAGGTGCACAGCAGCCACGCCCGCCTTGATGAACGAGCGCACGGTGCGCGCGATGTTGAAGGCGCCGCCCCAGCCGGTGTCGATGTCCACCAGCAGCGGCACCTGCACGGCATCAGTAATGCGGCGGGCGTCGATCAGCACGTCTTCCATCGTGCTGATGCCCAGGTCCGGAATGCCCAGCGAGTTGGCGGCGACGCCACCGCCCGACAGGTACACGGCCTTGAAGCCGGTCTGCTCGGCCATTTTGGCGGCGTAGGCGGTAATGGCGCCCACCACTTGCAGCGGTTGCGATTCGGCCACCGCCTGGCGGAACTTGGCGCCCGCGCTGACGGGCTGACGTTTGGTTGTGCTCATGCGTGCTCCACAAAGAATGACCCCTCAGAGCAGGAAGCGGGCCACCCGAAATGCCGCGTGTAACCCCTTGATTTGTATGGAAGTGCGCTGTCCGCCCAGCGCCACGCCATTTCAGAAATGAAATTTCAATTTCAATAGGGAAATACGCAGCGCATAATGGTTGGATCATGAGTCCGATGCCCAATCTCACCCGCGCCGATTTCCCGACCACAGCAGACCGCCCGCGCATCTGGGCGTGCGGCATCAGCCGCCTGAGCGATCTCTTCCTCGATATTGCTGCCGAGTACAACGACCGTGCCGAGCTGCGCGTCATCACACGCGGCTTTGAAGACATCGTCCGCGAGATCGAAGCTGCAGGCCAGGGTGTGGGCAACCCGCGCCCTGACGTGGTGGTGGCGGGCGGCTCCAACGGTGCGTATCTGAAGCCGCGTTTGTCGTTGCCCGTGGTCGTCATCAACCCGACCGGCTTTGACGTGATGCATGCGCTGGCGCGTGCCCGGCGCGCGGTGTCAGAGGCAGCGCAATCGGTTGCGCTCGTCACGCACGGCGATACGCCCGACGAGGTGCGCCGCTTGGTTGCCGCGTACAACATGGATGTGGTGTTCGCGTCGTATGCATCCCGGCAGGATGCGGAGAGTTGCGTGCTCGATTTGCGCGACCGGGGCGTGGGCGCCGTCGTCGGCCCCGGCTTGGTGACAGACTTGGCCGCGCAGGCCGGCATGCAGACGGTTTTTTTGTATTCACGCGATTCCGTGCGCGCCGCCTTCGACACCGCGCTGGAAGTCGTGCAGGCCACCCGCCGCGAGGCGCAGCGCCGCCAGCGCCTGGACAACTTGTTGCAGCATCTGCGTGACGGTGTGGTTGCGCTGGATGCGCAAGGCCGCGTGGAGGCCATCAACGAGCGTCTGGCCACCGCACTCGGTATCGACGCCAAGCAGGCGATAGGGCATCCGCTGCTCGGCATCGCGCCCAACTTGCTCGGCCTGCTGCCGGATGCCGATGGCGACACGCTGGGCACGGTGCGCGGCGTGAGCTACGTCATCCACCGCGGGCCGCTGGCTGGTATGGGCGCAGCAGAAGGCACTGTGTTCACGTTTCAGGAATCGCGCGCGGTGGAGCGGCTCGACCGCACGTTGCGCTCGCGCCAGCGCCCGCAGCAGTTCAGTGCGCGCTATCGGCTGGACGATCTGGTGGGCGAATCCGCGCCCATCGAACGCGTGCGCACGCTGGTGCGCCGCTATGCCAAGTCGGATGCCACTGTGCTGGTGCTGGGCGAATCCGGCACCGGCAAGGAGATGGTCGCGCAGAGCATGCATGAGCTGAGCGCGCGACGTGACTTTTCGTTTGTCGCCATCAACTGTGGTGCGTTTCCCGAAGCGCTGCTGGAGAGCGAGCTCTTCGGCTATGAAGAAGGCGCCTTCACCGGCGCGCGCAAGGGCGGCAAGGCTGGGCTGATTGAGGCCGCGCATCGCGGCACGCTTTTTCTCGACGAGATTGGCGAGATGCCGCTGCCGCTGCAAAGCCGCCTGCTGCGTGTGCTGCAGGAGCGAGAGGTGGTGCGGCTGGGCTCGACCGAACCCACGCGCGTTGACATCCGCGTGGTCGCTGCTACGCACCGCGCCCTGACCGATGCAGTAGAAGCCGGTACCTTCCGCGCGGATCTGTACTACCGCCTCAACATCCTGAGCATCGCGCTGCCCTCGTTGCGCGAGCGCACTGACGACGTGGTGCCGCTGGCCGCCGAGTTGCTCGTGCAAGCCGCCCGTCGCGAGCCACGCCTGCTGCTGCGAATCCCGGACACCGACGTCGCCAGCCATCTGCTGACAGCCATTGCGGACCCGCTGCGGCACTACGCGTGGCCCGGCAACGTGCGCGAGCTGCAAAGCGTGATCGAGCGCATCGCCGTGGAGTTGGCCGACACCGACGAGCCCGGCGCCATCACCCAAGACGTGTTGCGCATGATCGCGCCGGAAGTGTTCGCGCAACCCGCACGCGCCAGGAAAGTTGCGCAGACCCTGCGCGAGCGCAGCCGTGGCGTGGAGGCGGAAGAAATCCGCGCCGCGCTGGCTGCGCATGGTGGTGACCGCGACGCAGTGTGTGCCGCATTGGGCATCAGCAAGACAACGTTGTGGCGGCGGTTGCAGGCGCAGGCCTGATCCTGCAGGCCGCGGCTGGCCACACACGATTTCCGATCGCGCTCTTTGGCCGCCCGCGAACGCGCAGCCCACGTTCGGGCCGGACCCCTCACTCGCGCAAATCGCGCATGCACTCACGTGCGGTGTGCACCGGTATGGGGCGCGTTGCTTTTCTCCCTATCTGTTTTTCCTGGTATTCGCTTTAAAACCCATACTAAAAATTGACCATTTTATGTGCGTGGGATTTTTTGAGCATTGTTGAAGATTCTTGTCATCAGGCTGACAACATTCAGCGCCGTCGCGTGTTTAGTCTGCGCATGAAGAATGCGCGCAATGTCAATTGTAAAAACCGCTGAGTTCTAGTCCTTATGCTCTAGACATGGTGTTGAGTTTGGACTACTTTTCTTTTGAACGTGAAGTCCCCCTACGCTGATCTCTGCCCCCGCACATCGAAACGGGTGATGTGCCTGAGATGGCGTCTCCATCCATAGAAAAACGATCTACCGGGAGTACGGTAGCCATGACTACTGCGAGCCACCATGCTCGGGCAAACGTTTATCGGCAGTCCGGCCGATGCGCCAGCCCGCGCCCGCTTCACGCACTCCACGTAGCCAGCCATTGGCCTTTCAGCCCGCCGTGAACTATCGGGAGGCCCTGCGTGGGTCAAGCCGTTGACCACTGAATAACCGGTTCGGCGGATCAGTCTCATCCATTGTCGTATTTAAAACGCGCCTGACAGGCGCGGTGGATGGCTGCGCCTTCAAAAATCCGGCGGGTGATCGGCAATTGAATTTCTGGCAGTACCAATCAATCGGGAACCGGCGATATGTCTGGGCGCCCCGGGGAAACGTGCGTCTTTTTTGTATGCATTACAGCGTAATCAACCCGATTTTCTGAATGCTTTCTTAAATGCGACGGAATCAATATGAACAAGTCATATAAGACCATCTGGAATGAGGCGTTGGGCGCCTGGGTTGCCGCATCCGAGCTGGATCGGGCGAAAGGCAAGGGCGGTACGGTCGTGCAGCGCGCTTGCCTGAACACGGCCGGCGGCGCGATGACCCTGGTCGCAGCCGCTGTGGCGCTCTTGGGCTCGGTCGTACCCGGGCAGGCATATGCGCAGGTGAACTGCTCTACGGCTCCGTACAACTTCTACAGCGGCAGCATGACGTGCGTCGGTTTCATGTCGACGGCCACGCAAGGCGGGGCCACGGCGTTGGGCTACGGCGCCAACAGTACGGGCCTTAACGCCGTGGCCGTCGGCTTTCAAGCTATCGCCTCGGCGACCAATTCCATCAACGTGGGTGCGCGCACAGCTCCAGGGACCGGTGCAACTGGCAACGCGTCGATCGGCATCGGTACGGACGTCACGGCCAGCGGTTCGGCGGGCATTGGCATCGGCCTCCAAAGTGCCGCCAGCGGCAGCTCGTCGACCGCCGTCGGCTCGCAGGCCAAGGCGACGGACGACAACACCGTCGCCGTGGGTGTAAAGTCCAGCGCCTCTGCGGCGGGTGCGGTGGCAGTGGGCAGCGGGGCTGTCGGTTCGCAAGCCAATGGCGTAGCCGTGGGCTCGGGAGCGGCGGCCGCGGGGCTCAACGCAATCTATATGGGTGCACGCACCGCTGCGGGCACCGGCTCGAGCGGGACGGCGTCCATTGCGCTTGGCACCGACGTCACCGCCAACGCCGACTACGCCACCGCCATCGGCTTTCAAACCGTGGGCAGTGGCGTCGCGGCCGTTTCCATGGGCTATCTCGCCACCTCCTCCGGAACACATGGGGTTGCGGTCGGTTTTCAGTCCGTTGCCACTGGCCTCAATGCCGTGTATCTGGGGGCGCGTTCCGTCGCCGGCACCGGCGCGACTGCTGATGGAGCCGTCGCACTCGGTACGGACGTGACAGCCTCCGGCCCGTCTTCGCTGGCGGCGGGCACCCTGGCTTCGGCCAAGGCCCTGAATGCCGTCGCACTCGGGGCCGGCGCCGCTGCAAGCGGCACGACCTCACTTGCCATGCTGAATGGCGCCAGCGCCAGCGGTACGCAGTCCATTGCGATTGGCGCGGCGGCCAAAGCTTCGGCCACTGACGCCACCGCCATCGGCAACGCTTCGCAGGCGCTTGCCGCATCGACGGTGGCCCTGGGCGATGCCAACGTCGTGGCCGCCGCCGCTGGCACGGGCTCAATTGCCGGCGGCCACAACTCGCGCGTGAGCAGCGGCACCGGCGCCGTCGCGTTGGGTGAGGGCCAGACCGCCAGCGGCAACGGTGCGGTCGCCATCGGTGACCCGAACACTGCCACCGGCAATGGCGCCGTGGCCATGGGCGCCAACAACACGGCAAACGGCGACGGCGCAGTCGCCATCGGCAACAGCAACAACGCGCAGGGCACCGGCTCGCTGGCGATCGGCAATACCGCCTCGGCGGCGGCCGCAGGCGCGGTCGCGCTGGGCTCTTCCGCCACCGCCACCAACGCCAACGATGTGGCGCTCGGCTCGGGTTCGGTAACGGCAGCGCCCAACCCAACCGCGAGCGCCGTCATTGCCGGCACCACGCGCAGCTTTGCCGGTACAAACCCCACCAGCGTGGTGAGCGTGGGCGCATTCGGCGCGGAACGTCAGATCACCAACGTGGCCGCTGGGCGCCTGAGCAATTCGAGCACCGATGCCGTCAACGGCTCGCAGCTCTTCGCGACCAACCAGGCGGTGGATGGCATCTCCACCACGGTCAACAACATCCAGAACGGCGCTGGCATCAAGTATTTCCACGCCAACTCGACCGCCGCAGACAGCCAGGCGAACGGCACCGATAGCGTTGCGGTCGGTCCGCTGGCCGTGGCGACCGGCACCAACAGCGTTGCAGTGGGCAACGGTGCGCAGGCCCAGACAAACAATGCGCTGGCGCTCGGCTCCGGCGCCACCGCTAGCAGCGCCAACGACGTGGCGCTGGGCGCGGGTTCCGTGGCCGGCACCGCGAACCCCACCCCGAACGGGACGCTCGCCGGTGCCACGCGCACCTTTGCGGGCGGCAACCCGGCCAGCGTGGTCAGCGTGGGCGCAGTGGGCGCCGAGCGGCAGATCACCAACGTCGCTGCAGGCCGCCTGAGCAATTCGAGCACCGACGCCGTCAACGGCTCGCAGCTCTTTGCGACGAACCAGGCGGTGGATGGCATCTCGACCACGGTCAACAACATCCAGAACGGCGCGGGCATCAAGTATTTCCATGCCAATTCCACGGCGGCCGATAGCCAAGCGACCGGCACGAATAGCGTTGCGATCGGGCCGCTCGCCGTGGCCAGCGGCACGAACAGCGTGGCAACGGGCAACGGCGCGCAGGCGCAAGCGGCCAATGCAATGGCATTGGGCGCTACGGCAACGGCCAGCAATGCTGGTGACGTGGCGCTGGGCTCCGGCTCGGTTACAGCCGCAGCCAACCCAACCGCGAGCGCCGTCATCGCCGGCACCACGCGCAGCTTTGCGGGCACGAACCCGACCAGCGTCGTGAGCGTGGGTGCATTCGGTGCGGAACGTCAGATCACCAACGTGGCCGCAGGCCGCCTGAGCAATTCGAGCACCGATGCCGTCAACGGCTCGCAGCTCTTTGCGACGAACCAGGCGGTGGATGGCATCTCCACCACGGTCAACAACATCCAGAACGGCGCGGGCATCAAGTACTTCCACGCCAACTCGACCGCTGCAGACAGCCAGGCCACCGGCACGGAGAGCGTGGCGGTGGGGCCGCTCGCGGTGGCCAGCGGAGCAAGCAGCGTGGCAACGGGCAACGGCGCGCAGGCCAGCGGGGCGAATGCGCTTGCGCTGGGCAGCAATGCACAGGCGACGGCCGCAAACTCTGTTGCACTCGGCGCGAATTCGACAACGACGGCCAACCTTGGAGCGCCTGCATACAACCCGGGTACGGCGGCGCTGGCGGGCACCACGCCGGTGGGCGAGGTGTCGGTCGGTTCGGCCGGCAACGAGCGTCGTGTTACGCATGTTGCAGCGGGCGCCGCGGCCACGGATGCCGTCAACGTGAGCCAGTTGCAGTCGGTGCAAACGGAGCTGACACAAACCAGGAGCGACGCGCTGTTGTGGGACCCCACGGCCAACGGCGGCACGGGCGCGTTCAGCGCCAACCATGGCGGCACGGGGCCGAACGTCATTACCAACGTCGCGCCCGGGGCGTTGACTGCCACCAGCACGGACGCCGTGAATGGCTCGCAGCTCTTCACGACCAACCAGAACGTCACCAACCTGGGCAACACGGTCAACAACATCCAGAACGGCGCGGGCATCAAGTATTTCCACGCCAATTCGACGGCGGCCGACAGCCAGGCCACCGGCACTGACAGCGTGGCCATCGGGCCGCTCGCGGTGGCTGGCGGCGCGTCCAGCCTTGCGGCGGGCAACGGTGCGCAGGCGCAAACGGCTAACGCGCTGGCGCTGGGCGCGCTCTCGACGGTATCAGTGGCCGATGGTGTGGCGATCGGCTCGGGCGCCGTTTCCGACCGGACCGTTGCCTCGGGCTTCGGTTCGATTCCTGCGGGCAGCCACGCCGTGCCGTTCAACACGTCCGATGGGACATTGCTGGGCGCCGTGTCGTTCGGCAGTGCCGCAGGCAATACGTATCGCCAACTGACCAACGTGGCGGATGGCACGGGCCAGCACGATGCGGCGACCATTCGCCAGCTGACCGGCGCCCTGCAATCGTTCGCGGTTACGCCCACGCTGTATTTCCACGCCAATTCGGCCGCGGCGGATTCACTGGCGGTCGGTTCGCAGTCTGTCGCCGTGGGTCCGACCACGGTGGTGAACGGCGACAACGGTGTGGGTATCGGCAACGGTGCCATCGTCCAGCAAACCGCACCCGGTGGTATTGCCGTTGGCCAGGCCGCCACCTCGGGCCAGGCGGATGCGATTGCCCTGGGCAGTGGGTCGACAGCCAACGGTGCACAGTCCATCGCGCAAGGTGCCAACGCCAATGCCAGCCTTGCCGGCGGGATCGCCATCGGCTCGGGTGCGAAGAGCAACGCCGTCGATGCGATGGCACTGGGCTCGGGTGCCACCGCCACGTTCGCCAACAGCGTTGCCCTGGGCGCCGGCTCGCTCACCACGGTGGGCGCGTTGACCAACTACATGGCGTTTGGCTTGACGGCGCCGCAAACGTCGTCGGGTGAACTGAACGTGGGCAACCGCCAGATCACGGGCGTGGCGGCCGGCCGCCTCGGCAGCGATGCCGTCAACGTCTCGCAGTTGCAGGCCGTGCAGCAGGAGCTGACGACGTTCATCAACAACAACGGCGGGTCCTTTACTTCGACCTCGCCGAACGGCACCACCAACAACACGCCGCCAGCCACACCGGGCCCGAACTCTTCGGTGGGCGGCACGGGCGCGGTCGCTTCGGGCTCCAACAGCACGGCGCTGGGCAACAACTCGCAGGCCACTGCCAACAACACCACCGCCATCGGCACGGGTGCGGTCGCAACCGGCAGCGGCTCGACCGCCATTGGCGCCGGCAGCAATGATGGCGGCCGCACGGATGTCGTCTCGGTGGGTTCCACCACCCTGTCGCGGCAGATCATCAACGTGGCCGCCGGTACGGCACCGACGGACGCCGTCAACGTGTCTCAGTTGAACAACGCCATCACACAGGCCAACAGCTACACCGACAGCCAGGTCGCGGGGCTGCGCAACAGCATCGACTCCTATCGGCGCGATGCCGACGGCGGCACCGCCATGGCGATGGCGATGGCGGGCTTGCCCCAACCGACCGGCCCGGGCAAGAGCATGGTGGCTGTGGCGGGCAGTGTGTACAACGGCCAGTCGGGCCAGGCGCTTGGCATCTCGACTGTGTCGGAGAACAACCGCTGGATCTACAAAGCCGCCGTCTCCACCAACACGCGCGGTACGTATGGCGCGGTGGTCGGTGCCGGGTATCAATGGTGAAGCGAACGGGCAGGCTGTCTTTTTGCCAAGAGGACAGCCGCATGACTGCAACGTGATCTCTTTCGGATTCTTTCTATGAACAAGCGCGCATTCTCCGCCTGCATCGCAACACTTTTGTGCCTCGGCACCCTTGCCGGGTGCGCTGGCCCCACGGACACGGCGTTTCCCAACGCCGACACGGCGATGACGCCCGAAGGCTCGTTCCCCAACGTCGATCATCTGCGCATGGTCGAGCCCGGCATGACCAAGGGCCAGGTTTATGAGCTGATCGGCGTGCCGCATTTTCATGAGAGCGTGTTCCGCGTGCGCGTCTGGAACTACCTGTTCCACTTCCGCAGCGCAGACAAGCCCGTCACCTGCCAGTACCAGATTCAGTTCGACGACGACAGCCGCGTCACCAAGACGCGATGGGCCGACCCGCAGTGCGAGACATTTGCACCGGCAAAACCCGCGCAATAACCCCAAAACAACCGGATATCACCAGACATACCCGACGGAGCGTGATTGATGAAACGTATGAACGGCGCCTTGAAGATGGTTGCGGCGTGCGCCCTGGCTGCCGCTTCCGTGCTCGCACACGGTGCGCAAGCCGGTGATTCTGCCGACGAACTGCTCGGCAATGCCGCGCTGGCTCTCAAGCGGATCGACGCAGGCGACCACGCCGCGCTCTGGCAGCAGACCGCGCCTTTCGTCCGTGGGGTCTACACGCCCGAACGATTTGCGAGCGGGCTGACGCAAGCGCGCAAGTCTGTCGGCACCGTCAGCCAGCGTGGCTGGGCATCGGTGACGCGGCTGACCTATGCACACGTCAAGGACGTGCCCGATGGCCTGTATGCGAACGTCGACTACGCCACCCAGTTGGCCGATGGGCGGGTCGTCTACGAGAAGCTGAGCTTCCAACTGGGCAGCGACGGGCATTGGTACTTCACCGGGTATGATCCGCGCCAGAATCAAGGGGGGACGACGCAGGTGCAGAAATGATTGCGTCGCCCCTCCCCGACGCGGCGGGATCATTCCAATGAGCGATTTGGATGCGAGGGCATCAAGAGTCCGGGGGTACTTTGAGGCGGGCGAGCTGATCGAAGCATCGGCATGCATTGCCGAGTGGTTGGCGGCGCTGCCTGACGACGTCGACGCGGCCATCGCGCAAGCGCAACTGCTGAGGCTGTGCGGGCGCTATGGCGAAGCACGCGCGTGGGTGGACCGTGCCATCGCAGCGGCGCCCACCCATGCCCCCGCCTATGTCGAAGCCGCACGCCTTGCAACCCAACTGGGCGAGCTGGACCACGCGCTCGGCTGGTTCTCGCAGGCGCATCGCCTGATGCCGAGCGCCGTGGACTGGTTTGCCGAGTGGGGCGCCGTTGCGCAACAGTCGCGACGTGCAGACATCGGCCTTGAAGTGGCGAAGCTGTGGTGCGAAGCGCAACCCTTGGCGGCCAACGCGTGGTTCCTGCTGGGGCTTGTGCATCAACATGCGGGCGCGCACGATGCGGCGCTGGCCGCATACCGGCGCGCAATGGAGCTCGATGCCGACGCGCCGATGCTGCGCAACAACCTCGCAGCGCTGCATGCCAGCCGTGGCGAGCTGGCGGACGCCCTGCGGCTAAGCATGGACGCCATCCGCAGCGAGCCAGGCAACTACCTCGCCTGGACGAACCTCGCCAATACGTGGCTGCAATTGCGTGAACCCGCCAACGCCTTGCTTGCTGCGCGCCGCGCTGCAACGCTCGCACCGGCTTACGGGCTGGCGCAGCTGGCGCTCAGCAACACTGCGCGGGAATCGCAATTGTGGGACGAGGCATTCGAGGCGATCGTGCGTGCAGCGCAAGTGTCGGGCGCCGACCCGCAGATCCAGTTCTCGACGGCGATGCTGCAACTGATGCGCGGCGACTTCCACAACGGCTGGATCAACTTCGAGGCACGCTGGCAGGGCTCGCCCGAACTCAGGCGTTCGCCTGTGTTTTGCCCCGAGCGCCGCTGGCGTGGTGAACCACTCGCGGACAAGACGCTGCTCATCTGGGGTGAGCAGGGGCATGGCGACGCGCTTCAGTTCATCCGCTTCGTGCCCATGGTTGCCAAGTGGGCGCGCGAGGCGGGTGGCGCGGTGGTCTGTTGCACCTTCCCGCCGCTGGTGGAACTGTTCAAGCGCAGCCTTGCCGGGCATGGGGTGAACGTTGTGCCCAGCGATATTCCTGAACTGCCCGGCTTCGACTATCAGATCCCGCTTGCCAGCCTGCCGCTTGCATTGGGCGTGACGCTGCAGACGCTGCCGGCACCATCGGCGTATCTATTGCCCGCAGAGGAGAAGGTGGATCACTGGCAGCGCCGGATACACGCCCACGGTGCGCGGAAGATCGGCCTGGCCTGGACAGGAAGCCGCACGCATCAACGCAACCCGCTGCGCGCCGTGCCGCCGGAGTTGCTCGCCCTCGCGCTTGTCGGGCACACCGGCGCGGCGTTCTACAGCCTGCAGAAAGACGCCCCGGAAGACGTTGCGCGACTCGAAGCCGCCGGCTTACAGGTTGCCGACCACACGGCAGAACTCCGCAGCTTTGACGACACGGCCGCGCTCATCAGCAACCTCGATCTGGTGGTGACGGTCTGCACGTCGGTTGCGCATCTGGCTGCCGCGCTGGGCAAGCCGACGTGGCTGCTGCTCGACGTCAATCCGCACTGGGTGTGGATGACCGAGCGCCAAGACAGCCCCTGGTATCCAACGGTCCGGCTGTACCGCCAATGCGCCTATCAGGATTGGAGTGCACCGCTGGCGGCGTTGCGGGGAGACATGGGGCAATGGATTGCGGCGCGTGCTGGAGCGCTCAGCGCATCCTGAGCGCCCACCGGTGTCTCGGATGTCGCAACACGGCCAAACAGTGGAGTCCCCCGTGCGGTGTTGGCGTGCAGAGCGCAGGCCCCCGGCGCCCCATGAGGGCCGGGTCCTATACTGTCGGCCTCACAAACTTCCATCCCACGGCCATGTTCTCTCCTCTCCACATTGCTGACAGCTCAGTGCGTCGAGCCAGGAGGCTGTGGACCAACTACGGCATCTTCTGGCTGGGTGCTGTTCTGGTGGGGTTGGTGTCTGTCGCCTACGCAAAGCTCATCGACGTGGGCTTCGAGCTCTTTCGCAACATGACGTCGCATGCGTTCTGGCTGCCCATCGTCGTCACGCCGGTGGGTGCGGCGCTCGCGATCTGGCTGACGCGACGGTTCTTTCGCGGTGCCGAGGGCAGTGGCATTCCGCAGGTGATTGCGACGCTGGAAGACGGCCGACTCGCCGGCTCGCTGCTTTCGCTGCGCATCATGTTCGGCAAGATCGTGGTGTCGTTCCTGGGCATCCTCTGCGGTTTTACGATTGGCCGCGAGGGGCCGACCGTGCAGATTGGGGCTTCGCTCATGTACGCCATGCGGCGCGGCTATCGTCGCAGCAGCAAACACATCGAACGGCAACTCGCGCTCGCAGGTGCGGCGGCCGGGCTTGCGGCGGCATTCAACACGCCATTGGCCGGCGTGGTGTTTGCCATTGAAGAATTGACGCGCAGCTTTGTGGCGCGAAACAGCGGCACGCTCATCACCGCCATCATTTTTTCCGGCGTGGTCGCGTTGGGCCTGCAAGGCAACTACCTGTATTTCGGGCGCATTCAAGCCATCGGGCAATTTCATCCGGCGTTGATCCCGCTCGTGATTGCCGCAAGCCTGCTCTGCGGTGTAGCGGGCGGGGCGTTTGGCTGGCTGCTGCTCAACCTGCCGCGCTGGATGCCGGCACCCCTGATGACGTTGCGACAGGCGCGGCCGGTGTGGTTCGCCTTCGTGTGCGGCATCGCCATTGCGCTGATTGGATTGGGCTCGGGCGGCACCACGTTTGGCAGTGGCTACGCCGAAGCGCGCGGCTTGTTGGAGACCCATCAAACGCTTTCGCCGTTCTATGCCGTGTTCAAGTTTGCTGCGTTGGTGGTGTCGTACCTGTCCGGCATTCCTGGTGGCATTTTTGCGCCGTCGCTGGCCATCGGCGCCGGGCTTGGCAACGTCATGTCGCTCGTGACATCGGCGATACCGCTGCCCAGTCTGGCCGCGCTGTGCATGGTGGGGTATCTGGCGGCGGTCACGCAGTCGCCCATCACGTCCTTCGTGATCGTGATGGAGATGATCGACGGCCACGAGATGGTTTTGCCGCTCATGGCCGTGGCGTTGCTCTCCAGCCAGCTCTCCAAGGCGCTGGCGCCCTCGTTCTATCACACGCTTGCGCATCGGTTTCGGGCGTCGGTGCCGCACCCGGTGCCGCACCCGATGCCGCAGTAGACCGGCCAACACGAGCCGGCATCTCCTGCCCACCGTGAGCCACGCCGAGCATCGGATCGACATGCCGATGCTGGGCGTGCGTCAACTACCGCTGCTTACCCACGCCGTGCCGCCTCGATCGTGGCGATGTCGATCTTCGTCATCGTCATCATGGCTTCGAATGCACGCTTGGCCGCTGCGCGGTCCGGGTCGGTAAAGGCGGCGGTGAGGGCCCGCGGCGTGATCTGCCACGACAGCCCCCACTTGTCCTTGCACCATCCGCACGCGCTTTCCTGCCCGCCGTTGCTGACGATGGCGTTCCATAGCCGATCGGTCTCGGCCTGATCGTCCGTTGCGATCTGGAACGAGAACGCATCACTGTGCTTGACGTGCGGGCCGCCGTTCAGCCCCAGGCAGGGGATGCCCGCCACGGTGAACTCGACCGTCAGCACATCGCCTTCCTTGCCGCTGGGGTAGTCCCCTGGCGCACGGTGCACGGCCGTGACTTTGCTGTCGGGGAAAGTGGCTGCGTAAAAGCTGGCCGCGTCCAGCGCGTCGCGGTCGTACCACAGGCAGATCGTGTTTTTGCTGACCATGCGTGTCTCCTGTCGTTTGAACGGTGGGACACCGGCATCCGAGGGAAGGGCCTCGCATCGCAACGTCATCGTCTGTCGGATGCGACCGCCTGCCATTTGCCGGGGCTACCAATGTCGCACAGTCTTCGAACAGGCAGCGCTTTGTTACACGATCAGCGGACGCAGCGGGTGGCAAGCACCTCACACCGCCAGCGCAGGCAGCTTGGCGATCACCTTGATCTCGAACTGAAAGCCATAGAGCCACGTCACGCCAATGCCCGTGAGCGTTGGGTAGGGCGCCTCGCCCCAATACTCCCCGACCACCTTCCAGATGGGCTCGAACTGCGTCTCGGGCTGGACGATGAAGACCGTGACATCGACCACGTCTTGGAACGTACAACCCGCAGCGGAAAGGATCGCATTCAGGTTGTCGAACGCCAGCCGGACCTGCTTCTGCAGATCGGGCTCGGGCGAGCCATCGGGCCGGCTGCCAACCTGGCCCGACACAAACAGAAAACCGTTGGAGCGGATAGCTGGCGAATAGCGGTTCTGCTCATACAGGGCTTGGCGCTCGGCCGGAAACACAACATCGCGTGCGGACATGAATCACTTCCTTGCATGGGGTAGAAGGGTCAATGGATGGCTGCGCAGCCGCCGGCACTGTAGGCGTTCGTGCCCCTGCGATAAACCGCCCATGCCTACAATCACTGTTTGGTGTTCCCAAACAATCTTTCGGGCAGAGGAGCCGACGTGGACCGCTTTGATGCGCTACAGGCATTCACCCGCGTTGTAGAGGCGGGCAGCTTTACCAAGGCCGCCCAGACGCTGCAGATCAGCAAAACCACGGTGACCCAACTGGTTCAGCAGCTGGAGGCGCATTTGCGCGTCAAGCTGCTGAACCGCACGACCCGGCAGGTCAATGTCACGCCCGATGGCGCCGCCTATTACGAGCGCGCCGTACGATTGCTGGCTGACCTGGAAGACGCCGACACCAGCCTGTCATCCGCGTCCGCCACGCCCCGGGGGCGCTTGCGCGTGGATGTGCCAACCCCATTCGCGCGCCTTGTCCTGGCGCCTGCGCTGCCGGCATTCCATGCACGCTATCCCGATATCCAAATGCACATTGGCGTGAGCGACCGCATGGTGGACGTGATTGGCGACAACGTGGACTGCGTGCTCCGTGGCGGCGAACTTGACGACTCCTCGCTGCAGGCGCGTCGCGTCGGGGTGCTATCGCTGGGCGTCTACGCCGCACCGTGCTATCTGGAGCGGGCTGGCACGCCCGCGCATCCGAGCGACCTTGAGCAGCCGCAGCACAGCATCGTCGGTTTTCTCAGCAGCCGCAGCGGCAAGGTCGCACCGCTCACCCTGCAGCGCCAGGGTGAACGTGTTGACGTGCGGGCGCGGTACATGGCCGCGCTTGATGACGGCAACGCTTACCTGGCGGCCGGCCTGGCGGGTGTGGGCGTGCTTTGGCTGCCGCGCTACATGGCGGACGCGCACGTGGCGCGTGGCGAGCTGATGCCGCTGTTCACCGATTGGCAGCTCACGCCCATGCCGATGTACGTGGTCTACCCGCCCAACCGGCATGTCAGCGCAAAGCTGCGTGCCTTCATGGCATGGGTGGATGAACTGATGGCGCGTCTTGCGCCGTCGGCCGGCTGAGGGCGCCGGCCCCTGTTCAGTTGGCGCCGCCGGTGGTGCTTGCGGCTGGTGCGGAGGCTGGTGCGGAGGCTGGTGCGGAGGCTGGTGCGGAGGCGGGTGCGGAGGCGGGTGCGGCGGGCGCGGGCTCAGCGTGGGTTTTCGGCTCCTGCGCGGGCGGTGTGGCCGCCGGTGCGGACGCTGGCGTTGAAGGTGTGGCGGGCGTTGCAGGTGCCGCTGCCGGCGCCGATGCAGGCACCACCACCGGCACAGGCGGCGCGGCAGGCGTCGGCACCACGGGCGTGGTCATCTTCATCGGCTCGCCCTGCGGCGTGGGGGCGGGCTCGGGCAGCGGGGCCACGTGTTCCTTCTCCGCCGCCTTGGCCACCTTGTGGTCCTGGCGGGCGGGGTCGATCTTCAAAAAGTGGTCGACCAGGTTGAAGTAGCGCTCGTAGAACACCCCGGCGGGAATCGTCTCGCTGGCCACCTTCACCATCGAATCGTCCCCCGAGCCAATGGGCAGCGACACCGAGCCCAGAATGCTCAAGCCCACGCTGGCCGATGTGCTCGTCTTCTTGAGCGAGTAGCGGTCTTGCACCGCGTTCACATACGCGGTGCTGGACGTGCCATCGGCATTGGCGTCGGCACACACGATATGGAACGAGATCACCACGTGCGTGTCGTTGCTCGGCTGGAAGTTCTTGCTGCCATCGATCGTGTCTGCGCGCGGCGAGGTCGACACATACCCCTGGCTCAGCAACGCGCGGCGCGCTGCCTCGCAGGTTGCATCCGAGCGGGCGTGGAAGGTGCGCGCATACGGGCTTGCCGCCGCATCGAACTGCTCTTGCTGATAGAGCGGCGTGGGCGCAGAACTGCACGCCGACAAAGCGGCAATCGCGCACGAAACGGAGAGCAGGCGGAAGCGGTAGGGCATGGTGTTGGCAAAAAGGGCGTGGCGGCGCCACTGCGTGTGCGGCGCAAGTTTTGTGCGCGGTGGCTGGCCGGGCGTCATTATAAGTTTGTCGGGTGACGTGCGGCGTTAAATGCACGTCTGTTTGCGGGGTTAGGGCGCCTACATACGCGCCAGCACCGTTGTGGGCAATGTGGCCGAGACCATGAGCGGCATCGCTCGACACCTTCATCAGATTGAAGACAAACTTCGCTACGGTCTGGCGCACGCGCTCAGCCACGCAGCGGGCGTCTTCAACGCAAAGGGGGATTCCATGAAGGGACATCGCATTTGCCGTGCTATCTGCAGCACGGCGGCCGCTGCCGCGTTGGCGGCAGGCTTCACCACACCGGCGCAGGCGAAGGAATGGAGCAAGGTGACAGTCGCCTTCGAATATCACAACCCGCCGTGGAACTACAACATGCCGCCAAATGAAGGCATCGAAATGCACGGCTTTGAACCCGAACTGATGGCCAACCTGTGCCAGCGGATCAAGCTGCAATGCACGCTGACGGCGGGGGAAGAGGCGGAGTTGGTTCCGGGTTTGCGCAAGGGCAAGTTTGATGTGCTGATGGACGGCATCGAGATTCCGAACCGGCTTCAGAAAGTGATCGACTTCTCGAAGCCATACACCAACCAGCCTGCGACATTCCTCGTGGTGGACCGGAAGATTCTGCCCAAGCCCGACCCCAACGCGCCGATCCTGCAACTCACCGGAGACCCCGCTGCCGATAAGCCTGCTCTCGGCCAGTTGCGCACACTGCTCAAAGGCAAAGCGATTGGGGTTGTTCCAGGTGGGGCCTACAAGAAGTTCCTCGACGAGAACTTCAAGGACATCGCAACCATTCGCACCTGTGAATCGCCGTCGGCGTGTAAAGACGGCCTCACGCACCATGTGGTCGACGCCTTCATCGACGATGTCTCAAATTTCGCGTCGACGATGGAGCGCGAGGCATCGGGGCGCCCGGACGAGCCCGGCGTCATCAGGGTCCATGTCGCGGGCCCAAAAATCCGTAGCCCACGCTGGGGCGTTGGCGAAGCGCTGGCATTCCGCAAGGAAGACGCGGATCTGCGGGCAAAGTTCGATGCCGCTATTGCCGCAGCGATAGCGGATGGCACCGTGAAGAAGCTCTCGGAGAAGTGGTTCTTTACAGACATCACGCCGTAGCCTCGCCTTGCCGGCCTGGGGCGCGTTTGCCGATGAAGCGCAAGACTGCCAGGCCGCCTCCGGCACCTTGCTGATCGGGCGTGTCACCATGCCGCCGCGCTTCAAGCACGGGATGTATCGCAACGGTATCGAGCTGTCTCACACGCATCTGACACTGCGCGGCGATGCCGACGGCAACGACTACGATGTCGCCATCGACAACGTCATTGTGCAGGGTTACCGCAAGAACGCCAAGACAGTGCCGGCGCCATTGAATACCATCGCCGTGGGTGTTGCGCTGGAGGTATGTGGCCTGCCGTTCGAAGGCGGCATCCATTGGGTCCACAACAATTGCGGCGATATACCCACGTCGCAAGAGCCGAATGGCTGGGTCAAGAAGATCGGCGAGGATGGGTCGGTTGGGCCGAATCTTGAGGGTGGGCAGGCGTACTGCTAGCTGTGGCCGCATGGGTAGGCTGGCCGTTCACGTCTGTGCGGCAGGGTTGTGCCGGCTTCGCCCATGCACGCAGCATTTCGCCAAGCGTGTCCGGCCTGGGCGTGCGCATCGATAGCGTGGGAGGTCAATAACCCCCAAGTTTTTCTGAGCGCCCTGTCATGGTCCGCAGCATCGGCAAAGTCGAACATCATTCGCCCCCGTCCTCGCCGGGCGATGGAGCACCGCCACCCGCGCCCCAGCGGGCGCCGACAGTGGGGCGCCAGCGGCCGGCGGATGCGCCGCTCGCGCTGGCACGACGCGGCTCGGCGCCCGCGGGCTCCATCAGACGCACTGCCGCACCGCACTCCGCTGTGCCCAACAAGCGGCCGCGATTGGAGGTGGGCACCTCAAGCGCGGCCGCCTCCTCCAGCGGTGCCCCGGCCCGCAGCAAGCCAACCAAGATGAGCGCAGCGTTGATTGCAACCGCGCTCAAGATGCTTGCGGATGATCCGATGCGCCCGCTGGTGTCGATCGGCGCCGATCTGGATTCCTCTGCGATGACCCACTACCTTGCGCCGGGCGGCGCGCTCCGGCAGGAAGACCGCGTGCGGGCATTTCCCGACTTCGAGGCGCACGCCGATGCCATCTACGCTTCGCTACGGCGCCTGGGGCACGGTGAACAGGCCGATGCGCTGGCAGCCCTGGGCCCTGCCGCCAACGCGGGCCGTGAGCGGCAGACATTGACTGCCCAGCGTGTGCACGAACTGCTGGCGGACAGGCTGGCGGGCAAGCCGGTGTCCGACAAGACCCTGGCGCGCTGGCAGTCACCCCCCTCCTGGCAACGTGAAGACCTCGCCGCCCGGCTCGCCAAACTGCCGGACTACGCCGACTGGCGTGGGCGCATCGAAACGCAGTTGCGGCAGCTGGGCGTGATCGGCCAGGATGCGCGGCTTCCCGAACCTGCAGCGGCGCGCACCGTTTTTGATGCGCACATGCTGGTTGCCTGCCTGCGCGTGATCCGCCAACGCGCGCAAGCGAAGGCGGAAGGCCGGCTTGATGATCCATCGCTCAAAGGGGCGTTGTATGACCTCGCCGATGTCAAACAAGCGCATATGCTGGCCTGGGTCAACGCCGATGGCCGCCTGCGCAAGCCGGCCGCCAACGTGTCGCGCCTGCCCGGTTACGCGGACGAGCGCGACGAAATCGTGCGATTGCTCAACGCACTCGGCCACGCAGAAACGGCCGCCGCCATGCCGCTTGAAGCGACCCGCGCGCAGGAAATCGGGGCTGGCACCATCGCCCAGTTTCTCGCCAAGATCGCCGCCGACCCGAAAGCGCAACGCGGTGCCACTGCGCTCACGCTTGGCGTTGCAGCGACCTCACTGGCAACGCATATCGCGCCGGACAACCGGCTCAAACAGCTCGACAAGGTTGCCGACATGCCAGGCTATGCCGAGCACGCTGTGGCACTAGGCGACGCGCTGCGGGCCCTGGGCCATGCGGATCAGGCCGCCTTGCTGCCCGCGCCGCCGCAGCCCGTGGCCGCCCCGGAAGACCCCACCTTGGCCAAGATCGGCATCACGGCCGATGATTTTCTGCACCGCGTGGGCAACCACTTGCATCAGGTGGCTGAGGTGGCGCGACGGATGCGCGATGAACAGCAGCCCAATGCGGCCATGTTTGCTGTCGCGCAAGAGATCGGCGTATCGCGGGCGTGGGTCCGGGCGCTGCTCGACGAGCGCGGCGCGGTGCGCGATCAACCCGTGATCGAGCAGATGCTAGAGGGTGTCGATACCCATGCTTCCGCGCGCCTGGGCCGATTGCTGGAACGCCTGCGCGGACAGATCGAGGGCGCTGCCGATGCACCGTCGAGCTCAGCAGCTGCTGCTGCAAACGCAAGCGCACGGTCCACCATGAAAGCGCTGCAGATAGGGGGTGCCGGACATGCCCCGGATCGCGTGCTGATCGTCAAGCCCAACACGGTGGACCCCGGCCCGAACGTCCGCAACCGGCTCTCTGCAATCTACCGGACCAACCGGGAGCTCGTGCACGCACCACGCAGCTACGAACCCGACCGACAGCGCCAGCCGCTGCGCTGGCTCAGCTCCATGCTGCGGCAGCGCTTTCCGAAAAGCGTGGAAGTGCAATGCCATTTCGACGCCACCCGCCGCGCCATCGTCGTATCGTCCAACGTCACGACCGTCAATGAGAGCATTCGCCGTTTCCTGGCGTCGGCTGAATTTGAACGATTGCTCGCACAGCCGGCACCGCCACACGTCGACAACCAGGATCGGCTTGCCCGCCATCAGGCCAAGTTGGCGCGTCGCATGGACCCGGCTTCGGACCCCCACCTCGGCTCGTCTTCAGATGCCGTGCTGGCCGCGATTGCCGAGCGCCGCTTCCAGGTGCCGTCGCGCACGTACCCCGTTGATCTGCATGCGGAACGCCGCATCAATGACCACATGGTCAGCGAATCCAGCACGCGCGTAGAGACCGAGCAGCTCGCCGGTACGATGCGGCCTTGCAGCAGTTGCGCGGACGAACTTGAAGCCAAGCCCGAGGTGCATCGCGGCCCGGCGTGGCTGACGCGGGCCGCCCGCATGGGTTTTGATCGTGACGAAAACATTGATCGTCAGGTGCAGGCCGGCATTGGCACGTCCATTACGCGTTCGCGCAAGGACCGGCTGACGTTTGAGCACGATACGGATAGTGATTCGGATGCGTAGGGGGTGTGGGCATCGGCATATCGCGCTATTCGATCGTCACACCATGGACCACCGTCTCGATCTTGCCGTACTGGTTCTCTGCCGATAGACCCATATCCAGGTAATAGTCCGTGAGCCATACGTCATGGAACTCCGTCACTACACCTTCCGACGAAGTTTGCTTGCAATGCAAGTCGATGGCGGAACCGGTCAGCTTGTCGAAAACCGTTGATGCGGGTCGCTCACGCCCGACAGTGCACTCACGCTCCTTTTCCCCTCTCGCATCTGGCTGGGGCATGGGAATGCGCAGCGTTGCTCCTTCCCTGAACGGCCCGTTGGCTGCGACCAGGGCAGTAGCGTCCTGAAGATTGGTTTGAGACGCGGTGATTGCCGGATCGACGAGATGTGAGCGCAGCGTTGCGGTGCCGTAGACCAGTGAGAATATCGTCCAGTCTGCGTCCTTGGTTGGCGTTGCAGGAACGAAGATCGAAGCGACGACCCCGTTATCGCGCCGATTGATGAGCGTGCCAGTGAGGCGCTGCGAACTCGCTGGCTCTGCCTTGTTGATCCATTCCACATCAAAGACGGCACGTTTGAAAGGAAGTGGATGACTGCCATCTGGCGGCAAGGCGCGGCGAATCGATTCAGGCAACACGCGCTCGTCAAATGCCTCGTTCAAATAGGTTTCTGGTTGGCGCAATACCTGGCGCGGGGCGGATGGTTGATATTCCAGAAAGCGAAGCAGAGCCAGCGAGGCGCGACTTTGCATCGGTTCGACCGCTGAGCTGACGTGATCGACTAGCAAGCGAATGCGTTCGCATTGATCTAGCGGCAGTGGGTCTTTGTCGCTTAAGCGCGCCTTCAGTCCGGAAAGCAGAAACTTGTGGGTTTCGAATCGCTCCGCAATCGAGCCTCCGTCGCTCGTGTCGTCGTCGGACGCTTCGTGCCGGAGCGCGATTTCAGCCATGTCGATCGTGCTCTGGAGCGCTTGTGGCGACAGCTGCGGCAGGTACTGAGTGGTGTCCGCTTGCTCCTTCTGCGAGTCGAGGAACGCCTTGCAGTCACCGGGCGTGGCTGTCACCGATGTCTTCATCAACTGCAAGTAGCGCAACCGCTCTTCGGGAGAGAGCTTGGCCCCCCATCGGGATGCTCCGTCTTCTCCTGAGTCAAGCACGCGTTTGCTTAGTTTCGGGTCGTCAGCCAGCTTTTGGGCGAACCGCAATATGACTTGTCCTTGTGCTGAATTCGGATTGAGGCCCTCCGATACAAGGGCTTCGCGAGCAGCGGCCTCTTTTTGGGAGGCGCAATCGCACTTCTTGCGCTTCTTTGATGGCTTGGTTGGCGCCGCGTTTGGTGCGGATGGTGTGGTATCCGCGGCGTAAGACACTGCGGAGACTGCGCACAGCAGCGCGAGGAAGGATTTCTTGTAGAGCCTCATGTGGGTTCAGAACGCCTTGTTATGTGGTGTAGCTCTTGATTCGCGCGAATGCTCCGGCGTCAGGATTGGGAGTGAGGTTATCCAGCATTGCTTTCTGACCACAAGCCAGCGAGCAGCGCCAGAAGCCCAAGCGCGACAAGGAGTGTTTGGTAGAGACGCATATTGGTTTGCAACAGCTAGTAGGTGTGCCAGGTTTCGGTGCCGTCGAATGTGTAGGAATGACCGTCTGACGAAGGCGCCACCGCCTCCAGGCTCGGCCAGCAGAAGCGAAAGTTGCTCAAGTAGAAAGGCAGCACAAAGTACTGCCTTTCCACCAGATCGAATACGGCTGTCTTGCGCTCAAACCGGGTGGCCATCCAGCCCATCGCCAGAAAGCGCGAGTCCGCCGTGCAAGCAAACTGGCAACCCCAAGCGTGGCCGGGCGCGCGAACGCCGTTGATCCAGATGGCGTGATAGGAATCCCCATGGGGCGGCTCCCCTTCGTAAGGCAGCCGTATTCGGTGGAGGCCGTCTGGCGTGATCAATTCGATATCGCCCATTCCAGCAAACGTGGATTCGCCGTGCGGCGGTAACGCATATGTCTGCATATCGCGCTACGCCTGCATCCGCCCCGTGCGCAACGCCACCGCCCAATCCGGCTGCCCGTGCGCTTCAGCAACCGCCGCCGCCTCATCCCACGCATAGTCCACCGCGCGAAACTCGACGGACCACGTGTCTGCCTGCTTGGTCACGATCGCATAGCGCGCATGCGGGCTGTGCATTTCAATCTGATGCGGAATCGGATGTTCATCGTGATACGCCTGCAGGCCGACGCTGCCGGGGTTGACGATCAGGCGACCGTCCGTAAGCGTCATCGCTCGCGGCACATGGGTATGGCCGCAGAGCACGAGCTGGGCGTCGGCGCCGGTGGAGCGTGACAGCACTTCGTCATGCGTGGCGGCGCGGCAACCGTATTCAGTGATCGTCTCCAAAAAATACGTCAGGTCGCTCTCGGCCGAGCCATGGACGAGCAGCACGTCGTCTTCGATGGCGCGCTGCGCCGGCAGGCTGGCAAACCACGCTAGCTGATCCGCCCGCAACTGCCCAAACGCGTATTGATCGGACGGCCCCATGCGCGCGGGCTCACCTTCCAGGACTTGCCGCTCGTGGTTGCCCCGAATGGTCGGCAAGTTCAGCGCCATCAATACGTCGACGGTTTCGCGCGGCTGTAGTGGCCCCGATGCAATATCGCCGAGGTTCACGATCAAATCGACGGCTTGGGTTTGTATGTCTTCCAGTACCGCATTGAGTGCGGCCAGATTGCCGTGAATATCGGAGAGGGCGGCGATTCGCATGGCGGCGGGTGGTGGGGTGAAGCGGTAATCCTACCGTGCCAGCCGACCTTCAACTTTCCTCATGGTCAACATAAAGCGCGGATACGGATGCTAATTTGATTCGGCGTGATAGCACGCATGTAGGCAAAAGGCACTGGCTCAAGCGGATTGCTTTGCCGGGCCGATATGCCCCTCAGCGCGCGAAGGTGCTGCTGAGTCGGGTGCTTTCTCAAATAAGCATGAATATTGACGAGGTCGGGAAAATGACAAAAGGTAGTTTTGCAGCGGACACGTGTCGGCAAGATATGCCCACGCGCGGAAATCGCAGTCTGTTCTCTCATCGGCATGTGGCGGCAGCTTTGATGGCGCTTGCCTTATTCGGCTGCGGCGGAAGCGACGACGCATCCACCGGCAGTGCGACCACGCAAAGCAGCAGTGGCAGCGCATCAGGCTCGGCACAAACGGGCACCGGCTCTGGCGACGCCAAGCGGGTCATGGGTACGGACACCAACGCTTCCGCCGCGATTCTCAGCAAGATGGGCAAGGTCGGGCGCGTGCAGATCGGCTTGGGTTCGGGACAAAACATCGACGATATGAAGGCCCAGGGAATTCGTCCTGACATTGTCGACGTTTACCTCGTTGGCGTTGGCTCAGGCGCCTGGCCTTCGTGGAACAGCCCGACCGGTGCGTACGTTACCTATCAGGCCAAAAATGCCATCAGCTATGGCGCGACCCCGATGTTCACGCTTTACGGGATGGCCCAGCGGGGCGACAGTAACCTGAGTGGCATCAACGATCCGAGCTTCATGAATGACTACTGGTCGCAGGCGCGGACGATGTATGACCGCATTAACGAGCTGGATACCGCGGTGCTCGTCAACCTCGAGCCGGACTTTTGGCCGTACGTCTACGCGCAGGCGCCTAACCACGACATGACCCAAATGCCTGCGGTGCTCAATAACCAGCCGGAATGCAGCTGGATGGCGAACACCGCCGCCAACATCGGCAGCTGCCTTGTGTCGATGGCGCGTTGGCATGCGCCCAAGGCACTGATCGGCTTCCCCCCGGCATTCTGGAATGCCACGCCAGACGTATTCGCCAAGCAAATGCAGCTCGTTGGCGCGGACCGGGCCGATTTCATCGTTGCGCAGACCAGCGACCGGGATGCCGGCTGCCTCGAACTCGCGCAGCTGGATGAGTGCAAGGGCCGCACTGGTCCGTTCTATCTGGACGAGAACAACGTCAACACGCCCAATTTCCACCAACAGCAGAACTCCTACTCCGCCTATCGCGACGCGCTGGGCAATGGGCTGCCGATTCTTTGGTGGCAAACACCGTTGGGCGTGGCATCCGACACGCCTGGCGGCACGCCGAACCACTTCCGTGACAACCACGTTGACTACATGTTGCGCAATACGTGGGAGTACGGCGGCATGCATACCTTTGCCATTGTGTTTGGCGGCGGCGGCACGTATTCGACCAACATCAACACAGATGGTGGGCAGTTTGCGCGCCTCTTCGGTCAGTACCTGACATCGGGTGGCGTTGCAGCGTTCTAACCAGTGACCAGCGGGGCGCTTCGGCGCCCCGTTTTGTTTTCCAGCGGGCCTTCGAGCACTACGCGGTGGCTAAGAAAGGCATCGCCCCGTTATGTTCGATTTTTAATTCAGATATTCGCGATAAACAGAACGCGCTCCCGGCTTGCGCGTTTTTCTAATCAAAGTCAAAAAAATACCCCAATACCCCACCGATAGGGGCCGGCGAAACCTTGGCCCGTGATCTATGCTGTTCCCCACAAATGGCAGGCGTGCCGATGACAATTTGATTATCGGAAAAATCGCCTAAGTCAAAATATCTAAAAAGATAAGCAGGGGCAGTAAATGGGGCGTAGGAGAAAGAAACAGCCACGCACGAGCGACCTGCTGTTGGCGCTGCCGTGGTGGATGCTGGCGATTGGCGCAGCGGCCAGCTATCTGGTTTTGCACAACATCCTTCCGGCATCGTTTGCCGCCAACCCGCTGCTGAGCGGGATTGCTGTGCTGATGCGAGGGCTCGCATGGATGCCCGCGCTGCTGCTGGCCTTCTTTGCCGTGCTGTCGTACCTGCGGGAACGCCGCCAACAAGCCGATGCGCGGCTCGATGCAGCACGCAACCCTCCGGCCGCCCGTGCTCAACCGCGCAAGGCGCAGCCTCAGCGCAAACCAGCGGGCGCCGATGTGCCCAGCCCAACGGGCGACACCACCACGCCACCACAAGCCCCCATCGCAACAGAACTCCCCCAGCCCAAAAGCTGGACGCTGGAGGCAATCCAATCGCTGGAGTGGAAGCGGTTTGAGCGGCTGTGCGTGCACTACTACGAACACATGGGGTTCACCGTCCAGACAGTGCCGCATGGCCCGGACGGCGGCATTGACGCCACGCTGTACAAGGCCGGCCTGGACGCGCCCGTGGCGGTGGTCCAGTGCAAGGCGTGGTCCAAGCCCGTGAAGGTGGAACAGGTGCGGGCGCTGGGCGGCTCCATGCTGGCGCACAAGGTCAGGCGGGGCGTGTTTTGGTCTTTGTCTGGTTATGTGGGCGTGCCGGTGCAGGCATTTTCAGAAAGCGCGGGTATCCAGTTGTTGGATGGTCCGGCCATTCTTGAGCGCATTCGCGCGCTGGATGCAGAGAAGCAGGCCGCGCTGCAGGCGACAGTGTTTGAGGGGGATTACCGGACGCCTTCGTGCCCAGCTTGCGGGGTGAAGCTGGTGGCGCGGAATGGGAAGAGTGGGGCGTTTTGGGGGTGTGCCAATTATCGGACGGGGTGTCGGTATAGGCTACAGATGGAAAAATTTCCAAGGCCATAGCGATAACACGATTCAACGGTTATTGCAGCGTTGCAATGATGGATCAAGTGCATTTAGACCAGTAGCGTATAAAGCGGTCTCATTGGTGTATTTGGCGATGTGATTCGTTAAGTTGGTGGGATTGGTATTTTCCTATTATGAAATTCAGTAATTTGAAGAAGTGGGATAAGCCAGAGAAATCAAGAGGCCTGCTATTTCTAGCGCAGGTTCTAGAAGAGCTTCTGTTTGATTTCTCTCTGGATACGTACAAGCCTTCTGTTATGACGACTAGCGGGTTATGCATAGAGACTCTTGTGACTATTAAAGAGGTTTCTTCGGGGAATATAAAGAGGCCAAATATATCTCATGTGATAGCTGAGCTCTGTGGCAATCTCGATAAGGATATCGTTGCGAAAGATATTGTAAATTTGGATAGCGGATCGGTATTTTCTGTTTTGAAGGACCCGAAGAGCAATGATTATGAGGTGAGAACGGTAGTCGAGATTCTAGCTTCGCAGCTAAGTCCGTCCAAGTATAAATCCGCATGTGAGCGTCTCCTAATTGGTGAGGTAACGGGCGCGGAGGACTTCTCTAGACTTCGTTCGTTGGCGCGGGCCTACGTGACGACGTTGATATCGATCGGTTACAGCTCTAGCTACCTGTATAGGACCTGTATCGATTTTTTTTATCACGGGAAAAATAGAATTGCAGGCCCTGAGGCTATTCGGGATTTTATTGCAATTTTCTCGGGGAAATCATCAAAATATAGGGTGATATATAGGGCTAATGCCCAATTCAAAACATATTCAAAGGCGTGCTCTGATGTTGATATTGAGATTAAGGATGATATCCCTGATGGTAAGGAGTTGATATCAAAGTTTCATCATAAAATCCGCGCAGATGAGACTTACTTGGTTGTCAACGGGGTCGAGGCGTGTGATCCAAACTCCGCGAAAGAAGGTTCTGATGAAAGAATAAAGCTTATTTTGACATTAGCGACGCTATTTCATCATAAGACGGTGCCTAAGTGGATGGACGAGTGTGTCGTCCAAAATTTAGACGAGAAGTATGCGAGAAAGATAAAGCGAAACAGAAATCCGATGCATAAATGTCGTGATGCGACGGAGACTTCGGCTGCTCATAAGCTTGAGGCGCTTATTAAAGGATTTTCGCTTGAGGATTCTTCGTTCTTGAAATTTATCAGAAGTGCTGAGCTGCATTCTCTCGCGCTAAGTAGTGAGTCAAAAGAGAATCAGATGCTGAATCTGTGGATTTCACTTGAGTCGTTGATTCCGGCTGAGGCGAAGCATGATGAGTACTCAAATATTGAGCACATAATAAACTCTCTTATTCCATTTCTTAATATAAATTATATAGAAAGATTGTTGTACAGATTGGCGTCAGATGTCATGAATTGGAATCCTTCGATTGCCAAACTTGCTTTGAAGGATGTTCCTGGAAAGAAATTGCCTGAAAGGATTGCAAGAATATTGTCTCTTAAGGATTATGAAAAAAATCTCGGTATTCTAGAGGGTGGTATTCGTGATTTTCATCTTTTGCGTGATCGTATTGATTATTTTAGGCGCGTTCTGTCATCGCCTTCCAACGTTGCGTCAGCATTGGATGCGCATAAGCAGCGATTGGAATGGCAAATTCGTAGACTTTACAGAACGAGAAATTTAATTGTGCATAGCGGAAACACGCCAGCATACACTCAAACGCTTATTGAGCACATGCACGATTATTTGGACTCTGTTTTGGCCACTCTGGTGCGGTTGGCTTCGAAGCCAAAGATGATCGATTCGGTCAGTCAGGGGTTTGCGTTTGTCTACTTGAACTACGAGGCTTATTACAAAGGGCTTTCGAAAAAGGGGGGGTCGTTTTCTGAGGAAAATATTGACTCACTTCTCTTTAGATTCCGTGTCGAATAGTAAGTTTCAAGAGTTGTGATTTTAAATGGATTGCTGATTCGCATCGGTAACAAGGATTCCATTGCTCGGCTTCTTGCTGTGGATGGTGTCCACCCGCTAAACTCCCCTCGCTGCGACAACAACCGCAGCCGGGACTGCAATCCCGAACAAGTTTTTCCCGTGAGTGCCGATATAGCCCTCGCGTGTCGTCGTTCGCCTATACGGGCGGGCCCGACAGGGAGGGCTTCGGCCCTGCCGGTTCTTGGAAACACTTGTCGGTATTGCAGACCTTGTCGTGTGCCCGCCCACCCTCCCCGGGGTGGGTGGCTCCCTACTCAACCAGCAGAGGGCAAGACAATGGATCAACCGACCCAAGCCGTACCCGCCGCACGCCGGCATTACCCCGCTACGCCACCCCCCACCTGCATCGCTTGTCTGACACCGCGCCCACCGGCTGGAGGTGCGCGATGAACCTGCACACCAACCACTGTTATCTGCAAGGCGCACTCGGCGGCCGCGATTTTCTGTGCCGCACGCAGGTGGGCCTGAAGTTGCATCGGCAGTTCGAGCCTGCGACGCTGCGCAGTGAATACCAGCGCCACCTCCAAGACAAGCCCGCCGAATATCAGGCCGGGTTTCTGGATGCGATTGGCGCGTACATGCTCATCACGCTGGAGGGCGTGCTGGTGGATGTGAACCGGTGGGAAATCCTGCGCGTGCTGGAGAGCGCAGACCAACAGAAATAAAAGAACCGCAGCAAACGCGACCCCGAGACGGGCGGGGTGGCTGATCAAAGGTACAGCCGATGCGTACCCGCTAATTGAGCGACCACGAGAGCCGAATCGCTATCACCATTGATAGAAAAACGATGGTCCACATGATGATCGGGCCACTTGCGCCCTTGAACTTGATCCCAACCGCTTCGAATTCGATCCTGCCTCTCGCGTTTTCGAGCGTGCCCACCAAGAAGTAGGCCACCAAGCCCGCGAACGGCAGTCCGACGAAGAAGACGTAGTGATCGTGTAGCAGATCCAATATCCAGCCGTCGTCCCACCAGAAACTGAGTGCGATGAAGGCAAGGTAGCAAGTCAGCGCAATCGCGCCGCAGAGGTAAGGTGCAACCGATTTGCGTTCATCTTGCGTCGGCGTGTTCATGTGCATCTCCCCCTGCTGGCTGGGCTCAAGCGCACTGTGACAACTTCACCGGATCGATCGTCGTGTCCTTGTCCGTGATCAGCCCCTTCAATGCACCCATGTACGAGAAGTACTGGGCCGCAGCACTTTCGTCCAGTTTGGCCGGTACGGGCAGCAGAGCTGCAATCTTGGGGTTGACCAGCCCGTGCGCCGACAGGCTTAGATAGCCCTGGAACTTGCTGGCGCTGCCGCTAGCTGAGAGAACGCCAAGGTTCGGAAGCGAAATCGCACCGCTGCGGGAGTGATAGTTGATGTCCAGCCGGATGGAGATGCCGTACTTGTCATTGCCGTCGCTACGGTACTGCTTGAACGAGTAGATCGTCAGAAAGTCCTGGCCCTCGGCGCTTGCGGTATTGGTCAGCAGCTTGAGCACGCCGCCTTCTTTGACTTCATATGTGGTGAGCGTGGCTTCGAACTCGTTGAGCTGATCCCCATTGATGTTCAAGTTTTTTGTTGCCACTACGTTCTTTGCGTTGGGAGCGAACAAGGCTATGGCTTTGTCAACGTCTATTTTGTTGTTCAACAAATCCTTTGATGCCGAGCACGGTGGGGAAGGCGGGTCGGTGGCCCAGGCCAGCGCGGGTACGCATGCCAGCAGCAACGCGCCAGCTTGAACAAAGAACCAATGCATCTTATTCATGGTGCGACTCCTCCCGTGTTTTTAACAACGTGTGTTGGTGCGGTGTAGCGTGATTCGATGTCGACGTGTGCTGTTCCTCGCGCTCAGTTTTTTGCCTCGACCGTGGGTGCGCGGAAAGGCCAGCGCGCCTTTAGCTCTTCCGGGGTGCCGTAGAAGACGTTGATGTCCATGTAGCGATCGGTGCCCGGCACGTTGTACAGGCACTTGCCGGTCTGCTTGCAGTTCCGCTCGCTGGAAAACTGCCAGAGCGCATAGGTGGTCCAGACCCCTTTGGGGAAGTCGTTGACCGTGCTGAGGTAGCGCGCATACCAGAGCGGTGTCTTCGAGAAGACCGTCGGCTTGCCGCGCGCCTGCTCCGTGATGCTCTGAGTGGTGCTGTGGTTGGTGTAGAAAACGGGATAGCGGCCCGTCTGCTGCGCGAGGTAGTTGATGAAGACCTCGGCATCGGCAAGCGACATGTCTTGCGACGAGGTGCCTTCAATGTCCAGCGCAATCACCTCGTTGTCGGCCGGATGCGTGACGTCGAGGTAGAGCTTGGCCTGCGCGATGGGGTCGCCGGGTCTGCCCAGGTGGTATGAGCCCCAGAGGTAGCCGCGCTTGAGCGCTTCGGCTTTACGCTCCTTGTACTTCGTGTCGGTGTCCATCCCCTGGGTAGCGCGATGGATGATTGCGACGACGCGCTTGTCCTTGGCGATTTCGTCCCAGTTGAAGCGGTCGTTCCCCTCATACGGGTCGAGGACAATCGCGCGGTTGCCGTCTTCCCAGGGCTTTGAAAACTCCGTGCTCTGCGCGTGGCCCGTCAACGAGGCCAACGCGGTCACCGCGAACAGCGCCAGTTTCCTGAGTCTCATGTTCCACCCCCTTTGCCCCTCATGTGTGCGGCGTGGGCGCCGCTTCTATGAGACTGGTGCACGGGTCTTCCGTCCGAAATCCCCAGAACGGGGGGGTAGCCGAAAGGAGGTGTGCGGGCGCTATCCGGGTCGCCTTACTCCACGTTCTGGCATGGGGAGTTTTGCGCGCGCCCCATGCATATTGCTGAACCAGCGCCGTTGCGGTGGCGATGGCTTGCGGCCTCCACCGTTCTTCTGCCGCTCGGATATTGATGTCTTCGCGCGCAAGCGCTTCAGGTGCCTAGTAGTTCCGAACCTCACCAACAGGCAGGAAGCAGGTTTCCCCGTCAATGGCGTGGAATATCTGAAACGCCGGCGTGTTTCCGGCGCGCGTTCGCGTTGCCAACGGCACCAGCGCGCGGGCCGCTTCAATGATGCTGACCCTGCCGTCCGGCAGGTCTTGAGCGCGCGTACGAATCTGCCGGCAGTGCTTTCCCAGAGCGCTTCGTTGGTGATTCCTGGTTCGATCATCACGGCGAGCCGAGCGCAGCGACGTGGCGGATGTTGAAGCACCCACCACGCCGTGCGCTCTTAACCGAGCGGGCGGGCCTACACGACTTGTGTCTGCCCTTCCTCTGCGCTCTTCTCTAGGCTGTCATCGTAGACCGGACGCCACTGCTGCGCGCTCGAGCCGTTGAACCCGTAGGTCCAGATGGGATTCCCATCTGCCACCACGCTTGCCTTGTCGTCGATCACGAGGCTGGGTTGCGGAACACTGCGGATGTAGCTGTTGTCGTCATACATCCATTGCTGCGTTTTCGTGACGTTGTTGGGGTCATAAACGCTCAAGAACATGTTCTGCTGGGGTGCAAGCTTCGCGGTGTCCAGCACCAGAACGCCGCCTCCCGCAGTCAGGACGAAGGTATTGTCTTCCTTCTGAATCCACTCGTAGTAATCCTTGTGCGGCGCCTTGCTTGTATCAAGCAGAACCACTTGCGCACCGGATATTGGTCGCTTGACGCCAAAAGCAAAGTTGTTCTGACCCAGGTAGAACCGCGTCGGCGTCAGCTCCATGTCTTTCTTAGTCGTCCACTCTTGGGCGGGGGAGGCGTTATAGGCGTGAACAATAATGGGATTGCCATCCTTGGTCACACGCCCCTTATTGTCGATCGCGACATTCGGATTGCCTACGTTGAGGTAGTGTTTGGAACCATCGTCGATCCACCGCTGCGTGGGGAGCACCTTTGATGGGTTGTAGAGGCTCAGCTTGAACTGCTGAAAATCAGCGAGACTCGCAACGTCGAGAATAAGCGTGGGGTCCGATCGCAGTGCAATCGTGTTGTCGTCCTGGAGGATCCACTCGTAATACGCCTCCTTTACCGATGGCAATGTGGTATCGCGCAGAACGACGGGGGTACCTACGATTCTGTCATTTACACCGATGGCAAATTTCGTATTTCCGTAATAAAGCGTGCATGGCGTGGCTGGCATTGTCTCACCCTCTTAAGGTCTAAGTTAATCTCGGCGCTGCCTTCGTTTTGCGAGGCATCGAGAATGGTTTGCAGATCCAACGTTGGCTGCAGGGGGAGATTATGCGTGCGTGAGTGCCACGGCAAATTCCGATTTTTGAAATCTGATTATGGTTAATTCGGGGGTGAAATGAAATGCACGAAACTTAATAGTTAAAACACTATAAACGTTAAAATATTAAAAACAAATGTAAAATAAATCCCGCGTCAGGCCTTTTCATCGTTAGTGAATGATCACAAAAGGGGCGTGGCCGGAGACGACAAACGCCACCGGCCCAGAGGCAGGAAGCCGGTTCCCCCATCAACGTCGTGGAATATCTGAAACGCTGGCGTGTCCATCTGGCCGATTCAACCGCACGCAACTCAGCCCTTAGAACGTTTGAATGGCTTCGCATTCGCCGTTCGCTCACAGTGGCGACCGCCGTTTCGGTGTGCCGACCGGCAAGCTCACTGAATGGAGGCGGAATTGGCGTTGCGTGCAGTTGCTGTATTGGGAGACCGAACCACAACCGGCGGTTCAGTCATCACGGCGGGCGCCGGATCGTTCATGACCGTAGACGGAAAGCCTGCGGCGCTATGGGGCGACGTGGCAACGTGCCCGGCATGCAAGTCGACCGGGAAAATCGTTGGGGAAACGCATCCGATCCAGACGGTTAACGGCGTGCCGGTTGCCCGGCATAACGACATCGTGCTCTGTCAGTGCCCAAAGAAGCCGCGCGTCATTGCACTGGCTGCGCACCAGACGGTGGCGGACGATGTGACCGGGACCGGTTACGTGGGAAGCGCGGCCGGGCTTCATACAGAGCACGCCGGCATGTTCGATCAGCACGCCCAATTGCTGAATCAAGCGACGGGCAAGCCGCTGGCCGGAGTACGCTACCGCCTGATCTGGTCGGGCGGCGAGACCGAAGGCATTACCAATGCTTCGGGGCACACCATGCGTATTCGCGCCGACCAGGCGGAAACGGCCTCCATCCGTATCCTCAACGACCACGAAGCATGAGCTACGCGTTGCCACTAACCCCCGTCGACGATCGGGAACCCGTCAAAATCATGCTTCTGCGCCCGCGAGGGACGCTGTACTGGGGCGGTGCCGGGCTCGATGGCCCATATATCAAGCCCCAAATGCAGGCGTTCCGCGATGCCGGGATCAAGCAATGTTTTGTCGGCCTGACGAATTCGGCCACCAAGACTTACAGTGGCGACCGGGGCACCATCATGGATGCCATCCGTTCTGGGCTGTTCATTCGGTACCGGGATGACGACGAGTGGACGATTTCCAGTGGCATGGCGGACGAGGCCGAGCAATTTAACCTGATGGGCTACAGCTATGGTTCCCTGCTGGCGGCACAGACGGCTTGGTCGTATGCCAACCGCACGAATGTCGTGATCGACCATCTCGTCTTGATCGGCTCCCCTATCGACGGCGAGTTTTTGCGAGACCTCAAGAGCCACAGGAACATCCGGAGGGTCGTGGTCATTAACCTCACTCAGCACGGCGACCCGCTTTATGCGGGGATGACCGAGACCGATCTGGTGGCAGCCCTTCCTCGGCTCGGTATGCAGTTCAAGGGCGGTAAGGGCGAGGGACACTTCTACTACGCGCAAGTCGTACAAGACAGCCCCGTCCGCTGGAAGGCGCTGGCACAGCAGATTGTTGCGGAGGGCGTCCGATGAGCCGCTCGCGTGTGCTTTTGGCGGTGGAGGTGCTGTCGGGCGTGCTAGCCATTGTTGGCTTGGTGTATTTAGTGCACGCCCTGTTTGCCGACGTAGACCTCGCTGCCGTCAGAACTGGGCCGCTGGTGTTCTACGCGGGCCTGGCATTGTTCGCGGCGGCTACGCTGATAGTCATCCAGATACCGCTGGTGGTATTTGCGCTACTCCGCCGGCCGGGCATCCGCTTGCGGGCGGTCATCGCCTTCCTGTTGGGCATCGCCATCTTTTGGGGGTGTTTCACCCTTGGCGAGAACCGGATAGATCGACAACTCCCTCCGCGCGAGACTTCCGCACAGACTGGCGGTCAGCTTTTTGGGCGATGTTAAGCATGCCGTCGCTCCGAGGCGGCAGGGGAAGGATTGCAATGACAAGAACGCGCGTTGTTCGCTGGGTCGATGTTCTGACCGGAATCTTGGTTGCGATGAGCGCAGCCTTTACCGTTTATGTATTGCAGTTCGCCCACATCGATCTGGCGGCGGTACGCACCGGGCCGCCGGCGGCGATCGGTGGCTTGGCCATCATCGTCGGCTCGCTGATTGTGCTGGTGGAGCTGCCTCTGGTTGTGTTCGTGCTAGTGCTCCGTCCTGGCAGGCGATTCCGCGTTCTCGCATCGATGGCGATTGGCGTGGTGGCGTTTGTCGCCAGCATCGCAGTGACCGAGAAGTACACCGAAAGCAAGTTGCCACCCCGGCAGGCCACGGCGGCAGTCGCCTCTAACTCAACCCGCCCACTGACACCCGATCAAGAATGAACGCGACCCGCTGTGCTACCGATACCTTGGGAAGCACGCAGGTTGTGTAGCCATCCCGCACATAGGGCAATACGGTCGACTCGAACGAACGAGCGGCACGCGCAAATGGCGCACGCCGCCATTGATCGCACACGTAAATCTCGGGCCAAGGCTCCGCCACGAACACGGTATTTGCATAGCGCCGCGCTTTCGATGCCTCAATAAATGCGGGATGGATGTCGAGGCCGAGTCGTTCCATGTGTCCGATGCATTCGGGAATGCCGCGATCAAAAAACACAGGTTGTGGCAGGGACTTTGCCGCCTCGTACGCCCTGATATTTCGCTCTACGACGGCGTTCATGAATGCCTGTAGGTTGGCGCCTGGCAGGAGGGTTCCCCCGGATCTTTCCTGTTCATGAACGATGGAAAGCGCAGCCTCGGGCACGACTGAAAAGCCGCGTTCGCCAAGTGCGTTCAAAAGCGTTGACTTGCCGGCGCCCGAAGCGCCGGTGATGACATAAAACTTGTCGCAACCCATCAAGGGCTCATCCATTGGTTTTCGCTATCCGTGTGGACGTGGACGGCGGACGGCGGACGGCGCTCGTCGATTGCGCTCTAGCGCGCTTCAACATCATCGGTGTGCTTATTCGCCAACGCGAATTGTAAGAGTGCATCCCGGTTGGACTGGAGCGCGAAACTATCGCCGCTGCGAAGGGGGGCGCCACGCCCAGCCTTTCGTGCGCCGAGCCCATCGGCTCAGGCGCGACGTTCCAAAGCCCAACCGCCGGGCGCCGAGGCCCAACACATCGGAGCTCAGAAGCTCAAACGCGGAGTTCGGAACTCGAAGCGCCGAGTCCAAGACCCCAAACCACACCCACGCTGCGGCCAGCGCGGCCGCGCATCACCAGCGATACCGCACGCTCACCAGCCCCGACCATCCCGAACTGGACCCAGACAGATGCTGCCGGCCGGCTTCCATCGTCACAGCCAGGCGTTTGGCGGGGCCGAAGCCCACCGAGCCGCCGAGCGCGACTTGGTAGCCGCTGCGGCGGGCGGGGGCGGCATCGGCGGTGATGCTGCCGCCGTCTTTGCTGGCGGTGATGGACAGGTCGCTGCCGAAGGTTTCCAGGCGTGCGACGCGGCCATAGACCTCGTGCGAGACGACTGCGTTGTTGCCCGTGTGCTTGAGCGTGACGCCGGCATTCACCATGCCGAAGGTCTTGCGGTTCAGGTCGGTCGATACGCCGGCAGACGTCACGCGCTGGTCGCCGAACATGACCCCCGCCACGGCGGCGGTGGACGGCTCCAGGCTCACGCCATGGCCGAGGTCGAACGGCCATCCTGCAGCGAGCGTGGTGCCGAGCGTTTTGACGTTGAATTTGCCGCTGGTGTTGGTGCCTTCCTGGTCGGTGGCGTTGTAGGTGTTGCGCAGCGTGCCACCACTGATGCCGCCACTGACGTACGGGCCGCTGTTGGCCTGGAGCGTGGCGTTGACGCCGAGTGACGTCATGTTGATCGTGCCCGAGCCGCGCGTGTAGCCGACGTTTGCATTGGCCTGCGTGATGCTGGCGCCCACGCGCACGGTGCTCCTGTCGCCTTGATAGACGCGGCGGTCTGCCCCGAGGGTTGTCGAGGTCACAGTCTCGCTGGTCCGGCGTCCATAGTTGGTGTCGAACGTGTCGCGGCTGGCCATGGGGGTGATCCAGATGCTGCCTTCGGCGTTGGCCCCCTGCGGGGGCGTGCTGACGCCGATGGCGCTGGTGCCGCCGCCGGTGCCGTTGATGCCCGCCGGGGCAGACGTGCGCAGCAGCAGATTACGCATGGCGGCCACCGATTCGGAGGCGGTCAACACGGCTTCGGCCGGGCGAATGCCGGCAGACGTTCCCAGGTTGGTGGAAAGGGTGGGCACCGTCGGTGTGCCCGGGTTCGTCGGATTGGTCGGGTCCGTCGAGCCCGGGCTGCCTACGGTGCCCGTCGATGAGCCATTGCCGCTGCCGGCAATCTGGATGCCGGTGAGCAGTACCTTGTTGCCGTCGCTCGATACCGCCACCTGCGGCGTGTAGGTGAACGACACCAGCGCGTTCTCATACGTCTTCGTCCACGCGCCGGGGGTGCCCGTGACGGCTACAAGCCTGGCGGCGCCGCCGGCGGCCGCGCTGGCATCGACGATGGTGATGGGCGTGGCGGCGCTGAAGGTCTTGCCGGTCTTGACGGTGTTGGCGTTCACCCAGGAGGTGTCTTCCAGCACCGGGTCGTAGGCGATCTTGACGTTCTGGGTGCCGGCTGCCGAGAAGTTGCTGATGCCCGAGCCGAACACCACCTTGTCTGCGGCGCCGTTGCGCACATCGCTCAGCAGCGTGAAGGTGGCGCCATCTTTGAGGTTGACGCTGGCGCCCCCGGCCGCGCTGCTGTCAATGGTGACGGTGCGCAGGTTGTAGGCGGGGATGCTGCCCGGCGCGAACGTGCCCCAACTGCGCGACAGGTCGATGCCGCCACCGGAGGCCAGCGTCAACCCGCCGGCACCGAAATCATTCGTGGTGTTGCCGGTGCCGGTGGGGATCCACGTGGCGCCGTTGGCGAAGGTCAGCGTCGTGGCACCCGCCACGTAGTTGGTGGTGTCGGTGGTCAGGCCGGTATTGGCGTACGGGACGATGTTGCCCTTGAAGTACGAGTCCGCCGTGTTCAAGACGACGTTCGTGCTGCCCGTGTTGCCGCTGGCCGCATAGTTGGCGGTGGTGATATCGCCGTCCAGCGTCACCTTGCCGGCCCCTGCTGCGTTGATGTCGAGCGTGGCGTTCACGCCGTTGGCGGCAGCGTTGGCAATGGCAAAGGTGGCGCCCGTGCCGGTGGTGGATGCCTTGACCTGCGCGCCACCCGCCATGGTGATGGCGCCCCCGCTCTGGTTGATGCCGAACACGTTGCACGTCGTGCAGGTGGACGCAATATTCAGGGCCACCGTGTCACTGGCAGACGAGAAATTCATCACGCCGGTGTTGTCGATGCCAAAGGCCGTGGTGACGGCGTTCACCGTGGCATTGACGCCCTTGCGGAACGTCATGCTGGAGCCGGTGCCGTAGTGGGCCTGAATGGCGGTCGGTAGCCCGAACGGTGTGTACCCCGTGGTGTTGACGACGTTGATATTGACGTTGCCGCCCACCGTCAGCCTGGCCGTCCGGTGCGTGTTGGCCACACCGAGTGCCGAGCGCGGGCCCGTTGCGGTGACGGACATGTCCCCGCCGACGTTGAGCACGCCCTGGTTGCGGATGCCGAACACGGTCGACCCGTTCGAGGCGGCCGACAGGTCGAGGTTGCCGTTGATGGTGAGCCGCGTGTTGACGTTGTCGTTGTAGATGCCGTGGACGTCATCACTCGGCCACATGCCCACGGTGTCGATCTTGACGTTGCCGTTGAACGTCACGTTGCCGGCACCACCGCCGGAGTTGTAGATGCCGTCGGTGAGCTGGCGCTTGCCGCGCACGATGATCGTGGTGTCGCCGTTGAAGGTGACGTTGCCCCGGTAGATCCACAGCCCGCGCGAATAGCCCGGCGTGTTGGTCGAGATGGTCGTGTTGCCGTTGAACGTGGCGGTGCCCTGGTGGATGTAGACGCCTTCGATCTCGCTATTGGCGTTGTCGGTGGTGGCGCTGACGTTGGTGTTGCCGTTGATGGTCAGGTTGCTGCCACTCTCCACATCAATGCCGTGCACGATGCCCCAGTCCGTCACTCCGGAGCGGGTGGCCGAGACCCCCAGTGTGCCGGTGCCGTTGCTGCCCACCTGCAACACCACCGGCGTGCTCACGCCAACCAGGTTCACGGCCTGGAGGTTGGCGAGCTGGTTGGTCGATGCCGAAACGGTGTCGCCATTCTGCAGCCCATACACCAAGCTGCCGGCGGCATTGGTGGATGTGGAGTAGGCAGTATCGGCGGTGCTGTTTCCGGTGATGGGTGTTGTGTAGTCCGTCGCCAGGGCATAGCGCGCCGGGGCGGCTGTGGCGATGGCCGCGCACACCGACACGGAAATCGCCGAACGCCGCAACCCCGGGCGCTTGGCAGACAGCCGGCGGACGTCTGCGGGCCGCATGACGAGCGGGCGGTTGCGCTGCTGTGTGCTGACCGGCCTGTACTGCAGCAACTGGCCGCCAAAGTGGGTGCGCAGTTTCTCGGGGTTCCGGTCAAAGAACATCATCTGGCCGTGGCGCTGTTCGTACGGCCCGGTCGGTGCACAGCCCGGGCGGGCCATCAGCCGAAACCGGTCCTCTGGCATCGGCAGCGACGCGTAGACTTCGCGCCCCTGCTTTGATACACCCACCACCTTGAGCAGCCCGCGGCCGGCGCGCCGCAACAGCCAGCGCACCGGTGCATTGGCTGCGGGCGCATTCACGCGATAAGGGCGCAGCCGGATGGCTGACGGTGCCTGGTCGAGCGCCGCCATCAACGCAAGGCAATCGCTCAGCGCGTACCGCAGCAAGATCCAACCGGCAGTCGCCTGCTTGGCATGCGCGTCGCGAGCGCGCAGCCCGATCACCAGATGCTGGATGGGCTCGCCTGCCGCTTGCCGCGCGGGTTGGGGTGACCCGGTGGAATTGGCATGGGCGGTGCGGGTGGCTTCCGTTACCCCCATTGCCCTCATCGCGCTGGGCCGTTGGCTGTCGCCATGCAAAGCGAGTCCTTGGCTGCCGGTGCCTGCAGCGCCTTTCGATTTCATGCCGGATGTGGTGGAGAGAGGAACACCCCGAATGTAAGGGGCGCGCCGCACGCAATCCTGAAGAATCCTCAACTACTGCTTGTGTGGGGTATCGGCCGGGGTTGGTGTGTGCGTCGCCTTGCTGTGTATGGGCACGCTAGTTGCGCCTCGCCAACAGGGGCGATGTGGAGGTCGGCACATCGCCTTTGTCCAACCCATCACCCCAGCGAGGACACGTTATGCATTGGATTGACCCTGAGAGTCTTCCGGAAGTGAGCGGTACGGTCAGCCGTTTCCTGCTGAACCCGGAAGGCGATGTGGATGGCTTCGTACTAGGCGGACGTAGGCTTCGGCAAGTTCACGTCCCGCCGCACTTGTCGCGACACATTGCTCGGCATGTCGCGCTAGGCGACAAGATCCGCGTGCGCGGGGTGAAGCCCCGGGGTGCCGACATGATCGCGGCCGTCTCGCTGACGACGGCAGGCGGCAAGGTCATTCTCGATGAAGGTCCGCCCGCCAAGGGGGATCAGCCTCCTAAACGTCCTACTGCGCGCCGGCCCATGGAGGCTGCGGGGGAAGTCACGCTCTCCCTGTTCGGGCCGAAGGGCGAACTGCGCGGAGCGTTGCTGGACGATGGCACCTCCTTGCGGATGCCGCCCGATGCGGCCACGGAACTGGCCGCCTACCTCGCGCCCGGGGTGCACGTGCATGCCTGGGGGCATGGGCTCAAGAACAAGTTCGGCAGGACACTCGAAGTGGACGAGATTGCCGAACTGGTCGATGCGCCGTGATGCGTCGTAAGCGGACGGCGTTGAGGCAGAACGTGAAGCGATAGGGGCGCTCACCCGCAGCGTCACCGGTCTGCCAGCATGGCGTGGGCCGCTTCGACGATGCGCTGCGCCTCTGCCGTGCGCTGCTGGGCCGGTACGCCGAGTTGTTCGGCGACACGTGCGGCCAGCTCGAAGCTCTGCGCCGGGTTCTCCAGCGCGGCGAGTTTGCCTTTCACGCGTTGCGAGAAGTCGCGGTCGATCACATGCTGCTCGCTCCAGTGGCCCATGCCGCTGGGCAGCACAGAGTCGATGAACGCGGCAAAGCGGGCGGTCGGCGTGGCTTCGCTTTGCACGCGCCGGGCAACTTCGGCAGGCCCGGCGGACCGGGCCTCCAGCACCACGTCATTGGCCGTAATGCGCGCGTCGCGGCCGGTTTCTGCGGTGTAGTGCAACAGGCTCTGTAGCCCGCTGCGTCGCTTGGCAAAGTGCGCATCGGCGGCGAGCACCGCGGGGCCTTTAGCCCAAGCGTCCATCACGACCGTTCGCTCTGGCTGCTCGGCTTCAGGGGCGCTGGGAATGCGGCCCTCTGCAAAGGCGTGTCCTGCGGCGGGCGCATTCACGTAATGCACTTCTTCATTGGGGGCCAGGCGACGGCTGTGATAGACGCTGGTCGTGCTCGTGTGTTCTCCGCAATTGCCCGCGCCAAATACCGAAGCTGCCGCAGCGGAATACGGCGCCCGCTGCTCGAATGCGTTCCAGGGGACTTTCGCTTTTTGTTCACGCTCCTGACGGAAGCTCCGCGCGGCCTTCATGCGCCACGTACTTTCGTTGTTGGTGGCGCGCACGTCGACGTCGACGTTGCCCCGTCCGTGCTTGAGCAGTTGACGGGTTTCATTGACGCTGGCGTTCGCCAATCGCAGGCGAGAGATTTCCGGTGCGGCCACGGGGCGCCCGTCCACGGCGCGCATCAGCAGGTAGGCGGCCAATGCCAGCTCCGCCTCGGCAATCTTGGCCGGCGCGGCGGAAACCTGTGCAGGTCCGCTGGTGCTGCTGGTGTGTGGGGCGGGCAGATGTTCGAACGCGGCGGAACGCGTACGCGCCGTCGGCCGCGTTGTCGGTCGCGTTGTCGTTTCCTGCGCGGTTTGCTGTGTGGGGGATGGCGACGATGGCAACGCAGGGATGTTGCGCGATATGCCGCCTGTCACGTTCTTGTGCATGCCGGATCTCCAATCGGAGGTTGGAAGGCTACCGCGCGATGGGCGGTCGCTCGGCTATTTCAGGCGAAGGGAGGGGACTGGGAGCGAAGCTGGGTGCCAAAGGCGCCGGCCTGACGGTCATGACGGATTCCGCGTCCTGAACGAGGTTACGGGTTGCACCAGCGTGGTGCAGGTCGGGTCATTTGCGCCCCTTTGAGACGGGCAATTGACGGCGGCTGCCGCCGTGGCATCGCTAGTTATAGCGATGGATGAACACAGTGTGAACGTTATGCTTTGGCAAAAGAAAAAGCGGGGTGGACGTTTGGATCGACCCCGCATCGTCGGGGAGCGTTGCCATGAAATTTGCCGTACTCACCACCAACCCAGCCAGTTTTGCCTACGTAACGACTTGCCTGTCAGCGCAGGACGTGACCTGCGTGCGATTCGACGACGCATTGACCCTGCTGCGCACCGGGCAGACCGAGGTCTTTGATTTGCTGATGATTGATGCACAGCAGTTCAGCACCGCGGGCCGACTGTTGCTCTCCGGGCGCGAGCGCAACGCCAATCTGTGCTGGCCCACCTTGGTGTTTGGCCACTTTGCCGGCCGCCAGGAGATGCTCAGCGCCTTCGACGCCGGCATTGACGACATCATCTCGGGCCGCTTCACCGCCGAGGAGCTGTGCGCGCGTGTTCGCCGCATCCTGCGCGGGGTCGACAGGTCGGCGCAGGTGGCCGCCCAAACACAAGTGGTGGTTGGGCCTTACCGCTTATGCCGACTGACCCGCACAGCGACCTTGCACGACGCCCCGATCCGTTTGACCGCGCGCGAATTCGCCACGGCTTGGCTGTTGTTCTCCTCGTCTGGGGCGTTTCTGTCACGCCAGCAGATCGCTTCTGCGGTTTGGGGAACGGAGGCCAGCATTGCAGAGCGCTCGATCGAGCAGCACATCTACAAGCTGCGCAAGAAGCTGGACTTCGGGCCGGCGACCGGCGTGGAGCTCAAGACGGTCTACTCGCGCGGCTATCAGTTGACCGTCCAGCAGTCGCATCAGCGGTCGTACCAGCAGTCGCCCAGCGTTGACCCGAAGCTGATGATGGCGGCTTGACGGGTGTACGCCGAGACGCCGCTTACAGTGTCTGGTTGGCGCGCGGGGGTTCGGTGACTTCAGCAGCCGGCGCCATCACCCAATATTCCACTGCGGTGCAATCGCCAGCAGCTGCCCGCGAAGCTGTTCAACCTCGTGGACAAAGCCCACTGCCAGCGCGCTTTCCACGGTGGCCGTGCCGGGCGTTTGCGCCGCCTCTGGACCATCTGCCGCCCGTGCCTGCGCTAGGCGCGCCAGCGTACCAAACCGCAATGCACGCGACATGCCGATCAGCGCATCGCGCAGGTGCCTATCGGCCGCGCCAGGCGGCATATCGGCACGGGGCTCGCCCACCGGCCCGCGTGCGGCGTTCAACAGCTCCAGCGTGCTGATGCAGATGCGCAGGCTGCGCTGGATGTTTTCCAGCCGCTCCAGCGGCACGTCAATCTCTTTGGACACCGACGGCATGAGCGAGCGCAGTTGCACCAGCAGCGTATTGAGCTTGCCGAGGTGCTTGCTGCGCGCAGCCGCCACCTCACCGCCCTGGCCGAGGCTGGCATACGCCCGGGCGCATTCACGCAGCGCGTCGGCCAGCCGATACCGCCACGAGTACGTGGCATACAGCGGCAGCGCAAACGAGAACAGCAGCGCAATCGCAATCCCCAGCAGCACGTTGAGCGTGCGCCATGCGCCGTCGAGCAGGTCGTTGTCACCATGTCCCACGACGATGACGAGCGTGATGGCGGCCAGCAGGGCGATATACCCGCCCTTGCCGATGGCGTGATACGCGCAGATGCCGCACGCCGCAGCGACCAGCGCATACGTCAGCGGCAGGTGGCCGAGCCACGTCTGCTGCACGATGATCGACAGGCCGGCGGAGGCGCCGATCAGCGTGCCCCAGGCGCGCTCGGCGGCGCGCTTGCGGATGTTGCCGTGGTGCTGCAGGCCCGCAATGACGATGAGCAGCGAGATGGTGGCCCATTCCCCATGCGGCCAGCCGAAGCCCGCAGTGACGGCAATGGACAGCAGCACGCCCAGGCCGACGCGCGTGGCGTGGATGTACCGCGCATGACGATAACGCCGATGCGGATCGCGCATGAGCCGGAGTACGGAAAGAAGCGGGGCAGGTAGTTTCACAGTGCGGGGCGCACGAATGGAAATCGACATAAGCAAGATCGTTGCAGATTCTGGGGCGCGCCGTACACAGCGAGCGCGCTGCCTTGGTGCCGATGCTTCATCGCGGTGCAAGGACGCGACAAAACTTCGGGTTTCCCCTAGGTATTGCACGAAGCTTGCCATAGGCTGTGAGGCATTTTTGCGCGCAAGCGCTTCAGTCACGCAATGGCGCTGCCGTATATCAGACGTAGCCCGATAGCGGCATCCCGCGCGGATGCCCAGGATGTTGCCGACCCACCTCGCCCCAGATCGAGCTTTATGACGACGCACGCGCTATCGCCATGGCCCCGGCTGTTGACCGCTGCAGAGCGGTTCGACCGCGCGCCATACTTCATTGCTGTCCGGCGCGGGCTGGCGCTGGCCCTGCCGCTCATCATGGTGGGTGCGCTGTCGCTGCTGCTGCGCTATCCGCCCACCGCCGGCATACGGCACATGCTGTTGGAGACGTTTGGCGCGCGGCTGGATTTCTTTTGCGACAGCGTGCAGGCCGGTACGTTTGGCATTGGCGCGCTGGTGGCGCTGTACGGCTTTGCGGATGTGTTGGCGCAGATGCATAACCAGCGCGTGGGGCATCGCGTGGTCAACCCCACGGTGGCGGCGGTGGTGGTGGTGTCGTGCTTCTTTACGCTCGTCGCGCCGGATGCGAATGCGCCGCTGATGGCGTCGCTCTCGCTCGGGCAAGGGCTGTTTGGCGCCTTGCTGGTGGCGTCGCTGGGCGGCAGCCTGTTTCTGAAGCTGTGTGATATCCGCCGTCTGCGCATTCCATCCAACCACCTCGGCAATGACCTGCTGGTGGGCGATGTGCTGACGGTCATGCCGGCCGGCATGCTGACGATCTTGACGTTTGCCGTGCTCAAGGTCGCCATGATCTGGGCGGGCTGGTCGCAGCTCATGGCGGCATTCAACACGCTGCTGGCGGCGCCGTTTTCGGAAGTCTCCAATAGCCTGCTGTTTGGTCTCGGCTACGAAACTGCCGCGCAACTGCTGTGGCTATTGGGTATCCATGGGCCGAACGCGCTGTACACGGTCCATCAACACATTCTGGACCCGGCCACGCAGGCCAATGTGGCGGCAGTGGCCAGCGGCGGCCATCCGCAGTTCATCTTCACCTACCACTTCTTCGCGATGTTCGCGCGCATGGGCGGGTCGGGCGGCACGCTCAGCCTGATCCTGGCGCTGCTGATGTCGAGGAGCACGCAGCGCGGGCGCAAGATGGCGCTGGTGGTGATGCTGCCGGCGCTGTTCAACGTTAACGAGCCGTTGCTCTTCGGGCTGCCGCTGGTGCTCAACCCGGTGTATGCCATTCCGTTTGTGCTCGTGCCACTGGTGCAGATTCTCATCGCCTATGCCGCCATCGTGGCCGACCTGATGCCCAAGAGCGGCTATAGCGTGGCGTGGACCACCCCGGTGCTGTTCAGCGGCTATGCAGTCACGGGTTCGGTGGCTGGTGCGGTGGTTCAACTCATCGGCCTGGCGGCAGGGGCGGCCATTTACCTGCCGTTCGTGCGCATGGCGGATGTGCTTTCCGCCCGGCGCGGCCAGGACGTGCTTACCTCGCTGCTGCGGATTGCCGAATCGCCCGAGGTGAGCCTGAAAGGCCGGCGGTGTCTGGACCTGCCCGGCGACGAGGGCCGCATGGCCGTGGCGCTGGCCAGCGATCTGGAAGACGCCATCAAGAAAGACGGCCAGATCTTTCTGGAATTCCAGCCGCAGGTGGATTGCACAACGGGCCGTGTGTTTGGCGCGGAGGCGCTGCTGCGCTGGCAGCACCCGGTGCTTGGGCGCGTGGCGCCGCCGATTGTGGTGGCGCTGGCCGACGATATTGGCCAGATCGACCAACTGGGCTTGCGCATTCTGTCGCTCGCGTGCCACCAGCGTGCTGCCTGGCGCGATGTGTTGCCGGATGATTTCGTGGTCGCCGTCAATCTTTCGCCGCGACAGTTGCTGAACAGCGCGTTCCACCGCAACGTGATCGACATCCTGCAGCGTGAGGGGTTGTCGCCAACGTTGCTTGAACTGGAGATCACCGAGTCCACCATGCTGCTGCCGGACGTCAACGCCATCGACAACCTGAAGCGGCTGCGAGACGCCGGCGTGAAAGTGGCGCTGGATGATTTCGGGATGGGCCACACGTCGCTGCACTACCTGCGTGAGCTGCCGCTGGATACCGTCAAGATCGATCGCTCCCTGGCGGACGTGAGTGCGGGCAGCGTCAACGAACACATCGTGCGCAGCATTGCCAGCCTGAGCCGAACGCTGAACCTGTCGACGGTGGTGGAGGGGGTGGAAACCGAACAGCAGCTCGCGCGCCTGTCAGCCTTGGGCTGTGATCGGTTTCAGGGGTATTTCTTTAGCCGGCCGCTGGCGGCGAGCGTTTGCCAGCAGTTTGTGCTCGATGCCAACCTGCGGCCATTGGCGCATGCGGTTTGACGGCGCGGGTACTGGCCTACCGATACCTGCCGACAAAGTGCTCGCACTGACGAACCCGCCCAACCCTTGCCGCCCATCGATATAAGGCGTCCACCACGCTCTTGCTGACCGTGACCGGTTGACCGTTGATCTGCCCCAGCACTTCCGATTGATTCTGGTAGGGCTTGTCAAACAGCAGCTTCATCTCGCCGCCGCCCAGCGCCAGGTAGACCGCCTCCCGAGGCTCGAACTGCAGCGTGAATGAGTTGGCGCGCACGCTGGTGGTTTCCACGGCTTCGACAAAGTTGGCGATAAGTGCGGCGTCTTCCGTCGTGTACTCGCAGCCGGCGTCTTTCAGGCGCGCTTCGTCCACGGCCCTGAGCGGCTGCAGGGCGGGGTCCATCAGGTACAGCGAGATCGCACGCGCCTTGCGCATCTGCGCGCTCAGACCTTCGGCTGCCCAATAGCTTTGTTCGACCTTGACGACGGGCGCCGCCTTTGGGGCGGGCTCGGGCGTGGGCGCTTCCGCTTGCGGGGCTTCCTGCATGGGAGCGTCCGCCTGGGGTGCGCTTGCTTGAAGGACTTCAGCCTGGAGCGCTTCGGTTTGCGGCGCGTCTGTCAGGGGCGCTTCCATCGAGATTTGTCCGAAGGCCGCTTGGCTCATGCTGCACGCGCAGGCCACGACCAGAGAGATCATCTTGTTCGACAACTCCTACCCCTTTGGAACGTACGTTGTTGTGTTGTCAATGCTAAGCGGTGATATGGCGATATGGGCTGACGGAACGGGCTCGCGGCGCCTATTGCGGTGAATGCGGCGCTGGCAGTGCAGGCCATCGTCGCATTGCTCCGGGCGCTTCGCTCACCTGCTGCAACGGTGTCTTCGTCAACACGTAGTAGCGATAGCGCCCGCTGCGCTCTGCAATGTCGAAGTGATAGCTGCCTTCCGGAACCGCCATCGTTGCAAACGACGCAGGTAGGGTGCCGGAGTTCACGGGGTCGGGGTTGGCCTGTCGCACCAGAGAGAAGAAGTTCACCTCGCCGGTCAACGCATCGCACTGCATGGCGGTGTAGCGGTGGTTCTCGGCATACCAGCCTCGGCAGTCGGAACCGGCCAGCGTGATTGCACCGGTGGCCGGGCCCATCAACTGCAGGCTGAGCTGGTCTGAGCCGTCTTGCCTGCTGACGATGGCTTGCGTATAGCCGCGGCCATCGTCGTTGCGGCTGTCTGTGATGCTGTAGCTGCCGACCAGTTCATTAGCGGCTCGCTGCAGCGCCAGCTTTTGCTGCGCGGGCGTACGCGGATCTTGATAGCTCACGCAACCCGCGAGAGACGCGAGGGCGCAGAACAGTGTGATATGGCGAGCGGGCATGGTTGGGCGGCTTCCGTGGCAAGCGGATTCTACGCCGAGCTTTGCCCCGCAAACGCGGCGCTTTGGGGTCTGCAACGCCGAACGCAGACGCAGGACCGCGAAACTGCACGGGCGGATGTCGACCATCGGGTTCACGTGCTTCCGGTTTGGGGGTGCGCAACAAAAAACCCGCCTTGGGAGGCGGGTTGGGCTGGCTTGACGGCCACGCACTACCGCTCCGAGGGCGGGGCGGTGCAAATCGTCTGCAGGAGCGTGGCGGCCTTGCGTTGCAGGACTCAGCCGACCAGGTTGCCGTTGCTGCCGATCATCGTGACGTCCACGTAGTCGAGCCCAGCGTGGTTGTTGCGGTCGTAGTGGACGCGCACGCCGCCGAAGTCACGTGTGCCGAAGCCTTCCAGCGCCTGGATGAAGGCGTCGCGTGTGGGGTTGCCGCCGCAGGCACGCAGGCCATCCACGATGACGCGTGCGGTGAGGAAGCCTTCCACCGCTTCGTAGGTCTGGTTGCTACGTTCGCCAAACTTGTCGTTGGCCTCGCGAAACGCGCGCACCAGCGGCTGGGTACGCGCGTTGGGGCCGGGCATGACCTGCGTGACAGCCACGCCGTGGGCCAGTGCGCCGGCTTTCTCAAACACGGTCTTGGGCGTGGTGACGGACAGGATCCACGGTTGCGGCAGCGGCAACGGGCCGTGCTTGGCCTGATAGCGCATCAGCGTGTCGGCCACGGAGGTGGGCGACGTGAACAGCAGCGTGGTCTGCGGGTTGGCGGCGGCAATCTTGTCGACCACCATGTCGATGTCGTCGCCCTTGGCGTTGTGCGGGATCAGCGCGACGATCTGCGCGCCGAACTTGCTGGCGGCGGCCTTGGCAGCGTCGGCATTGCCGGAGCCGAAGGGGTTGTCCTGATAGACCACGGCCACGCGCTTGAGCCCGATGGTGGTGGCGTGCTGCACCATCTTCGTGACTTCGTCGGCGTAGCTGGCACGCGTGTGGAACAGCGGTGCGCTGGGTTTGCGCGCGGCGGTGGCGCCGGTCATGGCGCCCACCATCGGCAGGCGATATTGCTCCAGCAGGGGCAGCGCGGCGATGGTGTTGCCGGTGCCACCCATGCACACCAGCCCGAACACGCCTTCCTGCACCAGCGTCTTGACGTTGGCCACGGCCTTGTCGGGCAGGTAGTTGTCTTCCAGCCGTTTGACGACCAGCTTGCGGCCGCCCACGCCGCCCTGGGCGTTGACTTGCTCAAAGCAGGCCAGCAGGCCGTTGGTGTAGTTCTTGTACAGCCCGCCCCACACGCTGTCGAACCCGACCGTCTGCCCAAAGACGATCTTGTCTGCAAACACGCCGGCTTCCGCCGCGCGTGCCATGGGTGCCAGCATCATCGCGCCACCCAGTGCCACAGAACTCCGTACGAATTGCCTCCGGTCCATACCTGTCTCCGCCCCTTGTTTTATTGGTGGTGTGGCAAGAGTGTCGAAAAGGTGGGCGCCGACCGAAATGGCGGATAACCCTGAGGCGAGAATTTTTGAGATACCGGGATGCGCCGGCAGCGGCGTTGTGCCCGTTTGTGCGTTAGCGGACTGCGACGGGCGCACACCCGTGCGGCAGTACAAACGCTGCACCGCCGTGCCCGGCCAGTTCAAAGTACACGCTCCCAGGCGGCAGCAGATCGATGATCCGGAACGCGCCGCCCGCGTTGAAGACGATGGCGTGAGACACCGGCGATACCACCACGGACCCATCGGCATGGCGTGGGTTGGCGGGGTCGGACAGTGCCGGCAACGTCCAGCCGCTCAGTCCGGCGCGCGCCATGGCCGCGAGGATGTCGGCATGGGCCGCTTCCGCGCACGCGGGCGGCGGGTCGATCTTGCTGAGTTCTTTGCGCAAGCGGTGCAGGCGCTGTCGCGTTTCCAGTGTCCGCACAGCTTTGACGCGGGTTGGGGCGGCGGGTGGGCGTGCTGCGGTGGGTTTGGGCAACTGCAGCAGGCCGGGGGCCGCCACACGCGGTGCGCAGGCGGGTGACGGTGCAACGCGTACAGGGAGCACGGCGTGCCGCACACCGGGCGCGCTGTCATGCCGTGGCGGGATACCGTTCGCGCTGCTGATCTTCGACATCAAGAGTGGAGTGCCCTGAGTGGCCGCTGGGGATGGACGGTCATGCACGTGATGTTGCGCATGACCGTCGGGCCCGGCGTGGCTGCTTGTAGCGACCTGCCGAGAGGGCGATATCTTAGGCAACCGCCGCCGCCGGGTCATCCGTCAGCCGTGCGGTACGGCCTGGCGTATTCGCAATCGCGGACAAGTTTTCGGGGGCGAAACGCAAGTCGAACCGGATTCGGATTGAATGCTCATTTTTCCTCATTGATATACCAATGGGTGTGTGCCGATAGCACTTGAAGCGAGGGGCGGTCTGGTGCCGAACGCGCCGCTAGGCCAGATGCCGCACAAAGAACGCCGATATCCGCTCGTTCCGAAGCATGGTGGCCTCGGCGGACAGGTTGTGGCCATCTTGGGGAAAGACGAGTTCTTCCGCGACCCGGCCCCCGGTGGCATATCGATCCGCAAGCCGCCGGCTCATCTCGGATGACCACATCGTGTCGTTTTGCCCCGCGCTGATTAGAAGCGGGCCGGGATAGCGCTGGATTTCAATGGGCTGGGACGGGAGCAAAGCTTCTGAGCTGCCCTTCCACGTCCAGGCGCGCCGTGCCGGGTCCCACGCTTGCCAGCCGGGGTCGCCGGGGTCTCTCCATTCTCTGCCGTCGAATGCACCGCAGATGACATCGGGCGCAGCGTGCACCGCAACCGCATCGGGCGCTCGCTCGGTGCTGTCGGTTGCCGTCAGCACTGCCACCAGCAATGCATGTTCGGCGCCACGCGAGGCGCCATAGATACCGACTTTTCCCGTTGAGCGGGTGCGCGCCCGCAGTGCATTCAGCGCAGCGACCGTACGCTCCAGAGCAACGTTCTCGATCTGGCCGGCGTTCCAGAAATTTCCGCCGACGCTATATCCGAGTGGCAGTGCGGCAATGCCCCTGGTCGCAAAGGTTGCCGCCTGCAGATGGGCGAATCCGGACCATGCCCCCTCTGAACCGTGCAGTACAAGCACGTGGGGTACTGGGGCGCATCCGGCTGGCGAGTAAAGACGCCCCAACTCAGGGATGTCTTCGACCATGAAGGGCGGCGTTGCCGCGGTTGCGTTCGTGCCATCACGCGATTCCAAGTCAGCCTCCATCGTTTGCAGATCTTGGAATTGTGCGGGAGTTTGGTGGCGCTTTGCTGACGTCACGCTTTGCCAAAGCGCCCATGCCCCACCCTACCCAGGCACGTGGCTCACAAGACTGACGGTCTTCATCGGCGCACGTGCCGGCGAAGTGAGGATTCGGGCAGTTGCGATTAACCGTCTCGCCCGCCCACGTTGTTTGCCGCCAGGCGCTTGAGCTCCGCCCGCGCCGCCGCCAGCCGAGAGTGCAGCACGGTGTTCTCGATCAGCAACAACAGCAGCACGAAGCTCGCGCCCATCAGCCCGAACACGCGGCCGACGTAGAAGCCCAGGTCATAGCGCCCGCCGTTGAATACGGCGCTGAGCGCGACGTCGCAGATCCACACGCACAGGACGACCATCAGCCAGATATCGAGGGTGAGATGCGGTTTGCAGCGCCAGAGCACGGCCAGCGCGGCCACGCAGAGCAGCCACGTGCTGCCGGCAATCGCCTGCTGGGCTGGCGCGTAATGATTGCCCACCATGAAGGCGGGCAGCAGATGTTCCCCGGCGGTGGCCAGCGCCACGCAGGCTGCCGATGCGCCCAGCACAGCAGCGACCATACCCACCATGGCCTTGCGGGTGAGCTTGTGAGGCTCGAAGCGGTCGGGCTGGCGATCTTCGCGGACTTTGAGCAGCGCATACGCCATCACAAACAACGGAAAGCCCGCATGCCAGAACATGTAGATCCACGCAGTGCTTTGCGGGCCGGCACCCAGCAGGCCGCCAGGGGCAAATAGGCCAGGAAACGACAGCATGTGCCCGACGGCCGTGGCGGCGGTGAACAGGTAGCCGCTGGCCAGTGCCAGCATGGCGCGCGACCGCGTGATGGCGAACTGGCCAAACAGCAGCACGGCGGTAATCAGGTCATTGAGGATCAGCATCGATTCGTACACGGGCACGAACGACGGAAGATGCGCCAACGGCACTCTGGCGTATGGCAGCATGGCAACGAAGACCGCCACGCAGAGCAATACCACCGCCTGTGCCAACCGGTAGGTCCGGCGCCCCGGCGACAGGCTCAGCAGCAAGCCCCGTTGCAAGTCCAACGTTTCTGACATCACGATGGCCCCCGATGCGGTGACGGTGTCACTCGCGTTTTTCTATTGCGCCGCAGCGTGTTGGCGCTGGGCTGATAAACGGGTGATAGTCACCCGGCGGTCCAATGTCAACGCGACAAGCGGAGGGAGCGGCGGCGCCAGGTATCTTCTGAGCGAACGGTTTCACCCTTTCCGGCCGACGGCGGTGTCTTGTAGATTGGCGCCATGCAGATCTGCCCATTCAGACGACGGAGCCCCCTATGAAGACTGTCACCCTGCCCAATGGCGAGCGCGTGCCTGCGCTCGGCATGGGCACTTGGAACATGGGCGACCACCCTGCCGCCCGCGCTGAAGAAATCGCCACGCTGCGCCTGGGGCTCGACCTGGGTCTGCGCCTGATCGATACCGCCGAGATGTATGGCGAGGGCCTGTCGGAATCGCTGATCGGCGAGGCCATTGCCGGGCGGCGCGACGAGGTGTTTCTCGTCAGCAAGGTCTACCCGCACCACGCCAGCCGGGAAGACATGGCCGCGGCGTGCGAGCGCAGCCTGCGCCGGCTCGGCACGGACCGCATCGACCTGTATCTCCTGCACTGGCGCGGCAGCGTGCCGCTGGAAGAGACCATGCAAGGGCTGCAGGCCCTGCAACGCAGCGGCAAGATCCGCCACTACGGCGTGAGCAATCTTGATCTCTCGGACATGGAAGCGCTCTGGAGCATGCCCGGCGGCAGTCAAGTCGCGACCAATCAGCTGCTCTACAACCTGAGCCGGCGCGGCATTGAATGGGACCTGCTGCCCTGGTTGCGTGAGCGCCGGGTGCCGGTGATGGCCTATTCGCCCATCGAGCAGGCGCGGCTGGTGCGCCACCCCAAGCTCGCGCGCTTTGCGCAAGACGCCGGTATGACGCCCGCGCAAGTGGCGTTGGCGTGGCTGCTGGCGCGTGACGACATCATCGCGATTCCCAAGACCAGCCACCGCGAGCGCCTACGCGAGAACGTAGGGGCATTGGCGCATGCGCTGTCGGCGGAGCAACTTGCGGAGCTGGATGACCTTTTTCCGCCGCCCAAGGGGCCGCGGGCCTTGGAGATGCTTTGACGCCGCCGGCTTAACGGCTTAACGGTACTTAGCGCGACTTCGCTTGATAGCGGGTGTAGTCCACGTACCCCGTCAGGTAAACACGCGCTTTCTCACGGGTGTCCTTGGTGACGCGGTCTGCGGCCTGGCGGGCGCTCGTCTTGCCATGCGACGACACCATCTGTGCGCCAAGGTAATCGCGAAAGGCATCGTGCATGGTGCTCAACTGGCCCTCGCACGCATCCAGCGCGGCGGTGACCACGGTCTTGGTCGGATCGCTGCCGGCCACGGCGGCATCGGCCCGACGCTGGACGCAGTCCATATACTGGGCGCGCTGGGCCATCCAGGGGCTGTCGGCGCTGGTCGTACTGGCGGTGTCTGCAGCGGGCGCTTGCGAAGAGGAAGCCGACGGCGACGGCCCGTGCGAAGCACAGGCGCCAAGCAAAGCCAGCAGAACGAGTGACGGAGCGTAGCGGAGGGTGAGGGCGGTTTTCATGGCTGGGACTGTACTGCAGCATGCCGCCGCCCGCGCCCGGCCAAGTCGACCGCACCACACTCCATTAACAATTGGATACGACTTTGTGTCACGGTCGCGGGCCGCCGCCGCGTGCTGCCGGTCAGTGCGCCGCTTGCGAGTGGCCGCCGCCCGGCATGGAGATGCTGCCGATGGCCTGGCCGGTCTTGTCGATGTCTCCGCAGGCGGCAATGTCGGAAATGGAAACGATGCCCACCAGGCGTTTGTTGCGGTCCACCACCGGCAGGCGGCGCACCTGGATGTCGCCCATGTTGTAGGTAACGTTGTCCAGTTCATCGTCTTCAAAGCAGTACATGATGCTCCGGGACATCACGTCGCCGATGCGGGTGTCGGGGCTGCGCCCCTCCGCTACGGCGCGCACGGTGATGTCGCGGTCCGTCACCATGCCGACCAGACGGTCATGCTGGCCGACGGGCAGCGCGCCGATATCGCATTGGGCCATCATGCGCGCGGCTTCCCGGATGGTCTGGTCCGGGCTCACCAGCTTCACGTCTTCCGTCATGGCTTCTCTTACTTTCATTGCAAACCTCCTCAGGCGCGCGCTGCGTGGGTCAATGTTCCCCAGGTGCCGGCGCGTCAGTACCTCGGAACACTGAGTCAGACAGCATGGGGCGTACCCATCCGGTGCGGCCGGATGCGGCTCGGAATGCGATGCGAGACCGCGTGTTGGCGGCCCTGATGTCAGGCTGGTGCGCACAAGGCACAGCAATTGCGTCTACGCCCGCGCTTTGACCCGCGTGCATGGCGACGGCGCCCTCCGATTTGGCTGCGATGTGCCACCCCGGGGCCGCTTCCGGCGGCAGCACCGCACTTGAAGGGCGCGGCCGCAAGAGACGCCGGAATGTGCAGCGATGCATCCAGCGGTATGGCTTACGCGTGCCCTTGTAAAAATCGCCAGACACGGGCAGGCCAAGGCAAAAAAGACCATAACAACACAGGCAGGAGACAAGATGCTCAGTCCCCATGAAATCGCTACCCTGCTCTTGGTGCGCGGCGGGTCCCGCCCGCTCGATCTGGACGACGTGGATGTCCAGGCGTTGCTCTCGCACCAACTGATCACCCTTGAACCCGCGGACGCCGGCCCCGGCCAGCCGCGCGTCACCCTGCACGGCCAGGCCTTGCTGCAGGCACTTGGCGTGGTGCGCCCAACCGCCGTGTGACGCCGTCACCCCCAACAAACCAGTCCAAGCCGCCCCGTGCGACATAGGCTGGAAGCGCGGCGCCCGGCCATGTCGGGTGGGTGGCGAATCTACAGAAGAAAACGAAGGCACACGTCAATGCAAATCGCCATCGAAGTTCCGAACGGGACACTGGAAGCCCGCACCGCGTAGCGCGCCGATCGACGGTGGGCCTTCGAATATCGGCTGATGATCGACCATTGCCCCTTGCCGTGGGAAAGCGCGTCGATGTCGGAGGGGTTTGTGTCGTGCGATATGGCACTCAGCGCCGGGCTGCTGCTGGGCCAGCAGTTTCCGGCTGCTAACATGCAGGCCCTCCAAGCTGGACACGGAACGCCCCCCAAGGCTCATGACAAAAACAACGCACCATCGCCCCCATCTGCTGCTGGCCAGCCTCACCCTGGCCGGCGGGCTTCGGCATCCATCGGCCATGGGGCATCTCATCCGTACGGCGTGCATCAGTTGCCGGCTGGCGGAATCCATGGGCCTGGACGACGCGATGCAGCGGCGGGTCTATCTCACCGCGCCTGTGCATGATGTCGGCAAGCTTGGCGTGCCGGACGCCGTGCTGCTCAAGCCGGGCGCCTTGACAGACGAAGAGCACGCGATCATGCGGCGCCATTCGAGCATCGGCGCGGACATCCTCTCGGGCAGTGCAGACGCGCTGCTGCAGTGCGCCGCCGACGTGGCCCGCCACCACCACGAGCATTTCGACGGCACGGGCTACCCCGATGCACTGGCGGGTGAACACATTCCGCTGGCCGCGCGCATCGTGGCCGTGGCCGATGCGTTTGACGCGATGACGGAGCCGCGTGTCTACCGCCAAGGCATGACGGAAGCGCACGCCTTGGCCGCGCTGACCGAGCGTAGTGGCAGCTATTTTGATCCGCAGGTGGTGGACGTGTTCTTGCGCGATGTGCCGGGCGTGCGGCGCATGCACGCGGTCGCCGAAGAACTGCTCGCGCAGCACGGTGACGTGGCGGCGGTCAGCCAGTTCTACGGCAACCAGCAGCCGTCATGGGCATTCTTTGACCACGTGCGTGGCATCGGCTGACGTACGCCTTCACATTTTCGGCGGCTAGGTCAGCGGCGGTGGCGGTGCACCGCGATAGAGCGCGAAGTCGTGCGCCTTGTCTTGTGCGTCGACGTGGATCGGGTCCGCGTCATCGTAGAAAAACGCCCACGGTGCCGTGCACTGCAGGTCGAATCCCGTATCCGCCAACATGTTTGCCGCCGGCTCGGCAACCTGCGCAGCGACCTGGGTGCGTAACCATTGGCTGAGCTGCTGGCGGATGTCTTCTCGTTTCGGGTGGTTCAGGCGGCAGTAGGTGCGCGCCTCGCGTGCGGCCACGTGAAGCGTCAGCGTGCAGCGCGTTGGGTTGCCATGCGCGCCGGCGGACGTCCATTCCGCCAGCACGTTGTAGCCACCGCATGCGCTGCGCGTGGCACGCACCAGCGCGGACCGCGGCAAGGCGGCGCTGACAGTCTGTTCCAGTTCCCATAGCGTGGCGTCCACCACTTCATCGGGCTGCCGTTCCAGCATGGTGCTCCCCCCTTTCTTTCTCGCGCGCTGACGTGGGTGAGCCTACGCCTGCCACCCAAGGCGAAGCTGACGCCGATCAAGGGTTGGGTTTGGCTGGCGCGACATGTCTGGAATATGAAACGTTCTAGAAGCATTGCTCTGTTGCCGGCTTGAGGTGCATCAAGTTGGGCGGCGCGCGGGTGGCATCTAATCCATGTGACTCCACGCAATCGCAATCGTTGAATACCGCCCCCGACCATGCGCGCTGCCCCCGTGCTGTCTTCTTCCGCTGCCGAACAGATCGACCCGCCGTTTCATGCCGCGCTGGCGCGCGCCTCGGGTTCGCTGTCGTTTGTGTCGATGCAACTGGCGTGGCTGGATTGGGCGCTGCATCTGGCGGTGTCGCCCGGCAAGCGGCTAGACCTGTTCCGCCTGGCACTGACGCAGGCCGAGCAGCTCGCCCGCTATGCGCGCGACTGCATGGCCGCCGGCCCGCAGCAACCATGTTTGTGCGTGCTGCCGCCCGCGCAGGACCGGCGCTTTACCGCAGACGAATGGCGCTTGTGGCCGTTCAATGTGCTGCACCAATCCTTTCTGTTGACCGAACAATGGTGGGACGCCGCCACGCATGGCGTGTGGGGCGTCGCCAAACACCACGAAGACGTGGTGGCCTTTGCCGCGCGCCAGTGGCTCGACATGCTTTCACCGGGCAACCAGTTGGCGACCAACCCGGTGGTGCTGCGCCAGACCTTTGAGCAGCGCGGCGGCAACCTCGTGCGCGGCGCACTCAACGCGCTGGACGATGTGGAACGCGCGATGAGCGGTGCCGCGGCTGCCGGCACCGAACGCTATGTGGTAGGCCAGAACGTGGCCAGTACCTCCGGCAAGGTGGTGCTGCGCAACCGGCTGATCGAGTTGATCCAGTACGCGCCCGCCACGCCCAAGGTGCAGGCCGAGCCGATCCTGATCGTGCCGGCGTGGATCATGAAGTACTACATCCTCGACCTGTCTGCGCAGAACTCGCTGATCCGCTATCTGGTGGAGCAGGGCCACACCGTGTTCTGCATCTCGTGGAAGAACCCCGACGAGGCCGACCGCGACCTCGACATGGACGACTACCTCCAACTCGGCGTGTTCGACGCACTTGCCGCCGTGAATGCCATCGTGCCCGGCCGCCGTGTGCATGCCACCGGCTACTGCCTGGGCGGCACGCTGCTGGCCATTGCGGCGGCCGCCATGGCGCGCGATGGCGATACTCGGCTCGCATCGATGACGCTCTTTGCGGCGCAAACCGACTTCTGCGAGCCGGGTGAACTCGGCCTCTTCATCGACGAGGCACAGGTCAGCCTGCTGGAAGCGCAAATGGCGCAGACCGGCTACCTGAGGGCCAGCCAGATGGCGGGCGCTTTCCAGATGCTGCGGTCGTATGACCTGCTGTGGTCGCGCATCGTGGGCGAATACCTGCTGGGCGATCGCGCGCCCATGAACGACCTGATGGCATGGAACGCCGATGCCACGCGCATGCCCGCGCGCATGCACGGCCAATATTTGCGGCACCTGTTCCTGAACGATGACCTGAGCGAAGGCCGCTACCCGGTGGGTGGCAAGCCGGTACTGCTAAGCGATATCGACTTGCCGATCTTTGTGGTCGGCACGCTGACGGACCATGTGGCGCCGTGGCGCTCGGTCTACAAGCTGCATCACCTGACCGATGCGGAACTGACCTTTGTGCTGACCAGCGGCGGGCATAACGCGGGCATCGTCAGCCCGCCGGCAAACTCGCATCGGCGCTTCCAGATGCAGACGCGTGCTGCAGGTGGCACGTCAATGGGGCCGGATGACTGGTCGGCCTCGGCACCCATGCACGAGGGCTCGTGGTGGCCGGCGTGGCACGCATGGCTGTTGGCGCATGCATCCACCACCGCACCGGTGAAGCCGCCCAAGATGGGCGCGCCCACGCTGCCACCGTTGGGCGACGCGCCCGGCACCTACGTGCTGGAGAAGTAGATGCGTGAGCCGACCCAAACCTCAAGGCACAGCATGGCCGCGCGGATGGCGACACGCGTGGTGGTCATGGCCGTGCTTGTCACCGTGTCGGGCTGCATGTCGATGGCGCCGACGTATACCCCGCCCGCATCGCCCGTGGCTACGCACTACGACGCCGATGACGGCCGCGATGGCTTGTCCGCCGCCGCCACCGGCTGGCAGGCTTACTTTACCGACGCGCGCCTGCAAACCTTGATTGCGCAGGCGCTGGACAACAACCGTGACCTGCGCACCGCCGTGCTGCGCGTGGAAGAGGCGCGCGCTGCGTTCGGCATTCAACGCGCGGAGGCGTTTCCGCACCTCAATGCACAGGCCGGCATCAACCGCCTGGGCATTCCGGCCGACTCGAGCCCCCTGGGCATGCCGATGCGCGTGAGCCAGTATCAGGTGGGGGCGGGGGTCTCCAGTTGGGAGATCGATTTCTGGGGCCGCGTACGCAATCTCAACGACGCCGCGCTGGAAAACACCATCGCTTCTGATGCTGCACGCCGTGCCACCGCACTCAGCCTGATCGCCCAAGTGGCCGACAGCTACCTCGTGCTGCGTGAGCTGGACGAGCGCATCGCACTGGCCCGGCAAACCGTGGACAGCCGCACCGAGACGCTGCGCATCTTTTCGCGCCGAGTGGAAGTAGGCGCCACGTCGCGCCTGAACCGCACGCAGGTCGAGACCCTGTTGACGCAAGCGCAGGCGCTGCTCGCGCAATTGCGGCAGGCGCGTGATGCGCAAGCGCACGGCCTGGCGTTGTTGGTGGGAAAGCCCATCGACTTGCCCGCCGTGGCCGAGCCGCTGGATGAGCACCGCATGCTGGCTGACTTGCACGCGGGCCTCCCGTCTGATCTGCTGACGCAGCGCCCGGACATCGTGGCGGCGGAGCACCAGTTGCGCGCCGCGCACGCCAACATTGGTGCGGCACGTGCGGCGTTTTTCCCACGTGTTGCGCTGACGGGGGCGTACGGCACGGTCAGCCCCGAGCTGGGCAACCTGTTTTCGCCTGGCGCTGGCGTGTGGCTGTTCGCGCCCAGCATTACGCTGCCGCTGTTTGAAGGCGGCAAGCTGCGCAGCAACCTGGACTTGGCCGAAGCGCGCCGAGACCTGGCTGTCGCCAGCTACGAGAAGACGGTGCAGGGTGCCTTCCGCGATGTGTCGGACGCGCTGTCCGCGCGCAAGTGGCTGGCTGAGCAACTCGACATCGCACAAGCCGCATTGGCTGCGCAGACCGAACGCGCACGCCTGTCGCAATTGCGCTTTGATGCGGGCTCGTCGACGTATCTGGAGGTGCTCGACGCGCAGCGCGATTTGCTAGCCGCTCAACAACAGGTCGTGCAGGTGCGCCGCGCGCTGCTGTCGAGCCGCGTGGGCTTGTATGCGGCGCTGGGCGGCGGCACGCAGGCTACCGATTCCGCCGCTGCCCCCGCCTCTGCATCGCCACCCCATCTGAGCCTGACGCAGCCCGCGCGCGCATCGGGCGGAGCCACACCATGAAGACACCTTCCCGACAACAATGGATTGCGCTGATCGTGGCCGCCTTGGTGGCTGGCGGCGGTGCTGTGGCCTGGCAGCTTTTGCGACACGACGGCCCCGGCAAGGGCTTTGTCAGCGGTAACGGGCGCATTGAAGCCACCGATATCGACGTGGCCACCAAGCTGCCCGGCCGCGTGCAGGACATCCTGGTAGACGAGGGCGATTTCGTTACTGCCGGCCAACCGCTTGCGCACATGCAGGTGCAGAGCCTGGAAGCGCAGCGCGACGAAGCGCTGGCACGGCAGCAGCAATCGGTGTCTGGCGTGTCGAGTGCACAGGCCCAGGTGGCCGTGCGCGAGGCCGACCGTCAAGCGGCGCAGGCGCAGATCGCACTGCGCGAGAGCGATCTGGATGCCGCGCAGCGCCGCTTGGTGCGCTCTGAAACGCTGTCGCATGAAGGCGCGTCTTCCATGCAGGAGCTGGATGACGACCGCGCCCGCGTACGCAGCGCCAAGGCCGCGCTGGTAGCGGCGCGTGCGCAGGCAGAAGCGGCCCAGGCTGCTGTGGCGGCGGCGCGCATGCAGGTGGCCGGCGCCAATGCCACCGTCAAGGCTGCGGATGCCACCGTGCTGCGCATCAAGGCGGATCTGGACGACAGCGCGCTCACCGCCCCACGCGATGCGCGCGTGCAATACCGCATCGCCCAGCCTGGCGAGGTGCTGGCTGGCGGCGGGCGGCTGCTGAATCTGGTGGACCTGTCCGATGTCTACATGACCTTCTTCGTGCCCGAAACGGACGCCGGCCGCATTGCCATGGGCAGCGAGGTGCGCATCGTGCTCGACGCCGCGCCGCAGTACGTCATCCCCGCACGCGTGTCGTTCGTCGCCAGCACCGCGCAGTTCACGCCCAAGACGGTGGAGACTGCCAGCGAGCGGCAGAAGCTGATGTTCCGCATCAAGGCGCAGATTGACCGCGACTTGCTGCGCAAGCACCTGAAGCTGGTGAAGACCGGGCTGCCCGGCGTGGCGTGGCTCAAGCTGGACCCGCAGGCCGCCTGGCCGGCCAATCTGGCAATCAAGGTTCCGCAGTGAGCACGGTTGCCGCACAGCCACCCGTGGCACGCCTGGCCGGCGTGCGCCTGCGCTACGGCAAGACGCTGGCGCTTGATGGCGTCACGCTGGACTTGCCGGCCGGCTGCATGGTCGGGCTGATCGGGCCGGATGGCGTGGGCAAGTCGAGCCTGCTGTCGCTCGTGGCCGGCGCGCGCGCGCTGCAAGGCGGCACGGTCTACGTACTGGGCAGCGACATGGCAGACAGCCGGGCGCGTGCCGCCGTCGGCCCACGCATCGCCTACATGCCGCAGGGGCTGGGACGCAACCTGTATCCCACCTTGTCGATTGAGGAGAACCTGCAGTTCTTCGGCCGCCTGTTCGGCCACGATGCGGCCGAGCGCCGCCGCCGCATCGATGCATTGACGGCCAGCACGGGTTTGCTCGCCTTCCTGTCGCGGCCCGCGGGCAAGCTCTCTGGCGGCATGAAGCAGAAGCTGGCGCTGTGCTGCGCGCTCATCCATGACCCTGATCTGCTGATCCTGGATGAGCCGACCACAGGGGTGGACCCGCTCTCACGCAGCCAATTCTGGGACCTGATTGGCGGCATCCGTGCCGAGCGCCCAGGCATGAGTGTGATCGTCGCCACCGCCTACATGGAAGAGGCCGAGCGCTTCGACTGGCTGGTCGCCATGGATGCGGGGCGTGTGCTGGCCACCGACACACCGGCCAGCCTGCGCAGCCGCACGGGCACGGCGTCGCTGGAGGCGGCGTTCATTGCGCTGCTGCCGCCGGCGCGTAGAGCCGGGCATCAGGCCGTGGTGGTACCACCGCTGGTGGCCGGCGCGGAAGGCGACGTGGCCGTGCAGGCGCGCGGGCTGACCATGCGCTTTGGTGATTTCGTTGCGGTCGACCATGTGGACTTCCGCATCCGCCGTGGCGAGATCTTCGGCTTTCTGGGCTCCAATGGCTGCGGCAAATCGACCACCATGAAGATGCTGACCGGCTTGTTGCCCGCCAGTGAAGGACAGGCTTGGTTGTTCGGCCATCCGGTGGATTCAACGGACATCCGGAATGGCAACGACATGCGCCGGCGCGTGGGCTACATGTCGCAGGCGTTTTCTCTGTACGGCGAACTGACGGTGCGCCAGAACCTCGTGCTGCATGCACGTCTGTTCCAAGTGCCTGAGCCGGAAGTGCAACCGCGCGTGGCGGAGATGCTTGCCCGGTTTGGCCTGCACGATGCGGCAGACAGCCTGCCCGACAGCCTGCCGCTGGGTATGCGGCAGCGCCTGTCGCTGGCCGTGGCGATGGTGCACAAGCCGGAGTTGCTGATCCTGGACGAGCCGACCTCCGGCGTGGACCCAGTCGCGCGTGACCTGTTCTGGCGCCTGATGGTCGACCTTGCGCGGCAGGACCGCGTGACCATCTTCATCTCCACGCACTTCATGAATGAGGCCGAGCGGTGCGACCGCATTTCGCTCATGCATGCCGGGCGCGTGTTGGTGAGCGACGCACCCGCCGCGCTGGTGCAGGCGCGCGGCACGCAGACGCTGGAGCAGGCCTTCATCGCCTACTTGCGTGAAGCCTCGGAAACTGGCGAAGCGGCACCCGCCGCTACACCGCCGGCCGCGTGTACCCCCACCCTCGATACGCCTGCTGTCGCCCCCTCCACCCGTCGGCGCTTCAGCTTCGCACGCGCATTGAGCTATTCGCAGCGCGAGGCGCTGGAGCTGCGCCGCGACCCCGTGCGCGCCACGCTGGCGCTGTTGGGCACCGCCATCCTCATGTTCATCATCGGCTACGGCATCAGCCTGGACGTGGAGAACCTGACCTATGCCGTGCTCGACCGCGACCAGACCGCGCTGTCGCGCGACTACACATTAAATCTAGCCGGCTCCCGGTATTTCATCGAACAACCCCCGATTCGCGACTACGCTGAACTGGACCGCCGCATGCGCAACGGCGAGCTGTCGCTGGCCATCGAGATTCCGCCCGGCTTTGCGCGTGATGTGGAGCGCGGCGCGTCGGTGCAGATTGGCGCGTGGGTGGACGGGGCCATGCCGACCCGCGCAGAAACCGTGCGCGGCTATGTGCAGGCGATCCATCAACTCTGGCTGGCCGATGCCGCCGTGCACCGGCTGGGGCTGCGGCCTGCCGTGCCCAGTACGATTGAAACGCGCTACCGCTACAACCCCGATGTCAGAAGCCTTCCTGCCATGGTGCCTGCCGTGATCCCGATGCTGCTGATGATGATTCCCGCCATGCTGGCGGCGCTGTCGGTGGTGCGCGAGAAGGAGCTCGGATCCATCATCAACTTCTACGTGACGCCGGTGACGCGGGCGGAGTTCGTACTGGGCAAGCAGGCACCGTACATCCTGCTGGCGATGCTGAACTTCCTATTGCTGGCGTTGCTGGCCGTGACGGTGTTTGGCGTGCCCATCAAGGGCAGCTTTGCGACGCTCACGCTGGCGGCGCTGATCTTTGTGACGTGCTCAACCGGCTTCGGGTTGTTTGCGTCGACTTTCACACAAAGCCAGATCGCGGCCATGTTCGTCACCATGATCGGCACGATCATTCCGTGCGTGCAGTTTGCGGGGCTGTTGAACCCAGTGTCATCGCTGGAGGGCATGGGCGCGATGATTGGCAGTGTGTATCCAGCCACGCATTTCCTGACTATCAGCCGGGGCGTGTTCAGCAAGGCGCTGGATGCGAGCGCGCTGGGCAGCGCATTCTGGCCGCTGCTGGCGGCGGCGCCTGTCATTCTGGCGGCGACGCTGTTGATGCTGCGCAAGCAAGATCGGTAGGGAGCGCACGATGGCAAACCAACGGTCTGCTGGCCTGATCAACATCTTCCGCCTTGGCGTCAAGGAACTGTGGAGCCTCGCGCGCGACCCGATGATGCTGGTGTTGATTGCCTACACTTTCACGCTGTCGATCTATGTGGCGGCAACCGCCATGCCGGAGAGCCTGCACAACGCGTCCATCGCCATCGTGGATGAAGACAGTTCGCCGCTGTCGGCGCGCATCGTCTCGGCGTTTTATCCGCCGCATTTCCGCCCGCCCGCGCTCATTCCGCCGACCGAGATGGATGCGGGCATGGACAGTGGCCGCTTTACCTTTGTGCTGGATATTCCGCCCAACTTCCAGCGCGATGTGCTGGCGGGGCGCGCGCCGGCCATCCAGCTCAACATCGACGCCACGCGCATGAGCCAAGCCTTTACGGGCAATGGTTACATCCAGCAGATCGTCTCGGGCGAGGTGAGTGAATTCCTGCAGCGCCATCGCAGTGCACCGAGTGCACCGGTCGATCTGGTGCTGCGCACGCGCTTCAACCCCAACCTGGAGCAGACGTGGTTCGGCTCGCTGATGGAGATCATCAACAACGTGACCATGCTGTCGATCATCCTGACCGGCGCGGCGCTGATTCGCGAGCGCGAGCACGGCACCATCGAACATCTGCTGGTGATGCCCGTCACGCCGTTCGAGATCATGACCGCCAAGGTGTGGTCGATGGGCCTGGTGGTGCTGCTGGCCGCGCTCGTGGCATTGCAGTTTGTGGTGCAGGGCGCGCTGCGCGTGCCGATCGAGGGCTCGATCCTGTTGTTCATGGTGGTGGCGACGTTGCACCTGTTTGCCACCACGTCCATGGGAATCTTTCTTGCGACGGTGGCGCGGTCGATGCCGCAGTTCGGCATGCTGCTGGTGTTGGTGTTGCTGCCGCTGGAATTGCTTTCGGGCGGCAGCACGCCGCGCGAGAGCATGCCCGCGCTGGTGCGCGACATCATGCTGGCCGCGCCGACCACGCATTTCGTGGCGGCATCGCAGGCAATTCTCTACCGGGGCGCGGGGCTGTCCGTGGTGTGGCCGCAGTGTCTGGCCATCGGCGGCATTGGCGCCGCGCTGTTTGTCGCGTCGTTGACGCGTTTTCGCAAGACCATCAGCCAGATGGCTTAACTGTGGTGTCAGGAGCCGATATGGAATTCGCTGCCAACCTTCCCCTCGCACTCGCCAAGGCGCAATGCGCACTGGGTCTGCAGACGCTGGGCTTGCTCAAGGCTGCGCGCCAGCGCTGGTATGAACTCGGCGCGGGCGTGCTGGCCGACGACGTCGCCCGCACAGAATCCGCACTGACGGAACTGCAGGGCGTTGACGACTGGCAAACCTTTGCTGCGTTGCTGCCCAATGCGTTCTGGCAGGCCAACCAGCGCAGCGTCAACCTGATGCAGGGCGTGTTGCAGACCGCGTTGGCCAACCAAGCCAGCTTTGCCACCGACTACCAGCGCGCCGTACTGGCGTGGCAGCAGGCATCGGTGCAGGCGCTGAGTGCGGTCGGCAACGCCATGCCGGTGCATACGACGCTGCAAGGTGCGCTGTCGGCATTTGGCACGCCGGCCGATGTGTTTATCCGTTCAGCAGCAGCCCCGTTCGGTGCCGCGCCCGAACGCAGCCGAGGCAACGGCCAGGTGCGCGCGGCATCCTGAGGAGGACCCATGACAACCGACCCGTTGCCCGTATCCACTGCACCGCCGCCAGTCTCTCTGCCCGGCGGGGACTTGAGCGTGGTGCGCAACCGCACCTTCGACGAGATCGTCGTGGGCGATACCGCGGCCATCCAACGCACACTCACGGCGGAAGACATCCAACTCTTTGCCGTGCTGTCGGGCGACGTCAATCCGCAACACCTGGACGTGGAATTTGCGGCGTCCACACGCTTTCATGGCGTGATCGCGCACGGCATGCTGGGCGGCGCGTTGATCTCTGCCGTGCTTGGCACGCGTCTGCCGGGCCCCGGCACGATCTACCTGGGGCAGACGTTGCAGTTCCATGCGCCGGTGCGCATTGGCGACACGCTCACCATCCGCGTGACGGTGACCAGCAAGGACGACGAGCGCAAGCGCGTCAAGCTGGCCTGCACCTGCACCAACGACATGGGCACGGTCGCCGTGGCGGGCGAGGCTGAAGTCATCGCACCCACCGAACGCATCGAACGCCCGCGCACGACGCTGCCCGATGTGCGCATTACCATCAACGGCAATGGCATCCACCGGTTGCTCGACCACGTGCGGCCGCTGGGCGCGGTCCGCACTGCGGTGGTCCACCCGTGCGATGCATTGAGCCTGTCAGCGGCGTTGGATGCACGTGCCGAGGGCTTGATCGTGCCGTGCCTGGTGGCACCGCTTGCCAAGCTGATGCACGTTGCCGCCGAGGCAGGGCTCGACCTGAGCGGTGTCGAAATCGAAGACGTGCCGCACAGCAGCGCTGCTGCCGCCCGTGCTGTGGAACTGGCAACGCAGGGCAAGGTGGAGGCGCTCATGAAGGGCAGCCTGCATACCGATGAGCTGATGGCCGCCGTGGTGCGTGCTGAAGCTGGGCTGCGCACCAAGCGTCGCATCAGCCATTGCTTTGTGATGCAGTCTCCGGCGTATCCGCGCCCGTTCATCGTGACGGACGCCGCCATCAACATTGCCCCCACGCTGGAGGAGAAGGCGGACATCATCCGCAACGCCATCGACCTGGCCCATGCGATTGGTGTGGAGCGGCCACACGTGGCCATTCTGGCGGCCGTGGAGACCGTGAACCCCCGCATGCCGGCCACGCTGGATGCCGCTGCGCTGTGCAAGATGGCGGATCGCGGCCAGATTGAAGGTGGCGTGCTGGATGGGCCGCTGGCGTTTGACAACGCGGTGTCGGCCGCAGCGGCGCGCATCAAGGGCATCGTCTCGGAGGTGGCCGGGCAGGCGGACGTGCTGGTGGTGCCCGATCTGGAGAGCGGCAACATGCTTGCCAAGCAGTTGGAATACCTGGGTGGTGCGGCCAGCGCCGGCATCGTGCTGGGGGCACGCGTGCCCATCGTGCTGACCAGCCGTGCCGATTCGCGCGAATCGCGCATCGCCTCGTGTGCCATTGCTACGCTGCTGGCGCACCGCTATCGCGTCTTGCCACCATGACTACTGACATGAACGATGCCATCGTGGTTCTGAATTGCGGCTCGTCGAGCATCAAGTTCGCGCTGTTCGACGCGAACCTGCGCCCGCTACCCCGCGCGCCACTGTGGAGCGGCAAGGTGGAGGGCATCGGCACCGACCATGCCGCAGTCTCGACCAGCGACACGCCTGCAACGTCGCTATCGCTGGATGCCGCGAAGCCATATCACGATGCGCTTGTGCACATCCGCCAACGCGTCGAGCATGCCTTGGGCGATCGTCGCCTCGTGGCCGTGGCGCATCGTGTGGTGCATGGCGGCGCGAAGTATTTCGCGCCAGTCAGAGTGGATGCGCATGTGCTGGCCGATCTGCGCAGCTACATTCCGCTGGCCCCGCTGCATCAGCCCTTCGCGCTGGAGGCCATCGAGGCGTTGCTGCACGCCTTGCCCGACGTGCCGCAGGTGGCCTGCTTTGACACCGCGTTCCACCACACGTTGCCTCAGGTCGAGAGCATGCTGCCGCTGCCCTACGCCGCATGGGAGCGCGGGCTGCGGCGCTACGGTTTTCATGGGCTGTCGTACGAATACATGTCGATTGCGCTGCCGGAGCGGCTCGGCGATGTGGCGCGCGGCCGGACCATCGTCGCGCACCTTGGCAGTGGCGCCAGCCTGTGTGCCATGCAGGGCCTTGTCAGCGTGGCTACCACGATGGGTTTCTCTGCGCTCGACGGCCTGATGATGGGCACGCGCTGCGGCGCGCTCGACCCTGGCGCTGTGCTGTATCTGATGGAGACCGAGCACCTTTCCCCCGCGCAGGTTGGGCACGTGCTGTATCACGAGTCGGGCCTGCTGGGCGTGTCGGGGCTGTCGTCCGACCCGCGTGACCTGCTGCCGCGTGAAGCGGAGGATAAACGCGCGCACGCAGCGTTGGCGCTGTATGTGCGCCGCATCGTGCGCGAGATCGGCGCGCTGGCGGCGGTGCTCGGCGGGCTGGATCTGCTGGTTTTCACCGCAGGCATTGGCGAGCACAACGCCGTGCTGCGTGAACGCGTTGTGCAGGCGCTCGGCTACTTGGGGGCGGAATTGGACCGCGCGGCCAACGAGGCGAATGCCTCTGTCATCTCGATCACCGCAAGCCGCGTTTGCGTGGCGGTGGAGCCGACCAACGAGGAGTGGGTGGCCGCGCGTCATGCAGCCGAGTGTGTATCAGCGCGCGCGTAGTGCTGTGGGCGGCATGCCCAGCAACCGCTGAAAGGCGCGACGCATACGCTCCGTATCGCCGAAGCCGCATTCATTGGCGACACGCTGCATCGATGTCGCGCCACTTTCCAGCGCCGCACGCGCCGCTTCCACGCGCAGCTTTTCCACCGCCTTGGCGGGCGTGAGCCCGGTTTCCGCTTGAAATGCGCGCGCGAAATGGCGGGGGCTCATGCAGGCGTGTTCGGCCAAGTCATCCACGCGATGCGCGTCTGCCAGGTTATGGCGCACGTGGTCCAGCAACGGCTTGAAGCGGCCCCGGGCGGAGTCCATTTCGTTGAGCGCCGAGAACTGCGACTGCCCACCCGGCCGCCGGTAATACACGACGAGTTGCCTAGCCACCGCACGCGCCACACGCTCGCCCAAGTCTTCCGCAATCAAGGCCAGCGCCAGATCGATGCCCGCGCTGATGCCGGCGCTGGTCCAGACGCGGCCATCGCCATCCCGAATGTAGATGCGGTCGGCTTCCAACTGCACCCGCGGAAACTTGCGCGCGAATTGATCGCTGCGGCTCCAGTGCGTGGTGGCGCGTCGGCCATCGAGCAGGCCGGTGGCCGCCAGCAGCAGGCTGCCCGAGCACACGCTCGCCACGCGCGCACCGCGGGCTGCGCAGCGCCGCACGAAGCGGCGCGTGCGAGCATCGGTCATGGCCGCGTCCACGCCGTCGCCACCGGCCACGAGCAGCGTATCGACCTGGCTTGCCGGCGGTAGCGCGTCGGCCGCCCAGCAAGCCCCTGCAGAGCTGCGCACCAGCCCCGCTTGCGCGGCCACCGTGCGTAGCGCGTAGTGTTCATCCCGATAACAACTGGCGACCTCAAAGGCCGCCACCGGCCCCGCCGCATCGAGCACCTGAAAGTCGGGAAAGATCAGCACAGCAATCCGGTGAGTCATGGCAGAAAAGGTGGGATACACGACATTGCTGCCAACACGATAGAGCGCGATGCTAGCGAGCGTCAACCACCCACCCGGAGATATGCACCATGTCGGCTTCCCCCTTCATCGTGGTTTTTGCGCTGTATGACCGCGTCACTCATCTGGATTTCACCGGCCCGCACGAAGTGTTCTGGCGCCTGCCCGGCGCGCAATGTGTCATGGCGTCCGCACGCGGCGGTGCCATCCATGCGGATGGCGGTCTCACCTTCGCCAACGTGCAGCGGCTGGCGGATATTCCGCGCGCCGACCTGATCTGCGTGCCCGGCGGCTTTGGCGTGATCGAGGCAATGGGCGATGCCGATTTCGTGCGAGAAGTGCGTCGTTTGGCGGACGGCGCGCAGTACGTTACGTCGGTGTGTACCGGCTCGCTCGTGCTCGGCGCGGCGGGGTTGCTGCGTGGCAAGCGTGCGGCGTGCCATTGGGCGTGGCGCGATCTGCTGCCGGCGTTTGGTGCCACGGTGGATGAAGGCCGCGTGGTGCGCGACGGCAACCTCATCACCGGCGGCGGCGTGACGGCCGGCATCGACATGGCGCTGTCCGTGATGGCCGACATTGCCGGCACCGAACACGCGCAAGCTGTGCAACTCGGCATTGAATACGCGCCCGCGCCTCCGTTTGATTGCGGCCGCCCCGAACGCGCGGCGCCACAGGTCCTCGAAGCTGTCACGGAACGGCTGAACCGGCTGCGCGCCGATCGATACGCCGCCGTGCAAGCCGTGGCACAGCGCGTCTGAAGTCCCGCTCCGAAGGGGTCGGGCGGATTGCGGCGACAATGGCGGCTTTCTCGCCCGCTCCACCGCTCGCATGCATACCCAGCCCGCCCCATCCAACGGCCCCCACGGTCCAATCGGCATCGTGGCCGCTCTGCACCAGGAGATTAGTGAACTCCTGACGCTGCTGTCCGACGCGCAATGCGTGCGCATCGGCAGCCGCGATTTCTGGACGGGCCATCTCGACGGCCGCGCCGTGGTGGTCGTGCTCTCACGCGTGGGCAAGGTGGCGGCGGCTTCGACCACGGTGGCGCTGATCACGCATTTCAACGTGCAGGCCGTGGTGTTTGCCGGTGTGGCCGGCGGGCTCGCGCCTGAGGTGGCGGTGGGGGATGTGGTGGTGTCGGCGCAACTGCTGCAGCACGACGTGGACGCCTCGCCGCTGTTCCCACGCTGGGAAATTCCGCTGACCGGCGTGGCGCGTTTTCCTGCCGATACGGCACTCGTGCAAGCGCTGCAGGACAGCACGCATGCCGTCCTGGCGGACCCGCAAGCGTTGCTGGGGGCAGAGGTCATGGCGGCGTTTGGCATCAGCGCGCCGCGCGTGCATACCGGCCTGATCATCAGCGGAGACCGCTTCGTCTGCACCTCGGCTGAAAGCACCATCCTGCGCCAGGCGCTGCCCGACGCGCTGGCGGTGGAAATGGAAGGTGCCGCCGTGGCGCAGGTGTGCCATGAGTGGGGCGTGCCGTTTGCCGCCATCCGCACGATTTCTGACCGCGCAGATGACGCGGCCAGCGTGGACTTCATGCAGTTCATCGCGCAGGTGGATTCGCGTTATAGCGTGGCGATTCTGCGCAGGTGGCTGTCGATGACGAACGCGGTTTGAGGCGCGGTGACTGGGCGTTCGCCGCAGCCGCATATCTGTCGAGCGCGTTGGCGCGCTCGCTCCGGCGGAAGATGGTGTTCTCCAGGCGCTGCAAGTCGTTTAGCGTGCCGTTGCCGTAGATGCCGGATTCAAACGCAGCCGTCTTGGTATCGAAGTCCTGCCACGCCTGTTGCGCGTTCACCAGCGCATCTTTCGCATTGCCATTGAGCTTGCCGAGCAGCGTCTTGTACGTGGTGTTCAGTCGTTCGTCCTGCGCGGCTTTCTCGGCAGACAGGCATGCGCCGATGGCGTCTGGGCTGTCGCCCGCCTTGTCGACACAGGCATAAAGACGCGTCGTGATGCCCTGCGGCGCACGCCGCTTGATGCCGTTGGCGAGGCTCTCTGCCGCAAAGGCCCCGGCACCGTGAGTCAGCAACGCCACGGCAACGGGCAGGGCAAGTGTCTTCAGTGTCGTCAGCGTGTTCAAGAGGTCACTCCTGATCGCGTGTCTGCGCTGTTTGAAGGACTTGCCAGTCTATCGGCGAGCCCCTACCCCCGCGATCAGCCGGGTAGGTGAGGCCGCAGGTTGCGCAGCGCGTTTTCCACATAGGCTTCTTTCTCGCCGACGGGCGCGACGTAGTGCAGCGCTTCTGCCGCCGCGTTGATCCCTTCCGTGCGGGCAATCACCCAGGCCGCTAGGTACGGCGCCGCAAAACATCCGCCCGCCGTCGCCACATTGCCGCTGGCGTAGAAGGGCTGGTTCAACACTTCCACCCCGGCTTCCTGCACCCAGGGTTTGGTGGTCAGGTCGGTGCAGGCTGGTACCTTGCCGAGCAACCCCAGCTTGGCCAGCACCAACGTGCCCGAACACTGTGCCCCAATCAGCTGACGCGACGGATCGAGCGCCAGGCGCGCCATCAACGCCGCATCGGCCACCACCTCGCGCGTGCGGATGCCGCTGCCGACGAGGACGGCATCTGCCGTGCGTGTGTCCTCCAGCCTCGATTGCGCATGTACCGTCACCCCGTTCATCGACGTGACTTCCCGTTGCGGGCAGCACAGGCTCACGCGCCAGTCCGGCTTCTTGATGCGGTTGAGCACGCCCAGGGCAATGAGCGAATCGAGTTCGTTGAATCCGTCAAAGGTGAGGATGGCGATATGCATGGTGTTGGTCGGGCGGTGTTGGGATGGCTGCCATGCTAGGGTGTGATGGCAATACAATCAAAAAATTGTCCTTAGTACACCGAGACATGACCCAGGCCCGCTACCAACCCCTCGTTGACGAACTGGCCGCGCAGATCCGTACCGGCCGCCTGCCGCCCGGCACGCGCTTGCCCACGCACCGGAAGCTCGCGCAGCAACATGGCGTTGCGCTGGTCACGGCCACGCGCGTGTATGCCGAACTCGAAGCGATGGGCCTGGTGAGCGGCGAAGTGGGGCGCGGCACCTTCGTGCGCGAGAACACGCTGCCGCGCGGCCTGGGCGTCGACCAGCAGGCCGTGGCGGCCGGCGTGGTGGATCTCAACTTCAACTACCCGTCGCTACCGGGGCAGGGCCGGCTGCTGAGCCGCGCATTGCGCAAGCTGGCTGCCGGCGGCGATCTGGAAGCGCTGCTGCGCTATGCCCCGCATGGTGGCCGGGCGCACGAGCGCGCATGTGTGGCGCGGCACCTGGCACAACGCGGTTTGACGGTTGCACCAGACAACGTATTGGTGGTCGACGGCGCGCAGCACGGCCTGGCCGTCACGGCAATGGCGTTGCTCAAGCCCGGTGATGTGGTTGCCGTCGATGCGCTGACGTATCCCGGCTTCAAGGTGATGGCCGAGATGCTGCATCTGGAGCTGGCGCCGTTGCCCGCCGCCGGACAGGGCCTCGACCTCGACGCGCTGGAGCGGCTGTGCGCACGCCGGCGTGTGCGTGCCGTCTACGTCATGCCCACGCTGCACAACCCGCTCGGCTGGGTGAGCAGTATCGGCTGGCGGCGTCGGCTGGCCGCCATCGTGCGCCGGCATGGGCTGATTGCAGTGGAAGATGCGGCCTACGCCTTCCTCGAAGACCGTCCACCCGCGCCGCTGGCTACGCTGGCACCGGAATCGACCGTGTATGTGTCGGGCGTGTCGAAGAGCATTGCGACGGGTCTGCGTTTCGGTTTCGTGGCCGCGCCCGCAGCGTGGGTGCCACAACTGGAGCGCGCCATTCGTGCGACCACCTGGAACACGCCGGCCATCGTCACCAGCCTGGCCTGTGCATGGCTGGACGATGGCACCGTCGACCGCCTGGAAGCCGAGAAGCGGCGCGATGCGGCCGCGCGCCAGGCCATTGCCCGCAAGGCATTGGCTGGGCTGACGCTGGTGGCGCATCCGGCGTCGTATTTCGTCTGGCTTGCGCTGCCGCCAGAGGTTCGCGCCGACCGCGTGGCCGTGGCATTGCAGGAAGACGGCATCTCCGTGTCCACCGCCGAGCCATTTGCGACGTCGAAACCGGTGCCGCACGCATTGCGGCTGGCGCTCGGTTCCGTCGCGCTGGATCGGCTGGAAGCGGTCTTGCACACCGTCCGGCAATGCATCGAGGCGCAGATCGACCGATGACAATCAACATGCCAAACCACGCCGGTTTGCCTACACTTGCGCCCCAACAACACGACTCAAAGGCTTTGCCACCGGGAGAACCTATGAAGCACTGGCTGAGGACAATCACCGCATGGGCGATCTGCGCCTGTGCAGCGCTGGGCAGTACAGCCCACGCAGGCGAGTTCGCCACGCTGACCGTCGCCGTTGGCGGGCAGGCACGCGTGTGGACACGTGAGGCGCTACTGCACAACCCACGCTTGGTCGACGTCACCGTGGAGGACGAAAACCTCAAGCGCCGCCTGACCTTCAAGGCGGTGCCCGTCACAGAGTTCTTCAAGGACCAACCGGCCAGCCCGGATGCCAGCGCCACCACGGCGGCCAGTGATGGTTATGTCTCGCACCTGCCGATGCGCATGCTGCTGGCCGATCGCGCCGACGGCCCGCGCGCCTGGTTGGCGGTGGAAGACCGGGACGCACCGTGGCCCACGCTCAAGGGGCAGGACATTGGCCCGTTCCGGTTGATCTGGACGGTGCCGGTGGGCAAGGGGGGCTTGGTCAACGAGAGCCTGTGGACGTACAACATCGTGCGCATTGACGTGGCCGCGTTGCCGAGCGAACGCTTTGCCGCCATCCGCCCCGCCGCAGGCCTGCCCGCCGACGGACCCGTCATGCGCGGCTTTGCCGCCTTCCAGCGGGTTTGCTTCTCCTGCCACACGCTCAACCGTGCGGGCGATGCCAACCTGGGCCCGGACTTGAACGTGCCATACAGCCCCGTGGAGTATCTGGGCGACGAGAAGCTGCGCCACCTCATCCGCGATCCGCAGTCACTGCGCTGGTGGCCCAACGCGCGCATGTCCGCCATGGATGAGAAGACGCTATCCAACGCACAACTCAGCGATCTGCTGGCGTACTTCCACCACATGGCGCAGCGCAAGGTGGCGGCCGCCCCTTGACAGCGAGTTCGGCGCGGCAAGCGCACGGTTATCAGCGCCCCCCGACCGAGGGGCTGCACTACCCCCGGCGACCGACTAGAACGAAGCAAACAACCCGGGGGGGGCATGATGCAACGACGTGCGATGAACGTGGTGCTTGGCTGCGCTCTGTTGATAGGGCAGTCTGCATGGGCGGTCGACATTCAGTGGTCGGTTCTCGATCGATTTCCGCTGTTTCGGGACGCTGACGCATTTCAGAGGATTGCAGACCATTGGCCTAGTGATGCTTCCGCAGCCACGTTTGTTGATACCCCGGGGTTTGCCTCCACGGTGGCGCCGCTGTTACCTGTCGGACCCAAAGAGACCGCCTGGCGCCCTGAAACCGGTACCTACGATAAAGCCACGCTCTTTCGGTCAACACATCAGATCCAGGCTCGGCTGAGCGGCGTCCCGAGCGACATGGAGTGCGTTTGGGCTGTCAATGACGCACCGACCCGAACCTCGCGTTGTGCCGAGAGCCCAAAGCTTGAGATTCAAGCTGGGGCGCCGTTCACGGTGACGGCAACAGCAGCCAACGGGGTCAGAGCCACGCTGCAGGTGCCAAAGATTGCGGAGCGCCTCATCGTCGCGCTGGGCGATTCGTTCGCATCCGGCGAGGGCAATCCCGACCATCCCGCCAAGTTGGCCGACCTTGTCGCGAGCCAGGGCTGGTTTACACAGAACAATGCGAAGAAATTCGTTGTCAGCGGCGCGCAATGGTGGGATGAGGCATGCCATCGATCCTTGCTTTCGTGGCCGGCGTTGGCCGCACTGAAGCAAGCGATTGAGAATCCACATGAAGTCGTTCAGTTCGCCTCGTTTGCTTGCTCAGGGGCAGAAGTCTATGACGGAGTGTTGAGGGCGCAGGCGGACCCGCCCGGAGTCCACGCGCCGTACCTTGTAGAACGTAGCCAAGGCATTCGGGATGGTGGCGCTGGTTATCAGCTTCCTCCCGGGCTATGGAATACCGATCCCACATCGGGCCGTCCTCAACCACAGGATTACAAGAAGCGGCTGCCGCTGTCGCAGCAGCATGCTCTCGCGCTGCTGATGTGCGACGAACGTGCCGTACATCAGCACAACGAGACAACGCTCCCGGCAATGCCTGGGCTGTCCAAGGACCAGACTTATTTTGGCGAGGTCGAGCTGTATACATGCAAGACACCCAAGCGGAGGCCCGATCAGGTGCTGGTGTCGATCGGCGGGAACGATGTTGGTTTCGGGCCGGTCGTCAAGTGGCTCCTCTTTCCACCAAACGCTGGCGGCAATATGGTCACACACATCTTTCGGCAGTTTGGTCTCGACCTGGAGAAGCAGGTTGGCCACGTTGTCGCGCCTCAAGATGCTCGGCGCAAGATCCGTGTTGCACTCCCCTCGTTGTATGACGACCTAGCTCGTGTGTTGATCGGACTACACGTCACGCCCGAGTCGGTCACGCTCTTGCAGTATCCCGACCCGACGCTGGGTTCGCCAGCCAATCTTGACCAATGCAACGCCCGGACCCGGGATGGCAATTCCCCGTTCCAGTTATTCGTGCAAGAGAAAACACATAACCCCAATCACCTTTTCGGCATCAACAAACCGTACTACAACACCGTTCGCGCGGTTTTCATCCAACCGCTACAAGAGGTCCAGGCAGAAGCCGCTCGGAACTTGCGGTGGCAACGCTTGGATAGCCAGCCGGCGTTCGCGCGCGGTTCGGCACCCGCTGACTACTGTGCGGTATCGAAAGCCTGCACAAGCGATGGGTGCGTCACGGGGGATCGCGTCAGGTGGTGGACGCGCCCGGCTTATTCCGACACGCAACAATTCGCTCGCCTGTCCGAGTTTGACGCTTATGACGCCACACGTTCCCGCGGCATGCGATACGGCGTCGATGCACTCCTTACTGGGATCGGTATTCAGGAGGGGTCGGGTTTGCCCAAGGTCGATTGGATTAGCGGTTCTGCGCATCCGACCGCCAACGTGCACGCGCGCATCGCGGACCGGGTCTCACCATGGCGTGGCAATCCGATTCAGGCATCGACCGCACACGAGACGCAGTAGCGCAAACACTCCCCGGACTACTCCATCGCCCACGCGACCAGCGTGGCGATGGTGTTCATGTTGCGCGCCGTCCCGTTCTTTGCCGCAGGAATCTTCAGCTTGGAATGCGCCATGCCGTCGCCGTAGTGCACGTAAAGTTCGCGCGTGCCGAGGGCGAGCTCTTCCGTACCCTGGCCGCTGACGGTGGCCAGCGTATCGGCCGGTGGCGGCGCGTCCAGAAAGATGGCAACCGTGCGGTTGGGTGCTGCAGCCTTGAACGGATTGCCCTCCAGCACCGCCGCCAGCTCAGCGCCCGTGCGTACCAGTACGCCGACGGGCTTGCCGGCGTAGTCCTCCAGGCAGCGCTCCAGCTTGGCCTTGACCGTGGCTTCTGATAGCCGGCTCTGAAACACCACGTTGCCGCTGGCAATGTAGGTGCGCACGTCTGCCAGGCCGATGGATTCGCACATGGCGCGCAGGTCGGCCATCGGCAGCTTGCCGGTGCCGCCAACGTTCACGGCTCGGAGGAAAGCGACGTAGCTCGGCATATGGGGGAATCTCCTGGTTTTGTCTGTCAACTGAGCAATACCCCATATTTGAATACATTTTGTTACTGGTTTGACGGGAATGTATAACCCGATCCGCCATGCGCCGGGTATTCTCCGCCGCACATCCATTGAGCCGGATGGGCCCAATAGACGGGGCGAGCATCCGGCATTTGCGACTCAGGAGAACTCAGCATGTGGAAGAAAATTGCCCCGACGTTGGTCATTGCAACGCTCGCCGGCCTGACGGCGCTGCCGGCAGCCGCCGATGATTTGCGCAATGCGCTGGGAGGCGCACTGGGGGGTGCGGGTGGCGCGGCCGTGGGTGGTGCCATCGGCGGCCAGACCGGTTCCATCGTTGGCGGTGCGATTGGCGGCGGTGCCGGCGGTGCATTGACGGCGAACGGGCATGAGCGCAAGGGCGCGATTGTGGGCGGCGCATTGGGCGGTGGCGTGGGCGCGGCTGCGGGCAACGCCATGGGCGGTCGCACGGGCGGCATCGTTGGCGCGGGCCTGGGTGGCGGCGCGGGTGCGGCACTGGGCGGCAACGTGCAGCGCAATTCGTACTCGGACCATGGCGATCATGGTCGCCGTCGCCACGGCAAACATCATCGCCATTGATGCGACTTTCGCCGGGGGCGCGAGCGCTTCCGGTTGCGTAGAGTTGCCCTCCTTGCATCAGCCGCTCGGCTGATTGCGTGCAACGCGCACGGCTTCTTCCAGCACATCGTTGAAGCGTGGTTGTGGTTCCGCCTGCCGTTCCCGCGCTGGCGGTCTACCATGGATCGATGCTGCTACCCAGGAGGCCACCATGACGCAACGGTTCGACGCCATCATCATCGGCACCGGCCAGGCTGGGCCACCGCTGGCCGCGCGCCTGTCCGCCGCGGGCATGAAGGTTGCGATTGTGGAGCGCGGCCGCTTTGGCGGCACGTGCGTCAACACTGGCTGCATTCCGACCAAGACCCTCGTAGCGAGCGCTTATGCGGCGCATATGGCCCGGCGTGCGGCCGACTACGGCGTGGTCATCGATGGCCCCGTCACGGTGGACATGCAACGCGTAAAGGCACGCAAGGACGAGGTTTCCGGCCGCTCCAACCAGGGTGTTGAAACGTGGGTGCGCGGCCTGGAGCACGGCACGGTCTTCCAGGGGCATGCGCGCTTTGAGAGCGCACGCACTGTGCGCGTCGGTGATGACGTGTTGGAGGCCGGGCGCATCTTCATCAACGTCGGCGGACGCGCGTTGGTTCCCTCCATGCCGGGGCTCGACGAGGTGCCCTATCTCACCAACTCGACCATGATGGACGTGGATGTTCTGCCAGAGCACCTGATCGTGATTGGCGGCAGCTACGTGGGGCTGGAGTTCGGGCAGATGTACCGGCGTTTTGGCTCGCGTGTGACCATCATCGAGAAAGGCCCACGCCTGATTGCACGCGAGGATGAAGACGTATCGCAGGCGGTGCGCGAGATTCTGGAGGCCGAAGGCATCGACGTGCAGGTCGACGCCAATTGCCTGCACGTGCGGCGCGATGCGGCCAACCTGGTGGTCGGGCTGGATTGCGGTGGCAATGCGCGGGAGGTCTCGGGCTCGCATCTGCTCATGGCCGTCGGGCGTGTGCCCAATACGGATGATCTTGGGCTCGACAAGGCCGGCGTTGAAACCGATGCGCGCGGCTATATCCGCGTGGACGAACAGCTGCGCACGAACGTCCCGGGCATCTGGGCCATGGGCGATTGCAATGGGCGCGGCGCTTTCACGCACACCTCGTATAACGATTACGAGATCGTTGCGGCCAACCTGCTCGACAACGACCCGCGCAAGGTGTCGGACCGCATTGCTGCGTATGCGATGTACATCGATCCGCCGCTCGCGCGCATCGGACTGTCGCTGGCGGAGGCCAAGCAATCCGGCCGCAAGCTGCTCGTGGGGCACCGCCCGATGACGCGCGTCGGGCGCGCGGTGGAGAAGGGCGAGAGCGCGGGCTTCATGCGCGTGGTGGTCGATGCGCAAAGCCACGAGATTCTGGGGGCGTCCATCCTGGGGGTGGGCGGGGATGAAGTCGTGCATGCGCTGCTCGACGTCATGTATGCCAAGGCGCCCTACACCACGATCAGCCGCGCCATGCACATCCACCCGACGGTGTCTGAACTGGTGCCGACGCTGCTGCAGGAGATGCAGCCCCCGCCGTAGCGCAAATGTAGCGCCAATAAAAAGGGCGCCAGTCAGGCGCCCGAAATGCGAGTTGCAGTCGAGCTTGCCGCTCAGGGCACGATCGACAGAAACAGGTACGACGCAAAGATCGCCAGGTGCACCACGCCTTGCAGAATGGTCGTGCGGCCCTTGCCCAGCGTGAGCGCAGACACGATCAACGTGAGCACGAGCAGGACCATCTCCTTGGGCCCCAGGCCGAGCTCCAACGGCCGGCCGATCCAGATGAACACGGCCGCCACGGTGGGAATCGTCAGCCCGATGCTCGCGAGCGCAGAACCGAGCGCCAGGTTCAGGCTGGTCTGAATACGATCAGCATTGGCCGCACGCAGGGCCGCCAGACCTTCAGGCAGCAGCACCAGCGCCGCGATGACGATACCGACCGCCGCTGCCGGTGCGCCCGCACTCAACAGCGCCGCTTCCACCGATGGCGACAGAATCTTGGCCAATCCCACCACGGCCACCAGGCTCACCATCAGCAGCACTGTGCTGGCCAGCGCGATGCGCGTGGGCGGCGGCGGGGCATGTACGTCTTCGTTCGGGCCATCGGCGAGGAAGTAATCGCGGTGGCGGATGGTCTGCACGATGACGAAGCAGCCGTACAGCACCAGCGACGTCACTCCCGCAAAGCCGAGTTGAGATGGCGTAAACACTGGGCCCGGCGCGGAACTGGTGTAGTTCGGCAGCACCATGGTCAACGTCACCAGCGCGGCCAGCACGGCCAGCGCGGCATTGGCGCCCGGCGCCTGGAACGCTTGCTCACGGTGGCGCAGGCCGCCCGCGAACAGGCACAGCCCGACGATGCCGTTGCAGATGATCATGACCGCCGCAAACACTGTGTCGCGTGCCAGCCCGGCCTTCTCCGGCCCGGACGACAGCATGACGGAGACGATCAGCGCCACTTCGATCACGGTCACGGCAATGGCCAGCACCAGCGTGCCGAACGGTTCTCCCACCTTGTGCGCGACCACCTCGGCGTGGTGCACGGCGGCGAAGACGGCGCCGGCCAGCGCCAGCCCCATCAGCGCGATCAACCAGCCAGGCGGTGTCATCAGCGTGCCAGCCACCAGGACCGCCCACGCAAACACGGGGCCGGCGATGGTCCAGGCAGGCAGCTTGTTGGAAGTCAGGGCCACGGAGTTCTCCTTGTTGTTGCCCTCAAGGCCCGCGAGCAGCAGCGGGCGGAGGGGGGATGCGGATGTGGCCCCGACTATAAAGCATGCGCCGGGATTCCCTTGCCCCGGCGGCAAAACCTCACATCATTTTGCGGTACTCACTGCCGACACTTCCTGGCTCCAGTAGCCCGGCAACGCGCCATATGGGTTCGGCAGACCCTTGGAGGTGACATACACCGAGCCGGCGCCCCGCGCGGACGCGTTTTTCACAAACGTCGGCATCTGCGTGGAAGAGGCGCTGTAGACGATATGCGCGAAGCGGCTGATCGGGTAGTTGGCCTGCCATGCCTGGGGCACATACGATTTGTAGTACTTGGCGGCGTCTTCAAATACCACGAGCTGATCGGCCACCGGCAGGCTGGCGTAGATCTCCGGCACATCGGTACCCGGGTTGCCCGTAACGGTGTAGGCCGTCGACAGCCCCTTGATGTAGTTGTAGACCGATTGGTAGAACTGGATGTTCGAGGTCGCGCTGTCGGCTGTCATCTCGTCGATGAAGAAGCCGTCGACCTGGTACAGCGCCTGATACGTATTGATGTCTTGCACCACCGCCGACAGCGAGCGCTGCGCGTACGAGGTCGACACATAGCCGATCACCTTGCCGCCCGCGGCGTGTACCTTGGCCACCGCCGCGACGTAGTTGGCGTCTTGCGTGGTACCCGGCCCGCTGTTGGGGTTGAGGATGACGGTGGTCGGCACCGTCTTGGCGGTGGAGGCAAGCGTGTTCCACTGCGTGGCGCCGCTGCCGGACGGGTAGATATACGCCGGCACGAGCAGCCCTTCGGCCTGAGCCAGCGGCGCGCCGGCAATCGCCCCGGCTACCAGGGCCATGGCGGAACATGCAATGCGCGCCAGCTTGGCCTTTGCGCTGCCCCCCAGCGATGCCACGAATGCCGTGGCGAATGTGGGCGTGCGCCCAACCGTTTTGGTTGTTGTCATGGTGTGCCTCCTGATCACGCTGAATCTGCGTGTCAATTGGCCCGCCGCCATTGCAGGTCAACGGGCAACTGGCTGACTTCCCCCGATGGAAGTCCCTATAGCTTTGCGTCGCCGGATCACTCCGGTTTTGCCAAACTTCTCCTGGGCCAAAACCCCAAGCCCATTAGGCGGAGACTCTACCGGGGCCATGTCTGTGCGGCAAACACAGATTGCGCAAACGCACAGTGAATGATTGTGAACGTTGTCGGAAACCTACGCCGCATGCCTATCCGTCGTGCCGACGATTGACGTGCGGAAAAAGACGCATGGCCTTTTTCGCTTCCGAGCCCGCGCCGGATGCTGTTCTCCGGTGGCAGGCCACACCGCCCAAAACACGCTGACGCCGGGAAAAGCAAGACCTATATTGCGTCATGCCCCTAGAAGCGTGCCGCAGCAATGTCCTGCTTGCGAGGGCACTCCCGAACACACCATCCAACATGCAGACCGACGAGATTCAGCTACGCCAGGCTGCCCCCGACGACTGGAGCGACGTGGCCGCGCTCCTCAGACGCTGTGGGCTGCCTGCAGAGGGTACCCAGGACAGCATCGAGGCGTTTCATGTGGCACTGGACAAGGGCCGCATCATCGGCTGCGCGGCGGCGGAGCAGGGCGGCCGGGCCATCGTGGTGCGCTCGGCCGCGGTCGACCCGGTCTACCGGGATCGCGGCGTCGCCAGCCGGCTGATCGAAACGCTGCTGCTGCGGGCGCGCGGCCTGGGCGCGCGCGAAGCCTATCTGCTAACGACGACCGCCCCAACGTACTTTGCGCGCTGGGGCTTCTCGTTGTTTCCGGCAGAAAAGGCGCCGCCGGAAGTGCGGGCCTCGGCGGTCTTCCGCAATGCGGAACGCTCATCGGCGCTGTGCATGCGGTGTGAGTTGCGCTAAGAGCCGCTAACAAAACCGTCCTGGCTAGGCGTGTCGACGCAGACAGTACTGGAGTACGGCAAGGCGGCACAACGACGCCAGGACGGTTTTGTTAGCGGCTCTAAGTCGCTGGCCCTCGCTCGTCAATCGGCAGAGGGCTTCCAGCGGCATGCGTCCACGGCCGCGCGGCGCTGGCGTGGGGCGAGCAGTTGAGGAAACCGCGTGCGAGAATCCTCTACCGCGCATACCGCGCCCTTCCGAGGAGACCATCGATGACCGCATCTGCTGCCGTATTCGCCATTCTTGTTGCGTTGTTGCTCGGTGCGATGATCCCCGGGCCGAGCTTTGTGCTGGTCGCGCGCAATGCCATTGGCCTCTCGCGCCGCGACGGCTTGGCCACGGCGCTCGGGATGGGTGCGGGCGCGCTGTTCTTCGGTGGCCTTGCGCTGGCGGGGCTCTACACGCTGCTGCAGGCCGTCGAGTGGCTCTACATCGGTCTGAAGATGGCCGGTGGCGCTTATCTGATCTATGTCGCCTGGAAGATCTGGCGCGGCGCGCCCCACCCGATTGCGATGGACGAGCGGGCGGGAGCGCCGGCTGGCAATGCGCACAAGTCGTTCTGGACGGGCATCACCACGCAACTGAGCAACCCAAAGACGGCCATCTGGTACGGCAGCATCTTTGCCGCCCTGCTGCCGCAGCACCCGCCGGTGTGGTGCTATTTTGCGCTGCCGCCGCTGGTGTTTCTGGTGGAGTTCGGGTGGTACACCATCGTCGCGTTGTGTTTTTCGAGCCGCGTGCCGCGCGAGATGTACCTGCGTGCCAAGGTCTGGGTGGACCGCGTGGCCGCCGTTGCAATCGCAGCGCTCGGCCTGCGCCTGATCCTGACTGCACCCAAAGCCGGACTGTGAAGATGGGGCGGTTTCTATGCCGCTTCCGCAAGCGCATTGCACGCTAGCATGAGCGCTCACGTGGTCCTTACGGGCCTGCTCAACTTGCTGCTCGGCATGGGCCTGGGTGTGGCGGGCGGGTTGCTCGGCATTGGCGGCGGGCTCATCGCCATCCCCATCCTCGGCTATCTGTACGGCATGGATCAGCACCTGGCGCAGGGCACCGCGCTGGTGATGATTGCGCCCAACGTACTGATCGGGTTTTTGCGGTATCACCAGCGGCATCCGGTGCATTTGCGCTCGGTGGCGCTGATCTGCGTGTTCTCGATGGCGGCGACGTATATGGCCGCTCGCTTTGCGGCCGGCTTGGACGCTCATCATCTGCATACGGCGTTTGCAGTGTTTCTGATCGTGCTGGCGGGGTACTTTGCCTCGCAACTCAAGGACACGGCCGGTGCCGCGCACGAAGCTGACCCTGTAGCGCCGCACGCCATGCCGGCCGCCGCGCTACCGCTGATGGGCATCGCGAGCGGGGCCATGTCGGGCATTTTTACCGTGGGTGGCGGCTTGGTGGTGGTGCCGGCACTGGTGACGTTTTTCGGCATGGCGCAGACGCGGGCCCAAGGTATGGCGCTCGCGCTGGTCGTGCCGGGCTCATTGATCGCGCTGGCCACGTATGCCCAGGCGGGGCACGTGGACTGGGGCACGGGCGTGCCGCTGGCCATTGGTGGCATCGCCAGTGTGTCTTGGGGCGTGGCGCTGGCACACCGGTTTTCTGCGCTGCGCTTGCGGTTGGCGTTTTGTGCTGTGCTGCTGGGCACGGCGCTGGTGATGTTGCTAGTCAAACCAGCGTGACCCCGCGTTCGGAAGCACCACCGAGGCGGCACCGTGGCGGAGCAAGATCAGCAGCGGGAGCCACCCTGCATCCGGATGGATGAGCGTGGCTAGTGTTAAGGCACTTAACACAAGTTGCATCGTTGCGGCGGCTTGCCTATTCTCGCGGGGCATACCGGCGGCCTGATCGCACACCGCCGATCCATCTACCTCTCGGAATTCCCATGTCTCAAGATCTCAAGACCCGTCTGGGCGGCGTGCTGGCGCTCATCCTTGGCGCGGCAATCGGCTGGTTCTTCATTCTCGGCCCGTTGCATGAGGCCCAGGCCGGCGCGCCAACGGTGCGTTACTCGCTCAAGGCGATGGTGCTGGTGCCGGCTTGCCTGGTTTTCGGGCTGGCGTTTCTGGTGGGCGGCGACAAGCTGGCCTATCGCGACGCGCAGAACAAGCGCCTGACGCCCATCGGCTGGGGGCTCGTGGCGGTTTTCGCGGTACTGGCAGCGCTGTGTTACTGGTGGTTCAAGCAGCAGTTTGCGGCGCTCGGTTACGCAGGCTGACAGGAGGTCGGCGTGGGCACGCTCGACGATGACCTGACTCACTTCGAAGCCCACGGCGCCGCGTCTTTGCCCGCCGCTGTGCAGCACGGCCATGTCGAGCACGATGGCGCGCGCCTCTGGTGCGCAACCTTTGGCGCCGGCGCGCCGGTGATTCTGCTGCACGGCGGCCTCGGCCACAGCGGTAACTGGGGGCACCAAGTGCCGGCGCTGGTCGCTGCAGGCTATCGCACCACGGTCATCGACAGCCGTGGCCATGGCCGCAGCACGCGCGATACGCAGCCCTACACCTACGAACGAATGGCCGCCGACGTGCGCGCCGTCATGGACGCCATCGGCATCGAGCGCGCCGCATGCATTGGCTGGAGCGATGGCGCCTGCATTGCGCTCACGCTCGCCATGCAGACACCCGAGCGGGTAAGCGGCGTGTTCTTCTTCGGCTGCAACATGGACCCAAGCGGGGTCAAGCCTTTTCAGCCCACGCCCGTCATCGACCGCTGCTTTCACCGCCATCGGCACGACTACGCCGCCTTGTCGGCCACACCGGGCAATTTCGATGCCTTTGTCGCCGCCGTCACCGAGATGATGCAGACGCAGCCGAATGCCACCGCCCAGGCGTTGGCGGCCATCCGCGTGCCCGTCACCATTGCACGCAGCGAGCATGACGAGTTCATCCGGCCCGAGCACGCGCAGTATCTTGCGGCAACCATTCCCGGCGCACGGCTGATGCAGCTGCCGGGCGTGAGCCACTTCGCACCGCTACAGCGTCCGGCGTTGTTCAACGACGCGGTGCTCGCCTTTCTGCGCGAACTTCCGCAACGACAGGCCAACAACCCATGACCACCGCCCTGATCGTCATCGACGTACAAACCGGTCTCTTCGCACCGCCGCCCGCACAGGCCGATGCGGTGCTTGACGCCATCAACCGGCTGATGGCCGGCGCGCGTGCGAACGGCGTGCCGGTGATCTTCGTGCAGCACGAGACCGCGCATGATGAATTGCGCTACGGATCGCCCGCATGGGCCCTCGTCGATACATTGCAGGCATTCCCCACAGACCCGGTGGTGCGCAAGACGACGCCCAATGCGTTTCTACGCACGGAGCTGGCGGCGGTGCTGAGCAGCGTTGGTGCGGACCACCTGGTCGTGTGCGGATATGCCAGCGAGTTTTGTGTTGACACCACCGTCCGCCAAGCCGCCGCGTTGGGCTATGCCATCACGTTGGCGACTGACGCGCACACCACGCACGACAAGCCGCACGCTAGCGGCGACGCCATCCGCCAGCATCACAACGCGACGCTGCCGGCCATCGAAAGTTTTGGGGTGCCGATTGTGGCGCGGCCGGTTGAGGCGATTGTCTCGGCCGGGTTTGCGCAAGCGCCGGCCGTTATCCACAGAAACGGTGGGTAAGCCTGTGGATAACGATGCCCGATCGCGGCGCCACGCCGTTTGTCGTGCATTGCTGACTGCGTAGGCAGGCAGGGGCGGCGCCAGTGCTTTTAGCTGACCGTATCCGATGTACCCGGCGTGCCATAGGCGGCCTTGATGGCTTTGTGCCGCGCTTCCATTTCCTGGCGCAGGGCGCGGCGCTGCTGGGCAGCCTCAAAGCGTTCCTTTTCTTCCATGTTGGCGGGCGTGAGCGGCGGCACATCGGCCGGTTTGCCGTTGTCGTCCACCGCCACCATGGTGAAGTAGCAGCTATTGGTGTGGCGCACGACCTGGTTGCGGATGTTTTCCGTCACCACCTTGATACCGATTTCCATTGACGTGCGGCCGGTGTAGTTGACCGATGCCAGGAACGTCACCAGCTCGCCCACATGGATGGGTTGGCGGAACACCACTTGGTCCACCGACAGCGTCACCACATAGCGGCCCGCATAGCGGCTCGCACACGCATAGGCGACCTGGTCGAGCAGCTTGAGAATGTGGCCGCCGTGCACATTGCCGGAAAAATTGGCCATGTCGGGTGTCATCAGCACGGTCATGCTGAGCTGGTGGGATTGCGTGTTCATGGGGACGTTGAAGCAGAAAGGACAGGGAAAAGCGGTGCGCAGAAATGGGTACGCAGTAGCGTGCCATTGTGCCGCGCCCGGCGCATCTTGTGCGGTATTGCGCGAAATTTGATGGCATCGCGCTACACTGGCGGTTTTCGCGGCAAACGACGCGGAAAACGATTTTCCCGCCCCGTCTTTCTTTCATGCACCGCTTGCTGACCCGCCTTCTGCTGTGGTTGGTTGTCCTGGCGATTCCCTTGCAGGGGTTTGCCGCGACAGCCATGATGGCGCGCGCCGGTGCAATGGATGAGGCCGCCGTTGCCATGGCAATGCCCATGGACGATGACCAAGCGATGGCCGCTGAGCCCTGCCACGATCACGACGATGCCGACATGAAAATGCCCGCCTCGTCGCATTGCAAGACCTGCCCGATCTGCGCGGCATGTTCGCTCGGTTCGGTCATTCCGCTGGCCGCCAGCCTTGGCGTGCCGCTGCTCAAGCTGCCGGCCGCTGCGCCGCGCCAGCTCTCCACCGCCTTCCGCAGCTTCATCCCCGAAGCGCTGCAACGTCCGCCCTCGATCCGCGTTTGACGCCACCAGTCCGTCCATCAAACGGGTCTGGCCTTTGGTTTCACGGCTTTGGTTTTCGCCACATGTGCCGTGCGTCATCACGCTTGATCGAGGTTTCTCATGCTTTTCACACGATGGTTTGTGGCCGCCGCGCTGTTTGCGCTCGCGCCGCCATGGGCATTGGCGCAGGGCGCGTCGGCGCTGGCTGCTTCGCCTGACCCCTTGAACCCGGATGCGACGGTACCGGCCGTATCCGCACCGCGCACATTCGACAGCTACCACGCGTATCGCGACACGGGCCCCGCCCCCTGGCGTGAGACCAACGCGGCGGTGAGCCCCAAGCCGGGCGCTTCGGCACATGGCGACCATGCGGGGCACGCGATGTCCGCGATGCCCGCCGCCTCTCCCACCAAGCCCGCCGGCGATGCCATGCCCGGCATGCACCATCACTGAGGAGGCGTCATGTTGAACAACACCTCCATCTCCACACGCCGCCTTCTCGTCGGTGCAGTGGGCGCGCTGGCCGCTACGCTGCTGCTCGGCGGTTGCGCCACCATCACGCAAGACAGCGGCTTCAAGACTGTTGCCGAGGTGGCACGAGACCGGCTTGGCAAAGACGCCACCTGGCAGCGCTCGCCCGAAGCTCGCGACAGCGCTGCACAGCGCACGCGCGAGCTGCTCGCACAGCCGATGACGATGGACAGCGCGGTGCAGATCGCGCTGCTGAACAATCGTGGGCTGCAGGCTTCGTATGCGGAGCTTGGCCTGTCCGAAGCCGCGCTCGTGCAGGCCAGCCGCTTGCCGAATCCGGGTTTCAGCTTCAAGCGCACGCGCAGCGGCGATGACTTGTCGATCGAGCGCACGTTCTCGCTGTCGTTTCTGAACCTGCTGACGTTGCCGGTGGCCACCCGCATCGAAGGCCGCTACTTTGAGCAGACCAAGTTGCTGACCGCCAACCAGATGCTGCAGGTGGCGGCCGACACGCGTCGCGCATACGTTAACGCCGTCGCCGCCGAGCAATCGGCGCGCTATGCCGAGCAGGTGCAGCAGGCTGCCGAAGCGGGCGCCGAGTTTGCCAAGCGGCTGGCTGCGGCCGGCAACTTCAGCAAGCTCAACCGCGCACGCGAGCAAGCCTTCTATGCGGAAGCGACCGCCACGCTCGCACGCACACGACAGCAAGCGCAGGCCGAGCGCGAGGCGTTGATTCGCCAGCTTGGCCTGTGGGGCGCGGACACCGGCTTCAAGCTGCCGGAGCGCCTGCCCGACCTGCCAAAGGACCGCCCGGAATTGGAGCAGATCGAGGCCTACGCGCTACGCAACCGGCTCGACATCCAGGCGGGCAAGTTGCAGGTCGATGGCTTGGCATCGTCGCTGGGACTGACGCGGGCCACGCGCTTCATCAACGTGCTGGACCTCGGCTACGTACGCAACAGCAAAACGAATGAGCCCCGCGAAACCGGCTACGAGATCGGCATCGAGATCCCGCTGTTCGACTGGGGCGGTGCGCGCGTGGCACGCGCGCAGGTGATCTACATGCAGGCCGCCGACCAGCTTGCCGATACGGCTGTGCGGGCGCGCTCCGAAGTGCGCGAGTCGTACGTGCGTTACCAGACCGCGTACGACCTCACGCGCCACTATCACGACGAGGTGGTGCCGCTGCGCAAGGCCATCTCCGACGAGATGCTGCTGCGCTACAACGGCATGCTCGTGAGCGTGTTCGAGCTGCTGGCCGATGCGCGCGAGCAGGTGAATGCCGTGAACGGCTACATCGATGCGCTGCGCGGTTACTGGCTTGCGCAAACGGACTTGCAGATGGTGCTGGGCGGCAAGCTGCCGCCCGCAGAAGCCCAAGCCGACACCGGCGCCACACCCCAACCTCAAGGACACTGAACATGGTTTCCCGACGTCAATTTCTCGGTGGCACGGGCGCGGCCATGCTGGGCGTGGCGATGGTCTCGCGCGCCGGCGCTGCCTCGCTGCCCGAAGCGCCGCTGCAATCGAAGCCCACTACACAACCGCCGCTCGCGCCGCCCAACGGCCGACCTTACAACCCCGTTGTTACGCTCAACGGCTGGACATTGCCGTGGCGCATGCGCGGCGGCTGGAAGGAATTCCACCTGGTGGCTGAACCTGTCGAGCGTGAATTCGCACCCGGCATGACGGGCCACCTATGGGGCTACAACGGCCAGAGCCCTGGCCCCACCATCGAATGCGTGGAAGGCGATCGCGTGCGCATCTTCGTCACCAACAAGCTGCCCGAGCACACCACCGTGCACTGGCACGGCATGATCTTGCCGGCTGGCATGGACGGCGTGGGCGGCCTGTCGCAGCCGCATATTCCGCCCGGCAAGACCTTCGTCTACGAGTTCGAGATGAAGAAGTCCGGCACCTTCATGTACCACCCGCATTCCGACGAGATGGTGCAGATGGCGATGGGCATGATGGGCTTTATCGTCGTGCACCCGAAAGATCCGGCTCAGCATCGCGTGGACCGCGACTTCGTCTTCCTGCTCGCCGCGTACGACATCGACCCCGGCTCGTATACGCCGCGCGTGGCCGAGATGACCGACTTCAACATGTGGACGTGGAACAGCCGCGTCTTCCCCGGCATTGACCCGTTGCCCGTGCGCCTGGGCGACCGCGTGCGCATCCGCATGGGCAACCTCACCATGACCAACCACCCGATGCACATCCACGGTCACACCTTCGAGGTGGCGGGCACGGATGGCGGCTGGGTCCAGCCCAGCGCGCGCTGGCCCGAAGTGACGGTGGACGTTGCCGTGGGCCAGATGCGCGCCATCGAGTTCGTTGCCGACAACCCGGGCGACTGGGCGTTCCACTGCCACAAATCGCATCACACGATGAACGCCATGGGGCACAACGTGCCAACCATGATCGGCGTGCAGCAGAAAGACCTCGCCAAGAAGATGAGCGCGCTGGTGCCCGACTACATGGGCATGGGCCAGGCCGGCATGGCAGACATGGGCGAGATGGAAATGCCGCTGCCCGACAACACGCTGCCGATGATGACGGGCCAGGGCCCATACGGCCCCATCGAAATGGGCGGCATGTTCACGGTGATGAAGGTGCGGCGCGACCTGCCGCGCAACAGCTACGCCGACCCCGGTTGGTACAAGCACCCCAAGGGCACCGTCGCCTACGAGTACACCGGCAACGATGCCGACAACTGAACCCCTTTTGTTCGGAATACGAGATACGAGACACGCTATGCAACGCAACCTGATCCGCTCCACCTTCCTGGCCACGCTGATGTCGATGGCCGCCATCGCTCACGCAGCGGGCAATCACGCCGGCGGGCATGACCATGGAGATGCTGCCATCGGTGAACCCGGCAACGCCGCACACATCACGCGCACCGTCCGCGTCGACATGGCTGACACCATGCGCTTCACACCCGCGCAGATCACCGTGCAACGCGGCGAGACGATCCGCTTCGAGGTGGTCAACAGCGGCCACGTGCGGCACGAGATGACGCTCGGCACGCCGGCAGACCTGCTTGCCCACGCCGAGCAAATGCGCAAGCACCCCGAGATGGAACACGCCGATGGCAATGCCGTCACCGTGGACCCCGGTCAGCGCGGCGAGCTCGTCTGGCACTTCACGCAGGCCGGCACGGTGGACTTCGCCTGTCTGCAGCCAGGCCATGTCGAAGCCGGTATGCGCGGCGCGGTGCAGGTGCGCGCAAACAAGTCCTGACGCCTTTCAACGTCTTTCGAAGGAGCCCAACATGTCTTTTCGCCACGCCCTCATGCTCACCGCGCTGCTGACTGGCGCCCCCTTTGTTCATGCAGCCGAGGATACGGCTTCCGAGCCTGCAGCCAACGCCTCTGCCCCCATGTCGGAAGGCGAGATCAAGAAGGTCGACACCGCCGCCGGCAAGCTGACGATCAAGCACGGCCCGCTGATCAACCTCGACATGGCGCCGATGACGATGGTCTTCCGTGTGCAAGATCCCGCGATGCTCTCGGCCGTGCAGGTCGGCAGCAAGGTGCGCTTTATTGCCGAGAAGATCAACGGCGCGCTGACCGTGACTGCACTGCAACCGGAGTGAACATCGTTTGATCCTGCGCAGGCTAGGCGGCTTTGATGCAGCGCCGGGCCTGCACGTCGAGGGGCGGCGCGCTACACTCTTTGTCTTTCGCCGTCTCCGACCGATCTTTCTGCCATGACCGCGCCTGTTTCCAAGCCCCCCCACGCGCATCCCCTTTCCGCCGAACAGCAAGCCTTCTTCAACGAGCACGGTTACCTCGTGCTGCGTGGGCTGGCCAGCCAGCAGGCGTGCGCCGCATTGCTGTCCGCCGCGCAGGATGCGCTGGCCCACGCGGTGGCGCCGGTGGAACTGGAAACGGATGTCGGTTATGCCGGTGCGCCGACTTCGCGCGAGGCCGAAGGCGGCCGTACAGTGCGCCGCCTGCTCGATGCCGATTCGCGCGGCACGCCATATACCGAATGGGCACGTGATGCGCGCGTGGCCAGCGCGATTGCGCAACTGATTGGCGGCCCGGTGCATCTTTCGCTCGCGCACCACAACTGCGTGATGACCAAGCACCCGGCGTTCGGCACGGCCACGCATTGGCATCGGGACAGCCGCTACTGGTCGTTCGCGCGCAACGCGTTGGTGTCGTCATGGCTGGCGCTGGTTGAAGAGACGGTCGACAACGGTTGCCTTTGGGTGATCCCCGGCAGCCATACGCTCGAGCTGCCCGCCGAGCGCTTCGACGAGAAGCTCTTCCTGCGCCCCGACGTGCCCGAGAACCACGCGTTGATCGACACTGCGCGACCCGTACCGCTGCTCCCGGGTGACGTGCTGCTATTCCACTGCAACACCTTCCATGCCGCCCGCGCCAACCAGACGGGTGCGGTCAAGTTCTCCGCCGTGTTCACCTATTACGGTCCGGACAACTACCCGCTGCCGAATACGCGATCCTCCGCGCGCCCTGATCCACTGGTCGGCTGAAGTGACCCTGGCAGGGCTCCAACGTTTGCCTTCACCCGTTTGTAGGTGCCCGACGGACAGATTTATGTCGCGTGCCTTTGCTAAGGTGGACCTCCAACAACGACAGACGGGGAAAACCATGCCGATCCAGGAAGTGACCCACGGGCTGCATGTGATCCTGATTGATCCGCTGCAACGTGACGACCGCCGCTGGATGGCGCGTTTCCAGGTGTGCCGTGCTGGCCATGTCGTCTGTGACTGGGAAGACATTGAAATGCCCGAGGGCTTTGTCTCCGCCCAGCTTGCCCTGAGTGCCAGCGTGCTGCTGGCCGAGCATCGGTTATCCAGCTTGCCGCACTAGCGCACCGGCGACGCCAGCCACGAAGACGCCCGCCATGCAGCGGGCGTTTTGCTGTGCGCTATCCGCTCACATCCTCAAAGCGGATGCGTCAGCAGGCTATGGATCGTGCGCACACCACTCACGTAGTTGCCCATGCGCAGATTTTCATTGGCCGCGTGCTGATTGTTGTCGGCGTTCACCAGCGGAATGATCGCAAACGGCACCTGCAGCACGCGCACGATTTCTGCCGTGGGCACTGTGCCGCCCATCATGCGGATGCGCACCGGTGCGGGTGTGGTGCCAAAGCTGTCCGTCAGCGATTGATAGGCCCATTTGCCGACGGCAGAGTCGATGGGCGAGCCGGCGGCGTCAGCGCCTTCGCTCTGGTAGGAGAAGCTGGCGAGCTTGTCATAGCGACTGCGCTCTTCGTCGGTGGGCGCGTCTTTCACCAGGTGGTAGCCCTGACGCACGATGTGCTGTTCGATCTGCTTGCCGAGGTAGGCGGCGGTGGAATCGGGCGTGGTGCGCAGGTCGAGCTCGGCGACGGCCTTGTCGGGCACGATGTTCGCCACCTTGTCACCCACCGCGGCGGAGGCCATGCCGCGAACGTTCAATGACGGGTACTGCATCGCCTCTTGGTAATTCGCGCCGACCTTGTCTGCGTGCGCAATGCCAAGGCGCTTGTTGAGCGCAGCCTCGTCATCGGGCACGGCGGCCATGATCTTGCGGTCGGCCTCGCTGATCTTCACATGATCGTAATAGCCCGGCACGGTCACGCGGCCCTGGTCATCCTTCATGCTGGCCAACAGGGTGGCCAGCCGCTGTGCGGGGTTGGGTGCGTAGTTACCGTAGTGGCCGCTGTGCAGCGGCACCTTGCCACCGTACACGGTGAGCTTGGCCTCGGCGGCGCCGCGGTTGCCAAACACCAGCGTCGGCAGGTTGGTGGCGTGCATCGGGCCGTCGTGGATGACGATGGCGTCGCAGCGCAGCAGGTCATGGTTGCCCTGCATGATCTTGCTGATCGACGGTGAACCTTTCTCTTCCTCGCTGTCGAGGATCACCTTGACGTTGACCGCTGGTTGGCCGCCTGTGGCCTTCAGCGCGTCGATGGCGGCCAGCATCATCATGATCGGGCCCTTGTCGTCGGCCGAAGCGCGGCCGAATACACGCCACTCGGGGTCCAGCGGCCCCTTGAAGAGCTGTGCCGAATCGATTTCTTCCCAGTTGCCCTGCGCCGTTTTGTGCTTGAGCACGGGCGTCCATGGGCTCTTCTGCGCCCACTGCGCGGGAATCACCGGCTGGCCGTCGAGGTGCATGTAGAACAGTACGGTCTTGCGCGCAGGGTCCGCATTCGGCAACTCGGCGAAGAGCATCGGCTTGCCGTCGTTTGCCAGTTGCCGCGTGGTGAAGCCGCGCTTGCGGAACGCCTGTTCCAGCCACGTGACGTTCTTGCGGATGTCTTCCGGCGCGATGGCGTCGTTGGGCAGGGACAGCAGTTCGAAGTAGTCGCGGTACGTTGCCTGTGCGTAGCGTTCGGCTTCGGCGGTGGAGAGGGCGGCCGCGTGGCTCACACCCGCGGTGCCGAGCAGCAGTGCCGGCAGCCATGCCAGCAGGTGAAACGGGCGTAGGAGGGCGATGGATTCGGGCATGGTGTCCAGTAAGCGGAGAGGATTCAGACCGGCCGACCGAGAGGCAAGTCAGCCGGCAATGGAGGCAGTGCCATGCGCGCCGAAGCCACGCCAGCATGTGCTATCGGAACGCCGGTTCGTCAAAACTACGCAGCTTGCGCGAGTGCAGTGTTTCCACGCCGTTCTCACGCAGCAGGCGCACGGCTTCCATGCCAATGTCCAAATGCTGGCTCACACGCTGGCGATAGAACAGGTTGGCCATGCCGCGCAGCTTCAACTCGCCGTGCAGCGGTTTGTCCGAGACACACAGCAGCGTGCCGTAAGGCACGCGCAGGCGGAAGCCGTTGGCGGCAATCGTGGCGCTTTCCATGTCGATGGCAATCGCGCGCGACTGGTTGAAGCGTGTGTACAGCGCCTGGTACTTCAGCTCCCAGTTGCGGTCGTCCGTGGACACCACGGTGCCCGTGCGCATGCGCGATTTCATATCCGCACCCGAGAGCCCCGTAATGCGGGCCACGGCTTCCTGCAGCGCCACTTGAATCTCGGCGATAGGCGGTACGGGCACCCACGGCGGCAGGTCCTGGTCGAGCACGTGGTCGTCGCGCACATAGGCGTGGGCGAGCACGTAGTCGCCGAGTTGCTGTGAGCGGCGCAGGCCACCGCAGTGGCCGATCATCATCCAGCAGTGCGGACGCAGCACGGCCAGATGGTCGGTGATGGTCTTGGCGTTGGACGGGCCCACGCCAATGTTCACCAGTGTCACGCCCAGCTTGTCTTCGCGCACCAAGTGGTAAGCGGGCATTTGCGGCAGGCCCTTGATGCGGTGCGAATCGTCCGGCGCGGGCATGCCGAGTTCGTGCTCGGTATCGCCGGGTTCGACAAAGCGCACGTAGCCTTCGTCGTTGCCTTCTTCCATGAGCTTGCGGCCGAGGGCGGCAAATTCATCCACGTAGCGCTGGTAGTTGGTGAACAGCACGAAGCGCTGGAAGTGCTTCGGGTGCGTGGCCGTGTAGTGGTACAGCCGCTGCAGGGCCAGGTCGACGCGCTCTGCGGTGAACATCGACAGCGGCTGCGGCTCGTCGTCGGCCGGGCGGTAGGTGCCGTTGGCGATGGAGTCGTCGATCTGCGCAAGGTCGGGCAGCGTGAACGCGCCACCGAGTGCGCGCGCCTGTTCTGGCGTGATGTCGACGGTGGAGGCTTCCACCACAAACGGCAGTGGAATTGGCCGGTTGCTCACGCCCACCACCACGGGGCTGTTGTGATAGTGCAGCAGGCGCTCGATCTGCCCGCGGTAGTACTCGCGGAAGAGATCCGGCCGCGTGAGCGTCGTGCCGTACACGCCCGGATATGCCACCGTGCCCCACGCCGGCCGCGCATCGCTCACCAGCGTTTTCGGGTCGACGGTGATGCCGAGGTAGGGGTAGCAGGCGGAGAGGTCTTCGCTGCAATCCTCCCCGCGCGCAAACGCGTGGAAGCGATCGCGGATCGCCTGCGCGGAGCGCTCGTAGATGGCGGTGATGCGCTCGACGGCGGTGTTGGCGTCGGTGCAGATCGCCAGATCGTGCGCGGGATAGAGATGGGTGGTGGCGCGGGTATCAGTCATGTTTTCGATGATACCGGCGTTTTGTGCCCGATAGATACCGCCTTGCAGATGCCACCCCGGCTTCACACGGGGCTTCCCCAATTTCGCTCGGAGGGCGCTCGGTTCGCGATGGTGTGGGACGGTGCAGCGCGTGGCGTGATTAGCTTGGACGCTCTTCGAACGGGCTGGACCAACCCGGCCCGCCACAGCACCTTGATGAAGGAAAGACCGCCATGGACGCAGGACGCATCCATTCGGGTCCGCTCTCACGCGCAGCGTCGCCCGACCCTGTATCTGCCCAGACCGCCGCGGGCGCAACAACGCCGGAAGGTCAGCCCGCGAGCACGCTGCGAAGCAGCAGGGGCCGCGCTGCCAATGCGCCGGGGCGTGCACCTGGGGCGTCAGGGCGTGCACCCGGGGCGTCGGGTTCCGGCCGGTCAAGGCGTGTCGACCTGCCGTCGCAGGCGGCCGAGTCGCGTTTGCCGGTGGCTGAGCTGAAGCAGCAATTGGACACCGCACTCAAGATGGGTGCCGCCACGGAAAAGGCGCTTGCCGGGGTGATGATCGGCGCGATGCAGCAACCGCAGGGGCAGAACGTGGAAAGCCATCTGCGGCAGGTGGACATTGCGGCAAGGGGGGTGAAGGCGGCCGATCAAGGGTTGGATGCGCTAGCACAGCTGAAACAGCAAGGGCATGCCGCCAATCCCTATCAGGTGCAAGCCGAACTGCTGTCCAATCGCGCCACCGCGGCGCTGTCTGGCATCCAGGCGCTGGATCGCATTTTGGTGGGCTTCAATGACCAGCATTCGAACGATGCGCTGGACAGCAAGCTTGGCGTGCTCAAGGAATTTCATGCCGTGGCGGCCGATGCCATCCAGCGCTGCAAGAGCACGGATACGCCGCGCGCCGTGCGTGACGAGCTCCAACCGATGCTCGGCGGGCTGAACGAAGGGCTATGCCTGTACCGCCGTCTGATGCGCTCGTCCCTCGGTGCTGCTGTCGACAAGCGTGCAGACCGGTTCTTTGGCCTGGTCAACACAACGGGGGCTTTCAATGCCGTCGCGCTGGCGCATGAATTTGCCGCAGCGACGCACTATCGACGCGAAGCAGGCCACGAGGCACTGGCTGATCTCCATGACCATGGTGTCGCCATGGCACGCAGCGGGCCGGCCCGTCCTGCTGGCCGCTTGCCCGCCGAAAGGCTGCAAGCCTGCGTCAACGAGGTGGAGGCGTATCGTCACAACCTGGACCAGGTCGGGACGGCGCTCTGCCTGGAGGCGGCGGACCGGATTGAGATGGACGACCACGCCGGCCTATGGAAGAGCGTGCTCGACCTTGCCCACGCGATTGCCGATTACCAGGCGGTTCTGAAAGATTTGTGCGACAGCGTTGCCGGCTCCAAGCCCGCAGCACCGGGATCGCTGGACGAATGGTTGCCCGCCGCCGGCGCCGCCAAAGAAGCCGAGCCCCAGCCTGCTGCAAGCACAAGCCGCAAGGCGCGCAAACAAGGCAAGCGCCCGGTTGCACAAGCCACGCCCGCGCCAGTACTGGCATCCGCCCCGGCGGCTGTCCCCGCCGACACGCGCATCGATGCCCAGAAGCACGCCGATACGCTGCTGAAGAAGTACCCCGCAGACCGCCTGATCGGCGCGCGCAGCGTGGATGAGGTGGTGGCGGCGGCACGCGCAAGCGGCAAGAACACCAGCAGTATTGAGGCGGCCATGCGAGACACGCGTCGTGATGCCGTGAAAACCGTCGATTTTGTGCGTGCATCGGTGCGCAACTGGTTTGGCGAGGCGGCGGCACTGCAGCGTGCGCAGGCATCGCTGCCAGCCGGTGACGCGCGTATCGCACAATTGACGGATCGCCTTCAAGCACTGGGTGTGGTGGAGCAACACCTGAATGCCTGGGAAGCCGACGAACTCAAGCGTGATGCCCTACCGAGATCAAACCATCTGGACCGGCTGCTGAAGGGCGGGCAGATTGGGCGTGTCAGTGCGCCTGTTCGCCTGCCGGCCGCGGGAGATGTGGGCAGCCGGGGCACCGTCTTCGAGATCGGCATCCAGCCCAAGCCCCTGTCCAATCAGCGGCCTGCCGCGCCGCTGTTTGTGCATGTGCATACCTCGGAACCGGTGGAGGCCACGGCGTTGCAGACGATGCGGTTCAACGACTTTGCAAAGGTGCACCTCAAAACGGCCAGGCAAAAGAATCTGGGGCCGCGCTGGGAGGCCGTCATGCACGCGCTGGGCCATACCGATGCGAAGGTGCACCGTGCCGCCGTGGGGCCGACGTTATTGCGTGCCTTGTTTGAACGGATTCAGGCGCCTAGCTAACTGCCCCGACCGAAGGACGCGCGCGCCAGCGCAAGAAGCGTTGCCAGCGCGACGCGCGCACGGGCTGCGTACGGGGTGTTCCGGCACGCAGCCACCTCGGCAGTACTTCGATGGCACTGCACAGCAGGAAGTACAGCACCGCCACCGCCCCAAACACTTCGGCCGGGTAGGCCACCGTGCGGCTGTTGACCTGGCTAGCGGCGGTTGACAGTTCCACCACGCCCACGATGTAAGCGAGCGATGTGTCCTTGACCGTCGACACCCACTGGTTGGCCAGCGACGGCAGCATGATGCGCCACGCCTGCGGCAACACGATGGTCAGCAGCGCTTGTGCGGGCCGCATGCCCAACGCCAGCGCGGCGTTGCGCTGACCGGTGCCAACGGCGCGCAGCCCGGCTTCCATGCTCTGCGCGATGTAGGCAGCGCCCACAGCGGCGAGTGCGGTGACGACCGTGGCGGTTTCCGGCACGGACACGCCCAGCGCTATCGGGATCAGGAAGTAGGCCCAGAACATCAGCATCAGCACGGGAATGGCGCGCAAGGTGGCGAGCAGCCCACGCAATAGACGTGACAGGCGACGCAGGCGCGGTGCGTCGTCAAGCCGATCCAGCAGCAGCGCAGCCCCTACGCCGAATGCTGTGGCGCTCACGCAGGCCAACAACGCCATCCACAAGGTGAGCGCGGCACCGGCCAGCGGCCCATTTGGATACGGCCCAATCAGCAGGTAACGCAGGTGCAGGAATACGGTTTCTGCCGTCATGCCGCCACCCACCGCCACCGTCGCAGGGCCATCGGCGCGGCCCACTGCAGCAGCAGGATGACCACGGCATACAGCACCGTGGCCACGGCAAAGGCCTGGAACGCCAGCAGCGTATCGGTTTCTACCTGCCGCGCGCTGTAAGAAAGTTCCGCCAGCCCGATGCTCATGGCGAGCGAGGTGTTCTTGATGGTGTTGGCGCACTGCCCCAGCAGCGGCAGCGCCGACACGCGCAGCGCCTGCGGCAGCACCACGCGCAAAAATGCGGCGCGCGGTGTGAAGCCCAGCGACAGCGCCGCTTCACGCTGGCTACGCGGCACGGCACGGATGCCGGCGCGCAATTCCTCCGAGAAGAACGCGCTCGCATACAACGCAATGCCAAATGCCGCCGCCAGGAATTCAAACGACGGTGCGGGCAGCTTCCAGTTTCCCAAAGCCATGCCGTCCCAGCCCGTGATGGCGCCGACCACGTCTTCACCCAGCAATTGCGCCGCGCCGAAATACCAGAAAAACAGCTGCACCAGTAGCGGCGTCTTGCGCAGGAAGGCCACCAGCGCGCGTGCCGGCCACTGCAGCCAGGGCAGGTGGCTGGCACGCAGGGCGGTCAGCAGCAGGGCCATCGCCAGCCCACCGGCGATGGCGGCTGCGGATACCAGCAGCGTCATCCCAAAGCCCTCCAGCATCCAGCCGAGATAACGCGGCGGCAGGGGCTGGAGAAGCGCGGCCAAGCTCAAGCTCACTTGGTGCTGCCGATGATGAAGTCGCGCGGCAGTGGGGCGGCACTCTTCGGGCCGAACCAGCGGTCATAGATGCGCGCGGCGGTGCCGTCTTTCTCCAGGCCTTGGAGGATCTGGTCGACGGTGGCCGTGAGTTGCGTCTCACCTTTGGGGATGCCGATGCCCATGTACTCACGCGTGAGCACGAACGGCGAGATCTCCAGCTCGTTGCGATTGGGCAGCGTGGCCAGCAACGCGCCGAGCTTGGCGCCGTCCTGCGCGAACGCCTGGATGGCACCGCTGCGCAGAGCGGTCAGCGCCAGCGGGGAATCGTCATACGCAATCACGCGCGCGTTGGGGTAGCCCTCGCGCAGGGTGGTTTCCTGCGTGGTGCCCTTGTCCACGCCCAGGCGGATGCCGTCCTTCTTCAGATCCTCCGGCTGCTTGAGGAAGCCCTTCTTGGCAATGAACTGCAGGCCACTGGCGAAGTACGGCGTGCTGAATTCAATCTGCTTCTTGCGCTCGTCCGTAATGGTGAAGTTGGCGGCCACGATGTCGACCTTGCCCGACGTGAGCAGCGGCACGCGGTTAGCCGGGTTGGTGGCGCGCAGTTCCAGCTTTACGCCCAGCTTCTTGGCGATGGCCTGTGCGTAGTCGACATCCAGGCCGACCGGCTGACCGGTCTTGGCATCCGCGTAGCCAAAGGGCGGGTTGGCGTCGAACACGCCCACGCGCAGTACCCCGGCCTTCTTGATGTCGTCCAGCCGATCCGCCTTGGCCGCCGGCGCATGCAGCACTGCCGCGGCCAGCGCTGCCCCAATGACCACGCCTACCGATTGCCGCGCACCACGCGCCAGCGCTTGCAACGAGAAACGCGTCGAAAAACCTGCTTGCATACCCACCCCCAGAAGATTTTGAGGGGGCCAAGCGTAGGGCGATTGCTGCGCCGCGCAAACGAATTCGTTGGCAGATCGATATGCGCCGCCCACCATGGCGGGCGGCCTGCGGCCGCCATGCGGTAGCGCGCATGGTGGGCGCGGTGACGGCGCGGGCGCATCTGCATGTGGCGTCTGCCGTGGTGCCGTACATCACACTATCGGCTGGCGCGATTACATTCACACCGGGCGATGAGCGCCTCAATGCGTTGTTCGAGCGCGCAGACATGGCGCTGTATGCAGCCAAGCGCGGCGGGCGGAACACGTTCCGCTTTCACCACGGGGCGTCCGGGCTGCGCAGTGTTTCTGGCGGGGAATGAACGGCGTACGCATCGGGCGCCAATGGATTCAAAGCTCAGTCCGGCGCGGAAAATAGAGCGAAAAGCAACTCCCTTCGCCTTCAACGGACTCGCACGTAATGCGACCACCAAATGACTCCATGACGCGCCAGCAGAATGTCAGGCCCATGCCATGCCCGCTGCCGTGGCGTTTGGTGGAGAAAAACATGTCGAAGACGCGGCCTCGATGTTCTGCGGGAATGCCGCAGCCCGTGTCGCGGAACACGATCACGTAGTGCTCGCTATTCCAGGACGATGAGACTGTGATCCTGCCCCCGCCTGCACTCTGGATCGCGCAGAGGGCATTCTTGATGAGATTGAAGATCACATAAACAAGCAGGGTATCCGAACCGACGAAGCGCCACGCGGGGTCAATTTCCTCCAGCGACAAGCGCGCGCGTTCCCCTGCTTGGAAGGGATAGCGCTCAATGGCCTCGGTCACGCATTCGTGAAGGCTGTGGGAGGAAAACTGGCGCGTATCAAGCCTGTCTAGCGTGATGGAAGCCAATGCCATGTCAATCACGGTGTGAGCAGTGTGCACTTCGGTGTCAATGGCATGGGCGAGTTGTGCGACGCGCCTGATGGTGGCGGGTGGCAACGCACCCGTGTACAGGCCAGTGCTTACGGCCAGTTGATATCCCTTGAAGATGGTTGGCCATGCGCGCCCGATTTCACTTGCCTGCATGCGAATCGTGGCCAGTGGTGTGCGTAGTTCGTGTGCAATGCCGGCTGCTACTGCGTATGGACGCATGAGGTCAAGCTTGACAAGTGCCCACGCGAGCAACAGGGGGCTGCAGGCAATGAAGAGCACGCCAGGAGGATACGGCGCTAACCCGTAGTTCACGGCGTAGTCAGACGCAGCTAGTGAGTACACCGCGACCCCGACGATGCACAGCCGCAAGCGCTTGCGTTTTTCCACTGTGGTATGTCTTTGCTCGGCATATAGCAGCCAGAGGCTGCGCAGGATCAACAGTGTGGTCTGCGCGATATGCACGGCTTCCAGCGGCCCCGCCTTGGGGTAGAAGCCGAAATCAAACTGCTGCGCACCGGCGATGACCCAGTTGGTGGTGAGCAGCAGCCCCATCAATATGGCGGCTAGTGTGTAGGACAACCGCAACCAGCGGTGTTCATTCAGCCGTTCAGTCACTTCAACGACAAAGTGATAGAGCGTGGTCGGTAACGGAAGAATTGCCAGCCAACCCGCTTTGGCCAGCAACTGCGCGGTTGATGCGTCGCCTGCCCGGAACAGAAACGCCCACAGACCTTGCCACAGCGCGGTGAGGGCAGCCAAGTAAAAGAACGCGAGGCTGGCGCGCGCGTGGCTGCGTGTGGCCAGCACATACAAGCCGGAAAAGAGAAACAGCGACGAGACGAAAGCGGGAAGCAGGGCGTACATGGATCGTGGCTGACCGAAAGAAAGGCGAAGCTGCCAATGGAGTGCCAGCAATTTCGAAAGAGTACCGGCAATCACCACGACCAAATGCGTGCCTGGGTGTCACGTTATTTTCATCAGAATTAAATAAGGAAAAAGGGACGAAGTTGAGCGCTTTGGAGGCTGCTGCAGTTCCTTGAGGCAAAACACACGCTAAACCGCCTCGATCATCATCGCGTCAATCGCAAACGAATGGTCCGGCGCCACGGCGAAGTACGCACGCGCTTCATCTGCGGCGTGGTCGAACAGGTGGCGGATAGCATCAGCGCGTACCTGCGGCGTGCGGATGCGGGCAATCCAGCTGTCGAACGCCATTGTCAATTTCCAAGTGCGCGGCGTGCCGGGTTGAAAACCCGCTTCGGCCAACATGGCCTGCCATTCCGAGACGCGGTAGTCGCGCACGTGTGACGCATCGCGGAGTACCTCGGCGGTTTGCAGGAGCGTGTCGAGCAGCGGTGCTTCCGGCGCGACGATATCGACGATGACCAGCTTGCCGCCGGGTTTGAGCACGCGGCGCGCTTCGGCCAGGCCGGCGCGCACGTCGTACCAGTGGTGGGCGGAAAAGCGCGTGGCGACGATGTCGAACGCGCCATCGTCAAAGGACAGGGCTTCGGCGCGGCCTGCCTGCGTATGCAATTGCGTCAGGCCACGCCGTGCGGCTTCCGCGGCGACCACGCCGAGCATGTCTTCTGACAGGTCATACGCCACGATGGCGGCCACGTGCGGGGCCATGGCAAAGCTCACATGTCCGCCGCCGCAGCCCAGGTCGAGCACCTTGGCATGCGGTACGGACTGCGCCAGCGCGGCAAGCGCGTCGAGGTCGGCGCCCTGGGCGTGGACGGCGCTGGTGAGGTAGGCCTGGGCGACCTGGCCGAATTGCTGGTCGACGAGTCGATGCTGCTGCATGGCGGCGGCTCCTTTCTTCTTGTGGGGACGAGGAGGGGCCAGTGTAGGAGCGCGGCCCGCGCAGCGAAATTCGTGATCGGCGAAATGGGGTATCGCGCGAGCGCTCTGGGGGGTATCGCGCGAGCACTCTTGGGGGGTACCGCGCGAGCGCTCAGCCGGTATCGCGTGTTCAGACGAAGCGGAACAGTTGCGCTGGCGTGTCGACCAGCACCTGCTTGCGGTCTGCTGCGTTGGGCAGCAGCACGCTGGCAAAGGCCCACGCCTTGTCGTAGTTGATCTGCGATTCGAATTGCGTGTGCGGCCAGTCGCTGCCCCAGACGAGGCGGTCCAGACCGAGCGCATCTTTCAGGCGCGGCATGGCGGCCTGGGCGATGGCTTCGCCGCGGCCATCGGTGCCGTTGCGGTAGGCACCGGAAATCTTCACCCAAACGCGGCGCGTGCGGCCGGCGGCAAGCAATGCGGCAAAGCCGGGGTCATCCACGCCGAGTGCTGGGTCGGGCCGGCCGAAGTGGTCGACCACCACGTTGACCTGCGCTTCCAGCAGCGGCTGCAGCAGCGCGGGCAGGCGGCGTGCCTCCACGTGCAGTTCCACATGCCAGCCGAGCGCATGCAGACGTGCCAGCGCGGCTTGCCACACGGGCGATGTCAACTGCGGGTCGGGCGCGCCGATCAGGTTCAGGCGAGTGCCGACGATGCCCTCGGTGTTCATCTGCGCGAGCAGGGTCTCGGGCGCGGTCGGGTCGATGACGGCCACGCCGCGCAGGCGTTGCGGCGCTTGCTTGAGCGCGGCCAGCAGGTAGCTGTTGTCGACCCCGAGGAAGCTCGGCTGGACCAGCACGCCGTGCGATACGCCATGCGCGTCGAGCTGCGCGAGATAGGCTGAAAGCGGCGCGTCATAGCTCGGCGCATAGCGGCGTGCATTGGCCAGCGGCAAGCCGCGTTCGAACACGTGGGCATGCGTATCGATGGCGGTGATGTGCGTGGCGGATTTGCGCGTGTTGTCGCTGTTGCCAGTGACGGCGCATCCGGCAAGGGCAGTGGAACCTAGCATGGCAAGCAACCCGGTATTGAAGGCGCGGCGAGTGGGCATGGGGTCTCCAGGTGGCGACGGATGAGGGGCGTCGTCATGATGTTGTTGTGCGGGTGTTTCGCGTCTAGACAGTGACCGCAGCCAGATCGCGGCCCTTCGTCTCGGGCAGCATCAGCACCGCCACTGCGACGATGGAGTACGCGATGGCTGCATCGATGCCGATGGCCGTGCCCAGCGACATCGATGCGCTCATCTTGCCCACCAGCACCGGGAAGGCCGCCGACACCACGCGCCCAAAGTTGTAGCAAAAGCCCACGCCCGTGCCCCGCACACCGTGCGGATACAGCTCGTTGAACAGCGCACCCATGCTGGCCGGAATGCCGGCCGCAAAGAAGCCCAGCGGAAAGCCCAGCACCAGCATCGCGCCATCGGACAGCGGCACCAGCAGGTACACCAGCACCGTCACCACGCAGCAGCACGAAAACAGCAGGATGTTGCCGCGACGGCCGAGCACATCGAGCAGCCACGCGCTGGCCACGCAGCCGCACCAGAACGCAAAGATGATCACCGCCAGATACCCGCCCGTGCCGAGCACTGACAGGTGGCGCTCCGTCTTCAGATAGGTCGGCAGCCACGTCATCAGCGCGTAGTAGCCGCCGTGTGCGCCGACGCCCAGCAGCGCGCCGATCAGCGTCATGCGCAGCACCTGCGGGCGGAAGATGTCGAGCAGCGGGAAGCGCGAGACCGGCATGGCATTGGCGTTCACCGCCGGCTTGGCGGCAGGCACCGGCTCTTGCACACCACGGCGAATGTAGATGATGAGCAGCGCCGGCAGCAGCCCTGCCGCAAACATCACGCGCCACGCGAGGTCCGGCTCGATGAAGGAATACGTGAACGCATACAGCAGCACCGCGCCGCCCCAGCCCACGGCCCACGCGCTCTGCACGGTGCCCATAGCCTTGCCGCGGTGGCTGGGGCGGATGCTCTCGGCCATCAGCACGGCGCCCGCTGCCCACTCGCCCCCAAAGCCGAAGCCCTGCAGCGCCTTGAGAAAGAGGAATTGCTCGAAATTCTGCGCAAACGCGGAGGCAAACGTCGCCACCGAGAACCACAGCACCGTGACCTGCAGCGTGCGCACGCGGCCAAAGCGGTCGGTGAGTGCGCCGGCAATCCAGCCGCCCAGTGCCGATGCGACCAGCGTGACGCCCGACACCAGCCCGGCCTCTGCCTTGCCGATGTGCCACGCCGCGATGATGGTGGGAATGACGAGGCTGAACATCTGCACGTCGAGCGCATCGAGCGCCCAGCCGCCAAAGCACGCCCAGAAGGTGCGCTTTTCCCCTTTCGAAATCTCTTTGAACCAGCCGAACATGCCGTCTCCTCCGGGTGACGTGAGCGCCATATCGCCTTGGTGTCGGTCGACCTATTGCTCTAGTCATCTATATGAATATAGGAATTCTAGGGCGACACCCCTGGCGATGCAGTCGGTGTTAACCCGTGAGGCGCCTTCAGGTGTGCAGGAGGGCGACCGGCAGATGGGCCAACACCTGGCCGAGTGCCAGGCGTGGCGACTGCAGCGTCTGACCGTCGAATGCGCTGTGGAGGGTGGCGTGGGTCAGGGCAGCCGGCAGGCAGACGGTGGTGTCGCGCCACGTGCCAGCGGGGAAGGTGGGCGTGGTCGCGTGGCCCAGCAGCGCGGACACATGCAACGGCACGATCACGACGATGGCCTGTTCGTCCTGCCTGCGTGCGAACGCCAGCACGTGTTCGGCACCGCTGCCGGTGACGGCCAGCGGCTGGTAATCCCCGGACGCGAACACCGCCGGCAGCGCGGCGCGCACGGCCAATGCGCGTGCCAGAACGGCCTGCTTGATGCGGCCGTCGCTCCAATGCGCGAGCAATGATGCGAGGCTATGGTCCGCATGCATGTGCAGCGCCCGCAGGGCGCGGTGTCGCGCGGCGTAGTCGACCGGCCGGCGGTTGTCCGGATCGACGAGGCTGGTGTCCCAGAAATCGGTGCCCTGGTAAAGATCGGGCACGCCGGGCGCCGTCACGCGCAGCAGCGTTTGCGCAAGGCTATTGACGGCGGCGGCCGGGGCCACGCTCTGCACAAACGCCGACAGTGATGGCAAGAACGTCGGCGCGGCTTCCCCGCTGAGCAGCGTGAAGACGAAATCGCGGCAAGCGGATTCGTAGTCGGCGTCGGGCGCAAACCAATCGGTGCGCAGCTTGGCTTCGCGTTGCGCTTTTTCCTGCCATTGCGCGACACGCTCCGCCAGCGCCCGCACGGCATCGGTGTCTTGCCAATCGAGCGCGGCGGGCCAGATGCCGACGAGCGTTTGATACAGCATCCACTGTGCAGCGGGCGAGGGAGCAGGGCCGGTTGGCAGATCGCGTACCCACGCTGCGTGTTCCGTGCGCCATTGATTGGCCGCTGCCAGCCACTGCGCTGGCCGCTCCGAGAGCACCGCCAAGCGCGCGCGCACGTCTTCGCCACGCTTGTGGTCGTGCGTGGCGGTGGTGAGCATTGCGTGGGGCCAGGTGTGGGCGCGCGCCTGCATGGCGTGGTGAAAAGCGCGCGGGCTGATGGAAAACACCCCGGGGTCTGCGCCGACCTCGTTGCGCGACAGCAGCCGCCCGTAGCGGTAGCAGGCGGTGTCTTCCACTGCCTTGGCCGCCACCGGCGACGACAACTGCTGGCACCGCCGCAACGCCAACTGGCGCAGCCTGTCGTTGCCGTTGCGATTGCCGTCGCCTGAGCTGCCCGGATTGCCGCCCAGCCATGCATCAAGCCACCGCAATACCGGTTGATCGACGCGGCGCAGGCAGCGTGCTGCACCTTGCAAGGCCGTTCGCAAGATCGCTGTGTCTTGGGCGTCCCGGCCATTGGCATTGGCATAGGTGCGATACACGGGCAAGTGCACCACCAGCTCTGCCAGGGCGCGGCGGATGGCATGCCATGTCACGTCATGGCTGTCGCGCGTCTGCTGTGCGAGGGCATGCAGCGCCGTGGTGGCCGCATCGAGTTCTGCCGCAAAGTGCTCATGCAAGATCTGGCGACGAGCGGGTAGCACCGTGGCCGAGAACGGCGCCTGCGCCGCAGGCGCACCAATCCACGCCAGCCAGCCTTGCGTGAGCGCGTCCTCCCCATGTGCGTCATGCAGCAGCGCGCCGACCTGGTTCATGAAGTCGTAGCCGCTGGTGCCATCGATGGCCCAGTCGGTGCGCATGGCTTCATCGTGCGCCAGGATCTTTTCGACGACGATCCACGGGCGGCCACTGCGGCGGTCGGCCGGGCGCGCGGCGTGTTCGGCTTGCAGGCGGCGGCGCAGTTGGCGGCAATACGCGGGCGGGTCGGCCAGGCCATCCACGTGGTCGATGCGTACGCCGTCAATCCAGCCCTGGCGGACCAGCCGGAACAGCAGCGCATGGGTGGCTTCAAAGACTTCGGCGCGCTCCATGCGCAAGCCGGCCAGCGAACTGATGTCAAAGAAGCGGCGCCAGTTGATCTCGTCGTTGGCGGTGTGCCAGTGGGCCAGGCGCCAGTGCTGGCGCGCCATCAGCGCATCGAGGCGATCGGGCTGCGCGTTGAGCGTGCGCACGACGTTGGCGATGTGCGCGGCGCCAGCGTCTGTCGCGGCAACGTGGCGGAGTGCGGCGCGGGCAGCTTCGGCACGCTCGCGGCGCGTGCGGAGCGAGCGCGTGGTGCCGGTGGCGACAAAACCATCGGCCACGGCTTGCATGGCGGTGTCCGCATCGGCTGTGCGTAGCAGCGCCGCATAGTCCGCCAGGGCGATCGGGAAGCGATGGTCGTAATACGCAACGGCCAGCCGCGCGGCGGTGGCGTCGTATTCGAGCGTGAGCCGCCCACCGGCGAGCGCTTCGGCATAGGGCTCGCCCAGAAACGGCGCGAGCACCTTGTTGCGCAACACGGGGTTGGCGGGCTGCCAGTCGATATCGAAGAAGCCCGCATAGGCGCTGTCGGGGCCGGCTTCCAGCACGTCGAGCCACCACGCGTTATGCGCGCCCCCCACGCCCATGTGGTTCGGCACGATATCGACGACCAGGCCCATGCCGCGTGCGTGCAGCGCTTCGACCAGCAGTTCGAGTGCGGCTTCGCCACCCAGTTCGGGGTTCACACGCGTGGGGTCGACCACGTCGTAGCCGTGCATCGACCCGGGCTGCGCCGTGGTGATGGGCGAGGTGTAGAGGTGCGAGATGCCGAGCGCCGCAAAGTCGTCGAGCAACGCACGTGCGTGGTCGAATGTAAAGCCGGCGTGCAGTTGCAACCGCACCGTGGCACGTGGCACGAGCGAGGCAGGCGTGGGCGTATTCATGGCGCGCTCTTGCGTGTTCTGCTGCGTGTGTTGGCCAGCGCAGACAGGCGCGCTTGTACCGCTGGCGCCTCGAGCAGCGCATCGACAGCGCCGGGCAGGCGACGCCGCCAGTTCGGGTGCGTGTCGATCGTGCTGGGCAGGTTCGGTTGCTCCACGAGGCCCAGCAGGTCTTCCAGCGGGATGAGCGCGAGCGGTGTCGGCGCCGCGCCGGTCAAGATGGCGGCTGCCGTGGCGAAGTCCTCCGCGCTGGCTTGCAGCAGGGTGGTGGCCAGCTCCGGTGTTGCCGCTGCGCGGGCCTGCTCCAACGTGGCTTGCAAGGGCGCCACGCGAATCATCGGCACACCACCTTCGGCGAGTACGCGGCGGTTGTGCTCGGCAAAGGCGTCCACGAGGGCGATGCGATCCGCCATGCGCCGCGCGCGTGCTTCGCTTTCGCTCATACCGGCGGGCAACAGGCCGAGCTGTGCTTGCCAGCGCAAGTCATTGCCGATCCACCAGCCGATGAGCGTGGGCAGATCGTGCGTGCTCGTCATCGCAACGGAAGCGGGTGCCCACGTGTGCGGCGCCTTGAACGGTGCATCGTCGTGCGTGTAATCGCGTTCGAACCAGAGGATGCGCATGCCGAGCAGGCCTTCGTCGGCGAGCGTGTCACGCAGGCCTGCCGGTACGGTGCCCAGGTCTTCGCCGATGACAATGCAGCGGTTGCGCCACGACTCCAGCGCCACCAGCCGCAGCAGATCTTGCATCGGGTAGCGCAGGTACACGCCATCGAGCGGCCGGGCGCCATCGGGAATCACCCACAGCCGCATCAGCCCGAGCACGTGGTCGATGCGCACGCCGCCCGGCACCGCCATCACCGCGCGCAGCATTTCGATGAAGGCGGCAAAACCGTGCGTGCGCATGGCGCGCGGGCTGAAGGTGGTCAGGCCCCAGCCCTGGCCCTGTGCGTTGAACATGTCGGGCGGAGCGCCCACGGTCACGCCGATCAGCACATCTTGCTGGCGGGACCAGGCGTGGCTGCCGGCGCCGTCGGTGCCCACCGCCAGATCGGCGATGAGGCCGATGGCCATGCCGGCGTCTTCCGCGCTGCGCTGTGCGGCGGCCAGTTGGCGGGAGGCGGCCCATTGCAGGAAGAGGTGGAAATCCACCTCGCCTTCATGCTCGCGCGCGAAGGACTGCACGGCCAGATAGCTGGGGTCTTGGTACTGCGTGGGCCACTGTTTCCAATACGCCGAGCCCAGTTGTGCGCTGAGCGCTTCGAACTGCGCGTGGTGGAGCAGGCTCGCGCCCGCAGCGGCGCAATGCGCACGGTAGTCGATGAGCAAGGCCTGTGCGTTGTTGTCGTTCAGGGGCGCTTGCTGCAGCCGACGGTGCAGCAAGCGCAACACCGTCATACGCGCATGGCCGCTGGCTGGCCAGTCGATCAGCGGAGCTGCTTCCAGCCGGGCGTAGTCGTCAACGAGGTTGCAGTCGACCACTGCCCGGCGCACCGCCTCATCGCCAAACAGCGCTGCCGGGTCGATCATCCACGCGTTCAAGAACAAGCGGCTCGACGGCGAATACGGTGAATAGCGCTGCGCATCGGCCGAGAACATTGCATGCACCGGGCTCAGCGCCAGGGCATCCGCACCGTGCTGTGCAAGTTGGCGCGCCAGTACACCAGCGGCTGTGTAATCGCCCAGGCCTGCGCACACTGCGGCGTGGTCGGGCCCGCATCGCAGGCCGTAGAGTTGCGCCACGCTGCCCCATGGGCGCATGTCGGGGCGATGGTAGGCGGGGCGATCGTGGGCGCGCAGTGCGTCGGCCACGCCATAGCAGCGTGCCGGTGCGATGGCGAGCGTGCTTTCAATCGCTGCGCCTGCGCCGGCGTCAATGCGCAGGCGGTGGTAGCCCGGAGCCTGCACCGGCGCGAGGCGCAGCGTAGCGTGATGCGCATCCGCCCGAGCGCCGACCTCCCCGCTAGCGTGGCCCTCGTGTTCGAAATCGATCCGATACGTTTGGCCGCCGAGCAACGCAGCCTGCGGTGCCGCAGTCGTCAGTTCGATGGGCTCCCCAACCACGCCCGTGACCAGCGGTGGGATGGCGATGTGCTCGGCTTCGGCTCGCAGATGTGCCTGGCTGTCCAACACGTCAGCCGCGGTGCCCGCTGGCAGGCCGAGCGTGCCGAGCACGGCGCGCAAGACATCGTCCGACACGCGCATGGGGCGGCTGGCGGCGTCTTCCCAATCGACCAGCAAACCGGCTTCCGCTGCCAGTTGCTGGAGTGCTGTGTGTGGTGTGCCGGGAGCGTTCATGGTGTTGGCAGATCAAGCCGGCGTTGGCGCGTGCAGCAGGGCGACGCACGTGCGTTCCAGCAGCCGGTGTGTGACGAGTGCCGCTGCCGCGCCCTCGCGCGATTCATGCAGCAGATCAGCCGGGCTGCCGGCCAGCGCGGTCGGTACGGCCACGGGTTGCGCGCCCAGATTGAGCGCGATCGTGAGCACACTGCCATCGCCCAGGCGCCAGCGGGCCAGTACACCGGTGGTGCCGAGCGGTACGGCATCGAGCGCGCGTGCGCCGGGCAGGCGCGGGATGATCTCCGCATGGCGCAGCGCCAGCAGCCGGTGCGTGCGGTTGAGCCAGGCGATGTGCTCAGGGTTGGACGATGCCGCCTCGCCGGGGCAGGAAGCGAGGTAGGTGCGCTCGTCGTTTGGGTCGGGAATGCTCTCGCGCTGCTGCGGGTCGGCAAACGCGGCGAACTTCGCAAACTCGCGTCGCCGCCCTTCGCGCACGGCATCGGCCAGGGCGCCATGGTGGCTGGTGAAGTACAGGAACGGGCACAGGCTGCCCCATTCCTCGCCCATGAACAGCATGGGGATTTGCGGGCACAGCAGCAGCAACACGTGCGCAGCGTGTAGCGCATCGGGGTGGGCAAGGCGCGTCAAGCGATCACCAAAGGCGCGGTTGCCGACCTGGTCGTGGTTCTGCAGAAACAGCACGAAGGCGGTCGGTGGCAGGTGCGCGCTCGGTTCGCCGCGCGGTGTGTTGTCGTGGATGGGCGAGGGCTCACCCTGGTAGCAAAAGCCTTCTTGCAGCACGCGCGCCAGGCGCTGCGCGGGGGCGTCGGCATACGCGGCGTAGTAGGCCTCGCGCTCGCCGGTCAACAGCACATGCAGCGCGTTGTGGCCGTCGTCGTTCCATTGGGCGTTGAAGTCGCCGTGGGCGTGTGGTGCCGTGTCGCCGCCATGCAGCAACGATGCCGCGTTGTGCTCGTTCTCCAAGACGAGATGGACATGCCGGCCGGGCTCCACCGATAGCCGCACGCGCCCGGCCAGTTCGCCCAGCCAGTCGCGCTCGGTGATGGCGTGCACGGCGTCGAGCCGCAGGCCATCCACGCGATATTCCATCAGCCACATCAGCGCGTTCTGGATAAAGAACTCGCGCACCTCGGGCACACGAAAGTCGATGGCCGCGCCCCAGGGCGTGTGTACGTCATCGCGGAAGAATCCGCGCGCATAGTGGTGCAGGTAGTTGCCGTCGGGCCCGAAGTGGTTGTAGACGACATCGAGGAACACCATGATGCCCAGGCCGTGCGCCGCATCAATCAACGCCTTGAGATCGTCCGGCGTGCCATAGCTGGCATCGGGCGCGAAGGGCAACACGCCGTCATAGCCCCAGTTGCGGGCGCCCGGAAACTCTCCCACCGGCATGAGTTCGACGGCCGTGATGCCAAGCCGCGCCAGTTCGTGCAGGCGCGCACGTACCCCGCGGAAACCGCCCAGGGTACCGACGTGCAGCTCGTACAGCACGGTTTCGTGCCACGGGCGGCCGCGCCAGTCCACATGCTGCCAGCGGTATTGCTGCGGATCGACAACGAGGCTCGGCCCCGCCACGTCTTGCCACTGTGCACGCGCGGCAGGGTCGGGCACGGACAACGTGATGCCATCCCGATTGGTGATGCGGTATCGGTAGCTCGCGCCGGCGCCGACGGGCGCGACGACGGCATACCAACCGCCGGGCTCGGCTGCCATGTGGATGGCGCTGCCGCTGCCGTTACTGCTGCCGCTATCGATGTCGACCCACGCATCGGCTGCGTCTGGTGCCCACAGGCGAAAGCGCGTGGCGCCGTCGGGCAGGACAACGGCGCCAAATGGCATGTCGTGCGCAAACCGGGCGGCGGATTCGGTCATGGTGTGTGGTCTCCCTCTTCGTTGCCGGCAGTGGGCTCGGATTGACTGGGGGCGGTGGGCTCCATACGGGTGTCTTGCTGCGCATCGCGCTGGGTGTCCGATGCGGGATCGACCGTCGCGCCCGCGACGTCCGCATCGGGGTGGCCGGCAATGCGCGCAATGCTGGCGAGCTGCGTGGCCAACATCAGCACCACGCTGCGGCCCGCCACGCGCAGCGTGCTACCGGTGTGCGGGCGGGCATCCTGCTCCGGCGCAGCGCTGTCGATGGCGAGCAGCCAATCCATGGCGGGCTCCGGCAACGTGAAGGTCAGGTCGGCCGCCGCGCCATTGATGAGCAGCAATGCCACATGCGGCCGTGCCTCTGCGTCGATGGTCTCGATGCACGCACGGCGCAGCGCAAGCGCGCGGGCCTCGCTGTCGTTCCACGCCTCGGGCGATAGCACCTGGCCACGCTCGTCAAACCACGCGATGTCGGGCACGCCGGGCAGGATCTCGATATTGCCGTGCACGTAGTGCGGCCAGCGCAGCGCGGGGCTGGCCTTGCGTAGCGCGATGAGCCGCGTGGTGAATTGCATGAGCGCCTGCCCAGGGCCCGTTTGCATCAATGACCAGTTGAGCCATGACATGGCGTTGTCTTGGCAGTACGCGTTGTTGTTGCCGTCTTGCGAGCGGCCGAACTCATCCCCCGCCAACAGCATCGGCGTGCCGTTGGAGAAGAACACCGTGGCCAGCAGTGCGCGCATCACGCGTTCGCGTACGGCCTGGATGGCAGTGTCGTCGGTGGGGCCCTCGGCGCCCCAGTTGGCGCTGCAGTTGTCGTTGTGGCCGTCGCGGTTGTCTTCGCCATTGGCCTCGTTGTGCTTGTCGGCGTAGGTGACGAGATCACGCAGCGTGAAGCCATCGTGCGAGGCCACGTAGTTGACGGACGCCCACGGTCGGCGGTGCCGGCGATCGAAGAGATCGCCACTGCCGGTCAGGCGCGCCGCGAGGTCGGGCCGCTGGCCGGAATCTCCACGCCAGAACCGGCGGATGCCGTCGCGAAAGCGGTCGTTCCATTCCGCAAAGCCGGGCGGGTGGTTGCCGACCTGGTAGCCGTCGGGGCCCACGTCCCACGGCTCGGCGATGAGCTTGACGGTGGAGAGCACCGGGTCCTGGCGCACGGCATCGAAGAAGCCCGAGCCGGGGTCGAAGCCGCCGCCCTCGCGCCCCAGCGTCACACCCAGGTCAAAGCGAAAGCCATCCACATGAAACGCGTTGACCCAATAGCGCAGCGAATCCATCACCATCTGCAGCACGCGCGGGTGCGACAGGTTGAGCGTGTTGCCGCAGCCCGTGTCGTTGATGTAGTAGCGCTCCTGGCCTGGCACGAGACGGTAGTAGCTCGCGTTGTCTAGCCCCCGGAACGACAGCGTCGGCCCCATTTCGTTGCCCTCGCAGGTGTGGTTGTAGACCACGTCGAGCAGCACCTCGATGCCTGCCGCGTGCAACCTCCGGATCGCGACCTTCAGCTCGTGTACCGAGGGGCCGGACAGATACGCCGGCTCTGGTGCAAAGAAACTCAGCGTGTTGTAGCCCCAGTAGTTGCGCAGACCGCGCTCGACCAGAAACTGGTCCTGCAGAAAGGCCTGCACGGGCAGCAGCTCGATGGCCGTCACGCCCAGCTTCTGTAGATGATCGATGAACACCGGATCGCCGAGCGCGCTGAACGTCCCGCGTTCAGGCGGCAACAGATCGTCGCGCATCATCGACAGGCCGCGCACGTGTGCTTCGTAGATGACGGTGCGGGACCACGGTGTGTTGGGCCGCACGTCATTGCCCCAGTTGAAGGATTCGTCGGTGACGACGCCCTTGGGCATGGCGGGGGCGCTGTCACGGCGGTCGAACGAGAGATCGCCGCGGTTGGAGTTCAGCCGATAACCGAAGAGGGCATCAGACCAGCGCAACGCGCTGACCAGCCGGCGGGCATAGGGGTCGAGCAGCAGTTTGTGCGGATTGAAGCGGTGGCCATGCTGCGGCTCCCATGGGCCGTAGGCGCGGTAGCCGTAGACGAGGCCGGCTTCCACGCCGGGGAGGTAGCCGTGCCAGACCTCGTCGGTGCATTCGGGCAGGGGGAAACGGGTCAGCTCTTTGCGGCCGGTGGGGTCGAAGATGCAGAGTTCGATCTTGCTGGCGTTGGCGGAGAAGACAGCGAAGTTGATGCCTAGGCCGTCCCATTGGGCGCCTAGAGGGAAGGGTTTGCCGGGGGAGAGGGAGCTTGGAAGACGGAGCATTGGTTGGCGCTTGCGATGTTTTCTTTACCTTGGTGGTCCACTCCTTTTCACCCCCTGCCGGGGGCGACTCACTTTCTTTGTCTTGCCAAAGAAAGTCAGCAAAGAAAGGCGCGCCCGAGATGGCGACCCCCTCCTTAAATTTGCGTAACCGGGCGGAGGCCGGGAAAACTCGCTTCGCTCAAACAGTTCCCGGCCTTTTTTCCGCCCGCTTACACAAATTCAAGGCGCCATCTAGGGCAGGGACGGCCACACCGTCTGTGAACTGCCCCGGGGCGCTGTGTTTCTTGCCCCTTTCCGAGGTTCGAAGCCCGATGCTGGTGTTCAGAACTCCGCTGTCGAAGCCCAAAGATCCGATACCGCAGCTCAAATCTCCGATGCCGGAGCAAAAACTGCCGAGTTCCGGGCGCCAACACTCAAGCGTGGGGCGCAGGGGCCGGACTTCTGAGCCAATTGCTCCGACGCCCGAGCAAAAAGGTCCGACGGGTCGGAGCTCTGAGCCCCGAGCTCGGAGCACAAAGCTCCGGCTTCGGAGCACCAAGCACGACGTGCGGAGCGATTTGCTCCACAGGCGGCTCTCAAAGCTCGCCGATGCCGAGCTCAAAGTGCCGACTGCGAAGATCAGCCCGCCGAACACGAGGCAAATACGGCGGACCCCGGCAATCAGCGCGTCAAACACGAGGCTCCAAGCCCGACCCGCGCCCCCAAAACCGTGACCCCCGACGTCCTAACCTCCGCACCACGGCGCCACCATCGACCCCACGACGGTGTGGCCGTTCCTTGCCCTAGATGGCGCCTTGAATTTCTGTTGCAGAGAGGAAAAAGGAAGGGGAACTGTTTGAGCGAAGCGAGTTTTCCCCTTCCCCTCCCTGCGACATAAATTCCAGGAATCTTTCGCCATCTCGGGCGCGCCTTTCTTTGCTGACTTTCTTTGGCAAGACAAAGAAAGTGAGTCAGCCCCGGCAGGGGATGAAACAAGGGACGCACCATCAACAAAAAACTCAAACCTTAAAAACAACAACAGCAAGCGGTGGCAACCGCAATACCAAAGACTGCCCTTGCCCATGCGACCCCACGTGGTCCACATCTACAGCGCCACCGTTCCCCAAATCACTACCGCCATACACCGCAGCATCCGTGTTCAACACCTCGCGCCACTGCACAGCCCCATCCGCCGGCGGCACGCCAATGCGATAGCCTTCTCGCGGCACCGGCGTCATATTCGCCACCACCAGCATCGGTCGCCCCTCACCATCCAACCGCAGGAACGCGAACACGCTATTGGCCCGGTCATCCCCAATCACCCAGTTGAACCCTTCGGGCGCGCAGTCCCGCGTATGCAATGAAGGCTCGCTCCGATACAGCGCATTGAGGTCATGCACCAGCCGCTGCACACCACGGTGCCGCGGGTCATCGAGCAAATGCCATTCCGGCGAGGCATCGTGATTCCATTCGCCCACCTGCCCAAACTCGCATCCCATGAAGAGCAGCTTCTTGCCGGGATGCGTCCACATGAACGCCAGATAGGCGCGCAGGTTAGCCAGCCGTTGCCACTCATCACCGGGCATCTTGCCCAGCAGCGAGCCCTTGCCGTGCACGACTTCATCGTGCGAGATCGGCAGGATGAAGTGCTCGGAGAACGCATACACCAGCCCGAACGTCATGCCGTCGTGATGGTGCTGGCGGTACACCGGATCGCGCTGCATGTAGTGCAGCGTGTCGTGCATCCAGCCCATGTTCCACTTGTAGTCGAACCCCAGGCCGTTGAATTCCATCGGGGCGGTGACGCCCGGCCAAGCGGTGGATTCTTCGGCAATGGTGATGGCGCCCGGGCACCGCTCGCGCACGACCGTGTTCATCTGCTGCAGGAAGGCGACGGCTTCGAGGTTCTCCCGGCCGCCGTAGCGGTTGGGGACCCATTCACCGGCGCTGCGGGAATAGTCGCGGTAGAGCATCGATGCCACCGCGTCCACGCGCAAGCCGTCGATGTGAAAGCGCTCCAGCCACTCCAGCGCGCTGGCAATCAGGAAGCCGCGCACTTCGTTGCGGCCGAAGTTGTAGATGAGTGTGTTCCAGTCCTGGTGGAAACCTTCGCGCGGGTCTTGATGCTCGTACAGCGCAGTGCCGTCGAACTGTGCGAGGCCGTGCGCGTCGGTCGGGAAATGCGCGGGGACCCAGTCGACGATGACACCCAGTTTGGCTTGGTGGCAGCGGTCGACAAAACGCGCGAACGCTTCCGGCGAGCCGAATCGGGCAGACGGTGCAAACAGCCCAAGCGGCTGGTACCCCCAACTGCCACCAAAGGGGTGCTCGGCCACCGGCAGCAACTCGATGTGTGTAAAGCCCAGCGCCGTGACGTAGGGGATCAGCCGATCGGCCAACTCATCCCAATGCAGGCTGCGGCCGCCGTCTTCCAAGTCGCGCAGCCAGGAGCCGGCGTGCACTTCGTAGATGCTGATGGGGGCGTCGGGCTTCTGGCGCGCGGCGCGGCTCTGCATCCAGTCATCGTCACCCCAACGCAAGGGCGCCGGGTCGGCGACGACGGACGCGGTGGCGGGCGGTGCCTCGGTCTGGCGCGCAGCGGGGTCGGCCTTGACCACCAGGCGGCCATCCGCGCCGATCAGTTCGAACTTGTAGCGCGCACCGGGGCCCACGCCCAGCCCGCTGGGCAGGAACAGCTCCCACACGCCGGCCTGATGGCGCAGGCGCATCGGGTGGCGGCGACCGTCCCACTGGTTGAAGTCGCCCACCACGGACACGCGTTGTGCATTCGGCGCCCACACCGCAAAGCGCACGCCGCTCATGCCATCCATGCGCATGGCCTGCGCGCCCAGGCAGCTGGCCAGCGTCCAGTGCGTGCCTTCGCCCAGCAGGTGCAAGTCCTGATCGCCCAGCAGCAGGCCGAAGGCGTAGGGGTCTTCGGTTTCCTGCACGGCTTCGTGCCCGGTGCCGGCGGGCCAGATGATGCGCAGGCGGTAGCACTCCGGGTGTCCGTAGACCTCTTGCGCATCAGCGCGCAGCGGGCCATGGAACAGCCCAGTACGGCCCACAGGCGTCATCTCGGTGATGATCTGGCCGCGTGCATCGATGGCCTGTACGCGGCGCGCACCCGGGTAGAAGGCGCGCACCATCCAACGCGGTCCGTCGTCGGTATCCACGCGATGCGGCCCCAGTACGGCAAACGGATCGCCCAGGCGGCCGTGTGTGAGCGCATCGACCTGCATCGGGTCGACGCCGGGCGGCGGCACCATCGGTGCTATTGGTGGCTCCGGGGCGGTGGTCGTTTTGGGACGGGTTGCAAAGTCGAGCGCGGTCACGGTGGGCCTCCGGTCGAGTCTTCCGCGGCGGGTGGTGGTGCTTCCGCATGCAGCAGACGGCGTGCCACGCGCGTGAAGCCCGCCAGCGGAATCGGCAGCCACGCAGGCCGGTTGGCGCATTCGTAATTGACCTCGTACGCGGCTTTTTCCAGCAGGAAGAGGTCAAGCAGGCGGAAGTCGACCACCGGCTGATCGAGTGCATTCAGATCGGGCCCTCGGATGGCGGCGGCATACGCTTCCAGGAAGCGCTCGGTCGAGGCGAAGCGGAACAGTTCGAGCAGGTGGTTGCGGCGCCCGTGCGCGGGGCCGGCCACGTGTTCTGGACCTTGCCGCATGGCGCCCACCACGTAGTCCAGCGAGCGCATCAGCCCCGCCACGTCGCGCAGCGGGCTCGTTTTGCGTCGGCGTTCTTCCACCGGGCGCGAGGGCTCGCCTTCAAAGTCGATCAGGAAGGCATCGCCCTGCGCCACCAGCACCTGGCCGAGGTGGAAGTCGCCATGGATGCGCGAGAGCTTGGCGCCCAGGCCGTCTTCGGCATGCGTGCGCGCGGCGTCGAGCAGCGCCTGGCGCTGCGACAGCAGCCATTGCACATCGGGGTGAGGATCGTTCTGCCGCTGCCATGCCGTCAGGTTGTCGAGCGCGCGGGTGAGCTGTTCGCTCACACGGGCCGTCCAGTACGCAACGTCTTCCGTGTCCGCAATGCGCGCGCCAAAGCTTGGGTCTTCAGTGGGCGCAGCCAGTGCGGCGTGCAGCTCGCCCAGGCGCGTGCCGATCGTGCCGATGAAGCCGACGTAACCGGCCAGGGCCTCGTCGGTGTCCACGCGCGCTTCCGTCACCGCTGCCGGGGAAGATTCCCCATCGCCAGCGGTCACGCCTTCCATCACCACGGCCAGTTCGTCGATGGTGCGGCGCAGGTAGTCCAACGCCCACGTCCACGCATCGCCCTGGTTGGGTACGAAGCTCTGCATGACGGCCAGCGTGGCGCGTTCGCCGTCTACGCTGTGGTGCGATACCTCGCCAATCAGCGCGGCCGTGTTGGCATAGCCTACGCGCGTGAGGTGGCGCGTCATCTCCACCTCGGGGTGGATACCGGCGGCGATGCGGCGGATGAGCTTGACGATGACGGATTCGCCAATCACCAGCGAGCTGTTCGATTGCTCGGCCGCCAGCCATTGGATGGGCGTGTCGGGCGCGAGCGGTAACGGGGCAGGGCGCATGGCACCGGCCTCCGCGCTTTCCACCGGTTCGGACAGCTCGGCGATATTCGGCTCGGATTCGAAGCGCACGGTGCCGTCGTTCGCTTCCAACGTTGTGCCGCGCAGGAGGTTGGTGAGCAGTGCGCGCGCGAAGGTCTCGGTGGTGAAGGCGTCGGTCAGGTAACCGACATGGCGGCCGCGCCGTACGCGCGCCAGCGCGAGTTGAATCGGCAGTGCAGGCAGCGTGGCGGACTCCCATGCGATGGACAGCGGCAGCAAATAGCGCTCGACGCGCTCGGTGCCATCGGTGCCACCCAGCGTAACAGCCACTTCGTTCAGGAACACTTCGGGCCGTGTGGCGCCTGCCAGCGGCCGATTGGTGGATGCGGCATCCACGGGCACTGTCGCGCCCCAGGCGAACTTCGCGCTGCGCAGCACGCTGTCCTTGGCGGCAAACCAGCGGCGCTTGGGCAGATACGTCGGCAGGATCTCGCGTTCGATCAATTGGCGATGTGCTTCGCGCTGGCGTGTGTCGGCCACGGCATCCAGCCCAGCACGCAGCACCAGCGTCGTGAACTCGGGTAACTGTTCGGCAGCGGGTTGTGCCCAGCTCGGGCCGGGCTCGTTCTCGCGCAGCTCCAGCCAGTAGAACGCGTACGGCGGCAGCGTGAGCAGATACGACAACTGCCCGATGGGCGGAAACGCTGTCCCGCCAATCAGCTCCACCGGCACGCGCTGCGCGTAGGCCGCTAGATCCAGCTCCACCGCCTGCGAAGCGCGCGACAGATTCGCCACGCACAGGATGGGCGCCTCACCCTCCAGCGCGCGGATATACGCCAGCACCTTGCGATTGGACGGCTGCAAAAATTGGATGGAGCCCCGCCCGAACACGCGATGCCGCTTGCGCGTGGCCAGTAGCCGCCGTGTCCAGTTCAGCAGCGAATGCGCATCGCGGCTCTGCGCCTCCACGTTCACCGATTCGTAGCCGTACAGCGAGCCCATGATGGCCGGCAGCACGAGCTGTTCGGGGTCGGCACGCGAGAAGCCGCCGTTGCGGTCGGGCGACCACTGCATCGGTGTGCGTACGCCGTCGCGGTCGCCCAGGTGGATGTTGTCGCCCATGCCGATCTCGTCGCCGTAGTAGATGACGGGCGTGCCGGGCATCGACAGCAGCAGGCTCTTCATCAGCTCCACGCGGCGGCGATCGCGCTCCAGCAGCGGTGCCAGGCGGCGGCGGATGCCGAGGTTCAGGCGCGCGCGTCGGTCGCTGGCATAGACCTCCCACAGGTAGTCGCGCTCGGCGTCGGTCACCATTTCGAGCGTCAGCTCATCGTGGTTGCGCAGGAAAATGGCCCATTGGCAGGTGTTGGGCACTTCCGGCGTCTGCCGCATGATGTCGGTGATCGGGAAGCGGTCTTCGCGCGCGATCGCCATATACATGCGCGGCATCAGCGGAAAGTGGAAGGCCATGTGGCATTCGTCACCGGCGCCGAAGTATTCCTGCGTGTCTTCGGGCCACTGGTTGGCCTCGGCCAGCAACAGGCGGTTCTTGAATTCCGCATCCATGGCCGCGCGAATCTTGCGCAGCACGTCGTGCGTCTCGGGTAGGTTCTCGTTCGAGGTGCCTTCGCGCTCCACGAGGTAGGGCACGGCATCGAGCCGCAGGCCGTCCACGCCCAGGTTCAGCCAGAACTTCATCACGCCCAGCACGGCCTTGAGCACGCGCGGGTTGTCGAAGTTCAGGTCTGGCTGATGCGAATAGAAGCGGTGCCAGTAATAGGCCTTGGCCACCGGGTCCCACGTCCAGTTGGAGGGCTCGCTGTCGATGAAGATGATGCGCGTGCCGGCGTACTTCTTGTCGTTGTCGGACCACACATAGAAATCGCGCAGCGCAGACCCTGGCTTGGCACGCCGCGCGCGCTGGAACCACGGGTGCTGATCCGAGGTGTGGTTGATGACGAGTTCTGTGATCACCCGCAGGCCGCGCGCATGCGCCTCGGCAATGAAGCGGCGTGCGTCGGCCATGGTGCCGTAGTCGGGGTGCACGCCGCGGTATTCGGCGATGTCGTAGCCGTCATCCCTGCGTGGCGAGGGGTAGAACGGCAGCAGCCAGATCACATCTACGCCCAGCTCGGCGATGTAGTCGAGCTTGGAGATCAGGCCGGGGAAATCCCCCACGCCGTCGTTGTCGGAATCGCAGAACGACTTGACGTGCAACTGGTAGATGACGGCGTCCTTGTACCAGAGCGGGTCGTCCACCAGCAGCGCGGTCGGGTTGCGCGTCATGACGGTTGCTCCTCCGATGGCAGGGCCGGGCGCACGCGCCAGATGGCAAACGGCTGCTCCGGTTCCAGACGAATGTGTTGCCACTTGCCGCGCCATACCGTGCGCTGGTGGGTGACGAGGTTCTCGGCCATCAGCGCGCCGTGGTCTGGCAGGCCCCATTGCCACAGCGGCAGCTCGATGTCGGATTCGTGCGCGTGATGCGGGTCGAGGTTGATGGCGATGAACAGCGTGTTGTCGCCAAAGCGGTCCTGCTCCCCATGCTGCAGGGCGTTGGCCAACTGGGCCGGCGAGTTTGCCAACTGCGTGGGCAGCACGGGTGGCGTCGATTTGCTGAAGAACAGGATGTGCTCGCCCGAGGCCGGCTGGAACGTCACGCCCAGGTGCGAGTGCAGCGCGGGGTTGGCCCGGCGGATGCGATTGAGCAGCGCGATCTCTTTGACGATGTTGCCCGGGCGGTTGTGGTCCCACGCGCGCAACTGGTACTTCTCGGAATCGAGGTACTCCTCTTTGCCGGGAATCGGCCGCCCTTCGCACAGCTCGAAGCCGTTGTACACGCCCCAGAGGCCCGATAACGTGGCCGCCAGCGCGGCGCGGATCAGAAAGCCCGGCCGCCCGGATGTCTGCAGAAACACCGGGTTGATGTCCGGTGTATTGACGAAGAAGTGCGGGCGGAAATATTCCCGCACCGGTGTGCGCGTCAGCTCGGTCAGGTAGTCGATGAATTCCTGCTTGGTATGCCGCCACGTGAAGTACGTGTACGACTGCGAGAACCCCACCTTCGCCAGCCGGTACATCACCTTGGGCCGCGTAAAGGCTTCGGACAGGAACACCGCATCGGGATAGCGCGCACGCACCTCGCCGATCATCCATTCCCAGAACGGCAGCGGTTTGGTGTGCGGGTTGTCGACGCGGAACAGGCGCACGCCTTCGTCGGCCCAGAACATCACCACGTCGCGTAGCGCGGTCCACAGGCCCGGTTTGGCATCGTGCGCATAGAAGTCCACATTGACGATGTCTTCGTACTTCTTGGGTGGGTTCTCTGCGTACTTGATGCTGCCGTCGGGCCGCCATGCAAACCAGCCGGGGTGCTCGCGCAGCCAGGGGTGATCGGGTGAGCATTGAATGGCGAAATCCAGCGCCAGCTCCAATCCTTTCTCGCGTGCTGCATCGCGCAGACGGCGGAAGTCCTCCAGCGTGCCGAGCTGCGGGTGGATGGCGTCGTGCCCGCCCTCTGCGGAGCCGATGGCGTAGGGGCTGCCCGGGTCATCGGCTTCGGCACGCAGGCTGTTGTTGCGGCCCTTGCGGTTGGTGCGGCCAATGGGGTGGATGGGCGGGAAATACAGCACGTCGAAACCCATGCCACGAATGGCGCCCAGGCGGCGGATCACATCGTCGAAGGTGCCGTGCCGTTGCTCGTCGCCCGAGGCCGAGCGGGGGAAGATTTCGTACCAGCTCGCGAACGCCGCACCGCCGCGTTCCACCTCCAGCGGGTACGAGACGCTTTCCACATAGAACGGCCGATAGTGCGACGCCTGTGCCATCACGTGCGCGGTCACTGGGTCCAGCAGCAGTTGCAGGCGGCGGGCGTCGTCGGCATCGGCAAGCAGATGGGCAAGCTTATGCAGCGCATCGACAGGGGCGTCCTTGGGGGCATGGTCGGCCGCCTGCGCGACAAGCTGTGCACCTTCCTCCAACTCCAGCGTCACGTCCACACCGGCGGTGTGCTTCTTCTCCAGCTCGGAGCGGTACGTGCCGAACGCATCGCGCCACGCGCCCACGGCATAGACATGCCGACCGAGCCGTTCGGGCCGGAACGCGCCGCGCCAGCGGTCGTTGCCCAGCGGCACCATCGGCACGTGCTGCCAGGTGTCCTCATCCTGCGCGCGCCACAACAGATGCACGGCTAGCTGGTCGTGCCCATCCATCAGCACATCGGCCTCGACGACGATGTCGTCGCCCACCAGCCGCTTCACGGCAAAGCGGCCATCATCCACGGACGGCTGGACTTGCTCAATGCCGATGCGCGGCGAGGCAATCGCAGCGTTGACCGGGTCTTTTGCGCTGCTGGCCTTGGCGCGTGTGCCCTTGGCGGGTCCTGCACCGGCAAAACGCACCGGCGCGTTGCGGAACACACGCCACACCTGCACGTCACCGGGCAACAAATCAATTTCGGCTAACGGCCGGGCGGTGGGGCGGAGCGCTTCATCGCAACTGCCGGCCGGCTCGGTCAGCAGATCCAGCGCCACGCCGCGTGTAAAGCCGCCGGCCACGCCGGGCAGGAAGTGATCCGCATGCGCCGATACGCCCATGTGCAGATCCGGGTTGATGACGACCAGCGTGGCTGCATCGCTTGCGCGCAGGTCTGGGCCATCGGCGCGTAGCAGGGCGGTGGCGGGCGCCTCGGGGCCGGTCAGCATGCGCAGCTCGGCATGCGGTGCGATGGTGTTGGTTTCGCGCGCGGCGCGGATGGTGGCGTTCACGTCGCGCACCGCGTCGCTCAGGTCGAAGGCGGCATGCGCGTCGATCCATTGCTGGTCAGACGGGTCGCCGCGCTCGGCCAGCATCGGCAGCAGCGCGCCGCGCTCGAAGCCCAGCGGCATCAGCCAGCCGGCATCTAGCGTGTCCGCCACGTGGAGCAGGCGGCGATAGGCGCGTTCACGCACCATCGCATCGCCGAACGCTTGTCCGTAGCGCGTGCCGAACGGTGCTTCGACGGTGGCAATGGGCGGGGCTACGGCGGCCAGGCGTGCGTGTTCCTCCACCATCCAGCCGGCACGGAAATCCCACCAGCGCAATGACGAGAAGGTGGCGTCGAAGCCCACGCCCGCCAGCGCTTCCACTGCACTGGCATCCATGCCCGGTGTCCACGCGAGGAAGCGTGTGGCGGCGTCCTTGCGCACGTCGGCAATCAGCGTACGCCAGCGCTCCGCGGACAGGCGAGCCGGGGCCTCGCAGCGGAAGCCGCCGATGCCCAATGCCGCCCACGCGCGCAACTGCTGCGTCCACCACGCGAGGATGGCGTCCGCGTGGCGCGGGTCGTGGTGGCGGAAACACGCCACTTCCAGATGCGAGGGCGGCAGGCGTGGGTCCAACGCGTCGCCGTCTTCTGCGCGGCTGGTGAACCAGTCGGGATGGTCGGAGCGCAGGGGGGCATCGGTGGCCAAGCGGTCGATCACGAGATCGAGCAGCAGGGTGAGCCCGCGCTGTTGGCACGCGCTGGCCAGGGCAGCGAGTGCCGCATCCGCTGGCCCACCGCCAAGCGCAGCATGCAGTTGCGCATGATCGCGCGTGGCGAAGACGTTGCCCCCTGCGCTGACTGCAAACGGCGGGGCCATCAGCACATGGTCAAAGCCGAGTGAGGCAATGCGATCGAGCACCCCGTCCCACCGGTCGAGCCGGCCGAGTTGCAGCGGGTGCACATAACACATGGCCGGCGCATAGAGCGCATGGGGTGGTGCGGTGGCCGGGCGCGATGCGGGTTTGGCGACTGCTTTGGCTTCGCTGCCGGGTGGCTTGGTGGCCTTGAGCGCGGCCGTGGTCTTGCGTGACGTGTTGGGTTTGGGTGTCTGGGTCGTAGGCATGCGTGACAGCCGGTGCGAACGTCAGGCGCGAATCTTCTCGGCGCTGGCAGCGCGCGCCACGGCGTGCGCGCGGACTTGGTCGGACAACGCTGTCGCGCGATGGCGGGCAGGCGTGCGCTCGGGGCGTCGCTCGTGCTGTTCCTGGCGGTGCGGGATCGCCGCAGCGTCCGGGGTCGATTCGGCCAGCGTCAATGTGGGCATCGGCGTGGCGGCTGGCACCAGCGTGCGGTACAGCGCGATGTATTCGCGTGCCGGCTGCGACCAGCCGAAGTCCGTCGTCATGCCGTTGTATTGCAGGATGCGCCACGCCTGCGGCTGTGCGAAAACGCGCAGCGCGCGCTCTACGGCTGCGACCATCGCCTCTGCGGTGTCCCCGTCGAACAGGAAACCCGTGGCACCGCGCCAGGCAGCTTCGGGCGAGCCCCGGTCGGTGATGGTGTCGATCAGCCCGCCCACGCGGGACGCCACCGGCACGGTGCCATAACGCATCGCATAGAGCGGTGTGAGACCGCACGGCTCGAAGCGGCTGCCGTGCAGGAGGAGGTCCGCGCCCGCGTGCAGCAGGTGGGCGTGCGGCTCGGTGTAGCCGATCATGGCCGCCATCTGGCGTGGGTACCGCGCGGCCAGTGCCGCCATGCCGCTTTCATATGGATGTTCTCCGCAGCCGAGCACGGCTACCTGCAAGCGCGGATTCGATTCCAGCAACTGCGGCAATGCCTGCAACGCCACGTCTGCCATCTTTTGATGCGTGAGGCGGCTGCCTAGTGCCAGCAGCGGGGCTTGCGCGTCTTCCGGCAAGCCGAAGCGCTGCTGCAGCGCGCGCTTGGCGGCGTGCTTGCCATTCAGGTCGGCGGCAAAGAAGGGGTGCGGCAGGAACGGATCCTTCGCGGGGTTCCACACGTCGTTGTCGATGCCGTTGAGGATGGCGAGCAAGTCTTGCTGGCGTGCGCGCAGCACGTCTTGCATGCCGCAGCCGGCCGTGTCGGTCAGGATCTCGCGCGCATACGCGTGGCTGACGGTGCTGATGCGGTCTGCCCACAACAGCCCCGCCTTCAGAAAGCTGAACTGGCCCCAGAATTCCGCCGCCAGCGCGGCATCGGGCGGCACGCCGATCTGCGGTGCCGTCTCCATCGGGAAATTGCCCTGAAAGGCCAGGTTGTGCACCGTGAAGACGGTCTTGGCCCGTGCGCCCGCGCGCCGCATGAACAGCGGCACCAAGCCCGTATGCCAGTCGTGCGCCTGCACGATGTCGAAGCCGGGTGTGCCCGGCACCCCTGCGGCCACGCGCGCCGCCGCCTGGCTGAACGCCGCAAAGCGCAACGCGTTGTCGTCATACGGCACACCGTGGTCGTCCAGATACGGGTTGCCCGGCCGATCGAATAGCGCCGGTGCATCGAACAACAGTACCGGCACCGCATGTGGCCCCATGGCGCCCTTGAGCAGACGCGCGCGTCCACCGGGCAGGTCGGTCCACTCACAGACGGTCTGGGTGCGCTGCATCTGCGCGATGGCACGGGGGTAACCCGGCAGCATCACCGTCACGTGCAGGCCGGCACGCTGCAGCGCGCCCGCACATGCGCCCACCATATCTCCCAGCCCACCGGTCTTGGCCAGGGGCACCGCTTCTGAAGCGACAAAGAGGACATTCAGCGACAAGGTCATGCTCCCGGAGGAACCGCTTTTTGCCGCGCCATTCATTACCCGCACGAGCGGTGGACGGCGCCTGCACGCGGCGGAGGTTTGCGATCCTCCTCGTTCCGCAAGAGCTATGCCAGTCAGACAGATGCCGACACGCGCGCCACGCGGGCGCATGCCGCGCCTTGGCAGGCAGTGAGGGTCACCGTGCCCGCGGCTTCACCCGAGCACGTGCAGGGTGTGCAACGTGGGAACGCACGATGTAATTTCGCCTATGCTGCCGAGGGCACATTCGCTGCGGTTGGGGGACAAGCCTGGAAACAGATGCGAGGGTATGCCCGCTGCCGGGGCAGGAAGGGAGAGCGTTAGGAAGAACCGTCCAATCGGGTGAGGCCGGTCGGACAACCCGCTCCTCAGGCGGGAGAATCCATGCGCAGTCTCTCGACGATCCGGCCGTTGACAAGATGCTCCTCGACAATTTCGTCGATGTCGGTGGCATCGATATAGGTGTACCAGACGGCGTCGGGATACACGACAACGACCGGGCCGCTCTCGCATTGCGCCAGGCATCCCGCGCGATTGACCCGCGCATGACCCACGAGATGAGGGGCGGCTTCGGCGAAGCGGCGCTTGGCGTACGTGCAGAGGGCACTGGCGCCATGCTGCTCACAGGCGTTCGCGTCCTCTCGCCGATTGGTGCAGAAAAAGATGTGGCGCTGATAGAGCGTCATGGCAGGCGTTGGGGCTGCGTCTTGGGCTGCGTATGCATATCGCGAGCGGGCGTTGCCGCATCGCGTAGACGTTTTCTCGGCGTCCACTGAATGATCACGATCCCGCTCAAGAGAATGACGGTGCCAAGTACGCCAACCCATGTCATGTGCTCATGGAGAAGAATGACTGCAAGGATCGTCGACACCAGCGGTTCAAGCAGGCTCGCGATGGCACCGCCGATCGCCCCAGTGCCCTTGAGTCCGCTTAAAAACAGCGTCTGGGCGATCGCCGTGGGTACGGCGGCCACATACAGCAGCATCGCCCAGCCGCCAGGCGAATAGCGCAGTTGCAAACCCTCGACCAGGCCGAAAGGCAGCAGCGCGAGTGCGCCGATGGCGAAGCCGATGCCTCCGGCATGCATCGGGCCACAGACTTTCCCGGAGGCGCGTGCCGCAAGCACGTAGAACGCCTGGCAGATTGCACACGCAACGGCGATCGCCACGCCGATCCAGAAGCCATGGCTGTTCTGGTTGACCTCAGTGGGCAAGCCGACCAGCAACACCGTGCCGACGATAGCGGCCAACAGCGCGATCAGTGTCCGCCCTTGCAGACGCTCACCAAGCCAGATCACGGAGATCAACGCCACGAAGATGGGGGCGCCGCAGATGCTGATGAGCACAGAGATAGCGACACCCACACGCTCGATGGCCAGCACGTAGGTGAGTTGGTAGGCCGCCATCCCAAGGCCGAGCCCGGCCAGCACAAGAAAGCCGCGCATCGTCAGCGGTGCGAACCAGGTTCCCGCGAGGATGCGCGCCATCACCAGCAGAAACGGTACCGACAGTGCGAGCCGCAGGAAGCTGATCGACACTGCGTTTGCGCCGCCCGTCGTGCCCAGCGCGTGAAAGACGATGCCCGTTGTGCCCCACAAGGTGGCCGCTGTGAGCACTGCGGCCCAGCCCTCGCGCGGGGATTTGCCGGTAGCAGCGCCCATGGTGGTGGGGCGTTGGATCGGATTGGCGCTGTCCATGGTTATCCCTTGAAGAGTGAAAATCGCTTGGTCAGCGGTTCGACGTCTTCGCGTGGACCGAACAGAACAACCACGACGAAATCCAGCCCTTCGCCGACGGCAGCTTGCGTTGCCGCCATTTGCGCGCTGGCAGACCGTCCGATCATGGAGGTCGTGAACACGTTGTAGGCAACATTTGATGCGTCGCTCGCAACGGACACGAGTGTTTGCAGCTGACTGCTGTTCTTCGCATCCAGAATGATGAACGGCGATTCATCCACTTTGGCGAGGAAGCCGGTGGCGTGGTTGGGGTAGTCGAGCAGGCGACCGACGTGATGGCCTTTTCCAGACATGCCGAATGCGGCGTGCGCGAGCGCATTCAGGATGACCGGTAGCGAGTGCTTGCGGTTGAGGACTGCGACGAACTTTCTGTCGTTGTTTTCGTAAGCCATGTTGGTGCGGTTTTAGGAGCTGCAGAAGGTATTGAGACTGGGTGGACCCAACCGCCCGTCCAGAAGCGGAAGCGCGTGGGGCCATCTCTACGTGATTCAGATCAGAGGCTGTTTGCTGGGCTTGCCTCCTGCTGTACGCGTAGTGCATCCGGTTGGGCAGGCGCACGTGACATGCTGAGAAGGACGTAACGCACCATGTCGCCCATGCCCCAGAGCTCCCGGTCTTCCATGCCGGCGGAATTCCCGCTGTCGATTGCGCGCTGTCGTTCGTAAATCGCCTGTGGCCACTGACTCGTGCTGTGCCCTACCGCCGCGACAAGGTGATGCCAGTCGTGTGCCGGCAGGTCACCCACCAAGACGGCCATCCGCGTTGGAACATGCAGACACAGCGTGCGTGTCCACCACGCCAGCCACGTACGCATCGACACTGGTGTGTCGTCCGCGCCCGGGACACGCTCTCCGCTGAAGCGGCCATGGCACCGCTGTGCGTAGGCTTGCGCATTGGCGCCGGGCGCCTCGCCGGTCAGCCAGACGTGCTCGGTCGCGAACTGCAGCAAGGCACTCATCTGGTACAGGACTGTCAGCGGCAGCCAGAGCGCCAGGCACGCCGTCACCAACCCGTATTGCATGGGCAGTGCGACGAAGATCAGCGTCATCCAAACGAAGGCAATGGCGCGCTCCAGGGTTGGCCGGCGCAGATTCGATATCAGCCGTGCTTTCAGGAACCACAGGTGATAACGCGGCGAGACGAGTGTGAAGAGCAGGGCCCGGTTCAATTCATCGAGCGACTTGCCTGGGCGGACTCCGCACGCATAGAGGAGCGCGGCGTCCGCATCGTGCAGGGTCGTGAAAATTGTGCGGCGATGGTGATCGAGGTGGTCCTGCTCGTATTCCACCTCGTTCTGTGACAGCGCGAAGATCGTCAGCGCGCGTGCAGCGTAGGCGTTGGCCTTGCTGCGCTGCTTAAACAGCGTGCCGTGGATCGCGTGATGCCCGTACACGACCTGCATCTTCCTCAGCGCCCCGGTCAGGTACAGCGCGAACACTGGTGTGAGTGCGTAGCCCGCCAGATGCAGCGATGTCTCCGTCGCGCAAAGCAGGCGCAGATGTAGGACGCACGCCGATACCGCAATGGCCAGCTCCAGCCCCATGGCCAGTGGGGCTGGCAATCGCGCGAGTGGTTGCTCCCCGGGTAGCGGCTTACCTGTCAGCAGCGTCCAGAAAGGCTGCGTCCAGGTGGGAAAGCGCAAATAGGATTCTCTGACGGACAAGCGCCGCTGATCAGCGGCCAAAAAAACAGGCTGAACCATGTACGAACCTCGGTACGTGCGGCGGCGCGACTGGCTGCGGCGACGTGCCGATGGGTTCTCGGCGCGCGTGTGCGCGCAGCTCCGGCCGCAGGCTGTCGTGGTATCGACATAGCGCTGTCGGCCGGAATCGCGTTGCGTGCCGGATAGGAGCGCGTTGCGCGGTACGCGGCCGGACGGATCAGCGTCTGACCGCGTGCAAAGGTGCGTCGTGGCGGACGCGCCGTGGCGCTGCTGCAAGCCGTCTACTGGAACACCTCGTCAGGAAGTGGCGTCAGTGGTTCGAAATTACGCGCGGCCAGGAACTCCGGTCGCGGTGCCCGGGTCGGCTTGGGCAGGTTCTTGACGCTGTTGTAGGAAATGAAGGCCACGCGGCGGTCGAACGGCGAAATGTTGACGCCCGAAGCGTGGAACAGGTTGGCGTGGAAGACCACGCTGTCACCGGCTTTGCCCTTGGGCGCATCCATGCCGCACTGCTGCACGAGCTGGCGCAGGACGCCGCGGTCGACCGTATAGCGCAGCTTGGCGGTGGTGTTGCTGAGCCAGTCGCTCTGCGCGTCGTAGGCCGCGATCGTGTGCTTGATGCTGTCGAGAAAGCCCGCGCTGTGCGAGCCGGGGATGACCGTCAACGGGCCGTTGAACTCGGTCACGTCGTCCAGGAATACCGCGATCGTCAGGAACTCGGGTTCCGGCAGTTCGTCTTCCCGGTGGTAGAAGGTCATGTCCTGGTGCCACTCCCAGACGTCGCCCACGAAGGCGGCTTTGATATTGAGCTTGAACTGGTGGACATAGACGTCCTGCCCCAAGACCTGCTTGGCCGCATCGAGCAGCACGGGGTGGCGGCACAGGCTGGCAATGGCGTCGTTACGCAAGTGCGTGCCGTGCAGCCCACGCACGGTGACGCCGTCCTGTTCGGTCACGCGTCCGGGGTCGTCGATGTCGAGTGCGCAAGCGTCGGCCGCTTCGCGCAGCATCTTCAAAGCGGGCTCGCTGACCACGTTGCGCAGCACGCAGTACCCCTTCTCCTGGTACTGCCGTTTCAATTCTTCGTTCAGCATGGATGGGCTCCGATACGCTTGTCCGTTGCGTCTTGCCGGCGCTCAGGCCGTGGCAACGTCGGCCAGGAAGGTGTCTTGCGCAGCAGGGAGGTGGTCAGCGAACTCATTGAGCGCGATGTTCCAGCTCTCGGCGTACTGCCGCGTCAACTGCAGCATGTGGCGCTGCTTCTCCTCGGTATCGGCGATGGCCGTGGTGCCCGTGTCGTCGTCGCTGACAGCTTTGTGGTGTTCGACTTCGGCGTGGATGTGCGAGTCCATCCATACAAACTGGTCTGGGCGAGTGAACAGGCGGTTGCCGTCCACCACAGCCTTGGAGAACACCCGCTTGAAGGCCACCGTGATGTCCAGGGCAATGGCCTCCACCACACGCAGCTGCACGGCAGCGCCCAGCGGCTCGTGGATCAGCGCACGCATGTTGGCAATCAATTGTTTTGCGCCGGCCCCCAACATGTTGGTCGTGTCGTTCTCCGGCGCGCCCACGGCGCTCTTGAGGGGGTTGACGATGGAGCTTTCCCACCACGCGTAATGCATGCCGTCCGGCCCTTCAGGCGCGACCTCACGGAAGACCGGCATCAGGTTCGACAGGTCGTCACCAATGACCTGGAAGATGGTCTGGATCGCCTTGAGCAGGTTGCGATTGGGCTCTGTCTGCGTATCTGCGTCGGCAGCCATCACTCCCAGCCCGGCGATGGAGGTGAACATGAACGCCTTGGTCATCTCGCGCCACCCATGGGCAATACGCAGCGCAGGCAGGGGCTCGATCAACTTGACCGACTTTGCCTGCACGAAGAACCGGTTGGTCTCGCGCGTCAGCTGTGCGGACTCCAGACAATCGGCAATCTGCGCTTCAAAGCGGATCTGGGCAGTGTGGCTGGCATGCGTGGCGGCGTCGGCGCCGTGAATATGACCATTCATGTGATCAGAACTCCGTTCATGGTGGGGGGACATGAAAACTGCAGCTGCAGTACAACCGGTACAGACCCAGACAACGCCCCAGGCTCGGCACCGGCACATCGAAGATGAACGGTGCGTACCTGGGGCGGGACAGTTCAGAAGAGTCCTTTGCGCAAGCGCGCTATAATTGCCATGGTTGTCAACGTTGACGCCGATGTCAAATATTGTGAGGCGGAGCCCTTAAACCATGGCTATGGTCAGGCAGTTCAACGAGGAAGCCGTACTCGGCAAGGTGCTGGAGCAGTTCTGGGTCAAGGGCTGGCAAGCGACTTCCATGGCCGATCTGGCCGAGGCCACGGACGTCCAGCGGGGCTCCCTGTACCACGCGTACGGCAGCAAGGAACGCCTCTTTCAACTGGCGTTTGATCGATATGCGGAAAGCGTTTTGACGGAGTCGCGGCAGGCGCTGGACGCCCCATCTGCACGTCTTGCGCTGGAGCAGTTTTTCGATGCGTCCATCCGGAGCATGACGGCCGATATGCCGCCGCGAGGCTGCTTCACGACCAAAACGGCGGTGGAAAGTGACGCGGTTGGCGAGCTTATACAGCGCCGCGTGCGTGACCTTTTGGAGCAACTGGAGACCGTCATCGCCGAAGCGCTGTCTCGCGACGCGCTGCGATCATCCCTCGTGGTCCCACCTGACAAAGCGGCCCAGGCCATCATTGCCTTTACGCGCGGGCTCGCCGTGATGGAGCGCATCTATCACGAGCCGTCGCGGTTACGTGACCTGGCCGCGCTCCAGATCATGCTTCTTGTCAGGCCCGAAGCGGGCTGAGGCGCTGCTGGTTCGATCCTGCGATTGAAGGGGAGCTGCCCCAACAAGGCGTTCGGCGCAGGCGCACGCACGGTTGATCGATAGAAAAAAACAATCAATAAAATCATATCAATCAACTTGTGCAATTGCGTGAACGGCGATACGATCCACTTCGTTGTCAACCAAGCAACCCAACCGAAAACCACTATGTCGCTGATCAATACTCAAGTCCAACCGTTCAAGGCCCAAGCGTTCCACAACGGCAAGTTCATCGAAGTCTCGGATGAGTCGCTCAAGGGCAAGTGGTCCGTGCTGATCTTCATGCCGGCCGCATTCACCTTCAACTGCCCGACCGAAGTGGAAGACGCAGCTGACAACTACGCTGAATTCCAAAAGGCTGGCGCCGAGGTCTACATCGTCACGACCGACACGCACTTCTCGCACAAGGTGTGGCACGAGACCTCGCCGGCCGTGGGCAAGGCGCAGTTCCCGCTGGTGGGTGACCCCACGCACCAACTGACCAACGCCTTCGGCGTGCACATCCCTGAAGAAGGCCTGGCCCTGCGCGGCACCTTCGTGATCGACCCGCAAGGCGTGATCAAGACGATGGAAGTGCACGACAACGCCATCGCCCGCGACGTGAAGGAAACCCTGCGCAAGCTCAAGGCTGCCCAGTTCGTCGCCAACAACCCGGGCAACGTGTGCCCGGCCAAATGGAACGAAGGCGCGAAGACCATCAAGCCGTCGCTGGACCTGGTCGGCAAGATCTAAGTTGCAAAGGCTGTTGCTGCAGAAATGCAGCGTGAAAAACGGCCGGCTCTGCCGGCCGTTTGCTTAAGGGCGGCGACATGTGTCGCGCCTTGTTACGGATTCAACGAATAAAAAGGAAGTCGTCATGCTGGATGCTGATGTCAAGGCCCAACTGAAGGCCTACCTCGAACGCCTCGTGCAGCCCATTGAGCTGGTCGCCAACGTCGATGACAGCGAGGGCTCTCGCGACATGATGGACCTGCTGCGTGATGTGGCCGAGCAGTCCAGCATGATCGTGCTGACCGAACAACGCGACGCGGCCGAGCGTGCGCCGTCGTTCCTGATCCGCCGCATCGGCGCCGATGTGAGCGTGCGTTTTGCGGCCATCCCGACGGGCCACGAGTTCACCTCGCTCGTGCTGGCGTTGCTGCAAGTGGGTGGCTATGCCCCCAAGCTCGAAGCCGACGTCATCGAGCAGATTCGCAATATCGAAGGCGATTTCCGCTTCGAAACCTACATGTCGCTCACGTGCCAGAACTGCCCGGACGTGGTCCAGGCGCTGAACGTGATGTCCGTGATCAACCCGCGCATTCAGCACGTCGCCATTGACGGCGCGCTGTATCAGGGCGAGATCGAGGCGCGCCAGATCATGGCCGTGCCGACCGTGTTCCTGAATGGTGAAACGTTTGGGACGGGCCGCATGGGCGTGGAAGAGATTCTCGCCAAGATCGACACCGGTGCTGCCGCGCGTGATGCCGAGAAGCTCGCCGCCAAGGAAGCGTTCGACGTGCTGATCGTCGGTGGTGGCCCGGCGGGCGCAGCAGCTGCCGTGTACGCGGCGCGCAAGGGCGTGCGCACCGGTGTGGTGGCCGAACGCTTTGGCGGCCAGGTGCTCGACACGCTGGGCATCGAGAACTTCATCTCCGTGCAGGAGACCGAAGGGCCGAAGTTTGCCGCCGCGCTGGAGCAGCACGTGCGCCAGTACGACGTCGACATCATGAACACGCAGCGCGCGGTCAAGCTCACGCCGGCAGACAAGCCGGGCGGCTTCGCCGAGGTCACGCTGGCCAACGGCGCGGTGCTCAAGGGCCGCTCGGTCATCCTGTCGACCGGCGCGCGCTGGCGCAACGTCAACGTACCCGGCGAGCAGGAGTACAAGAACAAGGGCGTGGCGTACTGCCCGCACTGCGATGGCCCGCTGTTCAAGGGCAAGCGCGTAGCCGTGATCGGCGGCGGCAACTCGGGCGTCGAAGCCGCCATCGACCTGGCTGGCTTGGTGAACCACGTCACGCTGGTCGAATTTGCCGGCGAGCTGAAGGCCGATGCCGTGCTCGTGCGCAAGCTGCAAAGCCTGCCGAACGCGACCATCGTCACCAACGCGCAGACCACCGAGATCACCGGTGACGGTCAGAAGGTCAACGGCCTGCGCTACAAGAGTCGCGTGGACGGCGTCGAGCACGAAGTGGCGCTCGAAGGCGTGTTCGTGCAGATCGGTCTGGTGCCCAACACCGAGTGGCTGGACGGCGCACTGGAACGCAACCGCTTCGGCGAGATCGTTGTCGATGCGCGTGGCCAGACCAGCGCGGAAGGCGTGTTCGCTGCAGGCGATGCGACCACGACGCCGTACAAGCAGATCATCATCGCTACCGGCGATGGCGCGAAGGCTGCACTGTCGGCGTTTGACCATCTGATTCGCGTGCCGCTGGCGGAAGCTGCCTGAAGCTGGAACCAAGCTGTGTGAAGCCGGACCTTGCGATGAGCGGGTCCGGTTTTTTATTGGTTCAACGCTCGCGCCCGCTCCCCGCACATCCGCGCCAGCCGATCACGCAAGGTGCGGCCGGCGCTGTCCAGTTCCGATCGAGCGTATAGCGCCAACTCGAGCCCCCCGATGTCGGGAAAACCGTCAGCGGCGCCTAACACACGATGCCCCGGCTGCACGCTGCCGGCCGGCAGCAGGCTGACGCCAAGCCCTGCGCTGACTGCCGCGCTCAGGCTGGCCAGGCTCGCACTCGAATAGCTGATTCGCCAGGGCCGCCGCTGGGTTTCGAGCGCGTGGATCATCTCCTGCCGATACAGTGCCCCGAGCGGAAACACCACCAGCGGCAGGGCGTCCGTGGCGGCGTGCTGGGCCAGCACGGGGCGTGCGGCGCTTTCCACCCAACACAGCGGCTCTGGCCAGCGCGCATGGCAATCGCTATCGGCCCCCCATTGTTTGACGAGCAGCAGGTCCAGTTCGCCATTGCGATATAGCCGCAGCACGTGATGGCTGAGGCCGCTTTCGACCTCCAGCCGCAAGCGCGGGCGTTCCACCGCAAAGTCCGCCACCAGCGGCATCAGCGCCTCGCCGCCCAAGTCTTCCGGCACGCCCAGGCGCAGGACGCCTTCGGTGTGCTCGGGGCTGAGCGCTTCGCTGGTTTCGTTGGCAAGCCGTAGCAGCCGACGCGCGTAGCCGACGAGGCGGTCGCCTTCTTCGGTGGGCAGCACCTGGCGCTGGCTGCGGTCCAGCAAGCGACAACCGAAGTGTTGCTCCAGTCGGATCACCTGCTGGCTGACGGTCGATTGCGTCAGGTGCAGGTGTTCTGCCGCGCGCGTGAAGTTGCCCGTGTCGACCACGGTGACAAAGCTGCGCAGCAAGACGAGGTCAATCATTCGAAATCCCACTCATAGGCATTCAATCATTTAATTTGAACATGCCTGGGGGCGCAACCATAATCGGCCGATTCAGGAGAACACCATGTCCGACGAACAGTACATGCGCGAGGCCGTGGAGCTGGCCCGCACCAACGTCAACGCGGGCGGCCTGCCGTTCGGCGCTGTGCTGGTGCGCGATGGCCAGATCGTGGCGTGCGGCGTCAACGAGGTCTACGCCACGCACGACCCGACCGCCCACGCCGAGATGCAGGCCATCCGCCAGGCGAGCCACCGGCTGGCCACGCCCGACTTGAGCGGCGCGGTGATGTACGCCAGCGGCCATCCTTGCCCGATGTGCTTTGCCGCCATGGCTCGCTGTGGCATTCGCACCGCGTATTTCGCGTATTCGAACGACGACGGCGAACCCTTCGGCATGTCCACCGCCGCGATGTATGAAGCCATGCGCGGTGCCCCCGCCGCCCCCGTCGCCGGCGCCCTCCGGCTCAGCGCGCTGAAGCCGGCGGGCGAGCAAGGTTTGTACGAAGCCTGGCTGGAGCGCCAGTCGTGAGCGAAGCGACCGTGCATGGCACAGCGTCGGCCGCGCCATCCGCTGTCTCCGCACGTGCCGATGCGGGCTGGATTGGCGTGGCGCTGGTCGTGGCGTTGGCGCTGAATCTGCGGCCGATCCTCACGGCCATCGGGCCGCTGCTTGCCGAAATTCGCGGGGACACAGGCTTGGGCTTGCAAGGCGCATCGCTGCTCACTGTGATTCCGGTGCTGTGCATGGGCAGCGTGGCGCTGTTTCTGCCGTGGCTGGCGCGTTGGTTGCCGGAGCACCGCGGCGTGGCGTGCAGCCTGCTGGCGATTGCAGGGGCGTGCCTGTGGCGGCTGTGGGCTGCGCAGGGCGTGGCGCTCATCGCCAGCGCGGCCCTGGCCGGATCGGGCGTGGCGATCATCCAGGCGTTGGTGCCGGGTATCGTCAAACGCTGGTTTCCGCAGCGCGTGCCGATGGCGCTGGGTTTGTATTCCGCCGCGTTGATGGCCGGCGGCGGCATGGCTGCCACCCTCAGCCCGCGCATCGCGCATCTGGCAGATTGGCACGCGGGCCTTGGCGTGTGGGTGTTGCCGGCGCTGCTGGCGCTGATGTTATGGGTTGCAGTACGCCCGCGCGAAGCGGTGGCGCCCACGCAGCGCGGTCCGGTGCTCAACTTCTTCGGCAACCGTCGTGCATGGTTGCTGGCGATCTACTTTGGCGCGGCCAACGGTGGCTACACCAGCATGATTGCGTGGTTGCCGATGTTCTATCGCCAACTGGGGTGGAGCGCGCAAGACGCCGGCGGCCTCATCGGCGTGATGACCATCTTCCAGGTGATTGGCGCCTTCGCCGCGCCGATGCTTGCCCGCCGCCGGCCCGATCGGCGCCCCTGGTTGTTGACGATGCTGGTGTTGCAGTCGATTGGCATGGCGGGTTTGTTGCTGGCGCCGCTCGCCGGGACTGCGTTGTGGGTGGCGTTGATTGGCTGCGGCTTAGGCTCGATGTTTTCGCTGTGCCTCACGCTCACGCTCGACCACCTGCCCGATGCACGCGCCGCCGGCTATCTGGCGGCGTTCGTGCAAGGCATCGGCTTCATCATCACCGGCATCATTCCCTACGCCGTCGGCTGGCTGCGCGCGGTCACGGGCAGCTTTCAGGCGCCGTGGGTGCTGTTGCTTGCCATCGTGATCGTTTCATCGCTGACCACCCTACGCTTTGCGCCGGCGGGTTATGCACGCGCGATTGGGCGTGTTTGACGTGGCCTGGCGCCCTTTGCCGCCGCGGTTTTCGGCGATGTGCAAAAAACTCTTGTAATGCGAATCATTCGCATTTATAGTCTCTCCATCGACAGCGCGGCAGCCGATGGGGCAGCCCCAAAAGCGCAAGGCAACGCAGCGCATCGACCCGAATTCCGCTGTGAGCGCGCTCATCCTGATGAGCGCGCCCCGGCAACCGATCTTTTGTGGGGACCGCTCTGACACACAGAGCGTTTGGCAGTAGCAAGCCGCCCGACAGTCGGGAAAGCACTTAGACCCCGCTTTCCCGACTGCGACTTTTCCGGGCCGCCAGCCATGCCGTTTTTTTGAATCCCTCCAGCACCATTCCAACGATAGCGACGATAGCGACGCCGTTCCTGGCTGCCGCTGATCGCCCTGCTTTTTTTACATTCCAACCTTCACGCTCCGACCTTCACGTCAGGCCATGCCAAACTCGACCGACCTACCTGATTTGCGTAGAGCCGGGCTCAAAGCCACGTCGCCGCGCGTCAAGATCCTGGAAATCCTCGCGACCGGCACGGACCACAGCCGCCACCTCAGCGCCGAAGATGTGTATCGGCAGTTGCTCACGTCGGAACTCGATGTCGGCATCTCGACGGTGTATCGCGTGCTCAATCAACTGGTGGACGCTGGGGTGCTGCTGCGTCATACCTTCGAGGCCGGCCATGCGGTGTATGAGATCAACGAGGGCGCGCACCACGATCACCTGATCTGCGTGTCATGTGGTCGGGTGGAAGAGTTTCATGACGAAGCCATCGAGGTGCGCCAGGAGCGCGTGGCCAACGAGCGCGGCTTTGTGCTGCGCGACCATGCCTTGGCGCTGTATGGCCTGTGCCCGACCTGCCAGACCACCGCAGGCACCGCACACTGAGTGCGTGTGGGCTCAGCACATGTGATCTGGTAACGCCCTGAAACAGTATCGGGGCAATCATGGCGAAACTCATCGGGCAACGGCGGTTCCAACGTACCGTGTTACCCAGGAGATGCCGATGCGACGCCGTCTGAAATCCGAAGATGAACTCAAGACCCTGCTGGCCCGCTGTGTCCAGCAGCACCCGGAATGCGCCCAGTGCGAGTTGCGCGCCATGTGCATTCACCGCCCCGATCACACCGGTTGCAATTGGAGCGCCGAGTTCGATGTCCTGACTGAAGACGATGATGCGGCCATCCGAGGTTTGTCGGTGGCCAAGCGTTTGCTGATACGGGCGCGTACGCAGTACAACGTCGCGCGCTGAACGATATTCGCGCGCTATCCCTTTGCTTGCCGTGCGATCCGCTCCAGCAGTTCACGAGCGCTTTCGCTGTGGCCTTGGTGCGCCAGCAGGCGCGCATTCAGCACTAGGTTTTCCAGCACCAGCTTGGCGATGCTCGCCGTGAGCGAGACGATCACTTCGTCCTGGCTGAAATGCGCATCTTCCATTTGCGATAGCTGGCGCGAAACCAGCTTGCAGACCAGGTCACGCAGCATCTGCTCGTCAAAGGGCAGGTTGGCGAAATCCACTGGGTCTTCCTTCTCGACTTCCGCGATCAACTGGACCAGCAACTCTTCGGTCATGATGCGTCCCCCGTTCAGGTTTGGACCAGTCTACGCCTGCACTCGCCAAAAATGAAACGGGCCCGCATGGTTTGTCTCCATGCGGGCCCGTGGGTGTTGTGACGTTGCGTCGGCCGTTATTTGCGGCGCACGAAGTGGATCGGCTGTTCAACCGCGGCGGAGGAAGCCGATTCGCCCGACGCGCATCCGCTGCAGCCACTGCCGCATGCACTGCCCGAGAGCGGATCGGAATGGCACGAAGGTGCCTCGCCCGGCGTGAGCAAGCGCTGCCCGAGCGTGCGCATCCAGTCGGGTCGTGATGGCCGATCGCACCAGCCCGCCACACGCGCCATCGTGCGCGCCCGCATGGCCGGCGCATAGCGGCCGGTAATCGACAGCGCGCTGAATGCCACCACGGTGGCAACGACGCCGGTTTCAACCACGTGGTACACGCTCATGTCAGCACCCGTGCGATCTGGTAGGTGGCAAAGGCGGCCAGGTAGGCCAGTGCGAAGAGGTAACCGGCGGTGGCGGCCATGACCTTCCACGAGTTGGTCTCGCGGCGGATGGTCGCTAGCGTGGAGATGCACTGCGGCGCGTACACGTACCACGCCAGGAACGCCAGCGCGGTGGCCAGCGACCATTGCTGGGCGATGACGGGTGCCAACTGCGCGGCCGCATCTTCATGCGTGGCCGACAGCGAATACACCGTCGCCAGCGCACCCACGGCCACCTCGCGGGCGGCCATGCCCGGAATCAGCGCAATGCACATCTGCCACGTAAAGCCGATCGGCGCGAATACGACTTCCAGCGCACGGCCGATCATGCCGGCAAAGCTGTAATCGATGGCCGGCAGCGTGGCATTGGCGGGCGGCGCCGGGAAGCTCGACAGGAACCACAGCACCACCATCATCTTGAGAATGACCGTGCCGATGCGGCGCAGGAAGATGCGGGCGCGCTCGACCAGCCCGACGGCCAGGTTGCGCACGCTGGGCAGGCGATACGACGGCAATTCCAGAATGAGCGGGTGTTCGTTGCGGTCGCGCTTGAGGTATTTCAGTACGTAGGCCACCACCAGCGCCGACACGATGCCCGCCATATAGAGCCCAAACAACACCAAGCCCTGCAGGTTGAACACGCCCCATACCTGCCGCACCGGAATGAACGCGCCAATCAGCAACGCATACACCGGCAGCCGTGCGGAACACGTCATCAGCGGCGCAACCAGAATCGTAACCAGCCGGTCGCGCGGGTCCTGGATCGTGCGCGTGGCCATCACGCCGGGAATCGCGCAGGCAAAACTCGATAGCAGCGGAATGAACGAGCGCCCTGACAGCCCAGCTCCGGCCATCAGCCGGTCGAGCAGGAACGCCGCACGCGGCAGGTAGCCCGATTCTTCCAGCGAGAGAATGAAGAGGAACAGGATCAGGATCTGCGGCAGGAACACCAGCACACTGCCCACGCCGGCGATGATGCCGTTGACCAGCAGGCTCTTGAGCAGGCCATCGGGCATGACCGTGCCGACCCACACGCCCACGGCTTCCACCGCGCCTTGGATGCCCTCCATGAGCGGCTGTGCCCACGAGAACACGGCCTGGAACATGAAGAACATCAGCACGGCCAACAGCAGCAGGCCAAACACCGGGTGCAGCACGATGTGATCGAGCCGGTCGTCCAGTTCCGCCGTGCTGCGCGGCATGGTTACTGCAGCGTCGAGCAGGCGCTTGACCTCAACGTGCGGATCAGCGTCGGCCGGCAAGCCCGCCGGCACGGCCGGCAATTGCTCATGATCGATATGCGCGACAAGGTCGACCGCGCCATTGCGCTTGATGGCCACGGTCTGCACCACCGGCACGCCCAGCGCGGCTTCCAGCTTGGCACGGTCGATGCGGATGCCGCGCCGTTCGGCCGCATCCACCATGTTCAGCGCCAGCACCATCGGCAGGCCCAGGCGTTGCAGTTCCAGCACAAAGCGCAGGTGCAGCCGCAGGTTGGTGGCATCGACCACGCAGATCAGCAGATCGGGCCGCGCCTCGCCCCGGAACGTGCCCAGGCAGATGTCGCGCGTGATGGCTTCGTCGGGGCTGGTGGCGACAAGGCTGTAGGCGCCGGGCAAGTCGAGAATCTGTACGTGCCGACCCGACGGCGCAGTGAAGCGGCCTTCCTTGCGCTCGACCGTCACGCCCGCGTAATTGGCGACCTTCTGGCGGCTGCCCGTCAGCAGGTTGAACAGCGCGGTCTTGCCGCAGTTGGGGTTGCCAACCAAGGCCACCCGCAGTGCAGGTGGGGAAGAGGAGGGAGAAGAAGCGTGCATCTGCATGAAGCCGGGATAAGCAAGGCCGGGAACGCGGCCGAAAGCGAAGGCGGGGGCTACGCGGCCTCGCGCACCTTGGCGGGTGGCGCCGTCTCGGTGGCGGCAATGACAGTGGCGGTAGGCTGTGCGGCGGTTTGGGCACGCAGGCACACACGGGCGGCCTCCTGCCGGCGCAGCGCAAAGCGCGTGAAGCCCACTTGCACCACCAGCGGATCACCGCCGAAGGGCCCCACGGCCACCACGCGCACCTCTTCACCCGTTACGAACCCGAGTTCGCGCAGGCGCTGGCTGATGGGATCGGCGGTCTCACGGTCTTCAACGTGATCCACCACCGCCGTGGCCCGGCGGGAAAGCTCGGAAAGCCGCATCGTGCGAGATCGTTAACGTGGTAACTGCTGAGTGGCTAAATGCGAATCGTTTTCATTATATCGCAACAGGCAGCCTGAAGGACTTCGGCACCGCGTCGCCCGGATGGATATTTTGATGGAGGGCAGAGGATGCAACTGGAGACCGCCGTGCGCGTTGTGCCCAAGGCACAGAACGCGGCAGATTCCCGTAAAACCGTTGTCGGTACGGGGTTTTTGCCAAATTACCTTATCCTGGGTATTGGCTGGGCTGGGGTCCTTGCCTATCCTTCAAGTGCGCTGAACTTCCCCGTTCAAAGCGTATTCTTGAGGCCACCGGATACCGCTATCCGGTGGCTTTTTTCATGGGCGCTCGGCCCGCGCGGTTCAGTCGGTCGCAATGGCGCCGCGCCCGGCATGTTTGGCGCGATAACACGCCGCGTCGCCACGGGCCAGGAAGGCGCTGGCGTCGGTGTCGTCGGGGCGCAGTTCCACCACGCCCTGTGACAGTGCGATCTCCGCACGGGCCCCTGCGGCCTCAACCGGCTGCCGCGCCAGCGCCGCGCGAATCCGATCCGCAAACGTGACGGCAGCCTGCATGTCGCAATGCGGCAGGATCACGGCAAATTCGTCACCGCCGAGGCGCGCTACGTAGTCTTGCGTGCGGGTGTTCTGCACGATGCGCTCGGCCACGCCACGTAGCACGTCGTCGCCGGCGGCATGGCCGTAGCGGTCGTTGATGGCCTTGAAGCCGTCCAGGTCGATCATGATGAGTGCCATGGGCACGCGCGTGCCGGGGCTGCTGCGGTGCGCGTCGAATTGTGCGCGGAATGTTGCGTCGAAGCCGCGCCGGTTCAGCAGGCCGGTCAGGACATCGTGTGTGGCATCCCAGGCGATGCGTTGCACGGTTTCACGCGTGGCCGACACATCGCGCAGCACCAGCACGCCACTGCCCGAGATGCCGGGCAGCGGTCCCCAGGAGAGTTCGACATCGTGGCGGCGGCCGTCGGCACGCTCCAGACGCAGGCTGCCAAACAGTGTGCCGCCCCCGCGCAGGAGTTGCGTGGGGATGACGCGCCGGCCGCTGTCATGTTCAAACAGATGCAGCAGGCGATTTATCGACTGGCCCACCGCGCGTGCCGGGTGCATGCCCACCAGCGTTTCGATGGCGCGGCTGGCGTGCGTGACGGTGCCGTCGCCATCGATGGTGAGCAGGGGCTCCTGGATGGCGTCGAGCACCAGCAGCGCGGCACGCACCTCATGTTCGAGCGCCTCCTTGGCGCGCTGCTCGCGGGTGCTGTCGACCACGGCAACCGCCCATCCCGCCAATGGCGTGCCGGCTCCGCCGACGGGTCGCGCTGTCAGCAGGACCGCGCCGATACTCTCGCCTTGCCCTGTAGCCACCACCATCGGGTGGTCGGCTAGCGCCAGCGGTGCATGCGGCAGTTGCGAAAGCGCAGCGGCCACGGCCCGCGCGGCGGGGGAGGCGGCAATATCATCCGTGGCTTGCAGGGCTTGACTGATGGCATGCGCGCTGGCCCCAAGCAAGCGCTCGAAACGCACGTTGGCAAACGGCACAGCCAAGGTGCGATCCAGAAAGGCCAGCCCGACCGGTGCCTGCTCGGCCAGCCCGCGGAAGAAGGCGACATCCTGCTCGCTGGCGGCCAGCGCTTGTTCCCAATACTCGGCAAGGTGCCCGATGCGCGTGGCCAGCGCGCCCACTTCCGTGCCGGGGTCGAAGGCGGAGGCCTTGGCGTCAGCCAGTTCGCCCAGCCGGGTGAGCGGGCCGGGTGGCGGGGCGTCGTGCAGTGATGGCCTGCCGGACACCGGCGCCACCGGGTGGATCGGCATGCCACCCTCCACCTCATGGCGCAGGCGCTCCAGCGGGCTGACCGCGCGCTCGATCCAGAACCAAGCGAACAGCAGGCACACCGCGCCAAACGCAATACCGGCGGCGATGAGCGTGCGTGTTGTGCGGTTGGCGCCTGCGTAGGCTTCCTGTTCGGGCCACCAGACCCCCACGCTCCACGGCACGGCGTTCAGACGACGGTAGCCCACGATGATGGCGGGCTGCCCCGGTGGGCTGAACACTGTGCCCTGGCTCCACCCCTGCGTGGCCGCGCGCGCAGATGCCGACATGGCGGCCAGATCGGGCGCCTGCTGCAACTGGCGCGAGCGGTCGGGCGCGACGATGTATTTTCCGGCTTCCGACACCATCACCAGCCGGCCCGTGCGCCCGAGCCGCACGGCCTCCAGGTCGGTCAGCATCGGGTTGCGCGACAGCTCGATCGAGCCGATCACTAGCCCTGCGAAGCGCCCCGCCTCGTCGTGCAACGGCATGGCGAACGATGCCACGGGCCGTTTGCCCGCCGGTGCCAGGAACGGCTCGGGCATGACAAGCCGCTGTGTCGCGCGTGCGGCCTGGAAGATGGGGTGGTTGGCCATGTTGTCGCCGCGGCGCTCGGGCAATTGCGGCGCGTCGGCCAGGATGGTGCCGTCGGCCCCAACCAGCAGCAGGTTGTCGAAAGCGCTGCGCAGGTCGGCATGGTCTTCCAGCCAGGCTTGGCCCTCCGCTGCCGTGCGTGGGGTGCTGGCGGTATCGGCGGCGGCGGACAGGCGGTCGATGCTATTGGTCAGGCGCGCATCGATCGGGCGCGCTGCTTGCGATAACGCCTGATCCAGGCGGCTGTCGATCTCTTGCCGCGTGTCGTCATAGACTGTAGAAACCGCCACGAAGATCAGCGCCGCAAACGGTATCAGCGCAGCCACCACCACGCCGGGTAGCAGACGGAACAGCAGGCGACGCGGAATGATGAGCGGTGGCGGGGTCGACATGGGGCCGGATTGTAGGGCCAGTTCATCGTTCGAAACCCGCAAATGTCAAGAAAGCCAGTTTGATTGCAACAGTGGTGTATAGACTATCCACAAGTTGCGTGCGATAGGAATTGCAAGCAAAATGCTTGCGCACTGCGTCAGCCGTTGTCCGGCACGATGCTGCAACTGCATCGTGCGCTTGGGGTGCGGTTCCTGAGCCGCGCATCGTGCAGCCTCTTTCCATACCAAGGCTCTACCGGTCATCCAAGTGCCGAAGCACGCTTTCTTTCCCACCACGCTGCGCGGCCGTTTGCTCGCACTGGCTGCGGTGGCTGCCTTGCCGGCCATCATCGTGGCGGCGGCGGGTGTGGCGCTCTACCGGGATCGGCTCAATGACCACCTCGCCCAGCGCCTGACCCACGAGACCGAAGCCGCCGCCGCACGCGTCGGCATGGTGCTCTCCAACGCCAACGAACTGCTCTCCGTGCTGGTGGCCGACGACTCCGCCCTGCGCATGGACCAGCAGGAGTGCAGCCGCTTCGTCAGCCGCGTCTTCCACAACCAGAGCGAACTCGCGAACCTCGGCATCATCGACGCCCACCGCAAGCTGGTCTGCACGCCCAACACGGCACGCCTGGGCATTGATTTGTCTGATCGGGACTACATCAACGAGGTACTGGCCACCGGTCAGCCAGCGCTGTCGACGTTCGTGACGGGGCGTGCGTCGAGCCAGGCGGTGCTGGTTTCAGCGCGCCCCATGATTGGTGGCGACGGCGCTATCCGCGGGGTTGCGTATGCGGCCGTGCGGCAGCAGGCAGTCATCCTGGCGGCGGCCGGCGGCATGTCCAGCGCGCCGGTCTACCTGATCGATGCGGCGGGTAACGTGCTGTCGGTCAACGGCATGGTGCCCACCGCGCAGGTGCCGGCCATCGTGCAAGGGCAACTGGTGGCCATGGCTGGTCAGCAGCCGGGCGAGCCCGTGCTGGTGGATGACGTGGATGGCGTGCGTCGCGCCTACGCTGCCATGGTGGTGCCCCATGCGGCCGCCGGACGGCTGCGCGTGGTGCGCGGCGTGGATGCCACCGACATCATTCGCCAGCAGCGCGACATCACCTTGGCTGGCGGTGGCGCTATCCTGCTGATGATGGTGTTGCTGCTGGCGCTGATCCAACTGGCGATGCGGCGCCTGGTGCTGCCGCGCGTGGATGCCCTGGTGGACGCGGCACGCCATTACGCGGCGGGCGATTTCTCGGCCCGTGTGGTCGAGCAGGGCGCCGCGCGCGATGAGCTTTCCTTGCTCGAGCGCACCTTCAACGAGATGCGCGCGGCCATCGAGCGCCATGACGCCACCGTGCATCGCCTGACCGAACGCTTCCAGCGCGTGGCGCGTGCCACCAATGACTGGATCTTCGACTGGGACATCGCCACTGGCGAATCGTGGGCCAATGCCAGCCTGCACCGTCTGTTGGGTAGTGATGCTCTGCTTGGCCCCAGCGATGGCGATGGTGTCTCGCGTGCGCTGACGTTCCAGCAGTTCGTGCATCCGGACGACGTGGAGGCCTTTGGCCAGGAACTGCGTGCCGTGCTGCATTCGGACCGTGATAGCTGGCACCACGTCTGCCGTGTGATCGACGCCAACCGCGCCACACGCACGGTGGAGATTCGCGCCAATGTCCATCGGGGCAAGGACGGCCGTGCCATGCGCATGGTTGGCGGCGTGAGCGACATTTCGCAGCGCTCGGCCATGGAGCAGGAGCTGCGCGCGAGCGAAGCCAACCTCAGCGTGGCCGAGCAGATCGCGCTGCTCGGCAGTTGGCGTTGGGATGTTCTGCGGGACTCCGCCACGTGGTCGTCCGGCATGTATGTGCTGACCGGCATGCCGCACGGCACGCCCCCCACTTTCGCCCAGCAGGCGCAGTTCTTTACCAGCGATAGCTACAACCGCCTGCGCGAGGCCGCGAGCCGCGCGGTGACCGAGGGCGAGCCATACTCGCTGGAGCTGGAGATGATCCGCCGGGATGGCGAGCACCGCTGGGTGCTCTCGCGCGGCAACATCGAGCGCAATGACCGCGGCGAGGTGATCGCGCTATTCGGCACCATGCAGGACATCACCGAGCGGCGCGATTCCGACGAGCAACTGCGCTTGTTACGCCGCGTGGTCGAATCCGTGCCGTCGGGCATTACCGTGGCGGACGCGCAGCAGCCGGACTTGCCGGTGGTCTACGTGAACCCCGGTTTCGAACGCATGACCGGCTACCGCGCCGAAGAAGTGCTGGGCCGCAACTGCCGCTTCCTGCATTCGTCGGAGCCGGGGCAACCGGCGCTGAACGAAGTGCGTGCCGCGCTGCGCGATGCCAGCGAGATCCGCGTGCTGCTGCGCAATTTCCGCAAGGACGGTCACCCGTTCTTGAACAACTTCCTGCTCTCGCCCGTGCGCGATGCCAAGGGCGCGGTCACCCACTACGTCGGCATTCAGGACGATGTGACCGAGCAGGAGATGACGCGCACGCGCCTGGCGCAGCATGCCACCATTGATCCGCTCACCGGCCTGCCCAACCGCACGCTGCTCGCCGACCGTGTGCAGCAGTCGGTGGAAATGGCTGCGCGCCAGCGCAGCCGCTTCTATGTGGTGCTGGTGAATATCGACCGCTTCAAGGTCATCAATGACAGCCTCGGTCATCTGCTGGGCGACGAAGTGCTGCGCCGTATTGCAGAACGCCTGCGCGATGCGGCCGACACTGTCGACACGGTGGCGCGCTTCGGCGGCGACGTGTTTGCGCTGGTGATCTCGCATGCGGGTTCGCGCGGTGTTGAATTTGGCTTTGACTTGTTTGCCGACGCGATTCGCGTGGAAGGGCACGAGGTGTTTGTCACAGCCAGCATTGGCGTGGCGGAATACCCGACGCATGGCGCGGACGCCGACACCCTGATCCGCCATGCCGAAATGGCGATGTACTACGCCAAGCAGAACGGCCGGAACCGGTTGGAGTTCTTCGCGCCCGAGATGGATATCGGCGTGTCGTATCGCTTGAACCTGGAGCACCAGATTCGGGCCGCGCTGGAGCAGCACCAGTTCCGCCTGCTGTACCAGCCGCAGGTCGACACCAAGACCGGGCGCGTGTGCGGGCTCGAAGCGCTGATCCGCTGGATTCACCCGACGCGCGGGCTGTTGCCGCCGGCGGCGTTCATCCCGGTGGCGGAAGAGAGCGGGTTGATCGTCGACATTGGCAACTGGGTGCTGGAGGAAGCGGCGCACCAGCGCGCCGAGTGGCACGCGCGCGGCTTGGCCGATGACCTCACGATCGCCGTGAATGTGTCGCCGCTGCAGTTCAAGCGCGGCACGGTGCTGCCCATGCTGCTCAAGCTGCAGCGCCAGTACGGGCTGGGCTCGGGCTTCCTGGAGCTGGAAGTGACCGAGTCGATGCTGATGGAAGGCACCGAGCGCACCATTGAAGATCTGACCGCCATCCGCCAGCTCGGCGTGCGCATCGCCATTGACGACTTCGGTACGGGCTATTCGAGCTTGGCATATCTGAAGCGACTGCCGATCGACCTCATCAAGATCGACCGCGCGTTCGTCAAGGACATCGACCGCGACTCGAACGACGCGGCCATCTGCACGACGGTGGTGGTGCTGGCGCACAACCTGGGTGTGGCGGTGTGCGCGGAAGGTGTAGAGGACGCGGCGCAGTCGGCCTTCCTGACCTCGCACCGGTGCGATGTGCTGCAGGGCTATTACTTCAGTGAGCCGCTATTGCCTGAGGCAGTGACGGAGCTGCTGGAGCGCGACGCGCGCTTCACCGTATAGCGCGCGCCGTCCGGCCACATCAAGACCGGAACACTGCCACTGCGCGCTTCAGGTCTTCCGATTGGCGAGCCAGCACCGAAGCGGCTGCGGCCGCCTCTTCCACCAGCGTGGCGTTCTGCTGCGTGACCCCATCGAGCTGCGAAACCGAATCATTGATCTGCGCGATACCGCTGCTTTGCTCGCGCGAGCTGGCCGAGATTTCCGACATGAGATGCGTGACGGTCTGCACGGATTGCACGATCTGCGTCATCGTCGCGCCGGCCTTGTGCACCAGTTCGACGCCATCGCGCACGGATTGGTCGGACGTACGGATGATCTCTTTGCTCTGTGCTGCGGCTTGCGCGCTGCGTTGCGCGAGGCTGCGCACCTCACCCGCCACGACGGCAAAGCCACGGCCTTCTTCACCCGCGCGGGCGGCCTCCACCGCGGCATTGAGCGCGAGGATGTTGGTCTGAAACGCAATGCTTTCGATGGTGGCGATGATCTCCGTCACGCGCTGGCTATCGGTGCGGATGGCGTCCATGGTCTGCACCACGCGCTGCACGAGTTGGCCGCCGTCTACTGCAATGGTAGAGGCCTGTTCAGCCAGCGCGCTGGCCTCGCGGGCGTGATCGGCGTTTTGCGCCACCATCGAGGTGAGTTCTTCCATGCTCGAGGCAGTTTCTTCCAGCGCGGCGGCTTGCTGTTCGGTGCGGGCGGACAGGTCATGGTTGCCGGCAGAAATCTGCAGCGTGCTGTGGGCGACGTTCGATGCGCCGTCCTGGATGTCACGCACGATGGACGACAGGCTTGCGCGCATGGTGCCCATGGCGCGCATGACCTCGCCCACTTCATCGTTGGAGCGTGCCTGCACGGTGGTGGTCAAGTCGCCGGCGGCCAGTCGCGTGGCCAGCGTGGCTGCTTCTTCCAGCGGGCCGATGAGGGTGCGTGCCAGCAGCACACCAGAGAACGTGGCCAACCCCGCGCAGCCCACACCGCTCAGCCAAAGCCAGTCACGGCTGAACACGAGCCACGGCGTGCCATGCAGATCGGCAACTTCCAGCGCTATATGTGCCCACACGGTGCCGATGAGGATGGCCGTGGCGATGAGGCTTTGCAGCCCGATCACCTTGAAGCGCAGGCTGTCACGCTGGAACAGGTTGAGGCCGCGTCGCCAGCCCGTGCGCAGGACGCGGCCCGCGCGCACGGTGTACGACGTGTCGCCCTCGTTGATGGCGGTATAGGCGCGTTGGGCTCGGGCAATCTGCGCGGGTGTCGCCATGGAGCGCACCGACGTGTAACCCGTCACCGCGCCGTTTTCGAACACCGGCGTCACATTGGCGAGTACCCAGTAGAAGCCGCCGTCCTTGCGGCGGTTCTTGACGAAGCCGCGCCAGGGTTTGCCGGCTTGCAGCGTGGCCCACAAATCGGCAAAGGCGGCTTCGGGCATGTCAGGGTGGCGCACCAGATTGTGGGGCGCGCCCATGAGTTCTTCCTGCGCGTAACCGCTGATGCGCACGAACGCCGCGTTGGCGAAGACGATGCGGCCTTTCAGGTCGGTGCGGGAGATGAGGTAGTCCGTTGGGTTGAGGGCGGTTTCGGCTTGGGTGACCGGCAGGTTCTTGCGCATGGTGTTGCCGCGCTTCGTGGGCGCGGAAGATCGGAATTGAGCGGGAGTCCGTTCTTGCAACGGCAGCCCGGCGGCCCGCTGAAGGTCCGCAATGTGACGCGATTTGATCTTGATCAACTTAGCGCTACGCCGGCGCAAATGGGCATGGCCGTTGCTAGCTACCTCGCAATGCGCCCATCAGGCGTTGGAAACGGAGGAACGAGGTGCACAAGATCTGTGGGGATGTCGAGATCGTCCCGCATGTGATTCCGGCGGGTGCCCGTGGTTGGGAAGCGCGTATCGAAGTGGTGTTCCGCAGCGCGGAGGGCCAGTCGCTGACGGGCTCGCAACCGGTGCGGCCCGGCTGTACGTTCGGCTCGCCGCGGGAGGCGATGGATGCGGCGCTGTTGCACGGACAGCGCCTGCTGTGCGATTGGGTGCGCGGTGCGGCCCCGCCCAATGCCGGGGCCGCTACCTAAGCGACAGCGTTTCCGTCAGTCCATCAGCGCGCTTCTAGGGCTTTGCGCTCCTCGCGCGAGAGGCCGGCTGTCCAGTAGCCCTTGGCGTCAATGGCGCCGTGCGGCACCGACCACGTGCCTTCCAGCAACGCGCGCACATGCTTGAGCAACGAGGCCTCGCCGGCCAGAAACACTTGCGGTGTGCCGGATGGCATCGGTTGTGCGCTCAGCGCGCCGACCATCATGGCCCCGGCATGCGCGGTGTCGGTTTCTATCCAGTGGATGCCCTGGCTGCGCGGGTGCGCGGCAAAGCTGCCTTCCAGCGGCAGCCGCGCACGCGCATCGCCGATGGCAATGTAGGTTTGCACGTGGGCGTGCTCCGGCAGGCTTTCCAGAATGGCGAAGATGGCGGGCAGGGCGGTTTCGTCGCCCACGAGCAAGGTCCACGGCGCGGCGGGGTCGGCCACGAAGCCGCGCTTGGGGCCGGCAAATTCCACTTCGTCGCCGGGTGCGGCACGTTCCAGCCAGCGCGCCGCAGGCCCATGCCGCGCGGCGGGCGTTTCGTCGTGCACGACAAAATCGATTTCGAGCTCAGCGCGCGCGGCGTGATACCGGCGGATCGTATAGGCGCGGCCGAGCTTGCGGCCGGGGCTTGCAGCGTCGTGCGCAAACATCAGCTTGATGGCGGCGCCCGGTGGCGCATTGGCCAGATCGGCCAAGTCTGCCGCCGTGCCGGTAAAGACCACCCGCCGCATACGCGGCGAGAGCGTGTGGATGGCCTGCACACGCACGCGGCGCGTGGCGGGTTTGAGGGGGCTGAGCAGCTGCGACATGAGACCTTGTGTGCGAGTGAGGGCAAACATAGTGGCTGCGAAAGAAAAAGGAGGGCAGAGACAGGGAGTCAGCGCCCTTCGGTGATTTCCTTCAAGGCACGTAGCAGGATGTCTGCCACGCGTTGTTGTTCTTCGCGCGAGGCGAAGCGCTTTTCCATTAGGGCGAACTTCAGGCGCCAGCGCGCCGAGCGCAGCGGGTCGTTGCCCGTGTCGGCCCATTCACCGGCGTGTTCGGTTTCGCGGTCGAAGGCCATGGCTTCATTCATGCGCTTGACGCGCTCGCCCACGGCACGCAACTGCGCGAGGATGGCGTCGGCGCTGTTCTGGCGCTCCGCCAGCCAAGCCTCACCTTCGGGCGTGATGCCGTAGCGCTTCTTGTTTCCCTCGGCGGTGACGGAGGCGAAGCCATGGTCCTCCAGATACGACAGCGCCGGGTACACCATGCCGGGGCTCGGTGTATAGAAGCCCAGCGAATGCTCTTCCACGGCCTTGATCAGCTCGTAGCCGTGACGCGGGGCTTCTTTGAGCAGCGCAAGCAGTACGAGCTGCAAGTCGGCCGAGCTGAGCCGTCGGCCACGCCAGGGGCTGCCGCCTTCGTCATCGCCTTCTCCATAGCCGCCCGGGCCGCCAAAGCCACCCATTCCGCCCATGCCACGGCCGAAACCGCCTCGCCCATGGCCGTGGCGGCCCATCATCGTGAAGTGCTTTTCCATCCACAGTTTGTGGTGGTGTCCAAACCATCCGTACATCGTCGTTCTCCTGCAGAACATCGTCAGATATATCGTAAGATACATCGGATGATAGTGGCAACGGCGCGGAAATCAAGGGTGACGATAGAAAAATTGGACGCTGGATACACTGGGCCCAGAAAAAAAGCCCGCGATGAGCGGGCTTTTAGAGACGATACGCGGTCCTTCTGCCGGACCGCTTTCCACGGGGGCAACGCGGCTCCGTTGATCGGAGACGCGTTGACATAGAGGTGCGGTGCGATCAGATCCGAATGGCAGCGCGCCGTTGCCTCTGCATGTTGTTGACGAACAGGATGGTGAGCAGCAGCACGGCGGCAATCGTGAAGATGGTGGCCCCCAGGCTTTCTGGGGCCATGCCTTGGGCCATGCTATGCGCGGCGTGTTCGTTATGGACGAACGTCGCGGCGCTCATGCCGGTGTAGTGCATGCCGCAAACGGCGACGCCCATGACCATCGCGCTGCCCAGCAATTGCACCCAGCCGCGCGTATGAAAGGCGAGCCACAGGGCCGCAATCGACGCCGCAACTGCGATGACAAGCGACAGTGCCACGATGGTCATGTCGTACACGGTGGTTGCGGGCATCAACATCGCCGCCATGCCCATGTAATGCATGCCGCCCACGCCCAGCCCCATGACGGTGCCGGCGGCAACCAGCCGACCCCAGTTGGCTGTATTGCCGCTGACAATGGCCAGGCCGACGATGCACGAGGCAATCCCCACCAGCGCCGAGGCCAGCGTCAGCACCACATCGTAGGAAACGGGCATCTGCATTTCGCACCCGAGCATGGCAATGAAATGCATGGCCCAGATGGCCCCACCGCCCATGGCGGCGCCGGATGCCAGCAACGCGGTTCGCCGTTGCTCCGCGGTTTTTGCCCCCGGAATATCGAGTGCCAATTGCAGTGCGGTATAAGAGCCAAGCACCGAAATAACGTACGACAAGGCAATCAATAGGCCATTTTGTGTATGGTGAATATCAGTCATGAGAAGCTGGATTAATCGTGGTGAGAGATCGTGAAACAGCAGTGGTGGGCACCAAGACTGGTGCAGGACGTCTCCTCAACCTCGATTTTTGTATTGTTCGTGGCGCCTTGAACAATTCCTTTTAGGAATCCTGAAAAAAAATGGCAAGTGTTGCCGTGGTGGTCGGGGCTGAAAAATGGGCTCGACTTGGTGCGGAGATTATCGCCATCCAGTTCGACCGGAATCAGATCACGGAGCGCGGGCGCGGCAATTTGCTTGAGCGACTGATTGACGTTGAGCTTGGCCCCGCGAGAGAAATCGCGCCGATATACCCATGAACCCACGCGCAATCCGATTTGCGTCAGGACGGATTCCTGCGCGCTGCTCGGCAATTCACGTTGCAACTGCACGAGCCTGGGCAATATGTGCGGATAGCTTGCCGCCAATTGCGGGAGGATCCGCTCGATGCTTTCGTCGTCAAACCTGGGTTTGGATGAGGGCGGAGCGAGTGGCTGTTTGTCGTGCTCCACCGACCGCGTGATCGTGGGCTTTTCTGCCCTCTCTGGGGTGGAAACCGGCGCCGCAGCAAGCACTGCACTGAGTTGCACCGCAGATGGCGCAGGAGACTCCAGGACCTGAACGCTGCACGAGCGCACCCGAGCGTGGCTGCTCAGATGGTCGACAAGTTCAAATAGTCGTTCCTCCGGTCCGCGGACCACCAGGCTGGCGGACGCACCTTGCACGCCCCCGAACATCGCGTGTTTCTGAAGCCGGAATCCGTAGAAGGTAATGCTTTTCCCAAGTTCGAGCAGTAGCCCTTCCTTCGCGTCCGCGACAATGCGGATCTGAGCGTCCACTGTATGGATTTCACTCACAACTTCCCCGTTGATTTGTTTTATTTTCGCTATTTTATTGATAAGTTTGACGCGGATCAATAAATACGCTGGCGTTTTTTCAAACGTTTAACATTTCGATTCGGAGGGGTAGTTTTTAAGTTTGAGCACTCCCCTCCGGAGGAGGGGGTTGATACTCTTGACATGCTGCTGAAACGGAGAAAATCAGGGTCACTTGCGGATAAATCCACGACCTTCTGCGGGGATATTGCGAGGACTTGCAGAAAATCGCTCAGTTTCGAAGTCGCTCCGATACGCTCCCGCAGGTCTTTGAAGGTTCCTTGCGGACGTGGCAGCACGGGTGTTGTCGATGTCGCTTGTAGTCGGACTCGCCGTCGCCAACCGTCAGGTGCTGAGTGGCAGGCCTCAGGGCGCTGACTTGTCGTCGCCCAGCAGGGCCACGTGTACCAGCCAGCGACGCACAACCTGTTCTTCATCGGGCGTGAAGCCTTCCAGCAGATCGCGTTCAATGCCGCCGGAGCGCTTGCGGCAAGCGGCAAGTAACGCGGCGCCCTGCGGCGTGACGTCAATGTGCTGGATGCGGCCATGCACGGCATGCGGGCGTCGCGCAATGGCACCGCTGCGCTCCAGGTTGGCCACGATCACGCTCACCGTCTGCGGCGTGAGCAACGTCAGGCGGGCGAGGTCCGCATTGGAGAGCCCCGGGTAGGCGCGGATCATCGTCAGCACCAGGAACTGCGGCAGCGTGACGCCCACATCGGCCATGGCGCGCTCCATGCGCAGCCGGTGCGCGGCGCTGGCCTGGCGGAGTAGGTAGCCGAGGTAGCCTTCTTCGCCGCGCTTGCCTTGGCCGGGCTGGGGGATGGCGGGTGCGTTCGTATCGTTACCCGCGCTGTTGGCAGGGGTCCGCTTGCTCATGATGTCAGTACTCGAATATGATGTTCGAACTCTGATATTAACACGTCGTCTTCCCGAACCAGACAGGAGCCTCGCATGAAGCACATGGAAGATCTCTCGCCCCGCATGGACTACGCAGAATTTGTCGACACCGCTGGCGGTGTGTCGGCTGCCTTGCAGGCGCTCGGCAAGGCGGTGGACGCCTCGGGGTTGGAAAAACCGTTGACCGAGCTCATCAAGCTGCGGGCTTCGCAAGTCAACGGTTGTGCGTTTTGCGTGCAGTTTCATCTGAACCTCTCGCGCAAACTCGGTGTGGCGCAATCCAAGCTGGACCTCGTGGCCGTGTGGCGCGATACGCCGGCCGTGTTCACCGCACGGGAGCGCGCCGCCTTGGCGTGGACGGAAGCGCTGACCACCTTGGCGCGTGCCACCGAGCAGGGCGTGGAAGACCACGCCTATGACGCCGTGTGCGAGCAGTTCTCCAAGGCCGAGGTGGCCTTTCTGACCGCCGCCATCGCCAACATCCAGGCGTGGAATCGCATTGCCGTGGCATTGCGTTTCGCGCCTCCGGTGCCGGCAACCGCCTCTGCGCAGGCCTGATCATGGATGCCATTCGCCCCATTGAGGACGAAGCCGCGCTGCGTGCGTGCTTTCCCGTCATGCACCAGCTGCGTCCGCATTTGGCCGATGCCGATGAGCTGGTCGCACGCTGGCGCCGGCAGAGTGAAGAGGGCTACCGCCTCATCGCTGTGTGGCGAGACGGCGTGCCCGTGGCGCTGGCGGGGTATCGGCTGCAAGAGAATCTCGTGTATGGCCGGTTCCTGTACGTCGACGACCTGGTGACCGATGCCAACCTGCGCAGCAGCGGCCTGGGCAACGTGCTGATGGACCACCTCAAAGCCGAAACGCAGCGCCAGGGCTGTGTGCGGCTGGTGCTCGACACACCGTTGTCCAATGTACTGGGCCACCGCTTCTATTACCGCAGTGGCCTGCTGGCGGGCGCGCTGCGTTTCGGCATCCCTGTGTCGTCAGGAGGCGTGGCATGACGACACTGCTGCATGTGGCCGTGAGCCCGCGTGAAGACCGCTCGCACAGCCGGCGCGCCGCGCAACTCATCCTCGATCAACTGGCCGAGGCGACGTCTGGGCTGCGCATCATCGAACGTGATCTGGCGGCGGCGCCCCTACCGCACCCCGATGCCGGCTTCGTCAACGCCAGCTTGATGCCCGACGCTGATCGCGTAGGCGCGCATCGCGCAGCGTTGGCGTTGTCGGAAACCTTGATTAGCGAGCTTGAGGCCGCCGACGCCGTGTTGATCTCCACGCCGGTGCACAACTACACCGTGCCATCGGCGTTGAAGGCGTGGATCGATCTGGTGGTGCGGCCTGAACGCACGTTCCGCCGCACGCCGACGGGCAAAGTCGGCATGCTGGCGAATCGCTCGGTGCTGGTGGTGTCCGCATCGGGCGGGCACTTTGACGGGGCGCATGCGCAGACGGATTTTCTGATGCCCTATCTGCGCTATGTGTTCGCCACCGTGGGGATGCATCAGGTTGAGGGGATCCGGCTGCAGAACACGGCGCGTGGCGCCGAGGCGATCGCCCAGGCGTTTGAGGGCTTCCGTCGTGAACTGGCCGCACGCCTGTTGCTGATGCCATTGGTGGCCTGAGCCGCTTCCGAAAAACAGGCCGGCGCATGACCGGCCTGCTTGTGTTGCAGAAGTGGCTCAACGGCACTTGCCATGGCGTGTCTGCCCGCGTGGGCAGGGGTGGATGCGATTACCGCCACGGTCCCAGCCGCCTTGGCGCATCTCCCAACCACGGGGCCCGTGCACCCACCTCGGCTGGCGCCAGTGATAACCCGGTCGGCCACGCATGCGATGGCCAGGGCGCCAGACGTAGCGCCCACCCTGCAATTGCCAGTACCCCGGCGCCCACACATAGCCTGGAGGCAGTGGGGGAATCCGCTCATGGCGCGGGGCCGGCGGCGGCCCGATCCGCACATGGACAGACATCTGCGCCTGTGCGGGCAACGCGCTCGCACCCAGCACGCCGGCCACAGCCAGGCAGATGCTGAGTCGCCATGCATTCTTCTTCATAGGTGGGCCTCCCCAGATCGATGTTGGTTGGATCGTAGCATCGGGCAAGCGGTTTGCCAGTCTCAGACTCAGTGCACCGCGCCGCCGCTGACTTTCACATCGGCGTGGGTTGCCAATGCCGTGTGCACAGCTATGCGGATGCCTTTGATTTGCGTGTCAAGCGACAGGCTCGGCCGGGCCGTATGCCGTGCCGCGAGTTCGGGCGTGGTCGGCACGTGAATGAAGCCCCCACGCACCTGTGGGACGCGCGTGGCAATGTGGTGCATCAAACCGTAGAACAGGTGGTTGCAGTTGTAGGTGCCCGCGCTTTGTGACACCGCCGCCGGCACACCGGCTTCACGCAGTGCCTGCACGATCGCCTTGATGGGCAGCGTCGAGAAATATGCCACCGGACCATCCGCCACCACCGGTGTATCGACCGGCTGGTTGCCTGCGTTGTCGGGAATCCGCGCATCGATCACGTTGATCGCCACGCGCTCCACCGAAACTTCCGCGCGGCCCGTCGCCCACTCGGCTTAGCGCGCAGATTCCGTGGCTTGCGTGAGTTGCTTCAGCGCTTGCACGAAATAGGCGCGGTCGTGCGGCGCCAGCTCCTGCATAGCTTCGGAGAGTCGTTCCACGGCGGTATGAGCCGTGGTGTGATCGCCGTCGGCATGGGCGAACCACGCCAGTTCGAGCAGCAAGCCGCTGACTTGTACGCGGCCGTAGCGGTGGCGGCCGCTGTCGTGTTCGCGCAGGCGCAGCGCGGCCACCTCGACCCAACGCGGGGGCCAGTAGCGTGCATCAAACGCTTCGGCAAATGGCCCTGCCTGGTTTTGCAGATCGGCCAATGTGAGTGGCGGCCGGCAGGTGTCGGCGCGCGCAATGCGCATCAGTGCGATGGCGTTCCATGCCGATTGCAGCGGGCCGCCGTTGCGCAACGCTTGCCATTCGCTCATGGCGAGCCAGCGCACGGCATCGACGGTGCCGTCGCTGTGGGTCACTTCACCGAGTACGTCGCGCAGCAGCCAGCAGGTCATGCCGAGGTTGGCAGCGACCTGCTGCACCGCGTCCGCAGCTTGGCTTTCCAGCGCGGCGGCCAGCGCCGTTTCGAATTGCGCGACGATATGCCGGGCCGCCTGAGCGCGCACGTCGATGGCCATGTCGGTGTCATCGGCATAGAGCAGGCGCGCGCGTTCGATCAGGGCACTCAGGTTGTTCCACTCGAAGCGGATCTGCGGGTGATAGCGCAGGAGGCTGCGCTCGGGTTCCGCATCGACCAGGCGGGCGAGCAAGCCGGCGGCGAGGTCGAGGTCGCGCCGGTCATACGCACACCAGGCGGTGACGATGCGTTCCATCGCCGCGAGGTAGTCGTTGCCGAGTACGTGGCGCTGGCGGCGGTGCGCGCGTAGTTGCGAGAGCAGCGCGCTGGCGCGGGTGGAGTCGCCCAGGCGGCGCGCGGCCATGGCTTCGCCCAGGGTGACGAGCGCGCGCTGGAAGTCGTTGTCGGCGGCGTCGCTGGCGTGGCGCAGGGCGAGCAGCGCGCCGCCGCGCTCGGTGTCCGATGTACTCGTGCTGGTGCTCAGGGCGTGCAGCAGGCGGCCTTCACGCATGGCATGGCGCGCCGTCAGAAAGGCGTGCCAGAACGCCGGGTTGGGCGTGCCGGGTGCTGGGCCAGAAAGGGCGCTGCCGGTGTCCACAGCGTGGTCCGTCGCGCTGTCCGGTACGGCGATGCCGAGGAAGGCGCGCACGTCGGTATCGTCGGCGATGCGGCCTTCCACCAGGCAGACCACGCGCGCCGCATCTTCGGGCGTGAGCCAGAACGGACCCTGGCTGCGCTTATCAGCGTTGAGAAAGCGCGGTTCGCGGTCGCGCGCCTCGCCCCAGCCGGCTTGCACGCCCCAGTTTTGCCAGTCGCGAAATGCGCGGCTGATCATCATGCGCTGGGTACTGGCATCCGACACGGCGCCACGCAGATCGGCCAGCCGCACCACAGGCTGCTCAGGTGACAGCCGATGCGCATACGCCAGGCGTACCAGCAGCCACAAGCTCTGGAACGGCGCGCGTCGGCCATCGACGGTTTGCGGGGTGGTCAGTTCGACATGGAGGGCGGGGAGGGCAGGTGGCGTCATGCGAAAGGCGGGGCGAAGCGACAACGTGGTCGTCATTGTGCGCCAAGCCATGCGTTACAGGCGTTACGCCCGTGACGTGCCGCCCGTGTTGCCAACTGGCGAGCGTGTCCCGTGCTCCCTACGATGCGCAGCGCCGGCGCTTGCCGGCGATCACCATAACGTTTAAGGAGCCCGTATGTTCTCTCGCTGGTTCAAGCCCCTCGCGCTGACCATCAGCACCTGTGCCGTTGCACTGTGTGCGACCGCTGCCCACGCCGAGCTGATCGTGCGCAATGACCTGAAGCGCGTGTTTGACGAGGCCGGCGTCAACGGCACCTTCGTGCTGATGGACATCAGCGCGGATCGCACCTATGTCGTTGATCCGGCGCGCGCGGCACGGCGCATCCACCCGGCCTCCACCTTCAAGATTCCCAACAGCCTGATCGCCTTCGACACCGGGGCCGTGCGCGACGACCAAGAGGTCATTCCCTACGGCGGCAAGTCGCAGCCCTACAAACATTGGGAACATGACATGGCGCTGCCCGAGGCGATTCGCCTGTCTGCCGTGCCGATCTATCAGGAGGTGGCGCGTCGCATCGGGGCCGAGCGCATGCAGGCCTATGTGGATGCGTTCGACTACGGCAACCACCAGCTCGGCAATGTGATCGACCAATTCTGGCTACGTGGTCCGCTGGAGATTTCTGCGTTTGAAGAGGCTCGCTTCACCAGCCGCATGGCGCTCAAGCAATTGCCCGTGAAGCCGCGCACGTGGGACATGGTCCACCGCATGCTGTTGATCGAGCGGCAGGGTGATGCAGCGTTGTACGCCAAGACGGGTGTCGCCACGGAATATCAGCCTGAGATCGGCTGGTGGGTCGGCTGGGTGGAGCGCGCGGGGCACGTATATGCCTTTGCGCTGAACATCGACATGCCGCACAACGGCGATATGGCCAAGCGCATACCCCTGGGCAAGCGGTTGATGCAGGCGCTTGCAGTGTGGCCCGCCCCGTAAATCTCTCAGCATCTCGTGTTGGGTATTCCTAGTTTCAATCAGGAATACCCGTACTTATCGATAGGAATCAAACCAAAGGACCATTCAGTCTGCAAACAATTGTTGCGTAAGGCTGTTACAAAATCGCGATTAAACAAGCAGCCGAGCGTCGTCGTCCGTAAACCGCTGAACCGCGGAATGCCCGAGGGTCGAGCAAATGGGGGAGTGCTATGAGCAAGCGTTACATGAAGGAAGCCGTCGCCCTGATGGCAGCCGTTGGCGCCACGGGCGCATTGGCGGCGGACAGCCAAGCCGGCGGCACGATCCGGTTCACCGGGTCCGTACTGGCAACCGGGTATAGCGTGACGGCCATGTCACGCGCGGCTGGCGCAACTGACGGATTGCTGACCCGTGCAGTCGCAAACGGCCATCAGGTGGTGGTGGATTTCAGCACGCCGCTCGCGCGCCCGGTGCCGGCGGTGGTATCTGTGGCGGCGCGCACCAAAGCGTCGTCGACGTGGCGGCGCGTGGGGGCGGTGGGTAACGATACGGGCGTGCGCGCGCAATACGGCGGTTTCAAAGCCAACGTACTGACCGGCAATAGCGGCACGCTTACGCTGTCGAATCCACGAACTGCGCCACCCGCGTTGGCCGTTGTTATGGTTGCGTATCGATAGGCGAGGAATCTTCCTCGCCTTTTTTGTTGCCGACGCCTACGACGCTACCGGCCCTACCGGTGATTGAAACGGGTGGTACTGATAGAGCCACGTCTCCGACAGCGGCTTGCCATCCACCCGCAGGAACAGGCGCATATCCACCGGCTCCTTGCCGTCGACCGTCAGGTCGAACTGCGCACGCCAGTGGCCTGGCACGCCATTCGGCACGGCCTCCGTAAACACATACGAGAACGTGCCGCGCGAGGTGCTCAGCACCGCCTCCGGCTTCACGCCAAAGGGCAGTTTCTCGAGCGGCCCCCCCTTGAACTCCACCATGAACTTGCGCACCCCGCGTGGACGCGGCTGGCCCGGCTGGCCGCCGTTGCCCAGGCGCGTGGCCACGCAACGCGCCAACGGCGTCGGATACGGCTCATCAGCCAGCCAGTGCAAGCGATAGCGCAGGCGGTACTGGCTGCCCGCGCGTGCCGGTGCTTTCGGCACCCACATGGCGACGATGTTGTCGTGGATCTCGTCGTCGGTCGGGATCTCGATGAGCTGCACGGCGCCTTCGCCCCAACCTTCCAGCGGTTCGACCCACAGGCTCGGGCGGCGCTCGTAGTGCACGCCGTCTTGGTAGTTGTTGAAATCGCGATCACGCTGCAGCAGGCCAAAGCCGCGCGGGTTGTTGTCGCCAAACGCCGAGGCCATCGTGTGCGGTGGATCATTCAGCGGACGCCAGATGCGCTCGCCGCTGCCCGTCCAGAGGGCGAGGCCGTCGGAGTCGTGCACCTCGGGGCGCCAGTCCGTGGCGGTGCCCTTGGCGGTTTCCGAGAACCAATACATCGACGTAGCGGGCGCAATGCCGAAGCGTTCCACGTCCTTGCGCAAAAAGATCGCCGTATCGATGTCCATCACCACGCCCTTCGTGCGATGCATGACGAAGCGGTAGGCGCCCGTGATGCTCGGGCCATCGAGCAGCGTGTAGATCGTGACTGAATCCGCCCGGTTGTCGGTGGGCGTGTCGAACCACACGTGCGTGAAGTTGGGGAATTCCTCAGGCTTGCCGGCCTGCGCCACATCCAGCGCAATGCCGCGCGCGGACAGCCCGTACTGATACAGCTCGCCGATGGCCCGGAAATACGATGCACCCAGGAAGGCGACCCAATCGTTCTTCTTCCAGTCGAGCTTTTTCTGATCGCCCAGGCGGCTTTCCTGGAAGCGGAAGCCAGCAAAGCCGCTGCCGCGCGGAAGCTTGCGCGCCGGGCTGTCGGCGGGCATGTCGAAGTACGACTCGTCGTAGACGACCTCGCGCGCGGCGCCTTTCTCCACCACATGCATGCGCACTGGCGCGCGGAAGAACGTGCCGAGGTGGAAGAACGTCACTGGAAACTGCCCCGGGCCATCGGCAAACAAAGCGTGGGCGGTGTCAAACTTGATCTTGCCGTGCGCCTCGTAATCAATCTTGGCGAGGATGTCGGCCGGTGCGGTGGCGGGCGGCGTGTACGGCTGGGCCGCCATGGCGCGCGCGCGCGCGATGAGCGTATCGAACGAAAACGGCGATGCATCGCCAAGCTTGACGCGGCTGGCGGCTAGCGCTTCGGGCGTGATGCCCAGCGCGGCCAGCGTGGCGGTGAGGGAAGCGGAGGCAAGAAGGGTGCGACGCGTGACCATAGGTGCCTGTGACGTATCGTTGAATCAGAATAGTCCGACATGGTAACGCGGGTGGGGTTCCGGAGCGGGTTTGTGCCCCGTTCCCCCAAACGGCTGAGTGATGGCGCCCGTCTTACAGGAACCGATCCAGAATCTTGCGGCTGGCTTTATCCAGCGCGAATTGATCGCGGATCAGGTAGTGGATGCCGTGGCTGTCGGAGATCAGCAGCGTGGTGCCGGTCAGGCGGCGGATGTCTTCTTCGCCGCGCAGCACAAGGTCGGTCTGGCCACGATCGGTCTGCACGGTCCACGTGCTGGGCGTGGCATAGGTCGATACCCCGATGATCTTGCGGATCTCGGGCATGAACTCGCGTGCGGCCAGTTCGGCTTCGAGCAATGCGCGCGTGGGCGCAGGGAGCGCCTCAAGCCGAGCGATCCAGGCCAGTTCGCGGCCGTCGGTGCTCATCAGGCTGAGGCCGTCGTCTGCGGCGGAGATGGGGAACGCGCGTACAGGCATCACGCCTTCGTGGGCGGTGCCGTCGGCCAAGGTGACGACGAGCTTGCCGAAGCTGTTGCGGCTCAGGATGAAATCGGGCGTCTGCATGGCAGTCATTCCAAATACGTGATTACCGCGCTTTATTGCACATACGCCGGCTCGGCAGCGTCGACGCGCTCGCCGTCGCTCGTCATGTCGGTGTCGGCATCGACATTGCGCGCTTGCGCCTGATACAGCTTGTAGTACGCGCCTTCGCGTGCGAGCAGCTCGTCGTGGTTACCGACTTCGACGATCTGGCCACGGTCCATGACGACGAGGCGATCGGCCTTGCGCAGCGTCGACAACCGGTGCGCGATGGCGATGGTGGTGCGGCCCTGCACGAGGTTGTCGAGCGCCTTCTGGATTTCCTTTTCGGTGGTTGTGTCCACGGAAGACGTGGCCTCGTCCATGATCAGGATGCGCGGGTTGATGAGCAGCGCGCGGGCAATCGAAATGCGCTGGCGCTCGCCGCCTGACAGCGCCTGGCCGCGTTCACCCACCAGCGAGTCATAGCCATGCGGCAGGCGCAGGATGAACTCGTGCGCGTGCGCGGCCCGCGCGGCAGCGATGATCTCCTCGCGCGTGGCGTCGGGCTTGCCGTAGGCGATGTTGTCGGCAATCGTGCCGAAGAACAGGAACGGCTCCTGCAGTACCAGGCCGATGTTGCGGCGGAATTCCGACACGGGCAGCGAGCGGATGTCGGTGCCATCCAGACTGATCGCGCCTTCCGATACATCGTAGAAGCGGCAGATGAGGTTCACGAGCGTGCTCTTGCCCGAACCGCTGTGGCCGACCAGGCCGATCATCTCGCCCGGCTGGATCGACAGGTTCAGGCCGCGGATCACCGCCCGGTTGCCGTAGCGGAAGCCCAGGTCGCGCAGCTCGATCGCACCGTTCACCTTCTCGATGTGCACGGGTTTGGCGGCCTCGGGCACGCTCGACACGTGGTCGAGAATGTCGAAGATCCGCTTGGCGCCCGCCGCCGCCTTTTGCGTGACGGACACGATGCGGCTCATCGAATCCAGGCGCGTGTAGAAGCGGCTGATGTAGGTCAGGAACGCCACCAGCACGCCCACGGTGATGGCGTCGTGGCTCACCTGCCAGATCCCGAAGATCCACACCACCAGCAAGCCGATCTCGGTCAGCAGCGTGACGGTGGGCGTGAACAGCGACCACACCGCGTTGACCCGGTCGTTGATCGCCAGGTTGTGCTTGTTGGCCTCAGCAAAGCGTGTGACTTCGCGCTTCTCCTGCGCGAAGGCCTTGACTACGCGGATGCCCGGAATCGTGTCTGCCAGCACGTTGGTGATTTCCGACCAGATCCGGTCGATCTTCTCAAAGCCGTGGCGCAGGCGGTCGCGCACCAGGTGGATCATCCACGCGATAAAGGGCAGCGGCACCAGCGTGACGAGCGCCAGCCACGGGTTGATCGAGATGAGGATCACGGCCGTCATCGCAATCATCAGCACGTCGGTAGCGAAGTCGAGCAGGTGCAGCGACAGGAACACGCTGATGCGATCGCTCTCCGAGCCGATGCGCGCCATGAGGTCACCCGTGCGCTTGCCGCCGAAGTACTCGAGCGACAGCTTGAGCAGGTGCTCGTAGGTGGTGGTGCGCAGGTCCGCGCTGATGCGCTCGGACACGCGCGCCAGCAGGTAAGTGCGCGCCCAGCCCAGCGACCAGGCCACCAGCGCGGCGCCCAGCAAGCCCGACAGGTAGAGCATGACCAGGCTGTAATCGATTGGCTTGCCGTTCTGATACGGGATCAGCACCTTGTCCATTAAGGGCATCGTAAGGTACGGCGGCACCAGGGTGGCGGCGGTGCCCAGCAGCAACAGGGCGAAGCCGGCCAGGAGTTCCCACCGATACGGCCGCGCGAAGCGCCACAGGCGCAGCAGTGCCCAGGTGGAAGGCGGCTGTTCCAGCTCGCGGCTGCACTGCGGGCAGGTGTCTTCGCCGGGCGGTAGGGGGGCCTTGCAGGTCGGGCAGACGTCCTTTTCTCCCTGTCCGGCCTGTGCGGCTTGGGCGCCTTCGGTCAGCGCCTTCAGTGCATCCAGGCGGGCGTCGAACAGGTCGGCCAGTCGCAGGGCGTCTGCGTTGTGGCCCAGCGTGTAGCGCCAGCCGGCCAGACGGCGTTGTCCGTCGGCCAGTTCCAGCGCGCCCACGCCGGCGTGGTCGGTATGCGAAAGGGTCATGCCGGGGGCGATGTCCCAGCTTTGCAAATCCTTTTCACCGGGGTTCATCCCGATCAGGCGACGATTCGTAACAACCAGCCACCCGTGGGTAAAATGCAGCTTGGCGTCCAGATCCAGCTGCATCCCCGCCAGGACGGTTTCTTCTGGGGCGAGGCTTGAGCCAAGTACGGCCCTCCAGGGATCCTGAGCGTGGATGGAAGCTGGGGCGGACGATGGGGAGGACTGGGTCATGCGCGGCGCAAAGAACTCAAAAAGCGCGTCTCCGTGGCACAAAAAGCGGCCCAAAACGGATAAAGGACGAACATCAATCGGAGCAAGAGCGCGGGCTCGCACGTCTGGCGGCCCGCAAATTTTGCCCGCAAGTATACATAGCGAACCGAGCCTGACATTTGCTGCAATGCACAACGGGCGTCTGGCTCAAGAGGTCAACGCCGAAGCCGTTGTAACGTTATTGAAAGGTAACGGTTCGATTTCACGGGCCAATTCACGGGTACATCGCCCCTGCTTTCCAAGCAAATTCAATGAAGAAGAAGGACATTGAGATTCTCGATGTCATGTCGCTGCGCGGCCCGAATATGTGGACATATCGGCCAGTGCTGGAGGCATGGGTCGACATCGGTGAACTGGAGGATTTCCCTTCCAACACGATTCCGGGGTTCTACGAGCGCCTGTCGACGTGGCTGCCAACGCTGATCGAGCACCGCTGCAGCCCCGGCGTGCGCGGCGGCTTTCTGATGCGCCTGAAGGAAGGCACCTGGCCGGGCCACATCCTGGAACACATCACGCTTGAGCTGCAGAACCTAGCCGGCATGCCCGGCGGTTTCGGCAAGGCACGCGAGACCCCCATCCGCGGCGTCTACAAAGTGATCGTGCGTGCCTGGCACGAAGACGTGACGCGCGCCGCACTGTATGCCGCGCGGGACCTTGTCATGGCGGCGATCGATGACCGCCCCTATGACGTGGACGCGACCGTCGAACGCCTGCGCGACCTGGTGGAAGAGCACTGCCTCGGCCCCAGCACCGCATGCATCGTCGATGCCGCTACGGAGCGTGGCATTCCGTCGATTCGCCTGTCGGACGGCAACCTCGTGCAACTGGGCTACGGTGCCAGCCAGCGCCGCATCTGGACGGCCGAGACGGACCGCACCAGCGCCATTGCCGAATCGATTTCGCGCGACAAGGACCTGACCAAGAGCCTGCTGCAGTCGTGCGGCGTGCCGGTGCCGGAAGGTCGCATGGTCGATAGCTCCGAAGACGCCTGGGACGCCGCCGAAGACATCGGCGTGCCCGTGGTGGTCAAGCCGTATGACGGCAACCACGGTCGGGGCGTGTTCACCAACCTGATGACCCGCGAAGAGGTGGAAACCGCGTACGCCGTGGCCATCGAAGAAGGCAACGGCGTGATCGTCGAGCGCTTTGTCTCCGGCAACGAACACCGTCTGCTGGTCGTGGGTGGCCGCGTGGCCGCAGCGGCCATGGGCGAGTCCGCATCCGTCGTCGGTGATGGCACGTCCACCATCGAGCAACTGATCGAATCGCAGATCAACGCCGATCCGCGCCGTGGCAACACTGAAGAACACCCCCTGAACCCCGTGCGCCTGGATTCTGCCGCGCAGCTGGAACTCAAGCGGCAGGGCTATGCCGATGGCAGCGCCGTGCCGCCGGCGGGGCGTAGCGTGTTGATCCAGCGCAACGGCAACGTGGCATTCGACGTGACGGACCGGGTGCACCCGAGCGTGGCCGCGCATGCGGCATTGGCAGCGCGCGTGGTCGGCCTGGACATTGCGGGCGTGGATTTGGTGGTAGAAGACATTTCCCGCCCGCTCGATGTGCAGCGCGGCGCCATCGTCGAAGTGAATGCGGGCCCTGGCCTGCTGATGCATATCCGTCCGGCACAGGGGGAACCGCGCCCCGTTGGCCGCGCCATTGTCGATCACCTGTTTGCCGAGAAGGATGGCGCGCAAGGGGGGGAACAAAACAGTGGCCGCATTCCCATCGTCGGTATCACAGGCACCAACGGCAAGACTGTCGTGGCCAAGCTGGTGGCGCATCTGCTGCAGCTTTCGGGCAAGCACACGGGCCTTGGCTGCAGCGACGGCCTGTATTTGGACCGCCGCCAGGTTGAGCCCGGCGCGCGCGGTGACCGCGCAGCATGGGACGCCTGCCACCGCATCCTGATGAACCGCGCGGTGGAAGCCGCGGTGTTCGAGAACGACAGCGGCATGATGCTCTCGCAGGGCTTGCCGTATGACCGTTGCCAGATTGGCGTGGTCACCAACTTCGGCAAGCCCGATCACCTGGGCGAGTTCTACATTGAAGACGAAGACCGGATGTACAGCGTCCTGCGCACGCAGATTGACGTTGTGCTGAAGACCGGCGTGGGCGTGCTCAATGCGGCTGATGCGCGTCTGGTTGAAATGGCAGAGCTGTGCGATGGCGACGTGATCTTCTTCGCGCTGTCGGGTGATTTGCCGGCCATCGTCGAGCATCGTGCGCAAGGCAAGCGCGCCGTGTTCGTGCGCGAAGGCAAGGTGGTGCTCGCCACTGGCCAGACAGAAGTCCCGCTGGCCGATGTCTCGGCGATTCCGCTGGCTTACGCTGGGCGCGTGCCGTTCCAGGTCGAGAACGTGCTGGCTGCCGTAGCCACCGGCTGGGCGCTGGGCATCTCCAACGATCTCATTCGCGCTGGCATCGTGACGTTCGACGTGGGTCAGGTGGATGTGCCGGGCCGCTTCACGCTCATCCAGCACAACGGCGCGACGATCGTGGTGGACGACGCGCACAACACGGCGGCGCTCGAAGCGCTGGCTGTGTCGCTGGACAACTTTCCGGCCGAGCGCCGGATCCTGGTGTTCGGTGCCGGCCTGCAGCGCCGCGACGAGGACTTGGTGGCGCAGGGCGTCGTGATCGGCAAGACGTTCGATCGCGTGCTGCTGTGTGAAGACGCCAGTGTCAAACGCACCGACGATCAGTTCAACGCCAAAGCGCGCACGCTGCTCAAGCAAGGGCTACAAGAAGGCGGCCGCGTCGCCGAAGTTGTCGTCGATGGCGGCAAGCGTCGGGACGTGGTGGAGGCGGCGCTGTCGCAACTCAAGGCCGGCGATCTGCTTGTCTTGCAATGCGACGAGTGCGCGGTCGAGGGCACCGTCGAGCAAGTCCACCAGTGGATGGGCCGCGCCCAGTCCCAGACCTGACGACCGGGCCTGACGTCACAAAGAAAGCCCAACGCACAACGGAAAGCTGATTGCATGGAAGTCTCTCGTATCCGGGCCTTGCGCGGTCCGAACCTCTGGTGTCGTCACACGGCCATTGAGGCCATCGTGGCCTGCTCGGACCAATCTCTTCTGCTGGCCGAGCTGCCGGGCTTTGAAGACCGCCTGCGCGCGCGTTTTCCGGCCATCGGCCCGCTGCGCCCGGATGACGAAGCCGATGCACCGTCGATGGCGCACGCGCTCGAAGCCGCGGCGCTTGGCCTGCAGGCGGCTGCCGGTTGCCCGGTCACCTTCAGCCATACTGAGCCGACGCTCGAACCGGGTACGTATCAGGTGGTGGTCGAGTACACCGAAGAGGAGGTCGGGCGACTGGCGTTTGAGCTGGCCGGCCAACTCTGCCTGGCCGCGCGTGACGACCAGCCGTTCGATCTGGACGACGCACTGCACCGCCTGCGCGATCTGGATGAAGATGTGCGCCTGGGGCCGAGCACCGGTTCCATCGTCTACGCCGCTGTGGCGCGCGGTATTCCGTATCGCCGGCTGACGCAGGGTTCGATGGTGCAGTTCGGCTGGGGCAGCAAGCAGCGCCGCATCCAGGCCGCCGAAACGGATATGACCAGCGCCGTGGCGGAATCGATTGCGCAGGACAAGGAACTGACCAAGACGCTGCTGCACGCGGCGGGTGTGCCGGTGCCGCTGGGCCGCTCGGTGGGCAGCGCCGAAGAAGCGTGGGAAGCCGCGCAGGAAATTCACGGCCCCGTCGTGGTCAAGCCGCGCGACGGTAATCAGGGCAAGGGCGTGGCCGTGCGCATCCGCACGCGTGAAGAGGTGATGACGGCCTACGAAGTGGCGGCAGACATCTCGTCGGACGTGATCGTCGAGCGCTACATCCCAGGCCACGATTTCCGTCTGCTCGTGGTGGGCAAACATCTGGTGGCCGCCGCGCGCCGCGACCCGCCCCAAGTGATTGGCGACGGCAAGCATACGGTGCGCGAACTCGTTGACGAAGTGAACCGTGACCCGCGCCGTGGCGAAGGGCATGCCACGTCGCTCACGAAGATCCGCTTTGACGATATCGCACTGGCCACGCTGGCTAAGCAGAACCTGAGTGCCGACGCCGTGCCGCCGAAGGGCACACGCGTGGTGTTGCGCAATAACGCCAACCTCTCCACCGGTGGTAGCGCCACCGACGTGACCGACGACGTTCACCCGGCCATCGCCGCGCGCGCGGTGGCTGCTGCGCAGATGGTTGGGCTCGACATCTGCGGTGTGGACGCGGTGTGCGAAACGATGCTCAAGCCGTTTGAAGAGCAGGCCGGCGGCATTGTCGAAGTCAACGCCGCACCGGGGCTGCGCATGCACTTGCAGCCGTCGTACGGCAAGGGTCGTGCGGTGGGCGAGGCCATCATCTCGACCATGTTTGCGGACGGCGACGATGGGCGCATCCCCGTGGTGGCCGTTTCCGGCACCAACGGCAAGACGACGACGGTGCGCCTGATCACCCATCTGCTGGCGACCAGCGGCCTGCGCATGGGCATGACGGGCACGGACGGCGTCTACATCCAAGGCCAACGCATCGACACCGGTGACTGCAGCGGCCCGCGCAGCGCCCGCAACGTGCTGCTGCACCCGGACGTGGATGCTGCTGTGTTTGAAACCGCACGCGGCGGCTTGCTGCGCGAGGGTTTGGCGTTTGATCGCTGTGATGTCGCCGTGGTCACCAACGTGGGTGAAGGCGACCACCTGGGCCTGAACTACATCAGCACGGTCGAAGATCTGGCCGTGCTCAAAAGCGTGATCGTGCAGAACGTCGCGCCGCGCGGTATGGCCGTGCTCAATGCCGCTGACCCCATGGTTGCGCGCATGGCGGAGGGCTGCCCTGGTTCGGTCACCTTCTTTGCGCAAGACGTCAGCCTGCCGACCATGGCGCTGCACCGTGCGCAGGGTAAGCGCGTGGTGTTTGTCGACGGCACCGACATTGTGGCCACTGAAGGCTGCAATACGGAAATGCGCGAGACGCGCATTGCACTGGCCGACATTCCGCTGACGCGTAACGGCACGATCGGCTTCCAGGTGGAGAACGCCATGTCGTCGATTGCCGCTGCGTGGGCGCTTGGCGTGGATTGGGCGATCATCCGACGTGGGCTGGCGACGTTTGTGAACGATGCCGCCACAGCACCGGGCCGCTTCAACGTATTCGACTACAAGGGCGCCACGCTCATCGCCGATTACGGGCACAACCCCGACGCCATCCAGGCGCTGTGCAACGCCGTGGTGAGCATGCCGGCCAAGCGCCGCTCAGTGGTCATCAGCGGCGCCGGCGACCGCCGCGACGAAGACATCCGCCGGCAGACGCAGATTCTTGGCGGCGTGTTTGATGACGTGGTGCTGTATGAAGACCAGTGCCAGCGCGGGCGTGCAGACGGCGAGGTGCTGGCACTGCTGCGCGAGGGGCTGCAGGGAGCTCAGCGCACGACGCACGTTGACGAGATTCGTGGTGAGTTTCTGGCCATTGATACTGCCTTGGCTCGCCTGCAACCAGGCGACCTTTGCTTGATCTTGATTGATCAGGTGGAGGAGGCGCTGGAGCATATTGCTAAGCGCGTTGCGGAGTAGGTTGGAACCCCGGTTGAGTGATCGCCGGGGTTTTGTTTTTGTGGTGCATCCCTGGTTTCACCCGCTGCCGGGATGAAACAGGGGATGCCCACTAGCCTATGATGGCACCTTCCCATCCTCGCCCGGCCATCATGTCCAACCCCATCACGCTAGCCCCGGTAGAACTGGCAAAGTCCTACCGCCTCCTGAACCACGGCCCCACCACGCTTGTCAGCAGCGCCCACAACGGCGTACGCAACGTCATGGCTGCCGCGTGGGCGATGCCGCTGGATTTTGACCCGCCGAAAGTGCTCGTCGTCGTCGACAGTCGCACGCTTACGCGCGAGCTGATCGAGGCCTCCGGCGTGTTCGCGCTGAACATTCCCACCCGCGCGATTGCGCAGACGACGCTCACTGTCGGCACGCTTTCCGGCCGAGACGGCGACAAGTTCGATGCGCTCGGCCTCGCCACCGTGCCAGCCCGCACGATCGATGTGCCGCTGGTGGCCGGTTGCGCAGCATGGCTTGAATGCCGCGTCATTCCCGAGCCGCACAACCAAAAGCGCTATGACCTCTTCATCGGCGAAGTGACGGCCGCCTGGGCCGACCCCGCACTGTTCAGCCATGGGCGGTGGCATTTTCCCGATGCAGGCAGCAAAACCGTGCACTACCTCTCGGGCGGGGCCTTCTTTGAGACCGGTGATGCGTTTGTGGTCGAGGCCAAGCCATCCTGATTGCCGATGGCTACGCCGAAGCGCGCGCAGTGCTGCGGCCGGGTGCGTGAATCTCAGCCTTTGGACCGGTAGTCCGTAGGACGCATGCCCGTCCACTTGCGGAACGCGCGGTGAAACGCGCTCGGCTCCGCAAAGCCGACTGCGGCGGCAATATCCGCAATGGTGTGGCGCGTGTCTTGCAGCGCGCTGATGGCAATGTCGCGCCGCAGGTCATCCTTGATCGACTGATAAGTGTGGCCTTCCTGCTTGAGGCGCCGCCGCATGGTGGCTTCGGCCACGTTCAGCTTGAGCGCCATGGCGTCGGAGGCGGGCCATGCAGCCACCGGCAGGTTGCGCAGCGTCTTGCGCACGCGCGCCGCGAATGAATCTGGGTTGCGGTATTTGACGATGAAACTGCCCGGCGCATCGCGCAGGAAGGATTTGATCGACGAAGCCGTCTGCACCACCGGCAAGTCCAGAAAGCCGGGAGAGAGATCGACGTACGACGCCCCCTGCTTGAACGCCATGTCGTCGCAGAACATCAGGCGGTATTCCTGTGCATCGGGTGGCGTCGCGCACCGAAAGCGCGCTGCGATGAGCGGAATACGCCGCCCCACCAGCCAGCACGTCAGCCCGTACACCATGATGAGCCACGTGGCATAGGTGAACATCGGCGGGACACGCGTGCCTTTGCGATGCACGAAGACCAGGCGTACGTGCTCCGCGCTTTCTTCAACCTGCACATGCAGGTCATCCAGCACCAGGCGCAGGAAACCCGTGGCGCGCGCCAGCGCCTGCCGGCCGGTGCGCGCGGTGAGCGCCGCCTGCGTCATGGCCACAAAGCTGCCCCAGCGCATCGGGTGTGAATCCTGCCCGAAGAACTCGTCGTCCATGGCCTGCGCGATGCCGGCCCACAGCGCACCGTATTGGCTGGATGACACACGGCTTCTGGGTGAGGTCAGCACCTGCGGCGCGATACCTGCGGCCGCAATGATCGGCTGAACGTCTAGCCCGCCTGCTTGCGCGCGGCTGAGCGCCTCGTTGACGAGGCTGACGGAGACGGTTCCCTTTTCGTTGTTCTTCATCGTCGTAGCAAGAGATGCCATAGGCCATGGCCGGCATGGCAAATGCGCTCACGCAAGTTGATCGTCGCGGGCATCGAACCTGGGTGGCTGCGTGCCTACACTTTTTCTCCATCGAATCAACCTGCCGCAGGCCTGCAAGTGTAGCGCCTGCCTACCCGGCGCCATGTGGCGCTGTGCAGCCGGCAAGCCAGAGCCAAACATGGACGATTTCTATACCGAAGAGCAGCGGATGATCCACGACGCGGCGCGCGACTTTGCCACCGAGCGCCTGGCGCCTCACGCCGCGCGGTGGGATCGCGATGCCGAGTTGCCGGATGATGTGGTCCGCGAGATGGGCGAGCTGGGGCTGCTCGGCATGATCGTGCCGCCCGAGTGGGGCGGCTCGTACACCGACTACGTAGCCTACGCGCTCGCGCTGGAAGAGGTGGCCGCCGGGTGCGCGGCCTGCGCGACGATGATGAGCGTGCACAACTCGGTCGGCTGCGGGCCGATCCTGAAGTTCGGTACCGAGGCGCAGAAGGCACGCTACCTGCCCGATCTGGCCACGGGCCGCGCGATCGGCGCATTCTGCCTGACCGAGCCGCATGCCGGGTCGGAAGCCAACAACCTGCGCACGCGCGCCGTGCTGCGCGATGGCAAGTGGGTGCTCAACGGCAACAAGCAGTTCGTCACCAACGGTGCGCGGGCGAACATCGCCATCGTGTTTGCCGTGACGGACCCGGAGGCCGGCAAGCGCGGCATCTCCGCCTTCATCGTGCCGACGGATACGCCGGGCTTTCACGTGGGGCGGCCGGAGCACAAGCTGGGCATTCGCGCGTCGGACACGTGCCCGATCACGTTGGAAGATTGCGCCGTGCCCGAAGAGAACCTGCTGGGCGAGCGTGGCGAGGGGCTGAAGATCGCGCTGTCGAACCTCGAAGGCGGGCGCATTGGCATTGCCGCGCAGGCAGTGGGCATTGCGCGTGCTGCATTCGACGCCGCGCGCAACTATGCCAACGAGCGTATCCAGTTCGGCAAGGCGCTGCGCGAGCATCAGACCATCGCCAACATGCTGGCCGACATGGCCACGCGCCTGAACGCAGCGCGGCTGCTCGTCCACCACGCCGCGCGCCTGCGTAGTGCCGACAAGCCGTGTTTGTCCGAAGCGTCGCAAGCCAAGCTCTATGCGTCGGAACTGGCAGAGGAAATCTGCTCCAACGCCATCCAGATCCACGGCGGTTATGGCTATCTGGCCGACTACGCCGTCGAGCGGCACTACCGTGACGCGCGTATCACCCAGATCTACGAAGGCACCAGCGAAGTCCAGCGGATGGTGATCGCGCGGCACGTCTGACGTATTGGCGTGCCACGCATCATCGGCCGAACACAAGAAAGCGCAGACGCGCCGACCAGGAGACGACGATGAACGAAGTGGTATCTGCAGCACAGGGTTTTGTGGAGGCGCGCGATTTTCTGCTGCGCCATCGCACCGACTACGACCGCGCGTACCGCGAGTTTGCGTGGCCGAAGCTGGACACGTTCAACTGGGCGCTCGATTACTTCGATGTGATGGCGCGCGGCAACGACAACCCGGCGCTGTGGATCGTCGATGACCTGCAAGGCGAAGGGCTGAAGCTCTCGTTTGCGCAGATGTCTGAACGTTCGTCGCGCATGGCGAACTTCCTGCGCGGGCTGGGCATCGTGCGTGGTGATCGCTTGCTGTTGATGCTGCCGAATCGCGTCGAGCTGTGGGACGTGATGCTGGCCGCAATGAAGCTGGGCGCGGTGGTGCTGCCCGCGACAACGCAGCTCTCGCCTGACGACGTGCGTGATCGCGTCGAACTGGGCGGCGCAACCACGGTGGTGGTCGATGCTGCGGAGCTGCACAAGTTCGACAAGGTGGACGCGGGCGTGCGGCGCATCGCCGTGGGCGCGCAACGCGATGGCTGGATCGATCTGTCGAGTGCGTATAGCGCGTCTGCCGAGTTCGTCCCCGATGGGGCGACCAAGGTGACCGACCCGCTGCTGTTGTATTTCACATCGGGCACCACGTCCAAGCCCAAGCTGGTGGAGCACACGCACCAGAGCTACCCTGTCGGCCATCTGTCGACCATGTACTGGATCGGCTTGCAGCCAGGTGACATCCACTGGAACATCAGCTCGCCGGGTTGGGCAAAGCACGCGTGGAGCTGTTTTTTTGCACCATGGAATGCGCAGGCTTGCGTGTTCGTCTACAACTACGCGCGCTTCGTGCCGAAAGACACGCTCGACGTATTGGTGCGCTTTAACGTCACCACGCTGTGCGCGCCGCCTACGGTGTGGCGCATGCTGGTGCAGGAGCCGCTGGCGTCGTACCCGGTCAAGCTGCGCGAGATCGTGGGCGCGGGCGAGCCGTTGAACCCCGAGATCATTGAGCGCGTGCGCAGCGCCTGGGGCGTGACCATCCGCGACGGTTTCGGCCAGACCGAGACCACCTGCCAGATCGGCAACACGCCGGGCCAGCCGGTGGTGCCGGGCTCGGTGGGCCGCCCGCTGCCGGGCTATCGCGTGGAACTGGTCGACCACGACGATCAGCCCGCCAACGAGGGCGAGATCGTGCTGCCGCTCGCGCACCGCCCGCTTGGTCTGATGCAGGGCTACGCCAACAACGCAAAGGCCACTGCTGAGGCGATGCGCAACGGCTACTACCACACGTCCGACGTCGCCATGCGCCGCGACGACGGCTACTTCGTCTACGTGGGCCGCACCGATGATGTGTTCAAGTCGTCGGACTATCGCCTGAGCCCCTTCGAGCTGGAGAGCGTGCTGATCGAGCACGAGGCCATTGCCGAAGCCGCCGTGGTGCCGAGTGCCGACCCGTTGCGCCTGTCGGTGCCCAAGGCCTTTGTGACGGTGCGCCAGGGCTACGAAGCGGGGCCGGAACTGGCGCGCGCCGTGTTCCTGTTCTCGCGTGAAAAGCTCGCACCGTACAAGCGCATCCGTCGCCTGCAGTTCAGAGAGCTGCCCAAGACCATCTCCGGAAAGATCCGCCGCGTTGAACTGCGCCGGCTCGAACTCGAGCGCACCCCCGAACCTGCCCGCATGCCGGGGGAGTTCTGGGAAGAAGATTTCGCCTGATCCATCTGCCCCCATCGAACCCCCGCCATCAATTTGCCTAGGAGATCTACATGAGCGCCGCCGCCTTTCTCGCTTCCGTCCAACCCGCTGCCAATCAAGACACCCCGCCTACCGTCAAGCTGCTGATCGGCGGTGAGTTTGTCGAATCGAAGTCAAAAGAATGGCGCGACATCGTCAACCCCGCCACGCAGGAAGTGCTGGCGCGCGTGCCGTTCGCCACGGCCGATGAAGTGGATGCGGCCATCCGATCAGCGCACGCTGCCTTCGCCACGTGGAAGAACACGCCCGTGGGCGCGCGCATGCGCATCATGCTCAAGTTCCAGGCGCTGATTCGCGAGCACTCGCCGCGCATCGCGCATACGCTCACGGCCGAGCAGGGCAAGACGCTGCCCGATGCCGAAGGCGACATCTTCCGCGGGTTGGAAGTGGTGGAGCACGCCTGCTCGGTGGGCTCGCTGCAGCAGGGCGAGTTTCTGGAGAACGTGGCCGGCGCCGTGGACACCTACACGCTGCGCCAGCCGATTGGCGTGTGCGCGGGCATTACGCCGTTCAACTTCCCAGCCATGATCCCGCTGTGGATGTTCCCGATGGCCATCGTGTGCGGCAATACGTTCGTGCTGAAGCCGTCGGAGCAGGACCCGCTGTCGACCATGATGCTGGTGGAGCTGGCGCTGGAAGCGGGTGTGCCTGCGGGCGTGCTCAACGTTGTGCACGGCGGTAAGGATGTGGTGGACGCGCTCTGCACGCACGAGCATGTGAAGGCGATTTCGTTTGTCGGCTCCACGGCGGTGGGCACGCACGTGTACCGCCTGGGCAGCGAGCACGGCAAGCGTGTGCAATCGATGATGGGCGCGAAGAACCACGCCGTGGTGTTGCCCGATGCGAACCGTGAGCAGGCCATCAACGCACTGGTGGGCGCAGGCTTTGGCGCGGCGGGCCAGCGCTGCATGGCGACCTCCGTTGTGGTGCTGGTTGGTGCGGCACAGCAGTGGCTGCCAGATTTGATCGAAAAGGCCAAGAAGCTCAAGGTGAACGCAGGGGTGGAACCGGGCACGGACGTTGGCCCTGTCGTCTCCCGCGCGGCCAAGCAGCGCATCCTCGGCCTCATCGAATCGGGCGTGCAGCAAGGTGCCACACTGGCATTGGATGGTCGCAATGTGAACGTGCCCGGCTACGAAGACGGTAACTTCATCGGCCCGACGATCTTCACCGACGTGAAGACCGACATGGACATCTATACCAACGAAATCTTCGGCCCTGTGCTGCTGGTGCTGACCGTGCCCACACTGGACGACGCGATTGCGCTGGTCAACGCCAACCCGTTCGGCAACGGTGTGGGCCTGTTCACGCAGAGCGGTGCATCCGCACGCAAGTTCCAGAGCGAAATCGACGTTGGCCAGGTCGGCATCAACATTCCGATTCCGGTGCCGGTGCCGTATTTCAGCTTTACGGGCTCGCGCGGCTCCAAGCTGGGCGACCTGGGTCCGTACGGCAAGCAGGTCGTGCAGTTCTACACGCAGACGAAGACCGTCACCGCACGTTGGTTTGACGACGCGGTCGATGCCGGCGGCGTGAACACCACCATCAGCCTGCGCTGATCGAACCGGGAGCGTTGTCATGAAGATCGCATTCATCGGCCTGGGCAACATGGGCGCCCCGATGGCGCGCAACCTGCTGAAGGCCGGCCACGCGCTCACTGTGTTCGACCTGAGCGCGCAAGCAGTCGGCGCGCTGGTGGAAGCCGGCGCCGCGGCTGCTGCGTCGCCCAAGGAAGCGGTGACGGGCGCTGAGACCGTCATCACCATGCTGCCCGCCGCCGCGCACGTGCGCCATGTGCTGACGGCCGCAGACGGTGTGCTCGCCGGCATTGCCAAAGGTGTGCCCATCATCGATTCGAGCACCATCGACCCGGCCAGCGCCAAGGCGTTCGCCACGCTGGCGGCCGAGCACGGCAACACCTTTGTCGATGCACCGGTCTCCGGTGGCACGGGCGGCGCGGCGGCGGGCACGCTCACCTTTATGGTGGGTGGTAGCGCGGCCGCATTCGAGCAAGTGCGTCCGGTGCTCAGCGCCATGGGCAAGAACCTCGTGCATTGCGGAGATACCGGCGCTGGCCAGGGCGCGAAGATCTGCAACAACCTCGTGCTCGGCATCACCATGGCGGGCGTGGCCGAGGCCATGTCGCTGGGCGAAGCGCTCGGCATCGACCCGAAGGTGCTGGGCGGCATCATCAACACGTCCACGGGGCGCTGCTGGAGCTCGGACACGTACAACCCGTTCCCCGGCGTGATCGAGACGGCGCCGTCCTCCCGCGGCTATACCGGCGGTTTCGGCACCGACCTGATGCTCAAGGACCTGGGCCTGGCGGGCGATGCGGCCAAGTCCGTCAAGCAACCGGTCTACCTGGGGGCGCTCGCGCAGCAGCTCTATCAGACCGTGAGCGGCAAGGGCGATGGCGCGCTGGATTTCTCCGCCGTCATCAAGTTGTATCGGAAAGGCGGAGCCGCGTGATGATCGAACTGGATCTGCTCCACGACAACACCATCGCGTTGCTGACGCTCAAGCGCCCGCCCGCCAATGCCTTCACGCCGGAAGGCTTGCTGCAATTGCAATCCACCGTGGAACGCCTGAACGCCGATGCCCGCGTGCGCGCCATCGTCATCACCGGCGATGGCCCGAAGTTCTTCAGCGCCGGGGCGGACCTCAACACCTTTGCCGATGGCGACCGCGACGTCGCACGCGAGGCCGCTGCACGTTTCGGTGCGGCATTTGAAGCATTGCAGAATGCGCGCCCCGTGGTGATCGCCGCCATCAACGGCTTTGCGATGGGTGGCGGGCTGGAGTGCGCGTTGGCATGCGACATCCGCATAGCCGAGCTGCATGCCAAGCTCGCCGTGCCCGAAACCGCCGTCGGCCTGCTGTGCTGCGGCTGCGGCACACAGACACTGCCGTGGCTCGTGGGCGAGGGCTGGGCCAAGCGCATGATCCTGACCGGCGAGCGCGTTGATGCCCAGACCGCCCTGCGTATCGGCCTCGTTGAAGACGTGGTGGAAACGGGTGCTGCTCGCGAAGCCGCCATCGCCATGGCGCTGCGTGTCACGACGTTGAGCCCGCAGGCCGTCACCTTCAGCAAGCAGCTGATCCATCAAGCGCGCAACGGCGTGCCGCGGAGTGCGGCGCTGGCCGTGGAGCGCGAACGCTTTGTTGATCTGTTCGACCACCCAGACCAACGTGAAGGTGTGAACGCCTTCCTAGAGAAACGCGCACCGCGCTGGCACACCACCCACGAATCGGAGACGCTGCAATGAGCGCAGTCCACATGCAAGCGACGCTCCCAGAGTCCGCAGCCGCTGAGCCTGAAGTGCTGATGCGCGTGGTGAACCGCGTCGCCATCATCACGTTGAACCGGCCATCGGCATTGAATGCCCTGTCGCACAACATGGTGCGGCAACTGGCGGTGCTGCTTGAACAATGCCGCCGTGACGACAGCATCGTCGCGCTCGTGCTCCGCGGCGCCGGCCAGAAGGGTTTTTGCGCAGGCGGCGACGTGCGCTCGCTCTACCACCTTGCTCAACAAGGCCGCATGGACGGCGACGACGGCTGGCTGCAGTTCTTCGTTGACGAATACCGGCTCGACTACGCACTGCACCAGTTTCCGAAACCCATCGTCGCGTTGATGGATGGCATCACGATGGGCGGCGGCATGGGCCTTGGGCAAGCTGCGCGCCTGCGCGTGGTGACCGAGCGCACGAAGATGGCGATGCCCGAGACGCGCATCGGCTTTCTGCCCGACGTGGGCGCCACGCACTTCCTGAGCGTGATGTCGCCGGAACTGGAGTTGTATGTCGGGCTGACGGGCGTGACGCTCACGGGCGCCGACGCACTGCATTGCCGCCTGGCCGATGTGTGTGTTCCCACGGAATGGCTCGCCTCGTTTGAAGACCGTCTGCAACGCATGTCGCACGATGGTGACCTCATGCAGGCCCTGCGCCGCGTGTTCGAGCCGCCGTGCAACATCGTCCCGCATGCGCCGCTGGCGCAGGCCATGCCGTGGGTGCTGCGCTATTTCGATCGGCGCTCGTCGGTGGACCGCATGGTCGCCACGCTGCGCGAGAGCCTGGAGCGCGAATCGGCACGCGAGCCGCGCCAATGGCTGCAGACCACGCTCGATGCGATGACATCGCATTCGCCAACCATGCTGCACGTCACGCGCGAGGCGCTGCTGCGCGGGCGGCAACTTTCGCTGGCTGAGTGCTTCCAGATGGAACTGGGCATCGTCGCGCGCGGCATTCAGGAAGGCGACTTTTGCGAAGGCGTGCGCGCGCATTTGGTGGACAAGGACCATCGCCCTGGCTGGGCACCCGCCACGTTGCCGCAGGTGAGGCCTGAGCGGGTGCGGCATTTCTTGGCGTCGCCCTGGCGGGCGGAGGGGCATCCGTTGGGGGACTTAGGCGTGCAGTAAAGAAGGGAATGGTCTCTCTTCCACTGCGGTCTGTGACCCGGCCTGTTGCCAGATGGCACGGCCGGGTTTTTCTTTGTGCGGATCGTGTGGTCGAGCTGGCCCGCAAGCGGAATTCGTCGGGAAAAAGCCAATGGTGCTCCAGGACAAGGTCCGTCTTCGTTGTTCCGAGCATGCCGCCAAGCCAACCCAGAGGCGGAATTTCAGAATTTTTAATATCAGATATTAAGAAATATCATTCCGGTTCACACTGAGGAGGGGTTCCACGCGTGAAGGCCGATCCTTACCATCCGGCCCGAGTCTGACGAGGGTGCCGCTTTAAAAAAATGACGCGCCCCGTCCATCGGGATCTGGGGGAAAGTGCATCATGCGGCAGCCATATCGGCCGGACGCACGGGCCGTGTCGGCGCAACCGTGTGTTGTTGAGCAACAAGAAAAAAACCGTACCGAAGTTGTCAGCCGCCACGAGCGTGCGCGGCGTTCGGTGCTGGCGCGCGCACTGGCCGCGCTGGTGGCCGTGGTTACGTGGTGCGGGCCCGTGCAAGTGTCGTGGCAACTGGCACGTGATGGCGCGGCAGCCATTGTTACCGCAGACGCTGTTCCCATTACGGCCCTTACAGATCAACGCGCATCTTGGCTGACCACCGGCCGGATCGTTGTCCGGTGGGGCATGCAGCAGGCGCAAGCTGGTGCTATCACCGACCCCACCGCGCCCATCCGCTTCACTCCCACGCTCACGCAGACGACCGGCGCGGGCGGTGGTGTGCCGGTCATCAACATCACCACCCCCAACGCGGCGGGCTTGTCCAACAACGTACTGCGCTCGTTGACGGTCGACCCGATCGGGCTCGTACTCAACAACTCGCTGACGGGCGGGGGAACGTTCCTGGGCGGTAACGTCGGCGGTAATGCCAACCTGGCGACCTCCGGCCCGGCGTCGACCATCCTCACGCAGGTGACGGGCACTGACCCAATCCGCATCAATGGCACGGTGGAAGTGTTTGGTGCGCCGGCGTCGGTCATCTTTGCCGCGCCCGCAGGCATCTACACGCAAGGCGCCGGCTTTACCAATACGCCACGCGTGACGCTGGCAACGGGTGCGCCGCAGTTCCTGAATGGCAGCGGTGCCAATGTCGGCTTCGATCAGGCAACGGCCATCGGCTTTCTGGTCACCAGCGGGCGCATTCAGATTGACCCCGTGGCGGGAACGACAAATGGTGCCGGCATTGAAGGTACGGTCGGAGCCGTCAACCTGATCGGGCAAACCGTTGGCGTGAACGCACCGCTGTACGCCGGCGATCAGATCAACGTGATCGCTGGCAATCAGCAAGTCGCGCCAGTTGCAGCGGGCACTGGGCGCGCCGGCTCCGACTGGCAAGTCACCAGCACGGGCCAGAACAACGCTGCCAACAGCCCGACAGCACAGAACGGCTTGGCCATTGACGCCACGGCGTTTGGTGCCATGACGGCTGGGCAGATCAAGCTCATCAGCACGGCACAGGGCCTGGGCGTGCGTGCTGCCGGCGATCTGGCTGCCAATATGTCCAACGTCAATATTGATGCCAACGGCAACGTCAGCGTTGGCAACGTGTATGGGCAGCAGAGTGTTGGTGTGACGTCGACCGGCGCGGTATCCACGTCCGGGACGGTCAAAGCGCAGCAGGACGTTTCCGTTTCCGCAAATGGTGATGTCAATGTTGGCGGGGCTACCCAGGCTGGCAATGGCCTGACGTTGAATGCGGGCGGCAGCCTCGCTGGCACGGGCAACTTGGCTGCTGGCCAAGCGCTTTCCGCTACGGCAGGCAATAGCGTCAACCTTTCCGGCAGCCTGAATGCTGCCAATCTCGCTGTCACGGCGCGAGGCTTGGACGGCACGGGCGACATTGCACTCGGCGGTAATGTTTCGTCGCCCAACACGATTACGCTCAACGCGGCACGAGATCTTTCCACCGCTGGGCCAGTCGTCACGAATGGCAATTTGCTGGCGACGGCTGGACGGGACATCAGCATCGCGGGCGCCGCGCAAAGCTCGGGCGCTACTGTGCTCAACGCCGCGCGCAACATCGGTATCACCGGTACTGGCTCCGTGGTGGCGGGTACGACGACCACCGCAACAGCAGGCCAGAATCTGAACGTCGACGGCACGGTCGCTTCCCAAGGCAACCTGCAACTGACGACGACCAACGGGGCCATCACCGCCACCGGCACGCTGGCCTCCAATGGCACGATCACCGCCAGTGCGGGTGGTACCACCGGCGACATCTCGCTGAGCGGTACGGTGTCGTCCCCTGGTGCCGCAACTCTAACCGCCGCGCGCAACGCGACCGTCGGTGGCCAGCTTGCAACGGGTGGCAATCTGCAAGTGACGGCCGGTCAAGATGCTTCCGTCACTGGCACTGCGCAAAGCACGGGCGCTACGACGCTTTCCGGCACGCGCGATGTGTCCGTCGGTAGCGTGGGTTCGGTGACCTCTGGCACGACGCTGTCCGCCACTGCAGGCCGCAATCTCGACGTATCGGGCGGCACCGCTTCGGGCGGCGATACCGCGTTGACAGCCACCAGCGGAACGCTTTCAACGTCTGGAGCTGTACTTTCCAACGGCAACGTCACGGCCAACGGCCAAACCGGTACAACGCTGGGCGGCACGGTGTATGCCGCGCAGGGCGTCTCCGCGCAATCGGGAGCCGGCACGACCAGTGCGACCGGCACGGTAATCGCACATACCGGCAACGTTGCACTGACAGGGACGAACGTTGCCGTCTCGGGTTCTACCCAGTCCGCCACCGATACGACGCTGAACGCCACACAAGGCAATGCCTCCGTCGATGGGCAGGTGGTTGCTCTGGGCAAGCTGACGGCCATGGCGTCGCAAGACATCGTGGGGCAGGGCAGCACGGCAAGCGTTGGGGACACGAACCTGTCCGCCGGCCGCAATATCGCACTCACGGGTAGCAGCCAAGCTGCGGGCAATTTGACGGCCACGGCTGCCAACAATGTCGCCATTGCGGAGTTGCCCGTGGTGGGGGGCAATGCGACTGTTAGCGGTGCCAATGTGTCGCTGGGTGGCACTGGCAAGACCAGCCAAGTCAACGGCACGCTGGCGGCGACAGGCACGCAGAGTGTTGCCACAGCGGGCACGATCAATACGGCCTCTGCCAACCTGACGGGCGGCACCGTAACGAATACAGGCACGGTCACGGCGTCCAATACCCTGACGGCAACGGGCACCACAATCACCAACACTGGGAAGCTGGGCGGCACCACCACCACGGTACATGGCACGGATGTGAAGAACTCCGGCCTGATCGGCGGCCAGGCCGTCAACGTGACGGCCGACAACGCGCTGAACAACCAGAACGGCACGCTGCTGGGCACGCAAGCGCTGAACATTACGGCCAACGCGCTGACCAGCAACCAGAACGGTGTGATGTTTGCCGGCAGCCCGTCGGGCGCCACCACGGCCGGTGACCTGACCACCACGGTAAAGGGCGGCAACGGAAGCTTCAACAACGCAGGCGGCCAAATCTTGGCGGCCAACAACGCGACGTTGAACCTGCAGAACCAGGCGGTCGACGGCGCGACCCTGGGCACCATTAACGCCGGCAACCAACTGACCTACAACGTTGGCGCGCTGGCCAACACGGGCGCGTGGACGGTCGGCGGCAAGAGCGCCACGGTCAACGCCACCAATGGCATCAGCAACACGGGGTCGATCCAACATGCGGGTGACCTGACGCTGAGTACGCCGGGCGCAGTCAGCAACAGCGGCCAGATCATCGCTGGCAACAACCTGACGGTTGCCGGTAGCACGATCAGCAACGCAGCAGGCGCGACCCTGCATGCCGACAACGATGTGTCGGTGACTGGCAGCACTACCAACCGAGGGACGGTTGAAGCGCTGAACGACGTCAACATCGCGGGTGCTGGCTATGACAACGCTGGTGCATTGACGCAAGCCAACCGCGATGTGAACGTCAACGTATCGGGCAACGTGCTGAACCAGGGCGGGACGATTGGCGCAAGGCGTGATGTCAACCTGACGGCAAATCAGGTCGTCAATGATGCGACCGCTCCGACGGGCACTGGTACCACGATTGTGACGGGGCAGGAGGTTAATCCGACGTATCTGTCGCAGATCGTCATCGGTGCCAAGCAGATGAGCCGTGTTGTCTACAGCCAAGGGGGCGATGGCGATTCGGTGACGTGGGGACAGTACAACGTGCCGCTCACCCTTGGGATGCTCTTGCCTGACGCGACCGGCGTGATTTCTGCATATCAGGCTTGGGAGAGCTACGGCAATGGCGGCCCGAACGGTAACAATACTCGGCAGGCGAACCTGTGGCATTTCGGGCCATCGCCGAATCCGTTGGATTTTGCGACCGTCATTCCTGATTCCGGTGCGTACATACCGCCGTCCGGGACGCCGACGCCCTTCATTACGCTCCCTACGGTGACTCGCACGGAGACGACCACACAGGACGGTGTGTCCGGCATCATCCAAGCCGGGCGCAACCTATCGGTGACGGCCTCCACGCTGTCGAACAATGGCGGGCAGATCAGCGCCGCAGGTAACATCAAGATCGCTGCCGGAACGCTCAATAATGGCGCCACGACGGGTGCAACCAAGACCATTACCGAATCGATTGATGCCGGCACCCTGAACGCGTTTGTACAGCAGTTGGCGGTCCAACTGGGGTGGAACGCAAACTATGGCGGCCCGCTGGGTGTCATGAACGATGGCTGCACGTTCGGCGATTGCACGTCGACGCAGGGATTGATCGCGCCGCACTTCGTTTGGGTCGGGCCGTCCGCCATGATGGGGTTCAATGGCGACGTGAACGTGCCTGGCCTGGCCGGCTTTACTGCCACGCCACCCGCACCGCAAACCACGGTGCAGCAGACGGCCGGTAAGCAAGGTGTGATTGCCGCCGGCGGCAACATCGACCTGACGCAAGTCGGGACCCTGAACAACGGCGGCCAGATCGCAGCGGCCGGCAACATCACCCTGGCAGGTTCGGTCAATAACGGCGGCCAGCTCAACGTCAACCGCACCACGCTGCCGGGCTGCGTCGGAAACCCGACGACCTGTAGTGATCCGGGCGTCTCGGGTGGCGGCAGTGCATACCACGAAGTCATCGACCCGAAGCAGCAGGCAGCCAGCATTGTTGCTGGCGGCACGCTGACGGCTAACCTCTCGCAACTGACCAACCAGACCGGCACCATCGCAGCGGCTGGGAACGTACAGATCACCGCACCGACGGTGACGAACACGGGCGCCACGATTCAATCGACGGCGGGATCGGTCACAATTAGCGCGGCAAATGGCCTTGTGAACCAAGCTGCGCCGACTACGACGGTCTACGCAAGCCACGGCTCGGATGTTGCGCCTTGCGGGAAAGCGGGTAGCGGCACCTGCGCCACCGCCACGCAATCGGCAACCGGCGATGCCGGCATGATCCTGGCCGCTGGTGACTTGACCATCAACGCCGGATCGGTGCGCAACAACGGCGGTGCCATCGTCGCCGGCGGCAACAACACCATCACTACGGGCAGCTTCGACAACAGCTCGGTCTTCCTGCGCCAGTACTACCACTGGTCGTTCTTTGACCAGAACAGCAACGCAAGCGATCGTTGGGGTTGCGATTCGGCCGGCGACATCTCGGGTTGCCAGCGCGTGTTCGGCAGCAACCTGACGAATGGCACGAACGCCAACGCAGAAAACGCGCCGACGATTGGCCAACTGAGCTCCTATGTGAGCGGCGGCAACCTGGCCATCCGCTCGGGTGGGGCACTGGTCAACAGCGGCAACATCGAAGGCACGGCCATTTCGCTGTCCGGCGCCACGATTACCAACGGCATTACGAACCCATCGATCCAGACGCCGCCGTCGACCAGCGGCCAGCAGGTCGTCAGCCTGGGTCCGATCGGTACGCCCAATGCGCAACTGCCGGTAACGGGCACGCCGGACACCTTCAGCGGCCCGACTACGGTCCTGCAGAAGGGTGTGCCGAACCCGACCAACCCCGGCACAACGAACGGCCAGTTCCAGTTCAACCCGGTTGTGGTGACAACCCAGACCGGTGGCGTGCCCAACTGGCACTTCAACGCACCGCTGAGCGGCAGCCCGCTCACATCGCCGACGACGGGTTCGACAGCGCAATTCCTGACGAGCAGCCCTGCCACGGCGGTGCTGGGTGGCGTCGGTCCGGCAACGCTCATCAATGCGTTGCCGGCAGACCTGCGCCCCGGCGGCACGCCGTTCTACTACGACCCGCAGGCCGAGAACGCACGGTTGGACCAGCAGGCGCTTGCCACGACGGGTCGCACCACATTCATTAATGGCCTGACCTACGACAACCAGAACCACCTGAGCGTCGACGATCAAGAAAAGCTGATCCTGTATCAGAACGCAGTCGACTACGCGAAGGCGCACAACATCCAGCTGGGGCAGGCGCTCACGCCGGACCAGCTTGCGGCGCTGGACAAGCCGATGCTGTGGTACGTCACCCAGCAGGTGCCGGACCCGAACTGCATGAGCGGCGCGTGCCCGATGGTGAGCGCGCTGGTGCCGCAGGTGTATTTGCCGCCGGGCTACTCGGGCATTGAGCCGGGCGGCTCGATCGTGGCAAGCAAGAGCTTGGACCTGATCGCCAACAACCCGATTCAGAACACCGGCACGCTTGGCTCGTACGGCACGCTCACGACCAACACCACCATCGTCAACGAGCAGCGTTCGGCCGAGATGACGGCGGCTTGGCAGCCGATTGAGGATGGGTGGGCTCGGACTACTGGGCAACAGGGGCAACCCAATAGCGGGTTCATGTTTGCGGCGAATGCGGCGGACATTGCTGGGCAGGTGCAGAACATCAATGGTGTGCTGGCGCAACTGAACTCCGACGGCTCGATGAGCGCGGAGGAGTCCGCGCGCGTCGCAGCTGCGGTGCGTGCGGGCCAACAGGCGGTGACGAGCACGCACACCGACACCTATGTTCGGGCACCTGACGTCATGGGTGAGATTTTTGCGGGCATCGTGATCGCGATGATCGCCGTGATGACGGGCGGCGCGGCGATGGCGGCTTATGCTGGGGCAGGCGCGGTCTTGACTACGGGCGAAGTCATGGCCCAAGCCGCGATCAGTTCCATGACGGCCAACTCTCTCCAGCAAGCCAGCAGTGGTGAAGGCTTTAATTTCGGGAAGGTCTTTACTGCAGGGGCCGTAGGTGCAATTACCGCCGGGATTGCCAATGGCATCGCGGTGAATGCCGACGGCACTTTGGGAATTGCCGACCAAGCCAACCAAGGCAACACCTTGGCCCGTCTGGCCGGTGCTCAGAGTGTGCCGGGTACCACGATGACGGAAGCAGCGGCGAGCACCACGAGCAATGTGCTTCAGCGCGTCGAAGCTGTGCTCGTCATGAGCGCTGCCAACGCCGGCGTGAACACGATTGCCTATGGTGGCAGTTTCGGGCGCTCGTTCCTCAACAACTTAGTAGCCAACACTGCTGCAATTGGTGCATACAGCATTGGAGACTCGCTGCCTGGTCTTGGCGCAACTGGAGCAACCCCCAGTTCAGTAGTAGCAAACATTGCGGCGCACGGTTTACTCGGGTGCGCGGCTGCATCGTTGAATGGCGAGGACTGCGCTAGTGGCGCGGCGGGGGCCATGACAAGCGCTCTTGTTGCTCCAATTCTTCGCGATGCTCAGTACGGGGCTAGCGGGACACAAACCGCTTTCCCGAATACCGACGGTACGGTAACGGATGCCTACCTAAATCCTGTCTTCAACATGGCCACTGAGGCATTGGCGACCATGGCTGGCGGGGCCATGGCCCATGCGCTCGGAGGAAATGCGGCAGTAGGCGCATCCGCCGCGCAGAATGAAGCACTGAACAACTCCGATAAGTCTCACCTGCATCCTCCCGCGGAGGAAAGCCAGGAAGAGATGCGAAAGTTTCTCGACCGCGAAAGGGCGATGTTGACAGGTGGGTCGGGCATCATCCACAACGCGGACGGAACCGAAACCTTGCAGCCACCGCCGATTGTGGGTGCAGGGGGCGCAGGCAATTCCAAGGGGTGGTGGTCAGGGATTGGTGGAAACGTTCGGCTATATTCGGATGGGAGTTTGCGAACGCCAGACGGGAAGTTCGCAAGCATATCGGGGAGTCCTGCCCCTGGGACCACAGCTGCAGGGCAGTTTGCTGACTTTTTGGCCAGCAATGGAGTCAATGTCGTAGGTCAAGAAGTTGTGGTCTACGGCCCGCTTGGTGTGCGCCGCTATGACATCGTAGTTCAGGATTCAGCAGGGATTTTGCACGGTATCGAAGTGAAGAGTGGTAGCGCCACGCCGACTCTATACCAACGGTTCACGGACATGTTTGTGAATAATTTTGGCGCGAGTGGGGCGGGTAGATTCAAGGGAAGAACAATCGATAGTGCGACGACGGTCTATGTTCCGTGAGAGGTGTGTTCATGAAGTTTGAAGTTGAAGGAAAAGCAGCCGTTGTTGACCCCAAAATTGGTCAGCTATCGCGGGCGCTTAAGGCGCTTAAGAGCTACGGCCCTTCCTCATACGCGTCTCTGACAGATGACCATGGACGCTATGTCCAAGTGGCAGGGGGCGGCATTACATGCATGGTGGAGAAATACGACCCGCAGTCCGGGGAGCGTCTGCGTGCGTTTCACGATAAGCCAAATCCCGTGTACCCGGACGGCACCATTCTCTCGTTCCGAGCGGGGAACCTATCGATGAAGTCGGATGAGTGGTTCAGGGCTGATCAGGTTGTGGAAATATTTTCCGCATTCTTGAGTGGCTCGGAATTTCCAGCTTATGTCTCGTGGCGACGTGCTCCGGATTTATAGTCGCGTACCAAGAAATCCATGACTGCTGATGCCGAGTTAATTAAATCAAATTTACAGTTCTTGTTGGCTGAAATTGGCAATCAATCCGATGTTTTGGAAGGATTTCCGCTGGATTTGCAGAGGTTTCCTGAGGAGATTGAGTCGATTCGGGAGTGGGTGGAAGAAGCAGGCGAATTCGGCATTGCCTATGAGGCTATGGTTACGATGCTGGAAACATTTCCGTTTCAGATTTCGGGGGCTGCGGCCGTTAAGTTGCTTGAGGTCGGATTGTTAATGCGATTCAAAACGGATCAGGTCCAAGACGCAAAATTCGATAGTCGGTAGCCACTCGCATAATATGAAATCAAGCGTGGGTAAAAGAAGCGATGAGATTTTCTATAATTTAGGCGGCTTGGCATTCTAATATGTGGAATCGATCATGGTGCTCTTTGCAGCTGGCTGACGCTAGAATATGGAATCAAGATTGAAAAACCGTTTCGTCTGAAACTTAAATGTTAAGACGTGCGAATTTGAATTCATAACTTTGATTGGAATGAAAAAGCTCTCGTTGTCTATTACTTGTGCCGGCTCGATCCTCCTTTCCGCATGTGCCGGTTCGCCGACCATGACCTCACTCCCCGCAGATCGCGGGAACGAGGTGCGTGGCACTCTTGCTGGTGGTGTAGGGGACTTGCAGATCGACACAGGTTCATTCGACATTTCTTCGGAAGCCAAGGCCGAACTGCTCGGCGCTTTTCATGGCGAGATGACGAAGATTGGTGTTCCGATTTCAGCGTCTGGTGCGCCGCTGACATTGCGTGTCACCGAATTCAAGACACGGTCTGTAGCAGCAAGAATCATGTTCGGTGCCTTGTCCGGTAGCGATCACATCAAAGGTGTGGTCAGTGTTGCTGGCACCGAATTCGAGGTTGCCGATACTGGCGTATCCGTGGCGGGCGGTTTGGGCGTCGTCGCACGAAACGTCGGAGTGCAGGTGGCAGACGGGATCGGGAACTTGTCCGACAAGCGGGCGCAGTGAAAGCGCCCTAGCACGGCGTGAGTGATGTGCCGATAAAAACAAGGGGTGGGAGTTGGGTTTCTTGAGAAATCGGCTGAGTTCGGCCAGCGTGTTGGTTGCCGTTATCTTCAGCATGGCGTTGATGGGGTGCACTCCAATGAGCGTGCCTACGCCATATCAATCGTACGTCAAGCCTGTCGGTGGCTATAGCGACAAGCAAATCGCGGACGAGGTCTATCGCGTGGTCTTTGAGGGCAATCAGACGACCCCTCTGCCGACCGCTTACGCCTATTCGATCTATCGCGCAGCTGAAATTGCACGCGATCACGACGCACCGTACTTCGAGGTGGTTGAAGGCTTCCAGGACCGTAAGCCCGAAGACGATGGGCCGAATTTTTCGCGCGTCGAACCGCAGGATCAGGGCACCAAGGCATTGGCAGGCACCGGATATAGACTTCCTCCCGATGTGGACGCCGGCCACACGGTGTATGTCTCCGAAGGGGATTTCAGCGATGGTTGGTCCATTCATAAGACCATCTACTACGTGCCGATCCTTGTTCCTGGCCCTCGACCAGAGTGGTACAGGTCAGCACTGCTTATCCGATTGCTGAAGGAAAAGCCTACCGACAAGGACAAGGCTTACCACGTGTTCGAGACGACGCGGATTCTGACCGTTCTCGGCCCACGCCTGAAACGTCCGAAGCCTGAGGCGGCTAAAGATGCCAACACCTAAGCTCCTGGGCAATCTGCCTTCGCGCTTGGTATGTGTGCTCGGCGTAGTCGGTGCCGTGGGGCTCAGTACGCCTGCTGCGCTGTCAGCTGCTGGAGTGGCATCCGACGGCGTGCAGGTTGACGATGTTCGTGTTGATGGCAACAACGGACTGGATGGGTTTAGCCGCAGCGCAGCAGTCATTTGGGCAATGCTCCATGGTATTGCGGGGGTATGCCCAAAATTTCCCCAGGAGCAGGCGAGACTCGACAAGCTGGATCGGGTCGTTCGATCGACGGGCCGCGGTTCCATCAAGAGCTTCATAGCGGACCTCGAGAGCAACCCCAGGAAGAAGGCCCGTTTCGATGTAGACGTTCTGAGTGTCATCGAGGCAACGGGTGGCTGCAATAGTGAGGGGCTACAAGAGTGGCAGGCAGGTGGCCGGCAACTTATCGATGTCCATACCCAGTGGCTCGCCGCACCGGCGGAATCAATTGTTGTGAACTGGCCGTCGCCTGCGTTGCGGGAACCGATCCATCTGTCGGTGGAGGGGCGAGGTCGAGATGCTGGCGGGCGACAGTACCTCAAGCTGCTTATGCGCAACTCCTCCAAGGAACCGGTTGGTGTTGCGCTATCCGGCAAGGAACTGCGCGCAGGCTTGTGCTCTGCGCTTACGTCAACTGAATTGCCCATAACGCAGCAGTCATATCGCGCAACGAGGTTAGTGCGCTTGGCTCCCGGCGAATCCTTCCATGCCAGTGTGACGCTGAGCGCCGACTGTTTCGAGGAGGATAAATCTGCCTTGATGGGCACGTTGATCCTCGAAACGCCGGCTGGAACCGAGTATCGCGGGATTGCTGTTCTGGGAATTCCAGACTAACGGCGAAACCTCTAAATCAACACATAAGAGCATCACAGTAAGGGGAGTTCTGTGCATTCACCGCACCGCCCGGCCAAGTTGGCCGCGCTCATCGGCCTATGCGCCGTCTTCGTGCCGCCGGTGTCGATGGCCGCCGGTATCGTCGCGGACGGCGGCACCGCTACGACAGTCAGCACCGGCCCCAACGGCCGCCAAACGGTCAACATCGCCCCCGGCGTCGCAGGCGTCTCGCACAACACGTATTCATCGTTCAACGTCGGCAGTGCGGGCGCGGACCTGAACAACACCACGGTCGCCGCCCGCACCATCGTTAATCAGGTCACCAGCACCAACCCATCACTGATCCAGGGCAACATTGCCGTGCTGGGTCCGCGTGCCAACGTCATCATCGCCAATCCAAACGGCATCACGGTAGACGGCGGCTCGTTCACCAACACAGGCAATGTGGCGCTGACGACGGGGCAGGTGTCGTTTAACGATTTCACCAATGGGGCAGGGCAGCTACAGCGCAACGTGGTGCTCAACACCAATGCCGGTGCCATCAACATCGGCCCGGGTGGCTTGGCCGGCACCATGCTTAACCTGGAACTGATCGCCAAGCAGGTACGCGTAGCCGGCGCAGTCCAGAACAACTTCACCGATCCGAACAGCAAGGTCCGCATCGTCGCGGGCGACAGCCGGGCGGAAATCGATACCAGCGTTTCCCCAACCGACAACCTTTCGTCCTGGGTCAGCTACAGCAGCACGGGCACCGGCACGCCGCTGGGCTACGCGATTGATATTGCATCGGGCGGATCACTCTCTGGTGGGCGCATCGAGCTGATCGCAACCGATCAAGGCGCGGGCGTTCGCCACGCTGGCGCGGCCTTTGCCACCGCAGGGGATTTCGTTGTCAGCAGCACCGGCGATCTCCAGCTTGCAAGCGGTACGGTGCAGGCAGCAAACGATGTGTTGATCGGCTCGGCTGGCTTGATCGGCAATGGCGGCTTGACCGCGAGCCGCAACATCCAGATCGCTTCGAACAAGGTCCACCTCGACAGCAGCGCGTTGTCTGCCGGCACGACCACGCAGGTCGGCAGCATCGTCATCGGCAGCGCAGGACAGGCGCACTCCGAACCCGTCACGATTGACCACAGCACGCTGAGCGCCACCGGCGGCATTGGGCTGAGCGACGCTGGCCCCGGCGTTTCGATGACGGCATCGCACATGACGGCCACCCAGAACATCGTCGCTCAGGTGGCGTCCTTGTCGCTCAACGCGGATGGCATTGCGCAGTCTCAGTGGACCTCGCAGCAAGGCACCATCGCGATTACCGCACCCGGCGCCGTCCAACTTGCCGGCAGCAAGATCGACGGCGTGGGCGGCACATCGATTCAGGCTGGCTCGATCGCACTTACGTCCGCCAACGGCAACGCCAGCACCGTGCAGTCTTCCGGGGCAGACGTCACGCTCAACGCCACAGGCAGCTACAGCCAATCCGAGTCCAGCGTGATCGCCGCAGGCAACGCCACGATTCATGGCAGCAGCGTCACCATCGCCTCCGCTGCGATGCCCGCTACGGTTGCGGCTGTGAATGGCGGTGTGCTGATTCAGAGCGACGCCGACCTCACCAATACGGGCGGCCTGATCCAGGGCAAGACACGCAACACCACCCAAGCCACTTCGGAAGGCGCTGTCACGCTGCTCGCAGGCGGCACGATCCGCAACGACGCGACGGCCAGCACCCAAGGCATCGTCTTTGGCCAGAACGACGATGTCGTGCTGCGCGCAGGCGGCGACATCGTTAACCACCAGAGCCGCATCCTGTCCAACGCCAAGCTCACGCTGGCAGCGCAGGGTGACGTGCAGAACCTGCTGGACAAGACGCCCGGCGCCAACGGCGAGCAACCGTCGGCGTGGACCAGCAGCGGCACCCGCTGGCTGTTCCTGCGCAACCACAGTTCAGGCTTCGATGTGGACTACGGCAGCATCCCAGCGCTGGGGCAGGTGCCGTACCTCGTCTCACAAACCGGTACCACCATCAGTGGGCGCAACGTCAGCAATGTCGGCGGTCAGATTCTGGCCAATGGCAGTGCAGACATCGCCATTACCGCCGTTAACACGTTCCATAACGAAGCCTTTGCCACCGGCAGCGCTCACTTCTACCGTAGCTGCATGGTCTTTTGCCGTGAGAGTGCTTCCAGCACGGTCACCACGACGGGTGGCACGATCTCCGCAGGCGGCAACCTGACCGTCAATGCTGGAACGCTCGCCGAAAACATCGGCGGACAGGTGTTGTCGATCGGCAGCTTGACCGTCACGGCGCCCAAGGTGCGCGCCGTCGGCATTACGGGTTACACGGCACTCGCACGGGATCGTGGCTTCAAGGCGTTCTTCGGGGATACGTGGGCGCGTCTATATGCGGCCGACGTGGGCGGCAGTTGGCTGGCGCTGGGCGGCACGCTCACGATCAATGGCCAAGGCCAGATCGAAGGCGGCAGTTTTGACGGGCAGACCGTCACCGCTAGCAACGGCATCGTGACCGTGCGCGCGAAATCTCGTCAGCCGGTGTCGATCGATTCGCACGTGGGCCTGACCTCGTGGTTGTGGCAATAAGGCGATCGAATATTCGACCGGTTGCGACAAAAAAAGCGGGACACCCGCATTGTGTTGGGAAGGGAGTGATGTTGAACAAGACGTTTGAAGGGATGCTGGCTGCCGGCGTGATCGCGCTAGTCACCAACGCCCACGCCCAGACGCCACCGCTTGAAGACCCGGCGCAACGTGCCTTGCGCGAGCGCCAAGACGCCGAGCGTCGCCGCGAGGCAACGCAGCCAGCGCCGCAGATTGCGGTGCCGGCTGCCATACCGGACACCGCCACCGTCGAATCGGTGGCCGAGTCCGGCACGACCTTCGACATTCAGCGCATTGAGCTGAGCGGCAACACCGTACTCAACGCAGCCACGGTGGAGAGCATCACACAGCCGTTCGTCAATCACGAGCTGGGTACCAATCGCATTAACTTGCTGCTGCGCCGATTGACCGAGGCGTTCGTACAGCGCGGCTACGTCACCACGCGCGCCTATCTGCCGCCCCAGAACCTCAAGGACGGCGTGCTGACCATCGCCGTGGTGCCGGGCAAGGTCGAGAGCCTGCAGATCAATGGCAAGACGGTCAAAACATCCGTACCGGATCAATCGACAGCTGCCGGACCGCAAGCGGGCGGCTGGGTCACCGACGCGGGTACGGTGTGGTCGATGCCGACTGTGGGCGAGACGCTGAAGCTGACCGACCTGGAGCAAGGCGTCGACCAGATCAACCGCCTGCGCCGCAACCAGGCTGAAGTGCAGATCCTGCCGGGCCAGAGCCCAGGCGGCTCTGTCGTCGCTCTGACCAACCAGCCCGGTGACCGATTCCGTTTCAATGCGGGCATGGACAACTACGGCAGCCGCGCCACCGGCACGACACGCCTGCGCGCCGGCATCGATGCTGACAACGCACTCGGTTTCCAGGAGGCGATGTCGCTGTCCTATATCGGCACACGCGATACCAACGCTGCCATCGTCTCAACGGCGGTGCCGTTCGGCTACAACACCTTCAGCTATACCGGCTCGATCTCCGAGTACAACAGCCTGATCGGCGATACCGCGCTGGTCTACGGCCGCACGCTCGCGCATACCTTCGGCTGGAACCGCGTGATTGAACGCGACCAGACTGGCCGCACCGCCTTCGACGTGACGCTCACACATCGGCGTAGCGATCGCGAGGTCAACAACCTGATGCTCGATCCGCAGAGCCTGTCGGTACTGCGAGTGGCCATCAATGGCTTGCGCAAATTTGCTTTGGGCGATCAGGGTGGCTATGCGACCTGGGAGGCGGGCCTCTCCCGTGGTATGCGCACGCTCGACGCCAGCCGGGACGCACCAGACATCACCCGTGACGAGGCACACAGCCAGTTCTGGAAGCTCGATGGCAATGCCAGCACGCAACTGCCACTGGCGACGGTGGCCAAAGCCGCTTTCGCCTATCGCGGGCAGCTCCAGGCGCAGTGGTCCAACGTGGCGCTGTTTGGTTCGGAGCAGATCTTTGCGGGCGGTATGAGTTCGGTACGTGGCTTTCGCGAGGGCATCATCAGTGGCGATCGGGGGCTGACACTGCGCAATGAAGTGGTGTGGGCCAATGCGCCTGCTGTTGCCGGTGTGCGCATCGAGCCGTACGCCTTCCTGGATGGCGGGCAGACGCAGTTGGTGGCCACGCAGCACTGGCAGTACTTGGCCGGTTCGGGACTTGGGGTGCGTCTGTCGGCCGCCTATGGAAAGAGCGTGTTGACCAGCGAACTGCTACTTGGCCGGGCACTTGTTCAGCCGGCTGAACTTGGTAGCAAGCCGACTGTTTTGCTGGCGACATTGAACTGGACGTATTGAACGGAAGCTGGCCGCCGACGCCATCGCATAGACGTTCGCGAAAGGCGCTGCGCCGCGACCAAACGGAGACATTGTGATTGCATCAATTGGGACGGTTGTCCTTGTCGGCGGCATGCTGCTGGCTGCGTTGTCGCAACTGCTGATCGGACTGCACGCGTTTACCGGTAGTCCGCTTCAAGGGCTCTGTTGCTTTCTCGTGCCCATGTACATCTGGGCTTACGCAAGAAGGCACAAAGTCGGTCGGAAGCTGGTTGCTGCTTGGTACGCAGGGATCGGATTGATGGTTCTAGGTACCGTACTACTTTCGTAGGTGGCTGGAAGCGGGCTGCTGCGGTTTGTCCTTCTGCATGCGCGGCCGCAGCGCTTCGCCCGGCCACGTTAATGAACTCGAAAAATTGAAAGGAATTCCAGCATGAAGAATCGATCGCTTCAGTCGGCAGTCTTGATGGTGGCCGCTCTTACAGGAGTTTCCTGTGCGTGGGCCGAGGGGCTTCCGGCGGGCGTTGTGGCCATCGTCAACGGCACGCAGATTACGCAGGCCCAACTCGACCGGGCTGTCGCTCAAAGCGGTGTGCCAGCCAATCCGAACGTCACGCAGGCACTCAAGCAGCAATTGATTGCCCGCGAGCTGTTTCGTCAACAGGCCGCCAAGAACCCGGCCTACGAAAAGTCCGCTGCCGTCAAGCAGGCTGTGCAGGATGCGCACGATGCCGCGATCACGCAGCTCTGGCTGAAGGACAACATCAAGCCGGCGCCTGTGACTGAGGAACAGGTCAAGGCCCGCTACGACGCCATTGTGGGCAGTCTGGGTGACAAGGAATACAAGGCCCGCGTCATCCAGGTGGGCGACGACGTAACCGCCACGCAAGTTGTCACGCAACTGAAGCAAGGTGTCGATTTCGGCAAGCTCGCTCAGCAATACAGCACGGCGCCCAACAAGATGCGCGGCGGCGAGATGGACTGGGTGAGCTTTAAGGTGCCGGCGGAAGAGGGCAAGACGCAGAATCTGCCGCTGCCTGTGGCGCGCGAGATTGGTGCGTTAGCGGTAGGGGCATATAGCACTGCGCCGGTTGAAGCCGGTAGCCAACGTTATATCGTCAAGCTGGATGCGGCGCGGCCCACTCAGGTGCCTGCCTACGATGCCGCCCGGCCTGCGATCAAACAGGCGTTGGAGACGGCTGAACTGGAACGTGTGACCGTGCAGGTGGTCGGCGGGCTGCTCAAACAGGCCAAGGTTACGCAGTGATGCCGTCGAGCGAGGGTTGAGCCTTTCAACGCTAGCGCAATCGTTTCTTCAACATCCATCGTCAGCCCGTCCAGTCATCATGGAACCCCTCTACCCCGCAGGTCCTTCCGAAGTGCCGGCCGGTTTCACACGGCCCAGCGTGTCTTACAAGCGCAAAGCCTGGCTGGCGGTGGTCGGCTTGGTGACGTTCATCGTGCTGTACCTGGCATTGACAGCCTGGTTTGCCATGACGGGCATCAACCGACTGCTGGCGCTCAACGCGCATTCCAGCTTGGTTGATTTTCTGGTTTGCGCGTGCAGCCTGTTTCTGGCGGTGTTCCTCATCAAGGCGCTGTTCTTCATCAAGAAGGGCGAATACGCGGGCGTGATCGAGCTCAAGCGCGCGGAGCAGCCGGGCTTGTTCGCGTTTCTCGATCAGGTGGCAGACGACGCTGGCGCGCCGCGGCCGCACAAGGTGTTTGTGAGCGGCCGGGTCAATGCGGCGGTGTTCTATGACTTGTCGCTCGTCAACCTGGTGTTTCCTTCGCGCAAGAACCTGGAGATCGGCCTAGGGCTGGTGAACATACTCAATCTGGGCGAGTTCAAAGCGGTCTGTGCGCACGAGTTCGGACACTTTGCGCAGCGCTCCATGGCGCTGGGGCGGTGGGTGTACACCACGCAGCAGATTGCGGCGCATATCGTCGGCAAGCGTGATGTGCTGGACGGTTTTCTGCGGCGCCTGTCGCGTTTTGACGTGCGCGTGGCGTGGATCGGCTGGCTGCTGAGTCTGATCGTATGGGCCCTGCGCTCGATCGTGGATACGGGGTTCCGGTTGGTGATGATCGTGCAGCGGGCGCTGTCGCGCGAGATGGAGATGCAGGCCGATCTGGTGGCGGTGTCGCTCACCGGCAGCGATGCGCTTATTCACGCGCTGCACCAGTTGCAAGTCGCCGACGACGCGTGGGAGCGCGCTGTGGGCTTTGTGCGGAGCGAAGCCGGGGCCGCGCGGCCACCGCGTGATGTATTTGCCGTGCAGCAGGCCATTGCGGCCCGGCTAGGGCAGATCTACAACGACCCTGCGTACGGCCAGCGGCCGCAAGTGCCTGTTGGTGGTGCGGCCGCGTTTCGCGTCTTCAAGGCGGAGCTGGCACAGCCGCCACGCATGTGGGCGACTCACCCGCTTAACCACGAGCGTGAGGAGAACGCGAAGCGCACCTATCTGGTGGCGCCGGAAGACACCCGCAGCGCTTGGGCCATCTTCGACAATGCGCAGGCATTGCGTGAGCGCATGACGCTAGAGTTGATCGGCGAGACCGAGCACCCTGTAGTTGAGCTGGATGTCACGCTGCAGAGGCTTGACGATCAATTCGCCATTGAGCAGCTCAAGCCGCACTACCGTGGCATCTATCTAGGCTTTCCCGTTACGCGCCATGCCGCACGTGCGGACGAGCTGTACACACAAGTGCCCGCCGATGGCGCGCTCGATCTGGACACGCTGTATCCCGCTTCGATCAGCCAGGATCTGGAAGCCCTGCGTGCGCTGGACCACGAGCACGCGCTGCTGCGTTCCTTGCGTGACGGTGTGTATACCGCCGCCGATGGTGTGATCCGCCATCGCGGCCGCATCCTCAAGCGTAGCGAGCTTCAACCGACAATCGATGCGGTGGGCGCCGAGCGTGCCGAGGTGCGCATGCGTCTGGCCGCCGTGCTCAAACATGTGCGCAGCGTGCATCAGGCCTATGCCGCGCAACTGTCGCCGCAGTGGCATGCCTATCTGAAAGGGCTGCTGCACGTCCTGCACTACGCGCACCATACCGAGGCTGAACTGCGCGATACGCAAGCTGCCCTCGCACGTTGTTGGCAACGTGTGACCACAACGGGCTCCGTCAACGAACGCGGTGTCAAGGATGTGTTGGCCAATGCGGAAGCCGTGCAGCGCGCGCTGAACGAGGTGTTCCGGATGACGGCCTATGTCAAACCGGGCGAGCGGGTACTGGCCGAGCTTGGCGAGGAAAGCTGGTTTGCCATGCTGGGCGAACTGGGCCTGGGCAACCCCGTGCGCGACAACATCAACGATTGGCTGCGCTACGTGGACAGCTGGGTGAACCATGCGGCAGGTTGCTTGTCGAGGCTTGGTCGCGCCACGCTGGGTGAGTTGCTGCGCTCCGAGGCGAGCATCGCGGCGGCGGCCCGCGGTGAGCCGCTTCCCGAGGCACCCGCCGAGGCACCCTCGGCCCCGTCTGCTTACGATACCTTGGTCATCGACGCCGAACGTATCCAGCGGGTCGAGAAGCCGGACCTGTGGGAGCGCTTCCGCTCGGCCAGCGGCTTCTTCCCCGGGTTGGCGCGGGCTGTGGTGGCCGTTGGGATTGTGGGGGCCGTGCTGCTGTTCGGCTGGTCGATGGACGAGGCGAGCGTGGTCGTCTACAACCCGTTGGCCCGGTCGGTGGTTGCCACCATTGACGGCCAGCGCGTGACGCTGGCACCCAATGCCTACGCCAGCGTGGACGTGCATTCGGGTCGCGATGTGGCTGTGGCCGCGCAAACGCAAGACGGCGATCCGATCGAAGCCTTCCACGTGTCGATCGATCGCGCGGACAAGCATCTGGTCTACACCGTGGCGAGCGCTGCGCCGTTGCGCCAGTGGACAGCCACGTATGGTCCGGCCACTGCAGTCCCACCGCGCCTGCTGCCGCCGCAACGCTGGCAGCCCGCCACCACCGACGTGGTGTTTGCCGCGCCGCCTACCAGCATCAAGTCTAAGAGCGGTGGCGGCATCCGCACGGTGCTCGAGGGCACCAGCGACATTGCCCCCAGCACGCTGGTCGGGGTGCTCAAGGACAAGTCTGCCGCAGCGCCGATGCTGCTGTCGCATGTCCGCTTTGATGCGCCGGATAGCATCCACTTGGTCGATTGGCTGAGCCTGGCAAGCGACGTCCCCGGCTTTGATGACGCTTTCGCGGCTCGCCGTGCGCGCTTCCCGATCGATGTGGTGGCGCTGCGGTTCGAACAGGACGCTGCGAAGGGCACGGCTGCAAACGATGCCGTGTGCGCGCGGCAACGGGCCCTGGCCGACAAAGCGCCGGATCAGCCGGACCTGGCTTACCTCGCGACGCGCTGCATGCCGGCCGGCCCCGAGCAGGATGCTGCGTTCGAGGCCGGTCATCGACGCTGGCCCCAAGCCGCGTGGTATGCCAACGCCGCCGGCTGGCACGCGGCCATGCAGGGGCGCTACCGTGATGCGCTGGCCGACTATGAGGTGGCGCAATCCAAGAGCCCGGCGCTGCGTGAGTCGGCCGGCATCGAGTTGCTGCGCATGGCGCGCCTGGTGGACCCCGCGGCCGCCAGATCCCGACAAGCCGCACTGGCGGAGCAGTCCCCTGCCGTGCGCGATGTGCTGATGTACGAGCCGGGCACAGCGCTTCCGCAAGGCGCGTACCAACCGATTGCCTTGCTCGCCACTGGTAAGTTGGAAGAGGCGGTGTCCGCTGCAGCGGGCACCTCTGGCCACGCTCACGTGCTGCGGATGGCTGCCGCTTCGGTGGGTGCGTCGGCCGCGCTGCGTGAACGCGCTCGCGGCCTGCCTGTCGACCAGGGCATCGACCAGTACACAGCGCTGCTGGCGCTTGCCGCAGACCCATCGGCCGCGACGCCGTCCATTCAAGCATTCCTGGCTGCGCAGGCGATTCAGTACGAGATTCCCGATCTTTCTGCGCGGCTGGATCGCTTCCTTACCCTGGCGCGTCAGGGCAATGCCGCTGCGGCGGAGCGTGCGCTGGACGGTCTGCCTGTAGTACTGCGCGCCCAAGCGTTGGTGGCGGGAATCACGGTGATGGGCGACCGTGCTCCGGCGCAATGGCGCACCTTTGCACGGCGCGCGCTGTTTGCTGCGGAGCGGCCGTACCTGGGGTGATGTGAAGCGGCGGGCGCGCGGCTGCATGGCCGTGCGCAGATCAGATGGAAAGCGCGTTGAACTCACCACCCGCCAACCCGCATGGCGCCTGCAAAATACCCTGTTTGCGTCAGCGGATTGTCACAGTCACGGTGCTATAAAAAGGGATGCGCTTTGCCACCCCAGGAGGCTCCCATGGCGACATCCGTCGATTCATTCGAGGTGAAGGTGTATCAGGGCGACAGCGCGGTACTGTTTGCCTTTGACGTGGCCGATGCAGACCGTGCCGACTTGGCCGGCTTTGCCATCCAGTGCACACCGCAGGGCCAAGCCCCGTACTGGGTCCCCAATCGGTTGACGTTCGAGACCGCCATCCATGCCGATGCGCCGTTGCAGGCGGGCAAGTACGCCGATTCCATCAACGCGCCGTTCCAGTCGTTCCACTGGGTCCACTTTCCGCCGCATGCGGCCGGGCAATATACCTACACGGTGCATGCGCGTTACTTTGCATCCACCAACCCCGTGCAGTTGGAGACGCGCGCCACACGCAGCATCAACGTGACGCTGCAACAGCCGATGAGCGACTGGGCCACCGTGGGCATGGTGCGCGGTTATGTGTCCTCGCAGGCGTTCATTGATCACTACGGCGGCAACACGGCGCTGGCGCCGGACAAGCGCGCACTCAGCAAGTCGCCGCTGCTGTACGACACGCAGCCGTACCAGAGCAAATATGCTTACCTGGGAGCGACGGGCCGCCGCCTCATCATCGATCTGCTCAACCAGTGCCAGGCCTCTGAGGGTTACGGCATTGACGTGCTGGCCTACGACCTGGACGAGCCCGACATCATCCGTGCCATCGCGTGGCTGGTGCAGAATGGTCGCAAGGTGCGCGTCATTCAGGACAACTACATCGGCACTGGCGCACACCCAACGGGCCACGGCACACCCGACGCGTTCGAAACGCAGGCCACCAGCTACTTCGAGCAGGCTGGCGCGGAAGTCCGCCGCACCCACCTCGCCCGCTTCCAGCACCACAAGGCGATCCTGTTGCGTGACGCCGCCGGAAAGCCGGTGCGCGTGCTGGCCGGCTCGGCCAACTTCTCACTGCGTGGGTTGTACGTGCAGGCCAACAGCGTGCTGGTGTTCGAGCAGGCTGCCGCGCAGCTTTACGCGCAGGTGTTCGAGCGCATGTGGGGCCTGATCGGCCAGTATGGTGAAGACCCCGCCGGCAGCCGCAAGGTGGCCACCGCCTTCCGCGCCGATCCGTTGGCTGCCAACTGGCAGCCTGTGCCGCAAGGCAGCACGCCGCGTGCGCGCTTCGCATTCTCGCCGCACCAGACCGACGCGCTGCTGTCTGAAGCGGCGGACCGCGTCAAGGGCGCGTTGTCTTCCGTGCTGTTCGCGGTGATGGCCACCGATGGCGGCGGCGAGATGGTCGATACGCTCGAACACATCGTGCCGCAGAAGGCAGGGCTGCTTTCACTGGGCGTCATCGACAAGGCCAATGGCGTCAGCGCCTTCGCGCCGGGCCGCGATGTGCCTTCGCAAACCGTGTCGTTCGCGTATCTGAAGGACGAGGCGCCCGCGCCGTTCAAGCAAGAGGTGGATGCCGGTACCGGTCAGCACATCCATCACAAGTTTGTCGTGTGTGATTTCAACGGGGATGAGCCGGTCGTGTTCTGCGGCTCGTCCAACCTGTCGAAGGGCGGCGAGGAGCAAAACGGCGACAGCCTGATCGCCATCTACGACCCGGTCATCGTCACGGCGTATGCGATCGAGGCCATCCGGTTGTTCGATCACTATCGCTTCCGTGCGAGCGAATCCAAAGCCACGGCAGCCAATCCGCTGGTGCTGAAGACGACAGGCGCGTGGGCGGACCCGTACTACGATCCGCAGAACATCAAGTTCACGGAGCGCACGCTGTTTGCAAAATCGGGCACGACCAAGGCGGTCGCGGTCGCTTGACGGAACGCGGCGGCTATACGCGCCGCTGCCGATCACCCCACCATGCGTCGCGCAGCCGGCGCTTGGCGATCTTGCCGTTGTCGTCGCGCGGCAGCGCGGCGGTGAATTCGATCTGGCGCGGGATCTTGTAGCCGGCAATCTGGCCGCGCAGCCAATCAATAACCGGCTCGGCCTGTAGGCCAGCGCGTTCGGTCTGCACCACGGCGATCAGCCGCTCGCCGTATTCGTCATCGGGCACGCCGAAGACCGCGCAGTCCACCACGTCGGGATGGCGCAGCAGTGCATGTTCGATCTCGGCCGGGTAGATGTTCACGCCGCCTGAGATGACCATGTCTGACGCGCGATCGCACACATACAGATAGCCGTCGGCATCGAGATACCCCATGTCGCCGAGCGTGACCAGGCCGTCGCGCTCGATCTTGCTGCGGGCCGCGTCATCGCCGCGGTAGGTGAAGTCGGGGTAGGCCGGCTGGCGGCTGTAGATCAGGCCGACCTCGCCGGGGGCGCAGGGTGTGCCGTCTTCGTGCAGGATGCGGACCTGTGCGCCGCATACCGGGCGGCCTGCACTGCCAGGGCGCGCTGCCGCGTCGCGTGGGTCCATCACCGTGATCATGCCGGCCTCGCTTGATGCGTATGTCTCGTAGATGACGGGGCCGAGCCAGTCGATCATGCGGCGCTTGATCTCGGGGGCGCAGGGAGCTCCGGTCGACGCGACGAAGCGCAGCGACGACAGGTCATAGCGGTTGCGCTCTTCTTCCGTCAGCTTCAGCAGGCGCACATACATGATCGGCACGAGGTAGACGGTGTCGATTCGGTAGCGCTCGATTTGCTCCAGCACGCGCTGGGCATCAAAGCGCGCGTTCAACACCAGTACTTGCGCCATCTGCGCGGCTTGCTGGGCGAAGAGGCTTGGCGCGCTGTGATAGAGCGGCGCCGGCAGCAACGCGCGGCAGCCCGGCACGATGCCGAAGGTGGCGGCCACCACGGCGCGCACTTTCTGCAGATGCGCATCGAGCTGATCGAGCGGCACCGGCTGGCGCACCACGCCCTTGGGTCGGCCCGTGGTGCCCGAGGTGTAGGCCATATGCCCGCGTGGCGACACCACGGGGCCGTCGTACGGCGTTTGCAGTGCGAGCCAGTTGGCGTAACCGTCGGCGCGGTCGGTGCCTTCGGCGTCCACGCGCAGCAGTTGTACGTGGGGCGGGAGCAGCGGCTCCACTGCGTCTACCAGGTCACGATGGCCAATCAGCACCTTGGCACCCGAATCGCGCACGAGAAATTCCACCTCGGCCGGCGTGAAGTGCCAGTTGATCGGGCAGAAGTGGCAGCCCGCGATGCGGCACGCATGCATCACGTCAATGTAGGCAGGCGCGTTACGCAGCAGCACGCCGATCACATCGCCTGCCTGCACGCCCATGCGGCGCAGGCCACCGGCCAGGGCGGCACCGCGCGCGAGCAGGGTGTCAGCATCGGTGGCGTGGTCTTCAAAGATGAGGTCGGCGGGCATGCGGGTCTCCTGCGGTGGCGTTGTCCGTGTTGTTATGGGAATGCAGTCCAGTCTATGTAGCATGCAGGATTGGGGCGCACCGAACAATCTGCGTAGGATTGCGCACACTGGTGAAAGGTATTGGACAGCGCTGCATTTCATGCTCAGGCAGACAGCATCTAGAATCGTCGTCATGTATACGTGGGTTTTGATACCAGACGCCTGACAGAAGCCAGACCGAGCACGACAGCCTTGTTCTACAACGATCATCAGTCGTAAGGGGTGATGGGCTCATCATGAGCGTGTCGGGATCGTGGCAGGCAGGCTAGCGGCCTGCTGTGTTGTCTCGCGGTGTGCCGCCGACATCTGCAGCGCGAATAAGCTAAGGCAAAAACGGTCGTTCACCCACCGCAGGGCTGCCCATATGCTCGCCGGATCAACCTACCGGAGACGCAACCATGACGCAGCCGTCCTTGAGCACCACACCCGCCTGGAAACTCGACACCGTGGCCGTCCACGGCGGCTATAGCGCCGACCCGACTACGCGCGCGGTGGCTGTGCCGATCTACCAGACCGTCGCCTTTGCGTTTGACGACACACAGCACGGCGCAGACCTCTTCGACCTGAAGGTGCCGGGCAACATCTACTCGCGCATCATGAACCCGACCAACGATGTGCTGGAGAAGCGAATCGCGGCGCTAGAAGGCGGCATTGGCGCGCTCGCGCTGGCATCCGGGCAGGCGGCCGTCACCTATGCCATTCAGACCATTGCTGAAGCGGGCGATAACATCGTTTCGGCCAGCACGCTGTATGGCGGTACGTACAACCTGTTTGCGCACACCCTGCCGCTGTCGGGCATCACCACGCGATTTGCGGACCCACGTGACCCGGCATCGTTCGAGGCGCTGATCGACGATCGCACCAAGGCCATCTTTGCCGAGACAGTCGGCAACCCGCTGGGTAACGTCACCGACATTGCGGCGCTGGCGGAGATCGCGCATCGCCATGGCGTGCCACTCATCGTCGACAACACGGTGCCCACGCCATATCTGTCACGCCCGTTTGAACATGGCGCCGACATCGTTGTGCATTCGCTCACCAAGTATCTGGGTGGCCACGGCACGAGCCTGGGCGGCGCGATTGTAGATTCGGGCAGGTTTCCGTGGGCGAAGCACAAGGCGCGCTTCAAGCGCCTGAACGAGCCCGATGTGAGCTACCACGGTGTGGTCTATACGGAGGCGCTGGGCGATGCGGCGTACATCGGCCGCGCGCGCGTGGTGCCGCTGCGCAATACCGGTGCGGCGCTGTCGCCGTTCAATGCATTCCTGATCCTGCAGGGCATCGAGACGCTGGGCCTGCGCATTGACCGCATCACGCAGAACGCCGCACGTATCGCGCGCCATTTGCGCGGCCACGCCAAAGTGGAGTGGGTCAACCACGCCAGTCTGGACGACCACCCCGACCACGCACTCGTGCAGAAGTACCTGTCGGGTAAGGCGCCTGGGCTGCTGACGTTTGGCGTGAAGGGCGGGTTTGCCGCCGGTGCGCGCTTCCAGGATGCGCTGCAGCTGTTCACGCGGCTGGTCAACATTGGCGATGCGAAGTCACTGGCCACGCATCCGGCATCGACTACGCACCGGCAGTTGTCGGACGCGGAGTTGGCCAAGGCCGGCGTGCGGCAAGAAACGATCCGCCTGTCGATCGGCATCGAGCATATCGACGATTTGCTGGCGGATTTGGATCAGGCGTTGGGGCGGGCATGATGTGTGCGCGTGATGGGCTGCGTCCCCTGCTAGAAGTTTATACAGCTCGAGCAATATTGGACATCAACCACGTCGATACTCACGTTGACCAGCCCAAGCGACACCACATTCAAACCGCCACCCACCTTCACGCGGATGGAGCTGTGCTGCACCTGCGTAGCAGCGCCGGTACCGGTGGTGGTGATTTCATTGAGCACCACGACGCCACTGACCGGGACGGTGATGGGCAGCAGCCCCAATGCTTTCACCACGATGTTGCCTTGAATGGGTAGCGAATAATTGATTGGAATGGGGGAAGGTAGCGTCTGCGCTTGTCCACCGAGCATGAGGCTGCTGATGGTGGTGCTGGTCTGGCAAACAGGGTTTCCGCCGCCGGCAGGCAAAGTGCACGTCATCAACTCGCGCACGTCTTGCGCAGACACAAGCCCTTGAACCAGTTGCGCGCTGCTTGCCTTGGTGGAGCCAGCTAGCGTGACGGCATTGGGCGACGTGGTGTACTCCACGGTGGATTCCGGCGTCTGGATATTGCCCAGGCTGTCGATGCCCGCCGTACTGGGAATGCTGACGTTGGCGGCCGCCTGGTCTGCGGTACCCGGCGAGGATCGCGTCGCCTGGTTCAGGCATCCGAGCGAGATAGGGCTGCCGATACCCGCCACTGTGACGGTGACGGTTCCCGAGACCGCACAGGCCGTCATGCTGGGGGCGGCGGTAGCGGCGGTAGCCAGTGCCGCGAAACCCAGCGCCGCAAATAAACGGAAGACATGTCGGCGCACGGACGCCGAAGCACTGTGCTGCGTAGACCAAGCAAGCTTATCCATTGAAGCACCTCCCTGAGTGATGCGTCTGAATGAATTCGGGCCGGCTTGGGCTGTTGGATCGAGCAAAGACGGCCAGATCACCGCGAGCGGAAGCGGTGGCAGCGCGCCGGGCCTAGCGATGATGCATCGGCCCGCGCACCGGCCAATTCATGCTAGGCGGCGTGGGTTCCGGCCGATGCCCTTGATTTGCTGAAAAAAATTTCCACCTGATATTCACCAGGTTTGCGCGTTGCGCCGACTGGCGGGTGACGAACGTCGGGTGCGTATCCAGGCAAACACGCCAGCCATGATGAGCAGAAACGGCACCCCCACCACCAACGTCATCCGGAAATCCGCCATCCACGCCGTGCTGACGATGATGGTCGCCATGGCCATCGCGCCAATGCTGGTGAGTACCGGAAACCCCCACATGCGAAAGCGCAGCGCGCGGCCTTCACGCTCTGCCGCGCGCCGAAAGCGCAGATGCGTGATGAAGATGACGAGCCACGTGAACAACGCGCCGAACATCGCCAGCGCCATCATCAGCAGGAACGAGTGGCCGGGCAGTACCACGCTCAGCACGGCCGCCAGCGCCGCGCCTGAACTTGACACCGCCAGCGCCCGCAGCGGCACGCCGCGTTGGCTCACCACCCCCAGCGCTACGGGCGCTTGCCCACCGCGCGCGAGGCTGAACAGCATGCGCGTAGACACATACAACTGCGCGTTCATCGACGACAGCGCCGCCGTCAGCACCACAAAGTTCATCACACCCGCGCCGCCGGCAATGCCCAGGATTTCCATCACGCGCACAAACGGGCTCTTGCCCGTGCCGGCCTGCTGCCACGGCACGATGGCCAGCATCAGCGCCAGCGTGCAGAGATAGAAGAACACCAGCCGGAACAGCGTCGAGCGGAACGCGCTGGTAGCCGCGGCTTCCGGCTCGCGCGCCTCGCCGGCGGCCACGGCAATCAGTTCAATACCGAAGAAGCTGAAGATGCTGACCACCGCGCCAAACCACACGCCGTGCCAGCCGTGCGGCAGGAAACGGCCCGCATCCACATAGTTGTGAAAGCCGATGGGGCCGCCTTCAGGCGCGCGGTAAATGGCATAGCTTGCTACCACCAGAAACGCGACGATGGCCACCACCTTGATCATTGAGCACCAGTATTCCGCCACGCCAAACACGTCGACACTGCTGGCGTTGATCCACACCAGCACGGCTGAGAACCCGAGGATCCACACCCACGCCGGCACGCCCGGAAACCAATACGCCATGTACACCGCCACCGCCGTCACCTCCGCACCGATGACGAAGACGACCGCCGCCCAATACGCATAACGCACCAGAAAGCCGGCGAGCGGGCTGACGTAATGTTCGGCGTATGCGCCGAATGAGCCGGTGGTCGGGTGCGCGACCACCATCTCGGCCAGGCAGCTCATCAGCAACAGGGCGATGGCCGCACCGATGACATAGCTGACGATGACGCCCGGGCCGGCCAACTGGATGGCTGCGCCGCTGCCCAGGAACAGGCCTGTGCCGATCGCGCTGCCGATGGCGATCATGGTGAGTTGTGCAGAAGAAAGGCGGTGCTGCAGGCCGCCTTCGCGTGCGGCCAGCGCTTCAAAGCTGCCGGTGGCCTTGTCCATGGTGATATCGAGGCTGAGAAAAGGCCCGGATGATACGCGCATCCATGCAAAACGCCCGCAGGGGGCCGGGGCGCACCATGGGTGGCCGCGCCTACACCACCGCCAGCTTTGGACGTTCCTGCCGGGGGATGACCATGTTGCGTCCGGCGGCCTTGGCTTCATACAGCCGCCCATCGGCCAGCCGTATCAGGTCTTGCGGGGTGGCGTCGGGCGTGGTGGTGCCCGAATGCACGGCCACGCCAATGCTCACCGTGAGCTTGCCGTGCGCGCTGCCCGCATTGGGCTCGTCGCTGGCCAGCACGGCGGCGCGGATGTTTTCGGCCACGCGTATCGCGCCGGGCAGGTCGGTGTTGGGCAGCAGGGCACAGAACTCTTCGCCGCCGTAGCGGCCGGCAAAGTCGCCGGGGCGCTTGATGCTCTCGTTCACGCAACGCGCGACATTGCGCAGCGCGGTGTCGCCGGCAGCGTGGCCGTAGCGGTCGTTGTAGTGCTTGAAGTCGTCGACATCGATCATCAGCACGGCCAGCGGCATGCGCGTGCGGTTGGCGCGCCGCCATTCCACATCCAGCGCGGCGTCCAGCGCGCGGCGCGTGCCGAGGCCCGTCAGACCATCGGTATTGGCCAGCCAGTGCAGTTGCTGTTCCATCTCCAGCCGCTTGCGCAGCTGCCCGGCAAACAGGATCGACAGCACAATGAACACCACATCGAGCACCAGCACGATGCCGCCGATTACCCACGTGCGTTGCCACCATTCGGCGTAGATGTCTTGCGTGGCCAGGCCCACCGCCACGATCAACCGGTGCTGGGCGATATGGCGGAAGCTGAACAGACGCTCGACTCCGTCAACGGCCCCCAGCTCGATGTACGCGCCTTCAGGCGCCAGCAGCCGCTTCTGAAAGGCGGAGCTGTCGGCCACGCTTCGGCCGATGAGTTGTTCGTCGTACGGACGGCGCATGAGCAGCGTGCCGTCGGAGCGCGCCAGCGTCACCGTAGCATGCGGCCCCAGGTTGATGCCCTCGAATAACCGGTGGAAGTAGTTCAGCCGCAGCGTACCAACCACGATGCCGTTGAACTCGCCATGCGGCCCGTTCAGACGGCGGCTCAGGCCGATCGAGGTATCCGCACCGTTGATGCGCGGCGAAAAGGGCTCGCTGATGTACAGGCCGACATCCGAGGCGCCTTGGTGGACTTGGAAGTAATCCCGATCGCCCACATGAATATGCCGCGCCGGTACCGAGCGCGAATCGACAATCACATCGCCCTTGCTGTCCACCACCAGTAGCGAGCCGACGTCGCGCGCGGTGGTGGATCGATCGAACAGCACGAACTGGCGGACCTGCGGCGGCAGCGCGACGATGTTCGGGTCCTGCATGCCATCGGTCACGGCTTGCAGCGACAGGTCGTACAGCTCGATGTTACGGGCAATGTCGCGCTGCAAGATCAGGGCGAGGTTGTTGGCGCCGTCGCGCGCGCGGTCCATCGCGTCGGTGCGCATCTCCCAGAGCGACAGCGCCGTTAGCGCGGCCAGCAACAGCGACAGCACCGACGCACCGACGATCAGCAGGGAAGGGTTTCTCAGAAAAGCGCCGCTGGCGCGCTGTAAAGGCATGCGCTAATTGTGAAAAGATTGAAAAATGCCGCCTAGAGTGTGTACCGGAGTCCACCTGCCTACGCAATGAAGCCAAGGGCTTTTGTCGGATTCGCAATCGTTTGCCTGTTGGTATTCCGCCGACTTTTCTTCCATCGTGCGTCGTCTCGGGCGCACGGCTTGCTGACAAGGGGCTGAGTGGCGCCTACGTGGTACACGGCACGCAAGCCAAAGCAACACCGGCCCGGGCCACCCTAGCGGACTCGCTTGCCTATGCTGGTCTAGCCTTCCCTGGAGATTGGAGAACGCCATGCCCGATGACCGTATTTCGCCCACTCCGGCGCCCGCCAACCCCCATCCGCCGGTGCCGGATTCGCACGACGAATCGCTGCTGGACGAAGGGTTGGAAGAGACCTTCCCGGCCAGCGACCCTGTGTCGGTGGATACCGGCAAGCCCGATGTGGCGCCAAAAGCGCCGGAGGCCGCGCCCAAACCGTAAAATGCAACGGTGTGTCAACTAAACGGCTGCCTTGGCCGTATTACGTAACACCTAAGCAACGTGCCGATCCAGCACGTCAATTGTTGGGGGAAAGCCGGTGCGCCAGCCCGTGGTGTGCCGCTGCCATCGCGCGCTGGATCTTGCCCTTCTTCCGTTTTGACCACGCTGGATGGTGCGCCCCGCCCAGACCAGCCGGACCTTGTTTTGCACCATGTCTGACGCAGCGTCCAACGACGCCAGTCCCGATTCCCGCCGACCACCGGCCAGCCCGGCCAGTGCCGCGCCTGCCAACCCACCACGCTCCGAATCCGGCTTCGGCCTGGGAGGCTGGTCCCTGATTGGCGTCGTGCTGATCCTGGGCGCGCTGGTATTCGACAGCCTGTATGCGTTGCTGGACCACGTGCACTACGCCGACATGGTCGCGGCCCTGCAGGCCGCGTCGCCTGTGCATGTGTGGCTGGCCATTCTGGCCACCGGACTGAGTTATGTCGCCCTGACCGGCTATGACGCCTCTGGCCTGCGCTACGCCGGGGCAGAGGTGGCTCGCAGCACGGTGGCCACCACGTCGTTCATTGCGTATGCACTGGGCAACACCGTGGGGCTTGGCGCATTGACCGCCGGTGCGGTGCGCACGCGACTGTATGCGGCAGCCGGCGTCGATGCCGCGCGCGTGACGGAGGCCGTTACGTTTGATGCCGGAGCGCTGGGCGTGTCCACCACGGCATTCGGCGCGGTCGGGCTGCTGTGGGGCGCGCCACACATCGCCGCCATCACGCACTTGCCGGCTGCGCTGCTGGAGGCGATTGCGCTGCTGGTGCTGGCGGGCGTGGTCGTGCTGCTGGCGCTGTGCATGCGGCGCCGGCATGTCACGGTGCTGGGGCGGTGGGAGATTCGCCTGCCGCCGCCGGGTTTGGCGGCGCGGCAGTTCGTGATCTCCGCGGCGGACCTGAGTGCCGCAGCGGCAGCGTTGTGGGTGCTCATGCCGGCTGGCGCCGTCGATCTGCCGACCTTTGTGGCGTTCTACGCGCTGGCGGTTTCGTTGGGGGTGCTGAGCCAGAGCCCGGGGGGGCTGGGCGTGTTCGAGGCCGTTATCCTGCTCGGCTGCAGCGGCCAGGCACCGCCTGCGGAGGTGCTGGCTGCGCTGCTGCTCTACCGGGCGATCTACTTTGTCCTGCCGCTGGTGGTCGCGGCTGCCATGCTGGGTGTGTTTGAGTTGCGCTCGGGCGCAGGCGCCCCATTCGGCCGGGCGGCGGTCAAGCTGTCGCCAGGGCTGCTGGCCGCGTTGACGATGGTGGCCGGTGTGATGCTGCTGGTCTCGGGCGTGACGCCAGCCAGCGACGAGGCCGAAGACCTCCTCCGCATGCACGTGCCGCTGTTCGTGGTGGAAGCCTCGCACATGATTGGCAGCGTGGCCGGGCTCGTCATGCTGTTTGTTGCGCGCGGGCTGCTGCACCGGCTGGATGCCGCGTGGTGGGCGGCGCTGGTGCTGTCGCTGCTCACCGGTGTGCTGGCGCTGCCCAAGGGTATTGCCGTGTCCGAGATGGTGGTGCTGGTTACGCTGGCGGTGCTGCTGGTCATCTCTCGGCGGCAGTTTGATCGGCCGTCGTCGTTGTTCTCGCAGCGGCTGGAGCCAGGCTGGATGATCGCCATGGTGTGCGTGTTTGCCGCCTGCGTGTGGATCCTCTTCTTTGCGTATCGCGAGGTGGCTTACGCCAACCAGCTCTGGTGGCAGTTCACGTTTGACGGCGATGCGCCGCGCTCCATCCGCGCGCTGATGGCGGTGGCCGTCACGGGGCTCGGCTGCGGCATGTGGCAGCTCTTTCGCAAGGAACCGGGCGCAACGACGTTCCCGAGCGACGAGGAACTCGCCCGCGCCGCCGAGATCGTCCGCAAACAGCCCGCCGCCGATGCCGTGCTTGCGCTAATGGGCGACAAGAGCCTGCTGTTCTCGCCGTCGGGCAACGCTTTCATCATGTATGCGAAGCAGGGGCGCTCGTGGGTGGCGCTGTCCGACCCGGTCGGCGCGCAACAGGAGTGGCCCGAGCTGATCTGGCGCTTTATCGAGATGGCCGATGCACATGGCGGCCGCGCGGCGTTTTACAAGACGCGTCCGCAAACGCTGCCGCTGTATCTCGACGCCGGTCTGCGCGCCTACAAGCTGGGCGAAGAGGCCTACGTGTCGCTGCCTGAGTTCAGCCTGAAGGGATCGCGTCGCGCCAACCTGCGCCATGGTGTGACGCGCGGCGAGCGCGAGGGCTTGTCGTTCGAAATCGTGCCGCCGGCTGACGTGCCCGCCGTGCTGGATGAACTGCGCGCCATCTCCGATGAGTGGCTGCGCAACCAGAACGCGCGCGAGAAGGGTTTCTCGCTCGGCGCGTTTGAAGACCGCTATGTGCGCAGTCAGCCCGTGGCGGTGGTACGGCGCGAGGGCAGCATCCTCGCCTTTGCCACGTTGATGTGCCCCGACGTGCTGCGCATCGAGGCGAGCGTGGACTTGATGCGCCAGCGCGCAAGCGTGCCGCCGGGCACGATGGATTTCCTCTTCGGCAAGCTGATCCTCCACTTTCAGGCGGAGGGGTATCAGCGTTTCGGGCTAGGCATGGCGCCGATGTCGGGGATGGTCGAGCATCAGCTTGCACCGCGGTGGCATCGGTTCGGACGGATGATGTTCCGCCACGGCGCGCGCTTCTACAATTTCAGAGGGTTGCGCAGTTTCAAAGACAAGTTCGAGCCGGTGTGGGAACCCCGCTACCTGCTCGCACGCGGTGGGTTTGCGCCGCTATTTACATTGACGGACGTTGCCGCGCTGATCGGCGGCGGGCTGAAGGGAGTGATCTCCAAATGAGTGGGCAAGTACCGCGCACGCCAGAGGCGCGGCTCAGGGGAGTGCGCACAGATGTGCAGCGCAAGGGCTGGCATCGGGGCTGGCATTGGGCCGCGCACGCCAGTGCCATCGGGCTGGCGCTGGCCGCTGCCTGGGCCACTGCCGCCGATGCGCCCAAGCCGGCGCCGGTGCAGGGGGCTGTGCTGGTGCCGCCAGTCGGTATGACGGGCGCCAGCGGTGTGGTGGCGGTGCCTGCGCAACGCGATGCTCCGCCCCGCGTGCAGATGGGCGCCGCCGCTGTCACTGCCAACAAGGCGGCCAACGGCGGTGTGCTGTCGCTGCCTGTGGTGGCCCCGGCAACCGCTGCCGCCGCTCCCGGCGCGGTGGAGTTCGTCACGCATGGCCGTTTTCGCGATGTGCCCGTCTACAAGCCCAAGGGCGAGATCCGCTCGGTCGTGCTCATGCTGTCGGGTGACCAGGGCTGGACGCCCGCCACTTCACGCATGGCCCAGGCGTTGGCGGAGCAAGGCGCGCTCGTGGCCGGGCTGTCGACCCCCGCGCTGTTCTCCAGCCTTGAAGCCGATTTTGGCGACTGCGCGTTCCCCGATGGCGACCTCGAAAACTTCAGCCGCTTTCTGCAGGCCTACGAAAAGGTGCCAGGCTACTACCCGCCCATCCTTGTGGGGGACAACGAAGGCGGTGCGCTGGCGTACGCCATGATTGCGCAGGCGCGGCCGAACATCTTCGCGGGCGCCATGTCGATGGAGTTCTGCCCCGTGCTGGAGCTGCGCAAGCCGCTGTGCAAAGGCGAGGGCATCCACTTCAGCCGCCGCCAGAGCGAGAGCCGTACCACGGCCAAGCGCACCAAGCCACCTGAAAACGCCGGCGTGGTGCTGCTGCCGGCCACCAAGCTGTCGGCGCCGTGGGTGGCGCTGCAATCGGGCACGCTGACATCGTTTGCGCGGCGCTCAGGCCCGCTGTGCGAGGGGCGTGCCACGCAAACCTTCATCGATACGATTTCGGGCGCCCAGTCGGTGGTGTTGCCTCCCGCCGCGGGCGCCAATGCGCCGCCCGTCACGGCAAGTGAGCCGTTCAAAGCCGCTTTCGCCAAGCTGGTGGCACAGCGCAAGCCTTTGCCGCCGCCACCGCCCGCGGCCGTGTCGGACTTGCCGATCATTGAAGTGCCTGCGCAGCCGGGTACATCTTCGGAACTCTTTGCCGTGCTGCTGTCGGGTGACGGTGGCTGGGCGGGCCTCGACAAGGAGGTGGCGGCCGCGCTGTCCAAGTCGGGCGTGCCGGTGGTCGGCATTGATTCGCTGCGTTATTTCTGGACGCCGCGTACACCGGCTTCCGCTGCGGCGGACATGGACCGCCTGGTGCGCTTCTACGCCGCGCGCTGGAAGAAGCCCAAGGCGCTGCTGATCGGCTATTCGCAGGGCGCGGATGTGCTGCCCTTCATCGTCAACCGACTGCCGGCCGCATCGCGTGAGCACGTTGCATTGGCCGTGATGATGGGCTTGGGCAAGCGTGCGGACTTTGAATTCCACATGACCAATTGGGTATCGAGCAGCAGCGCTGGGCTGCTGATCCTGCCCGAGGTGCAGAAGCTGCCCACAGGGCTCGGCATGTGCATCTATGGCAAGGAAGAAAAAGACACCAACTGCCCAGGCCTCGACCCGAAGCAGACCCAGCTCGTCAAGCTGCCGGGCGGCCATCACTTTGATGGCGACTACGCCAAGCTGGCGCGCATCATCCTCGACGGTGTGCGCGTGGCGGGTAACGCCTCGCGCTGACGCCCTCGTATCCGTCCTGTCCGTGCCCGGGGTTATGGCAGCGTAACGTCGGGTGCGTGATGGCGCGGCATAATGCCTGCGCCAACAACACGGTCGGGGGATCGGATGGCAGTCTTGGGGACGTTTTTTGGGCTGGCCGCAGCATTGATCGCGGCGCTGATCTTGCTGACGATGCTGGGCAATCTCCGGCGCGGGCGGCGCGAAACCTATATCCAGAATTACGCTTGGCCGGCTGGGCTGCTTGAACGCTTTGCGGAGAAACATCCGACGTTGAGCCCGGCAGAGCGCGAGCAGGTCGTACGCGGATTGCGTCAGTTCTTCATCGTCCATTTGCGCAGCGGTTGCGATTACGTGTCGATGCCCTCGCGCGTGGTGGACGATCTGTGGCACGAGTTCATTCTCTATACGCGTGAATACCGGGCCTTCTGCAGTCGCGCGTTCGGCAAGTTTCTGGATCACCTGCCGTCGGCGGCATTGTCGCCGGTGCGCAAGCAATCCAACATCGGGTTGCGGCGCACGTGGTGGTGGGCTTGCAATGATGAGTCGATCAATCCACGTAAGCCCAAGCGCCTGCCGCTGCTGTTTGCCATCGACCACCAACTCGCCATTCCGAAAGGCTTTTACTACGTGCCCGACTGCGCCACGATCCTGCCTGGCGGCGAAGTGATGCAATGCGGGGCGGATTTCGCCAGCCGCCGCATCGATGGCAGTACCGACGGCTTCGGCACCGCGACCAAGCGCAGCGGCGGCGGTTGCAGCGGTTGTTCCGGTGGTTCGAGTTGCTCGAGCTACAGCAACTGTAGCGGTGGGGGCGGCGACTAGGCGGGCTGCGTACCGTCTGCCAGCGACTGCACACACTCGTCCACGCTCAGCTCGTGCAGCATGGCGGGCCGCAGCGTCTCGTCGGTGGCGCGTTGCAGGGCGGTGAGTGCGCGGGGCTTGAGCCGCACGAACATCAATCGCAAACCGCGCGCCGCACATTCGGCGGCAAAGATGCGTAGTGCTTCGATGGCGGAGCCGTCCACGTCGGGCGTTTCCTCCAGGCTGAGCATGATGGTGTGCAGCGCCGGTTCAGGCTGCGCTTTCAGGAGCGCTCGCACCTTGCCCAGCACGCGTTCGGTGTTGGCGAAGAACAAGGGCACTTCGGGCCGTGCGATCAGCACGCCGGGCAGCGGTTTGGCTTCCGGATGCAGGGACACATCGACAAAGTCGTGGCTGTTTCTCAGGCGGCCGAGCACGCTCACGTTCGGCTCGGACAGTTTGCGCAGCGTCAGCAGCAGGCTCACGCCAATGGCGGCCAGCAAGCCATGCAGCACGCCCAGTACCAGCACGGCCAGCAGCGCGGCGATCACGACCAGACGGTCTCGATGCCACGTCCAGTAGGGCTTAAACACACTCGGGTGCAGCGAGTGGCTGACCGCAAAGATGACGATGGCCGCCAGCACCGGCTCGGGAATGCGTGCCAGTTGCGGCAGAAACAGCCATACGATCAGCGCCACCACGGCCGCCGCACACAGTCCGGCCAAGCGCGATTGCGCACCAGCCGCTTCATTGGCGGAGGTGGCCGAATACCCTGCGCCCACGGGCATGCCGTGCAGCAGGCCCGATAGCAGGTTTGCGCAGCCCAGGGCGACGAGGTCACGATTGGCGGAAACGCTGTCGCCATGCTTGAGCGCGAAGTTGCGAATCGAGCCATACGACTCGGCGTAAAGAATCAGCATCAACGCAAAGCCGAGTTCCGCGCTCTGCATCCATTGCGCGCGGTTGAGGTCGGGCACGCCAACGCTGATGTTCTGCAAATCGATATGGCCGACCACGGCGATGCCGTAGGCGTGCCAGTCGACCCAGTAGCCGCCGGCGATGGCCAGCACGATAACGACCAGCGTGGCGGGAATACGGCCGCCCCAGCGCCCCAGGCCAAACAGCAGGGCGAGCGCCGCAGCCCCCAGCGCTGTGCTGTACCGGTTGGCATTGGCCGCACTGGTGATCAGCTCTAGCGCAATGCGTGGCGTGTCGCTGTGGTGCACTGCCACGTCGAGGATCTTGGGCAACTGCTTGACGGCAATGGTCAACGCCAACCCGAACGTGAAGCCGCGCAGTACGGGTCGGGCGATGAAATCCGACATGCCGCCCAGCCGCGCCGCACCCGCCAGGATGAACAGCACACCTGTTGCGATGATGAGGGCCGCTGCCAGCGTGAGCGCCGTCGCGCCATTGGTGCCGGGTTCGGACAACACCGTCGCAAACAGCACTGCCGCCGACGAGGACGTGGCCGAGACGATTGCAAAACGGCTGGTGCCGATCAACGAATAGACCACCAGGCCACAGAGCAGCGCGATCAACCCGGCTTGCGGCGGCAGGCTGGCGATGCCTGCATAGGCCACCGCTTCAGGCAGCAGCAGCCCCGCAATCGAGAAGCCGGCAACGACGTCACGCAGCACGCGTTGCTGGGTTGGCAGGGGTGGGGTGCCCAGCGGTGCGAAACGATCGGGGTGTTGCAGCGCGTTGGCGGGATGTTCGTAGCGGGGTGGCATGCAGTGCGGTGGTCGGGCGGTGAACCGGCGATGCGGACGGCAAAAAAGGAAGACGCCGCGACCCGACTGGGCCGCGGCGTGCGAGCCGGCTTGCAGCGCAGCTTACTTGGTGCAGGCCTTGCCGTGGCTCGGGCGCATGCCTTGGGCCTTGGCGTCGGCTTCGGTCAGGTATTCGCCCTGCTTGGTCTTGCCGTAGTAGCGGTCGCCCGGGCAGTGGTAGACCTTGGTGGCGGCGTTGGCCCATACCTTGTCAGGGCCGCCGCCAGGGGCGACGGTAGCCGGTGCGGCTGCGGCCGGCTTGGCGGGGGCTGCGGCTGCGGGTTTGGCCGGGGCGGCAGGTGCCGGGGCCGGAGCCGCTGCTGGGGCGGCGGGCGCAGCGGCTGTCGGTGCTGCTGCGGGCGCGGCCGGTGCGCTGCCCGCGCTGGCTTTCTTGTCGACGCCGCCATGGCCACGGCAGGCGCCCTTGAGCGTCGCACCGCTGTACGGCGTGCCGTCCTTGCAGACGGCGTGGACGGCAGCCGGTGCCATCGCCGTCGCCGCGGCTGGTGCGGCCGTGCCCTGTGCAAACGCCGAGCCCATCATCAGCGCACCCACCGAAAACATCAACGCAGACAGTTTCATATCGAGACCCTCAACGAGGCACGGAATACGTGCGTGATCGAATAACGCCAGCCGGCAGCGCGCGTTGACCAGACCGAGGGTTTGCCTGAGGACAATGCGCTCGGCGTTAACGATTGCGCAACAGTTGGGCGATTGTCGCCAATGCACTTGCGCGGTGTGCAGCGCAAGCGTCATCCAGCATAGGCGAGATCACTCCACAGGGCGAACCTTCAGGCGACGCGCTTTTAAGGGTTCGGTGCGACCTTGCGAATCAGGTGATTGCCTCGTTCTGCGACATACAGGTTGCCGTTTGAGTCAACGGTGATGCCGGACGGCTCATTGAATGTCGCGGTGCTGCCGTCGCCATCGTCGCTGCCGGACCAGCCCGAGCCGGCCAAGGTGGCGACCACACCAGCCGGCGTCACCATGCGGACCATGTTGTTACCGTCATCGGCGACATAGAGCACGCCGTTGGTGCCGATCGTCATCCCGGCCGGCGTCAGGAACGTGGCCGCTGCGCCAACACCGTCGTCACTGCCGCAAGCGCCAGAGCCGGCCAGTGTCGTGACGATACCCGCGGCGGAGATCTGCCGAACATCGCAGTTGAACCACTCTGCCACGTACAGCGTGCCCGACGGTGCAAGTGCGATTCCCGAAGGGCCGCTGAAGGTAGCGAGCGCCGCAGCGCCGTTGTCGCTGCCTGCGGTGGTTGAGCCGGCCAGCGTGGTGACCACGCCGGCGGGCGTGATCTTGCGGATCATGTTGTTGCTGTAATCGGCCACATAGACGTTTTCGTTTGCATCCACCGCAATACCAAACGGGTTGTTGAACGAAGCGCCTGTGCCGATACCGTCGGCGCTGCCGGCGGTTGCCGAACCCGCAAGCGTTGTCACAATGCCGCCGGGTGTGATCTTGCGAATGTCGTTACCGTAAAACTCCGCGACATAGACGTTCCCGCTGGCGGCCACGGCAATGCCCGTCGGGGTCAAGAACTTGGCGCTGTTCGCCATGCCGTCGACATGGCCCGGGCTGCCCGTGCCGGCCAGGGTCGTGACGATGCCGCTCGGCGTGATTTTGCGAATGACGTGGTTGCCGTAGTCCGCCACATACAGGTTGCCCGAGGCATCCCGCGCGATACCGCTCGGCTGGCGGAACGAGGCGGCTGACCCTGTGCCGTTGACATTGCCCGGTGTGGTGGACCCAGCGATGGTCGACACCATCGACGGCGCGACTGTGCACGTCACGCTGATGTTGTTGACGTTGCCATTGGCCAACCCGCTGCCGTTTACAACGGTGCACGACTGCCAGAGTGGTTTGGCATTGACCGAGACCGCATACGTGCCGCCCGCTGCTATGGGCGTGGAAAAACTGAAGCTGCCGTCGGAGGCTTGGACGATCGGATCGGCGCCGTTGTTGACCAACGTGAGGCTTCCGTAATCGAGCAAGCCCGCGACCGTGCCCGCAATCGTGTAACTAGACGGAGTTGTGGGAGGAACAGTGGGGGGGGTGGTAGGCGTCACTGGGCCGGTTGGTGTGCCGACAGGCGCCGTGGGCTGCGCCGCGCTGGGCGGCAGATCGCTGGCGGTGTCACCGCCACCACCGCATGCGGCAAGGGTCAGGCAAATCGGAATCGCTTTCAGGAGCCGAGTGCAAGCGGAAATCATGGATGTGGCGGGTAAAAGAATCAGGAGGGATTCGGCCGCTCTACCCGCTGCCGCATGGCGCAATGCGCCTTGTGCGTGGATGAAGCGCCACGCCAGACGCGTTAAAGCAAACGTTTAATCGCTTTTGCGCCTGTATTGTTTTGCGGGAAATGCAAGACCTGGCAATCAATCGGCGTGCGGTGCCCGATCTGTAGCCATCGCTTTAATGGCAAACGTTTGTATGCGGGTTTCTTCTGAAACGGCGGATAATCGGTTCACGTTAAAAGTTGCGTATCACGCGCAATGCCAGCGGGCGATCCATCTGAATGGGGATGAAATTTCCGAGTTGCGCATTGTTGTAAGCGCGGACGTTAAAGAGGTTGCGTGCGAAAACATCGACGCTCCGGCCTTCTGATGCCAGAAGAGGCTCGCGTCGACGCGTACGGACCCGGGCATCGACCCTGCGCAGGGCGAACCTTCAGGCGAAGCTGTCTAGGCCCCGCACCAGGCGTGTGGCCAGACGAGGTCGTCGCAGTTGTTCGAGCCACCATTGGAGTGCGCGGCCTTCGCCGTCTGCGCTGCGGCGCCACCCCACATAGAGCAGATTCGGCTCGCGTGGGTCCGTGGTGTGCTTTTCCACCAACTCACCACGGGCCAGTAGTGACGCCACGCGATGCCTCGGCAGCCAACCCACGCCAAGCCCGTCGCGCTGGGCGAGCGTCTTGGCGCGCATGCTGGGCACGGCCAGCGTCGGTTGCCCACTGAGCATGCCGTAGGCGCGGCCTGCTGTGGCCCGCGCCGAATCGGCGACCACCACGGCGCGATGCCGGGCAATGTCCTCGCGCGCGAGCGGCGCCTGAATGGCTGCCAGCGGATGCCGTGGCGACACGGCAAACACCCACTCCACCACGCCCAGCTCGAACCACCCGAGGTTGGGGATGGAGGGCGGCTCGTTGGTCGCCCCGATGACGAGATCGGCCCGCCCATCGCGCAGCGCCTCCCACGTGCCGGCCAGCACTTCGTGCGTCACCCGTAGCGTCACGCCGGATTGCAGCGCGTCGAACGCGTGCATCACAGGCATCAGCGATTCGAATTCCAGCAGTTCGTCCGTCACGATCCACAGCCGGTCTTCCCAGCCGTTGGCCACCTGCCGCACGCGCTGCGTGATGCGCGACACGTCCTGCGCCAGCCGCGCGGCTTCTTCGGTGAGAAGCAGCCCGGCGCGCGTGAGCTGCAGCCGATAGCGGCGCCGATCAAAGAGCAGGGCATCGAAGCGTTGCTCCAGCTGCCGCGCCGCATACGACACGGTGGAAGGTGCCTTGCCAAGTTGCGCGGCCGCGCGCGACAGGCTGCCCGTCTGCCGAATGGCTTCCAGCAGGGCCAATTCTTCGTCCGTCAACATGTGCAATTCCTTCGAACATGTTCATCGTGCGGATCGTATGGCAACCCGCTTGTCGGCGTCCACACTGCAGTCACGCGATTGTTCAAGTTCAACTTTCCCGAATTTTCCAACCCGGAGGACATCATGAGTCGCTTTGAAGGCAAGACCGTTCTGGTCACGGGCGGCAACAGCGGCATCGGCCTGGCAGCCGCCCAGGCATTTGCAAAGGAAGGCGCTCGCGTGGTCATCACCGGCCGCGACGCAGCCGCGCTGGAAGCGGCACGCGCCACGCTTGGCGCGCATGGTGGTAACGCGGCCATCGCCATCCGCAATGAAACCGGCACCGTGGCTGCGGCACGTGAGCTGACACGCCAGTTGCAGGAAACCGGCGTGCGCCTGGATGCCGTGTTCATCAACGCCGGCATGGCCAAGCTCGCGCCGTTCCCGGAGATCGACGAGGCGTTGTGGGATGCAACGTTCAACGCCAATGTGAAGGGCGCGTACTTCCAGATCCAGGCGCTGTTGCCCCTCCTCAACAAGGGCACGTCGATCGTGCTGAACGGCTCCATCAACGCACACATCGGTATGCCGAATTCGTCGGTGTATGCGGCGAGCAAGGCTGCACTGATCTCGCTGGCGAAGACGCTGTCGGCGGAGCTGCTTGGCTCGGGCATCCGCGTGAATGTGGTGAGCCCCGGCCCCGTGACGACACCGCTGTACGGCAAGCTCGGTATGGATGCCGACGCGCTAGCCGCCACGGCCGCGCAGATTCAGAGCCAGGTGCCGTTGGGTCGCTTTGGGCGCCCGGAAGAAATCGCCTCGACGGTACTGCATCTGTCGGCGCCTGAGTCAGCGTTCATTGTCGGCACAGAAATCATTGCCGATGGCGGCATGAGCCAGCTGTAAGCCGATCCGTGGGCGCACGGCACGGCACGGCCTGAGCGGATGACATCAGAAGCTGCGTGTGACGCGCAATGCCACCGTGCGGCCCGCCTGAACAGGGATGAAGTTTCCGGACTGCGCGTTGCCGTACGCATGGATGTTGAAGAGGTTGCGCGCAAAGAGATCGACGCTCCAGGCCTTCTGATGCCAGAAGAGGCTGGCGTCGACGCGGACGAAGCCGGGCATGCGGAATGGGGTGTCGCCGTAACACGGGGCACTGCGCTGCCCGGTGACGCCAATCCCAACGCCTGTGCCTTTCCATTGACCGGCCTGCGTGGTGTACGTCGTCCAAAGCGATCCACTCAGGAAGGGCGCCTGCGGCAGGAACCCTGTGCGCAGCGTGCCGGATACGCGAGACAGGGCCAGCCACATCGACGTGTCCAGGCCTGGCATCACGGTGCCCTGCATCGAGGCTTCCAGCCCTTCGCTGCTCTGTTGCGCGATTTGCGTGTCGAAGCCGGGGGGCGCGACATCCACCAGCCTCACGTTGTGCGCATCGATGCGATAGAGCGCTGCCTGCATTGTCAGCGCGCGGTTGGTATCTGCCCAGCGCAGCCCGGTCTCCAGTTGGCGACTCCGCTCGGGTTGCAGGGCCTCGCTGAGGTCAAAGTAGCCGGTGTTGATGCGGAAACCGCGCGAGTAGTCGGCAAACCATGCGGTATGCGGCGTCAGCTTGTAGAGCAGGCCCAACGATGGCGTCCACGCGGAGCCCTGAAGCTGCGCGCGCGGCAGTTTGGCGACGTAGTCGTTCACGTACAGGGCGCCGGACAGTTCCCAGCGCGCGCCAATGGCAATCTGGTCGCGTACGCGAAACACGGATTGCCGCACCGATTGCGATACCTGAATGCCCGGCACAAAGGTGGCCGATGGCAATGGGACTGGCGCGAACGGGTTCTGAGGCATCACCACAGGCGCTGCAGCCATGGCCATGTCCTGCCGTTCGTGGAACTCATCCCAGCCGAGCGTCAACGCGTGCTCGAACGGCCCATGCACGAACTTGCCCGTCAGTTCGTTGGAGATGGCCCATGCGGTGTTGTCGCTGCGGTCGCCCAGATTGAACGTTGCCATGGGCGCCGTGTTGTTGATCACCGGCGCCAAATGCCAAAGCGCAGTTTGTTCGGTGAGCGTTTCGTACATGCCACGAGAGTGCAAGGCCCAATCGCCTGTCAGAGAGCGCGATACCTTGTAGTAGGCGCGGCTCGCGCGGGCGCGCACGTTGTCGTCGGCGTTGCCCAGCGGGCTTTGCATGGGCAGGCGGACGGGCGCGCCATCGAGTGCAAACGTGGCCGGCGGCATGGGCTGTCGGTTCTCGGCGGATTCCAGCCCGACCGTGACTTCGGTGGCGGCATCGTGCCACCCGAGCGCCGCAAGCCCGTAGCGCTCGCGACGACCGGCGTAACCGGAATCGCTGTTGGCGGTGGTTTCCTCCAGCGCCACCGCTCTGTATGAGAGGTCGCTCGACCCAATGGGCCCGGCAAGATCCACTACGGCCTTGCGCTCGGCATGCGAGCCGATCTCCACAGACACCGTTCGCTGCGGCGTGACCATCGGTGCCCGCAGATTGGCGTTGATGGCGCCCACGGCTGTCGGCACGCCGCCAATGTCAGCATGCGTGCCCTTGATCACCGAAACATCTTCCACTGCCTCGATTGGCCGCAGCGACGCTATCTTGTCCGGTTGACCATCGACCGAGGTCTGTCCTGTCATGAAGCCCCGTGTCGCGTACCTTGGGTGAGCCGTCGGGTCGAGCGACATGGACGAGACACCAGCCAGCGCCAGCGCATCGCCAATCGAGGGCGCATTCTGGCTGGCGAGCAGATCCCTTGAAAGCGTGCTGACGGCATGGGGCACCGTCGTGATGGGCATTTCGATGTGCCTGACGGAGGCTGTTGTGAAGACGGCAAAATCGCCGTTCGCCCGTGCATGCACCTCGGCTGGCGGGAGGGTTCCGATGTCCTGCGGCCCGTCGGTTGCACGCACGATGGTCAGCGTGTGGTCGGGCAACGTGGCGAGCTGCAGGCCGCTGTCTTTGAGTGCCAGTTGCGCCGCCTGTTGGGCCGACATGGTGCCCTCGATCGGACCCGCCACCAAGCCGTTCGCGAGGCCGGAAGGAAACGACACAGGCTGGCCGGTCACGCGAGTGATCTCCATCAAGACATGCTCGAGCGGCGCACGTTCGATGGAGAAATCCCAGGTGCCCGGCGGTGCTGCGTGGGCGGATTGCACCGCGAACAGCGCAGCAAGCCCCAGTAGCCGTACTCGATGCAATACACGGTGCGTGCGTGGACGCGAGCCGGCCGGTGCAGCTGGGCATGCGGTGGCTTTAGACAATCGCACGGTGGCAATGCAAGCGAAGACTTGGCCGATGCTGCAGGCGATGCAGCGGCACTGCGTACCCATCCCGCCCAAGCGATCAGACAGCTGGGTTTGCGGTCACCCTGGCGCGCGGGGTTCCGTCTCCGTCGTCGGCCTGGATGACGCGGGGCCGTTGGTTGCCGCGCGGCGTTGTGTCCATTGCCGCGCACATTCTTCTTGCTGGGCGGATTGCCCGTTTGTACTGCCCCTTCATGACGCGAGCCCCCGCCCTTTTTTGTTGGTACGTCGCATGGTTTGACGACGCATCCTGTCAGGCATCGCGGCAAACTTCAATGAACGGGGCGGGTTTGATGAGCTTTATTCAGGATGCTGGTTGGCCGTCACATCCGGCGTATTTCCCATCATGAACTTTGTTGAGTTTCTGCGTGCGTGGCGCACGCATGCAGAACAGTGCGCTTCAGGAGAGCCCGAACGCCTTGCGCAGGTTTGCATCGACGGGGCCTGCGGGCATGAACCGGCGCAGCTTGCTCAGAAGCGAGGCTTCGCCTTTGGGCGTGCGGCGCATCTTCCACGCACCCAGAGCGGCATCGACGATCGTGCTGGCAACGCCATCCGGGGCTGGTGCCTTTTGGATGCTCTTTTGAATGGCCTGCGAAACGACACCACGCTCCGCGTCGTAGGCCGATACGTTGGAAGCCGCGTGTGGTGCATTGGCATCCAGGCTGGTCTTGGTGAATGAGGGTTCGACAAGTGACACGCGGATGCCGAACTTGCGCACCTCGTGATCCAACGTTTCCGACATGCCCTCGACTGCATGCTTGGATGCGGAGTACAGACCCATGTACGGCGCCGGCAAAAAGCCGAGCACCGAGCTGATGTTGACGATGCGTCCCGAGCGTTGTGCGCGCATGTGCGGCAGTACAGCTTGCGTGGTGCGCAGGATGCCGAACACGTTGGTGTCGAACAGCGTCTGCGCTTCGGCAATCGACGTTTCTTCAATCGCGCCGAGCAGCCCCACGCCGGCACTGTTGACCAGCACATCGATGCGCTGGGCTTGCGCGATGATGGTTTCGATTCCCTGCCGAACCGAGGCTTCATCGCGGATATCCATCTGGACCAGCTCCACACCGGCGATCGGCTGCGTTCGTGCAAGGTTGCGCACGGTGCCGAATACGCGGCAGCCCTGCAGGGCAAACTTTGCCGCGGTGGCACGGCCGATGCCCGAGGACACGCCGGTAATCACGACAACTTTGGAATTCGACATGGCAGTTTCTTTCTGTATGGGTGAGTGGGTGTTGCGGTAAATCGGCGATTCATGGCGGCGCTATTGGCTGGCAATGGCGGTCGAGGTATCGGGCTGCCAGCCACCACCCAGCGCCTTGAAGGCCGCCACGGCAGCGCGCGCCGATTCTGTTTGCGCTTGTGCACGCGCATCCGATGCACGCAGCAGGCTTTCGTCGGCTTGCAGCACTTCGATCAGGCTGACGACGCCTTTTTGGTACGCGGCAAACGAAGCATTCCGCGCGCGGCTGAGCGAATCGACGCCTTGCGTGAGCACGGCCGCTTGCTCCTCGCGCTTGACCAGCGCAGAGAACGCGTCCTCCACGTCTTCTGTGGCACGCAGCACGGCGAGCCGGTATGCGGCCAGCATCTCCGCCTCTTGCCCCTTCGCCTGATCGATCTGCGCGTTGATGCGGCCGAAATCGAACAGGCGCCAGCGCAGGCCGAGCACGCCAGCAAACTGACTGGCGCCACTGCCGAACAGGCTGCCGGCGCCCACTGATGTGGCACTGCCCAGCAGGCCGCTGAGCGAGAACTTCGGGTAGTACTCCGCAATGGCAACGCCGATGCGCGCGTTGGATGCCGCCAGGCGACGCTCGGCAACGATGAGGTCGGGCCGGCGCCTCAGCAACTCGCCCGGCGATCCGTTGATGGCGATTTGCGGCGCGGCCGGAATGTCGGCGTCTTGCGCAAGCTCCGCCCGGTGCGTGCCCGGCAGCGCGCCGAGCATCACGTCCAGTGCGTTCATCGCCGCATCGAGCCCCGTCTCAAGCTGCGGGATGGAAGCGCGCACCTGCGCGAGCGCGCCTTCGGCCTGCCTGACCTGAAGTTCAGCCGCCAGCCCCTTGCCATACAGCAGGTTGATGGTGGAGAGCAGTTCCTGCTGCGTCTGGACCTGATGGCGGGCCACTTTTAGGCGCGTCTGCAGGCCGCGGATGGTGATGTAGATGTCGGCCGTCTGTGCGGCCACGGCCAACCGTGTGGCTACGGCTCCCGCCTGCGAGGCCTGGTAATCGGCGAGTGCCGCCTCTCGGCCACGGCGCAGTCCGCCGAAGACATCCAACTCCCAGCTTGCGTTGGCGTCGGCCTCAAACGCGTTGCCGTAACGATCGAAGCCCGGCCTTGCATTCAACACGCGGCCTAAAGGCGTTTCGACGGACTGATATGCCCGCGCCGCTTGGCCCGTGACATTGCCGGACGGCAGCAACGCCGCATTGGCAGCACTCAGACCAGCGCGCGCTTGCGTGACACGGGCGAAGGCCTGGGCGAGGTCCAGGTTCTGTTCCAGCGCGAGCTGGACGAACCGTGTGAGCTGCGGATCCCCAAAGCCGCCCCACCACGCGGACAGATCCGCTGCGGCATGAGCGGGCCGTTGCTCGACGGACGTCTGACCCAGGAATCGATCGGGAACCGGCGCATCGGGCTTCACATAGTCCGGGCCGACAGCACACCCGGTTGCCAGGCTGGCAACGAGAAGGGCCGCAAGGGAGTGTTTTGGCAACATAGCGACGTCCATCGAAATTACATTGAAGTTTTGAGTGACTATAGTACAAATTGGTCACAAGTTGTTCAACTATCTCGACTGGCGTAAGCTGGAGCCATGAAAACCACTCCTTACCCCGTTTCCGCCCGCGGCCCGGCCGACCATGACGTGCGAGACCAGATCGTTGCCGCCGCCACTGAGCACTTCAGTCGCTATGGCTATGAGAAGACCGCCGTGTCTGATCTGGCCAAGGCCATCGGTTTTTCCAAGGCCTACATCTACAAGTTCTTCGAGTCCAAGCAAGCCATTGGCGAGATGATTTGCGCCAACTGCCTGCGCGAGATCGAGGCCGACGTAAATGCTGCCCTGGCCGAGGCCGAGTCCCCGCCGGAGAAGCTCCGTCGCATGTTCAAAGCTTTGACGGAGGCCAGTCTTCGGCTGTTTTCCCACGACCGTAAGTTGTACGAGATCGCCGCCTCGGCAGCGACCGAACGATGGCAGTCGGTGATCGCCTATGAAGGCCGTATCCAGCAACTGCTGCGCGATGTGCTGCAGGAGGGCCGCGAGACCGGAGACTTCGAGCGCAAGACGCCCTTGGACGAGGCCACGGCAGCCATCTACCTAGTCATGCGCCCGTACATGAACCCGTTGCTTTTGCAGTACAGCTTCGACTACACGGAGGTGGCGCCGGGGCTGCTTTCCAGTCTCGTGCTTCGAAGCCTGTCCCCCTGACGCGCAGATTTTTTATTTGTGACCATTGACTAAAATAGTCACATGAACAAGAATGAAAGCCCAGATCATCTCGTCGATGGGGCTTTCATGCTTTCGCGTCGCTTTATTACCTCTACCGCTGTCCTTGCGTTGCCGCTGGCGTTGATCGCTTGCGGCGAAAAGGCCCCTGCCGATCCGCGCACCGAGGTCCCCTTGGTGCGTGCTGCGTTCGTCCAGCCCGTGGCGTCGGCATCCCGGTCGTTCACGGGCGTCGTGGCTGCTCGGGTGCAGAGCGACCTCGGCTTCCGTGTGCCCGGCAAGGTGCTGGAGCGGCTGGTGGACGCAGGGCAGACCGTCAAGCGCGGGCAGCCGCTCATGCGCATCGACCCGGTCGATCTGAAGCTCGCCGCGCATGCGCAGCAGGAAGCCGTAGCGGCTGCCCGGGCACGCGCGCAGCAGACGGCGGAAGATGAAGCCCGCTACCGTGACCTGCGCGGGACGGGCGCGATTTCCGCCTCCGCGTACGACCAAGCCAAGGCCGCGGCGGACGCAGCAAAAGCGCAATTGAGCGCCGCTGAAGCGCAGGCGGATGTTGCGCGCAACGCCAGCCGTTACGCAGAGCTCGTTGCCGACGGCGACGGCGTGGTCATGGAAACGCTGGCCGAGCCGGGCCAAGTCGTCAACGCGGGGCAAGCGGTGGTGCGCCTGGCGCATGCTGGCCGCCGCGAAGCGGTGGTCCAGTTGCCGGAAACCTTGCGCCCCGCCATCGGTTCGGTCGCGCAGGCCACGTTGTTCGGCAAGGAAAGCGATGGCACGCCAGCCAAGCTGCGGCAGTTGTCGGATGCCGCCGATCGGCTTACCCGTACGTACGAAGCGCGCTATGTGCTCGATGGCGATCTGGCCAATGCGCCGCTAGGGGCCACGGTTACGATTCAGATTCCCGATCGGTTGGCCGCTGCGCAGAGCGATTTGCAGGTACCCCTGGGTGCAGTGTTCGATGCGGGCAAAGGCCCCGGCGTGTGGGTCATCCAAGGGGAGCCGGCCAAGGTGTCATGGCGCTCCATCAACATCGTGCGCTTGGGTGACGAAGGTGCCCGCATTGCCGGCCAGGTGAAGCAAGGCGACCGCATCGTCGCGCTTGGCGCCCAACTGCTGCGCGAAGGCCAGCAAGTCCGCGTGGCGGGTCAGGGCGCCAGCACAGCCATCGCGGGGGTGCGACTGTGAGCCAAGGTCGCTTCAACCTATCGGCGCTCGCCGTGCGCGAGCGGGCCGTCACGCTGTTCCTCATCTGCCTGATCTCGCTAGCGGGCCTCATCGCTTTCTTCAAGCTGGGGCGCGCGGAAGACCCGGCGTTTACGGTCAAGGTGATGAACATCATCACCGTATGGCCCGGCGCCACTGCGCAGGAAATGCAGGACCAGGTGGCCGAAAAGATCGAAAAGCGCATGCAGGAGCTGCGCTGGTATGACCGCGCGGAAACGTACACGCGGCCGGGTCTTGCGTTCACCACGTTGACCTTGCTCGACACCACGCCGCCGTCGGCAGTGCAGGAGGAGTTCTATCAAGCGCGCAAGAAGGTCGGTGACGAGGTGGCCAACCTGCCATCCGGCGTGATCGGGCCGATCGTCAATGACGAATATTCGGACGTGACCTTCGCCCTGTTCGCGCTCAAGGCACAGGGCGAGCCGCAACGTGCGCTCGTGCGCGATGCGGAGACGCTGCGCCAGCGCCTGCTGCACGTGCCCGGCGTGAAGAAGGTCAACATCATCGGCGAGCAATCGGAGCGCATCTATGTGGAGTTTTCGCATGACCGGTTGGCGACGCTGGGTGTGAGTCCGCAAGAGGTGTTTGCCGCGCTCAACAGCCAGAATGCGTTGACGGCCGCGGGCTCGGTAGAGACAAAAGGGCCGCAGGTGTTTATCCGCCTGGACGGCGCATTCGACGAGTTGCAGAAGATTCGCGATACGCCGGTGGTGTCGCAAGGCCGCACCCTGAAGCTGTCGGACATCGCCACCGTCAAGCGTGGTTATGAAGACCCGGCCACATTCATGGTGCGTAACGGTGGGGAGCCAGCCTTGCTGCTCGGCATCGTTATGCGTGAAGGCTGGAATGGGTTGGATCTGGGCAAGGCCCTGGACAAGGAAGTCGGCGCTATCAACGCGGAGTTGCCGCTCGGCATACGCCTGACCAAGGTGACGGACCAGGCGGTCAACATCGCCGCGTCCGTCGATGAGTTCATGCTCAAGTTCTTTGCCGCGCTGCTGGTGGTGATGCTGGTGAGTTTCGTCAGCATGGGCTGGCGCGCGGGCCTTGTGGTGGCCGCGGCTGTACCGCTCACGCTGGCCGTGGTGTTCGTGGTAATGGCTGCAACGGGCAAGAACTTTGACCGCATCACGCTCGGGTCGTTGATCCTGGCGCTGGGTCTATTGGTGGACGACGCCATCATCGCCATCGAAATGATGGTGGTGAAGATGGAAGAGGGCTACAGCCGCGTGGCCGCATCGGCCTATGCATGGAGCCACACTGCGGCGCCCATGCTGTCGGGCACGCTGGTGACGGCCGTCGGCTTCATGCCCAACGGCTTCGCGCGCTCCACCGCCGGTGAATACACCAGCAACATGTTCTGGATCGTGGGCATTGCGCTGATTGCGTCGTGGGTGGTGGCGGTGGTGTTCACGCCGTACTTGGGCGTGAAGATGCTGCCCGACTTCAAGAAGATCGAGGGTGGGCACGATGCGATTTACGACACGCCACGCTACAACCGTTTCCGCCGATTGCTCGGGCGCGTGATTGCGCGCAAATGGCTGGTCGCGGGTGCGGTGGTGGGGCTCTTCGCCTTGGCGATTGCGGGCATGGCGGTGGTCAAGAAGCAGTTCTTCCCGATCTCGGATCGCCCCGAAGTGCTGGTCGAGGTGCAAATGCCCTACGGCACGTCGATTAACCAGACCGACGCGGCCACCGCCAAGCTCGAAGCCTGGCTCGCTAAACAGAAGGAAGCCAAGATCGTGACGGCCTACATCGGCCAAGGCGCACCGCGTTTCTATCTGGCGATGGGGCCGGAGTTGCCTGACCCGTCGTTCGCAAAGATCGTGATCCGCACCGACAGCCAGGAGGAGCGGGACGCGTTGAAGCTGCGCCTGCGCCAGGCAGTGGCGGATGGTCTTGCCCCCGAGGCGCGCGTGCGCGTGACGCAGCTCGTGTTTGGTCCGTATTCGCCGTTCCCGGTGGCCTACCGTGTGTCCGGCCCAGATGCGGAAACGCTGCGCCGTATCGCCGCCGAGGTTCAGCACGTCATGGACGCCAGCCCGATGATGCGCACCGTCAATACCGACTGGGGCACGCGCGTCCCCACGCTGCACTTCACCTTGCAGCAAGACCGCCTGCAAGCCGTGGGGCTGACTTCCAGCGCTGTCGCGCAGCAATTGCAATTCCTGCTCAGCGGTATTCCGGTGACGGCGGTGCGCGAAGACATTCGCACCGTGCAGGTGACTGCGCGTTCAGCCGGCGACGTTCGGCTCGATCCCGCCAAGATCGGCGATTTCACGTTGGCCGGCGCCAATGGGCAACGCATCCCGCTCTCGCAAGTGGGCAAGATCGACGTGCGCATGGAAGAGCCCATCATCCGCCGGCGTGACCGCATGCCCACCATCACGGTGCGCGGCGATATTGCCGATGGACTGCAACCGCCCGATGTGTCGACCGCCATCAGCAAGCAGCTTCAACCCATCATCGAGAAACTGCCCAGCGGATACCGCATTGAGCAAGCGGGCTCCATCGAAGAATCGGGCAAGGCGACGAAGGCCATGCTGCCACTGTTCCCGATCATGCTGGCGGTGACCTTGTTGATCCTCATCTTCCAGGTGCGGTCGATTCCGGCGATGGTCATGGTGTTCCTGACCAGCCCCCTCGGCCTGATAGGCGTGGTGCCCACGTTGATCCTGTTCGGGCAGCCGTTCGGCATCAACGCGTTGGTCGGGCTGATTGCGCTGTCGGGCATCCTGATGCGCAACACGCTCATCCTCATTGGGCAGATCCAGCACAACAAAGACGAAGGGCTTGACCCGTTCCGGGCGGTGGTGGAAGCGACTGTCCAGCGGGCGCGACCAGTGATCCTCACCGCGCTGGCCGCCATCCTGGCCTTCATTCCGCTGACGCATTCGGTGTTCTGGGGTGCGCTTGCCTACACGCTCATCGGCGGGACGTTTGCCGGGACGATCCTCACCCTGGTGTTCCTGCCGGCCATGTATTCCATCTGGTTCCGGATCCGCCCGGGCAGTGTGAGCGATACGCAGCGCGATCGGCATGAGACCGCGCAGCGTGCCGGACAACTGCTGCCCGAGTAAGTTTTTCCCGCCTGCCCACGTTACCTCCGTTCTCTCTCGACCTTGGGGCAGGCGTTTTTCTTTCTGGCCGGGCGTTGCGCGCGGCATTGGTGTACAAGCACATGGTGTTGACGAAATGTCAGTAACTGACGTATCGTCAATGCCATGAAGCCTGCCGAAGAAAATCACCTCCTGCTGCGCGAAGGTCGCAAGATCGTCGAAGCGCTAGGCAAGACGCTGGCGCCGCTGGTGGAGGTCGTGCTGCACGACCTGACCGATGCGGACCATTCCGTCGTCGCCATTGCCAACAATCTGTCGGGCCGACAGGTCGGCGATGCCGCCACCGAGATGGGCCTGGCGCGCATGGCCGACCCTGATTTCCCGGAAGTCATCGAGAACTACGCCAATCGCTTCCCCGACGGTCGGCCCGCCAAAAGCACGTCGATCGGCCTGAAGAACAGCCGTGGCGAATATGTGGCCGCCATCTGCCTGAACATGGATGTTTCCATGCTGAGTGCCGTGACGACGGGTCTCACGCAATTGATGCGCGTGGATGTGGCTGCGCCGCCGGTGCCCGAGTCCCTCGCGCCACGCCGCGTGGAAGACGTGCGCACCGCGCTCGAACACTTTGCCGCCGCACGCAACACCACCCCCATGGCGATGACGCTCGACCAGCGCCGCGAAGCCATGCGCGAGCTGGCTGCCAGTGGCCTGTTGAACCTGCGCCGTGCACTGTCTGAAGTCGCGCAAACGCTGGGCGTGGCGCGCTCCACCGTCTACACCTACCTCCCTGAAAACACCCCAATCTGAGTCCCGCCATGAGCTTGCCGATTTCTTACGACGACGTTGTTGCCGCACACGCGCGCCTGCAAGGTGTGGCCCACAAGACGCCGGTGCTGACGTCCGCCACCGCCAACGCCATGACCGGCGCCGAGCTGTTCTTCAAGGCCGAGAGCTTCCAGCGCATGGGCGCGTTCAAGTTTCGTGGTGCGTACAACGCGCTGTCGCAGTTCACGCCGGAGCAGCGCAAGGCAGGCGTGATCACGTTCTCGTCGGGCAACCACGCGCAGGCGATTGCGCTGTCGGCCCGGCTGCTGGGCATGCGCGCCGTGATCGTCATGCCCAAGGACGCACCTGTCATCAAAGTGGAAGCCACGCGCGGCTATGGTGGCGAGGTGGTGTTCTACGACCGCTACACCGAAGACCGCGAAGCGCTGGGCCGCAAACTGGCCGAAGAACAGGGCCTGACGCTGATCCCGCCGTACGACCACCCGCACGTGATGGCTGGGCAGGGCACGGCCGCCAAGGAGTTGATCGAAGAGGTTGGCCAGCTGGACGTGGTGCTCGCCCCACTGGGCGGCGGTGGCCTGCTCTCCGGTACCGCCACGGCAGTGCGAGGGCTGAATCCGGCATGCAAGATCATCGGTGTGGAACCCGAGGCCGGTAACGACGGCCAGCAGAGCTTCCGCAAGGGCGAGATCGTCCACATCGACACCCCCAAGACGCTGGCCGACGGCGCACAGACGCAGCACCTGGGCAACTACACGTTTGCGGTGATCCGCGCACTGGTCGACGACATCATCACCGCGAGCGATGCCGAACTGGTGAGCACGATGCAGTTCTTCGCTGGCCGCATGAAGGCGGTGGTTGAGCCTACGGGCTGCCTGGCGGCGGCGGCCGCACTGAATGGCAAGGTGGATGTGCGCGGTAAGCGTGTCGGCGTGATCATTTCGGGCGGCAATGTGGATCTGCAATTGTTCGCCAAGCTGGTATTGGGTGCCGCATGAGCGAAGCTCGCTACTTGAACGCGCCTGATCTGCGCCCGCCTGCCGGGCACTACTCGCACGCGGTCTGCGCCAATGGCTTCGTGTTCGTGGCGGGGCAGATTCCCGTGACGCCAACGGGCGAGAAACTCGTCGACGCGCCATTCGAAACGCAGGTGCGGCAGGTACTGGCCAATCTCGACGCCGTGCTGGTTGCCGCCGGCACCGCCCGTTCACGCCTGGTGCAGGTGCGCGTGTACGTGACGGACATGGAAACCCACTGGCCCGCATTCGATGCGCTCTACCGCGCGTGGATCGGTGAACTGCGCCCAGCGCGCGCCGTGGTGCCCGTGCCGACGTTGCACTACGGCCTGGCGGTCGAGATCGAGGCGACAGCGCTTGCAGGCTGACGCAAACGCTTGAGGTTGATGCGTGTCAGACAAGGTGCCGCGCGGGTGCATGCGCGGCTACCGGTCGGTTGGTCGTTGTTGCAGAATGGATGAAGTTCCCTGCCAGGGCATGTGCCCGGCTTCCAACAACACGACCTCGCGCGCCCATGAGCCAATCCTCGCGGCAACTCACGCAGGAAGATGTACCCATCGGGCAGCCGCTGCCCTTTGCATTGGCCGATGGCGTAGGCCGCCTGTTGTTGCCCGCAGGCACCGTCGTACCGGTCGCGGAAGACGCCCGACTGCTGTTTCACCACGGTCCCGTGCTGGCAGCCGACCCCTCCGGCGATGCCGCGGCCGGGCCCTCGCCCGTGCCGCCGGAAGGCAAACCGCGCCTGGGCGCAACCGGTCTGTCGATCGGCACGGTATTGCAGGTGCAGGAGAAATCGGCGCCGCTGCGTGCCGCGCTGCCTTGCCGCCTGATCGGCTATATCGAAGGCGAGGCGATTTTCATCACGCAACCCGCCGATGCCAAGCGCACGCTGCGGCCAGAAGCGCGTGATGTGTTGTTGCTGCGCGGTTTCTCTGGGCGTGCGGTGGTCAGCATGCTGTGCAGCGTGGTGTCGACCGGTCAGTTTCCCGCACCGTATGTCGTGCTGGCCATGCCCTCCAAGGTGCACAAGGTGCAACTGCGCAAAGCCAAGCGCGTGCAGGTGCGCATTGGCGCCACGATGCGTGCGGAAGGCGAAACCGCGTCGACTGCCACCCGTGTCGCCGTCATCCGTGACATTTGCTTGAACGGCGCGCTGGTGCAAAGTGTCAGCGCGTCGTTCCAGCCGGGGGACCGCCTCTGCCTGGATTTCAGCGCCTATGTCGATGGGCAGCAGGAAGACTTCTCCATTACCGGGCGCGTCGCGAGCGGCTCGCCCGCGCTGGGGATGACGACCTCGGCGTTTCCATCGTTCGGGGTGGAGTTTTCGCTGTCGAAAGAGCAGACCGCGCGGCTGTCGCGCTTGATCATCGAGCGGCTGGACGAGTAGCGGATAGGCGAGGCCTATGCCTCGCTGGCCAGCATGGTTTCGAGCAGCCATGCGCCCGCCTGGCCCAGCGTGCGTTTGCGTGACCACACTGCGTCCACCAGCACATGCCGCGGCCAGCCGCATGCACGCACTTCGTGCAGGCGATCTGCTGCGAAGTGATCAACCAGCCAGCGCGGCAGCTCTGTCCAACCGAAACCCAGCACGGCCATTTCTAGCAGCATCAGGTAACTCGGCGCAGACCACCGGCGCAGACTGCGCACGGGTGCCGTATCCGCGCGGGGCCCGGCAGGGTCGATAAAGGTATTCAGCCGCAGCTCGCGGGCCTCGCGCAGCACGGTATGCGGCACCTCCTTGCTGCCGTATTGCGCCAGCGGATGCTGCCGCCCGACGAACAGGCCGATCTCCGAACGCTCGGCGATGGTCGCCGCACCAATGTCGGGCGGATAAGCCGACTGCGCTGCCACCAATCCCAACTGCGCGCGGCCCTGCTGGATGATGTCGACCACGTCTTCGTGCTCCGCGATCAGGCATTCGAGTTCCAGCTCGGGAAAGCGCTGCTCAAGCGCGGCAAGCGTTTGCTCATAGCGGTCGGACTGGTAGGTGTCGGATACCACCAGCGTCAGGCGCACTTCCAGGCCGCCAGCCATTTGCGCGGCCAGGCGGTCCATGTGCTCGCTGGCATCGAGCACCCGGCGCACTTGCGTGAGCATGGCGCGGCCGGCTTCGGTCAGGGTCGGCTGGCGGCTGCTGCGGTCGAACAGCGTCAGCCCGAGGTCGATTTCCAGATTGCCGATGGCCTCGCTGATGGTCGATTGCCGCTTACCCAGCTTGCGCGCAGCCGCAGAAAACGAACCCAGTGTGGCGGCCTCGGCAAAGGCCAGCAAGGCTTCGGGGGAGTGGCGCATGGGTGCCTCAATCGAAAGAGATACTTGCCAATGTATCGGAAAAACCGATGCTATCGAACTGGCCGTGCGTGCCTCTACCGATGAAAATGCCATCCATTCATCGGAGTATTGCCATGCAAGTCCCACCCAAGGCCCCTATCGAACGCGTTTTTCACGCGCTGAGCTTTGAGTTGCTCGCCACCATGCTCTGCGCCCCGCTGTTCAGTTGGATCATGGGCGTGTCGCTGGCGCACATGGGGGTGCTCACGCTCATGTTTGCCGGCGTCGCCATGGTGTGGAACATGATCTTCAATGCCCTTTTCGAGCGCGTGGAGCATCGCTATCAGCTCTCGCGCACGCTGACCGTGCGGGCGGTGCACGCCTGCCTGTTCGAGGGCGGCCTGGTCGTGGCGCTGGTGCCGCTGGGCGCGTGGTGGCTGAACGTGGGCCTGTGGGAAGCCTTCGTGCTGGACATCGGCATCATGCTGTTCTTTCTGCCGTACACGTTCTTCTTCAACTTGGCGTATGACACGCTGCGCGTCCGCTGGATGGCGCGCCGCGCCCTGGCTTGATCCGGAGATTGGCCTAGAGCGAAAGGGGCAGCGCGCGGGCAAGCGCGCTTTCTATAATTCAAATCCCTTTTTACGTCCCGACGGGCGCACTGGCCACGAGCCGCTGCGCCCGTATGCCTTCATGTCGCCTCTTGCCGTCGTGCCTTCGCCCCGAGCACCCGTGCTGCGCCAGTGTTATGTGGCCGCCTGCGCGGGCGATGCCGTGGGTGTCATGAATGTGCTGCGCGATGTCTCGGGCGCCGACCATGCCGCTGCGATGGTCCGCTGGCGTGTCGACGAGCGTTGGCATTGGGCGGCGTCACGTGGCGCATGCATGCTCGACATCCTGTGGCGCGGGGCGCGCGGCAACGGTGTGGCTGCATGGCCCATGGCCGATGCAGAAGTGCGTGGCTCAGTGTGGTTGGATTACTGCAGGCGGGGCGTACCGCTGTCGTCGCAACGGCATGCTGCGACGCTGGCATTGTTACCGCATCTTGCCCAGGCATTGCCGCTGTGCTGGCAGCGCATGGCCGCCCATGTGGGCATGGTTCCTTTGCAGCCGGCCAGCCTCTGGCTGACAGACGCATTCCACCTGACCCCCCGCGAGGCCGATGTGGCCGAACTCCTGGCGCGCGGGTCCGACCCCGCCTGTATCGCTCGCACGCTCGGCATCTCGCTCGACACGGTGCGCACGCACCTCAAGCATGTGTATCGCAAGACGAACACGCACAGCCAGTGCGACGTGGTGCGGTTGATGCTGGCCCTGTCAGCGCGTCGCTGATTCAAGCTCAGGCCGTTGCCATCTGGGGCGGCTCAACGGTGGGTGTGCCTTCCTTGAAGAGGGTTTGCAGTTGCGCGCGCAACTCGGGCGAATCGGCGTGCTTGTGCACGGAAACAGCATGCTGCACGGCGGCTTCGAGCAACTCGGCATCGCTGTCGGCGCTGATGGCGACCGAGCAGTGGTTCTCGCTGGGGAAGGCGCGGCAATCGATATAGCAGCGGCTCATGACGGTACTCCCGGAATGAGGGGCGCGCGGCAGAAGAGTCCCTGCTGCGCGTACCGTTGTTATAGGCCCGCGGGGCTACGATGGCGTCACCCAGATGGGGTAGGGCGCGGGGGCGGCGGTGCGGTTTCAGTCGAGAAAAACGTACTGCGCCAGATACGGGCTGCGGCCCTCCTGACCTTCTGCCGTGCACGGCTGCGTGGGCGCGATGCCACCGTGGGTCTGCAGCCGCTGCACGTAGCGCACGGTGCTGAGCCAGCCGGGGCCGCCTGCGCTGGTGGCTTGCAGCAACAGCAGCGGAATGGCGCCGCCTTCTGCGGTGTTGGCGCTTTGCTGCAGAACCTTTCCGGTGATGCGGCTGCCGTCTGCCGCCTCCCAGCTTGGGCCCGCACCATGCTTGATCACGAGCTTGCCGGCCGCGTCATACAGATCCGCTTGCGGCGCCTTGAAAGCCCACGCCAACGGCTTGTCGGCATCGCGCTTGCACACGTAAATCTGCACGCCGGTTGCGGACAGTGCTGCGACGGTGTGGTGGGCGTCCGCCGGCTGCAGGGTGTCAGGCACAGTTTGCGCCCGCGCGGCCTGCATTGTTGTCCATGCCAACACAAGCAGGGTGGCGGAAACGATAGAGAACTGCAACAAGCGTGGGCGGCGATGCATGGAGGGCTCCTTGAGGGGAGTAGGTCGGCGGGATGCGACGTACGCGAACGCGTTTAGCCGACGACTTTAGCACCACGCTCCTTCAGCAGTTCGCGCAGCACCGAGCGGTGGCAATGCGCTTCGTCTTCGCAATAGCAGCCGACCGACAAGTTGGTCTGGTGCGATAGCGCGGCCAGCATGTCGAGCAGGCGCGCGGCGTCGCCATCGCGCATGTCAGTGCGGAAGTGGCGTACGAAGGTTTGCCACGCTTTCTCGTTGTGCTCGGCTTGTGCGGCCTGCGCTTGCTTGACGAGTTCGGGTGAGGGCGAAAGCAGCGGCATCCACACGTCGTAGAAATCGCGGCTGGCGAATTCTTCCTTGGGCACGCCGCGTGGCGGGCGCCGCACGGTGCCGATGCGCAAGCCTTCATCAGCGGAACGCGGCTCGCCGAGCCGGACAATGCGCAGTGCCATGAGATGCCTCCGTGTGGATGCAGCGCGTCGTGTGCTTACGAACCCTGCCGGCTCTGTACCGTCGGGAAGAAGAGGTCCTTCCACGACGCCGGCTTGTTTTTGATCGTGCCCACACGCTGCATGAATTCAGCATAGTGGGCGACGCCTACAGGCGTGGTCGTGAAACGCGAGTCCGGATCGTCGAGGATCTTCTTCACCTCGTCCGGCGAGCTCTTCACCTTCGATTGCGCGATGTAGATCTGCGCGGCCTTCGTCTTGTCCTTGGCGATGAGCGCGTTGGCCTCATCCAGCGCCGCCACGAAGGCTGCTGACAGCTTCGGGTTGGCCTCGTAGAACTTCTTGCTGGTGTAGGTCATGTCCAGCGTGATGTTGCCGAGCACGTCCACCGTGTTGAACACGCGGTGCAGGCCAGGCGCGGCAGCCTCGGTGTACGAGAACGGCGGCGAGGCCATGTGGCTGTTGATCTGGCTGCCGCCGGCCAGCATGACGGCCGTGGCATCGGGGTGCGGCAGCGGTACGGTGATCGGGTCGAGCTTGTTGAACTGCTTGTCGCCGAAGGTTTTGGCGGCGGCCATTTGCAGCACGACGGCGGGCAGCGAGGTCTTGATGCCGGGGACGGCAATGCGGTCCTTGTCGGAGAAATCGGCCAGCGTTTTCACGTTGGGGTTGCGCGTCATCAGGTACATCGAGGATGAGCTGAGCGACGACAGACCGCGGACTTCCATGGCGCTGCCGCGGGTTTTGTCCCACAGGGTGAGGAAGCCGGGTACGCCGAGGGAGGCGATGTCCAAGGCGCCGGAGAGCATGGCGTCGTTGATGACGTTGCCGCCGTCGAGGATGCGGTAGCTGACTTTGATGTCGCCCAGGCCTGCGGACTTGGCTTGCTTCTCTAGCAGGTGCTCGCTGGCCATGACCATGATGGGCAGGTAGAGGATGCCGTAGCCGTGGGAGATGCGGACTTCTTTGGCCTCTGCATGGGCTGCGTTGATGGCGCCTACACAGAGAGAGGCTGCCAGCGTGGCGGCCATGGTCAGGCGGAGGATGTTGCGGCGGGGTTGCTGCATGGGTTTGTCTCCTTGTTGTTTGTTGGTGGTTTGCTGATGTTTCGTCCCCTGCCGGGGCCGACTCACTTTCTTTGTCTTGCCAAAGAAAGTAAGCAAAGAAAGGCGCGCCCGAGATGGCGACTTCCCCTTGGATTTCCGTGACCGGGCGGGGAGGGGGGGCAAACTCGCTGCGCTCAAACAGCCTCCCTCCTTTTTTCGCCCGCTCACAAAAATCCAAGGCGCCATCTAGGGCAGGGTACGGTCAAACCGTTGGTGTGCTTGGGTTGGCGCCAGGGTTTGCCAGGCTTAGTTCTGCATGCCCCAACGTTTGATGGTGCGGGCTTCCAGCGTGCGGAACACGAGGTTCTCCACCAGCAGGCCGATGATGATGACGGTGAGCAGGCCGGCAAACACTTCCGGAATCTGCAGTTGGTTCTTGTTTTCGTAGATGTACCAGCCGAGGCCGCCCTGGCCGGAGCTCACGCCAAAGACCAGTTCCGATGCAATCAACGTGCGCCATGCGAATGCCCAGCCGATCTTCAGGCCGGTGAGGATGGAGGGGAACGCTGCCGGAATCAGGATCTTGGTCAGATACCCCATGCCCGACAGGCCGTAGTTGCGGCCCACCATGCGCAGCGTGTTGGATACCGACAGGAACCCTGCGTGCGTGTTGAGCGACACAGCCCACACCACCGAATGAACGATCACGAAGATCAGGCTGCCGTTGCCGAGGCCGAACCACACCAGTGCGATCGGGAGCAGGGCGATGGCGGGCAGCGGGTTGAACATGGCGGTGAGCGTTTCCAGGAAGTCCTGTCCGAGGCGGTTGCTGATGCCGAGCACCACTAGCGCGCACGACAGGGCTAGGCCCAGCGCATAGCCGGCGAGCAGGGTCTCCATGGATGTGCCGATGCGCGCAAACAGCGTACCGCTGGCGAGGCCTGCCCACAGCGCTTGCACGGTATCCGAGAAGGTCGGTAGCAGCAGCGGGTTGTCGAGCCAGCGCGCGCCACCTTCCCAGATGAGGGCGAGCGCGACGAGGATGACCAGCTTGCGCAGCCACACCTGTTCGTACAGGCGCTCGGCAATCGACAGCGGTTTTTCCACCACGCCGATGCGCTCGAACGCCACGGGCGTGTTGTAGACGGGCGCGCGTTCGCTGACGTTGGTGGTGGGCATGGAAAGGGTTTCAGTCTGCATGGGTTTCCTCCACTGCGCGGGCGAACAGCATGTCGTGGATCTCGGCTTCGAGGGCCTTGAAGCGCTCGGGGTCTTCGTCACCGCGCGCGAGGCTTGGCAGTTCTGCACGGACCTGGCCGGGGTGCGGCGAGAGGATCAGGATGCGGCTGCCGCAGCGGATCGCTTCAGGAATCGAGTGCGTGACGAACAGCACGGTGAATTGCGTTTCGTCCCACAGTTGCAGCAGCTCGTCCTGCATCTTGCGGCGCGTAAGCGCGTCGAGCGCGGCAAAGGGCTCGTCCATCAGCAGCACGTCGGGCTCCATCGCCATGCCGCGTGCGATCGCCACGCGTTGCTTCATCCCGCCCGAGAGCATGTGCGGGTGGTGGTCCGCAAACTTGGTGAGGTTCACCTTGTTGATGTAATGCAGCGCACGGTCTTCCGCCTCGCGCGCGCCCAGCTTGCCGGTGGCGAGCAGCGGAAACAGCACGTTCTCTTTCACCGTCTTCCACGGCAGGAGCTGGTCGAACTCCTGGAACACCATCATGCGATCCGGCCCGGGCTTGGTCACCGGTTGGCCTTTCAGTCGGATTTCGCCTTCCGTGGGGGTGAGGTAGCCGCCGATGGCCTTGAGCAACGTCGATTTGCCGCAGCCCGACGGGCCCAGCAAGATGTAGCGCTCGCCGGGGTAGACCTGGAAGTCGACGCGGTAGGTGGCCGTGACCAGGTGTTGGCGTGTCTTGTACTGCAGCGTCACGCCGCGCACGTCTAGCAACGGCGGTGAGGTTGCCTGCATGGTGTTGTCTCCTGTGTGTGTCTTGTAGGTATGGGTGCGCTGAGCCGAGGGCGCTAGCGGATATCAACGTGGTATCGGAAATGCGCCGCCGCACCGCGCGAGCGCCGCCATTCGAGCGGCACGCGGTCGTAGCCACGCGCGATGCGTTCAATGACCATCACTGGGTCACCGGGCTGGATGCGCAGCAAGCGCGCATAGGTAGCGTTGACGGCCTCGGCCGTGAGTGTTTCTTCGGCGCTCGCAATGATCTGCCCGCATTGCGATTCGTACAGCGGGTAGAGCAGATCGCCAAAGGCGTCGAGGTCGAGCGTGGCGAGGTCCGCGAAGCGGTCGAGCGGCAGCCAGATTTCTTCGGCCAGCATGGGCTCGCCATCCAACAAACGCAGACGCGTGAGGCGAATGACAGGTGTGCCGGTTTCGATCTGCAGACCGGCAGCGGGCGCGGACGGCGCATCGAGCACATCGCGCTTGAGGATGCGGCTCTCGGGGATGCGGCGCTCGCCGCTTTCGGTCTGGAAGCGGAAGAAGCGGAACAGCGAACTCGCAAAGCTGGCCCGCCGCACAAAGGTGCCACGCCCTTGAAAACGCTCCAGCAGGCCTTCGGCCACGAGTACGTCCACGGCCTTACGGACGGTGCCAACGGCCACGTTGTACGTCTTGGCAAGCTCGGCTTCGGTGGGGATGGCGTCGCCGGGGCGCCAGTGCTGCTGGGCGATCTGCGCGGCCAGGTCGTCGCGCAGTTGCTGGTAGCGGGGCAGGCGGAGATCGGCGGGCATGGTGTGCAGGATGGTCAACTATTCATCTATATGATTCGTCATTGTAGGGAGCTTGGGGGCGGCGGGCATTAGAGGAAAACCCGTGCTCAGAGATCAGACAGCGAACGAGCAACCGATAGGGATGCGCGAAAAGCTTCGTTTACGGGTGAGATCGATTTCGGCACGCGCATGGTGCTCGGCGTATGCCAGCGGTGCGGATCGTGGCGTAAGCGCGAGCCTGTCAGGCAGCCGGCCGTTCGCCCATTGCGCGCAGGAAGGATTGCTGCGCGGCCAACAGTTCTGAGTAGCTGAGCACACGGTAGTCCAGCGCATGTGCGCGAGCCACGTCAGCCACGCGTGCGGCCAGCGCGGGATAGTGCCGGTGGCTGTAGGTTGGGAAGAGGTGGTGTGTCAGGTGCCAGTTCAGGCCGCCGAGCCAGTAGCCGATCCATGCGGAATGCGGCTGCCAGTCACACGCCGTGTGGAATGCGTGCTCGTGCCACGTATGCGGCAACTGGCCGGATTCGGGCGGCAGATAGAACGTCACGTCCGCCCAGTGCGTGCCCAGAATCAACGCCACGAGCACGCAGGACGCCAGCATCTGCCCGACAAAGTAGCCGAACGCGACCCAGCCCCATCCCAGGCCAAGGTGGTGTGCCACCCAGGCCGGTACTGCAACCGCAATGGCAAAGTGGGCCGACTTGGCGGTCAGGAAGGTCAGCCAGCCACCCGTGCCGGGCAGCACGCCATCCGCCTTGAGCGGCGTGATGCCGAAGCGATCTGACCAGTCGTAGACCCAGTTGATGTACGGCAACGACAGCGCGGCAATCAGCGGCCAGTAGCGGTGCTGGTAGCGGAACTGCGGATACCACGGCTGAAACGGCGTCTGCCGCAGGAATCGGTTGGCGGCGGTGTCCAGGTCGTAGTGCTCTACGTTGGCGTGGGCGTGGTGGTAGTGCACGTGGCGCACCGCCCAGTACGCGGGTTCGATGCCGAGCGGGATGGCGGTCACGCGGGTCATGAGGCTGTCCAGCCACGGCCATGGGGAGAGTGCCCGATGCGCGCCGTCATGCAGCACGTTCACCGCCAGCAGCATCGCGACGAAGGGGAACGCCAGATACGCGAGCACAAACGCTGTCGCACTGGCGGCCGTCACCATGGCGGCATATAGCAGCGCCGCCGCTGCAACGAGAAACGCGCCCTTGGCGATGAGGCCAACGTCTGCAAAGCGATGATCGCCTTGCGCCTGCAGATGGTCATGCGCGGCACGGCGCAAGTCATCTGCCAACGATGACGACCGTGGCGATGCATAGCGGAGCTTGGGGAGCTTAGGGGGATTCAGCATGCGTGGACGAAGGGATTGATGCCCCGGCACGCAGCGCATGCCACAACCCGCATGCCACGCCATGCAGCCCCAGCGCCGCGGCCAGCGTGTCGGACAGCGCATCACCTGCACCGCATGCACCGATCATCAACACCGGCAACGCAAGCGCCAGCAGCGGCCAGAGCCAGCGCCCCCAGGCACGGCCGTCCGACAGTCCGCCAAGCGCCAGCGTGAGCAGCAGGATCAGTGCGAACCACAGTGCCTGCCAGTGCTGGGGCCACAGGCCATCGGTGCGCACGTAGTCGATCACCACGCCAAACAGCAGCACACCGCCAGTTGCGATCCAGCCGGCGGGCGTCGCGTGGGTGTCGCGTTGCAGTTGCGGTGTGCGCAAGCCCAGCCATTGCAGTGCCGGCACCAGGTTGGCCCAGAAGGGGTTGTCGCTGTGCGTGGGTTTGTGCACGCCGTAGCGGATGGGCACGTCGGGCAGCGCACGTTGATACGTGCCGAACAGCTTGTCCCACAGCAGCAGCGTGCCGCCGAAGTTGCGGTCGATGTATTCCGGGTTGCAGCCGTGGTGCACGCGGTGGTTGGCGGGCGTGACCATGAAACGGTCCAGCACGCCCGAGCGGCCAACCAGGCCACAGTGGTTGTAGAACTGCACCGAGTAATGCAGGCCCGACACCGCGACGAACATCTCCGGTGTCACGCCCAGCAGTGCCAGCGGCACGAAGAACGGCAGCGAAGTCAGCGATGACAGCCACGCATTGCGCACACCCAGCGACAGGTTGAAATGCTCGCCTTCGTGATGCACCGCGTGGATCGCCCACAGAAAGCCCAACTTGTGGTGTGTGCGGTGCAGCCAGTAGAAACCCAGATCCCACGCCAAAAAAGCAAAGGCCCAGCCGGCAACCGGGTGCCAACTGTCTACCCAATGCAGGCTGGCATGGGCATACAGCCACGTGAAGCCTGCCACCTCAACACCGCGGCACAGCCACATCAGCACGTGGCCCGAATTCAGGTTGAGGATGACGTCGCGCCACGGCAGCGGCTGACCGCGCCACCATTTGAGCGCGGCGAGTTCGAGCAGCACGCAGCCCAGCATCAGGGCGAGCGGCAAGGCAAATGCGTTCATGTCGATGTCGATACCGGTTGAATCGAAGGCGTTGACGCGCGTCGCGCCCACCAAAGACGGATGGCCACGCCGCACAGCACGCCCACTGCGACACCCGCAGACAGGTCCAGCGCCACGTGCCGGCGCGTCTGGATCGTGGCGTACAAGATGCCAAGCCCCCATGCCGCCATGACGAACGTGCGAATGGGCTTGCGCGCATCGGCCAGCGCCCACACCGAGAGCAGCGTGAGTGCCCCATGCAGCGACGGCAGGCAGTTCTGGCTGGAATCGAAGGCGATGAGCATGCGCTGCACGCTGGCCGGCAAGGACGCATCGGTCAGCGGCGGATAGTGCAGCGTGGTCGGCCACAGCAGGAACACCGCGCCGCTCAGCAGTGCGCTCATCTGCATGGCGCGTTCCAGCCAGCGCAGGCGTGACGCGTCCGCCAGCAGATACGCCAGCGGAATCAGCGCGAAGAACGATACGTACAGCCAGATGCCCGATGTGCTGAACGGAATGGCGCGATCCAGCGCGGTCTCCGGTACGACCGTGCCCGCGCCCTGCAGCACGCCGCAGGTGCCGTAGACGAGACCGACTGAACACCAGCCCAACGCCAGGTGACGCAGGCGCATGGCGAGCGGGCTCATGGTGTCGCTCCCGATGCAGCGAGCCGAATGATGCGGCGGCGCTTGCTGGTGAAATCGGTAGCGATGTGCGCGGGCGTTGCATGCCAGGTCACGCGTGATGTATCGACGCCCTGGCGGGCAAAGACATCGGCCAGATGCGCCTGGCACGCGCTCGCAATGTCTGCGTCGACCGGCTGGATGGAGAGCGCCAGTGTGTGCGCATCGGTCTGCACGAGGCGGTAGTCGGCATGCAGCGGCAACGCCTGCGCCAGCGCCCGCGAGCATACGTCGGCAAACAGCGTGACCGTGCCTCCGCCCAGCGCGGGCAGGATGAGCGTGTCATCGCAGCGGCCTTCGATGCGTTCGATGGCCATGGCCGGGTTGCCGCAGGGGCAGGGCCCGAGCGCCGGGTCGCGGCGGATGAGGATGTCGTCCAGCCGGTAGCGCACGATGGGCTGTGTGCTGCGCGTGAAATCCGTGACGAGCGGGACGAAGCGCCGTGCATCTAGCCATTGCGGCTCGATGTGCACGTGCGCCTCGTTCAGATGCAGCGTGCCGTGCGCGCAGGTCGCGCCCAGAAAACCTTCGGTGGCCTGGTAGACCTCGCCGACATTGCCGAAGGCTTGCGCGAGCAGCGCGCGATCCATCGGCTCCAGCACTTCGGCGCCGGAGAGCACCTGCACCGGCGCAATGTCGAGCCGGCCGGCCAGCTTCTCCATCGCCAGTGCGCGCAACACCTGCGCGGGCCCCACGATGATGGTCGGCTGCAAGGCCTCAAGCGGGGTACGGTGCGACTCGAACGGCGCGAACAGATCGAAGAACGAGAACGTCAGCCACGGATTGCGCACCGCCGTGTACAGGTTGCTGTTCGCACGCAGGAACAGCGCGACGCGTTCTCCATGCAGCAGGCCACGCGGCAACAGCTTGGCGAGCAGGATGCCCGCCCATTGCGCGCGTTCCGCAGGGCTGACGACAAACACACCGCGCCCGCCCGATGTGCCGGACGATAAGCCCACCGAATACGTTCCCACCATCGGCCGGAAATCGCGGGATTGCTCGGCCTGCTGCGCGCACGCCAGCACGTCGTCCAGGCGCAGGCCGGCGGTGTTCATGGCATCGAAGTGGGCCATCATCGTGGCCTTGTCCATCAACGGCCAGTCGTGTATCGGCTTCGAGATGAACGGGCGGAAGTACGGGCTGCGCGCCAGCACGCGTTGCGTGAAGCGCGCGATCTGGCGTTGCTGATGCGCTTCCAGTGCAGCGCGGTCAGGCAGGCGCAAACGGCGCGTGTGCCAGTACGACCACAGCAGGCGGTGGAGGCCGGTCATAGCGCGCCCTCGTGCGTGAGGAGGATGCGTACATGGCCGCCCGCATCCAGCGCGTGCAGCTTGCGCAGCGTATCGAAATACGCATGGCGATCGTCCATGATCGAGTACGCCAGCACCGAAGGCCCGCGCAGTTCGCGATAGCTCAGTGGCGACCATGCGGCATCCGCGGCCAGCAGCACCCAGCCTTCCTGCGTGCGCACGAACGCGCCCAGGTGACCGGCGGCATGGCCGGGCAGCGGCACCAGCAATACATCGCCATGGCTGTCGGGCAACGCCCATGCGGAGATGAACGGCGCCAGTTCGGGCGGTAACGCAACCTGCGCGAACTGTTCGACAAAGCGCGTGCGCGTTTCAAAATCTTCGGGAATCAGCCCCGGCACGAAGGCGCGCCGCAATGCCGATATGCCACGCAGCGCGCGCAGGTGCATCCATCCTTCACCCGAGCAGATGACCGGCACGCCTGGGAAGTCGCGCAGGCCGGCCACGTGATCGCCGTGGAAGTGCGAGACGATCAGCCCATCCAGATCGGCCGGCCGCACGCCCTGCTGCGCAAGCTGTGCGGCCATGGACTCCGACGTATCGAAGTACACCGGCGTGACCTTGCGGTAGATCGCAAACAGCCCGCTGCGTGTGTGGTCATGAAAGTGCGAGGCGTAGCCCGTGTCCCACAGCCAGCGGCGGCCGGCGGCTTCGATCAGCCACGCGCGTGCAGGAAACGCGCAGGTGCGCAGGCCCGCGCCGCGCAGCGCCACGCAGGCCGTATGCGTGCAATAGCCGGCTTCAAAGACGGTCAATGTCGCCATGTTCGCGTAACCAATGGGCTGTGCGGCGGATGCCTTCGGCCATGTCGATGGGCGGCACGTAGCCGAGTTCGATGCGCGCGCGGTCGTTGGCGAGCGTCATGTCGTAGTGCAGGGCGGCGGCGCTGTAGCGCGTGAGCAGCGGCTCGCGGTGCGTGATGGCGCTGGCGGCTTCCATCGCGCGCGCCGCCAGTGCCATGGCCGGATAGGGCACGGCGCGGATGCGATAACGCAGTCCGAGCTGTTTCCCCAGCAACTGGTCGAGCAGGTCGCGCAGCGTGGCGGGCGCGTGATTGGTGATGTTGTAGGCGGCGCCGGAAGGCACGTCTGCCGTGGTGGCGCACTGCATGGCATGCACGACGTTTTCCAGATACGTGAGGTCCATGCGCGCCGCGCCGCCGCGGGGCAAAGGCAGTACGCCGCCGCGCAGCTTCAGCAGATGCAGGATGCGCGGCAGCACGACCCGATCGTGCGGCCCAAACAATCCGCGCGGGCGCAGGATGACGAAGCGGGTGGCGTGCTGGTGCCGTACCTGCTGCTGGATGGCGTCTTCGGCCAGCATCTTGGTCGCCGCGTAGTGGTTCGCAAAGCGTGCGGGGCGATAGGCTTCTGGCAGATCAGCGTGGTGCTGATAATCGAAATAGATCGACGGCGTGGAGATATGCACGAAGCGTTGGACACCACGTTTGACGGCACCTTCGGCCAGCGCGGCGGTGGCTTGCACGTTGGCCGCATAGAAGCGGTCATACGCGCCCCATGGCGATGACAACGCTGCGCAATGCCATACCGTATCGACGCCATCGAGCAGCGCGTCGAGCGTGGCCGGCGTCAGGTGTGAAAGATTCGCCGGTACATAGTCCGCGCCACGGGCGATGAAGGCCTCGCGTTGCGCGGTATCGCGCCCGGTAGCACGCACGCGCGCGCCTTGTGCCAGCAGCGTATCGACGGCGTTGCGGCCCAGACCGCCGGTGGCACCCGTCACCAAGGTCGTCATGTTGTCAGCACCATGCCGCCAAGCGTCAGGCCCGCCGCCGTGCCCACCAGCAAGACCGGTTTGCCCGGCTCGATGCGCTGGTTCACCACCGCTTCATGCAGCGCGGTCGGAATCGACGCGGCCACCTGGTTGCCATGCTGCGCGTAGATGTCGACCAAGCTGGCTTCGGGCACGCCCAACCGTTTGCGCAGATGCTGCATACCAAGGTGGCTCGCCTGGTGCGGTACGACGACGTGCATGTCGCGCAGCGTGTAGCGGCTGTCGGCAAACAGGCGATCGAGAAAACCGTCCATCAATTGCGATGCGAGCTTGAACACACGCTTGCCGTCCATGTGGAACAGGTAGTCAGTCGGTTGTGCGCCGGTGCGTGGGTTGCGGCGCGTGCCACCGGCGCGGATTTCGCAGAAGGCCTTGCCGGCGGGATACGTCTCCATGCGGTAGGCGTGGATGCCCGCGCCAGACACCGCTGGCGCCGCTTCCACGATGACCGCAGCCGCACCGTCGCCGAAGATCAACGCGGTCTCGGCATCGTCCCAGTTGATGCCGCGCGAGGCGAGGTCGGACGCCACCACAGCAATGCGTGTGTACGCACCCGTGGTCAGCAGGCTGCCCGCCACATGCAGCGCAGTCAGGAAGCTCAGGCAACTGGCGTTGACGTCAAACGCAGGCGTGCCGGCAGGCAGTCCGGCGTGCTCCAGGATGCGCGTGCCTGTGTTGGGCAGCGCCTGTTCCTGCACGCCAGAAGCGGAGATCAGCAAGTCGATGGACGCGGCGGGTGCATCGGCACGGCGCAGCGCATCGCGCACGGCGGCACCGGCGAGTTCCGATTGGTGTTCGGCCAGCGTGGCGTGGTGACGGACGTCGATACCGGATTTCTTGCGCACGTAGCCCGCGGCATGACCGAGGCGGGTGTCGAGTTCCGCGGACGTGATCCGTTGCTCCGGCAGTGCCTTGCCGGTGGAAAGCAGATGAATCGGCAGCATAGATGCAGGCACGCACGGCGTACGTTGCCCAGTTCCCTCTTCCGGCTGCGGGTGGCGCGGTGCGCATGCCGCAGCGTAATGATCTTGTCTTGTTGTGCCGCGATTCTAGCGGGTACGGCCCGGTGCGCCCGATGAAGATTCGTTAATAAAGTTGGTGCTTTCAAGTGCCGTAGCTGCGCAGCCGATCCAGGTCGACGACCGTGACGCCGCCGTATTCCAGCCGCACCACGCCGTCCTTCTCCAGGGCCTTGAGCGATTGGTTGGCCACCTGCCGCGTCATGCCCGAGAGCAGGCCGAGTTCTTCCTGCGTGATCTCAAGATGGTCACCCGCGCCGGGGTAGAGCACCGGGTTGAACAGCGAAGCAATGCAGCGTGCCAGGCGCGGCGTGACATCGAGCAGGCGGTCGTATTCCAGCAATGCCATGAAATGCCCGAGCCGCTCGTTGAGCTGCTTTACCAGGAAGCGGTTGAAGGCGACGCTGTTTTCCACCAGCCACATGAAGGTGGTGCGGTCCATGAAGGCCATGCGCGTATCGCGCAGCGCAACGATGTCGTAGCGGCGCGGTTCGTTCTTGAGCACGGTCCCTTCGCCAAACCAGCCGCCGGCCGGCACACCTGTAAACGTGACGCTGCGGCCTTCGGGTGAGACCGTGCCGATCTTGATGAGGCCAGTGACCACGCCGGTCCAGCTTTCCAGCAGCGTGTTCTTCGGGCAGATGCAGGCGCCACGCGCGTAGGTCTTCTCGACAATGCCGGCGCAGGCGCGGTCCGCTTCGTCGGCAGGCAGTTCGATCGACCATGCGGCAATGTGCGCCAGCCGTGCGCGCGTAATGCCGGGGCGGGCGTTCTCGGGGTTTGCGTCGATACGGTGGTCAGCCACGTTGGATGCCCACCGGCAAGGCGCTCACGCGCTGCACTTCGGGCGTGGCAAGCCAATCGGAGTGCAGGCTTTGCAAAAACATGCTGGTGGCGTCTTCGCCCCAGAACAGCTCGCCGTTGTGGACGAGCGTAGGCACGCCAAATACGCCAAGGGCGATGGCCGCATCGGTGTGCGCACGCAGGGCGTCTTTCACAGCGGGCTGCTCGACAGCGGCCGCGCCCTCGGGATAGCCCACCGCTTCGCACAACGCGGCAAAGCCTTCGGGCGATGCCACATTGTTGCCATCGCGCCAGATGTGCCGGAAGACGGCGCGCACCGCATCGAGCGAACCGCCCATCGCAATCGTCAGCCGCAGCGCCTTGATGGGGTTGAACGGATGCGCGGGCGGCATGCGGAACGGAATGCCGAGCTGCTGCGCGCGAAACAGTGCATGCCGATAGGTGAAGACGCGCTTGGGGCTGATCTCGGCCGGGCCCCTCTGCCCCCAGTGATGCAGGACCGCGCCCAGCACCAGCGGACGCGGGCGGATGACGATGTCGTTGGCCTTCTGCAGCGCGTCGAACTGCTCGAGCTGCAGGTAGGCGAACGGCGAGATGACATCGAAGAACCAATCAACGGTGGTGGGCATGGACGTTCCTCAGGCCCTTCAGGCCTCAAGCGGTGCGCGCATCTGCAAAAGCGGCGCCAGCGTGAAGGGCGCGGCGGTCATGGCGCGAATGTCGTCGAGTGTCGCATGCGAGAGGATTTCGCGCAGCACGAGCCCGGCGTCGGTCACGTCAAACACCGCATGCTCGGTCACGATGACTTTCACGCAGCCCTTGCCCGTGAGCGGCAGCGTGCAGCGCGGCAGGATCTTTGAATTGCCGTGCTTGTCGGTGTGCGCCAGCGCGGCGATGACCTTGCGCGTGCCGTAACACAGGTCCATTGCCCCGCCGATGCCCGGCCACCACTTGCCGTTGCGCTCGCACGCCCAGTTGGCGAGGTTGCCCTGCGCGTCCACTTGCAACGCGCCGAGGATGGTCACATCGATATAGCCGTTGCGCATCGCGCCCAGCGACGTGGCGAGATCCATGATGGCGGCGCCCGGCGGTAGCGTGATCGGCTCGCAGCCGGCGTTGGTGATGTCGCTGTCGATGGCATCGAGCGCGGGGCGCCCGCCAAAGCCGAAAGCGCCGTTTTCCGTGTGGAAGATGACGCCGGCGTCGGCTTCCAGGTAGTTTGCCGTCAGCGTGGGGATGCCCAGGCCGAGGTTGACGACTTCCCCTGCGTGCAATTCCAGCGCGCAGCGGGCGGCGATACGTTGCTTGGGCGTTTCGGGCAGGGCAGCGTGCATGGCGGTCTCCTTGTTTCGTCGTTGTGTGGGGTCAGGCTTCGGTAGCGGCCGGCAGGCGGCCGAGCTTCGTCCAGTGCTGCTTGTAGAGCGCGTGCTGGTCTTCCAATGACAGCCCTTGCACTACCGCATTGACGAACACACCCGGGCAGCCGACGCGCTCGGGCGGAATCGTGCCGACCTCCACGATCTCATTCACCTCGACGATGGTGTAGTCGCCCGCCATGGCGATGTCGCGCTGGTTCTGCAGCGCCGTACCGCGAAACTCCACGTTGCCGAAGGTATCGGCGCGCCAGCCCTTGATGATCGACACGTCGGCGCGCAGCGGGGGCTCCACGAAGCACGTCATGCCGTCTACGGTCAGTGTCGCCTTGGGCGGGTTGTTCGACGCATTGCGCGCGGGAAACATCCCCGGTTGGTCAAGGATGCCCACGCCCACCGGCACGAGTGCACCGCCCAGGCCCAACGCGCCGGCGCGCACCTTCTCTGCCCAGGTACCCATCGGGAAGAACTCGGCCACCCGCACGGCGTCGGTCAGGTACGCCTGTGTCGATTCATCCGTTGTGCCGACGTGCGTGCCGATGAATTCGGCCAGTTGGCCCGAGGCGAACAACCTGGCTTTGAGAAAGCCGCCGCGCAACCCTGGCGTGTTGGTGATGAGCGTGAGCTGGTCGACGCTGCTGGCGAGCAGCGCCTCAATGCAGCAGGCCGGCTCGCCCGCGCCCACGAATTCGCCCAGCATCAGGCGGCTGCCACTGCGGACATGGGCGATGGCCTCGTCCACGGAAAGGACCTTGTTGGCGTAGCGCATGGTGTCTCCTGTCATGGCCGGTCATACGGTAAGGTCCGGGCCGGCCTGCGGCGCAGTGTAGGAGCGGCGCGCTTGCGACGATGTCTTTTGCATGACATTTGGCGCAGACAGCCCTGGTGTGATGCGAGCCGCGCATCAGACACATTGGCAGCACCGGATTTGTGCGGGCGCACAAAAGCGAGCCGCCCTGCCATCTAAACGGGCTCGATGACGCCAAAATGAAATCAACTTTATTTTATCAAGGCTTAATGAAATCACTCGAATGGTGCGGCCTACGGGTTTAGGTAAAAGAGAGGTAGAACGTCGATCTGACGCCCGATGTCAAAAAAATTATTTTTGTAGAGGCATTCAAAAGATTTAGTTCATTCTGCTTGGAAGTCGACGCAGGGCGTGCTTATACTGGCCTTACCTTGCACTGCATCAAGAATTGCGTTCGAGATGTTCGGTGCGGGCTCTTGTTGTGTTCAGCATGGATGTTCCCGTTTAGATATTGTGCGATATGCGCGATAGGGATAACTCTTTTCTGCGGTTTTTGCGGAGGTGGTATGTCCGTTGAGAAAATCGTTGTTCGTGTGTTTGACACACTGAATGTTCATGTTGAAAGGCACCTTTTCCATGACGACGCGGACAGCGTCATCCTTGTCAATGGCGCATTGGCCACGACGGCCTCGTTCGGGCAGACCATCAAGTACCTGGGCGAGCGCTACAACGTGGTGTGCTTTGATTTGCCGTACGCGGGGCAGTCGCGGCAGCACAACCCCGGCCAGTTTCTGCTCACGAAGGACGACGAGGTCGCCATTCTGCTGGAGCTCATTCACCGGTTTCGGCCGAAATTTCTCTATTCGGTCTCGTGGGGTGGGCTGGCGGCATTGCTTGCTTTGGCGCGCGGTGCGAGCAGCGTGCAGCGTGCCGTCATTGGCTCGTTCTCGCCGTATCTGAACGCGGAAATGATGGATTACGTGAGCAAGGCTCGTGATTATCTGAGTCGGGATGACAAAAATGCCGCTGCCCAGTTGCTCAACAACACGGTCGGGCAAAATCTGCCGGGTGTATTGAAGTCGATGAACTATCGCTACCTGATTAATTTGCCAGAAGACGAAAGGGCGCAAATCAAGTTTCACATTGATCAGATATTGGCGTTGCGCCCGGACGACTATTTGCCGACGCTTTCCAATATTCGGTGTGGTATCAAATTTATTAATGGGGCGCTGGACCTGCACACTCCGGTTGGCGATATTCTGAAAATGACCAACTATATAAGCAATGCGCAGTTTTCTGCGATTGCAGATACCGGCCATTTTCTAGAATTGGAAGGCCGCGCACAAAAGGCGGCCGTACGCGGCGAAATCATGGCGTTTTTCGATACGGCAGAGACCCCTGCAGCACATCCGCTGCCCGCGCCGTCCTTTCTTGCTGCGCTGCAAGCACCAACGTTTGCAGGGGCAAACTGAATGGGCACGCTGCAAATGGAGGTAGAGATGGTCTCCGCCCTGGTTCGGACGGCGGCCATTGTTGTGCCGTGGTTTGCGTGGCTCGCGTATTGGATTCACGCCGCGCCCGGCACCAAGGAGACCGTCCGGATGGAGCGTCGGCTGTCGCGCACGTTGCAGTCCATCCCGCTGATCGTGGGCAGCGCGTTGATCGTATTGCCGCTTCCGCTGTTTGGGCTCGCGCGTGGTACGCCATCCGAACCCGTCTTCGGGGTGTTGCAGTGGAGCGGGCTGGCAGTGGTGATGGCGGGGCTGCTGTTTTCCGTCTGGGGGCGTGTGCACCTTGGCACGAATTGGAGCGTTTCCGTCACGCTCAAGGACGACCATGAGCTTGTGCGCAGTGGCCCCTATGCGCTGGTGCGTCACCCCATCTATTCCGGTTGCCTTGCGGCCCTGGCCGGTGCCGCGATGATCCGGGGCGCTTGGTTTGCCGGCCTCGGCCTGGTGCTGATCTTCCTGTCGCTCGCCTACAAGGTGCGGCTGGAAGAGCGCTGGCTCTCCGAACATTTTGGCGAGCCCTACCGCGCGTATCGCCGCCAGGTCCGCGCGCTGGTGCCCGGTCTTTACTGACGGTCGCCATGGCGCAGATCGTCATCACGGCCATTGGCTCTACCGGAGACGTCCACCCCTTTATCGGCATCGGGCGTGCGCTAGTAGAGCGCGGCCATCGTGTCGTCATGTGCACGCACGCGCCGTTTGCGGCGCTGGTGGAACGCCACGGCTTGGGCTTCGTGCCGATTGGGTCGGCGCAGGAGTATGAGGCTGCGCTCGCAAGCCCCGCGCTGTGGAATCCACGCACGTCGTTCAAGACCCTGTGGGGATTGATCGCGCCGACCATCCGCCCGCATTTCGACGCGCTGGAAAGGCTCGCTACCGACGATACGGTGTTGGTCGGGTCACTCTGGGCCCTGGCGGCGCGCCTGCTGCAGGAGCGCCATGGCACGCCCTACGTGTCGGTGCAGGTGTCGCCATCCACGCTGCTGTCGGCGTATGCCCCGCCCACGCACAAGCGGCTGACCGTGCCCGGCTGGCTCCCGCTGCGCTGGCGCATCGCACTGATGCACGCCATAGAAGACCGGGTACTCGACCCAGCCGTTGGCCCCACGCTCAACGCTGTGCGCGCGGGCCTGGGCTTGCCGCCCGTAGGGCGCATTCTCGGCACGTGGTTGCATTCACCCGATGGCGTGCTGTGCCTGTTTCCGGAATGGTTCGCGCCACCGCAGCCCGATTGGCCGGCGCCCCTTCACCTATGCGGCTTCCCCCTGCTGGGTGAGGCGCCGGACGATGACGCGCCTCACGATGCGGCACTGGAAGCCTTTCTGACAGGGGGCCCGCCCCCTGTAGTGTTCACCGCCGGGTCGACGCGGATCGACGACGTGGCGTATGCGCGCGTGGTGGCAGACACGCTGCGGCGAACCGGTCATCGTGCCATCGTGCTGGGCAAGGCTGCATCCGTGTCGTTCATGGCGTCCGAGAGCGACCGCGTGCTCCAGCGCCCATTCCTGCCCATGCGTGCCTTGCTGCCGCGCTGTGCGGCCATCGTCCACCATGGTGGCATCGGCACAGCGGCGCTGGCGTATGCCGCCGGCATTGCGCAAGTGGTGACGCCGTTTGCGCATGACCAGTTCGATAACGCTGCGCGCGTGGCACGCTCGGGCTGCGGCGTGTGGATGGACGGTCAGGCCAGCGGCCGCGCGGTGGCGGTTGCGCTCGACAGGCTGATCGTGAACCCCACGGTGGCCGCCCAGTGCGCCCGCTTCAAGCAGCAGATGGCGGCTGCGCCCGACGCCTGCGTCGACGCCGCCCGCTACATCGAGCGCCTGGCACCACCCGCCCGCGCACGCGTGGAGGCTGACCGGCACGCGATGCCCGCATGACGGCCGCGAACCCGCTTTCCGCCAACGCTGCTGCCGGCCCCACCATTGCGTCGCCGCCATTGCGCGGCGTGTGGCTCGCTGTGCTGACCGGCGCATTGTTGCTGGCGACGTTCATCGAGGTGCTCGACTCCACCGTCACTAACGTGGCGGTGCCATCGCTTGCGGGCAACCTTGGCGTGTCACCTGCGCAGGCCACGTGGGTGATCAGCTCCTACGCGGTTTCCGCTGCCATTGCGGTGCCGCTCACGGGCTGGCTGGCGGGGCGCCTTGGCGAGGCGCGCCTGTTCATGGCTGCCATCTTCCTGTTTACGCTCACGTCGATGCTGTGCGGTCTGTCGCGCCACATCGAAAGCCTGGTGGGGTTCCGTGCGCTGCAGGGTTTCTTCTCCGGGCCGATGGTGCCGCTGTCACAGACCATCCTGCTGCGCGTGTTCGCGGCGCGGCACCGCACGCTCGCGCTGTCGCTGTGGGGCATGACGGTGCTGCTGGCCTCCATCTTCGGGCCGGTGTTTGGCGGGTGGATCGTCGATCAGTTTGCGTGGCCGTGGATCTTCTTCATCAACCTGCCGATCGGCGTGTTCGCCTTTCTGACGTGTGCGGCGTTGCTCCCGCGCGATCGCCCGTCGGCCGCCGGCACGCCCATCGATGCGGTCGGCATTGCCTTGCTGGTGGTGGGCGTGGGCGCCATGCAGGCGATGTTCGACCTGGGGCGCGATCGCGGCTGGTTCGATTCCCACCTGATCGTCACGCTGGGCGTCGTTGCGGTGCTGGCCTTGTCGGCGCTGCTGATTTGGGAGTCGGCCGAGCTGCATCCGGTGGTCGATCTCACGCTGTTTCAAGACCGCACCTTCACCTTCGGTGTGGTGATCGTGTCGGCCGGCATGATCGTCTTCGCCATGATCGGCGTGATCTTTCCGCTCTGGATGCAGACCGTGATGGGCTACACCGCGCTGCATACCGGCATGGTCACGGCATCGCTGGGCATTCTCGCGCTGGTGTTCTCCGTGCTGGTCAGCATGTATCTGGAGCGACTGGATGCGCGGCTCGTGGCCTCGTTCGGCTTCCTGGTGTTTGGGGCCGTGATGGCGTGGGATGCGCGCTTCACGTTGACGATGGCGTTCTGGCAGATCGTCGCGCCCACCTTCATCCAGGGTATCGGCTTGCCGTGTTTCTTTATTCCACTCACGACGATCATCCTGGCCAACGTACCGGACCACAAGCTAGCCGCGGCCGCCGGGCTGTCGAACTTTCTGCGCACGATGTTCGCGGCGGTCGGCACGGCGTTGAGCGTGACATGGTGGGACAACCGTGCAGGGCACCACTACGGCACGCTCGTCCAATCCGTCACACCGGCATCTGACGGCACGCGGCATTTCCTGCATGCGCTGGGCGAGGTGGGGCTGCAGGGCAGTAGCGGGCTGGGCGCCATCGAGCGCACCGTGCGGCAACAGGCCTACATGATGGCCACCAATGACCTGTTCTACATGGCCAGCCTAGTGTGCCTGGGGCTGGCCGCCGCCATGTGGCTGACACGCCCGCGCAAAGGTGTTGCCGCACAGGCCGCACACTGAATCCATGAGAGATGACGACCATGTCCGCCACCGAACTCACCACCGAGCCCATCGCGCCCGTTAAGCGCGTCGATACGCTCGCAGCGCTGGTCGTGCTGTACCGGCCGTCCGACGATGACGTCGCGCATCTCGTCCGCCTGCGCGCACGCATGCCGCGCCTGCTGGCGATCGATAACTCTCCGCAGGCGGATCCGGAACGCGCGCAGTGGTTGACCGAGGAGGGCGTCACCTACCTGTTCAATGGCAACGAAGGGGGGATCGCCGGGGCATTCAATCGGGGCCTGCGTGCGCTGTTTGCCGAAGGGGCGGCCGCCGTCGCGTTGTTCGATCAGGATTCACGCGCCAGCGATGATTACTTCCCCACCATGCGCGAGGCCTGTGCCGCGCTTGGCGATAGCGCGTTCGTGGTCGGCCCGCGCATCTATGACGAGGGCGCCCAGCGCTTCCTGCCCGAAATCGTCAGCAATGGCTTCACGATCCGGCGCGTAAAGATCGACACGTCGGCTGCATTGCAGCGATGCTCGTTTCTGTTGTCTTCGGGCTCGGTGGTCTCGCAGCAGGCATTTGCGCGGCTGGGCACGTTTTCAGAGGCACTGTTCATCGACCACGTGGACACGGAATATGCGCTGCGGGCGCTGGCGCGCGGTGTGCCGTTTTATGTGGTGCCCAGGCTCGTGCTGTCGCACCAGATCGGCAACAAACGCGAACACCGACTCGGCTTTTTGCACATGACATCGATGAACCATCCGGCATTTCGGCGCTACTACATCGCGCGCAACGGCATGCACCTGGCACTGCAGTACGGGCTGGGTTTGCCGCTTGCGATGACGCCCAACCTGATCACGCTGTGGCAGGTGGTGCAGATCGCGCTGTTCGAGCGCGACAAGCGTGCCAAGCTCCTGGGCATTGGCTGCGGCATCGTGGATGCACTGCGTGGGCGGCTGGGCTCGATTGAACTCGCGCGGCCTCGGCTGGCAGCGCGTTTCTTCAGCCGTTGACCATGTCGCCCCTATCGAGGAGGGGAGGGGCACGGCGTGCGCCGATGTTGGCGGCCGTGTTGGCGGTGGTGGCATTGGCCGGGTGCGTTGGTCCTGATCAGCGCGCGGTATCGATGCGCACACCGGCACCCGATGCGCTCGCCCACACGCTGGCCAGCGCTGAGCCAGCGGGGCCGGGCCACACGGCCTGGCCCACGGCGCACTGGGTCGACGTGTTTGCCGATCCGCAATTGAGCGCGCTGGTGGACGAGGCCTGTGCCAACAGTCCCGACCTTGACGTGGCGCGTGCCCGCATGGCGGCCGCGCAGGCACAACTGGAGGCCTTCGGTTCGGTCAGCGGCCTAGCGGGCACGGCCACGGCCAGCGTCATGAAGGCGCGTGCGCCGCAGGTGGATGGCGTGGCCAACGTCAATGTGGCCGGCACGAACTTCCCGATTGAATTGTTCAGCGAGCCGTGGGCCTCCCCGAGCAGCGTGATTGGCGCGGCGCGATACGACCTCGATCTGTGGGGCCACAACCGGGCGATCGGCCGCGCGCTGTTGTCGGAGCGTGCCGCTGCAGCTGTCGATGCCCAGCAGGCACGCCTTGCGCTGGTGAGCGCGCTGGTCACGCTCTACAGCCAATTCGACTACGCGTTTGCCCGGCGCGACCTTCTCGAACACAAGGTGCGAGACGCAGGGCGCCGCAATGCCATCAGCGGCGAGCGCGCCCGGCGCGGGCTGGACAACGGCTACGACGCCGAAGCCACCCGTGCCGCCGATGCTGCCTTGCAGGCGCAGCTGCAGCAGGCCGACGACACCATCACGCAGTTGCGGTTGCAGATGGGCGTGCTGTCGGGCAGCGGCCCCGAACGTGGCCTTGCGCTCGCCAGGCCCAAGATGGCCGAACCGGCCGGCGCAGCGCTGCCGCCGACGTTGCCGTTGGACCTGCTCGGCCGGCGGCCGGACATCGTGGCCGCCCGCCTGCGGGTGGATGCAGCTGGCGGGCGGATCGATGCGGCGCGGGCGCAGTTCTATCCGAACATCAACTTGCTTGCCGTCACCGGTTTTTCATCGCTCAACGTGAACACGCTGTTTTCCCGTTCGTCGATCACGCTGGCGGCGGGGCCGGCGCTGTCGTTGCCGCTGTTCGAGCGCCCGCGCCTGCAGGCCCAACTGCGCGCCGAGGAAGCCAGCGCCGACATGATGGTGGCGCTCTACAACAAGACGCTGGATGAGGCGCTGGGCGAGGTGGCCCGTTCCATCCTCGCGCTCAATAGCGCGGAGGGGCTGGCGCGTCATCAGGGGCAGGTGGTGGCCGCGCGCGAGCGCATGGCGCGGATCGCCGACGAGCGCCGTCGGCGTGGTCTGCTGACCCGCGCGGAACAACTCGCGGCGCAAGCGGCGCTGCTGGATGAGCAACTGCGGCTGGCCACGCTGCAGGCGCAGCGGCGCGATGCCTGGATCGCCCTCATGCGGGCGCTGGGCGGGGGATTCGATATCAACGTCAACGGGCGCAACACGCATGCATAGGGAGCCTCTCATCGATCAGGCGGCGGCTGTGCCCGTGCGCGACCCGCGCAAGGTGCGGCGGCGCAACGCCATGTTTGCCGCGCTGTTGGGCGTGGTACTGGCCATTGCCGCGGTCGCCGTCACCTATTGGCTGCTGCGCGGCCGCTATCTGGAAGACACCGACAATGCCTACGTGGCCGGTAACGTTGTGCAGATTGCCGCGCAGACAGCGGGGATCGTGCGCGACGTGGGTGTTGGCAATACCGAGTGCGTGAAGGCCGGCCAGTTGCTGGTCAGACTGGACCCGGCCGACGCGCAGATCGCGCTGGAGCGCGCCAAGGCGCAATTGACGCTGGCTGTGCGACGCACCCGCGAAGGCAGCCTGACCGCGGCCATGTATGAAGATGCCGTTCGCGCACGGGCTGCGGAGCTGACCTTGGCTGAGCGCGCACTGGCGGCACGCTCGGGCGCATCGGCGGAGGTGGTGTCTGAAGAGGAATTGGCGCGGGCGCGCATGTCGGTCGAGCAGGCCCGCGCCAACTTGGCGGGGGCGCGCAACCAGGTGGCGGCAAGCCGCGCCGTGGTGGGCGATGTGCGTCCCGAGGACAACCCGGCCGTCGCCGATGCGGCCCAGCAGGTGCGAGCCGCCTATCTGCAACTGGCGCGCATGACCATCGTCGCCCCCGTCGATGGCTGCGTGGTTCAGCGCTCGGTGCAGGTTGGGCAACCCATTGGCGCGGGCGCGCAGCTGATGGCCATCGTGCCGCTGTCCCAGTTGTGGGTGGAAGCCAACCTGAAGGAGGGACAGATCCGCAATGTGCGCATCGGGCAACCCGTCGAGGTCGTATCTGACCTGTATGGGACCGATGTGGTGTTTCGTGGCCACATCGCTGGGTTGTCGCCCGGCACGGGCGGCGCATTCTCGATGCTGCCGCCGCAGAATGCCGCTGGCAATTGGGTCAAGGTCGTCCAGCGGGTACCGGTGATGGTGGCGCTCGATCCGGCGGAAATGGTCGCGCGCCCGCTGCCGATTGGCGTGTCCATGACGGTGTCGATTGATACGCACGAGCGTGAGGGCCGGCTGCTCGGGGCGGTGCCGGCGGCGCCGCGGCCCGTTTCTCCTGCCACAGCCGACCCCGCCATGGCACAGGCCGATGCCCTGGTGCGAACGCTTCTTGCTGCGGCGCAGGCGGGTGGCCGACCGCCGGGCAGCGCCGCCGCAACATCACGCTAAGCTCGTCTGCGCATACTGTGTGCAGCGTGGAGTGGTTGCCCGTGCTCGCCGCACCAATCGGCGTGTCGGGTGTCACACCTGGGTGGCACGCCCGATGCCACGCCGTTCCTACCTCTCCTCGCCCCAACACCACAGGACCGCATGCACGTCGACACTCCGCTCATCTCCACCATCATCGGCGGCCTGTTGCTGGCCTTCATCTTTGGCACGCTTGCGCAGCGCCTGCGGCTGCCGCCGCTGGTGGGCTATCTGGTGGCAGGTGTGGTGGCGGGGCCGTTTACACCCGGCTTCGTGGCCGATCAGAGCCTCGCGCCCCAATTGGCCGAGTTGGGCGTGATCCTGCTGATGTTTGGCGTCGGGCTGCATTTTTCGATGAAGGAGCTGCTGGCCGTCAAGGCCATCGCCATTCCGGGCGCCATCGGGCAGATTGCGCTGGCCACCCTCATGGGCATGGGCTTGGCGTGGCTGCTCGGCTGGGATTGGGGGCCGGGCCTTGTATTCGGCTTGGCACTGTCGGTGGCAAGCACGGTGGTGCTGCTCAAGGCACTTGAAGACCGGGGTATCGACCATTCGCGCGAAGGCCATATCGCCGTGGGGTGGCTGATCGTCGAGGACCTCGTGATGGTGGTGACGCTGGTGCTGTTGCCGGCGCTGGCCGGTGCGCTGGGTGGCGCCGGCAGTACGGCCATCAGCGCATGGGACGTCATCAAAGTGCTGGCGATCACGCTGTCGAAGGTGGTGGCATTTGCCGCGCTGATGCTGATGGTGGGCCGCCGCGTGATCCCCTGGATGCTGGAGCGCATTGTCATGACGGGTAGCCGAGAGCTGTTCCGCCTGGGCGTGCTGGCGACCGCACTGGGCGTGGCCTACGGCGCGACGGTGCTGTTTGGCGTGTCGTTCGCGCTGGGTGCGTTCTTTGCGGGCATGGTGCTGGCCGAATCGGAATTCAGCCAGCGCGCGGCCGAAGAGTCGCTGCCACTGCGCGATGCGTTTGCGGTGCTGTTTTTCGTGTCGGTGGGCATGCTGTTCGACCCACGCGTGCTGATCGATGACACCTGGGCGGTGCTGGGCACGGTCTTGATTGTGGTGGTGGGCAAGTCGCTGGCGGCCTTTGCGGTGGTGCGTGCATTTGGCCACGGCAACCGGACGGCGCTCACGATTTCCGCCAGCCTTGCGCAGATCGGCGAGTTTTCGTTCATCCTGATCGGCCTGGGCATCGGGCTGGAGATTCTGCCGACGCGCGCCCGTGGGCTGTTGTTGGCGGCGGCGATTCTCTCGATCCTGCTCAACCCGCTGATGTTCGCCCTGATCAACCGCATCAAGCGCGAAGTGGCGCCCGATCCGGCGACGGCCGATTGACGTCATTCACGCAACCCCGGCAACCCAATTTTTCGAGCGAGGAACGTACATGAGCAATCTGACTATCGGTGTGATCGTCGGCAGCCTGCGCAAGGCGTCGTTCAACCGCCAACTGGCGCAGGCGCTGGTGCGGCTGCTGCCTTCAAGCGCGCAGGCCCAGTTCATCGAGATTGGTGAACTGCCGCTTTACAACCAGGATCTGGACGGCAACCTGCCCGAGCCCGTCCAGCGCTTCAAGGCCGCGGTAGCCAGTGTCGACGCCGTGCTGTTTGTCACGCCGGAATACAACCGAGGCATACCGGGCGTGCTGAAGAATGCAATTGACTGGGGCTCGCGGCCGTATGGCCAGAGCGTGTGGGGTGGCAAGCCGGCGGGTATTGCGGGCGCATCACCCGGTGCCATCGGGACGGCGCTGTCGCAGGCGCAACTGCGCAATGTGCTCGCGGCGGTCGGCGTGAAGGCGCTGCCGTTGCCGGAGGTGTTCTTCCACTTTGCGGGGGAGCCCTTCGATGCGCAGGGCGAGGTGGTGGACGCGCGTACGCGCCAGTTCCTGCAGGGGTTTGTCGACCGATTCGTCCAGTGGGCGGCAGAAACGCGCGCCTGACGAATCGATCAACTGGGGGATTCAGGGCCGGGCAGGGAGGGGCGCTTCCCGCTCGGCCGTTTTGTTTCTGGCGCGGTCAGGCCAGAAAAGCGGCGGCGCTGATAAGCCAGCCTGCTGCGACGCAGCTTGCAATCCAGGCGGCCATGACGGCGCCGATATCCAACCATTTCATGATTGTTCTCCTTACAACACTTGCGATGCTTGTTCAGGCAATCGATGTCTGAACAACTGTCACGAAGTTTAGGTGTTGCAATGCGGAAGAACAATACGGTTCGGGGTGAACAGACTGTTCCAAAGGTAACAACAAATTTCAGCGCTTGCGTGGCGCGGGCTGCGCCTCTGCGGGATCCGGGTGGCATATGGAAGGTCGTTGGTGCGACGCAACAATTTAGGTGCCGTGCGGGTCACTATCGCGTTCGGAAGGTGGTCGCTACGGTATCGGCAAAGCGCGCTTCGTCCGCAAAGGCCGCTTGGTCGTGCCGGGCGGTGCCAAACACGCGCAGTAGGTAGACCGCGCCGTTCCCGAAAAAGGCGTAGCCACGGACCATGGCCGTGCGATCGCCGCCGGTGTTCCACTCGCCTTCCCAGTAGATCACGCGGCGGCCCCCCAAGGACCGCAGCGCTGGCGGCTTGCTGCGGACCAGGCGCACGGCCCAGCTCGGGCGACCGCCGTGCACGCGTGTTTCCATGTGATTGAGCAGGATTGCCAGATCCCGCTGACGCATGGTCTCCAGGTATTGCGGGGTACCTTGCTCGAAGTCGGATCTACGCACCGTTACCAGCGCAAAGCCTTCCGATGCCGATGTTTGTTGCGCAAATACCAGGCGGGATGGCCCAAATGGTGACTGGATGGTTGGCGGAACGCTCGGGATGGGCGTGTCACTGCCCAGCCGCAAGGGGCCCCAGCCGCGGGGCAGCGCCACGGACGCGCCCTCGTCAACACGCAGGGTGACGGGGTTCACCAGCCGGGGTGCGGCAGGTAGAGGGCGCGCCCACGCCAGCGCAGCGAGCGCGAGCCACGCTGCAGCGCATCCACGGCGGATGCGCCGGCGAGCCCTCCCCTTGGTCGATGGCGCCACGTGCGGCTCCTGGTCAGGAAAACGGTGCGATATCACAACGGTTGGCGAGCCGGTGCCTTGCTTGCGGATGTGTCTGCGCACAGCAAAGCCAATGCCCGCGCCGTTGGCCGACGCTGTCTTCCCCCGCCCCCACCATAACGGCTTGGGCGGCGCTGCACCATCGGTGGTTGGCCGGGCATCAAATGGACTAATCCGGGGTGGCTGGGAATGCCTGGCTCCAGCAGGTCGCGCATCTGTGGCTCTTTGCACGGAGCCACGGTGTTCGATAGGGTGATTGCCATCCCCTTTCCTCATCGACATTCCCCCGTTTTCGCATGACGACCACCACGCTCAACCCGTATGAACAACCCATCGGCATGCCGCTGCCGGACTGGAGCGCGCGCCCGCTGCCGCCGCACACCCCGCTGCCCGGCCGATATTGCACGCTGGAGCCGTTGGACCCCGCCCGCCACGCAGACGCCTTGTTCGAGGCCTTCCGCCACGCGCAGGACGGCCGCCATTGGACGTATCTGATGGAAGGGCCATTTACGGAGGCAGCCGCGCATCGCGCCTACCTGGAGCGCATCGCGGCGCGGCGCGATCCATTGCAGTACGCCGTGATCGACGCGCGTACCGATCGCGCGGTCGGCACGCTGGCCCTCATGCGCATCACGCCGGAACACGGCGTGGTGGAGGTGGGGGCGGTGACGTTCTCGCCGTTGCTGCAACGCACGCCGGCTTCCACTGAGGCGCAGTTCCTATTGATGAAGCATGTGTTTGATGACCTAGGCTACCGCCGCTATGAGTGGAAGTGCGACAGCCTGAATGCGCCGTCGCGACAGGCGGCGCTGCGGATGGGCTTTCAGTTTGAGGGCATCTTCCGCCAGGCGATCGTCTACAAAGGGCGCAGCCGCGATACCGCGTGGTTTTCCATCATCGACACCGAATGGCCGCAACTGCGGGCGGCGTTTGAGCAATGGCTGGCGCCGGAAAATTTTGATGCGCAGGGGCGCCAGCGTACGTCGCTCAGTGCGCTGCGGGCGGCAGCGTAGGTTCCAGCGGCGTTCGATCTAAGCGCCGCTAAGCGTCTGGCGCGGAGGTGTCGGCGTACATGCCGCGCAGCGCAAGTGCGCGTTCGGCGTCGGGCAGCGCCAGGATGGCCCGTGCGAAGCCGATCAACGCCTGGCAGCGCGCCGCTGCCGGGGCAACATGGCGCAGCGCGGGCAGGGTCAGCACGCGCTGTTGGTCGAGCGGCAGTGCGGCCACGGCCAGTTGCAGCACGGGCAGAGTTTGAGCCCGGGTGACAACAGGGGCGTGGTCAGGGTCGGCCGCCTGCATCAGCTCGGCAAACAGGTTTTGCTCGCGGGCGGCCAGGGCACGCGGCAGGTGCGCGGTGGCGGCAGCCGCATCTGTTGTGCCGTCCAGGTAGGCGACGCAGGCTTCGGGGCTCACGCGCTGCAAGGCCTGCGCAGCGTCCAGCGTCAGTTGCGCGTTGGCAAAGAGCAGCGCGTCGGGCGCGGTGGGAATCAAGGCACGATACAGCTTGGTGGATTGCGCACGCAGCAACGCAGTGACCTGGGCATCGGTGGCGTTGCGCTGCAAGTTTTGCCAGACGGTGTCGAGCAATTGGCTGAAGTGGGCGGGGTATTTCCGCTCCAGCGTGGCGTATAGCGGCGTGTTGCGCAGTTCAGCGGCCAGCGCGTCGCGGCTGTGCAGCTGCGTGGCCATGGTGGCGAATTCCCCGCCGGCAGAGACGCGCGTGACCACGTGGTTGGTCTGCAATTCCTCTGTGCTTGGGACCCACATCTCATCAAATGGAGTGTTCTGCACGCGGCGCACGAATGCATCGGGCAGGCCGGCGGCGCGGTAGGCATCCCAGAGTTCATTGCCGGTGGCACCGGGGGTCTGGTCGTGCTCGGCGCCGACCGCGCGGGGGCGGTGGAATCCGATGCGTGCGCCGGGCGCAGCGGCACGGTCCTCACCTGCCAGGAAGGCGATCGTGCAGGCCGATGCGCAGGCGCGCTCGACATAGGTACGCAGATGGCGCTGGCGGATGATGTCGGCCACCAGCGCACCTTCGCGCAGCCAGCCGCCTTCGGAGCGCAGCACCACGGCGGTGGCTTGCGGCGCCTTGCGTAGCGCGGCTTCCAGCGCATCGGCGGCGCCGTCGTTCATGCCGCCGGTAAACAGGATGGCGCGCCCATCGTGCTGCGGTACCACCGTAAATGGCGAGGCCGCCTGTTCTCCCAGCGCCGTGCGCAGGTGCGCGCCCAGGCGCGGCAGGTCGTTGACGACGCGCGAACTTGTCGCCAGGGCGCCCAGCACGATCATCACCTTGGCCACCATCGGCCATACGTTCGACAAGCGGGCGCGTTCGCGCTCGGCGGAACGCCAGGTGCCGACGATCGCCCAGATCCACAGCGCCAGCCCCATCACATAAATGACCAGCAAGGCCGACGACGAAGTGCGTGCCGGCGCGTTGTGCGCCAGAGCGTGCGTCACCCCGGCACTGAGCGCGACCACGCCAAACTGCATGAGCGCGGTGTGCAGCCAGTACGAGCGGGCGAGGCTGTAATCACCGCGCCAATGGCGGGCGAAGAAGTTGCGGGAGGGTGTGCGCGCCGCGGGCGGAGCGACGGGGGTGGTCGGAGGCAAGGCGTCGCTGGCGGCGGTGGTCATGCAGGTTCTCGGTGCCGTGCAGATGCAATCGGCGCGGCGATTGTCGCCGTCGGCGGCAGGGGCTGACGTCCCCCCGGTGGTAGGGGGGGCGATGCGCGGGGTGGGGACGGGTTCTGGCGCCATGGCAGCAGGACAGCCGCGAGCGCGCCGCCGCTTAGGTCCTCAGACCTTGACCGAAACCAGTGGTGGTTCTGCCGGCGCGATGGCTTCGGCGCTGGCCGGATGCGCTGGCTGTGCCGCTTGCGCCTGACGTGCCTGCAAGCGGGCATCGGCAGCGGTGGACGAACCGGTGACCTTGTCGGTTGTGCGGGCTCGGGCGGTTGCGCTGGTGTTGCTGGTGCTGGAAGCGTCCGACGTCTTATGGCGGTTCTCGACCTGGTTTTCCGCCTGCTCCAGGCCCTTGCGTGCCTGCAGCCGCTCAATCTGCGCCTGCACGATCTGGATCTGCATGCTCAATACCTGGGCTTGCTCCTTGGCTTGATCGGGCGGCAACCCGAGGCTGGGGAGCTCTGCCATCGACTTCTGCAGATTTTTGAGCTGGCGTTGCAGCTGCTCGATTTCATTGGCCGAGCTGCTCCCGCCGCCAGGGGCGCCGGCTGCCGCAGTGCTAGAAATGGAAGAGGAGGAGAGTTGCATCGCCATCTCGCTGATCAGTACGCCTGTGATCGGGTGGCGCGCAGAAAACTTTAGGGGCCGACGCAGAAATTTTTTCGATGGATCGATTTCTGCGCGGCCCCAGGTGCGCTTACTCGAACACGCGGACCTTGGCCGCAGTCGCTGCCCCGGCTGCCTCGGCAGGATCGCGTGCTTCGCCGCTTGCCTCGCGCGGTGCCGGGAAGCCCCGCACCTGCTCGGACAACTGCGTCGACACTTCTGCCGCCAACGAGCGGGACACCGCCTGCATCACCCGCGCCTTGTTAGGCGTTAGGCGCGCGCCGCCCGACCAGATCTTGTTGTCGTTGCCTTCGCCCACCACCGAGAACGCCGCCTTCACCTCATGCGTGCGCGTGTTGATGAGGCTGAAGTCCACGCCAAGCTCCAGGCTGTAGAGCAGCATCGAGTTGCGCGTGCCTTGCAGCGGCTGCACATCGTCGCGCCATTCCACGCTGGTGACGGTGCCGAACAGCACGTAGTCAGCGCCCGGGAAGGCGCCTTGCTTGATACGGCTGATCACGTCGAACAGTTGCTCGGTCGGCTTGGCCGTGTACGGGCGCGCCTGCACCACGCGGAAGGCACCCGATTTGATCAGGTCGCCCTTGATGTCGGCGGTGAACTTGCGCAGCTCGCCGATCTCGATGCGGGTGACGGTGCCTTCGGCCTTCACATACGCGGCTTCATTCGAACCCGAATAGCTGGCGCGGCCGCGCGAGCCGGAGTCGCTCTCGCTGTACGCGCCCGACAGGCGCTCGCTCGACTTGGCATAGCCGGCTTCGTACGAAAAGTACTCCTGCACGGTGTCCTTGTACGACAGGTCGGCGACCGCTACTTTGGCCTGCGCGTGCGCGCCGCCGGAGGCGACGAGCGCCGCCAGCCCGAGCGCGGCGCTCGCAACACGCATGGCGCGTGCGGCTTGGTTGAACGCTCGCATGGTTTACCTCGCGCTCGTCTTGCGGATTTCCTTGTCGTCGGCCCACTCCAGCATGCCCGACTCGTTGTTGATCAGGCTCAGGTTGAAGATGTAGTAGACGTCCTTCACGTTCGACGAGCGCTTGACGATCGACGAGATGCTGCCTTCCAGGCGGTACTTGGCACCCTGCATCTGGCCCATCTTGGCCTTGCCGGCGTTCTTGTACAGGCCCGACTGGTTCTGGCGGCTCAGCTCATCCACTTGCGACTGCATCTCGTTGGTGCTCACCGCAAAGCGCACGGCGCCGCTCTTGACGAGCTGCGTGCGGATCTTCTCGGTGATCGAGCGGGTGTCGATGTATTCGCTGGTCTTGTTCTTCACTTCCGCCAGCGTGACGATCGGCGCCTCGCGCGGGGCGGTGATCGGGCGCGATTGCAGCAGCGAGCGCGTCATCGATTCGGCAATGGTCTGCAGGTCGGTCGAGCCGAATTCATTGGTGACGGTCTCAACGGCCTTGGCGTCGCCGTATTGCACGTTGCCGCCCACGTTCGGGCCGGAAACGTTGGCGCAGCCGACCATGGCCGATGCGGCCAGGCCCATGGCGGCAAGCTTGAGGGCATTGCGGGAAACAGCTTGGAACATGTCGGTCCTCGTATCGAAGCGAAAGGAGATGGGGAGGGGTGTGCGTGTGCCGATCAACGCGGGGCGTTGGTCATCGGCATGCTGTTGTCGACGGCATGCACTTCCACGCGGAAATCCGTGGCCTGCGTGGTGGGCGCGAGCGATTGCACGTCCACCGACTGCGCACCGTGGATCAGCAGCGGCTTCCAGGGCTCGTCTTCCCACACGCTGAACTGATCCTTGTCGAGCCACTTGAAGCGGTACGACATGGCGCGGTCGTTGTTGTCCTGGTTGGTAAAGCGCACCTGGACGAGCATGCGGCCGCCGCGCTCGGTGGCGCGCATGGCAGCGACCTTGATGTAGGTCATCTCGCCCAGACCCTCGACGCGCGAGGCGATGGTGTCGGCAAGGGCGGGCGTGCCGGCGGCAAACGCGAGTGCGCACACGGCAGCGCGGGCAGCGTGGCGCAGACCACGCGGAAACTGCGGGAGAAACGGAACGGACATCGCTCGTGACTCGGTTGGGGTGGAAAAACAAAAACCGCCCGCGCTCCAGCGGAGCAGCGGGCGAGGGGAGCGGTGCGCGGCTTACTGCGCCGAGACGCCGGAGCTGGTGGCAGCCGCAGCCGACTTGCGGGCCGGTGCGTGGGCCACCTTGCGCTTGATCGGCGCCGGTGCGACCGGGGCAGCTTCCGCCACCATGACGGGCTCGTTGGCCGGCGCCACGGAAGCCAGCGTGCTGACGGTCGGGCCCAGCGGGCGCAGCACCAGCACGGCGTAGCGGCCGGTGACGTTGACGTCGGTGGTGATCGGGCCGCGCGGGGTGGCGAGCGTGACGTGCTGCGGGCCGCTCGGCACGCTCAGGCGCGCCAGCGACACGTGCGCCGGCAGCGATTGCCACTCGCGCGTGTCTGCATCCGCTGTGACGGCGCTGCCGATGCCGACGGCCAGGCTCATCAACGATGCGGCCGTGTTGTTCTGGCGGTCCAGCACTTCTTGCGCGGCGGCAGATACCACCATGCGCGTGACGCTGCGCGCGATCATGGTCGGCATGTCGTCGCGCAGCGCGCGGCGGGCCATGGCGTCGAGGTTGGTCACCATGGCGGTGTTGGCCGTGTCGGTGCCGACCGTCACGCTGGTGGGCACCAGGTCATCGGGCTGCGGGCGCAGCGTCGGGTAGGCGGCCGACAGAATCTTGATCTTGCCGCCAATGGGCACCGGCAGCGTGATCTTGAGCGACTCGCGGCGCGGGATGAACCCGGTTTCCACCAGCACCAGCACGTCGGTCTTGCCCGGCTGCGGCTTCTTGGTGTCGAGCTGGGCCAGGCCATCGCGCAGCAGGGTCACGTCGGGGCGCAGTTCGATGGCCTTGCGGTAACCGGCGGCGGCCAGGCTCTTGTCTTGCGAGGCTTCGAACAGGAACGCGGCCAGGTAGTGCGACACGGCGCTTTGATACGCATTGCGCAGGTTGGTCACTTCCGGGTCATTGAAGATCTCGACCGGGTAGCCCTTGATGTCCGCCGTCTTGACGGCGCTGGCATCGGCCTTCTTTTCCTTGGCGGCGTCCTTGATGGCCTCGACTTGCTTGTCGCGCAGGTCTTCGATCAGGGTCTCGCGCTCGTACATGCGGCGCACTTCTACGCGGGCCTTGTCCCAATCGCCGGCGGCCAGGTGGTTTTCAGCCAGGCGGGTGCTCAGCCAGACCTTTTCGTAATCCTGTCCGTCATAGCGGGCCAGGCCGTCGGAGAGCAGCCAGGCGCCGAGTTGGCCGGCACCCTTCTGCAGCTTGCCGCGGGCCTCGTCTTCCCAGCCGCGCACGCGTTCGTCGGCGGTCAGCCAGGCTTGCGTGCTTTCGCCGATGTCCTTGTTGCCGGTGCGCAGTAGTTCGCCGCGCTCCATGAAGTAGAGCAGGTCGCGGTCGGCAACGGCGGTGTCCTTGTAGGCCGCTTCGTGCGCCGCAATGGCGTTGTCCACCGCGCCGGTCTTCAGGGCGTCGGTGGTCGAGCTGATCTTGTGTGTGTAGTTCTGGGCACAAGCGCCCAGCAGTGCGGTGCAGGCAAGCGCAAGCGTGCCCCGCGTAAGCAAACGCGATGCGTTCATGGAATGACCCCCCGGTCAGGTTTTGCTTTTTGTTTGTGTGCTTCTTCACGCACTGAATCGGTGCGCGCGAGCAGCGGGAGTGTATGCGGGGTGATCTGTGTACCGCATCCTCAGAAGGGGGTATTGCAATTTTTACAAAATCATGAGGGTTGCCCCTCAAGAAGTGGTCAGAACTTGCTCTGCAATTCGTTCTGTTAGAGAGAATAAGGTTCTTTTAAAAAGAACAAAGGAATTCGAATTTCCCGAAGTATTGGTCGTTGTCGCGCATGTTGCATGCGATTGCGGGTTAACGCGCGTTAACTGCCGGCTATTTAGCTAATAAAATAGAACTATGTTTTATCTAACAGAACGCATGATGTCGGTGCGTTCATGGAGACGCCCATGCTTTCTTCTTCTCAGGCCGCGAGTGGCCGGCTGCACGCCGGTTTGCCAGCGGTGCAGCTCAATCAGGTCTCGGTGCGGTTTGGCAGGTTTACGGCCGTACAGGGCGTGGATCTGTCGATCGGCGAGGGGGAATTCGTGGCGGTGGTCGGCCCCACCGGTTGCGGCAAGAGCACGCTGCTCAACGCCGTGACCGGGCTGCTCAAACCGGCCGGCGGCACCGTCACCGTGTTTGGCGAGCCGCTGACGGGCCTGAACGGCAACGCCGGTTTCATGATGCAGCAGGACTCGCTGCTGCCCTGGAAGACGGCGCTCGACAACGTCGCGCTGGGCCTGGTGTTCCAGGGCATGTCGGTGGACGAGGCCCGCGAACGCGCCCGCCCGTGGATGAAGAAGGTGGGCTTGGCCGGGTTCGAGGCGCGCTATCCGCACCAGCTCTCTGGCGGCCAGAAGAAGCGCATCAGCATGGCGCAGACGCTGATCCTCTCGCCCAAGATCGTGCTGATGGATGAGCCGTTCTCGGCGCTGGACGTGCACACGCGCCACCTGATGCAGAGCGAGCTGCTGCGCCTGTGGCAGGAAGACCGCAAATCGCTGCTGTTCATCACGCACGACCTGGAAGAGGCCATTGCCCTGGCCGATCGCGTGGTCGTCATGTCCGCAGGGCCCGCCAGCCGCCCGGTCGGCGATGTGGAAATCACGCTGCCGCGCCCGCGCAACGTGTCTGAAATCAACATGACCGACGCGTTCATCCGCCTGTATCGCGAGATCTGGTCGATCCTCGGCGCCGAAGTGGAGAAGAGCCATGCCGTCCAGCACTAACGCCGTGCCAGCCATGAGCGCACCGCGCACCGGTCTCGCGCACAAGACCAAGATTCGCCTGTTTCAGCTGGCAGTGGTGGTGGTGCTGTTCGGCTCGTGGGAGGGCTTCGGTCGCGCCGGCATCATCGATCCGTTCTATTTCTCGATGCCGTCGTCCATCGTCGCGCGCATCTGGGAGTGGTTCACCGCCGGCGACATCTACACGCACCTAGCCATCACGCTGGCCGAGACGATCCTCTCGTTCGGCATCGGCACGCTGATGGGGATCAGCCTGGGATTGTGGCTGGGCTTGTCCAAGCTGGCCGCTGAGGTGCTGGACCCGTTCATCAAGATCGTCAATGCCATCCCGCGCATCCTGCTCGCGCCCATCTTCGTGATGTGGTTCGGGTTGGGGCTCACCTCCAAGGTGGCGCTGGGCGCGACGATGGTGCTGTTCATCACCTTCTTCAATACGTACCAGGGTGTGCGCGAGGTGAACCCCGTGATCCTCGCCAATGCGCGTCTGCTCAAGGCCAGCCGCCTCAGCCTGCTGCGCCACGTGTATGTGCCGTCCGCCACGAGCTGGATTCTCTCCAGCCTGCGCGCCTCCGTCGGCATGGCGGTGATGGGCGCGATCGTGGCCGAGTATCTCGGCTCCTCTGCTGGCCTGGGTCACCTGATTGCGCAGGCCGAAGGCGTGTTCGATGCCACCGGCGTGTTCTCCGGGATCGTCGTGCTCTCCGCCTTCGTGATCGCACTGGACCGCAGCGTGGATGCGCTCGAAGGCAAGTTGCTGGTGTGGCGCCCGAAGGCGGACCCGGAATCCGGTGCCTGACCCACTACAACATCACGGAGACAACCATGAAACGATGGATTTCGACCCTGCTGTGTGCCGCCGCCATTGGTGCAATGACAACCGCCAGCGCAGCCGAGCCGGAAAAGAAAGACGTGAGCCTGTCGGTCGGCTCGATGATCCTGAACTACATGCCGGTGCCGCTCACGCAGTCGCTGGGCAACTTCCAGAAAGAAGGGCTGAACGTGAAGGTGGAAAACTTTCAGGCCGGCGGCAGCAAGGCGCTGCAGGCGCTGATTGCCGGTTCGACCGATGCGGTGGTGGGCTTCTATGACCACACCATCCACATCCAGGCGCAGGGCAAGGACATTGTGTCGGTGGCGCTGCTCAACATCACGCCGGGCATCGTGCTGGCGGTGCGGCCCGACCTCGACATCAAGAGCGGCAAGGACTTGAAAGGCAAGAAGATCGGCATCACCGCACCGGGTTCATCCACCGACTTGTTTGCGCGCTACTACGCGATCAAGAACGGTCTGCAGGTGAACGACGTGTCGTACATCGCCGTGGGGTCGGGCGCGCCGGGCATGGTGGCGCTCGATCGCAAGGAGATCGACGCGCTGGTCAACTTCGACCCGGTGGCGAGCCTGCTGGAGAAGCGCCGCGCGGCCAAGTTCCTGGTCGATACGCGCACCGATGCCGGCTCCAACGCGGTGTTCGGCGGCCGTTACCCGACGGCCACGCTGTACGTCACACGCGACTTCATGACCAAGAACCCCGAGACCGTGCAGCGCCTGGTGAACGCCTTCATCCGCACGCTCAAGTGGATCGACGCCAGCACGCCCGAGGCCATTGCCAACAAGATGCCCAAGGAGCAGCAGGTGGGCGGCCGCGACGTGTTTGTGGATGCGCTGCGCCACTCCAAGCCGATCTTCTCCAAAGACGGCCTGATGACCGATGCGGATGCCAAGGTGGCGCTGACCGTGCTCTCCAGTTACGACGAAAAGATCCGCAATGCCAAGATTGATCTGAGTAAAACGTACACTAACCGCTTCGTCGACCAAGCCTTGAAGACGGTCCAGTAAACCGCCTCATCCAGCACGCCATGACCGCAGAGCGCCAAACCACGCAGAACGAGACCACGCCGGCCGCCAATGAAGGCGATGTCGCTACGCCCGGGCAGTCAGGTGTGGCCGCGCTGGACCGCGCGTTCTCGATCCTGTTTGCGTTCCGCCCCGGCGACTACGCGCTCACGCTGGCGGAGCTTGCCGCGCGCACCGGGCTCTACAAGAGCACGATCCTGCGGCTGGCCGGCTCGCTCATCCAGCACCGCATGCTGTATCGGCTCGAAGATGGCCGCTACCAGATCGGCGCGGCCCCGCTGATGCTGGGCGCGCTCTACCAGCGCAGCATGCGCCTGGGCGATGTCGTGCTGCCGCACATGCGCGCGCTGGCCGATGCGACGGGCGAGGCAGTGTCGTTCTACATCCGCGAGCGCGATGTGCGTGTCTGCCTGCATCGCGTGGATTCGAGCCACTCGATCCGCGACCACGTGCGCGAAGGCGATGTACTGCCGCTGGAGCGCGGTTCGGGCGGGCGTGTGCTGTGCGCGTTCTCGGGCATGCAGGGCACTACGTATGACGCGATCCGGCGCGACCACTACTACGTGTCCATCGGCGAGCGCGACCGGGAAACGGTCGGCCTGTCGGTGCCGGTGTTCGGTGCGCAGCAGGCGCTGCGTGGGGCGCTGTGCCTGGCTGGCCCGGCATCGCGCATCGACGGTGCGTTGCTGCAGTCATGGCGCGTGCCGGTGCTGGAGCACGCCGCGCAGATCACTTCCACGCTGGGTGGCGACCCCGCGCCGTTGCGCCACGCTGCTCAGCTCATTCAAAAAACCTAGGCTCCGCCACTACGCCCAACACCTCCTGAATGGGTGAGAGGGGGGCGAGGGGCGGAGCCGCCGCAGTTGTAGGAGTTGTTTTCATGGCTTTGCCTCTCGCGGGTTTGCGCGTGCTCGACTTGTCGAACGTGCTGGCCGGGCCGTTTTGCGGCTATCAACTGGGCTTGCTCGGTGCGGAAGTCATCAAGATCGAGGTGCCCGGCAATGGCGATCTCGCCCGCCGCCTGGGCGCCGATCCGGAACAGGCGCGCCGCAACATGGGCGCCTCGTTCGTCGCCGTCAATGCGGGCAAGCAGTCCGTCACCGTTAACCTCAAGCACCCGGAAGGGCGGGCGATTTTGCTCAAGTTGGTGGCGCAGGCGGATGCGCTCATCGAGAACTACCGCCCCGGCGTGATGGACCGCCTGGAGCTTGGCTACGACGTGCTGCGTGAGGTCAACCCGCGCCTCGTCTATTGCGCCATCTCCGGCTTCGGCAAAGATGGCCCGCTGGCGCATCGCCCAGCGTACGACCAGATCATCCAGGGCATCTCCGGCGTGATGAGCGTCACCGGCGATGACGAATCGGCGCCGCTGCGCGTGGGCTACCCCATCAGCGATACGGTGGGCGGTATCACAGCGGCGTTGGCGGTCACCGCCTGCCTGCTCGGCGCGCAACGCACGGGCGTCGGGCAGATGGTGGATGTGTCGATGCTGGAATCGACGCTCGCCACCATGGGCTGGGTCGTCTCCAATTACCTGAACGCCGGCGTGAGCCCCCGCCCGATGGGCAACCAGAACTTCACCGCCGCGCCGTCGGGCACATTCCGCACGGGCGATGGGCTCATCAACATCGCCGCCAACGAAGACAAGCAGTTTGCTGCGCTGTGCCGCGTGATTGGCCAGCCGGAACTGGCAATGGATGCGCGCTTTGCCGAGCGCCAGTCGCGCAAGGAATACCGCCACGCGATCAACGATGCGTTGGAGGCTGCGCTGGCCGAGCGCCCCGCTGCCGAATGGGAGCCGCTGCTGGTCGACGCCGGTGTCCCGGCCGGCTTGGTGCTCGACGTGCCCGGCGTGCTCGCGCATGAACAGGTGACGGGGCGCGGCTTCGTCACCTCATTCCCCGAGGCGGGCCAGCACGTCACGCGTGCCGGCTTCCGTTTGGCCGGCGAAGATCCGTGCCCGCAGACGCCCGCACCGGTGCTGTCTGCACACACCGACGATTGGCTCGCCAAGCTTGGCTACCGCCCCGACCAAATCAAAGCCTTGCGCGCTGAAGGCGCAATCTGACCATGACAACAACGCCTCCTCTCGACGCTGCTGCCCTCGCCGCCGACTACTGGCGCACCGACATCATCGACATCGAACCCGGCCGCATCCACGTGCGCGGCTACCCGATCCAGGAGCTGATCGGCCGCATCGGCTTTGCCGAGATGATCTGGCTGATGCTGCGCGGTGAGCTGCCGGGCAAGCGCCAGGCGGCGCTGCTGGAGGCGGCGCTCGTGGCGTCTGTTGATCACGGCCCGCATGCGCCGTCTATTGCGATTGCCAAGATGGCGACGAGCTGCGGATTGCCGCTCAACGGTGCGATGGCGTCTGCACTCAATGCGCTGGATGACGTGCACGGCGGGGCGGGGCAGCAGGCAGTCGAGCTGTTCCATGACATCGAGGCCCGCATGTTTGACGGCGCCTCATTGGAGGCGGCTACGGCGGCAGGCGTCGATGCCTTCATCGCCGCGCACGGCAAGTACCTGCCAGGCTTCGGGCACCGATTCCATCCGGTAGACCCGCGTGCCGGCCGATTGCTCGCATTGGTGGACGAGGCCGCACAAGGCAGCGTGGTTGGCGGCCGCTGCGCAGCCATTGGCCGCGCGATCGAGGCGCTGCTGTCTGCACGCAAGGGCAAGCCGATCCCGATGAACATCGATGGCGCCACCGCCGTCATCTATGCGGAACTCGGGTTTGCCGCACCGCTGGCGCGCGGGGTGTTCTGCCTGTCGCGCGCGGTCGGCATTCTGGCGCATGCGTGGGAGCAAAGCGGCCGCGCCGAGCGCAACAAAGGCCCGATGCCGCGTCAGTTGCCCTACCGCTATACCGGCGCCCCCACCCGGCATCTGGCCGAACCCGAGCCGGCCACCACGCCATGACCTATTTCAACTGGCCCACCGTCGAGACCACCGTCTTTGCGGAAATGCCCGCCGCGCTGCGCCGACCGGTGCCGAGCGAATGGTCGCGCGCCAACAAGGGCGGGGCACCGGTCGATTGCTTTCTCGAAGGCCCGTGCTGGGACGCGCACGGCAACCTTTGGCTGGTCGACATTCCGCATGGCCGCATCCTGCGCGTCTCGCCGCAAGGGGCGTGGGCCGTCGTTGCCGAATACGACGGCGAGCCCAACGGCCTCGCGCTGCGCACCGATGGCATGCTCTTGATTGCCGACTACAAGAATGGCCTGTTGTCGCTCGACCCGGCGACAGGCGCGGTCAGCCCCTTCCTCACCCGCCGCAACAGTGAGCGTTTCAAAGGACCGAACGATCTGGTCGTCGCCCGCAACGGCGATGTCTATTTCACCGACCAAGGTCAGACCGGCCTGCATGACCCAACCGGCCGCGTGTGCCGCCTGCGCACCGATGGCCGGCTCGATTGCTTGTTGTCGAACGGCCCCAGCCCCAACGGCTTGGCACTCACGCCGGACGAATCGGCGCTGTTCGTCGCCATGACGCGCGACAACGCCGTCTGGCGCTTGCCGCTGTTGGCGGATGGCAGCACCAGCAAGGTGGGCCGCTTCGCCCAGTTCTACGGCACCAGCGGCCCCGACGGCATGGCGATGGATGCGGCGGGCAATCTGTTTGTCGCGCACGCATCGCTGGGGGCGGTGTTCGTGCTCTCGCCGCATGGTGAGCCGCTCGCACGCATCGCTTCGTGCCGGGGCTGGACTACCACCAACGTCGCGCTGTCACCAGACGGGCGATCCGTTGTCATCACGGAATCCGCCACCGGCACCGTGTTGCACGCGCGCTGCACGCTAACCAGTCCCACCTGAGCGAGGGCGCGGATGCCGTTGTCCTACAACGGCGTTCGGTTCAGCCAGTGTTTTTTCTCTGATGTAGCGCTGCCATTGTCGATGGCTCCGCACTTTTTGCTGCGCTGCCGCAACCAAAGTGCGGCGACCGCTTCTTTTCTTCGCATTGTGCTGTCTGGGCATCGATTTTCGTCACGATTAAAGAGACGTGTCTCTATTTATGTGACAAAACGGTAGGAGGTATCCTACAAAATCGGCGATGATCTGTAGGATCACTCCTACAAACGGGCCCAAAAATCGGTCGGCACTGTCCTACACGACGTGTAGGACGAGGTAAGAAGTGTCCTACAGGCTGTTAACCCGGCATCCGATGCTCAGAGTCGTAGAAGTGCGACGCGTTGCTGATCGATTTGTGGCTTCTTTAGGCAATAAGATTGCTATCTTTTGCCAAAGCGTAGGGTAAATACGTGTCAAACGGCCGCTTTAGCGCAGGGTCCACCTAGGGCCGATACGGCGGCAAACGCTTCATTTACAACGTTTCTTAACAGTTTTGTACGAAAATGGCTTACAGAAAGTCAGCCGGACCCACCCCTCCGACGTAGGGGTCCCACCTTCTTTACTTACCCCGGTCGTCAAACCACAATGTGTTCAACAGAAAACAACTTCGCCATGTCTTTAGCGACGTGAGTAAGAAGGAGGCAGGAAGTGCCGGCAACGGTACCGAATGCCAGGAACATCCGATCTGTGGGGAATTGGTGAGGGTCCGGACGAGGGCGGCGCGAGATAACAGCGTCACCGGACATCACCATGTGAGATCGGATGCGGGTTGCACTTTTACTGCACACGACGACGGGACGTACATGGACACGCAAGACATTGTTTCCGAGATCAGCGAGCTGAATCTCACCTATTTGATGCTTGCCCAGCAAATGCTGGTCAAGGATCGCGATGCCGCACTGTTTCGCCTCGGCATCTCTGAAGAACTGGCAGACATCCTCCTGACGATGTCGCCCGCGCAGATTGTCAAGCTGGCCAGCACCAACATGCTGCTGTGCCGTTTCCGCTTCGACGATCACGCCATCCTGGGTCTGGTGACCCAGCCGCACCGTGACAAGGGCCTGCAGCAATCGCAAATGTCGATCCTGCTGGCACGTCAGGCGGTTGAGCAGATCAACTGAGCCAGTTGCGGCGGATCTTCCGCCGGGTTCAGCGTGTATCGGATGGGTAGCAGAAGCAAAGCGGGAGCAGTGCCATGCGTCAGACCAGCGTCATGAATGAAGTGCAGCAGATCCACCTCGCAGCGGAATTGATTTCGCTCGGTGCACGTCTGCAATTGTTGGAACAAGAAACCACGCTCAGCCGTGAGCGTCTGGTCAAGCTGTACAAGGAAATTCGCGGGGAATCGCCGCCCAAGGGCATGCTGCCCTTCTCGGCAGACTGGTTCCTGACGTGGTCGCCGAACATCCATTCGTCGATTTTCCTGAATATCTACCGTTTTCTGGGTGAGAACAGCCGCAGCACTGGTGTGCGCCGCCTGATCTCGGCCTACAAGCTGTATCAGGAACACATTCACGTCCACGAACAGGAAGAGGTGCTTTCGATCACCCGCGCGTGGATGATGCTGAAGTTCTTCGAGGGGAAGATGCTGCACACCGTGAAGTGCAAGCGCTGCACCGGCCATTTCGTGGCCCACGCAGACGACCTGCACCACGACTTTGTGTGCGGCGTATGCCAGCCGCCGTCACGCGCTGGCAAGAAAAAGCGCGTTGCTGGCCAGGTGGATGCGGTCGCGGACAAGACGATCGACGCCTGAGCGGCGCTTGACGGGAAGACGGGACGTACGGGAACAGCCGGCCAGACCGGCGCATAAAAGCAAGACAGAACACAGAGCAGGACAGCACAGGGGCTCAGACAGCACAAAAGGGGAAGGGGGTAGGCCGGTCGCGGGAAACCGCAGACCGGCATTTTTTTGCCGCCGCGCGTAGAGGAAGGTCGAAAAACAGGGACGGAAAGCGATTTCCGTCCCTTTTTCTTTGGTTTCGCCTAGGGATATGCCCTTTCCGGCCAAGGTGGCGCTCAAGCCGCCCGTTTTGTTGCCGTTTTTGGTGGAGAAGGGTGCGGTAGCGGGGGATTCCTGGCTGCCGCAAGGCAGCAAAACCGGTGCTCAAGCCTTCAGTTAACGGGGCGGATGCCGTTATTCCTCCTTGTATTGATCGCACGAGTTGATCGCGCGGTTGCCCTGCATCGTCCCATCTAGGAGTTTGCCCCGTGCTAGTCGCCATCGGTTACATCGTGATTCTCGCCTCGGTGTTCGGCGGCTACATGCTGGCCGGTGGGCACCTCGGGCCCCTGTTCCAGCCGACCGAACTGCTGATCATCTTCGGCGCCGGCATTGGCGCTTTCGTGGTCGGCAACGACAAGAAGGCCATCAACGCCACGGTCAAGGCGCTTCCGGGCCTGTTCAAGGGCTCGAAGTACACCAAGGCGCTCTATATGGAAGTGATGGCGCTGCTGTATGTGGTGCTGTCCAAGATCCGCCGCGAAGGGATGATGTCGATCGAAGCCGACATCGAAGCCCCGCACGAAAGCGCGCTGTTCGCCAACTACCCCGCCATCCAGGCGGATCACCACGCGCTGGATTTCATTTGCGACTACCTGCGCCTGATGGTGGGCGGCAACCTGAATCCGTTCCAGATCGAAGCGCTGATGGATCAGGAAATCGACACCCACCACCACGAAGCCGAACAACCCGCCCGCATCATCACCAAGGTGGGCGACGCCATGCCGGCCTTCGGCATCGTGGCCGCCGTGATGGGCGTGGTGCACACCATGGGCTCGGTCGGCCTGCCGCCGGCGGAGCTGGGCAAGCTGATCGCCTCGGCACTGGTCGGTACGTTCCTGGGCATTTTGCTGGCGTACGGCTTTATTGGGCCGCTGGGCTCGCTGCTGGAGCAGCGCGCCGAAGAATCGACCAAGTTGTTCCAGTGCATCAAGGTGACGCTGCTGGCCAGCATGAACGGCTACGCCCCGGCGATTGCCGTGGAGTTTGGCCGCAAGGTGCTGTTCTCGACCGAGCGCCCGTCCTTTGCCGAACTGGAAGACCACGTGCGCGGCGCAAAGACAGCGTAGCGCTGAACCCCACATGACACAGAGTGCGGCCCACGAGCCACGCCATTAACGACGCAGTACACACCGACGGGAACGGACCATGAGCAAGTCCAGCACGCCGACCTTCATTGTGATTCGGCGCAACAAGAAAGGCGGACACGGCCATCACGGTGGCGCGTGGAAGATCGCCTACGCCGACTTCGTGACCGCCATGATGGCGTTCTTCCTGCTGATGTGGCTGCTCAGCTCGGTGACCAAAGCCGAGTTGTCGTCGGTGGAAACGTATTTCCGTACGCCGCTGAAGGTGGCGCTGTTTGGCGGCGCCGGTTCGGGCGACCAGTCGAGCATTCTGAACGGCAGCCCGGCGCTCAAGCAGAACATGCCGCAGCCGAACCCGAGCCCCAGCCCGACGGTGCAACGCCAGCGCAACATCCGCGATGAATCGGACGACGCAGCGCTGAACAAGCTCAAGCAGAAGATTGCCGAGATGGTCGAGACGAACCCGGTGATGAGCCAGTTCAAGCACCAGCTGCTGATCGACATGACCACCGAAGGCCTGCGCATCCAGATCGTGGATCAGCAGAACCGGCCGATGTTCGGCAACGCCAGCGCCGAGGTGCAGCCGTATATGCGCACCATTCTGCGTGAGCTGGGCTCTGCGCTGAACGACGTGCCGAACCCGATCAGCCTGTCGGGCCACACCGACGCCACGCAGTACGCCACGCAACACGGCTACAGCAACTGGGAGCTTTCGGCGGACCGTGCCAACGCTTCGCGTCGCGAGCTGATTGCCGGCGGCATGAAGCCCGAGAAGGTCAGTCGTGTGGTGGGCCTGGAAGCTTCGGTGCCGCTGGACAAGACGAATGTGTACAACCCGATCAACCGCCGCATCAGCATTGTCGTGCTCAACGCACGCGCCGCCGAGGCCGCGCGCTCGGGTGGGGTCGAGCCTGTGGCCGACCTGCGCAATGACGGCAAGGACACGCTGACCGACGCCGCCGCACGTGCCACTGGCGTGGCCGATGCGGCTGCGCCGGCCAAGCCATAAGCGCCGAGGGGAGAAATAGCCAATGAGCGAGAAACACATCCTGGTGGTGGACGATTCCACTTCCATCCGCCGCATGATCGCCGCGTGCCTGCGCGAATGCGGCTTTGCCGTGACGGAAGCCGCCGACGGCACCGCCGCCCTGGAGGTGGTGCGCGACCCCAACGGCGGCAGCCACGATCTGGTGATCACCGATCAGGTGATGCCGTCGATGGATGGCCTGACCCTCATTCGCGCGCTGCGCTCGCTGCCGGCCTATGCCGACACGCCGATTTTGATGTTGACCACCGAAGCCGACGGCACCATCCGCGACCAGGCGCGCGCCGCTGGGGCCACGGGTTTCCTGCCCAAGCCGTTCGATCCGGAAGGCCTGACGGATTCGGTGATGCAGTTGTTCGAATGGCATGCGCAGACTCACGGGTCTGCGTCCACGCATTAAACGACCCGAGACTAACGACATGAACCTCGATCTCAGCCAGTTTTTCGGCGCCTTCTTTGAGGAAGCGGAAGAGCTGCTCGTTGACATGGAGCGGCTGCTGCTCAATCTCGATGTCGCCAACCCTTCTTCTGATGATCTGAACGCCATCTTCCGTTGCGCCCACTCCATCAAGGGCGGTGCCGCAACCTTCGGTTTCACGCACATGACGGAACTCACGCATGTGGCGGAATCGATTCTGGACCGCGCCCGCACCGGTACGCTGCAGTTGCGCGAGAACATGGTGGATGCCTTCTTGGAAACGAAAGACGTGTTGAAAAGCCAACTTGATGCCTATCGGCAAGAGCACCCCATCGATACGGCCACGCTCGAATACATGGTGGCCAAGCTCAACAGCCTTGCTGCCGAGGACGGTGGCGCCGCACAGCCCGCGCCCGCTGCACCTGCAGCGCCGGGCGCTGCTGCGGCTGCCCCGGTGGCCGCGCCCGAACCCGAGCCGGTGGTTGTTGAGGCGCCTGCACCCGCGCCGATCGGCGCCATCGAGGGTGGCCTGGACATCAAGCTCATCAACGTGTCGAACGAAGACTGCGAGCTGATCGTCACCGAGCTCAAGCATCTTGGCACCGTGCTGCGTCACGTGCGCTCCGGCCGCAACAGCGACATCGTGCTGCAGAGCACCTGCACTGCTGACGACATCATTGCGGTGAGCTGCTTCATCATCGATGCCGACCAGATCGTCATCGCGCCGCATACGGGCGAGGCGGCTGCAGCCGCACCCGTGGTGGAAGTGGCCGCAACGGCTGCTGAGGCCGGTGCTGTGACGGCACCCGCGCCGGCTGCCGCACAAACCGAAGCCCATGCACCGGCTGCCAACGAGGCACCGCGCGCGCCGGCCGCCGCTGCACCGATGCCGACGCGCCCGACCGCTTCCGACAAGCCGGCCGTGGCCGCAGAAACGTCCATCCGCGTGGGCGTGGAAAAGGTCGATCAGCTCATCAACCTAGTGGGCGAACTGGTGATTACGCAAGCGATGCTGGCGCAGACGGCATCGTCGTTCGATCCGGTGTTGAACGAGCGCCTGTTCTCCGGCTTGTCGCAGCTCACGCGCAACGCACGTGACTTGCAGGAAGCCGCCATGTCCATCCGCATGATGCCGATGGACTACGTGTTCAACCGCTTCCCACGCCTGGTGCGCGACCTGGCGCACAAGCTGGGCAAGCAGGTCGAGCTGTCGACGTTCGGCAAATCGACCGAGTTGGACAAGGGCCTGATCGAACGCATCATCGATCCGCTCACGCATCTGGTGCGCAACAGCCTGGACCACGGTATCGAACTGCCCGAAGCCCGCGTGGCTGCCGGCAAGGACGCCGTAGGCCAACTGCTGCTGTCAGCAGCCCACCAAGGCGGCAACATCGTCATCGAAGTGAGCGACGATGGCCAGGGCCTGAACCGCGACAAGATTCTCAAGAAGGCGCGCGAGCGCGGCCTGCCTGTCTCGGACAACATGACCGACGACGAGATCAACCAGCTCATCTTCGCGCCGGGCTTCTCCACGGCCGATCAGGTGACGGACGTGTCCGGCCGCGGCGTGGGCATGGATGTGGTCAAGCAGAACATCCAGTCGATGGGTGGCTACGTCGAGATCCAGTCGCAGAAGGGCAAGGGCACGACGATCCGCATCGTGCTGCCGCTCACGCTGGCGATTCTCGATGGCATGTCGGTCAAGACGGGCGACGAGGTGTTCATCCTCCCGCTGTCGTGCGTGGCCGAATCGCTGCAACCGCGTCCGGAAGACATCAAGGCTGTGCCGGGCGGTGGCCGTCTGCTGAAGGTGCGCAACGAATACCTGACGCTGGTGCCGATGTACGAGCGCTTCCGCATCACGCCGTCGCTGCCCGATCCGTCGGAAGGCATCGTCGTCATCCTGGATTCGGAGGGCAAGAAGATCGCCCTGCAGGTCGACGAACTGGTCGGCCAGCAGCAGGTGGTGGTCAAGAACCTCGAGACCAACTACCGCCGCGTGCCGGGCATTTCGGGCGCAACCATCCTGGGCGATGGCAGCGTGGCGTTGATCGTTGACGTGTCGGCGCTGATGCGCGAGACCCGCGCGGGCCATTCAGAAAACGCGCTGCGTGCCGTTAGTGCCGAGAAGCAGGACATGGGCGAAGCACACGGTGGTCGATTCTCGACCCAAGCCATGGCTGCAGCATAAGCGGCCACGCCAACCGCTCAACAACGCATTCAATCTAGTGGCCCGACGCGGGCCGAGGGGAGCCGCAATGGAAGTCAAGGAACATTCGATCGGTGAGGAAACCGGCGGGGAGGAGTACCTGGCCTTCACCCTGGGGCAGGAAGAGTACGGCATCGATATCCTGAAGGTGCAGGAGATCCGCGGCTACGAAACCGTCACCCGCATTGCCAATGCGCCCGACTTCATCAAAGGCGTGATCAACCTGCGCGGCATCATCGTGCCCATCGTTGATCTGCGCATCAAGTTCCAGCTCGACCGCGTGGAGTACAACCAGTACACCGTCGTGATCATCCTGAACCTGATGGACCGCGTGGTCGGCATCGTGGTGGATGGCGTGTCGGACGTGCTGACGCTGCAGAGCCAGCAGATCAAGCCGGCGCCGGAGTTTTCGGGCGCGCTGGATACGGAATACATCCGTGGCCTGGGCTCGATCGATGAGCGCATGCTGATCCTGGTGGACATCGAGCGCTTGCTGCTGTCAGCCGATATGGCGTTGTGCGACGAGGCCGAGGCGGCCTAATCGTAGGGAAAGTAGGGAAACCAGCCGGGGCGCGGTGTGCGTGCCCACGGTCAATGTGTCCGGGCTGTCTTGCCCGGCGGGCGACAAGACACCGTCACAAGGGGTGCGGCGCCGCAAGGGGAGGGAAGCATGTTCAGCAGGATGACCATCCGGCTCCGACTGGGGCTGATGATGGCGGGCGTTGGTGCGCTCGCCGTCATTGTGGGCGTGACGGGCCTGATTGGCATGCGACACGCCAACACACGTGTGCAGGACACGTATGCCGTGCAAATGGCCGGCACCGTGGCATTGGCGGAATCCGATTCCAACCTGCTGAGTTTCCGCATCGTGCTCGACCGTGCGGCCATGGCGCCCAATGCGCCGGGCATGGACAAGACGATCGAGCGCGCCAAGATGTTTCTCGATAAGTCCGACGCCGCCTGGAAGCGCTACCGCGCGCTGCCCACCACGGCGGAGGAGCGCAAGCTGGCCGAAGAGGCCGATGCGCTGCGCAGTACCTTTTTGCGTGATGGCGCGCAGGTGCTGATGCAGGCCGTGCAGTCGCACGATGAAGCGCGCATCAACAAGACGGTCATGGACGTCATGCCCGCACTGTATCGCCCGCTGGGTGACAAGGTTGTGGCGCTGAACCGGTTGCAGCTGGACGTGGCCAAAGACAGCTACGAGGCCAGCCAGCATGAACACACCGCGCTGAGCACGCTCACCTGCGGTTTGCTGGTGGGTGGGATCGTGGTGGGCGGCTTGCTGACGTGGGCGCTGCGCCGCTCCATCACCGTGCCGCTGATGCAGGCCATCGAACAAGCCGAGCACATTACGCAAGGCGATCTCACGCACACCATCCGCGTGGACCGCGCTGATGAAACCGGCCGCATGCTGGCAGCGCTACAACGCATGCAGGAGAGCCTGCTGAAGATGGTGGGGCAGGTGCGTTCGGGCTCGGATTCGATTGCCAGCGCCACGCAGCAGATTGCGGCAGGAAATGCAGACTTGTCGCAGCGCACGGAACAACAAGCCTCGTCGCTGGAGCAGACCGCGTCGAGCATGGAACAGCTCACGAGCATCGTGCGCCAGAACGCCGACAACGCGCGCCAGGCCAGCACGCTGGCGGGCAATGCCTCGGATATCGCCGTCAAGGGCGGCGAGGTGGTGGGCCGTGTGGTCGACACCATGGCGGGCATCAACGAAAGCAGCAAGAAGATTGCCGACATCATCGGCGTGATCGAGGGCATCGCCTTCCAGACGAACATCCTCGCGTTGAATGCCGCGGTGGAAGCGGCACGCGCAGGCGAACAAGGTCGCGGTTTTGCGGTGGTGGCCGGTGAAGTGCGCAGCCTGGCGCAACGCAGCGCCACGGCAGCCAAAGAGATCAAGGAGCTCATCAGCGATTCGGTGGGCCGTGTGGAAAACGGCTCCACGCTGGTGGCCGAAGCCGGTCACGTGATCGATGAGGTGGTGGTTGCCGTCAAACGCGTGACGGACATCATGGGCGAGATCAGCTCGGCGTCCGAGGAACAGAGCGCCGGTATCGAGTTGGTCAACCAGGCCGTCACGCAGATGGACCAAGGCACGCAGCAGAATGCCGCGCTGGTGGAACAGGCCGCAGCCGCTGCGATGTCGTTGCAAGAACAGGCGACAGGGCTGCGCCAAGCGGTGGCGGTGTTCCGCACACAGGGTGTGGCCGGGCCGGTGGCCGTCGCGCCGCGCTTGGTGGCCCCAGCGTCCGCCAAGCCCGCGCTGAAAGCCAAAGCCAAAGCTGTGGCCAAGGTCAAAATCGAGCGTCGCGCAGCCAAGCCCAAGGCCGTTGCGGCTGTCGTAAGTCAAACGGAAACCGCTGCCGCGTCTGCGGCGCCGGTTGCCGCAACAGAACAACCACGTGGGCGTACCGCGGCCGCTGCAGTACCGAAAGCAGCTGTGTCAGCGCCCAAGTTGCAAACACCCAAGCTCGTTGCCGCCAGCGGTGACGATGGCGACTGGGAGACCTTTTAACCATGTATGCACGGGATCTTCGCTGCTCGCGAAAGCTCTCTCGTGTGTGTTTGTGGTGTGCAGCCTGCCCCTTGGGGCAGGTTTTTTTTTGCCTGGGCGAGGGCCTGTCATCCAATGAAACGTACGCACGCAAGGGGAATCTGGACCGCAGGGCTAGGCGTGGCTGGTGCCGCTTGGTTGTTCCAAGCACGCCGGTCGCAACAACGCCATGCGGTCCAGATTCCCCTTGCCCTCCGGGTTGACCCCGCATTTACCAAACTTCGGGGGCCATCTACTTTGTCGGGCGCGTTGCAAAGGGAATGCCCCTTTGCGGCGACGCTCTTCGCGTAGCTGGCCCCGGCTCGGGTCAACGTGCGTACGTTTCATTGGATGACAGGCCCTGCATGCCCCGAAGAAGGGGTGATCCCCCTCTGAAGTGGCATGCGCCCTAGGCGGTTCTAAAGAGCCGTCCCCGATGAACCGATAGCGGTTAGAGGGGCATATAAGAAAGAGAGGTAGACAGATGATGGGTTGGATCAAGCGGGTACCGGTGTCGACGGTGCTGACTGGCGGTTTCCTGATCGTGGCCGCCGTAGGCGCGGCTATCGGCGGGTTGGGCGTGTACACCATCACGCAGTTGACCAAGGCCAGTGAGGAGCTCGCGCAAAAGCAGATGCGCGCCATCACGCAGATGGGTAGCGCGGCCAACAGCCTGGCGCATGCCAGCCGGGCGCAGACGGCCTTGCTGATTGCCACCACGCTGTCTGAGCGTAAAACGCTCAGCGGGCAGATCAACGACAGCATGCAGCACCTGAAGGATGGCGTGGAGAACGTGCGCCCGCTGTTCGCGTCGGATGAAGGCAAGAAGATGATCCGCGAGGTGGACGCCGTCTACCCCGTTTGGAGCAAGCGCATGAACGACTTCGTTGCGCTGATGGACAAGCAGGGGCTGGACCCGACGCAGTTCGACAGCCGCGTCACGGCAGAGAACGTTGGCCTGCTGGACGACACCGCTGCCTTTGAAAAGACGCTCGACAAGATGGTCAAGCGCGTGGAAGAGGTCTCCGCCGCGTCCAACATCAAGGCCCGCGATGATGCGCAGCGCTCGCGCCTGGTGATGATCGTCATGGCGTGCGTTGGCGCGTTGATCGGCATCGTGCTGGGCATTGTCATCGCACGGCGGTTGTCACGCCAATTGGGCGGCGAGCCGGCGTATGCGGCGGAGGTTGCGCGCCGCATTGCTGCCGGGGACTTGGCTGTACAGGTGCGCACGCGCCCGGGCGATCACGACAGCATGCTCTTCGCCATGGCGCAGATGCAGCAGCAACTGACCGGCACCATCAGCAACATCAAGAGCTCGGCCGATTCCATTGCCAGTGCCACCAAGCAGATCGCTGCGGGGAATGCGGACTTGTCGCAGCGCACGGAAGAGCAGGCCAGCTCGCTGGAGGAAACCGCCTCCAGCATGGAAGAGCTGACCAGCATCGTGAAGCAGAACGCCGACAATGCACGCCAGGCCAGCCAGCTTGCCGGCAGCGCGTCGGACATCGCGGTCAAGGGCGGGCAGGTGGTGGGCCGTGTGGTGGAAACCATGGCCGGCATCAACGCCAGCAGCAAGAAGATTGCGGACATCATCGGCGTGATTGAAGGGATTGCCTTCCAGACCAACATCCTCGCGCTGAACGCGGCGGTGGAAGCTGCGCGCGCAGGCGAGCAAGGCCGTGGCTTTGCAGTGGTGGCCGGTGAAGTGCGCAGCCTGGCGCAACGCAGTGCTACGGCAGCCAAGGAGATCAAGGCGCTGATTGGCGATTCGGTGGGCCGCGTGCGCAATGGGTCTGCGTTGGTGGCGGAAGCGGGCGAGGTGATTGAAGAGGTGGTGACCGCTGTCAAGCGCGTGACCGACATCATGGGCGAGATCTCAGCCGCGTCGGACGAGCAAAGCTCCGGCATCGAGCAGGTCAACCAGGCTGTGAACCAGATGGATGAGGTGACACAGCAGAACGCGGCATTGGTGGAGCAGGCCGCTGCCGCAGCGCTCTCGCTGGAGGAACAGGCACAGCTGCTGCGCAATGCCGTGGCGGCGTTCCGTACGGATGAACACGCCGAGCACATGCACCATGCCGCGCCCGTGGCGGCCCATGTTTCGCCGGCCCCGGTCGCGCCCGCTGCCCCCGCTGTGCGCAGTGAAGTCCGGCCTGAGAAGTCCACCGAAGTCGTGCCTTCCATTGCGCGGGCCATTGCCGCACGCAAGTCGGCAAAGGCGGCGCCGGTGGCGGTCGACACCACAGGCGACACCGCCGCGGTTGCCCCCGAGCACGTCGAGCACGCCGAAAAAGCGCGCGAGGAAGCACATTCGTCTGCTGCGCCGGTCGTTGCAGCGGCTGCTTCGGTGGCTGCAGCGGCGCCAGCCCTCAAGCTGGCAGGGTCTTCTGCCGATGATGAGGATTGGAGCACCTTCTGACGCCCGCCTCGCCAACATCCAACTTGGCGCGGCGCTGAGGTTGCGGTGCCCGCCAACGATTGAAAGCGGGCACCAAGACTCGCCAAACACGGGGTTAGTTATCCATGGCAGCACAAAATTTGGCGCCTGTTTCGCCGACGCTCGCGTCACGTGAGTTTTCATTCACCGCGCAAGATTTCGCCCGCATTCGCGACCTGATCTATCGTCGCGTCGGTATTTCGCTCTCCGATCGCAAGAGCGAGATGGTCTACAGCCGCCTGGCCCGCCGCCTGCGCGTGGTCAACCTTGGCTCGTTCCGCGATTACTTGGACGCGCTGGAACACGGCCACCTGCCAGACGAGTGGGAAGCCTTTACCAACGCGCTCACCACCAACCTGACCGCGTTCTTCCGCGAGCAGCATCACTTCCCGATCCTGGCCGAGCACGCCAAGGCCAAGCGTACGCCGTTCACCGTGTGGTGCTCGGCGTCGTCCACGGGCGAAGAGCCATACTCGATCGCCATTACGCTGGCCGAGGCCTTTGGTTCGATGAACCCGGGGCAGGTGAGCGTCATTGCCTCCGACGTGGATACCAATGCGCTGGCCCGCGGCCGCGCCGGCATCTACCCGATGGAGCGCGTGGCGGCCCTGTCGCCCGATCGCTTGAAGAAGTATTTCCTGCGCGGCACCGGCAAGCAGGAGGGCTACGCCCGCGTGCGGCCCGAGCTGCAGGCCATGATCGAGTTCCGGCAGATCAACCTGCTCGACCGCGACTGGCCGTTGCAGCAGAAGTTTGACGTGATCTTCTGCCGCAACGTGATGATCTATTTCGATAAGCCAACGCAGGCCAAGATCCTCGAACACTTCATCGACGTGATGAAACCCGATGGCCTGCTCTTTGCCGGCCATTCGGAGAGCTTCCTGCAGGTGACCAAGGCGTGGTCGCTGCGCGGCAAGACCGTGTACGAAATCGCGCCCGAGCTGCGCGCCAAGATGGGGGCCCGATGATCGAATTCGGCAAGAGAGCCCGGTTGGACGTCACCTTGCGCGCCGCCATGACCGACACCGTGCGCAACGACAGCGGCATGACGGCGGGCGCCATGGCCACGCTCGCCCAATCGGCGGCCAGTACGCACGCCTATTACGACACCACTTTCAGCCGCCGCGCCATGAAGGTGCTGCCCGGCGAGTACTACGTCACCACCGAAGACCTCATGCTCGTGACGGTGCTCGGCTCGTGCGTATCGGCCTGCGTGCGCGACAAGATCCTCGGCATTGGTGGCATGAACCACTTCATGCTGCCCTCGCGCAACGAGGGGGAGTCCATTCTGTCGCCCTCCATGCGCTACGGCACACACGCCATGGAAGTGCTGCTCAACCAGCTCTACCGGGCAGGCGCCCGGCGCGAGCACCTGGAGATCAAGGTGTTTGGCGGCGCCGCCGTGCTGGCCGGCATGAGCACGCTGGACGTGGGCGAGCGCAACGGCAAGTTCGTACTCGAATTCCTGCGCAACGAAGGGCTGGCGGTGGCCGCCAAGGATCTCTTCGATGTGCACCCGCGCAAGGTGTACTTCGTGCCTTCCACCGGCCAGATCATGGTGCGCAAGCTGCGCTCGCAAAGCTCGGCGGCCGATCTGGACAGCGAAGCGCAATACGCCAGCAAGCTGTCGAAGTCCATCACGACGAAGCCAGCCTCGCGCCTGCAACTGTTCACGTAATTTCGTTTTCTTCCTGACCTTGCCCCCCCAAACAGCATGAACGACAAACGCAAGATTCAGGTGCTGTGCATCGACGATTCCGCACTGATCCGCAGCATCCTGAAGGAAATCATCAACGCGCAACCCGACATGGAAGTGGTGGGGGTCGCGCCGGACCCGATCATCGCGCGCGACCTCATCAAACAGACCAATCCGGATGTGCTCACGCTGGACGTCGAAATGCCGAAGATGGACGGCCTCGACTTCCTGGAAAAGCTCATGCGTCTGCGCCCGACGCCGGTCGTCATGATCTCTTCGCTCACGGAGCGCGGCTCTGAAGCTACGCTGCGCGCGCTGGAGCTGGGGGCGGTGGATTTTGTCGCCAAGCCCAAGCTGGGCATGCGCGACGGCATGAACGAATACGCCGACCAGATTGCCGACAAGATTCGTGCGGCGGCGCGCGCCAAGCTGCGTCCGCGTGCGGCGACACCGGCGGCGGCGCCTGCCACTGCATCCGCATCGGCCGTTGCACCGGCACATGGCGCACACGTTCGCGCGGACCATGCACCGGCCACAGCGGCGCCGGCGCGTACCCATTTCTCGTCGACGGAAAAGCTCATCATCGTGGGCGCATCCACCGGCGGCACCGAAGCCATCAAGGATTTCCTGCTGGAAATGCCGCCCGATTGTCCAGGCATCTTGATCGTGCAGCACATGCCGGCGGGGTTCACCACGTCGTTCGCCAAGCGGCTGGATGGCCTGTGCCGCATCCGCGTGAAAGAAGCCGTGCACGGTGAACGTGTACTGCCCGGTCACGCCTACATCGCCCCCGGGGATATGCACCTGTCGCTGGGTCGCAGCGGCGCCAACTACGTCACCGAGCTGGACCAGGGCCCGCCCGTGAACCGCCATCGCCCGGCGGTGGACGTGCTGTTCCGCTCTGCTGCGCGCAACGCCGGGGCCAACGCCCTGGGCGTGATCCTGACCGGCATGGGCAAGGATGGCGCGGTCGGCATGCTGGAAATGCGCAACGCCGGCGCCTATAACGTGGCGCAGGACGAGGCCTCCTGCGTGGTCTACGGCATGCCCAAGGAAGCCGTGGCCCATGGCGGCGTGCACGAGGTGCTGCCCCTGTCGCAGATCGGCCCACATGTGCTGGCCAAGCTGTCCGCGCACGGCCGTGTGACGCGCGTGTAGCGTTGTGTCGTCCCCGCGCAGGCGGGGACCCAGCGTCTTCGGTGCGCTAACGTGGCTCACGCCACTGGATCCCCGCCTGCGCGGGGATGACAAGATCATCCCGCACTCAAGAATCGGCCCCAGGCGCCGATAAGATTGCCAAGGTAGTCCCGAAACCCCCCAATTCAGTTAGTTTGCGGAGATTGTGTCCATGGACAAGAGCCAGTACCGATTCCTCGTCGTCGACGACTTTCCGACGATGCGCCGGATCGTGCGTAACCTGCTCAAGGAACTCGGTTTTGCCAACGTCGAGGAGGCCGAAGACGGCGCCGCCGGCCTGGCCCGGGTCAAGGAGGGCCGGTTCGATTTCGTGATCTCGGACTGGAACATGCCCAACATGGATGGCCTGCAGATGCTGCAGAACATCCGCGCCGACGCCAACCCGAGCATCAGCAAGCTGCCGGTGCTGATGGTGACGGCCGAGGCCAAGAAGGAAAACATCATCGCTGCTGCCCAGGCCGGTGCCAACGGCTACGTGGTCAAGCCCTTCACGGCGGCCACGCTGGACGAAAAGCTGGGCAAGATTTTCGAGAAGCTCGAAAAGGGGGCGTGATGAGCGAGATGCACGATGGCGCCCAAGCGCCAGCCGCAGAGGCCGTAGACCACGGTGACATGCCGGAAATGCTCCAGCGCATCGGCCATCTCACGCGCATGCTGCGCGAGAGCATGCGTGAGCTGGGCCTGGACAAGGGCGTGGAAAAGGCCGCATCGGCCATTCCCGACGCGCGCGACCGCCTGAACTACATCGCCAACATGACCGAGCAGGCTGCCACCCGCGTGCTCAACGCCATCGACGCGGCCCGCCCGGTGCAAGACGCGCTGGAGAGCGACGCCGAGGCGCTGGTCAACCGCTGGCAATCGTGGATGGACCGCCAACTGGGCGATGAGGAAATCCGTGAACTGGTCGGCCAGACCAACGGCTTCCTGCGCAGCGTCCCGGAAAAGACGCGCGACACGAACCAGCAGCTGATGGAAATCCTGATGGCCCAGGACTTCCAGGATCTGACCGGCCAAGTGATCAAGAAGGTGCTGGATGTCGTGCAACTGATCGAAAGTCAGTTGGTCGGCATCCTGTTGGAGAACGCACCTGAGCATCTGCGCACGGAAGCATCGTCGTCGTCGCTGCTGAATGGCCCGCAGATCAATCCGGACCATCCGGACGTGGTCGGCAGCCAGGAACAGGTTGACGATTTGCTGGAAAGCCTCGGCTTCTAACGCTGGTCTGCCCGGCCTTCGCTCGCGCGAGGGCCGGCGCTTCTCTCGTCTCCAGGGCTTCGTTCCTGGTTGCTAGTTCTTCACCGCAGCTTGCGCCAGCATGGCGTCGATCTGCGCGTCCTTCTCTTCCCAAAGTTGTGCCAGCCAGCGGTGAAACTCGCTGCGGAACGCCGCATCGGCGGTGTAGTCGCCTGCGCAGAGACCGGCCGGAATCGGTAGCTCTCGGATGTGCACCATCACGCGGCCAGTCCGGCCGCTGGCGAGGGCCCAGAAGCTCGGCGTGCCGTCCGGGTAGGCAATGCTCACGTCCAGCAGCGCCTGGAACTGGTCGCCCATGGCGTTGAGCGCCAGCGCCATCGCACCGGCCTTGGGCTTGAGCAGATGGCGATATGGCGAGGATTGCGCACGATGCTTGGCCGGCGTGTAGCGGGTGCCTTCGGCAAAGTTCATGACGCTGGTCGGCACCTTGGCGAACTTGGCGCAGGCGCGCCGCGCGGTCTCCCGGTCTTGGTTGCGCCGCTCGGGGTGCTTGCGCAACGCCGCCTTGGAATGCCGCCGCATGAACGGAAAATCCAGCGCCCACCAGGCCAGGCCGATCACCGGTACATAGATCAACTGCTGCTTGAGGAAAAACTTCAGCAGTGGAATGCGCCGGTTCAGCACCCGCTGCAGCACGAAGATGTCGACCCACGAGCGGTGGTTGCAGTTGACCAGATACCACCCCGCGTAGCGCAGGTTGGAGGCGCCTTCTACGCTCCACGGCTCGCGCTGCAGCAGACCGATCCAGACGTTGTTGCAGCCGATCCAGCGTGTGGCGACCCAGTTCAGCACCGGGTCGATCCGCTGTCGCACAGCCGTGACCGGAATCAGCAGTTTGATGGCGGAGAACGTAAACAGCGGCACGCTCCAGAACAGCGTGTTCAGTGCCAGCAGGATCAGGCTAAGCGTGCCCAGGACAGCGGGCGGCAAGACGCGTATCAACGGCAACTCCAAAAAAGCACCCGCCGGCATGGTGGCGGCGGGCATGGATTGTGATGATGAAGATACGCGAGGGTAGCGCCGATCGCCTGGCAAGACCATGCGCCGCGTCAGACTTTACGTCTGGAGGCGTCTAGTCCGCTGCCCCTCAGTTGCGCGCCTGCTGCGACACCTGCGTCAGGATCTGCCCCGCCGCGCTGTAGCTCGCGTTCATGTAGATCTTCGAGAACGAGTGCCCCAGCGCGTCAGACAACGGGTGCCAGCCAAGCGAGTAGTTGGCGGGCAGCACCGTCTGCACCAGGCTCAGCGCGCCGATCACCGTGTCGGCCTGCGATGTCAGGTAGCTCGAGCCCGGCAACTGATAGCGCGTGGCGTTGCCCACATTGACCGCGCTGATCTTGCCTTGTGCCTGCTCCGGCCCTGTCACCAGCAGGTTGATCTCGAAGTTGGTGTACAGCGTGCCCTGTGAGTGGCCGACCAGCACCACCTTGCGCTGCGCCTTCAAGTAGTTGCGGTACTGGTTCAGGTGGTCGGGCAGCTCCGGAATGTCGTTCTTCGTGAGCAGGTCGATGTACTTCTGCTGCAGCGCTGCGTTCATGCCGCTGGCCGGCAGGCTGTTGCCGTCGATGGCGCGCCAGAAGTCGGCCGGGCTCGCGCCTTCCACGCCCTTTTGCTTGAACACCTGATAGACGTCGCTCAGGGCGCCTTGCGTGGCGTTGTAGGCGTTGCCGTAGACGTAGGTGTTGTTCTTGTCGCGCGCGTTGAGCTGGGTCTTCAGCACCTGCAGGCTGGCCACCGCATCGTCAAACGTGTTGTTGATGCCGTTGACGAACACGATGGCCGACCCGGGCGCAGCCGAAATAGCGCTGAGCGGCGCGGCGAGCAGCGAACCGGCGAGCACGATGGTGGCAAGTCTCTTCATTTTCATGCAGCAGTCTCCTTGGTGGCGGGGTGAGGGCGTGGGTGAAGTCAGGCGGGAAACTCCGTTCTCAGTTCGGCAGCGTGGCTGGGTCAAAACTGCATGCGGCGGCGCCGGGGTCGTCAAAGTACTGGCCGCCGGCCAGCGCCTGGAAGCGCAGATAGGCCGTCGTGTCGCTATCGTTGTCGAGCATGACCGCGCGTGCCGCCTTGATTCGGTCGAGCATCGTCTGCTGGTCGACGCCGGTGGTGGCGAGCACGCCCGGGCCCAACGCACAGGCGATGCCCTGGGCGATTGCGTTGCCGGCCAGCTTGGCGTCCTGCGGGCCGCGCACGTCGTTGACAGCCTGGCTCCAGCCGTAGGCAATCTGTGTGAGGGCCTGGCGCGTGGCGGCAGAACTCGGGTACTTGCGGGCCAGGTAGTCGGTAAAGCGGGGTGGCAGCGGCCGTTCGGGCAGTACTGGCCGGCTTGCCTGCGTGAGCGGGGCCGGTGGCGCGCTGGTCGGCACGGGCGGTGTGGCTGCAGCGGCCTGTTTTAGCGGATCGGGCGGCTGGGCGTCATGCGCATCTGCGGCATCGGCCGAGAACAGTCGCACCCCCGCAAACACCAGTACCGCCGTCGCCAGGATGGCCCCAGCCTTGACCTGCCACCGCATACCCCCTCCTCCCTGATGAGGTTGGACTGCCCGATGTACGTACCGCAAGCATCACAGTGCATGTGACTGCGACGCATGGTAGTTGCCGGTGGAGGGTGTTTTGTTAATCCAGTGTTATCAAGTGGCTGTTTTGAAACTGCGGGGCGGGGTTGGTACGCATTGCGGGGCCATTCCACGGAAAAGGGCGTCCCGAGGCGGTTTTCTCCCCGCTTTAGCGGGCGCGCGGTGCGGGAATAATGCGAGCGTCTAGTCATCCACCCCCTCGCATCCTCCCGGCATGTCCGAAGAAAGCGATCTCGAAAAAACCGAAGCCGCCTCACCCCGGCGCCTGGAACAGGCGCGCGAGGAAGGCGACGTTCCCAGATCGCGGGAACTGGGTTCGTTCGCCTTGCTGGCGGCGGGCGCAGGTGGGATGTGGGTGATGGGCGAGTCGATCGTGCGGGGGGCGTCGTCGTTCCTGGCGCGCTGCCTGGAGTTTCACCGCTACGACGTGTCGCGCGCGCAAGACCAGTGGACCTACGTGGCGGCGCAGTTCACGCCGCTGGGTATCGCGCTGGGCGGGTTGTTGCTGTTGCTCGTTCTGGCCGCGCTTACGCCGCTGGCGCTGACACGCGGGGCCATCTCGTTCAAGCCGCTGGAGCCGGACATCACGCGCTTGTTCAAGCTGCAGGGGCTCACACGCATGTTCTCCGTCGAGGGCTTGCTGGAGTTGCCTCGGCTGCTGATCAAGCTCGCACTGGTGGCCGGCGTGGGCTGGTGGTTGATCCGTCACTACCGGGCAGATTTCATCGAACTGCCGCAACAAGACCTGCGCGCCGCCATGGGCGACACCATGCACGTGGCCGGCGTGGCGTTCCTTTGCATGGCGGCGGTCATGCTGCTGGTGGTGGCGGTGGACGTGCCGCTGGCGCTGTGGCAATACGCCCGCAAGCACCGCATGACCAAGGAAGAGGTGCGCAAGGAGCACCGCGAGTCTGAGGGGGATCCGCACGTCAAGGGCCGCATCCGCTCCATGCAGCGCCAGGCGGCCCAGCGCCGCATGATGGCCGACGTGCCCAAGGCCGACGTGATCGTCACCAACCCGACGCACTACGCTGTGGCGCTGCGCTATTCCGAGCAGGAAGGCGGCGCGCCCCGCGTGCTGGCCAAGGGCGCCGACCTCGTGGCTGCCAAGATCCGCGAGCTGGGCACCGAGCACAAGATTCCCATTCTGGAAGCGCCGCCGCTGGCGCGTGCGCTGTACCGGCATACGGAGATCGGCCATCAGATTCCGGAGGCCCTGTATGCCGCCGTGGCCGAGGTGCTGGCGTATGTGTATCAGCTGCGCCGCATGCACCAGGTGGGTGGGCGGGCGCCGAAACGCCCGACCGAGCTGCCGGTGCCGGCGGATATGGATCCCGGCCCTCAGGCCGGCCCCGAAGACGCCGCTGACGACGTCACCAGCAACGCCTAAGGGATCTAAAGGGGTGATGCTCTGGCCGGTGTGGCCCCGACTGGCGTTACCGCACCATGACGTTATATCGACCCGGGCGGTGCCACGCGATCACCATCGCGCTCATGGCAACCGCGCTCAGTGCCGACCAACCTGCGCGGCCAGTCGGGATCACCAAGATCGATGTCAGCAGAATCATCGAATCGATGGCCACCTGCACGATCCCCGCATTGATCCCACGCGCGCGTTGCAGCCAGAGCGTCAGAACGCCCGTGCCGCCAACGCCCGAGCCGTGTCGCGCGAGCGCCAACACGCCCATACCGTTGAGCGTTCCGCCCACCAGCGCCGCAAACAGCGGGCTTTCAAAATCGATGTGCAAGGCCCGCGGCGTCAACGCCAGCAGGAAGGTGATGCCACAACTGGCCAGCGTCGACTTGATGGCAAAACGAGAGCCCATCACGAAATAGGCAAACACGAAAAACGGCACGTTGACCAACGTGAAAATGGTGCCGACCGATAACGGCGCGACATACGACACAAGCAACGCAATTCCAGCAATGCCACCGGTCACGAGCCCGGCCGCGCTGAGCAACACCACCCCCGTCACGATAAACATCATGCCGACGGCCATGCCATAGATGTCCTCAAGCATCGTGTGTCCATCTGCACGGGTGCTGCTTGCCGCAACGGTGCCGCTTGCATGATTCAGCTGATGGTTCATGGCGCCGCTCATCGCATGAACGGCCAGTCTGGCAAACAACCGTGTATGTCCAGGAATCCAGATACGGGGTGTTTCATTGAACGTTGCCTATGCTCGGGTTGGTGCATCCACGCACCGGCCAATGCACCGCCTTTGTGCGGCGTGACTGGATCCGGGTCTGGTGGGGGTGCTGGTGGGCGCGCGTTTTGTCGCTGCGGGGATGACTTGCAATTCCCATACCCACCGCGCCCGACGGAACTGCCAGTGCCTGCGGGTATGGACCCAGCGTCTGGCGTGGGTCCAGACGACGATCGGATGACGACGCGGATTCTATCCCGGGCGGCTAGGCCGGCCGCCACGCCGGCAAACGTCTTTCCAACTGAGCAGCGACTGCCAGCAGTTGATGTTCATCCCAATGACGCCCCACCAGTTGGAGGCCGATCGGCAGCTGGGTCTGCGGGCAGCGGCCAGCAGGGATCACCACCGCTGGCGACCCGGTGAGGCTGAATGGGAATACGTAGCGATAGGCGCCCGGCTCGCGTAGCGATTCTCCGTGCCGGAAGGCAACGTCCGGGTAGACAGGACTGATCAGCACATCGATGTCACGGAACAGCGCGGCCAGCTGGTAGCGCACCGTATCGCGCATGACCAATGCGCTGCGCAGTTCGTCGACGCTCATTTCGAACTTGGAGCTTGAAGACAGCATCTGTGCGATCGGAGCGGAGAACGCCTGCTTGTTCATGCCTCCGAACAGGTGTTGCCAGTGGCGGCCGCCGTCGCCGCCCAGTACCCACACGTTCCACAGTACTTCGCAGGCCTCGTCCATCATCGGCGGCGTTGTCTCTTCGACGGATGCTACGGCGCCGTCCAGCAGGGCTGCCGCCTGCTGCAGCAGGGCGCGGGTCGCCGCAGAAGGCCGGGCCGGCCCGCTGCTTTCCTGCCAGATGCCGATTCGCAACGCAGCCAGTTCCTGTGCGCGGTAATCACGGAATGGCGCTGGGACGGTGTCAGGGTCGTAGCCGTCCGGGCCGCTGATCAACTGCCCGAGCAGGGCGACGTCATCCACATAGCGGCCCATCACGCCGAACGATGAACTGAAATGGAACAAGCCAGAGCGGTCGTGCGGGAACTGACCCGTCAGCGGCGCGCGCCATTGCGTGAGCTTCAGGCCGCATACGCCGTTGAAGTGCGCGGGCACGCGCACGCTGCCGCAAGCATCTGAAGCCAACCCTCCAGGGCTCATGCCCGATGCGATGGCGGCGGCCTCGCCACCGCTGCTGCCGCCGGCCGAGTGATCGGGGTGGTGCGGATTGAGCGTGCGTCCGTAGAGCAGGTTGTCGGTATCGAAGGCCATGCACATCTCGGGCACGTTGCTCAGCCCCAGCGCGATGGCCCCGGCGTCGAACAGCCGCTGTGCAACTGTGGCGCTGGTCTCACTGGGCTTGCCGTGCAGCTCGCGCACGCCGCGGCTCGGGTGGAAGCCACGCACATGGCAGGCGTCTTTGAAGCTCAGTGGTACCCCGTGCAGGGGCCCCTGCAACTGCCCGCGCTGCAGTGCCGCGTCGGCGGCGTCGGCTTCTGCAAGCACGCGCTCGGGCGCCGCCTGCTCGATGATGGCGTTCACCTTCGCGTTACGGCGGGCGATGCGGGCCAGGTAGTGTTCGGCCAGCGCGCGGCTGGTCAGCCCACCGCGCCGTTGCAGGCCGACCATGTCTCTCAAGGGCAGGGTGTCGATATCGTCGATACGGGTCATGGGTCCCCTTAGAGCTTGCGCAACAGCGCGTTGGGCAGCCGATACATGGAGCGCGTCACCCGGCGCATCACCGCCACTTTCCAGGCGGGCAGGGCGGCCACGGCTTCCAACGCCTCGCGGCTGCGATCCAGCACATCGTCAATCGTCTCGGCGCTCACGGTCAGTGGCGGGTAGTAGCGCAATACCGGGCGCTCGGCTCGCTCGTTCATGGAATGGCCGGTATGTACGTTCCGTTTGCCCAGCTCCATCGAGAGCAGCGATTCGTACACCGCGCCCTTGAGCCGCAGCCCCGTCATCAGGCCGATGCCGGGTACGTCTTCGATGATGTCGGGAAAGCGTCTTGCCAGCGCCATCAGTCCCTGGCGCAACTGGTGGCCGCGCTCGACGGAGGCTTGCAACAGCCCTTCTGCTTCGATGACATCAATCGCTGCCAAGGCGGCTGCACAGGCAAACGGGTGGCCACCGCAACTGCCGCGATCATCCTGCGGCGCGTGCAACCGCTCCAGCGTCTGCTGGCGGTACATCACGCAGGCAATGGATGCGTATCCCCCGGTCAGCCCTTTGGACAGGATCAGGATGTCGGGCTCGATGCCGGCGTATTCCACCGCGAACATCTTGCCGCAGCGGCCGAAGGCGGTCTGGATTTCATCTGCGACGAACAGCGTGCCGGTGCGGTCGCACAACGCACGGATGTCTTGCAGGTAGCCCAGTGGCGGCATGCGCAGGTGAGCACCGCCCAGGATCGGCTCCAGGTACACGGCGCAGGCGCCGTCGCCAATGGCCTCGCGCATGGCCGCCATGTCGCCATACGGCACGATGACCACGTCGTCGGCGAGCCTGCCGAAGCTGGCTTCGTGCTGCCGCTGGCCCAGGATGCTCATCGCGGCCAGCGTCTTGCCGTGGTAGGCGCCCGCGGTAATGACGATGCGGCGGCGTGGCGCGTTGGCGGCAAGCACGTAGCGCAGTGAGTGCTCCACCGCCTCGGCACCAGACAGCATGTAATGGACGTTGCCCCACTGGCCGGGTGCCAGGGCTTTCAGACGCTCCGTCAGCGCTTGCTGTGCGGGGTGGGTGGTGCCGTGCGGAAGCCAGGCCAGTTGCGCCAGCTGCGCATCGACGCGGCGCTGCACGGCGGGATGGCGATGGCCAACAATGAAGACGCCGTAGCTGCACGCGAAATCGAGATAACGGCGGCCAGTGTGGTCGCGCACCTCACAATCGGAGGCTTCTGCCTCGACTTGGCTGCCGGCAATCCGGTACAGCTTGGCGGCCGACGCACCCCAGTGTTTTTCACAGGTGTCCAGCAGTTGCTGGCGATCAATGGTTGTGGTCGTCATGGAATGCTCTCCTGATAACAACGAGGGCTTCGTCAAGCACTTGCGCGTGGGTGGCGGCCGACGGGCGCAAGGTCAACGTCCTGCCGCGTGGCGGGCGCACCAGCACGCCATCTGCCAACAAGCGTGCTGGCAGGCTGGAGACATCCACGTGATCTGGTACGCGCAGGTTGACGATGCCGCCGACCACACTGCGGACGTGTTCCGGCAGCGCGTCGGCGATGTAATTGCCGAGCGCTTGAAACTGGCTGGGTGTCTTGCGCCGCGTCGCGTAGTCCAGCGCGGCGAGCGCGGCGGTGCAGGACAGCGGGTTGCCGCCAGTCGTGCTGCCGTGTTTGGCGGGCGAGCTGCTGCCGTACACCTTGTAGGCGCGCTCGGCCGAGGTGAGGTAGCAACCGATGGGCACCGCCCCGCCGCCGAGCGCACCACCCAGTACCAGAATGTCGGGGGTCACGCCGGCCAGCTCGTGGCCGAACATCACGCCCGCGGCGCCAAGGCAGACTTCGCTGGCCTGGCAGACCAGCGGCACCTTGGCGGCACGGGCCAGGCTGGCAATCTCACGCAGACGTTCAGCCGCGAGTGGCACCAGTGAACCATCGTCCTGACGGATCAGTGGCGAGTAGCACAGCGCATAGCACTGGGCCAGATCGCCGGCCGATGGCAGTGCGCCGTGGCGCTCGATCGTCAGTGTTTCCAGGCCCAGGAAGCTGCGCAGTTCGCCATAGCCTTCCGGCTTTTCCAGGCAGCGGCCGAAACTCAGCGAGCCGAATTCACTGCCGCGCACGTGGGCCAGGCGCCGCAGTTGGGGCTGCAGACCTTTGCAGAGCTTGAGCGCGCCTTCGAAGGCCTCGTCGCCGGAGCTGCACACATAGGCGTTGGACAGGGTCGGCGGCAGCATGGCGGCCAGCTCACGGCATAGCCGCAGCAGCGGTTCGGACATCATCACCCGGTTGGACAGGCCCATGACAGCGGCCTGTGCACGTACCTTGTCGATGATCTCCGGAAGGCTGAAGCCCAGGTGGCCGCTGGCCAGATCGACAATACGGCGGCCGTTGACGTCGATCAGCGTTTCGCCTTCCCCGCTCAAGATGGGCCCAGCCAGGGCAGGCAGGGCATCGCGTGCGGTCATGGTGCCCTCCTCACAAATAGCTGAGCGCATTGAAGATCTTGCGCCGCGTGTCAACGATGGCGCGCCGGCCATGCATGACACGGCGGTTGTCGATCATCACGAAGTCGTTGTCGTTCCAGTCGACGGGGATGGTATTGGCGTCGGTCACGCGAATCAGCTCTTCCATCATGGCCGCCGGAATCGGTTCGCCGCTGGCCGCGATCGTGATGCGGGGCTTCTCGTAGTTGTATGAGGGGCCGAGGATGCTGTTGGCAAAGGCCGGCTGACGGCCGATGGCCGAGGACAAGACCGCCGATACCGTGAAGTCGTAACCGATGGATTCATCGGCTGGGTTGTAGGTGATCTGGGTATTCGGGTCGTCGCCGATGATGCGCTGCAGATCCTCGAACTTCACCTGCGCCGGATTGTTCAGCGTGGGGGTGTAGTGCACCACCAGCCGCTTCCATTTATCGGCCTGCACATTGCGCGAATAGCGGATCTCGTTCTGCACGAAGAATTCGCGGGTGCTGTCGGAGAACTGGTCCAGTACCGCCACACCGTCGCAGACGGTGGTTTGCGAGCCCACGCGCGGGGCCTCCTTGCAATAGAACCAGGTCAGGTCCGGCCAGAACGGCGAGTTGCCGTTTTCGCAGTGCAGGCCAACCGCGTCGGTTCCGGCATCCACCAGTTGGGCGGCGCCGCCTTCCATGGTGCGTGCCGGGTCCAGGCTGAGCCGGGAGCTGTGGCGTTTGACGAAGCTGCAGAATTCATCGACGGTTTCTGCGCCTTGGGGGAACAACAGCACACCGGTATCCGCAAGCTCGGAGAGCAACTCTTCGGTTTTGAGTGCGCGCATCTCTTCAAGGCAGATGCGCTTGATGGTGGTCTCGGACTGCGACGATTCAGACTGCAACAAGACGGCCGTGTTCATGGTTGTGTTCCTCGTTGGTGGAGAAGTTGCCCCGGCGGGAGGCATATGCCTGCGCAATGTCGCCGCGCTGCGGGCGCCCAGTGACGGTGTAGAGGCGGGAGAGCAGTGCGCTGCCGCGCGGCAGCAGCCACAGCCTGGAAGGGCGCTCGATGTCGGACAGGTTGTCCGCCATCCAGCCGAGCCAAGGCGTGGTGTCGGTGGCTTCCCCGGTATGCAGCAAGGCGACCAGGCCGTCTTCTTCGTCGAGGAAGACCACCGCGTCGTGGATGCCATCCAGCTGGCGCAGTTCCAGTTCCACTTGCTCGGGACTGACGTTGCGGCCATTCGGCAGGCAAATCACGTTCTTCTTGCGCCCGCTGATAAACAGGTAGCCATCCTCGTCCAGGGTGCCCAGGTCACCCGTATCCAGCCAGCCATCGGCCGTATGCGCGCAGGCGCTCGGGTCTTCGCCGGAGTAATGGCTGAATTGCGACGCGCTGCGGATGTGGATGCCACCGTCGTCCGCAATGCGTACCTGGACGTGAGGCAGTGCGCGGCCCACGCTGCCGTGGCGATTGGCCGTGCGGGTGTTGACGCTGACGACCGAGGCGTTTTCGCTCAGGCCGTAGCCCTGGAAAATCGCAATGCCCAGCTCCGCCAGCCGGGCCAGCACGTCCGCACTGACGGCAGCGCCGCCACACGTGATGTGGGGGGCATCATCGGCACGAAGATAGCGGGCCAGTTCTGCGTCGCCCTGTTCCAGCCTCGCCAGTAGGCGGTTGATGACCATCGGGGGCACGGTGCAGGCGCCAGGGCGCACTCGCATCAGCCAATCGATCATCCGGTCGGCACTGCCGCCGGGCTCACCCAGCAGCGGTACGGTTTCCGGCAGGAAATGCACGGTGCCGCCCGCCAGTAACGGCATGTACAGCGCCGTAATCTGTTCAAGCAACAGGCTCAGCGGCACCAGCGACAGATAGCGGTGGTGACACTCGGCCGGCAGGGCTTCGTGCAGGCTCTTCAGCGTGGCGGCCAGGGCGTTCTCGCTCAGGCAGACGCCCTTGGGGCGGCTGGTGGTGCCAGACGTGTGGATGATCTTGCAGATCCAGATGCCGTCCGGCGCGAGTTGCGGCGATGCCGGCATCGCGCTGGGTGCCGCGGCCAACTGGTCCACCCGGAGTTTGCGCACCGCAGATGCTTGCAGCCCCCAACGTTGTTCCAGGATGGCTTCACCGGCTTCGTCGACCAGGAAGAAATCGCACTTGGCGGCCAAGTGTTCTGCTTGGGCGCGGGTGAAGGCTTGCGGCAACGGCAAACTGGTGAGATTGGCGAACAGGCAGGCCAGATCGGCGATGAGCCAGTTGCTGCTGTTACGGATGACGATGCCAACCACAGGGCGTTGTTTGACCAGGTCGGGCCGCAGTTCGGCCTGCAGGGTGTCCGCCAGCACGTGCGCGGCGTTTGCGAGCTCGCGCCGGTTCAGCTGGCGTTGGATGCCACCGTCGGCATCGTGGTCGATACAGGCGACTTGCTCCGGGTTGTTCAGGAATTGCTGGCACAGCTGATGGCTCAGGCTCACGATACGGCCTCCTCAAGTTGAGCAGGCTGCTTACTGCGGATGAAATCCATGGACGTCGTCAGTCGCTGGAACAACTCGCGGTGGTTGGCGACGTGGATGAGCCCGGTGGTCGGCTTGTTGGCGTAGTAGCTTCCCCACCCCTCTCCGCCGCCATCGACCTTGGCCGGGTCGGCTTCGCATATCGGTTCAAAGCGGATGTCGCAGGCGTTCAGCAGCCCAGCGACCTTGGGCGTGATGGTGCACAGCAGGGCCTTGGCCCCCATGCACCAAGCGAGCAGTGGCACAAGCTTGATGACACTGAGCGATGCTCGCTTGTCGAAGGAAATCAGATTGCCGACCTCCGCAATTTCGTTTCGGCTGTATTGGCATCGCCATATCTCTCGAATGGCGGTTTCAATTGGCGTGTCCAGATACTGTTCGGAAAATAGCTTTCCGGTTGTGGCGAATGTAATTCCCGCGCAAGCCAGAATCGTTCGATCGCCTTCTACCGCGACGACGAAATTTTCCGGGTTGGGTTCGACTTGCGCCTCGTAAGCGCTGCGGTATTTGTTCTGTACGGCGGTGACTGCAAGATGCCATAACGCAGTCCCTTGTTTGACAACTCGGATATTCATCACATCACCCTGTAGGTTTGTCGACATTCGATGTCGCCATCATGGGCGGTGTGCCGCGATGCTGCACTGCAGAAAATTGATTTGTGAATTTAAATAATAGGATTGGCCTGTTTTGAATCACATTAATCTGTTATAAGCGGAATTTAATACATCGATTTGTAAAAGTGGGCATGAAAAAACCGGCGCAAAGCCGGTCTTTTCTTTTCTTGAGGGGGCGCCGATCAGGCACCACCATATTGCAGGCGCAACGCCTTTTTATCGGTTTTGCCCACGCTGGTGCGAGGCAGTGCGTTGGTGAGGTGAATCGCGTCGGGTAGCGCGTATGACGGCAACCGGCCCTGCTGCGCTTGCACATGCAGTGCTTTGCGCAGCGCCTCGGCCAACTGCGGATCGTCGTCCTTCTCGGGGACGATCACTGCAACAGGGCGTTCTCCCCAGCGTGCGTCTGGAATGCCGATGACTGCGGCGTCTGCCACGCCGGTGCAATCCAGCAGCAGAGCTTCGAGTTCCAGCGACGAGACCCATTCCCCGCCGGTCTTGATCATGTCTGTGGCCCGGTCGGTCAATCGCAAGGAACCATCTGCGTCGAGCACGCCGATGTCGCGCGTATGAAGAAAGCCGTTGCGCCACAGTCCTGCGCTGGCCTCGGGTTCGTTCAGGTAGTCGGCCGTCAGCCACGGAGCGCGGGCAGTCACCTCGCCGGCCTGGCGGTTGTCACGGGCCACCGGTTGTCCGGCTTTATCCAGTACGCGCAGACGTACCAGCGGGATGGGCGAGCCGGCGCGCAGCCGGGCTGCCAGATCCTGCGCTTCGTTGCGCTCATGGTCGGGGTGGAATTGGGCCAGCGTCAGCACGGGCCCGGTCTCGGACATGCCGTACCCCGCCCAGATGTCGATGCCGAGCGCCAATGCGCGACGTGCCAGGGCTTCCGATAACGCCGCGCCACCGATGATGACTTTCCAGCGTGACAAGTCGCGCTGCGGCTGGCTGGGGTCATCCAACATCATTTGCAGCAGCGTCGGCACGCAGTGCGAGATGGTGACGTCTTCACGTTCAATCAGGTCGAGCAACGCTGCCGGCCGGTACCGGCCCGGATACACCTGCTTGAGGCCCAGCATCGTGGCCAGATAGGGCATGCCCCAGGCGTGCACGTGGAACATCGGCGTGATCGGCATGTAGACATCACGGCGATGCACTCTGAGGCCGTCCGCCGAGCAACCCAGCGCGCCCGCCAGCGCCAGCGTGTGCAACACCAGCTGCCGATGGCTGAACGAGACGCCTTTGGGCGCCCCGGTGGTGCCCGTCGTATAGAACAGGGTGGCGCGCCGATTCTCGTCGGGGGCGGGCAGCACCGGATCGGGCGTTTCAGCAGCCAGGCAAGCCTCGTACTCCCCGTGCCAGGGCAGGTCCGGATGCGCGGTCGCATCGGGTTGGTCGGTTAGCCGCAGCCAGGCGGTCGCTGCCGGCAGTGCCTCGCGAAGCTCGGCCAGTTGCGGCGCAAAGTCGTCATTGACCAGCAGCACGCTCGCACCGGAATGGCCCAGCGTGTAGGCCAGTTGTTCGGGCGACAGCCGGATATTGGCCGTCATCAGCGTGGCGCCCGTCATGGGGACAGCAAAGTACGCTTCCAGATAGCGATGGCTGTCCCAGTCGGCCACGGCAACGGTCACGCCCGGACCCGCCCCCAGTCGCTGCAACAGCGCGCACAGCCGCAGCACGCGCCCATGGAGATCCCGATAACGCAAGCGCACGGTGTCGCGGTAGACGATCTCACGGTCGGGGTACTGCTCAACCGTGGGCATCAGTAATTGGTCCAGTGTCAACTGGAAACCCTGCGCGCAGACAGGCGATTCGAAAGCAGTCATGGCTCCAAGGCGGGGTGGTGAGTCGGACGGGTAGTGTAGGTAGCGGGCAAATCGAGCGATTGCGAATTCCCCGATAGCCGATTTGAAACTTTGAATTGCCCGCAACGGGTTGTTGTCATGACAATGACCCGGTCGTTCCTACACGCATGGAGTCAAAACGTGACGCAATCTTCCCGCGCGGCAAGTCGTGTGCCGTTGATCCTTGCGCTGGTGCTGGTCGGCTTGAACCTGCGCCCGTCGATGGCCGCCATCGGGCCGCTGTTGACGTCGATCCGGAGCAGCATTCCGTTGAGCTACACGATGGTCTCCCTGCTGACCATGCTGCCGGTGCTGGCCATGGGCTTGGCGATGTTCCGCGGTGCCAAGCTGGCAGCCCGTTGGGGGGAGCACCGCGCCATTGCGGGGGCGTTGCTCGTGATCGGGCTGGCCAGCCTGGCGCGGCTGTACGCTTCCTCCGCTCTGGATCTGATCCTGACGGCGGTGGTGGCCGGTGCCGGCATCGCTGTCATCCAGTCGGTCATGCCGGGCATCATCAAGAGCCGCTTTCCGAACGCCATCGCGTTGCTGATGGGCGTGTACGTGACCGCCATCATGGGCGGGGCTGCCTTGTCCGCCTCGGTTTCGCCGTTCATCAGTGGTTGGTTCGGAAGCTGGCAGCCGGCGCTGGCGGCGTGGTCGGCGCTGGCCGCAGTGGCGCTGGCGGCGTGGTACGCCATCCGCGGTGACATCGTGTCATTCGTCGCGCCTCAACAAAGCGCGGGCGGCAGCGACAAGCCGTTTGCGACCCGCCCGCGTGCCTGGCTGCTGGGCATCTTCTTTGGGCTGGGCACGGCCTCCTACACCTGTGTACTGGCCTGGTTGCCGCCGTTCTATGTCGAGCAGGGGTGGGCAGATACGAATGCCGGCCTGTTGCTGGCCTACCTGACCAGCATGGAGGTGCTGTCCGGTCTGGTGGTGCCGGCGCTGGCCAGCCGCAGCCTGGACCGCCGTCCGGTGTTGCTGCTGGTGCTGGTTTCGGTGATTGCCGGGTTTGCCGGCCTGATCCTGGCGCCCACGGTTTATCCGATCGTCTGGGCCGGTCTGCTGGGTTTTGGCATCGGCGGCCTGTTCCCGATGAGCCTGATTGTGGCGATGGACCATATGGATGCCCCGCGTCGTGCCGGCGAACTGACGGCGTTCGTGCAGGGCGTGGGTTACCTCATTGCCGCGCTGTCGCCGCTGATCGCTGGCGTCATCAAGGATGTGTCATCCAGCTTTACGCAGGCTTGGCTGTTGCTGGCGCTGGTGTCCACCGGGATGATCTTCATGGTGGGGCGATTCCGCCCAGCCGACTATCCGAAGCATTTCGCCATCCAGCCGAGCCGCGGCTAAGCGCCACGCACTCAACCCGCCTGGCGTCGTTGCGCCTCCCGCAGTGAGCACCGCCGCTGCTGGGTTGGGTTCGCGGCGCTAAGCGCGGAGCCCTTCCGTTCAGATGTTCACGCAAGCGCGGATCAATTGCTGACGCAGCCAGGTATTGGCCTGGTTGTTCGTCAGCGCGGCGCTCCATACCATGTCCAGCGTGAAGTCCGGCATCCCGTCGGGCATGGGGCGTGCGCCGACATTGGGCAGCTTGCGTCTGACTTTGTCATGGATCCGCCGGGGAAGCATCAGCAGGAGATCGGTGCCGAACAGGAGCTCGATGGCCGAAAAGTAGCTGTTGGCCCGCGCCGCGATCGTGCGGCGATGGCCCTGCGACTGCAGCCAGCTGTCGACCATATTGCTGTCGGAAACCCAGGGCGTCGGAAAGACATGACGGCGTTCCAGCAGCGCATCCAACGGCAGGGGGTCTGTATTGTCGGGGCCGTCCTGCACAGCAAGAAGCTGGTCGCGGAACAGCGTCTGGGTCGAAAGGCCCGGGTAGTTGCGATAGAAGCCCGGGCCAAAGAAAACACCCAAATCGATTTGCCCTGCGACGATCTCGGCGTAGGGTAAATCCTTTTCGGGTTTTGTAATGTTGATCGAAACCTTGTGGCCGGCCTCCAGAATGTTCTTCATCAGCACCGGCATGATGATGATTTCGAAATATTCCGGCGCATAGATCGTAAATGAAGTGGATTTGATGGCGGGATTGAAGCTGGCATCATCCTGCACGCACTCCGCCATCTGGGTGAGGATGCCCTGGATGCGTGGCGTGAGCGCCGTCGCCCGCTGGGTTGGGCTCATGCCAAAGCGGGAATTGGTGAACAGCTCATCATCAAAGCAGTCGCGCAGGCGTTTCAGGCAGTAGCTCACGGTCGATTGGCTGACGCTGAGCAGTTCCGCCACCTCGGTGACGCTTCTGAGCTCATATATCAGGTGAAAAATCACCAGATCCTGAAAGTCCAGCTTGCGGACGCGATTATTCAGTAACAGCATGGTTGTTTAGTCCTAGATCGATGCCCGCGTGCTGATAGCGTGCGCGAGATTCGATTTCTCATTCGGCAGAAGGTTGCGGCCTTCTGCGCGGGGGGCGCAATTGTGGCATTACTGGCGCCCATTTAGATGACAACCAAATTGATCAATGCGGAAGCGCGCAGAAAATGGTAGGCATTCGGTTATGCGGAGGGCTGTCGCATCGTGGTTAAGCCGGGTCCTTAATGTTTGGACCTGCGACAAATGCGATTTGTTGCCAATGAGAAATATAAAAGCGCCCATTTGGCGCAACCGGTCTTGGCGGGGCACGGTCGTGGCTGACACGCGCTCTTAACAAAACCCAGCGAAGCGGTCCTGGCGAGGCGCGCCGAGTTCTGAGCTCGGGCTGCCGAGCAAAAAGCTCCGCGCGCCGAGTTCTGAGCTCGGGCTGCCGAGAAAAAATGCTCCGCGCGCTGAGTTCTGAACTCGGGCCGCCGAGAAAAAAGCTCTGCGCGCCGAGTTCTGAGCTGGGGCTGCCGAGCAAAAAGCTCCGCGCGCCGAGTTCCGAGCTCGGGCTGCCGAGAAAAAAGCTCCGCGTGCCGAGTTCTGAGCTTGGACCGCCGAGCAAAAAGCTCCGCGTGCCGAGTTCTGAGCTCGGACCACCGAGCAAAAAGCCTCGCCTTCAGCACTTTTAGCCCAGCGTTTGGCTGTCGGAGCCTCATGGATGGGGCTTTGCGGTGCGCAATTGCAGGCAGGCGGCACCGTTCGTCGCTTCCACACCCCCCAGCGGGAGGGTATTTCAAAGAAAAGCCGCCTTTTGGGCAGCTTTCTCCCGTCTTCGATTTGAGGGCCCGGGCGGCAAGATGGCATCCATCGAAATGCCCCCCGCTGCACACCCCCAACGATGAACGCCGCACTGCTCCGAGTCACCGACATCCTGCGCAAGGGCGACTACCGTTCTGCCGCCGGCCCGGTGCTCATCATCCTGATCCTGGCGATGATGGTGCTGCCATTGCCGCCGTTCATCCTTGACCTGCTGTTCACGTTCAACATCGCGCTGTCGATCATCGTGCTGCTGATCAGCATGCACACGCTCAAGCCGCTGGATTTCTCGTCGTTTCCGAGCATCCTGCTGATCACCACGCTGATGCGGCTGTCGCTGAACGTGGCCTCCACCCGCGTGGTGCTGATGGAAGGCCACACCGGCCCGGACGCGGCCGGCAAGGTGATCGAGGCGTTCGGCCATTTCCTGGTGGGCGGCAACTACACCGTCGGCATCGTGCTGTTCGTCATCCTGGTGATCATCAACTTCATGGTGATCAGCAAGGGCGCCGGCCGGATCGCCGAGGTCAGCGCGCGCTTCACGCTCGACGCCATGCCCGGCAAGCAGATGGCCATCGACGCCGACCTGAACGCCGGCCTGATCCGCGAAGACGAAGCCCGCAAGCGCCGCACGGCCATCGCCCAGGAAGCCGAGTTCTTCGGTTCCATGGACGGTGCCAGCAAGTTTGTGCGCGGGGATTCGGTGGCGGGGATCGCCATTCTGCTCATCAACATCATTGGCGGCCTGGCCGTGGGTGTGATCCAGCACGGCATGGACGTGGGCCACGCGGCCACCAACTACACGCTGCTCACCATCGGCGACGGCTTGGTTGCGCAGATTCCCGCGCTGGTGATCTCCACCGCGGCGGGCATCATGGTCAGCCGCGTGTCCACCGACAAGGACGTCGGCCAGCAACTGTCGAGCGAGCTGTTTGCCATGCCGATGGTGCTGATGACCACCGCCGGCGTGCTGGGCCTGCTGGGCCTGGTGCCGGGCATGCCGCACATCCCGTTCATTCTGTTTGGCGGCGGTCTGGGCTATCTGGGCTGGTACCTCAAGAAGAAGCGCGAGATTCCCGAGGTGGAACCGGTGCTGCAGGCCATCGCCCCCGTTGATACGCCCGAGGCAAGCTGGGACGACGTGTCGTGGGTGGATGTGCTGGGTCTGGAGATCGGCTACCGCCTGATCCCGCTGGTCGACAAGAGCCAGGACGGCGAGCTGCTGCGCCGCATCAAGGGCATCCGCAAGAAGTTCACGCAGGACATGGGCTTCCTGGCGCCGGTGGTGCACATCCGCGACAACCTGGAACTGGGCCCGTCGTCATACCGCATCACGCTCAAGGGCGTGGAGATCGGCCACGGCGAGGTGCAGCAGGGCAAGTTCCTCGCCATCAACCCGGGTGGCCAGGACGGACGTTTGGGCACGCAACTGCCGGGCACGCCCACCGTGGACCCGACCTTCGGCCTGCCGGCCATGTGGATTACCGCCGATGTGCGCGACCGCGCCCAGGCCGAGGGCTATACCGTGGTCGATTGCAGCACGGTCATCGCCACCCACGTCAATCAGTTGATTTACACCCATAGCACCGAGCTTCTCGGCCGTTTGGAAGTGCAGCAGTTGCTCGATCATTTGGGCAAGGAAGCACCGAAGCTGGTCGAAGACGTTGTGCCCAAGCTGTTGCCCGTCGCGACCGTGCAGAAGGTGCTGCAGAACCTGCTGGACGAAGGCCTGCATATCCGCGACATCCGCACCATCGTCGAGACGCTGGCGGAACACGGAGGCAGGACGCAAGACCCGGCCGAACTCACCGCCGCTGTGCGTGTGGCGCTGGGCCGGGCGATTGCCCAGCAGCTCTTTCCGAACAAGACCGAAATGCAGGTCGTCACGCTTGACCCGAATCTGGAGAACATCTTGCTGCAAAGCGTCGTTGGCTCGAATGCCGGCCCGATTGAACCGCAACTCGCGGACTCGCTCATGCAAGCGGCGGCGGATTCTTCCCGCCAGCACGAACAGATGGGTCAGACGGGCGTCCTGCTCGTACCGCCCGCACTGCGCCCGATGCTTGCCCGCTTGTTCAAGCGTGCTGCACCGAGCCTGCGCGTGCTGTCGCACGCAGAAATTCCAGATCACCGAACGATTAAGGTTGTCGCCATGCTTGGAGGCCGCGCATGAAAATGCATCGATTTACCGGACTGACGTCGCGTGACGTCTTGCGCAAGGTCCGCGACCAGTTGGGCGACGACGCGCTGATTCTGTCGAATCGCGCCGTGCCGGGCGGCATTGAAGTCATCGCCGCTTCCGACACGCATGTGGATGCTCTGGTCGATACCCATTCGACGGCACCCAAGGCTGCCCAGCGCCGCCCGATGGCACCCGCACCGATTCCCGAGCCGGCACCTGCCGCAGAATCTGTCGCCCACGTCGCCCAGGCATCTGCCGAAGCGCCGGCCCAGGCCGCCGCAGACCAAAGCGCCGCGCAAGGTGCGGCACCCAACGCGCTGGCCCGCCTGCGTAACCGCTTCATTGCCTCGCGCCGCTCCGCCGCGCAGGAAGAGGCACCGGCGGTTGCCGAGGCCGCCGCGGTTACCGCAACTGCCGCCCAGGCGAAGCCCGCCGGCCGCACGCTGCAAACGCGCGTGGACGACGATGTCGCGCTCAATACGTCGGCAGATACGCCGGCCGAGGATCCGCTGACGGCTTCGACCCGCATGCTGGCGGACCTGTCGCTGGATCGTGCCAGCAAGGACGCTGCCGACACGCTGGCCAGCACCGCCCAGTTCATCGCCCGCCGCACCGTGGTGCAAGAGGACGAACCCGCTGAGCCGCTCAAGCGTCCGGTCGCACGCCGTGAACCGTCGCGCCACTTCGCTCGTGAGCAAGACCCGCAACCGACCACGCTGCGCGGGTTTGCCGAACGCGTGGAAGCCCAGTCGCGCAAGTCGGCCGACGCCGCCAACCCCTCCAACGTCTTTGTCCGCATGGAGGACACGATGGCCAAGCAGCCGGAAGCCCCGCGCGAAGACGTCAGCCTGCAACGCTCGCCCATCGACCTGAAGGCTGACCTGCGGGCCGACTTGAAGGCCGATCTGAAGGCGGAGAGCGATGCCATGACCCGCCGCATGGTCAGCGAGATCGACGTGCTCAAGAGCACGCTCACCGATGCCATGTCGAGCCTCGCCTCGCTGGGCGTGAAGCTGGGCGACCCGGTGCGTACGCGCCTGTTCCAGACCATGCTGAACGCAGGTTTCTCGGCGCAGCTCACGCGCTACGTGCTGGAGAACATGCCGCAGCACGACACGTATGAAGGCGCGCTGGATTTCGTGCAGCGCGCGATTGAAAAGAACCTGAGCACCGTGTCGGATGAAAACAGCCTGCTCGACCAGGGCGGCGTGTTTGCCCTGATGGGCCCGACGGGTGTGGGCAAGACCACCACGACCGCCAAGCTGGCTGCGCGCTTCGTGCTGCGCCATGGCGCATCGCGCGTGGCACTGCTCTCGACCGACAGCTACCGGATCGGCGGCCACGAACAACTGCGCATCTACGGCAAGATCCTGGGCGTCTCGGTGCATGCCGTGAAAGACGCGCAAGACCTGAGCTTGGCGCTGAACGATCTGCGCGAAAAGCACGTCGTGCTGATCGACACCATCGGCATGAGCCAGCGTGACCGCGCCGTGTCCGAACAGATGGCGATGCTGCATGCCGTGGGCCCGTCGATCAAGCGCCTGTTGCTGCTGAACGCCGCGAGCAACGGCAAGACACTCGACGAGGTGGTGAGCGCCTACCGTGACGCCAACCTCGCGGGCTGCATCCTCACCAAGATCGACGAAGCCACCTCGGTGGGCCACGCGATGGACGTGATGATCCGCCGCCGCCTGCCGCTGCACTACGTGTCGTACGGCCAGCGCGTGCCGGAAGACATTGCGGTGCCCAACAAGAAGCTGCTGGTGCATCGCACGTTCCGCGCGGGTGCCGAGCAATCGTCGTTCGCGCTGGATTCGGACGAGTCGCTGCTGGTGGCGCAAGGCGCTGCTGTACGTAGCCAACTCAGCCGCGAACCCGGCCTGGCCGCCTTCGATTTCGCCTGAACAAGGGGGCGAGCATGACGACACCTTTCGCCAAGGATCAAGCCGCCGGGCTGCGCCGCATGCTCGGTCAGGCAGCCAGCCGCCGCGTGCTGGTGATCGGCGAGCAAGAGCAGGTGGATGACTTTGTCGACAACCTGCGCATTGCGCTGTCTGCCATGGGACGCGACGCCGCCGTGGTGAGCGCGCAGACCATGCTGGCCGTGACGGGCATGCTCGAACAGTACGACGACACCGCGGACGTGACGCTGGTGGCCGCGCATTTCGGTACCCGGGCGCTAGCCACCGTGGCCGAGGCTTGCGACGACGTGCTGCTGACCTTCACCGATGGCTCGGAAGGCATCAAGAGCGCGTACACGCTGCTCAAGAAAACCGCCGTGCTGCAAGGTAGCAACGCCGGCATCCGCACCGTGGTGTGCGGCGCGCATTCGGTGGATTCCGCCCTGCGCGTGTTCAGCAACCTGGCCAACACCGTGGGCCAGTACCTGAACACCCGAATCGATTTCGCTGGTTACCTCCCTGAGGACCGGCACGTAGAACTGGCGCTCTCGCTCGGCAAGCCCGTGGCGAGCGCGTTTCCCGCATCGCCTTCGGCCATGGCCTATCGCCAGCTTGCCGAAGAGATGCTGAGCTGGGCCAGCGCCGAGGCCCAGGCTGAGGAGGGCATCGGTCATTCCGTGCCGTCGGGGGGGGAGGCATCGGCGCAGACACAGACAGCAACGTCAATATCGGCACCGACAGCGACGCCCCGCGCCACCGCGCGCGCGGCCGAGATGGTTTATTGAGGCGCAGCATGAACGAAGCGCCAAAGGCAGGCATGGATATGTACACCGCAACCGGTCGCAAGACCAAGTCCGACGAAATGGCCGCATACGCACCGCTGGTGCGCCGCATTGCCAACCAGATGATGGTGAAGCTGCCGGCCAGCGTAGAGCTGGACGACCTCATCCAGGCCGGCATGATGGGCTTGCTCGATGCGCTGTCGCGCTACGAAGAAACGCAGGGCGTGCAGTTCGAGTTCTACGCGGCCCAGCGCATTCGCGGCGCGATCCTGGACGAACTGCGCGGTTCCGACTGGCTGCCGCGCGGGCTGCGTCGCAATGCCCGCACGATCGAGCAGGCGATCCAGAAGCTGCAGCAGCAGAAGGGCCGTGCGCCCACTGAAACCGAGATTGCTGCCGCGCTGGGCATGTCGCTGGCCGAATACCAGAAGCAACTGGTCGACTTGCAAGGCAGCCAGCTGCTGTACTACGAAGATTTCGACCGTGAAGACGCCGACGCCTTCATCGAAAACCGCGCCGCCGAGAACGACGCCACGCCGCTGGACCAGTTGCTGGACCACGACCTGCGCGAATCGGTCGTGGCCGCCATCGAAGGTTTGCCGGAGCGCGAAAAGCTCATGATGAGCCTCTACTACGAGCAGGATCTGAACCTGCGCGAAATCGGCGCCGTGATGGGCGTGTCGGAATCGCGCGTGTGCCAGATCCACAGCCAGGCCATCGCCCGCATCCGCGCGCGTCTGCGTGACCGCGCGTGGCTGCCGACGCCGACCTGATATCGGCCCGGTTCTTACGCTGCCAGAGTTTTACTGCGCGGCCAGCGAGTCACCTCGCGGCCGCGTTTTTTCTGCGTGTTTCCCATGCTGGATGTCGGTAACGAGGCAGCCAGCGGCGGCGTCCCACACGCGGGTTTCGCCATGGCGGAAGAGCAGGAAGCGCTCGGCCGGCACGTCAGCCGCTTTCAGGGCGCTGGCCAGATCGGCGATGGGCTGGTCGAGCGCTTCGTCCGTCAGCGGGAACGTGCCCCAGTGGATGCCCACTGCCTGTTGCGCGCCAATGTCGCGCATCACCTGCACGGCTTCGGCCGGGTCAATGTGCTGGGCCTTCATGAACCAGCGCGGCTCGTAAGCGCCCACGGCAATCGCCGCCACATCGAAGTGGCCAAAGCGTGCGCCAATGTCGCGCGTGTCTTTCGAATAGCCCAAGTCCCCCGAGAACCAGAAGCGCAACTGCGGATGCAGCAGCGCCCAGCTGCCCCATAACGTGTGGTTGCGGTCGTACAGGCCGCGTGCGGACCAGTGCTGCACGGCGCAGAAGTGCACGGTGAAGGGGCCCGAGCGGCCCACAAGCGTCGCCTCGTCATCCCAGTCGAATGCGCGCACGTTGGCGTTGTCACCCGACAGGCGCGTGCCGCGTACGTTGCGTGCAAACCAGTGGTCGATCCCCAGTGGTACGAAAAACATCGGCGCGCCGCCGGGCTGGCGCATCAGTGCGCGCACGCTGGCTTTGTCGAGATGGTCGTAGTGGTTGTGCGAGATCAGCACCAGGTCGATATGCGGCAATTGCTTGAGCGACAGCCCTGGCGGCTGGTGCCGGCGCGGCCCGGCGAATGGCAGCGGCGATGCGCGCTTCGAAAACACGGGGTCGGTGAGCACGTTGAGGCCGTCGATCTGCAGCAGCAGCGTTTCATGGCCGATCCAGGTGAGTTGCGGCACGTTGGGCGGCCGGTGCACGGCGGCCAGATCGGGCGCGACACAGGACAGGTCTTGCGTGGGAGGCTTGGGCAGCTTGAGGCGGCGGCGTTCCTGTTGCCATTTCCAGAAATCGCCGTCCGTGCGGGGGTGCGGGTAGCGGTTGCGGAATCCGTCGGGGGTGTGGTGGGGTTTGGATGGATCGTAGTGCGGGTTGGCCATGGCGTCGCGGGGGGGGGACGAGCCACCCAGGTGAGGGAAGCGGCTCGAATATCAAGAAGTATCAACTTCTGTTGGTTTTTGAACTTCGGATCGGCCGCTGCCTAGGCTGAAACGGCCTCGCCGAGGCGCGCTCCGCGGCACATTTCAACCGGGGCGCGGCAGTCAACCCTTCCTCATAGAACCCGCATGCATTCAGATTCTTACTTGGCCGGTCAACTTGATGTTTCGGATGCGCAGGCCGCGCGTCAAAAAGGGGGGCCGTTTGTGGCTTGACAGGTTGTCAGGAACCCGGGCAGGGCGGACAGATCATCCGCTTGGCCGATGCCCGGGTTGCCACGTTTTCTCCCCGGCCATCGCGTCCGAGTGCGCCGCCCAGGTTTGTGCTGGGCGGACCGGCGCGACAGACCAGCGGCAGCGTCGCGCGGCTGGCGCAACTTCCTTCAGGTGCCATCGTCGGCATCAACGACTATCAGCTGATTGGCGATGCCGCCGAACTGGCTGACGTTCTCCATCTACGCGGTTATATGCACGGGCGCTGGACACATGGCCAGGCGCGCTTGGGCGGACATGTCCGGCACATCGGCAGCGATGCTGGCGGATGCCACTACGCAGTGGTTGAACAGAGCACCGCGCTGCTGCGTCGACACACCGCACTCGGGTGTCCGGGCACCTTTACATCGCCTACCGTGGCGGGCGGCAGCGGCCCTGTCGGGCAGGCGCAAGGCACGCTCGATATGGTCTGGCAGAACGGCGTCTTGCGCTTGATCGGCAGCGTGGAAGTGCATGCAAATGGCGCGCAGGCCACTCTGCTAATCCGCCACTACCAGCCTGGCTTGGGGGCGGCTTGCCAAGGCGGCAGCCCGTTCGGGGGCAACACCTACACCCTCACGCCCGTGGTGGCGGAAAACGGCCTGCTGCGGTGCGTCATCCTCTATAAGGTGCGGCTGGATTCGGGCGTGTTCTACCAGGGCGTGGGGATGTTCGAAGCGCACATGCAGGTATGAACCCAAAATATGTACACAAAAAACGGTGCATATTGTTGACAGATGCAAGCTCGGTCTCCAAGATTGCCGGCAAATGTGCGGCATCACGCCACACACATGTTGGCAGCCGACGCGCCTTGCGCGGCCTGCCCAAGCACGCTTCCGGCACGCACACGGGGGCGGCATCTGGAGACAAAACATGCGCCAATCCCCCGGCCAACCTTCGCCTGCGTCCTCCACTTGCGTGGACCCTGTCAACGAGCGCTTGCCATTGCCACGTCTGTTCGCGCTCGGCCTGCAGCACCTGCTGGTGATGTACGCCGGCGCAATTGCCGTGCCGCTGATTGTTGGCAATGCGCTCGGCCTGTCGAAGAGCGATCTCTCCTATCTCGTCAATTGCGACCTGTTTGCGGCCGGTATCGGCACGCTCATCCAGTCGCTCGGCTTCCTGATCTTCGGGATCCGCCTGCCGGTGATGATGGGGGTGACGTTTGCCGCGGTCGCACCCATGATCGCCATCGGTGTGGAGCCTGGCATGGGGTTGCCCGGCATCTTTGGGGCGTCCATCGTCTCAGGCGTGTTCGGTATCGCCATCGCGCCGCTGATGGGCCGGCTACTGGGCCTGTTCCCGCGCGTGGTGACGGGCACGGTCATCATGCTGATCGGCTTTTCGCTGCTGAGCGTGGGCATCAACTGGGCGGCCGGTGGGCAGCAGATAATTCCGCAGGTGGTGGATGGCGTGAAACAGATGGTGCCGAACCCGGCCTTTGGTGATCCTTTCGGGCTGGCCATTGCGGCGCTGGTGCTGGTGACGATTCTGCTGCTGACCAAGTTCGGCAACGCGCTGCTGTGCAATGTCGCTGTGCTGTTGGGCATCGTTGCGGGCACGCTGGTGGCCGCCGCGTTCGGCAAGGTATCGCTGGCGGATGCAAGCGCCGCGCCGCTGATGACGCTGGTCACGCCGTTCCACTTCGGCATGCCGAAGTTCGAGCTGTCGGCCATCATTTCGATGTGCATCGTGATCGTGATCACGCTGGTGGAGTCGACCGGCATGTTCCTGGCGCTGGCGCACGTGGTCGGCAAGCCGATCTCGCGCAATGAACTGACCAACGGCCTGCGTGCCGATGGCTTGGCGACGGTAGTGGCAGGGGTGTTCAACACGTTCCCGCATACGTCGTTCTCGCAGAACATCGGGCTGGTGTCGATCACGGGCGTGCGTTCCCGCTATGTGGCGGCGGCCGGTGGTGTGCTGCTGATCGTGCTGGGGCTGTTTCCGAAGCTATCGTACGTGGTGGCATCGGTGCCGCAGTACGTGCTAGGCGGTGCGGGCATTGTGATGTTCGGCATGGTGGCGGCGGCGGGCATTCGCATGCTGGGCATGGTGGACTTTCAGCAGCAGCGCCATAACCTGCTGATCATCGCCGTGTCGGTGGGCTTTGGCATGATGCCGACCCTGGCACCCGCATTCTTCCACCACTTCCCGGACTGGATGCGCCCCATCACCCACAGTGGCATCGTGATGGGCACGCTGGTGGCGGTGGTACTCAATGCATGGTTCAACGGCATTCGCGGTGTGCACGAGGTGATGCATGGCGCCGCCGCAGCGCATTGAAGATCAGCCTGCGGGCCTCATGTTTCGCGGGCAATCGACACGCGATATTCAGTGCGCTGCCGATACACCGCGCCGGGCCGGAGCATGACCGTTTCCGCATCCGGCATGTTGACGTGGTTCGGGTACGCGCTCGCTTCCAGACACAAGCCGCTGCGTGGCGCGTGGGTGCCCGAGAGTTTTTGGCCCGAGTAGAACTGCAACCCACGTTGGTCCGTAAGCACCGTCAATTCGCGGCCGCTGCCGGGGTCATATAGCCGCGCGACCGGGCGCACCCGCGCGGCATCGTTCACCGCCGTGTTGCGCAGCACGAAGCAGTGGTCGAACCCACCGGCCTGCGCGAGTTGGGCGTGGGGCCAATCCAGCCGGACCCCGATCGGTGCCCCCTGGCGAAAATCAAACGCCGTGCCGGCGACGCTGGACAGCCGCGTCGGAATCAGCTTTGCATCGACTTCCCAATACGCGTCGGCATCAATCGAGAGGATGTGGCCCTTGATGTCGGTGCCGGGCTTGCCGCTCAGGTTGAAATAGCCGTGGCTCGTCAGGTTGATCGGCGTGGGCGCATCGGTGCGCGCTTCGTAATCGATCGACAGCGTGCCGTCGTCATCCAATGCATAGCGAACCTGCACAGCGACATTGCCCGGGAATCCCGCATCGCCCTCGGGGGAGGTGAGCCGCATGACGAGTGCGCCGTCTTGCTCGTCGGCGTCCCACAGCGCGCGATGAAAGCCGATCGCGCCGCCGTGGAGCAGATTGCCGCCTTCGTTGCGGTCGAGCGCGTAGTCGATGCCATCGAGCGTAAAACGCGCGCCGGCAATGCGGTTGGCCCAGCGCCCGATCAAGCCCCCAAGATAGCCGGCCGATTCAAGGTAGGCGATGGGCGACGCGTGGTTGAGGAGAATCTCGCCCAGGCGCCCGCCACGGTCGGGCGCTTGCCATGAGACGAGCGTCGCCCCGAGGTCGCTGATCGAAACACGCATGCCCAGGGCATTGCGCAGCGTAAACAGCCGAGCCGGTTCACCGCCGGCGCCGGGCAAGGGCCCCCAGGTTGTCGATGAGATGGCGCCATCGACGGGCGCGTAGGTGGAAAGCGCTGGCGCGATGCTCATGATTGGCCTTGTGCGATGGTGCGTTCCTGGTATTCACGTGGTGTGCAATCCAGCTCGCGACGGAATACGGCGTGCATGTATTGCGGTGAGGTAAAGCCGCAGCGCACGGCCACCTCTGCGGTGGCGACATCGCGGTTGGCCAGCATGTGCTTGGCGGCGTCGAGTTTATGGCGAAGAATTTCCTGGTGCACGGTGCAATGCAATTCACGACGAAAGTGTTCTTCAAGCGATGAGCGCGAGATACCGACGTAGTCCGCGACCTGCTCGGTCTTGATCCCCTGGCAGGCGTATTGCCGGATGAAGTGCCGCGCGCGCATGACATACGGGCTGGCCAGCGGTTGATGCCTGGACGATGCCAGCACGTTGATGCCAACCGGCGGCACGAGAATCTGCCGGCCCGCCAATTCTCCCAAACGGGCGCCCCCCAGCATCTGATGCAGCAGATGTGCGGCGGTGCGGCCCATTTCCGTGGTGCCCTGAATGACGGACGACAATGGGATGCGGCTCAGCGTGCGTGTGAGCGGATCATTGTCGATGCCGATGATGGCGATTTCCTCCGGCACCGCGAACCCCGCTGACACGCACGCCTGCAGCAGGTGCCGCGCCCGCGCATCCGTTACGGCGATGATGCCGATGGGCTTGGGCAAACCGCGCAGCCATTCGATCAGCTGGCTGATTGCCTGATGCCATGTGGGCGCGCTGGTTGAGAGGCCGCGGTAGATTTCGCGCTCGATGGCGGCGGCGGGATTGTCCAGCCGCCGCAACCGGGTAAAGGCCAACTCGCGCTGCTGCGCCCACCGGTTCTCTGGCGCCTGGGGCAGGCTGTACAGCGCGAAGTGCTGCAGGCCGGCCTCGATCAGGTGCCGGTAGGCCAGCGAGACCAGCTTGCCGTTGTCCGTTGCGACATAGGGCACGTTTGCCGGGTAGTGCGTGGCATCTTCATATGACGAGCCGACCGCCACCACCGGCAGCGGGCAGTCGCGCAGCGCTTCGGCCACGGTGGGGTCGTCGAAATCCGCGATGATGCCGTCACCGTCAAAGCGCTCGATGCCGGGCAGCCGGCAGCGGAAATCCTCTTCGAGAAACACGTCCCACGTCACGCGGGTGGAGCGCATGTAGTCGCCAATGCCCGTGATGATTTCGCGGTCATACACCTTGTTGGCGTTGAACAGCAGCGCAATGCGATGAATCCGCGCGTGCTGCGATGGATCGGGCAGTTGACGATGCATGGTGGCTCAGGGGCGCTCGCGGTGGCAGTGGGTTTGCCAAAACGATAGCTACGGGCAGTAACGGGCAGCAGCGCTGGGGTGTGCTGCGCGCCCGCACATTCTAGGGGCTGCCTGCGGCGCTGTCAGACGATCGCAGTGGGGTGGCAAGAAATGTTAGGGCGGTTGGGCAATTTCGTAATTGCCGGTGCCAAGCGGGCGCATGCACCATGCCGTTGCCGTCGAGCGGCCGAATCGGTATTGCGGCGCAGCATGCGCCCCGGCACCCCAGGTGTATCCACCAACACAAGAAGATGGAGTGAGACATGAAATCGAACCAACGCCGTTGTGTTCTGCGGGCCGCGTTTTGCGGTGCAGTGCTCGCCAGCCTGTCGATGGCGGCGCCGCTGGCGTACGCGAGCAAGGCGCATCCGGAAATTGGCTTTTGCATTGATGACCTGCGTGTCGAGCGCTGGTCGCGCGACCGCGATTACTTTGTCGCTGCTGCAGAAAAGCTCGGCGCGAAGGTGTCAGTGCAATCGGCCGATGCCAGCGAGCAACGTCAGATTTCCCAGATCGAGAACCTGATCTCGCGCGGTGTCGACGTGATCGTCATCGTGCCGTTCAACTCCAAGGCGCTGACCAACGTGGTGGCGGAAGCCAAGAAGGCCGGCATCAAGGTGGTGTCGTACGATCGCCTGATTCTTGATGCCGATGTTGACGCCTATATCTCGTTCGACAACGAGAAGGTGGGCGAGCTGCAAGCGCAGGGCGTCTATAACGTGCGCCCGAAGGGGAACTACTTCCTGCTGGGCGGTGCACCCACCGACAACAACGCGAAGATGTTGCGCCAGGGCCAGCTGAAGGTGCTGCAGCCGGCCATCGACCGCGGTGATATCAAGGTGGTCGGCTCGCAATGGGTGCCGGAATGGAGTGCGTCGGCTGCGTTGGGTATCGTTGAAAACGCGCTGACGGCCAACAACAACAAGATCGATGCCGTGGTGGCATCCAACGACGGCACAGCGGGTGGCGCGATCCAGGCGCTGGCTGCGCAGAAGCTGGCCGGCAAGGTGCCGGTGTCGGGGCAGGATGCCGACCTTGCTGCCGTCAAGCGTGTGATTGCCGGCACGCAGACGATGACGGTCTACAAGCCGCTCAAGCTGATTGCCAGCGAGGCCGCGCAGCTTTCGGTAGCCTTGGCCAAGGGCGACAAGCCGAAATTCAACGCCCAGTACGACAACGGCAAGAAGAAGGTCGACACAGTGCTGCTGCAACCGACTCAGCTCACCAAGGACAACGTCAACCTGGTGGTGAAAGACGGCTTCTACACGCAGGCGCAGATCGGCGGCCAGTAAGGCCGCTGCAGTATGTGCCGGCGATCGGGCATGGGGCACCGCTTCGTCGCCGGCCGCGTTCGACTCCAAAGGACGGGGCATGTCTGAACCTCTGCTGCAGATGCGCGGCATCGTCAAAACCTTTGACGGTGTGAAGGCGCTCGACGGTATCAACCTGGTTGTGAGGCCGGGCGAGTGTGTTGGCCTGTGCGGTGAGAACGGCGCAGGTAAGTCGACGCTCATGAAGGTGCTCTCGGGCGTCTACCCGAGCGGCACATGGGATGGCGAAATCTTGTGGGAGGGACGGCCGCTCCACGCCAGCGGCATTCGTGACACGGAGCACGCCGGCATCGTCATCATCCATCAGGAACTGATGCTGGTGCCGGAGTTGTCGGTGGCCGAGAACATCTATCTGGGCAACGAGATCACGCTGCCTGGCGGGCGCATGAACTACGCGGCCATGTACCAGGGCGCAGACAAGCTGCTGCGCGACCTGAACATCCAGGGCATCAACGTTGCGCTGCCGGTGATGCACTACGGGGGCGGCCATCAGCAACTGATTGAAATCGCCAAGGCGCTCAACAAGCGCGCCAAGCTGCTGATTCTGGATGAGCCTTCGTCATCGCTCACGGCGGCGGAAACGCGCATCCTGCTCGACATCGTGCGTGACCTGAAGGCACGCGGCATTGCGTGTGTCTATATCTCGCACAAGCTCGACGAGGTGGAGGCGGTGTGTGACACGGTCACCGTCATCCGTGATGGCCGCCATGTGTCGACGGCGCCGATGGGCGAGCTGACCACCGACCGCATCATCGCGCAGATGGTGGGGCGCGAGATTACGCAGCTGTTCCCGCGCGAGCCCCACACGATTGGCGAGGTGGTGTTCGAGGCGCGCAACGTGACGTGCTACGACGTGAACAACCCGGCGCGCAAGCGGGTCGATGACGTGTCGTTTTCGGTGCGGCGCGGCGAAATTCTTGGTGTGGCGGGGCTGGTGGGCGCAGGGCGTACCGAGTTGATGCAGGCGGTGTTTGGCGCGTATGCGGGCGCCAGTGAAGTGGAACTTGTGCTGGACGGAAAACCGTTGAAAGTCCGGGCGCCGCTCGATGCCATTCGTGCAGGCATTGCGATGGTGCCGGAAGACCGCAAGCGCCACGGCATCGTCTCGCTGATGAGCGTCGGGCACAACATCACGCTTGCTGTCCTCCAGCGTTTCGCAAACTTCGGGCGGATTGACGGGGCGGCTGAGCTCGACACGATCCGCAAGGAGATGCGCCGGCTTACGGTGCGTGCCGCGCATCCGATGTTGCCGATTGCCAGTCTGTCTGGCGGCAACCAGCAAAAGGCCGTGCTCACGCGGATGTTGCTGACCGAGCCGCGCGTGCTGATTCTGGACGAGCCCACCCGTGGCGTGGACGTGGGCGCCAAGTACGAGATCTACAAGCTGATTGGTGACCTCGCCAAACGCGGCATGGCCATCATCGTGATCTCGTCGGAGCTGCCCGAGGTGCTTGGCATCTCCGATCGCGTGCTCGTCATCGGCGAGGGCGAACTGCGCGGCGACTTCGTGAACGATGGGCTGACGCAGGAACACATTCTGACCGCCGCCATTCAGCCAGTGCAGCCAGTGCGCAATACATCCAGGCACGCATCCACTTTTCATCAGGTAGGTCAAGCATGACTTCTCAAACCAGCTCACAAGCCGCCGGTGCAGTGGACCCCGCGCGCAGCACGTTCAAGGCAAGCCAGCGCCTGAGGCAACTCTTCGCACGCTACAAGATCCTGGCGTTGCTGATCGCCGTGGCCGCCATCTGGCTGTTTTTTTCGATGCTGACCAACGGTGCGTTTACCTCGCCGCGCAATCTCTCCAACCTGCTGCGCCAGATGTCGATCACGGGGATGCTGGCCTGCGGGATGGTGTTCGTCATCATCGCGGGCGAGATCGATCTCTCGGTCGGTTCCATGTTGGGTTTGCTTGGCGGCGTGGCGGCCATCCTGGACCAAGGGCTGGGCTGGCCGATCACGGCTACGGTGCCGGTGGTGTTGCTGCTCGGCGTGGCCATGGGTCTGTTCAACGGCTGGTGGTCGACCTACCGGGGTGTGCCGTCCTTCATCGTCGGCTTGGGCGGCATGCTGGCGTATCGCGGCATTCTGCTGGGTTTGACGCATGGCTCCACCATTGCGCCGGTGTCCGACGGCTTTGTGCTGATCGGCCAGGGCTACCTGCCGCGCCACGTGGGCGACCTGATGGCGGTGCTGATCTTCTGCCTGTTGACTTTCGTGGTGATCCGGCAGCGGCGTGAGCACCGCCGTTATGAACTCGACGTCGCGCCGCTGTGGCAAGACGTTGCCAAGCTGGTTGCTGCGGGTGCGGTCATCGTTGCGTTTGTTGCCACGCTCAACAGCTATGGCGGCATCCCGGTGCCGGTGCTGCTCGTGCTGGCGCTGCTGGGTATTTTCTCGTGGATTGCCAGCCAGACGGTATTCGGGCGCCGCATCTACTCCGTGGGTTCAAACCTTGAGGCCACGCGCTTGTCGGGCATCAACACCGACCGCGTGAAGCTGGCCATCTTCGGGCTCATGGGCCTCATGTGTGCATTTGCCGGCATCGTCAATACGGCGCGCCTGGCAGCGGGCTCGCCGTCTGCCGGCACCATGGGCGAGCTGGATGCCATTGCGGCCTGCTTTATCGGCGGTACGTCAATGCGAGGCGGCGCGGGCACGGTCTATGGCGCGCTGGTCGGTGCGCTCGTCATGGCCAGTCTGGACAACGGCATGTCGATGCTCGACGTGGACGCGTACTGGCAGATGATCGTCAAGGGCGGCATCCTCGTGCTGGCTGTCTGGGTGGATGTGATCTCGCGCTCCGGCCGCCGCTGAATCTGCGCTCTATCTCCGCACGCAAGCCTTATCCCTTTGCCGTAACTGGAATCTCCTATGTCTTACGCAATATATCCGAGCCTCGTTAACAAGAACGTTGTGATTACCGGCGGCGGCAGCGGCATTGGCGCCGCCATCGTCGAAGGTTTTGCGCGGCAGGGCGCGCGCGTCACGTTCCTGGATATCTCACGCGCGGATTCCGAGGCGCTGGCAGCGTCGCTCGCCGGGTGCGCACATCCGCCCGTTTTCCGCCACTGCGATCTGCGCGATATCGATGCGCTGAACGCCACGTTCTCGGAGATTGAATCGGCGTCCGGCCCTGTTGAGGTGCTCATCAACAACGCCGCGAACGATGACCGCCATCAGATAGGAGAGGTGTCGCAGGCGTATTGGGACAACCGCATCGAGGTCAATCTGCGTCATCAGTTCTTTTGCGCACAAGCCGTGCTGCCGGGCATGAAAACGCTGGGGCGTGGCGTGATCTTGAACCTCGGGTCCATCTCGTGGCACCTGGCCCAGCCGGACCTCGCCATCTACATGACGGCCAAAGCGGGCATCGAAGGCCTGACGCGCGGCCTGGCGCGCGATCTTGGCGGGTTCGGCATTCGCGTCAATTGCATCGTGCCGGGCGCGGTCCGCACCCCCCGGCAGATGGCGCTCTGGCAATCGCCCGAAAGCGAAGCCAAACTGTTGCGCGAGCAATGCCTGCACGAACGTGTCGAGCCGGAGCACGTGGCCCGCATGGCGCTGTTTCTTGCATCGGACGACGCGGCGCGTTGCACCGCGCGCGAGTACTTTGTCGATGCCGGGTGGTACGGCGGATGATGGCCCCGATCATTCCGGAATGCGTCTGGCGTGTTGCGGCAACGCTGGGCGAAGGTGCGGTGTGGCATGCAGCATCGCGCTGCGTGGTCTTTGTCGACATCAAGGGCCGGCGGCTCTATCGCTTTGACCCCGACACCGCCATGCGCCGCAGCTGGATTGCGCCCGGGCAGATCGGCTTTGCGCTGCCCAGCGCGGATGGCAGTTGGGTCTGCGGCATACAGGGCGGCATCCACCGGTTCGAGTTTGCATCAGGCACCTTCAGCCGCGTGTTGCCCGTCGAGGACGACCGCCCAGGAAATCGCCTGAACGACGGCTATGTGGATCGCACCGGGGCGCTGTGGTTCGGCTCGATGGACGATGCAGAGCGCGCGCCGAGCGGGCAACTCTATCGCGTTGGTCTGGGCGGTCAGCTAAGCGTGCGCGATGCGGGCTATGTGATCACGAATGGCCCGACCGCAAGCCCGGATGGGCGCACGCTGTATCACACGGATACGTTGCAACGCGTGGTCTATGCCTTCGATCTGGATGAGGACGGCACGCTGGAACGCAAGCGCGTCTTCGCCTCGATTCAGGGCACGGGGTATCCGGATGGCATGGCCGTGGATGAGGAAGGGTGCGTGTGGATTGCGTTGTTCGGTGGAGGCCGGATCGAACGGTTCTCGCCCGATGGCCGATGCATCGGGCGTGTGGCGTTTCCGTGTTCCAACATCACCAAGCTTGCGTTTGGCGGCGATGACTTGCAGACCGTCTACGCAACGACCGCCCGAAAGGGCCTGACGGACGAAGCATTGCAGGAGCAGCCGCTTGCCGGCGGGTTGTTCGTGTTTCGCGCGCCGGTCAAGGGACTGCCTTCCATGGAGTGCGCGGTGGACTTTTCCGCTGCGGTTTCGGCATCGGCGGCGAGTCAATCCTGACGGACCAACCCGCGTGCCGCCAGGTTGCGATACAGGGCACGCACACCGAACGTCCACGGCGCGATCTCCGTCGACAGGCGCACCGTGTTGACCAGCGCACCCAGCGGTGGCGCGCTGATCGTCACGCGGTCACCCAGGTGATGTGTAAAGCCGGCGCCCGGCGCGTCGCGGTCCTTGATCGGCGAGAACATCGTGCCCAGGAACAGCATGAAGCCGTCTGGGTATTGATGGTGCTTCCCACAGGTCTGGGCAACGAGATCGAGCGGGTCACGGCTGATCTCGCTCATGTGGCTGACGCCGTCGAGCACGAAGCCGTCGTCGGTGCCCTCAACGCGCAGCGATACCTGCGTCGTGCGGATGGTGTCGATGGTGAAGTGCTCGTCAAACAGGCGCACGAACGGGCCGATGGCGCACGAGCCGTTGTTGTCCTTGCATTTGCCCAGCAGCAGTGCGGAGCGCCCCTCGATGTCGCGCAGATTCACGTCGTTGCCCAGCGCCGCTCCAACGACATGCCCGGCGCTATTGACCGCCAGCACGATCTCCGGCTCGGGGTTGTTCCAGCGCGAGGCGGGGTGCAGCCCCACGTCGGCGCCGAACCCGACAGCGGACATCGGCTGCGATTTCGAAAACACTTCCGCATCGGGCCCAATGCCGACCTCCATGTATTGCGACCACGCGCCTCGGCGCTGCAGCTCCGCCTTGAGCCGCATGGCGGCGTCGGAGCCAGGCTTGATCTTGGAGAGATCCGAGCCGACAACCCCCACAATGGACTCGCGCACGTCGCGGGCCTTGGCAGGGTCGCCGCCAGCCTGTTCTTCGATCACGCGTTCGATCAGGCTGACCGCGAACGTCACACCGCAGGCTTTGATGGCCTGCAGATCGTTCGGGGCGAGCAGGGTGGGCGCGTTGCTGGGGCGATCGGCAGCCATCGAGCGCTCGACCAGCGCTTCGACGCGGCCTAGATCTTCCCCTGGCGCGTGCCGGGCGACGTCCAGCGCGTCCGCATGCTCGAACAAGTCCGCCACTGTTGGCG